>Ga0207886_10004_pt1 | contig 1152180 bp, 1234 predicted proteins | sample LinPmetageLP35_FD_184048 | JGI IMG/M metagenome (GOLD analysis project Ga0207886, IMG submission 184048) | Marine viral communities from the Pacific Ocean - LP-35 (SPAdes) | ecosystem: Environmental > Aquatic > Marine > Oceanic | place: Pacific Ocean | collected 2009-08-31
GGTAAATTTTTCCCCCCCCCCCCCCCCCCCTCCCCCCCTCCCCCGCTCCCCTCACCCAGAGCTAACATACATAGCCGATAATGATGTGAGCCGAGTCTTCACAGGCGGAACTGTGTTGCAAAGACCTGCGTTGAATATAGTGAATGGTATTGTCTTTGCTGGCTTCGGTGGGCACTGTGATCAGTATGCACACCAGTAATGTCCCGTCCTCTGATTTCGCTAACAACGCCAGGTACAACTTTACTGGATGGGTCGTCGGTATGCAAACGAATACTGGCAAATTGATGACAGCATTTGCAACTGTCGGCGGTCCTGGCTCTCCTGCTCCCGGTGGCGAAGACTACAAGGGAGGTGGAGGCGGTGCTGCGATCTGGATGGGTGGTTCTGCTATCGCTTCTGATCAAGCCGGCCGCATCTTCTTCGCAACAGGAAATGGTCAGAAAGGAGCTCAAAATCAAGGCCAGCCAGCCTCGGGTCGGCTAAAGCTGAACACCATGAACGAAGCTGTGGTTAACATGGCCGTCAATCCTACAACGGGTGTTGTGACTCAGTCCGATTATTTCGAGCCGTACACCTATTCAGCTCTGGACAACGCCGATCGAGATCTTGGATCTGGTGGAGTTGCCCTTTTAGATCCAAGCACATTCAACGGAAGTGGCGTCTCTCGAATTGCGGTTACGGTAGGGAAGAATGGAGTATGCTATGTGCTCAACGCGGACAATTTAGGTGGTTATAAGCTTGGGACAGGCGGAACCGATGCCATCCTCCAAACGATTACAATGCCAGGTAGACTTGTGTTTTGAATATCTCGGATACATAACTGACACAATATAGGCAGCGGGCCCGTCTTTGGAAATCCCGGGTCCTATCCGCTTGAAGGTGGTTACATGTATATTACTCCGAACGGGTACCCTACCCTCGTTTACAGCTTTGGCAAGACTTCGACAGGAAGTCCAGCATTTACTTTGGTCGCCCAATCAGCGGATGTATCTGCTGGCCGCGTCGGTACAGGTTCTGCGACGATCACAACCTACAAGGGACAGCCAGGAACTGCCATTCTCTGGGTCGTAGACCCAGACGCGGGTCTCCGAGCTTATAACGCTGTTCCGTCCAATGGCCAGTTGACACAACTTACGCTTCCACCATCGCCATTTGTCGCCAAGTTCCAACGTCCTGCATTCGGTGATGGGAGATATTATCTCTCGACCTCAAATGGAAAGATTCTTGTAAGTCAATGATTATAAGTGGTCACCTACATCTGACTTCCTTCCAGGCCTACGGATCACCTGTCGCTCTTCCCATGACATGCAACACTCCACTTGATTTTGGCCAAGTCCCCATTGGCGATACCAAGATTTTGACCGTGACGTGCAAGACAAATATTGCAATCACCAAGTTGAACGGGTTTACTACCAACAAACCGGTCTTCCAAGTGTCGAACTCCAGCCTGCCAACAGGTCCCCTTGCAGTTGGAGCGACCTTCAGCTTCCCTGGTATGATTTGCCAAAATGGTGTTTCAGGATATCCATGCTAATATATTGAATAGTTATTTTCAACCTCACAGCTCTCATTCTTACCGGCAGTACCAGCTCTCCCTCCGTGACCCCAGGTGTCCAGACATCTTCTGTTTGGATCTCAACGACAAATGGAAAGTCAGGCTATGCGCCACAGCAGCCTATCAGTCTTACTGGAACTGCTATCAGTGCTGCACCATTTATCACTGTCAATCCGCTCCAAGTCGACTTTGCTGGCGTGGTGGTTGGCTCTGCTAGTTCTGAATCTGGAAGCGATGCCACTTTCATCCTCAGCAACGTAGGCTTGAGCGACATGACAATCCTCGGTATGGCCTGGACCAGTGGCGCGGTGAACTCTGATAATGCTGTCTTCCACAATCTGACTACAGTCAATGGCAAGACATTCCTCGACGGCCCCGGCTACTTTACATCGACGACTCTACCATCGCTTGGCCAAGTTATTCCAGCAGGAAGCACAATGACTGTCAACGCAAACTTTAACACCAACGTAAGGTACTCTCATCATGATGATGTAATCTTCTTCACTAACATTGAATAGATTACCGGAACGTACTCCTCGATTGTCAAGTTCTACACCAATGGCAACACAGCATATACTTTGTTTACTGGATCTGCGGCTACAAACCCAGTCGCTCTTCTCGAATACTCTACAAGCGAAGGTGGTTGGGTGACAATTCCCCATTGTACCGATCTTGTAGCCGGCTGCATACCTCAAGTCAACTTTGCTCCATCCGGAGGCTTGACTGCGCAAACAATTCAACTTCGCTTGACCAATAATGGCGGATCTGTCTTGACGGTCACAAAATCAAAACCTCTGGAGGGAGCCGAGCTTGGTGCGACAAACCCCTCGACTGACTTCTACGAGGGGCAAACCATCATGCCAGGAAAGTCTGCCATCGCTTCGGTGCTATTCTCTCCTGGTGCGGCGATTCTCAACGCAGATGACGTTACATACCAAGGGGCTTGGACTCTGAACACAGACGATCAAACATTTGGCGTTCACGTCATAACCTTCAATGGTGTTGTGACCTCCAAGAAGACGGGTCCGTTGACGTCTTCTGGACAGTCACTGTACAAATATCTCGGCTGTTACCAGGACTATATCAACAACGTTCGCTTAGAGCCAAAACAGATCAATAATGTCAGCATGACGAATGGCTGGTGTCAATCTCAGGCTCTGACGGCTGGCGTTGTGTTTGCGGGCACCGAGTATATGACAGAATGCTGGATCGGAAATGTTATTCCAAGTTCGACTCTCAAAGGACTAGATTCCCAGTGTGCATACACTTGTGGTGGGTCGAATGAGGCTTGTGGTGGTGTCAATGGATTCATTTCATTATATTACGATTCATCGAGGTATTTCCCCGAGAATGGTACTATCCTCGGAACTTCTGGACTTGGCCCTCAACGACCTAAGACCATTGGTGCATACAATTATGCTGGGTGCTATTCGGATTCTCAGGCGGCGAGAAGTTTGGTTGGCAAACAAACTGCTGGAGCCACGATCTCTTTGGATACATGTATGTTGCCTCCTCCGAGGCAGACTCAACGAGACTTTGCTGATAATTTTGTCTAGGTGCATCTTTCTGCCAAGGCTATAACTTCTTCGGAGCAGAGTATGCAAACGAATGTTACTGCTCAAATACTCTAGGAGTTGCGTCTGTCCTCAAACCTGATGCTGATTGTAGCATGAATTGTGCTGGCAACAGCTCTCAATTCTGCGGTTAGTCCAAAGCGAGGTATTCCCGACATATTTGCTGATCATATTGCAGGTGCTGGAAGTCGTCTCTCTCTCTACATGAAGAATAGTACATCACTTCCCTCATCAACATCCTCGCCCTCAAGTTCGACAGCCAAGCCCTCTTCGACCTCGGTTACAGGGGGACCAAGCGTCACCCCCGTTTCTGGCGCGTACACATTTTTGGGCTGCTACAGCGATAATGATGTGACGCAAAGAACCTTGGTCGGAGCTGCTTTCCCAGACGCAGGTCAGACCATAGAGATGTGCTCTTTGAAATGCACAACTTTTAGCTTCTTTGGGTTAGAATATGGTACTGAATGTTATGTAAGTGCTCCATGCTTCCGTCCAAATAAAATTTACTGACCAGATCTAGTGCGGGCCTGCCATCGTCGACTCGAGTGTTTTGACCACAGATGGAAGGTGTAATATGCCGTGCAGTGGTGATTCAGCTGAGACTTGCGGCGGGAGCTACGGAATGAATATTTACAGCTACAATCCTGTGAGCTCGAGCTCAACACTACAGACTGGATCATCGTCTACTCAGGTCTCGTCCGTCTCAACAAGCGTCATATCTACACGAAGCACATCACTTTCGACGAGTGCTCCCACCGGTACCCCAAACTCTTTCACTTCTATAGGCTGCTGGACTGATAATGATGTCACCGAGCGTACACTTGTTGGGGGCGCCTATTCTGATCAAGCTCTAACTCTTTCGACGTGTTCTGCGCTCTGTAAGGGCTTTGACTACTTCGGCGTAGAGTACTCCACCGAATGCTATTGCGGGAACAACTTCAGTTCTACCTCAGCATTGGCAACTGATGAGCGTTGCAACATGCCTTGCAAAGGTGATCCGACTCAAATCTGCGGAGGCCCTTATGGCATGAATATCTACAAAGTTCTAGGTCTCAGCTCTAGTTCAAGTTCTATTATATCGACAACTGCGTCAAGTCAGAGTTCATCTTCAGCTAGCCGGACGTCTTCTTCGTCGACGAAGTCCACCACTCCTACACCTTCAATACCTGCGAGAATTAACGAGTAAGTATTGTGGCAATGCTTTTCATTTCTTATGTCTTGGTATTTCCGGCGGCACTAAGTGTCCTTCCTTTAGATTGTTGTCCCACTCAGGTTGCTAATCTCTGGCTGTCCTAGGTTCACATATGACCATTGCAGGAGCGACAATACCACAAAGAGGACACTTATTGGAAAGTACATTGCAAAGCCTGACATGACATTGGAGAATTGTGCGGGAAATTGTACAGGGTACAGGTTAGTCCTTCCGCCCTCAATTTCCCCCTTGGCTTTTCGTGAGATTCCCAAGCTAATCCACAGGGTTAACAGATATTTCGGAGTCGAATAGTAAGTGATCGCTTGTTGTCTACACGGAATACCTTACTCGAGCAATACTGACCCATCTATAGCGCTTCTGAATGTTACTGCGCGAATCAATTGAGTTTCGGAAGCTTTGTTGCCACCGATGGGAGATGCAAAATGCCATGTCTAGGGAACAAACTTGAGATCTGTGGCGGTTCCGGAGGTCTGACCCTTTACTCGAACGTAACACTTCCTGGAAGCGTCTCCTCTAGCAGCTCATCTTTACTATCTTCCTCTAGCTCTGTATCGTCTACGACATCATCGATCTCAACGACATTAAGTTCCTCGATCGCCCTGACATCACAAGTATCAAGCTCATCCACTACTTCCACGTCACCTCGACCGACCACAACTGGACCAACACCTGCTTACATCAACGATTTCAATTACTTGTACTGTGCCACTGACGCCAACGAGGACCGTACCCTTACCGGTAAATATATGGCATCTGGATCTATGAGCCTTGACCTTTGTGCTTCGACATGTGTCGATGTAAGTACCACTCCTCATCTGAAGTCCTTCTCAAGTATGAGACCTCGAGGTTGAGAAGTTCATCCTGAACTTTGAATTTTGCACCGCTGACTTTCTTGCAGTACCGCTTCTTTGGCGTCGAATATGGTAAGCATGTTATCAAAGGTCATATCTTTAGTCACTGACATCCCCAACAGGTATTGAATGCTTCTGCGGAGACACTCTTGCCACTATAAGTACAAAGGCCACTGATGGCAGATGTAGCTATTATTGCCCAGGAAATGTAGCCGAGACTTGTGGAGGTATGAGCGGTTTGACGCTCTACACCAAAGACTCAGTTCCAATCGTCTCAGGCATTTCATCGGACGTATCTTCGTCAAGTCTTCTGAGTAGTCTGGTGGCGTCCAGTTCATCTACATCGGTGACTTCAAGCACCCTTTCGTCGAGTCTGTCGAGTTCTTCAAGCTCTTCATTGCTATCAAGCTCATCATCAACTTCCACCATAGCACCCTTGACGACGTCCAGCACATCTAGCTCTGTTCCAGCAACAAGTTCGTCTTCTCCGAGACTTTCGAGCACTGCCAGCTCCACGAGCTTGTCTCAACTGTCCAGTACATCCGCATCGTCGTTATCCTCGTCTCAATCAGCTTCTAGCTCGGCTCAGACCTCCTCAAGTACGGCTCAATCAATCTTCAGCCCAAGTTTGTCATCCTCTACTTCCACTCAGACATCCTCAAGTTCGACCAGCACTCGCTCGACCAGCACACTCGTAATTTCTACAACCAGCTCCAGCACACCTTCAGCCACATCTTCACCGGATACATGGGACTATCTAGGTTGTATGAACGATACTACGACAGCCCGGGCAATCTCTGGAGCCTCATTGACCAACACAACTGCCATGACGGTCGATATGTGCAAAGACTTCTGTGAATCTAAGAATTACCCACTTGCTGGGCTTGAGAATCTTGGCATTTGCTTCTGCGGTCTTGCAGCCAAGAACGGTGGCACTCTCGGCCAGACTGGATGTACCGCCGCCTGCCCAGGCGACAAAAGTAAATTCTGCGGAGGGTCGAAGAGGCTCAATGTCTATAACAACACTGCTTACATTCCCCCGTCGATTCCGAAGATCAGCGGCGCGTACAACTACACGGCATGCTACAATGAATTGACCAACGCCAGAGCCATGACTGGTTATACATTCACTAATAGCACTGGAATGACTGTGGACGTGTGCACCACGAGTTGCTCCGCGAAAGGATATTTGCTTGCCGGCCTACAATTCGGCACTCAATGCTATTGCTCAAATGCCATCTCAGCATCCGCTCCTATCGTTGATGATATTCAGTGCAAGGTCTTGGTCTGCCCAGGGAATAAGCTCCAATACTGCTCAGCAGGTAGCAGACTTCAAGTTTACTCCAGCTAGTGTCCTTCGATGCGCAAGTTTGGTTGGGAATGAGGGAAATAATTGATATCCTAGATTTCTGTAAGACCTTGTTTTCTTCTGTTGCATTATATACACTTTACCATCTAGATTTTTGTTCGTAATACTAGGGAATGGGGTGGTGAGGGAATGGTGTTGGGCTGTGAAAATGGGGCTAGAATTATAGATTAGTGGGACACCATCATTTTGATATCTTTGACTTGTCTTGGTCATTCATTTGTATGTTCTAAGTATTGTTAGCTTCCACTAGTGTTCAATTCGATCTATTCTACCGTCACTACTTGTCTGCTCAACTGATACTTCTTAATTTGCTTCTCTTCTGGTAGCGGCGGGCGAGGCTGCATAAAATTAATAACGAACCTACCATGACCATACACTAAGGTTCGACTTGTGCATGAAGTAATCCATAATGTTCTGATCTCGCAATGATACATACATACCTATTCCAAGTACGCGAAATAAGGGAGACACTGGTGTCATAAGATATCGGAGCTGGACCCATCACGAACTCCGATCGTGGGACGACTCCACATTGCAGTGTTGACAACGTCTCGCTTAGAAACGGACCTGAGCCGACAGGGCTTGACCGCTAGAATGTCAGCCCAAGGAAGATCGCAGAGCTCTGTAATTAAGCGCAACAGTATCCACCACCCCACTACTCCGGTACCTGACATGCTTTCGGAGCTGCTCTGCATCCCACTTTCGGATTAGATAAGGACATACAAACCACCATACTTCTCGTTTGAGCTGTCTTTTGTCACATTGAATTCTCTGTATCTCAACATACAGTCATATCGAAACTCCAAAATCTCATCATGGCATCTTCACATTCAAGCACAGCCCAGGCCCGTCTCGCCGCCATCCAGAAAAGCCTCACACTTCCCTCTCAACCTAGCCAAACAACGCCAGAGAACCCACCCTTTCCGTATCCAGTTCCAAATGCCACCATACCATTCTGGCGAACTGAACTTCATCCCCTAGATTCGTGTCGAAGTACTCCGCAATTACCTGAAAAGTGCGAGATTGTGGTCATTGGTGCGGGATACACTGGTGCTTCCGTGGTGCATCATTTGCTTGATGGGAATGATGATGTAGGGAAATCGATTGTGATTTTAGAGGCTAGGGAGGCTTGTTCGGGAGCTACAGGGAGAAATGGTAAATATCCGAGGGTTATTTTGGACTTGAGGATCTTCGTGCATGGATCTTAACTGACATTTCGGCGATCTCAGGGGGTCATTTGAAGCCTGATGTGTATTTCAATAGTAAGTCGCATTTCTCGGTAGCCTATTTGGAGTTTCGCAACGTAAGTAAACCTCTGTTCTGACTTATTTTAGTCCCGAAATAGTAGGTGTTCGAGGAGCTCCTTCTGTCAAGTCTATTCTGTTCAATGTCCCATGACGTTCCGAGGACATGTTTTATGTTCTTCCTCCTTTCGAGGGGTGCCATTGCTGACTCTATCGTTACTTTAGCAAGAAGATGTTCGGCGACGAGATGGCCACAGAGATCGCCAGATTCGAATCATCACAAGTCTTTGCAGTCAAAGACCTCGTTGAGAAAGAGAAGATTGACTGCGAATTTCATTTGACCAGAGCAGTGGATACTTGCTTAGACCAAGCCCACGCGGATAAGTGCAAAGCTGAGTTTGATCAATTAATCGCGAATGGAGAACCTTCTACGCGAGACGTGCATTACGCTGCTGGAAAGGATGCAGAAGCATTGTCAGGTGTTATCGGAGCGAAAGGGGCATTTAGTTTCACGGCTGGACACATTTGGTGAGTTGCTTTGTATTTTTGATGGACTAAGTGCTTATTCTGCCAGGCCTTACAAGATGGTGATGCACCTCCTCCAGCGAGCTGTTGACCGAGGCGTCAATCTGCAGACTAATACCCCTGTTCTTTCCATTTCTGAGATCCCTTCGCAAGATGGATACTATGCTGTGAAAACACAACGAGGGATTCTCCAGGCGAAGACTGTGATCCTTGCCACCAACGCTTACACCTCATCTCTGGTACCTGAGTACAGCTCGAGGATAATACCAGTCAGAGGAATCTGTACCCGCATCAGCGTCCCAGAAGGAACCACAGCCCCGTATTTGCCGAATACGCACAGCGTAAGACACGGTCCAGGGTTGTATGATTATCAGATACCGCGCATGGATGGCAGTATCATCGTGGGTGGAGGTCGAAAAACATTCTGGAATGATACGACGCAGTGGTATAATGTGACCGACGATACGACGTTAATTGAACCCGCCGTGGACTACTTCAAAGACGACATGATGCAGAAGACGTATCGAGGATGGGAGAATTCGGGCGCGAAATTAGATATGGCGTGGACCGGCATCATGGGATACACGACCGATCTGATGCCACATATCGGTCCAATACCAGGCAAGCCTAACCTGTATATCTGTGCAGGATTCAATGGTCATGGTATGCCTTTGATTTTGCTGGCTGCCAAAGGAGTCGCCAAGATGATTCGAGAGGGTTGCGAGTTCGAGGAAACCGGTATACCTGCTGTGTTCCAGACAACAGAGGCTCGGCTGAAAGATGCTTCGAATGCGATATTGGAATCGAAGCCTCAATAGAATAATTCGCAATGGAACGTGGTACGCTTGACAAGGTCATTTTTAGTGAATATGGGGTGAAGATGGCCGGAAAGGAATGTTCAGCCTCAGTATTTGAAAGTATTCAAATACTTGGAAAACTTCCCCAGCTCTGAGTCACGAAAGCCCTTGAGTCCCAGTTTCGGCAGACGCTCTCTTGGCTTCTCCGATCTCTCTCTTAAGAAGTGCTCAATTGCACGTTGGAGGACTGGTGGCATAACCGCAAGATCATCGCCATGCTCAACACAGTCAATAATCTTGACTTTCAATGTCTCAACCCCCTTCAGCTCTGACAAAGCAAGAGCTTTTGCCCAATGCGACGGAATCGGCTTGAAATCGTACGAAGCAACATAGGCTGGATCTAGAATGGATGCCATATCCTGGTAGATGAATATCCGAATCTTGAGAGATCGAATGAATCCATTATTTCGGCTCCCTACTTGTTGTTCGAATCGTAGAAGCTCTCCAGGTCCAGTGACAATGAATTCATTTTTAGAGTAGAGAATCTCAGCGGCTTCTTGGCAGACTTGTTTGTTAAGGTAGAGCAGGCTCGGGGTAGCAGGCTTTCGACAGTCGTCTTCTAAGCTGAGGTATTGAAGTTCTCGTGGCTCGATTCGTATAGGCTTTTCTGCCTCTAGCGCGAGAGCATAGATCTGGTCACGTATCTCACGAGGAAGTCGCAAGAACGGAAGAGGACTTCTGTTGTGGCCCAGAAGATCGCTGGCTGTATCGAGGGATTGTTTGGTGCGGCGGTACTTTCTTTCCATGGAACAGAGGGCACGTCGAAGCCTCTCGTTCGTGTCCTTCAAAGACTGGATGTCAATTTCATCAGATTCGAGCTGCCAGAGAGGTATGTCCATGGTTGGTGCCCGATCTGATGAGAGATCGAGGCCAAAGTGCTGATAGAATTTTGTTGCTTTATGTATGTTCCAGCGAGGCAGGTAAATCGAACACGTTGACAGGTTGCAAGTTTGCCAGAATGATGCAATCGTGACAGTGACTTTGTGAGGGCAAAACATCGTCGTCGTCGTCAACCTGCTGATTGTTCTCCCAATGCGGTTAGTGCGGGGTAGTGGCAAGAATCTCGGATAAACCTCTGCAGAGGCTCGCTGCTGTCGGACCCCCCCCAGAACCTTCCTTGATCCTTGAGTGGCCGACATGACCAGAATTTGGCCTTTGCACTCATGTTGAACTCTCTTCAGAGGTTTTGAGTCACAGTATGCGATGGTTGGACCACTTTTGGACACAGATTCTCTGTTCTGATTCACCTTCTGTCACAAAGAGACAGTTGGATCTTGCACTAGTAGGTACATAGCAAGTCAAGATGCAGAGTTAGCATACAGAGTCTTCCAGTGCTCGGTATTCGAATAATTATTTCTCTTCACGAGACGACTTGTATACTTCTCGCATCCTTCAAGCCCAAGGCTCTCTTCAAATGGTGGATAATATTTCCAGCCTCGAATGCGGGGAAACTTTGAGAGGGCCATACCGGTTGGCAGGGCCGCTGAGGATATAATTGTTCCTTCTTGGGACCGGAGGAGGCAATACCGAAGAACTCATTCCGCTTTTCTACCCCACAAACCATTAGTAGAAACGGAAGCGGGAGAGGCTTTTAAGTTCTGCACTTCCTATTCGCCTGGATCCCTGTTTCTGAACGGGCCATATCTATGAGTGTCCTGGTTCTCGGGGACCCTGCCGTGGTCCCATGGAAAGTTTGGATGCGAAGTCCAATCGGACGCCTGAAGTTTATGGAAGGGCTCTGTTGATCCACATGCCAGCTCCCTGAAATCTCATGTTAAACGTTATATTTGCTTTCAAGTGACAGCACATGGGCTTTTTGCCTGGCCTGCTTGAATTTCTTCCGTATTCAAGCAGCATGCCTTGCCTCTGTGGCGGGGTGATTTGCATCCGGCAGAGTCTTCATATGCGAAAGAGATATCTGAGCAAGCTGACTCTGTCCTTGACAGCGGCCCGACGGTAGCTTTTGTTCCGGGCTGAGTATATATATATATATAACCTGCATCGCTATTCTCAGCAAATCTAGAATTCACCGGCCGGACTCAAACATCCAAGCAAAATGAGATCATCCATTCTACTGTCGGCTGCCTCAGCTATTGCTGGTGTGAATGCACAACAAGGTGCTTACGGCCAGTGTAAGCAACCATTCGGTCATCCACTTTCTATTGCTAACAGCTACAGGTGGTGGCGTTAATTGGACAGGTGCAACAACTTGTGTTTCCGGTTACACTTGCTCTTACCAGAATGCGTACTACTCACAATGTGTTCCAGGAACTGGTGAGCTGCAGAAGCAAATATGATCTATACATCATGCTTACCTCGAATCTCTAGCCAGCGTTGGATCTAGCACATCCACAAGGCCTGCATCGTCCTCCAGCACAACATTGACAACTTCAACTGTCAAGCCTTCCTCAAGCACGTCGAAAGCCTCCACGACTGCCAGCGCGACATCTACGCCGACTGGTGGTATCACAGGATACGCAAAACCAAATGGCCACGCCTTTACAATCAATGGCAAGGCAACCTATTTCATGGGAACAAATACTTACTACATTGGATTCTTAAACAACAATGCGGACATTGATCTTATCATGTCCCATCTACAAACGGCAAGTTAATCGACAGATGCACAGGATTCGACTGACCAGAAACAGACGGGGCTCAAAGTCCTCCGTGTTTGGGGCTTCAATGATGTGACAGCACTTCCCGGAGGAGACACAGTGTGGTATCAGTCATTCATCAATGGCCAAGATCCAGTGATCAACACCGGTGCTAATGGACTCCAACGACTCGATTACGTTGTCAAGTCTGCTGAAGCACACGGGATCAGCTTGATCATCAACTTCGTGAACAACTGGACTGACTACGGAGGAATGGCCGCATACGCATCCTACTACGGTATTGCTGTTACCGATTGGTATACATCAACGGCTGCCCAGGCCCAGTACAGAAAGTACATTGCTGCGGTGGTTGCCCGTTACAAGACGTCCACTGCTGTCTTTGCCTGGGAACTTGCCAACGAGCCACGCTGCACTGGCTGCGCGACCTCTGTGATCACCAACTGGGTATCTTCAACGTCCGCATACATCAAATCTCTCGACTCGAACCATATGGTCTGTATTGGAGATGAAGGATTTGGTCTTGACGGCGGGGCAGACACTTCGTACCCATATACCAGCGGTCCTGGTCTGAACTTCACCAACAACCTCGCCATCTCCACCATTGACTTTGGCACGTACCATGCATATCCAGGATCTTGGGGCGAGACAGATGATTGGGTTCCTTCTTGGATCCAGACCCATGCCGCCGCTGCTGCTGCCCTTGGAAAGCCTGTTATCTTTGAGGAGTATGGGACGAATAACGCCAAATCGAACATGGCATCTTGGCAAACTGCTGTGTTGAGTACCCAAACTGCAGGAGACATGTATTGGCAATACGGCGACTCGCTCTCGTACGGCCTGACACACGATGATGGACATGCCATTTACTATGGCTCTGCTGATTATGCTACATATGTAAGTACTGTGATTTGCTTGCGATTCTGGGAACTGACCATCTGCAGGTGACCGCGCATGCCGCTGCTATGAACGCCAAAGCTGTCTGAACGATCCTGCATCTCAAACCGAGATTAAATTTCTGGCCATTTACCCTGTAAATATTACAAGCATATGCACATACATTATCCTTGACATACATAGCTGTGGCTTCATTGTTTTGGTATTGCTTATTCGAATGAATATGTGGCTCTCGTATACCAACATCATCTTAGACCAATGTGTGAAACTCCATGTCGCCGAAAATCCTCTATCAGCAAATATGTACCCATCATTCCTACTGTCCCGTATATGTGCCAGTCGGTATACTACTTGATCCTCGATATACCGTCTCATAAACTGTGACCGTAGAAGCCTCCTCCTCCGTACTCGACACCTCTTTCTTCGTCTTCCCACCCTTCCCCCGCCCTTCCAACCAAGCCTTCTCACTAACCCAACACGACCACTTCCTCGTCCCTGGCCCATCAAACCTACTCCCGGTATCCGACACTGCCTTCCCATCACAGATCCCCATCTTCACACTTTCAGGCGTAATCACACAGTCCGCGAAGCGATCCCCCATTCGTGTCAAGTACGCAGACTTGTCGAAATAATCGTGAATTTGCAGGCCTTCGACTCCGCCCAGGGCGAAGATACGGTGGTCGGAACAGTCGGCGGCTTTAGTACACCAGTCTTTTGGTGTGTTCTTTTCGGTGGCTTGCCAGGCGATGAACGTCATTGTTGGTGGGTAGAAGGATTCGCCGAGGTAGATGGGTTGATCAGAGTCGAGGTTGGGTACGGCCATGACATCGGAGCTGCTGAATACCAGAGGAAGATAGGAGAAAAGTAGAAGGGACTTCATTGTCAAGACCGTAATGAAACGCGAGAAAAGATAGGGAACTGTATTTGGAGATGTCTTGTATACTTCTTGCAGAGCATCTGCTTACCTAGGCTCTAATATCTTTTTGATACCATTGAAGATACGTGTACTTACCATGAATCCGTCAATTGACTTGCGGTATTGGACCGCCAGATGTATTGAGCCTAATTGGGACCACACGAATTGGAGGTATACTGGCGGGGAAACTGGAGAAGCATTTATCCGCAGGTTCACAGATAGAGATGGAATGGGATGTTGTGAAGTTGCCAGCTTGCCCCTCTGCGCGCCTGACGCCGCTTCGCTTGGACAGCAGCTATAATGGTTTTGGACTAGCTTGATTTCTCGATGCTTACCTGCTTTCCGTGGAGTGTCCGGATTACAAAGTTAACTTCAACATCAGAACATGAACCTTTGCAGTCTCTGAAAATTAAGTTGTTGTGTATGCCCCGGCAGCAAAAACCCTGGCCGGCTGACTCACCGACCCAGCACCTTCTCCTTCGAGACAAAGTTGTCTTTGTCCTGTCATCACTGACTGCCTGCCTGGAGTTTCCATCTTCTACATAAATAGAACGTTCAATTCCACTCTCACACATCTTCAAATTATCTCTTCATTATCTCGTCATAATGCCTCTCACACTCCGCCCAGCATTTCTGGAAGATGCAGCAGATCTTACAGATGTTTACTTCTCGGCCTTCTCAATCGATGCTATTTCGCTTCTCGTCTTTCCTCGAAATACCTCAGCATCACGTCACTTTCCCGCCTGGACGTGGTGGTACAATTCCGTCGTCGAAGAAATGCAAAGTCCAAATGCACACTTCATCTGTGTCTACGACTCAGACTCCCCGGAGCAGAAAATTGTCTCGTACGCTAAATGGAATGGACCTGATGAGCGATTCGGCACGGATATGCCGGTCTGGCCAGAGGGAGCTGATGTCACGCTCGCTAACCACTTCTTTGGGACTCTGGTGAATCGCCATGCATCGATCATGAAGGGCAGGCGACACTGGTATTTGGAGATCATTGCTACGAGACCGGAGTATCAAGGAAAGGGAGCTGCCGGAAAGCTTTTGAGATGGGGGATTGAGAAGTCTGATGCTGAAGGAACGGAGACTTATTTGGAGGCTAGCCCGGATGGGAAGCCGATTTACGAGCATCTTGGATTTCAAGAATTTGATAGGTTGGTGGTGGATTTGGAAGGGAAGGGAGAGGGTGTGTTGAGTGAGAAGGAGTTTATAGAGGTTTTCATGGTGAGGCCTGCAAAGAAGGAATGAAACCGTGGCTGTAAGTAACACTTATGCTCGTATTGTACTCCTAGCGTTTCATGCTCAAATGCAAATCAAACGCCTTACACGTCCACCTATCCCTATGATGAATGAACTGCTTCTGACTATTAGGCAGGTCCGAACCATGCAACGCAATACCGTGACAAAGCTCTACCACCACAAAAGAACACGCGCTTCGAAGATCAACGAGAGCCAAATCACACTCCTTCAATCTTGACCCTACCAGCCACGACCGGCCAACGGCTCGGGAACCAAACAGCCAAAATCGTGACAGCAGCCACAACAGGAGCAAATTCCAGACCAGCAAAGTACTCCTCATGGCTCGAAAGATGACCAAAGACTCCCTGACTGGTCTCCGCCAGCCGGAAAATTGTTCTGATAAATATCAAAGTACTAGCAAGCGCCAATACGCCTAAGAAAGGATTCTTTCCCGCCTTTTGGGCCATACCGCGATCTCGGTATATCGCCGCGATGACGATGATCAAGAGGATCAGGTAGACGAAGTAAGCCGCTGTTTGGATCGCGAGACCGGCAAGCAGGATGTTGTTCGCGCTGCTGGGATCCTTGCCATTTGAGGTTGCACCGCCAATGAGACCTGCGCCTGTGATCTGAAGGATGGTGCAGAAGACGTCGATAGTGATGAATGTCCACAGGACGACTTTTCTTCGAAGAAGTACAGTCTTGGTGCTCAGATCCAGACCCTCGTCCGCCGCCCAAACTAGTACTTTCGTCAAGCATACATAGATGGATGCTGAGGTCAGAACAGGAGCTGTGACGATCATGAAATACTAGAGCGGTATTGTCAGTTCATTGTTCTGTCAAACCTTGGGGTGGAGGTCGATTCCTGAGAGCATTGGATGAAATCTGTGGGCATACCTGTACGACGAAGTAGCTGACATGGTATGGATTTTTGCGAGACGACAAGGCCCGGAACGCGTAGCCTACGACTTCCATAACACACTTCACCAAGGTTAGCGCTACATTCGACGATTTACAGAATTTCGCAAGATATTTGTACTCAAGACAAGTTTTTTGATCGAGACAAGATTTGGATCTTTGACAAAGGAGAGGGACGGAAAAGGAGGTTAGAACGAGTAAGAACTTTGACTCACAGCAATGAGCAAAGGGACAAAGGACCACAGACGAACACGAATTGTTTGGAAGAGGTGGGCGAAGAAGAGGAGCGTGAAGAACACGATGCCGAGGATACAGAGAGTGAAGTTTGGTGTATATCTGTCACCTTTTAGTAAAAAGTCATGTTAAGGGTCGGGGGCGGTGTTTACTCACCCGTAAATGATTATAGACGCATCGCCAGGTCCCATAGGGCTGGGAAAATTGGGGTCAACATAGCCTACGTATGGCCTTCCGCTGGACATCGTGACGAGCTGATTGCGAGAGGGGTTTGGACTGGGATCTCCTTTGTTGCTACGATTATGCTGAGCAGATTGTCTGACCGTATTCAAGAAGAGTTCTCAAGTTGCATCTCTAAAGATATATATCTCGCGTCCAGAGGCTGAGGAGGTCATTTTAACGCTGCCGCTCCCCTTTCTTGGCAGAATTAGCCACAGCCTAGCGCATGGGCGAGACTTTCTTGAATGGCAACTTCTCTGTCTCCGAGCAACTCAAAACGAGAATATGTCAATCACAGAGCTAAGCATTATGACAAGCACTATGGCAGACCCAATTACCACGTTGTAGGCTCCATTTTTTGGTGTCATCGTTGACAAGTTCGAACACGTGATCGGAGGATGATCTTGCTTTCGAGCCCGATGGGCTGTTTTGGTCCTGGTTTGGCGGTGTCGCCAAGCGACACGGCTGGATTGGTAGACGTTCATTTGTCGCGGTGGACATATAGTCGTCATAGATATCTGAGTGTCTGGGCAGTGCTTCTGAACTGAACTTTGAACGATTTCTTTCTGTACAATTTTACTTCTGACGATATGTTAACATTGCGATGACAGTAGGAACTAGGCGATCTTGTCGGAAGATGATGCGGGCCGGTGTACGGTCTGTTTTCTTTAGCGACGTACCGAACGGGCTGTTCATGTTAACGTTGGATGGATGAGTGTTGCGTAATCGTCTCAATCTGATTTACAATTAACAGGCGACAGAACCCTTACTTTCAACACATGCTACCATAATCGCGTTTGAAATTCTTGTCTAACGTTGTCCATCTTCTAGCATTTATATGTTTACCAGACATTCCGTGTGCATCATCAATAGGAAATCGCGTCCCTTGTCTCAATAGGAGGAGGCATGTGGACACCACCGATCATTTCCATTCCTCCGACTCGTGGTCGAATACTTCATTTTTGTCTGTCAAATGTCCTATTTGGAAAGGCCATCGAGATAACGAATTGTGGCGTCGTGGATTCCGATCCGGATTTGGTCGTCGCGTCTCCTAAGCGAAAGAGACTGCTTTGGAATAAACAATCGACCCAGAAACCCAGAACGTGTCATACCGAAGGATTGTGATCCCCTTGAAAGGCGTAGTGGTACATCCCTGGCATCTGGTCCCCCTCCAACCCGCCAGTCATACCCATATCAGGTAGCCAGTTGTTGAATCCAGGGTTAAAGGTTTCCATCCCGTCCAATGACATGAACTGATCGATATCGAGACCATCCCCAAAGTCATACTGCAACTCTCCCATATCTTGAGCATCAAGCTGTCCATCCATGGCAGTGTTGTAACCAGTGGCATCTTGTGCCTGCAGATTTCTGTCTGTTGAATTATTGGCTGATTCATTGACAGATGGGTTATCACCACTTCGTTGGATTTTATAGATGACGCGGGGCATTGGTGGGAGCCAGCATTGATCCACAGCAGGAGAGTCTACTGGAGGTGGTGTGAAATTTGGAGTGCTCTCCTGGCCTTTATACCACCCATAAAATCTCATCAACATTCCCAGAAAAGTGTGAGGGGCTCGACATTCCATGGGTCCTGCGGCGGCAACGAGCAGATCAATGAGTGCTTTAAGGTAGAGGCCTAACTTCAGATGCTCGCGATCCAAGACTTCGCCAATCTTACTTGTAGAAGATTTCGACGATACGTATAACTTGACCAGAATGACTACTGAGTATGCCATGCGGACATAGTTGTAGATTGGAAGCGAACGAAGGACCAAGAGGTCCATGCCGAGGATGATGTCAAGCATCGACTGGGCTGAGGAAATAAGATTTGCAGTTGCATCGATGAAGGAATCCTTGGCTTCTGGAATGGTGTGTATTGACAATATCTTCCCCATGTCAAAAGGAGGCCTGAAGTCTTCTGGGGGATGGTCGTCGTGCAGTGCGATTTCATGGAGAAAGAGCTGAGAGTGGTGGTATTGGATCATTAATGCATCTAATAAACGTTAGATATGGCATCAATGACGAATCTGCACATACCATTGATATCAGAGCCGGCCAAGACCTTCCAAGATTGGAGTTTTTTCTGGAGTCCACTCATCACTATCTGTGTTCGAGGCTCTGAAAGGTTAGCCATACTGCTAACGTCTTCAAACCCAAACGCTAGACCAATCTCCTCTGAGATCCTGATGAGTCTGATCCAGGAAACCAAATATCTGTCCGTTTGTGAAGCATTAGGATTGTTCGCTAAGGAATCCAGACATTCCCCGACCCAGCGGTTGTAGCGAAGCATGTTGGGACGCCTGCTACTTAGGGAAACTCTATCATAATTGTCAATAGACACTCGTCAAATGATTGGATCCTCAATTACCCCGTAGATATCTGATAGCACACTAAAAATGTCCTTCGCCTTTCAATCTCTGTAAAGTCCATGTGGTTGCTGCTAAGAGTTTCTTCCTCGAGATTCCGCCTCCTGTCCCTGGAAGACTGTGGATTGGTTCCGAGGCCGATATCGAGTCCCATGGTAGCAGCCATATGGATATATTCATAATATTTTAGCTCTGAAGAATCATCAGTGAAAAGACATGAGAAAGACCACAGCTGCCTGGTTGCCATTCAACTTGAAGATGTAGAGACTCACGAGCGAATTTTCCAGGCGGAAAATACCACTAAATGTGTCAGCATATCAATCCGGCATAGTTTGAGACAAGATGCTGAAGAATTGCGGAACGTTACTTACTACTGACAGAATAATCATAACCTGCACAAGCTCAAGAGATTTGTGGCCTTCTATGACAGTTCTATGCGCATAAGCACACAATAATTCAGAATTGAGTATACTGTAGATCTGTGATCCTAACTGCCCTGAAGCTGCTGCTACCGTCGCCAAGAAAAGAATGGGCTTAGTCCTTCGGAGCTCTTCAGCTGTTACATCAGGCTCGAAAGACACTGCGGGGTAGTGTTGAACAAGATCCTCATTATACAACTTAAACAAGCGGGTAGCTTCTTCCATGGAAAGAAGTCCCCTCTCTATGAAGTCAGAGTCTGGCGAAAATGCTGAAGGACTTTGATCCTCTTGGTCTGGAGGGTTCAGGTTGGACGGGATCGACCATGAGGCAGGAGTTTCGCCAGATTCTGCGCTCTCCGCCTGAGCATCTGATCTTTTCCCATGACTCATACTAGTTTGGGGAATATCGTTAGAATCTTCTGACTGGGCAAACTTTTGAGTATGCGAGGGTGGTAGCTCGTCGTTGCCTTGCTGGAATAATGCTCGCATTGCTGATACCTCTCTTTCCAGTTCAGCGACCCTCGTATCTGTCCTTTTTCGCTGCTTGCGCCTCATGGGAGCAGCGAAGACACACCGGCGGTCTGCTTTGCACATCTTTGACATATTTTGGAAGATCCTGATGTGTTTGGAAGGCAACGAACCTTATGGGCTCGGCAAGCCTCACATGCACGATTGCTCGATTGTTGGTCGATAGCGCTCTTGGGGCCGGACTGGTTCATCGTGAACAAGGCTGTGTGAGACTAGAGAGACTTGTGCAGATGAGACAACTGCCGTCAGAAATAGTTAAATAGAGGGTCTTCTGTCCAGTCTATCATGACCTTTCAATAGAGATCTTGACGTTTGCTAAAAAAGCTTAAGCTAGCCCTGTAGGCATGCGGCGGGTGTGGCTGAGGTGGGGTCGTCACCACTCCTGCTGCCAAGTCTTCTGGTTTTTAGTTTTATCACAGTAACATTGAACCGTCTGACTTTGACGTCAAACATTGGTCCGTTCAGGAGAAGAAGCTTGTAGGGGCATCCACGGAAATGCTGTACATCTAAGGTACTGCTCCAGAATAGGAGGCTATCATCTATGAGACTTCGATTTTTTCGCCAAATATCAACTTCTGCATCGTCTCGAGGAACGTCAAGGAACAGGAGATCGGGCTCACGCTGGAAGTTCTCACCCGCTAATAGTGATCTGAAGCCTGTAAGTCTGTACTTCGTTATCCGCTGAAGTGGCTAAACATCGACCATTTAACACTGGCTTCGCTTATATCAGCGCTAGAACAGGAGGCTATATGCATAAAAACAGGGTGAGGCCAGTATTGAATATGATCGAGCATGTGTGCAGGAAAAGAAAGTCTATATCGTCAATGTTCGAGCCTACTTCGTAACAGCTGAATATAGGAAAAGTCTCAAGCATCCAACCATCTTCTCAGGTGGTTCAAGGGTCCGAGCGGGGAAATGGCAAGAGCGAACAGCGAGCTATTCTGCAAAGCGGCAGTACCAACACCCGCTCTGGCAGCCTTACAGTCGATAAGCCATCGCTTGCATGTAAATCCTTACAGTTATGGCGTACTATCTCTGTGCGGGCAGTACACAACAGCGGCAGCATTGTAACCAATCCTGTCTATAAGTTCGTAAGTGCCCCATACTGTTCAGTAGACATTCAGGCATATTCCTGCAGAGTTCCTTTCATAACCCGTGTTACTATACCTTCTATATTACAGTATACTCCAGAAAATTCAGTCCTCGAGAAGCACTTCATCATGGCACCTATTCTCCCCGACCTTACCAACGTTATTCAATAGAAGGTCTCAGACCTCCAGCCTGGAAATGAGACTCAGCGCTTGAGTCTCCTGCAGTCTGCTCGTGATCTCGTCATATTACTTGAGAAACCTCACGAGCGTATCACGCGCATGATCTATCTGGAAGCCGCAGTTTTCACAACAACAAAAACCTTGATCGATCTGGGGATCTTTAAGATTCTTGCTCAGTCCAAAGAACCACTCACTGGGGCAAATTTAGCTCAGGATTCTGGCGCAGATCCATCTCTCATCGAACGACTGCTGAAGCTCATTGCCGTCGAGAAGATTGTGGAGGAGACGGCACCTGACACATACAGGGCGAACGACATAACTCATTGCATTGCGCTCCCTGGGCCTCAAGGAGCCATCGAAGACATGTTCCAAAGTGAACGTGTCCTAGCGGCACTTCCAGAATTCCTCAAGGAGACGAAGTACGCAAACCCCACAGATAAGGACAACAGCGCGTGGAAATATGGCTACCAGACAGAGCAGCACTATTTTGAATACATCAACACTCCAGGACGAGAGAAAATCTTAGAAGCGTTCCGCAATCACATAGCTTTCAAGACAGTGGGGTTGAAGTGGAATGAAGTGCCAGCAATCATGGTTTCGTCTTTGGGAATGCAAAATATGAAAAGGAAGATGTCCTGCTCATCGATGTTGGTGGTAGTGGGGGTCATGATCTAATCGAATTTTACAAAGCACACCAGTCAATACAAGGTCGTCTCATCCTCCAAGATCTTCCGATGACTATCGAGTCCCTCGACTCCACCGCTCTCGAGAAGCAGGGCATTGAGCCTATGGGCCACGAGTTCTTCACGCCTCAACCTGTCCACGGCGCGAAGGTGTAGTATCTGAAGATGATCTTGCACGACTGGCCGACTACACAATGCGTTGAGATCCTCTCACAACTAAAGTCTGGTCTCAAGCCAGGACACAGTAGAATAGTTCTAAATGAGATTGTCATCCCAGAGCAGAACGCAGGCTGGTTTGAGACCAGCGTGGATGTACTGATGATGCACGTTCATTCTGCTCAGGAACGCCGAGAGCGAGAATGGAGAGAGCTGGTCGGTAAAGTGGATGGGTTGAAGGTGACAAAAATATGGGATGTCGAAGGTGCGGTGGAGAAGGTAATCGAGATCGATGCCGTCTGATCACATTTTCAATTATCTCTTGATTGATCTCGCTTTAGGAGAGCCTGGCTGGCACTTTGTTAAGCGAGCAGCGCGGAAATCGCGGGTTAAACATACATCCGAAGCCTTTCTACCGTGAATTCGCTGTCCAGGCTGGCAGCAATTGACCATTCAGATCAACCTAAAGCTGCTGAGATTCTTTGTGAAGCCTATTTCTCGCGATGCACATGAATTTTTTTTTGGATTTCAATCCACTTGCTCTAGGTCCTGGTGTTAGCTTCAAGTACCCTGCACACAGAGTTTATTCGAACAGAGGCAAAACATATCGAGGAACAGTCAAGTGAGTCGCGTACAGAAGGTCATGGAGCAAATTGTGGACATTCTATTTGATCTGGTATGAACCAGGGGCATAAAATACCAACAGACAACCCCCCCTCCAAGACGCCAACTCCTCCATTATTCCTTTGCCATTCCAGCTATACATTTCTGGACCTATGTATTCAATGCCATCATGCCATCAGTAAATTGCATACGACGAGCGGTTTTGAGCTGCATAATTGTAATTGAAGTTCTGCCCCTTGGCATCCCAGTTCTGCTGCATCGGAGGCATGCTCATTTGTTGCATATGAATTGGATTCTGCATATTCTGGACTGGAGGGGGCGATGTTGGTGCTGGCGCGGCTTGCCATTCCACCCGAATCGGTTCATCTTTGCTCAGTTTCTGTCCGTTGAACCCTATGTACGAGTTTCAGTCAATTGTTGTTTCCCCAAATTAGACAGGGCGGGGATGTTTCTTCTGCTTACACAATTCAAATCTGATATCCGCCTACGTATTCAAATTAGCAAATTGACTATCAACTTCAGGAATCTGCGAGAAACTTACCGGTCCCAGAGCTACCTTGATCAAATAATCGACTCTGTAATACTTCTCACCCATGTTCCAGAAGTGCCGATTTTTCAGCTTGAATCTGGATAGCTCCACCGCGGAAAAATCCGATTGTACATTGCAGAGTACCGAGCAATCTTGAAGCCCGCACATTAGTTTTTTCTTTTGAACAAACAACTCTAAATTGGGACTACACTGACTCTGATTCATACTGTATGGAAGAAGGTCTTTGTCAAGATGCGAAGCAACGACAGCGACTGGAAAAACTCGGTAAGGATTGTTGTGAGTGATTTTCCTTGTGAATGTCCGTACGATAGGATAGTCCACCGAAACGGGTTCACCCTAATATCATCAGAGTCTCTAGCTTGCATTAGAGAATGGTACTTACCTGCTTGATAAACCAGTCAATGACATCTGAGACGTAGAGTTTACCGTCAACAGCGTCTCTGTGAGTCGTCTGCCCAAAGTGCTGACTATTGTTTGGGTTATATGGTACTTTGCAAATTGTACCGTACGATGCTCGGCAACATCGCCATCCGAGGACTGACTGTCCTCCTTTCAGTTTTTGAAGCCGGTCTGCCACTATCCCTTTGCAAACAACCAGCTGAGGGTCAGGAGCGACTCGTACTTGCAGATTAGTAGCATTTGGGAACGAAGATGCCCCGAAAGCATATCTGGCACGGAGCCTTGTCTGTATATACGCAGAGTTCCCCAGCCCTCCGGAGAGGACCAGGTGTGCCTTTGTTCATTCAGCATCCCAATACGTTTGCTGTCACGTGCTTTGGACTCACCACTTGCTCGGAGGGAAGTCTTGATTGGATCCTTTGCAGCTGCCTGTCGATCAATTCAAAGAGCTTGACGATCTATCGCTGTCAGTCAGAGGTCCACGAGATGTAGGTATTCTAGCATATACCTGGACGTCAAACAATGCCTGCAACTCGTCCCTGGGTCGGTCAACATGTATTAAATGGTCAGAAGAACGGAGTCAATACCTTCGTATCCTCAGTTCTCCATCCAGGATTCCTGACGACTCCAGTCTATAGCTTTTGCTAAGTTTTGGTATTGCTACCGAGAAGAAGTCTGTGTCGTCGGGCGAGCCGTAGTCGCATTTGGCGTTTTGGTACTCTTTACTCTTCATCATCTCCCAAGCGGCATCTTCAATCTCGATTCCTAGGGGTATCACACGATTTGCAGTCTCCAGTCGTTCCAGGACGGACAGTTCGAAAGCATGGTCGATTTGAGCGGAACCCAAATTAGCACCTAATTGGTCAGCTACACCCATTCAAACCCATCCCGAATTGGAGCATTGAACTCTCACCAAATACCACGTCCAGTTGTTGAAGGGTTAATGATCGCCCTCCGCCCGTTCCCTGAACTCTCAATGCTGACAGATCCTATGGGTTGAGTATTAGTCGGTGGCGCGAAGGGTATTCAATGTGAGAAGCATACAGTTGTTCCCCCACCTGCATCACATACAATCAAAATGTCGTTTTCCTGTGGCCATTATGGTTAGAGTTCGAGGTTTTAGGATTGGTAAATTTCATCAATACGTACCCGAAATATCGCTGGAGATTCTCGAGACATATGTACAGCCGCAGCCTCAGCTTCTGTTAACCCTATTGTTGATTTGTGATTTGGATAGCGACCGAAGCCAGCTCGCGCGGTAATCGATCTGAAGCGCTCGACTGTTGGGTGGGGCTTCCATGTTGTCGGCACGCTGAATATGAATTCAATGCGAGCATCTTCCCATCGCGATGGGAGTTCCATCTGCAGTTTCGACTCGATATATTGGTACAAATAGATGAAATAGTCTTGGTACCTATGTGACACTATGTCAGAGATCGTAGGCCGGGCTCTGTGTTGGTCTGCGGAGTATGTACCATCTTTCCACAACTTCAATGGAGCTCGGAACATCAGATGGATCCTTCGCCATCGTCTGTACTTCGCGCAATCGCTCCTCATCCAGGTATGTTTTGAACCACTCTTGATGTTCTTTATTCTCAGCTTGTCTCTCTGTATCGGTTTCGGATTGGAAACCCCATGAGGACGGTATTAATTGGTTCGTCGGATAAACAAGTATGGTAGGCACCTATCAGGCTCCATGGTCAGTCAAGTATGTTACTTGATATCATCGTTGAGGTTTCTTGCCTTATTCTCGTTGGCTTGCATTCGTCCAGGCCACCTCTGAATCCATCTTATCGTCTCTGAGCCGACGGAACAATTTGCGTAGGCTACCCCTGTGCCTGTGCAAAATGAGTTTAGCTAAATTATTTATCCAGGAACAACTAACTCACAGGTCATGCCAAAGTCAATGGCAATGATCAGATCGGGTCGTGGTTCGTCCATAATGTGACAATAATGTTGACTAGCACCCGAAGTCTAGAAGGGAAAGCTCTCTAATTCAGGTGCTTCCAATACAAATCTGTGACTGAAGACCACAATTTTGTCAAGCATCGCGTGCCTACGGAAAGCAAAAGTGTGATAACAAGGAAGTTGAGTCGAGGAAAAAAGTTATGCTGTGCCCCTCTGCAATTCGATGTCTTGATGTCAGATTAATCATACCCCAGTCCCACTGGAACTACATAATACAGACCGCGATCGAGCCACTTTAGGGACCGAGCCTCGATCTGGAAGGCAATGCCAAGTCAATTGAATATATTGATTTGGCTTTCGGGCTGTATTTGAGTATGGGAGCCCTGGTCTTGATCCATCTTGAATGCCACACTGCGGCTGAGACTTTGTGACATGGCTTGCAGCAAAGTGCCAGACCTTCACTAAGCCTCAATATGGAAGTCATTGGTACTAACCAGCTTCATAATAATGGTTGAGTTCCGCGATCATGGTTACACCACATCCATCGCTTGCTGAGACTATTTGTTCGCCCTTCTGATCCTGCCCCTTGCGCGAGACCCTACACAACCACTTCACTGATCCTCAATTTCCGCCGTCAGAACTCTACCAGTTAGCCATTCTTCTCGCTTTCAGCTCGAATTCCATCACAACAGCTATGGCCCAAATTATTTGTTCGTTTCAATGTGAGGGCAATGAGGGAACGCTCAATGATGCTTCGCAAGAGCTCGTCAATTATATCGGCGATATCTGCCAAAAAGAAGGTATTCAGGTACCTTGTGGAGATGCTGGGGCAAACAAGACGAGGGTATGTGGTTTCTTCACCACATGGGATGAGAGTAAAAAGGGCAATTATGGATGTCTGTCAGTTCTTGAGAAGACAATTTGCCCGACTAGTTCTGATCAAGGGACGTTTCAATGTATTCGTGGGGCAGTCGACCCCGAGTCACTCGGTTCATCAAAGTCTTCCGCTATGGTTAGCAGTGCTACTCCGACATCTCCAAGTTCCGATCCTGCTACGACTTCAAAGCTACCGGCATCAAAATCTACCTCTACCGTTACTTCAGCACCAACACAGGGCGAAGTATCCCCACCTTCGGTAGTACAGCCCAGCGCTTCAACGGCTTCCAATTCTGATACTATCAAGTCAGGAATGTCAAATGGTGCAGTAGCTGGAATCGGTATTGGAAGTGCCATTGCAGGAGCAGCTCTTTCGGCTTTGATCATGTTCTTTCTTTTCGCACGGTATAAGAAGAGACACCAGAAAGAGCCAGCTCATATTTCCCACTTGCCCAGCTACAACTCGGACATAGGTAGACAAGAGAAGGGGCTGCCAACTCCTCTCAAGAAAGGCGTAGTAGTGACTGAGAACTATCTGCCACAGCCAGCAGAGGACGATGCTATTATTGGAGAACTATCTAGACTTCGAGACAACATCAAGAATCACGTCCAAAGCTTTTACATAACCGAACCTATCGACCCTCAGTCACTTGATCGGGGTGTACTCAGAGAGGTCTCCCGCGACACTGGGATCCAATTTTCGAAGCTACAAGATCTTCTGGTCAACCGAACATCCCGAAATTCCGCGCTCCGGCTCTGTATTAGCTGGATGATCTTGTCTCGTTGCGCCGGTAAAGGGCCAGCAGACATATCTTTGCTTCCAGAAGAAGCTGCAGCAGTTGCTGTCTTGATTTCAGATATTGACTACAAAGACATCCGTGAGTTTAGCACACTTTACCGCTGTATCCGGACAATGCTAACAGCACGTCAGGTAAAGCTACGCTTGCTAGCAAATTGAAGGTGGTCTCAGGAGCACTGCTACAAAGTCGCTCTGGACAGCCACAGCCTTCTCAAAGTGCAAAACTTGAGCTCAGGATTGAGCAAGCCCTTCTGGCTGTCAACGATTTTCTGACTCCCTTCATTGAATCCTCGATCGACGCCACCACTGATAAGAGGATCCGGAACCTGGAGAGCATCATTCGGCGGGCGAGTCAGCTGGCCTTGCTTCTTTTCTCACAACCAAGCAGCTGGGCTTTGGATTTCGGAAAAAGCGGCACAGGGCAGCAAGGTACCATTGTGGTGTTCCCTGGCCTTTTGGAGACTGTGAGCGAGGAGGGAGTCATTCGACAGCCACCAAGGCAGTTTCGCCAGCCTGAAGTGACTGCGGCAGTGTGAGCAGATTGAGAAGCTTGGGGGCCAGGTCTCAAGGCATTGCTTGGATTGTACTTTAACGTTCCGTGTTTGTGATTGGGGCTGAGAAGCGGAAGGTTGATTGGGATAGTTGTTTTGTTGATCTTGCCAAGTATTTACTCCTTTTCGGCTACCAAGGCCGCCACTCGCTTAGACTCCACCGCTAGCCAATAAATCCCGATAACTTTGACCTTTTGTGTAACACCCCAGAAATTGGTGGCATTTCCCTAATAGAAAATTGTTCAGCCTCACGAATGCCAAGGTCAAATACTCCAATCAAATCTAACGGGCACTGTCTCCAAGATGGAGAATTTTTGGAAAGAAGACAGATTCTAGAGCGCGAGCTTTGATGGCATGATGAAGACTGATAAGTCACAAGTGGAGGTACCCAACCCTCCGATGGGTCGACGAGGCTCTCATGTCTTGAACTATTGACAAGGCGGCGGATAAAGTCTCGATGCGATGCTGGGATTCAGCTCGAAAAGCCACAGTATGCACTGCCAGCAAAATGTGAACGATCAGGGTCTCAAATCTACAATGCCCTCGTCATCTCAATCTTTCCTTGAGGAAGATTTGACAGCCCCGATCTCGACATGATATGATACCCGTCGCGTCCGTTACGAAACCAAGGTGCATTCGCACGAAACACTTCAGCAACTGGCAACCACCATAACCATCTGAAGTACCTGAGAAGCAAGTTGACTCACTTCAAAATGATTTCGAAGTCGAAAGCTGTGGCCATTTCTTTGGGCTTCTTCGCTTCTCTTAGCAAAGCTACTCCTGCAGATTCCACCATCACTGCTCCTCCGGATCTCTCGAAAAGGGAAGCATACGACTATAATGACTTCATAGGGAACTATGCCACTGCAGGAGTATCATCGTCTTGTTTGTCCATTCTGCACCTTCAGGCATCTGATCAGACCACTGATGAGTTTCCCTAGACTACACCGCTTCTACTTGTGCTGGGACTTTATATCGTGAGAGATACGTGACTTCTTTAGGCTATTTTTTCGGTGGATGCGAATCAAGCAGCTACTACTCGGTCTTCACTGAATGTTATGGGTCAACTGCGTATGGAATATATAGCTACAGCTCTGGGACTTACACTACTTCGGGTGCGACGTCCACTACGTGGTAAGAGAACGCCCTATGTCTTTCAATTATGTTTTATTTTACAAGTCTTGAGCTGATAAACGTTCCATCAGCGGTGGATTCTCCTCCTGCATAGCTGATACGATCAAATATTCCCCCGACGGGTACGGTAGCTCGTACTTTATCAAGTGTGCAGATACTTCACCCAGGACTCTTTATCGAACAAATACAGCAGCTCTGCCTCTGTTACAATCAAGTAAGATACAGATAGTCCTCTGGCTCACAATCAAGCTCACCATATCTTGAAGTCACTGTGACCGGCAGCAGTTCAACTTCCTCAACTACCTCATCCTCAGGCTCGCGAATAACGGTCACCGAAACAGCTACGCCCACTCCCAGACCACGGAAAGACAAGAGCATAGCGGGCCCAGTAGCGGGTGGTGTTATAGGAGGTCTTGCATTTCTCGCCCTTGTGGCCTTCTTGGTCTGGTTCTTCATGAGGAAGCGACTAATCAGAAATTCTGCGGCAAATTCTGCGTCGGCCTACGCTCAATCCCAGCCAGTAATGATACCACAGCAGCCCGGATATCCGCCAGGACCAGGTCCCATAGCAATGCCAGAAAAAACTGCAATGCCGCCGACATCTCCTGTGTCGCCATACTCACAACAAGAGGCTTGGGCGCCAGCCATGGGTGGGCATCCTGGGATCACTCCGTCCACTTCACCTCCGCCAACATACTTTCATCAACCTCAGCCAATGTTCCCTCCGCAGCAGTCTCAACAAGTTTCTTACCAGCAGCATTGACCGAGTTCTACTGGACAATTCGTATTAAAGATATGCGTCGACAGTGTTTGGCAATGATCATTGTGGTGTGGGATCTGGTGGTGTTTTCGGGTCAAGTAAAGTAGATTAAAGTGGTAATGCAGATCTAATCAGATGATTAATATTCAACGAAGATGACTATTCGCAGACTACATGAGAATTGCACCCACCAGAAATTCATGACATCTTGCCAGATAAAGGTACAATTATCTACAGTGTCATATTCTGCAGCTGCACTCACTGAGTGATGCCTCTGGAGACCGGTTCGTACCTTGAACTGTGTGATCACTGCTGTAACGTAGTAAGACAAGATCGCAGAAGAACCACAAGCTATCCCTGGAGCAGGTACTACTTAGCGAGCGGGTGTAACATTTACAGTGCACTGGCTGAGGCACAGTAGCTGTAGGTAGAGGCACTAAATGCCCTGAAGCCTCCGAATTAGTGGGCTAACGTCAGGCGGCCTCCCACTAGAGCTGAACACAATTTTGCTACCGATACCTGAAGGAGGAAGGGGATACACACATGAAAACGATTAGTTCGGATCTGATCCCAGTAATAAGCAACACACTGTGCTAATTATATATCGCTTATCTCTCAGGTAAATACATTGCCGTCGCAACCTTCAATAAGTCATTTAAACATTCAACCAGAGTCCCATACATACTAAGAACCATTGAGCCTGTCGAAACTATGGACTCGTGAATATTTTAAGTCACACGATATCACTTCTCCCCTATGACTCCTAAAGCAGCTTCCATCATTGCCCTCCTCCTCCGGCTTTGAGATACCGCTCCACGGCTAATCTGGCAACCTGGGCGAAGTAGCGCCGGGTGCATGTGAGATGAGACTTCATTGCCACTCGAGTTGCTCTCCATAGCAGAAATCTCAGAAACAAAGGAAAGTGCAGGTGATGTCGCTCTTCGCGGAGGCGAACGATACTCAAGTTCCGTAGGCATTGATACGGCATCAGTGGGGTAGGGACAAAACGGCTGAGGGACTTGCTCGACAGGGCCTTGCATTGGCCTCTCGGGCAGATATGTAGGATATGGCAGCACTCGAGGCGCTGGTGGAGGTGGATATGTCTCTCGTTGCTCAATACCTGGACGAAGCTGTGGAATGTGTGGCTTTGAGTAAGCCCGGTACGGAGTTGGATCTACTATTAACTCTGAGGGTGGATTTGAGGGCTGGAAAGAGGTGTATCGCCGGGTTGCTGGACGTTCCAGTCCTCTTGTACCATAGCTGTCGATCGGCGCAGTTGACATTGAACGAGTCTGATTTCGCGGAGCAGCCGGCTGGGCAGGTGGTCGTTTGGTGATGCGCAGACCTTCTATTTCCAATGGAAAATCTGATTTCTCCATTGGTGGTGCATGGGAAAGAGAATGTCGATTCATGATTTGCGCTACTGATGGCCTCGGAGTTTCGTCAAGCTCGTATGACATCGTTGATGGGGAAATGGCAGACACTGGTGCAGAAAAACGTGGTACCTCCACCGGCATCGAATTGACAGCTCGGCTGCTCAACGGTTCTGTAGAGCTGACTGGAGCTTGAAAGGATGGCTGTTCCAAGTAGTCTTTCCACATATCCCAAGAATTGATAGGTCCTAAGAGATTGGTTCCCGTGCATGATACAGCTCGAGGTCGTTCACACGTTTCTGAGGATGTTCCAACGACCACTCCACTCTCAACGTTAGGATATTGTTGAGGATTCGAAATTCCAGCTGTGTTTCTGGTGGATTCAACTCGACTCGAAATCCCAGAACTCGTCAGACTACGCTGAACGACACTTCTTGCCGTCTCTGGTATATTTAGAATTTCCGATGGTGGTACTACTGCACTCCTTTCAATGGCCTGGGGAACTTCTTGAGGAGCTGGATCGGCCACTGGCTCCATGATCTCGTTGACTTCTTTGACTTCTGGCTCGACAACTTTCATCCTGCGCTTCTTCCTGTTGTATGGACTTGCGAAGTCCGACACTTGGGAAACAGATTCATAGGTTGGAGGAGGTGGCATTGCAGGCGATGCCACGGTCGGACTGAAGCTTGCCAGCATCTCAACGGGGTGCAGCGTACTCAGAACTGTCGCCAGAGTTTGATGACAAGTCGCCAATTCCGAACGTCGATTTTCCAGTTTTCCATGGTCGTTCAACACCCATCGAACTCGATTTATGAACGAGACGGTCTCGTCACGATCTTGATCCGAGCGGACTCGTTCAACGAAGAGGCCGATATCGTTGAGGGCACACTTTGTGCTATGGATCGCCTGCTGAATCCAGAAAGATTTCTGAGGGTTGTTCTCGAGGGACGCCCTGATTGCAGGTACTCGCAAAAGACGTTCCGCCTCGTTCAGATCCAAGCGCACCCTTTGGATTGTCCTCACAAATACGTTGTTCTCCGATCCAACCTCAGCGAGTTCGATTGCAAATTCTGAAAATTTGAAGGCAGTGTTGATCGCACCGAATATGGCACCAGCTCCCAAATCAGCCATCGCCATTCCAGATAGAAGGACGATACGAAGATCACAAAGAATGGTACCCCAGCAAGAGTTCAGACGAGACGGGCACTTGTGGGGATCTCCACAGAGCCTCGTTCAGCTCTTCCATGTTGAGCGGGAAGATACACTCTGGGCATGCTTTAGATTGCCACAGGCTAGGCTTTCAATACAAGCCACAAAATCCTCCCAATGTTCCAGGTAAATATTGGAGGCTCACTGAATGACCCAGCCACCTGAAATTTCGATACTCTATTGGATAAAGATGCAAGCCTATCACTCAAACCCGAAAAAGCAAACATAGGTCTGGGCCGTGAAAGGAAATAACATTCTCGATTACGGCAACGTGATCCTCAGCTGTTCTTCTGGCCAACGCCTCTATGCACCTCACGATTCATTGTTCATCGTCTCCACTTGCCTCTCAGGAGAGACAGAAGATGATCGAGGCTCTACGATCGAAGGACTTATAGATATCTCAAGCTTGACTCTGGAGACACAAAAATATAATCGAAGTTATGGGCAATGTTGGGGCTCAAGGCTAGACCCGTCTTCCCGGCCACAGCCCATTATCCACAAGAAAGACTTAGGCATTTCTAGGAAGGAGGGTCAGAGACATCTGCAAGATAGGTATCTTGACAAAAGCCAAAAAGTGGCTCTCTTGATCTCAGTCGCTGGACGTGTTGCAAATAGGTAGCCGAGGAGCCTGCCTTGGTATAGGAGAGAAATCGCCGTATCTTCTTGGAAGAGAATGCTTATTCTGTGAATCCGAATAGCAAATGACGGTGTGTAGTTGATGCAAGCAATATAGCGCCGTTCAAGCCAAGCTAGACATGGACAAGTCCTAAAAGCTGTACTGTCTGCCCAGCAACCTTGACAGCGATTTAGGTCTTCAGTCTCCTGCTACTCGTAGCAGTAGCATTCGAATTGTTCAAGGAAGTGATCCTTCGTCGGCGCTAAAAAGGATCTCTCACATGTGTAGTGTGGAAAGCCCCAAGGGTCTCGTTTTCAATTCCCTCGGCATCATCAAACACAATGAGCCGATATTGATGGGTGCGAGTTGCCATCAGATGGTTCAATGATCGAAACGACGGATAGCATGAATTCAACGGTATAACAGGCTAGATAAGAGAGCTTTCAATACGTTTTATTTGTTCTTACAAGGTCTTTTCCAAGGAACCCAATTTCTTGAGATAAGAGGCAGAGGTAAACATGTGGCGAAAGAGAAGGCATACTTGTTGAGAGACTCTTAAAAAGCGGTCGGATTGGCATACTGTCTATATTTCGGCAATATCCAGTAAGTAACGTCTGGTATGAGAAATATGTCTCTTATAAAAAGCACATCTGGGAAGAAGTTGAGATAGCTCGGCCATGATATCGATCCGCATCGATATCTGGCGGGCTTAGTCAGCAAAAGTGGGACTGAATCCAATTCATTCAGCCTCGTCAATCGAACCGCATTTGTTTGGATAAAGGACTTCTGCTCAACCGTGAAACAGGTTCCCTCAAATACCTCGGATCAACTTCAAACCAAGCTCGCACCTTCATCCCTCCACTCACTCTCACCATGAGCGAAAACTTCGTCCCTCCAGGCCAACAGCGCAACCTGCGCGCCTGCATGGTCTGCTCCATAGTCATGTATGCGCCTGCCTCCAAACACCCCTCCAAGAACCACTCTCTCCTCCATTCTCCCTCAATCATTCTCAAGACTAATGATCCACGCCTCCAGGACACAAAACCGCTTCCTCAAAGAAGGCTGCCCCAATTGCGAAGACTTCCTGCATCTCGAAGGCTCCATGGAAGCGATCATCGACTGCACATCCCAAGTCTTCGAAGGACTGATCACGCTCGCCGATCCGAGTAAGAGCTGGGTTGCGAAGTGGCAGAGACTGGATGGGTATGTGCGTGGTGTGTATGCTACTAAGGTTAGCGGGCAGCTGCCGGATGAGGTGATTGCTGTTATGGAGGACGAGGCGAGGATTAAGTACATTCCGTGAGTCTTCCTTGGGCTGAACAGTTGCAAGAGGGGTTTGGCGCAGGGTCTAATTGGAAACAGGAGGGATGGAACTGCTACGGAGGCAGATTAGGGGCGACGAATGGCATGGAACAAGGCAATGGAGTGTTGGGCACTGGAGATAATGGAGAGGAACGAGCATATCGCGGCATAGAATTGGAAGGGCATAAAAAGCGTCAAGGAGTTCAGGGAGTTGCGGAATGATTTTTCAGTCTAATTTCAACCGCTAAATGCAAATGGTATCGAACCAACGCCAAGTCCATACGCCTAGAGATTGCCCCCCAATAACGCCTACGATCTAGATAATGAGCCTAGTAACGCTGCTTCTTCTGTGGAGGGCCTCCGAAGCCTGGTGGACCTCTCTTGTTGTTCCGTTCCATTTCCTCCCGCATTATGCGTTCAGCTTCGCTCATTTTCTTGGGCTGCTCGATGATGGCAGCTTTCTTTCCTCCAAGAGCATTCTTCTTCGCAGCTGCGAAGACATTCTTAGGTTTGCTCGAGAATCCCATCTTCATAGAGATCTTTCCTGGTGCTGCTGGCTGAGCCTCCGCGGGTTCTACTTTAGCCTCTGTGTGACTCTTGTCTTTCTGCTCGTTCGTCTGGCCAGGGGTCGGCTCGTCTTTCGTTCCTGAACTTTCTGGGGTAGGCTCTGCTTTCGTCGCAGCAGGTTTCGCTCCAAAGGTCAATTTGATCTTCTCCCCGTCTGCCCGCTTTAGTTCCTTCTCAGTCTCGTCCGGGTCATGCTCTCCCCTTCCTTCCGCATCTAGCTTCGCCTTCCTGACTTGCTCTCTTATAGCCGCCTGTTCCCTCTCCTCATCTCCCCTATCCTGTCGCTCCTTCTTCCGAATGGCATCTGCTCTCCTCAGCGCTTCCGGAGAATTGTCAATCCACGCGACATGTAGACCCTTCTCATCATCCTCGACCCTGCAAATACCCTCCCTACCCAAAAACTTCGCGAACTCGGTGAGAGATGGCCACTTCGTCGAGTTCATGTGGACGTGCTCTTTGTTGTGAATGTATTCCTGGTAGAAGTGATTCAAGTTGACCTTCTTCTCTCCGTGGGATGTCCGCAGCAGTTGAAGGAAATCTCTTTGGAATTGGTTGCTGTAGTCGTTGATGTATTTCTTGGGATCTTCGCCAACCAGAAGCATTTGTCGGACATGAGATTCGGATTGTGTGTGCATTTTGAAGCCATTTTCGTCGCGCATCTGGCGCTCGCAGACCTGGAGGCACTTAGCAGAAGCGCAAAGAGAGATGATGAGAGCATGAACGTACCTGACAGTACCATCGCAAACGCTGGAGTCCTTTGGACTTGAGCTTGTTGTTTAGGTGCTTCGTGGATCCTACTTCGGCTTTCGGCATTTTGGCTGCTGTGCTATGCGATCGACTTTGGGAGGTTGGAGAAGAGGGTTTGGAGGGGCGATTTGGATGAGGCTGAGGCTGGATTCCAAGGTGGCACGGTCACGTGTGCCAAAAGGTGGGGACTGTGCCTCCCTGCTTTTAGGCGAGCGATTGTTTACATCTGAATACATTCAGGAAAATAGCTACTAGCTTGGCTTACACACTCCCTGTAGGCAGACACTAGTGAGACTTCGGGGCCTATCGAGCTTTGGCTACTTTCAACAAGCCTTATTAGGGCTTATCAGTGCAGGTTGGGACTTATCGCGTGCTTGTTGACTTGAGCCCTTCCTTGCTGACAGCTATGTGCGTCGCGAATAGTTTGATGTAGTCACGAAGTCACGCAGGACAAATCCCAACATGTTCGGTAATTCAAATTACTATGGGTAATTTTTACAAGATTGATCCTCTGGCACTCTGGCTAATTAAGTGGTCAAGCAAAGGCCCATCAGCACCGACGAAAAAGATAACCAGTAATGATGAGTCGAATGAGATGGTTGAACGTATTTTTGAATGATTTTAGATCGCGGGACTGGGCCCGGGTGGAGAGGAAGGAGGTGATGCGGAAACAGCTGTAAAGCGCCATGAATACGGCTGTGAGCCTTTTAATGTCATGCTCGGGACGATATGATCACTGTGACTTCCTTCTGTGAGCAAAATCAGAGATCTCGGACATCATACAGACCCATCATTGGTACTGCTTGCAGTTGTACTTCCATCTCGGGGCTCACTGATGGCAGAGTAACATTCTTGATTTTGACTGGCTAGATACACCAGAACTAACCATGCGAGGGGCTTGCGGAGCAACTCTATCCTTCCAGAAGTAGAAGAGGACAGGAAGAGAAAGAACGTTGAGCTTGGCTGACCCAGATCAATGCTGCAGAGAGTAAAAAGAGGGAATGTAGATCGAAGTGAACTTGATCAGCACTATCATCTCAATCTGACGCCTATGTAAGCATCTAGGCCAAAAGACTAAGATGGTATCTTCCATACATTCAAGGACATAGAAGAGAATCTGCTGGAGCAAGAGAAGATGAGACTCAGGAACAGACGCGTCGAAACGTGTTGATAGAGATGCGACCGTGGAGAAGGAGGTAAGGACCTACCAGAGGTGAGATCTTACCTACCAAAGAATCATCTTGAGCTGGAAAAGTGACGATGCTTTTCGAGTATCCTGAATTCGCAGTCTTGCTTTTCAGTCCAGTGCCTCATTTCCAGTAGATTAATGGAAATACCAAGGTGGTGGAGAAGTGACCACATCAAATGTTGATACAAAGCTTCTGTTTGGGTGGAGGAGAAGGAGGCTGCGCCGGGAGGGTGCGAATCTGTCGCTACTGTACACTAGCGTAATGGGCCACCCCCGACAGTGCCACTAACCGCTTCTAGAAGGGTAAATATATCTACCGCAGCCAGGCACTCGTCCTTGTCAACACAGTCTAAACAGCTTTCCTTACTGATTCTTAGGTGAATCTTTTGAAATACCTCCTATGACTGCGGTGGCTCCTGGTGAAAGGCCCAATATTTTCAAGATCCTCAGCAATCCTCGAAAATCTGGATTCCCTCTCTTGACGGTGCGTCAGCGAGCCCGTTGTCTTCCTCCGACTTGGTCTTGGACATGTTGTTGGTAATGCGTCTGAATACTTAACCAAGCAGTTCAGTGTAAGTTCGACTCGTCGGCTATCGGACTGTTCCGGGCGGCAATCTGTAGTTCTGGACGAGCTACTTAGGAACAAGTGCGATGAAGCCTGATACCTAGTCTCTTCGACGCGCTACCATGATGTGAGGACCAGGTGCTTATTTTTTGCTATCCAGGTCTAGATTAGATTTCACATGTCTCCAGCACATTTCATGACATTCAAAGATGCGAACATTCCTTACGCTACATGGTATCGAAAACGAGACGTTCTGACTTCCTTCTTACGTAGGCGTTCGAAAGATTCATTGTGGAGCCACACGATGGGTATTCACGAGGAAATCTAAACATCCAACCCACTTTCTACTTTATCGCCGAACTAAACTTACTTAGTAGGATCGCCGAATAGTCCTTCGGCACTAGATGATGTTAGACCTGCAGATTCATTAGAACGGAGCTCAGTCGAGAGTAAATAGGACAGTTGACTTTACGATATAATCATTATATCTAGTGATCAATGCAATCTATATACAACTTTATTAAAAATTACAGGAACTCATCATCCAAACACAGCAATCACGAACAAGTCGGCGCCCCCTTTGCTGTCTTCACCACCGTACTAGTAATCAGACTCGTACTCTTCACCGTAGTTGCTTTCAGCACAGTACTGGTCACCGTTACCGATGGTGTAGGAATCTTCGAAGTACTGGTCTGGCTGATCAGGACCGTAGGCGTCGAGAGCGTTACGGTGGTCTTTTTAATGGCAGTAGCTAGCTTCAGGATCGTAGAGGTGGTTCCTGGCGGCGTGAACGTGGATTTGAGCGTTACGGTGGCGATTCGGCTTATTATTACGGTCGATGTAGGCAGAACCACTGTGGCCTTGAGCGTCGTGAGGGATGTGGTGGTGGTAAGGATTGTTTGGGCCGGTAATTTCATTGTAGATGTACTGAAGATTTCTTTCGTAGTTTGAGACTGGACTGTGACGCCTGGTGCGGTGGAGGTAGATGTTTTCACTGTGGAGAAGACGGTCTCGCTAACGGTCTGCGTCTTGCCCTTGAGAGATACTGTAGAAACGGACGTCCCTTGGAGGTCGACCAGGATCGTGGAAGTGGACTGGGCTAGGGTGGTTGTCTTTGAAATGAGTTTCGTAGTGGAGATGGTGGTTGAGAACGTTTGGCCAGGGAAGATGCTCGTCTTTAAGATGTATGAGGTGATCGTGTCTGTTTGGGTGGATTTCAATGCTGCCTTGGTAGTGGTCGTGGATGCGCTGACAAGTATAAGGAATGTGCTTGTTGATTGAGGAAGCGTGTAGAATTCTGTCACGGTCGGCGTTGAAACAGATGAAGACCCAGAGGTGGTCTGTCTCTTGACAATGATATCCTCCTCGAACGGCTCTGCCTCGAACGATCTCTTGACCTTGGCGGCTGTTGGAATGCAGGCCAAGGTTGTAGTACTCTTGGTGGTCTTGAATACTACAGTAGTGGTCGGAATGAAGGACGTAACGGCTTTTTTGGCCTGGACCGTCACTGTAGGGCCTGCAGGGATTGTCAGGAAAAACGTCGTGGTTTTGGTGACGCCTTTGGGGGTGGATGTCAGGATTGTCGTTGTCGAAATGGTGCTTGTCTGCGTAATCTTGACATCTGGAGCTATAGCAGTGAATAGCTGCTCCAAAGTTGATGTACTCTTGACCGTATTGGTCTTTCCCTTGGGCGTTGAAGTGGTCGTAGATACCAAGGTAGAAATTGCAGTGACAACTTTGTTGACGGGATTTGGAGTGACAGTTGAGGTTGCAAGATTAGATATTGTGACAGTCTGCAATTGAGTGACAGGAGCAGGCGTGAACATGGACAGGGCTGTGACTTTTGACGTGACAAGCTTTGTAGATGTCTCCAAAGGGCCTTGAATTGTCAGAGTCGTCTTTACAACCTGATCCAGAGTCACCGTAGTTGACTTCATGGCCGGTGTAATTGACAGGAATGAAGTCTCGGTCAAGGTTACTGCAGTGGTCTTGTAGACATCGGGTTGCGTTGACAAGATCGTGCTCGAGATCTTCTCGGTGACGTTCTTAGTGCTGATCAAAGCAGAGACCGAAGTCGTGAACACCTGCAGAGAAGTACTTGTGGCCGTGACAATAGGGACAGAACCAGTAGGCGATACAGTCGAAGTAATTGTGACCGTGGCTGGAAGGTTCGAGACGACAAATGGAGATATTCCGACAGCAGTAAAGTCAATCCAAGAAGTACTGGAGAAGAAGTTGGAGAGCTGGAAGGCAGTGGCCTCATCGTCTGTCATTTCGTGGGAGAATGCAGCTCTCGAGGTCTTGACAGCTCCTGCACCAGTGTTCTGGTACTCTCCGAAGAAAGCGGTATCAGTATTCGGTGTGCTCTTCGACCAGACAGACCATCCAGCAGGATTGATACTAGAGTCGAGATTTGTCTTCACGTAAGCCACTCTGGCAAAAGGGTTCCAGGGTCTGCCCAAGTAGACAGTTCCAGTTGTTACTCCAGAACCAGAAGCTGGAGTTACTGTGCATTGATCAAAAACGATTCCGCCAATTGACGTATTGGTGGCTCGCTTGTCGGCCGTGATTGAGATTCCGTTGGTGTTTGGAGCAATGGTCGAGCCCAAGAAATACATGGAACCGGAGCCCCAGATGAAATCGATTGAACCTTCGATGTACGTGTTGTACGCAAAAGTGCTGGCACCTGTTCCTGACATTAGCTTTGCTCTTTACTGAGGACTGGCTCCACTTACCAACGTTTACATTGAATGTATCTTGGTTACCAAGGATTTGACATCCATAGAATGAAGCGTTTCCATTGTTGCCAACGGAGAAGCCAAGCGATGCATAATCAGCCGCTTTACCGAATGTGTTCACCAGATTGATATTGTAGAACTTGACGTTCTTTCCTCTGGAGTAGAATGTGGCAGAATCCGAGTTACTTGCGTCGCCTTGGGTATCAACGCCAGCAGAATTGGTGATGATAACTTGATTGGTGGCATAATTTGTCGGATCCTCTGAGTATCCTTTGAAGATAGTGGCCGCTGATCGATTGAAAGTGAGCTGCTCGTTATATGTTCCGGGATAGATGAAGATTGTTTGAATCGCACTGGTCGTTGGGAGAAGGGCAATGCATTGAGCGATTGTGGTGTATGTAACCTGGCCAGTAATTGCTGTCTTGGAGACGATGCAAGCGCCCGAAGGAGGGATAGTCGAGTTAGACGTTTCCACTGGCGCTATCGTAGGCTGAGGAGTGACAATAGAGTCCCAATAGGTCATGTCGATCCATGATGTGGAGGCCATGACACTGCTCAGAGAGTAAGTATCAGAAGTCAGTAGCGTGGCATTTCCGAAGCTAGCCCGGGCCACAGCATTGCTCTCCCAGTTGCCAGGTCCTGTGTTCTGGTACTCGGCGAACGTGATATAGTCTGTACGCGGGTCCGTTGCTGACCAGACTTTCCAGCCGGCAGGCTGAATGATGGAATCGAGGTAGGAATACTTGACGACAACCCTGGCGTAAGCATTGTATGGTCGTCCGAGATAGACCTGTTGATTGAGATCTGCAGTTGCATTGGTAGCGGCGGTGAAAAGACATTGGTCAAATATGTATCCACCAACGGCAGACAAGCTGGCTCGATTGTGGGCGGTGATTCTGAAGGACGAGACGTTAGTAAATGCTTCCAACAAAGTTCAGGACATGGTGATCTCTGAAGACGCCTTCCAAAAGGCCTATCTATGGACAGCATGTAAAAAGGATAGGGGATGTCCTGAGGGACTATACTTACGCAGACTTTGCTCTCTTTGCTCCGATCGTGCATCCCTTGAAGTATGACATCGAGTATCCCCAGATGAAATCGATAGCGCCATCGATGTAAGAGCTCTCATAGTACGCATAGCCAGATGGGTTTCCGGTGAGGACAGTATCTTGCCATCCGACGAAGCTGCAGCCATAAAATCCAATCTGGTCGCCGTAAACCGATGCCGCGAGAGTCACATAGGAAGCGATAGCTCCATCCAAATTGTCCGTATTGATGAAATTGACATTGTAGAACGAAATCTTGGTCGATGCCGTGGCAATGACAGCGGTTTCTGCATTTGTATGTCCAGCAGCGACGGGAGCAACAACGGACAGGCCTCGAGCGAATGTGAGCGTGACTTGGTTGCCGGTGTAGGTCTTTCCAACACTTCCAGATTGATATCCGACGACGGTGACTGGACCCTTTCTGTTGACAGACACTTGCTCCGTATAAGATCCAGGGTACATGAAGATGGTCTGGGAGGTTGTATCGGCAGGAAGAGAGGCCAGCGCAGATGTCAGACTCGAGAACGAGTTTGCAATTGTGCCACCAACGGAGACCAGGATTGCGCCTGCTGGAGGGGTTGTGCCACTTGTAGGACGTGTGCTCGTAGAATTTGCGGTAGGAGTAGCTGACGGGACAGGTGTTGATGTGGTTGGAGTAGCGCCATTGATACCACTCGCTGAGAAGTTATACGAAGGCACAAAGTTATAAGCCTCCATGTCGATCCATGATGTGCTGCCCAAGAAAGTGGACAGATCGTAAGCCGCAACCTGGGCATCGGTAAGGTTCGTTGCGAAGGAAGCTCTGGCTGTAGAAGCAGTCCATGCGGATGGGCCGACATTGTTATATTCTCCAAAGAGGACATTGCTCGTCTGAGGATTGGTCTTAGACCAAACATTCCACCCAGCAGCGTTGATGTGCTTGTCAATGTAGGAGTTCTTGTAGACAGCGACCGAGAAGTTGCTGTAGGGTCTGCCAAGATAAGAAAGACCGAAGGAAGAACCATAAGTTCCAGTGTAGGTGACAGTGCAGGTATCAAAAACATATCCACCAGCGACACTGGCAGAAGATCTACTTTGTGCAGCGATGCAAGAGCCGGGAGTATTCGTAGCGATGTAGCATTGGCGGAAGTAGGCTTGCGAGAAACCCCAGATGAAGTCGACTGATCCCTCAACGTAGCAGTTGGAGAATAGTTGAGTACCCTTGTTGGCCAGAAGACTGGAGGATCGGGGTCAGTATTCCTCTCTTCAAGTATCAAGGTATTTTGAGGACACTAGAGAACGCTCCCAGAGAAAGATAGGAGACTTACGTGTCTTGGAATCCAATGAACGAGCAACCATACGCCGCCATATTTGTACCATAAAAGTCAGCAGCAAGAGCAGCATAGCTGTTTGTTTGCGGGAACAAATTTTGGAAATCAATGTTGTACAGCGCCAATCCACTGCCATCAGTCTTCTTGCTGTTGATAACAGGCGTGAGTTCGTTCTGGCCGGCGCTGGTCGAGACACCATAGCTGAACTGAATCTTGACTTGGTTCTGAGAGAAATCATTGGGGAAACTGGTCGTTCCTCGTAGCGTCACCTTTCCAGTTCGGTTGATGTTGATCTGCTCAGTGTATGTTCCGGGCAGGATGAGGATTGTCTTTGGGGCTCCATCTGCTGGAAGAGCAGCAATGGCGGCTTGTACGGTTCCGTACTGTCCATCTGTCGGCGTAGTAGACACAACATAGGCGCTCATGGATGGGCTAGCTGTACTGGTCGATGATCCTGTGGAAGATGTTGCTAATGTGGAGGATGTTGCCGAGGTGCTTGAGGGGGTGGCTGTAAACAAAGATGCTGGGAATCCCGAGAAGGGAACGACCGCAGAGCTATCGATCCAGCTGATATCCCCAAGCACACTGGCAGCTGAGTAAGCGCTACCGTCACTCAAGATTTGGACTTGAGCCGGTCTTGAAGATTGCACAAATCCAGGACCTGTATTGTTGAACTCAGCAAAGGTGACATTGGCCGTGGCAGACTTGATGAGCCATCCAACTGGCCTGATATGGGCATCCAAGTAGGAGTTTGTGATCGCAACTCTAGCCGAGACTGAGTAATCCCGACCCAGGTAGGTGGATTGACTCATGGAGGTAGTGGTACTTGGGACGAAGGCACACTGATCAAAGACGAGCTGGGATGGATATGTAGCCACGTAGTTCTGGGCAGAAACGGTGTAGCCAGGGGTATTCGAGACGACTATTGAGTTACTGATGAAGGCAGCTCCGTAAACCCAGACGAAATCTGAAGAGCCCTCAATTCGACATCCGGAGAAGTAGAAAGTACCCGTGTTTGCGAGAAGGGTGCCTTGTCCAGATTTGAAGCCGCAAGAGTAGAAGCCAATCTGCAGAGCCTTGATATCCATGGCAATTGCAATATAATTGGGCGTGATTGGTGCAATGTTCTCAAAGTTGATATTGTAGAAAGCATGTCCCTTAGCGGAAGAAGTCGTTGACCGGAATGTTGAATAGTTCTCTGCACCTCCGGCTGAGCTCAGAACACTACCAGAGTACTGTAGTGTAACCAAGTTGGCCGCCTGAGATTGAGAGTTGGTTGATTCTCCACGGAAGATCGTCGCACCCGCTCTACTGAATGTCGGGATCTGTTCAGTATACGTTCCAGCCAAGATATAAATGTACTGCTTCGTCGAGTCTTTCGGGAGAGCGGCGATTGCAGAAGTGAAGTTGTTGTACTTTGCGCACGACCCGCTAGGACCGACAACGAACGCAGTCGAAGGAATGGAGGCGGGTAGATCGCAAGTTGCTGTTGGCGCTGCTGACGATGTCTGGCTCACGGTACTGCTTGTCGAGGTATCACTGGTCGACGAAGATGTCTGAGACTCTGTGTTCGACGACGAGACGCCTGTTGAGCTGCTTGATGTCGCCGAAGATGTTTGGCTCGTGGTAGTCGATGTTGACGACTCGCTGCTTGTAGATGAGCCCGTGGAAGTTTGGGATTCCGTACTTGAAGAAGAGGCGTCACTCGACGTGGTCGATGATACCGAAGATGTCTGGCTCGTGGTGCTGGTCGATGTTGGGGATGTCGTACTTTGAAAAGAAGACGCCGTTGAGCTGCTCGAGGTAGATGATGATGAGCTTGAAACAACAACGTTGGCATCCGAGATGGCCTTCAGCACTGAAGAGTCCACCCACGAGGTCGAAGTACTTGTAAAGCCGGTGAAGGAATTTGCAAACACATAGTCGATCGTGCAGTTCGACAGCATGGACGAGGTCATGAGCACATCAATGCGCTTCGAGTCGAAAGCAAAACTTCCAGGCCCGGTCGTCTGGTATTCTCCATAAAAGCCATTTGTACTCAATGGTCTTACTCCACCGGGAGCAATGAATCCCGCGATGCTCGAGTACTTGTAGACAGCTTGTGATCCGTCGCCGTTCGGTCCAGCCAGGTACACGTAGGTGTTGGTGAAACCGGACTTTTGGGAAATCGTGCAGGAGTCGATCACTGTCTGGGAGAACTGAGTAGGTGTCGCGAACCCCTTGCTGTAGACAATAGTAGCTGAGCCGGCCGTCGGAACGAGTGTCGAGCCAAATACATAGGCACCGACGTAGCCAGACAGCAACTTGTCAGTGCCCTCGATGTAGGAATTTGCAATGAGGAACGTTCCGAGATTGATCGCAGTCACGGCACCGGCTCCAGAGGAGATGAACTGGCAGTTGTAAAACGCATTCTGCTTTGAGCGAAGGGATACAGCAGGAGCGGTGCCGGTAGCGGTGTTGACAAAGTTGATGTTTCTCCACGTAGTCCCAAGAACACCACCAACCGTGATTGACAATGGCGCACTCGAATTCGAGACAATCACTTGATTCTTGCTATAGTTGGCTGCATCTGAGCTATCACCGATGACAGTGACCTGAGTGGTCCTCGACACCGTGATAACCTCATTGTATGTTCCAGCTCTGACGATGACTGTAGGTTGGGCAGATGCCTGGGCGTAGGAGACAGCTTGGTTGATTGCTGTAAAATGTCCATTGCCAGACTGGTCAACTATAACAGTACCTGGGACATGTTAGGACAACAACATGGCAACTTTCAAAGCTGGGAAATCACCTGAAGGAGCCGCTATCGTTGGTGAAGCCGACGAACTGGTAGTCGAGCTTGTCGTCGAGTCAGAAGATTGTGCTACGACATAACTTGACAGCTGTAACCCTGCAAGCACCCCATAGACAGTTCTCTTGAAATTGAACATGATGCTAGCCTCACGCCTAAAAACGAATGGATGGACTGAGGGAAGTTTGGAACCGACACCATCTCCAAAGCCGGGATCCTCTCCACCCTTATATTATACCGGACCTGACCAGGAAATACACTTGTAGACCCAGAAATCATGTCGAACCCGGTTCGGCCCTGGCTCAGTTGCGGAGCTGCATGAGATTGGCACCAGGGTTGCTGAACCGCAGTATTGGGACAGAGCACCCTCGGTGCTGGCATTGGCCGGTGGGCGAAAGCCGACTGAAAAATTGGTATGAGCTGAACAGTCCATTTCCAGTCATGGTGACGAGTCACACTGGATGTATCTATCCACAATGAGCTGTCAAGACTCCAGACAAGTCCAGAAGCCACGGGAATACTCCACACGGCAGGTCAGAAGGATGTCCTGCGGCGACTATCCAGTTCGTCGAGGAGGATTTTCCCACCCCTTCGCGCCGACATCGTGGCCGCACAGACCGACTCAGCCTTTCAAAGTTCACTTGAGCTTGAATTTGGCTAATCAGACGAGGATTAGACTTTGCTATCTCGGAGCTGAAATCTATATCCTCGAGACCTGGTGGTCTGATTCTCGGCAAGATGCGAGAAGCTGGGACGAAAAGCTTGAGCGATATCATCTAGCATCTTGATTTGCGCAAAAATGATTAGCCGAGCACTGATCATGGCTTTCCCCTGGTGTGCCGCAGGGGTAAGGGCGTGGAGGGAAACCAATGGGAGATTTTAGACGCAAGATCTATTGAATTGACAACGGAGAAGGGTCCCGGACGGGACGTGGCGACGGGGATCTGGACTGCAGATGAGAGTCTAGACGGTCTCGCAGTTGATATTGGTAAGGGAGTGGGATTTGGCGAGAAAAGAGGCTGAAGAAGAGGCGCTCGGCTAGGCCTGTTTTTGTGTAATTTAGATAATACAGCCCAAGAGATGTCGAAGCCGCGAATCAAGGCGGGATCAGATCTCGGCTTGTCACCTACCCAGATGGCTAAGCCTCACCACGTTGAAGCATATCGGTCTACTCCGCACTTTGTGACCTTTTAGATCAAAAATGGATAATTTGGACGCCTAGACTTCTGACCCTTCAAATCGCATTGGTCTTTAGCTAAGAAGTTAAAGTTCTACAATGCAACCCAAGCCAGATCCAGATCTGGAGCTAGAAGTAGAACTAGTCCTTTCGAGGTACAATCTCCGACGATCTAGCGGTCAGTGTCCACTCGAATTCTTCAACATCGATAGTAACCCGGTGTCGTTCCCGGCTGAATGTTATTCGATGGAGAAGACGGAGACCAAGTGGACTTTCACACCGCGATTCTTGTCACTTGATTTGGTACCATTTTTCTCGAAGCCGACCCAGCATGCAACGTTGGGACCTGGAGAAACGCTATAAACACCTTACGATTCCAATTGCCTAGAGTTCCTAGACCATTGGCTTTTTTCCAGTGGCATAGACTCATACTACGGAGAATAGAGCAGTGAGTGCTGAATTGTCCCTGGCAGGCAACCAAAGTCCGGCCATTTAAGTCCAGTCCAGTCCAAGCTCGCCCCAAGCCCTACGTCTCGCGGGGAAAACTCCGATATGAGTTCCTCTTCGTATCCCTGTCAGGAAAGGTATGAAAAGCATGTAGATCTTTTCCATTCTACTTGAAAGACAATACGGTGTATCTGAGTTGCAACTCTACTTCGAACAGATTTTGACAGATTTTTCAGAAATATCAAGCGCAAAAGCAGGCACTGATATTCAAACAGATACACCACCCAATGAATGCCCCATCCGAACGCCATCCTATCTACATTGATCTGAATCTCCAATATGTGATTCGAAAAGACATGCTTTTTGTCTTACCCCGCCGTTGGCCTGGTATGTTGTAATGTTTTTGTAAAGCCCTCGCTCGCTTAGCTCCTTGCCAATGTTGCTTGTTGATATGACCAATTCCTTCTTTACTCGAGGAAAGTAAACAGATTCGTGTGCAGGATGTTCATGGCGCGCGTAGATTCGTACGCGTTGATGACGCAGCTTATGTTTATTTCGCTGGCACCTGTAGGGGAGGAAACAGTAAGCATTTCGTCCGAAAGATAAGGTGGACGATGAAGAGGGATCTTACCTTGTGAGATCATCTCAATATTGACATTGTTCTCACCCAGCGTACTGAACATCCTGCCCGCAATACCAATCATATTTTTCATCTCGGCACCCACTAGTGACAAGATAGCCATCTTGTTCAGTATGCTGACCTCACCACATTCTTCCAACTCCTCTTTCGCTCTCAAGAGCTCCTCATCTGAGATGTTAGCCGAGTGGATGGCCATGGAGACGTGGACTTCAGATGTAGAGATGAGATCTACGGAGAGTTGGCGCTTGTCAAGAATACGAAAGACCTTGGCGAAGAAGCCATGCGAGATGGATCGCTTGTTGGAATGTACGTTGATGACACAGATCTTGTCTTTAATGGTGACAGCCGTAGGTCGCTTCGGCGTTTTCCGTGTCAACGAGACAGTACTGGCACTTCGAGCATGCAGTAATTGATTGGAGCTGAGCTTGACATCTGGAAGAACGATGGTTCCGTTTCCACGTGGGTTCTTGACGTTCTTGATGCGGATTTGTATGGGAGGAGTGGCGTGCATAACTTGGTCCATTGTGAGGTGGTGAATGACTTCTGAGCCGTAGAAGGTCAATTCTGCTGCCTCAGCTGGTGTGATGGTGGGTAGGAGACGAGCTGTGGGAACTTTCGTTGGGTCGGCGGTGAAGATACCGTCAACTTCTTTCCAGACTTGAAGCTCTTCCGCCTTGATCCCAACAGCGATCAATGCTGCGCAGAGATCCGTATATCCTCTTCCAATCTCACCATCCATCAATCCACCGGGTACTGTTCCAAAATAGCCAGTAACAACTGGTACCTTCTCCCCACATGCAAGCACCTTCTCTTTCAGCGCAGCAGATAGCTGCTTATAGAATTCCAGATCCAGACCCTTCGAAGGCTTGAATGTGACAACATCTGAAAGGTCCACAAATTCGGCATCCACTCCCCGATCCTGTAGCAAAGAAGCCACAAACCGACAGCTCAACTTCTCTCCAAAACTGACTATACGGTCCTTACTCCTCCCATCGATCTCCAGATGCCATCTCTGTGCCGCCTCGCGGTACTCGACAATCTCTTTGCATTCGTCCTCGACCTCTTTTACCAGCGCAGCTTGTATGCTTTCGTCTCGGATATGTGTGCGCGCAGCATGGACATGGTCTTCGCAGATGACATGTACCAATCGCTCGTATTCGGTGACCAGACTCTCGTAATGAACCGATTCGATATCCTTGACTGAATTTACCTCTTCCAGTACACCAAAGACCTCTAATAACCTGCCATACACCATTAGCCTTGTGCATTGAGGGGCACTGTACGACTCACCGACTTGTGGTACCCTCAACCTTCTTCCCTGTACTCCTGGCCGAACAAACCACCGCAATCTTGTTATCTTTCAGACTTGCCCTGTCAATTGATCTCTGTCAGCCTCGCTTTACTTGCGCAAATGTCCTAAGCCTCATAATTGCTTTTACTCCCCCGCAATCCCCCTCCTCTGCTGGCACCAGGACAAAGTAAAGCAATACGAACCTCACAATATCCTCCGCAATATTGACCGCAAACTTCCCTACACTCGTCCCCCCAAACTTCTGCACCACCCAACCGCCCTCACTATCATTCCTCCACCTAGGTGCCTCCGCCCTGCTCGCTATGCCATTTGCCCCCGCCGCAGCCTCCTCTGCAGCCACACTGCCGTTCGTACGGACCGGTAACGAAGTCATGGTGCCAAAGGGAGCGACTGGAAGATTCCTATCCAATACTCTGTCAAATGAATGTATAATTGTAGGAATTGGAGCGGGATTGGGCAGTTGATGAGCGAGGGAGTCATCTGTTAATTTTTCTTGGGCTCTGGGTCGGGCTCGAGCTTTCTTTATCCGAGATCGGGCAAGGATTGAATGGAATGACAGCGGCCTTGCACGCTAAGATAACGAAGGTAAGACGCCCCGCGCCCCGAAACAGTGCAGACATGGCTTGGGAGAGGGAGAAGAGCTGACCTGTTGTGTATTTACAAATACCCGAGAGGCGTATTTGCAGACCCTGCTTAGAAGATTGATCGGTCTGACTGTGAGACAGATTTGACAAAGGAGGACAGAAGCGATGGTATCATAGTGAAATCCAGAGCCTCCTATGTTGTCAAATTCTTGACATATTCAAATGAGTCAAGAACAGGAGACAAGAGCCATAACATCATCTCACCGGATCAATTAAACGTGGCCTTGTTAGAAAGCTTCGTGGTGGTATGACAGATGCAAGGTCGCGGAAGAGTTGATTTTCTTGCATCATGAATCATTACTCCTATTCGTTCACATCCCACGAGCTCCCGCAGCCACGCAGAAAGAAAACACTTGGTGCCGAGGATAGGTATTAGCTCAGAAAATGCTATGTGTGTATTCCATGTCTGACTGTGCTGAAAAGTCTGCAGATATCCAGCCTAACCTCCTATACCTAAGTAATCATAAGTACACGGCCCAATAGACCTATCCCAACCTACAAATCAATAGGTATCCTGCTCCCATCAATCCCCAAGACGCAATAGCTCAAAGCAGAAAAGACATTAATGATCGCATAACTCATAGCACCCAATACAGTAACACTTATACCCCAATGTACACCGATACCCCCCAAATCTACAGCCCAGTCGTTTCGTCGTCCTCGTCGTAAAATGTAGTTCCCTTGAACTTTGTTGTCCCTAAAGCGAAAGAGAAGAAACATATGTCGTAGTCCAACACATGCTGGGAACATATTAAACCATGGATGATTGTTGAATTGAATGACTTAGTTCGTGGGTTCCGAGCTGGGGAACGTGTCGATTGAACTCGAATTTGCCCATATAGTCGTCGGTTGGTGTTCGAATCTCGATTCCGATTCCACTATCGTCGTGGCTTCCTGCAGCAACGTTCATTGCGGCCTGGGTTACAATGTCCATTGGCCGAGGCATCGACATTCTGTTATCCGTAAGGCCGCTTTCCCTTAAAAAATCGTCGGTGCCGCTACTATATCGGCCCTCGTGTTGACTAACAGCCCGACTGATAACTGTCTGTTTCATTTGATCACGAGTTGATCGAGAGGTCTTGAACTCCATGAAGCCACCTTGCTCAGCCATAAAAGCGATCATCTCATCAATCCAGCATTTTGTGACCCACCAGGCACCAAAGCTTTTTCCTTGTGCAATTGTCAAGTCTCTCATGACAGCAGTGCCAACCCTCTGGACGCACCATACGATTTCGGCATGTGTAGCGTATGGGAATTTGCCCGGAAGAGCCTGCAAGAAGTTGACCCAGCGATCCAAAACGTTCTCGGTTGAAGAGTCGGCGTGAATGCTGGCCTGCTGTTGACGACCAGTGCGTAAAGCCATCTCTCCATAAGGCGTCAACCCCTCGACTTCCCAAGGAACACCGACAGGATCAAGAAGATCACGGAGCTCAGTGAGCAAAAGTGTGACAACATCGTCCATACCTCTAGTAGGAACGCATTCGGCAACCTTGCGCGTGCGGACCATTGTAATCCAATCTTCGTACATTTGATCCCGATTGGCTGGGTTGGAGAGCATATTTGCTGCTGCATGCGCAGTTAAGTTTACTCTTAATTCGCGGTCCAATAAGCCAGCGAACAGCGTCGCTGGTGCAACCTTCGCGTCAACAACATGACTAGGATGACCGTGAAAGGAAGATTGAATGTGAGGAACGAGCTTCTCGGATATATTTCTAAGCGTGTCCAATACTGGTTTTGGGGCAACTTGAAGGGTTAAGGGTGCCACGACTCGCATCATCTTTTGGTACATAACAAAGTCGCATTCTTCGATCCATGGAGCGATGGTGGTATTGGCGAATAACTTCTGTACTGGCATAGTGAGGGTGCCGTGGAAGGAGGTGAAGAGGTGGAAGAACGTTTTCTCTTTACAAAAACGAAGAGCATCGATGAGCGAGGTGCAGTGTGATCGGTACAGGGCCGTCAAGGCACTTGCAGAGTCTGGATCTGTCCCGACAGGAAGGTACTGCTCGATTTTCGGAAGTGATATTGGATCATAATCTTGCGTCAAAGGTTCTGTAGCGGGTGCGAAGTGAAGTCTTTGAGACATCTTGCTTGTGGTAGACTCAAGTTGAGGAATGCCTTGAATCTCGGGTTGGTGGTAAAGACTATGGGGTCTCATGAAGCCCTCGGACGGTTCTCGTTTCGGCTCGGGAATCTGGGGAACTTCTGGCGAAGGGAAAGCAGCCCGATCAACTGGATACTGTGTAGTCATACTTTGGCTAGAAATGTGAGCAGTCATATGACATACAGGATGAGGAGAAACGTACTTGAAGCTTGCTGTAAAGCTGGGTGTCTCGGTAAAGGATTGAACTGGCTGGCTTCTTTGCTTTTCAGTCAATTCGGGCTGGTCGTCCTTCAGACTGAAATTGACGTAGTGGTATTTGGATTCTCCCCGTACTCCAAGTCGTCGGGTCTTGAGTCCAGGGAACAATACTCGAACAAGCTTGCCAAATGAAGCAGGATTCAGAACGGTCACTCGCTCAGTTGCACATCTCGACACATAGTTCGCATATACTCGCCCTCTGGGGACGGACCCTTTGCCCTTGTCACAAACCGAATCAATCCTATACGAGGCATAGAGGTCAGTATGTTGGCTATCTCATAAGGCTACTGAGATTACATACCAGAGCATGGCGAATACTTGTCGCTGTCTTTCGGATTGAGGTCCTCTCTCATTGCCGTGAAGCTCAGTAGCAACTTCTGGTAGACTGCGGTGCTTATTTGCTTGAAACAGTTGTCTCATCTCCAACTCATTTGCGGCGCTTGACTTTGATGCCTTCTTCACGGGTGCGCCGGCGACAGAGTCCACCTCATCCTGTTCGTCACTGCGTCCTTCCATCATCTGACTGTCTCCCTCTCCATAATTTGCACCGTACCCCTCTGCTGGCATTGATTGGCGACTGGGCTCCGGCTTATATTGCTGTTCTTGTGGAAATACTATAGGGTGGTGATGGCCGACACCACTAAGGGAAGGATCGAGATCATATCCACGAGGATCTTGTAGTTGGGAAGCAGAATGTATGACCATATCTTCGGGGGTCATTTGGTGGCTCATATTTCCGAATCGCTGTTGATGCGCGTGTGCATTTTGGTCGAACCACTGCTTATGGTATTCGGAGGCAGCATCTACGAGCTGTTGATCGACCCCAGGTTGGGTAATACCGCTGTGAATACTGGTTGTGGATGCGCGCGAAAGAGGTCGTTTTCTACTTCTGCTAGATGCAGCAGTGTTGGATCGTGATCGCGGGTTTGGGGGTCTGCTGTCTACAGATTGTTGATCTGCATTGTGATCACGGAATTAGCCAGATGCTCTTGAAGAAAACGAGAGATAGCGCTCCTGCTGTCGCGCAAAGTGCTGATTCGAAAAGGATTACTCACCCATGATGACCATGGAGGGTTGAGTAGGTGTTGAGTCGTCGTGTTGAGGGTTGGTCGGAATTGGAGTGGCTGGGCAATGTTGTTTATTTTTGCGACCGGTGGGCGGGGAAGGTCGATTCCTGGGTTTTCATGAAGCCAGCAGTCGCGTCGAACGAGCGATGCTATCACCAGCTGAGTGATCGGGGCTGTTGGCGATGTCGTCGAGTGCCGATGTCGTGGGCGGGCGTGGAGGGTGCTGTTGAGAAGGAATAGATCAGAGTTGTTTACACCTTCTGTGTTGATGAAGTCGGGCACGGCAACGGCGATTTCTGGGCGAGAGCGACTCGCTTGGCCTAGCACCCCTGCAGCTGCCCTGCCCTACCACATTCTCAGCAAACATGTCATGTAACACGGCACGGGGGGTCAACATCGAATTGATGGATATTAGAACAATTTATTTACTTCTTGTTTACTTTGCCGATGTGACAGGTGCGTTGTGTTGGATTTACAGGTTGCTCTGTTCAGAGGTGCTATCCAGCTCAATATTGATCCGCAAGCAAACAAGTAAAATCACACAATGCCATTGTTTTGATATGTGGCTAGGGAGCTCATGATAAGCACTCGGGTACATGCTCAAGCTTCTCTCCCCCATGGCAATGTCCTCCTTCTGTGACAATCAAATAGTTTCGGTCTCCCTGGACTACCTATCTTGTTGCTTGTTTCCAGGTACGAGAAAGAGAGGACTCCCATCTGGATATTATCCCAGTCAAGAAAGCAGATAAGCAAAAAGCCCCGCCAATATTCGTCTTTCCGAGACCTAACAAGAGCCACAGGGCAGCCGTCCAAGCATGTTCTCTGGAGCTTGGATGCACACCATCCTTATGATCTCTGAACATGTAAGTTGACTACTGTATTAATTCGAGGTTAGAAACAAAGGCACATCCTGGACAGTAATACAAAGTCATCCTCATGCAAACAAAACAATGATCCAGATGATTTGCATGTGACCGGGACACGGACAAATTGAGATGTCTGAGACTGGAACGGGCCACTGACGCTAGTGAGGCAATCCTCCCACATTCTGCCAACGTCGTCATTCCTCCTCCCTCATCGCATCGCACTGCTCTCCCATCGTCTCCGGATACATATACCATACCTCACCACCCGCCTAAACTACAACTTGTTCACTTCAGCTCGACTCAGCACCAGACTGCTCCATCTACAGTTTCGAAGAAGTCCGAAATCTTCCAGTCTATCAACATGTCTTTCCAAGATAAGGCGCAAGCCCATATCACTCAAATCGACAAGGAAGTAAGCACACGATAACATCCCTTCTCAGCATCCTGCACATGCGCGACCAGCAGCTTGCCGTTTTCATCATGCCTGTAACCATATGCTAATCTATCCTGCAACAGCTTTCAAAGTATCCTGTCTTGAACAATCTCGAGAAGCAGACTTCGGTCCCTAAGGTCTACGCATTCCTCGGTCTGATCGCAACCTACTTCTTCTTCATCTTCTTCAACATCGGCGGTCAACTCCTTACCAATGTCGCTGGTTTCATAATCCCTGGTTACTATTCGCTCGAGGCCCTGTTCAGTGTCGGAAAAGCTGATGATACCCAATGGCTCACCGTATGATTTCCCATGAAGCTCTTCAACATGGCCCTACTGACTCGATCAAACAGTATTGGGTTGTGTTCGCTTTCTTGACTGTCTTTGAGAGCTTGGTCAGCGCCGTTTACTGGTTTCCGTTTTACTACACATTCAAGTTCATTTTCGTTCTTTGGCTCGCTCTCCCAGTCACCAGGTAAGCTCTCATTCCTTGATAGCTTCTTTGGTACTAATAAACGTTCCAGCGGAGCTCAAATCGTCTTCCGCTCATTCATCCAGCCAGTATTCGCCCGCTACTTCTCTGGACCTGGTGCCACTGCCGCCAACCTCCGTTCCAAGGTTGACGCTGCTGGTGACAAGACCTTGTAAGCGGCTCAGCTCAACGGCCTCCCAATATGGACTGCTAAGCCACGCAACGCAAATTCTTCGATCGGCTAGCATCAGGGATACAAACGGACATGGAAAGGGTGGAAAACAGGAAACAGGATTGGAGGAGACTGTCAACCTGGGGGAAGGCAGCGGGTTTATGACTAGGAGGTGTTGTGGAATAATGAATGAATAATGGAGCTCATGGCTTTTGGGACGAATCTCGTATGGGCAGGGGAACGTTTTTCAAGGATTTACATAGGTTGATGTACGGAAAGTCAATCAACAACGTTTCGACCGACATAAATTAATCACACCTCTGTGATCCGACCAGCATGTTTCAGTGCTCATGGGCCTTTGCACACTCGTAAATCTACAGCACTCCGTGATAATAGCAATGCGATAGCTTTCCTGGTGAGGAGTAGCTCTTGAGGTTGGCTTCTTTGAACACTTGCTAGGTGTGAGAGAATCAACTAAAATTCGTCAACGACTGGACTCCTTTGGATTTGATCGTTTGGAGCTCTTCCTCATCCTTTATACTGTATAGTTGCAAAGTAGAGTAGAGAGACCTGACACAAACAAATCCAATGTTGACGGGCCTTCACATGCTTACTACTATGTTTGTACTAGCGGCCATCAACCTAAAAATAAACATGGTTTGAGGATCCATACCCATCAAACACCAAATCCAAGAACTACGACAACCCAAGAAATTCGATTGAACTACCTCCAAATCACCGGAACTGCGCTATGCGACTCATCATCCAGCTTCGTTGATCAAATATACCCAGCAGGTCCGGAAGTCTAGTCTGCGACACCGATTCCAATGCGCAAACTGATCTAGCACCGCAATGCCCCTCCCCAAGCTGAGTCCACTCCAATCGCGGCTTGCAGCATCACTCATCGCATCAATGGTCTTGCTGTTATTCTATCTCTTCTTCTCGATACCGAATTTTGCATATGCTGCCGATGTCGATTCGATACAGCCAGAAGATCACAACCACGAGCAATTAGTGGACTTTCCACTACTGGATGACTACCACGAGCTGGAACTAAGAGAGGAGGAATACGAGTCGGAGTTCTTTGGAATTGACAGATCCATCATTGGCAGGGCTACAACGCAGCCAACGGGCTTGGTCAACAATCGGATTGAAGCTACAAATGTTCAGTTAGGACAGAGCTTCTATTATGTCTTCACGAATGCTTCACTTTGGGGGACTAAGTCTGCAGCGACACCTGGCCTGCCTTCTCAGATTACACTCCACAAGCGGCAGCTTGTGCGATCTGATGACCCCATGTTCCGGAACAGCGATGAATGGGACATTGGAAAGGACTCTGAGTTGAAGCGCAGGCAAACAACCTCGGAAACGGAGACGAACAGGACGTTGTACATCACTGTGACTACTTGCGATCAGCCTACCTCGAATACTACGACGAATCCGCCGCCGCAGCTTCAGCTGTATGTTTCTCAGTCCCCAAACAACACGAACCCAGGGCCAGGTCAGGACTCGAGTCTTCAGGATGTTATTGCGCTGCAAGGAGGATATGCACTGCATGAAGTTAACGCTACTGGGGATGTCTACATGAGCATATATGCTCCAAACGCAACCGAGTACTGCACCGGCGTCTACAGTGCTCAAATAGCTGCTTCAATTGATGCGCCGTTCCACAAATATTGGAATAGTACGGATCCGAACCTTTTCTTAGTCGACAGTGACGACTATTCTGCTCTACTGTTCACTGATCCTTTCATTACCGATGCTTCAAACACCACCTTACTTGCCGAATGGATGGATCATGCTCCTCCGTATGTTATATTTGCAAGCGATGCAACGGATACGTCAATCCAGGGCATTGAGCGGTCCTATTGTGGTCTCAAAACCAAAGCTCAAGTCCAAGCAAACCGACCAGGGCAGACTGTCAGTACGATAGTGACCGGTATGACCTCGATAGGAAACTTGACTCTTCCGAGACAGCAATTCTTTGTCAACGGGCTGGGATCTGGGAAATCGTACAATGTGATGCTAGCTATGGATGGGAACTCAACGAATTCGGGTGACTTCGTAGTTGGTGGTGGAGGTCAAGTCTTCAAGCAGACACAATTTGACATGCTTCAAGGTACGTCAGAGATCAGAATGTATCAGTGCTGAGCTAATATCATGAAGACGGAAACTGTGCCGTGATATACGATCTGTCGTTTTGCGATCAGACAGCGTATTCAGTACCATCAAACCCTAACGTCTTCCCCAACATGAGTGCTCTAGCTGCATTCTACGACAATGCAACCCAAGCAAGTTTCGCCAATTTTGAGAAAGTCCTCGCCCAAATACCATGCGAGACCACTGATTCTGCCCAATACTCGCTTGCAAGAAACTGTAGTGACTGTAGAGAGGCATACAAAACATGGCTCTGTGCAGTGAGTATTCCTCGTTGTACAGACTTCACCAAGGAGAAAGCCTGGCTGCAGCGAAGAGCAATGGGACAGCCCTTCCCGAACGGAACCTTCTTACCAGCCCGGGACCGAGAGATCGCAAAGCAAACAGCCGCAATCAACATATCGCGCAATGCTCTTATCGATGAACAACTCGTACCTGGTCCATATAAAGAGGTCCTACCTTGTGATGAGTTGTGCTTCAACCTAGTGCGCAGTTGCCCGGCTATAATGGGCTTCAATTGTCCGCAGGAGGGCGATATTGGCTTCGCGGAGAGCTACGGTGTCTATCCGCGGTTCCCAGGCGATGACAGTGGGCGCGTTTCGAACATTACGTGTAACTCTCCTGGGACGATATATTTCAAATCGGCTGGTCGTCAGGTACTTCCGTCGATGGTTGTTGTTGCTTTGTGTTCAGTGCTGGGGCTTTTGGTCATATGATAGACAGCTGATTCTATGGATACGATGCATTGCATGGCGTATGGTTGGGCAAGCAGGCGTTTTAAGGTTCAAGGGAGGACCGAGGCAAGGGAGTGGATTTTGAGTATTGAAGAGGAGGATTAGATACCTCACTGTAGTAATATATCAGATAAAGCGTCATTCCTAGAAATTTCCATCAATACCTTTTATTCAAACCAAACCAGTTCGTCTCATAGAATGAATTAGAGTTCAATATCGCGCATGTCATGCATAACCTTTCCCCTCAACGCGCTAAGCTTTCATAAGTAAACACAAACATAAACAAGTTATGCCATCCTCCCACCCTCACACAACCCGACATCACCTCAGCACAGCCACGCCCCTCCGGCGACTCCGAGCTCTCTCGCTCTCTCTCGAGAAGTCTCAGTCGAGATTTCATGCCGTCATCTTCGGACATATTCCCTAGTGTATATCTGGTTCTAGCCTCATCCAGTCTGGATGGTGATCCAAAGCAAGGAATCGAGGAGCTTAGACAAGGACAGGGTTCTGAAATGGCCAGACTTTGATATCTGCCGGGCTCAATGATGGACGGGCGGCCCCCTCAGTCACGATGCGTTGTACAAAATCTAATTTTATATTGGCTGGCGAGCACGGATGTCCTGTTCAGATCTGAGGACTTTTGACCTCAAGGGAGTCAAGGCCGCAATTTGCATGAATTCGTAGATTAAAGAAACAGCAGAAGTGCAAGGTCGGGTGTGATAGTAGAGAGGTTTATAGGAGGGATGGCGATGGTGTTGGGAGAACACCACGATCTTTTCGTGTGTTTGGAAGATGCTGAAGATGGGAATTTGACGCGATGACGAGAAGGAAAAGAAGAAAATCCTTCATGGCAAAGTTTGCTGGAAGGAACATGCCAGCTCGAGCCTCTACATCTGATCTGAATTTTACTTTACCCTGACTTCTTCATAGCGGATGCTCGTGCTTTCGTTTGATCATCGAAGCACATGGGATGGACATGAGTTTTGAGGTTCTTCGTCTGTTGTGTAACTATCACTTCTGATTGGCCGACGCGTGTCTTCGAAAGATAAACAATCGGCGCGTCGAACGTGTTTTAGCGCCCAGACCCGACAACGACCTTTCCACGACCTCCATCGGGATCAAGCACCGCCAATCAATCCAGCAAGAGCTCTCATATCCCAGGCAGCTTCGCATCGAGGCATCATCACTGGCTTCAATTCTCTGGCTCTGCTTTGGACTGTGCAGTTGCTGCAGGCGAAATCGTGCGTGCAGATAGTTTGAGGTTGAAGGCTATTTTCGCCCGCGTTCTTCCCCTCCTCCACACATTGTAACACACGAGCTTTTCAAACATCTCCATTTCCCGGCGGCTTTTACCCTCAGCCAGTGCTTCCTTCAATTGGCACTACTGGTCGAACCACAGGAGCCGCTTTCTATCTGATACAGGCCAGGACTGCCGCCGCTCTGTTCTGCTGGCCTCGTCGGCGCCTCAGAGGTCCAAGAGCGAGCGGAAAGAACATCGCATGGCATCGCGGACGGATATCTTCTTACGTCGTTCGTGAAATCCAGAGAGACCCGCTCTGCTGCACACCAACATCCACATCTATCCAGGGCAGGCATCGCATCCACCCTTCCCACGCACGTCTTCCTTGCTTTCTGCCAAGCTGTCCGGCACTCAGGTCTTTCGAGCCAACCAGATCTAGCTCTTTTTCTCTTCTCTTCCAACAAGCTGTATCCTTCCCCGCTGTTCAGCATTTTTACTACTGTACGCTAGCTCTTCGCCCAACCAGATTCAAACTCTGCTTGACTTGCTTGCCCGCTTGCTTGCTCCTCTTCTTGGTGCCACGCCGCTCTCACATCATACCATCTACCACCACCACTACCACATTTGCACAACCACACCTTGCTCTCTTCCGCTTCCCACTTGGGAACATCAACCTCATCTCGCCATCCCGAATTCCTCCCTTCCACCACCTCCTGGAATACCAATATTCGGCCCAACCATCGACCCATTTTGAGCAACAGAATATTCGAGAGTCTTGACGCCATTATCTCCCCTTGCTTCGACTGTCTGACGCGGAATCCACCGCAATCTCGCTCCACAATCCGATCGACGATCCTGGCCAGACACTTCAGCACCCACTTCAGTACAGTAGGCTCCCTTATACCCAAAGCTCATTGAAGGCTTTTCGACTTCTCTCCCAAGGCTAATACCAGATGCTGCAGCTCACGACAACGTCGATATCCACGAAGTACTACAAATCCACGCGTGTTTACGCTGAGGCTCTCACCAAGTCCCGTAGCTGACACCGCGTCGTCGACCCACGATGTCGTCGACGCGTTATTCGCAGCAGCCGCTGCAGATCTACCAAGATCCAACCTCATCTTTCGACCGCGCTCCTATGCCCTTAGAGCAGATTTCGAATACGAAGAAGCCATCACCACTTCGACCGATAAAGAATGCCGCTTCGAGGAAGAACATCGTTTTCAACCCTCCACAAGCTGGACCGAGCAAGCAATCCCCCCTGAAGTCGGCTCAGCAAACCTCCAGTTCGCCTTCGAGAGCCCCTTTCAGCAACAAATTGAACATGATTTCGATGCCACCACCAGGAGTATCCTCATATAGTACAGATTCTATGGAGAAGAAGCAGAAATCAACATCGGACTACAAGCCCCAGAAAGGTCTGTTCTCAAATTTTTCGAACAACGCCTCGATGGATCAGGAGAACAACTACCCCCAATATCCAGTACCAATAGCGCCATCTCATGATAGACTCAATGCGTCGAACTTCTCTCTTGAGGGACTATATGGACAGAAGCCACCGAAACGCTTGATGGACGCCGCACCGATTCATGAGTCTAGACCTTTCAAGAGGACCAAGCTACCCGTTTTGGAAATTCAGGAGGAGGACAACATGGAATTTGTGGAATTGCCCTCCCCGGATTCTTTCCCTCCTCTTATCGATGATGGATTGAAGCCACCTCACAGCTATGCTCAACTGATTGGAATGTCGATATTGAGAGCACCAAATCGGCGACTCACTCTGGCCCAGATTTATAAATGGATTTCAGATACCTATACCTTCTACAGTGCAACAGATGCAGGATGGCAGAACAGTATTCGACATAATCTCAGTCTCAACAAGGCGTTTATAAAGCAGGAGAGACCTAAGGATGATCCAGGAAAGGGCAACTACTGGGCAATACAGCCAGGGATGGAGCACCAATTTATCAAGGATAAGATGGCTCGCAAGCCTCCTGGACCAAATGAGAATGTGCCTGTCTTGTCGACCAACCTTTCTCCCGTCAATCTGCCAGAGACCGCTCAATTCAAGCCTCCACCACCGCCTCCTGTACAAGCACCAGAGCTTCCTCCGCCCCAATCATACTCACTACCAGAGCCTCAACTTTCCACCATTCCAGAGCTATCTTCGGATGCCACGATTCCAGGTTCAGATGCTTGCAACACTGAACCAGAAATCGAAGATGCACCCGAAATCCCTTCATCGCCTTTGATGCATTCTTCGCCTCCTGCTGCCGCTATGCATTCATCGCCCCCAATCGCACGCCACGTACAGAAGCGACATGATACACCTCCACCCGTTCCACGCTTCCCTTCATCTTCGAGAACCAGATCACACAAACGCAAATACGCGTCAATGGATGACAGTGGATACTTCTCGTCCCTCGATTCATCGGCTCTACGCCCTCACCGATTGCTCACCTCCGAAGCCGACAGACCTAGGATCAAGCGTGGTCGGGCTGAAGAGGAGATTGCTAGATTACGTGGCTCATCATACGACAGTCCTACGAAGAACAGATCACTCTTTGCCGCGGCATCATCATCGCCTATGCGCGTCAGCTCTAAAAACGAGACTTCGCAAATGCTTCCACCTCTCACACCAGCTGTGAAGCTAAAGCCACCTGTTCGACCACCTCCATCCGTCTCACCCAACACTAATCTTCGTCTTCATCGGGATAGAGTACGGGAAATGGTCGGCTCTCCACTTCGCGGCATGACTGTTCTGGACGAGAACACACCCTGGAGCCCTGCCTTCAACCTGGACGAGTCTTCTACCTCAATGTTCCAAGACTTCAGTATGGACTTTGATATATTTACAGACGCTTCGGCAAGCCTGCTTGGAAATTATGGAGCAACATCACCTGAGAAGAAATCCGCCAAGCGTCCTCGCTTAGACAGATCGAGATCAGCCAATATCCTTGCGGATCTGTCTAGCAATAACCTCAACAAGAGCATTACATCTACTCCTTTGCTCAAGTTCACACCTATAGTCGGCAATGGTTTCAGCTCTCCCCTGAAGGGTCTCGGCCTGTGTCAATCACCAAGCAAGCTTCTCGGCCTCGACTCTCCGTCAAAGATTGCAAGTCCAAACTTCAACTCAAGCGTTTTTGACCTTCCTCAGGAGGACTTCTATGGATCTGAATTCCTCGCGGAGGACATCGACGAGGGATGGGACATCATGCAAGGTTTCCAGAAGATTGGTTCTGGCACCAATAATGCTGCTAGTCAGAGTATGAAGAGATCGCCGAAGGCTGGTGGATCAAGACCCGGACTTCCTCGAAGCTTCACGTCTCGCTTTTAAGGGCTGGAGGTCAATAACGAATTTCCTTTTTGTCAACGTGGACCGTAGTAGGGGTGGAACAATTGACGAAATCACGATGTTACGAATAGGTGAAAGTGGCGCTACATCATCAGCAAGCAACTTGGCTTGGATGTATTCGCAGGGGTTGGATGGAAATGAATTGGATGCAGGAAGCTGACTGAGGGACGAAGGAAGTTGGACGGATAGGATACGATAGAGCTGGATACGATACGGCAGCCTCGCGGCTTCACTTTACAAATTTTGTTGTTGATGATAATGATGTTGGACAACCTTTTGTTGTTGTCTGGGTACATATTTCCTCGTCACTTGCTTACGTCTCCTCTTACTGGGATGGATTGGGTTGTTTCCTTTTTTCCTCTTTGTGTGCTTACTGTCTCTTTTGTGTCTCTTCGGTAGCGTTGCTTTTTTCAGCTTTTTCGGTCGCTGTGATTACGGATGGACTGATTGAATTTGATGGATGGAGGAATGGGTCTGCAATGCACAGCGGGATATGGGCTTTCTGAACTTGAACTCTAGTATTCGAATTGATGGATGGCGAGGGGGAACTCCCTGACTGGGAAGAAACGGAAAGAATAAGATTGATTACTACCTACATGCGCTTCTGCTACCGTGTGCAAAGTGTGAGCAGTCTGATTGAAATATGCCTCGCATGATTCTAATTAACAGTTTCTGCATCAACAGGGCCGTATGCCTGTCCTTGGGCATTATCATCTCCCTCACTCACTTCCAAATTCACTTCCAAATTCACTTCCTCGAGCAACGTAAGTCCGGTCTTTTCAAAATACATATAAATCATGAAGATAGCTGGGGAGGTCACTCAGAACTCTTCGAATGCCCGAACCATCGATATCTGAAAATCTGCAAGTACGTAGACTAGAACAGAATCTACGAAGCCAACTTCTCATTCGGCACCTATCTCAAAAGCCTCTTCTCCTCGTGATCAAGAACTGTATACAAATACCATATCACATCACTTCATATCACAATATATCCAGCCAGAATCCGTTCAACTCAAAGCAGATCAAGTCACAATTAGATCAAAGCACAGTAGCACAGTAGCACAATAAGTCAGGTCAACGAAGACAGGCCATTCGAGATTGAGAAATTCGTACAGACATTATCCTAGCCCATTTTCCTCTCTAGGTTCTACCCTCTTAGCTGTCTTAACTCCAATGATTAAAGCCATAACTTGCGAGTATTCATACCCAGATACTCTAGCCCAGATCCAGACCTTTTCTACTGATACAATTTCATTATCCAGCTCTTTCTATACTTCTATCGCATGCCAGAGCCGACTCATATTCAAACACAACTCCAGACAGAGGCTTGTGTGCCATACTCCAACTCCATGTTCATTCTTACCCCAGTCCATCTTCTGGACCTGGTAGACTTGATGCTCATCTCCTAGACGGCGAGCTCGTCTGCGCCCTCACAACCATCTTCGAAGTCGTGCTAACCATCGGATACCCCTGACCACTATCTAATTCCCATCTCCTGTCTCCAGTAATGATGCCATCCATCGATACGACACTCCGCTGCTCGCGCTCAGCCTGTCCAACAGCCATACCAACACCCACCCCACCAGTCGTCAGAACACTCCCACTCTCCCTTTCCTTCTTCCCCAAAACATACGAATCCCTGCTCTCCAACTCCTCGGCATCGAAATCCCAATCTCGCCAGAAATCGCGCTTTCCCTTAGCAGCGCGCTTGACCCAGCCAGGGAGGAGCCCGCCGCGCACTTTGTACGTCCAGTAGTCTTTATGTTCGTGATCATGCGGGACGATTCGTCCGCCGGTAAGAACAGCCATGAGCCACGCGCCGGTGTTGAGGATAGTGTAGGTGACGATGCCGACGATGAGACCGTAGGCGATAGAGTAGGTGAAGGGCATGAGTGCCATAGTGAGAAAAGCTGGGATGGAGTCTCCGATATATCGCCAGTTGATCTCGGTACAAGCGCGAGCCATCATCGCGCCGACGAGGATAAGCGTGCAGCCTGTCGCCCAGGGAGGTATACTGGCGAATATGGGAGCGAAGAATATGGAGATGAGGAAGCAGAGACCGGTGACGCAGGCAGTTATGCCGGTTGTGCCGCCCTCAGAAATGCCAGCTCCAGACTCGATGAATGCTGTTACGGGTGGACAACCGAACAGTGAGCCGATGGTGATACCCATTGCGTCGACGAGATAAGCGACAGCGCTTCCTTCGAAGTCCTGCGTGTCTTCGTCCATAGCACCACAGAAGCGTGCCATGGAATAGAGCGTCCCTGTACAGTCGAGGATGTCGACATATAAGAAAGTGACGAGAGCGATGGCGAATTGGCCTGCGTTTGAGCCAGTAATGTCCCAGTCTTGTACGCCAAGTGTGTGTTTGATGGAATGAAATGTTACAATCTTCTTGAAGAAGTCGAAGGATGAATCGCCGTCGACAGTACGTGGAAAAGCGGTTATATTGGTGTCTCGCGGCCAGGAAATGATCGAAACAAAGAGGATTCCGGCAATGATGGCGCCTTTCACTCGATACATCATCAAAAATGCTGTGAAAATACCTCCACCAAAGACACCTAGCCATAGCGTTGGGTTACGCATCTTGTGAGATTCGCATGCTCCTGTATTGGGATCGATGAGTTCGCGAACACATCCTGCGAGCGCAATAGGCTCGCTGGTTCCTCCACCACCTGTAATTGCACCAATTCCAGCATCGTAGGTGAGTCCAATGAGGACGAGGTAGAGACCGATTCCAGCACCACTAGCGATTTTGAGGCTTCGAGGGATCGTTCGAGCTAGCCATTGTCTGAGTCCGAGAATGGACAGTGCGACGAAAATGAGTCCTTCGACAAAGACCGCAGTAAGAGCTAAACGGTAAGATATGACACCAGATCCATTTGGTCCAACGACCTGATAGGTGAAGTATGCGTTTAATCCCATCCCAGGAGCCAAGGCAATAGGCATGTTTGCAAAGACTCCCATACAGAAACTCGTCAAGCATGATATAGCTGCTGTCGCTGTTACCAGGTCTCGATTTATCTCCAGCTTGCAGTTATTGTATGATGCCGTTGAAGGATTGTCCAGCTTTTGGCAAAATTTGTCGTCAGGGAAGAGATCGTTTGGTTGACATACACACGTTCCACCACTTGCTGCTCTTGGATCAGTATTGTTTCCGTAATGTGATGTAGCGACATACCGGCAACTATGGATGCGTTCACTGATATGATGTACGCCATAGCAAAGAATGTGGCAAGACCAGCCCTCATCTCGGTCATGAACCTCGAGCCTTTCCTCTCATGAGGATGCCCAGAGAAATCCAATTTGAAGTGCTTTCCAATGGCACTCCTGGCCACAGCCATGTTCGTCTTCTCGACCTAGCACTATGCGTTAGCAACAACAAGATACAATTGCTTTCATAGACATACCCAACCCATGTTGCTAGAAGATTTGTCTGAGAATTATGAATTGTTAAGAGATTGAACGATTGTTGACAGCTGCTGAGTGATGAAGGTCGCCCGGTCGTTATATGATCAAGTCGTGTCTCATGAAGGATATATCCATCACCCCTGAAGGTCTCAACAGTAGCCCAAGCAAACCTTATTCATTTACAGCTGCCGAGCCTCCATCAACGCCTCCTCCTAATCTCCAAGTTGGTGAGTTCTGTCTCCAAGCACCAAGCGGGGCTTTCCGAGCCGTATGTTTGTATGCTCCGTGAAACCAGATAAGTTTGCGCTTGCAATCCTGCGCCCTGAATCAACACGAAAACAGAAAGACCAGCAGAGCACATCGAGAGGAAGAAAAGGGCCCTCAGCATGGAAAGAAGGAGGACCAGTGGGAGGTGTGGGGGAGAAGCTAGAAGAGAGAAGAAGTGGACCGGACCGATGTGGTGGGATGAACGAGAAGGTAATTTGACAGGGGAGGTGATAGTCTGATAGACCGCACCGCATGGCAATGCCGCACTAGCAGGTATGACATCTGGATGGCATGTGCCAGTTCAAGCCACTCGGCATCCGTGAGTACAAGGGGCGGGCAGAGCAATGATAGGTAATGATTCAAGAATATGCGCATGGAGGCGCAAAGCAACTCATCTTATCAGTCCGCTTGCTCACCTCCATCAGAATCCTACAGCTGTGGTTTTTTCCAAGAAAGGACGAAAGAAGGTACTAGTCCTGCCCTACGAAATATGTGGATGTACAGCGGGGTGAAAGTTTCTTTTGTGATTGATCGACGCACTGCAGTAGACTTGTCACCTCGTCCTACTAAGCCATGCATTTTGGAGCAAAGGTACCTGAAAAATACTAGACTGTAGCCCCAAGAGCCATCGGATCGCAGCACCAAAGCAAGCAACTGGAAAGTGATAAGTGGGTACTTCAATGTCTGGTTGATATGCGAAACCGCCACTGGTCGAACGCCTCCAGATGAGGATGCCGAGTGCCGCCACACTGACTTCAGTAACGGCGATAAGCTTCCCATATAGATTTGGCTGCATGTAAATGCTTCTAGGGTAGTCATCTACGACTGACAGTAGCACTAAGACACAGCATCATCCTTTCTTTCCTTCAACCTTGCGAGTGTATCCTCCAACTAGATAAGGCAGTAAGAAGCAATAGCACTCGATAATTTCCTCCACTAGACGAGTTAAGCAGTGCGATCCGAGACTTCTGATGCTAGCAGGTTGAGGGACGGGTGGACTTAGGTGAGGTGATGTGAGGTTGATGTCTCTCGTTTCAAGCCGTCGGTGTCGTCTAAATCGCCTCTAGCCTGTCGCCTCCCCTGTCAAGGGCAACCCATGGATCCGAATATGGCAGTTCCACCGCCTTGGACCAATCGAGCGAATAAGGAAGGGTGCTGAGATGCTTCCAAGCTCCTTCCAAATGGATCTTCCATGAAATGTCATCTTGTATGTTCTTGGCAATCCCACTCAAGATAAGAGCTTTGATCCCACGTTGTCCAGCTTCAAACCAACAAGCGAGGCAAGGCAAACAAGAGCAGAGAATGTTTATTCAACAGCTAGCCGTGATGTTGACTGATGACACTGCTATCAAGAATCTCATGGTACAAATGTACTCTGCCTTCAAAATATTCATCCTATACCCCCGGCAACAGAGAAAGGCTCGCGTCATGTACAATACTGCATCGACCCGTGAAGCGGTTGTGCCCAGAAACTTCAGGTCAACGTGCATATGTTCCCAGCGCTGAAGCCAAGTCTCTCTCCCAGAACAGAGGGTGCACCTGCGAAGCACACTCACCGCATCTCCCTTCCTCACTTTGGTCTAAGGTTCCTTCCCGCCTCTCCCCTGCGTCATGTCAAACACAGAAACGACGAGCTGAAAGTTTGAAGTATTTCTTGGACCAATGAAGCATCTTGCAGAAACTGGCGGCCCGATACGGCAGTTGGCGTTTCGTCTCGGCCGGCGCCGAACACGACATATTGTGGCGCCATGCATAAGTCAGGTGCATGAATTGTGCAACATGTGCAAGAACACAATATCACCCTTTGAGAACTTGTACTCTTTTCATTTACCTCATTTTCCAGTAATTTTTGGAACAGCGATATCCACTTCAGCTTCTCTGGTAGCGAGTTGTCGCTTCATTTCAAGTGGGCCAACCATCTCTAAGCACACAATAATCGGCAGCAGTAAGCTTGCAAGGCCAGAACGCTTAGAACGTCGTCAATCTATACTTCTTTCCCTCAGCTCTTCATCGAATCGCAGGCACAAGTCCTCTTGTACTGCAGTCTAGGATTTAGAGCTGCGGATGTCACAAAAGGTGCGGAAATGTGCATGCATAAGTAACTTCCAAATCCTCTGCGTGCATGCATAAACGTTCTCGATCCAAGAGCCAGGTGGGCATGGAATGACCCTAGATACGGAGGATGCAGGTTCATCTCGGTATCTGGCATGCAACCTTAGCTACCTACAGAACGTTGTTGCACAGGATCTGAAAAGGTGGGAGAGATGAAGAATCCCTTCCTGGCAGGATGAAATAGATGCTGCAATCCGGCGGGGTAAGTGAGGAGAAAGAGAGGGGATGCGCCCTCGCTACATTATATGGATGAAGTGCAAATTGAAACCAGAACGCTAGGTTTGGAATCTGGACATGGACAGCAAGCATCACTTACGAATCTGGATTGATCATTGTGATACAACGGTGCTATGTTACAACGACACTTACCTCTTTCGGACTTCTCGGGCCTTGAGGAAACTGTCTGAGGTTAGTATACTGTACACAGATCGCTCAATTCTACTTCCGAGCGCAGACTTGGGTTGCACATCCGAAGGAAGTCATAGTACATTACAGTTCCAGACCATCAAAGGAGGACCAACATCCAGATACCAGACCGAGCATCAGATGATGATGGATTTATGAAGAAGAAGAGATAAAATACCGTGATAAAAACAACTCTTTTTCAGATTGGAAGCTCAGCTCATTATCCGATGAGAGATAATGAATAGTTTTACCTAGCGAGAATATGGTACGTACTGAATATACCTACTGCACGATCCCGTGAAGTACGACAACGGTAATCACCTCAATCCCTCACTTCACTCATCTCACCTGCAGGTCCCTTCACCTCATCTCGTCCCTTCTCAATCTCTCCTCCTCTGCGTCGCCAAGCTGTCATCACAGACGGTGACAGCACGACATGTACCTCTTCAGCACCGGCACAAGACCGAAAGGAACATGCATGCATGATGAAAGAATGCAGAAAGGGCCATGGCCATCGTTTTTTGATTATCGCGTCATCGTTTCTGCAAGACGACGGATCCTGCCATTTTGACGGGGGCTGGGAGGAGCCGCTGTCATGGGAGGCAGGCAGGCAGGTAAGTTGCGAAAAGTATTGTCTGGGACTCATTCATGTTCTTTACACATGATTGACAGACGGACAAAAACGTGCTTATCAGCAGGAGAGGCGTCATGATGAGAAAGATGTGGAATGGGTCGAGGCTTGGTGTTACCAACGCGAACGGAGATTGAGGTTTTGTCAATACTAATTTGCTGCCGAAGCTAGGTTGGTTTCGCGGAGACAATGAGTGAAGGAATTGGAAGAATCCATGTATGAAATTATTTGCGGCATCTATCGCCAAGTAGAAATTTTGTAGGGAATGAACTGTACCAGATTCACGCGTCAATCCTATACCTCGAATTGTCAATGATGTGGTAGTTCGCACTAAAAAGTACTTAAGCGAGCAGGTAAATGGGCAACCAAAACATTACAGGAGCAGGGATTGGACCAAATACGGCATTAAAGCCATAGGTCTCAACAAAGATAAAGACTTGTGCATACAGGTGAGCTTCCTACACGATACACAGCCACTGATTTGTGCCGTGGGTGATGAAAGAAATTGATCTCAAAGCTGGCCGGAAGGTTGGCCGGAAGGTTGACTTGTGGAGGAACTCGCTTGCCGGATCCCCACCAAAAACAACCATACAAGAGTGGCAGAGCACATTGTAGCGTATGGAGAGTATATAGACTAGTTGTTGAAATTCCATTGGCAAATGGATTTACTGATGAAGATATCAGCCCACTTAGTACTGGACCTGAAACGCATCGCTTCTAGTGAACCGGAACCGGAGCCTTACATTGTAGCTCCCAACAGTTCACGAACCTCACCCAATACAACCCATTTTTCTAGCCGGTATCTCGTGAGGATAAATAGCTTGATATGTCTCCTCTCAGGCAGATCTCAAGTTCGCAATCACTTTCCAAAGCATCTCGAAAAAACTGCCAGTATTCAGTTTACGCAAGCACAAAATGACGTTAGAAATGCGTGATTATAAAGTCATCGCAGACGAAAAGAAGACTCAACAATGGGAGAGGATTCCAAAAGAATGGCGAATCTCTGCTGAACAATACGAAGAGGTTCGGAACGTTAGTATGTACAAAGAGCTTCCACCAGTCCTCTCTCCCCAAAAACCTAAACCAAATCTTGACTAAAATCCATCGATATCTCTGTTTCTCATATCCGCTTTCAAAGCTTACAGTTGGCAGTGGAAGTGCCACTTACATGTGGTATTTTGAGTGAGACAGAGTTGAAGATCACTTCTGACTACGACGCAACTGCACTTTTGGAGAAGTTGAGAAGTGGTGTCTGGTCCGTGGAGGAAGTGACTGTAGCTTTCTGCAAGCGAGCAGCTATTGCGCAACAGTTGGTCAGTCCAATCTGTTTTTCTACCGCAATGCTCGTGAACACCCAAGGTTGATTGAGAGATATTTGCTAACATCGAGAGTCGTGGCAGACGACTTGTCTCACTGAGATATTCTTCGACGATGCGATTATTCGAGCGAAGGAACTTGACTTGACGTACAAAGACACACTGAGTGGGAATGGCAAGGCAAGGGATCTTCCACCATTGTTTGGACTGCCTGTCTCGCTCAAGGATAGTTACCAAGTTCGAGGATATGACACGTCGGCTGGCTTGGGCTGCTACGTTGGTGAGCCGGCTGAGGAGAACAGTGCCCTTGCAAATATGTTGCTCGACATGGGTGCTGTGCTTTATTGCAAGAGTAGTGAGCATCCTCCGACTTTTCTTCTTTCCATGCGCACTTCTTGGTGGCAGGTTGCCTACTTGACTTCGCTCGGAGACAGATATCATGACTCTTGTTTTCTGAACTACATTCCTATGTGCTCAACAATATAAAACACAGTGCGCTAATCCAACCGTCCATAGATCTCCCACAATCAATCATGACCGGCGACAGCCATAACAACATCTTTGGACGAACTCTCAATCCTCGCAACAAACTCCTCACTCCTGGAGGAAGTACCGGCGGCGAAGGCGCACTTCTCGCTCTCCGTGGCAGCATTCTCGGTGTCGGGACAGACATTGGTGGCAGTATCAGAGTCCCATCAGTTTGTAGCGGACTCTATGGATTCCGACCGAGCGTAGGCCTTATACCGCATGGTGGCGTACGAGATCTCACGCCGCCAGGCTCGGATGTTGTCAAGTCGACGGCCGGACCTATGGCTACTTCTTTGAGGGATTGCGAGATGTTCTTGAAAGTGATTTTGGAAGCGGAAGCTTGGAAGTATGATTCATCCGCGATTGCGATGCCCTGGGTTGAGATTGAAGCGAGGAAGAAGATCAAAATCGGTGTTGCGATGAACGATGGAATGTTCACTCCGACGCCACCAGGGAGACGTGGCTTGAGGAAGGCGGTCGATCGCCTTGGTGGGAACGAGAACGTAGAAATTATTTATATTGACTTGCCAGATGTCAAAGTTCACTATCAAAGCTTGATTGGGTATTTGGCAATGGCAGGAAGTGATGTGAGTTCTCCAAGACCTAAATTCTGTTCATTCTGATGAGCAGCAAAAGCACTACCTTGAACAATTCGCACGGACAAACGAGCCAGTCATACCATCTCTTAAAGCCAGCGGTCTACTATCCATACCCGGAACGACATTGCAGGGTTTCTTCGATTTGAATGTCCGTCGAGCTGAAGCCACCAAACAATACCACCAGTTGTTCCTCGAGCACGATTTAGACGCGATTCTCATGCCACCAGCACCGCATACGGCCGTTCCGTTGGATAAGTGGTCATCCATCACATATACTGGTTTGTGGAACTATCTCGATTATCCGGCGATTGTGATTCCCGTAGATGAGGTGCGGGACAAAGATATCGTTGACCATCTGAGCAACGCGAAGTTCGGCATGGATGATGAAAAGCTATACAGTCTTTGTAGGAGATCCTGGATCCCCAGTCTTCTGCTTATCATGCTAACGAACTCTCCCCGTAGATACCGGCCCGGAACAGTACAAGGGCGCCCCGATTTGTGTTCAGGTTGTTGGATATAGGCACAGGGATGAAGCCTTATTGAAGGTGGCAGCCATACTGGACTCGACCATAAACAAGTTGTAGAGAAGAAATAGTTTCAATACATCTCTACTTCGGGACTTTGAGATGTATTGCTCTGAGCGTGCGGATTACCGAAGCTCGTTGAATCAAGAGATTCCATAACAGGACATGGCTTGTGTATCGAGTCAAACCATCGCGTTGTAAGCTTCGCATCTCTCTCATGCCAGACTCTTGACAGGAATATCTTGGTTCCCTTGCGTAGGAACGGCGCATAATGATCGACGTAATCATCCACTCGCTGAAGCGTCTTCGAGCGCATGTTTTCATCGCGAATCTCGACAGCAGCGACGATGAATGGCAAAGTAACAAATCGTAATGGAGATTTCGTGACCAGTCTAGCCATTTCCAGTTCCATCATAGCTTCCTTAGACCATATCTCGGCTTGGCTATCCTCGCAGCCAAAGGGGTGTTGCAAGCGATGTGCAACGAGAAGAGCTCCTAGGCGATATACCTTGGCTTGAGCGAGAAGGTTGACGGTATCCTTCGTATTGAACTGGTCGAGAACTTGATCCGGACTTGATGGCTGCCACGATTCCAGGTCAGCATGGATGTTATCCAATTGTTTTTGAAGGCGAGACAGAATACCCAAATCAGCTGCCGTGACAAGGGAATTGCTGATGACAGCGAGCTCGTGGTAATAGGCCAGCAAAGGTACAGAGAGACCCAGACGACTGTCGACTGTAGAGGTTGGTAGCCGAGGGTTTCGTGTAGGGTTCCGCCGATAGACAAGACAGTCTGCCGTCTCAAGCAGGACCAGAAAGCTCTGCCATGGATCGTTTTGTGCTTCTCGTCCCGTTGGTTCTACCAGAACGCTTTGGTTTGTTGTGCTCAGGCAGAAGGCGCAGACTTCTGGAGCTCCTACACCAATGGCTGAATAAATTGAGAAGGCTAGTATACCGCCCAAAGCGTTACATAAGACAGCATCTTCTGAAGTCAAAACAGGTAGAGCGCGTAGCGTGCTCATGGCTTTGGATATGTACTTAATGCAGGTACTCGTGTCCATATTGGCTGAATAGCCAGACTCAAATTGCTGAATTGTCATAGCACATGCCAGATAAGCATCTTTAAGTGGTGGGCAAGTATTTGGAAGTTGAGTGACGATTGATTGTTGCTGCTCGGCTTGAGAGCTCGAGTACAGAGTGAGGTGATTCATGCTTTCAGGCTGATTGAGAAAGAGCTTTACCAGCTCCTTCTCCTCTGGCTGTAAGTCGATGAGGGTATCTAAGTACCCTTCTATAATAGATTGAGGATTCTGAAGCTTTCTTCGGTTTCCAGCATTCTTTCTGGAAACATGGTTCCTCTTTTCATGCTGTATCCTTCTACCACATGGCTTCGCTGGCCGGACTCTCAAGCAAGTCAAGCTTAGTCGTTCGCATCGAAAACAGGGTCCGGAACTAGTTATCCTCTGGCATTTCTCTTTTAGCTCGTAGCATCTGTCACATGCTGTTCTCAATTTTGGGTTCCTGGTGACATTCTGTTCAGGTAAAGACATGGAGTCGCAAACAGTTTGTCGAGACATTGTAGAAGGTGATGGAAAGTCTGGGAAACGGAAATGAATTAGATAACTATGACCAGAAGATGACTCTGGGAACTCTAGGCTCCTATGTGACCATCGTGAGAATGATCTACAGGGCAAGAAGTGAGGTTGATGACAATAGAACGTGCTTGGTTGTTGAAATGCATATGTAAGCGAAATCTCACCAGCGACAAGGATGGATCTAAACCACCTCGGCTCTTCCCGCGAAGCTCAACATCGACCTCATCAACAATCCATCTGCAAGCCGGCTCCACAGCACCTACACAGCCAAGATGGAAGACTCACTCCCCATGGAAATAGCATCCACCATTCAATCCGCCTCCATAAACCGCGCACCTTCACCAACGCACGACCTCAACCCCTCGACCGCCGCCTCCCAAAAACAGCCTGTCTCCCTCTCCCACTCTGATCCCTCCCTCGACAAATACGCCTACGACTCCGAAGGCATCGATGGCTCCGACCTCGAAGATGGTGAGGAGGATATCCCATACAGTGTGTTAAAGCCTGTGCCACGGAGGCAGAGCTTCGGGCCCTTGCCAGATCTGAGGTTCGAGCAGAGTTATCTGGCGAGTATTGCGGGCGCGGATAGCAATTGGAAAGTGGCATATATTACATTTAGAGATCAGGTTAGTTAACATCAGAACGGAGTAGTTGTGTAAATGTTACGGCGAGCGTGAGCTGACTTGATGTATAGCTCATCCTCCCCCTCCTTCAAGGCATGGTCTGGTCCCTGGCACTCCAAGGCTGGCGATACTGGAACCGTACTGCGGAACTCAGTGGCAGTTCAGTAGGATCTAAAGTAAGACGATGGTGGTACCGAACGAATAATTGGAAATTGCCTGAACGGATGAGGAACTATGGCAGCAATGCGAAGCTGGCGGAGGATATGGGAGACGTGAGTTGGAGGAACCATTCTGGTGGTGATGTGTGGGCATTTTGCTGATTGCTATCGATACGCAGTATTATCAGAATCAGAGCTCGAGTGATTAGGATAGATGGGTGGAAAAGATGGAATACAGGCACAGGCGTTTGGATGGATTGGGTCGGTCGGTAGGCATTTCAAAACGGCGTTAGGAAAGCCTGTAGTATTACATATTGATGACAGACAGTGATTCTAGGCCGGATCTGTATGATTTGAGACCTTTTGGAGACACCGAAAGAGAGGCTCATATTGAATAACACCTCAGTCTCATTTCCACTTCTTTGCTATGGCTGTATATCTGATCGGACTCCGTTGAAAAATCGCACCAAATCGAATGTGTTGATGAGGGGTTGAACTGGAATCTGTGGCTTTGGTTGTTATGTTTAGGTTGTTATGTTTAGTATCAGGGATCGATCCATTCATTGCGATGAAGAGTCAACAGGGTATGGGCGCAACTTTTTATTCTTCTATCACATCAAGACAGCTATTCCCAGGCAGCTGAAGCTGCTGCCATCCTTCTAAGACGCCAAAGTACTCCATCGCAAAGTGATATCACCACCCAAACGCCATTCTACCCATCCATTTTACATCAAGATTACCTCCCACCGGCGCCTATTGTGGCCCACAAAGAAACCCTACAGGAGACCAAGAAAATACAGCCCAAACCAAGTAGCAGCTATTTAGCGACCGACATCGATTGATGGTGCATAGGTAGTGGTTGACTTCTCAGGGCTCCGAATGGCGAGAGGAGAGTGTGGGGGCTGCAGAGATGGGGATTTTGGTGGCAGAGGTGCTGCTTTGGCGGGAACCTCTAGATGCTCGGTCGGACCGAGGTTGCTAGCAGGAGACGAAGTTGGCTGTACATTCTCTTTGGTTTCTGCAGTTGCAGAGATATCAGGAGTTGAGACCGGATTCTGCGAGTCATTTGTGACGCCTGGGAAGAGAGCTTTAGAAGAGTCCTTCTCAGGAGACTTTCGTGGTGAGAACTTGAGCTTGATCGTGGTCTTCCGTTCAGGGGTCGGAGTCTTGATAGGAAGCTTGACAATCAACTTCTTGTCCACTCCATCCTCCATCTCTTCGTCTTCGTCAGAAAGCTCGTCTTGGTCGTCGACATCACTTTCCAATGGCACGTTATCATCCTCCTCTTCATCGTCTCCGTAATCCTGCTCGCTGGCATCGCCCTCATCATCGCTAGTCATCTCATCAACATCGTTGTAGCCCTCGATGTGTCTTCCTGGTTTCGGTTTTGAGGATCTTCCATTTGTCGCAGCAGCTCTCCTAGGTCGAGCTCCAGCGCTCTCATCGTGACTAGGCTCGTCACTCGCTCCATCGAAGCCACCCACAGCGACTCCTACACCTTGGCCGCTCAACATACTCTCACCATATGCACCGCCATGACGTGACTTGACCTGGCGCCCACTCTGCGTGATTGTTGGGCCACTGGGTTCGGCTGGGGTATGGGTACCGGTATTGCGAGTCGATCTCCGCGCGGTGGTAGAGTATGAGTAGATATCTTCGTCGTCAGAGTAGGTGTACTTCATTCTCTTCCCTCTTGTGCGGCCTTCATACATCGAATAATTAGGCTCTGGTCTCTTGAATTGCTGCTTGCGAATTTGACGGTATTCGCGACGCTTTCGTTTCTAAAGCTGAGGTTAGTATATGGTGAGCCTTTGTGTCTGTGGAGCAGCCTACCTCTTCTGTAGCCTCGAATCTGGGAACAGCAGCTAGCATCTTGGATGATAGAAGTCGAGCCTTCTGTCCACCATCATCATTCGCAAGTTTCTCTGCCAGCGCCTTCAATTCGTCGATATCACCCGCTACACTCCACCACGTTCGCTTTAGACCTGTATAGTTGCTCTCGCGATACACTCTAAAGTGCGTATCGTCTAATCCCTCGATCAGATAGTATCTACGCTTGTCACTGTCGGATCCCCATGGCTGTACTGAGAGTGGTTGGTTGAGGTCATCCTCATGACGACTCTGTTTGTAGGAAGCCTGAATTATGCCCTTGACAGTGTCGGAGGAGGAAAGAGCCCAGAGAATGAGGGTTCGTAGCAGAGTGAGCTGTGGATCGGAGTCAGCAGACGAAATCTTAAGTTCGCAGAGGGTCTTCTTACTCGCTGGGTGGGTAACATGGAAGCAAATGTCGCACCGCCAGACAAGGGATTTTTGGCCTCCCAATCCTTTGCCCATTGCGATTTGTGCGTCTGGATAGCCTCCTCTAGAGCGCGATTGTAATGACCCGACCTGTTTTAGGCAATAGAAGTCAGCACTGAAGTTCGGTTTCTGCGAGGCAGTTCAAGCCTTGTAGTGACCTACTTAACGTCTTGTTTCCTGTTGAGAAGCAATCCAAGCACCGCGCAGAGAAAATGCTCCACGCCCTCTCCAGGAACACTCTCAACAATATCTCGTTCAAGCTCTTGGGGGCCAAAATTAACCAGGGACTTTGGGAAGGCTTCGGTGAACCGCGATCGGAACATGCAGATAAACTGTTAAATATGCGCGTTAGCAGCCATTACAAGACACATCCACGCGTTTTGAACGTGTAAAGCCGTGGAGAACGCGACGATGGATACAGATACGTACTGCAATATCTGGATTGTCTGCGAGAACATATTCATGGGGTGGTGAAGGCGCGCGCTGCTTTCGTGCTGGCGCAGGTACCTCGACAACGGGGACAGATGCACCTGGGCGGGGCGCCATCGAGAAGAATTTGAGGATTCCATCTTTCTTGGTCAATTGAAGATCATTTTCAACATCTGAGGGCACAGAGGAGAGCTCCGAAGATTCGTCGCCGGAACTCATCGTTGCTGTTGGTGTTTTATGGAGACGGCGTGTCGTTTTGAGGATGAAGTCAGAGGGGAGCTTTACCGACAAAGCGCGCGGCGACAAGAAGACCTTCATTGGACTAGCTAAGTAATCTAAGTCACGCAGATCCAACACAGCAGTGAATGGACAAGGGTGAATTCATTCATCAAATGTCCCAAGTGAATTCCATTATCTGACCATCGGCCATCATTTGAGCCCATAATCCATAGTCCAACCTTGACACCTGAGCATCGAATGCATCGTCCCTATAGCCCTGATTCAAGCTGTTTGATATCATATTTCCTTGTATCTGCCAATGTCCCAAGACTAGTTGATTTCCAAGCTTGGCCCACCACAGCGAGTCCACTGGAAGGGCCAACCAGCCGGTTCTGCTGCTTGCAACGTCAAAACGGCTGCGTACCACACACAACACGCTTGAACAACCAGAAGTAGATGTCATCTTCGATCTGAAGCTTTTCCAAGCTGTTCAAGATGTCGACTTTTCCTCGGCACTTCCTGACACCACAACTCGGTTAGCGATTCCAATGGCCATTTGTCAAATTCCTAGCAACTGGAAAATGGCGCTCGATTGAGGCGCATTTTCGCATGGTGTGTTGCTCGTCATCCATGGTGAGGGGATGATGCGGGTCGCCATTTCGTTTTGCGTATTGATGGCCCAGCGGGACAGCGCATCCCCCGGGACAAATTCGCTTACTTGCCCTGAGAGTGGTAGCCCTTGCTTTTCATTCCATGTTAAATGGTCCACGAAGCTCACATAGATCCTCAGCTGAGGGCATTCGCACCGCTCCATTTGGGTATGCAGGATACATCTCCGTCATCTGCGGGAATTAAGATAGTAGCAGTGGCAGGGGCAGGACAATGCAACCATGACTATGAAATTATACGCACCAAATACCGAAGATTTCGGAAGGTACATTATCTTGTTTGATACTCTGGTCTAGACCACTACTTTGAAAATGGAGGGCTGACCAAGCTAAAAGCTGCGAAACAACAAGGAGTACTGTACAGCTCATCAAACCAGCGGGCACATAATCGTACACCGAGCATGACAGATTGTGCTGCTATTTTGAACAGCAAGCAACAGCCAGACAAATGCAGGAGACTGATAATCTCGTAGATTTGATAGAATTCCAAGTGGCCCTTCGTAGCCTGAAGCCCAGCCCGGCAAATTGGTGCAGGTCCGAACATCGTTGAAGCTCCACGCAAAATGCGCATCCCACCACAGCATCTCAAAATGATGAGACAAGATAAAAATCACCCCAATGATGAAGTTTTGAATACACTGTGATGCGCTAAAGACAGAAACAATAAATACGACAGATCAAACTCTCTTGAGTCAGAAAACATCCTTGAAACCACCGCAAATGAATTCAATAGCAGCCCATGGCGATAGAAAGTGGAGGAAATGCACAAAACTTTGAAAGAAATACCCCCTAGTTGAAGAATGAACCGGTCGTGAGACCGAGAGGGCGATGATCAACTATGAACATCATCCTTCTATTGCAACATGACTCTTAATAGCAGAACATAGCAGGCTCATCAGGATGTAGAAAACGCGTTCATGATCCGAAGGACGCCATTTTGGAGCATCGTAGATTCTTGGTTGAGGAGTGTATCCTCGATTGACACATAGCGCTCACTTTCTCGATGTGAGGACGTTGGGATATGGAGGGCGCGCTAACGGAGAATAACCTTGCCCGCCAAGTCGCTTACTTAAGCAAGTTTGGACGCGGGACAGTCCTTCAGCCTCGCGGGCAAACAAAATACTGCTTGTTGACAAGCTGCTCCGTCTGAATCCCATAACACTTTCTCCTACCAACCTCTACCACAACGTCGCATCATATCACCGAACATGGCTTCGGATCTGTCAACTGTGGTACAGCTTCTCCAAGCAACTCTTGACCCTAGACAACATAAACAAGGTGAATTTCTCGACCTCAGATGCGATTGTTTTGTTCGTTTGTAGCAGGCTAACTTTATTACAGCTGAGGCAGCACTCAAGAACGAAGAAAACCATCCTGGCTTCTCCCTCTTATTACTGAATATTGTTGCTTCCGAATCCTTACCTCTCACAACCCGACTTTCTGGGGCTCTGGTCTTCAAGAATTTTATTAAATTCAACTGGGTGGTGGGTGACCCCAAATACTGTTTGCAGAAGCCAGTACTAATTTTTGGATGATAGGACGAGGACGGAAATTACAAGCTTCCAGAAAATGAAGTCACGACTATCAAGAAAGAGCTGATAGGCCTGATGATCGCGGTACCTGCCAGCATACAGTCACAACTTGGAGAGACGATCAGTTTGATTGCAGATTCCGATTTCTGGACGAGATGGGATACATTGGTGGATGTAAGTTTCCTGGCAGATGATACGGTTGGTTGCATTGTGCTGAAAGCCTATAGGACCTGGTTTCTCGCCTGACGCCCGATAACCCGAAAGTCAACATTGGAGTCTTGGAAGTCGCACACTCGATATTTAAGAGATGGCGGCCACTCTTTGCATCCGACGATCTCTACACCGAAATCAATCATGTACTTGGCAAATTTGGTTCGCCATTCGTCCAATTACTTGCGGTATGACCCCGCGCTACCCTTCGTCAGATGCTTCAGCTGATGTGTGGAAACAGAGCACCGATAGTCAGATTGAAGCGAACAAGGACAACAAAAACGTGTTGAAGCAGTATGTGGAGGTTATGAATCTTCTAGTCAAGCTGTTCTACGATCTTTCATCCCAAGATCTTCCTCCTATCTTCGAAGAAAACCTCGCCGAGGTTACATCCTTGCTACACAAATACCTTACATACGAGAACCCATTACTGGCTACAGACGACGACTCGGAATCCGGACCACTGGAGTTCGTCAAAGCTGGAATCTGTGAAGTAATGACTCTATACATGCAGAAGTACGAGGATGCTTTCGGGGAGTTATGCAAGCCATTCATCACAAGTACTTGGAACTTGTTGACGACTATTGGCCCGGAGACCAAATTCGATATTCTTGTGAGCAAAGCATTGCATTTCCTCACAGCTGTTGCAAGTATCGATAACCACGCTCAAAACTTCAATAACAACGACATTTTGGGACAAGTCGTGGAGAAAGTCATCCTTCCAAATGTTAGTCTGCGAGAGTCCGACATCGAGCAGTTCGAAGACGAACCTATCGAATATATTCGAAGAGACCTGGAGGGCTCAGATGCCGATACCAGACGAAGAGCAGCCACAGATTTCTTGCGGAAACTTCTGGAGAAGTTCGAAGGAATTGTCACAAGCGTCGTTGGACGTTACATCCAACACTACCTAGAAAGCTTCTCCAAGAATCCAACCGAGGAATGGAAGTCCAAAGATACCGCGGTATACCTTTTCTCGTCTATCGCTGCCAAGGGTAGCATTACTGCAAATCAAGGTGTCAAGACCACCAACTCCTTGGTTAATGTGGTCGAGTTCTTCCAGAATAACATTGCCAACGATCTGATTGCCGATACTGGCGTCGAGCCGATCTTGAAAGTTGATGCCATCAAGTTTCTCTACACTTTCCGCAGTCAGCTTACCAGAGAACAATGGACGGCCGCATTTCCACCTCTGGTCAAAAATTTGGCATCATCCAATTACGTCGTCTACACATATGCTGCGATCGCTGTTGAGCGCGTTCTTTTTCTAACCAATGACGCCGGCCAGCATGTTTTCGGAAAGGATGAGGTTTCTCCCTTTGCAAAGGACCTATTGGAACATCTATTCCAGTTGATTGAGAAGGACTCTGCACCTGAGAAGATTCAGGAGAACGAGTTCCTCATGAGATGCGTGATGAGAGTTTTAATTGTCATTCGAGATGGTGTCCTACCTATTGTGGACGACATCCTCAAACATTTGATCACGATCACTGGAATCATTGCTCAGAACCCTAGCAACCCTCGCTTTTACTACTACCATTTCGAGGCAATGGGTGCACTTGTCAGATACTCTGCTCCTTCTATGCCTGAGAAGCTTGAGGAGCTTCTGTATCCTCCGTTCGCTGGCGTGCTTTCGAACGATGTGCAAGGTAAGACATGCCTCATCTCCCGAACTCTTATACTTACTAACTCAACTCCAGAATTTATGCCATACGTCTTCCAGCTGTTTGCAGCTCTACTCGAAGCACGCCCGCATGGCCCGCTATCTGATTTCTACAAGGCCTTGATTACTCCAGTGCTCTCCCCCGCTCTATGGGAATCGAGAGGCAATGTCCCCGCTCTGGCTCGTTTGCTCTCTTCGATCATACCGAGAGCTGCTGCAGATATCGTGGCTCAAAATCAAGTCGAGCCGATTTTGGGGATTTTCCAGAAGCTCATGGCAGGCAAGACGAGAACTGAGCTTTACGGCTTCGACGTCTTGGAGGCTGTCATAACTTCGTGCGATGTGTAAGCTGTCCTCCGAATCTATCTTAGAGTGTTCACTTATATTTTCTTAGTGCTGCTCTCGAGCAATACTTCCCTACAATTCTCACCATACTCTTCACTCGACTGAACGGCAACCCACCAGAAAAGTTCAAGCAACGCTTCGTACGATTCTATCACCTTATCTCGTCTCGCGATCAGTCTGGTCTCGGTGCCGATTTCTTCATCAAGAACTCTGATGCGGTTCAGGATAGTGTTTATGTTCCAGTTTACCTCACGATTATCCTTCCAACGACCCAGCAGCTTGCACGGCCACTCGATCGTAAGCTTGCAGTTGTCTCGTTGACCAAGACACTGGCAGATTCGCAGGCTTTTGCCGTAAAATATCAGAAGGGTTGGGGGAAAACCTGCGAGGCATTGTTGAAATTGCTGGAGAATCCTCCGATGCCTGTAACAGCCGATGATGTGGTTGTAGAAGTTGACGTGGACGACTTGAGCTTTGGAGTCGGCTTCACGCCACTCAACACATGCAAGAAGGTGCCACGAGATGAGTGGCCAGAGGTGACAGATGTCAAATCCTGGGTGGGATCATATCTTAAGACAGCTGACGCAAAACATGGAGGCGCAATTGGTGGATACGTGAACGAGAGATTGTCACCGGAAGCAAAGGGAGTACTGCTATCATACATGAGGTAGTTTGGAACGATGTAACGACGGATAATAGACGAGGAGACGATGCCAGGACGGAGCAAAAGTGTAATATTTTCGGGAGCGCCCCCGACGCCAGTTTAATGAGCGAAATTTCAAAAGCAGTAGACTTGTTTCTACATTTCCACACAACACGACTTCGTTTTCAAATGTCAGTTGCTTCCCTCAAATGAGCTCCCAGGTGGGAATTCTCACCTTAAAGCAGCTTCTTGCGAATATCCTCTTCTTTTATTTCGTTCTTTAAGGTTAACTTGTAGCGGTCCTTTGGCATCCGAGGCTCCATACCATCTTGAGAAAACAGCGGGGTGACAAGGGCTACAGCTCCCCTCACGCGGAGTACATATTCCAGGGACCAGAAATGATTCTCGGCCGCAGTCCCGACTCAGGGTCACCACTCCCTGTACCACTGTATCAGGCTGAATGGCTATTCGGCAGCGATCCGTTCGTCCTACCATGCACTTACGAGCAAGACAAAAGTCCATCGCAACAAGCTTTGCCTTGATTAAAGTCAAGAAAAGCATGCAATAAAAATACCACGCAGAAGCGAGATGCGCAGCGGAGATGGGAACGGAACAACGTTTCAAAATCCCCCGTCTGGCAGCCACTTCCCGAATTTCAAAAGCGCTAGACAATGTGTATTTCAGGCAAAATCAATAAACGAGAGATAACTAGATCATGAGATCTGGAGTCTTGGGACGGAATAGGCGGGAGATGATTCAGGCAAATGGAAGAGGTAGCTCTAGGTGTCTATTCTCGGTACGTGCCTTGTCGGATGCTGGATCATCGAACGTGGACTGGGCCGCTTGTAAGTATGTATGGCATCCTTGTTCGAGTGTTCGGAGATGGGGAACCATAAGGGATTTTAAGGACGATTTTGTGTGTCTGAATGAGGAGATGAGAGCTAGGATGAGCAGGGTATTCAGGCTGAGTGATTTAGTCTTTTGTGGAGGGCTTTCTGGGGTTGTGGAGTGGCAAGGGGAGGGGACTTGGCGATTTAATGTTACCCCACTGGGCTTGTATAAGAGAGCATGAGGGACGAAGTAATCTGACTCTCATTTTGTGGTCCTGGTAAACTGTATCTCGTTGTGTTTACTTGCTGTCTTGACTCTCCTTCGCTGTACATTTTTCAAACTGAAAGTCAACATGCTTAACTTCAAGAATCTCGCAGCTGTGGCTGTCTTGCTGAGCAATATCGAGATCGCTCAAGCTCAAGGTGGTGCTTGGACTCAGTGTAAGCTGTGCTTATGAGATGTTAAATTAGGATGACAGAACTAATGATACATCCCAGGTGGTGGTGTAAACTGGAGTGGAGCCACGACTTGTGTGTCTGGCTATGTTTGTAAATACTCCAAGTAAGCGACCACACTTCCAACTCGGTTGAGGCATGACTAACGATTATCTCAAAAGTGATTGTTAGTATATCCAAACAACTCGGATCTCTCGATGTCGAGCCAGTCCGAGTACTCCAAGTGAGCTGACTCTCCACAAGATTACTCCCAATGCGTCCCAGGCACCGCAGTTGTAACTACGACCACGACCTCCAGACCTACAACCCTCATCACAACCACCAGTACTTCGACACCAACCACATCTCCTGGAACCGGACCCGGCGAAGCAGGATACTCCACTGGCGGAGCCAACAGTATCGATGTCAAGTTCCGAGCCCGTGGCAAGAAATACTTCGGTGTTGCAACGGATCAGGGACTTCTCACTACTGGTAGCAATGCTGCGATCATCCAGGCGGACTTTGGACAGGTCACTCCTGAGAATAGCATGAAGTGGGATGCTATTGAGAGTAAGTGCTCTGGCTATACTCGATAGGAGGTGATACTGACGTGAGGTTAGATACACAAAACTCGTTCACATTCTCTCAAGCTGACTACTTGGTATGTTACTTTTCTGTCTTGATTTGATGAGATTGTACTGACCTTTGTGTGCAGGTCAATTGGGCTGTGACGAACAAGAAGTTGATTCGTGGACACACTCTATGTAAGTTCTGCTTGCTTGGGATTTGAAACTTGACTGACTGGTTTCAGGCTGGCATTCTCAACTCCCCAGCTGGGTCAGCAACATCGCCAATGCTGCCACATTGACCAAAGTCTTGCAAGATCACATTGCAGCCGAGGCTGGTCGGTATAAGGGCAAGATTTACGCTTGGGTAAGTCTGCAACTTGCCTTCAGCTACGAAAGAGGCGTCTAGTCTGACTTTACTCATAGGATGTGGTCAACGAGGTCTTCAACGAAGGTATGCAGAATCCCGGTCTGAGATTAACCTCGCTATGATCTCGCCTGGCTAGGAATATGAATTGCTCATGAACAGCGTAAGGTCTGCTTAGGAATTAATGTGCTAATATAAGCTTACAGATGGATCTATGAGAACCTCGGTTTTCTACAACGTCCTCGGCGAAACATTCATCAACATCGCCTTCGCAGCTGCGAAGCAAGCCGACCCCACCGCGAAGTTGTACATCAATGACTACAAGTACGTCTCTCCGTCCTCCACTTCCCCCTCTTTCATGCATGCCTCGAAATTTGTTCCTGAAAGCGACATGGGAATAACAGAATCCCAGTCTTGACTCAGCAACCTACGCAAAGGTCACAACTGGCATGGTGAACCACGTCAAAAAGTGGATCGCAGCAGGTGTGCCCATCGACGGCATCGGATCGCAAGGCCATCTCCAAGCAGGACAGGGCTCCGCAGCAGCAGGCGCGCTTTCTGCTCTGGCTGCTTCCGGCGTGGCTGAGGTTGCTGTGACGGAGCTCGATATCGTGGGAGCTGCTTCGAGCGATTATGTTGCTGTAAGTGGTCCTCGTCTTCTGTCTTGGATCTTCGTCTAAGCTTTACCCTGGATGGATACATACTTTGTGACGAGAACATGCTGATGAGAATTAGGTCACCAATGCTTGTTTGAACCTGGCTAAGTGTGTTGGTATTACTGTTTGGGGTGTTCGTGATCCTGTACGTTGACACTCCCTGCCCATACCCTTCGTGTAATTTCGTTCGTGGCGAGCATGTCCAGCTAATGGGTTGTAGGATTCTTGGAGAGCAAGCAATAACCCACTTCTATTCGACGCAAGCTATGCACCAAAGGCTGCCTATAACGCCATCCTCGCTGCGTTGTAAGATGGATCTCCTCTTCCTTGAAGAGTAGGCCAACGTGGATCTGCTGAAGGACGGTCGAGATTGAGTTCTGAAACTTCCTTGTAAATATTGAGAAAGTCCTCAAGTGAATATATGGGATTGGGTAAGAAATATGTCTTATAAACTCCATTTGATTAAAGTGCTTGAGCTTCGGGTCCAACGAGGTGAGATGAGGTTGTCAGCCCTTACGATACCTTAAAATAATCAATTCCCCTTTGCAACGCATTCGAGATTACAAGCGCAACACTCGTCCCATTCGCCAGCGTACTGTCCGGTACCCTCTCCACTACATTCTTCGTAAACGCCTCATGCCCCAACTTCAACAACCCCAACGCCGCCACAATCTCATCGCTCAACCCAGCTTTGGCATACAGTTCCCTCGTACTGATCAAAGTATCGACCGCGATGGGGTTGTCTATTGCGAGAGTTGAGTTGACGTGGTTGATTATCTGATAGGCTTCGGAAACTGAGAGCGAAGATGGGAGTAGACCAGTGTCGGTTACGCCCTTGAGGAGAGTGGTGTAGACCGGGACGAGGGCGAAGAGTTGAGGGGTCGCGGGGATGAGACCGCCAGTGTAGGCTGAGGTGGTGGTGGCCAATTTATTGACGGTGTTGTCGAGGTTTGTAATATCGGTCCGGACTTGGGAAACTGTTGTGGCCGCAAGAGCACAGGTACCGAAAAGGAGGAGAGGTTTGAAGGCGACCATATTTGGCTGATCCGCTTGGAAGTCGAAACAGGCAGGTTATGGTTGGATGTTTAATAGCGGACTGCAGCTCGAGCCGAAATACAGTGGGGATGGAGCCGATATATACTTATACCTACTCGTGCTTGAATCTCACATGTTCAAGCATCAGCCATTTTTGACTCGCTACGCATTTCACACCGAGGCCCGTCTAGAAGACTCAAGTGATGTGAATATGACAGTATTTCGTGGACCCTGTTTTTGAGAAACTGGCAGATGAGATGGCACAATGATCGACAGCTTTCTAACTCAGAGCTGCCGCGTCGACTCCCAGATCTCGGATCTGCTGGCACTAACAACTCGGGAAATGGCTATTCTAGCCCAATGAGCTAGAGCTTTGTGCTCCCATTATTTAGACAGTAGGGAATTGTGTATAGCTCACCTGAGGAGACACCGGATCTTGAGATGAGCTCGCTTGACAAGGGGTACCTACTACGAAAATAGTCAAGCTGGGTTGTATCTGAACAAAGTAAACAAATATCAGACACAAACTTCGCTTAGACCAGATCCCCCCTTTATTTACCGAAGCGCCTTGCTGGATCATTATCGTCCGGCTCTCGGCGCCGTGGAGTAGAAGATGTTCATTAAGATCTTGGTGACGAAATGGGTACCCTGTCTGGGCTGCTTCGGAGCCTCGCTATGACACCTATGGCATAGAAAGCGGCATAGAAAGCGGCATAGAAAGCGCTAGGTTCTTCGCCTTCTACGATGTTGCCAACTGTTGAGATATGGCTTTGAATTTCATTCTTAGTACAAATCAGCCAGCCGATCTTGTGTTCCTCTTTCAATTCAGCTGCTTAGTATTCCTTCTTTTCCACGATGTGATCTACGAAGCAAATGAATACTGATCAATCGAAATCTGGTTATTTCGAGGTAGCCATGCGAGGATGCCACTCTGCTTCTTTCCCTGAGGAGGATGTACTGCAATTATTCACATGAAATACGAGGGGACTTTGTAAGTATGGAGATCTAGGCATAAGAGCCTCCATGTTAATTATTGTCTTGAAGATGACTGACTATTTAATCCTCCAGTCAGCAGATATCCACTGCCCAAATGAAAGCGATCCTGCTTCCAATAAATTTTCCTCCTAAACGCCAGTACCATGCAAGCACGAAAATCCGATGCTATGCGGCTATTCATCCATCCAACACCATAGCAGCAAATCTCAAACGCCTTTATCTCGTATCCTGGGAACGCCAATGCTGGTATCATCAAACCACGATGATGGGAAAATATTCAGTCTAAGCAGAACCAAGCAAGCCGCTTATGCCGCTTCGACTGCTCAGGAAGAAGAAGAAAAACCCTCAGTGTAGAGCATCATTGGTGGAAGTAAAGCTCAATCGCTCGATGCACACCCTCTGCATCCACAGCTAACACATTCCACTGCTTGATCTTCTTTCATTTGCGCTTTGGGAACGCGGCATATGCATGTCGAGTTGAAGTTCGTCTCTTTGGTTTGTACGCAGCGTAGGCAGCATAGCTGTGTGAAATGTTAGCACAGCTCCATGTCCAAAAGTCCTATTACAATATCCCTGGCAAAACACAGAGGGCGCATGGAGGAAAGTAGAACCGCATACCTTCTCATACCCAGTCTTCTTCCACTTCGCAATGAGCATCTTATCCGCATAGCCATTTTTCAGCAAGTACTCATACAGCTCCTTGCTAATCGCCTCCTTCTCATAGTATAGCTCGTAAATGTAGCGGCTGCGCTGATGGCTGATCTGGAAGATGGGCCAGTGGACGGCATGGCGAGGGACATTCGTCGAGGGCGCATTCTCTGCGTCTTTCATCTTGTTGCTGAATATTAGGAGGTCGTCTTCGATGTCGCTGAAGCCTGCAGGCGGCGCCTTGCGCTTGCTTGCGTGGCGAATGGCGGGCATTTTGAGGTTCTTTTCTCCTGTTTAGTCGAGTAGGGTTTGGATTCAAGTGTCGGAGATACAGAAGGTTGCGTTTGAATGTCTGGCGCGTAGGTGGAGAGCTCGGGGGCGTAGTTATATTCGTGGCGGGGTGAACGTGAAGCTTCGAAATTTATCAGCCTTCCCTTCGGCGCCAAGAAATTGAATGCAACATTTAAGATTGCCACGTGACTGGCCTGTGAACCTCATCCGAGCTCCAACGACGAACAAATCGAGGTCTGGCAATTGAAGCACATAACGCCACGATGGTTATCAACCCTACGTTTCTTGCGCAGAGGACGCGCCAGTGTGAGTTTCATACTGTATGCTGAGAGAGGCAGACGGGGAGGCTAATTGCGTCGCAGCGGTCAATTGGCATGATGCCCAACGGAGGGTGTTGAAGAGCTATCGGGAATGGATCAGATCTGTACGTCTCCCTACTTCTGCTGGTCCCTCGAGATGCATTTGGCGGGAGTTGGAATTATATAAATGGGCGGAGAAATCAGATGGTAGGTCAGGACACGGCAGGGCTAACGATCAATGGCAGGCTCCTGAGATCCAGACCATGTACTCTCTCAATATCCCAGTTCCGGCTTTGAGGACGAAGATGCGGCAAGAATTCGAGAGGCATCGATATGTGAACCAGATTCAGGTGGTGGATACGTTACTCTTCCAGAGCCATGCAGAATTTCAGGTTCGTTGGTTCTACTTCATACTGGATGTTTGGCACAGACGGACCAGAGGCTTTGCAAAGACATACCAGCTGCGAGCTCTGATTTACGGACCGGCGGGGAAGCGGAGCAAGGGTTGGATGGAAGACCTGTGAAGGACTTGGTAAATGGGCGAGCGATTGCTGACTTTGGTCCTAGGAAACTTTGAACTACTGGAAGCAACTACCTCACATCCTCAAGTACTTCCGGGCAGAAGAAGATCCAACATCCCACAGACCGACAAACTTCATGAATGGATTCCTCGAGGTAAGCTCTCTTCTATTCCTCAGCTGTCTTCCTCCCGATTATCGCAGACTAACGGGTATAATTAAGGGCCGCAACTGAGTTGCTCCACATCGTTCCATAGCCCTTTGTACATATCCCAAATGAAAGAACCGCAATCAAACCAAATCAAAAACTCCGTTCTGGCAAGATTTTCCTTTCCAGTCCATATCCGTACGCCGAGCCATGCTATGCTTTTCTTTATCCATAATTCATGCACGCAAGAAGCACGATCATGCACTTGGAGTACCACCAAACTGTTCCCGCGCCACGCAGAATTTGGCTGCTACCACATCGCACAGGTCCATCAAGTCCTGGAGTCCTTTATCTAATGCGTCGACTGCTGTTGTACCTTCTGCAATGCTGTCAGCTCGTCCCGGAATTGCCTATTTGCCTGGAGGGACGTGACTAACCGTATGTCTGGATGCGGATGTTCATCAATGCTTCGGACGGATGAGGAATTGAGTAACCGCAAAATTCTACATCAGGGCTACCCGTAATGATCAGCAACAGTTCATCCCATATCCCATTTCCAGCCAGATCCGACCCAGTATGCGTGATAGACATACTTCTTCATGATAATATATCGCAAAGCATTGCCCAGCGTGTGATCCTCCTTCTTGAACTCGAACGACGCAGCAGTATCCGAAGATCCGGGTAGCTATTAGCACAGTATATCAGCAAGCTATTCGATATACCTGAAAGTTCTTGAAGAGTGAATGCTATGCGTACAATCCTAATGCGCTGCTCCTCATCGAAGACAGAAACGGTATCATCTTCCTGTGCAGCTCCCTCCTCTGCCGCAGCAGGGGCGTCACCCATCGATACATCGTCCTCGACAGGAGCTGGCTCTGGAGCTGCGGCCGCAGCTGCTGCTTTCTTCTTTGGTGCCATTGGTTGTATGTGTAGATTTGTTGTGCTTGGAGCGTTACCTTCGGCGCATTCAACGATGCTGATTGTAGAAATTTCTTATCGAGGCGGGCACTAGCGTGGTCCCCGATAGTGACAGGAACAACATTTTCTTAGGATACCCCGCGATGTCCTTCCACTACTTAATTTGAGAAGAGTCCGGACGGTAATGACTTCATTTCTATATTATTTGCAATATCATAAGCTTTCGCAGGTAGAGAGTTTCTGTTGTTGAATTCTGTTCAGTTCGTCGTATTTATTCTCCGCCAGGGACAAGCCTGGAGACTTTCGTATTGTTGTATTGATCTCAGCCCTTCTCTACTAACGCTACAAGCGGCAGCTTAACCGCATCTACCTTTCTAGAAAAGTCCCGACTCAGTAGATTCGACAGAAGAAGCAAAGAAGACCAACAGTTGGCACTCATCGACTGGTCCGATTGCGTCTCGGCGCTTTCAGCCCATCGAAGATCTCAGAGTTCCAACGGCGGCAATTTCAACTCGCTTCTGTCCCCTGATTCGCCCTGTAACCACTACCCGACTAAAGGGATCAGTTATCGATTAGGGGTGTGATAACCAGACGTCATATCGAGAGATTGTGCTGTTCAGTCTGTCCAAATCCGGTAGTCGAGCTACTGTGCGTGTGCGATTCAATATTTCCTACCGCGCGGCAACCTACATCAAGGAGAACAGGATAACCAACTGTAGAAGCTCCCTCGGCTGCCGTGAAGAGGCATGAGCCTGGTATGCCATGAGAAGGGAAAACCCTCGATGCATCAACATTGGCATTTCAGTTTATTATCCGACATGAAAGAATGAGCTTCTTTCGTCCGAAAGAAGAGCCTGATATAAGGAGGGGTTGAGTCTGATATTGAAATCGCGGAAACGCCAGCGTGCGGTGGCGCAGGTTTTAAGACTGAAAAGTCCACGATGGATGCCGCAAAACAACAATTTCTCAGGCTGGTCCTGGCGATCCTGACGGTTCCTGCAGAGGAGAAGTTTGGGTCCGAGACAGAAGTCATTGAAGGATACATCTGCGATCTGAGCTCACGCGGTCCCAAACTCTGTCTGGACGCCACAAAAGAAAGGAACATCATGACTGCTTTTTCCCGTCTCTTCCTCTTCTTCTCCTTCTCTGTTCCTCTTCCTTCGGGGAGTTTTGCCCATTTCTTCGATGCAGGATGTGGGGTATGATTGGATGGTGAGCCCTGAGCCGCGTTTCAAGGGCTGGAGTTGAGCGCGTTGTGACTCGCTGAAGCTTTTTGGGTGGATGCCATTTTCTGACGCGACCCTGTCGGCATGTCGCATGGATGGCGTGTGTATCCCCGTCCTTCGTCCCAGCAGGGGGCGCCCTTAGTGATGGCTTGGAGGGGCACTGTTTTCAAGTGGCTCGGAACAAGAGTTTGGTGAGGGCCTCATGTCAGATTTTTGCATCACGTTCTGGTCGCAGTGGAACACTTTTCATTTCAGCAGCTCTGCCATGTTCTGGATTCGTTTGGCACGATCTCAGCTCCTGCTGGAATACGAACACCCTCTATTATTATTTGCATTCGGTGCTTACAGTAGCTCTGCTTTGGCTGGCTCAGGAGAAGCGAAGCCGTCACCCCGCTACTGTACTCTGGAGGCTTGAGGCCCGCACCGCTCGTCGTTTGGATAGAAAGGCAAAGCCAAAGTCAACTTTACAGTTCATGGTTTAGGAAACAAACGGTTCGAAGCGAGTTGATTTCGGAGTATTTCAGATCATGATAACATGCACGACTTGGTGTGGTTTAGATTAATTTTGCAGGCCGAGGCCGTGCCTCGTTGAAACGGTCGTCCAGAATGCATGGTTATAGGACGGCTAATATCGAGGGGCATAAGTGATGCAAAGATCCATGGATCGTCAGAGGAACTATTGAAAATCCAGAGATCCTGCTGCAACTCCAAGACTCGATTGGGTTTGCTGTAACACTGAAACCCAAGAGGGTGGAAATGGAGTCGTGTCTTGCCATGCTTGCGATTCCCTCAAGCTGTCGATCTGATTGATTGATGAAAAGTGTGGTGGAGTTCAGTGACTCAGGCAAGCTTGATAGTAACATAGTACGAGGACGAGAAGACCAGTGGGAACTTCAAGAACTTTCTCACTTACTATTAGTCTCTACACACCACTGAAGCCAAAACTCCAGAAGCCCCCAATCATTTCCCGCAGCTAGACAATCTTTCATATCGGTATGTCTAGTTTGTTTGGACGGATAGGCTCGCATCTCGTTTAAAAGTTTCGACGAGACTTGCCCCCCTTTTTGGCCCCTCTTTTTGAGGCTGGTGAAAATAAGGGGGCGCTGAAGGGGGCGGATCAGGTCTCTATTAGATGGAACAGACCTTATTAATATCTACAAGAAACATCAGCATCATATCGGGGCTGGGGGAGATCCAGATACACGCGACATCAGACGCAATCAGCCAGTGGAGGCAGTGTGTTTCCAGGCTATTATTATTCCAAACAAGTTCACTCTTCGTCGTTCAGGGCAAGGCCTGCAGCCCTGTTGACTTTACTCAAGAAGTTTACTGTACTCATAGAGTAGTAGCTAGCTATCATACTGCACAATCTGTACTGGCTGGTCCTCTTCCCCTCTTTCCCCTATCGCATCGTATCTGTATCCGCGGGAGGGACTAGATCTGTAACTGTGCAGTAGCAGCCGTAGTAGTAGCAAGTCGCTTGAAGGCACCAGGCCCTGGCTGCAAATCGATTCGCCGGCGGGCCTCTGCTGCAAACTATTGAAAGCAGTGCGCCGCTGACAGCTGATTGATGGCATTCGTTACAAAAAGCTCTTCTGATGCGTATGATTGGCCGTGGGACTCGGGGCATGCAGCTGTGTCTGTCGGAGTGTGCGCTCCCTCATGCTCGTGGTGCTCCTCTTGCCTCCTCTTCCTCCTCTTCTTCCAAACCCCCGTTGTCGCGCTACCGCTGTCTTCACAGGGCTCGTGCACCCACCCCCAGTGCCTTTTCGTGCCAGCCATCCAGGGATTCCAGGGATTCCAGGGATAAGGCTCGCTGGGCTGCCCCATGCTTGCCCCCCCTCCATCCACCCTTCAGGATTAATATCGATCTCTGAAACGACTAGGACGAAGACGAGGACGACTAAACACTCTCTGCACAGAACTGGTAACAGCCAGCCTTTGCTGCGTTCGGTTCGATTCTTATTCGATTGATTCATAAACCTCACCGCCGCCTGCAAACGTCAGAGTTTCCCCTACGACTGCTTCCGCTCTCCTCTTCTCTTTCTCTGCCCTTCCCCTCACTCTCGTTCTCGCCCGTTGGTTGTGCTGTAGTACGGAAGTGCAAGGTCAAGGTCAAGGCAAGACACGACAAGCAGAAGATCCTGGTGACTGTCTCGCGCATCGCATTATTAACTCGGCCCAACACATATATTCTCACCAACCCCCAGCGGAGCAACGAAGTCTCCGTGAGCAACAAAAAGGCAGCTATTATCAGGATTAGTGGCACAAGTCTCTCGTTAAGGACAGGAGGAATCGACATCGTGCACCGGGCGCACGAGGTCATCTTCAATTCAACGAGGCAATCAGAGTACAGGCTGGATAATAGCACTGGACCTCCCCAGTCGCGAAACCAGATATTTGCAACCAGCTAAAACACCAAACGCTATCCCCAAATTCCCCTACGACACTCAGACAGTATGAGTGCCGCCATCGCCATGGCTCCGTCCCCAGCTCCACACGACCGGTCGTCGTATGTCGATATCGCCCCGTCGGCGCCTCAACACCCTTCCACATCTCCTCCAGCACATCGCGTATCGACATCGGCTACACCGAATCATTCTGCGCAGCGAACAGGAAGTGGCAGCCCAAAGACCACCCCAGCAGCAAAGAGCTCGCCAAATACGTGAGTTTTATCGAGCAAATGACATGGTTGTTACTCGATAGGCCAGTACTGACATAGTAATTTCTCACAGGTCTCGAAACGGAATCCCGCCAAAAATAATCGTGAAAAAGGAACCTCCGTCCTCGCCAGACCTCCCAACCTCTCGACACAGACCTCGAAAACTCGACCTCTCGAAAAACACATCCAGCACAAATCCGGCGACTTCAAGACCATCTGCGGGTCAATTGACATCGAGAGGAGGAGAGAGTGGAGGCCTTTTGATTCACGACGTCGGTTTGGCGTGTCTATCGCCTGGTTTCGTCACACAGGACCCTACCATGAGGGAACAGCTACAACGCAGCATTTCAGTCCGAGAACAGCAGAGGCATATCATTGAATCGCGGTTACAACAGACAGCCAAACCAGGGGATGCACCTATGGAAAGTGCAAAGGAGCGAGAACTTGGGGGCTCTGGCTTCCCCGCCAAAACTCCAGGGACCTCGAAAAGGAAGGCTCCTCCAGGACTCAGCATTGTAGCACCATCCCACGAACAATTTGCACACGAGAGAGTAATTCAGTCCGCGCCCCTTAATCAATCCTTCACTGGACGTCACCAACCACACCCTCTCACTCGACATGTCGCGAATCAACCCTCTAATCTCTCCAACACCTCGCACATTCACCACGTCCCAGCAACACAAACAGCAAACCGGCTACCACCGATCACTGATGTCTTCGCTGCTGAAGGACTCGGTGCCCATCGTGAAGCCCAAACCAGCCGTGCGGCCTTCTTTCCCAACAATTCTGGCTCTGCTTCAAATTCCTCACACTCGAATTCGAGGCCAACATTCCCATCACCCGGACACAACAATAACCAACCACCACACTCTGCCAGGCCCCGAGAATACAGATCAGCTGAAGACGCCCAGGTAGAACTGGCTGGCGGTCGACCTGAGCTCCTACCAAAGTTGGTCCACTATGGCGGCCACCAACCTCCTACTCCACCTTCCCCTCTCACCGGAAATGCCATGAGACAAGGCGAGGCAAGCCGCAGCGGAGGAGGCAGGAGGCGAGCTCGCGCTGAGTACGAAGAAGGCGGAAGCCCACCTCTTGGATCTGGACCCTCAGCGACAAGACGAGGACCTTTCGGTGAAGGTCGTGATAGCCCAATGAGCCAGCAACGCAAGAAGGAAGAATTCATGCGTCTATGTGATCGAGCTTGGGACCTTTTCCACTCCTAAGTCACTCAAGTTTCTCCATAAATGGTTCTTTTCACTTGGACTACGATACCAAACCGTTCGACTGTAGAAGGAGGATGGGGAGTTTATATATTTTCTCGACTTTTTGGTTCACACTTTTCTCGTTGGTTGCTCTGTCTTCAGACAACTCTGAAACAACAACATACAAATAGGCTGGTTACCGGACTGGCGTTAATTAAGTTGGAATAAGGAAAGGATGGGGCTTTAGGGATGGGTGGGATGGGGAGTGTTGGTCGGACGGAGTGATGAGGTCTGGGTTATACTTTGGGACACCAATGACCGCAGGACGATGATCATGGAATTGGGATGCTTGGTTTTGGGACGGAAAGAAATGACAAGACGTGGACGTCGGTTTGAGAAGACAAGGTGACACAGCAGATAAATCAAGAAAAGAGGAGGCGAAAGATCGAGGATTTGAAACTTCTTTTCAAGCATCGTTCTACGTATCTAATTTCTCCTGCATTTGCCTTTGGGGTGTTGGAGTGGCGACACTACTTTGTATTCATTCTACTTGCTTGCTATAGGCTGGAGGTAGGGTTGGCGTCGGAATTGGCGTTGCTGGGGTTAATGAATTCGCTTTCTACTTCTATCTGATCTCTGAACTACACATGTATTCTATTTCATGGATGGACGGATAGGGTCTAGGTGTATAAACATGGCTTCTATTCCTGTGTTTCTACTTGTGCTTATGATTATAAGTGTGCCTTCAAACTTGATAAATTGGCTGGTTGTGAATTGTGGACTTGGTGGATTATGTAGGTAGGTAGGTGAATGGAATGGAATGGACCAAATGGTTGAAAGGAAAGTCTGAATGTTCCTAAATCTTTCCTAACATTGTCTGCCCCTCGGGCAGCTTGTACTTGCATCTTCTACTTTCCTACTCATTCAAAGGAACGAAAAAGCTGTAGGCTTCTCATACTCTTGCTCAAGAAGCCCAATCATCTCGTTTTGCCTACTGTAGGCCACCTTGGTCACCAGCTCAACTCAAGTACCGCATGCTGACAATGCAGTGCCTGCATGTGGCCATGCCAGTCATTCAGTCAAACTCAGCCCTACGTCGATGCCTCTCGGCTCTTGGCTCTTGACATAATCTGACACCGACTGGCTGACAACGACAGAGACTTGACAGAGCATGTAAGTGACGTTTCGTACGGGATAGACGGCCAAATCATCGATAGACTGTTCCTATCTTATGTAAATACAGCACAATAACAAATCTCAGCAAATGCTTTACTGGATCCTCAAATGTGTCGTCTAAATAATGTTTCAATATAGAATTAGCAGCTCTTATTACATCCTCTCACCCCAGATACAACCCCGACCAATCCTTTTACAACCCCGCAATCTCATCACCTCGTTGCCTTCTCAGATGTCTGAACAATATTGTCTTCCCAGTCCGATTTCCCAAGCCTAATCTCCCAGCACCATCTCCATCTGACGTTCGTCTCATTTTGCCTTGTGGAGGAAGCCAGAAACAGAGCAAGAAAGCAACATGGCAGAGCAAGAGATCGTAAGGACATACCATACATATATATACACCCCAATCTAACAAGCCAATCAATCACCTAATACCAGTAAAAAGGGAGCCGCAGCTCTCCAAGGGACACCAGAAGACATCGAGACAGTGATTCCCTGCCACAGACCACACCAGGACATTCACATTCTCATCCGTGGAGTACTGCAGGATATTTGGGCCGGGCATGGAGAGAAATCTGTATAACGAGGGCGCGCTCACACTTGCTTTACCGGCTGGTTTTCAGTGCCAGGTTATTGGCGCGAAGTAGATGTGTTTCTCTACTTAGCTGGACGGAATGTCTGGCTAAAGGGGGTTAGATAGTTAGGTCAGTCGGTCTTGAGATATTGAGAGAGGATGGCTGCGAGCTGGAGCCGAAGCGAGGTGCTGGCTGCTGCTAGGAATATGATGGATTTGAGCTGAGGGACCTGGCTGGGGAGCTTCCCCTCCCCTCATTACCCCTCATTACCCCACTTCAGCCTCCAACGAGCGATGTCCGAAATCTGCATGGATACTAACATCTATCTGCATGTACCTGGGATATATCGGCCCTTCTGTATCTACCTTTCGTTTACACAAGTACGAGTCGGAAGGACTCGGTTCTTAGGACTTGGCGGGGAAGTCAAGGTGGTGATAGACCTCGGTTTGAGAATATTTTCTATTCGAGAATGTCGGATGCTTGATATCAGAGTGCTGAAATCAGGAGAAGACGAGAGTTCTCGTTAATATCGATGATGAATCTTGTGTCACAGGGACATTGAGAGAAGTTGGATTTTCTGAACCTTTGTAGAACATTGCGTGGTTTCAATGTTCTAGGTATGTATAGGACCTCGCCAGATCCCTCACAAAAGGAACTGGATGTCTAAGTCAAAGTCATAGCAATGCACTCAGAGACGACTTAAAAGAAGCCAGTACCAAGATAAGATGGGGGGTAATATCTAGTAAAGATAAAGGAGGTTGTACGTCACTCGTTCTCGAACGTCACGTATCGAAATTAGAACACGCGAAGTTTTGTTTACTTAGAAGACCAAGTCAGGTCTTCAATGACTTTCATTTCATTCAACTGCCATAACCATAGCCTTCCTCCCACTCACAGCTTCGTCCTATCCTGAGGCACACGACTGCCACGCCCATATCTACAAAATCATCACCAAACTGACCACGCCCCATCAACTATCTACTACTTTCTCAATCCCTCAACCATCCCACCCTGAAGGTCAGATCCCACCATCCTGATCTCAGCTCAAACACCATGCATAAAAAGTGTGCACAAAGGCAAATAGAACGCTTGCTTGCTTGCTGGCTAGCTGCTGCAACGATCGATATGAAGTAGAATCGCAAGAAAGGTAAGACGAAGAAAAGAAATGTGCTCTCATGAGCCGAAAAGACATGTCCGCCAACCGAGGGTACTGAGTTTGACTTCCCCTGATAATCTTTGGTGAAAATTTAAGAATCGCCCAATGTCGTTTGTTCGTTCATTTCAGTCGTTGAAGTTGCTGAATTTCCGCCTTGCCCGTCACCCCACCCAACCCGGTTCGCCGTTCCCATGAAGAATAATAACAGAAACATACAGAAAAGCAGTGGGGAACGAGAGATGGAAGAAAACGCCATGAACACCATTGCTCCAAAATGCAAAGAATGAACCCCCAGGCCCTTATTTTCTACCTGGTTGTTTGGCTGTTAAGCTCAAGCTACTCAGGCTGACATCGTCACTTTTGGTCCCCTGGCCAGCGTCGTCGTAGACGTATTCGAATTTACAACCTTCACATTTGAAGGGTTTATGAGCGTGAAATTTATGAGTGCCCTCTTGACCGACTTCCGGACAAGGAGGGATCCCCATAGCGAAATTGGTCTCCGTGATTAATTTTGAGAAGAGCTTTTTCGTTTGCTTGAATCCACGATCAAACTCATATTGTCAAAGACCCTCTTCGCCAGCTTTGCAAAGTTTTATCTCTCTACCCCATTCGGACTTGAGGACTTGTGAAGCTGTGATACGGCGAGATGGATTGGGGTCAAGAATCGAGTAGATGACATTACGGCAACGTGCCTAGTTCTGTCAGAGGTCTGTTTTGCCAAAAGTAGAAGATTGAACATACCCGGTGCAATGATTCTATAGGAGCATAGCCCTCTTCATCTCTGCGTCCTTCGAGGTAGCGCTCGTAAAATTCGTCCTCATCCTTCTTTGCAACGCGCCAGAGGTGACGACCAGTTCGCATCGCCATGTAAATAACACCTGTGGCCCATACGTCGACGGCCCGAGCATCAAACTCTTTGTCGATATATTCTTCGGGTGCGATATAAGGTGCCGAACCGCAAAGTCCAGTAACCATGTGTGCGTCGGATTCCCAAGCCATTCGGAAACATTCGCCATTACCAAAATCGGTAATCTTCAGGGAGCCATGAGTCGTAAGGAGAAGATTCTCTGGTTTCAGATCTCGGTGTGCAACGCCCATCTCGTGCATGTATTCCACACCTCGCATCATTTGCTTGAAGTAACAATCGGCCTCCATGACCTCGAGCTTGCCAGCGGCGAGAACCAAAGTATAGAGATCACCGCCAGCGCAAAATTCCATAACTTCGCAGTAGTCTCCTTTCGAGTCTTGTAACAGGTCGAGGGTATGAATAACATTAGGGTGCCGTAACGATGAAGATATACAGAACTCAGATGTGAGGCGTTTGCTGTATTTCTTCTCATTCTCTTCTGGGCGTCTTCGAAATTCCTTCACAGCGTATAACTGCTCTCCGTTCCCATTCTCGGACCTCTTGTGTGATATCCGGACAATTCCAAAGGCGCCTCGCCCAACAATCTCCTGGCATTTGCCATATTTCTCCACTAAAGATGCAGTGGCGTTTGGACCGCCTTTCTTCTCTGATACCAAGCTATCCCGCTCGCTTTTGAGTTGATCTACCCAACTGGACATCAACGATAACTGTTGCTCGCCCTCATGTACGTGTTCGGGAGCCTTTGCCTTTCCGCTGATAACATTCCGAAGCATGTCCGACAACTTCTCCTGTCTCTTTGCGCTCTTAAGGTGGTGCTCATGGCCACCTTTGACATCGGCATTGGGGACAAATCTCTGGTGTGCAGAGGCTGTCCCCGCTGCCTTCTTATCCTTTGCAGGCGTCGTGGTGGGCTTTTCGGACTTCTCGGTTTTGGTGATTGCTTTGTCGGTCGTGGAGGACTTGCGTGAAGGAGGATTTGACTTTTGTTCTGTCGTCGGTGTAGGGGGAGGCTTTGGGGTGCTATGACCAGTCGCAGATGGTTGAGAATTTATACTGACTTCAGATCTTGTAGCATCTTTCGTGGAGAACATTCGAGTGAGACGCTTTGTCATTGAGGGCTTCTCTGGCTGCGGTGCAGCAAGGGTCGTCAACTTTTGTGGCTCGGATGGTGGCGCAGCGTAACCGTTTCCATTCAGGTTCTCAGTACTGGGAACAGCGATTCCATTTTGTTTTACGGGCAGGGATTCTGGAGAGCCGACCCTCGATGACGTTTGAGATGCTGCTGGTGATCCATGGAGTTTCTCCGCGATCAGGGAGTCCCTAGGAGTGGTGACGGTCGCCATGGAGGTTGTTTTTTCTTGCGATTCTGCTTCCTCGGCGATGGGATGTCAAGAAGTGAGAGTCTGCTCGCGCTGCGCTCGGCTGGGGGGGTTGTAGCGCGGAACGTGAGAGCCAAGGCGTGCGGACAACGCCCGTCCTTTGTGTGAAGAAAGCTGGAGAGACCGAGCAGTGTCGCGGGGGTGAGGATTTGGGATGTCGCAGAGTGTGAGAGTGTGGAGAAGAAGAGGAGGAAGTCGAGAAGGAGGAGGAGAGGAAGGTGAGCTGAGGTGAGGTGAGGAAGGAGGAGTAAGGACGCAAATGAGGTGGATGGCGAAGTCGCAAGAATTGAATTTGGTGCGGTGCGGTGCGCGCTCGCTCGATATTATTAGGGAGGGCGAGGGTCAGGTCGGCAACCAGCAGGGCAAAGGGAGTAGAGGAGAGGAGGGACCAGGCCAGCTTATGTGATGGAAATGAAAATGGGATAGCCTGTACCAGGACGAGCACCAGCACCACAGCAGAGAAATAGGTAGCTTGCTAGCCGTAAAAAGTGCCCGGAGCGAGTGAAGAAACGTTGCTTAACTGCCCTGTCAGTGCCTGCCCTGCCCTGCGTGCCTTGTCCTGGCCTGGCTTCACTTTCCCTTCCCCTCTCTCTGGCCGCTGGCGTGAACGCGGTACGTCTGTCAGTGGGTAGGCGCGATGAGCGAAACGAAATTGGTGAGGGATTTATGAAATGGCCTTGCAGCAAGCAATGTACGAGGAGGTGTAGGCCCGGAGGCCAGAGGCACTTGCTCGTGGACTCAACGCGCGTGTCGAAGACAAGCAAGGTAAATGTTTCGAAAGGCGTTTGCTTCTTTTGGTTGGTCCGGAGGAGATGCCAGATGAGATGAGCATGAGAGAGAAGGCGAGATGCAGCTGTACTGTAGTGGAATTATTATAATTATCAGTAAGCTTTATGGGCTGCTTAGAAAGTACTGTATCTACATCACCTCGCATCTTTCAAGGGAATGGAAAGGGGCCGTTGAAAAGTGGATTACGGCTTGTTTGGAATCTGATATCGTAATTTCCGAGAACGGTTGTATAAAACAATGTCAAAGTCAATTGGTGCTATTCATACAGTAGTCTCAATGCCGGTAGACGACTGGGTATCTATTATTGCTGTACCAGACATACGCCTCTCTACAAGTACTGGCATGCAGTCTCACGAACTATAGATCGTCCTCCAAAAGGCCGATGTAGCGAACCACCATTATCTCTATGAGGAATTTCTACCCCAGGATTTGGTCTCTCACCGTCTTATTCAGATACCAAGACGAACACCTCTTGCATCAGGATGACCCTTCAAAGCTTCCCCTTTCTTCCTGGCCGACAGCCCACCGTTCGCCCACTGTTTATCCACAGGGGAAACATCAGCCCGGTTTCCGTCTATATATACTCCAGACGATCTGAAAAGCTTCATGGTCTTGGTAGCCGTCGTCAAACGAGGCGCAGCGAGTCGCAAAGAGTCAAATCATGTCAGAGCCAGGGGCAAATGGGAAACATTGACAACACTCGAGCTCGAACTTGACTCGGATATCTCTCACAAGCCCTTGGCATCACCTTTGGCCAATCTTGCATGCTGCGGTGCAACGGCTGTGACTTGGACTTGCACAATCAATCTCCCGAACTCAACTATTTTACTATGAGGGACTTGATAGCAGCGAAAAGATATCATTTTGATATCATTTTGCTCTCTAACCACTGAGATCTCTCCTTTTGTGCAACCTCCCTCAATTGAAGCATCTGATTTGGCAATGGATGAAGTTGTAACTGCAACCCCCTATCTGCGGCAGAACACCCGCATCGCATCTATACTGGCGAGCTGTGTTTACAAGGACAGCAACACCGCTATGTCTGTGAGATATTTCTGTAATCATCCACAGACATACGCTGCCAATTGTCTAGTCTAGTCCTTGCCAACCAGCTTCCCTTGGCATATCTTCCAACCTACTTATTCCGAAATGATATCAGGATTTGATAATGATTGCTTAGAAGTTCCTATCTCAGGTCAAGGTTTGTCCTATCAAGAGCAACATGCTGCGCTCAGCCCAGTGGCCACCAAGCCTGTCCCTACGTCACTGAGCCTTTCCTCCCGCACAACAACCCGAAGATCATCGCTGTCAGTGTCACCGTCTTTCCAATTGCACGAACCATTTCACATATCGTGCCTCTGCACAGCAGGAAACAGCCGGGATATTTGAATACACTTTCCTCCTGCTGTCATACATCGCTATCACAAGCAAATGTCGGAAACATATCAGGATTTTCTCGAGCCATTGAGCAACGACACAAGCCCAACGGCTTCAACCTCGACGAAGGCGACTTGAATACCCTCGGCACCATCCACCGCCGCCTCCACTAGTTCTCATTGTTTACTAACTTTCCCCGGCCATAATCCGTTCGTGACATGTCCCGAAATCGCACTACTGTTCCAGCTCTCATGCACAACACCAGGATGCTTCAATCGTACGTTAAACAGCTCAGCAAGCTGCCTCTTCATTGGATGGTAGAGTCGCTCTCCGGGGAGGGGCAGTCACAAAAGGAGGGGTACAAAATTCGTTACCACACCACTGGAATAATAATCCGCTGCCTCTTCCACTGCTCACCATCAACAGGTGCCCTTCTTCCTTCCAGCCGTCTGTCTGTCTGGCTCTCACGCCCGCAAGCTGCAAATGCAAGCCAGAGAATCTGCATGTCGCTGAGGTATTATTGCACCATTCAAGCAGGCACTTGTGTTACGCATGAGCTGCAATGGCTTGCTGCTCACTCTCTCAATCAATCACTCACCTACTTTCCCTCCTATTCCTCCACTTGTCTTCCTTACATTACGGGCCCGCCATCCGCTATCCGCTATCCGCGGATTCCACTTCCACTTCCACTTCCACCTCCCTCCTCGGCCAAATGAGGACATTCCTAGCGCAGAATACGAACATACGGATCCCTCTCTAGCACTAACGGTACGACAACGAAACCGCCAACGAACCACTCACCGTCTTCACCGCTTCAAATTCCCAAAATCTGTGCCCTGAGCTGACAAATTCCCATCCACCTCAAGCTCCGATCCGTTCCTCTCCTCAGCACTGCCCGCCAGTCAGTAGCAGCCCTAATCCAGGATTCCAGGTGGACTTTGAACCCCTCCTCTGTGTGCCAACACCAGAGAAGCATCTCGGCTACGGCTAGGCACCTCGGGTAATGGTTAGGAGGCCAGAACCGGCTCAAGTAAAAGCTTGTTTACGCCCCTCGCTATTTTTCTCGAGACCACGAGCTCCGTCCGCACTATGAAAATTGCTAGATTCCATCCAATCAAGCCTTTTCCAACGTAATGGTATTGAAAATTTCCATAGTCTTCCTGAATATCAAGAAAAGTGAGGCAGAGCTAGGCAGTTTCCCGGAAATTGGATTCTCGTTTTTCAATCTTTTTTTCATTCAAAGCTTTACTTTTCATCCTAGCAACCTGGTTTGAAATTTCCCATACAGCCATACTTCAAAAATTTCCTTTGCAGACTTTTCCCTCAACAGAAAACAAGACATCCTACCGACCCATAGTCACCACCAAGGCCGCATAATCAACCCCATTCCAATCATTATCTTCCTTTCCGGCCCCCGGTTCAGGATCTAGACTCGAGACTCACGCACGAAACTGCTTGCTTCTAACGGAGGAGCTCTCTCCGGGAATGACCCAGATGCAAGAGGAATGAACAGGGTTCAGCTCAGGTCAGCTCACTCCATACAAGAGCTGTGTCAAGAATTCAGCCCTATGAGCGAAGGCACCAATGCCAAGTCTTCTATTTGATTTGCCTCAGTCTGTTCTTATCACTGGCTGGAAGTTGGCTTGTCTGCTTGCTACCTTGGTCGCTTAATGGGGGTGGGTTCTTGGCTTTGCTGCTACATTTCTGGTCAATGAAGTTCAAGGGTTTGTTCCTCTAGAGATAAACAAACTCTTCTTTCTTCACCTCGCCTGACTAGATGGGTTGAGTAAGGATGAGAGATTGAGACTAAGCAAATATTGTACTCGGAGTCCCTTGAATTACTCGTCATCGTCGTGAACAAGTGAAAAATGGACATGGTCTTTTCATTCCGACTTTTTGATATCACTGTATTCTATTATCCAGAGGAGATGCATCTATAGCTAGTTCAGTTCACTACACATATTCACCTCACCTCTAGGTCCTCAACATCCTCAATAACCCCAATATCAATGCCCCTCACAACACTGTATCATCATCAATGCTTAATGTCCTTATTAGCCACTTCAAGACAACCAAACATTCCCAAATTCCTTTTCGACTTTTCAACATTGATCTACTCTAAGTGTAAAAAGGCAATCCAAGACAATCACATATACTTTAGCCTTCAAAATCTCTTAAATATCCAAGAATCTCAAATGTGCGTCGCTCTGCCATATTACCATAACATAACACGACGTATAATGATTAGAAGGAGACCCTCTCAAGATCTCCGTATTATACACGCTCTGTCGCCTGTCCAGTCCGTCTGTTACCAGACGCATTCCAATGATATCGACACCGATTCAGAGAACAAAAACCACTGACCCGAACCCGAATTCTGTATGAGACAATGGCTATCTAGGTAATATCAATCAACTTTCTCATACCTACCTACCCCCCGCCAGCATTCAAATCAAAGAGTGAAGACAGAGTTATCATAACTTGTGGGTCTTTCTCATTTCTAGAAAAAGACAGGAAGGAAAGTCCAATGTGAATCCCTTTCCCCCCAAGCGCCTCTTGACCAGTAAAGAGTAATATAGCACCGAAAAGAGTTGAGTTCTGGTGATCAAGTTCCATTTCCCCATCCATCCATCCATTTTCTTCTCCAGCTCCACAGCGTCAATTCCATTCAATAGCATTTTTCACCATTCTCCAGCCTGCCCATTTCCATTTCCATTTCCATTTCAGCCAAACATTCAGCCCATCCCAAGTGTTATCCCACGCCAAACGCACCGCACCTCGAAAATCATATATACAGAAAGCGTCCAGCCTTACAACAAACCATTTGCCTCCATTCATCTCTTACTCGGACTCTCCCTTTCTCTCAACTCTTTCAACTCCTTCTGCTCCTTCTGCTCATTCCTCTTCTCAACCGCCTTAGCCAACATATTATCCACCATGCCACCACCACGATCACTCAACCCCCTCCCAAAAACCCTTGTATTCTCAATCGCCTTGGCTGCGATCTCTGAGAAGCGGTTCCCACCTCCCGCAAGCCTCTCTTTGTTCTCCGGCTCGACCTTCTTCTCTCGCGCCTTGTCGAGCAGGTCTCTGAATCCGGCTGTCGCGCCACCAACGGCCTCGCTGGCTTTAGGAGCCTCGACCATATTCTCGTCAGCCTTGTATTCTTTTTTTGAGTCGACACGGCGAGTTAGGTAGACAGTAGCGGTGTGGCCTTGTGCTGCTCGGATGCGGTCGACTTCCTCCTGGTAGGCTTTATCATAGATGTTGAATTCGGCGGCGGTGGGAGACTCAGCGACTACGTTCTGTGGTGGTGCTTCGAGGGAGTCATGGCCTCCACTCCCTATTCCAAGAAATAGAGGCTCCTCTTCCAAAGGATTCTGCGCGTGTCCTTTGTCTCCTGATTCTTCATGGTGAAGTCCTGGTGGGTCAAATTTCGGCACGTCATCTGTACTTGACTTTTTGCTGTCGCTCCCATCGCCACCTCTAGGCTTCTCCTCGACCGGCTGCTCTGGACTTAGATCTGCTGCTGCGGTCTTGAAGTGTACTCCTTCCGTAGCAAGGGCAGTTTCGGCATGGCCTCTCAATTCGAAAGTGGCACTCCTAGACTTATGAAGACCGATGTCAGGATTTTTATCGACACTCAGATTGCGTCTGGCGCCAATTCCTATACCTAGAGCTCCGGACAGAGCGGTTGGTCTTTTGGCCTCCAGTAACGTCTTGAATTTCTGAACTGCTTTCATCTACGCCAATTAGTAGATGCGAGCAAGAAATTGGGAGAGGAGCCATACCATGACGAGCAGATTTGCCATCTTGGCTGTGATGGCGTGGTTGACCTCGATTTGACTTGGCGGCTCAACCAAATCTGCCGTGTTTTCCTCTGCAGAGAGTAAAGGGTCCGTCCCGTTCTTGGTTACCCAGGGATGTTCCTGTGAATCCGTTAGTCTAAGGTCAAGAAACGTGTTGGAAGGTATCATACGCGTAGCTCAGCCATCTTTATTCTCTTCTTGGGATCTTTCTCTAGCATCCTCTGCATCAGGTCACAGAAGTCTGGCTCGGCGTCGATTTCGGGATGATCGTTTCTGATAGACTCGTAAAGCTCCAGTACTCCAGATCGCTCGAATGGTATTCGTCCGAACCTCAGGCAATAGAGTGATACACCCATTGACCAGATATCTGCAGCTTTACCAGATACATCTCCATGTCTTGTCACACACAACTCGGGTGGTAAAAACGCTGGCGAACCTGCTGATTTGGCCGTCATCATATCCGAAGCTTTTTCAAACATTTCAGACACACCAAAGTCTACGATCTTGAGAACGTCATCTTCAGTCAGGAGTAAATTGTCTGGTTTGATATCACGATGAACGACACCTTGAGCATGGACTCCAAACAGTCAGTAAGCGAGGTAGATAGGGGTGGAAATCGCTTACGGTACTCAATGCCCAGAATAAGATCTCTGAACCAGTGCCGACAACTTTCTCTATCGTATGGATCTGCCTTTTCATTGAGACCGACCTTCATTACCACGCCTTTCTTGCACATCTCCAAGACCATGTAGAGAGAATCTTCTTCCGGATCATCCAGAACCTCAATAAGCGATACCAGATTGGGATGATTGAGCTTCTTCATGATAGCAATCTCCTCCTTGATCAGGAACAATGGATTGCCTTGTTCTTGATCATTGTGGATATCTGAAGCCGAATGCCGATGAAGGGGTGCATTCAAGCCAGAACTTGCCGCTAGATGTCCCGGTCGTCTCATTCCATGTGGCCTTCGTAGGATGTTGGACTGTGCTCTTTTTCGCAGTCGAGATTTCGAGAATTCTTTCACTGCCTGATCGACTATCAGCTCTGTCTAATTGACATCTTGAAGTAGTAACAATGTGTCCTGGACACTGATATAGCTACCAGTCGATCTGATTACGGCATCTGCGAAGATACCACCAGTGGATGGATACTCGTATGTTCAATGACCACAGCCTTGCCAGAAGCCATTGACAGCAGACCGGAAGCTCATCGCAATTGAGAGGGAAGCTCACATATTCCGTTCCGTACTGATCCACCGCCAGATGCACCGCACCAAACGAGCCTCGTCCAATCTCATCCTTGATAATATACTGATTGATATGATGCTCCGCTCTCCCATCCGTCTGATTATTCGTATACGCCGACCGCGCATTAAGCGTCTCCTTAACCTCACGATGCTGGGAAGGATTACGGCGGTGATGTCTGAGGGGACTTTGGTACGCGGGTGATGAGCTATCGCATCACATATCGCATCAGCAAACAGCTCCCTCTCACAGCTGAACCCCGCCGAAGCAACCCCGCGCCAAAAGCTTAAGCACGACAAAGAAAGGTACGGCGGAGCTTACAGGTGTTGCAACATGTGCGGTCGTTCCAATTCGGGCTCGCCAGGTACATCTAGGGAAATACCTATCAAGTCGCATCGTTAGTTGCGCTTCTTGAGCTGGAGCATGGGTGGGGAGCTCAGCGTTTACCATGTGAAGGCAGGATGCCCAACTCAGCTTCCTCGCGCGAGATATCGCCCGGGTGGCCAGGCGGTTCGCATTTCTTCGCCGATGGATCCATATCAAAAGGCTTGATTACTCTGGAATGAGTACTATGGCATGTTTCTCGTGCGTGAAAGCTGTAACTTTGAAGTCGTGCGAACATGCAGATGAAAGGATCAGCTTGTGAGAGATGAGGCTGCCAGAACGCTAGGAAGGGGATGTGATTGGCCCGCGCGGAAGTCGGGCACGGCTTGGAAAGCTTGACTCGAGCCTTGCGGAGTTGCCAGGGAGTGAAGCTGGGCCCCTTGTCTCGAAGCCTCGTTTCGTTTGCGACTTTTGGAGCGAGGCAAGGCAAGGCAAGGCAAGGCAAGGCAAGGCCAGCAATCAACAATCATCATCATGGTGGTTTATAGCTTCTACATCTTCGACCGACATAGTAAGCTCCTACTCCTCTTTCTTGACAACAACTGTTGAAGACTAAACAGCTAACACATCCAGCGGAATGCATCTACTCCCGCCTCTGGGCACGACAACCTGACCGCCCCCTCTCCTCCTCCGGCGGACGACCCATCTCAACATCCAGCACAACCTCCAACACCACGACCCTTGTTCCGCAATCCCAGAACTCCACCACCACCGTCACAGACCCCAACCTCGGACCAGCGCGCGCGCGGCCAACACGTCTCTCAGCACAAGACGATGCAAAGCTCATCTTCGGCACGATCTTCTCGCTGCGGAACATGGTTCGCAAGCTCGGCGGTCCAGATGATAGCTTTATCAGCTATAGGACGGGACAGTATAAGCTGCATTACTACGAGACACCGACGAGTATCAAGTTTGTGATGTTGACGGATACGCAAACGTTGAATATGAGGAATGTGTTGCATCAGATATATGTCAATCTTTATGTTGAGTTTGGTATGTACTTTTGGGGAGAGAGAATCTGGTTGCTGCAGAGGGGACTATGGGGGGTATTGTGGAATCCTAGCTAACGAGTTGAGTAGTGGTCAAGAATCCTTTGAGTCCAGTAGAACATCCTGGAGGAGTGGGAGTTGCGAATGAGTTATTTGAATTGGCGCTCGATCAGTTCGTCAAAGGTGTTCTCTGAATTAGAGACGAGCACATGTCTGCATAAAGGCAGTTCGCGGAAGGGAACGATATATCACGGCGTTTGAAGGGGCATTGTAGGCGTTACGGTGATCCAGCAAATGGATTTCAAACACCAATGTATTAGAGTGGTTTCACCTGGTATCTTACATTTCTTGTCTTCATGACCGCTTAGAATGCCCAATTTCCTCCCTCATATCCTCCATTCGTTATCTGAATCCATCATATCTGATCCCCTGACCGAAACGCCATATTATGTATCATTAGGCCGAACCGCCTTTCTCAACTGTATCCACAGCTTTTCCCCAAGCACTCTCGAAATTGCTTGCTGACCCTATGTCTACAATACTTTCTTGCACCGCGGCTTTCTTTGGAGCAGCTACTGGCTCCGCTGGCTCATCCTTCTCAACGAAAACGGTACTGCTCTCAGGATCGTTCATGGGACTAATCTCGTTCTCCCAATTTGAAGAGTATACGACAGCAGCAAACGCCTCCAGGTCTCGCACCTGCTCCATGGCTTGGAGGTACTCGTTTGGTACTCCGTTCCCGATGGAATGTGCTTGTCTGGTCAAGGTAGCCAGCAGGATCGGTAGCTTGACAGGCTTAGCTTCGAAAACCTCGGTGATTCGAGGTCCATCAAGATCGGGAACCTCAGGAATAGCCGGCATCTTGAAAGTCTGCTGAGCGATTTTCTGGTCAACAAGAGTCGAGTATCCAGCATCGAGTAGAAGAGTCAACACGTGAGAAAAGGGAGGCGAATCGATCAGATCCGAGGTCTCGTCTAACAAACGCCGTAAGGGTGAGGAACTCGACACAACCGACTCTGTAGTCATTCCCGATTCTTTGAGCACGAAATCCTCTTGCTCTCTCGGTGGGAGAAGAAATTGCAACCACTTTCCCTCCTTCCTCTCTGCCTCCGTAGCCCCTTCGATCTTCTTGCGGACCTCAAGAGTGAGCTCTGAAAACCTCTGCATGGAGATATCCTCTCTTGGGCTGAGAACACTGAAGACATCCTGCACTGCAGCCTCCACTTTCAACATGACCTCTCTCCATCCTCTATGCAGTAACCACCAGCTGAATGTCAGATATCGTCTATTGGTTTCGAAATCGTTCCCATATGCTTGGTCCGGGTTATCGTCATCATTGTTTTCAAGACTGATTGTTGACTGTTCCATTCCCCCAGTCGCTAAAGACACCACACTTGATAGATAACTTCGTCGTCCTAATAGATTGAGTTGTATCCGAGTAAGGAGCGTCAATAATGCCAGTGTATAAATCAGCGTAAATGACCGAGTGATGGCTAGAAATAAATCAGCATAAACTTCAAAGTCTTCGGAGCAGACCTACAGCTAATCTTCAGATCATTCCACAGCTGCAACTTCGACTTCCTAGACTTCTGCGCCTGCTGTCCACCATCCTGCGGTCCATCCCCAGGCGCGGAAGAAGGTATGCCCATCTGACTAGCATGTATACCACTTTCACTTTGCATACTAACCATACTCCTCCCATCATCATCCGTCACACTGGGCGGCCCTGACCCCAATTCCGAAGGATGTCCTTCGCCATTCCTCGCCAGCTTCGCCGCCTTCTGCTGTTGCAACTCGAAAGTTATCCTCTCCGTCTGCAGCTCGCCCATTATATTATCCGTAGCCGTGGGAAGCAAAGCTAAGACTGTAAAAGTGCAGTCCTCCTGATTCTGCTCGAATCTCCGGCGGAGACTAGGTATGGTTTAGTATGCATGAATGTAATGTTTATTAGACAGAGCGTAACATACTTCTCTCGAGCTATGCGATCACTGCTCATGCGCTCACGCGCGTCCGAAATCTTTCCCAACACATACTGTGTAGCTACGTACCCAGCTCCAACCACTCCGAATCCAATTGCCAAAGGGGTTCTGTTCCGGCGCAGCCATCTCCTAGAAGCAGAAATCATGGCTGGATCCGGTGTGCGAGAGCGATGGTTAGGTGTTGTTGGATGTCCTGGAATATCGGGAGGACATTAATGACGGGTAATATTCTGTTTGTTGAGATCTCTCGGAGCAAGGCTCTCTCGCGTGATGGACCGAGGTCGATGATGAGGTGTGGCTGGGGAGCGAGGCAGAGCGGGTAGCGAACTTGGGGAAGAGTTGGGGTCAAAAGCGGCAATAGAAGTATCGATCGAGAAGGCAAAGAGAAGAAGCAATCTTCTGGAACATGGACTTTGAGAGGCTCTGAACTCAGGCCCTGCTACTTGACTTGTGGTAGTGTCTTTGTTATTCTGACAAAATGAGACTTAAATCACTTGAATGTCACAACTCGGATATGTACTTGAGTCTGTGAAGTTACGTTGAATGTTGCTGAATCGCCAGTGGACCCCAGACCCCAGACCCCAACGACTAACACCGCTACCATATGTGATTCATAGCTAGATATGGCAATGAATCACTGCCTCCTTCAGTAGAGAGGTGTAGGTTTAAGTGACAAGTTCCATACATGTTCAAGAACATTGTTGACCGTCACTACGACAGTTCGCATGATGCCGCGTTTGTACTCATCACAAGGCAAGAGCACCTGCAAGGACGCAAGGCGGGAAGCAGCGGACCAAGAGGCTCAGATTGCCGATGCCGACAGATGAGAGGCTGTTAGGGAGCCCTGAAGGCTGAAGTGGATCCGACGATAAGCACAAGCACCACCTTTGTCAGTAGTAGTGCACTGCTGTAGTCCGTTGGGTTGGAAACACTCCTGTCATGCATGAATCTACCCCTCCATACCATATCGCATCGCATCGCACAAAGCTCCCTCCCTCAACTCACCTCATTCCTCGCCCGACAAACCCAGAACCAAGAACACACATCGACAATGGAGCAGCGCAGACCACCCGAGTATATTATCGAGGTATTCGCAGATCCGTCCTCGGTGAAAGATGTTGTTCGAGGTAGGTAATTCTTAAGGTTCCGCTTGCTTCCCTGCTTTCTGCGCGGCGGACGCTCGGGGAGGAATGGAGGGACAGATGGAACGTATCGCATTCAAATCCAAACCCGAGCTGAGCTGAAATTAAAAAGAGGATATAAGCTGATTCAACCCCACCACATATACAGGTATCCTACACACAATATTCTTCCACCGATTCTTCCCTTCGCTAAGACCGACGACGCGAGATATCCTCGACCTGACGCTGCCGTTCGTGGAAGATGTTGAGCTGGAGACCCTGATTGATCAGCGGACCGCGACGCTGGTCAGACAATTGGATACGAGTTCCGATATGGGTGCGCGGAATACCGGGGTGAGGGGCTCGATGGCCGTGCAGTTTTTTGAGAAGAAGCGGAGGAAGGCGTGGTTTACCAAGGGCGAGGAGGAGGTTTGTTGGGAGCAGTGGACGCTGGATGTTACGCTTGCTACCCCGAGGACTGAGAGTGGTATGTTTTTGTGTCGGGGAGCCTGTCATGGCAACTTTATAGGAAGTGTTGTGCTAATTCCGTGGATGCAGAACGTGCAAAGGTTCGGAAAGCTATGGAAGCCATGCTTCTGAAAGCTGCTATGAAGATTGTCACGACGGTGAACAGAGAGAAGGACCATATCCCGCCAATCACGACGAGCGAATCGAACCCGTTTCCGTACCAAATTGTGATCAACCCGAGAGATAATGGGTGGGGTGCAGGTATGGGAAGGTATATATTTTGATGTAGATACAAAATGGGCACATTGTACATGGCAGGGAGTATGGGAGTTTAGGGATAGAAGGACTTGGACAGATACCCAATGAATGGTTTCATTTGAAAGCATCAGCCACGCTGCATTCTGGAAACCCGCGATCTTCACTCATAAGATCTGGGTATGGTCATTATTCATTGCTCATAAATCGTTGCTCTCGTTGCTCAGCTCCTGCTGAATCCTCCTCTCCCTCTTCCACGACCCCGACCGAATCTGACACTCGGAGGCACGAATTTGAGCGCAGACATAGCACCCGAGAGCCCATCAATATCCGTATCTTCTTTCGGACTTGCAGGACTTCCAGCGGGCGATGTCGCAGGACTCTCTTCCTTCTCATCTCCTCCCCTTTGCTCAATACTGGTGGTGCCCATAGCCGAGCTTCGTCTCCTATTTCGGTCGTCGATTTCAGTCATATGCTGAGCTGCTGAGCTATGTCTCCTATGCTTTCCTGACCGTAGCATGGAGCTTCGGCGATCGATTCCATCGTTCACGACATAGAAATCATAGTCTTTGGGAAACATATGCTTGTCGATCAGGTGCATGCGTCTCTTTTGAGGGGTTGAGCATTTCCGGTCACAATCCTCGACGAAGCATGAATACTACAGAAGATAAGTAAATATGAATTACGACATGCAGATGGGGGACTTACAGTCTTCTCTCCTCTGTCCTTCAATACGCTAATCATGGCGTCGTGATTCTCCTCGATATGCAGATTTAGAAAATGCTCTGTAGGAAAGTTTTTCCTACACTCCAGGCATCGATTCGTATGAGTCTTAGCATAATGGACATCGTATTCTTCAAATGAAGCAAAGGTGAGCGTTCCCCGATGTGGTGGGAGAGAGCATCGCATTTCCGTAGTAGGAACCTCACCGCTCTCTGGGCCGAGATGAACGAATTTTGAAGTTGAGGAGGGGATCTGTTCTGTGCTGGGATGGATGACGGATCGAGCTGTAGCTGAGGGTTCTCCTGTAGTTTCGGACTCTGGAGAGGAAGGCTCAAAGTCTTCTCGTGAGCGCTTGGCCATCTTGCAAACTGCTGAACGCGGGGTAAATACTTTGATATCGCTCTTATCCTTATCTGCTTGTAAACCTGCTTTCGCTCGTCTTTCTATTGCGAAGGTCTGAGTATATGGCTGAAGGCGAGTGGGGAGAGGTAGCGAAACAAGTGTGTGTGTGTTAACCTACTCTTGAGGCTGAGGATGAGTGTCTCTTTGCCTTGTGTGCTGGATGTTGTTTTGATGAAGGCAGAGCCTTGTCCTTTCGCTTGTTAGGTCAGTCGAGCTAATTCACCGTTGGAAGCGAAAGTGGCATTAGATAGGATGCTTTCTCGAACAATGATTATCTTCGGGAGATAATTGAGCAATCGGAGTCTATCCGAGATTATATTAGAAGGAAAATGTGAATATGATAGAAAACAATGATCACATCAAATTTCAAGTTGTGAATATATTTTGGTAATATTTCGCGGCGTAAGACGGGCCCTTGGATTCACTTTCAGCCTTGCCGGAAGAACCTGCCCGTATTGGTCTGGGCTTTTTCTCTCAATGCCCAAGACTCCCAAGTGTCATTGCGAAGAGCCCCTCATCCCCATCATCCTCTGTACCCTCACCTCACCTTCCAACAACCTAACTCCATTCACTTGCTGCTGCAACAGACGGAGATCAGTCCTTTGTTTGTTGTTTTGTCGCATCACCCCTACCTAGGCATTCATTCCATTCTTCTCGCTCGTCCGGTCGCTCACGCTAGTGCCGCTCGCCGGGAGCAGCTTTATTATATGAGCTTGACTGTCGAACTTTTGGCCAACTCCTCTCGAATGGATCGCAACAACCCCCCTCGATTTGCTGCGGATCTCCACGCGCAGATCTAACCACCAAATCGGCCGTGGGGTCCATACGCCTACAACACTTTTATCTACAACCAAAGTCACAAAATTCTGCGGCAACATGGCTTCCAGCGTCGCGGCGCAAAACTGGCAGTAGGATCCCACCCAGGCGCGCGCAATCGATATAGCAATGCTAATGTACTCAGGCATGCACAGCACTTTGAAGCGCAACTCAAAGCCCTCCTAAAGAGAGACCCTCCGCCAACCTACGACGAGACCGAACATGCGATCAGCCAGTCCGTCTCCCCGAATGTCCCATATCAAACCAGGTACTTTGTCTTTGCTAACCCAGGCCAGGCTTCGAATCGCATCCGAAGCAGTCATCTTCGCCGATTTCCAATTCGCGACTACCGTAAGGGTTGAAGGACGACTATGGGATGCGCATACCTTGATCAACGGCCGATACAGAAAATTGATGGAGAAGATCAAGAAGCAACAGAAGAACCATGTGGAGCGCCGAAGCTTAGCTAAGCATTATGCCGACTTCATCAAGACCAGCCAGTTCTTCTATAAGGGATATATCCAGAGATTGGCTTCGCACTTCGAGGGTCTGCAAGATTTGCGCCGAATCGCCAACAGCCTCTCGCTCAGTACCCTCTCCGTAGATCGACGAGTTCCAGTCTCTCCCGAGGTCGAACTTCTGATCAAGAGATCTTGTCACTCGACCCTGATGCGCCTGGGGGATCTCTCGAGATACCGCAACAGCTTCCGAACCAAAGATCGTAGCTGGGCACCAGCCCTGGGATATTATGCCTTGGCGAATGACTTTCTTCCGGAGAATGGATATGCCCATCAGCAGATGGCTGTAATTGCTCTTGCGGAGGAGAATCATCTGGATGCGCTCTACCATCTCCACCGCGCTCTGAGCACCAAAGAACCCCACCAGCTTGCTTCTGGTAATCTTGAACACGAATTCAAGAAGATAATCAGTGCTTTCGAGAAGAAGATTGCTCAACCAAAAACCGACAAAGTATCGACAATGTGTGGATGGTTCGTTTTGTTACATGCCAAATACTATGAAGGCGTTGACTTTACCGCCACTCGGGAGGAACTCGAGAGAGAAATCCTGTCCCGGCTTGCATTATTGTTCAAGGAACAGACATTCGGGGAGACATTGGAGAAATTGGTCATTGTCAATATTGCCGCTCAGTACATTGCTGGGAACAAGGCCAAGAGTCAGTATCATTTTCAGAAACATCTTGCATCCTACTAACAAATATCAGATGATTCCACTGAGAAAAATCTTACTTCCTACAAATTTTACCTGGGGTTCAATGTTCGCATGATGTTCCTACTTCTCCAGACTCTTGTTCCGGAACTCGAGAATGATTCAGAAGGAGAAGAAATTCCCAATGGAACTAATGGCTCGGCTGATCGTGCAGAAGCCCCAAAGGAGATAATCACTGCAATTGCTCGTCGAGTCCTCCCAGCTTTGCGTCAATATAGCACCTGGTTAGCTTCAAGCGCTTCTTTTCTTATGGCTGTGTCTGCCCCTCAAACATCTGATATCACTATGACTACCCGCATCATCGAACTTTGGAACCTCTATGCCACGGTCCTCACGAAGCTCAGCATCATGTTTCCTGTCGCGGAGCTCCCTGACGTCAAGTATCTTCTGGAGGAGGATGAGTCAACAGTTGGATTCGAGCCCTTTCTTGACTCGAACCTCCCTACTGGATGCAACCTTTTCAAGTCCGTAAGTGGCGAAATGAAGCCCCGGATCACAGACCAAGGTCTTGCACGCGAGCATCCAAATGTCGAAATGCAGTCTCGAATCCGCGACATTTTGATCGTCGGTCTTTCCTTAGCCATGAATAACGACCTCCCGATCGACATGAACCGAGCAGAGAGCGGGATCACTTTTGCCTTCCGTACGCCTGGCGCTCAGCTCTCTAGCCCAGTGCATTATCCGTCGTCTTCGGCTTTTCCAACCCCATCGCATACGAGCAGCACTTTCTCTCCGCGAGAATTGCGCTCCGCGAAGACCCAGATCGAGCGAGATGAGCATGTTCGAAATACAGATGCGCATCACTCCATGGAGAGCGATATGTCTCGAATGGTTGACGACCTGCTTGATCCATCATCGCAGAACAACGAAACATCCTACGGTATGCACAGTCGCACGGCAAATGAGGTCTTCGCACCCATTGCTTCCAACGGATACGATTCTCAATATCGATCGACACCAAAGATGCTTCCTAGCTTACCTGGATATTACAACTCGGCATTCGCTCCACAGCCACACGAATTGAAGCCAACCAGCCCCATTCGCCCAGGAACGGGAGGCCAATTGTCACCACTGTCTCTCAATTCTGAAGATGAGCGTAGAGAGGCCGCCGCAGCTCTTGATAAGATGACTGGTCTGTCCGCACCGGGAAGTTCGCCTTGGGGGCGTCAACCTTCACAAGCAAAGTCGTCGTCTTACAAGTCCTTCGCGAAGCAACTGGAAGAAGGAGTTGATGATCCGGATGTCATCCCACCGAAATTCAATTCCTGGGGCAGACAATTGTCTCGACCTGTCTCGGGATCGTTGCCACGACCTGTTAGTCAAATTCTTCAGGATTCACTAGCTCAGCAGTTCATGCCAATGTCCTCGAACTTCTCGGATTCGAGCAGTCTTTACGCAAACTCCACGCCAATGCCAGCCAGAAATGGTGGTGCTGGCTCATGGGATGCTGCGTTCAGTGCTATGAATGGAGGCAACTCTACTGTCTATGCTGGAGCCAGTGACTTTGATCGGGAGACCATGCTGCAGTCGTCCATCTGGAACGGTAGCCAGAAATTCCCTGGTCCATATGTCGGAACTCCTCCTGGGGGACAAGGAGGCTGAGCTTAAGTCGAAGTGCGAATAATGTACAACACAAGTCACAGTCATATTGACCGATCATGTTGAGGCTCAGTCTGCTCTTAAGCATGCAAAGATCCGGATCTTTGAATGCTTGACATATCGGCACCACGTCACATCATGTCATCGACACATTCATCGCCACCGGAAATGTATGGCAAGGACTTTTCATGTTCTTAAAATGCAACGCGACTTATCTATGCTGTTGATCGTGGAGGATCATATCGGTCATCTCATCATCCATCATAAGCGGACGGCCAAAATCCACACCAGATTTTAGACGCTTCCCTGGTTGTTGTTGAAACCTTTTGCCCCCGCCGAACGCCATCTAAGATCTCTAGGTGAAGAAATGCACGCAAGGAAAATTTCGAGGGTTGTTTATGCAGTGGTTGGCTTGTAGGCCTGCTTGGGGAATGGGAATCTGTGGTCGTTCGTTAGTGCATCTTTCGGGGAGCAAATTCTTGGAAGTTGTGGTTTTTCTCGAGATGGAGAACAGTCTGTGTAGCCAGAATGCAGTGAAATGCCATCTGACAAATTTTTGCCATCAAGTGAAGTGAAGCATAAAAAGACGAAATAATGAACTTACGAAGGACCCAACTCCTGGATGCTCAACTTGGCCAACCATTGGCCCTGGTCAACACACTGAGCCAAGCTCTCCCCAGCAACCAAACCAGCTGTGAAACCAGCAGCGAAAGCATCACCAGCACCAGTCGTGTCATTGATGAGCTTGGAATCAATAGCATGAACAGGGAACTCTTGAACCTCCTTACCACCCACACTGACAACAGTAGGCTCGGTACCCTGGGTAATGATAGCTACTCTCTCGCGCTTCTCATTCTTCTTTGGCAGCGCCGCCAATGCCTTAGCAATCTCCTTGATATCCTTGCTCTCGATACCATGGCTCTCAGCATAAGACAGCGCCTCAGTCTCATTTCCAATAACGTAATCCCAGTATGGCGCCGTAGCATCAAGGGGATCCTTGAAGAACTGGGGGATAAAAGGTGCGGACAGCGAGAACACGAATGCCTTGTTCTTCGCAGCTGCCTCTTCAGCAAGTGCCATGATGGCGGGTGGGCACACAGTCAAGTGGTATCCACCAACAAAGTAGGTGCTTGCTCCCTCGACGAGCTTCCACACCTCAGGGCTCTTCAAGTGCTCGAGATCATAATGGTTCGCTGCACCCAAGTCCGTAACCATAGAGCGGTTGTGGTCTGTGATGACGACTCCACAGCGGCCTGTGGGCTCCTTCTTGTCAACTCGATACTCGACTCGCAGACCAGCGGTCTTGACGGCATCGTGCAGGATCGCAGCGTACTTGTCGTCTCCGACGCCGCCGAGGTAGACGACGGAGTTGGGCGGGAGCATATATTGTGCTCCGCGAGCGGTGTTCTGGGCTCCACCGCCGGCGATGAGCTTGGCGGAGTAGTTGTTCAGGAGGTCTTCGTAGATACCGAGATGCTTTTCTTCGGCGAGAATGGCGTCGTTGGCTTTGAGGTTGTACTTTTCGAGGAGCGCTGGGTTGCCTACTGCTTGGATATCTGGAATACGATTAGTACTTAAGTTCTGACATTCTGGTGAGCCATTGAGAGATTTGGTGGGGATTCTGATGATATATGTTGCATTTTGCTATTGAAGTGAGGGGTATCAAAATGTAGCTTCTCTGTCTGCAATTGAGTTTTCGAAATGCGAGAATTTGACCTACCAAGCAGAGGGTTCTCCAAGCAGAGGAGGGCGAATTCTGTATTGGGAGCCATGATTATTATTCGGTGTGTGATGGATTTGTGAGGATTGGACAGATGAGCGAAGAGTTGTTGTTTAAATTTGGTGGGGTCGGTGTGCAAGTGTATGTTTTGTTTGGCGGGGTGCGACAAGCCACAACGATCCCTTGCTTGGAACGCCACTGTTCTCGATTGGGAAGGAACAGAATATTCGGCGACTTTTCTCTTCACTAATCGTTCAATATACTATAGTTGAATTGAGACTGACGATCTCACACAGCAGAACTTTATGGAATCCTTCAAGAGATTGAGCACTTAGAAAGAATTATTACCATCGGTATTGTTCACATGAAGGCAGATTCTCAAGAGAAGTGCTGGATATATGTTGGTGGAAACTTGATGCCGTGTTCATGAGGTCGTTCTCACTGTGAATTGGGCTCAGAGGACAGGTCGCATTTACACCGCATATGCCCGAGCATTTCTTCACAATGAGGCAAGGCAGATCATTGGTGAATTCATTCCATTCGCGCAAATGCCCCTTCCTTTCCAGGTACATCCATTGCGAAGCCAGTAAATCCGAAGCAAAAAACAATCCCAATGATCAAACCATTTAGTCCTTGACCTTTTGAGTACCGCGCAACAGACCAGTTCTCCGAGCAGCGATAAGACCAGCCTTTTGACCTTGGACGGCGTATCTTGAGATAGTCGAGGCCTTACCAATATGTTGATGGTTACCACCCTGGGCGTTGTTAGTATATAATTCAGCAGTCCTGATCTGAAAGTACGTACTCCGTGAGGATGGTCGACGGGGTTCATGGCAACACCACGAGTCTTTGGCCAGGAGTTACGCTTGACAGCGAACTTATGCTTAGCACGCGATGCCTCTGTTTGAATGTTAGAAAATTATCCAGGCCAGGGAAATACGTCGTATCATACTCATCAATGGTTTGTCGGTACGTCCACCACCTGCAACGATACCGATCATACCACGGGCATTGCTTGCAATGACCTTCTTGGCGCCGGATGGGAGCTTGACACGAGTCTTGCCCTCATCTGGGTTGTGGCCGATGACGGTGATGTAGTTTCCGGAAGTACGTCCCAACGCACCACGGTCTCCAACCTTGCTCTCGACGTTTGAGATAACAGTTCCTTCTGGGATGCTGGCGAGTGGGAGAACGTTTCCGACGGTCAGAGCAGCGTTCTTTCCGGCGTAGATGAATTGACCAGTGTACCTAGGCGGCATTAGCCCAAACCCCTTCCAACTCCTCCAGATTGTTTCCCGGGTCCAACTCACATTCCCTCGTTGGCGATGAAAGTCTCGGTGTGAAGCTTGAATCGGTATGGGTCACGGAAAACGACACGGGCGAGACTAGAATTAGGAAATGTCAGCCTTTGGTCAGAGATTATGCAGATTCGAACGACCGAAATCTGAGACGAAATTTGGCAAAACTTACGGAGCTCCTCTACCGGGATCATGGATAATTTCCTTCACGACTCTATATCGTTATTAGCTATGTTTGATGGTATTCGAGGGTGGAGGAGTCGTGGATTCCGTCGGTTGAGGTGAAGCCATCCAGATCCCCTTTAAACTTCTCAAACGTACCCTCGAATGTAACCGTGAGCCTCCGCATAATCGAGCTGGCGGAACTGAGCTGGGTTCTTGTTCAATCTGGTGTTTGCTGTGAAGATCGAGCCACGGCCCTTTCTCTGATTTCGAATGACCCTGTGCGCCGACGACGTTAGCAACTGGACTCCAGGAAGCGCGGGAGTTTCGCAGAATCGCAGAGGCTGGAATATCCAATTCCCGATAGAATTGAAGCACTTCAAGGGAGGGAGGAAGCTTACCGTCCCATGGTGGCGGTTGTGGTCGACTCGAATTGCTGTGGTGTTGAAGTCGCGAAATTCCCGTCGACGACTTTGGTTGTGTGGGAAGAATGAGCAGATCCACTTCTAGGCGAGAATTTTTGATTGGTGACCGCTTCACATCACATGACTGGACTTTTCTCCAAATCAACGACGATTCCAGTGAGCTTTTGCAGGCCTAGCTCTAAAAGCACCTTCTCTTTTTTGGAAGTCATATGGATTCATTAGATTACGCCCAATTGTCAAAGAAGACACGGGCTCGAATTGCACTCCATCCAGTTTCCAGCTGATATATTGAGATCTGCCAGACTGTTACCGGCCTGTCCTGTATCTCAGCATAATCTATGCCATATTTTCTCAACTAGTGGATAATTCAATCTCTTGCCGTGGTCTCATGTCAAGATGCGCCTTGCAGCTATATGATTTGTAGTTCTTGGTGCTTTACATCATGTCAGACTCTCTGTCTACATGCGCCTTCTTTGGTCTCACTGCTGTTCCGGGGCATCCCTCTAGCCTGCTTCCTTGTGCAATTTCTTGCTCTAACACTGAAAGGTATGTCCAGTTATCGACGGACTGGACGAAGAGATAATTGTGTTGAGGCTATGGTCTGACTTGAAGTCACAATCACAAGAGACAGACAGCAAGATTTCCAATCACACCGCTACGCCGATGTGAAATGATACCGTGCGGTAGTGCGTGATGGCTTCCTCGCAATATTTCATGTTGCCCGCCTGTGATCTTTTCAACGCCTAGAGCACGCGAATAATATTACAAAGATACTTAGTTGTATGTATGCTTACTCGGGGGGGGGAGGGGGGGGCGGTCTGAGCTAGCGAAGCCATTCTCCTCGTCCACGCCCAGTTTTCCGTACCTCGTGAACTGACATAGCTAATCATGTGTAAATCCCTCTTCCTTTTTTGTAACTTGTGTATTATATCTGTGTAGCCATTTTTGGCATACTGTGAAGTCTGCAATTAAGCAAGGAATCATTTTGACTTCTGCCCAAGTGATGCTCATGTCTTTGAGCTGCCCAATCTGTCTACGAAACGAAAGGATCTCGTTCGGGAGAAGCGAAAGCATCCATTGTTGACCATACGGACTGCGGTCAATATCTGTCTTGATTGATGCAAAGCTTATTGGGTCCTTGTGTCATTTTCGAGCTTGCACAGCTCGGCGCTATAGTCCAAAAAATCTGGCTCCTGTTCAGGACTCCGCGGCCTGGCATCATTCTAGAGAATGGACCCCTAACCCAGAATCAGATAAGCCGATAGGACGAAGATTTCCACTGTTCCACTCATGGAAACCTTTATCTAGAGACATTGATGGACAGCAAATATCTCGTTAAGGAGAACGGTCATGAAATGGCGATAGGTGACCGGGAGATATATGGATCAGGCTAAGCAAATAATCTAATTCACAATGCAAGCCTCAGGGAAAACTTTTCAGAGTATAATTTAATTAAACCGATATTATTTGTTCGGCTGGAGATTTGTTTGCTTGCAAGTGAGTACAAAAAAAGCCACATAAGAAGATGAATTTCAGACTTGGATCAAATTCTTCACTAGCTCATCTAGCTTAGATAGACCAAGCTGAGAAAATGTACTTGAATTGAGGGAGACGGAAAGAAAGGCAGGCACTGCAAGGGAATACTTTGAGAACATTTGCTAGCACTACTCAAAATATCACAAATGGACCTCTCAACCAGCACAAGACGTTTCATCCAAGAGTAAAGTGACGATGTTTTCATAAGCCGGAGTGGACCGTCACACTTGAGGCTCAGGAGGCAGGCAGGCAGGCAGGTCCGTTCCGCCTCGTTATCGCGCCAATCACACAGCAGGATCTTTTCGAGGTGGATCCTCGGGGAGAAAATATGTGTTTGCCCGGCGCAGGGCAGGGTACAGAAACAGGGACAAAGGACAACCGCTGCAAGCCGAAGAGGAATTGCAAAATCAACCAAGTTAAATCTCTAAAAGGTTTCTTTTTTGTAAAGTCCCAGAAACCTGGATCTCCGATTTTCCAATTTTTCCAAAGTGTCCAGATCGCCTGGCAACATTGAGGGGTCGCCTAACTAGTCGGGCAGGGATCTTGCTGCCAGCTGACCTCTACGAAGCTCACCTGAAAGACAATTGCCATCTTTCTACAACAACATATCACTCCCCTCCGACTCTCCTCCACGCCAGTTTCCCTGCTACCAGAGCGAAGAATCGAGCATTCAAATCAGACAACAGCTTGACTTCCATGGAGCTGCGGCGTTCCATATAGGCTGATATCGTGGCAGTCGACAGGGCCTTATCAGCACCAATTTGATATGCTACTGTGACCAGTGCTGGGTTTGTCTTACAAGCACACAAATGTGTGCTGGACCGTATGTAAGTTGGGACAGATCCGGGCCATTTCTACTATGTAGAAGCACTTCCCGACTGAGAATTCGCCATTTCTGCTACGCAGATAGTTCTTCGGTCACAGCTTGAATGACCCCTCATTCTCCTCAACTCTCTCAATCTGCCTACTTGCAAATGATATGGTAGCTGTAGCTGACTTTGCCTTGAAACAGAACTTCCACATTATCTGGTACCACAACCTCAAGTTTCTATGTCTCCGGCGGCTGGAGACGTAGCCCAGACGCCAGAGCCAAAATCAACAGGCGGCTTTGCCAGCGTCTTCAAGAGCTTGACAGGAAGCAGATCGACGAAGAACCCAAACCCCAACTCTCCAACATCTTTAAATGGCACAAACAATCTACCGGCAGCCCTGTACGCGCAGCCGGCAACATATGGCGGACCACCCGATTATGAACATCTGTATGCACAACTGAAGCATGGAAATCCTTTGGAAGAACGACTCGCAGCGGCAGATGCTCTCCGTCATGCCGTACAGGACTATCCGTTGACAGGAGTATGTGGTATTGAGCTAAGTCCAAAGGAATAGGCTGATACATAGCATAGGTGACAAGTATATTCAAGCAGGGTCGAGATCTGATCGAATCCAAGAATCCACGAGAGGCTCGAACCGCTGGATTCGAACTCCTGACTGCCTGTGTACAGCAAACTATTTCAACGGACCCTGAACGGCTTTTCTATTTCCGAGTCCTTACTGCTCCAGCATCGCCCGAGGACTTCCACCTCCAGCTTGCATCCCTGGTGGAATTAGCGAAGAATGGAAAGGATCTTGCAGGATTTCATTACGAAACTCTGCCTCTATTAACATCATGGTTGAAACATAATTTCTCTGTGACTTCAGCTGCTAGGCGAGAGGCAGGTCGTCAAAACAGAAATTCGAAAGGCAAAGCTCCTCTTGGCGAAGATACTAACTTATCCCTCCTATTCGCCTTTATCGTGGATGTCATCAAGTTCAGCTTCAGTGTATCCAGTGAGGAGACTACTGGCGACCTCATCGATGTTGTTCTATACATATGTGTAAACACGCCACTATCAGGAGATCTGAAAGCCTGCATCAATGTTATCAACGCAATCGTTACGTATGGCGATATCCCAGGCACGAAGCTCCTAGGATGTGTCAAGGTGCTGTGTTCTATTCATTGTCTTGTTACCGACGTGCAACCCGATGCATGGCGTTCTATCAGCAACCTATGCAAATCCCATAATGGTCAGAAAACTGTCAGAATCCTCTTGAATATCCTTCAAGAACCACCCGTGGATACATCCAACGGCAAACAAACGGTGCGGGAAATTCGAGGAGCATTATCTGTTCTAGAAAAGCTTTTTGCCAAAGACGGAGAGAACGGATATCCTCTTGTTCCGTTTACTTTGCTTATCGCTGCACTTGAAAAGGTTATGGAAGTCGAGCACACAAAGGTCGAGAACGACGTACTACGCTTGATCCTGTCTCTATTCAGCGATGACAGTGAAGAGGTTAAGGTGAATGTGATGGAAGAGGACTGGTCGCTGATGTTTGATGTGGTCACAAAATGTGCACAGCGAACACTAGAAACCCCTGACGGCCGTCAACTTACAAGCCGGTCTCGTATCAACAGTCCTCTATCCAAAGAAGATCCAGGCGACCAAACTCTGGCCACTAGTCTGGCGCAGACCCTGTATAGCATCATTGTGCGTATCGAGGAACTCCTTGTCAAATTCTCCTCCATCGATTTCTTCCAGAAAGAAGACTGCATCAAGTTTTTTGTCACGGTCCACCCGCATCTCCCAGAATCATGCGCAAAGCTGGTCATTGACCACTATATGGAATACCGTTATTGCTATCCCTCAGACTTGGATTGGAAGGAAAACACGAAGATGATTCTCTCTGCATTTTTCACAGACCGATCTCAACCAACTCATATCCGACTTCATGCACTCCAAACCATTACTGATGTTTTCGAAGTGATTGAGATGATGGATGAGCATGAAGATCCGGATACTGTGCAAGTCTTTGTCATGTCTATCCTTGATGACATTGGAGATGAGAAGGACATCGCAATTCTACAGAAAGTCGTTGCTTTCGCCGTGACTGTCGCAGAAAAAGCTGATGATATGCTATTTACCTACGTAGTGGACGCAATTCGGGGAAGCATCACGAGCGACCGCCTACAATCGCCCCTTGGATCTCCTCCGGGTTCTAGACAAGGATTGATGAACTCCAGTAGGCCAGCATCATCGGCTGTCTCGAACAGCTTGGTCCAGACTCCATCGAATGTTGTCACAAGAGGCCTCATCTTAATATTCATGAGGACGATGGGCAACTCGAGCGCCAAAGCTTTACGTATTTACAACGAGCTTCTTTGGATCTCCAGGTCTCACGAATGCGAGACTGACGCACGGATCTCGGCCCTGAAGATGCTCTCACGATTGAGGGCGGACTGGGCGAATGGCATTTTCCTGACACCATTTACGGAATCTGATGGACTGGCAGCCACTCTCTACCGAACCACTGCCTCTCTTGCAAGGAAACAAGCTATCGATGAAGCTGCCCAGCAGCAACGCTCGTCTCGAGCCGATGATAATGCTCGTATCTTAAGGAGCACATCTGTCGGACAAGGTCATCCAGCAAGTCGTCAGCCATTCCGGTCTGCCAGCGGTCTTACGAGAACAATGCAGCGCCATCATCCTCAGATGTGGATGTGTCCCGATCAGGATGCGCTGCCCGAGCCAGCATCTGGGAAAGCTAGTCCAGAACTAAAGTCATGGCTGGGCGCAGGACACCAGCAAACTGAAGACTCTAGCATGGAGACCGGTGATGCCGAGTCCAGAAATCCAGAAAAGACTACTGAAATAGAAGCATTTTCAAGCACTGGTTCGCAGACCGCCCTAGACGTTGGTCTTTACCTAGAGACAATCATCAGTCTGATGAAGAATGGTTGTGACTGGGAGGTGTACAGCTACATCCTCGTTCACTTGGCCTCGCAATTGACCAACCAAGCTCTCTTTGCGGGCGCCATTCCTCAAATCCGAATCTTGAGAGAGCTGCTTTGCGATCAGATCAAGAACAGCACCTACTATGATCCACCCTTATCGTCTGGTTTGCGAAAAGCCGACGTTGCTATCTGCATCTTTCAGATCTTGAACATGGTTATGAGCTATCACCGCCATTTCTCCAAGGTCGACCAAGACGACATTGTTCGGACGTTTTTACAAGGTGTGGGCGAAAAGACTTCAAAGTGCTGTATCCATGCACTTTCTATCTGCTGCCATGAACTCCCTGGATCAACGAGTAAATCACTTGTGCATATTCTCCAGAAGATGTCACAGATCATCACACAGAGTCATGTGGCGATTCATATCCTAGAATTCTTGGCATGTCTAGCAAGATTGCCAGATCTGTATGTGAATTTTCGGGAGGAAGAGTACCGCATAGTTTTTGCCATATGCTTTCGGTATCTTCAATATGTTCGTGACCAACAGGCAAAGGATGCCAGTCATCGCAATAGTAATCCTCTCGGCCGGAGTACCACAGCATCGCCTGATCCTCGGGGGCAGACTGAATCCAGGACTGCCGAAAGTAATTTTGAGCCAAACACATCGGACGACCTTCCTCAGTATGTGTATGCGTTAGCGTACCACGTCATTATTTTCTGGTTCCTTGCTTTGAAGCTCCCAGATCGCGCAGGGCAGGTCAGCTGGATCACCAGAAATCTCGTCTCAACCGACATCAATGGGAAGGAGAGGATCGACGAGCAGGCCCAAGTCACTCTAGACTTCATGCAGAGGGTGGCTTATGCAGACGTTGATGAGTCTGATGCCGATCCTTCCTTTACAGAAGAGGTGTTTGGTGAGATTCAAAAGAAAAGGTGGATCATTGGAAACAGTTTGATCACTGTCGAGCAAGCAACCCGGGGTGACTGGGCTCAAATCACTAAGCGTCAGCCTTCTGGTACATCTTGCTACATTATTCAGGAGAAGTTTATAAGGCCACCGCCTCATCAGGACCCGGGTCTCGCTGATGTTATGAAAGACGGACGCCTCTCGGACGACAACGTCAAGTTGCCAAGCCATCTTCTGCTTCAACTTTCGGCGTCAATTCCCCAGATGGGCGACGCTACCCGTCCAATCCCATTACCGAATAACGAGGACATGGAGCGTGCCGTTCAGGGGTTCAACCGACTGTTCACTGTGGATGGCCACAAAGTGGGCGTAATATACATCGGCGAGAACCAAACTAACGAGGTCGAGATTCTTGCAAACATACAGGGTAGTAGTGATTACACCGAATTTCTGTCATGTCTCGGTACACTCACCAAATTGCAAGGCGCCAAATTTAATACTCAAGGGCTGGACAAGGAGTACGACTCTGATGGGAAATACACCTTCTGTTGGCGTGACCGTGTCACAGAGATAGTTTTTCACGTAACGACACAGATGCCAACGAATCTGGATAGAGATCCTCAATGCATTGGCAAGAAACGCCACATTGGAAACGACTTCGTCAACATTATCTTCAACAATTCTGGGCTTCCATTCCGCTTTGACACCTTTCCTTCACAGTTCAACTATGTGAACATAGTCATAACGCCAGAGTCTCGAGCATCCTTCGTTGCAACGCGATTCAGGTCCAAGATGCATGCAGGTGATGCATTTTACAAGGTGCAGGTCATGAGCAAGCCTGGCTTCCCAGAGATATCGCCTGCTGCAGAGACCAAAATCATGAGCCTAGCAGCTCTGCCGGGATTCATTCGTCTATTGGCCCTCAACGCATCCGTTTTTTCGTTGGTTTGGTCAAACCGTGAGGGAGGGGAGCACGTCTCGTCCTGGCGAAGCAGATTGCAAGCCATCAACCGGATGAAAGAAAGATACGCGCCCAAGGGTCCTAGTTCGACAGCCACGTCGCCTCCAGGGACGTCCAGCGGAGTAAACATCCGCGATAGTATCAGCAGTCTAAGACGATCCTCAGTTGCGAATTTCTTGACCAACGCAGGGCCTGAGCTAGCCTCACAGCGTTCTTCGGTACTCTCGACGGCTGAAACTGAGGTCGGTCAAGTGACTGGCGAGGACAGTCTTGTAGAATCTCTTGATTTTTCAAAATGGGCCTGAATGGGCAGGAAGCATGGAAGCATGGGACAGCATATGGCGCATGGGAGGGGAATATACCACAAAAGTTCTCTGATTTCGTTGCATTGTTCGGCGTATGGAGGCCTTTGAGGTCTGGTCTGTATATTATGCAAGGCTACATAGATTGTAAGCCTTATTAGGATCATCTTTTCGGGGTCCTTCTCTGGGATCTTCTCGGGATTCCCATGTGACTTTGAGCTTATTTCCCAACGCAAGTTCATTTTACGTACCTCAAGCCTCTTAATGGTTCGGTCCCTGCGATGGAAGCTCTACGGCCAGCTCCGGTTCCCTGGGCCCTATCGTCGTCTCAGCTATCGGGCCAAGGACTTCAACGATGCGACGGGTGTTCTAAGTTTGCGATTAGCTTCTCTGGTCACTGCAAAATTCTGTCTAGGAGGTCATTGGGGCAGGGCATTCCGTGATCTGACTGGTCGAGCAGTTTTGAGGCCTCAAATTTGTACTCTGCGGCCCGCATGCGGCGCACGCGGCATGGTAGCATTGCTGTTGCAAATCAAATCTCCTGAATTTAACCTTCCGCGGGCTAGGATCTTGCATAAAACTATCTGATTCTAGTACTTTTGGTAGCAGCGGCTTGCTGGCCGTGTTCCGTGATTCGCTGTGGACTGCTGGTAGCCAGATCTAAAAACTGTCAAGAGATCTGACGCACGCGCAAGGACTCCAGGCCGGCCCAGGGACTGCTTTAGACTTGGAGCTATGAACGGCCATAGGCCCTTCGGCCTTCGCGTCATTATAACTTTTTATGTTCCTAAATTCCTAGGTGCACCAGTGGACTTCACAGCAGCAGGTACAGCCTCTCTATCCCGAGCCGCGGCCCTGACTTGCGACCTAGACAAAAAGCCACCCCTTCGGAGATAGAACCGTTGTTCTTGACTGCTTACGATGTGGGATTCTGTGAGATGTATGGCTGATTGAGAATCTCGAGCTTAATTGCAATTTTACTAGGTAAGTCAACCCGGACGCGAGCTCACCAGCACTTGTTCTCTTCGAAGCCCAGTACTACTCGGAGTAACCCCAAGCAAGTAGCACAGCTGTACTCGAGAGTCGAATACTAAAAACCTTTTGCAGTCTAGTTATGACGATGTTGAGGCTAAGATCTGCAAGATAACGGCCCCGAACCACTCATCCCAGCAAGACACTTCTGGTTGGCAGGGTTTCTCTCCACAACTTTCTTTTGTTCAGCTCTTCATTTCGAGGGTCGGGTTGCAGGAGATGGACTTACGGGATATTTCCTCTCAAGTACTGGTACTAATTCGAGCCTGACCCTTGTCAGCTACACGTACAATTCATTGCTACAGAATTATCATGATATCTCTTGAACTCGGCATCCTTCAGCATTAGCAACAAGATCAGCAACAAGAACCTTGTCTAGCTGACCCCCTCCCTCTCCTCCAGCAGCACTAGGCACCTCATTCTTGGGCTCTCCTCGGCTCTCGAATCCACACCCTACCGGAAACTATGTTTTTATGGGAATAAGTCTTATGCGGATCCAACGCGAAATGTAGTCTAGCAGGTTCAACAGTTCCGCGAATCCCCACCCCCAAGGCACCAAAATCGACAAGGACCCTGAGATTTCAACCTAAGCGCAAGTTCTTGCGTAATTGTGCGGTCAACCCTACAGAACAACTTCACGATTTCATGCATCGGACAACAAGCCGATCTTATTAGTGCTGGAGTCTGCAATGCATGGAGAACAAATATTTTCCGATACCTGTTGAACCTTAACGCCAGGTACCGCTTATAATTCTCGGAAATACCTCCGACTACTTTCCCCTCTCCCCAATCTTCCCTCACTCTTCCCCTCTTCCTCTTCTTTGCCGGTCGTCAACGTTATTGGACGCTTACACGTCGGGATAATCGATGGCCAGCTTTTCGAGGAGCATCTCTATTTCGCATCTCGCGTCCGAGCTTCGTTCTTCCTATCAATAGCATGGATCCCAACGCTCCACCAGAGCGTCACGCACCCCCACCCAAACCACCGACCTACAGCTTCATTACTATCAATGATCCCAAGGAGACCAAGTCTCGGTCCAAGAAGCGACAGGTCAGGTCTGCTGTGGCTTATTATCAGCATCACAAAAACGACAATGATGAGGCTGAGATGGGCGGTACGAGAAGGCGGGGTTGGAAGCGGAGAGATCAGACCCAGTCCCCCGTGATGCTCAAGCACGAGTCCAGCCAGTCGACGATGTCAGAGTCGACATCAACTGCGCAAACAACTCCTGCTGAGGAGAAGCCAGACTGGGTCACTGAATGGAATGCTGCCTACCCGCCAGATGCCACTTTCCGTGGGTTGAGAATGGACCCTTTCAATTCTTACCCCGTGCCTTGGAATCCTGCTTACGAACCCATATTGGATTTCTGTAAGCTGCATTCTCTTTATGACTGCTACGAAAGTACATGGCACAGATGGTCACTGTCGAGAAAGAACAGACAATACTAACACATGACAGACATAACACAAATTTTAATCGATACTCCAGCGGTATCTGAGCCGGGAAAAGTGTTCCGTCTCAGAACCGTCTGGTTCCCCTTGGTCATGACGAGCAGCACAACATTCTACGCAGCTCTCTCATTGGCGGGTTCCATTCTACAGGCACGTCAGCACCTGCCTCTCGACGCCCCAGCCTTGCTTGAAATACGCCAAAGGGCAATCTCATCCATCAATGCCACGCTTTCCAACAGAGAAGCCTGCAAAACCGATCAGACTATCGGTGCAGTACTCTGTCTGTCCATCTTGGAGTCTTTTCTTGGCCACCCTGAACTCTTTCAAATGCACATGGCCGGACTAGCTAAGATGGTGCGAATGAGAGGAGGATTGGATGGATTAGGGCTGGAGGGGTTGTTGAGAAGGATGATCGTCTGGTTGGATTTCAACCACTCGAGGATATACAGGACAGATCTGGTGTTTGAGGAGAGCATCGAAGCCGAGTCGAGGTTGAGTCCGTTCAAGCATCCGAAATCTAGAGAGTCTTCACCGACAGATTCTGCTGCGGCTACATAACTTCTCGAGATATGTTTAATAGTAGTCATGTTTGGCGTTGGGGAAGGTGGCATCTGGCAAGGGAGATTAGATGGGATATATGCATTATGTTTGCATGATCAGCCTGTCGTTATGGTGTCTAAGGTCGATTTCAAAAGATGGATTTTAATGGTTTTACTGGGATTTGCTGGACTATCTGAGGGTGACTAGATGGGAGGCATGCATTGCATTTGCATAATGAGCCTGTCGTTACGATTTCAGTGTCAAAAGTTATGTGTCATGGCGTTCTTTGGGACAGGATATGAATGGGAATGGGTTGCTGGATAATATGGATGGCTGTATCAACACTCGCTAGACGGGTCTAAAGGCCCATGTATTAATAAGATCTGTCAATCTACATAAACATTTTTGCGCGGCCAGCTCTCTCAGTCAACCAACGAGGGACTAGTCTGTCTAATGTTGCCACCAGGTACTGTCAAGGAATCCTTGATCTTGATGTTCTGTAGCTGCTGTGCTACATAAGCTTAAGTGCTGCAAGATTGAGTTCAAGAGATCGACTTGGATCTCGAGACGAAGACCGAAGCAACAGTGGCATGTCAAGACCTTGGAGTGACTCACAGAGTGCGTGATTGGAGAGTTGAAAGTAGCGGTGGAGATGGGTAAGTCAACTTGCAACTTTAACAATCGCAGAGCACCAAGATCATCGTCGGGAGGATCCAGCCGAGACAGGAAGCAGCCGGCCTTCTTTCTCCGCAACACACGCAGGACTCGGATTGCCAAATTTGGACACGGCTCGCTTCGACATGAGGTGAACGGCTCTGATATGGAGTCGGGTATGGGGGTAATTATACCCGAGGACGTCAATCGGGTACGTGTTGACCGGATATTCTACTTTTGATTGCGACCGCGGAGCCAAACCCTTCAAGACCGGCTCAATCCGATACATGACAAGTACACTCTACTTATCCTAGATGTGGCTGATTATGTATCAAACCTCCTCGTCCTAATCCTAGACTCAATCCTGTATGTTACCAACTCTGTAGGCAAGTTCCTTCTTCGTCTTGCGTATCTACCGCCCCATCTCATCCGACTGACAAAATAAAGCAAGGTGGCTACTGCAAGAAGTTGAAACTTGCTCAAGCCATAATGCAAATATCTTCGCCGTCACATGAAAACCCCATCTTTTTACATCCTATCATCCCACTTCTCGTCCCATCGCTGGTAGCGAAGGATCAACTACGTTGCTGGCTGCATTGGACGAGAGGACTAGATCAAGACCACATCATCGCTAACTTGCAAAAAGATGCCAACTTTGCTTTGTATTGCTTCCATGTCATAGAAACACACAATTACATGATTCTCTTATTGGTCCGTACAGTAGGCAGTCGACATCGAGATGTAATCTGACTGTCCAACTCAACCGAAATCGACATAATGGTAGCAATCTATCGATATAGAAAAGAGAGAAATTGCACACAAGCATATCAGATTCTAGATCCAAACACTAGCCCTACAGACGGGACTTCCCATACAATTTCAAAATCTCCTAAGGGCGGGCGGCTGTGAAACCTTCATACCAGCGAACCATCTAGCAAGCAACCAAACATCTTCAACAACATGCTCGCCCCGGCGTAGTCTAGAATTCACCATCAAGGTACCTACTTTAGACACCAAGGCCACAGCATAGAGACGCGGTAGCAGCACGCGAGCAAGCCATCCAGACTTCCGGCAATTTCATCGGTCGGAAGGCCGCGGGTGAAATGGACGGTTGGCGGACGAGTGGCTTTCCCAACAATATGGTGAATGTATGGAGCGTCATCCCAAGAATTCATTAGGTTTGAGATTTGAGATCTGAGATATTAGATCTTGACATGCAGGATCATGTCGATCTGGTGTGCATATGCAGACCGAGATGGGCCTCAGGGGAAGCACCTGCCTCAGTATGGCTGCAATATTGCGTGCATATTTGTCAAGGGAAAGTCAAATGCTTTTGCGACATGCACAAAACGATCTTGTATCAGAAAGATGATTCTGCCATGGTTGCATAATCCCTCGCGATGTTAAGTGAAGTGTGTGTTCATGGGGTCTTGTATTGGGAAAGTGTCTGGTCTCGCTTGCTCGTTCTGATCCGAACTCTCTTCAAATCGGTGTTGTCGATACTCGAGGGGTAACAGCCATCAGCGTGCAACAGAGATTTAGAATATTGATATTGCAGCTAATTGATAGTCCATACTAGCGGGCTCGGAAAGTGAGTTACTGGATTTGGTTCACGGTAGAAAGCTGAACGGTGAATAACCATGGAAGACTTGCTGAGGGGCTCACCTGCGCAGGCTGAGGGCGCGATGAGCCGAGGGGGCAATTTTCCCATCATATCAATTCAAATGCTAGATGGGATCTCTGTAGAGTTCTTTTTACATCCGACAGCGTAGTGCATTAATCTCGTTGACTGATAACCACCCGGCAGTCCTACCGAGCATTTTCGCGACGTTGCAAGCGAGATAAGCCACAACTATTCAGCTCAGCTTGTTTCCAAGTCATGTCTTCGAGAGAAGTCTCAGCTGATAGACTGTAAAGTATGATGAGACCCAAAACTATGATGGGTCTTTTCGATTTTGCGAGTTTCTTCGGGGTCCGAAGAGAAACAGTTTGGTCCACCTCGCTAAACCCAAGCGAAGACCAAACGTAAACAAACTTCGCAATGTGAACGTGCCCACAGAGCAGAGGCTCACGCTCATCAAAACGATGCTATTTAACGAACAGCAAGACCTTCCTTATCGCACCTCAGTAATATAGAGCGCGAGAATATACTCGGGGTATAAGATAGCTGGAGGTCTTAAGCTCCATAATCAACATCTTTCATTTTTCTGATCAAAATAAAGGGACATGGCGCCGGACTTTTACACCTTTAAGGACATCAATCTTTTCTAACAATGCAAGTATACGCAGGAAGCGCGTCGTTAAAATTAGACCCGAGAGATCATTTGCATACCTATGCTCAACGAGAACACAACGGTTCGCATTCATACCATGCCGCCATTTACCAGTGATAACCAATCACAGTCGGCTTCCTCTACCCTTCTTCTGATCTGCTCCCTTCAGGGTATCAGAGCTAAATTTTTCCCCTACCAAGTCCTCACTTGTATTCCATAATCTGTCTGCACTGACTGGATCAACAGCCCACTTCGATGGTCTTTTCATCTGACAGTCGTGCAAATAGACACCATCGCTTACTACAGAACACATAGATTAGGACGAAGTACTTCTCTCCTTTTCCCTCGACTTCGCTGGTCGAATATTGCTCTGACTAGGCTTATGTTGGGAGAGATAATAAACAAAGGTTAAAGAACATACTATCAATCTTCGGATCAAACCCAGCAACAACCAGCGTCGCAGCTCCCTGATCCACAGTCTTCCATTCCGAGTTGGGAATACCAGAGAGCATACCCTTCAGCATCTGCTCATCTGCGCCTCGGACAAGGTTCGTCATGATGTCTTAAAGCCATGTTAACACTATCTCTAGCTTGCGAAATATCACGAATTCAACAGAAGACTTACTTCCGGGACTCACAGCCCAACTCCCTAAGCCCCTACTCCCAAATATCCGATTCAACTCGACACTGAACAACAAATTCGCAGTTTTACTCTGCCCATACGCCACAGCCGGCTCATAACCTCCCCCACCTCGCAACACGCCCTCCGGCATACCTCTTCTAGGCTGTTCCTCCGGCGGGACTTGTACGCCATGCGTTTGGTGCAGGTCCGAGAAGCGGATAGGTGAGATGCGGTGGGCTTCAGAGGTGGTGTTAATGACTCGCTTCCTTGGGCTCCAACCGACTTGCGGTGAGGAAGACATTGAGGCAGATTTAAGAGCAGGTTTGAGCATCAGAGGCATCAAAAGACTAGTCAAAAGGAACCCTCCGAGATGATTAGTGGCAAATTGTAATTCGTACCCCTCGGAAGTCAACTCCCGCCAACTGATATTGATCCCTGCGTTATTGAACAAGACATCAATCTCTCCGTCACCGACAGTCTTCTTGATTTCGTCGGCTGCTGATCGTACACTGTTCAAGTTGGAGAGGTCGAGAGCTACGGCTTTGATGGGCGTTGAGGGGTAGAGGGCGTGGATCGAGGAGGTGACGGTCTGGATATTGGAGAGGGTGCGGGAGGCGAGGATGAGAAGCAAGGGCGATTGTGAAGCGATTGCGAGCGCGAGACCAGAGCCGATTGAGGAGGGTGAGACTCCCGTTACCACGACTGTGGTTGGACATGGCGTCAGCTTTTAGACTCCTTCCGTCAAATGAGCTGTCCAATATGACATTTATCGATTGAGATATCTCGTAAGGGCAGCAATACAGAAGCAGAAAACGGTGTCTGGGGTGCAGTGCAAGAACCCGGTCGCTGCATGCAGTGCTGTTTGATCATGGGAGGCTCGCTCTCGCTCGCTAACCACACAGGACAGAGGAGAGATCGAAATATGACAGAGGTATCAGAGAATACACGCAGTCGCTTCTTTATAGGTTGTACGTATCTCTTGTAGTACGACCCCAGAAAGGCGACTGCGACCAAGGCCCGAACATGGCTGGACCAAAATCCGCTAACTCTCCGCTCGATCCAAGTCCACCTGAAATGTAAACAAAAAGAAACGACCAAACAACTCACCACACTTCCCCCTAATCTCATCCCCAAACACCCTAGCTACCTCCAGCGCACTAGTACCGAACCCAAACTCCGGATTCGACAACATTTCCACTTCAAATACCACGACCAACACTAACACCAACACTCAGCTCCTCAGCAACCAAATCTCACAAACACAAACGCCACGAGAACCTTCCTTCCCTCGACACCCCCTGCGACCCAGAAAGTGACCTCCTATCAGTATTCCGTTGCCCCAGTGAAATTTGAACTGCCTTTCCTTAGTCCAAGCAAGAAGGTCATTAGTCTGGCCACCTTAATATTGATGTTATTTTTCCTTCATTACCATTCTGTTGCCTGCTTACTTACCCCGCTTCTCGAATCGCGCACGGACCCCAGCTCGGGGCTCATCTCACTCGTAATTGAAGCGGACGGATGAAATGGGAAGTAAACAAACCAAACCAGACCACCAATCCAGGCTCCTAGGTAACTGGATGAGGCGGAGGAGGCAAGAAACAATGCGGTTACATCCAGGGTACTGTCAGGGTTAATGCGTCGGTACTACTGAGGGTTAGGCTTAGTGCTAGCCTAGGTGCCCGCAGCGGAATGTTAGCGATATGTTGTACGACAATGTGTTTCACTCAATGTCAATCACCGAAAAAGGAACAATGTGTAGAGTGGGTAATTGTCTGGTATTTTCAAGTCCGGAGATAATCTAATACACAGAAAAGCGAGTTCAAGCAGGGAATCTCTAATGCTCCCGACTGTCAGCGACACCTAGAGATAATAGATGCCACGGCCCAGTAAGAAGTAAACAAAGATAGTGCTAAGAACTACAAGTGAAGGTAAAAGTATACCTCCAACCCAACTCATAAATGGAGGTCCGTGAACCCCCCGGCCCATTCCGTGTCATTGCCATGACGTTTGTAGCCATGATCACGGCTCTTCTCCTTCGCCCATGGGCAACCCTTGCCCTTATCCCTAGCACCAGTATCCTTAACAGTAGTATTCAACTTGTCCCAAACTCCAACGCCGGCTCCAAAACCAGAGAAGCCCAAACCAACATTTCGACGTGCCTTCCACAACTCGGGAGATTTCTCCGAGTCTGAAGTACCAGTGTACGCTCGCCTGCGTTCTCCCAACTTAGACCACTTATCGCCAGTGGTTCGCTTGGGTGGTGGTGAGTATCGAGGAGAGTACTGCGGAATGACCATCTCTTTCGGTGTATCATGGAAAAAGAAGCCATCTGCGACGAGATCTCCATCGATATCATTGGCAGCAGTGACAACATCGGGCTTCGCAATATTTACAAAAGAAGAGCTCTTTGGCTCCAACGGGGGACGGCGTATCGTATCATCTTCATCGTGCTTGCTCTCGTGACTCCAGGTTCGTGCATTCTGCATTTGTCGTGCCTTCAATTGCTTGTCGGCTTCTTCCTCCTCTTCTTCGATGTCCTCATCCCAGAGGTCGCTCCAACTCTTGGACACGACCTCGTTCTTCTTGCCGAAAATTGATGCAAGGGATGGGAGAGGCTTTGGCTTTGACATGGTGATTGGAAGTGAGCCTGAGATTGGGGTGAGGCTCGCCTTAGGTGGTCCAGACTTCATTGGTCGTCTGATAGCCATCGACTTCATCGAAGCTCCAAGAGATGAATCGAGCATGGATGCCAACGATGGGGTTTGTTGACCAACAGAGAACCAATCCTTGTTGCTCTCCTCCGAGCTGGGGAAGAGATCCTCGGAATTGTAGCTCTCGTCGTCTGCAATGACTGACAGTTGACGGAATTGTTGAGGTGGGCTGGCATGCAAGGCCTTGGCCCATGGGAAAGAACCATTGTCCACCTGGGGGCTCTGGATGGATGGGGTGCGAAGAGGCTCCCGGTTGGCACTGGCGATGCCTCGTCTCTCGGCCATGCAGAAATCGTCCAATGATTCATCGAAGGTGGTGAAGCTGACGAGGCGTTCCAGAGCCTCGCGTGCACCTTGCAATGAACGCTTGCGTGGGTCCAAGCTCATGCATTGAGCAATGACTTCATAGGTGTCTTGAGACATGTTTGGGAAGACATCGAAAAGTGACTGCTTGTCGCGGGAGAAGTCCAAGAACAGAGGGTCCGATTCCGTTGGTGTGGTGAAAGGGTTTCGGGAGAAGAGGATGTTCAACAAGCAGATACCAATGGCCCAGATATCGGCTTGTTCAGGTGCGTATCCGGCTCCGGCGGAATCGTATTGTTCTGGAGACATGTATCGGTCACTGCCAACTGTCGTCTCGTAGGTCCACTTGTCGGTGGTAGCGAGGCCAAAATCACCGAGTTTCATCTCCCCGGCTTGAGTGAGGAAGATGTTCTCTGGCTTGATGTCTCGGTGGAAGAGACCCTTCTCGTGGATGTAGGCAACAGCATCGACGAGCTGAAGCATGAATCGACGAACGTGTTCGGTTTCCAATGGACCGGTACCAGTTCGGATGGCCTCGTACAAGTCACCCCTTGCACAGAACTCGAGGACGATGTAGATGTGAGCATCGGTCTCGAATGAATGGATAAGATTGACGATGTTTGCGTGGTTGCCTAGGAGTGCATGGCAGGCCAACTCCTCAGACTTCTCATCAACGGCAAATGAATAGTCCCCATCAGTGATGGCTGACTTCTTGGTTAAACATTTGATTGCAACCATCTCGTTGTTGGTCAGATCCTCGGCCATGAAGACCATGCCAAAGGAACCATGGTTGAGTGGAGATACGGTCCTGAAACGTCCATCAAGGACAACTCCATCGTAGAATCTATCTCGGAGGCACTCCATTTCGAAATATGTGCAGATGAAGTTGTTGAGTGTTGGTGGAGGATAACGTAGGATGTATGATAATTAGGTGTGAGAGCGGCAAAAGCAGTAGTAGTAGTACAACGGCAATGTTTTTGGTCCCGAAGAGAATGCAGTTGAGCAGTACGGTTGGGAAATGCTTTTGTCTTTCTCTAAACAAAGTTGATAGCACACGGAGCAAGGCTCCAGAGGAGGTGGAAGAGCCGAACCGGAAAGGTGGAAATGTCGATAATCAAACTGGCAACGCTATATAGATGGATTTCAACCGCCGAAAAAATGATAACTGGTGAAAACTCCGGGTGTGTATCGTGATTGGTAGGGGTCAGAGGCTCATTGATGGGTATTCGAATCGCTAACAAAGGGAATTGTGTGTTGGTCGTAACAGATGGACGAATGTCCGGGAAAGAAATGAGAAGTCGTTATGCTGACATGGAAGTCAAAAGTGTAAAGAACGAGTGTCCAAGGTATTGAAGTATCCTCAGAAGCAGTACGGGCAAACGTACTGCCGGAGTGTGTTTGTTGTGGAAGTGTTGTGGAAGAGTGAAGTAGGGTGTCGACGAGTAACGAGTCAACGGACGAGGCAGTGCAATCAACAGATGTCAATTGCAAAGTGTCAGGATGGGTAGTCGTGAATGAGTTGTGTTGTGGGTGAGGAACGCTCGAGAAGTTCGTTGGGGAGGAAGGTTGATGACTCGACGGAGTATCGAGATTGTCAGATTGGAAATCGGTTGTGAAGCTGAAGTCTATCTGGAGACAATCTCGGGAACTGTTGTTGAAATCATGTGTTGGTTGTTTTGGTTGGAGGGAACAGGTAGTCGAAGAGCTTGCTCTCCGTCTGCCTTATCCGCTTGGGACGAACTGAGTTGTGTCGTGGATGGAGGAAGAGCTGCAGCTTGGAGCTTATGGAAGAGCAACGAGGAGATGATTCGTCGATCGTCGAGATTCTTTCAGAAAATCGATTGTGGACAAGTTGCACAAGAGTGCAATGCTCTGATGGATTGGGTTGTGTTGGTTGAGGAATGTTGTTGTTGCTTCGAAGCACTTGGGAATGACGCAGAATGGAGGTGGTCAAGGCGAGATCGGTGAGATGACTCGAATGAAGCGTGGAAGGCGAGAGTGAATAAGGGAAGTGAGGATTAGGTGGCGAGCGAGAGAGAGAGAGAGGAAGTAGATAGGTAATTAAGAAGGAGGTGAGGTCGGAGAAGAGAAGGAAGGAGAGGGAAACTGCGAACGACGATGGATGTGACCAGTCCTAAGTATCATGCAGCTTTGGGGTTGATGGATGGATATGGAGATGGGGAGGGAAAGAAGGTGAGAGAGGCAGGACGAGGATGGGATGCAGGGCACTGGGGCAGGCAAGTCAACAGCGAGTCGACCAGCGGGTCTGTCTAGTCCTTTTCGAGTTAGGATTCTCTGACGAGGGACGGGGGTGTCGGCCTTGGAGTTGATGTCGCAACCGCTGCTCTCGCTGGATGTCAGTGGTTGAGAAGGTGCCTTGAGCCTTGAGCCTTGCTCTCGTTGGCCACCCAGGCAGACCAGGTCCTCTCAAGCACCGGCTCCCCGTTGCCCTGGCCCCAGTGCTGCTTCAGGGAGCTTCCAGATGGATCGAATCCGCTGCCAGGCTTTGTTTAGTGACCAACCAGGCAGTTCCAGCGCTGCAATGCTCTACGGGAAACCCACCGAGCCCACTGGACGCACGCCGATCCACCACACCACACCACACCAGACTCGTGGCCACGCTTACCAGAAACAGGCGGGCTCGCCCAAATTGGTTCTGGCACGGTGAAGCATCCCAGCAGCCTTCAGAGCAGCAGATGGGCTTAATGTCGGATAAAGGCAAGTGGCAGGAACGCGAGAAGGCCAGCCAGTCAGACAGCTGGCGTGGGAGGATGTGGAGAGAGCTGGGGCCATAGTTGGCTGCTGCTTTAAACAGCTTCTACGTCTTTCTACACTGCCAACACCCACGGCGCCACGTATTGGCTGTTTACCTGCACACCTCTCGGACTATTGTGGGGCCATTCTTTAATCTTTATGCATGCGCCTGGTTCTCCTGTGGACTGCATGCGCATGCGTAGGCGCAGCCTGGGCCAAGCCAAGCTGACCAGTCCCGAACTTGCGCCATCCTTCTTGAAGGGAATTTCGAGAAAGAACCTTGAGGGAAGAATGATAAGATCTGCCTGAGGTTATGGACAGCTCGAGGTTACAGAGCCAAAGCCAAAGACAGCTCGAGACACCCCTCCTTCCCTCCGATGTCCGCTCCCCATCCCAATCCAGCACTGTGTAATCTTGGGAAACAGACCACGAGGCACCTTTCAGAAACATGAAATCTGTACACAGAAACCGTTGGAATTCAAATGTCGTCTGCACTTCCCCCATTTACAACTGCCGCCCATGACACATCGTAATCTTGCGTACTCGTACTGCACAATCAAGCTACGGAAAGCTAGACAACGGATCGGCTCCCCTTTCTTTGTGAGCGCGAGCGAGTGAGTGAGTGAAGTGACTCGCTAAAAGAGGAAACATCGTCGGCGGAGGTCGTGTGACCTCAATCGCTGCTGCCACCAAATGCTGTGATGATTGACGAAGCCGAGACAGCTGCGCGACCTCCCTCAATGAATCTCACGATGTCTGTCCTGACTCGTCGAACGAGAAAGAAGGGAATCTGCCGAGTTCCTTTGACCTCCACAAAGCCCATGCAAGCGAGAGAATGCATTCCCCGGATTTCCCATCCACTTGAAGGCTTCAATTGATCCGATCCTACCGTCAGCACGACATCACATCAGGCCAACTATCTCCTGATCAGTTCACAAAGGTTTCGACTGCCCCTCATCCAAGCTCTTCATCATCGTGGCTTCAAAGTGTCAAAGCAGATGTTGAGAAGATTCGGATACACCGGAGACCATCGAAGACCCCGCGATCTGTTCAGTCCGGGGAGACTGACACTGACTTTACCTCCATTTGCTTGGTCAATAATTGATTGCCTTTATGACGACTTAAACATGTTCCAACTTCGTATCGCCGTGATGAAACGCCGTAGACACATTCGCAGATCCCCCATCTATCCAGACGTTCATCCAGAACTCTGATACAGCAGCAGGCCACCAGCATTCCTTACCAACAAAAAACAGCCGCCGACCTCGCACCTCGCAAGGTCTCCAGCATCTCATCTCGATGGCCCAACACTACACACACACATCTCGATCCTTCTCAAGTTCCAAGGTCTTCCCATTCGCCAGAATAGACGCAGCCATGCCTCAGGCTCTACTTCAGAAACGTCCAGAGGCCACGGCCAACTCACTCAACCTATCACCAGTAACCGCCCTACACCTTCTCATCTATCTGAAGGGCTGTCTCGGAAGTTAACTGGCTGCCCTTCGGAATTGGATTCCAAACATACTCTCTGCTTCAAAACGTCCTTCGCTTCGCTGAATTTCCCAGCCCTGCGAGGCCGACGCGGCGGCCATCATCATTCCATCATGTCTCATCTAACTGTAAATACTGTTTGGGGTGGGACGATGGTGGTTGGATGGGGAGGGGAAAGCTTCACTAGGTTGTTGCTTGGTTGCTTCAGTTTCGTATGATGATCCTCCCCACGCTTCGAGCTTCCCTTTATCCTGAATGGCTTCTGAGAAGGAACTCTGATAAGCTCAGAGCTTCCAACTCGCTCGCGGCGGCAGATCGCTGTGTCTGATCGACCCATACATCAACAACACTGCTGTAGGGGTAGCGAGGGTAGGTATCTCTTGACGTCGTATCTTTTGGGAGGGGCAGGATGAATTCGTATCATATGGTAGGCATTGAAAGACAAGACGGGACCCTGAAACTTTCCAATGGTCTTGTCTTTGGCTCCTCGTACTGATGGGCCAGTGTGCAAAACTTCGTTAGCTGTCAAGCAGTCCCGCTGCTTCGCTTGGTGACACCAAAACATCGAACTGCCGCAACACAGTTCCTGTCTTGTATTCCCTCAGCGTAGCTAGCTATGGTACCACCAGCGAGTAAGAGAACCAGCCAATCATGGAGCCGAAGAGAATGAATTGCAGGCTCCCGCAAGCAAAGCTGTACCACATATGGCGAGAGCTGTGGCGCCATACCAGGAGACAGAGCTCTCCCTTGCTTGAAGCTTCAAGCTCTCGCATTTTCACAGGCCAGAAAGAAGCGTGCAGCACCCAAACCTCCACCCAAACTCTCCCCAAAGCCATTTCACTTCCCAAACCCAAATCATCCTATCCCATCCCATCCAAACCTCGCAATCCCCAGATCCTTCATCCAGCCACGGCTCGCCCAGCACGATCTGTGACACCTCACACCCGTCGCCGGGACCACCATGGTATCAAGATCCAGTGCACAGGGCATACCCGTCGTCTTGTCTTGACATCCATCCTCCCCTCTTGTCTGAATTTAGCTTTCGCATCGCCCGGCAAAGAAACTTACGGACTTCGTTAACCCCACAATTGACTTTAAATCTGATACGGGCGTCACGTCACTCCGTCTGCGCTGGCCTCACTCCTCTGTAAAACCCCACAGCGAGCCCGTTTCAACAAACGACACGACTCCACGAAGGGAGCTCTGGTCTCGTCTGGAAATTCTTTGTTCCCAGCTCCGAGGCAGCCCAGCAAAAGCAACAAGCAGCCAGCTCAAGCTCAAGCTCGAGTTTTCGCTTACGATCTCGCCATGCCCCGCGAGCCGAAACAACACCAGCAACAAGAAAGAAAGCGGTGAAAGTCTTATCTTTATCCACTAACCCGCTACTTACTGCACCCATTCTCAAACAACCAAAAGATCTTCAGCAGCGAGCTTTGATCCTCGAATAAGAGTGCTGGAAAATGTAAATACCAAGCTTGTCGAGCTGCTAGCTGTTAGAGAGGAAGATCTAAAGGATGGCTGCATATATCTAATCGATACGACAGTGGTCTGGACCCTCTCCTTCTTCTTATCCGGGATATCTCTTCCTCCTTATTCCGTACCGAGATGGAGATCATATCGACTTGATCTTGGGCTCTCAAGTCGACTTTGACAGGAGGCCCGAGAAGGGAGCTTCCGCTGCAGCCAGCCATCCATCCTCCGCCAGCAGTGCAGGACATCAACGACGGTGAGGCGAGAATTTCCCGCCTCCAGATCTGATATCCACAAATCTATCTAGCTGCCTTGCCAGCAGTTCCTGAAGCTATCCCGTACTGGTTCAATAGTACAGGCGTAGCCTTAACGCATCTGCCGCAGGAGCTATCTGTTCTTTCAGTTCATTTGGAAGTTTCTAGCAATGATCGTATAGGTCCTCGAATGGTCGCTTCACCGTCTTTTTAAGTTCTACTCCTCGGACCTCTCTGTCTTGTCTTTAGCAAATCTTCAACAGATCCACCAAATAGAAAGCAAGACATTTCCAAAACCTCTCCGTACACAAAACAAAAATAAAATAAAATGTTTTCAAAACAAAATAAATTTCCCTCCCGCAGCGGGGCCGTTGAACTGCTGGTCTTGCCTTGCCTTGCCTTGCCTTGCCTTGCCTTGCCATGCCATGTCCGCCTATCTACCTGCTTCCTGCACATGCGAACTGTGTGGACCAAAAGTCATGCCTGCCATGCAGTCTCAGACCCTGCCACCGTAAAGAAGGAGAAGAAAAAAACCATCCGAACTATTGAAATTTCCCTACATCCTACATCTTCACCGCTGCCACAATCTTAAAATTCCATGCATCTAGCGCGATCTGGTGTCAACAAGAGGGAAACAGAGGTGAAGGATTTGCCACATGTCCCTTGAAAATCCTCGGCTCACAACCCCGAAGCGAATCAATTCTCCCGGCCACCAGGCAAATTAGCAAATCAGCAAATCAACTTTGACCAAAACGACAACACAACACAACAAAAACACCAGCCAGAAGCCATTTCGACCAGTCCAGTATCCATTCACCTGCCTTCAACCTGCATACCCAGACCCATATTCACGCATAACGCACCCAAGATCAAGCAGCTAACCTTCCGTTACCCACTCGTATAAAAGGAAGGCTTGCATCTGCCCCATCTTAGCTGCACGTTTCCTGCACGTTCACCCATCCACCCCATCCACCACATCCATCCACCTTCTGCATCCTTCCTGCAACTCTGCATGCACCGCTACTGCAAGTCCTCCTAGTAGCCCAGCCCCAGCTCACTTTCCCGCGCACTTGACTGGTCCAGATCCCACTATCCCCAGAACAGCGCAATTGCCATCCGTTTCTCTTTCGCGGACTTCCCAGGCTTCGCGGGCTTCGCCAAATCAGAACAGCGCAAAAACACATCCAGCAAATTTTTCACTGTACACCGCTATCTCGACACGACGATAATCTCAAATTCTAATTTCCTACCAGGCAGTTGAGATTCCTGCTTGAGAAGAGGGCAGAGGTTGAGGAAAAACTGGGAAATTAGTTCGAGTCGGTGAGAGAGTGAGAGAGTGATGGCTGAGAAGTTGGAATTCGATGGGGTGGTGTTGGATATCGGTAGGTTTCCAACTCCCCGCATACATAATTCAGCTTCAACTTCATCTTTAAATTTCAACTTCCTTCTTGGGACACTACAGTACCCAGGAGGTTTGAGCTGCTACAAAATCAAAATCAAAATTGATGCAAGAGTAATGGATCACGTGGATCAAGACATGGCTGACTCATTGGTTTGTTGTTTGTAGAAGGCACGGTTTGCCCAATTTCCTTTGTGAAAGAGGTTCTCGTAAGTCCTGGAATTCTTGCTTCTGCTTTCACGGTGTTTCGCTACTTCTTGAGTTTCCGGCTTTGCGTGTTGCTTTTCAAGTGTTGGTTTATTTACATCATGGGACCTGGAAAGGCGAGGTCATCGTTACCTCCGTGCGGTACCAGCCACCAGCGTGTCTGCTGTGATACATCGAGTTTGCAGTTCTCGATTTTTCAGACGACCCTCTTGCTTCAAAGCCAAGTCTACCATACCAGCCCGCGTACTCTTTCAGATCCATGATCCATCCCTCATCAAGCAAGGCCTACCATTCTCATCCCACCATTGCTCGAACTGCCGTTGTTATCCAATCTCAATACCGCAACAAGCGACAAGGCACCGAATGAGCGAAGAATATTCCTTCTTTAGGGTCACCTGTGCCCAAAAATCAAGCACAAGTGTTGCGATACCTTCCATCCCATTCCAACCTATTACCCAAATCAACTCCATGATTCGCCACCTCCTGTCACAACGAGACATCAAGGCTGCATCGTGGAGGGACACTAGCTGTTGTATCGCCTGTCTCGTAGCTTCCATTCAAAGTCTTGTCTTGCCTCTGGGGCTGAGGAACCATGAAGCCAATCCAGTCCAGCCCCAGCCCAGAATTAGAAGTGGAAGTGGCACGGGATCAAAAAACTCGCCACGCGGTTGGTTGCATTTCCATAGCGCACTCAATCCCGCAGCTGTCATGTCACTCAAGTGGCTGGGCTCGCCTGGCTGATGACTTTATTCTCCGCGAGGATTTGCTTGGTCAATCGTCTCTTGCATTCCTATCAGAAGTCAATATTGCGGGGGAGGGGTGATGTTGACTCGCGGAAGTATGTGCCGATGATAGTCTGTTCGCCTCTTATTGCCTCTCCTTGCTTTGGACCCGCAGTCCGGATCTGGACTCTGGAAGAGATCGTGAAATGTTACACGAGTCGATGCTGGGAATTCAGATGTTTGGCATTGATAAGCAATTTCCACTATCACTATCACATCTCTGTTCCCAGCTCGCTAGTAGTTGAGAGTCTCAGTCTCAGTTGTCAGTCACTTGGTCTCATATTTCCTTATTCGAGGGGTCCCTGCATACGCCACCAGTACTGTACCCCGCAACCCCAATCAGTCAATCAATTGACACAATTCCATACCATTCCTTCCCAACATCACTAAATCACACATACTCAGTCACTTCCTTCAAATGGTCACTTGACCAAATTGCAACCTCATCTCACCCCAAGAAAGAGACGAGAGAGAAAAAGAAACAAGCAAAACTAACCATCCTCTCCCTAATCTAGTTCCCCTACTTCCTCCACACCCTAACCACAAACCTCTCAACCCTCTGGACCTCTCCCACCTTCACCCCCTACCTCTCCGCCTTCCCGTCCTCTCACACAACCTCCCCCAGCACCTTCCTCTCCCACATCAACCACCTCGTCTCCACCGACACCAAAACCGCACCTCTCAAAAACCTACAAGGCTACATCTGGCTCTCGGGCTACGAATCCGGCGAACTCAAATGCCCTTTATTTAAGGATGTCTTGCCGGCGTTCCAGAGATGGAGGGAGCAGGGGAAGAGGATCGTGATTTATAGTTCGGGGAGCGTGGCGGCGCAGAAGTTGCTGTTTAGGTATACCGAGGATGGGGATTTGACGGGGTTTTTGGAGGGGTACTTTGATACGGTTAATGCGGGGATGAAGGGGGAGAGGGAAAGCTATACGAAGATTTTCGAGGCAATGAGAGAGGTGGAAGGGGATGGGAAGAGTGTGGAGGATATTAGTAAGTGGTTGTTTTGTAGTGATAGGGTGGAGGAGGTTGATGCTGCGAGGGAGGCTGGGATGCAGGCTGTGGTTGTGGTGAGAGCGGGGAATGCGCCGTTGAGTGAGGAGGATAGGGAGAGGCATGTTTTGGTTGAGAGGTTTGATGAAATTGGCAGTGTGGAGGTGAAGTAGAGGAAGTAGAGGATTGATGAGGGCCTGGCTTTACTCATTTGCGAACAGCATGGCTTTTACATGACATAGATTCTAGATGAGTCCAGAAATGGAACTATGCAACATTTCACGGTACATACATACCTGAAACCCGATGAAGTATGATCCCAACTTGATGTGACCATTGTTCACTCCACGTATCTTCGTTCTCCATTGAACAAATAGCTCATATATGCAAGTAATGCGCCGGGGTGCAACACACCCAAATACGATCCTCACCTCTCTCGTCTTCGAGCCACATAAGAAAGTATAAATTATCCGTACTGACTCACAAACCGCATAGTCCAATGTAATCAAAACTTTGCTCGAATTCAAATTTTTCCAAATCACAAGTCATATATCGTCCAGTTTACACATTTCCCAGTTCTCTTCTACTGTTGTTCCACGGAACCAATCTCAACCATCCCATCCAGACCACCCCCCTCCAATCACCCGCTCCCATACAAATTAGAACCACAGAAATTCATCTAGCACATCATTCAAAGCCTGTCAATCACCTCCCCTTCAATCTTCCAGCCTGCTTGCTATTCATTCATCCATGTATCCATCAATCCAGTAAACAACTTCCCTCTCACAGATATTAAAGCAACCATGCATCCGACTTATCAGCCCACCAATCAACCACCGCCTAGCTAGACGACCAGTCACCAAAATGCCTCAAACAAAGTCCCGTAAGTCCACTCTGTCAGCCAGTTACTATTAAAAATTTCTGACTTATCGTTCTCTTGATCGATATGAGCTAATATTTAATTTGTTTGTTTACTTGTTTACATGGTTATGAACTCGCTTAATCCGGGTCGTTTTGAAGGGGGTAAATTGCAATGTCATTTTGGTGGGTAAATTGAGAGGATAGAACGAGGGGACTGCGTAGAAGTAGGTGCTTGACTTCGTGAATAGGGAGTAGGAGACATGCCATTGCAGAAAGTGGAAATTGAAGGCCATGTATACCGAACGATTGTGGTGGAGGGGGATATTCGTGGAGGTATTATTTGGGGCAGGCGAAGTAGACTGTAGCGCACTGAGTAGACATGCGTACCATTTCTCAAGAGATGTACAAGGTGAAGAGATTTTGCTAGAGCAAGTATAGGTCATACGAGAGTATGTAGATACAACTCTGTGGAGTTCAGGGTGAGAAATCAGACAGGTGAGGACGCAGTGGCTCTATGTAAATACGGACGGCCAATGGAGACGGTGGACTGAGTTAAAAGGTCATTCTTTAGGTATCGAGACATTAGAGGAAAATGGATTCATTCTCAACAATACTAAGATAAGCATCTCATGATTCTCGTGTTCATTATCCACAAAGCGCTATGCACAATATACAAGAAAATCAATTGCAGCCTTCCCAATGCTGATGCAGCGAACCGCTAAATGCAACGAGATGTCCACCCTATTAACACGCATTATCCTCCACTCAAAAATCCATAATACAAAAATTCTCGCTTTTCTTCCGCTCGAGCTGCTCTCGTAGAGACACAAACATGACGCAGATACAGCCAAACCTGATAACACACAACACGCATATACAGACAGTAAGCTAGCTCACTCACTCAGCACCAATCAAAGACTTCGGTAAGAACGCCCAAACGGTTCCCACAACAGCCAGTACCGAGCAGATACCAATAAGCACATAATCCAGCATCCTCTCCCTCAGACTGATCTCCTTGCCAAAGATCTTGAGATAGAACATCAATGGCAGAATGACACAGATAGTGAAGCAAAGCGAGCTGCCCATAAACGCCATAATGCTATCGAAAGCCGGGAAGACGATGGCAATGATAACGAATATGACAATGACAACGACCCGTACGACGACACGCAGGATGCCACGTGTGTAGCCCGAGAGACCCGTCAATGCCGGTGAGTCGGAGACGGAGAGGGTGTCGAGCCCACAGATGGCTTCGATTGTTGAGACGATGGGGCGGGCGTTGAGCGGAACTTTTGTGAGAGGAATAATGGCGATGAATACGCTCATTATTATGGAAAGCATGCGGGGATAGCCCTTGGTGTTGAGCAAATTGGCAGTGATCTCCGTCGCTACACCGTCGCCAAACATGAGGATCCCTGCTACGGCTGTCGCGCAGTCAAGGATGTATGTGAAGGTGAAGGTGACTTTGACAGCGCGTCCGAATTTCTGTGGATGCCGCATGTCTCGGTAGATGTTGGGGAAGACAGAGTGGCCGCCCCAAGGTGACATCAAGAGTCCGAATGAGAGGGGAAGTGTGAGCCAGTTGCTGGGGAAGAGGTAGGTCTTTGCTGGTTCACGGAGAGATCCTGGGGTGTGAGGCTTGTAAAAGCCATCGATGAACACAATCGATACAACTGAATAATAGTTAGTGATTTATTCCAAGGAGGATATCTGGTCGCTTGTGGCAGCAAATGAGTGGAATGGACTTACTGCAGAAACACGAAAAAATGCCAACCACACTGCTAAAACTGAGCAGTCTCAATGGAGCAAAGTTCAAGGGTATCAGAAGAATACCACACAGAATCTTCCACTCATTCACACCAACGCCAGGAATCAGAAGATCAAGGGTATCCGCAAAAAGCACAACCAACGCAACACATGCAGCCAACAACTCGAGCATGAACAACACACTAGTAGCTATCCGAGCCTTTTGTCCATAAGAAACATAGGCCAAGTCTGCAAAAGTGATCAGACTGGCATCCACGTCCATGCATTTCGCCAATATCTTAGCCGTATAGGCAGTGACAAGGGCTGAGAATGCAAGGAACGTCATGCCCATAATCCACCCGGCATACTTGATACCCATTGGCAGACTAAGAAGTCCCACACCAATGAGCACGTTGGTGGAGTTGAAAATGGTTTGTGGAAGTGTCGATTGACCAGCCACAGCAAGAACAATCTTTCCATCCTGTTCCACTTCCTTGACCAGAAGAGGTTCCCGATCACCTTCGCCGTGTATCCTCTGTCTTGCTTGTTGCTGCTTCCATAATTGGCCTGCATGAATCATGGAAGACTCGCTCAAGGAAGAACGTATAGTCCCATATGAAGTGCCCACGGTTCCAGAAAGCGGTGTGGCCAAATGTGGTGGAATGGCAAACATGGAAGGGCTTCCTCTTACACTTCCCTGTACGCTTGCCATATCACTCCCAAGCCGCTTCTTCTGGGATTCCTTGTGGTTGAGCGGACGAGGCGTTGTAGGGTCCGATTCAGGTTCGTAGACGGACTCCTCCTCTACAGCATTTTCGGGACTGCCATGTTCTTGGAGATGTGCCCTAATCAAAGATGTTGTAGGAAGTCGTCCATACTCCTCATCTGTTCGCCCATACTCAATCGTATCATCTATGCCACGCTCCTGCTCCCCAGAAAATATGAATGATGGGCGATGCGGGGTAACTTCCAGAAAACCTGCAGCTCGAGTCCAACTTCTGGCAAAGTTCTCGATACTGTTTACACCTCCAACTTGTGCGAGAGAATTCAGTCGCAGGCCTATCGAGGATCTGGTAAATTGTGTCAGTTAACTCATTGTAGTTTAATCCATGGCAGAACTCACCTCCTCCTTCGAAGATCTCCCTGTTGACCACTTTCTGATCTTTCCCGAGGCGTAGTCCCAAGCAGAGCAGAAGATTCGAGTTCTTCTTGGTCTCCAAACCTCACACTCCTCCCTCCAGTCGAACTCACAGAACCTCTGTGGCTGGCCGAAGTACCATACTGGTACTCGTCCCAATTCGAAGGGTTGCTTCTCGACGTCATGATAACAGCTGCAGAACAACAGACCTATCAACCGTTCGCGTCTGAAAATATATACACCAAATAATAATCGACAGAAGAAAGTTCTGCAGAAGAAGAAGGGCGAATAAAAGGGTCGTGAGAAATGTTTCGAGGGCAAGGAATTGAAACGGGCTATTGGCTTCGAGGCTGCTGCAGTCGTGCGGGCTTGATTGCTCTTATCGCCCCGGTCGGCTTGATTGGCCAATTTGGGCAACGCCACGAAAATCCCTAAGAAACAGCCCACTTCATGTACAGAATTTGAAGATGCAGGATGCTGTCATCGGCAGTTAAAATGCTTTCAATAGAGTTATCGAAATTTCGAGAGATATGTCGAGAAGAGGGAAATTCACACCGTTTCTTTACACTTTCCCGTCAACAAACCTTCAACACGGTAGCGCCTGTCAGGAAAGCTTTAGATCAGAAAGAGTTTAGCTTTTGAGAGATAAGAAAAACACAGGCAAAAGATCCCTGCGGCTGACCACAAAAATAATCTGATATCCGACGGCAGCCGCATGAAGCGAGTGGTGCACGGGCTTGGGGGAGATTTGACGGTCGATTTTTCGTTGTCTTTCCCCACATGTTCTGTATCAAACTTGTTACTTTTGAACGGCCCATGCCGTGAAGATTCTTCTCCTCGGGAGCACCGATGGAAATCGCACGTGGGAAGAGTCAGATGCAGCATTTATATTCTGTGACATGACTCAGGAAGTCAAAGACATTTCGACATCAGATCTAGCGAGGAATCATTGTTTGTTAAGGTTCTGTGTGGGGAAGAAAAGCTGGTCGCGTGCCGACTTACTTCTGAAGTTTTGAGTGTCAGTAGGACTATTGTTATGCGGCTTCAGTACAGACTTAGATGATGGATATGGTCCAGGACTAGCTGCATGCTTGAAAAGTCATTGCGGAGAAAACAATCGAGCCGCAATGGTAGGGAAAGTTGTTGAGAATTGGTGGGTGTAGGGATGAACCTAAAATTTCCCGCTATACAGCGATTCATACCATCGACAACCCTCTCAGCACTTGATTGGGATTGCCTCAAAAAAGCTTCCACACCGCAACTCCAAGCGACAACCTTGACGAGCGAGGATTACCATCTTCACATAAGCGAAGATCCCAATGCCCATGACTCCAACTTTCAGACCGCCAGTAAAGCCCAACGGGTAGGTATCCTATACCATGTCTTACTTCAGCACAATGGCGAAGTTGTTCCTCGCACCCCCTGACCGAAGCTCCTCTTTCTTGAATGATATGGTCTTTTGCGGCTTGGGAGCATCCTTGCGCCACAGATAGTAGACGAGTTTGTTTGACAACTTCTTCTTGACCTCGGTGTAACCCAGACTTCGCATAATGCTCTCCAGCTTAGCTTCATCCATGTATCTCGAATTCGTGACACAAGGTACTGGTAGAACAAGGAAGAGACTGGGTAAGAATGTTGCTAACGCTTCCGAAGGTGACGCAGCTTTGAGGAAAGTGAGTGTCCTCAAAAGCATCTTCCCTCTCCCAACCGGATCAGGAACATAGTTGAGAACCAATGATAAGCTGACGACATCAAATTGTTCCTTTTCATCTTGAGGCAGGGGTCGTTCCATAAAGTCCTGTTGCTTGATACCCTCTGCCTGACTGTTCAAGTCTATCCTTTCCACATCGAATAAACGTGACTTCGAGCAAGCATTACTGACACTCAAAGCTCCAACTTCAAGCAATCTAGCTGCTTGCCCATTCGTCGCCAGGTCCTTCAATACTGGCACCACGGGTTCAAGCCATTCCATCAAAATCCTAGACGAGTCCCCGCCTCTCTCCTTGGTTTGGCCTGTGAGACTCGCTCGTTGGTAGCTTTCGATACCGCCTTGCTGCTCGATTTGCTTTGCGATCACTGCAGCTTTCGTGACATCTCCATCAGCAAGCGCTTTTGCTTTCTGCTTCTCCAGGGTGTGGTGAGTGCGGATGAGAGTTCTGGTTGCTTTACTGGATATTGATCGCTTCTGTGGCTTGATTGTCGGCGGTCTGCCTTGAGAAAGCGACCTCAACTTCGTTGTCTTTTTCTTTGCCATTTCGTATCTTTGAGACTATGTTTGTTTTGCTCGAAAGAAGAAGTTCTCGCCAAAGAAAAAGTTCCGGGCAGTCACGTGTGACGGCACCTAAAAGTGCCGATTGCGCTAAGTAACCGAGACTGAGAGAAATCCCACAATCGCAACAATTGAGCTCTTTCTGATCAACGACAACCAACGACAACCTCGCCAAATCCTTCACAATGGCCCCAAAGGACTCAAAGAAAGGTACAGTTTCCTTTCTGACACGTTGAAATATCTTGCCCAATCTGCTTGTATACTTTCTGCAATCCCAAATCAAAATTTTATTTCGCATCTCGAGAAGTTCGAGTTCGACCACGAATAAAAATGCGACGATGAAAGATTGGAGGAAGGGGTGCGCGCACCAGCAGCAGCAGATATTGCGAGTTCTTCGTCAAGACAAGAGCGATTGCTGATGCGTAAGTTTTATAGGTGCTGCCACCAAGGGCAAGGGAAACAAGCAAGCCAGCGCTGCTGCTAAGGCTGCCTTGAAGGGTGTAAGTTCTTCTGACAATCCTCACTACTCAAATCAAAGCTGATATCCTGTTCAGGTCCACTCCCACAAGGTCCGCAAGGTCCGTCTCTCGACCACCTTCCACCAGCCTAAGACCCTCCAACTCTCGCGAGCTCCCAAATACCCACGCAAGTCGGTTCCCCATGAGCCACGCCTCGATGAGCACAAGGTCATCATCCACCCTCTCAACACCGAGAGCGCCATGAAGAAGATTGAGGAGAACAACACTCTCGTCTTCATCGTCGATATCCGTGCCAACAAGCGTCAAATCAAGGAGGCTTTGAAGAAGCTCTACGATATTGACACCATCAAGATCAACACCCTTGTCCGGTAAGCCATATTCTACCACCACAACCCTGAAAATATACTTACGCAATTTACAGCCCTGATGGATCCAAGAAGGCCTTCGCCCGTCTGACCGCTGATGTTGATGCTCTTGATATCGCTGCCACCAAGCTCGCCATTGTCTAAATGTTTGGTCATGTTCTGGGAGTGGACACTCGGGAACGGGATACGATATGGTTATGAAAATGCCAGCGAGTTCCGTGGCTACGGACTCTGCGGTCGTCTTTGCATTCAACGGCGTAAATGAGTTACATACCAATCGGAATTTGCATGCAAAAGTGCCTTTCAATCCCATCTTCACTTCGCTCGCATAAAATTGCTTCAGTGTGATCGATAACTTTTCCATTCGGCCTTGCTGTATGTCAGCCATAGTACGACTGGCTAGCCCATAGCCCCAGAGTGAAGTCTAATTCCGCCCATAGTATTTCATACACTGCTCAACCCATCATTTGGGTATCCCAGAGCTCTATTCATACAATCCATTCGATTCCCAAAATGTAGCGTCTCTTAGTCGCAGCCCCGCCCAATCAGAGATCCATTCACAATCTCTGCTCCAGTGCCATCTCTTCCACTCAACAAACAACTGTATGGATCTCTATCCCTGTGTCCTCATATTGTCAAGATGCTTGATAACCGTGAAATTCGCATCCAAGAATCTATCCACACAATTCTGCGCGCAGCTCTCCTCGCTCTTGTCCAACTTGCTGCTTCGGATTCCTCCAGTAACGCATTTCTTCCAGCAGATGTCCGTAAGGTTGTGAACAGCTATTCAAGAAGACTTGTCAGCAAAGTTACCTCCAATTGAGTAGAATGATCCATGTCCCAGCAGCTACCTCAATATTCGGGGCATGCGGTTCGACATCGTCGAGTACGATTTCCTGGGGAAATCGGTAGGGAAAGGATGGGGAAAGGGCATAAAGGCTCACACTGCTGTATTCTCGCCTTCTGGCTCTCATTCACGATGAACTGCTGCAGCTCCTGTCTATCCTTTGGCGTGAGCTTCGAGAGATCAATATTCTGATCGAGGGCGGAGCTTGGTGAGTCCATGTTCAGGTATGTGGGGTTCTTTTTGGCTAAAAGGCGAGTGTAGATCGAAGGGTGTTCAGATACGGATTGTGTTGCGATGTGTTGAGTTGGTATTTGGTTCGATGCCGTAAATTTCGAGCTCGAGCTCGCGAAAATGATGATGCGCTGCGCTGGCCAAGGATGTGTTGTGATTGGCTGGATGGGGCGTAGGGGATCAGCATCGGTTTTCTGGCGGATGAACGAGCTCAACCTCCCTCTGTGATATTTCATTTTGTATGTTCTGAAAATGTGTAATTACTGCTATGACTTCGACTATGGTTCGTGGCTGTTCATATCTAATTCCAGTGCATAATAAGCATCACATGTGCCTTTTCTTCAATATTTTTCTGGTCTACCTGTTCGTTCTGTACAGTATCTTCGAAGGAAGGATAATTTCGAGCAGAACGGGCTCCTACTTGGAACTACAGGAGCAGCTATTCCACCGAAAGAGGTGTTTATCCTTGCCACATGGACAGCAGATTGAGCACGATAGACGCCTCAAGTATGACTCAAGATAGGATTTCTATATGCGTATTTCCGGTCGAATGCCATTAGATGCTGAACTCAGTTGCGCAGATACCCAGTGGTACGTCAGCTCGAGAATCTAGATATAAAGACACATCTGCGTTCTCTGTTCTTTCCTACTATTTTCCTATGCATTCAATGTCCCAAACCACCATGGAACAATCAACACATTATGATATTGACGCAACCACAACCCTCAACGTCCTCTCGTCCGGGACACCCAACCCCTTCAAGCCCTCCCTCATCTTCCTCCACTTCTGGGGCGGCTCCTCTCTGACATTTAAACCGCTCATATCCTCCTTATCCACCCAAATCCACACCCTCTCCATCGATTTCCGCGGCTGGGGACTTTCAACCGGACCTACAGACCCAACCGGCTACTCAATCAACACCCTCGTTTCCGACATCGAGACCCTTCTACCCAAACTCAATATCCAAGATTTCATTCTAGTAGGACACTCTATGGGAGGAAAGGTCGCACAGCTCATCGCAGGACGAAATCTCGTGCCTGGGTTGAAAGGAGTGGTGCTTTTGGCACCAGCACCGCCGACTCCACTTGAGCTCCCGGAAGAGATGAGAGACCAGCAAAGGAAGGCGTATTGTAGTGCTGAGTCTGCCGAGTTCGTAGTGCGAAATGTGCTATCTTCATGTAAACCGCCACTCTCAGACACAATAGTCAGTTCACTTGTGGAAGATATGTTGAAGGGTAATGTCTACGCTAGGGAAGCATGGCCGAATTATGGGATGGGGGAGGATATGGTCGCAGAAGCTAGGAAGATAGATGTCCCTGTCCTGGTGGTGGCTGGGAGTTTGGACAGGGTGGAACCGGTTGAGAGGTTGAGAAGCGAGGTGTTGGTAAATGTGCGGGGGGCGGTTTTGGTTGTTGTGGAAAGGGCGGGCCATCTTTTAATGGTAGAGAGGCCGGATATGGTGGCAGGGTATGTGGAGAGGTTCTGGGAACAGGTTACTGCTGGATGAAGTGTTTGGGGGTCGAAGGGGAACCTCGTTTCGAGCTGTTTCTAGAACTTAAGATATGCGCACACAGAATTAACCCTGCGTCATCCGTCATAACCATACCTAATGACAGTCTCAAGAACATGCTTTGAATGCAAATTAGCAGTTTCATTATAATCATTCATAATAGCAGACCACTTGATCCAGCTGTGTAGCATACATTGGCCGAGCAGAAGCATACCATCAATCTTAACTTCTGCCCACCCCTTTCCGTGCATCGACCGCCATTTTTGCCAATTTATATCCTAAAGGTACACATAATCCAACAATAGTTTTGAATTCCAACGGGCACACATCTAGTCCGATGGCGTATCTGACTCCGAATCCGGTTCCCTAAACAGCGTAAACTCGAACTTTCCATCAACACGATCTGCAATGGTCTGTCGAATTGTCTTCTCTTGACGCTCGCTGATGGCGTTCTCGGCTTGCTGGTTCATGATTGACAGCAGAAGGCCTCGATTGGTGTCTTGTAAAGTGGAAACGAAGCCTTGCATTGCACGGAATGAGAATGATGAGACAGCGTGGATATTAAGACTGCGTAGATTGGGTAGCTGAGAGAGTCCATGCCATACAGCATCGGTGACATCGTATCCACCGAAGAATACCTCTTCGAGCTGTTTTAGATTTGCTGCTAGGGTCAGAATCTCGGATGTACCAAAGTAGTCGGAGGTAGAAAGGAGGTCCAGGTATTTGAGGTTTGTCAATCTGCAGATGGAGGAGACCAGAATGTCAATATCGTCACGGAAGGCGGTTTCGGGATCTGCTCTCAGCTCCAAAGACTCGAGGAACGTTTGGTGTGATAAGGCTCTGTGGAAATCCTGACTGCCAGCAAGTGGGTAACCAACGACTTGCAACTTCTTGAGCCGGATGTCGTTCTTCAGGCAGACCTGGGTCAAGATCTTTGGACCACTGATGAAGTTTCGCAGCAGAAGCTCTTGAAGTCCTTTACAACGACCCAACCAATTGATAACCTCCAGAAAAACATCATTCTCAGTGGCTTCGAGGTCGACTGTTCCATCCGAGTCCGACAATTCGAGGCTTTCAAACGCAGTGCAACCTTGCAGGAATGATAGGTTCTTGACGGCATCTGATCTCAAACCATCCATCTTTAGCTTCTTGAGCGTCTTGGCGTGATGATTTAGCGAAAGTAGAGTCTCCGGTCCTAAAGCACCAGCACTGAGCGCAGCAAATGATCGAAGAGTGTTTGCTCGCAGTCCACCGAAGAATGATGCCAAGTTGTGATCCGTATCATTCCTCAGACACGTGAAGAAAGTCAAGTCGTCAAAGTTATGACAGCTTTCAGAAATGGCCTCCGCAACGCTCTTGTCCAGAACAGCACCATCCCATAACGTCATACTCTTCAATTTCGACAGACGACTCGTCCAATTTGCGAGCGCAGTGGTACGAATGTTGCCTGACAAGTCCTCCACGGCAACCGTCGTTCTATTCTCGCTGGCTGCTTGGCTGACATAGCTTGTTATAGATTCTCCAACCAACTCTAGAACATTGGTAACATCCAGTTTCTTGTACGATACTTTGGCTCCTCTCATCTTCTGCTTCATTGGTGTCTCTTGGGATTTCAAGAATTGAGCCATATCATTTGCGAAGAAGTTGTCCAGTGCCTTGTCACGGAATTGAGGATCTTCAAGCAGATCGGTGAGATTTCTGAGGTCGAGAGACCGGATATATAGGCAGTAAGGATAGGCGGTGTTTCCGAGACTCGAACGAATGATAGACTTCCATAGTAATGCCCACTTGAGAAGTGTTGTCTTTTGCGCCTCAAGTCGTCCTTGAAAGGTATCATTCTGACTTAGGTCGGCGTCATTGCCTTCACTGCTGGTAATGGTTGACTGGAGGTGAATCCTATTCTTATTAGAACCATTCCTTACTTGCAACCTTTCATACGCACCTGTAAAGCCATAAGAGAGCCGGTTGAACCAGATTCTTCCCCGCCAAGGCGCAGTTGAAGAGGGTGTGGAAGTCTTGTAACTTGGATACCTCCTCACAAACCAGGTACAAAACATCAGCTGGAAGTTCAATCATGGTGGTAAAATGATGAATGGATGATATAGATGTCTTCGTTCCAAAGTATCAAATATCAATAGGCAGCGACACGATGTCGGGTGCCGTATTTTATGTTGGATTTGATGGAGGTGGGTTGCCTACAGTGCAATATTTACAAAACCCCGCAGCGCGTCATGATTGGGGACGCGACTGGAGCTCGGGCCACCTCGAAATCTACAAGTCACGAATTCCATCCATGACATTGAACAAAACATCAGCTGCAATGCATCTTCGGAGTGCCTAATGAGGCCTTGTCTGATATGATCGAGAAAAGCTACCGATACATGGTCTAGTCGTTGAGTCTCAAATATGGCTATCTTGAGCTTCACACTGAACCCAGAGTCCCTGGACAAGCTCCACAGTGCTCTGGCATGCCTATCGAAGTTCTCGGAGGCTGTGGCGATAGAGGCATCTCATGACAAGGTTTGCGATTTCCTATACTATACAATTGAGAGTACTAATGGCCAGCTCAGCTCGTTCTGACAGCTCTCAACTCATCGAAATCTGCCTATGCCTCCTTCACTCTAGGGAGCAAGTTCTTCTCTAAGTATCATTACAAGCCTGTCAGGACCGCTGGAGCTCTACCAAAGGACAAGTTTACATGTAGGATTTACAACAAGGTATGCCGTTCAATCCATTATTATCAATTCCTAGCTGACGGAACAAGGCTTTGTTGTCTGTATTTAAGGGTCGAACTGTGGATCCATCGCGAGAGAAGGACACTGCGGTAGAGAAGTGCAATGTATCTATTGAAGATGGCGAAGGCCAGACCAAGAGTCGTTTCGTGATCAAGATGATTTGTAGACATGGTATGCTACATCTTCGAAAACATTACACAGTCTCTAAATATTGCAGGTGTTTTGAAAACTTACCGCCTGACATTTGAAGCTGTTGCACCTATGCATGCTCTCTTTGTCAAGGAGAGTGCTCACAACAGCTGGTCGATCTCTTCTCGCACGCTCCGTGAGTTTGTTGAGCATTTCGGACCTGGCACCGAGCAATTAGACATTTACTCTGAAGATGGTCGAGTCAGCTTCACGAGCTATACGGAGAAGATCATGTCAGGAAATGGTAGCCATGATCCTTTTCTAGGAAGCGACTTTTCTAACGTCTATGTCAGAAATACTAAAGCAGCCGCTGCATACGACAATCGCAGTGGACACTTTGGAATTTGGGGAGTTTTCCGTTGAGGAGAAGCTTCACATTGTCATTAGTGTTAAGGATTTCAAAGCCATTGTTGCACATTCAGGCATCTCAAACACGATGGTCAAAGCCTTGTATTCGCACCCAGCGAGCCCGATGCAGCTGTCATACAGCGAGGATGGTATCTTGAGTGAGTTCATTCTTATGACCATTGGAGATTCGAGAGGTGCTTCGGCCACACCAGCACCCAAAGCTACCAGAGCCAACTCGAAGAGACCTGCATCTAGACAGCCATTGGAGGCGACCTCTAGCTCCAAGAGAGCAGCAACCTCTATGCCTCCACCACCAGCAAACGCAGCCCCAAGTCTCGCCCGTGAGGCAAGCAGAGTTACCAGACCGTCTCCTCCTCCACCACAGCCTAGCGTTCAGTCGCAGTCCCTCTTCCTCCCCCAGGACGACGACGATAGACAGTGGGATCCATCGAACTACGCCGAGGATGATGAGCAGCTGCTCTGGGACCAGGGTGAAAAGGTGAACGCTGTTGGATTTTGTAGATGCCCATTTGCTGACTTGTTTCAGAACTCGTTGACTATGAACTCTGGACGGCCAGAGACGTCCGACGATCAAGGCTCAGGTATAAATGGCGAGTCAGACCCAGACCCAACACAGCGCCTAGCGCCGACCCAAAGACTATCAGAAGTACATTCCCATGTCCCATACGAGGTATCTCGACTGACAGTGACAGGTCAACAAACTCGGACTATTCGATTGAAGCCCGATAGAGGGATCCGATCACCATCATTGGTCAATCCATCAGAACTGGACGTAGCTTTGCGCCACACCAGAAAGCTGCTCATGCTTTTGGAAGAGTCGGTGGCGGGAACGAGCCATGTCCTTGAGCATCCAGAAGAGATTGTAGCTCAGGTACTGATGCAGACCCAACTCGTAGCACATCCAGCTCCGATGCTAGATATTTTGCTTCCGGGTGGTAGATATTGAGAAGAAGCAATGGTATTCCACTTGCCCTTGACGTCACCGTTTGTGGTACTTGGACCACAATTTCCATGTTCACCCCAACCCCAGGCGTGAACCTTTCCATCATTCGTGAGTCCCAACGCATGTTCACTACCGATAGAAATCTGTGATAACGGTTGAAGGCCGGGTGGAGTCAGCTGTCCGTGGTCGTCTCGTCCCCATGAGAGAAGCTCTCCGTCTTGCTGCAAGACGAAAATGCTGCCCCACGTTGCCCCAACATCTTTCCATCCAGGAACAGTTTGTGGTGCCGTTGATCTCACACTCCACTTATCTGATCCTAGGACAACATGCTTTCCAGCCTCAGGCTCACCGAGCAGATATGTAAATTCTCGACCACAAACAGCCCGAATAGCTTTGAAGTCCAGCCCAGTAATCTTCCGTGGTATATAGATAACGCTTTCTGGTTGACCAATTTGACCTTTCCTACCGCTTCCCCATCCATAAACATCTCCGTTACTCAACACAGCGACAACATGACTTACTGAAGCTGCAAGATCCACAACCTCGAGACCTTCAGGTGGGAAATCCTTGATTAGCTGGGCTTTTGATGAGCGAAATAGCAGCTCTCCCTGACCCAGCTCCCCTTTATTTCCTATGCCAAAAGAGGACACTTTTGTGGCACGGCCATCTCCATCTCGTTGAACAATGATAGATGCTTCCCACGTTGCAGCACAGAAGACTACCTCATGTTTGGTTTCTTCTGTGTCGAGCCGGACTCGGTGGAAATGGGCGTCTAGAACTTGTTCTTTCGGAAGTAGACCACATGCGCCAGTGGTATAATCTCCGGAGCAGTAAAGATTTCCGGATACTAGTAGCAAGGTGTGATTGCCTCCTGCTCGAACTTGAGTGACTCGATTGATATTGGCTTCTGGATCGAAAAGGACTTGTTTTGGGACCGAGACATCTTCTTTATGTCCGATTCCAAGCTGACCTGATCCATTAGATCCGATGGCATAGATCACTGACATTTTCGTAAATTCATGCTTTTTCAAGGCACATTTGTTGTTCTTTCTTGAGTGTGAGTTTGAGTTGTCGGTAGTCACGTGATACGAGAGCTCTATGAGTGCTAGGTCACGTTAGGGATAGCTGCTTTTGCTAGCGTGCACACAGCAGACCATTCTCCAAATTTCATTTCTTGCGAACTTTTCTTCAACCAAGCAACCCGACGACAACATCGACAATCGCCGACGCCAAAATGCCTTCCTCGTATGTCGCCCATAATGTCCCTTCGAATATTCTCGAATAGTTCGTCGAATGTGTTGGAATCAGTCTAGTCGGTGTCCTCTCGCTGGAGCACAATTGTATCGAAAGTCAGCTCTAGAGTGACCGATACATGGCTCGCAGCTCGATTCTTCCTGAGCTTCTCCCTCATTGATCTAGGTCTCGGCCTGTATCATGAGAGATGCAGTACGGGGTATTGAGGCTGAAGGTCTACTTCTCCTTTAAAACTATTGCCGCGCACAATCCGTACCAATGCTTCGTGCAAATGCTACGCAACGATTGATCAATGTGTTGTGCATATTTCCTGGACTTCGTCCGGGGTATTGTTGGATGAGATACAGGCACGATTGGCACAACCATCCTACTGCCCTTGCGGGTTGAAGGAGCGGTATCACCATCGTGCCTCTCACCGATTAAAACCATACCTTCGAGTTAGCCATCTGCGAGAATGCTGCGCTTCAGCTGCAATTCCCATTCGGCGCTCTACTTCATACATTTACTTGTATGCTGGACACAAGACTGACCTGCAAATAGAAGCGTCCCCACCAACGATCAGATTCTCGTCCCAGAGACTCTTCTCAAGAAGCGCAAGTCCCAGGAGAAGGCTCGTGAGGAGCGCACTGCTGAGCTCGAGAAGAAGAAGAAGGTTAGTCGGAGCTTTTCATACATATACACAGGGTGGCATTGCAGGACTTATATGATGCATAACACCATTTTTGCGACTAGACACCTAGGTGTCGATGCTGTCGCCAATTAACCATCTTTCGGGTCTGAACTTTTGTCACCGATGCTACCCTGTGTATATTGAGTTTGTGTTTGCCTTCATTGCTGACCATCTCATCATAGGCCCAAAAGGAGAAGCGTGGTGTCATCTTCAAGCGTGCCGAGAAGTACGTCAAGGAGTACCGCGACCAAGAGCGTGAGAAGATCCGTCTTCAACGTCTTGCCAAGCAAGAGGGTACCTTCTACATCCCTGCTGAGGACAAGTTGGTCTTCGTTGTCCGCATCAAGGGGTAAGTTTCGAATTGTCTCTCAATATGTGTGAATTCGCTAACGATATGTAGTATCAACAAGATTGCACCAAAGCCCCGCAAGATCCTCCAACTCCTCCGTCTTCTCCAGATCAACAATGGTGTCTTTGTCCGCATGACCAAGGCTACTCTTGAGATGTTGAAGGTTGTCGAGCCATGGATCGCTTACGGTTACCCCAACTTGAAGACTGTCCGTGAGCTCATCTACAAGCGTGGATATGGAAAAGTCAACAAGCAGCGCATTGCTCTTACCGACAACTCCATCATCGAGACCAACCTCGGCAAGTACGGCATCGTCTGCATGGAGGATTTGATCCACGAGATCTACACCGTCGGCCCCAACTTCAAGCAAGCCGCCAACTTCCTCTGGCCATTCAAGCTCAGCAACCCAACTGGTGGTTTCCGCACTCGCAAGTTCCGCCATTTTGTTGAGGGTGGAGAGTAAGAATTCCCTGTTACTTTGACTCTGACATAGCGCTAACTATCAACAGCTTGGGTAACCGCGAAGAGAAGATCAATGCCTTAGTTAGACAGATGAACTAATAGGCTCGACGGGTGAATTGTGGATGATACCAAAGTGCTTGGGGTTATCTGCTGGATTTGGCAGTTTGGCATGCGCGGCGTTTGATGAACAAAAATGAAATGACCTTGCAAAAGCAAAACACTCGCCCTCGTGAGCTAAATAAGCGAGAACCCCTCGAAAACTCAAACACATTCTTTCCAATTCTGCCTTCAAACACTGCCTTGATTTGCCCTGTGACATTGAATCTACACTGATATACCCTCCTTGCCGACTCTCTACAGTCTGAGGACGTTGTCAGCTCTGTGTTTCTCCCACGGCAGCAGTTCGACTTGCACTCTTTGTTCAAATGATAAATGGCTGCTCACCATCCGGTATGGCAACCCCTTCCTCATTAAACTCTTCTCGGTGTCCATTACGGCATGATGGTACCTGGTGTTAGTGCCTAAGAAAGACGGCCTCATGGAAGCAATATTAGACCCACGTTGAACATCAGGATCCACCGCGGGAGACATGCTGCAATGTCCCAGAATATACTAGGACATTCAGGCACCCAAAAAAGTTCGTCGGCTCTCTCGTATGCCAAAAAAGGGTATTTGGAAATTCTCCAGCTACTCTTGAGCTATTATTCGAATTTTGCAAGGACATATGACTATAAGCAATTATGATAGCAGTTGTGGCAGCTCTCATCTTGAAGCTTGGGCCGGTAGCAAAACTGCTTGCCATCTTGGGTACTCGAAAGATCCGAACAACATCTATTGCTGAGTGGATCACGAATGAATACGACAGGGACAGCATATGGGTTAATCGTGACCACAAGACCTGCACTTTCTTCAATTCACACGTGAAAACAGAAGATTCCCAATAGCAGAGATAGCATTTCCATTAAGCCTTGATATCAAAGCTGGTTCCACAACCGCAACTACTAGTAGCCAACGGATTATCCACAATCTTAAACTGGCTCCCAATCAACTCCATCGTATAATCAACCTTACTACCCTTCAGCACCTCCAAGCTCGGCCCATCCATAACAACCTTCGCGCCCGACCCATCGTCCGCCGCAAACACCGTATCGTCCTCATCCAGCTTCTCCTTCTTGCCCTCAGCTTCTGGTGGTGGTGGCGAAGGCATTGCGTTCGGATCGCTAGAAGATGTGTTCAATGCTGGTGATGACTCTTCTTGTAGAGGGCTGGAGTTGAATGGCGGGAGTGTGGTGAGTGACATGAGGTATTGAAAGCCGTGGCAACCGCCACTTTCTACGGATATTCTGAGAGCGAGGTTTGGATTGGAGTCTTTAGACATGATTTCTTTCAGACGCTGCAAGCACAATTAGCTTCTTTTCACATCACATTGGATAAGTACAGAACATACATTCGAAGCCCGAGGAGTAATCTCGATATGCATGGGGGTCCCATCATCGTCATCGCGGGGATTGAAGATCGCTGTTGTTGCTTGGAGCCTTGATGAAGAGCTGAAGTTTTTCCTCGTTACATTCTGCTGTCGCGATGAGAGTTGACTATCTGCAAGTCTGTTTTGAGCTGGGTAGGTAACGCTTGGGAGGAGAAAGTCTAGGACTGGGGAGCTGGTGTGGAGGTATCGTTGAGGGGCGAGTTGAAGGAAAGCTCGAGCGGCGGAGGTAGGCGTCGTAGTCGCGAAGTGCGAACAGCTTCTGGCGATACACCGAGAAGCCATGATTATTGAGAAAAAGAGGATGGCAGAGCCTCAAAGAACCTCGACAGCAGGGCGTAGGAGGTGAGGGTCGAAAGAATACTGAGGTGATTCAGCACTTTTTGATATCGGCATCGGCGATTAAGCTCATCCCTGCAGTCACGTGTCTACGCTTTTCATGTCCTGGTTCGCGGTCCGAAAGGCCTTGTCACTTCAATTTCGTATTGATTGTTTATCCCAGGTTTCAGTTCTATGGACTTAACAAGTTAACAGTGTAATGTCCATCTCGATTCCGTCGTTGACGTCAATGTCAACATTCATCTTGGATTGGTAATACACTTCGGCCTCTGGTGAAAGCGGCTCACTGTCGCTCGGCTGCATTGCGGGACGCGAAGTAGCGAGGATTGGCTAATCATCCAGCATTTGAGGTGACTCCACCTCCACCAGTTGATCCTCCAATGAAATGTGTCAGTGCATCGCATTCCAGGCATTTTGGGGACGAAATGCGAGAATAGCATCAGGCAGGTCTTTTTACGTGGGACAATGCGGGTAAGATTTTGGATATATAGAGTAGGTGGGATCTCTTCAATTTGCCTCCCATTCTCATAGCATCTCATCACATTCTCTTCAATCAAGCAATTCATCCAACAATTTACCAACCCATAAATTTAACAATCATTCTCTCTCCATCCAAAATTCCATACAAGTCCGTTATTACTACAACAACCACAATTTCAATATGGTCAGCATCAAAGATATCCGCAAATCCAATGCGGATTTCAAGTCGTCCGACCAAGCTTCGGGTCTAGTAGCCGTCTTCGTGGGAAGTACCTCAGGTATTGGAATGGGATCCCTCAAGCAGTTCGCAAAGAATGCCAAAGCACCCAAGATTTATATCCTCGGACGTTCAAAGAAAGCTGCCGCCCCACTTTTGGACGAGATCCAAAAATCGAATCCCGAAGGAAAATACGACTTCATCGAAACGGAAATCTCGCTCATCAAGAATGTCGACAAGGCATGTGACGAGATCAAGTCAAAGGAGACCAAAGTCGATCTTGTATTCACATCACCCGGATATTTGGCTTTTGGTGGACGCTTAGGTATGTTTCACTCGTTCCATTGATGAAAGCCGTGTCTGACAGCGATTCTAGAAAGTGAAGAGGGTATTGATATTCCCCACGCGCTCCGCTACTATTCACGCCTCCGCTTCATCTACAACCTCCTCCCTCTCCTGAAAGCCAGTCCTCTCCCTCGCGTGATCACCATCCTAGCAGGAGGTCAAGAATCTGCTATCGATATCAATGATCTTGAAGTCAAGAACGACTTCACATTCATCAAAGCAGCCGAAAACGGCACAACTCAAACAACCCTCGCCCTCGAAGAACTCGCCAAGTCAAATCCTACCATCACATTCATCCACAAGTATCCCGGTTTCGTGAATTCCGGCGTCATAGACCGTCTCTTGGCCACGGCTCCTGGATTGTTCACGATTCCCGCCACAATAGGACGCTGGTTGATCTTACCAGTCGTCAACCTTTTCTCCATGACTGTCGATGAAGCTGGAGAGCGCGTGCTTTTTCTCGCTACCAGCTCGAGATACCCGGCTTCGAAGATGTCGGGTACAGCTGGTGTGCCGTTGCAGCCTGGAATGAAAGTTGCAGAAGCGTCAGTGGTCAAAGACGGTGTTATCAATGGGGTCTACAGATTAGGTCCCAACGATGAGAGTGCGAAGGAGTCGCCAGTCCTACCTGGCTATCGTGCTGATGGCGTGGATGCTCTCGTCTGGGAAAAGACCCTATCGACTTGGGAGAGAGCTTTGGCAAGATCGGCATGATTGAAATATGGAAGCGTAGTAGTTGCAATTCGGAGCTCTTGTTCTGTAACAATTAGTTGATATTTAGCGAATGTAATGTATCATGGATTGAGTTTGAATTCCGCTCGTGTTGTTGTTCCTCAATAATTTTGTTCTTTGGCTTCTGTTTACACATCGTACGAGGAGGGCATCCTGTCTAGGACCGCACCAGTAAACTCCATTTGAGGCCTAATTTCAATTCGTAGGTAGTAAGAGGTACCGAACCTTCGAAGCACTGGATATATTGATTACTAACATACTGTGCTTCGTCACAAGTGATGTGATATCTCTGGATCTACTCCTAAGTCTTCGAATTTTCGCTTGTAGCTTAGCGAGTTGCGTTCGTGGTGAATCCTGGCGTCTGTGTCGTTGACAAAGTCAACAACTTACTGTCAAGTAGAGGGATATTTTGAGGCCAACTTCAGCCTATTCTAGTTATTTACTAAGTACATGTATAGAAACGGAACTTGCTCTCACGTTCATGATTTGGCCTGGTAAGGTCGGACATCTTACGACTGGACCGCCGACGAAATGGGCAAATTCTTTCCTGACTTTTATTGGATTGATGAAGTGGCCTTATGATCCCGACAGGTTTTTTCCCTCCTGCGCTAGCTAGTGAGGCTGATTGAAAGACAAGATCCGCAGTTCGAACATTCTCGCCATCATTCTCAACAAGCCGGTTTCGTTGCAGCCGTTATGGTGTACCTAATATGTTCTAGAGATGCTATCAAATGTGCAGACTTCTTTAGGCCGTGACGGTGAAGACTCCTTCTCACCGCGATCGTACGATCATTCGAAACTGTCTCAAAATAGTTCAGAAACTAAATGTTTGCCGAGCGATAGTATGGCTGCTGTTTTAAATGAGGCAAATAAGTCCAAATTTTCCGAATGACTGCTCTGAAAAAGGAATTCGTAGACGTGTCTAAGAATTCCAGATCGTTGAGAGTGATATCATGTGTTTTGCCTCGGAAAGGTTTATGGACCTATGTAAAAAGTCCAGATCATTGAAAAACTATTTCACCAATATCGAGCTTTCACGAATCTCAGAAGCCGCTAGTAGCTCAACGATAGAAGCTAAGTGCATCCACCAGTAACTGTCTCCGGACTACTTGTGACTTGTCAAGTTCACCGCCAATTTCATCTTCTCCTGGCTTCAATCTCCAACCAATGGTCATTGAAGAGCAAAGTCCCATATCCCGCTCGACACATTTAGGAGTCTTCAGTCTGAGCAAATAAAAGTCACAGACAGTACGAGCAAAGCAATCTCATTCGCGAGCTCGCTTGTCCTCGCCTATTTTCATCTGTTGGAACCAGCCTGCGGCCAAGTAGATACTGCAGAGTAGACGCAAGAACTCGGTGGCTGAACCTCCATTTGGACAAAGTACGGGAGACCCAATAGTCTGAGAGACGAGAAAGGCGAGGCATATGCCGTGTCACATATACTTGGGGAAATAATGCAGAGTTTGATTGGTAACGTTGTGTATTTATGGCGCGAAACGGCCGGAGCCGCCATGCTTCCTGATCGTGTTTTGTCTATTCTGTGTCTATCTCAACTTAGATTCGAGTCTCTAGCACCTATGTTAGAGATCTCGAATTTCTCATGGTAGCCTCCCCGTTCTCTGTGTGCTTTGGTTGAGGTGCCGAGTTCTATCATGCATACTATTCTCTCGCACATTTTTTCTTCGCTTATTTTCACCTGATGGTTCGCCAACAATGCGGAACACCGCTCCAAAATTCTAGCCCAGTATTGCATATCTGATAAACTTTGGCTTAGCCAATAGAGCGAATTATGATAATCGGCTGGAATTGCTGTTATTTTTCGTCCGGCATGCATGGGCCGCCGTCTCGGGGCCAGGTTCCAAATGTCGGTCAAGCACTATGCCTCTTAACTACATGTAGGTCCGGGAACGCAATTGCTCATGACTGCATCCAGTTGCGGGGTCAGCACATGAAAGACCCCTGATTGATACTACTCAATAAAGCCTTTTCGGCCCCGTGGGAGCAGAATTGGCCCCTGCTCGCTTGTTTTTTCTGCATGCGGTTGTGCCATACCAAGCAATCACTTGCTGCAAATGCAACTCGACGTGGCATGTATGCGGGTTCCAGGCCCAAACCAACATTTAGGTACCTGTGGCACGGCAACCTGCCGATGTCGCTTTCGGTACCTCCTGCAGGCTCGTTCACCGAGATTGGTGCGGCTTCCAACGTGGCATTCGCAATAAGCGCTCGGGTCCCAGGGATCGCGGCCAAGTATGTTGCAGGCGATCGTGGAGTGGAATGTGGATTAGATCGATATTAGAAATATGGTCATATCTGCGGCCACAGTAGTTTGATATGACCGATGACGAGTCATGTTGTGCAGATGTCGCAGATGTAGGGCGATTCGTGCATGGGTGTGGGCATCGAGGCTCAGGTGTCCTTCCATACGTCTCGATACTGGGCCCATTTTCGAAAACCTACGCATCAAAATCAGCGCATTAGCCTTCACAAAGGATTGTGGTCACATACCAAGCTTGAGGAAACCGTCTGCTTCATCGCCAATTCCATCAGCGAACATCCTTTTCATGCCCTGGTCATGTAGAGTTTCGACACATGCGTCAAGAAGGCCACCCATGACCAGGTGTCGCATATTTGCTATTGATGTGTTAGTTCGTATAAGCAATAAGCAAAAGGCGGAGTGACGGTAAATAGGATGCGAAGTCGGCTTTCGGCAAGTTGAAGAGGTGCTTCAGCATACGAAACGGTATATCGAAGGCCAAAAAAGCACCGCCGTTGCTCGACTCTTAGAAATGCCCCTAGACAACCACAAGAATGCCCATGGTTCCGACTCAAATGTCTCGCATATCCCCGAAAAGTACTTACGGTGGACACAGATACAAGCAACTCCTCCTACATCGTTGCCGACTTGGCTGGCCCAGGGGAGATTCGAAGAGATCTGGGAGCCGCAGGAAGGTGTGTAAGTGAGAGCAGTGGCAACCATTGCATTATCTGCGAAGCCTAATATCACATCTTTGACGTTTGGCCCGTTCATCAGGGACAGGTATTGATCGAACCAGCCCATTTTTACTTGCTCAAAAGATATCCTCGCAACAAGCTCGAGGACCTGGCCCATATCTGCTTGTGTACATGGCCTGTAGCTAGGTGTAGTGGGCGGAAATGGATCCTCTTTGTATCGCCATTCCGGAAAGTTCAATATAAGATCATAAACAACTCGCCCTTGGCCGGGAAGTTCTCTGCTCAAAAGCCAGCCTCTGCGACGAAACCAAGCATCATTCAGCGGTATATCGAGTGGGGGACCGTAAAGGATACGGGGAAACGTACTTCCGAGTTGTAAACGAACGACGCCTCGGGTTTTCTTGAGCTCGCTGATGGCATGGCTGTGAAGACTCAATCCAATGCCTTGTTCTCGATGCTCACGCTGAACAAAGAGGAAAGCCACTGATGCTATCAGCCTCTCCCCCTCCTGATCCACGTAAGAGAGATATGTAGCACAGAACCCGAGGATATCTCTGCTGCTACTGTCGCGAACAACTGCTTAACGAGTCAGTATGATAGTTCTTAATGGGCACAGTGGCTTGGGGGGATATGCGAATGAAGCTTACCATAGTGTTTTGCGTAGCCAGGCCGTCGCAAGAGAGAGGCTAGCGTCTGCTGGTCTAGAGCAAATCTACTGCTCACGCACTCTGTCCACAAATCCAAAACCCGAGATAGATCTCTTGCCTCGTTCCACTGATCAACTGGCCATAGCCTAGGTTGCCGAAGATTGGACCTAGAGGATTCACCCGATCGGCCAGCTTGTGGGTGAAGATTCTCGCCGAAAACCAATGCTGCGGCAGTTTCGAGTGCGGGTGGCGAGTACCCAGCGGCTTGCACGATTGTTGGAAAAGGACCGGGGCTGCCGGTATCAATCGTGTCGCTGCAAATAACAACAATGCATGGCTTATTGTCACTGACAGCGAATGTAATATCGGCAATTTCGAGTTGAAGCGGAAGGTCGGGCGAGATTGCAAAGCAGAGGACGATTATGTGCCCCCTCTTGATGAATCCTAGATGTGTTGATGTGATTCCATTTCTATTCAGACAATCAGTAGACGAAACAAAGGGCAAAGAGATCTAGGTTCAAACCTTCGGGTGTAAGGTACGTGTCGAATTCTGGAGTGCCTCTTTGCTAGTGCTCGACCAAATGGCTCGAAAGGGTCACTGGTGTCTGTTGGATCATGACTGATAGGAATCACAACTGGTGTTAAAAGTATTATCACATCTGTCTCTTGTAGGGCCCTGATGTAACCAAGCCAATCCGGCGAATCTCTGGAGATAATCGCAAGGCTGTGTCTGTTTGAATCCAAAAACGTGGGCGGTCTGGGAGGAGGTAAAGACGTTGCTCCCGAATCAATACTCCTGGTAAAGTAAGATTCACTTGATTAGACATGGAGTAGTTTAACAATCTAACTTACATCTCATCCGTCTCTTCTGCATCGTGTCGCTGGTTTGACATATCCGAGAGAACAAGAAGGAGGAACGAGCTATCCGCATCATTCAGTGTGCTACCACAAGAAGCAGGCTGGAATTGCGACTGACCGTCAAACCATTGGAAACAAACGATTAGTATCTTAATGCTGTATCTTAGGTGTTCAAAGATCGTCCCAGCGGGGACAGCTTTCCGCCAGCATGGCTGCAATGGTCTATTCTCGGGTATGAGGTGTTGGGTTTTGGCTGGGCGTGGCCGTCAGATGTGCCTCACAATTATCAGATGCGAATTCTCTGTGGATAAATAAAAGTCCTCTTGCACATCGGACTCAATCTTAGTCCTCGGAGCCTGACAGGCCACGGAACGAGGACTTGCAACGGGGCCTGGGCTCAATCGCGGCTGCAGGAAAAGGAGAGACAAGCTGCAGATCTAGTTGTTCCTTTTTAAATTCCTTTCACCCAGGAATTGTGGTCGATCAAATGCGATTGGGATCTAAATAGGAGGCCATTGATTTTCGTGGTGAAATATTGGGCCAGACTATTCTGCGCACCCAGCAAACTTTTTCCTCTTCCGGTTCCTGCTGAACAACTATTAAATGGCGGCCTGGTCGAGTTCCCAAATCATCTGCTCGCATGATTAGGCTTGTCTGTGTAACGATTGTGAAGATCCCTGGCAAAAAGGCACACACACATACACACACTGCCACAATGCCCACAATGCTTGCAGAGCTAGCTTTGCAGAAGCAGCACAGCAAGGATCGTCATGCAAGATGACTATGTGGAAGCGTCATGAACCTCCAATGCATTGGAAACAGTCTTGAACCCCTTTCGATTGGGATCACAGCCGAGCGAGTGGCACAAGTGACACATTTGCCATGCTTGAGGCTTATCTTCCACACATGTGGCTGGCAACTTTTAATCTTTTCCCATGAGTGAATAGCACAGTCGTTGGGAATGGTAGCACAGCGTGGGGTGGCTGGACATTGGGCTGAGTTCCGGCGTCAACCTCACGGATCAAGCTCATTGACCCATAAGCAGACAATGCATTGGACATGTCCAAACGAAGTGGGAAGGTGGGAATGCCTGATGGAAATTCCGAAATTTCGACAGAAATAATGGACCTCTCCCGAGAGCCAGTGTCTGGGTCGAAGGAAGTGAAGCCTAAATGTTCCGTAGGACCCCGCGAAAGGCCTAGTAGAACTAAGGCGCGGGGCAGTCATATGTTGCCAAGCATAGCTCCTTGATGGTCAGGATCTGGAGGCAAGAAAGGATGAAAAAGAAAAGAAAAGAAAAAGAATAGGTGACAAGCAAAAACTCAAACAAAAACAAGTGAGGGAGTGGAGTCGACGAAGAAACGACGTGCCCACAAATAGTACCATTGCTTTGGTGCTCTGTGGCCAACGATGGCATCACTCCACTGCACCTTCAGGTACATTTTCCAGCGTATCATTTCGCGCTACAAGCATGCCCCGGCACCGAGCAACAACGCATATCTCCTCTGCATGCATTTTTCGAGGCTGCACAGGTCTTTTGCGCCGCGAGCTTCCTCAGACTTCGGAGCCGTCCCCGTGCTGCAGTACTTGGACTATCGTTTCCAGTACAAAACTCCTAAGATCTATGAAGGCTTGCACTCAGGCTGCTTGGTGAGATAGGCTGTTGCCATGGACCGAGGACGCCTTGCGATCTGAGCCAGGAGTAAATTGATGCTCAGTTGGATGTGATTGATATGCCGTAGAGCCACAGTAGTTAGACGCTCTCAATGCTTCTTCTTTCTAACAGGGAGGTACGAGTTCTCGGTCCGTGATACGAGAATGATATGTGGTCGATCGCCCAAGATGTCATCTTTGCATGAAAGGTGCAGATTGTTGATACTGTGGAATGGCGCAGCACTGAGAAGGGGTTCGGATAGGACCTGGCCTGATACAGGTAAAGATGCTGTAGAAGTAGCCAGATAGCCGAACGGAGTGACAACTGGGGTGAAAACGCCATCTGCTGGTTGAGTCTGTGAAGCTCGGTATAATAGCAGCGATGAATGTCGGAGGACGCTGGTCACTTGCTGCCGATCCGTTTACTGAACTATGAAGTTGATCCTTCTCGGTTGCTGGACAACCAAACCAGCGGGAACAGCGACACATCAAAATAAGCGACGTTACACCAAATTGTCGAGGGGGCGAGTTGCCAAAACAAGCCCACCAGCGCGCGCCGACACTCCAAAATAACATCCCGACTTCCTCACAGCTTCTACTGCTGGGATACTACAAGTCATGGCGACTTCCATGGCTGATGATGAGAGTATCTCCGGCCTCATTGGTGATCTTCAAAGAGGTAAGATTATCACGCGACATTGAACGCGTCAAGAGGGCCCTGTCTATGGATACGAGCTCACCAGACATCAGCTGCAATAAAATCTGCAAAACAACGCACTATCAAGATATCAGTCCTGATTGACAAAGTCTGCTCGAAGGCCTACGCAAATGGGTTGTCAAACACGCCCCTTGAGCAGCTGGTGGACATTATCACGCGTCCCAATGAGCTTAACCAAAGCAGTCTGGGGACTTTGATACGAAACCTTTATCCTGCGACCAGAGTCCCAGATATCATTGTGATCAAAGTCGTGGGAGGGCTAGGTCACGGCCGACTGAAGCCGTCATACTCAGCGCAGGCAGCATTATTGAAATGGCTGATCATGGTATACGACGTCTTGGAGGACCATCGAGTACTCTCGCAACTCTACAGCGTACTGTTTAATTTGCTGGATACGTCTACTCTACGGTATACCCCAAACACCGAGCCTAGTACATTGACTCTCCTGACCGTTGTAGACCTCAATTATGTCACGTGCTGTCCCTCATCACTCGAAGGAAGCATGTCCGGCCATTCAGAATACAAGCATTGTGGGATAGACACGTTTCCATACTATAAGCATATGCTGATGCTCTGTACAGGATGGAGTTGATGCGGCAGGGAGGAAATGAGCCGCCTCTGGTGGGTCTGATGAGAGTCTACAAAGACTATTATCCAGATGTTATCGTTGGTGAGGTGACTTCTGGACGAGCATCTGTGTTCATGGCATGTGAGCCTTGCTATGTGAATGATGTGTGCTGATAATTTGGTAGCACCCAAATCAAGAATGGCGGCAACGACTGGGTGAAATTCAAGAACTTCACATCCAGAAGACACAGGATGGTCTCCCAGCTGAGAAGAGGACCTTCAGAGTAGCGCGTAAGGCTAGCTCTAAGACCCGAAAACCTTCAGTCATACCTCAAGTATTCACTTCTCATGCTCAAGAGGTAAGAGTTTCCTATTTCTCAAATGATCAAAGTCACAGCTGACCAAACAGACCTCTGTCACGCTGGATGAGATTGAGGATGTCCACGAATTTATTCAAAAGCTTGAGAAAATCCAGCCACCCAACCAATTAGTCGCTGTCATCAATGATCCTCTGTTGCAGAAATTCCTACAGCTCCGCTCGAGCGAGAGCAACACGAGACGTGTTGATAGTTGGTTGATGGCCTTTTTCGAGGACCATCTGCAATCGTCGCACGCGGACGAACGGCAGATATTGGACATACTTGAATCTATGCTTGCATATACTCGCCATACAAAGGTACGTTGAACTCGACATTCATGCAATGCTAAGCCAACAATGTAAAAGACGCTGTCATCAGCATGCCTGACATATCTCAAATCCATGCTTCCAACCTGGAATGGTGTGACTGGACGTGAAACAGTTCTCGGTTTACTGGCATATACCCCGATTAGATCTTGGGAAGGTACGTTCTGCCTTGCTTCCAGTCTCTCGCTCTATATTGACTTCACAGACTTGTACGAATCAATATTTCAACCTCTCGAAGATGCTCTCCTAGAAGATGATGTGACCACTGGTCAAGTCGCCCTTCTCACATTCTACAAGAATCTTCTCGACCAATGGATGGTCTCCCTCCTCTCCCAACCGCACTCCGTGGAAGAAGCACAAGCAACCATCACCACTCTAGTCAATCACGCCAGCAACCTCTCCCTAACCATCATTCAAAACACCAACACAGTCTCCGCACACTCTACCATTCTCGACTTCTATGAAACGACCGCGGCACTCATCACACATCCAACGCTCAAGCCCATCGTCCGCATCACCATCCCTCCCGCCGAAGTAATATACAGTCTCCTCTTCACCACCTCAATCAGCACAGTCAGCCGCCTCTGCGCCATTCTTGCACTCTACAAAAAAGCTTTCGAACTCGCCATGGCCCCCAAACCAGCGACTTCATCACTTCAGGACCAACAATCCTACCCCAAAGACTACGTGAACCACTTCAACGGCTTCCTCATGGACGTCTGCAACTGCTTCTGGCGCTCCCGAGCATTCAACACCTCCGACCCAAACGCTCTAGGCTGCCTGCTTCCTCCCGATGTCACGCAAGCTCTGGGACAATATGTTGCTGGCCTGGACACGAACTTGTCCCTACCATCGCTCTTCAGCTTCTCATACTCGGCGGTGGTCGCCTCGCTGGCTATAGCGTATGTGCGGGACCTGGAAGACAGGTCTGAAGACCAAATTGACAGGAGGCATGCTGGACCCGTGACTCAGAACTCGCTGAGACTGCTTGAGAAAGATGGAGGTCTGAGATTGCCATGGGCGGATTATAAGCTCGGTGTGTTGACCTATATGGAAAAGCAAGGAGCTGTTGGGGTGGGCGAATTGATGTACAACACTATGAAGCATCTAATGACGGCGAGGGAGAAGGCAAAAGCATGAGCTGTATTTCGACTTCTCATTCTCAACATGAGATTCTGACATGCGCATCATGTTCTGGCTCGCTTATTTCGATGGTATTTCAATAATTGATTTGGCACCGGAAAAGGGAACGGATAGAAATGGAATTAGGATTGGAGTTTTAGGATGGGTAGTTCCTGATACCCAGCTCGTCTCGTATTAGCAATTAGTACCTCGAAGGTATTTGCACAACCTCGTGCCTTTCTATCATATTAGAAGTACATCTATTGTACCGTGTGAAGGCATTGGAGCCTTGAGCCCAACCCCAAACGCCATTATACCTGTTCCCCATACTTCTACACAATGCTCACATCTCCCCTGCTCCAAAAAGTACCCCGGACATTAAATTCCAATCATTCTGGTACCCTTTCGCCCAAATTCACGAAAACCCTCTATTGCTTCCCCTTATAATGCACTCTAGACCCACGCTTATCCTCGAAATATCCCCAACCGTCTCAGTCTGTACAATCTTCACAGGCCCAATCCGTTACAACTCCTTCCCAGCACCCAAAATCGTCGAACCAGCCGTCGCTCCAACATTGCTCGCCGCAACTACACTCTCCTTGACCTTCTGTACCAGTACCGCACCAGTCGGGCTCTCAATCACAGACTGCACGGCCGTCTTCGCGCTCTCGTCGCCGTTGTAGTAGAACCAGGCGCGGTTGGTGAGGAAGGCGATGTGTTGGGGCAGGTACAACGTCATAGCGATTATGATCATGCTGAAGAAGAGGAAGAGGAAAGAGTCTGTTGATACGCAGGATATACAGTTAGCAGAATTCTATGCTCTGAATTCAATGAGGAATCGGTGAGATGGGTGAAATGGGTGTAGATGGAGGGGAAAAGGGGGGATGCCGGACAGGACGGATGCGGTGGATCGACGGAGGGCAGGAGATTCTTACTGAAAATGAATTTCTCGGTTGGTGTCAACATGTACAGCGAGAATGTAACCTATTTCGACCATCAATATGCGTTCCATGGTCTCCTCGGCGAGGTTCCCAATCGCTTACTTCATACTGGTATCTCTTCCTCTGCAGCCACCGGAACGTTGATGCGAACATAGTCATTGTGTCTGATTTACTGGAATGCTTCGAAGTGTACTGGGGAGCCGTAAGTTCTGGAGTTGTAGGTCGCGAGAGCAGAGGGGAAACGAAAGGTTCAAAAGGGCGTCGTTGGATCGTGAATGGATCCCCGATCTGATGTTTCCAAATAAATTGCCCACGCGAGATGATGACCGGGTCTTGGCGCTGCATCATCGGCGAAAGCCATTTCCGTTCCGATACATTTGGGCATCACTCGACCTCCATCTCGACCTCGGATTTCCAGGGAATTGCCCGACGCTGCCGGACTGGACTTCGACTCTCGAACAATATGTACGATGATACGAGGACGAATCTCCTGTATCTCAAGGGGAAGACGGCCCATCCTTGAAGCCTTGAAAGGGAGTGCGCTTGCGCAGCGTTCAATTGGTACTCCAGTGCGAGGGATCGTTGGTACATCGCCAGCATGGGCGAAGAAGATGCCGGATAGGCCACAGCCGTTGGATGAAAGTGAGTTCACAGAGGCTTTCCTGAAGGGTAGCGGGCCTGGTGGTCAAAAGATCGTAAGTCTCTTGGTCCAATCACTCTCTACAATGTTCCCTAGCTATTTATTAATGCAGAGCTAATCAACCTTTCGAACAACAGAACAAGACCTCCTCTGCCGTGCAGCTAAAGCATATACCCACCGGCATGGTCCTCAAAGTACAAGCTACGCGATCGCGGACTCAGAATAGGAAGATCGCCAGGCAGATGCTGGCTGAGAGGGTTGAAGAGCTTGAGAAGGGGAAGGAGAGTCGGGTTGCGGTTGTAGGGGAGACGAAAAGAAAGAGGAAGAGTAGTGCTGGCAAGAAGAGCAAGAGGAAGTATAGACTGCTGGACGAGGCGAAGAAAGAGAGTGAGGAGGTCCAGGAAATAGAAGAGCATGATGGAAAGGAGAGAGGGATTGGGAAGGGTGAGGACTGAGGATAGAGACCAAAAACCAATATGCTTCTCTACTTGAACATCAACGAGAATTCGCACATTCAACAACGTAGAAAATTTGTAGGCCACTTCCAAGTTCGCCAACCGTCTGTGGTGAGTTACAAAAGTCATCACAGTAAGCGTATTCCGTGTATCTTATTCTATTTCTTTCTAGTCTAACAAGCAAGAACTCAACGATGTAAGTACACTGACAACTCAAAAGCAGTCGAAACCAGATGATTAGGGCAGAGTTCAAAGAACATATCCAGCAGTAGGTAAACTTCTAAACACCAAAGCTGCAATCAAAACGATTATTGATGAGAAATCTCGTCCGACCATGTACACATCAAACTGTTGCTTAGATGTATCTCAATCTCCTGGCAACGCCAAGAGACATGACTGTGAAGAGAACCAAGAAGCCCAGAATGCCGAAGAAGGGTCCAAGACTGTTAGAGTCCTTCCATGGGACAGCCACGTTCATTCCAAATAGACCACAAACCAAATTGAGGGGAACAAGGATTGAGGCGAGCATGGTGATCTTGCTGAGAACTCTGTTGGAGTTGTTGCCTTGTTCGATGTTTTCAATGGACAGCTGAGCGAGATAATTGCTGTGAGATCTAGACAGCATCTTCTCGAAATGAGCCAAGTTGGTCATCATGGTAACAACGTGATCCTGAATGTCACCCAAGTAGAGTCCGATGTCCATTCGAGGAGTGACTCTGTAATTGGCGTTGCAGCGCTTGGTGAAACCTCTGAGGACATCTGCCTTTCCACCCAACAACTTCATGAGACCCATGACGTTCTTCCGAGCCATGCCGATCTTGCGAAGGAAGGTCTGCATGTCATCATTGCGAGATATGAAGACCTCATCTTCAATGACATCGGCCTCACGCTCGATTTGGTTGATAATGGGAGCAAAGGAATCGACGATATTGTCACTGCGAGAATGTCAGCACCATGCTTTCGTCGTAAGAACTGGGAAACTTACATGAGGGCATAGCAAATCCAGTCGGAGCTCAACGCAACGAAGTCCTTGAGCTTAGTGATTCTTTGGCGGACTTGAACAGCGTGAGGATTGGGGGCAAAGCTGAAGCTGAGGGTACCCTCTCGGAAGACAACAACATAGATGTTGAAGGGCTCATAGTCTTGTCCGCCATTCTCTTCCTCTTCGACTTGGAAGGAACGGAAACAGGCGAAGTAGTATGACTGGAAGAGCTCAATCTTCTCGCGAGCTTCCTGAGTAAGAATATCCTCAATTGTCAAGGGATGAATACCAAAAGCTCTGCAAATTGTGGTGATCTCTTCCTTTGTCGCACTGTTGATGTTCAACCACCACACGCCATCTTCATCTTCTGCTGTTGGTGGCAAAGTGAACAGGCTGCGAACATCCTCACCAGGCAGAACCAAATCACCAAAGTCGGCGGCATGGATGGTAGACTCGCCCAAAGTTGAGAAGAACTCAAATCGGTTCTCAAGTCGCGGCTCTGTGGACTTCTCGTCGAACTCAACCTCAGTAACCTTGCCACTCAGCTGAGAAGTTCTACCAGAAGGAGCTTCAATGACGTCGCCATTTGCGTTGACGATGGTTGGTATTCCAGTCTTCTGTGGGCGAAGGTCGTGGAAAATACGAGCCTGTGGCTGGCCCTGAGGTGGTGTTCGCTCGCGAGTCTCTTCCTCATCAATGAACTCTTGAAGGAGCTCAAAGTTGATGTTAAGGGAGTCCTTTCCTCCCGCAGGATGCATCGGGAAGCACACATCTTCTTCGGCCGTGTGACGTGAATCAGCAACGCTGTTGTTATCATTGTCGTTGGTATATCTTCTGCTTCTAAGGCTGCGTCTGCTTCGGCGACTATCGCTTGAGAGTGTCCTATGGAGGTCGCAATCCTCGTATCGTCGGTTCTCCTTGTTGGCATCGGACAAATCTCGCTCGAGGCGTCTCGCTTCTGCAAAGGCCTTAACCGAGCTTGGAGGCGAGACTGATCGAGGGTCAAGAGTAGTGACGGTCCCTCGACGGCTGCGACCAGATGCTGCTCTCAGATGAAGAGGCGAAACACCTCCTGATTCTCCATCGTCAACTGCTTCTTCAAAGTCTCGTGCAATAGTTGGAGAAAGTCCTTGATTGACAAGAGCAAGGTCCGGTTCCAAATTGCGGCGGAAGTTGCTGTGCATGGTATCAACAGTGCCACGTCTGGACCGTGGCTTCTGTACAGAGGTGCTCTGATGTCGGTGGTCGTCCAACTCTGGAACAGGAGTGCTGTATCCAGAGTTGTTGGTGCTAGTGTTGCTCTCTTGGTCAGACATACTGTCGATATCGTACTTTCAAAAGGTATCCAGGTATCCTATCCCGAAGCTGGCTTAAGCCGTACAAGTGATCCTCCGCTATTCCTGTCTCAAGCTTCCCCTATCTCTCCTCTCTCAACCCTCCGGGTCCGTAAAGGCAGGCAACGAGCGCCCACCGCGTGTTGGCGTCAATTTGATAGCGGGTTTTGCACAGGATGCCCCTGTACAGTCTTGATACGAGTTTCTTATCCGTCCAGCTTCTTCCCCAATGGAAAATATGTTGTTGGTCAATGTGATGTTATGGTGTCGTAGTAGACCAATTATGGAGGCTTATACCCGCTGTAGGCCCAGGTCTTTGGCCCAAGAAGCGGACGAATGAAGCAAACCGAGTAGTGATTGAATCCCGCCAACTTGAAGGATTACTAGGTGAGGTGGTTGTAAGGTTTATTGGAGAGCTTGGAAGAGAGCGTGTCTGTATCTGCTGGTTGCCGCAGACGGTGGAGGTGGTTTGACTAGGATTTCGAGATCAAATTCTTTTTGAGTACGAGGCGGTAGTATCTGCTCTCTCTTGCAGATATTTGAGGTGCGAAAATTCGAAGCTGAAGTCGTGAATGTCGATAAGGGTTTGTCGGGCTATGACGTGCCAAGAATGATTGTACAAAGGCCGGAGCCGTTGATCTCAGAGAAGGTTACTCTGCTCTGCGGGTCTTTTGATGGTGAGCCGTTGTCTCAAGATGTCGTGGTGTAGATGTGAGGAGATGGTTTGAGAAATCTCAATCCTTCGAGGTTGTTGTGGTAGAAAGGAGGAAGAGGAGGCAACTCGAGGTCAAGAGCCAATTTTTGGTCGGCTAGCAGGCTAGTCCCTCACCAGGCCCCACTAGACACGGCCAGTGACTCCGCCAATAATGAGACTCGAATTTGTCGAGGCTGCGACTATGAATGCAAGCATAGGACGGCCACGGCATTGTATCGGAGATCTTTGTGAGACTGAACTCTATCCTATATTCTCAGGCAATATGTTCCCATTATTCAGTACTTGAGTCTTTGGTTTATGCGTCGATGAAATAATTAATCCCTCGTAAGACGTTTGCAAAATCCCTCAAAACCCCTGGCTGTCACGTGAAGCCGACAATGACAAGGCTGAGCTGAGGTTGCAGACTCTCTCCTGTTTGGTCTGGACACCTGGGCACTTCACCTAGAGTCAGACCAAGCACCTCACCCACCACAACACATCATCATGGCGGACCAAATACTCGATCAAGTGCGGGAGCTTGCGGAAGGTCAAATTGACGTAGATGCTCCGACATCCCTATTGTTTGTTCCCCTAAACTAATTGGCTCGCAGTTTGAAGGACAACGCCTGGCAGAATATCTGGCAACAGCTCTGCTTGTAAGCCCCTCCATTCCACCATACATGGACTACTTGACTAATATGATTCCCGACAGGCTATCTTTGGAGTACGATGACACTCAATCAAATATCCAGTTCAAACCTAATTTGTCCTAGGCCATCTCTTTCATTGTCGGCTACTTCCAACAAGATATCAAACGTGCCCTCTTCATCGGTTTGGGAGGTACTGCAGTCACATTCTTACTGGTCGTACCTCCATGGCCCTTCTTCAACCGTCATCCCGTCAAATGGTTGCCCGTTGGTGGAAAGGAGTCACAGTCGCAGGGAATTGTGGTTGATGGGCAGGTCGTGGGTTGATTGAGAAATGAGGGATGGCACACAAGAATCATGGATAACGAGCAACACTGGCGTCGAATTCTGGGAGGCAAAACCGCAAAATGCACGACGATATTTCCCATTCACCACAGCTCGTGTCCGCTGTGGGATCTATTCCTTGTGAACGCCATAGTTTGGAGACAAATCCCCCCTGCGCCCCTTACGCATTGAAAGCCATGTTACGGGAGGTATATTTCCTTCCCTTGTCCCCTCAATGTCCATACATCTGCCATATTCATCATCATGTCATCGATCGTCCGAAACCGTTGTAGATACTTAGCGACCATACTTCTGAAACTCCCAGTCTCTGTTGTCAAGCGGGCAGACTTGACGGGTCTTCAACCAACGGGAGATGCAGTGAAAGTGAAAAGCGTGCTGTCAACACTTGTCAGCTCTTATTCATATTCTGAAGACATTTTGGACCTACGTTACAGATTCCCCATGCAACGGTACATTCTTCGCTGGTGGCAGAAGCTTGGTTTGCTTGACATTCGATGCCTGAAATTGTCAGACAGTAACTCCAAGGTGAGGCGAAATACTTACAGAGATCCATGATGTGATTTCTGCAGATGGCGCAATTGTCGACGACGATATCCCAAGCCCAAAGAGCCACAGCAGACCACTAGAGAGCATCAGTTCTCTGAATAGTAGGTAATGCCGTTGGTGGTGCTCACCTTCTTGACCTCAAACCGCTTCTTGCCATCTGCCCCTCCTTCAGCAGCTCCGCCTTTCGCCTTGCTAGCAACCTTCTTGGGGACAACTGAACCAGAAGGAGCATCGGTCATGTCTACGTCCGCCATCTTGATCTTCTTGCCTGTTTGTCGGCGAATTTCTGGTTGTGGGTGGGATGTGGGAGAAGCTGGGAGTTGTATTTGTATTTGTAGCGGGGGCGTTGCTTCGTTTGTCGATCAGAGGCAGGCCGGCGTGCACTATTTCAAGGCAGGAATCCGCAGGCAGTTCAAAGGTGAAATTCTTCTATGTAGCGGCTCAATACTGGCTTTGAAGTCGAGGGGAGGAAAGGCGAGCGGCGAGGCTACCGGCAGGAGTGAGAGGGTGGCTTGGGTGAAGCTTCAGGCAGGAGCTTTGGGAATGAATGTTTGTACGGTGAGCGGGAGGGCCGAGGGTGCAAGAAGGCTCACGCTCGCTCCAACAAGGACTCACTCAACTGACTCTCTCGACTTCCATCATCCTCCCCCACAAAGTATCACTTCGACGATACGACACAGAACAATGAATAGAATACTCTCAATTATCGAATCCACAAAACAAACACAAAGTCGTCGCCGATACCGCACCACAACACAGCCATCTTCGAGCACCTGGCCGCCTCCTCCCTAAGGGCCAAAGTCATCAGCACTCCGTCATTCACGAATCGTCACGATAATTACACAAGCCTCTATCACTCAGCGAATTCAAATATTGCTTTACTGTTTCCTCTTTTGCGCTCCTTCTACGGCCGCTTATTTACAGGCCAACGAAGACATGTCTACAGACGTCCCTCCCAGCCGTCACCGTCATACTCGAAGTGCAGCAATGCCGCCTGCGACAGCCTCGTCGCAGAGCCCTCGCAACACACAGCATCCGCAGAATCCCCATCATCTCAACTCGCAGGCACATGTTCAGAACTCGCAAAATGACATGAGGCCAAACTTTCCCTTCCAACAACCGACCACGCCTCCGCGTACCCCGCGCAAAGATAACCAATCTGCGTCGCAAAACACATCGAGCTCCGCAGCACCAGAAACTGGTTCAAAGCAAAGATCGCGCAACAAGAATCGCCCGAAGAATGTAATGACATCTCCTGCAGCTTCCAGAAAGGACCGAAATACCCCGCCTTTGACAGGCGGCCAGTCCGCGGGAATGCCCTCGTCTGCGAAGCCGATCAACACACCCTCTACAGCAGCCTACGCAGGGTCGACATTTCATGCTTCTCCAGCTCCATCAGCTCTTCCGATACCTAGCTTCTACTCGAAGTCTGTTCCTGACTCGCCAGGTGTCAAAGGTTTGAAGTCGTTGAAAGGGGCTGCGCTCGCAACTACGGAGTCGACACCCACGCGAGCCACATCCTCCATCGAACGGGTGCAGAGAGAAGAGTCGCCTCTAGACCTCTTCTTCAAAGCAGATAGGGAAGAGAGAGCCCGAAGCGCAAGCGCGGCTCAAGCCTTAGCAGTCGCCAATGGGCCATTCCCTCCTCCATCAGATTCACCCCGCAACAGCCAGACCCCACCTGCTCGCCCAACCCAAAGTCGGGCTCGCCAAAGCGATTCGAAGAGGATATCTGCTAGTGGTATGTTTGCCATGGAGTTGGACGGGGATCGTGCTCCAGGAACGCCACTTGGGCCTGCATTTTCCACACCATACTCTGAGAGGATCAATGCTGCACGATCTGGCGGTCAACTTAATGGCCCATTTGAAGAACCACAACAGCACTCCCACTCGTCTGTTGATCAATCTGAAGCACTGAAAGCGTATCTCTTTTCGGGACTTCCCCCAGCGGCTCCAAATTCCGGACCAAAATACTCTTCTGAGTCCTATCAGCCGCCCGCTGGAGCACCGAGCGGTCCAAGGAGTGCTGGAACCCCCAATAGGCCACAGGCCAACGGGTACCTACTGGGTACTGACCAACGTATGACAAATGGACCACGAACAGCAGGACGATCTTCAGGTTTGCGCCAGGAAGTCAGTCCAACGAAGACACCAACTAGAACACCTGACCGCACTCACGTTTATGCGAACTCGCCCACTCCTTCACGAAATCCAACAAATACAAATACTAATGGAAATGACTTTGGCGCTCAATTCACTTCTCGCACGTCTGCTGATTCCTCTACTTTTGCACCCAGCTCAGGGAACTCAGACTCGACGATCAAGGGTATGGAAGACAGCCTTCGAAGAATCTTGAAGCTTGAGCCTACCGGTTCTTCTGCAACAGATATGGGTCAGGGACCAGCAGCTTCAGTGCCAACTTCGAATTACGTTGGTGGCCGGACCCCACAAATGAATGGTAGACACAACGGGGTCATGCGATCATGATTTTGCCTGTACTATGGCACGAATTACGGGGTTAACGTTCAGGACATCAGACCTTAATCGGCAGATTTTCGAATTTCACATGTTTGGAACGGAAATATGGGGATGGGGGTAATGTAACGTTGGATGGGAATTCTTTCTTAAGTTTCTGTTGAAGATGTGTGGTATCACACGGGTTTACGTCTGACCTTGAGCGGATTGGTATCTCTCTTGTCTGTCTTCGGGCATCACTGCACATTCTGCACCAAATTACTTTTCTTTTGTCAATGGGGAAGGGGAAGCGAGATGGTGGTGGAAGAGCGCGCGTACTATCAGGGCTTTCGTCTTGATTGTAGCGAGCGATAGCGACTTAGCAGTAAATTGCGTGAGATTATCATCCTCACGGAATGATTATTTCATTCAACTATTCCTCGTGTGCATCGTAGAAGTGAGGCCCTTCACTAATCGTCATATGATCCAACTTGAACTTGCAAAGTCGGGAGTTTTTTCCATGACTGTTCTCATGGCCAGGTCGCTTGCGAAATCCCTAAATCAACAACAGTCTTGCCCCCTGACATGTCGTCAACATCCCTGGCTTATCAGCCGAACCCCCTGTGCATTAGGCTGGATCGCCCGATAGGCGCGCTCGCGGCGAAAAAGTATTTCGACATCCACTCGTTCGGTTTGTCACTGCGGCATCGAGACTTGCCGGAGTAAATGCATTATGCCATCATGAATCGACGGACAGTATGTGCTCGACCTGTGTCCTTGGGTCGTTTCGTTCGGCCTCAGTCCATTCAGCGGCAACAGCGATATCTTGCTGCTGTTGCGCAAGACCATAGGTAGTTTGTCCGTTCCCCATTTCAGCCAGCTCTTTACTGACTGCATCCAGACCGTACGATGTCGTCATCATAGGAGGAGGCCATGCTGGTTCCGAAGCATGCGCTGGTGCAGCCCGATCCGGTGCCAGAACTGCGCTCATTACCCCGAAACTCGAAAACATCGGGGTGTGCTCCTGCAACCCAAGCTTTGGTGGAATCGGGAAGGGGACGATGCTGAGGGAGGTTGACGCTTTGGATGGTGTCGCGGGAAGGATAATAGATAAGGCTGGGGTGCAGTTCAAGGTTCTGAATAGGAAGAAGGGTCCGGCTGTCTGGGTATGTCCTCTGGAGTTTCCCGTGGGATGGCAACAAGTGCTTATATCTCACAGGGACCTCGTGCCCAAATAGACCGGAAATTGTACCAGAAGCATATGAGGGAGGAATTGGAAACATACCCGAATCTGTCGATTGTGCCTGGAAGTGTAGCGGATATTATTGTCACTCATGAGGAAGGCCAGATACCAAGCGGGAAGATTACCGGAGTCCGACTAGAGTCGGGAGAGATTATACAGACCAACCATGTCGTTATTACGACTGGGACCTTTCTAGGTGGCGAGATCCACATTGGACTGGAGTGCCATCCTGCTGGCCGCATGGGCGAAGCAGCCACCTTTGGCTTGAGCAAATCACTGAAGGATGCAGGCTTTGAGTTGGGAAGATTGAAGACTGGTACTCCTCCACGACTGGCTAAAGGTTCTATCGATTTCAGCATTCTAGACGCTCAGGCTGGAGATGATCCACCAATGCCTTTCAGTTTTCTGAATGAGTCTGTCTCGGTTGAGGATCAGTTGCTGTGCTATGCAACGCATACGAACGAGGCATCGCACGATGTGGTGAGAGCCAATCTTGCAAACTCAATTCATATTAGAGAAACAGTGAAGGGTCCGAGATACTGTCCTTCCCTAGAATCCAAGGTCATCCGATTCTCGGACAAGGAGAAGCACATCATATGGCTAGAGCCAGAAGGGTTTGATAGTGATGTGATCTACCCAAACGGGATTTCCATGACTATCCCAGCAGAAGCCCAGGAGCAATTGCTGAAGACCATTAAGGGCTTGGAAAACGTCACAATGTTACAGCCAGGTTACGGGGTGGAGTACGATTATGTTGACCCCCGAAGTCTCAAGTCTACTCTCGAGACCAAGAAGATTCGTGGGCTCTTCTTAGCAGGACAGATCAATGGAACGACAGGCTACGAAGAAGCAGCCGCACAAGGTATCATAGCTGGAGTCAACGCTGGTTTATCTTCACAATCGAAACCTCCAATTGTACTTTCCAGAAGCGATGGCTACATTGGAATCATGATAGACGATCTCATCACCAAGGGCGTCTCGGAACCATACCGCATGTTCACATCACGCAGCGAGTACCGTATGAGCGCCCGCGCAGACAATGCCGACATGCGGCTCACAGCGAAGGGCCGAGAAGCAGGTATAGTCAGCGACAAGCGCTGGTCTAGCTTCTCAGATGAGCTGTCCCAAATTGAGGGACTGAAAGCAGCTCTTATGGCTAAGAATTCCAGCGCCCCCGTCTGGATCAAAGATGGCTTCAAAGTTGGCAACGACTCGACTCGTCGAACAGCGTTTGATGTCCTACGCCTAGCAGGCGTAACACTCGCAGATATGGCATCCCTTGTCCCAGAGATCAACCAGTACAACTCGCGCATACAAACACGAGTCGGCATAGAAGCCGTCTATGCTCCATATGTAGAACAGCAAACAGCAGCCATGCGCGTCTTCCAGAAAGACGAGAACCTCAAACTCCCTCTGGACTTGGACTATGACAGTATCTTCGGGTTGTCGATGCACGAGAAGTCGCTGCTGAATGCTACGAGGCCGGAATCAGTGGGTCAGGCGAGACGGATAGAGGGCATGACGCCTGCTGGAACGTTGCGTTTACTCGCTTTTGTGCAGAACAGACAGAGAAGCGCCGCGAAGGCAGTTGCGTTCGAAGAGATTGCTGCGAGGAAGAAGGAGTTTATGGTTAGTACTGGTAGTTGAGTTTTTGGATCTGAGGAACAGATGGATGAATCTTGCATATTCCGGAGTTGGCGCTGGAATGCTCTCTTAGCTGAGAGCTGTACATCTATGTATCAACACGTCTTTGGAGACTTAGAATGTACGATAGGATACATCAAATGTGATAATTAACGGCCTTTCTCCTTACCCCTTTTTTCCATCTTCATATTTTCAAGAACTTCCCACTACAAGCTGATTCGCGCGCTTGCTTCCTCTTGCGGAAAAACAGGAAAATTACAACCTTGAAGTGGGAGCCGTCCCCAAACTTTCTCATAACCATGCAACTTACTAATCCTCCCCTTACATCTGCATTGCATCTAGTTCTACACGAAACTTTCCCCGACTTTCAGCACCCATAAACTTGCTCATTCCCAAGTTTGATTATCGTTCCTGCAGGTCAAACATCGCCAAAGTCAAATGTTGACGCTTCATGGTCATGCCTCTTTGCTTCTAGTGCGGTTGGAAAACTCAAATTATTTAGTACATACAACACTGTACAGGTCACAGGTGGCAAATGAGCAATTTCGATGTCCCAGCTGGAGGCAGCGACATTGTGAGCACTGAATTACGGAGGAAGTTGGCGCCATCGTCCTGAATCCCAGTCTGCCGCCTAGTGCTGCTTTTTCCGTCTCTTCTCTTCTGCTCCGAACCGGACACCGTGGGAGAGGAGCAGGTACTTGCTGAAGAAGTCTTCGGCGAAGTCGTCGAATTTGGTGTATTTCGCTCCCACTAGGAGGGGTATTAGCTTTGTTCGAGGGGCTGAGTATTTGGCTGGACGCCGGTGGACGGGCGAACAGAGAGGGTAGGGCATGGGGAGAAGAGACAGGGGGGAAATACTTACAGCGATAAGCTGCTGCGATTCCACTAAGGCTCTGTTAGCATACAGTACGGTAACTTTCCGATTGAAGGGCATGAATTCCCATAGGACAGGAAAATGGATTGGGGAAAGGCTTACCTAACACAGGCTAATTCGTGCATGTTCTACAATTTATTAGCAAAGCAAGGGGGGCGGGAATTGGAACTACATACCACTAGAGTCCACGATCCAGCGAACAGGGTGTTGTTCTTGCCATTGATGAACATCATTCCTTTGACAATTAGTTCTGGTCTAGCATACAGAAGCGCGATCCAGGATGGCTTACCTGGCACGACGCGAACATAGTGCTGCCATCTATGTCCCAACTGATGCCACCACTTCCTCTCAATGATCTTCGTCTCGTCAATCTCACCAATAGTCCAGAGCTTGTCATTTCTCTTATCGAGAAAAATGCTTTGATACACGTGTGCCTTTTCACCAGGATTCTCACTATCAGAGCTGTCTCGGAATTGATGCTGGTAGTTCGAGCAGTCGAATGACATCTCGATCTTCTTTGGATCCTGCTTGTACGATTTGGTGTAGTACATTGGTCTGAACCCCTTCTCTTCTCCATCTGGTCCCTTCTGCTCGCCCTTCGCAAACGCGATTTGATCCTCCTGTGCTTTGGACTTTGGATCTGCGCAAAGCTTGGGGTCGAATTCAGTCTCGTAGTGCTTCTTGAAGTAATTGCTGTCCGAGTGTGTAATTGTGATGTCGTCGTAGAAGCTAGCTCCACCCAGAACGAATTTTTCTTTCCGGCTTGCGGTCTTTCCTAAGAGCTTGAGGGCATCATCTGCGAGGACGCACATCACTAGTTCGTCGAAGGTTTCGGTCTTGGATTTTGATGTTGTAGTATCGTCGTCTCTATCTTCAGAAGAAGGACGTGTTTGGATAACGACACCCTGATCGTTCCTTTGTGTGATCTCAGCAACTTCTGTCTTGAGTCGAATTTCAACTCCTTTGGATTGCAAATCTTTCCTCCACTGGGGCGTGAATTAGTCGCGATTTTTGAAGGATTGGAGTAAGGGGCTCACGTCTTCATAGAAGTTATGCAGATTTGGGAAAGTCACCATGGTAGGCAGGTTGGGTAAGAGTGTCTCCGCATCGTAGTCCCATAGCTTCATGTTGGGGTCATCAAACAGCCTCTCTAGAATAGCACACGAGACATTCGCCGTTTGATTTCCGGTGCCCAGGAACAGAGCGATGAGTGGATAGACCATTTTATCGCCAAAGTCCTTACTGAAGAAGAACATGCGAAGCATGATACGGATGGGAACCAGACCAAGGAGTGGCATGGTCCATTTGATGAGCTTGAGGACTTTGCCAAATTTCCTGATGTCGCCGGAATACTGATTGATTAGGTTGCTCGGGAAGCAATTGGTCCAGAACCCATCAGGTCCTTTACCGAAAGCTACTTGCAACTTGACCTCTTGGGGTTCGTGGCCGTATTTCTTGAAGAAATTGAAGGTGTGTTTGAAGATCTGTCTTGAGTCAGCACGAATGTAATTTCTCGACGAGTGTTGAACCTACTGGAGAGCCTCCTTGAACACCGTCGTTCATCCAGTCTGTGCCATATCTCTCCTTGTCTATTGAAATTGACGTTGCTTGACCTCCTGTGACATCATTGCGTTCTATGATTGTGACTTCAAAATTCTCGGGATGCTGAGCAAGAGTAGCCGCGCATGACTGCAGAATATGTTAAGTTAAGCATTAACCCACAGTTTGACGTGTCTAATATTTCTATCACCTCAAATTTAGATATCAAGAATATAGAAGTTCAGCTTACCATTCCTGCAGCTCCCCCACCGACAATCATAACCTTCCTCTTCTTCTGGACCGACATTTTTGTATCAAACTTGTGCCAACAAGGAGGCTCAGTAATGGATATAACAATACGGAGCCGATAATCAAATGTGATTGACAGTGAGAAAGGAAGTGGTGGTGATGTGATGGACGAAGGTACTTTATGGAAGGCTGAGTCGTGAGGTCATTGACTAGTCATTTTCGTAGGAGCGACACAAAGAGTTTCGTACACGCGTGCCTTGGCGAAGGCAGGTAAATTGTAATAATATTTAAATTCGCTCTGACTGGAATTAGACCTTCGCACTTGCCAGTAATAGCCTGTCAAAATCGCAGATATCGGATTCACGCCTTCTCCATCTGAGCAGCTTTCTTCGGCTGGGCTGGGCGATGTTGGTACTCGCTTAGATAATAGTAAATGCCCCCATGCCTGTGTTTGGGGGCATGCAAAGTGTCGCTTGATGATCGGGGTATTGCAAAATTTGTGGCAGCGCAGATCACAGGCCAGAATTACGCGCTTCCCGAACTTCAACCTCAGACAGGCACTTCCAAGATCTGTAAATTGATAGCAACAGCAACAACGCTAGCAACGCTGTGGACTCAGTTATATCAGACCAATCATAAGCTGTTGAAAAGGCAAGCTCTTTCCAAAGCATCACATTTCCTGCTGACGCCCAGATCCAGGCGGTCATCGCACCTTCCTAGGTCGCGTGAGCACTCACGTGACATGCACAACATTCACCTCAGCCAATCTTCACCGGAAGACAAAGCACTTGACTCACCTCGGACTGCTTTTCTAGCAAGGATCTCGTCCATAAATCTTGCAGATATCGATTTGCAACAGGTTGTCGCAGATATCTTAGCTTTTCGATCCATAACACCGCTCTTTGAGGACCAAAAACATGTCAGACACCGAATCCGATGAAGACTTCAAGAGAGCAGTAGCTCTATCTCTACAAGAAAGATCTCCTGTTCCAGGCAGCAAGTCTAATGCAATCGATCTTGTAAGTGACGACGACGACGACGAAGACGATGATCTCGACGCTCCAGTGACAGCGAGGAAGATTCGAGGCTCGGAAGACACCTCAACGAAACCATTCAAGTCCGTCAAGCCAGGACAGATAGCTGGTACGCCCTCACTGCAGACGAATGGCGGTATTGGTCGCGAGACATCAAACGGTGGAGGAGAGGCCGCGATGGGTGCAACTCAGACCAGTGGTTTACTTGGTTTGGATCGAAAGGCCATGGAGGCTGAGCGCTTACAACGGCAGAAGCAAAGATCGGAAAGTAGCCAGCCAACAATCAGTAGCAAAAGACATGCTTCGATCTCACCACCCCGCCTAAGAGAGCAAGAGAAGGCCAGTGCAGATGAAGCCTTTGGTCAAACTCATTTCACGTCCCAATCAAACGAGGAGAAGCGCCAAAAGATGTCGCCCATCTTGCCAACCATGCTTTCCCGGAATGAAGAACTTCTCAGCAAGCCCGGTATACAACATCCGGATGGCGTTGTGAAAAAAACTTGTTAGTGTTGAGAAGTCCAGAATTTCCTTTCGTGAATGTTTCAAGACGCATTCGGGACATGTCTTTCACTCTTCCCAAGATAACCTAGATCAAGCATTTACTGACACCTCCGTTGTCTAGGGGTGAAAGGAGTCCCTCGCTTAGGTGACGACATCAAGATCGAGGAAGTCCTGCAAAAGGACGACCTTAAGCTAGCAGTTCTCAGTGCTTTTCAAGTCGAGCCCGAATGGGTTGAATCAAAACTTGATCCGAAGACAAAGGTGATATGGGTTCTTCAAGCTAAGACTGCTGCTGAGGTACGTGGATGCTCTACGCTGAGCTTGCTGTCAAAGTTAGCACCCTGCCAGCTTGTTTGTGATCAGGTTCAACGACCTTTTCAGCGTAGCATTGATTGGAACGTAGCTGGTCATATCGTGTTTCTTTAGATTTGCGAGACTCTTAACAGCTTGCTAGTCATTGCTCTTTCGAGGTCGCTGTAGTGCAAACAGGCTTCCTTGCTTTGGGGACGGGCACTAACATTTAACAGAAGCAGAATATACGCTCGATGGCACCTAGCAAGTATCGGTTTTGTTTTCCCTCTATGGAGGGAAATATAAACTGCATGCACTCCAAGCTTCAGCTTCTCTCGTACTCAACACATCTCAGAGTCGTCGTCCCCAGTGCAAACCTTACATCTTATGACTGGGGCGAGACAGGTGTAATGGAGAATGTTTGCTTCTTGATCGACCTTCCACGATTACAGCCGGGTGAGGAGGTTCCTGAGCCTACACATTTTGCTGAGGAGGTAAGTGCCAGGATAATGACCATTTCTTGTTGTTGGAATGTCTCGGGCTATTCACCACTGAGACTGTATCAAACGATCTAGATATGCTAAATTTTCAAACAACTAGCTGTTCTTCTTTCTTGATGCCATGAGCCTTGACCAAGGAACTATACAAAGTCTTAAGAAGTTCGACTTCTCCCGTACATCACAGATGGCATTTATACACTCCATGTGAGTCTTAATATTTCACTCCCATTCGAAGGTGGTCTAACTTCCTGTAGAGGTGGATCACATCCAGACCAGGAGACATGGAAACGAACTGGATATTGTGGCTTGTAGGATACCATTTCGCGTCCTACACTTCCCCTTCAATCCTTGACATGCTAAGGACTGCTGACGAATGCCACATGTTGCCAAGGTATATTTGAGATTCAGCTCTAATTCAAGTCTTGATTTCTAGGGGAACGGCTATCCAAAACCTTGGCTTGCAAACAGATGCAGCCCTGAACATTGACTTTCTTGTATGAAACCTTTACCCCAGGTATAATTACTCGTTACCCATGTACTGATCTTTCTTAGGCAGCATCAATTGGCAGCCTTAACGAAACTTTCCTGATGAGCCTGTACAACGCTGCACAAGGTAAACGCCTCTATTCGTACCTCTCTCGATCACCTGGTATCATCTGGGATATCTTGGAAATGTGACATTACCAGTATGGGAATTTTCCGAGGCGACCAGGACAGGGTCTTGACGTGCCAAGGTTTTCGCGTGATGGATCCGGTTGACATGGCCTTCCATGAACCAAGAGCTGACAGGGTGAATACTACAGGGGATGACGGACTCGTGGAGTATGGATGGCGTGCCGGCAAGTCAACAAGGAACAAGGGAATGTGTGAGACGGAGCACAAACTCTCGGACACCCTGAAAGACCGCTTCCGTATCTACTTCCCAACTGCGGAGACGGTGGCTAATTCCCGCGGAGGAATTGGGGTATGGAATTATCCTCAACTTCGCGTTTAAGCGCTTAATGCCCGAGTGCCGACTGACATGTTCATAGTGTGGTGGAACCATTTGCCTACAAGCGAAGTGGTACGATTCAACGACATTTCCCAGGCATCTGATGCGCGATTGCCAGAGCCTGAGACCCGGTCTGTTGATGCACAGTAAGATGATGTTTGTCAGGGGAAATGGTGATGAACAAGACAGAAAGATTGCATGGGCCTATGTGGGATCCGCCAACTTGTCTGAGTCTGCCTGTAAGTTTCATTCCATTGCCGTCTGATTTGAACTTTTGCGCTGTTCTTCCTTGATCTTTCCATGGCGCCAAGCAAGCCATATGTCAAGTTGTCTCTCATATGCTGCACATTAGATGCCAAGATTCGACGAGACTCAAGATGGCTTCAATTGTCTTGATGTCCTCGTCACGAGACCATTGCTTACGCGCTCGTCGTAACTTGCCTCAAAAGGAAGGTCACAAAATCTTATTTTCGACAGCCTTACCTTACTGGAAATTTCGAGTTGGTCAAGAGCTGGCCAAGACTGGCTCAGCCGCGTGTCTACACTGATGTTATTGTTATACAAGCGAGTTTCTTGGAAGCGCTATCACAAGATGCAGTCCCATTTGAAGCTCCTGCTAATAGACTTCAAACCGTAGGGGGACGCCTTGTAAGGGACAAGAATACCAGAGAGCCAAGACTCACCTGTCGAAACTGGGAATGCGGAGTCATCCTCCCAGTGGTCGAATTGACGATCAAAGCGGGCAGTGAGCAACATTCGACTCGCGAAGACAATTACGAGGCATCTTTGGGTATGGATATCTTCGTTGGTCAGGTACCCGTACCCATGCAAGTACCTGGCAGTCAATATGGACTTCGTCGGCCTTGGTTCTTCCAGCACCATTGAAAACGGCATCTTCCAAGGGCTCTAACAAAGCCAAACGCATTCAGACATGATGGCAGGTAATGAGGAAATGTCTGGCAGACCGTAATTACAACTGGCGCAACAGCAGTCTTCGAACATGGAATGTTGGCCGCGGCGGATTTGGTGTGTTTATGCCCATGACTCGTGTAGATAAGGAGATGAGAGGTACTTTTGTTCTTGTGTGACATTGTTTTTACTGACAAATACTGGTTTGTGAAATACAATTTCCGAGTAGTGGCTGAGTAGCCTGAGGCATGGGCACCTTTGTGTTGTTAATGCCTACCAACTCGACACCCCAGAGCGGATTCTGTTGTGTTGGTGCAGTTGGGTGTCAATTCGATAGGGCCAAAGGTCGACTGCGCAAGAAGCCACCTGCATCATCCCAGCTGTTAATCATGCGCAGAGACAGCCATCAGCCAGAGCGCACAGGCGTTTAATCGGGAGCAGCCTTCCACAGCAAAACTCTACGCCCTCTTGTCCTTCGAGATATTGAACGTCGATGTTGTCCGAGCCCACATGAACGACAGATTTGGCGTAGAGACCAGGTACGTCTGCAAGCTTTCGTCATAAAGGTACACACACGCAGTTAAGCTGAATTGCATGTCCTAGAGCCCGAGATTTGCACCTTGGAGTAAATCTCGCATCGGACATTTCAACAGACAGTGCAATGCTTTGTATAACTACGGAGCATTACTGAAAGGAGGTCTAAGTCAAGCACTTCTGCAGACACACAGACAACTGAGATCAGAGAAACAGCTGATTAAGTTCTAGAACATGCAGCCACTAGGCTCGCACGAACCAAGGGGAGAAGATGAACCAAACGGATCTCGTTCCAACTAATGTTTTCACCAAGACAGATGGGAGAAAGCCAACCACGTGAAAATGTTTCAAGTGGTGAAACATTAGCTACGATGACTATGATATCGCCGAGGATTATCTGCATTGTACGCTATTGTTGAAGCTCTTGAGCCATACACTTATCGTAGGTGGTCTAGTTGGAGGTAGCAGCGGCGCCTGAGAAGGAGGACCAGTGTTCTTCGCAAGTTCGCATTTTGGTAGTTCGATCGACTCCCTCTTCGTCTGGTCAAAGCGTCGAGAAAGCTGCCTAAGCCTTGCTGTTCCTGCCGATCTATGACCATTCGACCAGCCAGCATCCTCGCCTTGAACTCGAGGATGAGTGGAAAACAAGTTCGGGTTTCTGGGCAGCGAGGACCGGGTGGGAGCCGCCGGCTTGTTTCGTCCCGGAACTGTCCCATCAACCGAATCTCCTCGCTCAGATGAGGGGCTCTCTCTCCTCTGAGTCCTGGCTCCAAAGGCGCCTGCTCTACACTACTGTCTTGACCCGAACTTGAACCACGAAGGATTTACTGTATGTGTGGATGTGTCGGTCTGGCTTGGTCAAGCCCACGCGTCCCGTTCTTGCAGAAACGAATACTAGTAAGTCGCAAATCCTGATGAGGTTGTGAAAAGCCCCGATCCGATTGCTCCCACCCAATCGCCTCCACCTGCCCAAGCTCCCTCTGGCCCGGCAAAAGCCTTCCATCAGACCTTCAGCAGCTCAGGTGGTCATTGAGAATCGATTCTGAGGTGACTGGTCCTCGAACCCGAAGTTTCTCGCTTCGTATTCGCACTTACATGTATGCACTTCCCGGACCCCGAGGCCAGGACTGTATTTCAGAGCAAAGGGTGAGTACCGAACATTTCGGCAAGACTTTGCGGATGTCGTCAGTTGGAGATCCGGACGATTAGGTCAATGCTTATTAGATGGTCGTGAAGTTTTTTTTATTATTTTTTTTTTTTATAAAAAAAGCAACTTGCGGATCTCAATGTTCACGACATGCTGAGATATATACAATTCCCACAGGTCGTCAGACATGTTTGCATCTTTTCCTGATTCAACAACATCACTCAAAATAATGAAAAACCCTCCAAGACTCCAGCATCATGCACAGCCAGGCCGTCGTGCCTCATAGACCGCCAATCGCCGAGACAACCCTGGAGATCGTGGACCTAGACTCCAATAATTTCTCAAGGTGTGGTGCAGTCTATTTAGCCAGCCGAACCTATGAGATCTGATACCGACGTCCTGGCGAGAACAGCGCTTGCAGTAGATGCTGCTGAAGATGGACAGGCATAAAATAATGCCAACGCATTTTCATATTGATCCCTTCTGTCATTTTTTTTACCATTGGGTCAGCTGCTCTAACAATCTGTATCATTTGGATCTGACCATGTATCGTCGATCTTCCATAGCCAGACCTTCCACCGCGCTACTGTGAGATCGATCGACGACGAGCGTCTGCCGTAGTACAAAGCGTCCATTGACGCCCTAACCTTAACAGTTATGGTTGTTTCTTGCCGTGGCCAGGGCAATCATTCATAAACCTTACTCACGGAACGCCCCTTGTGCTGGAATGGCAAGCACAAGCGCACACTACTGGGCGATTTATTTTTACGATTTAGGAGAAACAGATCAGCAGTGTCTGACCGACAAAGCATTGCCAATAATTGATGAAATATCTCTCGCGGTCCCTCGAGTCAGCCTGCAGAATGTGGCGCCAGACACGCCAGACATCTAGTTTCTCCCCCTTCCCAATTCAATCAAGCCAGCCGAGCAGCTGGTCTCAGAATTCATTCCAGCAGGAATCAGAGGTAGGATCTCATCAAGCACTTCCATCTCCCCTCGTGGAACTGCTGTACTTACTTAGCTCATAAGCTAGTCCCACAACGGCCAAGAACTAGCTGCGATTAGAGAAGCGATCTCTTATAATTGCCGCAACCAGAAGAGAAAGTTTGAATCGCGCAACAACGGGTTGTCAACAAAGTTCAATGGACTTTCTAAATCCCCGGTTTAGGGTTGCCATCAACTGTCAGTGAAGCTTAGGTTGGAGCTTTGTTCAAAGTCAAAGAGATTAAATCAACTTCATCTCTCGCTTCAGCCTTATTCAAGAACAAGCTTGAAGTGTAGAGGAGCAGGGACTTCGGAATCTGAATCCAAGTTCGAAGACGGGAGTCCGCACCAGCACGCCCTCTACGCATAGCATCTGAACTACTGTGTTCGGGAAATTTTCCCGCTGTTTGTGCCGCTCTTCGACCGTGCCAATTGAAGACTGTGCTTGGTGCCCCAGATTCACCGCTATGACATGTCGATGAATTGACGAGTTAGATCTTTGCCCACGATGCTGGGACCTGAGAATTTGACTTTCTACCATTTTTGAGTTTGAGTTCCAACCCAAATGGCGCCTTGTCCCTGGGGTAGATTGAAGTTAGAATCACCAACAAGCAATGCGCATCGTGGGGAGAACTGATCTCGCATGGCTCTCACAGCTCTAGCCATTCCTCAGTGTAGTGTCAGAGAGAAGTCTAAGAAGAGTGTGACGCAAAGCCTAGAACTGACTGTCCTAACCAGTAAGTTGCCATCAAGTCGCAGGTAAGCTACTGCCGATGAGGAGAATAAATATTACGTTACACCCCCAACTGTCTGAGTAGATCAGTGCCCAGTCCAATGTGGAGAGAAGATCGGCAAATTAACCAGATCAAGTCACATCAATCAGATTTCAACCTATGCGTGTCTGCGTGTTAACAACAATACCTAGGGAGCATCAGATAGTAATCATTTTAGCGTCACTATTAAGATCTACATTCCACGAAGACTGGGCAGGCTTGCGTTTTCTGTCTCCGTCCCACCACCAAAACTGCATGTTCATCCAGTTGGTATGGTTCCCTAACGGCCAACCAGTGGCGCACCGTATATTTCGTCGTCATGATGCAGAGCCCAGACGAGAAGGTCGGCGGAGAGACAGATTGGTCGGCCTATTTCGAACTACTGTCGGACCTCGCAGCTTTATTACGATACTGATGTGTACTGTAGTGCCGCTGTGTGAGGTGGTGAGCAATGAGCATGCCTAGGTAGCTGCTTCGCCATGCGCGAGACGCAGCAAGAGTGGCCCCTCGGCTCTTAAGAATGCGCGAATGCGAATTCGAATAACGCCATGAGCTGGGGTTCAAAAGAACCTGACGTTGCACAAGATCACAGTCGGCCTTGCCCAGCTTTATCGCGCTCACTGCCCCTTTCATACCCTGGTTGCCCCATATTTTATATCACTATTTCGATCATATCACATCGCGGAGTGTACCCATCTCGGTACCTTGAGCTATCCGCCAGCCGGAGAGACCTTTCCTTTACCTTGTCAATTCTTTGTATAAAGTTATAAACTCGGCGTGTGCGGACACAGCGACGCTTGAATACCGGCAGACAACAACGATGGATGCTTTTAGACTGTAGGAATGCCGATCTGCTTCCGGGTCGCCCGGTTGGCTATGGCCATGCCTTGGTTTTCATTCAAGGTCCCATACTGTATCCAGTGGCTGCGTGACGACGAGCTTGCGGATTTCGTGGATAGCTCGGCCGAGCAGTGGGTGGTGGTCGGTCTTCCAGTTCGCACCGGATACCAATGTATAGAAGCTTGAAGGGCAATAGTTACACCGACCGTGATTTAGCAAGAGAGTAATCCGAATGCCGAACTGACTTCTCGATGGCAGCAGGGTCAATTATTGATGCCTCATTAACGTATGATTTCGAAGTGGGCAGCAAGCACCACCACTAAAGAGCCTAGAGAGGTCACTAACACTCGCTATACCGGCACGTCAACTACTCCACAAAGCGATACCCTTTCGCTGGGGGTACCTCAGTGGTACATCTCCACCTTTTCATACCTTTTCACCTCACTGCTCGTGCAGTAGAGTTTGCTGGGAATCCGACAGAGCGAGAGTTCCGTTCGACCAAGCAGTCGGGTTTCTACGACCACAAATGGCGTCTCTAAGAATAACAAGTCTGGGCAACAAAGCAATCGAGAGTCTAAAGCGTTCAAAAATACCATCTCCAATAATAAATATTCAAGCAATCAATGGGTTGATGGGTCTTGTTTCGCTCCAGCAATCCCCCTGAATCCATTACCAGCAGGGCTGAGACTGCGGGATCTTATTATTAGAACCACAAAATGATCGTTGAAGAACGAATCTGGGAGGTTTTGGATTGAGTGGATGACTTGCAAAGGCCATAAATAAGAGTTGGTCCTTGGGTATCAAACAATGACTGATCAAGGGACTACCATACCATGCCATGATTCCATGATTGCACCACTATATCACAGAGCAGGGAAATAGCTACAGAAATTCCTTTTAGATCGTTCTGTCATGAAAGGCCCAATGGGCATAGGAAATAGACAGGTACTCTGGGCAAAAACTTGAGTATCTCTGGTCGCGATCCCACATATGGACAATATGGTTCAGTGTTGTCTCAAGCTTTCCGCTTGAATTCTCACCCCGGCATGGTAGAAGGACGAGAGACATGGCGGGTAGGGCAGCGAGTCGGGGAGACTCAGCAGGCCTGGTTTGATTGGACTCGGTCGATCTTGGGCATTTGGGCGCGGTTCTTCAACGAACGGTAGTGTAAGACACGGCCAGCTAACCTTGCCGCGCCCTGGTCTTGCAGTGCTGTATCGCCGCATTAGGCGTAGTCCTGGTCGCCATCGAGACCCTTGGGCTTGGATCGAGTCCTTGTGGTGTGCTCGCTTCGTCCGCCTCCGCCAGTCCCTCATCACTTTACCAAACATTTTCCATCAACAATCTCTCTCCCTTCAGTATTGCAGTATACTCAAAAGTATTGCGGTGTCAGTAGTATTCTACGTCGATGGGAATTTTCCTATTTGGACGGTGATCAATTCCAAGACTCGTATCTCGCGGCAACCTCCACTTCTCTGTCATGGACCCCCTGTTGTCTTCTTGACGTCCCTGTCCTTCTTCCTTTCACTACTTGATGAAGCTAGGGCAGCGATGGTCAACGGCCCACAACCCTTTTGGTCCCTGTCGCTCCTCCCCCGTTCCTCCTCTTCGGTGCGCCACGCGCTATTTAGTGTACAAGTAGTCTCGCGCCAGGTGTGTTGGATCCCTGTTTCCTCGAAGAGCAGAGCTGCATGCTTGGAGGAGACCCTGTCGAGCTTGTTGACCCTTCCCTGCTCTATACTCCCGGACTGGCAGTGGATAGAGTCTGTGTGATGGTCTGCTTACTCCCTGAAAGGCCCTCAACAGTCAAGGCTCAGAGATCCAAGCTACGTTCTATTTGTCTTAGCTGACGGTAGTCGCCGCCTCTGTCCCCTACCTCCCGGCCTGGATTTGTTTATGAAATGAATGAATCGCAAACCTGCCTGTCCTGTTTCCTGACCTTCCCTTGCCCTTGTCCCTGCACGCTCGAAGTGTCTGATATCCTCCCTGTCCTGTCCTCTCCTGTCATATCCTGGTCGAAAGCTGCCCTGCTCTGGCTTGCAGTTTCTCTCTATTTCTTCTCCACGGAGTCTCCACCACGGTACTTCTCGGTACTACTTGAGAGTCAAGCCAACTCAACGCAGGATGGACAGGCTTTGATCAAAAGCCCCCCATACCCAGCAACCCCAGTCCTCCAATATCGATCGAGCCGGTATCAATTGAGAGCTCCATTTTCCGGGCTGCCAACCCCCAAAAACCTCCCGCCGCGCCTCAACCTTACGACCTTAGCTTAATATCCAAAGCTTCCCAGCAGCCTTCTTTCTTCACTTGCATGCCGTTCTGCCCAGACTTGTATTCTCCAAGCCAAGCCTACACCCCTCAAATATCTGGCTCAGCCTCTCTGTCGTCGTCGTCCTCCTCGTCGTCGCCATTCTCGCCGTTATCGTCTTCCTCTCAACTCTCGGCTGCGCGTCATTCATTCTCCTTCTTCCCTAGTCCATCCCGGCATACCGCAAGAGTCAACGGCATTTGTATTGCTCCAGGATTCCCGACCTGGATAGGGCTCCCCTTGGTCACATCCGATTGCCAAGCGAACCTTGAGAGGAGACAAAACGGAAAGCACGTTCACCTAACACCTCACCCTGCCCTACCCTGCGAACCCACCATCCCCTTCCCTTTCTCGCGGGATCAGAGCAGTACCTTCCGCATTGTGCTCTTGTAATCTACGAATGCTCTACCATCAACTTGCTCGGTCCAAACAACCTTCGGCCCATCCCTTCTTCCTCGCGTTTGAATGTTGGTCAGCGAACTAGACGGCGAGCACAAGGCCAAGGCATAAACATACCCACCCAGCTTTACTGTACCCTCCCCTACCTGAACAGGGAACCCAAAGCTCGCAGTCGATCCGAACCTCCCTCTCCACCGGCATCCCACCGCCCCGCCAACTGAAGGTTTGATAAAGAAGTCCTTGCTCCCATTCCCCAAGGAGTACCGGAGCATCAACTGAAGCCATTCCTTTCCACTTCAGGGATATCCTCCGACGACATCTGATGAGATTCTTTGCAACTTCACCTCGACCATATTAAGCAAACATCACTTTCCTTCCAGATATCCTGTCACACTCTCACAATGGCATCAGCTTCACCACTCTCGCCAACCTTCTTTGGCCATATTGCTTCTACTCAGGATGCTCTTCTTCTTTTCGAGGCTTGTCTTAGCGGCGCCTTGAACCATGTTGCGCGCCGTCCACACGACCGCGAGAGAGTCAGTCTGATCAAGAGCGGAAATGTCTTCATATACGAGGAGCATTCGTCCGGCATCAAACGGTGGACTGACGGGGTACCATGGAGTCCCAGTCGGATCTTGGGGAACTTCCTTGTGTACCGTGAACTGGAACGGCCATTCCCACCTGGAGAAAAGAAGAGGGCAATGAAGCGTAGCAAAAGGTCTCCAGGCATCAGCAAGCCGGAGCCGTTCGGTGGAAGTGGCATGAGTAATGGCTACAATGCAGCTTCAACAGCAGCATCAACCTTCGACCCCCAAAATCCCAACTCTCTCAGCAAAGAAACAGAACGCTCATTGATCGGATCTTTGGTAGACTCCTATGGATTCAAGGAGGAAGGCTTGGTGAAGAAGACGGTCAGCGTCACAGTGGGGGGTGTTTCGCACCATCTTGTCTCCTACTACACCGTCGCAGATGTTATGAACAACAAATTTACGACCCCCTCCAAAGATCCCAGATTCCAGCATATCACACCAAGACCTGATCTCATCACGAAGCAAAATTTCCGGACACCAATTGACGAGGTCGACTCTATGGACCGAATTGACGATCGATCTGTTTACGCCAGCTACCCATATGCTCGCAATGGGTATGAAATGACCAACCAAACAATAACACATCGACCAATGTCTCTCCCTACACCTCCCATCACTTACGGATCAAACTCAAGTATGTACAATGGATATGGGCAATATGATGGACTTGGGCAAGGCCATCCACACGGAGGTTACCAAGGGCAATTTGCACACTCCCCAGGCCTCTATCCTGCGGTCAAGTCTGAGAGCTATGAAGCTGGCGCGTACAGAACGCAGCGATACAATTCTGTCATTGGCATTGGTTCTGATACATCCAGGGCCCAAGTACCACCAGTGAGCACAAATTTCGGGCGCCGCTCCTCGAACTATGAGCAAGGTGGCTCCGTTGATTCCGGGCTATCCGGCATATCATCATCTTCATCCGATTCAAAGCTCACAACTGATTCCGGATATTCCTCTCAAGGGTTTTATGGCGGCATGAGAGACACAAACTCTTCGCATAGCTACTCGGCTAGATCTCTGCCAACACCAACTCACCAAACAACATTTGAGCGAGTACCATCTCAATCGTACAGTGGCCCGGAGACTCCGAAGAGTGAGAACATGTGGTTGGGCCATCCGGGGCTTGGTGGTAACACAAGTGTTGGTCACGGTCATTACATAGCGCCTCAGCAACAGTGGGCCAGCACCGGTACATCTTAGTTTGCTCTCATTCCTTTGAGGAACCAAAAATCATGTAATGACGAATTTCTTTGGACTGGGCGGTCGTAGTACAGAAATCTGGACCATGAAGGCTATTTTATTGGCGTACTTGGCTATTCGGGTAGGATCATAGGTGGGAGGGGCTTTGTTATCATGGAGCGGCATACCCTCACTTTCGCTCCAAAAACGTTCGGATTGGTCTACTATATTTTTGCTTTGGGCGACACACAGATTCGGGGCGTCATTTGGGCATGTATTCTTTGTAATGTACTTTTTATTGTTGTTTAACACTATAGAAGAAGGATACCAGTGGATCGGCTCCCGAAAATTCATTATATGAACCATGTACAATCAATGTCCGATCAAGGCTTGAACCTTGGCTCGAACCAGCATGTTATTATTGAGCCGTCAGAAAGCATACATCTAATAATGGCGGTGATAGCAAAAATCTGACTTTACACAACAGCGCAACCCGGTCTATGACCGGCACGGTAGCCTCATCAGCACATTCGATACCGAAAACTGGTTTTATTTTATGGGGAGTTCGGGGACGGGCGAACAAGTGACGGACAGTATCTGATTCAGTCCTTTCTTTCACATTCCCGATGCCTGAGTAACATGGTACCCAACATTTACAGAGTAAAGCGTTGACAAATGACAATTAGCAAAGATTCAGCCATGTCCAATAGAGAGGCATTTTCATATTGGGCACAAATCTGTCAAGATCCCTACATAGTAGGAGTCTAGATCTTTCTCTGAGACTTCTAAACTCTGTGTTTGGGTTGCTGCATGCAGGCTGGGAAGGTTGTGTGACTTATGTCTAAGCAGAAGCGCAACACATCGAAGCTTTTCCATTTGTCGCCTTGCAAATCAACAAGAACGGACATGACAAGTAAACACCAGTCAACAAAACCTAAGCTATGTTCTCGTTATGCCGTTTTCTTTGATCTCAAGAAGAGGTGTCGTCAGGAGCTTAGAGTTTAAGCCTGGTGGGATGGCTTGGTTACGGAACCGTACGTAATGCATCCCAGGTCCAGGAGCGGGAGGGGTGAGGTTGGCATGGGACGGGGAATAATTTGATACTCGTAGAAGCATTGGGAAGGATGAACGGGAAAAGTTGCACAAGATAGGATAGCATGGGACACGAAGCAGGGTTGCGATAGGCTTACTTACGGCGTTGTGATCTTGCGGTCTTGTCTGGGGTAAAAGGGTTCGGTACAGGACCCGAGCGTGCCTTATCGAAGAAGGGGGCCCAAAAGCTTCCCCTTGTCATCATTCCAAATGCGGGTTTCACGCCGAAACTCTGAAAGTCCAGAAGGCTAATGCAGCTCCAAACTCTATCTGCTCCACCAATTGCTAGTGCTCCTGGTTCAAACTTGTCCGTTTCGAGAATGAACTCCGAAGCAGCGACTTTGAGAGAGGTGCGGTACGGTAGGGTGACCGAAAGTCAAATCCAAATCTAAAAGTCAATGCCGTTTGAGCTAAAATCCGACGCAGGAGCGGACATAGATGGTGGGATCTGGGAGGCGGTGCGGTGCATGGATAGATGAAGTCCGGAGCAGCAAGTCGATACGGCGCGCTTGAGGACGGACGGCACATGTAGTCGCGCGTCTATTCGCTTAGGACCTGTTTTCGCAAGGTTGTTTGAGTTTGGCTTCCAACGACGAACCAGGGAGAGGCGACTCAGAACTCAGGAGAGGCAGCTCGCTCGTACCTGGGCCTTTTAAAGTTGGCAAATTTCCCTTCCCGCTTGCTTGCTCTGAAACCGGCACTTCTCTCCATCTACCTTCTCTGCGGTCCTTTCATTCGTCGCCCTACTTCTCTCTTGTTCCGCCATTCCTTCTACCTTCCTTTTCCATCTATCTACCCTCCACAACGTGCTCACGCAACCATGCAATAGCCATGATGCTGTCTCGGAAACCCGGCCCCTGCCTTCAATGGGCTCGGGGAGTAGCTCGCACCTACAGCAGACGATTACCTTCATCACCTGCTGATTCGAGATTCATGCTGTCCCAAGGCTCGGCGTACCTTCCCCAGCCCTCGGCCTTCCTGACGTCGTCACTGTGGACGTGTACTCGATCCTCACGAAGTAGCGAAAGTGCTTGGCACATGTAAGTTATCAATCATTCTCCCAAGACAACACACAGCCGGCCTCGGCGAGCCTGAGGTTGATTTGAGATTAGTAGAACTCAACCCAATTCCCTGCGACACAGGGGACTCCCTTACTCCACGTCCAAACAACCGGGTGACACCCAAAGGTATGCTGAAGGGTTATTTCCTTGTTTCAACGACTCGATCCGCTTGGCCTGGCGAGGGATTCTTCCATCGCCAAGAATATGGGAATAGCCCGATCACGTGTACACCTCCTTTTGGACAGAGCTGGTACTCAGCTGAGCGCAGCACGACGATACTAACAGCGATGATCCAGATCTACAGCTGCCGAGGCCAAAAAGCCTTTTCTCAAAGTACTTACGAAGATAACCCCACATGAGAACATCTACACGATCCCCAACATCCTCACCTTTTCTCGTCTCATCGCCGCACCGGTTGTGGGGTATCTCGTGCTCCATGATCATCATGCCTGGGCCGTGGGTCTCTTCGCGTATGCCGGAATCACCGACCTAGTTGATGGCTGGATAGCCAGACGGTGGAATCTTCAGACCGTTGTGGGAACAGTCATTGATCCGATGGCCGACAAGACTCTGATGACGATTCTGACTGTCTGCCTTGCCATCAAAGGCGCGCTTCCCGGTACTGCCATTCCGTAAACTCCGTCTCCAGGTTACAATTACTGACCCCCACGATAGTCTGGCTCGCTGTCATTATTCTCGGACGTGATGTTGGCCTTGCAATCACCGCCATCTACTACCGCTGGATATCCCTTCCTCCGCCGAAGACTTTCGCGCGGTACTGGGACTTCTCCTTGCCATCAGCGGAAGTTCATCCTACCACCATCAGCAAGTACAATACTGCTCTACAGTTGGCTCTGATTGGGGCTACTACGGCCATGCCGCTAGTGACTGTTGATGTCTCTGCGGCGATGACCGCAATGCAGTAGGTCGATCTTCTTGCTTAAGAACTTTGTCTTTTTTCTGTCCGGCTCAAGAGGATGAAAAGCTGACAATAATACTCTAGGTACTTGGTCGCAACTACCACAGTGTGGAGTGGCGCGAGTTACATCTACTCGAAAGATGCTGTGAAGATATTGAATCAAGAGAAGGGACCCAAGGCTGAAGAGGCCAAGGGGAAGAAATAAGTGTGTAAAATCAGCTGTACAAATACATAGCTCTGCCAAGCAGGTATTGAGCATTTTCGAAACGAAACTGGCAAGCGATACATTCCAGATCTCAATCCCGACTTCTTACCTTATGAAAGTATGTCATCGTGAACAGCTGAACATGATATACAGATCAATATGTGGAAAATTCTGCGGCTACCGTGGACTAAATTGGGATACGTTAGCAGCTGCACTTCACTATTTTGCGCAACACTAACGCAAGGTTGCTCTTTAATGCCAGTGGGGTGTTTGGCTATCGCGAACGAACGAGAACTCCCACGGTCCATTACCTTCGGCCCCAACAATGCTACGTCCCTTGAAGTATCTCTCCTGATGAAGTCAACTGGAGAGTCTTAGGTGTCTTCTATAATCCCCAGCCCGCAACCCACAAGTCCCTTGGCTCCATGCCCATTTCATCCCTTGGAACTCAACGCGGCTACAATTGAGATGGGAATCAAACCCATCAGAAATGACCAGAGCTAAAGAGTTTCCGTCCTCGTTTCCTGGGTGGAGGTCCCTCCACAGCCGTGCCGCTCCTTCACTATCCCCTATTTTGTTATTGTCTAAGCGAAGACCCTGCCATGCATTGAAATTTGAGATCACTCTCTTCCTCCTGCTCCTTTTGAATAAAGTGTTTGGTTGTGCCGGAAGTTTTTCACCTTTCTGCGAGAGACGCGTCTCAGTCCCGCTAGCAAAGAGCACGACTCCTGGTGTTTTGATACTCCTTGATTGCCCTCGTCAAGTTATCACGTACCAGCCAGCTGGTAGGATCAAGGAGACAATGGTAGGAGAAAGCCTTCACTGCCGTGTTACTCATTTGGAACGATCCTATGCCTGATTGCTTCCATCGTTTGCGTGAACAAAGGCACCGAATATGGAGTAGTATGTATCGAAGTCACCTCTTCACTGAGGACCCATCATGTTCGACCCCGCCCCTCACGGCTCAGACGGCTTTAAGGGGCCGATGAGCAGAAGTCTACAGCTCGTATCGTAACGAGGAAGATATCCTGTCTCTCCGAGGATACAATGTCTGATTGGACGATATTCTCATCTCACAGTAGCCTCGCGTTGCGTCGCTAGGACCTGTACATAGTCGGAGCACAAAGTATCTTAATCCTTACACGCAGACAGAAGTTGCATTGAGTAAATATGTGTTCCCATTGGTCCATCACTGCCTGCCCCCTTCGAGACCACTACGTTTTTAAATTTGACAGACCATGGTAGCTGGAGGGGGGACTTCTTCCCAGATAGTAGTTGACTCTGTTTGAAGTCTTGAGCACAGAAAAAGAATGATCCATTTTGCTGGAAACCCCATAGTAATCGTCTTATGCGTAAGCTAGAGTGCGAAGCAAGGCAGGTCAAGCAAGATGCTTTGAGAGGAGCGAACGTTTCCATCCTGCTGGATAGGATCTGGAATGTGGAACATGGGCTCCGTAGCCTTGAGAGAAGGAGGGTCAAGGATTGACACTGCTGGTTCGGTAAAATGACACCGTCGGATCCTTAAAGCATATCTATCACTTGCTTGAGCACGGCAACCTGGGCTGTATGAAGATGAACAGTCAGTGCATTTGCGATCCTGATTATTCGAACGCAGTTGCAACCTCTGGCAGTAGAGACTGCTCCGTGAGAATACTGGTTGAGCTGCGATTATTACCTACATTTGTCACTTCAATACTCTGATGGATGAGACTAGGAGCCATTAGTCCTTGAAGTAGCTGAGCAGTAGCAGAGAGATGATACATGCCAGACACCATTGATCTGCGGCATGAATCGAGTAAATTTCTGTCTTGATATATCCCTCTCCAGAAAGCTCCAAACACCTCGTCATTACACACATCACGCTCGCATCACCGTCTTCCAGTCTCCTTCCGTAACCTCCCCGCCGCAGTTGTAGGAGGAGGCTCAGGCCAAGAGGATACCGCATCCTCCATCTCTTCCAGAAAGGTCGTGCTATTATGCACGCTCGTCCCACCAATCACAATACGAACGCCAGGCGACGAAGCATTCAGCTGAGAGACTGTCTTCGCTTCCTCGAACGTGACGCCTCCAACGATGAACAGGATGATATCCTGAGGCTTGTCCCTCGTTGATCCGCCTCCTTCATCGAATGGGTACTGTTGCTCCCTGAGACGACCCTTGATGAGATTCTGTAGGGTAAGCTCCAAGCGAGGTGAATGCTGTGTGTAGACATTCTCTACTCCCTTGAGACCTTTGAAGCGATCTCGAGCCCCTGAGAAAATACCTGCTGATTCGAACATGTCTGAGATACCGCCGGCGGACTGGGTCTGCTGTAATGAAGAGTGGTAAGTAAGAAGTTTGGCAATGAGATCAATTCGTCGCTGCGGAACATTTCCAGCAGCACCGAGTAGGTCCACCAAGATTGGCAAAGCATTTTGTGGATGCTTCTCGTATCGTAGGGAGTAAAGTGCTACGAGGCGAAGCTTAGAATCGGCGGTGACCGTGGGCGATTGGATCAGCCTCTGGACATTCTGGCTTGTGTCAGTGTTGACAGAAAATCTTCCGATTACACTTCATACCTTCAAGTCGCTAGCATGGTTATCATTACATGCTAGACTTTGCTCCACCTCGCTGACTTCGAGCAGATTCTCTGCGCCAACTTTCCGACTCAGCTCGCCTACCAGAGTGACATGCTTACTCACATTACCAGAGAGCTTCCGAAATTCTGGATACTCCTCGATAAAGCGCTTCATGTCCGCTATTGACTCGATATTTGAGCTGTTCTTGGTTTTGGACTGGTACTGCTCCACATAATCCTTGATGTTCCCACCAAGGTCTCCAAAGTTAAGATACATGTTCTTCTTGAAGAACGGATCCTGATCCTGAGATAGTACGACCTCCTTGAGCTCTGGCCGAACATCTGGAACATCGCTCAGATCCACGCGGCCATTTTGGATGCCCAGAAGTTCATGGACCATTGCCTGGTACGTCCATTGAGTAAGGAGAGGGGTAATAGGGTCATCTCTGCGGTCCAGGATGAGAAGTATGGGAGGTGTATCGACCTTTCTGAAATCAAATAACTGATCCTCTTGAGTGATATGGTATCGAACTTCCGTAGCCAGCTTCTTAGCCAAAAGGCTGTTCTTCTCGTACCGTATTAAAGGCTTCTTCTTCAATGACAGCAGCACCCCAATCAGACCTTCAGTCGTCCTCTGTAAGGCATCCGTATTCCACATATCCGGGTTCGCACTCCAAATCCGCTGCCTTGGGAATGCTAGATCCAGGGTGAAAAGGTCCGGGTTCACAACGATGTAATCTGCGAAATGTTCCTGCACCACTCTCACAACTTCATGATCATCCGCCTCAGCCAGGCGCTCCAGCGATGACTTCTTGACCACATTACTGAAGTAAATGTTGTATTCGCCGTACTTCGGTTCTCGAAACTCATCAATGAGGAATTGTATCGAATCTGCAGATGGCCGCACAAAACATAGACATCGCAAATGTCTCATCTTCTCCCGATTTTGATTGTCTAGCCGGTCTATCAGGTAAACTTCGTGGTTCAGCAGCGCAGATTGTGTGATTGCTGTAGAGACTATGGACACTGTGTCGCTATCCAACAGTAATATCTTCATTTTGGCAGATGGGGTCCCGGATGCGCTGTCTCCAGCGGATACCATCTTGGAGATGTACCCAGATACTGCCTGTACGACGTCCATGGTGTCAAGGTTCGGGAACTATTCTCATATCTTCGAAGTACTGGACGATACCTCCCAAGGTGGGAGCTCGAGGCGGTTCTCGACCGGGAGGGCAGCCCGAGCTCGACAAGACTCTACGAAGCTTTGAATCGTCCTAATCAGCCTTTCGAATGGTGGTTCTGACTTATGCGCTGACAGCTGGCTCGCAGACTCGAGGATGGAGGGGTCGGGTCCTGAGGTTGGATGAGGCTGGTCGCAATTGCCTGGGGTTTCGATCCTTAAAGGACTTTCAATAAATGGTGGTTGCGTTTAATTCGCTGCAATGTGAAGAACAATCGTAATGTCAAATCGTAAGAGATCGAAATTTGCGGCGCAGCAATACAATTCCTGAAGGCAGCCGCAATTGGTATTGAACAGATGATCTCAAGTCCCAACGGTGATTTCTGGTACCTTGCTAGGGAACAAGGGCGTCAGCTAGCCCTGTAGCACGCGCAACCGCCCGCCTGACCGCGGCAAAACGTCCCCTGACGTCCAGGCTTCATTAGCTCTGCTTTTGCTTCTGATCCTCATCTTGTCCCACCCGAACCAAATACCACGACCATTCCACATCAGAAGCTCAGATCCTGTTCCACCGTCGCAGATGGAGAAACGATAGCACCAAAGCGCAACATCAGCATCTTGTTCTGCAGCTTCAGAAAACCACTCGTACGGTACAATGCTGCCCTACATCAACCTTCGTAAGGCCCAAGAGAGATATTCCCATGTTCTGGTGCGGCCGCGTCTGACGTCAACCAGCTTTTCAGTATGCTGCTGGCATCTTGGGAGCTTCAACAGATGAGCGTAAGTAAAGGAAGCAGCAAGCTCTACTTGCTTTTCCAAATTCTGCTTCAGCTAACAGAATATCAGTCAAGCTCATCACTTCTTTTTTGCTTTCATATCCACTTGCTGGGCTCTTGAAGCGAGTACCAGATGAGAAGCCATACTTGAAGAACCTCTTTATAATTGCGCAAGTCTCCTCCAGCCACAAAGCGTTACTCCTGCTCACGAATACAGTGTCTCTACATTCTACCTGGTTGGACTCTTCGACTTATGGGGCGGCGTAAGAACTTTAGCTATAAGCTCCATCGGCGCATACTCTATCGCACAATATGTTGATGGGCCTTTTATGCCATGGATTGGTTTTGTCTTCCTCATGGGACACATGTCCGTGAGCCATCTGGCACGTCAATGGGTAAATGATCCTGGAGTTGTGGATATTACAGGCGCACAAATGGTCCTCGTTATGAAGCTTACGGCTTTCTGTTGGAATGTTGCAGATGGTCGACTACCAGAAAAGGATCTGTCCGACTTCCAGAAAGAAAGGGCTCTCAAGAAGCTTCCGAGTCTCCTAGACTTCGCCGGCTATGTTCTGTACTTCCCAGCTCTTTTCGCAGGACCAGCTTTCGACTATGCGGATTACAGACGCTGGATCGAGACTACCATGTTTGAAGTACCAGCTGGCGTTTCTCCTTCAAAGAAAGCTCCAACGCGGAAGAAGAGGAAAATCCCTCGAAGTGGCACTCCAGCGGCTTGGAAAGCTGCTACGGGACTTTTCTGGATTCTTTTGTTCTTGAAGTTGAGCGGCTGGTACTATCCGGATCTTTTGACTGGCGACAAATACATGACATATGGTTTTGGTCACCGAATCTGGCTCCTTCATATGCTTGGCTTTACTACCAGACTGAAGTATTACGGTGTCTGGGCTCTTACGGAAGGCGCCTGCATCCTTTCTGGTCTTGGTTACAAGGGGGTTGATCCAGTGACTGGGAAGGTATCATGGGATCGATTGCGAAATGTGAACCCCTGGGGTGTCGAGTCGGCTCAGAATACCAGGGCATATCTGGGTAACTGGAACATGAATACCAACAACTGGCTCCGGAACTATATCTACCTTCGTGTAACTCCTCGAGGAAAGAAGCCAGGTTTCCGTGCTAGCATGGCAACATTCGTCACAAGTGCATTCTGGCATGGATTCTATCCAGGTTATTACTTGACATTTGTCCTTGCTAGTTTCGTTCAGACAGTAGCAAAGAGTAAGTCTTGCCCCCTATAGCTTGGGAGCCAGTCAATACTGACCAAACTTTAGATTGCCGACGCTACTTCCGCCCATTTTTCCTCGACCCAAAAACCACCCAACCAACCTCTTACAAAATATACTACGATATATTCTCCTACTTCATCACCCAACTAACCTTCTCTTTCACCACCGCCCCCTTCGTTCTTCTCACTCTCCCCGCCTCTTTCCTCGTTTGGGCCCGCGTTTACTTCTACGTCGTGATTCTGACCGCCCTCGCAACAGCCTTCTTCGCCTCGCCTGCCAAAGCCATGCTCATCAAGAACCTCAACAAGCGAGCCGGGACCACCGGTCCACTGCAGCGAACGCACAGCCAGGAGAGTCTCGCGAGTAAGGAGCCGGTACTAGGGTTGCCAAGTGAGCCGCAGAAGGATTTGGAGGAGTTGATGGACGAAGTTAAGAGGGAGATGGAGGCGAGGCAGAGAAGGGGCAGTTTGAAGAAGGCGGCTACTATGCCGGCTGGGAAGGCGAAGGCGATTTGAATAAGCATGATCTGATTTGATTGTCCGAAGCGTTTCGTCTGAGGACGCAGGGGGGCGCGCTCTAGATGTGCGCCTGCTTAAGCGCTATGCTATTGATGCATGGAGGGGATGAACCAGAGACGTTTGAACGGGGCAGGGGCAAGGGAAGCAGAGGAAGACGAGGCTGGCGTCTCGAGAGATAAGAGTGGCAAACTGAACGTGAAGCGTGAGAAGGAAACTCAATGCCAAATATATACACAGAGCACATGTGCTCCAAATGCAGCATCAAAAATACCCTACAATATATTCGAATGAAATGAAATCTTGCCTTGATGACTTGAAGGAATTATGCGAAGGAGCCCGCTTTTTGCTTAAGACACATTTGTTGATGTATATTTCTCACTTGGACACATTTGGGAATTATCAATAGTAATATTCTGTTCATTCTCACTCTCATCCGTTTCTTCTATCCCTCTTCATCCCGATATCCTCCCTCCGCTCTCCAGAGCACTCGATTACACTAGCTGAACCAAGCGGCATCTATCTCCTTTCGTTCTGCTCTCTCTCTATCATAACAAAGCCTCTTTGGGCGTAAAAGAAAAACAATACAATCGAAAAAATGCATCAGCGCATCTCGCATATTTCGTAACCAGAAACCCATTCATGTCAATCCAAAAATGATTCCGCATTCAAGAGGGTATAATGCTCGCAACCCGCCCGCCCTTTTCCATCCCATTCTTCAGTTGTTGTAGCAGGTGAGGCAATGATGCAACCTCAGTAAATTCAAGGTGACCATACCGAATCGTCGAAGGCGTGTGTATGTATAATGTACAGAAAAGTAGGAAATGGTAGATGGTGAAATAGATTGGTAATAAAAATGTTGTAGTGTTGTGTGCGCAGTAAATGGCAAGATAGGTAGATGGTAAATGAGATCTAGTGTCGCTTTTGTGATTGATGTGATGTAGGAAATGTGACGTGTCTAATTGTGAAAATGTGGTTGAGAATTCGTGAAATGTGAAGTGGTGTGGTATGGTGTAGAAGATCGAGAGACGTCTTCACCACCCTTGATTAATGCCCACAACTACAAGAACAGCCTGCTGTGTATTAGTTGCATTCGATTGAAGCATGCGGGAGGGTAGACTTACAATAGCAGCCAGAACAAGTACTCCGACAAAAGACATGTACCGATTCAACCTGCGCCACCATTTTGCGCTCTCGTACCGGGCCTCGTCCATAGGACCGAATTGGCGCGTGTAGTCATTAGTTGTCTCGTGCTGATTCTCGCGGTCGTGGGAGCTATCCAGATTACTCCTGCTGTTGTCCCGTTCGCTCATGTTGCGAATTGGGCGAGGGGGCAAGGGGAGAAGAGCTGCTATCATCCATGCTGCGGCTCGAATTAATGAAGGATTCATGAGCAGGACAAAGAGATAGAGCTTACCAAAGGGGAAAATAAACCCCACAATAAACATTACTATTTGTACATTCCGTCGTCCGAACCATCCATCTTCCGTAGACCAGTTCACAGACGGCGGTTCCCAGACACTTCGACGGGTAGCCCGTCGATCGAGTCGTAGGTGAGGTGACCAGATGCTCGACATGCTCCAAGTTCTGAAGCGTCGCGAGTATGGGTCATTTGTGTTAAATCGGCCATCATCGCCCCTTTGAGGCGCCGGGGTGATCTCCATAGACCCCCGCGTTGACTGGCCGTTCATCTCCCGCGGTCGCCGCCGCGGGCTGTATATACTTAAAGGAAAGTGATCCGTGTTGGGAGAGCCTGTTCGGAAAGAATTACTGCGGCTGTCGGTCCCCTCCGTGGAACTTCCTGGCGCGCCTATATACCGCCTTTCTCCACTCCCATAGTACAGCTTCGCCCAAGTAGGTATAGATCCCGCAAGCAAACTGTTTGCTCGTGAACTGGCGGTCGAACGCATGGTGTTCGTTCGGCCGTTGTCTGAGGAGCCGCTGTTGAAGTAGCTGGACAGCCGCGTCCGAGACGGTCTCGCCCGCAAGTCCTGCATGTCTGTGATCCCATCTCCATACTCGTCCAAATCCTCAACCATCCTGATCGAGGAACTGCTATTGTGACGTCCATTTCGTGCGAATGCTGGAGCTGGTGGTTCTATCGAGTCGGTTCGTGATCGAGAAGATAGTTCTTCTTGTGCCACTGAAGAGCTGATGCTCAACACCTGCCTGCTGTGCCGACTCTGCGAGCTCGGGTATCCGCTGCTCCTCCTGCCATTGTCGCTCGACCACGAGCGGGAGTTCCGATCGGTGCCGCCATCCGACACCGAGAGCACAGTTGACAGCTGTGAGCTCCATTGATGAGGGTGCTCGTTCATGTGTGACCGCGGTGGGTGGAAACTTAGACTTGGAGGCTCCGCCCATGAACTCGACCCCTGGGGTTTCTGTTTGAGGATGGGTAATTGTATGAGTGCGCCGCTGCCTACGATTGCTCGGAAAGCTTCTTGTTGGCTAAGTACGGTTGAAATCGATGTCAAGGAACCAGTTCGAAGCGATTCTCTAGACCGGGACTTGTAGTATCCTAGGGTTTCGTTGGATCGTCGACTCCGTAGTTTGGTATTAAGCGGAGGTACGACTAGGGATTCTTGTGAATATCTTCCCGGTTGGATGAGGTTGATGTAGGAGTTTGCTGGGGAGAGGTCTCCGTGTAACTCGTAGTTGCTATTTTCTTCTTCTGACGGTGAAGTACGTGGACGGTAAATGACAGACTCAGGTGGGGAAGATTCTCCGATGATTTGGTAGTTGGAACCACTGGATGACGGAGGTGCAGCGTCAGAGTTCGTGGCAGAGTTCTCGCCGTAGACTTTGTAATTGGTGTTCTCGGAGGTGGTTGTGGTGGTTTCCGTAGATACAAAGGACGGTTTCGTGGAGAGATCGTGCGACACTGAGCCGGTAGGTGTTCCGTCTGATGTCTCTGGCAGAGGTGGGAGCGGGCTTTCAGACGAAGTAGCGGCTCTCTGCTTGAGGTCTGGAGTTTTGGGCACCTTTCGAAGACCACCGACGAGTTGATAGTTCCAGGGAGAGTTGCTTATATGATCTGCAGATATAGGTTGCTTATTACTTTGCGAGGCTGATGGGGTGGCAGGAATCACAGCTGATGACGCTTCGGAAGCGCATAAAGTCGTGGAATTAGATCTCTCTCTTGCATTGCCGGTGTTCAAGGGGAGCGAGTCGGACGATCTTTGACTGGCTGAGAAGAAGGAAGTCGGTGATTTCGAGCCATCGTCCACCGACTGAGGTGATTGGGGGTCATCTTGGAGCAGGGAGAAGGTCTTGTTGTCCTTGTGGATGTGCAGGCGCTTCTTTGCAGGGGGCTTCGGCCTTGAGATGGGAGATCCTGTAGCAGAACTGGGGCTTTGAGGCTGATGTGTATGCGTTGTCGAGCCCGAAGAGGCACTGGCACCACTGAAGCTCCTCTGTGCTTGGACTGTGGTGGTTCGTTGAAACTCCTCGTCTAATGCAGGAGTGTGTGATCCCTGGCCGCGCCCCAGTCCCAGTCCCGGTTGCAGCCCCTGCAACTTTTCCTTACCCTTTCCTTTGCCGGGCCCGAGAAAGTGACTCGGATGAGTTGGGAGGGGTGTCCGTGAATAGATCTCGTCAATTCCATCTCGTCCAAGCAGTCGCGGAGGAGTTGAGGGCACGAGTCGGATTCTGGCAAGTTCGTTGTTGTGCGAAGGGCTCCTCTCGTGCAAGATGCGTCTAGGCGAGTCGGATTCCGACATGAGTTCGTATTTCTCGTTCCAATTCCAATTCCAATTCCTATCTCAATTTCAATCTCAATCTCAATATTCGATTGAAGCGTCGTCCGGCTGCCAGCAAGCCCATGAGCGTTCATAACGAGAGCATTGAGACGCTCAAATTTGATGGGTCGTGTCCGAAGAGGATGATAGTAGATATAAGCTGAGTCTGTCTGTCTTCCTGTGTCTTCCGGAGGCGAGCAAGTACCGTACTGTATGCGTACAATCCGATATAAGTATGGGCGGGGGATGGGCTCGATATAGGAGTGGTATCTGGGTATTGAAGGAGTCGTCTATTATGAATTAATTGTCATAAAGTCGTGGAAGCGCGTGATGAGTACAAGAAAACAAAGTAACGAAATGTCCCAGGAACGAGTGTGAGGGGGAAAGGCCGGCGGATAAGCTCGAAGGCTTCAAATGATGACAGAGAGGACTTGAATAGGAACAGAATGAGAGAGAGGAGAGAAGGAAAGCAAGATCGAGAGATCGAGAGCCTGGAATCCAATCTGTCGCCTCGGCGGCGACATATCTGGATGGATTAATTTGGAGATGCCGCCTTGCCCACTCGGTGCTGCACCTCCCGATTGAGCGCCGTCGTAGTTCAGCCTCTGGTGAAAACCGGTTTACCATTGGACGGCTGGGCAAAGTTTATGCACCAGCTGCAGCAGCGGGCAAACCATTCGATAGAAGGCGGCATTTCGACCAGGGCTTGCGTTTCTGCAGGTCTCCAGGAGGGAAATCAGGGACGGGAACGGTGTAGAGCCACGTCGAGCTGGGGTGTTTGTTTGGTAAGGAGCGAATCTTTGGCGCGACTTGTTGCTTAGCTGCATCGCAAAGCCAGCGCCAACGATGAGATCCGCCCTTGTGCATCGCGTCTGTTGGCCGGTATGGAGGGGCTAAAGTCGGTGTAAGGAGTACAAAGAGAAAAGGTTAAGAGCTTGAAATTATTGCGATATCCTGTCTGTTCATAGGTATCTACGTGAAAGGAAGAGGAGAAAGTGTGGTTGGAAGAAAGTGTTGTGGTCTTGATGTAAGGATGGACCTGAATTCCTCATGCACTTGGAGCTATGGAATGCCATTGATTGGCGATAACGATTGCGATCATGAGAAGATCATATCAAACTATCCACCCTTTCCCTCTCTATCAACCCCTCGTGTCCGTCAACGATAGGTGCGCTGTTCCGTAACCCCTTTTGCATCAGGGTTCCCCAGCTGGTGCAGGTGGAATGGATCTTTTTAGATGGTTTAATCTCCGCCTTTTCCTTACCTTCTTTTCTCTCTGCATCCAGCCGCACAACAATTGGTGGCTGGGCTCCATCTGCACATGCACATGCACCGAACCTTGTCTTGACATGTCTGCTGGACGCGTCGAGACGCGTAGAAGTGGAGCTGTTGATGACTTCATTTCGCAAGCGAGAGCCGAGCTTCCATTCAGGGGTAAGGGGAAAACATCAGCCACCTCCGTGATTTATCGATTACGACCTATCACGAGACCCAGGGTCACGATCTTGGAAGTGAGACAATGTGAGGCAGAAGGTCAGCCTTGTTGAGGACGACTCCGACTGTGACTTTCTGCTTCTATATGCTTGGTGTTTGAAAAGACTTCAATGCGACTGTACGCACTTGAAATTTGAAAGCCGCGTTCCAGCGCCAAAAATGCACATTCTGTTGGCTATATGCCGGTCATTGTTGACCACATCGTCGAGCAATGTTGTAACAATAAATGGAAGCAGTTCATCCCTCCACATCCTTATCTTGATGATTGGGTTCCCTCTGCAGTCTATGCGCCGATAATCTTCGAATGCCATCTGGATGGTCGGGCTAAATATGCAGATTCATGCGTTCCCCATCTCGAAACAGAACAAATTTCTCTTAATTTGGAATGCATATTAGTACTGGCATCAAGGTAGTATTGTTATCGTACCTGGTGGAAACGTATGATAAATTCTCGATTGGTACAGAGCATATCGATAAGGTGTTGCGTGATGCGGAGAGTGTGGATTGAGATTGAGGTTGAGGTTGTTGATCAACTCACGATGATCCGGTTGGAGGCGAAGTCGATGTTCCTGGGCCGTGGAGCCGAGAACTCTAATTCGTCATGCAGGTGTCGCCGGATGCAGATGTACAAACAAGCAAACACACAACTTCCGGCATTCAGGATAGCTTGCAGCGCGTGAACCTGTAACTTCCATCCCTTCTGCAGCCCGGTGTCCGATACAAAGTGGCATTCCGTTTCCTTTGTCATTCCTGAGCCAAGCGAACAAGGATAGCCGTGTACCAGCCTACCAGCCTCACCCTCCACCAATGCATCTCTATTGAACACCACAACCAGCGATCAGGATGGCCCCAACCGGCATCTACTCTCGTCTGAAGGCGTTTTATACTGGGGAAAAGGGTCAACCTGCCTTGCAAACCATCTGCTGAGCATAACTGACAAGAAGCAGAGCCTGAGTTGCCGCCCATTAGCACCACCATCGCAGTCTTATTATTGGTATATCTATTATGCTAGAAGAATGGGACCTCCATTAACGACTAAGTAGATTGCATACACTGTCATCTATGTTGCACCGTTCTACCTCTCCTCCACCACACGCCCTTCACCAACACTATCCCGCGATGCACCCTCCGTTATTCGTGGCCGAATACGCTCCGTTACTACAACCTGCATAATCTGCTCGCTATTCACATTCGTACTCCTTTCGTCCTTAGAAAATGGAAGCCCATTCAAGAGCATACACCTCATGGGATGGTTCCCGATTGGCATCTTGGAAGCGTTAAAAAGTGTCGGGCTCACGGCCATCCTGTTTCTAGGACCCCTCTTCGAAAGTGGTATTGCTGAAGGAGGATGGCGGAACTGGATTCGCCTGCGAGGGCTTAACACTGTCATCAGTGGTTGGATCGGGTGGCGCAATTTTGTCGCAGTATGTACTCCAAAGTCCTGCTTCATATGGAAACAAATCTGACTGATAGATCTAGGGCCCGATTACTGAAGAGGTCCTCTTTCGGTCTGCATCAGTACCTCTCCTTCTCCTCGCTCGAACATCCAATACGACGATTATTTTCTTGACGCCTATCATCTTCGGTCTGGCGCATATCCATCACTTCTACGAGTTCCGAATCACGCACCCCGATACGCCTGTTATCGCAGCAATCGCGCGATCAGTATTACAGCTGTCCTACACCACGCTTTTTGGAGGATATGTTACGTTCTTATATCTGAGGACTGGAAGTCTATTGTGCGTTATTCTTGTGCATGCCTTCTGCAACTGGATGGGCTTGCCGCGCGTTTGGGGGAGGGTTACTGCGGGGGAGCCCGTTTCGATGGAGAGGGGTTATGGGGAAGGAAAACGGAGCGAGGACGGGCCCGGTCGAGATGAAGACGGAAAGTTGAGTATTGTTTGGACGATTGCGTACTACGTTTTGCTTGTTCTTGGTGCTATCTCTTGGTGGAATTACCTGTGGCCGTTAACGGAAAGTGAACTTGCTTTGACGCTGTTCTAGATTAGATGGGAGTATATGACTTGACGGCATAGAGGCGTTCTTGGAGGGCCGAAATTATGGAAGGCAGAATTCACAGGCTTTTGTTCCGAAGTACGTTTATGTATTTTATGCCCGGAACGGCAAATCGATTGCTTAATCAGCTCGAGCAACGGTTTTCTACCTGCCCAGCCTTCCAAGCCTTCCATTACGACGGCAATCACCATACTCTAACTAGGTTCCATCCTTACGACCAGTAAGTTGTAGAGAGTCAGTGTTCTGAAAAAACATCGAAAGAGCCAAGAAAGTTTAAAGGGCTAAGCCCCTCCACTCACGTCCAGGTTTCAGGGCTGAGCTCCAGAAGCATCTGTCGTGAAGATAAGGCGGCTTCGCCTTCATTTGGAGAAGTCCATTCCACGATTTCAAGTCTCTTCGTATTCGAAGAAACAGTCTTCTGTTCTTACTCATATAACATTTCTGTCTGTGAGATTCAGTGCAATTGACGAAGAACGAGTCCATGACGTCCCGCAGACCGCATACAAAATCCCGGAACGGGTGTGGGCAGTGCAAGAGAAGAAAAGTCAAGGTAAGCCAATTCTTGCAATTTTGTGCACGTCAGGTATTGTATGCACTTGTCAAAGATCAGATTCGCTACCTGTTAAAAGCATTCTGACGGTTTTCTCAGTGTGACGAGCGTGCTCCGAAATGCAGTAATTGCTGCAAATGGCGAGACCTCTGCGATTATGAGATTTCTGGACTACCCACGTGCTCTCCAGCTGGGAAAAGGAAAGGCAGCAGGTACGCTCTTCTCTCTTTGCCAAATACTCTCGTAGCTCACAGCATACGAAGTGATTCACCGTCCCATGTGAAGAAGCGTTCTTCTCCCACGCCTTCTGCGCCTGGACCCTCACTACCCGACATCAATCTCGAGCACCTAGAGCTCATGCACCATTACTCCGTTTCCACATCACGCACATTTCACACTTTCAACGATGGACGCTGGGAAGTTCTTATTCCCTCTCAAGCCGCTTCTCACGAATTCCTCATGCATGCGCTCCTCGGCGTCTCAGCACTCCACATCTTCCACCTCAAAGGCAAAGACGATCCATCAAGCAGCCAATACTTAGCACGGGCTCACGTCCACCATGCCGAAGCACTCACTTTATTCCGGTCAACAGTCAGAGATATAACGCCTGCTAACGGTACGGCCACTGCAGCATTCTCCTGTTTGTTCCTGATCTTCTCGTGTGGAACGGCACATCTCCCAAGTACCGAGCAAGGGCAGGACCAAGATCCAATTGAGGCGCTCTTCATTATTCTACGATATTTCCGCAGCTACCGGAAACTTTTCGTCGCAGCAGAAACAGAGAATTGGATAGGCAGCCTCTCGCCATCACCTTCGCCATCACCCCACCCTGCTATCATGCCTAGTCCATCTTACACTCCGAACTCCGGGGCTATGAGCGCCCTGGACGATTTACTGACCACCAATGCCATATCTACGGATAGCTACGTCCACAAAGCTATTTATCACGACACCATCATCCAGATGCAGCGGTCCCTCGACTGCGGCTCGTCGCTTCCAAGGATATTATGGCCGTTGTCGATATCGGATGAGTATCTGGCTCTACTGGAGCAGAGACGTGATATGGCGCTGATAATTCTAGCCCATGGATGCAATCTAATCATGGAGCTGCCGTATCGCTGGTATGTGCATGACTGGATTAGGCGGATGACGAGCGCAATCGCAGAGCAGATCGGTGGGGGATGGAGGGAGAGTATGAAGTGGCCGATGGTGAAGTGTGGGGTTTGGCTGGATGATGAAGGGGAAAACGCTGTGGCATGTATTCAGGATATGTGATGTCTACTTCAGGGCGTAGCATGCTAGACCGATAGGGTTCTTCTTGATTGTACATATAGAGCATCACTTTTCCCACTGAGGATCATCCAAGCGACGTGGTTTCCAAGTGTCTCGCTGCTGTATCGATATCATGTCCGCATGTATTCCTAAGAGAGCTAACATTCCACCACTACATTCCTCAAAAAAATAGAATAGCAGGGCCATGCGACCTGCCGCAAAGCCATGACCTTACTTCAAGGCTCATCGTCGGAATCCGAAAGATCTTCTCAGTCTAGGACACGATCAAAGCTTAAATAGAGTTAGCTGCATCTGTCAAAAAGGCGCGACACAAGTGCATTCGTTCCTCGCACACTAGACCTACTCCGGCCACCTCGCTTAATTTTCACTGACTCTTTCTGGTCATCTCATCTTCTCTTGGCTAACAATCTCTTGGCTTACTCATGCTCGACGTAGTGGATCTATTTTGATTTGTTCACCTTGGGGGTGGTCGTGTGGGAGTGTGCCAGGGTACCAATCGTATAGAATAATCTGAAGATGGGATGGAACCGATTGGTGTGTTTTGTTTGGGCGCGATTGTGGGCTTCGTCTGATCGAAGTCGTGGCTCTGATGTGTTGTATGGATGGCACCGCCCCATTGAGGCTCCCTCCTGGTAATGAATGGCTTGGCGATTATTTGTATCTACTTTTTGTCAGCTAGGATGTTCCCACGAGGAACCAAAGTTTGACTGGCAGCAAAGTGAGCTGGAAGCCAAAGGCCGAAGTCTCGAAGGATCATATATACGACATAGTTCAAAGAATAAGAAACTATTCATGTGCCACATTGTGGCGAAATGACGACGCCACTTGTTTCGAGGTTTCTTTCATTTAGTTTGAAGGGTATACCGCGAAATTGGACCGGTGTGACCTCACTGGCAGAATGATGATTGCCGAAGTGTTAGAATTTATTCTTGGGTTACATAATCGACCTGATACGAAGTCGAAATTCTCGAGGAAGGCTAATCAAAGCTTTGAAGTTTTTTTTCAAGACTCAAGAGCATGTTAAGGGGTGCCATTATCGTCACTTCGGTATGTTGGTTGTTTGTTTACGCTCCCGAAGAGGATCATCTTTAAGCGAAGGAAATCAAAAACAGCGAGCACAGAACAACCGAGATGCTCTTGAAAGACGTTCACACCATGTCACTGCCGAGAACAACCTTACTTACCCCGCTTCCCCGTGAGTAGGAAGGTAGGGGTGCATACCTCGCGACACAAGTCAGGCCCATGTCATGTAGTGAAGCTCAGTTGGTTAGACACCAGAGCTTCAACCCAACGACACTCCCCAAGAGGTTTCACTTTGAAATTTTTAAACTGGAGGGTGCTAGAAAGCCTGATGCCCCGACACGCGTTGCAATATAGTTTTCCTAAAGTAAAAGGTCCATCTTCGGCAGCCGAGTGCCATCTTACCGCACTGTTACAGGTGGAGAGCAGGTAGGAAGCAGCCCCTGAAGCTTGAACCACTTTCAAGAGGCATACCAGGGCGCTTGTATCTGCATGCATATCGCTGTCATGGCCAAGGTCTCATCTCATATTGTTGAGGGTATCCGAGTAGGTTGGTCTTCAAAAAGAGGCATCTAGGGCCATCCAAAGCCGCCCGGGTGGAATTGGACTTACGAGAAAGGATCGAAGTAGAATTAGTGCGTTATAATTTTTTGACAGTGGCAGTGAAATTGACAGCCAAAATACAGCAGTCAGTTCATGTCGGATGGGTCAAGATACTATCGTCATGGCCGTGATCACGAAAATGGGCTATGAGTCTCGACCCAACTGCAATGCTCGCATAGACAAGCTCAGAAGCGACAGTTTGAAGCCCTCGAACACTAATACTGCCAGACGGATCTACGTAAGCTGCTACAGCATAATGAGTGTTGTGCTTTCGAACGCCGACTCGTTGATGGCCGAAAGCAAGGGATCAAAGCTATTTTAGACCTAGTCCGTACAGCAAATTAATGCATAGCTTGCAGGATTGAGGAATGAATTTAGTCTTGACAAATATTTCCCTTTCGATCGGCCAAGACCATATTTTCCATTATACAGAATAATCAGTTCATATTCCATACTCGTGTCAATTATCATTACTTCTGAGTCATCTCAAGGCCTTGCCTTCTTGTCTTCATCTCACATATCTGATCACAACACAACCATACCTACAGCCCCCGCAACTGCACCCATAGCACCCATCCACATTCCTGTAGGAGCGGCACCAGCTGTACTAGAGCTGGTTGTTGCAGCTCCAGCTCCAGTCCCAGTCCCAGGCGGACTACTCGTCGCTTCCGTCGACGTACCAGCCCTACTAGAAGTCGTAGGAGTAGTGCTCACGGTCCTCGTCGCAGTTGCCGCCTCTCCCGTGATAGCACCCACCCCTTGTGATCCACTCGGAGTATAATACAGGCTGATGGCCGTCTGACTAGGGAATTGGTCGCTCATAGCAGTATCCGTACCCGTGGGAGCAGCTGCGTTGCTCAAACTCGAGAATATAGCCGCGAAGGAAGCGGTCGGTGTGCCTGTGCAGAGAGCGTTCGAGGCAGATGTGATAATGGTGTTGAAGGAGTCGACGATCTGAGGAGAGCGCGCGCCGTGGACATAGTTGCAGTTCAAGCAGCCGAGCCACTGTATAACAAGCCGTCAGTAAGAAGTTTACATGCGAAGGGAGCTCGGATTTCACGTACGTCTTGAAAGAATGATCCGCCACACATGCATTGCGCATGCGCTAGGAGATATATTCCTGTTGTTCCATTTGGCGTGCAGGCCGATTGAATGTTGATGATCTCCTGGCAGGGAGGAACGACAGGAGTGGTGGTGTTTGGGAAACACACTTCTGCGACTGCGCTGTATCAGTACTCGGGTAGAATGAATCTCGATCGGAAGACTTACGATAAGCCTCTTCATCTGTGCCATTTGTCTGTCGCGCAGCCAGAAGATCCGGAATCTCGAGGATCGAGGCCGATGCTGCACTGAGCAGAGAAGCTGCGAAAAGGGGAATCGTGAGAAGCATTGTCGCTTGACTTGCGTGCCGACCGTGATGCTTAAATCGCGCAATTGATGGTTGCAGAGAAGGGTTCGCGACAAGAGAAAGAGAGGAAACAGATACTTGAGATGAGGGGAAGCCGAGCAATTAAATGTAAATTGCGGTCCTCGGCCGATAGCTTTAGGATGTATTTGGAAAGCGTTCCCATGGCTGCGCCGTACGGCGACGGTGGCATTCCTAAATTGATTACCAGATACAGCCAAATAGGCTGGGCATCGGATTGACGGCTTCTTCTGGACACTGAGCAGAAGAAAGTGACCCCATTTGAACTCGCGGGTGAAAACCAATCAATCCCGGGTTAGACGCTTGTCTGCGAGGTGCTGGAGACAAACTTAGGACGTTGAAAGAGGGTAGATGAGGCCATCGTGAGATCTGCTTCTCCAAAAGATAAGCATTTCCAAGACTTTTGGCGTCTTGGCAATGTCAACATATTCAACGTCTGGTCTTCATCATTTGTAAACAAATATAATTCGATATCATGAGCTCATCAAAGGAAGCATCTGTGTTGGCGGATTTTCACTTCTTTGAAGCACGTATGAAGACAGTTCATTCATGACAACCACTTGTTTCAATTCTGTTTCTTAGAGCTTTATCATTCCATCGTAAAATCCATCAAGCGTACAGTCAAGCAGTTTACAGCATCAGTTTGTCTTCAATCCCTTCGATATCTTTCCGGTTATCTAGCAGCATTGCTCTGCACATCCGCACCCACAGCACTCACACCCGGCTTCTTCTCCTCCACGCATTCCAACATCATCGCCCATGGCAGGAGCTGGCTTCTGTAGGAAAAATCACCGTCAGCTACAGGCTTCACCCAGAAGCATTCATGAGATTGACTGCCTTACTGGCTGTTGGAGCTCGATGTTGCTGGTGCTGGCAGACATTGGCTCAGGAGCCTGAATCTGTTGCTGGACGATCTGATCGGAAGGCATGATGACTGGAGGGCTGTTAGTCCTCACGACTGGCGAACTCTTTAAGCGATACCTACCGGTTCTGTGTGAATGCTATCTGTGTCTGTATTCTTATTCTGGGAGGAAGAAAGTGTCGAGACTTGTCGAAGTACTGATGGGCGAGTGCCGCGTGGTTTTATGCTCTACGGCAGGTGGGGAAGGGGGCTTGTCCTTCCTCCTGTGTCAGTCTGGTTCAGCTCAGCTTGCTTGCTCCCTGTCTGCTCAGCTGAACCGTTTCTTACTTTGGATGCAGTAAACTTTGTGCAGCCACCGCTTTTATGCAGTAGTACCTGTCATATCGGCCAATCAGGGAGAAACGGTGAGCTCGTGTACGGCCCCTAGTGCATAGTGCTGCTACCGTACGCAAGCCTTGTCTGCAGTTCGTTTGATGACAAGTACAGCCGGACCTATATGGACAGAAGCCGGCCTTTTTTTTTGGTTACGTTGTATCGTCCTGTTTTTTTTTTTGTATGGAATGCATGAATGGCTGAATAGCTTCAGATTTGGGAATGCGAATTACTTCGCTGATGTCATAGCTTGCACACATAAGCAGGTAATCGCGTACACTCTTACTCATTATACTCAAGATCAGATCAAGCCAATCAATCGAAGAAGCTTGAATTCAATTTGAGTTATTTCGCGCAACTACAAATTAGGTTTCTTGAGCATGTTGACGAGCTTACGGACATTCGGTTTAACCCGGCTGCGCCCGAGACGCATCTCAAGAGCCAATCTGTTCGGCAGCAGCGCGGACAATTTTCTCAAGTGAGAAACATAATTATTCTCAAAGTTATACGGCAATGTCCTTCCTGCTATTCAGAGATGCTTTGAGGAGCCGGAAAGCTAGTGGCATACACATGTGACAGCATGATGGAGGTTCTTTCTTATCGCACGAACTCACTGTCTCAGCTAGCTAGCTATATCATGAGAATTTATTCAAGGTCGTTCCACTTCTAGGCTAAAGAAGAAGACATTGCCCAAAGGAAGAAAAAATGTGGATGTCTGAGAGTCATTGACCACCTGCACTCTTTCACGTGATGAAACTTCGGGCCAGTTTTCTCTTCATAATTCAGCGTCGGCATCTACGACCAGCTGATGTCCAAGATTGAAATCCGATTGCTGCTATACTTTCATCTAGCTAATGTCTCTACGTTTATGTACCTCTTCACTACCGACAGTGTTGCGAGTGTTACGAGTGAACGACAATGCTCCATTTTTTTCCCGAAGGAGAAACTCAATACCTTGTAACTCTTGCAGAAAGTAACCCAATTCGCATTTTCTTAATTGGGCTGATGCTCAAGGGGCAAGAAAATGGACATTAGATTGTTTGGCAGGAGATTCAAGACTTGTTTCATTGCCTTAGAGGGTACCAGAAAAGACGTTTGATTTGATTTTTCTAGGTCAAGATCACTGATGGCACAATGGCCATTCTTTGACTTGCTTATCACCTTTTGATCTGGTTTCTTTCATACTGAGTGCTGGGCAGACCGTCATAGCAATGCAAGTTGGATCCACAATTTTGTGTTTTGTTTCACTTAGATGTTATGCATCGCTGGCATTTCCTGTCATCGCTGCCGCTGCTCACCACTTGCTTTATTGGCTCTTTTAACACTGCTGCTGCTTCCCAGCACTTTTCAGTGGCGTTTCTTTGTCTTTATATTATAAAGTCTTCGGCCCATCCCCCAGCCCCATGGGCGGCTATGCATAGCAATTCCACAGGATCCTTGTACCCACCTAGTCAAGCTCCGCACCACCATGACGACTTTCGAGAGGGCTCATATTCCCAAACTGTCAGCAGTCATAGTCTACCTCCGATATGCTCAGCTGCTCGTTGCCATCGCAGTGTTAGGTCTCACCGCTTACGTTGTGACCTACTACGCCTATTCCGGCGCATCCTTGTCTTTGTTTACAGCAAGTACCCCAACCCCTTGCCAAGTTTCCGAACTCAACACTAAATGTCGCTAGGCGATTGCGACACTCATCATCACTGTCTACTACATTGTCACCATCAATCTTCATCCGGTATTCTTCAACTACTGGGCCGTCATTGGTCTCGATATCTTCGCACTGGTCTTCTGGCTCATCTCTTTCGCCCTCCTCGCTTCAGAAGCAGCAGCATGGACGATCATCACGCACTTCGGCGACAATTGCGCCTACTCTAACACTGCATACTGCTATAGAAAGCGTGCTCTGGCACAGAAACGGTCGACTGATTATCGCACGTACCGCGATGCGATGGCAGCAGGCGCTGCACTTGGAGGGTTCGAATTGTGAGTTGGAACATGCGGTGGCCCATTAGCACTGATTCGAGTCAATTCGCTGACTTCAAGCAGTGCTCTGTTCGTGGCAACTCTTGGCCTTACATCTCTTGCTGTGCTGAAGCACAGAAGCACAGGCGGCCATTGTGTTCCCAATCCTGGGGCAAATATTGTGGCTGCAGAGTTGAGGGACCAGGAGCTGCTTGCACCGCCGCAGCAATATGCTTAGCTCGTACCAGTACGGACTTATATCTATTTGTTCAAGCGTGCTGGGTATGTCTCTTTAATATTTTGTGCTGGATGGGTGCTGTTTTCCGAGTACTTCGGCGCGCCTCTGAGCCGTTGAAAATGCTAGCTTCCAAGGACGGCAAATGATAGCATGCGCTAAGGCTACCTTGATTGATGCTTCTTCGCTTTGGGGTCATTCTGATTGCCTCTTTCTATTGACAGGATTGTCACAATCCATCAGATCTACCCAACAAAAGGCGCGAAGTTTGAAGGGCAATACCCGAGTCCTACGGGATTTCAGGAAATTACTTGGGCTCTGCGTGTGTATGATGTATTCACCCGCAAGTCTCGGCTACCTTGCATTCATGATGACACCGCTTTGTTCGATATTTGACAAAGCGACTGTATCGTATAGACGTTATGAAAGCGGCATGGTTGTCCTTTTTTGTTTGTACTTGACTCCTAGCCTCAGTTTCCTATCATTCGTAATTTGTTGGGCCGCTTGACTGCTTCCGATACCTGAGGAAGGTTTCTAGTCAAATTGAAGATAAATCTTTCTGATGTCTGGTTTATCTAGTCTTCAAGGCTTCACAAGCAACTCCCAGCCAGCTGCACCGAGTCCAATCAGCCCTCGAACGCACAGGCGACAAGGTGAAATTCTTAAGGCCGTTGACATTGGCTCGACTTTGTATGATGTTACGGCTCAGGTCAGTACACTTCACCGAGCCAGAACTTCCTTCCACAGCTTAATCCAGCGCAATCGCACCCGATTGTTCCTGATCTTCGGTTTTTAATCTTGAAACTCCCTCAAAGAAGGCATGCAGACTCAAATATTTGTGCTATCAGACACTACCGACAGGTAAGTACTTGTCTCAACGGCACGTCTATGATCTGCACCGTTTTAACATGCTTCTCAACAGCCGACCACCTTCGAATCGTTCGAAACCACACCAAAATCGGCAAAAAGTACGGACACCCCCCGCGGATCCTACGGCAGTGGGGATAACACATTTCTCAAGTATACTGGCAAGAGCGGGTTGACTCCAATCAGACTGTCGGGAGATGAGATAGCGGATCCGATTGTTCGGGACAGAGTCTGGAAAGTTGAAAGCCATCAGCGAGGTACTACATTTGGGTTCACAGCCGAGGAACTTTACAGATTGGGCGCCTTAGCTGCATTAGATGAGCGACCGATGTCGTCCGATTTGCAGAATGCGTTACATCCCGTGTTCGCTCGCCAAAGATGGCAAACAGAAGGCAGCATGCCAAAGCATGTTGGTGCGACCCCCATACTTGGAGATGATGATGGTTTCTGGCTGGTGGGTGAAGTCCTTTTCCTTCACCTGAAACGACATCACTGATGGATATCAAAGGCAGAAAATCCAAGGGTCTGGGATATCTTAGAGCCTTGTCTAGTACTCGCTTCTCGTATACTGGTTAATCAGTGTGAAGATTCTTGGTTTGACATCTTCCTGTCTTCCACATGTGGTCGGAGGCGTGGAGGTCTGGCTGACAGCTTGTGTAGGCTCGCTACGCTCTTCAGGGGGAAGCGCATACCCATGGCCAATCATCCGGATCTAACGCGGGTTGTTGGTCGAAGTCCACAAGAAAATTTGAATGATGCTTCAACAATCCGCGCCGATGCTGACCGTGTGGCAAAATTCCTGTGAATGGGTATGAAAAGCGGTAATATCGATTTCGATGGGCTTCCCAGAGCATCTGATACAGCCAAGCATTCCGCTGGGACAACAAATCTTGGAACTGGCGGCCCAGGGAGACCAACTACGGTGGAAATCTGGCTAGCTACTGAGTTACTTCAAGTAAGTCTGAATCCTGATTGCCGACATGTCACCCCAGGTGTTCAGTAACTTTCAGCACGGCTTTTTTATTCTTCGCAGTTTGGACCAAGTACGACAATTTATGTGATGACTGACGAAACTCTCCATATATACAGCCTTTACCCCGGAACGACCTAACAGATGCCGAAATGTGAGTACTGTACTACGTGGCTCCTTTCCACCCATAACGTTTTGGCTAACGACTTGCCTAAGAATGGCTCAAAGGCTCATATTCGCATAAAGTGGTGGACAGCAACCGAGAGGTAGGGTGTGGCGTGGTCAGAATGCATCACCACGGGGACCAGCAAGGGGAAGATTTCGTGGTCGAGGTGGATCTTAAGGAATCGGGGAAGAGGGCAAGGAAGCGGACAAGGAAGGGGCTTAGGGCGAGGAGGTCGGTCGAGACCCCTTTGAGTTGCTCCTGGGCAGCCACAAAATCTGAGATCCCTCAAAAAGTAAGGTACAAGCAAAACAGAAAGAAAACGTAGAGCTGCAGTGAGATGATCAGCAAGAGCATTGAATTGAACATTGGAAAATATGCGCTGAGTACCCTCAGGTTTCCTGACTGACCAGGTTGCTTGGGGGTTTATTTACTTCGCTAAGAAAGGATAGAGGGGGCTCGCTTATATACGGAATTCTCAGGTGAGTCACTCAAGATCTTGACCTCAAGGCTTCTGAGCAGCGGCTGAGAGATCGAGAAACGAGAGTATCCTGAACAGCTCATAAATCAATGAACTTAAAGAGGCAGCAGGTTGTGTTGACGTGGAAGTTGTTATAAATGAAGTATATTTAGGGCAAAGCTATTGTCGTCTCCGATGTTATCGTGGAAATTTCTGTTTATTCCGCGATGCAAAAATACTTGCACCAATTAGTAGCAAAGAGGTCTAATTAGGAGACCTGAGGCCGTCGAATGCAATCTTTGATGCTCAGAATAGATGTCTGAATGGCCAAACAATTTCACCAAGGTCTCTTTGTCGACCACGGAATCCTTCCCATGGCGTTTTGGGCCAGAGCGGACCTATGCCTGATGCAGGGTCTAGCAAACGAGAGGTCTATAACTATATACACTAGGGACGCTTGAAGGTTTGCGAGCTATTTCTTGGAGCAAGTGAGCGACAACAGATTCATACAGTGCCCGAGTGAATGCATTCGTCTGAGAATATCATCATATCTGAGAAGCTGATATGAAGAGCTACCCATAACTCGGTTCCGACACTCAGACCGATCCCATAGCAAATTGTCATCTCAGATTGGGAAGGCACATATACCAAAGATCTCGCTCGTAGCTTGTGACCTGAAGCCACCAACAACAAATGGCTTCCCCTTCGAGAACCCTTAGACTACTGCTTGAGAGCGATGTCTATTTCGTACCATGTATCCTATCTTACGCTGTACAGTAACTTGATTCCTGGCACAAAATTTGTCCCGCTGCGGGGTTTCAGAATCAAGGAAGCATCAGCATACACGACAACCCTTCCCATGAACAACCGGCAGTGTTGCCATTTTCAAAGTCGCTGTCAAGCACCTCCAGGATGCTTCAAGAGGACCAAGATTCTTATCTCCGCCTTCAGAAGGTGATGAAGCTCTACTGACTTCTCACTTGAACGCCAGATGATCAGTATGCCTACGACACCTAGAAAAACCTGGTTCGCTCGTGTATTCAGGCCAGGGCGCAGGCATCAAACTAAGTCTTTATCCATTTGCTTATTTTCATGCTGGGGTGCATATGTTTGGACGACTGAATTTTTATATACGCTCTTCCGAACCTTCTCGATCAATCTCCATCACCAGATATTTTCAGCTTTGTCAACACAAAAGAAAACACTTCCACAACCACCTAACTTGGTGAGTTCGTAGACCTCATCTCTCCCTACGAGTTTCGCTATCACTCATTTGTCTGTTATACCACCAGTGTTGAGGATAAATAGAGGGATTGTTTCATCATGACCTGCCGGTTATTCTGGAGACCCAAGGACATCCATCAATAGGAATCAGTGCTTCTGATTACATTGAGCATGTTTCTGTCACCCGATGGAGTCGCTGGGCTGCGCGATAGCTGAAGAGCAGAGAAAGAATACAGGACTGCACAGCGCTGAGTACTCTGCGATAAGTCATGATACAGAGCGACTCGAATTTTATGTGATACTGTCAACGCTTCTTTGACTGTCATTCCGATTTTTTTGGCTCTTCGAAAGACAACCGACACTTGCAGCGACTAAAGGCTCACCATAGATTGGAAGGAGGTCGAGACCTACTTTCGTTGAATGTGCTCTTCTTTTGAGATTGACCACGAAAGTTTGCTTTTCTCTCCCATCAAATCTTCCTGGGCTCACTGTAGTCTTGAACCCCCCATCAAATCGTAGAGGGGACCTTATGATACCTACCACTAAATGAGGCTTTCGAAATGACAAGTTATTGAACCTCATCAGGCTCGAGATAGATTGCGGCAAAGTTGATATCCAAAGCTTTAGGAACAGCATTCACTTCACGTCAGGATTTGGTATCCAGTCAACGCTTTCGGACCTCCGCTTTCGGACCTCGTCCGATATAAAAATCCTGAAGACCACGCCATATGGAACGCAATTGGGCTTTGAAGCAGAGAATTATGTCAAGTCAGAGGATGTTTAATCCTTGCGGCTATTGTTGTTTATCCTGCTTTGGAATCGGGCTGACTCTTACCCAAGGCGATAAGATTTGAGATACACGAACTCTGTGTAAGAATCTCTTATTCTTCAAGCTACGCAGATATTTCTACATCTTACCACCTCCAATCCACATCGCATACTCAATGGCCCATCAGTCCATAACCAATGGCAAGGCGTATAAAACCCATCCATTCTCATATTTCGATGGAACTAAAAGTCTTGTACGCAACTATATTGAATGCTCATTCCTTGTGGCAGTACTATTTGACACTATTCCTCAGCCTCAGTCTCTCCTGTCCAAGCCCCTGGTGGCCAAGTTCGTCCCGGATCTACGAGCTACACTAGTTCGCTATGCATAACATCCGGCACCGGGAGAAGGGAGCGTTACTCTTTTTGGGTTTGGCCATCGCTTGGTTTCGCTGACAATGATGTGACTGTCATTGTTTCCACATACTCATTGTACCAAGGTCAATTTCAATTTGCGTCTGACAGATAGGTATGTCTTTCGGGCAAAAGCTTGGAAAGGAAGAGTCAGGGAATGGAGAGAAATAGGGGAAGAAAGTAGAGCAGTCTGGGCTTTGATTTGAGAGAGAACTCGCATCAGTCAACTTCAGTAGCAACATGGGTCCACAACCCCAGATCTATAATTGATTTATTCTACAATACTGAGAAGGGGTTGTTATAAGTGTTTTGACGTTAATGGTTGGCGTGCCAGAGGCATGAGGCTTGACTCAACTAGCATTCACTGAAGCCGTCACTTCACGTATCGATGTCAGAATAGAGCGGAAGATTAATACGACTTCGAGGAGTAAACATAGAGAATGATTGATATTATGTGTTTTAAGGGCATCTTGCCACCCAGTGAGAATCTATAAAAACAGCCAAGAACATCCTCAGATTAGAATATCGGCCTTCCATTCCGTTCCAAACGCCATGTATGCAGTCAGTCGTTCATCCATCACCCGCTCTCCCTATGCCTCTTATATACAGCCTTCAATCCACAGTTGAGTCCGCTTTGCACTCCCAACAACATTACGCAAGCCCTCAGTCCCCAATCCTTTGTACGAACGTCCGGATTTAGATGTTCTTCTTGACAGTCTCGGGAGGGCCGTATGATCTATCATCCTCGCCTTCAACAGCCTTGACCATCTTCTCCATTTCCTTACACTGTCTCTCCCATTCCTTCTGACCCATCTTGCTTTCCCTGCGGAAGAGCTCCTCGTTAGGCTTGCGGTAGCTGCCTCCTAGACGATCCCACAGCGTAGTGTATTGCCCATAGTTGTAGTTGAAGTACAAGTGGTGCATGGTATGGCACGCGGCGCCGTTCAGAATCGGGCTATTGGCTACGTATTCGCCATCGTGGATGAAGACGGTCCAGACCTGGACGAAGAAGAAGAGTGCGAGGTAAGCGATCTTCTGGAGTGGGAAGATGAATGGGAAGACGTGGTAGGGTAAGGACTGCGCCCAGCCGTCAACAGGGTGGAATGCGATTGCTGCGTATGGAGTGGGCATGATCCATTTGTGGTGGGGCTTGTGAAGCGTCTTGTAGACGAGTGGGTGGTGTAGGCCGCGGTGGATGAAGTAGACGAACATGTCCGTGAAGAGGATGAAGAAGGGAAATTGTAGGTAGTTGTAGTATTTGAATGGCTCGTTGTCCAGGCTGTCGTAGAGTTTCGAGTAGCCTCGTACTTCGGCGAGGAAGAAGGGCATAGTGAGGAGGGACATGACGGGCATGGCATCGCAGGCTTGTCTGATTTCCTGGCGGATCTGGTTCTTGAGGAACTTTGGGTGTTTGAAGGTTGTCTTGTCGAAGACGAAGATGTAGGAGAGGGACGAGACGATGAAGTAAAGAGCACCACCGGCAAACCTGGGAAGTTAGCGGAGTATTTGCAGATCGATTGGAAGACATACCACATGATGAGGAACAGAGAAAAGGCCTGTCGGTAGATATTATCCCTATTCAACTCGCTCATGTATGCCGCATCGCGGGGCGTGAAAGACAAGAACGAAGTGGCGGGCTTGTACTGCCATGGCGAGGCTGCCTTCAAACCGGCGATGGTAGAATTTGAAGCGCCGTCTAAGCTGTAGGGGGGAGGCGAAGCAGGGAAGACTTTGGCAAAGACATGGTCGAAGAAGAAGGTATCGCAGAACTCGAGGGCGATATCCATGGTGGCGACTGTTGATGCGAGATGCGAAAAGGGGAAGTTGTGTGATCAATAAGGGACGTGCAACTCGGCGTGGAATACAAACGCCAAATGAATGGGTTTAGGGCGACCTCTCGGCGTCGAGGTCGCAGTGAGTCAGGAGTAGGAAGTGGTGAGGATATTGAAGGGAAAGAGGTCAAGATGTTTCTCTTGTAGAACCGCTGAAGTGCAAGTTCGCCTGGGCTTTGAGTAAATTTATCGCTATCCGTACCTGAGTTAGCTTGTTGGTGGAGACTGACGAATGGGACGAGCGAAATCGGAGATTTAGCTGTGAATGTGGGGCTAGTACGGCGGCCATTCGAGATTTTGGCGACGGGTGAGCCGGTTACTTCATGTCCCGGGCGATGGAAATCAGACGAGAAGCTTTTGTCAGGAGCTTTTGGGTGAGAACGGGTCGATCGAACACGCGGGATTGGACTTTATCAGATCCGAATCGTAAGGTATTGGGCAGTGTTTGCCGAGGCCTGCGTATTCGGGAAGAATCAATCCAGAAGGGTATATAATGAGCTGTTGGGCTTCACGGTGTTAGTGAATTCAGGGTTCAAACCACCCGCACCTTGTTTGTGAGCGAGGCTGTGAGGTCTTAGACTTGAATATTTGGAAGTCTAGATATCTCTATTTTCTTTCCGCTCCATTATTGGTTGCTTTGGATGACGAAGCGGCAAAGACAAAGTACAAGAATGGTGAGAAGATATGACTGATTTTGTCACAAAGCGCACAAGCAGCTTGGAGGAACCAAATTCAGTTGGGTATGATGATCTTCCACTGATATCGGGTCATGTCTTACAGAGAATTGTCATTTTCGATTGGGTTCAATCATATAACCTTCACGCTTATGTATGACAAGTCCACTCCATGGATGTGACCGAGCTCCTGGTGACAAAACTTAGAAGGTTTGCGCTTTGATGCGAGCAGAGGAAGAGATGAGTCTCAACTGAAATCTGGGGTCAAGTCATGTGATGGGTGTATATCTTGCTTTCGGAGGTTTCTTAGGGCCGAGTAGTAGATTTAAGACTAGGATGTAATGAAAGAGATTGGATCACAGTGGTATCTGGCTCTATGTCAATGATCTTCTACATACTGTAGAGCGTCAGATGCCACAGCGTCAAAAATCACGTGGAGTTCGTTCCAATGAAACCACGTTGTCTCAGATTGCTCCTGCATATCACCCGTCTGTTGGACAAGAACGGTTAAAGGCGAATATGACCGAATCAAACCTCTCAACCAGTCAAAATAGAAACATCCATTCAACATCTGATCTGTCTGCCATGCCATGCCATGCCATCACATCAAACCCCACGCCAAACACTTTGCGGGAATCGCCCCCTTTTTACTTTTAAGCCACGTCGGTTGATGAAAGAAGGAAACAAGCGAATGATGATTGCGCAAGGCCCGGCTGGGTCAGGGAGCGGCTAGTCTTCTGTACGGTACGGTGCGATATGATGCAGATAGATAAACGCACGTTACAGAAGGGATCTGACACCCTGTCCTTCCCATTCTTTCCAAACTGCAGCTGACTAGCTGGGTTACCTCTCGGTACGGACTAATTTTTATGAATGATCTGGGGCTCACTCGGGCCACACAATGCGGTTCGGGCGGCTACGGGAGAAGCAGAGGCCATCGCACATCGATGAAAAAAGGTTATGGGATCTTTAGATATACCGGACGGAGGAAATCCCGGTGTTGACGATGATGTAGCGACCAAGTCTGGAAGAGCCTCGATACCAATGATCATTCAAAGTAGACATCTACTCGGCGTCATCTAGTCCTTTCTTAGACCTAGCTCGTACACAAGTGACTGACCCCTCGGCTGCCACACTTTGCCTCCTCCTCCTCCTCCATCATCCATGGCATGCCATCGTTCATCTGTCCATCGGGCGCTAGAAGCTGGTGAGAAATGCGGTGGTCAGAAAGAAGGGAACCCAATCCAAAAGAGGCTTGAATCATCCTGATGTGGATCCAGCTTGGAGGGGCGGGGAGCTATTCTCACCCTTGACGGCCTGATAAAGTCTTTCCTGGGAAGAGCCGAGCGGTTATTTGATCTGGCTTCAACACCTGTCAGCGGAAGACCCTTTGGCCTGTCGGCGTGGCTTTAGCTAGATTCTTTAGCTGCACTAAGCTGCACCCACATGCAGCCTGCAGATGCACGACAGGGGCAGACCCATGTTTGAGCGGCGTCCGGGCTGGGCTGTCTTTTGCGGGTAGTGGAGGTTAGGTGAGTTTGGATTGCTCCACAGAGTTAGGTGAGTTATTCGAAGCGTGTTGCCCTGCCCTGCCCTGCCCTTTTGTCGTTCTTCCCAGCTTTGAACTTCTGATCCCCTTCTTACCACTTCTTCCATCCTGGAGAACCCACCTCTTCGTATTGAACCTCCTCCCCTTCAATCATCGCGATAAACTCATCGCCGCCTCTGCCCATCTCAATTCCCATCAAGGGTTCCTCGAAGGCTTCTGTCAATAAGCTCTTTCGTAGCTTGGTCGATTTCCGGGCGAGCCTCTCCCCTCCAGATCTTGCAAACGAACCTGTACCGCAAGAACCAGCCTGCCCTGTTGGTGCGCATCTCGAAGTCAACATCAAACCGAAGCGCACTTCCATCATTGATCACTACCATCAACAATTATTATCTGCAGCACAGCATAAGGCATTCCTCTGCCAAGCGCATATTTTGGAGCTGGTCGCAAACTTGTTTTGATCAAAATATCAATCGAATAAAGTCATCGCTACCCCACGACCAGTACTACAAAATCTATGTCGATGTATGCTCCTCATCGAGGCCTAGGAGGGCCAGCACCTGGTGCACCCAGCGGCAATGCTCGTCTGAATGAATTGTTGGATAGCATTCGTGGAGAGTTTGAGAGCCAAGCTCGTCAAGGACAAGATGTGGAACATGCAAGTAAGTTGCACTATGCTGCATGCAAATAAGCCACATCATAATCGCATTGGAGTTTGCGTCTACACTTACTGACTTTACCTTTGCAGTGGCCGCGCAGATAAATGAATTGCACACTATTCGAGAGAAGGTCTACGGAATGGAGCAGGCACATATCGCACTTAAGGCAAAGTAAGTCGGCGTAATCTACTTCGAGATCATTACTGACTATAGCAGGTACGACGAGGAAATCCAACGACTCCACCGTGAGCTTGAGGCTCGAGGAGGTAATCCGCGCGCTCTTGGAGGTCCACCCCAGAACTCGGCTCCTTCACAAGCACCTCCGGCCATCGGTCATGGCCCAAGCAACCTCTTTGGAGGAATAATGGCAGGTCAAGGAGGGCAAGGGGCACCAGGTCTCGCACCACCGCAACAGACAGAGCAACATGGGCCACCACAGCACCAGATGCCTCAACCTCCGCCGGGACCGCCAAGCATTCAAGGTCCTCCCCCACCACCACAGCAGGCACCCTTCCAGGGTGGATATCCTGGAGTGGGCCCTAACGGATACTCACAACCTCCTCAAGCTACAGCTTCACCTGGTCCAGGCAAAGGAAGACCATTGAACCGTGGCCCTGGAGGACCACCTACTCCTCAATCAAATCAGCCAATGCCATATCCAGACCCAAGGGCTGCCCAATCCCCACAAGTTGGCCACCCAGTGCCAAATCAACACAACCAGTTCCGAGTCGGAAATGCTCTGGCAGAATTGGATCTTGAGCGTCTCCCAGCACACCAGAAGAAGGTCGAGGCCGATTGGTTCGCGATCTTCAACCCCGAGGTTCCTCGCGTATTGGATGTGGATCTTCTCCACACTCTCCAACACGAGAGTGTCGTGTGCTGTGTTAGATTCAGTCATGACGGAAAGTATGTTGCTACTGGATGCAATCGTTCCGCCCAGATTTTCGACGTCGTAACTGGTCACAAGATCTGCATTCTCCAAGATGAGTCTGTTGACTCAGTTGGCGATCTCTACATTCGAAGTGTCTGCTTTAGTCCAGATGGAAGGTATCTCGCAACTGGTGCTGAGGACAAGTTGATCAGAGTAAGTTTTAAGATCTAATTTCAGAAGAATCTGCTAACAATCCTAGGTCTGGGACATTGCTACCCGAACCATCAAAATCACCTTTGCTGGCCACGAGCAAGACATCTACTCCTTGGACTTCGCTCGCGATGGCCGAACCATTGCCTCTGGCAGCGGAGACCGAACTGTCCGTCTTTGGGATATCGAGGCTGGACAAAACGTCCTCACTCTCAGCATCGAGGATGGCGTCACCACTGTCGCCATCTCGCCCGACACCAAGTATGTCGCAGCCGGATCTCTTGACAAGAGCGTTCGCGTCTGGGATGCCACCACCGGTTACCTCGTCGAGCGTCTCGAGGGTCCAGACGGACACAAGGATTCCGTCTACTCCGTTGCTTTCGCACCAAATGGAAAGGATCTCGTTTCGGGCTCCTTGGACAAGACCATCAAGATGTGGGAGCTCGTCGCACCACGCGGCCAACACCCAAGCAATGCACCAAAGGGCGGACGTTGCATCAAGACTTTCGAAGGTCACAAGGACTTTGTCCTCTCTGTCGCTCTTACTCCAGATGGAAACTGGGTTCTCTCCGGATCCAAGGACCGCGGTGTTCAATTCTGGGACCCCAGAACCGGCAACACTCAACTCATGTTGCAAGGCCACAAGAATTCGGTCATCAGCGTGGCGCCAAGTCCAAGTGGTGGCAGCTTCGCTACCGGCTCTGGTGACATGAGAGCGAGAATCTGGAGCTACAAGCCATACAACCCATAAGCGACGGGATGGACTAAAAATGTGATATATTGAACGATTACCTGTGGCAACATATGGCATCGATCATGGCGAACGGGCTGGCGTATTTGGGGGCTGCAACTGAATGATATCGACATCACTTTCTTGTGATGTTGGCCGGATGAAGGAATGGATGGGTTGGCGGGTTTCTTTTTGCTTGCTTTTCTTCAGATGTATTTGATGTCATGAGCATTATCTGTCGTTTTCTTCTAGATGGGATGGGTGGATGGATGGACTTGGCCGGCGAGGAAAGTGGCCTGCGTCGACTGGATGGATGGCTTGAGGGTTTGGTTATTCGATGGAAGGAAGGGGGTGGAAAGGGGATGATATGCAAAGTAGTATAAAAGAAATAAAAACGTCAAGTCTCAGAACGATGCATTTCTGTGAAGTGCTGTTTACAATCCTTCTCATCCGCGCCAATGTAGCAACGAATTATTCTTCCTCGTCGGAACATCCTGCGCCGAGTGTAAAAATCCCACCTTCCATCGTCACGGAAACACTCATCGAGAAAGGAAACGCATGTCAACGCCGCGCACTTTTGTTTGGGATTTCATTGTTCGCTTCGAAGTAACATCACACTCTGTAAACAGCCGAGCTGAGAAGTGGGTCTGTTGATGTTCAAGGCATGTTCGCAGGCAAAGAGGGGTTTCGGTTAGGTCTAGGGAGATGTTGTTGTCATTCTCTGGAGTGCTGTCGATTCGAAACTTGACTTTGTAAGGGAGGGTGTGGTGTGGAAGTCTGAGTTTGGAGTGAGGGTCATGGAGATAGGGAGGGGCTGAAGGCTAGCGGCAGGCGATGGAATGGGATGGTGTACCATTGTGTATTGTAAGCCCGAGCGGCCGAGGGAGGACGTGTGTGAATCTTCCCATGGAGTGCTAGTTCGATGGTTTTTTCTCGCTTGGTATCTGCAAGAAGACTGGAGGTGGCTTATATACACAGGATCTCATACAATCATATCGAAGACTGAGTGCAGCTTCACTAGTCCGGAGAGTGAGTGAGTGATTGAAGGGCAGAATCTAGCTATTTGAGCGTCGCTTGCGAATGGAAAGGGCGTTAGCTTCACTTCTCTACGTTGATCTCGTCATCTTGTGACGTTTTCCGATATTCATCTGTGCCATGGAATGTCTATTGTCAGAAGTATAAATGGTTGGAGGTCTAACAATGGAGAAAAGCCTCTGAGCAGATTAACACGGCCTGGAGGCTATTAAATGGCGTGGCTTTGGTGACATCGAGAAAGATATTAACGAGCGGAGTGGATATGGTGAACGTATACAGTGGTTTGTTATGTTAGAGTGCAGAGTGGTGGTCTTGTTTGTCATTGATGCTTTGCCATCAACAATCCAGTTGCTATAAATGGTGACAGTAACGCAGAAGTAGCTATTTCACATAAGAATGAATAGGAATTGGTGAGCAACTAGTGGCAGGCAAGTAAGATTTCCTGGTATCGTCTACTTGCTCATTATCGGATCGTGACAGATGATTCGCGTAGTGAACGTCTTTTCTCGAGAGACGCGGAAGCACGATTAAGTGCCACATCTCATCGGATCCTGTACTTACTCCAGCTCGAGGACATAGCAAAGAATGATGTTCTTATAAAGTCCTTCCATCAATGTTTGGGGGAAGATCGGACACCGACCGGACTCGAGGAAGGAGAATATAGTGGTCAGGGGTATCGTGGGGTGAATAGAATTGAGCGCTGAAGTTGCGGGGATATGATGCACTGTCTCAACCCGAGGCTTCTGTAAAAGTCCCTCAGAGGTGTGGAGAATCGTTCCTGGTAGTCCCAGGAAACACCACATATACCAACCCCTGTTCTTGGCATTCGTAAGTTGTGTAAGGAGGAAGGAGGAAGGTCCAGTGGGGAATGTTTGGCTGGCGTGATGTCTGGTAGAGGTAGTCTCTACTCGGATCGTTTGTTACCTTGTGTCCCATGGTCAGGGCTCCTGGGTGATGATAGATTGTTGTCAGCCTCTTTGTTGCTGTCGAGTTCAAATCCGAGCGCAAGTGAAGTTTTGCGGACAGCGAGAAAGAGTCTCCAGACAGAGATGGGTCTTGGGAAAATCATCTCCACCGAGGAGAATGTTCTTGTCAGGATTCGAGTTGCGTTAGAGAGTAAGTCCGTAGTTTTATCTTAGCTTTCCTACACTGCACATGTACATGCGCAGGTTTTCGTTGAAGGAGTGTATGGCCCGAGGACAGCATGAGCGGGTCATCTCTATATAATCGAAAGACAGCGCATCAAACGCTTCTGAAGGACGTTCTCCTCAGCTTGTATGTGAATATGAATTTAAACAACAGATGGCATTGGAAAGAGTGATTGAGCCCAGCTCCGGAGTTCTCGTCGAATGGAATAAATGTGTTGAGAGTTGAAGCTCGGTTGTGTCTTCAGGTACCATTTCGTACTTAATGAAAACCGTATACAAATGCCTCGACCGTAAAAAATACTTCCCCACATACAGAAACTTGTACAGCTCCAGTGCCATGCTTGTATGCTTCGTAAGATTCTTCGGCCAAAGTCGTACTCAGTCCTGAAGATGCCGGTTACAACGGGATATGAAAGCGTGCCCGTTGGTATCTGGTTAGATGGAAGTGAACATTGGTTACTTCGCTGCAAAGGACGGGTATCAAATAATGGATAGTTTTGTTGTCAATCGATTTGCTGTTACCAACAGGGCGGAACTAGTGGCAGTTGCTGCGGACTGGTACTTGTGCATTACGCGGGCCCGATGTGGTAGGATGCTATTTAGTACAGTGGTGAACGGTCAGCCATGCATTGGCAGGTTTCGCTTGGGATGAAGCCCAATAAACATCAAAAGTTGACTCTCACGTTTTTAACGTCGCAATCCATTCGGCGATCGTTCTAATACTAATAATCGTTGAGATATGGACAGGGGCTGCGATGTGATGAATGCCAGTCCGAAAGTAGAAATTGGCTTTCTTAAGCTCGGCGACGAGTATTATCATCCATCTGGCATTCAGCAAAGAAAGCGATCATGGTGAGTCGATCCGTTGATAATATGTCATAATTATTCACCCTGGGCGGTTGTGATCATACGCTGAGCCTAAAATCCAGTCTACAAGGAGTCGGAAACTCGAGATCAAAGATGCTACAAGGAAGAGAATATTGCTGCCAAAGGAAAATTTGCTGTCAGTGGTCAATTACGGGCTTATGTTTGCGGCCTCATTTTAGACGTAAATGCATGATATTTGAAACTGTAGCTGAAGATGACTGAGCCTAGCTCGACTTGCTGAAGTACTAGGAGTCTGGATTGGACGGCTCAGGCGAATCCTCGCCAGAGCGAATCCCTTGCCGACCCAGATTCTATACCACCTTGTAGGCTTGATTCTTGATCAGGTAGAAAATCTGTGAATTTATAGGGGAATTACTTGGTTGCCACAGTGAGCGGTCCAAGTCTTCATATGAAAGGTGGGAAACTAACCAGTACTACAAGTATTCACCTCGTGTATTGACTCATGGCATCAAACCCTCTTGGAATATTTGACATTCAGGAAGCTTAAGGTAGAGAATGTTGCATGTAGCTTCACACCGCAGGAACCCGGAAGCACATGTGAATCACGACTGATTTAGATTTTGAGAAGTATGCTAGTTTCCCCTTGAATTATCTCCACGTTCCAGATCGAGGACCACAACGAATGGTACGTTTCTCGGTTTCATCCCACCAGCGGTATTCACCACCATTGCCGCATTGACCATCAAAGTCTGCTCTCCTCTCCTGATCCTCCACTCACAAGCAGACGGCCATTCATTTACCTGCTCTGTCTCTAACGGTGTGGCTGCCTTCGGATCTTTCACACTTCCATCCCGATTCCAAGTCACCAAATTCGCCCCGTGACCTTCGTGAATATGACCAAAGCAGTGCATCAATGGCTTGACACGACTCACAGCTCGAAGGAGGTTGGGACAGCCTATATTCTGGCCGTCGACTTGGTCGAGGATCGAGTACGGAGGGCCATGTGTCATAACAATGTCTACTCCTGCAGGAATCGGGCTTGTTGCAATTGACTTTCGGTTTGGTGCAATCTGCTTCGCATCATTAAATCTGTCCTCTGTGAGCTCGTAAGGGAAAGCCCAGCCTCCAGATCCAGGCGTATACGGCGAGGCGTAGACCGTGAACTTCGCCCCATTTTCCAAGGAAAAATTATAGGTATCTTCACTAAGATACTGAATATTATTTGACCTCACCTCGGATCCAGTCATGATCTCCAGAGCCGCTGCATGTAAATTGGCATACTCGTCATCAGTCATGTTCTCCACTCTGCGAATTGGGTCAAGAGATATGTCGTGATTACCTGCGATGACTAATTTGAGTTCAGCAGGAATGGTATTGAGCATTTCAATGCTTGCTCGTAGGGTCTCAAGATCGCCGAAGTTTGTGAGATCGCCGGTGTGAATGAGGACGTCGACTGGAGGCATGCCGGTGATGTTGGGGGTGTGCTCGTGAGTGTCTGAAATGATCATAATGCTCGTGCCAACTTTATTGAAAATCATTGTATGGTTTTGTTTGATTCCAAGTGATATGCTGAAGGTAATTTGTTGTTTTGGTCGTGTTGGCAGGGTATTTGGAAGCTGAGGTGTGTGTGGCGCAGTGGGAAACAGGTCAATGAAAGATGAGGAATTTTCACCTTTTGATATAAACTAAATGGTCAAAGTTACTCATGAGTGAATCCGCTTGAAGCTAAAGTAACTCGACTGTCTGCTATCTCACTAGGTCCCGGACCCACATCATCGACTACCTAAGCGAGCGAGTCCAAAGAATATAAACAACAGGGGCAAATGTAAATCAGGAGATATCAAAGTAGCATGAGAAGCATATTATAGCATGAGCGTTCTGTTGTTTCCAGACTCATACCCTTTCATACAAGATTGAGACTTCGGACTGGCGCTATATGTAAATTCTCAGAGATGGTCGGGAAAATATGGTGAATTGTGTCCCAATAATGTTCTCAATCACAAGTCCAATATCTTGATCACACGGCCTTCTGAAAAGCCTTCTTAGCAAGAAGATGTCTGTTATAGAAGCCTCCACAGCTTACGACAGTCCGATCAGGGACCCCTTTCTCTACGAGTTTATCATCAATCTTGCGCTTGATATGAATTCTGGCGACCAGTAGTTTTCTGTCCTTTTGTTGATTTGATGCGATTCTAGATCCAGACATATCCATTCACAAAAAAAAAAATTTCACATTTCAATCCTAATGAATACGGCATTCAGGATGCCTTTGTGACTCGATTCGGGGCGAGTCGGCTAGCGTGTCATTTCTTTCAGCCCTGTGTCTCTGCACTACTCTTCTCAAAGAACCCAATAAGGACAAGAAGTTTTCACCAGCAAAAAAAGGTCCCCACTGGAAGAAACACTCGCACCATCCCGCTTGTACCTCCTCTTCTAGCCGCAAAATGTCAGCACCTCACGATTCTTCAAAATGGACCATCATATTTGTCCTCGGCGGGCCAGGAGCAGGCAAAGGTACTCATTGCGGCAAACTCGCAACCAATTATCCAATCGCCCACCTCAGTATGGGTGATATCTTGCGGGAAGAGCAAGAGAAGCCGGGAAGCAGATGGGGTGAATTGATCCGGAGGAACATTCTCGAGGGAGTGATTGGACCGCCTGAGATGTCTGTGTCACTCTTGGAGGCAGCCATGACCGAGAAGTATGAAAAGGAAGGAATCTCAGTGTTCCTGCTTGATGATGAGTCCCCTCCCCCTCACGACCCCCAAGATTTGGTACATTGATTTCGTGGAGCTAACGAGAGTGGTACAGGGTTCCCACGTCGCATCGAGCACGTGGAACTTTTCGAAACAAGGATCTGTACACCAGCTGCTGTGCTGTTCTTGGATTGTCCTGAGGAGGTCATGCAGGAACGACTATTGAAGCGAGCGGAGACGTCTGGTCGTGTGGATGACACCATTGCCATTATCCGGAAGCGGTTCAAGTCTTTCACTGAGACGACTACACCTGTCATTGAGCATTTTAGGACACAAGATAAGGTCATACGGAATGACGCGGGGAAGGATACGGATGCTGTCTATGAACAAATTCAGGTCATGATGGAGGAGAAGTTTGGGGATGTCTTGAAGACAAGTAAACGAGGCAGAGATTAGCAGCTAGACCAGAGAATTGTATGAATGCAATTTTCAAGAGACTATTTACAAGATTCCTACTGCATGGTTGCCACGACTTGTGAGGGTAACTCAGAATCTGTTGACCCAGCAAAGACCAGAAGCAGAAACATGAGGATTAGATTCCGATGTAGCAGTCAGCTTAACAATACCAACGATCGAAGCCAATGGCGACTCGGGCGCAACAGCTACGTAAACAGTTTTCTTCTCGCCAAACTTCGCAGTGACCAGTGCATTTGGCAGCTCAACCTTCCACCCCCATCCTGTGACGCTTGCCGAAAGTCGGTAGACATCCGACTTCAGATAGGCGCTGATATCTTGCGGATGTGGTGCAGCAGCTGCTGCAGAAGAATAGGTACCGGTGTTGTAGACTTGGAAGGAACAAGAAACGCCCTTCTTGGTGGGGCGGCTGCCGATACTCAACCAATTCACGGCGACTTTGCGTTTATGAGGATCGCTGGTGCTGCTGTTCAAGGATCGAACAGCGGTTGTGTATGATAACACGCCAGTGGAATCTCGGTTAACGTCGACAATGTAGATGTGCAAACTGTTTGGCTTGTCCACGAACTCATACTCGCTTCCTGAGCGCGTGCCGGCATGGAACAGTGCATCCGCCAATTGGCGATAGTCACCTATCGTGATGTACGCAGCTGTTCCATCAGGTCGATAGAAATCAAGAAGTTTGATATCCTGTGGATTGGCATCAATTGTCCATTGGTAAGTGCCTCTAGCATCGTTTCTCGTTTTTGAGATCATGACGCCTGAGTCTGGCTGGAAAGAGTCCGCGCCCATCCGATCAATGACTTCGAGATCGTAATTATTATAGGCTCCGCCGTCGCAAAATGGGTCTGTGTTGATATCGCATGCTGGAGAGAGGTCTGCGTTCATCGCCACGCGGACTCCCATCAGCTCGCCTGGGGCTGGTTCGACTGAGCGAGCAGTGATCTTTGCCACTACGAGACCAGATGTCGCCAGTGCTTCGCGAGATACGTTGAGAATGCTCTCTTTACCAATCAAGCCAATTTGAGCTTTGTCTCGCAGAGTGTGTAGTGAACCCATGGAACCTCCCTGTTGAGGAGGGATTTGCCAACGTGTGTGAGGTCCTCCTGGACCATTGAAAGATCCTCGGGACAGCATGGAGAATGGACCTGTGTATGTCCGACGTGGAGGAACACCGAAAGGATTGTTGTAATTGTCTCCAATGTTCAGAAGATGGCTCAATTCGTGAGCATATGTTCCCATTCCAGAACTTTCGGCCTGAGTTGAAGATCCACCACCCGCATTTGGCCAAATGGTGGAAGCAGAAGCCCAAGAAGACCACTCAACGTATCGAGTTTTGGCATAGTTGCGAGTTCCATTCGCCGTGTTGGGGCCGGGAGGGCCAAAGGAGTCCGGAACATCTTCCTTAGTTTGGAATTTCATCTCGCCAAACTCCTGCCATGTGGAGCTTTCATCTTGTCCTGCAGACAGGATGAAAACTAACTCATATGAGTCCGCAGCAGCATCGCCAATGTCTGCCCTCCAGGCGCCCAAAGCATCGGTGCGGATATTTAGATTGCACTGGAAGCCAACAAGGCACTCATTCGGGTTCATGTCATTACTGGTCCCGTACTGGAATGCTCTTGAGGGCATTCTATAAGGCCCAAAAGCAGTCAAATCGACGCCAAACCGGCCACCAGAATCACCCATCCAGTACTCGTGAATCGTATGACCTTTGTTGAGCTCATTGGGCTTATTCAGAAAGTCTCTGTAGAAAGCCGGTACGGCTTCGCGGGATATGGTTGGCGCATGTGGTTGCGGGTTGTTGAAGACTGTTGATCCTGGAGCCAGTGTGATGACGAATGGGCCATCAGAGTAGTCCACAGTGACTAGGGCGATGTTGAAATTACGATTTGAACCTCGAACGGTGGGATCAGACCAATTGGTGCCTGGAGGACTTTTCCACTGCGTTCGACATTAGCAATGCTTTTTGTAGACGGAGAGATCGATGATTTTGAAGCGTGGAGGAATCTAAAATGGATATTCTGGTGGTACAAATCGTGAAAAGGTAACGGTTAAATGTAGCACGAGAGTCATGACAAAAGAAACATAACGATTGAATCTCATACATCGTCCCAAGTCATGTTATCCGGATTGACCCAGTCTTGTAAGTCGAGAATCGCAAAAGGGTCATCGTCGCTAAAATCGCTACGCGAACTCAGTGGCGCCGCAGTCCCAAATTGAACAAACAAAGCACCAACACAAGCTGCCGCGAGGTAGTCCCATTGGCGTTGAGATCCATTGAGAACCTTCATCGTTTTGACGGTCGAAGTGTTACAACGAGGTAATTCCTTCGAAGAGACCAAAGTCCTCAAAGCTCTTAAGGCTGGCAAGCAATCGTGTGAGGCGACGTCCTGTTTTTATAGAATGCAATTGTAATCAATGAAGGACGACCCCTCAATTGCTCTGCACACGACTCCGACGATCTCCTAGCATCGACTTGGTACCTTATCGTCCAAAGGCTTCAATAGGAAGCTCGGAAGCGGCCAAGCCTGCTGCCAAGATGCGTGTTCGGTAGATCGCTTGCAATGTTACCTGCCATATGGGGATGGAAAAAGTCACTTCCATTTTTCGAAAGTGGGATGTGCTTTATAAAAATGGTCTTTTTGGAGGCGTCAGCCGAGCATTTAAGCATATATCAGAGATTGTGCCTGCATGTTCGGCGTTACTTGGGGGTACGGAGGACTTTAGCCTGGTTGTGTGGAGAGGTGTTCAGCCACAACGAGGGAAGTCGCATGTAGAGCGAATACGACTCGAAGCTAGACATCCAGAGTAGACATAACTCATCACTGCATGATTTCCAAATACAAAGGTCTGCAACTGGGGCGAGGAAAATCCCTGACCGGTTTAAACGATCGAGCTTGCTTCACATCGTACAAACATGCAAGAAGCCGAAATTGGTGTAAGGAATCAATATGATGGCTCGTCCTATATTCCTTTCCAGTGTTCGTTATATGGAATCCACGTTCAATGATAGGAGAGCCATCTTCGAGTATAAGTGGCTGCCAAGTGAGGTCTCTTCAACAACACCACTCGCTCTCAACTCTGAAAATTTTGATCTAGACCTGACTGCATGGCATCGCATCGACATAGAGTAACACTCTCGCAAATACGTGGCATGGAACGGAACCACTGTAACAATCAGATCTGCACATTCGAAGGAGAAGGGCTTGAGATATGGATCACTGAAGATGAATGGTAGAGGTAGTGGCGTTTCCAACAAGTCCATCCGCCTGCCATTCTTCGCCTCAGTTTGGAAGTATAGTTGCACGCTTCGGCTTCAGTACACTTGTACGCTGTTCCTCGGCGGCCCAGATTTCTAGGTTGACGTTGTTCAGAGCTTAGGGCTCGCTGATGATCGCGTGCAAGTAGAAAGAAAAATACAGAAATCGTCTGAAATACAGTATAGACTGATATACTTATGTGACGATACAAGAAAAATCCACCGAAAGTCGAATCAATCAGAGGAGGAGTATTTGGAATGCTTGGAAGGCCCTAGCTTGTCTTAAAGGAAGCCACGTCGAGAAACAATCCCAAACCAGGGAGCTGACGAACAGAATTTGAAAGATCGAACAGCAAAACCTGACGACAGTGGCCACCAAAACAAAAGCAAAAAGATCAAAAGCAACGAAACTGAAACAGGATGACTCAAGATATCCAGATCTTCTTCCCCTTGGATCAAGGAATATACACCGCTCTATCAATCCGCCTCACGATCACCAAATAACCTTTCAAGCCGGTGATCGAACGTTTCCGAGATACCTGCAAGATATTTGGCTCAAAACATACTCGTCAGCTTCTACCACGTCACGTTCGGCTTGCCGATAGGGTCTTCCTGGTCGGGTGTTATAGTCGGGCATGACCATTGGGCCGTGCCTCGTGTTTGGAACTCTGCTTTGCCACTTTGTTTGGAGTGAGGGAGGTGGCGAAGACGGTTGGATGTGAAGAGTTAGAGGGTTGGTGCTTGGAGCGGTTGGGCCCTGGGAACCTTACTTAGAGTCGGGTGTGAGAGTGGGATGTGGTGGGGTGAAATGATGTGATGCGATGTGCTGTGATGATGATATCGAAGGCTAGAAGGATGAGGGGTAATTCCAGAAGAGAGAGTTGGATATGGGGTCCGCATGCAGAGAAGTGAAGGCTGGGAACTACCCGACGGATCAACAGGACTCAGAGAGAAGGAAAGACAATACAAAACTCTCGTTTCACAGTTGAATGGATCTTCACGAGTAGATATCAGGGATATGGAATAGAAGAAGTGTTGCGGTTTTAGGACCCGGAGTCCATCCTTCATTGACGCTTAGTGTGTAGTGCTTGTCAAGCCTGACCCTTTGCCCGATAGCAGCGACAAAAGAAATTGGCGCCAATCTTGACAGCCACCCCTACCGAAATACCTATCCAAACTCCTTCCATCCTTCCTGCCCGATCGCTGTCCCAAGGAAACTCAAGGAAATTTTCGCGCGGAGCGTTGTAAATACAAAGTCGCTGGTTCACTTGGCGACTGCTGAATGTAATTTGGTGTAAAAGATGCACGGCGCCGATTCAAAGCGATACATAGACATGGCCCAGTGAAGAACCCGATCAATTTAATGAGCAGATATCAAGACTTGGACAATTCTCTGCTTGCCGGCCCTCCGTCCCTCCATATGTTGCAACGACTTCCCAGTCATTTGAACTTCTTTCGGGGCAACTATCTTCTTTCATATGTTGGTCTTTTCGTTTGTTTGCTTCTGTCTTTTCTTCACTATGAGAAGCTGACGAATTTGGGGTCTCTCGGTAAGCCGTCAGGGCCGATATTGTTCTTGGCGAATCGTCCCTCTGTGTGTATCCTCCTTGCCTCGTCAAAGTTCACTCTGCGGCTCTTCATAATCTTCTGGATCTCTCTTTTACTCTTGTCGTCCAACCCTCGTCTCGAGTCTCCCGAGGCGACGTTCCCGGACAGGTCAAAGGCTGATGATGACAAGCCGTTTTCGATATCGGCTGAGAAGGAGGAGGGGAGGCGGGAGTAGAGAAATGATGATCCGGGTAGTGAAGGCATCATGTGAAGCCAGAAAGAACGCGTGAGGAATAGTACTATTCAAATGTTAGTCGCGTTGGGAAGAAAGTTGGAAGATCCGAAGCATACCGGTTGATATAACGAGGAGGCTGAAGACGGTGCTGTAGAGGAGGTAGCCCATCTTCTCAAAGGTGTAGTGTTGCTAAGGGGAGTTGAGTTTTATAGGAGTACTGGGAGTGCCTCCTCTTGATGCTCCTGAGTCCTGAACCAAGTATTTAGATTGTGAGTTGGGGCATGAAACTCGAATGAGGGATGTCAGCTCATCGAATTCATGCCGCGCTGCCGATGTCAATGCGATGTGAGGCGGAGCTCAAAGGTGACGAGGCTACGCGCTAGTCCGAGAACAGACTGGCACATACATGAGTGGATATTCGCTTAGATACCAATCAGCGGCTCGAAGATCTCACACCTTGGGGAATTCCAAAATCGAGGTTGAAGATCTAAAGTTCAGGAACGACTTGTCAAAGATCAGATCAACTCACCGCAAAAATGCCACACCACTCGAGCCAAGTGTCTTCGGACCTGATCTGGGAGATCGTCGGTACGTTCGAACTCTGCGAAGAAATTGGGATACGGGACGGCGCGAGGAAGAAGATTGAAGGCCGCTGGTTAGGGTTTTGAGATGGGGAGCTGATTCTGGAATTGCAGGAGCCCAAAATGCCTTCCTTGTGAAGCGCGCCCAATCTGGAGGTGTCCGATTCTCTCGCGATCCTATGAACTTGGTCAACAAGCATTCCCGCAAGGTTTGCATTCTACCTCGAATAATGCAAGGATTGGAACTAATATGGAATACAGCACGCCGGTTTCGTCAACGAGAAGGTATGAATTTACTGAAGGAAAGGGAATCTACAAGGTCGAAATACTGATCTGGATAGGCTGTCGGAATCCAAGCTGCTGAGGGCGACAAGGGAGGAGTTACTTTGGTCACCAAGAAGCAAAAGCACACCCAAAAGCCAGGTGCCGCTGCCCACAAGACCACCTTCGGCGGAAACAAGACCACAAGAAAGTCAGTAGATGGAACATTATTGGACATTAGCAGGATACTAATACTTCTTCCAGGACCTACAAGGCTATTGTCTCTAGCACCGCGAAGTCTGGATACCGACCTGATCTCCGTGCCCCAGCTGTTGCCCGCGCATCTGCCATCCGTTTCTCTCAGCGTCCCAAGAAGGATACCCCAGAGGCAAAGGTCCGTGGAGCAAAGGCAAAGAAGGCGGCTGCTGCGAAGGACGAGTAAATTTGGGTGGGCATAAATGGAAATGGGAACGGTCTTGCTAGTCACTCATGAATAGAGCACAATTCCAGGAGTTACTTTTTTGCAGCTGATGGAGAAGTGTTTTGTTTGCCTTCGAGCTCGCTCAAAGCATGCAGTTGTGATATTGGGAATCAGAACTAATGAGGCTGTTGCGAAGTGGCTTTGGCTGGTGTCTGGACGGGTTGCCGTCTCGGAGAATATATCGGCTATCGTGAATTTGAGATGATCAAAATACCATCCAACACATTCCAAACTTACAGCAGTGGTAGAAGTCTTAGGAGAGTTTCCGACATGTGAAGATCGTGAACAACCGGTCCAACTGAAAGGCGTTGCCCGATCCTCTCCGAAACAGAGCTACCTCGGCCAAGTGGTTGTCATTAGTGCCAAATATAACTTCAAAATCTACCTGCAAGGTACAATTCTATCTTTTTGTTGCTTCGTTTCCAAAACACAAACCGCACCAAAAAGACGTTGTTCCAGTTCGACACCTCATTTGTAACTTGCCCAGGTAAGCACAGATCCCTCACCCATCAGCCCTTGCCTTGCCCTGTCCTCCCGCCCGACATGTCCAACCCCACCTCGCGCAATAGCGTGCCCAGCGTAGCTCAACCCCTCCAACAGTTTCGAGTAGTCAGAAGACTTCAAAAGCTTCACTCTTCTCGAGCATAACACTCCTCTCTCAAAGGAAACTTCTGACCCTTTCGCTCTCTCAATACCCAGTAATCCGCAATCTAGGTATGTTGATTTAGATGATATCTTGATAGAGGGGCAGTGTCCAATGGATGCGGGGTAATTGCTAACCTGGAGTGCAGATTTCAATCACCACAAATACCGCAAATATGGGAATCAAAGCCGGTATGTCCGCAGAGCTTCAAGAGGCTGCTCGAAGAGCTTTGTTGACAATCATTTAGTTGTTGCCGGTGCTGCAGGTGGAATTGGACAGGTTAGAGGCTCCCTGACTCTATTTTGTGTCCTTGCTAACTATCTCCTCAACAGCCATTGTCCCTTCTCCTCAAGGCATCCCCTCTCATCACTGAGCTATCTTTGTACGATGTTGTCAACACCCCAGGTGTTGCTGCCGATCTCTCCCACATCTCCTCGCCTGCCGTAGGTACAAACAAATCAGGAATAAAGAAAGTTGCTGATGGGCAAACAGAAAGTTACTGGCTACCTACCAAAGGATGATGGAGCAAAGGCTGCCATGAAGGATGCAGATATCGTTGTTATCCCTGCTGGAATTCCCCGTATGTAGAAACCCTTGGCGGCTAAAAGTTTTGATATTGACATTGGGGATCACAGGCAAGCCAGGAATGACCCGTGATGATCTCTTCAAGATCAACGCCGGTATCGTCAAGGGCCTCATCGAGGTCATCGCCGAAGTTGCACCAAAAGCCTATATCCTCATCATCTCCAACCCAGTCAACTCGACTGTACCAATCGCTGCCGAGGTCCTGAAGGCAAAGGGAGTCTTTGACCCCAAGCGTCTCTTCGGTGTTACGACTCTCGACGTTGTTCGTGCCGAGACTTTTGTTGCTGAGATCGTTGGCGAGAAGACTCCATCAAGCTTGACGATCCCAGTCGTTGGTGGTCACTCTGGAGAGACCATCGTTCCTCTCTTCAGCCAGGCTGGTGTCAGCATTCCAGCCGATAAGTTGGAAGCTTTGGTCAATCGCGTGCAATTCGGTGGTGATGAGGTTGTTAAGGCTAAGGATGGCGCTGGATCTGCTACCCTTTCCATGGCTTATGCTGGTTTCCGGTATGCTTCTCTCTCACGCTTAGAATGTTGTGTCACTAACAACAACACAGATTCGCTGAAGCTGTCCTCAAGGGACTTGCTGGTGAGAAGAACATCATCGAACCATCCTTCGTCTATCTCCCAGGTGTTCCAGGTGGCGAGGCAATTGCCAAGGAGACTGGCTGTGATTTCTTCTCCGTTCCCATCCAACTCGGTGTAAGTCTAGCTTGATGGACCTGACCCACTTTTACTAACAATTCGTCTAGACCTCTGGTGTTGAGAAGGCAATCAACCCACTCAGTAACATCAACGATGCCGAGAAGACACTCCTTAAGGCATGCGTAGAAGGACTCAAGGGCAACATCGCAAAGGGTGTTGACTTTGCCCACAACCCACCACAAAAGTAGTCTTCCCATCCTCAATTCCCCCTACGTCCAATCCTCGCAACCAAGAAGCGAACAAGACAACAACCACTCCATCTCTCGTTTAAACAGGATGCATGGTTCAAATGATTTTGCCTTTTCATTGATGAGTCTATTTTGAGCGTGCTTGTTTTCCAAACGAAAAGCAGAGAAATATCATTGACAGGTCTGGCTCTTCTTTGGTAAGGATTCCGTGACTGATCGTTGGCGCTTGCTTAGATAGGCTGTAATGGCTCCTTTGACTCCGATGTATTCCGATATTTGATACGAGGATATGTGGGTGGCTGGAGATTTGTTCCTTCTCTCTTTCATTCGTGCTTTTCGATATCGAAATGGATTGATTGATTGAGGGGAGGTTGGAGGGTACTGGCTGAAGGGAGAAGTGATGCTGGACTTTAGGAATTGACGACGAATGGGTTTATGACATGGAATGAAAAAAGTAACAATATATCCATCAATTCTGATATAATCAACCTGATCTCGTGATTGAAGTCTTCAGCTGCTGTGTCTCCCAGCCCAATGCAATCATCCTTGAACTCCAGATATGCCCAGCCCATAAACACCGAGTATGCCGCTAAATCGCACGAATATCATGTCACAAAACCGCGCCTTGACCCGTAGCCGCTTTCTTCTCATCATGGCTTGGCAACTATACTCTTGATCTGAAATGTCGCTCCAGGTAACTCACTCGTCTCTGCCTGCACCGTAGCATTGATTCCCATGCTCGCCAACGCACCCCTTATGATCCCGCAGGGGAACCAAAGGAAGGGCTGGGCTCGGACAACGGCTTGGCCGCCAGCTTCTGTTGACATGCGTGCGAAGGGTCGGAAGGAGTTGTCTGTGAGAACGTAGACGCCCTACATACATCTTTTGTTAGTCGAGATCCGACATTTGGAGAGGCGGGGGAATAGGAAGCGGGTAGTGAGTATGGCAAGGGGACTAACTCGGTGATTCGTCTTCAGGTTGTCGATTTGTTTCCTGAATACTAACATCCAGAGGTCTTTGCAGAGGAATTTTATTACGTCGAGGGTATCTGTGAAGCGTGGTCTGTCGCGTGAGAACCTGTTTTTGAAATTCTGATCAGCAGTTGCTCTTCTTTCAGTATCTTGCCATGCCGTGTTCCTCAATTGCTTTCCCAACTTCCCAGCAAATATCCTGTTCCAGCGGAACCCCAGGAATAGGAATATACGAGCACATAGAACATAGCACAAACCTTTCAACAAGCCCCTGACCAACCCTATATCCCAACATCTCCAACCTGTAAAACACCGCATCCCGCTCCTCCTCCTCGTCCATTTTCCTTCCAGCACCACCTGCGCCCACTCCTCCTATAGTTCCTCCCGCTGTACTCGTCGTACCACCATCCCTCACATTCGACGCCACGCTCGAGCTCTTCACACTCTCATGCCCAGCTTTCGCAGGTATCCTGTCGTCTAGAGCTGCAGCGTCCACTTCGTTGACGACTCGGTATGCCATCGGTACAAGCTCGATCATAAGGAGGTCGAGACATGAGGAGTTGAGGAATGTCGCGGATGGGTCGGACGCATTGTAGGGTGGGAGGGGGGCGTCGAAAGACATTTTGGCTGAGGGTTGCTTTGGCTTTGTAGTCGCTGCATGGAGGGGTTTAATGGTATTCGAGCTTTAGGGAGCTTGGAGCTTGGTGTTTGGATGGGTGGATTCGAGGTGGTTCGGAGAAATGAAGGGCCGAGGTTTGACGGGGATGGAGGGGCAGGGGACAGGGGGAGGAACGACGACGACGACTTTCTTCACTTCCTGACCTTTGTGCTTCGATTAGGATTGATACAACTTTTCTGGATTTTGATTTTGGCTGTTTCTGATTTCATACTGTACTTCTGATTTGCCGCCTCAAATCTCTCTGATTGACATTGATTTGCGTATTGCCTGATATGCTTGCTCTCGAGCTGCCCTTAAGTCTATTGTGTTTGCATTTACTGTACGCGAAGAATCATGCTTAGCTTAAACTGTAGAGCGGTTTGAACGTCCCTGCTTACTGAGCTTAGTCAAGCATGAGTACTTTTGATTTTGCGTTCATGGAATTGAATGGTGCTTGACTATGTCCTGGCAAGATCGATACCCCGTTGGGCCCTGCTACACTTCTTTGAAGATGCATGTAGCTAATGGAACTCGGTCCACTATGCAGCACCCTGATCTGTCTGGAGCTTGCACTTATGAACCACCCAAGCCTTTCGATCGGTCTGCTATTGAAAATATGTGTGCATTAGAGTTTTGACATCTACATCTATCCACGTAGAAAAGCTGGGTCTCGTATCCAGTATCAAGGTCGAGTGAGATATATAGAGAATAGCCTCAACAATTTCAAAATCACTGAAACAAGAGGCACAACAGAAGGTACAATTTGGTCCCAAGCCATTGCTGCTCTCAAAAATCAAATGTTCCAGATATTCGTGCTTATCTTGTTCCAACGACGGGCTTCAGACCCTACCAGTGCAGTGAATAGGACGGTAAAACTACTGTAAACTCTTCAGGGCTTTGCTTTCGTTTCTCTACGGCTGCTTTCGCTATCCTGAAATCCCCAGCCTGCCACGAAGCCAAAACATATATCTCCTTCACTCGTCAACATCGCACCAGACCAGACCACAAACGCGATCTGGTCACCACGAAGCTCGGAACAAATTCACGCAGTCATGGCTTCACAATCTGCAGATGAGTAAGTGCGTTTTCCTATGTCCTGGATGTCCGAATTGATATTACCCAGGCCTGCTGACGCTCAATCCCAAGAAACCATTGATCCAGCCATGCCCAGCCCACGGACCATGCCATCTCCGACGTTTGTAGATGCTGCGTAAGCTTCCTCCTAACAGTACAGAAAGCCGTTTAACGTCATATCTGACAATTACATAGACCTACTTGGGCAGTCTTTTGGGCAGGCTGGAACTGGTGGGCCAAACTGAAGCCGTCGTCGAATTACCGTCAATCCTCACCCCATTGCAAAAGAAGGACCCTGGCATCCCTAATACAATTCGGATGTCCTCAGTCACGGTAGCTACTTCATCTTTCGTCGAAAGGTACCACTCGACCTTCGAATCAAGATATATGAGTTCGCCTTGGTCAATCCATACCTCACCGATCCTGAAGCTGTCCACCCCCACCGGTCCCAATTCGGTGCTACCGTAAAATACAACCTATCGCCTTAACTCTTGAGAACATGCAAGCAGATATATGAGGAAGGTTCCAGATTCCTCTACGGCGCCAATGACTTCGTTGCTTCTGGATCAGGAGACACTTGGGATCACTCCCCCTGGCCAAAGCTCGTCGAATGTCCTCTGTCTAGGTACTTACATTTGGGGCCACCTAAGTCACTATATCTCGAGTTCACGAGGTCTTCGCCACTGAAGAAGGTCCGGAACTGGAAGCTTATCTTTAGCCAAGCTGCCGGCAAATATCGCCCTCCAGTGGCAATACGAGATTTTGCCCGACTGGTTGTTGACTCTCTCCCATTGGCATCCTTTACAGTTTCTGCTATGTCCTACAACATGTTTGACACATGGCGTGATCGTCAATGTAGCTGTCACCGATATCACATTTCGACACACCTTGCGCCAATCAGAATGCTCCGGAATGTTGATCGATTACAATTCGAAGATCCTGGACGGACGATTAGCTCAAAGCTCCAGTCGGAGCTGAAGCTAGTTATTCAGTCAAGTAATCCTGTTCAATAAGTGTTTAAGTTATATACACGTCTGCTTCATTACGCCCAGGCCTTTGAGCGTCATGAATTCACTCGATTCTTGATGGAGATGCCTGGGTGGTGTTCTCGTTCCGAATTCGCCTCGCAGTCTCGAGACGCGAAGATACCCAAAAATCAGAATGTCATGAGCAGCGGCAATCACGATTCTAAAGGCTATGGACTTAACGCCTTCTAAACCATTACTCCGCACCCGTTGAAGCAGCTCTGGAATTGGCCAAGTTTGCCAGTGACGAAACCGATTTCGAGACTTTCATCGATCAGCGCAAGATCATTGTCGAGTTTCTCGAGCCACAATATCAGCGCATAGCAGCAGCAAATGACTTGTGGACAAGCTTCGTCAAAGAGCGCAAGACAGCAAACGGTATTTTGGGGACGCGTTCGGAAACTCCTCTCCATAATCCGACGGACCAAACAGTAACGGCAATCATTCAAGCGACCGTATTACTAGAACGATATGCGAAAACAGTTGAGAGAGATTTGACACCGGAAGTAGAACTTATAGTTCGTTTGCACCAAAAGTATTAAGATACTGGCTACGACAGGCTTGAAAGAAAAAAGGCACTGGCTAGTATGAACCGCGCTCTAGAGCATCGTGACTGGCCGTTGTGGGGGAGCGAACCTTCATGATGCTGCTACAGAAATGGATAGGCAATACCTACAAATACAACAGCTTCGGAAGCGTCTGTTCTTCTTCTGGGACAAAGACGATGCGGATCATGGGTGCGAACTTGATATCAGGCATGGAGATTCGACGAGGCAATTGTGTGGTATGTGGACGAGCCTGAACTGGGGCCTTTTGGGCAGTGAGAGACATGAAGTATACTACTCTTCAGTCTTGGTAACATGTCGGTATAATGAGGTAGTGACAGGAATGGTTGCGTCCTAGGTTTGCGCTTTGTACGTGCTGAGATATTGTTGTGACTTTTACTATTGTCTTCCTGGAAGTTTCCAGGACCCTAGCCTTGTAGCCCTGCTAAGGATTATGCCGTGCTGTCAGGCTTTCTTGGGTCCTGAGTGCCTCGACTAAGTCGATGGAGCCTTGATGTGTTTTGGTTTTCTGTGATCTTTCTGCAGCTTCCCAGTTCATACCCTGGTTGCAGCTCAGATCTGTGGAACCACACCTGCAGGTGTATTCATGGTTCCGGAAAGACGGAGCATATATCCCCATATTCTTCTTACTGTGCTTCGTGATGTTGTTTCAATACTGTGTCGACTATAGCTGATATTCTCGGTGTTGCTGCCAGCAGAGTGGCCATTGTCCAACTTGCCGGAGCCGAGGTCAATGCCACCAAACTTTTAACGACACTCTGGAAAGATGTGAAAGATGCACCGAGACAGATTAGGAATGTGTTGAACTAAACCGAGATGCTTGGAGCTGTCATAGAAGAGATAAATGTTCAAGATTTTCTCACGCCGGAAAATGAGGTTTTAATGACCGCTCTATGCCTCTGCACTGATGTCATGGCAGAGTTCGAGTCTTTCCTCCAAGACTTGGAGAAAGACTTAGGAAGAGGGAAAGGGCTCAAACACTGGCTCGGCTGAAGGTCGTGTTCAAGGAGAAAGTCTTGATTAACATGATAGGGCGGTTGGAAAGGGCGAAGAGCATGTTAGGATTAGCCTTACTCATATTGTCTAGACACTAAACAGGCTCCTAGAACAATGCTAAACACTGGGATGCGTTTGAAAGGTCCTAACAAATTCCACAGTGCTAACTCAGTGCGGCAGTGTTCTCCACGTTGTCGGCACTGCGTGTCGAGGCGAGGCGAGGTCTTCTGAAATGTTACGATCTGCGCACTGGTATATAAAGTACAAAGCAAAGAAAACTCGTGAAAGCCTGCCGTGTGATATCGTGTGATTTCATGCCCACCTCTCCTTAGGATGCACCTCCCAATGTTTGTACTCCATCATCGCGGTTTCCTCATCTATCCCATCCACCCTCATATGCCGAGTCCAGCCCAAATATCAATCGAAAATGTAGAGACCGTATTTCCAGATAGTGCGACGGTTCATCACACATGGGAGCTGACAGTTCCGCTTGCAGACATGACCAGATCCATTGTTGACGAAACCAAATCCGAAGTAAAGCAAATATGGAACACGAAGTTGAATGTTCACGGCGACAAGTGTTCCAGTATGAATCCAATCGTAAAGGCCAGCCGAGGGCTCACTTGTTCAATCCTTGCTGAGTGGATTCTCCTGAGAAGTGACCCTCGCCAAGGGGTTTGACTTCTCTGCCGTGGGCGTGCTGTGGCCCTGCGCGGGAGTGCCAAGACCAGAAAGAGGGCTCACGAAACCGCTTGGTGGAACAGGGATGCGGATATCCTCCGGAGAGCCAGGTATCAATGAAGGGTTCAGGTCGGGAATGTAGACTCGCTTGGCCTCGTTTTGGTATGAAGCTGGAATGATCTGGTAGGATCATTTAGTATCTTGGTGGCTGAGGGGAATAACAAGTTTTACTGCACATACCTCAATGATCTGGTCGCGGGGGAATTTTAGTGTCGGGATGCTCATGGCATCACAAGCCATTAGGTAACCATACAGAACGCGGAGAACAGATTCATGGGCAATAATGAGAAGATCGTTCTGCTCTCTTTCAAGCTCGAGAATGATGGGCTCAAGGCGGACTGCAAGATCGTGGTATGACTAGAGCACTGTTAGCCGATTTGTGGCATGAAGATAATTAGACAAAATACCTCAGCTCGAGGGTAGCGATGGTGGTAAGGATCCATTTCGTGTTTGTGGACTTCTTCTGGATACATTCGGCGAATAGCATTCTCGGACAGTTTCTCGCAGTCGCCTGGATTCAGCTGGCTCATCTGTGATCTTTGGCGGACTCTAAAGCCTTTTTCCTTGAAGTAATCAGCAGTCTCGACGGTTCGCTTTCTGGTCGAGGTCCAGACTGTCAGTGGTTTTAATGGTGCATCTGAACCGCCAGCGGCAATCAGGGCTGCCCTCTCCGCATTTCGGTGAGCAAGTAGGGTTTCCATCATCTTCTGGGCATATGCTTTGCCTTCTTCGCCGAGAGGTGCATCAGTCTTATACAAGTCCTCCTGGTTTGAAGTTCCAGCACGGGCGAAAAACGTAACACGAGTCTTGATGTGGAGATTCATGAGGTAGAATACTATTCGATGCGAGAGGTATCCGAAGCTGACGTTGTTGTACTCAATGCTCTCACCTGCGTTGATCATCTTGACAAAATTGAGATCGTCCTCAGTCATGGTCTCGAAGTGAGGTATCTTCATATCGATTCTCTTGAGGTACAGCTTTGCAGCTTCAACAGGATTCATGTCAACGAACTGATCTCTGTTAGCAGGGTTGGTATAAGTCGACTGCTTCTGCTTACATCTGGCGAAGATATCTTTACACTACGCGCATTCTCCTCCAGAATTCGCTGGTCTGTAACGTAAGATTCGAGAAAGAGTGTCTCGAGTGATGATTAGCAACATGAACAGCCATAGATCATATGCTACCTACCTGTACATCGTGCTTGGCAAACTCCTTCGCAAGTGAGCGCCGTCCACCAGCAAGAGGATTGACAGCATCGTAAATTGCTACTTGGCCGTTCTCGTGGTTCAGCCAGGCATAGATGTCCTCTCTACACTTCTTCAAAATCTTCTGACGAAGCATCACAGATGGCGCAGAGGCGTTGATGAAGAAGTAGTCCTCGGGAACGTCGACCCCTGCACCCATTGTTGCTCGACGGTAATCACCGAGGTGGAACACTCTAGTCTTCACACCGAGCCTGGAGAGGATGATTAGGCGATTCTAATGATAGCTTTCGGTGCAACTTACCATTGCAGGTACCGAGATAGCGAGACCGAGATATGTCTAAGGCATATCATCAGCATTGTTCAGGACAGGGCCGATTTGCGACTTACGTTTTTCCTCGTGCTGGAAGTCCGACAAGAACAATGGCGATTCTACCAGAATGAAAGAGTCTTCCAGACATAGTACTGTAAAGCTGGGCAGGGGCCATATGAGGCGTCTTATCATCCTTGACATCGTGAACGCCGTCTATGAAGGTAGACGAGCGTCTGCGATATCTCGGCGAGTTTGCCGCAATCTCAGCTGTTCTGCGTTCATTGGGTTCGGCATTAGCAAAGATACTTGAGCAAAGCTCCGGTCTGATGTCAAGCTTTGCAGCTCGGGTGAATTTCGACTTTTGGAAACGAAAATCTAGTCTCAATCCTTCACGACGGACATTCTTCGAGGTCGCAGCTGCCTCAGCTTCAACGAAATCCGGCGCCGTGATAGGCTTTCCGGTAGATGCGGAGGGCTTCTTAATGAAGCTCGGAAGTTTCATTCTGGAACAAGAATCGACAAGGAAATGGAAGAATTGAATAAATCAAGCGTGGAAGTTGGGCATATTTCTTTTGATGCTGAAGAAGTTTTGGCTGAGAAAGAAACCACTCACAACAGCGTGTCCATGGTTCCAGAATGACAAGAGCAATGCTGACAGCTCGTGAAATCAGAAGAGGAAGGTACGACAGCAATTGGCGCGCAAACAATCAGATCGATCCTGGATTCACCAAACCGATTTCTCGAACCCAAGGGCCAGCGGAAAGAGATCAGTAGATAACGTGCTGGGTTGATCGAGAGGCGTGTTTTGACTGTTCGAAGATCGGAATCTGGTAGATCTCTTTGCCAACTCTCACGACTTATCCAGATCGGGACACCTGGTCAACAACCTGTGACTTTGTGTTCTTTGACGATGATATCTTCGAGATGTTTATGAAGAAAGGAAGCCGGTTACTGCCGCAAATCAAGACCTCGAGGAAACAACTAGGTGCAGCCAAGCTGTCGCTTATCAGACCAATCCTTCACCCATGCTCAAAACCCACTATTTTAGCTCCCTTCCCAGCTGATTGGCAGCCTGACTGCCTGACGACTTCATGAAGCTCCTTTAGAAAAAAGTTGAGCGCATCTCTCTTTCAGGTGTATCTGCGTGTCAACCACCAACGAATCTACAACTCCCAGCACCCACCCCGTCCTCCTGTATCTCCGTCTACTACGGCAGATACCTCCTTTGCTTACTCCTCCCCTCCCTTGTGCCGATTAACGACCTCCGCCGCCTGCAATGTCTGCCGTCCTAGAGCTTGAGAAGGAATCGCCTTTGGGCTTCCTCTACAATAACCCTATCTCAGTGGGCCTCGCAGATTCATACATTTCATTCTCGGAACGGAGGGCGGCTTTGGGATTGTCGAACCCAGGAACGGTTGAGAACATTGCACGAGAGGTCCAGCGCGATGTCTTCCTGAACAACTACACCTTCTCCGGTTTAAGGGCAGATCTCACCAAGGCTTTCAGCATTGCGCCATTATTTCAGGTCTCCCATGCCTTCTCTATGGGATCTCAAGGGCTGCCTCCTTATACATTTGCAGCTCTCTTTGGTACTAACAAGGTTCGTAATGACACTCTAGGATTACATCCGTGAATCTCGAGTTTAGAAGAGCTCCGAAGCTAAATTGGGATCTAGATCTTTATGCAAGGAAATGTGGACAATGAAGGGCAACTCTCAACCAGATTCAACTACCGCTGGACACCGTCGTTCGTGACAAAGACTCAAATCCAGATTGCTCCTGGAAATCAAGCAATGGCACAATTTGACAACGAGTATACCGGAGCCGACTTCACTGCATCAGTGAAATCCCTCAACCCCTCGATCATCGACGGCGGCCTCACTGGTATCTTCATTGGTAGCTACCTGCAGTCTGTTACTCCCAACCTTGCTCTCGGTCTGGAGGCAATTTGGCAACGCGCGGCGCTGAACCAAGGTCCGGAGACAGCCTTGTCATACTGTGCCAAATACAAGGGAAGCGACTGGATTGCCAGTGCTCAGCTTGCTGCAGGAGGCGCAATTAGCACATCATACTGGAGAAAGCTGACGGATAAGGTGGAGGCTGGAGTTGATCTCAACCTGCAATTTGCTGGGTTATCAGGAGCTGGAATGATGGGTGGACCTGCACGCAATGAGGGTGTCACTACTGTTGGTGCCAAGTATGACTTCCGAATGTCTACTTTCAGAGCCCAGGTAGACTCAACTGGAAAGCTTAGCTGCTTGTTGGAGAAGAGAGTTGCTCCTCCCGTCCAATTGACCTTCGCGGCTGAGATGGATCACTTTAAGGTCAGTTTACCTTCACCAAGCATTATAATTCCAGACTAACTCTCCCTAGCAACAAGCGAAGATTGGTCTCGCCGTCTCGATCGAAGCTGGAAGCGAAGAGCTCCAAGAACAACAAGAAATGGCAGGTGGTGCGGCTCCGGCTCAAATCCCCTTCTAATCGACTCGCAACTCGAGATCCCCACCCCTCCGCTCCTACCTAATCGAATATAATGCCTCCAACGAAGCGCTTGTAAGCCGGCCGCCTGAATATACCGAATGTCCCATCAAAACCCTCTTTTTCGAACACCCTGTCTTACTATAACCACTCTGGTACATCATGTGGCGGTATCTCCGGTGTTACATTTGCGATTTTGTCGACTGTCAGCCATGGAAGGGTCTCCTGCATTGGTTGGTGACGGCTGAAAGATGTGACGATCATAGATTTTTCCTTTTTGTGTGTCTTGTTGTCGCGTGCATCTCTGGGTAGCAATGTGAGCGTGTTGGCCCAGAGCTTTTTGGGGGTACGTTACGTGTGTGTGGATGGACGAAATTCTGTATTATAGTGGTGGCTTTTGTGCTTGACAGGTTTGGGCATGTCGGCATGAGATGCTGCTAGATACCTGTGTACAAAAGGAAAAAAGAATATGGTGCATGATCAGCCTCTGTTGATTTTTGTGATATCGAATCAACTTCTCATGAGGACACGTAAGGTACGCTCTCATTTCACTGATTCCAGTGGCCTGTCACATGTCCTTCTTCATTGCCTCTGCTGTCTGCATCATTGTACCGCGCTAGCCTACCAGATCGGATTCGGGGCAGCAAGTCAGCCTTTGTACTCGTACAGTATCTGTTTTCTGTTCCAGCGAGCAGCAATTGTGTTATATGAGTCCATGGAATCGACAAATGGCATGAGGAATGCCATTGCAGCTGCTTTGAAATGAGGCATAAGCAGCATTGAGAAGAGGCGAAAGCAATGACTAGACGCTCGGCATCACCAGGGACCATTCACAAAAAGCTTCTCAAATATCCCACAAGATGCTACTCTCACGCAGTTCGGCGTTCCGAACTTGGCAATCTGCCCCCAAATGCGATGGCTTCCAGCTTTCAGACTATTCGCGAGCAGTCCGCTTCTGTGCCGCCGCTGTGGTGCCTTCCTCCTCACGACACCAGCCAGTGGTAGTCAGCCTTGTCGCTTTCGTCAAGATATGGTGTATGCTACTCTTTTCTTGTATCCTCGAAAGCCCAATGTCGTACTCCGGCATCCTCCATTATTGGTGTTCGTCAGGTCTCGGCTTCACGCTGCTGCGGCTCGGGTCTCCAGTCGAACATGGCAAGAGCGACGTGCTCTTCCGAGGCTCTGCCTGCCTTTCCATCCGTCATTGCCTGCAATGCGAGCGGGGAAATTCTTAAGTCATTCGAGTACTGAAATAAGCAAGAAGCGGGCATGTCTTATTCTTGCCAAGCTGTTGAAGGACGTCTGTCCTTCGACAGCGAATCGTTGACTAACATCATACAGATCCAAACCATCAGACCATCAGACGATCTTACGATCATTTCGGCAGGCTTTGTACACTGGGTGTACTACGATCACGATCAGCTACCATCACCATACGATCCCAAGCAGCAATGCGAGGGCATATCAGGAACAGCGATTGTGGAAAAGTTCAGGCCATGTTCACGGGGTGAATCACACGATCAGGTTAGTCAATTCATTCCTTCCCCTTTCACAGATCTTCAGCAGCTTGGCAAAAATAAAACATCAATTCAAATCCTCCTTTTCCTTTTGCTCTTGTTTGTTTTGCAGGCTGGCGCCTTTCTGGCAAATCCAAACGAGGCGGCTCGACTTTTGCCTGTGCCTTATGGTGGAATAAGCGAAACATCGTCACATTTGTTGTTAGCCAAGCTGTTTGGAGATCACTTCAATCAGTTGAACCTGTGACTAACATCTCTCAGGACAATCAACAGTGAAAAACGATCCTATGAGAGATTCAGCGACGATCAAGTGTAGCGGAACACCAGAGTGGAGTTCCTCCCAGTGACAGCATCGCAGACGGCGGTGCAAAGTGATATGATCAGCGATTCAGGATAACGTTTACGTGAACTCATGAGCCCCGGCAGACGTGCCGAAGTGACTAAGACAACTGCGCAGTTGCAATGTGTGTAAGTAACACTTCATCCTCCTTCCCTGTTCTTCAAACAGATTGGCTACAACAATTCTTTTTTTGGATTTTCCACCTCTTCTCTATCTAAGAATCTCAGCTCTGAATCAACAGAGCGAAGCATGGTCAATTTCCCGTCGGTTCATGGCATGAATCAAGCAATGATTTCTACACTTGCATGTTACTGACCAAGCTGCTTGGAATTTCTCTCACGCCGTTAAGTCATAACTAACGGCTCTCAGGGCAATTCCAGACATACTTCAAGAGACGAATCAGATACTCTTCATGCCATTAATAAGGCCTGATTTCAGGAACATTTCAGTGTTCGAACAATTCGAGACAATTCAGCCCTTTCCAACAACTCAGACTTCAGGAACATTTCAGATCCAGCAACAATCAGATACTCCAGCCAACTGCGCAGTTGCAATGTAAGTAATACCCTTCCTCTAGTCTTTCAAGCAGCTTGGCAGCATTTTATTTTCGTAGACTCTTCCCACCTTAACCGAGGAGTTGGTGTAAGCGAAACACCATATTGTCAACAATGAGACTCTGTTGGCTTGAGAACTTTCTGTATCGCGAAAATATATGCTGATCACGCCGACCGTAGTCTTGGACTTCTACAACACAAGCGTCCTAAGATTACTGGTCTAGGCAACGGCCTCTTCGCCTTGATTACACAAGGTGTCACGAAGACGGTCTCGAATTTTTCCCTGCTCATCGCCTTCACTCGATCGTCCCTCCCCCAACTATGTCCATCAGGACATAAATCCGCTGATCTGCACACTGATAATTTTGGCGATTTTTCAGGTTCTACAACTTGCTCTTCCCGTGGCCGGCAATCTCGGAATGGTCGTTGGCCCTTTCCGAAGCGTCTTAGACTCACAAGTATCGCCGACACTATTTCGGACAACCTTCGCATAAAGACATGGCTTCTGGCAGTCTACTCAGCGTAGAGGTGGGAGACACGAGCGTAGGATTGCCCAAGTATTCGCCGCTATCTCTACGAACGGTGCGTGATGGTGCATGAGCAGTCTGGGCTCCATGGCAGGCATTTATTTTGGTCCGGTGAGCGTGTCGAGACCTCTACTTACGGCGGCATGGAGTTCATTTGAGGTGACCTGCCACGATCTCTGTCATCGGGTCTCGAACCTCACATACGTCAGGATGGCCAGATATCTAATGCAATTACAGGAATGCGGTAGCATCAAGCCTCGTTGAGCATTGCAAACCCGAACATTTCCAGACCGATGTACCTCACCTGTCCCCATCCGGCTCTGCTTCCATCCGTCCAGGACCAAGTCAACCTCCAGCACCACTCTGTCGGCCGACCTCTCTCACAATTATATTGGTCCCAGCTCTTTGATGTTCGACACTAGCTCCTTCTGCCATCGAAATGCCTCGGACGCATTTACAGTACCAACCAATATCGTCAACAGTATGTCCATAACTTGCTCGACCTCTATCAGGCTATTCTTGACAATCAAACAGGACTGGCTATCTCAGGAAGGAGAAATGTCGGTCCAGGCAAGACTCTCTGATCGTGAGTAGCAATCTAGCCGCGACACAGAATTCACTTTTGACAAATATGGATCGAAGGGTTTCGAGCTTGGTAAGCTCATGTCGGCGTTATTCTGGTATTTACACCCTTGCGATTTTTAGTGATCGAACAGATCAATCTGCCACGCGCGGGCCTACTCGAGCTTAACCCAGTAGTAGTGTATGCGCTTCTGGTCCCTCTCTCCCTGCAAATCGACTGGACCTTTAGCCATGCGCTATGTGTGATATCACGCACCAAGTCATTTCACATAGGCATTTGGACCAATGCGGATAGCGATTATCGACCGACCTCTGATCTTTCGTCCTAGAACCACGTTCTCCATTCCATCCATTCACGTCCGGCAGATCCAGAACAGCAACACTTTTAAAGTCACAAGATCATTTTCCTCTTCAACAATGCCGACACCGGAATCGAAACCCATAGCTCGCATGGCATCGTGCAGATGCAAGCAATTTTCATCTGCCGTCTGAAATTGGAAGAAGCGTCAGGTACGAACACGTAGTGCGAGGCTGGTGGAAGGACAGAAGCACATGTGGGATATGTTCCAGGGTCGCGCTAGGGTTCTGTTGGATCAGTGGATGATGGACATGCAGGCTACAGAAGTGAAGGGGTTCATTGGGAACAAGACTTCGGGAACAGATGTGTTGGCGGTGCGGGTTGAGCCGTTGGCTGGATTTGGGGAACAGCCTATCCTGTGACGAATTGTCACGATGGATTGGAAGAGACTTGGCCATGATGGGTCGATATCGAGGAGTGTGGGAACACCCCCACTCTAGCCGATTGAGCAATTGGCGAATAGTATGCTTGGAGAGTTTGCTGCACGGGATTGGCACATGTAGGAGGCATCATGGCTCAATAGGAAGCATGCCGAAGCAGAACGGCTGAGTTCATTCGCAGCAGAAAGTCATCGACCAGAGCTTGAAGGCAGAGAGACTGGCAGGTGATGCCGTGATGGTGAAAGGTCAAGTGGCTAGCCCTCTCGATCAGCTCATTTCGATGGTGCACGAATTCACGATTGCAAGGCAGCACTTTCCGCAGCTCTCATCTACCAAGGAACAAATCCACTCCTTGGTCCGTGTTTCAAGACGGGTCGCTTACAACGATGAAAGATCGATATCAAGGTGGCAGATCGATTGCGTTTTATAAATTTCCGCGGCAAGTCTATTTTTTCTTGAAACGCACGCAATTGAGGTGAGCACAGACGAACTTTTCATTGTTGCAGTGTGCTCTGACTGCAGAGATTAAGCGATGTTGCTCAATCCTAGAAGACATGTGAAGTGTCGGGATTCGGTCTGCGACAGGATACTGATTTGACGTGTGGCTTGAGCTTGAGCTGAAATTCCAGTGGAGGTGGCTTGATGCGCCGGGCTTTCATTACGAGCAATTTGACTATACTGGCTGGATTCTTCAAGTTCTGGAGAGTGCACAGTAGGTAGTTGGTCGGTCTGCTTCTTCTGCTTCTTCTCATTTGTATGAATTGCTGTCTTATGATTGCATGTTGTCATCGATAATCAATTTTTTCAGATATGTTCTCGCTCCTTCTCGGTGTTCGTGTCACCCATAGCAGGAAGTCACTGACAGGCGTGTAAGCATGGATGGAGCTCCGCTTTACAGGCAGGAGGTGCTCTATGCATAATGCATTGATCTCCAGAAGAACTCTCCGGTACATCTCGGGATATCGGAGTTCTGAATCTTTCGATGCCGTTGAAGTACCAATGTACTTTTCATACAAGAGAAGTTCGATAGGAAAGTATGTTTTTGGTAGCGAATTAGGCGAGGGGATGTTGTTTCGAACATGTTCGCTAAACAGCATAAGCTCCCAGCTAGAAGATGTCGGCATTTGGAATGGCGAATCATGTCACAGCACCTGGAGCTATCAAACTTGTTGGTTCTCGGAGCAACCTTAATTGCAATCACGGCACTAAGGGGATGTGGTCAGTGACAGCTTTGACTTTCTTCCATCATGAGGTTCGAGCTCTCACGCAAAACGCAGGTCAAAGCAATGAGAATACCAAAGGCAGAGGTACTTGTACATGAGGAACGATTCAGAATATCTAGGGAGCTGCTCCCTTCTCAATGTCTCATCCTTTTTGGTTCTAGCGAACATCCGAGGCCAGCCTCTTCTCAATTTACTTGCTCGCAATCTACCGAGAATTTGTACATATGTTCGGATAAGATACTCACGAGTCGTTCGGAATATCTTCTTCTCTTGCGAGGTGGCGGTACTATCTCCCTCTGTATCTTCCAGTTGCAGATCGCAAGATATCTTCCTTTGGCTTGGAGGTGATGTGGGCGCAAGCTGCGCACTAGATCTGTCCATTTCTACACCCTAAATTACATGGCTCAAACGACACGTACTGCAGCAGATTTGGCGAACAATGGCACGGCGTGGGGCGATAGTACGGGACAGAAGACGGATGTCCTTCAGACTGTCAATCTCGTGACGACTATTCTGGTAATCTCGCTTCTCACGCCGTTGATGCTTTTGAAGGTATATATCAAGAGTTTCGTCGTTGGAGGCTGCTGTAGAGAGGACAGTGAGTCTCCCTTTCCTCTTTAGCATTGTTTCAATTTCGCAAGGGGAGAGTTGTACTCTATGAGAACGTTTGTTGATGAGATATGCGCGATTTAGCCTTCTGCTTATTTGCTTGGGTATGTCATTCGCCGTTGCGCGCTTGACGGGCTACTTCTAATGATAACAGTTAACGACAACGGCATACTGCGCTACTGGGTTTCTCAGTATGTCACTCTTGGACGATATGAGCATCCCCCGGAGTATGGGCTAACTTACGGCGAACAGTGGCACATCATGGCGGAGGAAATCACGAATGGGAAGTCCCACGAGAAGAACTAATCACGTTCCAAAAGGTCAGCTCCCCTAGCTTCTTAAGCCTACCGCACGAGTCCGCACAGCTAATCAACGCAACTCAAAGATCCTCTACGCCGACACCATCCTCTACGGCCCAGCTGCCTTTTTAACCAAAACAACGCTCCTACTGATATTCACGAGAGTCTTCGCCCATTGTACCTGGACGGTGAAATTCATCTATGCATTTATTGGAGTCATGGCATGCTACTACGTACCCGTCTTGATGCTGAAGATCAGACTTTGCACACCCATCGAGGGCCTTTGGGATCCAAGTGTCGAGACCATGTGCTTCAACCAGCAGAGTATCTTCTTCACAGATGCGATTGTGAGCGTGGTGACGGATGCGATGGTGCTATTCTTGCCCGGGCCCTTGTGAGTTCTACTCTGTTTCTCTTTATTTACCAACCTTCCAAAACACCAGCGCAGTCAGATCTAGGTTGAGCTCGAGGACCCCTGTCCCAACCTCGCTTACAGCGAAACATAAATACCCTGACTGACCATGATCAACAATCAGAGTCTTCTCACTCAATGTCACCATTTGCAAGAGACTCCGCATAGGAGCTTTGCTCGGCGCCGGTGGTCTCGCACTAATTGCCAGTACCTGGAGAGCTGTGCTTGTGTGGTCTCCTACTGCGTACGAGGACATCACGGTCACCTTTGTGAGGATCAATTTACTCGGGTTTGTCTCTCTCACCCCTCCGCCTCAGATCTTGGCGGGAGGGAAACCCCTTTTCAAAGATGGAGTTGCGCTAACTTCGAAAATCAGAATCGCAGAAGTAGGCATCGGTATAATCTGCGCCTGCGTCCCGACCTTCAACATCCTCTTCACCCGCTACACCAAGGAGCACTGGGGTTCCAACGCGAGACACGCCGCGACCGGTGGGAGGAGTCCAGCACTGAAGACGAATAGAATTAGGCGGTTGACGGGTGATGGGAGGGGTATCCATGTCTGGAGGAAGGGACATAGGTATAACAAGAGTCTGGGGAGTGAGGTCGATGTCGACGTTGTGGCGTTGGAGAATGTCGAGAGCGAAAGAGCTGAGGAGGATGGAGAGAGTGAGACGTGTCCTGCGAAACGAACTGTCGAGTGGTGTAAGAAGAAGAGTAAGGGGAGGAGAGGAGAGGGGGATGATATGGAGAGGAAGGTGAAGGGGGACGATGGTTTGGAGAGAGATGTTGAACGTGGAGATGAGATGGGAGACGTCATGACCGTCGAGGCCGAACTTGAAATTGAGCATGTTCGAGACATGAACGCAAGTAGGAACATAGAGCGCGAAGAGGATTCTGGATGGCCGTTGTCGGGAGGTGGAAATGTCGTTCCATATGCGGAGGGTGAAAGGCCTGTATGAATCTATTGGTGTATGACTACGTCGAAAGAGATTTTATGTCGGCGGTTATTGGGCAACAAAATACCATGGGTTGAATTCGGCGTTTGGGGTAGGTGGGCACCGGGCGATATAATGTACCAAGAGATCAAGCTGGTACACGAATACAAAGAGCTCTATATTCTCGGATGCTCTGAAGCTCGTGAAGAAATACTCTGAACATTCTGATATAGAACACGATCGAATTCACCCAACTTTGCCATCCTCCAGTAGCCCCTCGCTGATAGGAAAATCGCCAGACCACTTCCAGCGGCCGGACAGCAAGCCACCGGTGATTGGTACATGTCACGGTACCGTGCCAAATAGTACGGACATATCCCATGTACCGGGGAGAAGAAGATGTGGCTCCAAGCGAGACAAAAAGTAAAAAAAATAAGGACATAGACTTGTGGAAGAGGGTCGCGGGAAGGAATGGAACGGAAAAGCAATTTATAGTGCACATGGTGCATGTGTGGTTGCGCCACTAGAGCTGGCGTTGGGTATGCTAGAGATGTGTGGATGGGATGTGCAGTAGATTGGGGCCGGATGTTCGTTGGGATCTGAATTGTCTTGCTGGGTAGGAAATTTGAAAGAGTTGAGATGCATGGTTTGGGGGCGGTGTGTAGGTAGGTACGGGACGAAGAGTCATCTCGGTAAGCGAGACTGAAGCGGAGAGACGATTGAGGGCTCTTCTTTGGGGCCTATTTATGATGAAAGGGGGAGATCGAGTTGGGAAGATGCTTATGTAGATCTGTTGTGGATGTAGTGGAACTGCAGGAGGGAGGGAGGAAAGAGGCGAAGCGAGTGTGTAGATCTGTGGTTTGAAGTGTATCTAGGTACTGTAGGTATCTACAGAACATAGATCGAGATTGTGTGACTGTCCCCATCAGCTCGGTACCTTGGTACATACCTGCATAGTAAGCCTCGAGGCGTGGAGGTGGTGTTGAATAGTTTGGTTCGGGCTCGGGGTGGCACCCGCCATTCGACTGGGTTGTGTTGCATCTTCATTGGTTGAACGGATTGTTTGTTTGAGAAATTGTGGATGAAAGAGGTGCTGCTCCTATTTTAATAATTTGGCTTCCAGGTTGGAGGGGAGGTTCGGATGACGGGATCCTCCTGTCGAGTATATGCATGTCGCTGGAAAAAGCACTTTTCAGCCCGATTGAGACGAGATGTGAGTGTGGCGACGGGAAGGGGTTTGGCGAGCTGTTGGATGTTAATGCACGTGTTGATCTCCCATGAGACAAGATGGCTATTAAGCGTAGGGGTTTGGGGTGTATATCTCATGTACGATGTCTGACCTGCTGCGAGTCTGCAATAGATTATTGGTAATTGGCGCTGGAAATTTCAGGAGAGGGTGTACACTGTTTAGATATATGGTGTGGGTGGCGACGACGATCTCTGTTGTAACAAGATGTGGTGTGCAGTTGACTGGAGATGAGATGAGAATGGCGGGCTGGGCTGGGCTGGATGGCAACGTGGGCTTAGGGAAGGGAAAATACCGCACTCATAAATCATGTATTGGGGTGTGTGCATATATGCACATATTGAAGCATACTGGATTGGATCGGCTAATGGTGTTGTTGAATCGCTGTGTTATTATTCCTTACGCCGGATTATGAGATCTGATCGATTTAAGCGGGTGATGAATTAGTGGTGTGATTTTAGGGATGCTGATATATGTTCCGGAGCATCGTCACATTTTTTTGATGTGGTGTTGTCGTCGGCTCTTTCACTCAATGCTTCCCAAGCCTGGAGCTCAGGTCCTGATACCCCACTTTGAGAACAGACCATCAGAGCACCTATTTTACCCCTCATTCACGTCCCACAACGACGGTATCCTAAGCGCCACTATTGACTTTGGCGTCAATGACGATGGTGATGATGATTTGAAGGAAGGGTCGGATCCGTGTGGATGCGGAGGCAAGTGTCGTCACGATGTAATCGCGCGCATAGAACCTTGCTGTTGCCATGTGAGTGAGATCTCATCTGGTATATGATCAGGTGGGATCTTGAATATCGAATACAATGCTTTCCAGAGTTGTGATTGGTGGATGGTAATGCGACGGTGACTCGCTGCTGAAGGCTTGAACATTAATTGGTAACGAGCTGAATCCTGATTTGTAAATATTTCTGGCTTTGGAGGCAGTCAATGGTTCATAGCTGACTCGGGGTGTGCAACCGGAAAACACCTGCGAGGTCAAAACGCGACAGGATGGCATGAAGAGTTGAGCTTGAATAGCTGATTGACAAGACGGACAGAAGCCCCGAATGGAAGACTTGATCAGGGGAACTGAACTCGCCCGCTGGCAAATTTTAGTGTCGAATCGCATCAAAGAGATGCACGGTTTCTGTTTGCCTTGAAAAGATGCTTGCTTGATTTGTCCATCTGTTCCTGCTGCTGTGTGCTGTACAGTGCTGTGCCAGGAGAAGCTGTGCGAGTGAAAAGGGAACTTATATGATCGTTTTGCCTCTCTTGCAGCACGCTTAAGCTTGCAGCTTGTAACGTGGGCTTGCTGGAGCCCGAGATGCTGACTCTGCTACTGTAGGTAGAGGTAGGGTAGACATGCAGGTATCCGTATGCTCGTGCCAGATGCCCAGATTCCGGCCAACGGTAATAAATGGATGGCTGGCTTTGTCCTTCTTGCTCTGCTTATACCTTCTGTTTACTCTCGTTATGGACTGCGTGTACCACTACAGTTCGTCAGTTGCTGGCCGATCGCATCGTGTTGTGTGACTGAAGTCACGGCAATCAACATTTGCACTGTTGAAGGCTGGAAAAGGCGGTTTTCTGCCTCGATGATTGGACTGCTGGTCACCAAGAGTACACGACCAGATCGGAGGAACAGTCTCACTTTCCGAGATGCTTCGACTTAGCCTGCTCCGCGTGGAATGTCCTGCCTTTTCTTACCTCGTGTTGCCTCAGCGGCTCTTCAATGCCCCAGAACAGCAATGAACTGACTCTGCTTTGCAACATCGTGAGCCTGGACCTTGACGGATTCGGGATCTGGATACCGCCACTTATTTTTGGGATTTGTGGCGGCGGCCGGCTTGTCTTGTCACCGGTCTCGCTCGGCACCTGTCGGACCAGCAAAACATCGTCAGTGGTTGGAAATGGGCATAGTGGTTACAAGTCAACCCCGTTTAGCTTCCTCCGAAGCATTTAAACCTCGAAGCTCCAACAAGGGGTTCGGTCACGAGCTCCCTTCTGGAGCGCTAAATGTGTCTGAGGAGGACCAAGAGTGGAGCGAGAGGAGGGGCAAGAGGGGCAGAGGTTGGCGCCATGGAGTTTTTGGTACGGTATCGAACTTTGATCCTGGTCTGGATGGCGCGCTCGTGGCTGAACCATCATGTAATATTAAGCGTTTTGAAGGAAACGGGTATGGAACTGGAAATGGAATGGAATCCATGCTGTTTCCTGATGTCTCTGGTTGCACATCCACAGCAACCCCGTGACTATCTCTGCTGGGGGAGCATTGGAAATATTGAGCGAAGTCTGCCCTGGTTGGCTGGCGGGGTGAGGGTTGTGAGATGCAAGAAATCCGGCCAGGTTCACTGATGGAACCTTGATAATGGAGATTCCCATGTTGATGGTACTCGACCCTATTGGTTGTTGAGGTTGCAATCTGGATTCTTCACCCGCCCGTACATGAAGTCTGATCGTGATGTACTGGTTGTAAGCAGCTGAAGCTCAGCTCAGCTCAGCTTGCTCGGAATAGCTTCACTTCACTTCAGTTCATTTCTCTTCAAGCTTTCAAGCTTTGAGCTCCAGACTCGTGGACGTCGAGTCCAGGTCTGTGCAGGAATGGATCTTCGGGACGGAGGTTTCTCTTCTAACTCTAACATGAGATTGAGACAAGCCAGTGCGCTTTACAGGTCTTGGCGAAGCATAGCTTGCTGTCTACTGTATCCCGCAGCTCGACGTTCTCTGTGGAGAGCTGGGAACAGTGGTGAGGTAGAGCCTGCAAAGAGCATTTATGGCTGGATGGTTAGGTTTGTATGCCTTGCTGTAGCAGCTAACCAGCCCGCATGCCGGGGTCTTAGTCCAAAGTTTCTCACGACTACCACTAAGGTACTGACTTCAGAACAATAACTACTTTGGCTTTGATTCGTTGCCCAGGTTCGCGATCAAATTTGGAGATGAAAAGGGAGATCCGCTGTCTGGTTTTGTGCATCTCGCTCCATCCTGGTGGCCTCATCTGTCTCCTGAGAAAGCTGGTCAACAAAAGCTCTCCTGTTCTGTTCTGTTCTGTTCCTCACTGAGGGGTGAGGTTTGTTCACTGGTCCGTGCCTGGTATTCCCTGCGCTCATCCAGGTCAGGCCTGCTAGGCTCTGCTCCACTGGCCACGAGCCTGTCAAAGATTTCAACCCGAGTGGCCAGTGGTGAGATGGCCAGTGGTCATGGTGAAGGATGACGGACAGCCCGCGAGACAGGCGAGGCGAGTCCAGGCGACGGGTGAGCGTCAGATAGAGTGCGAGGCTGCGCGGCAACAACCACGAATTGGCCTGTGCTTGATTAGGGAAATCTATTTACATTTCGTTTCGATATGAGCCTCTTTATCAGGGGCTCTATGTTTCTATCAATAGGAAATACTAGCGCTGTTTTGCTGTTGTTCGCATCACATCTCATCTCATCCTTGGTGGCTGGATCTCGCTCTGTCATTCTCGCTTTCACCTGATGTTATCATTATCGATCTCGGGAGCAGGACTCGGCGGCTCGAATACAAAACAAAGTGCAGGAAGTAGATCTCAGAGAGCTAACCAGCTACCTGGTTCTCATCAAAGCAGGAAAGGCACAGCATGGGGATATGTACTGTACTACAGCTTTCTCTTGTAACCACGGCACGCCCGCGTGCAACAATAGCCGTTGATGTCTCTGATCTGGCAAGAACAGGAGGGGATGAGATGTACGATGTACGCGCGAGGTGGCGAGACATTTTGTGACCGCGAGTGCGAGGTGCATGTAGGTATCGGTGACTCTGTACCTGTGCTGCCCTCTCTCGTGAGATAATTCCTGCTGTCTGGACCGACCTGCTGGAATGGTGTTCATTCAGCTGATCAGAAGAGGATGCAAGACGGATGTACTTGCTCCAAAATGCCCGCTATCGTGTAGCAATAAATCATACTTTGGGTGATATGTTCTTGAGAGGAGGACAAGAGCGTTACAATACTGGTAGGTATCGATTGAACGCATTGCCACATAGTGTCGTGGCTCTGAACGGGTTCTATTCCCTAAAGGCTTCACTTTGTACCTGACCTGACTCTTGGCCCAGACTGGCCCGCTCAAATGCACTTGATGTGGTAATCAGCTTCAGCTCCAACATCCAACTTCCAGCTCCAGATGCAGCTCTGAACAGCTGTTCAAGCTTGAGCTATGGCAGATCGGACGGTAACCCAATTGCAGGACTTCAATCCAGGGCCGATCTCATAATTCACCAGCCTTTAACGATGTCGCTTATGCATTTGTGTCTGCATTGGGAGGGGTTGTGATGCAGTACCTGTGCAGTACTGGCGTCAATGACCTACCATAGCGGCGGATATGGATGACAGACAGGTAGACACTGTATTCGACTTTCCTTTAGGACATGCGTGTGCTGGACCAGCATCAAAACTGGTCCCATGATGGCAAGTGCATTCTTTGCTCCGCCGCGAAGGCAAAGCGAGGGATATTGAAGGTAAAGACCGTATGTGGCGTTGTGAGGACGGAGGATACAACACGATGCAGTACCGACTAATGACAGCAAGCCGTTCCATTCATTGCAATTGTGATAGTGCATGACGGTCATGCTTCTAGCAGAAAGAAGATAATATGGAAGCGTTTGTTGTCGTCGGCGCTCCGAATAGCATGGCTGTGCTGTCGCAGGGGAACACAACACATGGTCCGCATCTTTTTGTCCCCATTATTTCTAGAACAAAGAAAACAAAGGCAAACTCCTCGAAGCCCAAATCTAGAAGATCCTGAGCCCCTCGAAATCGCATTCCATCACCGTTTTACACTTTCCCACTGCGAGTTCCTCGGCAAAGATCCAGACTCCTGCCACTGCACACGGCTCCCCAGCCCCTCCCGCAGCCAAAATCTAAAGCGCGAAAACATCATCGTTTTTCCCCTCCCGCCGTCGGCAACAAAAGCGAAGGACGAAAAAGTCAAAGAAATACTGTACCCCGTCAATTCAAATAATCGCTTTCTCTTGGTATTGACGTCTTAGGCTTTGTTCTGCTATCCTGCGTCATATTGGAATGGGCTTGAGCTTTGAGGTTTAAACTTCAGTCCTCGAATCTGTACTCTTATTACTTGAAGGAATACCGCTAGCCGCCCTCAAGCTCGAGTCGTCAAATAATTACACGCAACTCGAAGGCGCTTACATTATTTTCTGGTTGTCCCAGACGCCGTTATTTTGCCATATTCACGGTAGGTAGGTTCTGTAGGAATTCGAGATCCTTCTCCTGTTGCTCCAGTCCTCTCCTCTCCCCCTCTCTCCCGCATCTCCACACTGCAGAAAAGTCACACATGGTCCAAGACTAAGGGCGAATGCAAGTCCAGTCCAGCATCGTGGGTTCTTATTTTCTGCCTCAATTGCCGACTGCTTCGCTCTTTCCGTACCTTACTCCCTTTCATATCCACCTCTTGAAAAACTCTCACTCCACAGCCGCTTCTCATTTCATACACTCCACTTTGCTTTGCTCAATCATCACGACGTCCCGTCCTTGTCCTAGAGGATCATTCGGTTCTTATGAGCCTGAGCCTGTCACAACCTCCCCCCTGTCATTGCAGGATGAGGATGAGCAGCACAACGTCAGTCAAGCGAAGCTAATTTGGTAAGCGACTACAGGAGGCCGGAGCCACCAAACACCCACAACCAGGCCGCCTACCTAGGAATCAACAGTGGAGTCAGCCAACCATTCCCAGGACCCAGGACCAGGACCCATTTCGTGGGCTCGTGAATGACCACAAGCTCGAAGTCAACCCCACCACAGCCTCCTCTTCTACCAACCACGCCGCTCCTTTCTCTTTCACATCTTCAACTCTCACCTATCGACCTACTGTAGGATTACCTACATACAAATCTACAAGCTACAGCTTCACAGCCTCTGTCCGACTCCGACACTGCGAGTCTCCTCTTTCTAGTAGTAGAGCGAGCGAACGAACGAACGAACGAACGAACTGCCATCTGCCACCACATACATCGGCATACTCATACTCGATTCGATACTCCACTTCGAGTTCCCGTACAATACGCGACACACACACACGCTCACTGCGCAACGCACCGCACCGCACTGTACTGTACTGCAGCAAGCTGATTCCTTCGAGACACGCACAACCCAGCACAGCACAGCATCCTCCGTACTGCACATACCAGCTGGTCTGCCCTGCCTGCCCTGCCCGAGAATTACGCCAACAGGCATTCGAAAGCATCGACGCCCAGCCAGCCCACCAGGACGGGCCTAACAGCACACACCATTCCCTGCAGTCCTCCCTACTGCCCGCCTCCACCTGTCCCAAAAAGGTAGCGCTCTTCCCTACGGTTGAGACCAGTGACTTCGTCCAAACGGTCGTCCCCTCTTCCAACCAACAGCCTGGAAATCAATCCCTCCCTCGTCCCCTCGTCTTGTCCCCTCCCCTCCTCACCTTTCGCTGCTACTGCTGCTGCTCCTGCTCCTGCAAACTGCAACTGCGCTGCACTCCCCCTCCTTGCCCCTCCCCCCCCAGTCAAGAGTCGTGCTTAGTCCCAGCTCATCTCAAATTGGAGCGCGTGAGCAGAGCCAGTCTTTCGAGCCAAGGAAACCCAGCACCTTACCTAAACTACTACGCCTGTTTCCCTACCTCGACCTTACCTTGTTCTCTCTTCTGACGACCTTGACCTCCACACATTATTCACAACCTCACCTCACCACTCTACGAGTTCGCAACGAATCGATCTACGCCCGACCCCCCATCGTCAATCAGCGTTCCACCGCCCCGTCAACCCCTCTCTCACACAACCATTCACTCTTCGTCTTTTCAGCCTCAGTTTCACTCGGCTGCAATTCCGTTACAGAAGCAAAAACAGTGAATCAGATCTTGGTGGGACAGCCCGTCACGTTACTGCCTTGTTCACTCGAGTTGATCGCAGACCGGTTACTTGTCGCTCTACCCTGCACTCAATTGCCCAACACGGACTTCATCAGGACATCAACAGCTCTCTCAACAATCCTGCTCGTCTTCAGTCCTCCGCACTCAAGATAGCAACGTTGTTTTGGACCTCAAGATGTCGCAAAATCGGCCGGCAGCCTTCTCGAGTCTGAGGATGGGAGGTAAGACCACGTCGAGAGCTCAGCTTTACGTTCAACACCTGCTAATAATTAATTCAGAGGTGATCCGCGAGAAGGTCCAAGATGGTGTTACCGGCGAGACTCGAGATATGCAATACACACAATGCAAGATCGTAGGAAATGGCTCCTTTGGTGTCGTCTTCCAGACTAAGCTCTCGCCTTCTGGCGAGGATGCCGCAATCAAGCGCGTTCTGCAGGACAAGCGATTCAAGGTGCGTTATGGCCGGAACTGGGTCATCTGGGCAGTACTGATGTCTATTAGAACCGTGAGTTGCAGATCATGCGCATCGTCCGTCATCCAAACATCGTCGAACTCAAGGCCTTCTACTACTCCAATGGTGAACGAGTGCGTAAACCCCGCTGCCATATTTCTTTGTCAATGCTAACGAGGGTGCGGCAGAAGGATGAGGTCTACCTCAACCTAGTTCAAGAATATGTCCCCGAAACAGTCTACCGTGCTTCCAGATACTTCAACAAGATGAAGACAACCATGCCAATCCTCGAGGTCAAGCTTTACATCTACCAGCTTTTCCGTGCCCTAGCCTACATCCACTCCCAAGGAATCTGCCATCGCGATATCAAGCCACAAAACTTGCTTTTAGACCCAAGCAGTGGTATTCTCAAGCTTTGTGATTTTGGTAGTGCGAAGATCTTGGTAGAGAATGAGCCTAATGTTTCTTACATCTGCTCTCGTTACTACAGAGCCCCCGAGTTGATTTTCGGCGCCACCAACTACACAACCAAAATTGGTAGGGTTCCCCGCACTTGCAGAACTTGAACTTGCTTCTAACCTCATAACAGACGTCTGGTCAACTGGCTGCGTAATGGCAGAATTAATGCTTGGTCAACCATTATTCCCAGGAGAATCGGGTATTGATCAGCTTGTGGAGATTATCAAGGTTCTGGGTACGCCTACGCGCGATCAAATCCGTACCATGAACCCGAATTACATGGAGCATAAATTCCCCCAAATCAAGCCACACCCATTCAACAAGGTCTTCCGCAAGGCTGATGCGAACGCAATCGAACTCATTTCGCGTCTCCTTGAATATACCCCCACCGAGCGTCTCTCAGCCATTGATGCTATGGTTCACCCATTCTTCGATGAGCTGCGAGATCCTGCAACCCGTTTCCCAGATTCGCGTCATCCAAATGGCCCTGTCAAGGATCTCCCAACTCTGTTCGATTTCTCTCGTCATGGTATGATCCACTCCCACTGAAACGAAATTGCATAGCTAACTTGCGCGTCAGAACTCTCCATCGCCCCACAGCTCAATAACCGGCTGGTCCCGCAACACATTCGTCCAAGCTTGGCGGCCCGTGGTCTGGATATCGATAACTTCACGCCCATGGCCAAGGACGAGATGATGGCTAGACTGGATTGAGAGCCCATGCTTGCTCAAAGATGATTGATGAATAAATGCTTTCCTGTCGTTCGGCAACTGGGCTCTATGAGGAGTCGATTGTTTCGGAACGCCTCCCACCGGCAAACCACCATTCAGCATATTACGTGGTCCAGCAAAAAGTTGTTTTCACCACCTTTTGCAGACCTTGATTGATGTGGAAATACGGAGCATATGGGAGAATACGGGATCTATGATGGTTACGCGTTTGGAAGAATACCCATGAGATGAGATATTGGCTGAAGACGGTTTTTTCTTCTCCCTACGATATTTCTCGGTCTCAAATGGTCAAAATTTCCGTGGACACGACTCGATCGACTGGTTCATGGATTCTGGCTCTCGATCAACCTTTCACCTTCGACAAACCTCTTTTTTTTAGACTTTTTGCATGACGGAAATGGGCTTTTGCTTTTCTATTCTTCTTGTCCAACTATTGGCGCGCCTCTTTCGATAGCGAGCAGATGGATTGGGCGGCTGGACTTCCACTTTTTCTTCTCCTACCTCCCAAAGACTCAGGCGTACTTCTACATTTGATGGCACGCTTGTGTTCAATGATTGCATGGAATGGGTTAATTCCGCGAGGGAGGGGGCGATCGCCTGGTCTGGCACGGTCAAAAGATTCCTTTTCCTTTACCGAGGTCACTGTGCCATCAGTGGCTATTAAAAGGGGTTCTGGCTGGCAGAGATCATCAAAGATTTTCCATACATGAGAGACTGGGACCGATACTGAGACTGAAACTCAAATTGAACTTCCCCTCAAATGTTACTCTTCCGGTTTTTATGCTGAGGTGAGGCTTGACATGCTTGAAGTGCTTGCTGAACGATTGTGAATCTTATTGCGAGTGAGTTCATTTTAAACCCAAGATCTATCGGCTTGAAATACATTTTAAACATTATATCAACTCTTCAAACCTTCTCATAGGCCCGTCTCAGCCGAAATAAACAACTTTCGACTTGTAGGTTGATTTTTGGGTCCCACGTGACGAGCTCGCAAGCTTCTAGTTCGCGTGTTAACCCAAGGGTAGCCGTGGACCCTATTTTATTTCGAGCAACTTAAAACAACATCAATTGTCAACCTCACGACGAACTCTGCTTTGCAACAATGGCAGACTATGACCAAAGACCGCGCGGAGGCCGCGGAGGATACAACAATCGCAAGAGAAGATACAGAGGTAAGTTGAAGCAGTGCTATCCAATAAACGTGGTAACAAGCAACGAGGCTGACGAGTTGTGTTTCTTCCTCGAACAGATGAAGACGACTACGACCGACGCCCACAGCGCCGCCGCTACGAAGAACCTCTCTCCTCCCGAGTCCGCAAGCAATTGCTCGCCATCGCCGAAGTGCCTGTCAAGCGCGTCGAGGATGAAGTCCACAGCATCGCCAAGACCGTGTGCGACAACTTCGAGGACGAGGAGCTCAAGGAGAGCTTCTACGAGCTCGTGGCGCAGCTGGTAGTTGAGCAGCCGTTTAAGATCCCGTTCGTGGCTGCGGTTGTGCTGGTTGCGAATACGATGCGCAAAGATGGGCAGGCGGTTGCGGAGGAGGTGCTCAGGAGGACGGCGCTGCGGACGAATGCTGCGATTGCGAAGGGCGAGTGGAGGGAGACCAAGCTTCTCATGAAGTTCTTGGGGAGCTTGCAGGGACTTTTGGATGGGGAGGGCGTCTGGACTGTGCTGCAGGATATCTTGACCAAGGCGGTGGATTTGCAGACGGAGAATAACGAGGAGGTCAGTTTGAGGGAGAAGAGAAGGTGCTGATCGTGCTGGACTCTTGCTAATGTGCTTTGTGCAGACTATTGGCCCTGAACTGGTCAAGATCATTCTCTTCACAATTCCGTATGTTATGGCTTCTTCGGCGACCGATAACCAGGACAAGGCGGCTAGTATGGTCGAGAACACGGACATCATTGCATCGGAACCGCATGTCCTGCAGGCGCTGGTGGATCCTTATCCAGGCAATGGGAAGGAGGAAGCTGCCTCGCCGACTGGTGTATTGATGCTACTGCAGAAGCAATTGCAGAATGAGGCTTCAACTGGATGGGAGCTCTCTTGTCTTCCTAGACCATGGAAAGGTGTTTTCGAAGAGGGGCGTGAGGATGTATTGACTGAAGCACCCAAGCATACTTTGCCCGCCATCATCATTCCAGAAGTCGTCAGCAATGGCCCAAGACCACTATTCCCGGAGCTCTACTTCTCGGTTTATGCAAACCAAGATGTCGAGACTGTTGCACCCACATCCGATATTGCATCTTGCTTGATTCGAGACGCTATTGTTGACACGATTAATATTCTGGACTACAACAGAAATGCCACGGCTCGTTTCTTGATCGACATCGACTGTTACTTCTCGCCTGGGACTTTCGTTAAGAGAGCTACCCCATTCGACAGACTCCGTGACATCGAGGGCGATCGCTCGACCTGGAAGCCAGAAGATGTTGCAGTCGATGCCGTCTTTTCCCAGCTCTTCCAACTCCCAGCACCAGAGCACAAGCTCGTCTACTACCATTCTGTCCTGACCGAATCGTGTAAGATTGCACCGGCTGCAATCGCACCCAGTCTGGGCAGAGCCATTCGTTACCTGTACCGCAGCGTGGACTCTATGGATCTCGAGCTCAGCTATAGGTTCATGGACTGGTTTGCTCACCACTTAAGTAACTTTGGTTTTACTTGGAAGTGGACTGAATGGATTGACGATGTTGAGCTGCCGTCTCTAGATCCGAAGAAGGCGTTCATTGAGGGCGCACTGGATAAGGAGATTCGTCTGAGTTTTGCTCAGCGGATCAAGGGCACTTTGCCAGCGCCATACCAAGCTTTGATCACCGAGGAGAAGGAGAAGGATACCCCCGACTTCAAGTATAGCCTTCCAGGTAAGTTTTGGTCATTGATGTTTTGAGAATACCTCTGACGCGAAAGCAGATACGCCCTTTGCTCAAGAAGGCCAAGAAATTATGACTCTCCTCCGCAAGAAGTCTCCAGAGGATACCATCCAGCCCGTCATCGACCGTATCCACGCCCAAGCAACTGAGATGAAGCTTGGCGACGAGCTAGTCTACTCAACTGATGCATACGTAACAGCGATCTGCTACATCGGCTCCAAATCCCTCTCGCACGTCCTCTCCTGCATCGAGCGTTGCAAAGAGCGTCTTCTAGCCCTTGGCCCCGCTTCCCCCGCAGCTCGCAAGCAGATCATCGATAGTGTAATGGAGTACTGGAAGGACCAGCCCGGAATTGGTGTCAACATCGTCGACAAGCTCCTCAACTACACGATTCTCAGCCCAGCTAGCGTTATCGACTGGGCGCTCTCGAAAGACGGTTCCCGTCTAGGCCAAGCTCATGTCTACGAGATGATTTCAGCTACTATTGGGAAGGTCACAAATCGCGTGAGACAGGTCGTCCGTGCGAAGAAAGTCCCAGGCCTACTACCTGAGCAGAGAGCGCTTATGGAAGAGACGGTCGAGAGGGAACGCAAGGCAATGAAGGATCTATTTGATTCGATGGAAGATCAGCTTGTCGCGTGGGCGAGCGGGAGTAAAGACCAAATGGTGCAAAGTGGTGATGCGGGTGGTCCTGAGGATCGCATGATCAAGCAGTGGGCTGAGAGATGGCTGAGGGTCTTCAGACGGAAGATTGCGGTCGAGGAGGCGTGGGTACTGGAATTTGAGAGTCAGAAGGTCGAGGAATTCGTTGCTGGTGTGACAGTTGAGAAAGCCAGTGTAAACGCGAATGCGAATGGAGAGGGAAGTTGGAATGCGATGGCTGTCGATGAGGTCGATGGGGGTATCTCATAAACCCTTCGGCCTGTGGACGAGAGCATGAGGTGTACACCGCACGCGAGCTGACATGCGAAAGTAGGAAAAGAACGGCATTTGCATCGGAATTTATTTCTCTGCTGCTGCTCACTGCGTTGGGCCAGGTAGCACCTTTTCACTGTATTTTCCGATCACAAATCTGTACTGTACAATACGGCGCCTGGTGGCGCTACGTCCGCACTTAAAAAAGAGACAGAGACAATAAAAGATACATAAAACAGGTCTATCATGGCACTTGAGCATTCGGAAGTATGTCATGAAAACTCTGGATGGTACTTGAAGTTCTGGACAATAATTGAAGGGGAGAATGCGTATATGCAGTTAAATGTTGGGGTGAGATAACCCTCTTTAGTGTCTGGAAGTAAATAGTGTAAGCGAAATCTGATTTTTAAATCTCCAGTCGCATTTCGCAGACAATCACATAGCTCGATTCCTCGAAACCTGATACGCCAGCTAGTCTTTTTCAAGACATGTGTCTCTCTCATTCAACGACACGGATAGAGCTCACAGCTTGCTGTTCACTATATTGATCACGCCTCTCTGCCCGCACAACTATTCAACTTTCGAATTCAATGTTTTGGAATCTAGCTATGTGTTCGATCCCCAATGCCATTTTGAGAAGTAGGTATGAAGGCATGAAGGCTACTTCCTCGCCCTTCCTACCCATTAAGGACTCTCACCTATCTTAGCACTCCAATAAACGCCTGCAATGCCCCCTGAACACCGTTGACTTTTTGCAACCTTTCAATCCAAGGGATATGTCTCTGGAATCATGTCCCTTTGCCATGCTTTTCGTACAATCGTCTCTCCTATCAAGATACCCCGGTCATCTCCTTCCCGCAAAACCAGGAGGAGCTTGTTGCTGCTGCTGTGGGAAACCTGGTGGAGGTATAAAGCCAGGCGGCATCTGACCGGGTGGAGGACCACCGAATCCCGGAGGCATAGCCTGTGGGAAACCTGGTGGTGGCGCAAATCCCGGAGGATGGAAGTCCTGAGGACCGCCATAACCACCTTGAGAAGGAGGAGGACGCTGCGGTAATCCCGACGGTGGAGGAGGGAGGGGCATATTTGGTCTCGGAGCCATTTGCTGCTGTTGCTGAGGCGGCGGAACAGCATTATATCCCCCAGCACCGGGACGGCCACCGAATCCGGGCGGGAGATTTGGCGGCGGAGCTCCATACGCAGGAGGCATTCCACCCATTCCCATGCCCATGCCATTATCAATCATAGCAGCTGGACCCTGTGGCACACCTCCATTCATCAGCAGCTGCGCAGGCATACTCTGCACTTCCGGCACGACATTATTCTTCTTGCCCGAGCTAGCGAGCATACGCTCCGCCTCATCACCGTGTCTCTCGCCCTTGCCGTCCTTCTTGTACGCGTACTGCACGGAGACGTCCTTGTTCATCAGGTACTGGCCGTTCATGTTTGCGATGGCGTCGTCGGAGGCCTCGAAGCTGGCGTACGAGACGAAGCCGTAGCCTTTCGAGAGGCCGGACTCGTCGCGTGCGATTTTTGGGGGTGATTGGAGGGAGCCGAAGCGCGAGAAGGTGTCGTAGAGGGTCTTTTCGTCGACCATGGGGTCGAGGTTGCCGATAAAGAGCTCGGCGCCGACTTCGATTGGTTTTTGCTTGTCTGCGGAGGCCTGGATTGGAGCTGTTAGTATCTCGTTCTTTCTTGTTTGACTTGCAACATTGGAAAGTAAGTTGTTTAATATGAAGTGAGGCAAAGCTGAGAAGTAGGAAGACATGTAGAATAGAATGAGGAAACAGGGCAAGCAAACATACCTTATTGACTCGAATCGGCTTCCCATACAACCGCACCTGGTTCATGATCCTCGCAGCATACTCTGCATCTTCTTCACTAATGAACTCCACGAAGCCATAACCCTGATGTGTCTGCGTAACCCTATCTTTCGGCAGATGGACGTTGACAATTCGGCCAGCTTGCAGCATAAGTTCCCATACCAAACTATCCGTAACTCGCTCGTCGATATTGCCGATGTAGACGGTAGCTTCCTTGTCTTGCTCCCTAGACTTTCGCATTAATTCCAATTTTCTTTTTGAATTCAGTATATGGCATAGGAAAGGAAGACTTACCAGTGTCGTGCGCCAGACATCTTGAGATTTTTGATTCCGTAGAGATGTGGTGAGGAGCTCTTCGTTCAGCAGGCGCGTTGACGGTTTGATACTGAAGCTTCTGAAATGATTTGACGCTAGTACAGACTAGGCGATCTGCGATAGGTCTTGAATGTTTTTTGGGGACCGGGGTTACGTTTGTTCAAGCTCAGGACCACGACTTTGCCAGATTCAATCTAAATCCAAGTTTGTGAGTACTCGGAGGTTTGATGGGATGCTGAGATGGTTTGCTGATGATTTGGTAGCTTCCTTTCGATACCCCAAGCAGTCAAGATGCAACTTTCAGAAGAAACCAAGGTCGGTCTTGCTAGATGGCTGGCATGCCGGAGGGATGTTAACGGGAGAATAGGAGCGCATCGGAAAGGTCATTGATCTATCTCGAGTTGCTATTCACTAGTATGAAGCCCCCCTCTACGATGTATGCAGCAGTTGCTAACTGTTGCAGTGGCTACCTTCCCCTGATCATCTACCTTGGTACAGCATCTCAACAGCTTCAAAGCATTACAGAAGACTAACAAATCCAGGCTATACTCGCAGCGAGCCTCGCCCATCTTTCATCAGGTATGCAGTATCATATATCCTGCTCCATAAACTTTGCTAATAGCACTACAGACTCTTCTCTCCTCTCGCATAGACTCGATGACCACCACCGACGAAACGAACCAGCTACCCTTCCACAAGCCAGCCAGGATGAGCATTGTAGGGAATGAATGCATATGGAAAGCTATATTGGGAGAGGAAAAGGCTGTGTATAGCATAGAAGGCGTTTTTGAAGGACATTTGGGCTTGTTAAGGAAACCCAGAAATGGATGGATGGAATTACTGTTACACCACCGATAATTGTACTATAGCATGAACCAGTGCAGTCACCACTTGAAAAGACATATTGGCCTTCTGATCTGCATATCTTATGATTATTTATGACTACAAAGTGTGTCTTGGGAATTTGGCTGTGAGGATTAGATATCAATCGGAACCTCGGCGATAAAAAATATTGGGAGCTTCAACCTCGTCATCTGAATCTACAACACCAAACCACCATGACAACCCCAACTCCGCCCTTATGACATGAGTGAAAACCATGCGCGCCTCCCCCCCGCGCTGGTCGAGACCATCGCCGGCCTCTCAGCCGGTACCATATCAACACTGGCCGTCCATCCGCTCGACGTGATAAAGACCCGTCTTCAAAGTCAAGCGCCCCTCCCATTCAATCCCCTTGCGAAACCACCACTAACACTGTCCAGTCCAACGCAACACGTCTCGAACTCCTATAAACGCCTTCACGATCCTCCGCTCCCTACTCTCCAATACCCACCCTATTCAAAGCCTCTACCGTGGCCTCACGCCCAACCTAATCGGCAATGCCAGTTCGTGGGCTTTGTTCTTCTACTTCAAATCCCTCGTCGAAACCCAACTCATTGCCTTCCACGCTCGACCATCCCAGCCTCTCTCAGACTCAGGCCATAATGTCCCTGCCGCCTCACGTAGCGTTCTCACGCCACTCGATTACTTCCTCGCCTCAGGGATATCAGGGACCTTGATAACGCTCTCTACAAACCCGATATGGGTTCTCAAGACACGCATGTTGAGTTCCGACAAAGGAGCTGAGGGCGCCTATAAGTCTATGTGGCATGGCGCTGGACAAGTCTTCCGGAATGAAGGAGTACGAGGCTTCTACAAGGGCGTCGGAGTCAGTCTTCTGGGAAACAGTCATGGCGCCGTACAGTTCGCTGTGTATGAACCCATGAAAAACGTCTGGCGAAAATTTCTGGCCCAGAATGCTCTGCAAGAACCCATGCAGGATGGGAAGGAAGAGAAGCTGGGCAATACAGCTACCCTGGTGATCTCTAGCTCGGCGAAGATCTTTGCTGGGACAGTCACGTATCCGTATCAGGTTATAAGGAGTCGGCTGCAGACTTATCATAGTGAGAAACTCTACGGGAAAGGAATTATTGGTGTGGGGACGAAGATATGGAGGGAGGAGGGATTGAGGGGGTTTTATAGAGGGTTAGGAACAAATGTGTTGAGGGTGTTGCCTGCGACGTGGGTTACGTTTTTGGTTTACGAGAATGTGAGGTATTATCTGCCTCTATGGGATGGAGCGGCTTAGCACAGAAGTCTTCCGTGGAGTCTGTGCTATAAGTATATCGGGTCATTGGTCCCTGATACCCAGGAGGAGCTCAAGGAGCTCCGGACAGGTACCTCACGAAAATATGATTGTATAGCACTGTATTTGAAGTATTACTCTATGACCATGTTTACTTGCATTGTGCTGTGTTATTTATGCAAATCTCTTTCTTATTTGAGATTCTTGTCTTCGATGCTCGGCGCATGCCCGTTGTCATTTACCCAATTATTCGGCTTGAATACCTGCCCCGCTTTGGATCGCTCTGGCCATCCTCTCGAGACCTCCAACAGCGTCTGATGTCATGCTAGAGTTGCTATGCTTCTCCCGGGTCTCAAGGCGGACTGCAGAGATGCTGTCGGTTCTTCCTCAACCAGCTTAGCGAGCCAAAACAGGGTGTAAAGAGTGAAAATATACAGCAAAGGAGCAAGCCCGGGTCTTCTCGATATTCATCTATGTTGCAGCAATCTCACAAAGATTATGCTACATCTATTCCACTCAATCATTATCTGAGTCATTCACGCCTCTAGTCAACTATCGATGACCCGGTAGAGCATCCTAGTAGAGGCTAGAGTGGTTAATCGACCCGGAGACGTGTTAGGATGGACCGTGTTCTCGCTTATATGTGTTTTTACTTACATTACCTCAAGTCCAGCGACTGAATAACTTGCCCCCATTTCCCTTCATCCTTCCTTCTGGTAGCCCAAACTGTGCCTACTTTCTTCTTTATATCAAAGTCAAAAGAAACATCATGAAATCGTCTCTCTTCCTTTGCAAGCCCATCAGTATTCTCACCTTCCTCAGCAGCAACAACCCACTCCGCCACCTTCGCCACAGCTCTGCCATTGTATAACCCGTCTTTTCCAACAAGCTTCATCACACAGATAGCCTTTCTCCTCAACTTTGGATCCCGACATCTGCAGGCGATGAAGAATAGAGGTTGAGCCATTGCTACGTCGAGCGTGTAGCAGGGTCCTTTGGCTCTCGGATTGATGGAAGAATTATGATTAGCTAAGACCACAGTGGCTGTCGAATCCAGTAGTTCTCTGAATTCGTGAAGATAGCAGTCGTAGATGAGCTGGTCTTTGTAGAAAAAGGTTGAAGTCTTGATGAAGGCTGCTAGGTACTGTATCATGACAGTTTTGATTCCCAGGCTCGTCGCTTCATCTGAGTTTTTTGGCTCGGCTATCAATCGATCGAGTGCTTGTCGCCATGATTGGAGCAAGGTCTGGATGTCTTGAAGTTCTGTTGCAACTTTGGTAGGTAGCGCCCCCATTGGCAAACTTTTCAGGTTCGCACTTCCATGCCGCCGGTAGAATGAATATGTTGCCGCGATAATGGTATTGAGACTCGACCTAGCGTCCGCGATAGTTTTGAAAGACTGAGGGACTTCAGGCTCTGAATTGCTCGAGCCACAGAGCCCAAGAAAAGGATACTCATCGACACTCAAGCGAGTGTATGCGGTAACGAGATCTTCTGAGTCCCCGCAATCAATCTTAACATTTGCAGCGTACCTTCTACCGTTTGTTGAGAGTGTGTTGTAGATATCTGGCTTCCCAGAAGGAAGACTTTTGAGGATCGCCTCTCCACTTCTCATATGTAAGAGAGCGCCCATCTCATGACCTTGCAACACTTCGATGGCCAGGAAGATCAAACTTCCCAGAATAGCGAGCTTCCAGTCTGCGGTTCCGTTCTTCATTCTCTGACCCAACATTCGGGAAGCTAAGCTATACTTCTTCAGGCTATATTCCAGAATAGGAATGGTATACGTTGGAGCGTGGGTATTAAACCGTGTCAAAGCACCGACAGCTAAACAAGCGTGGAGGACGAAGGGCTCAGTATGGGCAGCTCGGAGGATGATGCCTTTCCATAGGTTGGCGTTGAAGTGCGTGGAGAAAGAACTGGCGCAGACGGTGCGGAAGAAGTCGAAATGCTGTGCTTCAATTGAGTCACTTAAAGTGATGAAACTGGGCAGTGAATTGGGATGCTCCGTTCCGAAGAGATACTCGAATCGGTAATGCTGTTTCCTTTCATTATTGTCGATGACCTTGGATCCTGTTGACGACTGTGACCCTTGGCCTCTAGGTGATTCATTCAAGGCTTTTGGTCCTGCCCTAGGACTAGCCAAAAAGTCGCAAGTCCGCCCTGTGGTCGTGCAGCGGACACAAGCAGGATGTGTCTGATCACATTTCTTACGTCGAATTCTAATTATGGTTATTAATGGTTAGCTATGTCGGACCTGCCACATCGCTGGGAGACTTGGAGACGGTTCTACGCCCTCAACCCGAGGCTCAAGGGTGTACATACTTGCAAGTTACACATCCTGCCTTGACATTAGGGCCTCTTCTGCGTGTCTTCTTGGGTTTCACTTCCTGATCAGTCATTTTCCGAACCTATCTTGGGACGTCGTGGCTTCGAACGTGCTTTACGCTTGTGCATCCTGAATTTTCACCATATTGGGACACGGGGCCGTAAATAATATCGTTAGTGACCGCGCCTCGGGAAGATATTGTAAGCAAATGAAGAAGTGGTCTGCTCTGTAGTACAGGGAGCTGATGAGTATGTTGCTGACTGATTCGTCAGCAAAGAGGATGTATGTCGTTGCAGCTTTACCGAGAGTCCGTGATTCGTTCGAGCGTAAATAGAAGTAAAGAGATTAATGGAAGCGAACATTCCTGCATCACTTGCGCCAATCTAACCAGGCTGGCTGGAGGCTCACTCTGACTATGTTTTTTCAGCGGCGAGAGACAGAACCTCAATGCCGCATCGGACTCGGAGGAACTCCCTAGAAGATGAACAATGGTATGATTGGGCTGAGCGTAAACTCAAGATCATGATTGCTACACTTGGTTGCATGTGTGCTCCATTAACAGCGGAAGCCGTACGGAAACATTAGACTATTGGACGCCAGGCTATCATCAATCTTGATTGTCATGGTATATAAGAAGTGGCTCATCGAATTCAAGATTTGTGAATCGATAACGACCTTCAGCGTCTACAAACATCTTTCATAAACCCATCGGTGCAATGAGCAAACTACTCACAGTTTTCGGTGCAACTGGACAACAAGGAGGGTCGCTTATCGACTACGTTCTCAAAAACCCCGAACTATCCTCAATGTATCGTGTTCGCGGCATCACTCGAGACAGATCGAACCCCACTGCCGTGGCTCTTAAAGCCAGAGGAGTTGAAGTGATCGAAGCAGACTTAGACAAGCCTGCCACGCTTATTCCGGCACTCGCAGGATCATATGCTGTTTTTGGTGTCACAAATTGTAAGTTCTTCCATTGTTTCGCGACATGTACTGTCGTCTCTTTCGATATCCTGACCTGGCCACACCACAGACTGGGAACGTGCCTCGAAGGAAGTTGAGATTGCCCAGGGGAAGGCCATAGCTGATGCCTCAGTTGCCGCGGGTGCGGAACTTCTGATCTGGTCGTCGCTCCCAAGTGTCACCAAATTGAGTAATCGAAGGGCTACTTTCAAGCACTTCGACAGTAAGGCCAAGGTTGAAGAATATATCCGCACTCTGACAATTCTGAGTGCCTTTTTCATGGCAGGTTGGTATATGCAGAACCATATTGGATACATGAGACCTCAACCTGTGAGTTATCATATTATGTACATTGAGTTATCTGGATTCTGACTTCTGTATCAGGTGGGAGACGGAACTTACAACCTCTCTCAAACATTTGCTCCGAATGCTACCCTTCCCATGATCGACATCACCGATACAGGGAAGTTCATTGCGCCCATCCTGCTCGATCCCGCAAAGTACAATGGCAAGAACTTTACCTGTGCAACCAAGTTTCTCAGTCCCCTTCAGCTTGTTGACGGATGGACAAAGGTGACTGGGAAGACTGTCAGGTATTCTATGGTCAGTCCAGATGAGATGGCATCCGAAGCAATGACTCCCGAGATGCGAGCCGAGTTGAAGAAGAGCGCGAATCTCATCAATGAGTTTTCGTATTTTGGGCCGAATGGGCAAGCGGATCTGGAATGGACTCAGGCACAGGTCAAGGACAATTTGACCACATGGGAAGAGTTCGTGAAGAGTAATGAGCCTTGGTTCGGAGATGTATAATTTTTTTAGGTGATAGATTCTTGACATACCTCCAACGTTGGCATTAGCGAGCTAACTATCTCCAATTCAAAATGACAACAAGAAATGAATAATGCAGAAGTCTTGTCACTTCTTGCGGAATCCAACCAATGAATAGGATGATAACCTGGAAAAATGTACCTGTTTTTGGAAGTTCTAAATCCTACGCTATGCATCGCCAGTCCATGCAATGTTGTATATATACATACAACCCAGGCCAAACCCAAGACATAAGAAAAAATGTACAATATTGTACAATACATCCGTCCACCTACTTGTTCTCCTTCTCTTTCCCCATTCATGCATGCCCGGTTCCTAGACCGGTCATATCTTGACGTCAATATACCTCTTCCTATCCCTTATCCCCAACCAAAAACCTCCGCCACACCCACAGTATTAATCCTCACTCCCACCAACGCAACAACAACACCCACCACATCAACAATAAGCAGCACAAACGCCGCACTCATGAACTTCGGGCTGAAAATCCTATAGAGCATGAGATGTCTCCTCAAATGCCCCGCCCACATCGTAGTCGCCAGTCCAATAACAGCATAATACGCAAGATGCCACGCCAACGCCGCAACCACACTCCTCAGTATCCCTGTCTTGCGCGGTTTCTGCTTCCACAGGACGACGAGCGGGACTGCTATGACGGCGAGGATCTGCGCACCGTAGGTGTTCAGCCCGACGAGGATGGGTGAGTAAGGGTAGACGAGGGAGTGGAGTGGGATGAAGGCAGATTCCCATTGAATGGAGGAGAGCGTTGCTTGGTGCCCGGTCTTGAAGAAGTGGAAGGAGCCGAGGAGGGCGAGCATGATGGGACCGATGGGTGAGCTGGTCAGGGCGTTGAGATCGAGGATTTCGACTAGGGAGAGGATTTGCCAGGCCATGAGACTGAGTGCTCCTGCGCCCATGGGCTTTTGCACGAGGAGGAGGATGAGCAGGAAGTTGATGAGGAGCAGGCAGTATCGGGTTCCATGTGTGTTGGCGAAACCAAGAATGGTAACTGTTGCGCCGGAACTGTTTGTCATTTGTGCATTGGGGGATGAAGGAGCGGCGGTTGTGCTGATGGATACGCATGGTGGTGCGTATAGGAAGGCTGGACAACCTACACCGAGAGCTATGGCGAAGATTGTCTGAGCAATTGGAACTCTGATGGACTTGAGCCTTCCTTCTGGAATGTATGATGAGAGCCATTCTCCATCATCTGCAGCATCTAGAGTCCAGAACAGGGCGCTAAGAATGAGGAGACCTCTGAAAACCCAGCTGATCCAGGCGGGTGCGAACCCTTCGAATGATCGACTACCAGTGTAGTAAGACTTGATGATAGATGGCAGGATTATAGCGATGAGAAAAGGAATAGCCAGTTGCCAAGGCGCGGAAGTAGAAGATGTCGATGACGCATAGTAGGTAGATCTGCAATACGGCATCTGCTCCTCTCTACAGAGCTTCGAGAAAGACGCAGCCCATCCCAAAGCAACAAACAGCACAGAGTGGTAGACGGCAAGTGTCCTATCCGGTACATTTTCCAGACGCAGGGAAGAAACAGCTGCAGCAACTCCAAACGTTGAGATGAAGAACAATAGGATCGAGTCTTCCCAAATGGTATACGAGTTCGACGCGAAGCCGATCGACTGTGTGACCGTAAAGACAACAGCCAGCCAGCCCCAAAATGTTGTCGGGAAAGGGCTAGTGAAAGCCATTCTTCTTCTCATCTCCTGGTAGAGAACACCAACAAGGCCAGAAACAGCACAGACACCCAAGATGAAATTAGGGAGCGATTCAGGCTTGACGGAAAGGAAGATAGCTGGCCCACCAGCAGCTCCGAGAAGCGTTCCCAGAAGAGCACCTCTCACGAGTGTTCGACTCGTAGTTTCATCCTGGTCGTTGAAAGTTGAATCTTTTGCGAAAGCATCGAGCTCCAACTGCAATTCTTTGCGATCCAATTCTGGATCATCAATTGCGTCTCCATTATCCGCATTGCTATTCGCAAAGAGTATCAACGCCAATACTCCACCCACAAGGATGGCTATACCGAGACCCATGCTAGGGACATCGAATCGAGCCCACAGGCTTCTGCATATCCTTAAAGTCTCGGCTTGGAATGCAGAGAATGCCATATAGCCTTCTTTCCAGTGCTGTTTTCCTGCTCCAGCAAGAGCAGTTTCGGCAGTCTCCCACAAAGTATGCGGCGAGCCTTCCAGGGTACTCTCATCAATCCCTCTAGCTTGCCAGTACGCTGCTTGGTATCTCTTGATACCAGCAGCTGTCATTCTCGCTATAGCCGCAAGATTCTCCCAGGCATCGCCCTTCTTTCCAGCAAAAGCCTCTTCAATAGGCTTGCCCAGATTACTGAACGGAATTGGTAAACCCAGTAAAAGAGCCAATGTCGGCACCAGATCAATCTGATTTACCGGCCTGATTTTGGCGTTCTCGGGGGGCGTGACGAATGCAGGGTCAGTACGTCCGAAAATGCCTTTCTTGGAGTACATCCACAACGCAGCCTGCACTTCATCATCACTCTCCCCGCCATGATCACCCTTCCCATCCATGCCATGATCTCCCATGACAACCAACAGCGTATCATCATCCAGCCTCTGCACGACCTCCCTCAACACCCCATCCATCTGAGCTAGCTTTGCAGTCATAGCTGGATGATTCGGACCATAACGATGGCCCGCATGATCCACACCCAAATAATGCGCAATCATAACATCCCACGCCCCCTTCTTCTCTTTCCCAAGTAGAGGCATGATATGCTCATTCACGCCATTGTCAAGCGTATGTAGATCCCAGACATCGAAACTCGGATACGCTCTACTGATGCCCTCTTCGAAATACCCCGGGAAGAGAGCAGTCCACGTATCATCTCCCAGATGTACGATCCTCCTTCCCGCGTCTTTCAATTGCATAAGCAAGTTATCTTCAGTGATAGCCTCTCCTCCAAAATTCGAGCCCATTTCCACAAACGTTGGAAGCGTTCCCGTCGTTAACCCTTTGATCCTAACAAGCGTCGTGGTCGGTGGATCTGCGATGAACGGTAATAGGAACGCATTTTGTGGTTCCTTGACAGCAGTCTCGTACAGAAATGGTAACGAGTTATGGAAAGCTTGCGCAGGCCCTGTTTCCGTGGTATTGGCAAACGGGATGGTGAAATCGTAGCGTAGAGCATCTATCACAATGACTACTGCTTTCTCGAAGGTCTTAGGATGCCAGCAGCCTGCTTCAGGGGTGCCTGAGCCTTTGAAAGTATTGTGGGGTGCGATTGGGGGCGAGGGACAGCTTGATTTCTCCTCGAGGACGAGGCGGGTGAGGAGAAAGCCTTTGGTGAAGAAGTAAATTCCTGATGCGTGGATGAAGCTGTGATTTATGTATTAGCCAAGTTCAAGATCCAATTTAAATCCCAGTTCCAACTTCCAATACAGGCGCATCTCTCATCCTCCTGCGAGAACCAATTCCCTTGTCCAGTGCCTTTCCTCCAAACTAGCAGAAGTAAGGAAAGGTCCACACTCACAAAACCCAACAAAAGAACGCCGCAACCCAACTCCACTCCCCCTTCCACCTCACAACCTTCCTCTCGCTCAACCTCTCCACAACACTCTTCTTCTTTCCCAATACCCCACCACCAGCTGTCCCGTCACCCAAACCCGCATCCTTCAACAACCCCGCTACCTTCTCCCTATCCTTCTGATCCCGCGCATCCTGTAGTGCTTTGGCGCGCGCGTATTGCGCGGCGATGGAATTCGGGTTGCCAGTTGAGGAGGGAAGAGGAATGGTGTTGCGGACTGTATGGGGGACTGTTGATTCTGGTTTTGGTGGTGGTTTGGGGGAGGACATCGTGCTGTCCTGTCTACTACTTTTCTCTCTATTGCTCAAAAAATAACCCGACAATGGACTATAGTGAAGCTGGACAGTGATCCAAAGAATGTGCCATCAGAAACTTGGCATGAAGGAGTGTATGAAGAGAAGTATTGTAAGTAAGTATGGCTTTACTGGACGTTAATACTGGCCCGCGTACGAAAGTCGGGTTTGGCGGACGCGACACTATTTTTTGTTCAGGGGCCGAGGTTCCGAGTTTCTGATTCGCTAGGAGAGCATCAAGGCTAGATGAGCTTCCAATATATCAGACATGGCTCTCTTCACTAATGCCTCATTGAAAGGAGCAAGCGAAGAAACCGACCAGTGTTTCTTGTGTAGGACTTGGAATGTTGGGTGTGTTTCAATGATTGCGCAGTTTCTTGACGTTCTGGTAGCTCCAACGTCCTGAATAAATTCAGTCATTGAGTTACCCTCGATGTCCAAAATTGCAACAGACTTCTAGCCACTTCCCACAGTTATGAATATCAAATATATATATGCATTCTAGTCGCTGTAATTGAAGGTTCCATGATGTATTGATTTTCACATATCTCACTCAGAGAAACTTCACAAAACCATAAGCGCTTGCTCGCTCATAAACACATCACTATACTACAAAAGATGCTTCGCAGTTCTTTCCAGTCCTCCTACCAATGACCATTCTGTACTTGCCATTCCCAAGTCCAATTGTGCCTCCCACCCTTCTCTCTTTCCCTCCATAGCCTTCGCCAGCCCCAAGTTCTCTTAAGTCTTCGCATTCTCCATGCATCTTCGCGAACCTGCTCACAGAGCCAAGTTATACGAGTACTCGTCCTCCATATTCTGGCTGATCCAAAGCACAACCGAGCTAATCTCCAAGTTAGCAAACCATCTCCCACTCCCGGAAAATAAGCCTCAAACTCACCTCAACATAACCAACCCATTAGCCACCAAATTCGCAACCCCCATATACATAGTCGGCCACGGCGCACTAGGCACCACATACTTCAAAACCAGCACCGTCACACCACCCGCCATCCCTCCAGCCAAACTCGCAAACCCCAAAAACAGCACAACCCGAGCCTTCCAGGCCACCCCACTACCGGAGTACGAGAACGAGTCGGCGGAGAGCCGGGTCTTCTCGATGCTGTTTATGATGAGCATGCCGAGGGAGGAGAAGATGAGGGGCAGCCAGTCGATGAATGTGATGTGGATGGTAGAGCCGTTCTTGGCGCTGTGGGACCAGACGGCGGCGTCGAGGAGGACGAAGAATGCGAGGGAGAACTGTGGGAGTACCGTGTTAGCTGTATACATTTCATATTTCCGCAATACTTTCATCTTGCAATCACTGTGTATGAACAAGACATAGTGGGGTGCCAAAGGAGGTATCTCCACCCCACCATCCACCTTCCAGATCAGCCCTCTCTCGCTCTCACACCCTCCCTCTCCGTCCCCAACCCTCAAAAGAGATAGAAACTCACCAAAGCCCCCGCGCCATAAACGCCCGAACTCCTCGCCGTAGCGCTATTCATCCACTCCGGCTTCCTGAACTTCCAAAGGCGCTCTTCCGACATCTTGCAGGTTATCGATCAATCACTCAATCAACTTTGTTTGTTCTGCTCCTCTTCCTTCCCTTCTAACTGAGAATCTCCGAATCGGATTGGATGAGAGAAACCTATCGGTAGTGTGGTGAGTTGTCGCGTCGCAAAAGTGTTGGTGGTGAGTGAGCTTGATGGAATGAGGTTGATAGCTGAAGCTCGGCCGGCCTTGCTGGCTGGCTTGCGCGGCTGACGAGGTGGGTCTGAACAGCATTAGCGCGGATGGCACGTGAGGAGGCTCATTTTGAGGTTTACATACCTTCGACCTAAGGTGTAGATGGAGAGCGAGAACGGCCGCAAAAGGCGTTGAAAATGTGCGTTATATCGTGAAATAGATTTAAGACAGACTTTCTGATGAATCTTGAAGGGCGGAATTCGCTTTGGTGAGCTGTGAATAGCCATTCCTCTGCATCAGAATCTACCTACTTATACCTTTGGGAATCTCGACGAAAGTCAACAATTCTTGCCGAATGGGGTTATGAGATCCAGGTCTGGCTATACAAAGCTGATAATAACTGGTAGACATGCATTACAGGCATCATGTTCAACCTCTCAAGGCAAAGGAATCAAACCCTTTCCAAGCCACACTGAGTCTCAGCACCAAATTCAATAAAATAAGGTCACAGAGACGTCTAAGAACATGATGAAGAAACCCAATCAGAATACAAATTTCGCCCTTCTTTCATCCCAATCGTAATATGCCTACCTACTTTACAAAGCCCCTTCAGGTCATCTCTCTCTCCTCGACCACCGGAAAGCGCAATCATTCAGTCAATCAACCGTTCCGAAGCAACACCAAAGAAGAAAAGCCTCCATCCCATACATAAAGTAGCGCTCCACCACTATCTTCCCAATTCAAACGAGAAGAAAGACTTGAAAATACCACCCAGCTTGAACTAGCCAGCTTCAAGAAAAAAAGAGGTCCAGGTTTCGTATCGTGTATGCTATTTAAATTGGATTTTTCTCATTTCTTTCGATTCTCAATTACGCCCATTCATCCATCCATCCACCTGCCTGTGACTCCTCTCCACTCGATTTCACTCCACTCCACTCCACTCCCTCTCTCTCCGCTCCTCAAAACACACAATACACAGAATACATCAGGGTTTCTCACAGTGTTCTCCTCTCACTAATTTCCTCACACTCTGTTTCGTCCAAAATACAACTCTCCCATTCGTATGGTCTGAGAGAGAAAGGGCAGGTAAAAGCACTCCGAGAGAAGAAAAAGCAATCAACCCTCCCAATGCACGCATGCCATCAGTCAATCAATCAATGAGTTCAGTCGATCAATCAATGAATCAAAAAAAAAAAAAAGACGAGGTTCCCATTCCATTATGACAGTTCTCCTTTCTTTGGTGGTAGAAAGGAAAGGACTCCTCATATTACACGCTGCGCCTCATAACGCCTTCCCTTTCATCTTCGTGTGTCTCTTGCTCGCGGAAAATAAACAAAGTTGTATTGGGGGAAGGGAAGATCTTAGATCTCAATCGTTTTCATCGTGGTATGGTCATCCTCAACCGTAGCCTTCTTGAGAGTGCCATTGGTCAATCCGTTGGTCTTGACGGTCGTTTCTGCTTTCTTGTTCTCCTTGTCGTCGTCTAATGATACAGGTTCCAGTAAGGACTCCAAGGTCTTCTGCTTCTGGGGCTCCTTGACGTCTTCGCTTGGTCTTGGTGTTTCTACCTCCACAAGCTTCTCGGGCTTGATACCATTTGTGTTCAGTCGGATTGGGGTAGCACGTTCTTCGGTGACTCGAGCCAGCGGACTGGATTTGCTGTAGTTTGGTCGATTTGGACTGGCCACAGGGGAAGCTCCGCTGAATCGTTGCATTGACCGTCCTCGAGGCTCACCATTGACTTCCGCAGTTGGACTGGCATATGGTGAACCAGTTGGAGAACCGCTGGGCTGCCCGTTCATGGGAGCTGCTGATCTGCGTCGTACATTCTTTCTGCCATACTTCTGATCCATTCTCCATCTCAAGATATCCAAGTATCCAGGCTCGACGTTTCTCGACTTGAATTCTCTCAACTTCAATTCATGGGTCTCCTCATCAACGAACCATTTGCCGCTGTTCAGGTCATCTGCGAAGGTAGCCAGGAAGGCAGACCAGGATCGAGCAACCACGTATTTGCAGTCATAATCCCGACCAAACAAGATAACTTGACCCCATTTTCCAGAAGGTCCTGGCGCCAGATCAACTGCCAAATTATTTCCGCCCCAGTCTCTGACCAGAGGAATCCACGAAGGATGAGCGTACACCTTCTGAATAGCACCAGCGGGTTGAGAGTCCTGGCGGGAAAGCAGCTCTTGTCTCCAGTGAGGGTTTTGTGACGATCTTGGAGCATCCTTCGACGAAGAGGCGGCGGAGCTTCCACCGAAAGCCTTTACAGGGGCCGATGGCTTGAAATTAATGGGCTCCTGGAGATACTCCGCGTTCACCTTCTTCCAATTCTCCCACTCCTGCACAATCTCCTCGCAATCTAGCAGCATGGAGCTGAAGATAATTCCTGTTGGATTGCCACCTCTCTCTTGGCCATCATGTACCTGCAATGATTCACGGACTTCCATTGGGAGCGAGCAGTCCAATTGGTGCTCCAGCTCATTCAAGTCATTTGATGTGCAACCCTCGCAGAGCTGGTCGTAAAGTTCTGGATAGTTCTCCTCTGCCCATCGATCAATTCGCTTCCAGGAATGTCCAGGGGGAGGAGGTGGAGGAAGACCCTCATTGAACGGTTGTAATTGGATTTCACCTGCTGTAGCATTTTCGAAATTCTCGTTTGTATTCGTCCGGTGGAGAGCAGCACTTGATCTCATGCCAGGTGAGTAAGGGGATGGTGATTGTGGCGAAGGACTGTGTGGGAGGGGAGATCCTGGATAAGCGCCACCGTTCAACGCGGAGGTGGAATGTCTTCCTGCATCTTCAAAGTACGGAGAACTGACATCGGCGCGAGATTCTGATGCAGTGGTAGCGACGGAGGTTAGAGGAGCATGTCTGCTTTGTGCGAGAGGGACGTGTTGTCCTGTGCGGTAAGGAGAGTCGTAAGAAGAGTCTGTTTACATTGTTAGAAAGGCTGTTTCCAGGGAACCAACAACAAACATACGTCGGTCATAACTGGTCATCGTATGCCAGAACGATCGAAAGGCTGAACCGAACCTGGTGGCACAGTACTATTAGCATGGTTGCATATACTTTTTTCGCGGTGCGGGCGGAGAGGGGATGTTTGTCGCTGGCTGGTCGAGGGGAGCATCGCAATGCAAAAAAGGGGAACACTCACGACGCCATATCTGGCGATGGTGCTGTGGTTGCAGACAGCTTGAAATTGGTTTATTGATCGGCCTGCCGTGTTGGCTGTAGAAATACTGCGAGACGTGGTGAACGAGTGATTTCAATGTTGGTGGGTGAAGCAGCGAAGAACTGGAAACGAAGGTGGTGGTGGTGGTGGTAGTGGTGGCAGAAGTTCGCGTTGTTGGAGGTTTCGCAGCAGGTTATGGACAGTCCTGGCACGGTAAGGTACGGACGGTACGGGGGTACTCTTGCCTTTTGTCGAGGTGCAGCTCAGTGTGCAGCGCAGTGGAGCGTCAGTGATGAAAAGCGGGGCCGTGATTGGCTCCACTTCCACTTCCACTTCCACTTCAACCTGCCAATGTCGATTCAAGATCTGCAACTTTTGGAACTGGAATATGCCGAATTAATCGCTGGTTTACCCAACGACGGCTCTTAGTTTTTCTTAACTTGACTTGACTCGACTTGACTTGGTGAAGGGGTTCCTGAACGCCGACTTGTTCTAGCAGCGGGAACGGCTTTGCGATAGCAGATAGGGGAAGGGGAAGGGGAAGGGGCGATTGAATGCCAAGACTAGACTCGATCGGTGGTGGAGAAGAATGTAAAGTACAAAGTGTCCCGGGGATAAAAGTTCTGGATATAATTTTGAGGTCGGAAGGCTCCTTGCCTGTTGTAAAATGCTTGCGTTGTTCAAACGAGGCAATCTTCTCGAATTACGGGGAACAATGCTATTTTAATACTGCCTTCGTGGATATGTTAGGGGGCCATTCGTCAGATCAGATCTGTGTCGCTTCACCTCAACGTCCGTCTCCAAAAATACAGAAGGGAGATGCGTCTCCGTCATCAATCTACCATCGTTGTAGAGATGGCGATGCAATCACCAAGAGCAGGAGCAGGTCAAAACAGAAAGAGACTTTTCTCTCTTGATCATCCCTTAAACGTTCAGACTATACAATTTCGGAATGGACTTCACCCAGCCCCCGTTGGAAAAGAAGATTGAATCAATGGATGAAGCTTAAAACCCTGATGCTTGATCTCCATCCAAGCCCAGGGCAGGGCAGGGCAGGGCAGGGCAGGGCAGGGCAGGGCAGCAGGGCAGCAGGGCAGCAGGGCAGGTCAAGTCGGTCCGGGTACGTCACCGCTACCAAAATTGAGAAATGCAACGGGCCAACATCAAATCTCAACTTTCCTGAAATCATTTAATCTGCCGGCTATTTCCCACCGTTATAAATAAATCCACACCGAGTCCGCATTCTCACGCTTACTCTTATTTCCAATTCCGTATACAAGTAGAATACTTACAGCATCAATAAGAAACCTCCTCTCCCAACTCCAAACACAAATATCGCCCCAGATACTACAAACATGCATCAACATGCCTCAAATCCAATCACCAGACTCACGCCAACCAACAAATCAAAATGCCGCTCCTCAGTTGTTCTGCAGCTGTGTTTCATGTACTGTACGGGGCACAGAGCTTGTAGCGCACGCACGGCATCCGAATCTGCAGGTCCCTGGGAACGCCAAAACGCCATTTCCTTTTTCCTTCAGCGGACCAGCCTGACGTCTGCCACACCAAAATCAGCCACCCATTTCATTCATTTGCCCACCACTGACGATGGCACGCACCAACGCGAAAGTTCCTACTGGCTGCCAGTTTGGATCCTTCCCCCCTCCATACCGAGCACAATTCACTTCATGGCATCCAAACAACCAGCCTCTTGGCGTCATTTTGCAGCTGGGCTTACTTGTCTTCCCTCTCCCCTCCTTCCAACCCCTGAATTATCCTGTGGCTTCCCTTCCTCGCTTGTCCTCTCTGCCGAGTGGCAAAACCGCAGACAGGAGAGCAAGTACAGTAGCACAACATTTTGCCCCTTCAAAGTAGCATTGCATCTGCAGCTGCATACCAGGAGTCTGTAGATGTCTGTATCCCCACGTGAATCCTATTCCGCGGTACAAAAGGTATCCAGCCAATATCTTCAATCAAACCTATCAATTCCCCAGTCCTACCAGCTAACCACCTAACCAGCTCTCGTATTGTTTGTGCTACCAATCCAGTGTATGCATCCGTTCAGAGATGTAGATCCCCAGGCGCAGCACACACATCGAGGTATTCGGGCACTGCTGATTCGCTGACCCCGCATTTAAACATCAAATAGGAATGTGGTAGACAAAGTCTCAAGCCACTCTGAGTGTCTATCACAGTGTAGATCTGGAGGCGAAAAGAGTGAAGCGAGTACAATAAACATGTTGTGTGTGGCGTAAGGTTGGCTGAGATCGATATCTTGATAGTGGTATGGTATTTTCGATGAGGTAGGTATGGAATCTGCGGATTGTATAGAGATCTAAATATACATGTCCTGTCTGGGCAGGAGAATTGGTGGCAACATGTGGCTGCAGAATTATAGTCCGGGTTCAGGACATGGCTTGCTTATGTCACTGTGTATGTCTGTTACTGTACACGACATGGTATTGAATTATGTACCAAGAAAGCCAGAAGAGCCTCGCAAATAGTCATTTACATTCAGAACCGCTCAAAGTCCTGCTATCTTACATGCAAAGAAGTTTAGATGCCGAACTCCTTCCTGGCACTACCTATCTCAAACAAGTCCACTAGAAGTCCTAACTCTCCCACATATACTCACTCAACTGCAACGAATGCTCGCCCATGCCTCTCTTTGCAACCGTACTAATTCCCCTCTCGGGACTAGCCAGCTGTTCACTATAGCACAACTCCACCAACATCTTCAGCTCCTCGAAACTGAACAACTCCTTCGCCCCATTCCCACTCTCCTTCTCCTCCTTCGCATGCTTAACAATTGCGTCCGGGCCTGCAGTGAACAAGTCGAAGAACTTGCCCGCGCGGTCGAGGTTGACGTTTGTCTCGATGTTCTTGAGATTTTGCTGCAGAACGAGGATGTTGAGTTGCATCCTACCGCAGCCATGCGCGTTCATCGCTTTGACCATGCCCGCGTTGCTGACAAGGAAGGTGTCGATGAGGAGACCGAGGCCGGTGCGGATGAAGGAGATTTCTTTTTCGCGGAGGAAATTGGTAATTGTCTCGTCATAGGAGACAAGATCGGCGTTGAGACTGAGAATTCTGGGATCTGGGTCATTAACCACTTGCTCGAGGAGATATGGAGCTGATTCGGGAGACAGGGCGATGGCTAGGGAGTGGATAATTTGACATCTGATTTCCATGTGGAGTGTGAGTAGGACTGTAGCCGCGAGTTCTTGGTAAGAAGAGACGATAGAATCAAAAGCACTATTTTTCAGTCAGTAACGTGGTGTTTTCTAAGAGTATGGGTACTTACACGACCGTCTCTTGAGTCATTGGCAAGTAGACTGGGATTTGGTCGTCTTGCGCTCTCGTGACATCGTTGAGCAAAGTCCATCGCCTATTCGTCGGCTTCTGCATTGTCGTCCGAGATGAGTCAACATCATTTCGAGTGATGTGACGGAGCTGGTCTATCTTGATAGCAAGCCACTTCATGCTCGTGTAAAGAACACAAAGTGAAGAGATGGTCTCACGATCCAGAATTATGTCGTCCAGCTTCAAAGGTGTCTCGTTGGTCTTGATGATTAGCAAGCCAGTCTCTTTTTCAAGCAGTTCTCGGTCCTCCTCTTCTGAAGTCCACAGCTTCTGCATGGTATCATGGATATCATCTGGCCCGCTTGCCAATAGGGCAGATAGTTTCAAAGTCGGTCCATCTATATCTCGGACGCGTGAGACTAACGACTTGAACCAGTCATAGCAACGATCGTAGTATCGCATCATCTGGGTAATAATGAGCGAACTCAGAGCCTGATCGTGAGGGATTGTGTCCAGCATTCGACAAAATGCCGTGATTAAGGCAAAAAAGGCCGAGGTGCCCTTGAATACCGGTCGCCTGGCGATCTTTGTCCACTGTGGATCTTGCTGGAAAGAATCTGTCTCTTCGAAGACCGTATCGCTCAACTTCCCCAAGGTTTCATCCAATTGGGGAAGAAATACATTGACGAGGAAGTTATCCAAAAATGATGTCAAAGTACTTGTGACAAGGTCAGACCCAGGCGGAACAATGTTCTTAAGTCTCTGCAGGAAGCCAAGTGTGGGTGGTAACAATAAGCTCATATTGAACACACTTGGCTCTACCAATGACTTGTGGACACCAATCCCCCCAGTTTTGTCATAGATCGATGTATTTGCTCCCCGGCGCGACCCGGTGGAATCTATCGTACTCTCAATCCTACCCTGACCCTTCTTGCCATCTGCACCTTGCTTTCGGCTAGACATGAGACCTGGCACAGCTGCCCTTATGATACCTTCGAGCTCCTGGTACTCCGTTGTCATCTGCACAGATTTTGAATCAGCGTCAGAGAATGAGAATAGGTGCTCTCGTTTCGAGTCTTTTGTGGTGCCACCAATTTTCGGTGAGGAATTGAACTGGTACACATCCGCGTCGGTTGTGACATAGTTGTGCAGCAAAGACCGTATTTCATTTTGGTAAAGATTCCATAACTCTCGGAACCCTCCCAGGAGCATCGATGAATTCCTCCCACCCTCTCGCCTCACGACAGACTTGACGACGTCGTGGAAGACTCTGTGGCTTTCTGCAATCGACTCAAATTTGGCGTACAAGGTCCAAAGCAGATCATAGATGACATCTGCTCGTATGCTGTTCTCCCGACTGCCAAATGCTTGGTTGCCTTGAGCATTTGACAGACCACCCCGCAGGGAACTCGGGTGCTTCTGATCGACCTCACTGTTTGTTTCATTGACGATTCCGAAGAGCTCAACTGGGAGCCGTTGCTTGATGGTATTCACAGCAGATTCGAGGCGTCCAAGTTTATTTAGAGACTCGACTAACAACTCAATGTAATAGAACGTGTCTGCTTCCGGGTTCCTTGAGGGGTCTTCAACAAGCGGCTCGGTAAGGTCCATCGCGTCGAGCACTTCGTAGAATGGCCGTACAGCAGCAGCTTTCTCTGGTTTCTCTTTCCCCGGAGCTCCCTGACCCTTTGCCAGACTCTGCCATCGCTCCTGACAATAAGGCGACTTGAGGTACAGATGATCATGAAGCTCTTCCACGAGGATGTCTGTCAGAGCAGTTTCTTGGTTCGTCAAGTAACTTCTCAGGTCACTCAAAGCCCCAATCTCGTCCAGTGCAGGAGTTCTTATCCGCCGCAGGGCAGTCTGAAGTATGTCCACCGCAGTCAGGAACCTCTTCTCCGATATCCGTGCTTCTAACTGATCTGGTACCAGCCGCAGATCTTCAATCTCAGAAAGTGTGTGTATTAAGTCGTCATATTTTTGGGATGCTGTCGCCAGCTTCTTTAATTCTGGATCCGTGGTAGATAGACTCGCTTTCGACTGAGTCAAAGACTCCTTTAATGTTCTGACCCTCTTCTGCGACGTCTGAATACTGGCTTGGATCTTGTGAAATGTACCAATTGAACTGTTGAAGCCCTGATGGTGCTCGTGAACAATGGCTTTCAGTGAGTCTTGAAGGTAACGATGCGTCTTCTCGAATTGCCGGTACTCGTGTGCTCGTCCAACAGAGCTTGAATCCAACAACTGAAGTGCAACATGTACAGGCACACATTCGCTCTCGCACATGGCTGGCCATTCTGTCTTGATGTGCTCCAGCACTACGCCTATTTGTCTTTCTGCATTGCTTTCTGGCGCAAGTCTTGGAGGGCGCGCAGATGCACTTCTTGCTGCTGGAGGAGAAGGTGTAGTTAACGGAGGCGTTCCATATCGGTCGTCATATCCAGTTCCATAAGGATCATAGTCGTCTGCCTCCCTGATCGGTTGCCCATAGCCCCCTCCATTGCCATTGCCATTCGCGTATGGGTCCTCGGTGAAGCCCCCGTACCGATTCCGGGACATGGCTTATTGTTCGCAGTCGCCTGATCTGTACCGATGTATGGATGCCATCCGCAGATATTGTATGATCTGTCAAGTTCTCAAAACGCGCAAGCTCATATCTTGTTGACGATACATTTGCGAGGGTCAGTCGTCGGCATGTCGGAGCTTGAGCTTCAGAGTAGGACTAGCGTAGGCGGTAGCGGGAGGGAGCTAACTATTTATTTTCCTCCACCGACCGATTTCATATTCTTCCCACAAAAAAATACTTCTGCACTTCAAGCAATGTTGAAAGCATACAACTCCATTCTGGCCTCTGTGCGAGGCAAGGCGTCCTTTAACAGAGGATTGCTTCATCAATCCCAATTGAAAGGACCTACTGAATTTCACCTGTTCGCAGACCTTCCACCGGAGTTGAGAAGACTTATTTGGACTTTTGCTCTGCCGTCGAGGATAATTGAAGCTTCTTTGAAGTATGGTATGTCTGTCCTGTTCGAATCTAGCTTCAAGGCATATTCCAGTACTTTGCTAACACGAAGATCAGCTGAAACTAGTTGGCGATGCCACATTTCAGGTTCCAGGTTGGACAGCCTAGACTCCAGGCAGATATATACACTGTTCTCTGTCAATTCCGAGTCGAGGGCCGTCTGCCTAGAATCTTATATCTCCTTCTGTGGCGTTTACGTGCACCGAAGGCTAGACGTGTTATACCTCTCATGGCAACAAAGTCAGCCGGGCGCGACGATTCAGCATCGATCAAGTTCATTACCTATAGAAGGTCAACCTTTCAATCAGCTCCACACTGTTGCAATTACCCTGATGCGCAACAGCGAGTACGATGACAATCGATTTGGAGCTCTGGTTGATTGCTTGCGAACTTTTGGGACACCCCGACAGCTTCTGTTGTGTCTCATCGGCCCCAATCTTCCCAATTTATTTTCAGACATCACCGGGTTCTCTATTTCAAGTGGGAAGAACGTTGTCCTCTTGGACTGGCCAAACAAAGTCGAGGAACACATGGGAGAGTCTGTGATAGGGCATGTTATGGCGGCCTTGGAGGCTGAACAGACAACCAATCCCGACTTCAAGATTCCCATTGTCGATGGAAGGCTACGATATATAACCGTCAGCAATCCTTCACGACATGTTCTCAGAGATCCTCTTCCGTTTTAGCCTCAAAATCGGAGACACAAACACAGTGTCCCATGATTTTCATAGAGTGTCGTGGGGGCTAGAAAGTTGTCGATCTCGATTCGCTCATCATGCCTTGCGTTGTTTCTTCGTCTGTCTTTATACCCTTTTGCAGCATTTATATGCAAGCTGGTTGTTTTCTTTCTCCTTGCGCGAACACACGCCTCAAACACTCTGGGCCTTGCTTCCTTTCCTTCGTGGATCGGTTCAACCTATGGCATAGCCCTATTTTTGGAAGGCGAAGACTGACTTCGTCCGATTACTCACCGCGATATCTTATCCTTCGGGCGTAGATATAGTGGTCCATATCTTCTGGTCGACATCCATCAAATCTCCTTTACTCTCATGGAAAGGGCATATCATGCAATGGATCTAATGTTTAACGTGTGAATGAGTGCGATTATAATTACAGACATTACAACATCTTTCAAACCTCAATCCTGCTAGTTTCCAGATTGCAACGTGAAATCCGTTTCTCAAATGAGTGTATACCAAGTTTGAATGTGTGAAGTTCTGTTGGATCAACTCGGGTCTAGGTTGGTAGGCCATCTCTCCCAAAAGGAGTTGACAAGGGTACCGACTCTTCTGAAGGATTGCCATGTTGAACAACGTTCACAAGAGCACCACCACTTGGCTCTTTGACTCAAACATATTCATAATCCGAGAGTCTGCCAGGTGGGCTCTCGCTACAATTTGCTCAACACCCTCGCAAGTGCGGTCAGCCGCCGTGCCGATAGAAATTGGCTCTTGGAACGAGCCTTGAGAGTTCTAAGGAGCACACTGGCCACAAGATGAGCCACAACTTTTCACTGTTTTATAAATCGTTTACAAACTATGGATGTGGCAGAGGCTAAGTCAGACAATGTTGACGATGTCAATGTTGATGTTGATCACCCAGCCGAAGGGCGTGATACGGTTTTACGATATCCAGCGACTTCTCACAACAACCAGCCAGAGGTTCGGCGTTGGAGAAGCAGCGAGACTCGGCAAATTTGAAGGAATCCGGAGAGATCTAAGCAAGATCATGGTTCATGGACTGATGGCCTCGCTTAACATAGGATCTTCTGGAAAACAACGATCTACTTCCCGATGCCTAATTTCCCTCGATTCAGCCTCTATCCAGTACCCCACACTTTCGAAACCTTCAACTTAGATCGTCACAAGACGAGCAGACTAAGTACGACACAGTGTACAGTACTTCGATCTGCTGATGACTTGAATGTCGTTTCACGTTTGATTTGCGCATCTTCTCATGACTTTCTCAGCTACAATTTGCTGCACTATACATTTTCAGTCGCCATCATAGGGCAACACCACACCGATAATGTTCTCAATCATCTCCCTCTCCTTCCTTTTATGCTTGAGCTCCATCCTCATATTCGACGTCCTAGCACTGCCTTCGAACTCACCAGATCTCTCACCCCGCCAAACAAAACCCACGAAACCATACGTAAGTCTCAAGGTTTTCTCTCCAGCCTCGATCCGATCTCCACCCTTCCAGCTTTACATCTCATGTAATGCTCGACACATCTCTATCCTGCCCACTCCTCTCAATCAGCAAATCAATACTTACAATCCCACAGCAACTCCGCGGCGTCCAATCCCCCATCTTCCACCTGTACCTCCAAACCCTCCCCCCCAGCAAAACCTCCGCCTCTCCAGTCCCAGTAATGGGACCCGAGTCCACCAGCGAGTACTTCATCATCGGCTCCACCATCCAAAGCGTCAACAGCAGCCTGTATCTCAACATCGGCGAGAAAGTCGGCGGGAAGAGTTTCCTGCCGTTGAGCTTTGCCAGGACGGCGAATACGACTGCCTGGGGCCTAGAGGGGGATACGGTGATTACGACGACGGGGAGTACCTACGGGAGACGTATGTATTCTTCCTTGTTCTACATCCTTGGGGAGGGAAATGACTGGTTGGTGGGGAGAAGGGTTGTGAAGTCACTGCCTGGGTCCTAAGTCTCTTCTCTGTTTCGAACACAGTAAACATCTGGATTTGGCAGCCTAGAATATGGCAAGTGATCCCACTTCACGACCTAGGCAGTCATATGTCAAGAATGGCGTGGAGAAATTGGCAGGCATCGCTAAGAGATGTCAATTTATTCCGTCCTGTTGACACAAAACGTAGCTGCCTGCCAGTCGATTGGCACGGGCAATGCTTCGCATTCTAGATTTACAGCGGATGCCTATTCACCGCGTGTTCGATCCCATCTAATGTTTCTCGTTTCCTTCATCAATATACTCTTTTTTTCAAGGCGCCGAATGACATGCCGTTACAAGCATATTTCAGCTTCTGCTGCCTACCTAGTTACCTCAACTTACTCGTACCAATCGACTGACCAACTATATCTCTAGAACTCAACTTCCTCGCCTGTAACTCCAAAACAAGCGGCTACTACGATCTGTACTTACAGACAGGAAGTGACGTTCCGAGTGGTGTGACCTGTAGCAATTACCAGACGATTCATACGCCTTGTTTGTGCTGAGATGCAGATGCCGGCGCAGTGTCAATTAACTCCTAAGATGAACTGATCTTCGCAGGGTTACGACTTGAATGGAGTGGTATTGGATGAAACGGAAGGGTAATGGACTCGAGGCGGGAACGAGAGGAAGGTCGATATAGGCTCGAGAGCGCGTTCCGCTGTATATACGAGCATTGAGCAAAGCTGTACATACCAAGAAGCTATGAGTAAAAGTGTACATATACACATTCCGTCCATAAATCTGTCCATTATGCATTAAACATTGCACATTCTTCTTAGCTCCTCTTCTCTGAGTCTTCCTCTCCTGTTCCACCTCGCCCTTCTCAATATCTCCCCTAAGGAACCACACTCCCTAGCCCCTCTCCCCTCAAATCCGTAAAGAAGCCCGCCCCCTTGACACTCTCCATATCCGGGCTCCCAGCCGCCGTAACGTTACACCTACTCACCAAATCCCCCGCCTCATCCATCTTCCCCTTCAAAAACTTCACATAATCGTTCATGCCGCAGCTTCGTCCTGGTCCATCCTGGCACGCTGGAACAGGGTAAACGGCATCGTTGAGGAGGATACGGATGTAGATGTCTTTGTTGGCTGGATCGGGTGTGGAAGTCGCTGTGGGAGTTGAGACGGAAGATGTCGACGAGCCAGTTGTTGACGTAGCAAGTGTGGTGGCCGAGGAGGAAGAGGTAGCAGTGGGAGTGGCAAGACACGAACAAGCCGACGAGACTCTACTTGCCAATCCCCCACAATTGCTCACGAAAGTTGGGAGTGGCAGACCCGTCGTAGCAGTGAAAGTCGGGCAGAAACTCTGCACTTGCGCCGACGCACCGATCATCTGGCGGAGACAGTTGTCGTGTGCGCAGTTTGGTGCGATGGTGTCCGTGGCGCGCTTTGCAATTTCTTCCTCTGCTCTGGCTCTGCTCTTAGAGGATGAAGCTGGGCAATTGAGTCGTTCCAAAGCGACGGTACCACGCATACTGACGAAATGACTCGCAATATACGTATATCCCTCCGGAATCTCAGTCGCGCCCAGCACAGTGGTGTTATCCCATACACCTGTAGCAGCACCCAGTTCAGTTGTCTGCCCATCATTGAAAAACGCCATGAGAATCTTTGGCAACTCAAAGCTCTCCCCAGCAGCATTCGTGCCATTGACACCGGGTCCCTTTGCCAACAGTCCAACGAGACTGTTAAGGTACGGAAGCATCATCTTGGAAGCGAGGTCGACGCCAGGCCCGATACCGTAATAGTAACGGAGGTCTTGAGCGTATTCATATTGCTTAAGTTCGGCGTCCGTGAAGATTGAGCAGAATGGGGACAGCGTTCCGGTGATCTGGGATTCGAAACCACAGAGATAAGGGAAGATGAAGACGTCCGAGTCAGTGAAGACCAAATCGCCTGTGATCAAAGCGTTGAGTCGCGCGGTGATAGGTGGGAGGAAGATGGATTTGTATGTTGTCACTTTTTGTATTGGTTAGTCTTGCACAGGTCTCGCGCAGCGAGGATTACGGGATTGAACAAGCTTACTGTAATCGCCGCCATTGCCGTCCACGAAGTTCGGGCAAAGGTTGCTTGGGGACAGCGAGTTGAACAGAGCATCCGGAGAAGCAGTAGCATTGACAGTAATGACTTGCCCCAGGTTCGTGGCAAGATGGCCCATGAAGCCTCTGACGAAGCTTTGAGCAGTTTGCACGACTCGTGCGTACAGGTTGGCCCAGACGATGAACTTGTCGCCGTAGGAGTACAGATTGGGGTATCTATCCACGGCAGTCAGTCAAGTGGTCATGAATAAGAAGGATGAGGTCTGACCTAGTTCTCAGCTGGTAACCCATATCATGAGCTTCCTTGTAACCAGTAGTACTCTCCTGAGCAATTTGCGCTGCAGGGTCGGTGAGAACTGGCTTCCAGGTATGGAAGAATGCCATGCTGCCAGTAGCTTGGAAGGTCGCGTTTTGTACCTGAATTGGTTGTCAATACCGGCATCGTAGACATATCCTCTCTTCCGACCTTCATGTGGTGAGAGGGATCATCAGTGACTAACCTTGTTGTAAAGTGCAGTCCACTCAGCATACGCCCCAGTGTCGGGGTATCTACTTCCGTGCCTCACACTGTACGCCACTTGCTCGACGGTACAGCCCTCAGGGACCTCATTGCTGATGCCGTTGATATTGGGGCCTATGTTCCATCAGCACTGTTCATCGCCCACCCTCATCCCTTCTACCTTTCCACTCTCACCCCACTCCCAAGGGCAGAACTATAAAATCCAAAGAAGCCGACTCACCAGCAAAATAAGGACTATTAGCCGCGAGCCACTGCAACGGCTCCTTTGCCGAGTCACTCGCTGGAAGCAAGATATCATTCGGCGGAGCGAGGAATATCTGACCATTGACATCTTGAATCCTAGCCGCGAGTAACAAAGCACCCGCGAACTTGAGGGAGCTGAGGACTGCCATTGTTGCTTCTTCTTCTGCTTCTGCTCTTCCTTTTTCCTATTGCCGGTCCAAGGAGTACAGTACCTTAGTCAAACAAAGACAAAAGACAACAGAGGTAAAGAACAGAAATTCAAAAGCTCAAAACCTTAACCAGGAAACCAGGCATACTTATAGCCATTCTCTAGGTCGTCCCAAGACCGAGGTGTCGGCACACAAACCGATTGGGGAACCACCACCGCTACCACGTTGTATGCTGCTATGCATTAACTTGACAGGAAGAGAAAGCCGCTAGACTCTTCTCCGCGTTCTTGTAGATCATTGATAGAGCACGTGGGTTGATGATCTGGTTGTCCGATGTGCGTGTGTTTATCGCTCGGAGATGATGCCCGCAAATTGCCGGGGGACCCATCCCCTGCCAAGATTTATCTCCACACTTCATATATCCTCGCTTTTGTGCTGGTGAAGGAGGCTGGTTTGCTCCACAACCGGGCAGGCCTTGCATGAGAAGCGGGTTTGCCAGATTGAAGAGTTCAGGACTAGGCAGGTGACGGATGTGATGCATCGTTACTAAGTTATTCAGTGACCACCTTTTCATTGATTTTGTAAAGAAATTGCTCGACTACGAATGAAAAGCATGCCGCAAAACATGGAAGGGACCGCAGTAGAAAAAAGTTTGTATGATTGAAGACCGATTAATTGATCGATAAACGACAACGTGTTGACCTATCCTCCAAGCAAAACAGCCAGCTAAGAACAAGCCAGATATCCGTTCTCTGAAAGAGACCACCCAATCGCTCGACCGCTACCAGAACTTTTCGGAATGTAAACACGTTGTAGGACAGGAAAACACGGGAAATGGCCCTGCTCGAGTCTTCTTCGTCTTGATCATATTCGTGAAGTTCGTGATGTACGCACAAATTGACTGTAGAACGCTGAGAGGGGTCAGCGCATATCTCGGGGAAGAACGTTGGAGCCGCGTACCTTAGAAGCACTTGCGGTGGACAATGGAAGGTCCACTCTCGTCGTACTCTTGCTTTGAGATCCACATTTGCTGGAAGGTAGAGAGGGAGGCGAGAATGGAACCACCGATCCAGACAGAGTACTTTCGCTCGGGTGGTGCGATGATCTTGACCTTCATGGAGGATGGTGCAAGAGCAGTGATTTCCTTTTGCATACGGTCGGAGATACCTGGGTACATGGTGGTTCCACCGGACTAGAATTGGTCAGTAAATTTCAAGATTCATCCGCAGAATCCATAACTTACCATGACGATGTTACCGTAGAGATCCTTACGGACATCAACATCACACTTCATGATGGAGTTAAAGGTTGTGACGTGGATACCACCAGACTCAAGACCCAATACAGATGGCTGGAACAGCGCCTCAGGAGCACGGAAACGCTCGTTACCAATGGTAATAACTTGTCCGTCAGGAAGCTCGTATGACTTCTCCAAGCTGGAGGACTGGCTGGCAGTCTGGATTTCTTGCTCGAAGTCAAGGGCGACGTAGCAGAGCTTCTCCTTGATATCACGGACGATTTCGCGCTCGGCAGTGGTGGAGAAAGTGTAACCACGCTCAGCCAAGATCTTCATGAGGTAATCGGTCAAATCACGACCAGCCATATCAACACGAGCAATGGCGTGAGGAAGAGAGAAACCCTCGTAGATGGGGACAACGTGAGTGACTCCATCACCGGAATCGAGAACGATACCAGTGGTACGTCCGGAAGCGTAGAGGGAGAGAACGGCTTGGATGGAGACGTAGAAGGCTGGTGCGTTAAATGTCTCGAAAACGATTTGGGTCATCTTCTCTCTGTTCGACTTTGGGTTGATTGGGGCTTCGGTAAGAAGAACTGGGTGCTCCTCTGGGGCTACACGCAGCTCGTTGTAGAAAGTGTGATGCCAGATCTTCTCCATATCGTCCCAGTTGGTAACAACACCGTGCTCAATGGGATATCTCAGGGTGAGAATACCACGCTTGGACTGTGCCTCATCACCAACGTAGGAGTCCTTTTGACCCATACCAATCATGATACTGCGGTATTTATTAGTTTCAAATTCTTCGTATATTGCCCGCCGAGGGGAAATAGCGGGGTTAGGAGGCCTTACCCATGGTGGCGAGGACGACCAACAATGGATGCTGTAATGGTTGTTAGCTATAGAGTCCTTCATTGCTGCTAGATCGCAATCGAGCAGAGGTAGATGAGTTGCGACCAGCGGTCATTGTAGCTGTTGGGATACTTACGGAACACAGCTCTGGGAGCATCATCACCGGCGAAACCGGCCTTGCACATTCCGGAACTACACAGCCCGTCAGTCACATCCCTCGACGGTGTATTATATTCGAGTATCGGGACTATCGGTCGAGGAGGCTCGATGAAAATGGAGCCCAGCGAATCATCCACAGCTAATTTCCAGACTTGGGGCCTCGAGGTGGTGGGAGCTTACCCATTGTCAATGACGAGAGCTGCGACTTCTTCTGTAGATAGCAAGGAGCATTAGCAAGTATTCAAGGAGATCCAGCTCGATGCGCTGAAGGTCTAATCGCGGCGTTGGGGATGGAAAGTCTGCTTACCCTCCATGGCTGCTGATTACGACTGAGCGTCAAATAAATGTGAGGGTTTGTGGGATGGCGGTGTGAGGTTCTCGCAACGATAAGGTCGAGAGAACAGAGAGTAGATGGTGAAGGACGACGAGGGGAGGCTCGTGGTCTGGGGTGGACTCGAAAGGATGTGGAAATTTCTTGACGAGGTTGAAGTGAAGTTGAAGTGGAGGAGAAGACAAGGACAAGTGCAAGCAAGCGGAGGACGATGCGATGTCACAACGAACGAACGAGGTCGGGTTGTGTGGGCCGCGACTGCTTGATCGGGGAAGGCGAAGCAGGCAGTTGATTGGAGGAGACAGTCTGCCGCTTTAAGGGTTCAGCAGAAGGATCTCGAAGTCTGGGCGAATGCAAGTGAATGGGGAAAGAGCGGCGACGGGGCTGGTGTACGAACAAGCTGTCCGTTGATGACAGTGGCTGGGAGGAATAATCAAGACTGGTTAGAGTACGTTCGGTTTGAAGTTCGGATTAGTTCCTGTCAAGACCGACTTATGTCGGCGTTGGATCTACTTCAAATAATGAGGTGGCTATGAAGGATTCCGGATGCTCATCCTCATGCTATGCTCAACAATATCCCAACCTAGCCAAGCCGAGACATATCCACTGCACACCGCAAGTCGAGCAGGCAGACCTGCAGACTGCAAACTGTAAAGACAGCCATTCTGAATCCCCTCAAATTTCAATTCTCACTCGGACGCCTGCAAGGCAACACCAAAAGAACTCCATGCTGTGTTCCTGTATCGCCGCCTAACGCGCGTCAAGCAACATACGTCGCCGCCCTTTCTACTATATTCACTCTGAGCCAAGCAGGCACTTGTGCTTGTCAGACACACAACCGCATCATCTCTCCTCCTCGGGTTTCCTTTGATGTAATATGGCTTGCGTAAGTATGCAAGGGCAGCACCAAAAGATTCTTCAACCCAACCTCAGCCACCGACGGGCCGGCTGGGCTGGGCTTTGGACTTCCGATTTCCCCATCGAATTGAAGACACCAAGTGTCTCCTACGGTGCCTCAGAGGCCAACTTGATGCAATTATGGAGGGGCAATCGTGGTGGGGTAAATCGCATCACTTGATTTGAGCCTGCAAAAACTATCAATGCATGAATTGAATCCGCCACATGAAACCTGGGATTGCCATGGTTTGGTATGATTGCTGTTCAATTAAGCTTCAAGGTTAGGAGATCGATAGTAAACATTTTGTACCATGGTTGAGCTGGGGAGCAGAATGATGATGTAGTGTCACGTGGTAGTACATCTAAATGCTGGTAGTCGTAGAAGTCAAGCAGAGAGGAACAATTCAGGAGTAATTCGTTGAAAATATGCTCAAGTACTTCGATTTCGAGACCGGCTAACAACTGAGAATTATACAACACTGGCCCAAGCAAGATCAAAATCAGCAGAAGGCCCTTCCTGCCTAGCAGCCTACTTCCAGTCAAGAGTTAAGTCGGATCATCTATTTTCCGCTCCGTACAAATTCGAAGCTTCCGGCGGCATCTCGAATCTTTTGAGATTCGAAATCTCGAATTTCACTAAGTCCAAACTACTATACACAGACTCGAGTCTTCTTATATTTCACCTCTCCAATACACTTTCGTGCACTCCAGAAGATACACTCTCTTAAAGCCTCCTCCCATTCACGAACCTCAATTCCTCACAATCTACCAAACAAAAATTACCCCTCCATCAAAACCAAACCTCACTTCACGACCACATTACACACCACCCTCACAATGGACCCCAACCTCCAATCCCTCCTAAAATGGAGCGTCGAAAACACCTCCACAGCCACACCCCCCTCAGCAGATGGCAGCACCCCCTCCTCGCGCCCGATCAACCCCGACGCCCTCAACGCCCTCTTCGGCGGCCCCTCGGACGCAGACCTAATGAACATGTCCATGTCCGCAATTCTATCAACAGACCCAGAAATCACTCTCGAAGACAAAATAACCGCCTTCGACAACTTCGAACAACTAATCGAGAATCTCGACAACGCCAACAACCTGACGCCTCTCTCCCTCTGGACACCCCTCCTCTCCTGCCTCACGCACTCCGAAGCTGAGATAAGGAAGATGGCGGCGTGGTGTGTGGGGACTGCGGTGCAGAATAATTTGAAGAGTCAGGAGAAGCTGGTTGAGGAGGGGGAGAAGGGTATCCCGGAGTTGGTGAGGGTTGCGAGGAGGGAGGGGGAGGTCGAGGGGGTGAGGAGGAAGGCGTGTTATGCGTTGAGTAGTGCGTGTAGGAATTTTCAGCCGGCGATGGATTTGCTGACGGGGGCGATGGGGGTGGAGAAGGTGGATGCGGGGGATATGGATGAGGTTGATGTGTTGATTGGGGGTTTGAGGGACGGGGTGAAGGCAAGTGGGAATGCTTGATTTGGACGGATAGATGGATGGATTACTTGATTGATTGCATCGGTGTGGCGTTTGGAGTTTGAGGGCAAAAGGTTGGGAGGATGTCTGTAAGGCCTGTCGCTGCTGAAGTGAGAATGTTGCTCAGGCATATTCCAGTCGTCCTGCTTCGAAGGTCATGAAATGGGACCTTAGTTGAGCCATTTGAGCTCCATATACCCAATATAAAAGCTTTGAACACGATCCATGGAGGAGACACAACTTTTCAATATTTTGCATGCCGTGCTGTGGTTCTTTATGAACTTTCTGTCATACAATGCGTTGATTTACAACTAGTATACATGGTGTACATTCTATCCGTACCTGTCTAGCTCCTCCCGGACCTCTAATCAATCAGCTTTCCATAAAATGGAACACCCATTGCAGTCATAAGTAATCTGGCATGTCTGTCCGAAGTAGCTGAGGTCTTGACTGTAACGTGGAATCCTGGAATGAGCTTTGGTGGGTACATCTTCATACATGATTAGCGTGTGAACTCGAAAAGCATGAATAGATCTTACATCGTAGTTGATCTCAACTTCTGGGAACAAAATTGCTCCCTCCCTTGTAAATCCCCAAGTAATATTTCCACTGCTGTCACCAGTGGATCCTACACCCCGTTAGCGAAGCATCTTAACTCAAGCACCGAAGCTAAAGCTTACCTTTCACACCCGGCCAGTCCTTAATCCTAGGAAACACCAAGTTTATACACTTATCCACAAACTCATATGCCTGATCCCCTCTCATCGTACATGTCAACGAAACTGGCATCTGCTCCCTGATCCCAAACTGAGAAACACTATGCTTCGCCTTATGCACCAACGGCTGCACTCCCGTGATAGCCTGCAACATCATACCCGCCACATGCAAATGCGACGAGTCGTCAATCGCGCCCTTTACCATACTATGCACAGTGACCTCCTCGATCTTCGGTATATTGCGGAAATCGATGTCCTTCTCCACGATGCGCAGCTTCTCTCCTGGGCCACGAGGTCCACGCTTCGGACGCCCCTTGTGGTATGGAGAGCTATCGTCCCATGTCCGTAGGCGGTCTGCTTTGGGGACTTTGACTGTTCCTGGTGGGGTGTGGACGTATGCAATGGTCATGAGATCTGGTGCGATCATGGCTTGGTAGGTCTGCTCAAAGCGACTGCTGTTGAAGGGGCCCGGGACGAACTCTCTGGAGGAGGGGTCTGATTTTGGAGGAGGTTGATGGGGATGTAGAGGGCCGCGATAATATCTTGGGGGTTTGAATTGGTAGCTATGAAGTGTTAGTAAATAAAGCTGAACATCTCTTCCTCCGCGCCATTGGGAACGTACCGACTGGCAGGAAGCTGTGTCCTTCTCCCCTGAGACCTCTTGATTGGATCATAGCTCTTTACTTTCTCATCCACAGCTCCATTGGACAATAGTGATGACTTGGACTCCAGGTCCTGGAAATCCTCAGATGTCTCCTTTGTCCCTACTTCCGTCGAAGCAAACCGTCTACAGCTTCGATTTATTGAGTTTGTGGCAGGTCTGGCATCTCTGGTCGTCAGCCTCCTTAGAGCAGACGGCAGCTCTCTCAAGGCCATTGCGACAGCTCGAGGTGTGGTATTCCTAATCGTCCAAAGATCTCCTGGACGTCTGTAAGTGAGGCATCAAATGGCGAGGCAGAAAAATAGTTGTGTCTAGCGGAGGTTTATGATTGGTTAGATCTTCTTCCGCTGGTGGTCTAATTACGTCGGGGCGACGGGCCCCTTTGATCGATCCGACAGGGATCTATCCGGTCCCCTGGACTCACGTCCACTCACTCACTTGCTCACTCAGTAGGGAACTTTCGTACTCGCCTCAACCTGGCTCGCATCCTGAATTCAATACGCCGACACTCACTGGATTGGAGTGGTGGGGTTGAAAGACCGACGCCTCTCCTCTTCCCTTCCAAAGTTGCTTGCCTACATCAAGAGTGACGACTCTGTCTTAGCATCTTCAAGTTCCACCGAATATCTACCTGGCATGGAAACGCTCTGAAAAGTTGAAAAGGAGAACCAAGCTGTTCTACTTCGACATCCTTCTGTGACCCCGCCATAAAGAACAGCGCAACACCCCACGAAAGTTGGAACGAACAACCCAGCCAAGACACAATTGTTCACCACTCGGCGGATCTCAGAGGACAGAAGCACCCAGACAAACATACACCATGAACATAAATCGTCTTATGAGCAGGCGGGACAAGGATGGAAGTTCGCATCGTCGAGAGAAGTCGCGCGACAAGAGCGCGGACAAGAGTACAGACAGAAAGGTAATGTAGCTGGAAAACCCCTCTATTTGGCCCCTTTACTGCTCATTGCTCATGCTGGATTTAAAGCCCCAGCATGCACATTCTTTCTCCTCTCTGTCAAAAGCATTTTCGAATTTAAACAGCAAAACGAGTCCGCTTGTTCGCATTTCGCAGATTGTTGTACAAGGCACTGGCGCTGACTTTGGTCCCCTCTTCCATTTACAGTCTCGACCTGTTTCTAGCGACGGACTCATGTCCATCTTCAAGCCGGATCCTCAGAAGAAAATCGAAAAGGAACATGCGAAGGAATATGCAAGCAAAGTACGAATTCCTGCCTCGTGTGCCACAGGGGGCGCATGCTGACTTGCAATTTCAGGTTCAAGCGGTCAAGCAGCGATTGAAGCAAGAAGGTCTCACAGACGTGAAGGAGGAACATATCAACTTTGCCCTGGGATCTCATAACGCCGATGGGAGTGTGGAGAAGGCTGTTCAAATGCTGCTCATATTTCAGAAGTCCTTGGAAGGAGTTATCAAGCCTTACAGTCCAGACGTATACATGCGAGGCGCAATAAACCGGAACGCTGTCACTTGCTATATCGACTCGCTGTTATTCGCAATGTTCGCCAGGCTGGACAGTTTTGAGCCCATCATACTTCGAGGGTTTGAGCAGGAACCGAAGCGTCGCCTTGCAGCAATCCTAAGAGTTTACGTCAATATGCTGCGGCAAGGGATACTGATTCACACTGATATCGTATGTTGGAGAGCTTTTTCGAGGCGCAAATTACTAACTGGCGTTGTAGACTGAGCAACTACAAAAGGCGTTGGCGGAGTGTGGCTGGGAAGAGGCCATAAGTCCTGACCAACAAGATGTTTCCGAGGCTTTCAACCAGCTTGCAAGTATTCTCGAGTTACCACTACTTTCATTGAAGGTGGATCTTTTCCACTTCGGCCGAGACGACGACCCAGATGATCACAAGGTCATCGAAGAGCGCCTACTTGATGTCGCAGTCCCTGACGAACCACCTGAAGGAAGGTCGCACGTTCGCTTGGAAGATTGTTTGGAGAACTATTTCAACAATCGGGTGCTTGTAATGAGACGACTAGAACGCTCAAACACAAATTCGTCCCTCAAACCTTCCAGTTCGCATTACGAGGAGAAGGGTGAGGCTTCAGCTTTACCGCATATCAATGTCAATGTCAACGAACTGAATTGGTCAACACCCGATACTCCCATTACCCCAGGTACACCCCTTACTCCTAATGGTAGCAGAGATACTGGTCGAGACCGTGCGACCAGCATAATTCGACATGTAATCATCCCAGAGGAGGGCGATTCAACCTTTTCATCTGAAGGTACAACTGTTGTGGAGGTTGATGGTAACGCTAGCATTGTGTCCGGTAGCGAATCATTGCGCAAAGGTTCCGTTCGAAAAGAGATCATGATGCCAGCGTGGCAATTTTTCAACCTAATACGTCCGTCACCATTTTTATTAGATATCTTACCATTTATTTACTATCCTTATGAAAGACATGTACTGATTGGAAATATAGCTTGGTCTACGGATAGTCAGACGAAGAGCGACGCTGCTGTTGCCGCTCATTTGAGGTCAAAACCGGTCCTTGGGATCTGCCTTAAAAGGTACGGATTCGACAAGGGCCAGCCGTTCCGAAAGAATACTCTCATCGATATTCCTCTGGATATCCGATTACCCCATTTCATCAACGACAATGGTGAAGTTGAAGAAGATGGTCCTTTGATCGGACAATTCAAGCTCTCTTTGCAATCAGTTGTTTGTCACCGCGGCAATTCGACCAATTCGGGGCATTACATCTCGTTCATCCGAGGGACGACTCCAATTGTCGATGGAGATTCTAGATCCAAAAGAAAGCTCAGCGATGCGAATCGACCCCCTCATTATTCAGAAGAGCGTTGGATCAAATCAGACGATCTTGCTTGTCCTCGGGTCGTAAATGTGGACATTGAGGAGGCTCTCAAAAACGAGATGCCTTACTTGCTTTTCTATCAAGTGCAGCCCTACGAGAACGTATCGCCGCCGCCAGGTCCTGAACTGGATGTCGAACCTCCTTCGTACACCGACACATCATTCAAGGTTAATCTCACCGAGAGCACACCGGTAGACAACCAACCAGGCTATTTTGATGGCGCCAGAGATGATCCTACTCCGAGTATTAGGGTCTCCAACGATCTCGAGCGGCCTCAGACCCCACGACGAAGCATTAATCTTCCAGATGACCGATCCGAATTTCGAAGAGGTAGTTTGGCTTTCACCGAGAACAGCATGGCAAGCACTTCCAGCAGCCTAGTCGGGACTTCTGCCCCAGTGACTCCTATCGAGGAGACAACCGCCCAAAGGATGTCACGAGCCGCCTCTCGCTTCGCAAAATTACCTAACAAAAGCCGGCCGACAAGTCAGTCTGGAGAGAACAGGGTGGAGAATCGCATCAGTGCCACGTTCTCGCGCCTCAACTTGATGAAGAGCAAGGAAGGGCTCAACAACCCCGAGAACGTCAGACACTCCATGAGTACTGGAGATGTCGCATCCGAGCCAAGGAAGTCGATCACCTTTGACGACGTCAACAATGAGTTCAATGCCCATGTCGCCGAAGGCCCTCCTATCATTGGACGTTCGAAGAGCAAGAAAGAGAAGAAGCGAGACAAGAGTAAGGGCCCCAATGAGAAGCTGGAAGGATCCCACCACCATCACGGCCACTCTCACAAGGAAAAGGGGAAGGGGAAAGTCAAAGACGGTATTCCGGATAGGGAATGTAACATCATGTAGATAGGCGGTGCTATTTCGCCAGTGTCCTTTGTATAAATATGGGAGGAGTTTACTTTGGCGATCCATATTCGGGCGCATTGCATGAGCGATCAGGATGGGACGGGCAAGAAAGCATGATAGTTCGAGCATGTTCATCATCAATTGGCGTTTTGGGTGCCTGCCCTCGAGCTAGGCTTTTCGATTTGGCGAGCGGGCGTTTGTGGAAAGTGTTAAGTTGCGTTCGATTAAGGGGCTGGGCGAGTTGGCGTTGAGACACCGATTGCGGACAAGGTGTCTTTCCACAGTGGGAGAGAAGGATACTTCATTCTCGAATGTAGGATTGGTTACAACATGAATACATCACACCATGAAGCACAGTCGGATGTAGTCTGAACACAAGAGACAGAGATATCTTGCCGTGCATCAACCTGCAACACCGAGTTACAACCGAGATTGCCAGACCGGCAAATCCTTCAAATTGTCTCTCTTCTCAGCGTCTAAGGATCACAAACTTGCCGCCATTATCGAGTCTCTATTCCAAGCCCTTGACAAAGTCAGCTGGTGTGGTCAATTCCCGTCTACATGACCAATCAAACCCGTTTCATTGCAAGACAGTGCTAAACATCAAGCCTCCTCCCCGAATTACCCCAAAATACACCGAATCGCAACACTTACCCCACATCCTCCACAAACGCCACAACTTTCTCCCCACTCTATAGTATGAAACTCTACTTGACCCCACCCATTCTCGAGGACTAGTACCTGAGCAGGGCATACAAGTAGGTAGAAGTGCTTTGCTTCAAACGCATAATCATTTCCTGCTTATTTGCACTCGTTCCTTTTCTGGTCTCTGATTGCCTTCTTCTCTCCTCCTATACAGAAATCGCAGAAGAGGAAGTATAAGTACGCAACGATGGCTCTCCTCATCTTCCTCCCTCTCCTCATCTTGTTCTGTCTCCCGCTCTACTACATCGTCCCAGCATTTCTTTCACCACTTCGACATGTGCCTGGACCTTTCTGGGCGAGGTTCACGCGGTTGTGGAAGTTGATTGAGATTTATGGTGGGCATTTTGAGAAGACAAATGTGGAGTTACACAGGAAATATGGTGAGCTCAGTTACTTTGTTGAAGGCAATTCTTAGGCGTGTGGTTTGTCTAGTGACTTTGTATGAATATTTGTGTTGAGAGCATGACGTGACGGCTGCGAAGAGTTGCGAACCTAAGAGATGCCGCAAAATTGCGTTGCTAATGTACTTTGTGTGGTGATACAGGTCCCATTGTTCGCATCGCCCCGGATGAATACAGTATCGACGATCCCGAAGCCACGAAGGAGATTTATGGTTTAGGAGGTAATTTCGTAAAGGTATGTTTTGTTCGCTCACCCACAAAGCAGAACTATTCGTCGCCAGTGTATAAGCTCACCAACATCATCTAGAGCTCTTGGTATATAGCCAGCAGTAACCCTGATCCCCACGCCACAGTAGATCTCTTCACAGATCTCGATCCAAAACGCCATGCAGCCAACAGGAGGAAAGTGGCCGCACTGTACTCGATGACAAACCTAGTGCAGATGGAGCCATTCGTTGATGAGTGCTCTGACTTGCTGGTAAAGAGGTTCAAGGAGTTTGCGCAAGCGGGGAGGCAGATGGACATGGGCCATTGGTTGCAATGTTATGCCTTTGATGTTATTGGGCACATCAGTGTAGCAAAGCGATTTGGCTTCCTCGACGCCGGCGAAGACATATCCAGCATGATATCCGCCATCGACGACTACCTCACCTACCTCACCCACGTCGGCGTCTTCTCCGAGTTCCACAGTACACTGTATGGTCTTCTCTCCCAATTCACCAAAGAGGACACTGGCATGTCGGCCATCGGTGCCTTCGCCCAAGCTCAACTTAGCAAACGGAAATTTGAAACTTCTCGGTCTGAAAAGAGAAGTTCTAATCAAGGCGACTTCATCACTAAGCTCCTCCAGTTGCACGAGGCTGACCCAAGTAAAGTCGATATGAAGGATGTGTTCTCCACGCTTCTGACCAATATTAGTGCTGGGTCGGATACCACGTCCATCAGTCTTGGCTCGGTGATCTACCATCTATGTCGATATCCATACGCTTTGGAGAATCTACGGAAGGAACTCGAGGACATGGAGAAAGCAGGCAGCATCTCCAATCCAGTGACGTTTGCACAGACACAGCAGATGCCGTATTTGCAGGCTGTGATCAAGGAGGCGTTGAGAATGCACCCGGCTACTGGGTTACCGCTTGGGAGAGTAGTTCCCAAGGGTGGGAAGGTTATCTCTGGGCAGATGTTTCCGGAAGGTGTAAGTCTAGAGAACATGTACCTTCTGAGAAATGTACTGATTTATGTGGCAGAGTGTGGTGGGCATCAACTCCTGGGTTGCACACGCCAACACCGATGTTTTTGGTCCCGATGCTGCAGTCTTTCGACCTGAGCGCTGGCTTGAGAGTAAAGAAAAGAGCACGATGCTGGATAAGTATTTCTTCAGCGTAAGCTTGATTCCCGTGAGAAATTCTGGTAGATTATTGACGGAGAACAGTTCGGCATGGGCTCCCGCACTTGCATAGGCAAGAATATCAGTCTCCTCGAGATGGCGAAACTCATTCCGCAGCTGTTGAGGGACTTCGATATAGAGCTTGCGAATCCAGATAAGGAGTGGAAGACAACGAATAAGTGGTTTGTGAAGCAAGGGGGCTTCTTTTGTAAGGTTAGGTTGAGATCGGCTGGCATTGAGAGTGCTGTTGTGGCGTAGGTCAGGCGAACAAACAGTCGGATGTTTAATGGAATGTTTTCAGATTGTCTCATTGTGACTTCGAACGCAGCATGTGAGAAATCAGAGACTCGATCTTCCTTGCAAGCCTTTGTTGATCGTTGCTTACCCTTACACTGTCTCGCCTCGCTTCCGCTCAGAAGGTCGCATAAGAGAGTCCTCGGTTCAGACTTAAATGGATGAACACACCCGTGGTGAGTCACCGGAGACGACCTCGTCAACAATTATAAATTAACACAACTATGCAAATTATACTTTGAAACTAGTAGTTGACTGATCCTTGGAAAATTTGCAATCGGGATTGACATTGGGCATCGGGAGACATTCGCCATTACTTGCCGTCTCCTCACTGCAACATCAAGACCCTGTCTTACCGAGCAATCTCCTTGAAGCATCTGGTGCAACTCTTCCGCAAGAGGGCGAAGGAAATCCTTCTCTTCCGTCATCAAGATGCAGGAAGACTCTGTCCAATTCTACGCTCATCCGCAAGAGCAAGCTCTCAAAACCTTCCTACCACTTCTCCGTCCTCACCTCCCAACCAGCAACCCACTCTTCAACCGACTCATCGCCCCTCACAACATCCCATCACGACACTGCCTCTTCGCAGCCACGTTTCCACCGTCAACTACAGACCCGTCCACAAGCTCACCACCCGAATCCTGGACCATTCTTTTCGCCGACCGCTCCCGACATCTCGAATCCCAAATCTGGCTCTTCAACCCCCTAATCACACAACCCCAGCTAATATCCACAAAACACCAAATTTTACTCACTCTCCACATACAAGCAGTCATCTCCTTCCACAAGAATATCCAAATCCCCCTCGCACCAGGCTGGCCCTTCTCACCCATCCTCAAATTTGGCTGTCTGCACGAAACCCTCGCCACAACCCTCCTCTCCATCGGCAACGCCAAAGATGCCGTTCGCAGACAAACAATTTGGAACTTATGGCTCGTTGAAACGGGTCCCGTCTCTGAGTTCGAGAAGAGGAGCTTACCGGAGGGGTTTTCGTTGGCGAGAGTCCCAGATGAGCAACTCGATCTCGTGATTTCGACGTCTTCAATCCCGAGACAGGCGGAAACGCTGAAGCAGCAACCAAGCGTCGGATTACTAGATGGAGAGGGCAAAATGGTAGCTTGGGGTTACATAGGTATCGATGCTAGTTTCGCTACGCTATATGTCTTACCAGGGCACAGAGGCAAAGGACTCGCGAAGTGCGTTGCTGTGGAACTGATTGGGAGGTTAGGGAGGGGAGAATTCGCGGACTTGGGGTTTGATGGAAGAAGTGGGTGGGTGCATTCGGATGTTTATGAGGGGAATGAGGGGAGTGAGAGGGTGATGAGGAGTCTTGGGGGAAGAGTGGAGAGCAGGAGTTTTTATGTTTGGATTGATTCGGAGATGTTCTAGATACAAAGAAAGAAGAAAGGCGTCTACGGCGTCTTGAGAACCTATGCTATGGGCATCAATTGTGATGCGTGAATCTGGACCATTGACATCCGTCCTTTCTTAACAATGGATCATACTGAATCCAAGGTATGCGATATGAATCAAATCCTACAACCCGTTTTCGCCAAATAACTTAATATGCTGGAACCACATGTTTCATTTTCGACTTCAACCCTTTCAGTATCCATTCCATTGCACTGATCCAGAAGCAGGAACACCGAATGGGAATAGAGGATAACCATTTGCAGCCCTTGCTTGGGTAGCATGACCACCATAGTTGTCGGTAGGGTATTGACCAAGCTCGTTGAGCAGAGCGGTGAAGTCCTCATCCTGAACATCCTGGGCTTGAGAATAGCTGGAGCCACTAGATGTGTTTGCAGAATGTGTCTGGGCCATGACAGGAGAGGACTGGCTGTATTGATTTCCGACATATTGATCGTGGCTTTGAGTGTTCGGCTGGTATGAGTTCTGGGCCTGAGGACACGATTGATTGAAGGACTCGAATTGACTCTCAGAGGCTTGGGGATAACTGGGGGCGTTTGGTTGATATGTGTTCTGGACCTGAGGAGCTGGCTCATCGAACCATTCGAATTGGCTTCTGATGTCTTGTGCAAGGCCGGGAGCATCAGAGCGATACGATTTCTCAGCCTGGGGTTCTGCTGAATTGAACTGGATTCCAAGACCTTGAACCGGTGTGTCCGCATCTGGCAACTTCGAACTTTCCACCTGCACCTCAGGAACGTACTCGATGAATTGAATGGGGCTGCCATCAGTCCGAGACTTCTTCGTGCCTTTTGCAGCCTTCACCTTGGGCTCCTTTCTTGTGCTTGGTCTTCGATAAGCCTGAATCTTGGTCTTCTTCTTTGGCACCTCCTCAGACTCATCGGCCTTGTCAGTTCTCTTGCGCTTCTGACTCTTCAAAGTAGCATCAATTTCTTGGATGCGCTCCTCGTTCTTGGTGATCTTGTCGAGAGTTGCTTGGGTATTGGCTTGTACGAGGGTGATTTGCTTTCGAAGATCTGCCATTTGCGCCTCGATTGAAAGAGCTGGCTCTTCAGGTTCTGCTTCGTCGACGGTGGCATCGTCGTCATCGTCGTCAAAGAACTTGGTGGTATCTTCTGTGATGAATCCTGCAGTGCTGGCAAATTCTGCTGGAAGGGAAAACTTTTCAGCGAAGACGTGTTGCAGGTGGCTCTCGGAGTGAGTGTGAAGGTTTGGATAGTAGCCCTGGTGTTGGTAGAATTGGGAGTTTTGCTGGTTCTCGGGAACGTAAGGTGGTTGTTGCAGATCAGTGTTATCGTAACAGACCTCGTCGCCGTACTGTTGGCTTCCCGAAGAGCAAGTTCTTGGCTGGCGGCTTCCTTTATAGAAGTGCCTAGAGTGCTGCTGATGTTCTGGAAGGTAGGACTCTGGTTGCAGCTTATACTCGTTAGCAGAGAGCTCGTCGCTTAGTCGAACTGTTGGAATGCGGTAGGTTCGTTGGTCATCATTCGCATCATTACTGGGCCCTTGATTCTGTTGATTTGTTAAACAGTGTGTTGTTGGCTGCTGCTGACTTCCTGGAAAGTAAGATTCTGGCTGGAGGTCATGCTTATCGAAGTAAGTCCCTTCGCTCTGTTCACTTGCTGGGGAGTAACGTTCAATGGGATGGAGAGATTGAGTTTCGTCTTGATCGTCCACAGCATCGGGTTGATTGGGTTCAATTGAACCACTTTCTGGTGAAGTTACCGACTGCTGTGTAGACTGGTGTTGAACTTGGCTGCTCATGGCACCGGCTTGAAGAAGCTGCCACAGCTCATTATCAGATGCCACTCCTTCAAAGCTAGTCCAATCGCCGACGGGAGAATCTGTGAAATTATAGATCGCATTGTTATCGAGAAAGTAGTCATCTAGGACTTGCGAGGTATGGGATGCGATGTCTTGATCGGCATAGACTTCGCCAATGACATCCTGAGAGGAATTCTCATTTGCTTGGTTAGTCGGGCTATCTGCCTCGTCGTCGGAATCAAAGGGAGTGGCTGAATCAGCAGATCCAGCTTTGGGAGAGTAAGTTGCTGTAGAGGTCGAAGTATCGAAGGCAGGCGAGTCCTTCTGGCCAGAAGCGGAAGGGGTAGCAACATCCAGTGGAGAATTGGTCTGTGCAGCAAGCAGATCGGGGTCTTGCTCAGCTGTGTCAGAGCCGGCAGCTGCTACGTATTCCTCTTCGGCGTGGAATGACTCTGACCGGACCTGAGGGGTTGCGCATGCAGAGGTATTGTTGAGGGTCTCGGGACTGCCGATTGAACTTGCCTTATGGCTTGCCATTTTCGCTTTTCCAATTGGATTTGCAAGTCGTAACTTTGTTGCAGGAAGGAAAGAAGTAAATTGAAAAAAGAATGAGAAATATGAAAAGAATTACTGTGTATGTGCTTCTTGCCAGACGCCATGCTGGTGCCATTGTTGTTCGCCCTTCGCAAACCACAATGCTACTGTAAGCGAGGGACCTCAATACTCAACACCTCGCTTCAGTGCTATTGTAGCACACCATTCTATTGTGAAGCGAGAAAGACCCGGCGCAACTATAGTACAGTGAGAACACCGAAAAGTTGTGCATCGAACAATCGATCTCGTGTATTGTGCTTCTCATTGAGACAATGCGGATTTGAACGATGACTCCTGTCTGGCGACATCGCGACTTCCATGATGATGCATGTCCCACGACACGTTGGTACCTCTAGAAAACTATCTTTCGGGCTTCCTGAAGCACACAGAAATAGATAGTAGGAATGATCACATGGTACTCTGAATGCTCTGGGTTAATGGGTCCATGAAAGGGAAGCATGGGACGTAGACAGGAAGAGCAACAGTACCCTCAACACTGGCGGACGGTGCCCATGATCAAGCGGCCACTTACATGCTACCCAGACCAATTTATAAGTCTCCAAAGCGTATATTCCGCGCATACATCAGGCTTGAATGTGCGGAAGAACCAATTTCGTAAGCTAGTTGTCTCCCAGTCTAAGAGGCAGGGCCGCACGACTTTGCATCTCTCTCTGCGATTTGTCTGTTCCCAAGCCAGTGAACGTTGACCAACATATGGCATCTCAACTTCCAGCTAAAAATACATCGCTTCCATGTGCATCAGAATGTATCTGCCGCAATTTGTTGAACCGGGTCGTGACAGCTGGCAATCATTCGTAATGATTGGAGAGGTAGGCCGCTCCCCAGCAGTACATTTCCGGCCTTGCAATTCTCCATATCGACCTTCAGTCCTCATGAATCAGGGATCAGAGCATATATCCGGACTGGATACAACTCTTTGGGCAGCCCCTTCTGAATCTCTGTTTTCTTGATCTTCAAGCCGGCTTTCTCGAAGATATCCCTGAATTTCTGATCACACCTATGCTTGCGTCAGTAAAATTCATCCCCTCACAAGTCCTACCAATTGCAAAGTACCCACCTCGTAACGCTGCTGTCTAGCTCATCAAACAAATCCTCTCCACTCGTGCTCAGGTTCTCCTTGACGACTATCAAGCCATCCACGTTAACCCCCTTCGCGCACTTCTCGAGGTAGGACTGCAATTGCAAGTCGGTCAGATGACCCAGACACCATTGGTTCCAGATGAGGTCGTATTTGGCGTCGGGGGACTGCTCTGGAGACCAGTCTTCTAGTCCGATGTTGAATATCTTACCGATGCCATCTTTGCCCATGAGGTTATCGGCGAATTTGGTTATTGGCTCGACGATGTCGACTGTGGTGGCAATGCCGAGGAGTAGACCTTCTGTGATTCTTCCAATGCTGTAGAGCCGATCAGCCCGGGCCCTTCTATATTTTGTGTGTTCGCGAATGAGTTTGGCATTGAGTAGTAGATTTGAGGAAAGGTGAGCGCGCCAAGCGAACTCAATGATACTCCACCAAATGCAAGAGGATTTCACCTACCCAGCACCACAATCTACAGCCCTTCCCAATTTCGTTGCGCTCTTCCCTCCCACCCCAAGCTTAGCCAGGAAGTTCTTAGACCCTTGCAAGTCCACCTTGGAGATGTACGGGAAACCTCCTAGCATGCCATTCACATCGGCATCGATGGACTCCCAGTATGTGAGGGCATTCTTGTGGTTGATATGTGCATCAGCCATTTTGTCTGGCTCTGAAGGTCTTAAAAAGCAATCATGAATGTCTCATTGTTCTGAGCGCTTACCACGATTTCATCTTCGAAAGAGCATTGCTTTAGGTGAAATGTGGTTCGAGATCTCTCGCTTAGTGCGGTAGCGCGAGGCTAAAACGGGTAAGGCCGAAAGTATCCTTTTGGAGCATATTCAAAGGACTTGAATGGGAATTTGGGCGAGAAGGCAGGAATAAAGTTATTATCGGTTACATTGATCTGCTTGGCAAGCTGAACAAGGTGCTTGGTAAACTCATTCACTACTACCGAATAAACGCCTGCCTTCCTATTCCTAAGCCTGGGCCCCATGCCATATGAGCATACAATATCCCAAATACGTTTCCAGTACTCCACCCAAACCATTTCATTGTTCTTCATCACTACTATCCACAATAAACCCCGCCTGTACCCTCCGCCTCGCCGGCCTCGCTACAGGAACAACATCTTCGTCCTCGTCCTCATCATCATCTATGACCATTGCAGAGGAGGTCTTGACCACTTCTGGCTCTGGAGAGGCAGGGCTGCCTTCCTTAGAGACTTTCCTTCTCTTTGCCTGCGAAGGTCTTGTGTGTGGACTTGACAGCGGCGTGTCTGTTGCATCATCTTCAGATTCAGCCAGGACATCATCTCTAGCAGCCGATGAAGATCTTGCGCTTGCCCGTCCTGCACCATCATCACTTTGCTCAGGGGAGCCGCTCATTCGGTCGTTCCGAGTACCACTCAAAATCAGATCGTCGTCTTCTTCGCTATCATTGGTAATAGCACTTGACTGCCTCTTTTTGCCAGCCTTTCCTTTCTTCTCCTTGCCAACATGAAGCAGGTCCTTCATCTTCTCGATATTATTCCTCTGCCGCATCCTTTCTTGCTCTTCGCGGAACAACTTATTCGTCTTCTCTCGAATTTCCTGTTCCTTGGCAAAGAAAGCCGCATCGGCGTCTTCATCGTCGTCGCTATCCACGACATACATCTCACTCTTAATCTTCCGGTTCTTTTCCAGCTCTCTCTGCCTCCGTGCTTCCGCGCGCGCGTTGAGCTGCTCTTCGGTGAGACCCTGGTCCTCCCCATCCTCGTCTTCCTCTGTGCCTTCCTTTCTCCTCAGTCTCCGCTTCTTTTTCAGCTCCTTTAGGGCATCTGATTTCCTGGCTGTGGGACCGCCAGGTTCGAAAAGCAATTCTTCCTCCTCATCATCGTCGTTACCGTCGTCGTCATCAAAAACCGCACGTTTGCGAGCGGCCGTGCTTGCTGACTTGCGCTTGATGAAATTCCCGGCCTCTTGCCCATCATCGAAAACGGGCGGGCTGAACTCGAATTTCTTGACTAGATCAAGAGCCTCCTTGAGCTGATCCGCTGATAAGCCGGACGGAATTGTCCAAGATCCTTCTGGGTCGTCCTCGTCGCCAATACGTCTGAATCCGACCAGGTTCATGAGAAGGCGCAGATGTCCATTCTTGAACATAGCAATTTTACGGGTGCTATTGTCAGGCTTAACCACTATAGAAATGTCAGCTCGGGTCGCGCCATATCAGCAAGGGGCAAACTCACAGATTGACGGGGGCGTGGGCCGTTCGATCTCAACTGCAGGCGTGTTATCGGCTTCCGAAGCTGGATCCTTCTCAACGGAAGGCAGAGCTGCATTCAAGCCCTCCCAGCTCCTACGCTCGCTCTCGGCCTCCACCAGTTGCGTCTTGACCCATTGGAGATGTTCTCCCTCATTCCTATCTAACATCGCACCCACGACGACTCCAATCTGATCTTCCCATTCCTTTCCTCCCTTGACCTCAAGTTCTGCAGCTGCCCTTGGCTTCGAAGCAACAGTCTGCTTTTCATATCCGAATTCAAGGTAGTGCGCAGTGCTGTTGATCTTGGAGAATAACATCTCGACCACCAGCTCGGGTCTCTCTTGGAGCTTCTTCGTACATTTCCGTATAATTTGCTTGACCAACTCGTCCCACTCCTTGAAAGAGCTAGATTGGGAGTCCAGACCTTCTGGACCTTTGATCATCTTGTGCAACAAAGCGATGATGTCAACTCTGAATAGCATGACACTCATCTCCTGCTTAAAGGCAACGCGGTAGAAGAATCGATGGCATCGCTTTAGTTGTGTTGATTTGAGGTCGTTGTAGTATGCCGTGAAAGTAACAAATGTGTCGATACATCCTTGGGTCACAAATCTTGCACTGAAGCGTTTGAAGTCGAATTTCCGTTCTCCCGACACTCGCTCAGCCCTCGCTTCATCTTCCCCATCCGACTCATCCACAATAGCATCATCCGCTCCGTCTTCACCAGCAGTTCGAGCAGCTTTCTTCTTGCGTCGTACTCTTCTCCGCGATCGCACTTGCATGTCGGTATTCTGTTTGGAGTATTGTTCCAAGATGCGCAGGTAGTTGTGTGCAAGCTCAGTACACGAATCAAGGTAGCCAAATCCTTGGTCTTTGTAGGTCCGGGTAATATTTGCAACTCTGTCGTGTGTCGTCTCCTCGTAGAATATACGGTTGAGAATATTCTCGGCAATTTCTTGGTCCTCCTCGAGAGGCGATTCGGACATCTCCTGAACAGTGAGGAGAATCTGGGTGAAGCACTTCATAGTTGCACTCAGATCTGCCCATGATTTGTTCTCATAGGTCAAGTCCATAGTTCTGTTCAAAGTGACAAACATTTCCTGGTTAAGGACGGTTGCCACCAGTGAGTAACTGTCCAGATCTTCAGGTGCAGTTGGCTTTTTTGAAGCTTCTTTGTTCCGCCTCCTGACTCTTTCTGCTTCCAGGAACCAGGACACTAGGAAGAAAAATTGCCTCGGATGATATTCCATTATGCGCTCCGCCTCTCGATCGATAGCTTTTCGGATATTGTTGAACAGCGGATTGAAGCCAGAATCTAGGAAATCTTCCACAAATGATCGAAGGTGCTTGTTCGCTTGTGCATTTAGCATGACCGGTGTATCGAAATCCAAGGGCCCGTTTTCGCCTTTTGGTGCTCTCCTTGGTGGCTTGAACTTCTTCGTGCTGTCCATCTTGGCTAGGGTCCGCGTACCATCCAGCAAAGCCGCCTGGCCAGAGATGGTGGTCATTTTGGCATCCTCTCTCTGCATCCACACCATGGTACCAAACCTGTTGTGTCTTGTTGGAGCATTTTTCTGGTATCCCCTCAGCATAGCAGCTTCCTTCTTCCTCAAGTTCGCTAATTCATTCATGTTGCTGTTGTCTGCTTTCCGTTCGTCCATGAACAATTTCTCGATATCGACACCTTTGATTAAGTGGAAAAGGATATCCAAAACCACAACATCCTGGGTGTTAAAATCCTCTCCCATCGTAGACGAGACTGTTAGCAGTAGGTGAAAGATATCCTGATAGTCGAAGGCAGCAATGGTCGCGGCTCTCGATATCTCGGCCTCGTCGCCGTCATATTGCACATTCGGAGGCGGTGCAATCTGTGCAATGTTTCGCAAGAAGTACAATAGCAACTTGATGATTCCTTCATCTCTAGTACTCCGGTCTCCCATATTCTCTGCCATTGACGGTAGCGCACATCTTACCGCCGTATGCAAAATCCTCGCTCCATCGAAGTTGATAATCGAACGCTTGTATCCGAGCTGGGCGATTTGCAGATAGGGAATGTGTCGGTGGTGGTTGACTGTCATCTCTTGTGTATTCCTCTCCAAGGGCCAAGTTAGAGGTACCAGTAGTTCCAGACATGCCAGGGCGATCTTCGACTTCAGTCTGTCCTCCGTAGCGTTTTCTTGCCATGCCGCGAGAATCTGAAGAAGATCCCCTCCAACGAGGTTCGATTCTGCTAGACATCGTGCAACGTCCAATCGATTCGCTTTTTCGTCGTAAAGTTTCAGCCATTTCTTTAAGTCGCGCAGACAGGCCAGCGCATCGTCTCCAAGTACATATCTTCCATCTTCGTCTGCACCACTTCCTCCTAACTAGACGCGTCTGTCAGTCCAATGCGTCAACACAACGCAGAAATTGTACCTACAGCGGTAACAAGACTCGAAACATACGCCCTGACCTCAGGGTCGACGACGTCTCGTTTTCCGTCAGCCAATTCCATAATGTGACGATGGTTGTTGAAATTGACCAAAAACTGTGTAAATACACAGAAACGGCTTTACGCGTCTCTGAAGTTCAGCGACGCGCACCCCTGTATGTCTTAGATTCTTTAGCGCTTCCGCCGACCGCATCTCTTGAGCCGAAGCTAAGCTCTAGAACCTCGGTAAGCTTATCTTGGGATATCAACATCCCTCCTTCGGCATCAGAAGCTTTCTTTCTCACATTTTTCGTCTGCACAACAGTCAATTGCCAAAATGATTACGCCTGTATTGAGAAGCAACTTGGCGCAGGGTCTCCGTCATGCGAGATGCTTCAGTTCAAGCCCGATGCTTGCGGCGCAAGAAGTTAAGAGGCTTGGTGTCGTAGGAGCTGGACAGATGGTATTTCCAATCTCAGCTTCTATTTCGTCGACTACACTTACTGATGGCATTCTAGGGCCTGGGAATAGCATTAGTAGCTGCGCAAAGGGCTGGAGTACCTGTCACATTAGTAGATACGAACCAGGCGTCAATAGATAAAGGTCTTGCCTTCGCCGGTTTGTGTTCCATTCCCCGATATCTCCTGAGAACCCCATTAAGACATTCCCTTTAGACAAATTACTTGCCAAAGACGTCTCGAAGCAACGCATCACACAGTCCGAGTCCGATACGATTCGCGAGCTCCTCAAGCCATCCACAACTATGGACTCCCTCTCCGAAGTAGACTTTGTCATCGAGGCCGTTCCCGAGATCCCTTCTCTAAAATTCAGCATCTTCTCCTCCCTGGCACAAATATGCCCTCCACATGCTATCCTAGCTACAAATACCTCCTCGATATCCATAACAAAGATTGCGGCTTCGACGACCAAGGATCCGACAGATACAAGTGCGAGCTCGAGGGTTATCTCCACACATTTCATGAACCCGGTGCCGATTCAGAAAGGCGTGGAGATTATTACGGGCTTACAAACCAGTCAATCGACTATTGATACGGCGATTGCGTTCTGTAAGGCGATGGGCAAGGTCCCTTCACAATCCGCGGATTCTCCAGGTTTCCTCGCGAACCGCATCTTGATGCCGTATATCAATGAGGCTATTATCTGCTTGGAGACGGGCGTAGGGAAGAGAGACGATATCGACGCAATCATGAAGAACGGAACGAATGTTCCTATGGGTCCATTGCAACTGGCAGATTTCATCGGCATTGATACATGTCTGGCTATCATGAAAGTGCTGCATGAAGAGACAGGAGATTCAAAATACAGACCTAGCGTATTATTGGGCAAGATGGTGGATGCGGGGTGGCTGGGCAAGAAGAGCGGGAAAGGGTAAGTTGACGGTCTGGTGGGGGGATTATGAGAAAGAATTTTACTGACCTCGATAGATTCTACGACTACTAGATCACTCCTGGAGGGATACATGTATAACAAAAAAAGGTTTATTAAGGTGGCCCAAGTACCCAACTAGCTACACCGTACATGGCTCCCCGTTCCTTCTACTATGACCAAGATTGATCATGAGACCTATCCAAAAGCCAGAAAAGATCCTCCTATTTGCCATTTCAGCCTTCACATTGGGTCGCAAACTCCAGCACACAATTTGAATCTCCTTATATCATCATCCCCTCACCATGCACACACCACTTCACTCACTCAAAATTTTCACCACTTGACTCACACCCAATCAATCACCAAAATCAAAAGATCAGTCAAATCAAATCAAGTTCATCCAAAAAGTATATAACTAGAAGAAGCAGTAGATCGCAGCAGTCCCAGGGTATTGGACACATCATCAAATTTGATCAGAACCAGAAGAAAAACAAGAATTTCGTAGCACGAAAAAAGGACTAAAACTATCTACAGATATAAAGGTAAAAAGGTTCGGAGCCCAAAAAAAAAGACACACACCATTGCCCTTGCAGACACCAGAAAGAAAAATCGGTCTTCGGGCCAGCCAGAAACATGTAGAGGCCAGCCCTGTAATCGAGGTTCTGAGGAGAGTGTGTGTGTAGTGGAGATGGTGGTGGTGTCTTGTAAAAGGAATGGTAAGGAAGCAAAAAATATACACAAAAATAGAGCCCAGATTTCCATCCACAGTCGAGCCGGCTCAGTACGTGACGTGAGGACGGCTCGAGATTTTCTCATTCGCAAGCAACTGGTGGCTCATTCCTTTCCCGCGTAGTAGAGGATAAGGACCGGGAGATGTTTTGCTTGCAAATAGGCTTATTACAACCAACTGCATCAATCAGGAGAAGAAGAATATAGAAGAGTGAAGAGAGACAAAGGTTGTCATCGTCGTCGAGTATGGTGATTTGAATCGAAGAAGGAAAGTGTTGGTTCAAAAAGCGTGAAGTAAGTCTCAGCAGCCCTTCCTTCTTGCTTCCCGCCTGGAGTGCAATCAGCTCTGAGATAGGCAAGGGGAAGTTAAGTGGAATCGATAGGCGACGGAATACTAGAACGCTGGTATTGGCGAAGTACTAGACTCCTCAACGACAAAAATATCGGTGACGGAGCGGCGAAGGTAATGATGTTTTGTGGTGCTGAGTATTGATTGGTTGGATTGCAGGTGTAAAGAAAACCTTGAAGTTGATGGCAGGTAGGCAAGTTGATATCAAAGTAAAACCGCCGACAATCGAAACGCCGAAGATTGATGCTTTCGTGACCAAGAAAAGAGATATTTGTCGTTGTTGGGATATAGCGCGAGAACAAAACACCCCCCTCATATCGATAAACAAAAGAATTTCGAGCAGTAGAGTAGAGCTGATAATGATAATTCGGAAGAAGCGAATTCGTGTGTAATCGTCAACGATTGGTCGGTTGCGGTGGAATCGGGGAAGGTGAACAAGGCATGAACGAAAACTCGCTTGGGTCTTGGCACTTCTAGGTTTTGTTCCACCGCACCCTTGGGGTCACCTTGTCAGGTTCGTCATTTCTATGGACTCTCGAAAGTCCCGGGCATCTCAAAGCTTCTCTTTCGCTTCTGTCCAGTCTCATACTCTACTGGCCTCAGATATGATGTATCCTCGTTATTTCTCACTTGTTGTTGCTGCTGCTGGTCGTCGACTTGATTTTGGCCCTGGTTGTTGTGATCTCCATTGCTTTGGCCCTGTCCGAAGTCTCGATCATTGTGTTGGGCACGAACAGGACTGAGATTCGAATTGTAAGCGTTTGAGAAGTCTTGTGGTGGAGCCATAGGGGCAGAAAGTTGCGGGATGTTGTAGTCCCGGTTTCCATGTGTTCCATCGACGGGAGTCCGCGGCAGAGAGAAATCCACGGGCGCGGTTAAAGGCGCGCTTGCATAGCCGCCAGTGAAAGCATGAGCGAAAGAGCTGCTGCGAGGAGTAATGCCGTGTGGTGAGTGGTTCTGATTTGGCATGGCGCGGTATTGGTTTCTGAGGTCCAGGCCGGGTGGGAAAGCTGCCGACGATGCACGGAGACGCGACATCGAAGAGGTAGAAGCGCCGTGCGACGGTGGATATGTCATGTGAGTCGGTGAGCTTTGGATGTTCGAGTCTGTGAGCATGTTAGCACGTGGGATCTTCGTCAGGGGCTGAAACCCGTTTTGGATTTGGATTTGGGACGAACTTGAGTATGAGTTCCCATCGTACTGGTGCGCATTAACGGCGCTATTGCTCATTTGCTCCGGTTGATACACAGACTGCTGGCGACCGCTCAATTGAGGACTAGGCTGCCCCGTTTGGTAACTATTGTAGTCTAGTGTTTCCCCTTTCCATGACATGCTGGATCTCAAGGGAGACTGAATAGTATCAGATCTCGCTCTTGACATCGTTTCGCGCAGCTGCAATGGTTGAAGTGGGCGAACGTGCTGTCTCGAGTGAGAAAGCGCTTGATAGCTGTTCTGGCGATCAAACGGGTTCGAACTTCGAGGTCCTGTGCTCATCGGACTCGAGAGGTGGCTCGAGTAGTATCTGTCTTGAGAATTCAATGATAAAGGAGAGAGGATATCCGGAGAGCCCATCGATCCTCCAGCAAATCCAACATGGCCAAAAGCTGGGCTGAGACCAGTAGGCGACATATGGTCCTCATTCTCGCTCCTTCTCATTGTATCCACCATGAGTGGTCGCATCATATGGTCGGCATATCCTGGAACGAAGTCGACAGGCGATTGCATTGGAGTTCCAACACCATGAACAGCGCCGTAGGGCGAGTGCAGGGCTTGCACGTTGTCAAAATCATCTGGAACAGCACGCATCTTCATCATGCGCTCCCGGTCGTCCGCTGTTAGTCGCTTTATCTTCGCGCGTCTGTTCTGCGTCAGTCTATCGTCTAAAGCGCGAGTAATGCTTCACCTACCGGTTTTGGAACCAAACTTGGACCTGTCGAGGGCTCAAGCCAGGGATCTCCCGCGAGAGCCTTTCTCGGTGAGCGGCATCAGGATGCGCCTGCTTTGCAAATTCACTCATCAAAAATCGAGTTTGTTGATGTGTAAGTCTGGTGAATGGTCAGGTTATGATCCCGAACCAAAAAAAAACAGGTGTGGTCTTACCTGAATCTCTTCATCTTTCTACGCTCCGCCCGACGCTCAGCAGCTGTTTGCGGCGGAGCACCCTCCTCAACTTCTGCATCAATCATATCATCGTCATCATCAAGCTCGTCATCTTCGTCTTTGATATCCCCTTCGGCGTCTCCGCTTTCATTGTTGGCTAGTGTGCCTTGATGTCCTGGTGCGCTTGAGGCGGAGCTCAGTGGGTTCGATCCAAGAGACCCAAGAAACAACGCTGTAGACTCGGTGGAAACGAGAGAATCATCGCGAGTCTGGTTGTTTGCTGGATGATTGCAGTCCCCAGGAGCGGAATCTGGCCGTTCTATGATTGGTGATGGCTGTTGACTTTCTTGTCTTAATGGCCCAAGACTATGTCTGTGCTCCAACGCCGGCCTTTCGCTTCCTGTATGTTGAATCTGATTGTTGTCTGTTATATTCGAGGTGCTCGTTTGGTCGTATGATGGCTGTAGTAAGCCATTGTCACCAGGAAGAGGGAAAGTTGAGTACTGTTCTCGCCAGTCTGGCTGCGCTGGCAATGGATCAAAGTTCGACATGCGGGGAGACGCGACGTTTTGATATAAAGCCTCGAGCTTGCTGGAAGACCAAGTGTTCCGTCCTGAATCGAATGGCCGTGTGACAAGCATTGAGAGAAGGATTTGCGGCTTCTGCTTATGCAACAAGTCGTGGACGGTTGTGACCCAGTTGTAAAGAACTGAAAGCTCGGGTTTCCGGTCGAGGCTGAAAGGAGGCCAGCGAGTTTTGATGTCTCGAGCCTTGGAATGAACGAAAGTGAGGGCTGCTGAGAAGAATGGCTGATCACTGACCAGAGGAGAACATATGGCCTATCGAAGGCAGGTTTGGTTGTGTAATCGAAGCCTGCCGAGAAAAGATGAACGAAGGGTGGTGGTGAAGTTTTTCTGAAGTTCGGAGAAGTGTAGAAGTATGAAAGCTGATCGTCCCAACGCAGTAATTTGGATTCGATCCCTAAGTAGATAAGGCTGTCCAGATCCCTCCACGGTGGGATCTATGGTGGATCAGACTGACAGACTTTCGGACTCTGGGCGTGCTTCAGAACGCGTATTGTAGCCGAAAAGGGTCGATACGTTGGGGGTGAGAGTTCACAGACCACACGTCTATATTTGAGATGAAGCGGCGGGGCAAGTTCTGGTCAAGGATGACTTGAGTTCTTAAACAGTTGTGGCGAGTGTCCTGCGTCGTCCAAATGAAGGGTAAATTGCTTGCTGGCTTTATGACGTGCGGCGAAGTCCGTTTTGGGAATCTTGAAGATCCTGAGCAGAGGGGAACAGGATCCGCTGCCAGCTTGATTTTCCACGTTCGATCGACGAGCGTCGGATGATATAGTGCAAGATTGAAGGGAGTTGATCTGATGCCTGGCTTATGATCACCATTAAAACAAGGGCACTGGACCCGAGAAGCGCCCTGGAGCCCTCGACCAGATTCTTTTGAACTAGCAAGCCGGCCCCTGCTTATGCAGACAAGGAGAGAAGCGTACCGCTGCTGAGAAATATCAGTAGTCTCTAGACCTCCTCGTACAGCAACAAGTCAGGCGCGGTTCCACACCCGGAGAATTTCTGCTGCTGAGGAAGATGAGTACAGGGCCTGCACGGTGACCCCTGGGACTTGTGTGAGAATTCGCAGCTCAAACTTCAGACGACAGGGCAAATCACTACGCACGTCCAGAAACGGTTGTATTTGGGGCGTTTGGCGGGGGAGCCCAGGTGAGAAACGGTAGCAGCATGTCACGCATGAAAAGCTACCTCTTGAATTCGAGTAAACTCTGGACTTAGCCACACAAGAGAAAATGATATTCAGACAAGACGAGAGAGGGGCTACCCGGCTCAATGACTAGCGCGATGTGGCAGCCCTTGTCGCTGGTGTGGGGAACAATAAATGGTCGAGGAGGAAGCTCGAAGACAAGCAGCCACACGGAAAAGGCTCTATCGAGAACGTTGCAGGGAAAGATGAGCTGTGTGACTGGGGGAGGCCTGGTGCCGGCTCTATCGTCCGATGCTGGAGGTAGAAAGCCGCCAAAATGGACCAACAGCAACATGCGAGCAAAGTAGGTTCAGGGGAGGGGAGGACTTGTTCGCGAGGTGCATCGATCTCGATTACCCTGGTACTGCAGTAGGTACTAGATAGTACATCGAACAGCTACTTGACATTAGTAGGTACAGTAGCTTACCGGACTGCACTGATGAAGGACGTTGACGTGTTACAAAACACGCAGTCGAAGCGAAGGGACATGATCGAGGACGGCCAGCCCAAGTCTAGCTCTCGGCTTCCGGGCGCCATCCATTGGACTCCAAAGACTGCGAGGCTGTTCTTCTACGGGTCAATGCATAGCCGTTGTCACAACGAGTGGGTAGGTTGGGTAGGGATGGCAGTGCCAAGAGGATGCTAGGTGAAGGACAGCGGCAGGGGAGAGCAACGGGCAGGGACAGGGAACAAGGACAGGGAATAAACGCAGGCGCAGGGAGTTCACTGCTCAAAATGTCTTCGAGAACGATTCGATTCATATCGACTCGACAACGTGACATCCCTACCCGAACTAACCTGACTGCCATCTCATCGTCGGGATCACTTCGTCGGGGATGATGGTGGGATGGGAGGGACGACTCTCAGACAGCCCAGCTCCCAGAATGGTATATCATGGATTCAAAATGCGAGTCGAGTCCGGCACGGAGCCGAAAAAGCCCTAAGCATCTCCAGTATGTCGGTCGAGACAAAGCACGCCAGCAGAACTGATGTTATTGACGAAGCTTGCTGACACATGTTCCTTGCGGAGCAGAAACAGGAACAGGACAGGTAGGGAAATGGCCTCGGTTACACCACGTCCTTACTCGCTCGCTGGCTGGCTGGATGTTGCCAGCAGACAATCCTTAATCCTGTCATCCTGGGGATAAATTGTCTGGAGTAATGCACAATGCACTGGGTGCCGTGCATATCCTCGGAGGAGTGCGGTACGATAGAATTCGATAGGGTACTTGTAAGCAGGCAGATCAGAGCCAGGCGAGCCAGAAGACACCACCTGCAACCATCAGGCTGCACTGAACAGCAGGCTATCTTCCATGGAAGTTTCCAAGAGTCTTCTGTCACCGGTGACCAGGCTGCAGCAGTGCGATAGCCTTGGACAGAAATTGGAGTGTTGTGCTATGGCAGTTGTGGACATTGTGGTGTGGTCAGAGTGGGTGTGGGGGTGCACTACAGTGCATGCCTGCATCAATACAAGTATCTGGCTGGGCTGGGCTGGGCTGGGAGTCTGGGACACTAGCTCTCGCAACAACGGCCATAGAAGGACTAGAAGCAAGCCATAGAATGCTTAGGCCTGAAGATGCTGCTGGTCTGTTCTCACCAGTTCAACTCGGTTCTGCGGTAGAGGAGATGAAGTGATGTGAGGTGGGTGCTGGTGCTGGTGCTGCCCCTCATGTCCCTGTTGTTCCGGACGGAGGACGTCTCTTCTGTTACTCTGATGGGCCGAACTGGCGCCCGTCGACGGCTCGGTTTCATGACAGCTGGGTTGGCATGGACATGAGGCGAGACTAGAGCGACAACCCACAGCTAGACGTGAGCTAGATGCTGTTTGGGTAGGTGGGGCCTTAAGCGACCCTGAGACGAGACGGCATGGCTTGGTGGGCACTGGGCAACCAGAACAGAGCCAGCCTGGTGGTGCTACAAGCTAGAGGGGACTTGACCATGGTACCTCCGTAACTCAGTATTAGGCCTTGTCCTTGTATAAACTCTCATATTCGAGGTCTGAAGTTGTCTCTCGCATCGTCATCGCAACTTCGCAACATCTGTTGCCCTACCGGCTCATCTTGCACCGAGTACCAAGACCTACTCCATCTGCTTAGAACGTCCACAAGATAAAGTACAGTATCATACACAGGATGACTTGTGCTTGTTCTGTGTCGTTCCGTTCTGTTCTGTTTTGTTTCTATTGTGTTCGCTTGTCAAATCTTCTCAGAGTTCTTGCGAGCATAATACGCCCTTTTTCAATATCATGTCTGGAGGTAAAAGCAAATTCTGATATGCTTCACGGAAGTTTCTACGGAGGCACTGTGCCTGGACTGATCACTGATCAAGTTCGCAGTCTCGCAGATCTGCACAGAGTCCGTACATACGAGTACCGAGGCGCCGCACCCGTACTCTGCTAGTTCAAACGCCTAGCGACAGGGACTTGCTGGTCCACTGGCGATAGACTTCAGATGAGATCGTCTGTGCGGTGAGCACCATGATTTCCAGCCCATCACCCATCCCTCCCGCGCCCCTCTTCACACCACCGCAATCCCGAACATCAGATATCGGTCAAAGACTTCCCTGTCGCGCCGTCCGTGGGAGCTTAGATTTGCATTGCACCACACGGCACCAGACCAGACTTCAAGGGAACACAACGATTCCCAACTGGCCGGTCCGTCGCCCCGGGGCCCGGATTCTACTGTATTGGTAGGTAACCTCTGCACGACAATGCAAGCCTACCTTCCAGTGCAAAAGTCACTCGACAATTCTACGAGTAAGCGAGTCTCCAGTGACATCTGGCATCGTGAAAGTTACATCCGGTACGGCTGCTGTGTACAACTGCTCTGGCTGGCTGGCTGGCTGGCGGACGGAGATCATCTCGTCCGTTCTGGTGTTCTTCCCCCGCTAAAAGTCATGATTCGACGTACCTGACGCACGAAACCCTGAGCCTTGTCGCTCAAGATCAAATTTGCAGGGCTGATTCTGGACACCCCAAGAGGATCTGATGCCAGGATCTTGACGACGGGCTGCGGAAGAGAGTAGCAGCGATGAGACCGACCGAAATGTTGCCTCTGCCAGCGTAATCTTGGAGCCTCCGACCTCATCTCTCCCAGCGTGTCAGAACGTACTCACTCGCCCGACCCGAGAATAAGTCCTGGAATGGACCCAGCACAGATTTTGGCCTTTGCTTTCGCAATTACCTTTTCCTCGTCACGTTCACCGTCCGGTGTCGTAGTCGCATAGGGCTGAGACGGATCAGAGACACGAATTGTTCCATTGCTTAAAATGGGCACAAATGCATAAGAGAGTGCATAAATGTTCCTCTACCAGGTCAAGAAACCTCGCAACGAGATCGCGATATTCCTCGAATCGCCTGTGAGGACTTCTTGGCAGGCTCGAAATAGGATGCGGAGGCTACATTTCTTGGAAGCACAACATATAGTTACGATTCGCTGCACCCGCGAATTTCTGTTTTCGAGGAGAAAAGCTACGGAGTGCAAACAGTGTACGAGAAAGAAGACTGTGCACTGTGCAGATTCACAAAGAAAGAACGAAATGCAGGTGGTAGACGGTGGATTTTGCTAGAGGGAGTAAGTACTCTCGTACTCTCATCACCGCATACAGAGATTTGGCAGTGCTGCAGGAACACAGGTACGGGAAATTCTTGAAACGGCACGGCTGCTGCAATTCTCCCGTGAGTCGGATGGGTGGATTGGAGTGGGGTGGGGTGGACTGTGTCTTGGTTCACCTGCAGCAAAACTCAGAGCAGTGGGGGGATTGATCCTGAGGCCACTCAGCCGATTTCCGAAATGCAGTGGATGAGGGGACATCACAGGGAGTGGAACGAGGGGCACGCACCGCATCGCTTCATTGATTATCATCACTTCATCACCACGATGACCTTCCTATCGACACTTCCTCTTCTGGCAGCCCTTTCTGAATCACACTATTCAAAAATCCATTTTCCCCCCTCTTATCCCTTGTCCAAACGATGTCGGCTCGCAACCGGCAATAGCGCTTTCGGTTAGCTGAAAAGCGGTTGTGTTTGGCAGCATCGTAGCATGCATATCTCTACTTCAACACACTCTAACCGCAGAGGAACTAGCAGCGTCGTACACATGCACAGCACCTATCTCAGCCGCTGGATGAATCGATCTGTAGAATCTACCGGCATTCCTCGACTTCTGCTCAGTGCTCATACAGCAGCCACTATTTTCTATAATGCTACCTCGCTTGCCGATGCCGCAGCTGCTTGTAGCGAACAAGCCGGTCAACTTGGTGGTAAGCTGGTCGACAACAGCATCGCACGATGCTGGGCATGAGCTTGCTCCTCCATCCAGCGTGACGGTGAGACTTCGTCCACTTATCCTCTTGTATACGTACCGAGTCGGGAACGGCCGTCTTAGAAGCGGACCTGGCGTCTATCCACCGGGCAAAACACGCAAAGAAGGCAGGTGAAGACGAGAAGGTGGAGAATGATCTCCGCAAATCCGAGAACATGTTCTTCTTCTTCTAGCAATTGTAACGACGTCTCACCAGCCAACCCCATTTCCTCAAACTGCCTATCACAGCAACAGTCAGTCCACTTCAGTGCATCACCAAGGCAGTGAGTCGCAACCACATGACGAGTTGTTGTTTTCAAAGTCCGAGAATCTGACGTGTGAGCCATCCATCATCGATTCATCGCATCCCCAGCCCCCATCTTTTCAGTTCTTATTCACTGTCCACCACACTCGCATTAGCTCCAGCAAGCACATCAGCCAAATTATTTGGCGAGTTCTGCATGATGCAGCGGACCAGTGGAAAGTCAGTCTGTTGGCTTTGCGGAGCGGTTTAGCCGTGACTTGGTACGCAGATGAGGGGTGCATAGCTCGCTTAAGCCCTGGTGCTGCTCAATGCTCATCTTAAGAAAGACCAAGTCTTAACGCAATCCTTGTATACGACCCTGTACCTGGCTGTCAACCTGCCTCCGTGCGTCGATCAGTGTCCTCGATGAGCGCGCCACAGCAGCCACGAGGTGACAGTGATCCCAGCGCCGCCAGTCAGTTCAGAGGTACCGGCCCAGTCTAACCACGTGAAAACCAACTTGACGCTATCAGGACTTTCAAGCCACACGATACGAGTCTGCCAGACCTGCATGCAGATTATCAACATCTTCCAGACCTGCAATTTCCATTGCCGTATGACTTCTGTGCTTCTCTGCAACCTTGAGATCACATTGCATTCCTGCATGAGCATCGAGCACATAAGCTTCCCCAGTCCCTCACCTCGTTTGGACGATGTTGATCCTGATCCTGATCCTGTTAGTTCTCATTTTGACATGTCGCAGTGCCTTCCCTCCTTTTTTTTTCCTGTCATGTGTGTTCGGGAGGTTGGAGCATCCGCTGGGCGGAAGTTGGGATTCCGTTGACAACCGCGACAGCCTCTCGACCTATGACAAGCTCGCGAGCCGGCACTTGGGGGCGTTAATCTATTTTATATTAACTGAGCGGTCTCATAAGATTAAGGTACAATATCACGCAGCATACAAGCTGCGTACCTGGTTGTCCTGCCAGGTAGGCATTTTCTAGATGCTGTCCGACTGGTAGTTTTTCTCCGAGTAGCATCCATCTAATCTCTCTAGGGCTGCCTGGCTTTGGCTACTTGACTGACCGACTGTTTCCAACAACCTGAAACTCAGAATCAACGACAAGTCATCAGATGGAGGCGCTTGCGTAAGTGGGGATTGTCTTGGCAGCCGCGTAGAAGCTCGGTTTGGAGTTTGAAGAAACGGGTTTTGTGGACCGTGGCCGACGAGAATGAGGTAAGCCCGATCCTAGATGTTGTTTTTCAAGACTGACTGTTGACTGATGCTTGTATCAGGGGGCGGCGAACATCTAGACGCGCATCCCTTCTTCCCACGTGTTTCAAGCGCATGCGGCTGGATCTAGGTGGACGACTGGGTCTGTTTACTAGGTGAGTGGACTCATGGTGGTCCTAGATTTCATTTCCTCGGATGTTGTGGCATCTCGTCACAACATTCTCCTTCAAGATACATTTCCTCTCCCTGGCCCTGGTCCCTTGCAAAAGACTCTGTTTTCAAGATTCAAGAAAGATAAGACTTTTCCACTGTTCCATACAACTAAGATTAGATGGAACGGTCTAGCTACTTGGCATTTCTGGTAGCTGTAAGGTTCGCCGGTAATTCGATCTCGGGAATCAAGTAGGTTCAGACCTTCCTTGGATTCCCTTACAGAATTGACCTCGTCATAGCACCTAGCAGAAACGTTCATCCCAGATTACCAATTCTTGGTATAGACATCCCAGCTCAACGACGGTCATGACCAGCAAGTTTTCTTGGAAACGGCCTCAGCCTCAACGTTTACATGTCTGATCTCGACGATACCCTCAGTCAGCTACTCAAGCTCTCGGAGGCGCCGACACTCACTGGGTCCGGAAGTCTGGCACGATTTGTGTTCTCAAAACTAATCAAGATGGGACGACTTCGGTGTCGTGTCAAAGTCTAAAAAAATCTTCCCACATTGCGAAACAAAAGTTTGTCGAGCATGGGACGACATTTGGACTTGATTAGACCACCTGACCAAAGGCTTCCAAAACAACCATCTTTGCAGAAATCGCAAGAACGTTCGATCTCGTTCCCAGCATACGAGCCTTCACTTGATTTTGAACTCCTTTTAACGCATTCGGATATGCAGCCATATCTCGGAGATCGTCGTCAACTTTCTCCAACTACACATTTTGACTCCTGGTTTGAGAAACCTCTCGATATCGAAGTCTCATGATGTCCACAGTACTATTGATTCTATTTTCAAGAGTTTCAATATTTCAATATCGAGCATTACCCCACTTTCCCCACGTCTGCAGCGTGACCTTCCCAATTGGGGGCTGCAATAAACAAACTGCGCCAACCTAGCCAATCAAGCGGGATTTTGCCGAGCCTGCTATATGAAATCAATATCAAACTCCCGGCGACTGCATCTCGACCCAATCCACAACATCTAAAGCTGTTCCCCAGATCTATCTTGTCAATTTATTTGCTATCCCATGTCTTTCAAGCTATTCCCACTGTCATTAGTTTCTGTCCCACCTTGCACGGCACAGCGTCCAACCTGTCACCCAACCCACGTCAAGCCACGCGCGCGTCGTCAAGGCACATAACGTGCCGTTGACATAGCCAAGGTGGTTAGAAGTACCGGTACAAGTTTCTATACCGCAGCGTCTATTCAGCCGCCGGCAACGGCCATGTACACACACATATCAGCCATGCCTTGTAAGGTCCAGGTCATGCCACACCGGCGGTATCGTCGTCAACAATCAAAACCAGACTTGGCAGCGCCTCAAACCCCATCTAATTCCCTCACTCACATCACTTTCTTTGCAATCTGGGAAGTCGGCATCCGGCTCCCTCTCACTCACTCAACAAGCACTTCCCTCCTCTCCCCGACCGTGTCTCTGACCCGAAGTCCCCAACCTCCTCCTTCTCTTCGTCCGTATTTGTCATTCCAGTCATCCATTCGGTCGCCTGATATTGACCTCCCCTCTATCTCCCACAACTCAACAATCTAGACTTCATCTCCACGCTCTCAAAGCAGAACCCACCCTTCGAGCTTCCGGGGTTCTTCGCGGAAAATAAAGTGTCGTACATGAATTTCATCAAACCAAGAAAGATCCTTCCAACGAACGGAGGGTCCCTACCCTCCCTCCCTTTCGGAGAATAATTCATCGCGTTCCTGACCCCCTTCCTACTTCCTGCCAAACAGAACCACGTTGCCGCCCAAGCTTTTCTCATATATTGCGTTCGTTATATGTAAACCCATGATATCCTGCCTACCGGGTCCAACCTACTCTATTGTGATCTCCGCTAGATGGGGTAGCTAGCCCTACCTACTTTACGTGCCCGGTGTCCATCGTTTCTATTCCATCTATCTTCCCGTTGTTATATGGCCTTTCATTAACCTTAAAACCCTCCCCGTTGCCAACATGGACATTGCTCAGGTAGCCCGGGGTCCTATAGCTTGTATTTCTTTTCTTTTCTTTTCTTTCCTTGCTAAATGCCCTGCCTTGCACGGCGCCGATTCCTCCGTCAATTCCGCCCTGTAATGTCTCTAGTCTCTCGTCTCTTTCTCCACGATCTACCCGGTCACGGCACGTAAGATGTTCCTGTTCCTGCCGCCTCGTCTCTTCGTATCTCGTTCAAAAGTCCGGGGTAGCGAACCAGCTAGCTAGATACCTTGTGACGGACAGACCAAGACTTGATCAGTTAGTCAGTAAGCCTTGCCGTCAGCCAGCCAGGCAGTCCATCACTCAGTCATTCAGTCGGGACTGGAAAAGCAAACCCGGGGGTCCGTATAGCCGCGCATGCCATAGCATAGCGTGCCAAAGCAAGCTTGATTCTTTTGCATTGTGGATTGATCAGGAAGCCCGAGGACATATAGCTTCGTGGGACTGGGGTATCGATAAGTCTATTGAATCTCGAAGTCCATGGGCATCCACATCGAATCACCACAACGTACCCCATCACACATGTGACTCTCCCCTTGCGAGCAAACTCTTGGAACGAAAATTAGGATGATGCCTTTCATTTCACTTCTTGATATGGCTGTCGTATATCTTAGCTTGTTCTAGTCCTCGAGTGATCATCAAGTGAAGTGAGGTGAAGTGAAGGGAAAGTCCCGCGATTCTGTCGGGTCTATGGTTACCAACGGCATATTCCTACTCGCACTACTGCCATGTCATGCTATGCCATGCCATGCAAGCAGCACGCTTACAGTAGTGCAGCACACGGCTGCACCATGCGTATATCAGACAGATCAGACGAGGGGCATGGCTTTCAGCGCACCTTTCATTCACTCATTCACTCACCAAGTCTTGAACTGACCAGCAAGAAAGCAAGGCAGCCGGCCCGTCCTTCCAATAGGAGGCTTGAAGTACTGTTCCCCGACAGATAACTCAGATTAACTCTCGCTGACAGCTCACCACTCACAGGCGTAGAATGCGGGCGAGCGAAGAACGCGCTGGAAATCGAAAACCATGGAATGAAGGATAGCGACGACCACTTCTGGTTTGGTCCCCGCGTCTTTCTTGTACCTGGATGCAGGTGCGGTACATGATTCTGATGCTATACCAGCCAGCGATACCATCCACTTGTCCGCCAGCTGTGCAGCTAGGTGGAGTCATAGGAGTGTTTCGAGACCCGCGTTGGTACTTGGTATGGTACTATTGTTCATAACACATGCCAGATTAGAGTTCATGCTGCGATGTGATGCGATCGATGTAGCGCAGCTGATGTGCATATTTTTCTCTCCGTGAATATTCCGCTCGCTATCAAGACAAGCTCAACTCACTAAAGCATGGCAATCTGTCCTCTTCCTTGTATTTACTTCCAATACCTGGTCTGAATTGGATAGCAAGAGTAGAACATCAATATCAATATCACAGTGGGAGACTGGAGGCGGCCGAGACCGAGAGTATAGCCAGGCACGGCCAGCCAAGTCAAGCTTGAAATATCGAATCTTGGTGAAGAAACATGCGAGATGTGTGGAACTGGACCGCACATTACATTGCAGACTGCTGCAATAGCAACGAAAATAAGATCTCGAGTCACGACTGATTCCCGCTTTCTGCGGCTGGTTGGACGAGCATCGCCGAGCCATGAGGGGAACACACGGCAGAGGAACTTGGAAGGACATGGTAAGCAAGCGGGTTGGTTGCAGAAGTGAGGGGTAAGGCGCACTGGTGAGGGGAAGATTTCGAACGATGCATGGAACGAATGAAGAATGGAAGGGCGGCGAGAGGAGTGGCCGGAACGGCACACAGGACAGCGCAGCGTTGCACGACGTCCACGTGAACTCTAGGCAGGTACGGAGCCATGACCAGTAGCATGCATTGCGGAGTTAATGAAAGTGGTGTTTCTCACATGTCAAGTTGATTTGTATGTTTGGGAAGTGCTGGCCTGGTAAGTGTTTCTACGTAGTATTCCCTCATTTACTTGCGACTTATCAACGGTCTGGACTTCAATTGAACGAGCTGGTGTGTTGGCCCGGATGTACTGGATATCGCATAGTGCTTTTGATGAGGAGAGCGTGTTCTTTTGATGGCGAGCGCGTTTCGTGCATACTTTTATCCGTACGGCCCGTCTCTTGCTTCGTGTGTTTTGGGAAGGGGTGAGGCGGACACAAAGGTTGATTGCGAGGCTGCACGAGATTCTTGGACATTCTTATCCTGGGTAACTTGACGCGAGATTTGCATTGGTCTGTTCATGAATGTGTGTCTATGTCTTGTTGACGCTGTTTTGCAGAAATACGTTGGTGTTTTGGTGGAAGTGTGGCTGGTGGGAGTTATTTCTGTGACGGGAAGAGCGCGAGATGTGTTTGATCCTGATTTTGGCTTACGTTTCTATTCTGGTCACGAGGGGAATTGGATGAATGGGTTGAATTTTGGGTTGTCGAGATGCCGGCGTCACTCAGTCATCGATGCTGGGGAAGTGTGAAGATGAGAGCTTCCAATGGAGACTCCACGCATCTTGCCCATGGCAAGAAAAGTAGAACCCGGAAATACCATGATCTAATACACCTTCTCTATTTCAAAGAAAGCTTTGCGTTTTCCCTTCATATGAAATCATGTCTTGGTCATTTGGTCGCGAGTAATCAAGTTCTCCAAGCCGACAACGTTATAAAGTGTATCCATATTGATAGAGGTCACCCCTCTTACCAACATCAGTTCTTGAAAGACGCCAACAGCTCTAAAAACGTTTGATCTATTGAGTTAACTGTGTCTGATGTAGGCTCCGTCGCCTCTTGAGAATTTTATGAACTCTTCGTCCATTCACATCAATCGAAAAAGAAATGTCGTTAAGCGAGAAATCCCCGAAGGCGATCAAAACAAGCCAGACACATTCCAAAAGAATTTGGATGAAGACAAGAATCATCTTCCAGACTGATCCCAACAGCTCGTTATTGTTATCAAGTGCAGGAGCGTTGGAGAAGAAGCATTGTACCAATATCTTGAGCTTGCAAACTTCATGGTTTCCAAGATGCCGTTGAGCCGTTAAATTGAAGCACTTTCAGTATTGATCAATTCATATGCTCCGTAGTACTGCAGATTATCTGTCATAGATAGCATATATTCGAATTTTATACAAGTTACCAAGAAGATCTCAGTTCTTTGATTCTTAAAGTACTGACGTCTCTCATCTCTCTTCGCCGCTTGCCATTAAGCTATTTTCCTGTTGGAAACCAAACCTACACTGCCTCGTTCGGATCCATCTGCAAGCACTTCTGCACTTCGTCCATTGAACTATCAACGGTTCTGACAACAGTACAGGAATTTGGATCAAGCCATGCTTCTTGCCTCCATGTCGCCAATCGAGATTCGTCGAAATCCATAGCCCCCCGAGGACAAAATGCTTAATAATGCTTCGAGTAATCCGCCGAATGCATGGAGGCGGGAAACTTCCAAGTTCATAGAGCAAACTCGGATTCAACGCGGATGAATAGCCCTCCCATTCGTCTCACATATCGGAATTGGAAGACATCTACAGAGAGAGAAGCCCAAGAAGGGACGCCAGTAATGCGGAAAAGCGTCATTATCAACCAAATTTTCGGCAGACTTGCTCTCTCGCTGGGCCACTTTGGAGAAGCTGAATGTGCGTTGAGAGCGCTTTTTATTACGATACATACCTAGGTACTGGGGATAAGGAGAAGCTGCACCCGGTAGAGAGAGAGCGAGTGAGGTGTTGAGTCTGGTTACGTCCTTCCTCGTTCCCAAAACGGAAGGCAGCCCCCTCCCGCACCTCTCTCACCTGGCAACACCGAACCCTCATCTGCCTACCACACTCATCTACCCCAATAAGCAGAACCCCTCCACCCAAAACATACACAGCTGCAGCTCTAATAGCGCAGCGGGCGTACATCCGCCCAACCACTATCCCACCATACAGCCCTCTCCAAGATCGAGAACCTCTGACCGGGCATCAGTCATCGTGACTGTGTACAAGTCCCAAGTTCACTCTTCACTGAGACTAGAACTTTGCATCACTATCTGTGTATGTGGTCGATTCTCTCTAGTACTTCGGTATGATCTGACAACTGTGGATAGAAAACGTCTCTCCTCTTCTTAGGAAGTGGATGAGTCTGTAGAGTCTCCGTGATGATGGAGATGCCCCTCTGGCGAGAAATCGATGAGGGATGATTCCGAGAGCGATCGTGACATTGCATGATTTTTTTTGGGACTTTTGGCTTTTGACGAGATGATTCGGGCCGAGGTTTGTAAAGGAGGCAGCGGGGTGTGAAGAGAAGGGGAGGAAGTTGGCATGTAGTTCCTACCGGTTTTGGGAAGGAGCCGCGACGGAGAGCTGCCAGTGCGTGATTCGCTGTTTGTGCTGTAGAGTTGACAGTGTCAACATACCTCACTAAGCGCGATGAGTCACGGAGACTCTAAGAAGCTCAACTACACACAATATAGATCTCGAAAGCATGTCCTCGCAGTCTGGTGCCCGAGTACTTTTTCACCCGCCGAGTTCAACGTCCCGAATATAAGACAGAATACGAACGTGCTTCATGCAAGCCTTGTATGTTGCTCTGCCTCTGTGAAGGGGAAAACGCTTGAAATTGATTAAAATGATGGTGCTAATAAATATGGGAAAGGAAATGACATCTGCACCACGAACGGCTGGTACTGACTCCAAGGCAACTTGGCATCATCAGCATTATCTTGATCTCAAATAACCTTGATGAATTTTGCAAATGACTTTCCTTCCCTCACACCCAGAAGAGCAGGGCTAAAGGTAATGGTATCATTCATTCTGTTGCTATACCTACAATCTACCGCCGTTGCCGCCTGCTCAAGAATCAAATTGGTGTACAGACACGCCCTCCAACCCCTCATACCAAAACCCGAAGTCCAAAACCATGGCACAAATACATGCGATCCATCTGTCCCAAGAAGGTGACAACACCAAGGTAGACATACCATTCCAAAAACCAATGCTCAAAAGACCACGCTACTTTCCGAATACAAACTCCCTCATACTCCCTCCCTGTTCAACCCCACAACTTTTGACTGATCTAATGATATCCGTTCGTCTTCGCACTGCTGGCACCCGTACTTGCCCTGTTCGGACTCCTCCCGTTAGGGAGATCCGAGAGAGCAGTATGCTCCTCTTCTTCCTCAGGGCCACCAAGTAGTCCATCCATAAAGCTGATATAATCATACTGCGGCATGCCTCTATCTTCTTGGAGATCAGGACCCTTATGCAGTGGGACGAACTGTGTCAGTTTCTCAATAACATCGTCTGGCACAAGACTATGTCTCAGATCCATCTCCGTGACGTAGGGTTTGCCATCTGCAACTTCGCGGAAACTCTGGAAGACTTGCTCGGCTGTGTTTTGATCCTCGGTCACGTCGACCATGAAGCGGATGAATTGTTCGAAGGTCACGTAGTCCCGCCCGTTGGAAGTCTCGAGGAAGTAGTCGTGCATTTCGTCTTCACTGAATACGAGACCGAGGGATGCGAGAGCGGCGCTGAATTCGAGTTCTTGGAGACTGTTGGTGACGTCTCGGTCGAAATGTCGGAATACACTTTCGAATTCTTCGAGTTGGATGGGTGTCAGGTTCGTCATATTACGGGCAACAACTTGGTTGTCCAGGAAGGCAAGTTTCTTGGAAACAGAGTTCTTGACCAGGCTGAGTTCGTAACATAACTCGTCGTAGGTATATGTTGTGAAGTCATTCTCTTCGATATTGGCTTCTTCGCACTTTCGATCCACCTCTTCAATCTTCTCTAGGTACTGGTTCATGGGAGATAAGTTCTCATTTAGTCGTCGGACGTGCGTCAGTTGGTCTTCGACGTCTCCTTCGAGACCAGAGATCGCTAACTGCATGGTATTAAGGGCGAGAGCAAAATCATTGGCCTTGTCTGCGAAGGACTTCCGCAGTGCGTTCTTAATGCTAGAGAAATTTTAGCTGAAGCCTTCAGATAATGGAAGAAAACACTCACTCTCTGATGGTCTCGTTAATCAGTTGTCCCCTTGCCATTTCTGATCTCATCAAGCTCGCCCATTCGTCGTCCAACACACTTAATCTCAGCTCTGCTGGTGGATCGTATGGTCGTAACCGATATGTGCTCATTTTCGTTTTGATATTACCCAGCAGCGCAGCCAAATCACTCTTTTCCGCCACCCATTCCCTCTTCTTCCCCCTCTTGTATGCACTAAATTCCGTTGACTGCTTCTTCGCATCAACGTATGTGCCCTCAAACTTTGCTCCTTCCCACCTCAATCCCTGTTCATGGATCTGCTTCAGGAGTGCCCTCATCCTTCTCTCGTAGTTACTTTGCATCTCCCAAGCGCCTTGCATGTTGTTGACGAACTTCTCAACTCGTCGACCTGCATTCTCGACCTTCTCCATCTGCGAAAAGGCATGGAACCAGTATGCAATGTATGTCATCAAACTGCGCTCATCTGGTTTGGCAACATCGCAGACATCCTCCACATCCAGCAGGTCGGGGATCCCAATTTCAGCCTTTGCAATATCGAATGCTAACTGCATGTTTCCGCGGTGGTCGTTCTTGTCCAATGCATCATAGTCTATCAAATCTGGTCTGTGGATGTCCAGAAGAGCACAAAATGCCAGGCCATCATTCCAACTGTCCGTGAAGTTCCGTACGTCGACTTCGTCGTAACATGCCGTTTTCCTTTGACACCAGAGAAGTAGACCCTCTTTTGCAGTCATGCCCTCTTCGTTGATATCCGAAATTGTAAAGCGTAGAATCAGGGTCCATATCAGACCAAGTATGATCTTTCTGTTCCCGTCGACCACATCCTCAGCACCAATGTTTGTCATTTGTATGCCTCGAGATTTTATAAAGTCCAGTGATAAGTTCGCATTTTCAAATCGTTGTACGCGGAGTTTGGGCTTCGCTGCATATCGACCCAGGGATTCGTTCGAAAGGCATTCGAGGAGGTGGATTAGAATGACCTGGAGGAGATTTGATTAGCAGAAGTTCTCCTGCAGAGAAGAGAGTTTCTTACTCCATCGCTGAGATCCTTCACAAGATCTACCACAGCCAATTCTCTTGGTTCGATTTTGGTATTCAACCTGTATACTAGTCAGCAAACACAGCCTTGTAACCTGTCACTTTATTTCAGGCCTACCATTTCGTAAATGTCTTCTGCTGAACAGTAATCCATTGTTGCTGCTCCGCAAATGCCATCTTCACAAGTGCCTGTTCATGCGGCGGTTCAATGGCCTTCAATCCGTGATCTGCTGGTAAACTGGAAGTCTGTCTGAATCCCCGCCCTTTCTTTCGACCCAGTAAATCGTCTTCTTTTCCGGTAGTTGTAGCACTGCGTTGGAGACGAGTAGTGAACTGTTTAGAGCGATTGGCTTCTTTCTGCTGTGACGAGCGATCGCGACGTGCTTTGATACTTGGTGGTGGTGATGGTGGAAATGCAGGTGTGACGACGCTCTTGTTTACTTGTTCAGGGGTTGCGGGCGGCTCCGCACTGCTGGTCGGGCAACCAGCCTTGCCATCATCCGATGCTGGGGGTGTGATCGCCCCTTCGCGAGCCCCTGAAAACCCATTCATCGTCGACATTGGCATCGACATTGTCCAAAATCAACAAATCAACCACAAACTTCGCTTTCTGGTATCTTTATGTCTCTTCCTCAAACTCTATACTCTACTCAACTACCTAGATGTTGGGCCATTAGACTATTTAAGAGGATGCAAGAAATCTCCCTTCTCTAAGCAGGGTGATGCATGTGGGGTGTCGTCCTCGAATGCATAATGAAACAAATCTTTCCTCGTCGCATCGAGCCCTCCGCCACTGAGCTTCCGAAGCTCATCAACTCCCAAAATCGGTACCCGTCGCCAGTGTATCATCGAATCCATGCCGAAAATCATGATCGCCTCCCCATTTCCCCTTCCTGCACAGAAGATCTCAGGAGATCCTTTTGAAGCCAAGATGGGTCCACCGACCTGATAAATCACTTAGTCCCGAGGCATAATAGAGTGTCTCTTATGAGGATACTTGTTACCATTTATATGATACAAAGTACGTCTTCGCTTCCCCTATTTCTGCAAATACCCAAGATGATCGTGTAGGAGGCCAGGTATGTTCAGGGAGTGCTTGCATAAGACTCCCAGGCGTTTGGAAACACTTTACCCAGCTGCCATCCCAACACGCGACGCGTTGCATAGCCCAGTCCACGATATCCCCTGATAGTCTTTCTATTTCCTCAATTCAGGGGTCCAGAGGATCTGGTTTTGAAGACGAGATCAGCAATTCGAGTCGCTTCAGATCTACCTTTTCGGATGACACAAGACTTTGTGTCGAGCGTAAGTGTGGCGGTGTCAAAACAAGCGCTCCAATAAGCCTCAATATCTTTGAATCTGCAGAAGAAGGAAGGTATCCGAAGAACTGCTAGTTGGTGGAAACTTCAAGTCACTACATGTTGCAATGTTGTGTTGGTATCGAAAGTCCGAAGGCGCCTCTGTAGAGCATCGCTTCGAAAGATCGAGCTAGGCTATTTTTGACATCGGAACATTTTCATTCTGCAATCCATTGCGGATGTACGAATTTAACCAAATTTAGAAGCAATATGTCACATTTCGACCTGGACACTTCAGATTGTTTAAGCTTGGTCCAAGGCTTTGCGATGGTCATCCTCAAAGCTGTTGCTTTTCACTGCTTATCGATATTCTCTTGGATACCTATTACGAATAGCAATTTAAAACATAGACACCATAACTTCAGGAAGCCGTGAATTCCGATTTTGTTCCTTGACAACACTCCACCTGTCCTCATATGTAACGCGGGTATGGTCACGTGATATGCACAACCTCAAAATTGGGAATATCGTCTGCATCGTGCTCGTGTCGTCCTGAAAACAATTAACATCGAAAAATGTCCACCGATTCAACAGCGACCCTCAGAGCTCTAGACGAGGGCTACGAAGCTACTCAGTCACTCACCTTACCATATAGAGGACCTGCACCCAGCACGAAACCTCTCAAGGCGGCCTCGCAAAAATTCGCGAACAGTTCCAACATCCTTGTTGACCCAACTAAAATCTTCCGAACGCATGTCATTACTACGTACAAGACAGATCGACTAGGATCAAAATCGTGGAGCTGTCAAGCCTGTGGGAAGGGCGCGACCAAGGTCTACCATTCAGCCGCATCACTTCTGTCGCCACTTGGATCCAGCCTGGTTGATGAGCTCATCTTCACGTGCAATGCGCCACGGTGTAGCAACTATGGATCAGATCTCGCGGATCACTTTGGAAGGTACCAGATCCCAGAGGCAACAGCGACGAGTTGCGAGAACTGTGATAGAAAGTCGAATGTGAAGCTCTGTAGTGGATGTACATTCTCATGTAAGCTAATATTCTCCACATACGAACAAGGAATCGCTCACAAAGTATTTCAGATGGATCTAGGACTGGAAGAAGCAACATGATCGGCCACCAAAAGAAACCCAGAAATCGCCGAGCAAAGAGCCAGCAAGGTCTCAGAAATCGGCAGCTTGATCCCATTGTGGCGGAGCAGCTTCTCCTAGAATCCGGCAGATTCTCCAACAATGACGAACGCGACTTACCTTGATGGTACGAATTTATTATGGCTAACGATTGATGTATGGACGAGTTCAGTGCTACCACTGGGGTTGTGGACGACGTTGTTTTGATGGAGTAGCGTGGTCGAAGAAGGATACAATTTCCATGTCCTATCATTTCGATATGACTTTGGAAATCAGGTTTCTCCAAAAATTCGTGAGCACGTATGTGGACTATCGATTCGGCATTTTTCGGAGTTATGGAAGAATGGATACGGCATCACTCATGTCTCGAATGGCTTTCAGTTATCCAGGCTGGTATCCTTTTAACACCAGCGAGTGTGTATTTCGGGTCAGATCGTTTGGCATTGGCTATCACAGATATTCACTACAGATTGAAAGCAGATAATGAAGTATTCCCCGCAATCCACAATTACTTTGACACGATCTGTCGTTCAGTCACCGCCTGAGCTGCCTCACAAACTCTTGCAGAACGAAAATCCAAGCACCCGTCGTGTGAACCCCATTCACATTGACCACAAGCCCATTACGTTGCCTTCCGAGTCAGTGAAGTAAGCGACAAAGCCCATGTTGTTGGGAAGTTGGACCTTCGGGCTTTGTAACATCCAGTAAGTCAGCCACGTTCCCTCGAACAAATCCACAGCTAACTCACATATAAAGCTTCCCCCCTGCCTCTTCAACCTTCTTCAAGCTCTCATCGACACTATCCACTGTGACCGTGTTTCTCACAGACAGCTTCTTCTTCTTCTCGTCATTGTTTGGATGCAGAGCAGCAGAGAGGAAGTCCTCAGGCTCGACCTTGACAAATCCTCCGTTAGTGTGGCCTTTGTTGAACATAACAAACGTTGGTGAGCCGTTAGCGTCGAGCATGGGGGGCATGCCATCGTATGTCCACTGCTGGTGGTTAGCGTACGTGTCGAGAACTTGGATGAGGCAGGAGAAAAGAAGGAGGAGAAGCTTACGCCGAAGACGTCCGAATAGAATTTCTGCACGCGGGACATGTCGGTCGCTGGGATTTCGGTCCAGGTTATGGAGCCGGTCTAAATGTTGTCAGAGATGAACGAGACATTGCAGGTGAGGTTTTATTACAACGGGACGCTTGTCTGTGCATGACTCGGAGGCCATTGTGCGATATCTTCTGATCGTGGAATTTTGAAGTATAGTCGATTGAGTTCACGATGTTGTATTTGACAATCAGATGAGGAACAGAGGATCAAAGTACACTGGATGTAAACCAGACCTGGAGCTTGCTTATATCTTTCCCAGAGCGAACACCTAGGAATCTTCGGTCTCAAAATTACCCCGCGTCTTATTCCACGAAATCTCGATATCACTTGTCATGAATTTCAGAGAAAGCTATGCCTTGCTCCTTTGTTTGGTATATCCTTGGCTTCTATCGTCAATTGGTCAATGGCTCGGTGCTGCCTGGAACTTAGCAAGCCACGCACATGATTCCGCGACACTGGTCGCGTTGAAGGGATGCAGAAACACGGTGAGGAGAATTGATGCATAGATTTCTTGGCTGGGCTGATCAGTAATCAGGTTCATTTCACCACCATTTGTTTTGCTGTGTCACACCAAGCTCGCCCACTTTGACAATTGAAGCGGGGTTACGGACGTACGACCACAACCCCGGAGATGAGGACGGCATGTTGCGTTAAGATATCTATTAGTGCGTTCAACACGGGACGACCTTCCAGTCATCAGATACGGCAGACCAGCTCATTCCTTTGTCTTCTCGAAAGCCACAATCTGCTCAGTAGCTGCCTTGACGGACTCCTCGAAAGGAGTGAAGCCCGGCTTCCCGAACTTCTTCAACACTGCAGCGGCACTTTCATTGGTTACAGTGCTCAGATCACGACCTGCATCTGGAAGATCACCCATGAATTTCCGCTCAGGATACAACTTTCGGAACACAGCTAGCATTTCATTCCAGGTATACGGTTCGGCATAGCCAAAGAGACGCTGGTTCTCGACTGCTGTATCGAGCAGAGCTCCAATATGAAGACGCGAACAGTCAATTGTATCGATGGCATATTCTGGAAGCATCGTCAGTCTGTTTCAAAGGTTCTATGGCTGAACATACGTGGTGGAACGAAGTTGTGCAGGGTCAGTTCTCCGTCGAACAGGCTTTTGAGCCATCCAGTAGTACTTGGGAAGCCCTGATACTCGGGATCGCAAACGAGTCCAAAGTTCGCACTCGGCAAGACTACATTACATTAGTTGTTGAAGGTTGAATGTTGAGGAAGAGTGGGTACCAGCATTGAAGACAAAACCTGGCTTTGTCTCCTTCACGAATTTCCACGACGCCGCTTCCGCTTCCGCCTTACCTGCTGCATACACGTCCATAGTCCTCTCAGGTCCATAAGGTGGTGGTGCCCAAGCAGCCTTTATAGCATGTTCGTTCCAGGAATCTGGTCCGATGCTGTACTCGAAGTTCGGCTGAGGATTTGCCGCAGACCAGGAAGTCGAAGTGTAGACGAAAGCCTTGACCGAAGGTTCTTTAGCAGCGGACTTCAAGGTGTTGACAGCGCCATCGATGACACCTGGAATTCCAGTGTTGGGATCGAAGGAGCCGACAATCGAGGCTACATGTGCAACGCCAGATACCCCTGGACTAGGTCAGCATGAAATGGAACGACCTGAGATGCTGGGAGTATGCCTTTGACCGCTTCGTCGAAAGCTCCTTCGTGTGCCAAGTCGGCGACTGGTACCAGTTCGAAATTGTTCTTCCCATACGATTTGTCGAACTTCTTTTGCATCCAGCTTGCCTTCTCCACGTTTCTGACAGTACCGCGGACTTTGTAGCCCATCTGCGCATCAAGTCAGTACTGGTTCCCTCCATCTTATAACGACGTGGTTACGGAATACATGTTCCGTAACATTCTCCCAACATACAGGAAGGATCGAGTAAGACTTACTTCAAGTAATAGGCTGGCGATGTTACTTGCCACAAGACCATTGACTCCTGTCACAAGAATCCACGATCCAGTTGGTATTCTCGGACTTGGATACATGGTGAGTATGTCATAAACTTCGAATGAGCTGCAGCTAGGTTGGAGTTCGACTTGATTTGATTGACAGATCGGCAATGATCAGGTACAAACACTGGGGGGGAGCGTGCATTTATGTACTCTGAAGCTGCGTTAGGGAAACATTCCAAGCCTTCAAGACAGCTTGGAGTGACGTAGCAAACGCTCAACATACCTGTGTGTATCGAGCGATTGCTCCGCGAATTTGTAAGTGAGGGGAGCCGTGACGACAACTGCATATGCTCCCACTGAGTGATGGCTGGATTAAGATACGCTTTCAAAAACAAACCCGGAGTTCCTGACACAAATGATTACTATCTATTGGTGTTCTTTGTTGATTTTGAAAGTCGTCATCCAATCGTATCGAGTTTGTGGGATCTCCCCAGCGATCAACCAGGAAGTGACTACCTTGGACGCCATACCTCATCGAGGCAACTTGATAGATCGTGCATGTTCACCTCCTTGGCGTGCATCCAGGTACCGGCGCTATGAGACCGAAAGGAAGGCTTTCCGAAGACGGAGATAATCATGGTAGCCCTACGGTATTACGGTGAGGCACATGGCTTATAAATCAACGAGGCGTCTGATTCGCATCGACTATGGTGGGCTATGCCGCTTCAAGGCAAGTAGAAAGTGACGCTAATACTGTTCTCGACAGTGTCACTCCCCCCACTCACATGTCAGTATATGAATTCTGTGGCTTTCAATGCGTGAATTTGTGCTGATGAGAGCCTGTGTTGCTCTTGGCATTGCTCTCTCGTAATCAGAGAGAGGCTGCCTATTGGTCGATTTGAGGTGCTGTAAGCAGAGGTACCTGATGCTCAAGCTTGTCTGCCAGCTGTCAGCAGGGGTCCTGATACTAAAGCTCTTGAGAGCTCTCTTGGATTTCTGTTTCTCGGCCATCTGAGTCTCTTTAATTTCTGCTCTCGCAAAGTCCTCCACAAGTCGTGAGTTGGAGGTGGACATTCAAGTTTCGACAGTTCAAGCTACCTCACGATGTCTGATATCTTTCGCGATGCTCCGATTGGGCAGATAATCCGTCTCGTCACAAAGAACAGACTTCTCCAGTATCCTGAAGAGAGAGACGACTTCAAGTATACAGCCGACTACCTTGAACGGCCTCCAGCAGAAGAGAAGCCTCCGGTGACAACCACATCATCAAATACGATACCCGTCGCAAAGAGCGAAGAAGCTGAGGGCGAGGCAGTAGCTACACAAGAAGATGCCGACACTTCTGATGATGAGTCGACTCCTCAGTCGCTGCGAGCCAAGTTGACTATGTCGAGAATTCTCAGCCGTCCTATCATCATGGAAAGAACGGTCACCATGGCAGAAGTGGCACAAGCATACAATGCAGCCGTAGACGTGGAGAATATCTCGCAACAAGTCTGTCAGAGGATCAAGCCTCATATCAATGAAGAGGGTGTCACGATTGTGGATTGGTATTCGACGACTGATCCGGAGAATCCACAACACTACTCGAAAGGAAAGAAGTGGGCGGTGGTTTTGCAGCTCTAGTACGAAACCTTCCAACCCCTGAAAGTCAGATGCGCTAATATATATTCAAGCATGTATACCCTCGCTGTTTACAGTAAGCATCTTTACTCTGGCTATGTACTGGAGGGGTGCTGAGACATATCCCTTTGCGTGTCTGACAACCTGCAATTGTTTGACTACGAGCACTGACAAGAGTTTAGTGGGTTCTGCGATATACACACCAGCCATTCCATATATCGAGCATATTTACCATACTATCCCAGTTGTCGCATCCTTAGGTTTGGCTCTCTATGTTCTTGGCTATGGGGTCGGACCTCTGCTTTTCTCTCCACTCTCCGAGATTCCAATCATCGGACGCAATCCCCCTTACATGTAGGCCTTGAACACCACATCTTTCACTTTATGCTCAAAGCATGACTCACTTAATCGAACAAGTGCTTACATTCCTCCTACCCAGGGCAACTTTCGGTATCTTCGTCGTACTCTGTATTCCTACGGCGCTCATCGACAACCTCCCTGGATTTCTCGTACTGAGATTCTTTCAAGGCTTCTTCGGCAGTCCTTGTCTATCCACTGGAGGCGCGACTATTGGAGACATGTATTCCCTCATCCAATTACCATACTTCCTTGCTGGCTGGGCAGGATTCGCAACTGGAGGGCCTGCCCTTGGGCCGCTCATAAGCGGATTCTCTGTTCCTGTGAAAGGATGGAGATGGTAAGCTTTTCTTTCCAGCTTAAAAGAGCTTCTTCGAGAAGATTCAAAGCATGTGCTTGTTCAAAGTCCTGAGACAATATAGGGCAAGAGAGAGAATACGCTGACTCTTCAGATAGGTCAATCTGGGAGATCATGTGGATATCGGGTCCTGTTTTTGTAGTCATGATGTTCTTCTTCCCGGAGACTTCAGCGCAGAACATCCTTCTTCGTCGCGCAGCACGTCTTCGCAAGCTTACAGGCAATCCGAATTTGAAAGCACAATCTGAGATCGACCAGGCCAAGCTCAGCGCATCAGAGGTTGTCACGATTAGTCTCTGGCGCCCCATCCAAATCAACTTCCTCGATCCTGCAGTTGCTTTCACGAGTCTATACATATCGCTCGTCTATGCTATCTTCTACTCGTTCTTCGAGGTCTTTCCGCTAGTGTATGGCCCAGGTCCGGAGGGGTACGGCTTGAATGCAGGACAAATCGGATTGATTTTCCTGAACATCATTGTTGGTGTTATGATATCTATACCGGCCTACTTTGCCTTCCTTCACTACCATTTGGAGCCAAAGATGAAGAAACATGGATTTGGAGCTCCTGAGGAGCGACTCATCCCCGCTCTGTTTGCCTCATTCCTGACCCCTATCGGCCTCTTTATGTTCGCGGTACGTACTGGGGAAACGCGTTCTCTTTTCCTCTTCAATTTTCACAAGCTTCCTGAGACATGTGCCCGAGAAGTCCTTGAGCAATTACTGATTCCTCGTTGCGTAGTGGACTGGTAGGCCAAGCATTCATTGGATAGTCCCCACGATTGGAGTCACAATTTACACAGTCGGCATTTTCATCATTCTCCAATGCGTGTTTGTCTACATCAGCATGACATACCCTGAATATGCTGCGAGCTTGTTCGCTGGAAACGATTTCTGCCGCTCGGCATTGGCTGCAGGTGCTATCCTCTTTTCTCGGCCTTTATTCTTGAATGTCGGGATTGCGGAAGGAGTTACTTTGCTCGCTGGCTTGACGGTTTCGGGAGTCATTGGGATATTTGTGCTGTGGTATTACGGTGCCAATTTGCGGGCAAGGTCGAGGTTCACGGCGAAGTGAAACGATCGATTGATACGAGACAAGGGAATAGTGTATGGTCAGATCAAAGTGGAGACGCATCTCCCTGTAGTCGCTGAGGCAATGTGTATCTATGTACGTGAGATTTCACATCCAAAGTTGTTCAGCCCCCTTTTCCTCGGCTCGCTAGTTTAGTTTTAAGCGAGCGGATGTTTACATCAAAGTCGAAATGCGTAAGATCGTATTCTGGAGATTTAGCGGTTCGTACAGAACAAATTGAAGTTCTGGTGTGTTCTGAAACTTTGAGATGACTTATGAGTGCAGTAATGCGCAGTCCATGCTGTGTGGTGCCGCTGTGCTTCCGTGAACCAAAGCTCAATTTCCTTTTTGACAAGTACCAGTTCGTTCGAACCAGCTACGCGGTGACTCTTAGCGCCGTGCTTAATGCATAGCGTAATTAAGTTTACCCTTTTGAGTTAGGTTTACCGGGATTTCATTATGCTGCAGGGTAAGCGGGGTACAGTTATAGGCCACAATTCTGCACTGCGATTTGTAATCAGCAATCCCGCAGTGAGAGGTTGAAAAACGGATAGTGTCAGCATAATCGGAATCAAGAACGCCGTTTTAATGATCTGACCTTGAAAGTCTTCACTGCCTCTCATGACATTGTACAACCTTTTCTGCAGCTCTTGTACGTTGAGATGATTCTTGGAGAATGGTCCCGTCAACGGATATTGGTGGAGGCATTTATCACTTTGTGACGTATACGGGTGCCCCTGTTACTGATCCGGAAGCTAAAAAATTGGCTAAGAGGGATGTTATGCAACATGTCCACCGTAGCAGGAAGAATGCTCTTGCTGCTCCACGGCACAAGCCATTACTATGCGAGCTTGACGTTCCGCAAGAGTTTGGTGAAGGTCATGCTAACTCTTCAGAACGTCCCCATTTGGGTACCTTCCAATATTCTTTGGCTCCCCCTGGCGTCCAGCCTAATGCAATGTCTTCAGCTTTGCCCCAAGCACAAGCGGTTAGAGGCAACACATCGACGACAGCACCACTACCCGACACTCTTACCATGTCTAGGCTAGGGGCAGGTCGGGGCGACCCTTTTTTGAGATACCCAATCAAAATTACCCACAGATCTAAAGAGCTTGTTGACACCAGTCAGTTCTGCCCATGTGGTTTAGTATTTTGATAACATCTGAGCTAACACAAGGAGTAGTCTTTGATGAACGTGGAGGTAAAGCTAGTCCCTTAAGGGTGGCATGGTTCCAGATAAGCATACTGGATGCTGCAGCGTTCCACCAATTGTTGTCAGGGGCTGCAACTTACTTCAACAACCTTCGAAATGGCGATGGTCTGGCAGTTAACGGAGAGTCTCTTGCCCATCACACCTACTCGCTTCAATTGGTGAATAGACAAATGAGCGATGTGAAAGTAGCGACCACGGATGGTGTCATATCGTCAATAATTGGGTTTGCTTGTTACTATGTACGAGTTCCTCCCCCTCCCAAAAGTGGACTCAAGACTGATGTGGTCATCAAGCATTTGATTGGAGATATGATTAATTGGAGGACGCATCTGGATGGACTGAAAGCGGTCATCCGTTTGCGGGGTGGTATTGAGACTCTGGAATCCAACGAGTATCTGAGGATAATGTTGTCTTGGTAAGCGCTACGTGGCTTCCTAATAGATGCAGCTAAATCGTTCAGTATCGATATCTCGGGATCCTGCACTCTTGACGAGACGCCAAAATTTCCTCTGCCGGCAAATCCGATCCCTTCTGTTGCATCAGGCCGGCCATTCTCGAATCTAGCATCCCCCTCCCAACACCATGCCGAGATTCTACAATTTAACTTCCCAACCCGATTCAGGTTGCTTGAAATTCTTGCAGACCTGTTGCAGGAATCCGCACACCTGCAAAGTGAGATCCACCGCACCAGAGAAAATATCTTCACGAATTCGATGTATATTTGCTACCACACCAACCCACTACTTCACAGCCTGCTGTCTCTCCCAAGAGTGGATGAGCCATCCACGCTTTCCGACATGGCTGAAATGATCCGCCTAGCTGCAATACTATACCTGATCGCTGTCCGACAAGCCTTTGGGATATACCCGACACGAGTGGTGAGCCAGATTCGTAAGCTGTCAATCTTGCTAATGACATCCGAGGGTGGTGTCATTGAGGCGAATATGTGGGAAGAACGTGGCTTGGGGTGCATCCAGCTCTGGGTTATCACTGTTGGTAGTGTAATGTGTGGCGAGAAAGATAAGCTTTCGTGGTTTGCGAAACACTTGCATGCTTCCATGCATAGGATGTCTGTAGCAACCTATGGGGATCTAGAGGATATATTGAGAGGCTTTTCTTGGATTGACGAACTTCATGGACCTCTCTTAACAGAATTTAGAACGAAATTAATGACTTAGTGCTTTCTAATAAAGACCGAGTGCTGGTCTCTTTTGCCAGAAATACGTCTGTAGACGGATCACAAAGTTCTTTTCCATGTCAGACGCATCTACATCAATTCAAAAAATACTCATCGTCAGTGCGGGGTATAGTGGGGTAACGGACATGTGGTCGAAAAGTAGTTCGGGCATTAACAGAACTCTTCAAAAAGAGGTGGAGAGCTGTGGTGGATGATGTACCTCACTTACTGGATGCTCGCAGTCATTGGAAAGTTTGCCCGGGTCCAGAAGAGTAACTGGTTGAGGAGTTGTTAGGTGAATTACTTGGTTTCGCCGAGAATTTCCATATCTGGACTCGCTTGCCCACCCCGCATGATGGGACGTTGATGCTGAGAAATCGCCATACATAACTCCCCATCTTCTGAACATGAATTGAGTTTCGACATCTCCTTTACTCAAGACACAAGAACCTCACAGAACTTTGACGTTCGTGTTTACAAAGCCTCCCCAACTCCACCAAAATGCCACACGCCAATCCGTCCCCGTTCACAGTCAGTATCGACTCTCCAATAAGCGAGCACCTCTACGTGACCGACGGTCTCCTCCCACCCCATCAAATCGAACGCCTACGCCCTTCTGATCCTAGCCTACCGATCTCAGAACTGCGACAACGTCTCGAATCAGATAATTATCTTTTCCTCAAAGGTCTGCTTCCTCGCGCCGACGTCCTCAAAGCCCGCGAAGCCTACTTCAACTTTCTCTCACCCAGCGGAGTCTTGAAACCGGGTACCAAAGCCGTCGAAGGGATTTTCGATTCCAGCAAAGACATTACTGGTTTTCCAGGAATAGGCGCCGGTAGTACTGGTGGCAATAGCAAGCCCGGTGGGGAGCAGGCGGAGGCGTTTGTTGATCTTGCGTTGAAGGCGCACACGGAAGGGTGGTACGCGGAGGATTTCTGCAAGCATCCAGTGTTGAAAGACTTCGTTGCTAAGTTGAGTGGGTGGGGAGATGATACGTTGTTGTTTCGAAGGTCGCTGTTGAGGAACAATATTCCTGGGGCGCATGCCATTGGTGTGCATTATGATCAGATTTTCTTGAGATATGGCGAGGTATCAAACCTTACGGCTTGGTGCCCACTAGGAGATATCAAGATCAATGGCGGGGGTTTGATATATCTTAAAAACAGTATGTCTAGATTGTCTGAAAGGGGTGCAGTGCTTACATGGTGGAATCAGGTAAATCTTTGGGTGAGGAAATGGAAGCTGAATTCTTTAGAAAAGCCAAGAAGGACGGTCTGAATGATGAGGAAGCAAAAAGCGCCTTTAATAACAACATGATGGTTACTGGACTGCTCTCAGAAGCTCCAGCAGAGTTCGCAAAACAGGTGAATCGACGGTGGCTGGTCAGTGCCTATGAAGCTGGAGATGTTGTTTTACACGATCCTTTTGCTGTGAGTTGCTCCTTTCACTGAGAACTTCAGGTCGCAAGTACCTTTGAGCTGATGCGGAACTCAGATACATGCTTCGACCATAAATTACGATCCTGAAGGTGTTATCAGGTTGGCGACCGATCTTCGGTTCTGCGATTCTTCAAGACCATATGATAAGGTGAGCCCATGACAGTCCTAATGTTGTGAACTAAATTGAGGACAATCAGCGGTGGTGTAATTCCTACGAGATTGGGTAAGACGAGAGTATCCAGAGGCGATAATAACTACTAACGAAGTGCTCAGAGACGGCGTTTGAGCTGCCCCTGGTGAGAACGGAGGACATCCGAGTGAGAAACAGGTGCAGCTGCGTTTTCCGAAAGAAGGGTGCTAGATTATGTTGAAATGATATTGGTAATGCCCATCCGAATCGATGTTACGCTCCATCATCTGTGATTCTGTCGTTTCATCGAAAGCTCTCTGCGCGTCGTGTAAAGCATGAATCCAATTCTCGTCTTCCCTCCTCCGTTCAATCTTATACCACTCAAAGATTCCATGCCTCTGGAACTCGGATAAGTTTGAAGTGCCTTTAAGTACTAAGCCCTCCACGTGACTCGAAAGCGGACTGTCTTCCTTCACCACCAATTTGGTTTCCCGCACCGGCAAAAGATGGTATAAATGTTTGCCGAACTCGCTTTTGTGTCTTATGGATTCGACAGTGTCCCACTCGGTGCTGACTATGAAAGGTCGAAGCTCATGTCTCTTCAACTCCGTCGATACCTCAAGATTCAGATCGAAGCCCACTCGTCAAATGTCACCTCGTTTTTGGCGGGCTCTCGCCAGCCGGCCCTGAATTCGAAGAGTTCCACCCGTCAACTGTCCATACGGATCCAAACTTGCCTGCTGAAGGGCCGCATGTAAGACTCGAATAAGTATTGTCGGAGAAAAAGCAGCGTCTTTCAAGGGATGCTGAGGCTTCGGAAAACTTGCGAGATCTGCAGCTGTACTGATTGAAGCCCAGGACCCTATCAAATCAGTCAGCTCTGCTTGACTGTTGGAGACCATTGAAAAGAAGAACTGGCTCAATGTCATGACCAAGGCTCAGTACATAATATACGTACAAGTGGGAGCTACATATTCCATGGGACGTGGCTGCAGATTTCTCATGGAAGAAACTGTGTCGACCTCATCTGTATCTTCGACTTTCCATAGCAACTCTGATGCTAAATTATCTTCTCATAGCCCAGCTAAGTATCGACCACCTAAGTGAGGCTGAAATCGAGCAGCAATACCAGATATAGCTATCAATTTGTCCGTGAAAAATGTGAGTGGCGCTCGGGTGTAGAGTTTCACAACTTTTGCCCAAATGGTCAGAGCTGTAGCCTTGTCGATCGAAGTATCTGCTCTGACGAGTGCAGAAAAGGCGTGTTTCAGTCCATGATCATCGTGTGGCAGGATATACTTGGGGTAGTTAGGGTTGATTTTAGGGACAGCACGTGGAGGGACTCCATCGGGCCAGTCTTCACTGGCCGACAATTGCCCGCATTCCCAGAAAAGCTGATGGCTCGTGAAATGAAGTACTCGAGGGCTCAGTAGCCTTTCCTGACAGACCCAGGCCCTGAGATTAAGCGGAGAGGATGTCACAAATTCGTTCCAGGTATCAGCCATCCGGAGAATGTAGGACGCTTCCATTCCCTCTGTATACATACTGATCCGAATGGGAGAGTATGCTGGTTTGTCCAAGAATAGACCGGCCTCGGAGTCTGATGCAGTGAGAGCTGAGATGTTGTACGAGCCATTACCGTAGATTGAGTGCTCAACGCTGACTCAGTCGCCCAATCTTCGAGTGAATCCTGGATAATACACAGACTATCGACCCACAAATACTTAAAACCGAGGCATCTAGTGACGATTATAGCGTCTTTGAACGTGGCCGACAAAAAAGTAGTCGGTATCATACATGAAAGCTCCTCCAGATTTTTGGTGGTAAGTGTGCCGGGAACGTCTTCACCCCATCGGTGGCTCAAGGTCATGTACTGAGCCGATTTCATGACTTCGGAACTTTGCTGAAGTTTCACTTGTTCCCAGCTGTCATCGCCAACATTGATCAAATGGCGTGGAACAAATGGTGTCCTAGATCCCAGTGGTGTACAATTGCTGTGTTTGAAACACTCTTCTCCCCAACGCTTCACTAATGACCAAGTTGTATTTTTGTTGTCTGCCATGCTCTCAAGTCTCTGTCCATTCCCCGTACTTCCAATTCCCTCTAGTCCAAGGTTTGTGGCTAGAAATGGACGTCAAACTTCGAGTCATTCAGTAGGGATCTCTTACTTGCCCTTTTGAATAAGAAACTTTCTTTCCAATCTTGTGACGCTCCTAATATACTTGCTTTCAGCCAGCTTGATCTGCTCATTGAAGTACAGATGCATTGCTGATTCGTCTCCTCTCCACATGTACGTTGTTGAAAGTCGGAATTCGGAGGCGTCGAAGTCGAGGGCTAATTCCGGACTCATGCTTTTATATACCAGAGAGCACACATCGCAACCTTCAGCGATTCGGATCTTCAAGGATCTATCGACATAAATAGGATCCGATATACCAGACTTGTCATAATTGCGGAGAAATGAATAGCAAGTCGAGCAAAACTTCGACTCGTGTGGCGACATCGCTCCCCTCTATATTTGAGATTTTAAGGTGCAGAGTTGTGATGTAATGTGTCAGGCTTCTCTGATAACATCTTGTGCAAAATCAAATCGGCAGAGGAAAGGAAAATGCAGAGATAACCTACGAGAATGCAGTGCTGAGTCAAAACAAAAATTACCGTACCAATGAGAAAGCATATCTAGGCGGATCGCTACTTGCGCGACATTACGAGGATACAACAATACGATCCAGCAGAAACAATCGTACTAAGTAATTAATTTGCTTTTAATGTCTCTTAAGTATAGTCCATAGAAGCTTACAAGCATTCGCAAATTACGAGATCCAGGCTTTCTTCTCAAAAAACACTTCGAGTTCGACGATCATCGGGTACAAGTACGCCGCATTGATCCTGCTCGCTTTACTCCTCTACCACATGCCAGCTCTGCAAGGAGGGATCGGGCGAGATTCTTGGGATCCCATGGGTAAGGATTGCCTCTTTGCTTGGCCAGGTCTACCGTGCGCTTGATAATCCGGATGCAGGCCTTCTCTAAAATATTTTGGATTCGCCAGTCATCGGGACCAAGTACACTACATCGATCCTGCCCCCTTTACTCCACCACTACATATGGCCTCCACATCATGATATCTCGCTATGGTTGGTTACCATCATCTACAATGGAGGTTCGGATCAGAGGCGTTGGCTCCGTGTCAGGGTGTGCAGGCTCGCCCATGCCGGCTCTGCATAGAACTCGCTATTTGGCAAAGTAGTACTGCCACTTCCTCTCCCCAAAGACACTTCGAAGTCTATGCTAGCCAGGACCGGAGTATGCCGCGCAGTCCGGTAGGAATAGCCAACAGCTCTTGTCTTGCCAATACTGGTAGCGAATGTTCATCTTCACATACCTAAGCGACAAAGAACTTGCTGTTGGCGAAGTAGTATTGCCATTTCTTCTCCTCGACGCCGGCCACTTTGCCGTAGCAGTCGAAGGTTGCATCCTTGGTGGCCTTGTCGCCGGACTGTGTGTCGGTGGAGCAGTTTACATCCCTCCCTCGGCGGTGCATGTACCTGTACTGCTAAAATCAGGGTACTCATTGACATGTCTTTCTGTGCAGCTTGCACCTTTCTCGCAGTAGCCATAGATGCCGAAGGATCGGCAGACCAGCGCAGACAGTGAGACATTGCCAAAGACGACTTGTTTGTCATTGAGGACTTCGCTGAAGAAAATGTGTCTGCCGTCGAGGTGAGGCAATGGGACTGTGATAATGAAGCTTCGGCCTCTCGATCTTGCGGATGATAAATTGGCTGTTGGAGGCTTTGCTGAAGATGCCGATTTTGCTGTCGAGGTGGTAAATCGGGAACCGTTGGTGCTTATAATAAAGAGCTTCTGGCTGGATCTTGCGGATGATGGATCTGCCGTTGGGGACTTCGCTGAATACGATGTGCTTGCCGTCGAGGTGGTGGAGTTAAGACCGTGGTGAGGAAGAATTGGTAATCGTTGGTGCTTGTCGTGAGGGATTTTGTTAGCTATTCCATCTTTTAATCTGTGCAGGCTCTGGCTGAGTACCGTAGATCTATTCTCTACTCGTTTCATTGCCAGTCATAAGGTCTCCTCCTTGGATCATAAATTGCTCAATCACACAGTGGATGGTCAATCCCTCGTACGAGAGAAGCTTGCCAGCTTTGCCTTTACCTTTCTCGCCAGTTTAGAGAGCGCGGAAGTTCTCCACAGTCTTAGGTACAATGTCGTTGTGGAGTTTGAAGGTGACTCAGCCTCCTTCGCGCATCCTGCCGATACTGATGCTGCTGTCGAAATAGAAACGGCTGCATTTAAGTGGTGTGATGTCCTTGCTGTCCGTCCTCCCCTTCTACCATGCGATCTGTAGCCATGGTGGTTTCCTCCTGAAGATGTGATTGACGTTGAAGATGTTCAATGAAGGAAGAGGGGGTCAGACCTTCCTCTCTGTTATGAGATCTGCAGCAACGGTGTTTTTTCCCCGACTATGTGATCGACGTTGAAAATGTTCAATGGAGGACGAGGAGATGGAAGAAGCAAAGAACAGGAACTCGAAACGATCTTAGACAATACTACTGACATTAATCTGGCTCAAGATGAATAATGAGGAAAGCCTAATCTCAATCGTTTTTAGAGACAATACTACACACATCCTAACTATTCTCGTCGTGGAAATGTTGATGGCACAATATCGTACTCAGACGCACAGAGAAGTCCATGACCAGCTTGCCTCCCAGCCAACCACAAGCGATTGTGGGCGCTAAAGCTCTGGATAATCGTTCAAATCCCAATCATTATCGTGTGGGGGCTCCCCAAAATCCTCCTTGTTGTCAAGGTCCAGGGGCGCAAGTCCTGGCATCGAATTGTCTTCTAGTCCGGGCTCATCTAGTCTATGATCCTCTTTATCAGGATCATCATCCTCAGATTCAGGGTCATACGATTCGAGATCGTCAGGTACTGGATCGTTTGACTCAGGATCATCATCCTTGGATTCATCTTCCCCCAAGCAACTCTTCTCCATCAGCATCGGATTCGGTATCCTCTTCTTCAGATCCGGCATCCGGTTTCTCAAAGGCCGCCGCTGGTATAACGAGTCACTTGTAATATCGTTGGTCAAGCGTTTGACGTAGAGCACGGATCGTGTCCTTCTTCTTAACCTTGACAGACGATCCTTATCGGTGAACTTTGGACATTCGTCCGTTTACCCCTTGATCGTCTTGAGTTCTATTCGTAGAAGAGAGGCAGATCGTGCATAGATATCCCAAGCCTTGATCACTGCATGGAGATCTGCAAGGTGGGGTGACTTGGGGTTCTCAACACGATGGCGTCCTCTGGACTGCTTCAAATCCTCTATCGTCTTTTGTATCATCTTCACAAAGCCCTTGTGGGAATTGGATCGTTGTGGTAGTGTCTGCTTATCTGGTGCCTCCCCGCCTGTTCTGCAGGAGATGGCAGATCGTAGAGCATAGTTGAAGAGATCTAGAATCCATTAGCAATGTCCATCTTTGCAGTCTAACACATGAACAACATGCTTTCGACATGAGATTTTGGAACCGTTTCCAGGTCGTCCAGTCGGGACCTTTGGTCGCATCGAGCCTCATCTGATCGTTCCGACTCCAACCGACAGCTCGAGACTGGGGAGGATCGTTCCTTGGACGCTTTGTAGCGCGAGATGCTTCTGATCCCATTCGTTTCGACATCTTGGTGTCTTTTGGAACTATTGATTGTGTGTTGTTCTTCTGCCTTGCGGAGAAAGATGTCTCAGTGTCGAGTGTAAAATGAGAAGGAGCTCACCAGGTGCTGCAACTTCCGCTCCTGGGCTGAGGAAGGAGGCACGGCAAGTACTGGAACTCGCTGTACAGACCGCGAAGATCATTAAATAGCCCTTGAAGCGCTGAAAATTACTTCGAGATGATAATGGCTACATGAGCAGAGTTTAAGACATACAGCCATCGTGATAAATAGCTTAAGCGAGCCCCTTTCCTCCCATTGTTAATCAGCGTTTACTGCTGCTTCAAGTAAATATCAGATCAACAGGAGCGAGAAGTAAACAACTGTGTCAAAGTAATCTAATTTGGGTACATCTGCTTTCGTTTTCAATTTGCTGAATTACCAAATGGCCATGCAAGCGAGCATCCAGAATCCGGCTGAGCAGTCCATGCATCGATATTGTGAGCCGACGTGCTCCAATTTCAATAGTGATAGGCCGATGGTCCCATGGAATCCCATCGTGTCGATTCCGAGGTCCCGCTTCATAGTAGTATCAGCGAGAAAGAAGTAAGAAAGGGGCAGTATTCATCCAGCTCTGTGTTGAGATTTCGAGTTGCGCAATGCTCTATTGAGGCCATTCAGTATTGCACTTTTGCCCAGCTATACGAGACAATTTCTAATGGATTCCACGTGGAAGTCCCTCTTGCTAATTCGAAGCAGCAAAATACAGACACACAAGAACGCTAACTTCCCCGTATCTCTTTGTCTCAGCAACAACGCTTCAGTCGACTAATATTGAATAAAGCAATTCTCAGACCTGTCAAATTGAGAGACATGTCTTCTGTATTAGCCGAAGATTCTCTTTACGAGACAGGATGTCCTTCACACCCAGTTGCAAGACCACCATTGCCTATGTGGGGGGTCTCGAACGGTTCGAATTACCACAATCAGCTCTTCCCATACTTCGCCTAGAGCTGAGAGCCGTACGATACTCAATCTAAAGTCAGGAGCCGGGGTTGAAACATTGCGCAGCATTCAACTGCCAGTCGCATTTCAGTGTCGACCCTTGGGCCCTGACGCGCAGACTACGAGGAAGTGATTCGATCACAGGCATTGAGCAGACACCACGCAGAAGCTCCGGAGCATCCTCCAGCGATAAGTGAGATGCGAGAAGCCATTGGAGATAAGCAGGCGCATTGACTTTGATGGGCAGATCAACGTGTGGATAGCTGAATCTCTGGATGGGGTGGGGCTGGTACAGGAATCTTGAAGGGTCTGAGCTTTGGGGAACGTTTGCGAGGACTCGTTGTAAGAATGTCCCAAACTCGTTACAGTACATACAGAGGGGTAAATAGACCGAGATTCGTCAGGTCTAGATGCATAGTGGGGTCTGGTAGCCCTGCATAGGCAGATCCTGAGATGGTTTACTTGGACGTCGAGCATTTTCAGGGTCTCCACAAAGGAGCTTTGACGAGACGTTCTGTAGGAGAAAGGGTACAAGACACAGAAACAGTACAGATATCTGAATGGTCTCAGCCTTACGGTGTTTGATCAGCGTGTATCGATAGAGGTATGCCGCGGAAGTAGTTCCTCCACTGCGAAGCACAGGCTCAAGACTGAGATTTAGACAACAAGGTGAACGATAACACAAAAGTGCAATTACGCCATACAGAGCCTTATCGATGTCCTCGACTGTTTCCAAAGCATGTCTACGCTGATCGGAGTTGCATCCTCGATGTCTTACTGGATGCTGAATATCAGAAGGCGGTAGAACTTCCTTCTTTATTTACTTCTTCGGTCCGGCTGAGGCGCTGAAGATAAAAGGAGACGTTAACTGAATGAGCGCTTTATGATGGACGCGAATTGTCATTGGAGCGGAAACAAGTCGCATGAATACTCAAATGGCCCAAAAGGGGTTCCCTTGCGAGTCCTCTGTACTGTATGCAACATTGCAAACCAAAATCGAATATGCCTGGCATGTACCTTCGTACCCGATGCTCCGAGCATACAGTACCAAGATCCTGTCGTAATTAATACTTGTAGGAAAGATACGCATTCCAGTCCGTGCGACGCAAACTTTGCGTGAAGAAGAAGTAGCCGAAGATTTCGAGGAATCCACTTTGACTATATACTCATGTCTATTACAGACCGGTCGGTGGTCTTAAAACTGCAAAGCTTGCGAAAATGAGGGGAAAACCGGGTGTAATAATGGGTGGGCACGCTTGAGGTGATATGACAGGTACGTATGTACCTGTGCACACCTGCGCATGCGCACCAGGGTACATTTTCTGAGCTGAAACGCAACAGAATTGGGTTTGAAGTGCGCCAGGGTGTCGTTTGACGACGGCTGAAGCCGTTGTTACGTTCGTCTGATTTGGGATTCGCACAGAGCCAAATGAGACGAATTCAGTGAACTCTAAAGCACAGCCTCGAGCAAATATATTGCTGCGAATCTCGAGATCTGGTTGACCGAGATCGAAACTGCATGGGTACGTGAAAGGTGCAAATTTAAGCAGCCAATGAGCAGGCGGGAACCAGCATGGGCTCTTGTAAGTTTCATGCCGAATTCCAAGATTGGAGTGGATTGCGAATTTTGGGGCGAAGGTACGTACCTTGAATTGACGAACTTCTGCAATTCCTCGAGGAACCTCATTTGATCGGCCATCTTTCGAATGGATTGGTTTTCAGCATCAGACATGTGTGTGAATCGAAACATGTACCAAGATGGGGACAGAAAATGGCCGAAGTGGGCGAACGCGAGATGCCTGGACCTGCATCATGCAGAATTGCCTTTTCGTCCCTGTCAGATGCTGCATGCCCTTGGTAGGATGTTGAGATCGAATTCTGGGGCGTCCCTCATGAGGTTCCATCGAATGGTATTCGCTGGTGTGGGAGTTGTTCAGATCGCGTCCGGGGTAGAGACGATGGATCTTCGCCGGGGAACCTCCGCCAGATTCCCAGAGCGCTTCCATTTTGCTTTTCTCATGAGAGCGCGCCTTTGGCGGGAAGCTTAAACATAAACCCGAAGAAGAAGATTCTCTTCGATCATAACCGGGCCAAGACGACGCGCTGGTCTGGCCCAGTCTGTGCGATACTTCAAAGGTGGACATCTCACGGCCCGGAACGTGTGGGCTCTCTTAATCCTTCGTAAGCAAGAGGTGGAGTGGTCGAGCAAAGGCCCAATTGTAGCCCGTGTGTGACTCTGAGTCTGTGGGCGTCAAGGTTGGAGGAATGATAACGGGAGAGAAGCTGATCACACTCCACACCTCCCCTTCTTTCGTCGCCGACCATGTCTTGAGCGGTCTATTGACTCTCTTTTCGAAAAATGCTCAAGCGAAGGTGCTGGCAGACAGATCAACCACAGACCTTTGGTTGTAACCCCTGGGCGGAAAGAATGAGATCGAAAGACAGTAGCCTCAACAAGGCGGAAACTATACACTGGATGCTGAGTTAAACAGATCAGTGGAGACCTCGTGAAGATCTGAGCAAATGAGTACCTCCACATGCCAAGGTACGGAGAACAAACACAGGTAGGTAATGAGAACGATTGTCGTAAGCTTCGGCATATTCATGCAAGCGTGTCGCAACGGTCAACACCAACAATAGCGAGGTCAGACATAATGATCAGAGCGAGTCTAGGTTGGAATGCAACGTCACGTGCCTGATTTCCTCCCAAACAAAGATCGGGACAGGGCAGTTGCACTTATAACCACGCAGCCATCCTACGTGCAGTACCAAGAAACATCTTTCCGCTACATACCAGCATGCATTGGCGATGTTATCAGTATTGTACACGACATGTGCTTCCACCACCTATCGACATCAGGACCAATAGCAGACACGTGCTGACTGGGGGCGGACGGCGATAGTTCCAGTTCCATACTCGTGCGCACTGTTGATGCTGCCCGCTCCTTTGCCTCTGATACTTTCTTCCGCCTTCCCGTCCCGCTGCCAGCTGCCAATGTGTTTTATTACACAGCAAGTGCCATGGACGGCTGGCCATACCATGATCGCCTAGCTGTATCTAAAGCTGTTGTGCACTTTGCAGCGGCACTTCTAGCGAAGGAGTTCGAGTTATATTTATCTCCCGCGAAACACTTGTCACAAACCCAATCTGCAAATCTTCATGCCTTCTCTCGCAATTTTGAACACTTTGGGCTTGAAACCCGGAAGATCTCACGACCCTTGCGCAACCGGCCAGCTGGGTCGACAGGGGCTAGATGCATATCCTGGGTCCGAGCCCTTGCCCTTGGTGGACGCACTCCTCGATGCCAACGAGAGTGCCACCGCTTGAACATGGGTAAATAGATCGATGGGTCAAGATCCGACGAAGTCTAGCCTCAGTGAGGCGCCTGTCAGCATTGATTGCCCTTGTCGTCCTATACTTTTATCTCATATACGTTGCATTGTCCCCCCTAGGAATACTATCCTTATCCAATTGCTGTAGAAGTCGGTTATCGAGTTCGTTGCAAACTTGAATGGACTTCTTTAGTTCGTTTGAACATTTCTACTGATTCTTGGAGCGCTGTAAATTCGTCCAACAGAGTTCATCCAAGATCGTGAGGATGGCCATCGCAGATTGCTCATGGCTGAATCAATTTCCGTTCGCCATGGCTGAAGGATGTCATCGACGGCACGCCACCGTACCATCTGGCTTACAACGTGTAGAATGATACATCTAATCCTGTTTCTTGGAAATTCGTCTTCTATGCTGTCAGGGCTGTTTATCTTGTCTTCTTGCCCAGGCCACGCATGTTGAGATGAACACGATGCGTAGTGTCCTCAAAGTGGCAACTTGACTGCCAATCTCATCTTGCCCTGAGATACGAAAGGCTGAAGGACCTTGTATGGCAATCGCAAGGCTGTCCAAGAAGACGTGAGGCTGTGGCCTATGAAGAGCAGGAGAGTGGAGAGTGTGGTACAAGGGTTGTCCGCCCTGCCAGGGTTGCACTGACCAGTGCGTACCATCTCCATGGGATCAGGGCTTGCAGCCCAGCCAAGGGCTTATGCAACCCTCCACTTCTGGCGTTCTGTTTTGCAAGTTCTGGGAAGAGGGAAACTCCACGAGGATAGATGTCACTACAGTGACATATGACATAGTCCCATTTCCCCAGCTCGCAACCTCGCCTGGTGTTGCCATGCACGACCAGCCACGGTAGTATGGACTGAGAGCCAGAGATACAACACGAACGCCAGCGGAGTGTATTGTGTTGGCGATGTGTTCATGAACAGATTTCGCATGACGTGGACCCGTGGATGCTGGACTCTGTGTAGTAGACCAGTACTCGAAGTTGAATGAATTCCTCTGAAATGTGGTGCACTTGAAGTGCAGTGCAGTGCAGTAGTGTCTGTAGTATCTCAATAGCATTGCGCTTCTATTACCTATCGGTCGCACTGACCAACATTTATGGTTGTTTCCGCGGAAGCTTTCCGGTTCCCCGCCCGCACGTCCAATCCATGGACAGATCCGTTCCCAAGACCGAGAAGGCGACGTTTTTCTATCATATCTCAACTCAAGCTCATCTAAATCTCGTCCCATCCCCTTTCCAAGCGCAGACGCAAGATGCTGAGAATCTGAGATGATGCGAGCTCGAAGGAGGCGAGTCTTGCAGCAGCCGCCCTTTGCGCTGGAAACCCTCAAAAGCCATTGCCGAGAGTTGACAGTCCGGCAAGCTGTCTCCACCCACCACGAGAATTGGTGTCTTGATTGGACGACGAGCTGTTGGGCTCTCAGCGGAAGCCAATCTGGGCATCTGGGATAGCTGCGGCGGGTTCCACTGATTGTCATGGCCCGTCGAACCTAAGGTCCCTCATAAGAGACTTTTGCCTTCAGACGACATTAGGTGGCCCTCGATAGTTCGCTACTAGCATGTGCTTAGGATGCTTGGAGTGCAGGCATGCCATGACACTCTTGATCCCCGAATTCGAATCCTGCCTATTTGCATTTTCGCAGTCGCCGAAAATAAATTCTGACATTGGCCTAGAAAGGAGTACCAGAACCGGAGGTAGGCTATCTCAGAGTCCCGCAAGACCACACTACGTACCGTTCCGCCCCGGCACCGATCAGGGCAGGGCAGGGCAGGGCACGTCGGAAGGGACCACTGACCGCAGCTAGAGCAAGCGATTAGCATTTTCTCCCTCACAACCATTACCACCCACCCGCACACCCCCACGCACTCCTTGGTAAGATGTCTTTGCAAGCTTAATCCCTCCCGCGATCCTTCGTCAAAAGAGCTGGCACTTTGCTGCATGCCCATCATAGATCGTGTTTGGTGCCTCGCAAGATCCCTGATCCTGGGTTACCAATGTCTTTGACCTCTTTGCTCCTTTCCCCTCCAACTGACCCCCCATCCCATGCCTCTCGACAGGGCTCGATGTCCACCAGCACGCCGACCCGTTCCCCTGCTCCAAGGCTACTAGCTAGTCGAGGACGATCGATGCTAGTCACCTCTGGCCAATACGCAGAGAATCCCCAAGCTTTTACTTCCCCATTCTGACGTCTGGAAAGCATCTCACTAAGTCCAAGAGCATGCACCAACAGGCCCACGCCATGCCCTGTATGGTTTGGCCTTTTTATCATTTACACTTGTCTCTCAAAACGACTGCGGCCTTGACAGACCCTGGTCAATTACACCCTTGTCGGGTTTGGCAAGTACTGGCACTCAGTCCCTTAGTGCCATTTTGCTATGAAGATGTGAATGTCGTCGCTCAGCTTTTGTATGGGAGAGTCTTCATACAACTGCGTCTCAATGAAGACAGTGACTGCTTTCCAGCAAGAGCCTTGTCAGTTTCATTCAATGCCTCCCGGTCTGTGGCTTATCATTGGTGCGGTGTCAGTCGGCCAACGCGGGATGGATCTTCTGAACCATTTCGAAATATTGCTCTAGGCGGTGGGGGCTGATGGCAGTCTGTATATGAGGAGAGCGGTAGCCATCTTGTGAGATCTCGGAATGAAATACCGAACGATTGGTAACCCCTCCTAACTCGACCCCAGTTGTACATCAGCTCAAGCCAAACACTTCATCAAAAGTCGGTCTTCAAGTAGCACAGCCAGCACCTTTCGATCATCAAGACCATCTGAACATACAACGCACCGAGAACCCGCATCTTCACCAACCACAGTCACAGACACACTTTCTCCTTCAGTTTCTTTCGGCGGATATTTGCTTTGAATTATTTCCTGCATCGACTTTCTATTTTACTTCTCATATACTCTACATACGATTTCCACAACAGCAATACAGAAATTCTCGGTTCTAGACGTCTTGCCTCGAAGCAAGACACAACCGGCACACTGGCAGTCACGGCACAAGCGCCAGGCCAGGCCTGGGGACGTTGGTCTGAACAGAACACACACCAACCGATTCAGACCTTCTACACAATGGATATTTCTGGTATTGTTCAATCATACGACTCGCGAGCAGCCTCATCGGCGGCACTTACTCGAACAATCATGGCGCCTCAATATAGTTCGGCACAAACATACAGCGGAGCAACTAGCCACAACATGGTCGCAACACATCAGCAGCAGCAACAACATCAACAGCACAATCCATTTAGTTTTGGAGGTTACTCTGGACCAAACACAAACATGATCATTCCAGCTTTCGCGAATTGCAACTTCATCCAGCAGAGACCACTTCCACGCCTGATGCAAGTAGACGACGATGGAAGTCGACAAGTCTCGTACCCTGGAACATCTCGAACAGGTTATATTGAAGAACACCACAGCCAAAGCCCGCCGATCAAGACCGAGTCCATGTGGCATGCCCCGGCCACTACTCCAGTATTCCACTCAACCGAAGTCAAGACAACTCCAACATCGAACCAGGCGCAAGAGGTCAACTTCGGAACAGAAGTCGATACGCTGATGAAGGCCATCCAGGCAAAAGAGCAAACTACCCCACCACAGACAACCTCCTCTGTCGAACAGATCAGACCTGTGGTAGGTGCTTTCCATTCTCCCAATCTGACACAAGCTACTTCCCAGATCGGAATGTACGCTTCAAGAGAAGATTCGAAGTACAAGCTCACCAATGCTGCTGTTCAGGAAAATTCAAGTAGTCCGAAGAACTCGAAGAAGCGTTACCAATGCACTATTGCAAACTGCAGTAAGAGTTTCTATCAAAAGACACACCTGGACATTCATGAGCGAGCTCACACAGGAGTGAAGCCATACGTAAGTCAACCCAAGCAAATAGGTACAATTTGCTAATAGCTACGGTGCTAGCCATGCAAAGAGCTGGGCTGTGGTCGAACATTCTCACAACTCGGAAACTTGAAGGTATGCTAAACATCGAGAGTTCCAGCGACGCAGCTCTACTTAAGATATCAACTGCTAACACACTTTTTCAGACTCACGAACGTCGACATACTGGCGAACGTCCATACCAATGTGAAATCTGCGGAAAGCGATTTGCTCAACGAGGCAACGTTCGCGCCCACAAGATCGTCCATGACCAGGCCAAGCCCTACCTCTGTCGCCTCGATGACTGTGGTAAGCAATTTACGCAGCTGGGCAATCTCAAGGTACGATATTTTTTGCCCTTCTGTACACACGCACATCACGATTCTCCACTCTGGCAAGCGCATAGTGGCAATTTTCACCTCCGTTTCAACTCCGGTCCCTGACCCACAATATGTTTACTTCTTCGCTTGTACCCCTCCAAACAATCATCTGCTCAGCCACACCCCCTTGAATCCCTCTCTTGCATAATGGATCTTCCTCTCCTATTGCTTAGCTCAACCATGCCCAAGCCAAACGATACAAGGTTTACAAAAATCCAAGCTGACGAGCGTGCCGTAGTCCCACCAAAACAAATTCCATATCGAGACTATCCGGAAGCTGACCGCCAAGTTCGCCTCGATCAAGGACGGCGACATCGTGCATGCCGGCGACAAAGAGCTGTGGGAGTACTTCGCCAACTTGTACAAGAACAGCAACAAGGGCATCAAAGGCCGCGGCAAGGACCGCAAAGTCGGCTCCGCGTCCAACATGTCTCTCAACTCCGGGATGCGCAGTCTAGGTGTCAATGGAAGAGGGTTCAACATGGCGGGCTCCGGCCGCGGTAACATGATGTCTGGTATTGGCGGGATGGGGAGCCATCATGGAGGACGAGGCGATGGTGGACAGTACGACATGTTCGATGTGGATGATGGGAGCCAAAGTGGACATTCCCACAGCATCAGTAGAGGTGCAAGCTCAGTTGGGACATGCTACGAGGATGCCCCATCAGATGGATATGAGGATCAAGGAAGAGGCACCAACGAGTTGGCTTTTGGCGACAGGATATACTAATTCTGATCGTCGAGCGAAACATGAATAGGAAGGTGGGTAGGAGGGTTGAAGTTGTGGATAGGAAGATGGAGGACGAGACTTGTAGCTATACAACGGCGCGAGCAGACGAAGCAAGAACACTAAAGGCGCCATTTACGACTGTTGATGAGAGACGAAAGAGATACGACCTGGAGGGAGCATGGATGAGCGAGAGCGACTCAGCAAGCAAATCAACGCAACGCGAATGGTGTATTATTATCACGAGCACGACGAACGACATTTGGATCTGGACATAGACTTGGAGCAATGGATGGAGGGAAGGGGAGGCATGTGGATAGACGGAACTGAATAGGACATATGGTTGGGAGGCGGAAGGAATGGGTGGTCGGACACCCACGGTGGGCTGGTAACTCTCGAGGCATTTGTTTTGGTTTTTGCGACGGGTGGTTGGTTTTTCTCATTTCATAACATCAGCTTGCGACTTTTCATTTTTTCCATTGCTTGCATCAAAGTCGACACCCATCACTCGGGTCGCAATCTTGTATTCTCGTTTCCATCATGTTTTGTGTTTATCCACTTCGCACATTCACTACGGGACTCTGTACGGAGAGCAAAATATTTGTATCAAGGGAGATGGGGTGGATATCTGTCAAAGACTTTACTGTTTCAAATGCCTTCTTTCTTCGCAGGAAGAATGTTGCCATCATCGGAGGTAGTCTACTTTTAGCTTTACCCCTTTTAGGGAAGCTGTCTGATAATCAGTCAATCACTGCGCTTGGTTTAGAAATATACTTTATTGACACTACCAACATCTACGGAGTATGTCACTGGAGATGTGCACTTCTGGCAATCGTCTACCTTCGTGTGCTCATTGGATGAATGATTAGTATCAAGCTTTGACGCGAAACTGAGGATAATGATATTATTATTACCCAATATTTGCCACCACTGTTTCCTAAACTGTGTATTGACTGATAGATAGCTCGATTGATTGACGTTCCAGGTTGTAAAAATGGAAATGCACTTTCGTCCCGGTCTTTGAGGTTGGTCGCGACCTCTCGGTTAGCTTCTTCGCCTTCTCAACACCCCCTCCCCTCCCTACCCCTTTACAAGGGTCAGCCGTACAGGTACTGTAATGACCCCACAATCTCAGACGTGGGAATCTTATCTTCAACACCTCGTCCTCGGAGAACTCTATGGCGTAATTGGCAATCGAGATCTTGCTATCAAGCTCATATCAAGCCTGTTATTGCCTAGCATATTCAGCGCCGTAGGGTTGACCGTCGGCGAGGTTGAGCTCAAATCTCCTTGTCCTGGCCAACCTCACTCGCCTAGAGGAAGATGCGATCACGTAACGCCTCACACTGTGGCGCTTATCACCGGGGGTCTGCACCTGGGCGACCAGCCCACGAATCCCGCGCTGCGACAACAGATAAAATGCTGTCCTTGAAAGCTTTACCTTGCTAAAATCCTAAAGTGCAAGCGACCTGCCCTTTCAGGGTCCTGGGTCCAGTTCATGCTGGTGCTGGCACGTCGGGCTGTAAATCGCGCAACGAGTGATAATCCGGACCCGAAACCCGTGCTCGTGGTCATTCTTTGGAACAAGATTTTCGTGGGACAACGAGGTTAAGGGAGGGATTTACACTGGCTGACAGCCTTGCCAGAATTGAGACGATCGAAAGGGTCGGGCCAGTGCGGTACGGCCTTCACCGCTGAGCGATTCGGATAGGATAGGAGATCGGATAGTCCTAAGATTGTGGTCCGCACCCTGGAGCATGCCGTTTTGTACAACCGGGGAGACGTCGTGCATCGATTGATGAGTCAGGGGTGGTGATGGCTGGACTCTGGGAAAGTCGTGTTAGGTTACGTGCTTGATGGCCGCAGTAGGTCCTGTCAGTGCAGTGGCACAAGTTCATCATGACCGCTGCACAGACTTCCGCCTGCGGGACGAACCTTTGTAGATGAGTTGACGTGCGTCAGTTATGGCCTAATTGCTGCACTGTAGCCTGTGGGATGTGATTGTGCAACGAAGGGGTGTCCTTGGATGCAATTGCATGCGATAGCGTCGACATATTGGCAGGTAGTCGGCGACTGTCAGTGGTAGGTACGGGTGAGTTGTAATGTCTTGGGAAAGTAGTGGATGGGGAGACGAGAGGGCACAGAACGGTGAGGCGAGATGGGCGAAATGGGCGAGGTGTGGGTGTGTGGGGTAATCCTAGCGTAGATCATGCAGGGCATTCCCTGCCCGTCTTCTGAGTTGTCCAGTTTCCCACTCAAAGAAAGCCACTGGGAATAAGCTGCATTGCGTACCGCGCAATGATCGCCTAATGAGAGTAGGGCTAAGGCTCGATGTCATGCCTCGCCGACGATCTTCATCACATCACCCATGGCATGTCCTCAAAGGGTGCTATAATAGTCCCGACAATCTCGAGATCTGACCGGCAGTCTAGATCGGGCAAAGGCCAGCACGGCTGAGAGATATGCGCATAATAGGAGTACTCTTATCACACAAGAATGGCGTGATGAGTTGAATTGTTTATCGAATGATCTCCCAGATCAGCCTCCATGTAGAGTTGAGACGAAAAGAATATTGTCATTGGGTTGCAGGGCGTATGTGGCTTCCCCCTCCAGCTCCCAGTCAGCGTCATTGATGAGGACTAGGATGCCCGGGCGGCTGCATGCATGCAAGTCGTCAGTGAGTGTATCCCGATTTGTCTGGATGTTTTGAGAGGTTCTGAGAAGCGAGAGGATTGGAAACGGTGAGGGTTCTGCTTTGGCGGGGGAGCCATGTACAAGACGCAGACAAACCCATGACAAGCTGATGCACAGCAAGCAATTGATTGATCGCGATCATGCAACGAGCAGAGACTGGAGAACAATGCAGAATCGTTGAGAAGCGGTGTATGGTGACTGCATGGGGATTGCAAAAGTTGAGAAAGTGGCTTACACGTGACCGTCCAATAGAAACATCTCTTTTCTTGTATCCTTCATGAGCTCTTCGCAGAGGTAATCAACTAGCCATCCAACTGTAACAGCGTTTCCCTTGTCATCTTGAGCAGGGACTTCGATTCTGTGCTTGCGCTCGTCGGAGAAGAGCATTTCAAGACCACCACTGAAAGAAAAATTTAGCGTTGTACCCCCACGCCTAAGAGCCTGAAGGGCACTTACGAGAACTCGACGGTGAGAGATATCATGGCTTCGGACGTCATAACGTATGTATTATATGTGGCAGGGTTTGTCGAATATGCTGAGCTGGTCGTCTGGAAGGGTTGAGGAATTTTGAGGAAACGACGCTGTCGTCAGGAGAAGGTGTGGCCTGCTCGCTTAGCGTCTCCGATTGATACTGTGTCAGAGCCAAATGATTGTACTGTAAAAGTCGTAAGGGTTGCAATTGTGAATTAAAATTAGGGATTGGACTTATCTGTATTCAATGTTCCCATTTTAATTCACAAATTTCGATAACCTTTTGACCCGAATTGAGTTCTCAGAAGGTCGAAATTTTCCTGCCCTTGGTCACCCTCAAAGTCATCACGATAAAATGTTTAGCCGAAAAATCTTCGCTCAGAATTATCATCGCAAAACCCCGTGACCAGTCCACACAAAGTCGGAGCCAGCAAACTCTCAAGGCCGCGAATGTTGGAGAGTGAGGTATAACTCTCTCTCAATGACCTCGTCAAGCAGCTCCAGAGTCTTCTCATTCCACAATTATTGAGCTGCTGCCTGGGCATGAATTAAATATGGCCCAAGCCAACGCTGAATATCTAGCGGCAGGGGCAAATCGACACCCCTCTGCTGCAGATTGGGACGTCTTATCTGGCCTGCTGGCATATGGCGCTGATAGAAATGTTGCGTTATGGTATCCACAAGTGAGTTCCCTCCATTCCAGCTCTCCAAGGCTGTGTTGTTGCTCTCGACAGAGACCAACAGCACGACTTCTTACAAGCTACAATGACTAATTTCATTAGGATGAGAGTTCAAAAGGAGTTTATTCGCTTCTCAGTGGTCACACAGACATTGTGAATGCCGTCAAATTTGTGCCTGAGCTACCAGGTCTCCTGATCAGCGGTTCAGTGGACAAGACCGTGAAAATATGGGCCAAAGATAAATCGTTCGAACAGTACACATGCATCCAGACCCTCTCAGATCATCAAAGCTCCATCAATTGTATAGGTGTATCGAGTCGCTCTCCTAAAATATTTGTCACCGGATCAGCAGACTCAACAGTGAAGGTATGGGCTTTGGATGAGCAAAATGTGGCATCCCTACAGCAAACGATCTCCATCACCCCTCGTTTCTTTCCTTTATCTCTAGCTCTCAGTAACTTGGCTGGTGGGCTGGATTCGTATGTGCTTGCCGTTGCGGGCACGAAAGATATCATCCAACTCTACATTCGAGACTCGTCGAAGAGCTCGGATTTCAAGCTTCAAGCTACTCTGTCTGGCCATGAAGGCTGGATCAGATCTTTAGAATTCACTCAGGAGAGTTTTGATCCAAAGAGTGATCTCATCTTGGCATCTGCCAGTCAGGACAAGTACATCCGGCTTTGGCGAATACATCAAGGAAAGGAGCTTCCCGCTGCAGCAGCGACCGCAGACCCTTCTCTTGGAGCTTTCCTGCCTGGAAAGTCTCTCTCTAATAAAGCCCACCGATTCAAGGCAGACAAACTGGATTTCTCGGCCACGTTCGAGGCACTTCTACTGGGACACGAAGATTGGATTTACAGTACTCGATGGCGGGCTACCGCGGACAAATTGCAACTTCTTTCAGCGTCGGCGGATAACTCGCTTGCTATTTGGGAGCCCGATGAGGCGACGGGAGTTTGGATTACGATCGCGCGAATGGGCGAGATTAGCGCAGAGAAAGGCTCTACGACTGCAACGGGAAGCACAGGTGGCTTTTGGACTGGTCTGTGGTCTCCAGCTGGTGAGACTGTGGTCTGTCTTGGACGTACAGGCTGTTGGAGATTGTGGGATCATGATAGTGAGGCAGATAGGTGGATTCAAGGTGTCGGTATCAGTGGACACACCCAATCCGTGACTGGAATTGCGTGGTCAAAAGGAGGCGACTATCTACTTTCCACCAGTTCTGATCAGACAACGAGGCTACATGCCAAATGGAAGCGAGACGATCTTGTTTCTTGGCATGAGATGGCAAGGCCACAAATCCACGGCTATGACCTGAATTGCATCGACTCACTAGGGGCATCAAAGTTTGTCTCAGGAGCAGACGAGAAGCTGCTTCGTGTATTCAACGAGCCTAAAGCCGTTGCAAATATGCTGAGTACTCTCTGTGGATTCTCGGGGTCTCACGTCGAGGATATGCCAGATGCTGCCAACATGCCCGTGCTAGGCTTATCAAACAAAGCCATCGAGGCGGTAGGCGACGACGAAGAAGTAGCACAAGGCAACCCCAAAGATCGCAACGCTCCAGACCCCGCCTCCATCGTCCGCAAATCGACACTCAGCCAAGCCCATCCACCTCTTGAGGACCAATTATCACGCCACACACTCTGGCCAGAAATCGAGAAGCTATACGGACACGGGTATGAGATATCAGCGCTCGCCGCCAGCCACGATGGGACGCTCGTCGCCACAGCTTGCAAAGCAACGTCGATAGATCACGCCGTCATCAGGATCTTCGAGACGGACCATTGGCATGAAATCAAGCCGCCGTTGACGGCACACTCATTGACGGTTGCGCGACTCAGATTCTCGTCAGATGATCGATACCTTCTCAGTGTCGGCCGAGATCGGCAATGGGCAGTTTTCCAGCGAGATGAAGATGAGTCACGCAAAACAACGTATAAGTTGGCGGAGTCGAATCTAAAGGGTCACTCTAGGATGATCCTGGATGCTGCTTGGGCACCAACTGCAGGAACCGTGTTTGCGACTGCCGGAAGGGATAAGCAGGTGAGGATCTGGGCGAGGGAAGAAGCAAGTACAGGTGGATACGTTTGCAAGGCGACCATTGCGGAAGATGCTCCTGTGACAGCAGTGGACTTCATGAATGTATGCTTGCCTGATGGACATACATACTTGGCCGTCGGAACTGAAGCTGGCCGCGTCAGAGTTTACAACGTGGATGTCAAGAAGGCGTTCTTAGTAACGGAGCTGGAAGTTGAGTATCGAAGGTCAGCCCTTTTTCTTCCGTCTTCAAAAGCAATACTGACGCCTCAAAGCATATATCCATACTCTTCAAAAGCTGTTACGCAACTAGGTTGGAAGCCAATAAGCAGAGGGAAGACTGAGAAGATTGAGATGGACCTTGCAATTGCAAGCGAGGACAGTTCTTTACGTGTCTACTCTATTGACTTGCCTAGTTCTAAATAGATATCAGCTGTCTTTGAACTCCGGCGCAGTGGTAATGCCGCACCAGTCTATAAACCCAAGCTGGAGCAGTTGAATTGCTCATGGTGTACTGTAGAGGAAAAGTGTCTCAGAAGCAACGAAATTCCTCCAACTTCTGTCTGGCTCTTAATAGAGACCAACCCTTGTTGAACGCCGGCCAAATGTTAAATGCCATGCCCACTTTCCGTCAGCCAGAGCAGTTGAAGTGCTCATGCTGCTTTAGAACATAAATGCGCCCAGTTGAGAGCACAGAGACTTTTCCCTCCCACCACCTAGAATCTTAATAGAGCCCAGTATCTGTTGAACGCCGGCCCGATGTTAAATGATGCGCCGACATATGCAAACCCAATCCAGAGCCGTTGAGGCCTCATGCTGTATCGTAAACGAAACATAACCATAACCCAAATAAAACGTATCAAAGAAATCCTCATCATATCATCTCTCATCTTCTCGTCCATCGTGCCACCTAGAACGTCCTCTTCTCAATACTCTCTGAGCCATAGCCCCCAACACCAGCATTCAAATACGCCGTCCCCTCACTCGTTTTCCCCTGATTTCTCGGCCCTCTCTCCCTCAAATCATCCTTCAACCACGTCAACACCAACTCACCCAATCTCGAGTTGCCCGTATCAGTCCCCCTTCCATCCAGCTTGAATGTCTCGATCCCACCCCACTCCTTAACCTTCCCCAGACTCATGTGTACCAAATGCGTCGGCCACGCCGCCAAATTATCCAAGATATGCGTCGCATACACAATCGTACACTTCCTCGTCTCCGTCTCCTTCTTCAAGAAACCCAAGAAGTTACTCCTACTCAACAAATCCAAATCGACAGTAATCTCATCCAGCAGCAAGATCCTCCAGGGTCGGATCAACCCCATAGCAAGCTGTACTCGTCTGCGCTCCCCATCCGAAACGGCATGCATGCGCCAATCGAGATCAATGTCCAGCACGTCGACCAACTCGTCCTTACGCTCGGGATAATGATCGCCGCCAACTGACTTTAGCAGTTCTCGCACACCGATATCTGTTCGTACAATAGGGTTCAATACCCATTCTAGCCCGAGATATGTGACGCCCTCGAGACCGTCTTTGAAGGGGTCGAGTCCGCCGACGGAGATGGTTCCTGAGGGAGCGAGACGCTTGCCAGAAAGGAGGCGCAGGAGAGTCGTCTTGCCGGCACCATTGGCGCCGATGAGTAAGGTGCGCGAGGAGGGTGGAAGGGAGAGAGTGAGGTTTTGGAGGCCGAGGGAGCGGTCGGGGAAGGTGTAGGAGAGGTTGTTGACTGTTATTTTGGGGGCACCCGTCTGATCGATGTATTGGGTTGGCATTATGCTGGTCGGTCTGGGAAGTTATTTGAGTGGTAATCTTGAGGGGATTCGTTGCTGAAAGTCGCGGCAACGGAGAGGAGACGGAAGTGGTGAGAAAGTGGGATGGTTGTAAGCTTGAAATGAAAATATTTCGAGATCATGACGGCGTCATTCTGGTATCTTATCTTATCGCCGACGAGACCCCTGTCGATGTCCAACAATTTCGTTTGGACCAGAATCCAAACAGAATGTGGAAGCAACTTGGAAGTACTGTAGGTTTCTAGATACATCATATGAATGGTCCTCCTGAACAAGTTTTCATTTCTGAGATTGTGCAGCGGCCGGTGAAAGGAGCGACTTCACAATCGCTGTGCCAAGGCAGGTTCAATAAGCGAATGTATTTTTATAACGAGTCGTCTGATGTTTGACAATCATGCCATCCTACACTGTTTTGCTTCATGGGCTCCTGAATTTTAGTTACCTCAATCTCTATTAAGTCGTCTTATTGATAGAGCTCGCCTAGGGCACCTGTTTGTTCTCTCGCAACATGTCGCGGACGGAAACAAGGAATTTTGGCTAGAAGTCTGATATCAAACTAGGTATTCGTTATGCTCTATCAGCAGATTTGTCAGTATACCAGGCCATTTTCATGCTTATACACCGGTCTATGGTCCCCCTCCCGGTTTAATTGTCTAGTGCTATCGATGATATAATTGGTACTTTTAGGGGTCTCTAAAACTTATAAAGTATAAACCTAATCACAAAACGGAATTCTATAAGTCTGATCTCTGTGTTAGACGTATAGGTTTAAAAGACAGGGTTTGAAATACACTAAGAGTAATATCCTCAACATCCGCCAGACAGTTAAACCAGGGAGGGGACCATATGCATTTCCGACCTCATACTCCCAGAAATAGAAGGTCTCTTCGCACGGGAAGCTCCCGTCTCAAAAGTATCCAAGCCCTTCAACACAACCGCTAATTCATCACCCTGCACAAACACCACATTTCCCGTCCTCCCAGAAACGCCCAACATCAATCTTCCCATCCCCGAGGTACTTAGCCAGTCTACGGGGAAGAAGAAATGCCTGTCGAAGAATTCGGCGCTGAAGTTCTGCGCGTCGGCAGAGCAGACCCAACCATCTTGGTGCAGGAAAACGAGTCGCCGTGCGTAGCTTCCGATAAGCTTTTCGACTTCATCGGCGAGTGGTTGGTAATGTGAAATTGGAGTTGCTGTTGTAGAGTCTATGGTGAAAGAGGCAGTGTACCAGAGGAATAGCTTAGATCTTGAACCCGAGGCGAGGGATTCGGCGAATGTGGTGGCTATTACTTCGCCGTCGAAACATGAGGTGACGGAGCTTATGAAGAGTTCTAAGAGAACCGGCCCTGTTAGTTGAATTCCTGCCGGTAGAGTAATGCGCTCGAGTGTGTCCCATGAGAAGATATGGGCAGCGTTCTCGGCGAAGAAGATAAGTTGTGTTTTGTTTCTCGGATGGGTTATCCACTTATAGGACTCTCGATTCGGAGATAAATTCGTTGATATTATGCCATAGCCATCGATGCCACAACTACAAAGTATGTCTGATATTGGTGTAGATACTAGAAGTCGTGTGCAGCCATCATTTGCAAGGACTTGTGTGATCGCCCGGCATTCCCGACGTTCGAAGAGCTTTTCAGCTTCACAAGTCGCTTGTCTCCAGGTTAGGCGATACAGAATAACAGTGCCATCAATATCTGCGGCAATAAGAATTTGGCCTAAAGAATCGTAATAGAGATACGTGATGGTACTGTTGCAAGTGTTGTGGACGAGCACCTTTTCCATTTCCCCGGTCTTTCCATCGTAGAGGCAAATTGAGCCGTCGATTTTGCCGCAAATGACCATCTTTTCTTGCTCACAGTCCACAAATGCAGATATGAAGATGGCAGGATCAAGATCTTGTACCATATAGTCCTGAGGCGGTGTAGATATCAGGGCTGTATCGCTGTTGTTCTCCATGTTGTCTCGCAGCAATGCTGAAGGATCCCACACTCGACAGTAAGGTCCCCGGATATCGATCAGCCGCTGACTGTTGGCGCTGAATACGAGAGATTTGATGCTATACTCTTTGGACACGATACGATATATCATTTTTAACGTCTCGAACTCGAAGATCAGTATCATACCAGCGGAATTACCGCAAGCAATCATTGTTCCGTCTGGAGAAGAGACGAGAGAATGTGCGTTTGCCAGAGTCCTTGCTTGTATTCTGCGATCCGTTGTATCGAAGACCACAAGTTCTCCATCGTTATATCCAGCTGCGAGTAAGACACGTTCTTCAAAAGGACTGAGAAGCAGACTAGTCACTGACGCAATGCCGGGTCGCTTTCTGGAACGGGGTCCTAATGACCCAACATCCTGCCCATATATATCATGAATTTTCTTATTCTCGATATCCCATACAATGGCATCATGGCCGCGATATGCAACCGCAACCATTGTCGACCCGCCACCGATGACCGCGGTCAAAGGGTGATCGGTCACAAAGTCTTCGTCCAAATCCGCTATCCAGCTTTCGAGATGTCTGCAAGCCCCTGTTGTCAGATCCCAAAGTACTAAACGGTTGTCGGAACTTGCGGCTAGGAGAAGAAGATCGTTTTCCAAGAAGGACACATCGATGCAGACGGTCTCAATCTCGAAGAACCACTCTCTAGCCCATGTTTTCACGTTCCATACGCAAACAGACTTTAACGCCACAGATGCTAAGAGTGTTCCCTGTTGTCCGAACCGCAGGAGTCGAATCGGTTGTTGGTGTGAAAGTACTTGAAGTTCTTGACAGGTTATCTCATCGTGAATCCTGATACAGCCACTCCGCTGTCCGATTGCGAACTGCTCCGACGAGCATGCAAGAGCATTAGGGTATTCTTGATGATACGCAATGACTGATGAACAATCATCCCATGCAGTTTTTCGCAAGCCATTAACAGTAATAGAACGCCTAGAGGATCTGAACTGGGATCTCAGCGCTGAATCCGGTGGACAAAAAGGAGGTATAAGATTGTGTATGGATGATGGTGACTGGGATAGATTCCTTCCAAAGTATGTAACGAGTCGCACAAGATCAATTGACCAAGCCGCCAGCAATACCATGTCTTTATTAGTAGTGGGGAAGTCAGTAGACCTTCTATGGACGTACTGCTTCAGCTCTTTCCCGGTTAGGATGAGTCGCTTGATGTCAGATTCCTTCGCAATGTACTCGATCCAGGCCAGAACATATCTCTTGCTAAGAAAATTCAATAGAGCCTGGAAAATGTCATCGTCTGAGGATGAGACGAATGGAATATGCTCAGGCAGAGCATTACATGCGTATGCTCGGAAAGACGAGGGGCCACGTAGATCAGCGGCATGCGTGGCGCCGAGCTGTTGAAGTTTGACGCCCGTCATGTCTTGTCCGCAAAGATATTTCAAACACACCATAGCTAGTCTCTTGTGCCCTTGTGTTCTTGTAAAGGCAAATTCTGAAGTGGTGCTCGGTTCTAGGAGATATTCTCGGGCCGTTTGGTGCAACATCTGTACTCTTGAATTATTGTCGACGAAGAGTAGTTGGCCACAAGTCGCAGTGATACATCTTTCCATATCATCAACGGTGTCATTCATCTCGAGCTCAAGAGCAGCATGTAGCTCGGATGTTGTCAAGGGCCGTGTCGCGCAGACTGTCCAGGCAAGGATTGCTTTTATAAGTGGCTTCCCTCTCTTCAGTCCTGACATGGAAGCCAGGATATACGAATACAACTGATCCATGTCTGAGGGTACTTCTTCCAGTACTTGCCGAACATCCTCCGATGTGTGGACATTCCTCAGTTCCCTGAGTGTGAGCCGAACCCACAAGAAGCATCCGGATGACTTTTCCACAATCGAGTTTCTGATAGCCTCCCTCGCCGCGTTTCTGTCTTGACCGATTGCGGGAAGAGTGTGAATGTACTCGGCGATGTAAAGACCAATATCAGCCTCCGTACTAGACAGGGGAATCCTCTCTGATACAATAGTTAGCTTTCGAGAATAAAACCACTCGTACGTCTCGGAAGAATTCCGTGATGTCAGGAACACTCGGAACGTCTTTTGTTCTGCAGCTTTAGCCAGCAAAGGAATCATATCAGAGCTGTTCCAACATTCGTCCAGAGCATCAATGACCAGGTAATACGCTGTGGGGAGCTGAATCTTGAATATGCCTTCTAGAAACATTTTCCGCCACATTTTACGATGGTCGGCATTGGCCAGTTGAGGGTCCTTCTTGCATTGCCTTATAATATGATCAAAGACTCTCTGATGTTTCGAGGCAATCTGCCATACTATCGACCGTAAGAAGACATTGATGTTTGATTTTTGTCTATCGCCAGAGGTGAAGAAGTAAAAAGCACAAGAGTGCTGAAGGCTTTTCAGGTGATTGACCACATAGCCCATGGTAATCGACTTTCCGGTACCAGGTTTGGCAGTGAGCCAATACATTTGAGAATCCGACGCATCTCGCCAATTTTGAAAGGACTCAGAGCTAGTGATCCACTCACAGGATCCAGGAACACGTTCGGAGTCGAGTCGCTGTCCAATTGATAGTCAGCTAAAAGTGGCTATCGCCTAAACACCACCAACGGCGTCATGGTGCCAGGATGGGAATTAGCAAGCCAATGGAATAGCTCTTCTACACACAGATAGGACCAAGAAACAGTCTTACCTGATAATCGTCTTTGTATCCATCATCAACATTGAGGTACTCTTTTAACCACACACGTTCTGCATGGCCCACCTCCTGCTGCTCTTGCATAGTCCTGTTTCGAATAATATCTACCACGGAGGCAATACCGTTACGGACAGCCAGATAATTCGGTTCTTTGTCATGCAAAAACTTGCAAACCTCTCTATGGTTGGCGTTCGCCAAGAACGTACTCTGTTCATTCTCATAGCCCAGCACAGCCGAATCCTTCGGCACCACAATGGCTTTCTTCACCCCGAAATTCATAGGATTTGTTTCGTAAAAAGAGTACAGAAGAAGACTTTTTGAATAACGAGGAAATTCGTCGTTGATGGCCTGGATGGAGACGGAGTTGGGATGCAGATCTGCGACAAATGGTCTGGAACTACTATTCGATGCTTGCAAGGCTCGGCTCAGTACCTCTGCCATGTTCGACCCTCGATGTGGGGTAGCAAGAAAGAATATTGACGAGATACGATTGCCGATCTCTTGGAACTCTTTGAATTGTCTCGAGAGTATGTATGCCCTCTTGGCAACGAGACCACCCAAGCTATGGCAGACAAGCACAATATGCGCCAATTTTTAAGTCAGTAAGGTTGTATAAACTTGATGTCACCAGCTATCGTGATAACTTACCACATCCCCTTGCGGTGCCGTTGGGCTGTTTTTCAACCAGGTGAGCAAATCCTTTGCGAAATCATGGATGTTCAATATGCTCCTTTTGCCCCAATTCGCATCGTAGCCAAAAGTGCGTATCCGCACGTCTCTGAAGCCTCGCTCTCTAGGGAGCCATTCCTGTGGCCAGAATAGATTTGGATCATCATTCTTGGTCCATGTTTTCCTATGCGTAAGCAGTATCAGCCGCAACAAACGTAACAAGGAAAAGCGACGCCATCAATCGGAGTGCGATAGATATTACGGCGGCGCAATCTAATCGAACGCCTACCTAGACCCGCCTCCCAGGCCGTGTATGAAGACAAGTTCCGCAACAACTTTCTCAGGAGGCTCATAGACGGTGACCAAACCCAGAGGACCTTTGACGTCCTTTTCAAGTTCCAAACTGGCAGCCTCTCCAGTACGGCCACGGAACAAGCCTGCGCGCTGAAAGAACCCAGACGTGGCGGTTGTTGCCCTCCGATGACTTGCTGGGGCTTCGAGATCCATCGCCTGGCTCGATCATGAGGCAGCGAGCGATAATAAAAGTTGCTCAAAACGTGTACAGGAACCCAATCGTTCAGTTGATTGAGATTAGAAGTAGATGGGTATTCGGATATTCAGAATTTCATCGCGCATAATCAGGCAAGAAGGATACGCTCCTTCAGTCTTCTATGCCCACCAGATGTGAAATGTGGGACTTTGTGCATGTAGGAGCCTCTTGAGGCAGCCCAATAGCCGCCGAAGCCTTGACAAGGCATAATTGCAGACGTAACCAACCACATGTGCTTCACAAAGATGTCTACCCTGCAAATTTGAAGGAATAGGGACCGGAACACGCAGATTTCCCTGGTCGAGTTCCCCAGGGGTTGACTTTGTCGTGCCTTACGCATGATTTCTTCTCAAGAAAGCCTACCACCAGTGTACCAAGCAAGCAGGTAGATGGCAGCTTTCCGAAATCATCCGCCATACTAGTCAGTAGGAAAGTAGATGTAACTTGACACTGAGACATACGGTGATCGTGCATTGGGGACGGCGTGGGTTCCGTCGAGCCCATGATGTCGAGGTGGTGGTTGTGAGAGTTTGAAGAAGAGCCCTGGAGCAGGAGTTAGAGGTTAGAGGTTAGGTAGGCACCTAGCTTCGGAAAGGCGTAAGTTTTCCCATCGCATGTGCCTGAAGCGAAACGCTAAGCTGCTAGCCACAGTGATAGACGACCCTAAATGTAGGCGAAAGCCCCACTAATTTGTACTTTTCCACCCGAGACTCTCGACTTTGGCCTGACACACCTTCTGATCTTCATAACAAGCAAACCTCACATCTCAGCACACTTCGATGTCCACTCTTATCTAACATTTAAGTAACACAGAACCTAAATTCTGGTCACCATATAGAAACGCATATGGCTCAGCCACAACCCACTTCACCGTCACAGGAACTAACATCCATCACACACCTCCTCCACCTCTTCCACCACCGCAACAAAAACCAACACCGCCTCTCAAAATGGTGGAAGTCATTCTCCCAGCTCAGACGCCAGACTGGGAAACTCCTCACTGAATTCGAGGCGTTAGAGACATGTGTAAAGTTCTCTTCAGCTTCGGCTTCAAGCTCAAGCTCAAAAGTGAAGAAAAGGATGGAAAAGGAGGGGAAGGGAGGCTCTGGGGAAGGAGAGTCGAAATTCGTCAGAGCGGCGAGAGAGACGGTTGAGCAGCGCGCCGAGTTTTTGGAGAGGTGGGTGGTGCCAAAATGGTTTCTGTGAGTCGTTTCTTCTTCTTTTGTTCGTGTGCTATATCATGCATTGTATGTTTTCGTGAGCGGTGCTGGAATAGGATCAATGGCTGATGACGATGAAAGGGCGTTCTCGAATCTCGTGGCTGATAATCAGTACGCGGCTTTGGGACTCATGCTTATGGGTACGCTGGCGAGGGTGCAGACTGTTCTGAGTGAGCTTGGGGGAAGTGGGAGGGCAGCTGCCGATGGTGACGGTGGGGAAGAGTTCGAGGGCGAGGAGAACGAGATCTTGAAGGAAGAGAATTCTGGTGGTGCGCGTGAGACTGAGGCTGATCTTGGAGAGGTTGTGAGCAGAGAGGCTGTCGCTGAAATTGAAGAAGATGATGACGAGGTGCAGCTCAAGAAGCTCAAGAAGTCAAAGCGAAAAGCAAAGACTGACGGAGATAGAGATGGTGAAGCTGGCGCGGCTGATGGCGAGGGATCACTGCCTGCGAAACGACCGAAGAAGAAACGGAAGAAGGGAGGCGATGCTTTCGATGATTTATTTGCTGGATTGATTTGAGCGTTGAGCGTATACCCATTGTCTAGTCTATCTACAGTTTCAAGCGCTTTTGCTGCAGCAAAATCCGCAAGATTCTGTTCCTTACTTTTCCCCATCCTCCTCAGTTCTAATCTATTGGTACATCGTCCCCAGCCAATATAGCAAGCTCCCAAGACCAACATTAACACCCAGATGCTGTCCTAGACTCCACGCCATACTATACAAATACTTCGGCGAGAAGACCGTCCAGATGAAGAGGTGCGTCCGCAGTATCGTGCAAGCAGCCATCACGAACACCAAGCTCGACGTTACGAATACAGTCAACAGAGCCAAATGCCGTACTAACAAATTCCCCTCTTTCACGTTTGCAGCGCCAGTCCTCTTGAGGCGAAGTAACATCATAGTCGTAGCTGACGTCCAGAAGATAGGACCAGTCCAATTGCTTGCGAAGGTTAGAATGCCCACGGCCACCACGTTGTACCCGCTAACACCATTATAGGCGCTGGAGAGGTCAACGGAAGAAATAGCATTGGAGCCACCGAAGGCGAAGAAAGACGTGTATTGGAGAAGAAGGGAGGTGGTGCTTATTTCTATGAGGTTGAGATCTAGATCGTCGAGAAGGTAAAATTGGATGGAGAAGAGCAGGAGAAGAGGGATATTAGTGGCGCGGGATTGCGTTATGAGGAAGAGGGTTAAGAGGTCGTGGATTGTGTGCATCGTTGCTGTTGATGTCAGATTGGTACCGAATGGCTTTTGATAAGGAATGTGAATGCTTACGATTTGGGCGTTTCTGGTTGGCGAACCCAGATCCAATTGTATAGACCAACGCGAGAGCAATGGCCCCAAACGCTAGTCTTGCCCTTCCAACCAGTGATGCTCCAGCACCAGCCTCGCTATCTGCCATGTATTTAGCGATCCCGGCCATTAGCTCGGGAGAATCCTCATGAGTAAATGCTAGCTTGAAAGTTATGGCAGCAGTGACAAGGGCAGTCGAGATTCCGGCTGCTGCCATCTGCGGGAAGCGATTGAACGCTCGAGCGGCGAGAGACTGGAGGTTCCAGAGGTACGTGAGTCCTACGCATGTCCACAATATCAATCGATGCTCAGAGAAGAACGTTCGGGCAATATCAGGCTCGCCGGCCCATTTTTGGCCAGTCTGGTTCCAGCGTCGTGCGAATCTTGCGACGATGAGTATCATGATTGAGCATGCCGCAAGCAGAATGCTGTTTCGGCTCTGTTTGCGTGTGCTGTATTATTATTAGCATTGTACTCGAGTTACCCAACGGGACATATACCATTTGACCCAAAGGAGTACAAGCCATGCCGATGTGGCCCAATACCAGAAATGCTGCTCTTCCTCTACATAGCTGCTAGCGAACATCATGACCCCATAGAGTACAGATGTCAAGAGGATTGGGATCGATTCCCTGAATGAGTTGGACAAAGTGGGATATGCAGCGGCTGCTGCGAGAAGAAGAGCCAATGTTGACACAGCTTGCCCAGTAACAAGGTTTCGGACATCATAATTACTAGCTGTGCTGCTCATAATGTCTTGTGCCTCTTTCAGCCACTATTTGCTGTTAGACAGATGTATAAACCAATTTGGTTTACTGACCTTGGTAGTAATTTGTAGCCACTCGTCGATGGCCTCATCATCATCCTCAATTTTTGGCAGGCTCTCGGAGATGATCCTCCACTGGCATGCGAGTTGATCTACGTTGCTGGACAGGTCTTTGCAATCATTCAAGAGACTGGCGACCTGGAATGACGGAAATGCGGCTGTAATAACCCCAAGTATTTGTCTCGCATTCCTCAACAGAATCCGGACTTTGTCACTCTCTGTATCTGTTAGCAAGAACCCAAATTGATGGAAACGAGGTACCGACTTCTTGGCCAGAAGGGCAGAAAATCAGGAATCATGGCCCCAAGATTGTTCCGAGGTGCTGGGAATCCAAGCAATGATCCCAAAGTTGGAGCTATGTCGGACTGCTCAACTGTAGAGTAATACTGGAAGTTCTCCTCAAAAGGGGCTGGCACTCGGCGACCTGAGCTTATTGTTCTCAGTTTTGGCGAGAGGAAGACAAGAGCAGGTGATGTCTCTCCAGGAGCTGAACCACCGTGGTTGCCGGCATCATTCATGCCGTGATCTCCACACAGGACAAGAAGGGTGGACTGGAGATGCTCCTTGTTTATCATGGCTTCGTAGATTGTCTTCACTATGCCATCCATCTCATGCTGTTTTGGAATCATGTTCGGTCTACTTCGTGTTAGTTATGATAGGTCGCAATCTCTAGCAGGTACGTATACCCTCTTGGCCCGGTTTTGTGACCGATATGGTCAAGTCCAAGATAATGCAGAACCATAGTATTCCAGTCATCATTTCTCAGCTCCTCTGGTACATGTCTCGTAACATTATTGTCCACTTCTGTAAAGTCCTGGTTCAAAATCATATTCAGCTACACCTCTATATACAATTACGAGATGTCGACTGACCGAAACGAAAAAGCTGGATGTCCCATCTGCACGGTCGAAGGTCTCGGGGAATAGCTTCAGCCAAGTATCGTCTCCGTACATGATCAATTTGCCTGTACCCTTCGCCTTCATTTGTGCAAGCCATGTGTCTTGCGTTGCAAGTGTAGAGGATGTGTCAGATTCGGCGAAATTCAGGATCAAGTCGAGGAAGGATGGTGTTGATCCTGTAGTAATGGCTTTAATTCTGGGCATAGTAATGGTAGGAGAAGTGGCATGGGCGGTAAAAGGCATGGCTTCTCCATTCTGTATCAAACTTTAGAGTGAAGTCGTCAGCTCAATTCTTTATCATTCTTGGAAATAAGGCCTACCTCTGGGTGAAGAGAAATCCTGAATTGTTGGAGTATACGAAGTCACTACCAATATCAGTTTAGTCCCCTCGAAATTTAGGAGATTCTACCTTCGCAAGGCATCTACTACCATGAACACGACCTTGTCGAAAGGTGCTTCGGGGTGTGGCCCATATTCCAGAGCTTCATATTGGGCCAGTCCAGGTAGGAAGGGTTTGTAAGGGAAGAATCCGCTGGCAAATATCAATATGGCGATTGGGATGAGGATATTTGCAGCGAGAAGGGAAAGAGTCGAAGTGCGGGGAGTCATCTTGCTGGAAGAGTCCAGCTCATCTAACGGGTTAGCAATTCAGAAAGATTGATATGCATAAATGTTCAGTTCCGCAGGCCATTGCTTCATCCGCGTTGTTGGACTAAGGAGTCGGAGTCGAAGTCGAAGACGCGGTTCGAGCAATCTGTCATTGGCGAACGCGATTTAAGCTCGGGAGCTAGGGCACAGGCACTCACTGCACCGATAAGACATGCTTATCTCAAGGTCCCACAATAAAAAGTTGCCGCATTTTTGTAGACCTCGAGGGGAGGATGAGGGTGTTCTGGTGCGGGTGCCCAGGTCGAGTTCTTCGAGGTCGACTTTGACCTGCTGGAATTGTCCAGAGCTGAGTATCTGGACCTATAGTATTTTATGCATGTAAAGATGGAAAACGTGTATGCCACGGTGTAAACTCCAATTCTTGATCTTTATGTCAATTTTGCAAAATAAGGCCTTTGATACGCCTGCAAATGTAGCCTTCGTGAGATCTCAAAGACGCCTGAACTCCCCAACAAAATCTCAACAACGCCGTACAATGAATGTCCCATCGCCGAGCTTCATCCTTCATTTCTTTCCCTTCGTCTTCTTGACTTTACTCCGCTCGTTGTATTTGGGGAAGACAATTGCGCTCCTCCGTTTGCTAACTCGTCTCTTGATTTCTCCCTTCCCAGACTTCGAACTAGCTTTCTTAGAGTCGACTTCCATAGCTATAATTGAATATTAGCTTCTTGATCTTGCCATAAGGAATCGTACCAAGTAGAAACGCACCTTCTGTCTGCTTGATCTGCTTGATCTCTGTAGCTGGAACTACTTCGTCTTCCGTCGCAACTGAACTCTGTTAGTCGCAAATAGAATATGCCCCCAGAAATTCCTACCATCTTCTGCCTCCATATCCACATCTTTCTCTGCTGCTTTGGGCTTCGGTTGCGCAGCTAATGCCAGGAGTTTCGCGGAAAGTCTCGCTGTACGGTCTGTTTCCACCGGCCCAAAAACCTTGCTCTTCAACTTGACATTGTTCGCCTTCTTCGTCGATGCTCTTGCGCCTTTGGCCATTGCGTTCGAATTGATATGATCAGTAGTGAACCGAGAAGTGATTGACGGTAGGGTAGGAATCGAATAGAATCAAGGTTGTTCGAGCTCGGATGCGCTTGACACTTTTCTCGCCCACGCACGAGCACCTCCACCTCCCGCAGTAAGTTTTCAGCCTAGTGCGGGCCCATGCCCGCATTTTAACGCCTGATTCTGCCCAGTCTGCTTCGAGAGAAAGCGCGAGACGAGGCGAAGCGCAGGCACGTTCAACGTGAGGCCGTGGCTCATATAAAGCCCTTAGAATTCACCAACCGGTGATAATCCGATTCTACAAAAGGGGAGAGAGCAGCTCGAGGCGAGACAAAGATCAGAAACATCTATCGCGTATTTCTTCCTCCGCCAAAACTTTCTACATCCTCTCGCCATATCGCATTTCCTGCCATTCCCCCATGCCATTTTCTGCCTTGGCGCCTGCACTCCAACTTCAAGTCGAAGAGAATGGCCTCAATGGGGGGTGGCTACCTCGATCCTGAACCACTCTGCCGGGTCGTCAAAGGCGGCGGCTTTCTAAACAGAACTCTACAAAACATCTGCATAGGAGAGGGTCTAAGCAAGCTCGGCGTGAAGGCGGAACTTCAACAGCGCATCATCGACAGTACGTTCCTTCCCACAGCCTCGCCTCAAGAGGCTACCCCTTCCATACCTATACTTCCCCGCCATGATAAATCCATATCCAGACTAATGCTGGGCCCTCTAGGACTCCAGCTTTACGCGAGAACGAACAATGCCCCAGCTTTCCAACGGTTGAAGTCCATGATAGACAACCCGAACAGTATACAGCCTGGCGGCATGGCGAGCGCCTCACCCTCAGTCACCGGCACTCCAGCACCCCCAAACTCCCATCTCAACGGTGCTGCATACGCAATAACCGGAGTTGCGAATGTAAATGGATTCCGGCCACTAGGACATCCGAGTATGTTCTGCTATGTCGATTCATTACGCTACCTGGGTTCTGACAGTCTAATAGAAATCGAATTCAAGCCCAGTCCATATTTCGAAATCAAGGAGCAGATTGGAAATCCTTCACCATGCGAAGGTATGCAATGTCAAATCAGATTATCTGTAGCAAAGCTAATTCTAATAACAAGTAATGACTCAGCACCGGCACACTGTCAAGATTATTCTGAGACCCGCCGACTACCCAATCCTCTCTAGGGTACCCGGTGATCAGTCTCTGAGAGTAATGGTATTCTGTGCTGGCGATACCCATGGCCGACAAGACATTGCTTTTCCGCATCAATCTGAGATTAAGGTCAATGGAGGCGAGGTCAAGGCTAATCTGCGTGGACTCAAGAACAAGCCAGGCTCCACAAGACCTGTTGACATCACAAAGGATCTTCGCTTCAACCCTCCGGCTTACAACAATTCAGTCGAGATGACCTACGCTCTGACTAACAAGGTCGGTGGTGGCCTTTCTCAAGTCAGCTACCTTTCCCCCGTTTTTACTCATCTGCCCCCAACCCAGCTGCTGTTCACCTTTTGCGCCATGCGATCCTCTGGCAAGACTGACATTTTCTATAGAAATTCTTCCTAATCATCTACGTCGTCAAGGCTGTACCGGTCACGGATCTTGTGAAGAAATTGGAGGCGGGCAAAAGAATCTCGGAAATGGCAGTCCTTGAAGATAGTATGACTCACCTCCACTCTTATACCTCACGATGCTGATAATACTTTTAGTGCGGAGTAAGGCGCGAGATGCCGACATTGTGGCTACTGCTTCTGTTCTATCACTGAAATGTCCGCTCTCCACCTTGAGGATAGATTTACCGTGTCGATCAACAGCCTGTCGGCACAATCAATGCTTTGATGCCACATCTTATCTACAACTTCAGGAGCAAGGTCCTACTTGGCTTTGTCCTCTCTGCAACAATCCGGCTCCTTTCGATAATCTAGCGGTTGATGAGTAAGTAAATTTCAAATCTACCTTATTTTCACATTGCTAAGGTCTTAAAGATACGTCAAGAACATTCTGAAGAAGACTTCAAGGTCAACTGACCAGGTTATCATTCAGCCAGATGGAAAATGGGATTTGAATGACAAGAAAAAGGAGACCTCTCGACCCCCTCGGCCAAGTAATGGCGTCGCTAGTGATTCTGACGATGACCTGGTTGAGATTACGAAGTCGGGCGATAGTGTGCGAATGGGAACACCTCGCGTTGCAGCCCCCTTGCTTACAAACGGAAGTTCTTCGACTCAGTCTCGCGAGCAGTCGAGTTCATCTGTTCCAAACAGGGAGTCAATGGGTTCCACAAGCGGGAAGCGAACAATATCAGCTGTCATCGACCTTACATCCAGTGGTGACGAAGATGAAGAGCCACTAGCGCGGCAACCGAAGCGACAGTTCACTGGCAATGGCTATGGAGCTCCTGCCACAAGTGTACCAGTCTACCGGCCTCCGCCTGGCAACGTCACATACCCACCACGTCCGGCTTGATGGTTCTTTCTACACATTCTTCCTCCTTCAGCGTATTCTTGCTTCACTTGTAAGATAATTTTATGATTCCCAGTGCTATAGCGAATGGATCTGCGGGCGTTCAGGTTGAGAGGGGAAAGCATTTGGGGAATCAACAGGGAGTTGATCAGACAGGCGTTCAGAGGTTGCCAGAGGGCATTGCTTTTTGCTTTTATGACCAGGAATGAGTGGGATCATGAAGTCCGTGACTCTATGCCTGGAAAGAGAAACTTGATTTTCTCGCAAAAAAAAAAGGATACTCAATGTTTATGCCTTACGCTCCGGTCCAGCTCTTTTTCGGATCTCAGTCTAGATGGCTACGGTCTGGGCTTGCTCGAAGGCAGGGTCTAGCAGTCGCCTCGAATGCACAAAAGCATACAACAAGATCCTCAAGCTATGTCTCCATGCACCTGTGAAGTGCATTTTGGAAATACAAGGAACTGTTGACAGCTTTTCAGGATTTAAAATCATACCAAAATTTTCAACCATGGATACAAGCCTATCCTGGACACATCAGACTGTACATGCATTGCCTCGAAGCTTATCGTCTTTGTGCTTCGAGTATCTATTGTGAAGGACTTTTAACCACCCAGCGCTGAGGACATCAGCACCGTTTTTAATACCTCGACAGAACCGAGGAGCATCAGCTTGACTTGCCTACTGGGCGAGATATTTGTTGGCGTTGGGAGGCCGTCCAGAAACTGCAAGTTCAGACTCAAAGAAAAGCAGCAAGTACAAATGTATGGCGAAATTAATCGATGGACACAGCCAGCCTCTTCTCATATCTTCTGCAACAAAGAGATGGCTGGCTATAGTTATTCCCGGCTTGCTTTCGTTAACTCTCGAGGCGCGACCAGAGACTGTCTCCCTCACTGCAAGTGCAGCACCTATGCTACTGAGCGATGATGCAGCACATCATTCGGCCAAACGGCCGTCTTTCTTCTGTCATGAGCTTTAAATATTGTTTTTGATGATCAGTGTGTACATGACACTAGCACAAGGGCTTTTGGTAAGTCATAGGAGGGAGAGAAAGCTGTGATTTCCCAACTTGAATTCTGCTTCCTGAAGAATGTATACCCAGATGCGCAGAAGCACACGTAGCGTATTGAGCTGACGACTTTTATATTTCATTCATTCGTGTATTGGGACTATTCCGGCCCGATCTGAACGATCTGTCCAACTCCATCGCCATGCCATATGTGTTCGTTTACACAAGCAAAGTAGCGCTAAATTGAAAGAGGAAGAAATAGCTCGCTCGCTCGCTTGCAATATCACGCACTCCACGCTATGCCATGCTTAACGCCAGCCCATTCAGAAAAGACAAATGTGTTCCGAGTTCTGACCTTCAACCACTCATTTGCTCATCTGATCCCCCACTATCATCAGCAGATACTATAGGGTGATTGTGTACCCTCGGCGGGGGCGTCAATCTGGTACAGACAATCAGTCAACGCACTTTATGGTCGCTGGACCCGACGTATGCCCACTTACTTCAATAGCTCGAACTCATTGTACTTTCTCAAATACTTGGTACCACGCCGATAAGCTCGCATATGATCAGCTGGGTTCTTGGCTTTAAAAGACGTGCCGATCAATTTTGTAATGTTCTGAGCATCGTGGAACATGGGGTCGAAGACGATGAGGTTTTTGGAGCCGTCGCGTTTACGTTCGAATCCGATTATGGTCATTGAATGACCTAGCGCTGTCCGTTAGCTATTTCATGCCAGAATTTGAGTCGCGATTTGGGGGAGGAGGGAAAGGAGGGATGGTTCAGGAAGGAGAAACATACCTGAGTGTTGGAAGTATATGGGGGGGAGATAAGTACAGCGGACTTTGGGATTGTAGTCGGTGCAGCCATTGACGAAGTAGTTTTCTACAGCGCGGAACAGTAGCTCGTATGCTGGTGTGGACTTGCCTTGCGGTTTGAGACCTTGTGCATCGCAGCTGTATTCGTTAGTACTACGATTGATAGATGGGAGTATTCCAGGCTTACGCAATTCCTAATGAACAAAACATTGCTTGTGCCTGTAATCAAGACGTCAGTATATTCTCAGCGTGAAGTCGAACTGTGATTGTGGATCACCTACGTCTGGTGTACCAATGTACTTTCTCGTGCCTCTGATTCCGCCAGTCTCGATGCGACCTGTAGAGTTGATGCCGATATCCCAAGCATGTTCGATGTAATCCTGGATCTGGAAGATGCTAGGTTCCTTGCCTCTAAAGCACTCGGAGCCTTGCGAGTCAACACCGATGATATAGGAGCACAACATCTGTATGTTACGGTATCCACAGAAGCCACCTAGAAACATTAACAAAGCCCCTGTAACGATCTATAAAATGCAAATTCCTACCTTCTCTTCTAAGCTTGGAAACATGCTTGACAGCAGGATCGCAGAAATACGCAAAGTCGACCTGCTCATCCTGGTCACACAGCTGCTCAAGGATCGGAACAATACCCGCAGTCATGTTCGGACATATCTTGACCTTCCGCAGCGTTCCGTCGCGGTCAAAGACATTACTGGTCTTGACAGCACCATCTTCTTCTAGAAGTTTGACAAGCCACGAAGGCATCTGTTTCTCATTCGCATGGGGACCGAGTTCCGATTTCTACAGCATTATTAGAATTCACGTGATGCTTGTGCTTGAAGAAAGGAACTCTTACACCAAGTCGCCGACGTGCAGCTGGTTTTGAGACAGAGGAACCCTTCGAGGACGAGTCTGGCATCTTCAAAACTTTCTTCCAAGCAGCCTTAGCACCAGCACGCCTATCCGGAGAAGGGACATCTGGAGCGACAGTCCGAATATTTTCTTCATCTTCATCGTCCAGGTTCCGAAGCGCATGGGAAAGCTTGATGTCGAACGAATCAGCGACGGCAGGCTCGACTTTGAGCCTCACACTTAAAGGGCGGTGCGGATCGTCTGAATCAGCAGTGTCTTGCTCTTCTTCGTGCATCTCGATGTGGCTCTCGAGTTCGGCCGGAAGCAGATCTTCGCCACAGCCTTCGATGGGACAGTGGATGTACTCCTCATCATTGCTAGAGTCCAGATCTACGAGAGCAGCTACACTGGCATCGTCTTTTACAATAAATGGGGACTCTCCTCCCTCTGGATGTTGCGTCTCCAGATGTAGCTATAGCTTGTTTAATAAAGGTATTTATTAAGGTGTGCAGAACTCTGTGCATGAGACAGCAGAAGGCTTACCATAATTTGATAATCCCCATCTGCGCTATACCCACAGAATGGGCAGATAATTGGCTCTTTAGAATCCATTGTGGCTTCGACGGTGTTGTATTGAGTTGTGGTCTCAGCCTTGTCCGGGTCGGGACGTCGCTTTTGTCTCAAGTAGGTGCAGACACATTCCACGAATGAAGTATGGTTTAGGATTTGGGCTTAGAAATCGAGCTCGGCTGCTTGCGGCATTTTTGAGTGCAAGGTCATCCAAGTGAATTAATAAATGGATGCCGCGAGGCTGAAATTATGGATTATTGGGTTGTCAGATATGTTTGGTGGCTTAGCGGGAGATGGCGTGGCCGCATGAATGATGCGCTCAACTGGGAATGCACAACTCCACTTGCACCCTAAGAATATGCTTGTAACATTGTCACAGACACACATACTGTCCGCTTTCTCAGTCATATACTTGTTCGGAACGAATCTCTATTCTTACGATACGACTGTCTACAGACTTTTACCATGTCATCAAATCGTGCGGCAGACACATCCGATAGTGCGAAAATGTCACATCTGCCTGTAGCTCACGCTCACTAACAAACATCCGAAATATCCCAATTAAACTTTGAGATCCTTCAACTTCTCTGCAGCTTCTGCAGGAGCGGCTCCAACGGGTGCAACCTTTACTTTTGGTGCCTTCTCACCTGCCTTTCCCTTCGCCTTTTGGGAGGTAGAATCCTTGGGTAGTTCCTTGGAGAATGGGATAAAATCAACAGCTCCAGGAAGGTACTTCCGAAGTGGTTCTGGAACATTGAAACCCTGAAGTCTCAATTAGTGACGTGTAGAAGGATAATATTAGCATACACATACCTCTTCAGTCTGGAAGTTCTCCAGAAGACAGCACAGAGCTCTTTCCGTTGCGCAAAGAGTTGAGTTCAATGCGTGAACATACTTCTTCCGGATCTCCGTCTGTAGCTTGGCACCATATCTGATCTCAAGAGCGCGAGACTGGTAGTCTGTGCAGTTTGAGCAAGAGACAAGCTCCTTGTATTCGCCTTGGAAGGGGAACCAGGCCTCCAGATCGTACTTCTTGGATGCGGCGTTGTTCAATGCACCAGAAACGATAGCAACAACACGATATGGGACACCAAGTGACTTGTAAAACTCCTCGGAGACAGCGATCATCTCGTCGAACATCTCCCATGACTTTTCCGGGTCGGTGAGGATAAATTGCTCGATCTAAAGCAGCATGGTTAGTAAGTGAGAAATGAAAAATACTCGACGGCCTGTACCTTCTCAAATTGATGGACACGGAAAATTCCCCAAGCATCACGACCGTGGGAACCTGCTTCTCTGCGGTAGCATGAAGAAAACCCAGCATATCTTCCAACTGTTAGTGAAGCTCTTTCCAAACACTAAGAAGGAACCATACTTGATCGGCAGATCCTTCGCAACCAACCACTCATCGGCATGGAAAGCAGAGATTGGCTGCTCAGAAGTCGCAATGAGGTACTTGTCATTCTGCGCATCTCCATCCACAACCTTGTACAACTCCTCATCGAAATCCTCCAACTGTGCCGTCTTGGCCATGTAGTCCTTCAGCATGAATTGCGGAGTCTGCAGAGGCGTGTATCCCTTTGAGTCGAGAAATTCCAATCCGTAATTGATCAAGGCCTGGTTCAAGAATACACCCCATTTCTTCAAGAAGTATCCTCTGTGTCCAACAACCTTCACTCCTCGCTCAGGGTCGTAGCCATCCAATCTCGTCAGAACTTCGTGGTGGGAAAGAACGTCGCGCTTCTCGACCGTTAGGCCTTCAGGTGCCCAGTCTCGTTGTACTGCGTTGAAGTCCTACACATCTGTCAAAACAAATATCTTTCGGAACGCTTGATCGTATGCGAAATTACCTCGTTCTGCTCAACCGTCACAGAGTCATGAACGTAATTGCCTATCGTTCCAATCTTCTTCTTCAAAATCAGTTCCTTCTCGGCGGCAGAGTCCACCAGAGCCTTCTTCTCCTTCTCAAAATCCGTCTTCTGCTTCATCAGATCCGCAGCATCTTCCTTAGCCTTCCTCTTCACGCCAATTTGTTTCTGGGTCTCGTTGATCTTCGTGTTGATTTGAGTCGCAGCATACTGAGCTGGAGGGAGATCAGCATTTGTGTATTCTGTTTCGTTTCAAAGCCAGTACTTACTTTTGCGGTGGTCCTCATACAGCTCAATTACCTCGTCCACAACCTCCTCAGAGGCATACCGCCGTCTCTGGGACTCCTTGATCTTCTCAGGGTTGCCACCCTTCTCCTTGATGAAATCGAAGACGTCGAGCATTTTGTGGGTTGTTCTTTGCTCTCAGAAGAGCTGCGATCGGGGTATCTTGTTGGGTTTTATAGTCTGGGTCTCTGTATATTTGAGTCACGACGAAGACGAATTGCCAGTTATTTCGGTTGGTGGGGTAGTTTGGAAGGCCTGCAGGGATCCCGATCGCGGTTTAGCCTGGACGCCGGAGGGCTCATTGATATCACGTGAAGAGGGGTATTCTTCCAGGTTGAGGCTGGAACTTGAGGGGTTGCTGAGGATGTTTAGGGGAATTATGTCCAATACCTTTGCTTGCGTTATCACTGTAGAGGTCTCATGGTACTTGATGGCTCTGTACACGCGGCAGTCATTGTGCGCCGTCTTCATGCCTTTGTTGACATTGTATGCAGAAATCAGAAACCGTTGATTCATTTGCTTCAAATCGCTTGATGATGACCGACTGACTGTAGCTCTGTGCCTTCAATCCACTTGAAAGTGTAGTAAGGCCGTTATCCTTAAACGCCAAACCAAAGAATTCCTCTCCTAACGCCAAACAAACATCCAGGGAATCAAGCAAAATGCAATCGTTCCGCCTGATTCATCAGTATATCCTCCTTGTCTTGCTCCTCTACATGACCATGCACTTGTTTCCATCGGCAGGCTCGTTTGGATTCGTGAGCTTCTCAATTTGACCGATCATCAACTCGAATGCCTTGCCAACATTCTCATTGTAACGAGCACTGGCTTCGGTGTAGGCACAGTTGAACTTCTCAGCCAGAGCCTTGCCTTGCTCAACTGAAACTTGGCGCTGGTCAGGACGGAGATCACTCTTGTTACCAACCAGGACAACGGGGACCCAGTCGATTCCCTTATGAACAGAATCAGTATTGAATAATGAGTATTACGGTTAATGGAGTAACTCACAAGGTGGTTCAAGATCTTGTCGCGGATGACCTGAACCATCTCAAAGGATTGAGTGGAAGCAACCGAGTAGACCAGAACATAGCCATGGATACCGATGAAGTGCTTGGAATTCAAGATCGAGTACTCATCCTAAGAAAGTAAATTAATCAGCCACACATCTCACGGCCTCCGATTTCATCCCACGTAGGGTCTCACTCGAGGTGAACATGTGATCTACCAGGGTGGGTGGGAAGTTGCATCAAAGTCTCACGTACCTGACCAGCTGTGTCGACGATCTCAGTGGCGTACTCTTGGTTCTTGTACTTGATAACCTTGCTGAAAGTATTCTCAATGGTGGGGTAGTAGCTCTCGACAAAGTGTCCATCAACAAATTGGACGGTGAGCGAAGATTTGCCTATTCGAAATACTCAGCTTTGAACACCAAACATGACTTTTGCCTCGAGCTTGGCAGTAAAAGTGAGCTCAACATCAAACGAGTGCAACATACCGACAGAGCGACTGCCAACGATAGCGATCTTTCGTTGCTTAGGTGTAGCAGAGACCATCTTTGCGAATGGCCTTTTTGAGTTTGGTGATAGAGATTGAGTTGGGATGAGAAGGGATGGATGGTAGCAAGAGAGCGAACTGCTGCGAACTGCTGCGAACTGCGCTGATGTTCGAGTTGGAGTCGTTGGGCAGCAAAATACTCGAGGTCAAGCTTTGCCTCTCGCCTCGCCTCGCCTCGTTTCTTTGGGTTAGGCCAAAACTCCCCGCTGCTAGGGAGACGTCAGAGGCTGCGGCTTTGTTTAGGCTATGCAAATGGTGAAGGTCCCTGAGCAAGGCAAGGCGGTTGTAATTTATTTTCCTTGGAAGAAAGTCTTGTTCTGTCATTATTTCTCTCACTTCTTTTCTTGAACCTTTTGCATGTGTTGTGCCTCAATACAAGAGATCAAATATCATGTTGAACGCTCGTAATGTTCCCTCAGGGGGTAGCCGCGACATTTTGGAGTAGTGATCTTCCTGGGTTAAATTTCGTATATCTACTTCTCTGGATCAGATCTCAGCCTCTTGATCTCATCCCTTCTCTTTCCATCGATTTATGTTCTGAAGCAATCAGGTTTTCCAATCAAGTGTCCAAGTCTTCAAGCCGTCCAAAAAAATATTAGTGACCAGTAGGAACCTCAAGTCGTGTATCGTGGTGTCATAATCAACACTTTATTTCTTCCACGAATACAAACATTTGCTTTTGGCAATCACATGCAGGATTCTGTAGGTCATCTGTGGTTTCTGTGCAACTTTTTGAGCAAAATGTGATTGCTGGTATAGAGCAATCAGGAGTTGCCAGGTAGGCGTTGCTGTAAATAGAGCTTCGGGAAGGTATTCGGACCTTGGCTCCTGTTTGTTCATGACCGTTGGTAGCTAAATAGAAGGTCAAAAGTTGGAAAGTCGACGAGACTTCCAGACGAGCTGCCCTGCAACTGAAAGCAACTGAGGATGAGTGTTCAGGTACAGTGAAGCAGGAAACCAATCTCCATGCTCATAACAAGTTTTTCCTCGGCGTCCATCCCCCCGCAAAGATTCATTTCTGTTCTCGAATCGATCATGGCAAAGGATCAGCATGTTCAGCTGGTAAGGCATCGTCTCAAATGCATTTTTGCTATTTGCTTGTTCTTTCGAGAATAAATCTGTTCGAGAGTGTGTAATCTACCATATCTCTCCCGGTCCCCTTTCCAAATGAGTTCCAAACCTAGACGCCCATCACGCCAGTCAAAATGATCTCCATGTTGCCCTACACTATCTCCAAATCCATGCACGTATGCTTTCTCGCTGCGCTCCGGGGGAAATGCTCGGTACCGCTCCGCTAAAAGTACACAGAAATCTATAGAATCTCCATCATGAATTGACGTCTTTATCGTGGCACTCGTCTCGTCTCATCGCCTAGATTCAATAGCCTATTCTTCTCATTCCCTTTATGCTTCGGGGGTTTCAATAATTTCTCCCTCCCGGTTATCGCCTTCGCATCTCTCTCGCTCGAGTTTCATTGGCATGATCATGGCCAGCTCGGGGCAGTATTCGAAGTTACCTTTCCTCCGGTCTGGGTTCTTCCATACATCGTCCGACAGGCCTTCTCCACCATCTCGTATGTGATAACCCATAGGCTTGTCGTGCCATACGTCCTCGACAGAAAAATGATCTTCCTGCTTGCCATTTGCTACTTTAGCTCCTGGCAGGACTGTGATTCGCTTGCCAAACCACTCGTCTTCTGGTTCTGTGTCGTTATATCTTGACTGAAATCCTAAAATCTTCCTCACTGAAGAGATCCTGCGCAGTGATAATCCTCCATTGCCTGCGAATCTATCATCCGCGGTTCTAGAAGCAGGATGTTAGCATAACTTATAACTGATTAGAGACTTCCTAAGCCTACCTTGGAGCACCTGCCCAGCTGTAATGCAGCCAATCGTTCAGGCTGTCATCAGACCGGGCGCACATAATGCTGTCTGATTCGAATTTCAACAACCATTCCACATCCGGTAAGAACTCATCGTAGAACCGAATATCTGTAAGCATGCGGTAAACATCCTCCTTCGAGTCGATCTTCCATGGTTTCGGCATTATCACCAAATCCAGCTTTCCATTTGCCTCTTGATATTGCGTCGCAAAGCTCCGAGAAACGCTGATGACGCTCTTATTCGTCCCAATGAACACGAATCTCCAATCCGGAGGCACGACAGCGATCATATGTAGAAGTTGTGGAACGAGGTGAGGGATCGGGCGGCCCTCAATGAGCAGGGCGACTTTCGAAGCATTAAATTGAGCTTTCGGGTCGTATTTCGGATGCCAGTCGACTTTCACTGCTGGTAGGTGCTCAATCGCATCGTGATATTTCTCCTTTGCGATGTCCTTCACTGTCTGCTTGTATGCGGGCAGTAAACTTGCGATAGTCCAGCTGGATGTTACCCGTGTCAGTTCTCTCCCCCAATCTGGAAACGGAGCGCGGGGATGGGAAACTTACGTTATGGCGAGAGAAACAATTATCAAGATCTTCGTCCTATTGATGACGAATATTCCACTACCCAGAGAAGCAGCATGCGTAGTTGTCATTGTCGCGATCGGGGTGGAGCACAGGGGCTCTCGGAATTATGTATGGCGCTGTATGTACCTATCGTGAGTCGCAAGACGGGGGAATGATGACGGGTCCTGCCAGCGACGCGCAGAGGGGGCGAGACCACCAGAACCTAGGGATGCGTGGTGGAAGAATGTTGCATAATGGGCTCTTGGATGAGGTCCGTAATGCTGCTCGTCAAAGGGCAACAGTGGTGAGGTTCGCAGATCGCAGATGCGGGAGAGAAACGGGAATTGAAGGTGCGAAACATGGAAGAGGGAGATGGGTACGTACTGAACTGTGCTGTATGGGACGGTATGAGGAGGATCGGATCTTGGGATTACGAGGCTTTGGTTTAACGGTAAACTTTCTAAGGCCCAGAATGTGGGCCTATCAGGGGCCTGAACGAACCCTGTAACAGACCCAGAACCTGGAAATGCCCAGCTGGAGCTAAATCAGGTTCAGGCCAGCCCTTGTCACTTTTACTGTAACATCGGTCCGCTGGTCAGCATGAGTTCGTTTCTATTACAACGTCTCGGTTTTCTATTCGCACCCCACGATCTTTCGCTGATACTGACTTTCAGAGATCTCGCGAGATCTCCATATCTTGTAGACTTCAAGATTGTCTGTGGAAGGCAATGTTCTCCCATTACTCAAGGCAGCTCAATCCCCTATCGGAGTGTCGATAGATTGGTCCATTGTCTCATTGTCTCTAGCTATTCGTCAAGCAAGGGATGATCTATTGCTTAGAAGTAGCATCGATCGTCCTGTCCCCCTTACTCTTTTCTAATCTTTATCCTTTTCTGTCTATTTCTTCTATAGAAACCAGTTTTGACTTTTCATATCTCTATGTACAAGCGTCTGTAGCGTTCAAGAATCATTCAAGAATCAGATCATTTCTCCTCGGATCCAAGTAGCATCTTGACGTTGTTCAAGGCCTCCTCTGGGACTGATGAACCATAGTAGAAGTTGAGAGTCTCGGGAGACCCGGACAAGTTTGGGTCTTATTCAAAGGATCATCTCTTCTCTTATAAAGCTTTCCCTTCCCATTCATTTCAGCTCAAGAAAATCGACTGAGGCGTCTAGGCCACGATTATTCCAATTTTCCATTCTCGTCCCATCGCTTACCCCTGTAACCCCTATCCATCCATTTATTAGGAACAAGAAGATAGTTCTTGTAAAGTTGTCCCTAGCTTCAAGACTTTTTCTTTTTATGATTCAACTGAAGCCCGAAGAAGTTTCGTCTCAAACGGAAACACAAAGTTGAAGAAGCAGTAAGATTGTCCAAGAAGATGTTACACAACAAAGCACAAGGATCAATCTGGACACAGAAATGACGAATCGCTTGAGATAAATTGGATTGCGCATTAAGCTTTTGATACCAGCACACCTTATACACCACACCAGCAACATGAAAACCTTTCTGTAAACTTCAATTATGCGCCTCATGGAGTTGGATTTTTCTTCAAAATGCTCTGCTTCCCACCAAAATGGCCTGATGCTCAGAGATCACGATATCGCCACGACACAAAGCAGATCATCAGTCTATCATAATCATGAGTCTCTCCATGAAAGGTGGCCGGCTTATGTTCCCATCTGTCATCTTTTACATGCAATAATAGGCGGTACAAACGGGATCTCGGACCTCTTTTTCTCAAGCTCCGTGACTGATCTGGCAGCATGAGCATGAGCATGAGCCTGCGATGGCCTCGATTAACCTTTATTTTTGTGTTCCACAGTGCGGATTCCAGCATTTTGTGGTCCGAAAGCCGTGGTGTGTTCTCCTGGAATGTCGTCCTCCCGCACCTGATTCGAGGGTGGCCAGCTCCCGTTTAGATGCTCTGAGCGCACAACCAAACACTTGTACATAAATCGGAGTTATCTGATCGAGTCAACCTGACGATCTCGGATACTTGCTGGTTTTGCGTATTTTTTCTTCCAGGTCAGCAAAGCTGCCAATAGATTGCAATAAGCAGGATGCGACAAACAGATGGCCGATTCCATCGCCGTTGGTAAATACACACATCCCTAATTTTGGACAATAGATTGCTCCAGGGTTTGTGAAACCTCAAGGGATTCACCCCAACTTGTACCCAAGGGAGTTTTGAACCACGTCGCGATCTTTGCCCTCTTTTTCGGACTTCATTCCTCCAAACTTTCAGATGCTTCACTTGGAAGGCTTGGCAGGTATGGAGGTTTCATCCAATACTGATGTGATTCGTCTGAACATCTTCATTTCGATGTGTATCGCTGATAAGGCGAGGTCACAGCCGAGTTCTCGAAGGTGTACAGTACTTGCCCTAAGAGCGACGTAGAGATTATACAATAAATATTTGAGGCTCCTTGATACGATCCAGTGGTCTTTCTATCCGCATGCCTGCTAGAGCTGTCTCTTCTCGTGTCAGCGACTTTTAGACTTCACACTAGAGAGATGATGCGCGGCTGAGTACGACGCTACTTGCACAGGGCTGGCTGGCTGGAATTGAGCTAGACTTAAGGCAGAACATCTAAAGGTAAGAAAATTGAACATAAGAGGCGGTGATGCCGAATCTCAATGTCAGCAAGAAAGATATTCAGACACTTCGAGAGATATCTGGTAAGTAGCAACAGCAACATGCTGTTGCATGCTATCAATTTCCATTGGTGGCTTCGCAGGGACCGCTAGGTATGCCAGGAACCGTCAGATAACGGAAGATTGCCATGTGTGGCTGGTGAAATGATAACTCCAACCCCTGGAATGCTCAAATGTCTCGAAGAATAGGACACCTTGCTAATTGATGTTTACGTGTCGCCAAATAATTTCGAAGGCTAGTAAATACGAACAAGTCATGCCATGAATAGACATTTGATCTTTCGTAAAAGGTGCATCTTTCAGTGCTGACAGCCTCGTATTCGACGTCAATGGCAAAACCGTGTGGGATTGCCTCATTATCCGTCTAAGGTGATTCGAGTGAGCAGGCGAATGGAAGCGCTGCTGAGGGGTGAGATGATAAGGGACCCCTCCTAATCGGTAATAAGCCGTTGAACTGTTTGTTGCCAGCCACCTCCAACAGCCACTGAGCCACAAGCCATTCTAAATCTGCGGCCGCAGAAGGGGTTTTGCTGAGAGGATTGTATCAAACACTGCTGATGTTATTGCAACTTCACATTTTTCTGATCGAAGTTAGTTTGCAGACTTGCAAATTAGATTGTTCTCCCTGGCTTGACTCAGTGTTCCGACTTCGTGGTTGACAGAGCTGATCCACAAGTTGACCATTTTAGCGAACCCTTGAAGGCGGTGAACGCGCCCCTTTTCTCCCAGGCCCCAATTTGTGTGGATTGACCTGTCGAGGGGCTTCCACTTCAAAACTGTCCAGTATCACCAGCCTTCAAGTCTGTACGTACCTACGCACGGTATCTGAATAATTTTCTGCGCATTCTGCACAATCTTTCGGTTCAGCGCCAATTCTTCATCATGGCCGCAAACGGAGCAGGTACGTTGGGGCGCAAAGTGGCCCATACAGTGGGATGGGATGTTGACATTAACAATTGAACAGCTCCAGCTTCAGCAAACAAGTTTTTCGAGGACTTTGGTGTTTGGAAAGATGCGCCAGTTTTGACTGGAAGCACAAAGTACGAGCCATTGCCAGATGTCAAGAATATTATGATCACAGGAGGAGCAGGATTCATGTAAGTCTTTCTGGGCGTCAGCGTGACAGCAAACAATGCTAATTGTCTCCAGTGCTTGCTGGCTCGTACGACATCTTACTTTGACCTATCCTAATGCATACAACATTGTCTCTTTTGACAAGCTCGACTACTGCGCGTCCTTGAACAACACCCGATGCCTACAGGATAAGAAGAACTTCACTTTCTACCATGGAGATATCACCAACCCCTCCGAGGTCATGGACTGCCTCGAGCGTCACAAGATTGATACCGTCTTCCACTTCGCCGCGCAATCCCACGTCGATTTGAGCTTCGGTAACTCGTACGCTTTCACACACACAAATGTTTATGGCACACACGTTCTGTTGGAGAGCGCAAAGAAGGTCGGAATCAAGAAGTTTATCCACATCTCCACCGATGAGGTCTATGGAGAGGTTAGAGATGATGCGGATGATCTGCTAGAAACCAGCATTTTGGCTCCAACGAATCCATACGCTGCAAGCAAAGCCGCCGCAGAGATGCTTGTCCACTCCTACCAGAAGAGTTTCAAGCTGCCTGTGATCATTGTCCGCAGTAACAATGTGTATGGCCCACATCAATACCCCGAGAGTAAATATCCCATGCCCAATTGGATCGTCAATTGCTAACTCAAGGCTAGAAATCATTCCAAAATTCAGCTTGTTGCTCCACCGCAGACAACCTGTTGTTTTGCACGGTGACGGAACTCCAACGAGAAGATACCTCTTTGCAGGAGACGCCGCAGATGCTTTCGATACCATTCTTCACAAGGGTCAGATGGACCAGATCTACAATGTCGGCTCATACGACGAGATCTCCAACTTGACTTTGTGCTCCAAGCTCCTCACTTACCTCGACATCCCCCACTCGACACAAGAAGAGCTCCACAAGTGGGTCAAGCACACCGTTGATCGTCCTTTCAACGATCACAGATATGCCGTCGACGGCACCAAGCTTAGACAGCTCGGCTGGGAACAGAAGACCAGCTTCTCGGACGGAATGGCCATCACCGTTGACTGGTACAAGCGATTCGGCGAGAAGTGGTGGGGTGATATCACCAAGGTCCTGACTCCTTTCCCAACAGTTACCGGAACCGAGGTCGTTGCTTCCAACGAGTTGGTAGAGGATATCCACGACAACATGATTGTCGATAGCGACGACAAGATGACCCTGGCGAAGAAGAGGAAGACGGAGGCATAGAGCAGAGTGGAATGGCGTAGAGCAGAGAGGGGCATGGTAGAGCATGTACATGGCGATCTGGCTTTTGGCATGTGTTCCATCCATGCATAGGCATTTTCTAGCAGCTTAATCCGCGCACCATTAGTAGCGTTATAGACGGCGAAAAAGAATGACTTTGATTGATCTCACTGGCCCTGCAAGCTTCCAAGACACTCGCTCACTTAGTCATTCTTAAACCAACAGTGGCGGCAGTATGAATGGCGTGATGTGAACATATATAGCTACAATTTTGAGCTAGACAAAGGCCTTCTCAACTCCCATGCCAATAGGCTTCCATCAACATGGTCAAGCCGGGTCAAGACTCGACCGCATGTGCATGCGAGCTGGTCCTGGTATGCTGGTTACGTGGAAGGCAAGGCATTGACCGCGAACGGAATGAGTGAGTAGACGCACTTGCAGCTGCAATGAGCTGGATCTGAATCAAATGTTTGTTTTGATTCAAATTCTATCCTGAACAGTGCATATCCCAAAATACGATTACCTGGGACGCCTGGCGCCAGCTTTCGGCGCTTTTGACGGAAGTTCACGGTGAGAGACTAAGATGTTGGCTGGGCTTGGTAGCGACTGCCTCTGTCTGTGTCATGATCAAGAGTAAATACTACAACCCATTTGGGATCTGCGAAACGGTGACTTCTCCCAGCTTATTTTCTTCGAGGACGCCCGCTTTTCACTCCACTCCATGATTCTCACTGGTAATTATCCGTGATCACGTCCCCCACCGCCTCGAGCCGATCCGGTTCGGTACGGACTCCTTGCTGCTCAATGCATATCATCGCCAGGGTCCAAAAGAATCGGTACGGCATCTTTCTGTTGGTGTTTCCTCGCTTCGCAGCTGATCAGGCGGCCGTTGCTGGTGGTTCAGCCACGGCGAGCACGGCCATTCGCCCGTCCCCTAGCCCACGTCTTCAGCGTACCGGCCGACCTCCAAATGGCCCGAAGGCCTGATGCAGCATCCTGGCGCCGCCACAAGCTGGCCTGCCTCCTGCCCTGCCCTGCCCTGCCCCGTACTTTTGACACTGGACGCTCATTCGAACAACCAGATCCAGGGATTTCTGGGGCTGGCCTGGATCTGCGGAGAACGGAACATTCCATACTTCCATGATTCATTCTCCATTGGGGAATGTATCAAGCTTGCGATGCACTCTGGCATGCAGCAGTGCAGGTTGTCCTTGTCCTTGTCCTTGTTCTTGTTCTTGCTGGGCACACTAAACTCTGGCTCGACTCTCTCTCGCTCTTTCGCTCTTTCTCGGCATCCAGAGATCATGTCCAAGGATGCGATGCCATGCCATGGATGGGCACGGACTGAGGCCCGGGTGGCTCGATTTCTTAAGATAGGTAGGATGGGGAAGACGGGGCTTGATATCGGACGACTGCCCAGTTCAGGAACTTGTGGGCGGTATCACTGACAAGACTGGCCTGGCTTTGGTGGTCTAAGTCGGCGGGCCTATCTTTGTTCTCTCCTCGTTCCACATTTGCATCTTCTCTCTTCCGCCTTGCCCTCTCGCTGAGTCGCTGTTCACCTGCACCACAGAACGGTACATACAATATTTGTTTGCTGCTGCTGTTCCGCTGGGTTGGTGTCCTGCAGCTACATCTCGCCCTCACCCACTACTGACACTGACTGACACTGACTGACTAACAACTGGACCTGCAGCATTTAGCCTGACACTTCCCTTCTAGGGCATCCTCTTGCCTCTAGCAGCGCAGTCCGGCTACCCAAGAGCATGGAGCTGGCGACCAAATCCCGCTATCCTGTCACTGGGAACTTCAACCCGTCGCCGGTACTGGTCCGTTGCTCTTAAAAGGCCTGCTGGTGCCGCCACATCGAGACTACTGCTCCTCAGTCACCGCCTCCCCGCCCAAGTTCCCGTCTCCCCTCTCTTGGTTCCTGTCCTGTCTTGTTCCTCAAAACTTTAAATCATCTTCTCTTCTCCAGCTGAGTCAAATACCGCCCCCTTCGCTCTTTGGAATCCCCACCTTCGACGACATATCCGCCTCTTCCTGTGTGGTCATGAGAGCTTCCGCCGCACAGCTCCAAGTCAACACGGACATTAGGAGGGGCAAATATAGACCGAGGTAGCATTGGTTGGGCGGCGTCCTACCCAGTGGTTCAATACAACTACTTGATGAAGATGGCACAATTGGACCGTGAGCAAGAGCGCCATAATTTCTCCAACCACTCCTCACCAACACGAGAAACAGAATTGCCTTTGGTACTCGATGAAGATCAGATTGACAACGAGATGGACGACGATGAAGACCTCGGAGAGGACCTTGTTCGGTATCGGGTCCAAGCTGCCAGAACTTTATTCCATCAGCCTCGCTCAGAAAGCGACACACTGTAAGTCCAATAACTTCCAGATTAACGTGCAACACTGCTGACCATTTTCACGTAGTAACTCGACCCAATCCTTATATGATACTGATATCGAGTATCAGACAATAAATGAAAGACGATATTGCGAGAATTACAGCATGCCAAACGACGATGCGGAGCAGGGGCGACTACAGATGCTTCATGATATCTTCCTTAACGTTATGGGTGGTCGCGTTTCAATGGCTCCTTTACAAAACCCTCAAAAGATATTGGACATTGGGACTGGGACTGGAGAATGGGCAATAGCTATGGCCGAGTTATACCCAAACGCGGATGTCACTGGGACTGATATTGCCAAAATCCAACCAACTTCGGTACCATGTAATATGGATTTTCAGATCGACGATGCCGAGTACGATGGCGGGTGGACATGGACTCCCAATAGCTTTGATCTGGTCCACTTTCGAAATATGATTGGAGCATTTACAGATTGGAATCAGGTCTATAGAGAAGCGTACAAAGCTATCAAGCCCGGTGGCTTCATAGAGGTGATGGATCTGGAGATCGCCTCTTTGCCGGACTATTTCCCCGATGATCCCATGGTTGTCAGGTGGTTCAATACGTTCGTGGAGGCAACGAAGTTGGCCGGGAGGCCTATGACGACTGATCATCTTGACTCGCAAGTCCTAGCAGCAGCGGGGTTTACGAATATTTCAACTGTCGCGAAGACGATTCCGTGTGGGGTCTGGCCATGTGGCGAAGAGAAGAAGACGGGCATGCATTTTCTGTCCGTAATATACGACGGCATAGAGGCAGCATGCCTCAAAGTCTTCGTTGAGCAGCTGCGCTGGGAGCCGGCGGAGGTCACCAAACTTTGCAAAGAAGTGGCAAAGGCCATTCGAGCCCTAGCACAAGATCAGCGGAGGTCACAGGGCTTCGGCATGGACGTCAAGGTCCTCGTCGGCAGAAAGCCGGGCGGGAACGAGCTGGAGGTACCTGATGACAAAAGTTCTATGGGCGACAGCATGCGAACCATAACGAATGGTGAATTGTCTAATGGCGCCTAGTTAACCTAGTAGCTACTGGCGAAATGGCGTGCATTGGGTTGGTCACGGCGGACTCTGAGGATTCTAGCTGGGCGTTGGTTCGGGAAGCTCTCATCTGTTTGAAGAGTAGCTCTCAGTCTGTATGCGGTGCGTTGTGTTGCGTTATGGATTCTTGTTTACAGTATGATGATTAGTTCATAGATACCCTATATGTATGAAGATTTTTTGTTGAATCTACTTTAACTTTCCAAGTCTAGTCTTCAAATTTGGTGTTTACTATCGCTATCATGTTGCTCTAATTCTTCTACAGCCGTTAGTTTTCTTGCTTTGCTTCCGCTTTTCTCATCGCGAACTTCCCTCTTCACTCTTTGATCTTACCGAGAAAACAACTGGCGGCGAGACTGAGGCGCGTCACTCGGCTCCGGCGATCATGCACAAGCAATTCCGAAGTATGGGGATAATGTAGCTACAGGATGCCAGTCCCTTTAATGGAAGCATATCCTTCCGACCTACTGGTTTGTTCTGTGGATACATGCCAGCGCCCAGTACAATCCACCATTGTCAAAACCCTCTCTCTGTAGTCGGCCGTGAGGTCCAGCCGTTTCTTGTCAAAATTCATGTGGCTACCGACAGGTGTTGTGGTACATTCTGTTGCATGTCAATCGGGAGCGGCGCCACCCTCGGCCATACTGCTTGCACTTTATGGATTTATGTTCTATAACAATAGTCGCTATATTCCAGGCGGCTCCTTTCTGACTTTCAAGACGGGCCATTCATGCAAGAGATTGAGAGTCGTCTCTTAATCTTGTCCAGCTCAGCCGGGATTCCTTCTCTACATGGCATCCATCGTCTGTCAGTCCTTGGCCAGTTGGAAGACCACGGCACTTTGTGGAAACTTTGGGGTGATAAGAGAAGAGGGGTAAGTTTGCCTTTTCATGTCACAAAATAACCCCACTCATGTCGAACCTGGAGGTCATGTAGCATGTGGTTGTGCACCTGCGTTGACTTTAGCAGCCGCTTTCTAGTGGAACTGTGTGTGCCTTTCTAGGCAGGTCTCTACGGCACCTCAATGATCGGAATGCTTGCCTTGAACAAAGAAAGAGCTCAATCATCTTGGCATCTGGCAATTGAAGATACAATGTCGTTCATAATCCAACACGGGATCTCATTGTGAGTGGTGGGTGTCTGCAATCGTCCGTAATATTTCACAGTATAACCTAGCTGTATTTATCGATCTTCTCTCCCTCCTCCATTCCCGGTCATGACCGAGAGCTTTCTGGTGCTTCTAATAAGGTACCCACCATGCGTTTCTCATCTCTGATGCTTACCATCGGCGTCGCCGCTATCGTTCAATCTGCCGCTGTCCCAAAGTCCCATGCCCTTCATGAGAGACGGGATGCGGCATCATCCAAGCAATGGGTGAAACGCGATCAGCTCTCTCCTTCAGCCATCCTACCTATGCGAATCGGATTGAAGCAACAGAACTTGGAGCTTGGCCATGACTATCTTATGGACATGTACGCGATCCACGACTCTGTCCCTCCCAGGCTGACCAATATCAAGATCCCATCCAGACTCGCCCAATTATGGAAAACACTGGACAGCCGAGGAAGTTATCCAGAAATTCGCTCCTGAGCAAGAGACTATTGACACCGTCACCGAATGGTTGACCAGCTCTGGCATCAAGGCTAAGCGAATCACTCATTCGGAGAACCGAGGATGGCTGGCTTTTGATGCTACTACTGAAGAGGCCGAAGGCCTACTTCACACCAAGTACCATATGTACGAGCATGATGACGGTCATATGACTCCAGCTTGCGAAAGGTACTCCCCCTCTTATCTTAATCCATTCTGAATGTCGCTTTGTTTGTTGACATTTTCCAGCTACCACCTCCCCAAAGAAATCCAATCCTGCATCGACTACATCACACCCGGAACCAAGCTCTTCGGCCCACGCAAGCGCGCCCTCACTTCCCGCACATTCAGCGGCATTCCCAGCCCTAGCAAGAAAGTCGATCCTTACGAGGGCTTCCCACCCACTGCTGCAGGCGAGCTTTCCATGTGCCACCGCTGGATCACACCAGCTTGCATCCGAGCCCTGTATGGCGTTCCTCAGAAACCGGAATATGCTGATGGGAAACCAAGAAATGATAATGCGATGGGTGTTTTTGAGACGGGAGATACTTATGCGCAGCAGGATTTGGATCAGTTCTTTGCTAACTTTACGAAGCATATTCCGAAAGGAACGGTAGGTTTTAGAGAGCCCGTACTTTCCTTCTCTGATGTCTCGAATTTTCTTGACATCCCTTCGTACTCTGGATAGACCCGTCTGAAGGTGGAAGTGCTGACTTTCGTGGTACATAGCATCCGATATTAGCTTCTATCGATGGTGGAGAGGCGCCTGAAACGGATGCGTGGTTTGGGGGTGGGGAGTCGGCACTGGATTTTGAGTTGGCTTTCCCATTGCTATATCGGCAAGGCATTATGTTGTACCAGACCGATGATTGGTACTGGACTGGATGGGCTAGCTATGGCGGCGGAGTGAGTTGTCTTCCTGAGGTTGCGCGGCTCCTGATACTGAATGGAGCAGTTCAATACTTTCCTTGATGCTTTAGACGGTGTGAGCTATTCATGGTCCTTCTCTTGTGTGGGTTTCACTGATAATTCCAGTCTTATTGTACCTATTCGGCATATGGACAGACTGGCAATGATCGTATGTGTCACTCATGCAATGCATTTGGCGAGGACTAAGACTTTCATAGCGGAGCTGGATCCCGTATACCCTAATCCTTGGACGGAAGATGGTTATCAGGGTCAGTTGATGTGCGGTGTTTACAAGGTCGGGACTTCCAATTTCCCTTTTACAGTTCCACTGAAATGATTAGCCTGCAAATGTGATCTCGGTTTCGTACGGTGGGCAAGAATCAGAACTGCCAGAGTCATATCAGAAGAGACAATGCTATGAGTGAATTGCCTGTCACCATTCATCAATCAGTCATTTATGTTCTCCCCAGATACATGAAACTTAGTCTTCAAGGCGTGTCTCTCATCTGGGCATCCGGCGATTCAGGCGTTGCTGGGCCAGGTTCTAGATCGGATTCAAATGGATGTATTGGCAGCAAAGCCACAGTCTTCAGTCCAACCTGGCCAAACAAGTAAGTCAACACAGTTCAACACCCATCCACAACACACACTTACCAACAATTCAGCTGCCCATACATTACCAACGTTGGTGCCACCAAAGTCTACCCTAACCGCACCGTCTATGAGCCCGAAAGCGCCTGCAACGACCCTATCGGCCAGCCCTACCGCGTAGCTTACTCTTCTGGCGGAGGCTTCAGCAACTTGTACCCTGCGCCTAGCTATCAGCAATCAGCGCTTGAGACGTACTTCACGAAGCATGCCCCGAAGTACAAGTCATACAATGGGAACGAAAACTTTGACAAAGAGGATGGTGTTTTCAATCGTCTGGGTCGAGGGTACGTCAACTATTCTCCCATCTACTTACCCATGCCCTCAATACCCTCCTTTCAAGAATAATTTTCAAGATTCAGCTGAAACTTATATCTTCAAATAGCATTCCCGACGTTGCGGCCAACGGCGATAATATCCCTGTTTTCTTCGGCAACGACTTCTCCCAGTCAGGAGGGACCAGTGCCTCAGCACCCATATTCGCATCCCTCATTAACCGTATCAACGAGCAGCGTCTCAATGCGGGAAAATCAATACTCGGGTTTTTGAATCCTGCATTTTACAATAATCCGAGCATGCTAAATGATATCACGAATGGGACGAATCCCGGGTGTGGGACTGAGGGCTCTGAGGCTGTTGAGGGATGGGATCCGGTGACGGGCTTGGGTGAGTGTGACCTTAGTCTCTCCTCTAAGCCTTTGGGATCATGGGTGGTTTTGGGGTTGTTGTACTGATGTGTCGTTTAGGGACGCCGAATTATCCGAAGATGCTGGCGTACTTCATGGGCCTGCCATGATGTTGATTGAAATTGGAGTAATGGAAACGAATTCCTTAGATTGGCTTGCGGGAGGTATGAATATCATCTTGGTCGCTGACTCTCTTTGTCCCTTAAAGATTCTTTGGTGGGATTGACTGGTGCTATGTTAGGCTCTCTGTGTCGAATTTCAACGAGAGTTTGATTGGTTCAAGCTCTAGTTCGTTTGTGATATTGAGGTTTTGCGATCTCAAAACTTGACTAGCCTAGTGAGGCAGCTTAATCTTTCCAGCGACATACTTTCTTTGCCAGGATGGATCAATAGGATGTACTAAAACGTTGATAATTGACTGCTCCCATGAGTCCCCAGTCTATCATTCAAAATGGTAGCAGTATGCTTGGAATTATGGTGAGAGAAAGTGGACTTCTCGCTTACGGTAATGAAATGTCAACACAATCTACAAATTTCATGTTTGGCAACCACAGCGGTGCTGGCTATGTAATACTTTCTTGCTTATAACTCGACTCCCAATGGCAGATGTATCATGCGTTGCTTCATTTGAGAAACTATTTGTTGCGATGGAAGAGCAAGAAGTATTACGTGCACTGAGTGACAAAACTTGCTGGTCTTGGAACACTTGGTGACGACCTGCACCTCTTCTACTTAAAGCTGAACTTGTTTCTTCAAGAAGTCACTCCGATTTTAAAGAAGGAAGATCTGTATTTCTTTATGTAGTCTCTGCCTTGTGAATGCAAAAGGGCAGTTGGCTGAGGCAGCTATGAGTCACCCTGTGACGGATGACAGACTTGTATTTGGACGACAGGTTGGGGTTTTCAAGGTATGGAACGTCACAGAAGGTCTGACTGATATTGAGGACGTTTTGAAGAAAGTTACTTGCGCATGTGTTATGCACCGATGAACTGGAACTAAGCATGGCTGCTTTCCGAGTTTTGTTCACTTGCTCCACAAGAGAGCGGGATACCGAACTACAGGACTGTTTTGTGACTAGATATATTGTCTGAACTTTAGGTTTGTGATTCAAAGCACTCCTTGGAGACTGTACAACCTTGTGAATGCATAATTGTTTCGAATAACAACATTTTCGACGCATATAACCCCAGCTTTCGAGTCCACAACTTCTTCCTTATTCCAAATAGGACACCCGACACACACCTTTACGACTACCAACGCCAACACTTCGATGTAAAGCAACAATAACCAACCCTCCAGATTCCGCCTTCGTAACAGAAACACCAATTAACGCTCGATCCGCTTTGATTTTCCCCTCCAGAAAACAGGTCTCCAAGCCAACATGTGTACCGAGCTCCGTCGAGTCTGTCCGAATCCACTTTGCAATCATAGGACCTCGAAACTCTCGCTTTATGTGCCACCTCCTCCATTCTAGATCAGTCAAGCCCCGTCATATAGGACCTCCTCCACGTATTATTGATGATTCACCCCATCAAATCTTCAATCGAAACCATACTAAGACTCCTGTATTAGATGCGACACTACTGTCAGAAAATCATCCTGGCGATCTCATCGCCGCGCGAAAGAAGACTTCTACTTCAAGTCCTCCAAGGTTGGAAAGACGGTTGTGAGAATTAGTGGTTGCAGATGTCACGGTCATATCCATGTCTTAGGCCACCAGGATAGTATGGAGTCTACGAATGGGACGTCGAGTTCTGCTGAAGAGGTTGGCCAGAGGGATCGGTAAGGGCAGGTGTTGTCTCGTGTTGTGATGTGAGCAGGGAAGGGCAGGGGGCGACAGAAGTCGAGGTGAAATTTGTGCAAATTCTGACATTTAGCGTTGGAGTTGATTTGGCTTGGGGCGTTGAATAAGTTGTCTGATTACTCTGGTGAGAAAAGCGTTGGGCTCTGTCATTTAGTTTCTCTTCTTGATCGTGGTCTATTTGCGACTATGGGCCCGCCGATTGGATGCATGCGACTCTTGTTACAAGAAGGACTGGGATTTATTTGTTTCTAGATGGTCAGTTAAGAAATTCATGCGCGCTGCCACACAGTGTTTTGAAATGCATGAATACTGATAGGCGATTATGACTGACGAAGCCTGTTTCCACGTCTCTGGGGAGATCCCAGGCCTTCGGCTATTGTCAAGGCAAGATGTCAACAAACCTGGCGTATTGGAGTCACTGAAAACAATGTGGTAGAACGATGAATCGATGTGTCAAATTCATCTTATCACCTGCAAGGATTATCTCACAGATTTACCATGACTGAGAATGCCATAGCCAAAACCCCAAACGCCTCGCCAATAAGCTCGCAAGCCAAGTAAATCAAGCAAGTCTCCAAAGCTATTACAAATCTTAGGTATCCTTACGCCAACCAACCCAGCCAGCCATGTGCAAGTCTTCGTCCATCCACATTGTAAACATACCCCGAAACTCAAATTTGAACCACTTAATCATCTGCGATAGATGTCACGCTCCCGATCCCGTTCTCGGTCTCTGTCTAGCGGCTCACGATCCCGAGGACCTCGATCTCTATCACGGTCTCGAATCGGACTGCGACTGCGGCTGCGTGTTCGTCCACTGCGGCTTCGCTCGTCATAGTCCAGTCTTCCACCATCTCGGTCTCTGTCGTGTCTACGATCCTCAACATGTCTTCTCACTCGGTCATCTCGTGGTGGTCGGTCATCTCTTTCCCTTGGAGGTCGACCGCTGTCAGGACCGTAACTCGGTATATATGTGTCGATATTCGGAGGTCCGCCTCTACTTCTTGGCGGCCTATCAAGGTCACGAGATGTTGATCTGTAGCCGTCTCGGCGATCGCCATCTCTACCACCGTCTCTTGGGCCATCGTACCTGCTGTAATCTGCTGGAGGTGGTGGCCTGGGCGGAAGTCTAGTATCTGGCCGATGGTCATCGCGAGGTCGTGCCCAAGCTGGTCTGCGCTCTTCTTGAGGTGGAGGAGGAGGTACGCCGTTGCGATATCCGCCATGAGGAGGCGGAGGATGTCGACTGCCATTATGATGGCGGTGGCCGTTGTGAGAATCTCCATTACCGTAGGACCCGTTGCCCCCTTCTCCTCCCCAGCCACCTGCAGGTCCCATCCCGACAGTTCCGCCTTTGGGTGCTGGTGGAGGAGCTGCTTTTTGACTGCGAAACTTCCTCCTATCCAACTCATGAGAGTCTTCAAACGTCGGAAGATCGCCAGGTCTAGCAGGAAGTGGCGCAGTGGAGAAGTAAGGGTGCTTGAGCGCATCGATTGCATTGGTCCTCTTCTTCCAATCAAGCTTCAATAGCTCGTTCAGTAGAGATATTGCCCCAGGACCATAGCTATATTTGGTTAGTTCCAAGTTTCAATCGGGCAGCAGAAAACTCACGGAGCAAAGCGCTTTGCCAAGGTTGGAGGGTGTGGTTGGATACTCAAACCTTCAGCACCTGGTAAAGATCGGAATTCTGGCATATTCTCCTCCGTCGGGGTCCCCATCAAGTCGAATATGATTTTGAGCTGATTGGGATCACTATCTCCAGAAAGAATAGGCTTTCCAACCAGCATCTCTCCGAATACACAGCTGTTCTCGTGTTAGCTGGGCACAGATTCACATGGTTTGTCAACCTACCCAACTCCCCATAAATCGATTGCCGTTGTATATCTCCTGAGGTGTAACAGCAGCTCTGGCGGTCGGTACCACCGAGTTACCACAAGTGTTGTATAGTCCCGATGAGCTGTACCACCACCTTTCCCAGCTACCGGTACTTCCTCGTCATAATGCCGTGCCAGACCAAAATCTGCAATCTGAAGAATACCTTTGTTATCGATCAGAAGATTTGCAGCCTTCATATCTCGGTGAAGAATCTTCTCGTTGTGCAAATACCGGACTCCCTCCAGTAATTGCAGCATGTAACACTTGATATGGGATTCCTGCAGTTTAACTTGTGGATTTTCCAGCAGACCGGAAAGATCGTGGGACATGTATGGAGTAACCATGTACATGATAGCTCGTTTCCTCTTGTCCACAGTCTTGTGATGCTGCTCGACAGCCATTTCCTCCAACTTGAGAATGTTGGGATGCGACAGAAGCTTCAGCAGCTTAATTTCTCGAAGGGCGGTGATTGGAAAGCCATCCTTCTCGTTGTGCATCAAGATCTTCTTCAGCGCAAAGATGGCGCCTGTCTTCTTTGATCTTGCCTTGTGGACTTCTCCGAATGTTCCCTCTCCAAGCTTTCCCAACATCTCATAATCGGTTATCTTCGAGCATCCAACGAATGTACTGGAGTCGCGTATATGCTGCTGCGCGAATGCGGTCGAGGAGATGCCGTTGCTCTGCGGGCTACCTGCGTGGATTGGAGTCGCCATCTTGAACGTTGAAAGAAGCTCGATCGATTTGGAGACGGACACGGTGTGCTGTTTGGACGTCGTAACCGGAAGAAAGTGTTGGATGCGCAAAGTTGCGACTAGATCTCAGTGCTTTTGTTCATTGACTGGCGGGGCCGAGATGGTTCTCTGTATCGCTGGTTGTTGGTAGAATGAGTCGATGTCCAGGGAGAAGCATCAATCGCGATTTTATATTGCCGAGTATTGCATTTCGTAAAAAAATTGTGCAGATGCGCCGCTAGTGAGAAAGTCGGAAAGTCGTGGAAGACTATAAGATGGATTGCAAGTATTCTTTAGCAACGAGGACAATCGACCTCATCAAGCATGAGCTCCAGAGTGCGGATCGGATTAAGTAATTGCCGCGCCCAAGATCTTAGCGCGGCTCAACTAACGGCATCACGATCAGACCAAACACCCCCTCAGGTCCAGTATCACAAGACAATTGTACCGTGAAGTTTTATTTGCGTCAGTATTCCTTCATTGTCTGTTTATACGGTCACGCTGAGCTATTGTTGGTCTCTTCGAAGCCATTGAGCTGGTGTCGGTCTACCTGGAACCCTTGAGCTGACCCCATGGATAGGAAAATGGCCGCTGGCAAACACCCAGTACAGATCCCACCTGTCCGACCCTTATATCGCTTTGCTGCGACAGGTCTCGGCGCGTCAATGTGGTTCTTCGTAAGTTCTCTGCTCGATGTCGTTTTCGGCTCATGGTAGCTAACAGGGTGTAGTTAATGTATCGGGCGAAGAAAGACGGTAATTCCTCCGGCTGGCCCCTCAGCAACCTCATTCTAACTTCCGATCAGGTCCTGCGTTACTCGGCTGGAAGCACCCATGGGATCATTGAACAATTGAAGACGAACCAGAGGTTGGGCGACTATGGTCTTGGGCAGTGGATGCCGGAAAAAGGCTTCATTGGAACAACACTTCGAGAGTGGCTCAGAGCTACGGATGGGCGGACGATTACACTGTACATACGGAAAGCAAATGCAACGGAGCAACCAATTGAAATTCTACCGTTCTACGCTCTGTGGACGAATTCTGTTCTATGCAGTGCTGGGCTTCTCGAACAAGTAATGGGTGACCCCCCATGTGTCTCCTCCCTCATACGCAAACAGCTCCGCACATGCCATGTAGAAGATCTGCCACCTATAGTACCACATGGCCGTGTCCTTCTCCCCATAGGTCTCGGTCAAATGAGGCCAAATATCCTTCTTGCTAGCAGTCATTTTGGACAGCCAGTCCTAGTGTTCATGTCAGCTTTAATCAGCGAGCAAAAGAGTAACTGAAGACTAACCTCACAGGTCTTGGCATAATGCTTGCCAGATACCCACCACTGAGTCTCTAATTTGAGGTCCTTTTGGAAAAACAGAAGTAGGTCGGCAGAAGGCATCGTTCCTCCAGAGAAGAAATGAGTGCTCATCCAGCCCTCTTCGAAGTCATACGGGGTGGTCTTGTGAGCGAAGATGTGAACAAAGAGTTTTCCTGATGGTTTCAAGGCTCGGGAAACCTTGGCCATGAGAAGTTCGTAGTTCTTCATGTGCTCGAAAAGCTACTGTATGTTAGACAGAATGTGGGAACATACATTTATCACTTACCTCGATGGAGACGACACGGTCGAAGCTCTCTTTCTCAAATTCGTAATCAACGACATTGCCAGTGATGACAGTCAAGTTTTTGAGACCCTTCTCCTTAGCCTTGGAATCAATGTAGATTTTCTGAGTTCGCGAATTCGAGAACGCCGTAATCTTGGAGTTAGGAAGCACTTCAGCAAAATACAGAGCTCCCGATCCCCACCCACAGCTGGTTTTCAAAGTAAGTTATAATTCTGTAGTTGACCAGTCTGGCAACTAGACTCACCCTAGATCCAGAATGCTCATCCCGTCCTTCAATTGAGCTTTCTTGACATATGTCTCGAGCATGGCAATCTCAGCTTGAGCAAGCGTCTCTCCACCTTTCGGATACAAACAGCACGAGTACTTCATCCGCGGCCCAAGACAAGCTGCAAGAACTCCTGTTCCGACCTCATAGTGTTGCTCATTTGCCGTAGCTGTCTCAATGGCGATCGGTCGACTTCTGAGTAGCTCGACGTAGCTCATTTTACGCTCGTACTCCTCTTCGAGAGAAGTAGTCTGGATAATTCTGATACGGTCTGCTAACTGGCGCCTGATTCCCACTCGAATCACAGCATTGGGGAGATATCCCCCGTCGAGGATCCAGTCTGAACGATCGGTTAGTGTTGAGGTTGCGCGTGACTCACCAGATCTTACCATAGTTCATAATTACCACTTGAGTAAATGTTGAAGAAGATCTGGAGGATATCACAAATACTTCACAGAACACTCTAATAAGTTGTTGAGGTAAGTGGAGTAGAAAATGTTTGAGAATTTGGCACCCGGGATCAAAGCGCGGTTGGTGTATCATCTCAAGTAGACCTTGTCGTTTGCCGTAGGTGCCTTCAACATCGCCAAAAAATCACTAACCGAAAATGTTACGTCACTGACAGCAATGCTGAATATTTGTTGCTTCATTTGTACATGGTGTTTTATATATACACGATATTACCCTCTTTCTTAGGGTACCTCATTTCTATTGTAGAGCTCGCATCCCTTCCAGCACGACCTTGTAGGCCTTGCGCTTTTTGGGCTTGCCTGAGACAAAAGTCTTCACCGTACCCAGTAACTTCGCCAATCTTGGGAACACATAGTTTTCGGAGGTCCAAGCTATTGCGATGTACCCAATTCCAAGAATCAAGATGAAAGACTTGAAGTCCCAATCCATCTTCGTCAATTGCATGAACTTGGCTACCCCTGCTGAGGGATCGAACAGTAGATATGAAGAGAAGAGTAAAGCGACGACAATTGTGACGACGAATGGCACTGATATTTGTTAGTACTGCCTTGTTACAAGGGCAGGGGCGACTTACAGTTGTGGGACATAGATTGGCGAAAGGGTGGTCCTACGCTGAGGACGATTCCTGACAATATATACTCATAGCAGGAGACCAAGAAAAGGGTCGTATTCTCGGAGTTCTCCACGTTAGATTTTTCTCTGTTTAGATGGGGAGGAATGAACCTGAAGAAGTCAGCATTGCTCCAAGGGATGCCCAAAGGACTACTTACCAGGGTTGTCTTCGAACAGCCTGAAATGCGACTGCTTGAATCATGATACAGATTGCGATCTGACCAAGCAATGGCGTGAGAACCTTGCGCGACACGAGGTTCGCCGTTGGTCGCTTTTGGCAAAGAACTGGGAAGGGACCGGTCCAACCCACTAAGTGAACGTTAGCAAGCTCCCCATCTGGCCCGAAGCGAAGGCACTCACTGAAGATGGCGATTGGTAGGATCAAGAGTAGATCGATGAATAGAAACTGGCATCGGATTAGCAGCTTGTTGCGTTACATGACTGGGAATAGAGATACCTGGAAGTCTCCTAGATTCGATGCGGATGCGTAAAGGAAGCTGACGGACGTGAACTGAATGGCGGAGTAAAGACTCATGTATTTGAAACAGCTGAAGCTGGTCACAAGAGCAGCGCGACCCTCCCGGATGACTTCAGGAACGCAAGTGATGTCAAAGACACGACTTGTGAATGGTGCCGCCACAGATGCCTCTGCCTCCGAGAGGGAGATGCCAACATCTGCTGCTGTCAGAGCACCGCAGTCGTTTGCTCCATCGCCACAGAAACCGCAGCAGTAGTCTATGCTCTGAAGCTTCTCTACCAGCTCATGCTTCTCATCGGGAGACATTCTGGCAAATACTTGTCCGCACACGAGCATCTGTAACTGTTAGAAGGAGCACACTCGTTTGTGGAAGGATGTAACGAACTCTCTGTAGAACATCTGGTGGGGCGAAGTCGATGATCCACCTGAAGACGTCTCCACTGACTGCGAGCGAATAGTTTCGAAGGTTGGAGATATCATATGGAAGTGATGCATCTCCTTCCGCAGGTGGCGGTAATGGCTAGAAAGGTTAGAACGAGCGAACCAGGCCGAGAATGGAGTCTTACGATGAGAGTATTTTCATCAAGCGTAAAGATGCTGTTGTCGATACTCTCCCACTTCAAGACAGCTTTAGGATCTTGAAAGTCGCCTAAACCATCTTTAGAAACAGCACAAATCAGGACAGGGTACTCAAACCTTCAGCGAAATGTGGTACGAAGCAATGTGCAGTTTTATCGATCAGATTGCACTCCCTGGCAACACTGATGGCTGTTAGAATATTGTCTCCAGTACACATGACCTTCCTGATGCCTGCTTCAGTGAGCTCATCAAGGACGCCTGCTGTGCTCGGCTTCAACTTGTTCTCAAAAATAATGAATCCAATAAAGTTCAGACCAGACTCTGCCTCGTCTCGCTTCATTTTCTGGACCTTGACCCAATTCAGCTTATTGATGTGTTTGGTAGCAACGGCAATGACACGGAATCCTCGGTGGGTATAGTATGCAAGTAGATCCTCGTAATCGCTTGGGACTGCGATGAATTAGTAAGATTATCCCAAGTCATTGGAGAAGAAGGGTACACCTACAGCTTTCGGCTTTGCAGATATCCTTCATACATTCTGGAGCTCCTTTGACGTAGATGTCGCAGCCTGGCGAGCCAAAATTTCGAACGATAACACTTGCTCTTCGAAGCTGGGAGACAAATTCAAAAGACTTCAAGACACCGAGTTCTATGGGAGACCTCTGCTGATTGTGTTAGCGGAAGTAGATGCAGACATTCATACGTTGACTTACAGCTACACTCTGCGGAGATTCATTATCATCTAGATCATACTCCATGCCTGGAGGTGGTCTGGCAATTGATGGCGAAAGGCCACCCTGCTCCTCGTCATCAGCGTCGCCGCCCTTTTGTTCGCCTTCCTCGAAGGACCATCCGGTAAATTCGAACATTTTCAGATCTAGAGGATCTCCCATAAGTTCGCCGTCTACGACTCGCAATGAGTGACAGGTAGCCATGGTGTAGAGTGCAGCCTTGTGGGCGTCATATATAATGGTAGGATCTCGCTCGTATGCAGCGCCAGGAAGCAAGGATAGAGCATCCGAAAGAATTTCGCTAAATCGATTTGACGGTCTCTGTGCAACGCGAACCCCCAGGACGTCCAAGCCATCCTCTGTAAGAGTTCCCGTCTTATCGAAGCATATGATATCGAGCTTACCTCCGACATTGACTCTTTGAGGGCTGATGCAGAAGATCTGCTTCTTCCTGAGACGCGTGAGAGCAAAATTCGTACCAATTGTGAGAGTCGCTGGTAGAGCTGGTGGCACAACTATTGTGATCAAGTCTAGAGCTCTGACAATGATCAAATGCCAAGCCAGTTCTAGTCGAACAAAGTTTATGAATGAAGCCACAAAACCGAGCATAGCAATGCCGCCCATGACAGATATGTAGCGGAATGAATCTCTGTAGAACTTGAACCCCGAGGGTTTGGGGAAGAGCATAGACCGGACAAGTGCTCCTTTGGTAGTGTTGAATCCAGTTCGTACAGTCATTGCCAATCCCACTGCCTCGTCGTCTTTGTCATCTTGGGGACGTCTGGCACGAATGATCTTCGTTCCACAGAATAGAAAATGTCTCGCTAACTCAGGCGCAACAGATGTAGCAGCTAAGTTGAGCGCTGCCAATGACTCATCACTAGCTGGGACTTTTGAGACGGGAACAGATTCACCAGTCAACATGCTCTCGTTGACGATACAGTCCCCGGCCAGCAGAATGCTGTCGCAGGGAAATTGCGTCAAAGCTGGGTCGGTGACTTCATACACATCTCCGGGAACAAGCTCGCTTGATGGAACATATCGCCCTGGACGAGTCAGCAACCGCAGACAATTAAGTGGGTAAGACCTACAGAAACCATTTCGTAGCACGCGGATGTCGCATTCGAACTTGGATATCTCTCGGAGTCTTTTCATCGTCTACATGACTATGAGTGCAGTGCTCGCCAAAAAGAGGACTGGAACTTACGGAGCGAGTTTCGATCAGTGTTGTAGTTATGCTCACCACTGAAATGAGGAAAATGCAGGCTGCATAGTAGTAATACTCATCAACAGACCAAAGAAGCAAACTAGCTATCTGGAAGACATAAAAAGGGTGAAATGCCTTTACGGGTCAGTAGACGCTTTGGACTGGAAATTCAATTTACACACCTCGTCCATCAAGAGCTGCGGAATAGTTTTCTGCTTGATATCGATCATGTTTTTGCCAAAAACGAGCTCCCGACTCTCCTTTTCATCGCCGTCAATTCCAGCGCGAATAGCCTTTACATCAGTCCATGTTGGGTCCTTCCAGCTGTTGCAAAGCATGAATTTGTCCTTCAAAGGATGGAATGAAAACCGCATGTATCTATAGTCAAGCATCCGGAGATCGTCAATGATAGGGTCGTCATCCTCATAATATGACATGATATATTTGCTGTGCGATGCTCCGAACACCGTGGAAAGTGGCCGGCCATATTCCTTGGACTCGACATCTTGAACAACAAACTCGCCCCATTGATTCTACCACATGTCAGTCAATGTTTAAATCAGGTTGGAATATAATATGTCCACGAAGATGAAAAGACCACCGCGGAATTATCCGATAAAAGGCTTTAAGGCAACTACTCACCTCAATGACAACCCATGAGCAGTCGCGCAAAGGACATGGCGTGCCGACAAGACGCACTTGCCACCGAGGAAGCCATCTTAGCAATAGATATCCAAGTCCAAGCGTGAGGAGGCATATGGTGAAATATATGGCAAAACCAGCAGTAGATGTTCGAAACCCCGCCACAACTATGGTCAGATCTTCGGTCACAATATATATCTTCTGGCTCGTCCGATGCCCACGCCCCAGAACACTACCCTCTGTCCTTGCACTGTCACTTCTAAGCAATCGATCGTGTACCGAAGTTCGGGAATGTGCCCCAGATGACGATCGTCTCATAGCTGAAAGCTCTTCTGACTCTAAATCTGTAGAACCCTCTTCTTCGCCAAAGTGTAGCTCCGACTCGTCGTCTTGTATGGCGCTTTCGTCCGAAGGTGGGAGAGGCTCATCGTCGTCCTCCTGGTAGTAAGTGAAGCTTGCTGTAGAATCCGCCCGGCCTCTGCGATGGGCAAAAGAAGATACACTGGTCGGTACACTCTCGCCCATTGGACCCGCAAACATCTCGTCCTGGGCCATTTCCACCTCGTCCATGAAACTGGTGGTCGAAAGATTCGAGTCTCTCCTGTACATCTGCGCGTGCCCAGGGCGAGTTGCACGATCGCTGCTTCGACGCCCATTGTGGATGGGCACTCCATTGGATCCGTCCATGGTGTAAATAGCTGTTCACGCACTTGAGCGTGGGCGGAAAATGCAGCTGAAAGGATTGCTTAGCACGAGGTAATCATGGCATTTCGAACTGGCGCGTAATGTTGGTGTATTTTATCGCAAAGGATCAATCGTGGAAAATGCAATGGCGACTGGTAAACTGACAAACTTGGATAAAAGACCTAGTAGATATTTGGCACCAAGTTTATTCCAGAATTAGTGGGTTTTGGCCTTTGGTTTCTGGGTGCGGCGGCGTTTGCTTTGGTTCAGTCTGCTCTGCTCCTGGTCATCGCTCACGTCCCGGTTTGCCTGTCTGCCTGTCTTATCGGCTCTTATCGCCAACCGAGTCATCTCTATTTTTCTTCTCGAGCAGGACCAGAAGCAGTTAGACCCTGGTAGCCCACCTTATTCCTTAGCGGGGTACCCAATTGACTGCAACTGGTTGAGTCTTGTCGCCGGCCCTCACCAAACTTCCTGCCCCATCATCTTCCGCCTCAGTTTTTACAAACCCTTTCTCTCTCGAACTCTCCACCCGCATCATCTTTCACGACACAAACGCGTCTATTCGAGTGCTTCCATCTTCTGCAATCTCGCAATACCTCTTGCAACCAACAAGATGTCTGAAATTCCAAAGAAACAGACGCAGACTGCCCCGTAATTCCTCACCTTTCTCCCCCACCGCCGCCAAATCCTGGGGAGCCATATATTCCCCCCAAGGACCACAGGACTAGCAGGCTGACGTTTCATTATAGTACTCCTCAAAACACACCCGCTAACAATGCTCCCATCTCATCCCACGCCCAGCAGCCAGGTGTTGGCACGATCAAGGAAGGTACGCGCATAATATTTGCCCCTCACCGAAATTTTACGTCGACCACTAACATCCATAATAGAGGAGTTCGACCGTGCCGCCGCAGCATCCATTTTCGCACAGAATCCCAAGCTCGTTCAGATGATCCAAGGCAAACTTGGTTCCCTCGTTGGTCGATCATCAGGCTACGTCGAGTCTCTTCCCGCCCCCGTGCGCCGTCGCGTTGCAGGTCTCAAGGGCGTCCAAAAGGAGCATTCAAAGCTCGAGGCAGAATTCCAGGAGGAGGTTTTGGAGCTGGAGAAGAAATACTTTGCCAAATTTACCCCGCTCTACCAAAAGCGAGCTACCATTATTAACGGTACTGCTGAACCAACGGAGGCAGAGATCAAGGCCGGTGAGGAGGACGAGGAGGTGGACGATGAGCCTGTTGAGAAGTCGGAGGAGGCATCTGATGTCAAGGGTATTCCAGAGTTCTGGCTTTCCGCCATGAAGAACCAAGTCTCCCTGGCAGAGATGATCACCGACCGTGATGAGGCCGCCCTCAAGGATCTGACTGATGTCCGTATGGAGTACCTTGACAAACCCGGTTTCCGTCTGATCTTTGAGTTCGCGGAGAACGAGTTCTTCACCAACAAGATCGTCACAAAGACCTACTTCTACCAGACTGAGAGCGGATATGGAGGAGACTTCATCTACGACCATGCTGAGGGTGACAAGATCGACTGGAAGACCGGCAAGGACTTGACCGTACGAATTGAGAGCAAGAAGCAACGCAACAAGAGTAAGTTTCTTGGTTTGATATGATTGATTCATGTTTTAACAGCAAATTTCTAGACACCAAGCAAACCCGAGTGGTCAAGAAGACTGTCCCAACCGAGTCCTTCTTCAACTTCTTCTCCCCACCATTGGCACCAACCGAGGAGGACGACGATGATGCGGCTTCCGATATCGAGGAGCGTCTGGAGCTTGATTATCAACTTGGTGAGGATATCAAGGAGAAGCTTATTCCTCGTGCCATCGATTGGTTTACCGGAGAGGCCCTTCAATTTGAGGAGTTGGACGATGATATGGAGGAGGGTGACTTTGAGGACGAAGACGATGACGAAGATGACGCCAGCGAGGATCACGATGATGAAGAGGAGTCGGACGATGATGTAAGACTCATCTTCAGCCCGAGAGCAAGCAGGATGCTAACAAAGCCACAGGATGATGCTGCGAAGCCCAAGCAGGAGGCTGCTGAGTGCAAGCAAAGTTAAATGCTATAATGCATTCCTATACCCCACAATCACACCTCCGAACAGTCACTCTCTTCACCACATACGACCAACATGCATGGTCATGACCTATGCTTTGGCGCATTTCCAGGGGATCCAATGCATCTGTGGTCTTCATATGAAAGACGACGACACAACGTTTCTGTTTCTAGACCACCTACCTACCCTAATCAGCTCTTGAAGCCGTCTCTCCTTCTTCACATTTGTTTGCACTGCATTACTTGGTCCATACAGATATGTTCAGGGGCGTTCTTCGTAGATGACAAATGAAAAAGTTTACTGAACCTCATTCCAATGTGCTAATGCTTTGTGGTGTGTTATTCTAACCCTTGCTTCCGGACCAAGGGGGCTTTGTTTTGGTGAGTGGCCGATCTAAAATGTTGGGGCGTTCCAGTGCCCCTGAGGCTGGAAATTCCGACTTCCAGGTTTTCCGCTTCTTGATCGAACAACTAACTATTCGGTTGGAAATGAAAAATAAGAATCAGAAATGAACATACGTTCAAGCTTCTTGCGACATAACTAGCATACCCGAACAGGTCATGTTTCCACCCCACACAAAGCTGCACAGGCATCCCTGCTTTTGTGCGGTTTGCGAGGAGAGGACAGCGCGAAAGACATAGCGTTGACAGGATTGGCTGGCTTTGGCGTACTGTAGTCAAAGATACTGTCAAGACATCGAAAAATGTTGGAGTGGCACAAATGCTAGAGACAAAATAGACCTCACTGAAATATGCACAGAGGTTGACAGTAAATATGGTAAGACCACTCGAGGACTTTATCAGTCCATTGACTGTGATCTTGAGCAATGGCTTGCAGAATATAGATAGAAGTGAGTGAACATGCCTGACAAGATATGGAGTATATTCCTCCAATTCTTGGTAGTATCAAGCTTGAAACATATGAGCTTGAAAGCACCAATACTTTAGATATTGTACACACTGGCAGGTCATTACATCAATTGAATCTTTCTCAATCCTTTTAATAAAGTGCTTCGTAGGATGTAGGATGCTTCACGTTGATGAGAGGCATCTGCAGCTCTGATGCACCCTCAGACGCCTCCTGCCATCTCTCTCTCTCTTCCCTCCAATTACTCGGCGCTTGGTCCTCCCTAGCAAAAAAGGGGTAGACGCTATTTCTAGGCTTGCGGCTTGCTCTCAGCACTTCTGGAAACCAGCCGAGCACATTATCCCTGCAAGGCGCTCTTACGCGACCGTCTCCGAACCCGTCCCTACCTTACCAAACATTCTCAGGACTTCACAGGACAAGCAAGACACCGACTCCTGACAGTACGGTTCTGTTCATGACTTTTGCATCTGGGACCGCCGACCATCATCCTAACTTCCTCTGCCGCGGCCCATCTACCTCTTAACGCCCTGACGATTGCTTCTTCTTTCTCCAGCAACTTTCTGCGCCAGGAGTTTGTTGGTTGATGCATGCTGCCCCTGTTGCAGCTGTCCTCTGCCGCGTTCGTTACTGTGTTTGTTGAAGGATCTTAGACTTGAGCTCGAGAGACGTCACGCCGGCCCCTCTGAATCGCCCAAATGGCGCACAACTATGATATTGGAACGAAAGCATGGCAGCCAGATGCCACAGAAGGTTGGGTGGCCTCCGAGGTCACCTCGAAATCTGCGGAAGGGGACAAGATCATCCTCATCTTCACTTTGGCAAATGGCGAGGTTTGTTCTCTCCATGCTGGGCAAAGTGGTTATGGATAGTCCAAACAATATGCTAATTGTTTTTTTCCTCCTACAGACCAAGAAGATTGAGACCACCGAGGAGGAACTGGCGGAGGCCAACAACTCGAAACTGCCTCCGCTGATGAATCCTACGATGCTCGAAGCAAGCGATGATCTCACGAACCTCTCACATCTGAACGAACCTGCCGGTACGTTTTTACAAAGGATTTCGAGCTGGATGGTACTGATGTCAAGTTAGTTCTCCAGGCAATTCGGTTACGTTATTCTCAAAAGGAAATCTATACATACAGTGGTATAGTCTTAATAGCCACGAATCCTTTTGCACGAGTGGACTCTTTATACGTTCCTGGAATGGTACAAGTATACGCTGGAAAGCAAAGAGCTACACAAGCACCCCATCTCTTTGCTATTGCGGAAGAAGCTTTTGCGTATGTATAGCTCTGCGGAAAGTCATCCGGGCCCCTTTGCTGACCACAACAGTGATATGTTACGGAGTGGGAAGAACCAGACTGTCGTCGTATCAGGAGAATCTGGTGCCGGTAAGACCGTCAGCGCCAAATACATCATGCGATATTTTGCAACCAGAGAATCGCCAGATCAGCCAGGGACGAGGAAACGTGGAGTGGAGGCCATGAGTGAGACGGAGGAACAGATTCTTGCCACCAATCCCATCATGGAGGCCTTCGGTAACGCAAAGACAACACGAAATGACAATTCCTCCCGCTTTGGAAAGTACATCGAGATCATGTTTGATGATAAGACGGCTATCATTGGGGCTAAGATTCGCACATACTTGCTGGAACGATCAAGACTGGTGTTCCAGCCGTTGAAGGAACGGAATTACCACATTTTCTACCAACTTGTGGCAGGAGCATCAGAGAAGGAACGCCAGGAACTTGAGCTTGAGCCAGTTGAGAATTTCAACTACCTCAATCAAGGAAGCTCCCCTACCATCGACGGAGTTGATGACAAGGCGGAATTCGAAGCATTGAAGAAATCACTCTCCACCATTGGTGTTACTAGCAGCCAACAGTCAGAAGTTTTCAAGTTGCTCGCGGCTCTTCTCCACCTAGGAAATGTCAACATCACCGCATCAAGAACGGACTCGGTGTTAGCTTCCACTGAACCATCACTTGTGAAGGCGGCCTCGATACTTGGAGTAGATCCTGTTGAATTCGCGAAGTGGACTGTGAAGAAGCAGTTGATTACGAGAGGAGAGAAAATTACGTCGAATTTGACCCAACAGCAAGCCATTGTCGTCAGGGATTCCGTTGCCAAGTTCGTCTACTCAAGTCTCTTCGACTGGCTGGTTGAGAATATCAACAATGCATTGGCTACCGAACAAGTGATTAGTCGTGTCAAGTCCTTCATTGGAGTTTTGGATATCTATGGATTCGAGCATTTTGCAAAGAACTCGTTCGAACAATTTTGCATCAACTATGCAAACGAAAAATTGCAACAAGAATTCAATGCACACGTTTTCAAGCTAGAACAAGAGGAGTACCTAAGAGAAGAAATCGACTGGACGTTTATCGACTTCTCGGACAATCAGCCTTGTATCGATCTCATCGAGGGGAAACTTGGAATATTGTCCCTCTTGGACGAAGAATCGAGACTTCCCATGGGTTCTGACGAGCAATTTGTCAACAAATTGCATCATAACTATGCCGCCGACAAAAATAAGTTCTACAAGAAGCCTCGTTTTGGTAAATCGGCCTTCACTGTTTGCCATTACGCTATCGACGTCACATATGAGTCTGATGGATTCATCGACAAAAATCGTGACACTGTGCCCGACGAGCACATGGCCGTTCTCAGAGCGTCATCTAATCAGTTCCTTGGACAGGTTCTTGATGCGGCTTCTGCTGTCAGAGAGAAGGACAGTGCATCAGCTGCTTCGGCGGCAGTGAAGCCCGCAGCTGGGCGGAGAATTGGAGTCGCTGTAAACCGAAAACCGACACTTGGAGGAATCTTCAAATCGTCTCTGATTGAGCTCATGCACACAATCAACAACACAGATGTGCACTACATTCGTTGCATCAAGCCTAACGAGAGCAAAGAATCATGGGTTTTCGAAGGACCTATGGTTCTCAGCCAATTGCGAGCTTGCGGTGTTTTGGAAACCGTCAGAATCAGTTGTGCTGGGTACCCAACAAGATGGACGTACGAGGAATTCGCTCTTCGATACTACATGCTTGTTCCCTCGGTATCCTGGACGTCAGAAATCAGGGATATGGCGAACAAGATTCTCACGAAAGCCCTTGGAGCAAGCAGCGGTGGTGGAATGGACAAGTATCAACTTGGTCTGACCAAGATCTTTTTCCGTGCTGGTATGCTGGCGTTCCTCGAAAATCTCCGAACAAATCGTCTGAACGACTGTGCGATCATGATCCAGAAGAACCTGAAAGCGAAGTACTACAGGCGCAAGTATGTTGAGGCACGAAATGCCATCTTGCTCTTTCAATCAGTCACCAGAGCCCATCTTGCTCGAAAGCACGCCCAGGAAACTCGCAAGATCAAGGCTGCCACGACCATTCAGAGGGTGTGGCGTGGACAGAAGCAAAGAAAGAGCTTCACCGCTATTCGCAACAATCTCATTCTCGCTCAAGCCGCAGCCAAGGGTTTCTTGCGAAGACGGGAGATCATGGAGACTCGCGTTGGCAACGCTGCTGTTTTGATCCAAAGAGCTTGGCGGTCAAGACAACAAATGAAAAGCTGGAGACAGTACAGACGCAAAGTTGTCATCATTCAAAGCTTGTGGCGTGGTAAGCAAGCGCGCCGTGGTTACAAGAAGGTCCGTGAAGAAGCACGCGATCTTAAGCAGATCTCCTATAAGCTGGAGAACAAGGTTGTTGAGCTCACACAATCTCTTGGCTCCATGAAGAGGGAGAACAAGACTTTGATCAGTCAGGTTGAGAACTACGAGAGCCAGATCAAGTCTTGGAAAACAAGACACAACGCCCTGGAAGCTCGCTCCAAGGAATTGCAGAGCGAGGCAAACCAGGCTGGTATTACAGCAGCGCGCCTTGCAGCAATGGAAGAGGAGATGAAGAAGTTGCAGACTAATTTCGACGAGTCAGCTGCGAACATCAAACGGCTGCAAGAAGAGGAGAAGGAGCTCCGCGAAACTCTCAGGATATCCAACCAAGAGCTCGAGGAAACAAAGAGAAAGAGTCAGGTCCATGAGGCTGAGAAGGATACCTTGAGACAACAATTGGTAGATCTTCAAGATCAGCTCGAGCTAGCGAAGCGAGTGGTCCCGGCCATGCCAACCAACGGCGAACTTACCAATGGGGCCGCCGCTCAACTGCCCTCGAACGGCCTCATCAATCTCGTTTCGTCGAAGAAGCCAAAAAGACGAAGTGCAGGTGCCGAGCCACGAGAAATCGATCGATTCAGCGCTGCTTACAACCCTCGTCCTGTATCAATGGCGGTCACCGGGAGCAATCTCCATCGTGCCGGCCTTCCGGGCACAGCTTTCATTCCAGGTGTTGACAATGTCGAGTTTGAGCTTGAGAATCTCCTCGCTGATGAAGATGGCCTCAATGATGAAGTTACAATGGGCTTGATCCGCAACCTCAAGATCCCAGCACCAGGAACAACACCTCCACCCACTGACAAGGAAGTCTTGTTCCCCTCGTACTTAATCAACTTGGTCACCTCTGAGATGTGGAACAATGGCTTCGTGAAGGAATCGGAGAGATTCCTTGCCAATGTTATGCAATCGATCCAACAAGAAGTCATGCAACATGACGGTGACGAAGCTATCAACCCAGGTGCTTTCTGGCTCTCCAATGTCCACGAGATGCTCTCCTTTGTGTTCCTCGCAGAAGACTGGTACGAGGCCCAGAAGACCGATAACTATGAATATGATCGTCTCTTGGAAATCGTGAAGCACGATCTCGAGAGTCTGGAGTTCAATATCTACCACACCTGGATGAAGGTTCTGAAGAAGAAGCTTCAGAAAATGATCATCCCAGCCATTATCGAGTCTCAATCACTGCCTGGCTTTGTGACCAACGAAAGCAACAGATTCCTTGGCAAGCTCCTCCAAAGTAACTCGGCTCCAGCGTTCAGCATGGACAACCTCCTGAGCTTGCTCAACAATGTCTTCAAGGCTATGAAGGCATATTACCTCGAAGACTCAATTATTACCCAGACAATCACGGAACTGCTCAGACTGGTTGGTGTCACTGCATTCAACGACCTGTTGATGCGACGAAATTTCCTTTCCTGGAAGCGAGGTCTTCAGATCAACTACAACATCACTCGAATTGAAGAATGGTGCAAGAGCCATGACATGCCCGAGGGCACACTCCAACTGGAGCATCTAATGGTAAGTAGCCCTCGCTCACCTACAATGCACTCTGCTAACAATAAAACAGCAAGCAACCAAGCTCTTGCAGCTCAAGAAAGCCACATTGAATGACATTGAAATCATTCAGGACATCTGCTGGATGTAAGTTTTCCCCATATTTTAATCGGACTTCTACTAACAATTCCCAGGCTTTCACCCAACCAAATCCAGAAGCTTCTCAACCAGTACCTTGTGGCTGATTACGAACAACCTATCAACGGGGAAATCATGAAGGCAGTCGCATCTCGTGTCACTGAGAAGAGCGATGTTCTTCTGCTCACTGCCGTCGACATGGATGATAGTGGACCATATGAGATCGCTGAACCTCGAGTCATCACTGCACTGGAAACCTATACTCCATCTTGTAATTATTCTCCATTCCCTTTATATATGGTCATAGCTAATCGTCAACTAGGGCTCCAAACTCCACGACTGAAGCGCCTAGCAGAGATTGTTTCTGCCCAGGCCATCGCGCAACAGGAGAAACTCGACTACCCTCTCGACGATACCAATGATCTCACCGACAACGAGATGAACGGATCATAATCACATCTGGTCGGCTAGCTTCTGAATGCTTACGACTTCTTCGCTTCTCCTGTACCATTTTCTCTCACGTTCTTTTTTGGACGATCATCTGCTGCTGTTGGCTTTGAAAAGGGCATCTTGTATATGGAAGGCCTCACCTGTTAGCGTATCTCATGTATTATGTGGGATCTTGTTACTTGTTGAAATGACTGCACGTGGGATATCGAGGTGCATTGTACAAGACATCTTCGAACTGGCGTTGAATTTCTTTCCTCTTAAATGGATAATGGTGGTAGGAGAAAGAGAATCTTTCCACACCTTTCAGGCGTAAGGGTCAGCTGCATGTATGCATGAGGCAGGTAGACATTAATACTCCGAATGCTATCATGATCACAATCCAGAGTTGCCACTACAGCTTCTGTTCTCATTTTGCTCCAGGCTCAAGAATCAATCAGATAATGTTCTTCTAGGTCAACCAAATTTATCACCATGAATTCTTACCAGCACTACTAAAGACCTCGAACTTTTCATGCCACTCATCTTGGGATTGAAGTCAGAAACGATCAGACTATGCTCACCTACGTCAGTCACAGAAGTAGTGACTTGAAAACACGAACACCATCCCACAAAGCCTAGCTCCGTCCTTAGACCGACTGGTCACGTGGATATACGCTAAGATAAGGACTCCAGACGGCTTATCAAGGGGTTCAAGAATTTTGTTGATTTCGAGTTTGGAAGACATCAATTTCCAAGGATACCGCCACAACACACAGCATGCGCACTCAACCAAATATCATAGTGACCGGCACGCCTGGTGTAGGCAAAACAACTCACTGTGAGAGCCTTGCCCAAAGCACCGGCCTTAAACACCTCTCCATCAACTATATTGTCAAGGAGCGGGGTTGTCACGATGGGTACGACGAGGAGTTCAAAAGCTGGATTGTAGATGAAGACAAGGTGGGCAGGCTTTAAGATATTGGGGCAAATGTGGAGCTGACTTCTATATTTCCAGTTGTTGGATGCGATAGAAGATGAGGTCAAGCAGGGAGGCTACATAATTGATTGGCATGCTTGCGATTTATTCCCTAAAAGCTGGATTGATCTTGTGGTTGTGCTGCGTGTGGACTCGACGCTATTATATGATCGATTGAAAGCGAGGTTTGTTTTGCCCTTACTTTTGTGGCGTTCGTACACATCCTACGAGGTCTACGTAATTGACACCCACATAGAAATTACCCCGAAGCCAAACTCCAGGAGAACCTCGACTCGGAAATCATGGAAGTTCTCCTGCAAGAAGCGCGCGATTCCTACGATGAAGAGATAGTAGTGGAGCTTACAAGCAATAATACAGATGAGATGGAGAGCAATGTTGAGAGGCTCGAGTCGTGGGTTAAGCAGTGGAAGAAGGACCATACGGAGGGTGCTCAGTAGGACATAGGTGGAGATCTATTGCTGCATGCTGGCTATCATATCGACACTTTCAGGACTCCTCCAGCCATTTCTTGAGCTTCTCCAAAGCACGGAATCGATGCGAGATCTTGTTCTTCTCGACTTTGTCCATCTCGGCATAGCTATCGAAATTAGCTTTTGGCTCGGGGTTTTGATGGTGGGACTGGGAGAAACTTACGTCTTACCCTCGTACTCGAATATTGGATCCCAGCCTAAATATGATCAGCATTGCCGTTTATAACACAACAAGAATAACAGCACAACTTACCAAAATTCGTTGGTCCTCTTGCCGGTACGATTTTGCCCTGCAGAATTTAGTCCGGGCTAAGAGAGGAACAGAAACAAGGACTTACATCCGTCCTGCCTTGGAAGATAATTGGCTCGTGGCCTGGACCTTCACAGTAGGCAAATGTGCAGACAGCTTGGGCAGACTTGTCCGGGAATGCCGCGAGCATGTCATTGAGTCCTTGGTGGCCGAGGGCTTCTAAGAACCACTTACTATAAATCAAGAAAGTTAATTGATTTTGAACAAAAAAACGGAATCATTAATCTACTTGCTTAGTGAAATGATGGAATGATTTTGTGACTCTTTGGCTGTGACATACATATAAGGACCTGGAAGTTCTTTCAGCGCATTGAAGCATAAGCATGTATCCTCGACTAGAACAGGGCCATTGACCTATAGAACTTGAGTACTATATCAGAGCAAAATCTTTGGCTCAGAGACGACTTACCGTAGCAGCTGCTCTCCGACATTTATCAGACGAAATCTCCTCAATGGTGCCCTGGATCTCAACCAGATCCAATGCTTGGCTTTGCAGGTCTACATTGTCACCAAGAATGGCCTTGACTTCTGTGAGCTTGTTCTTGTTGCCAGTGATGAAGTTGAGCTGTTTGGGAGCCATGGTGGGGGTGAAGTGGGATGTAAACCTTGGCTGGAAATGAAGGCTGGTGTGGAATTGGGCTTGTGGATAGGAACAAAGGCCTGCGACAGAGGAAACGGAGTTTTCAAATGCGTGTGAATCTCAAAAGCTGAATCGCATGAGCTGAGAATTCTTGAGAATGATTGTTGCGTTGGAAAGAACTTCAACGTAGTTCATGTTTATCGATAAAATTCTCGCTAAATCGGATCGAGCCACCCTCTGTTAACGACAACTCTCACAGCTGACCTCGACCATCCAACAGACACCTCAACCGAAAAGATCTGAATTTCACCAATGCTTCTCATATTATAGTATGTGGGGATATTTCGGTCTCCAAGCATGATGGATGACTTTTACCAATCGACAATCTGCACAGACTGCCTACCTCAGGGGCTCCTCTCCAAAATCTACAACTCGATACCCATCCCTCCAGCCATTCTAGCGACCTTGCTTCTTGGTCCTCTTCTCATTTTCCTCACTGCTCAACTTCTTCTCATAGGAGCTCCTCCGCATAATGAGAATGATAAAGATAATTCATCATGGATGATCCCTTTTCAGCCCGTACCATGGCGAATTTTGGCAAGTGTAAGACCGTCATTCATCCACCACGCGAGTACAAAAATGCTAAGTGTTCAGTTCTTCAGAGTCCCGGAACGGAGTGAAGAGAGACACGAGAAAGCTTCAGAAGTACAGAACTTTCCGTATGAGTTTAGAAGAATTTCAATTGACCGGACATAGGACTTGAACTCATGCAACCGCTCCCTTTTAATCGAGCCAGGCATGACCGCTATGATACACACAATAACCCAGAATCTTGAACGAAACATTCCGCAAATGATCTCTTTCATCAATACCCCTATCGACCTTCAGCCATGGGAGCAACATGCCCAAGCACAGTTCATCTCCTCCTCAGAAACAGAACTAAATCTCCATTCCCTCATCCGAGACATGACAGGACACGCTATGGTCCCTGTTCTGTTCGGTCACACTTTATTAGAAAAGTATTCTGATATCTTGCATGACTTATACGACATGGAAGCAGGTAGGAATTACTTGTTGAAGAAGCTCCCACCTTGGACGCCTTGGCCTGGGGTCGTGCAAGCACATATGGCGCGGTTCAAGGTTCTCCAATGTATGGATGAGTATCAAAAAGCACTTGATTCCATGGTTACGGGCATGGGTGCCGATGCTTCTTGGGGAGACCTGGAAGATGTGAGTGAGATGATTATGAAGAGGAACGCTATTTATAGAGGTAAATTTGACTCCCGACACTTTTTCACAAGCGGGAACTGATCACGGTATTGGCTTAGAACATGGACTCGAGGTTAAAGAGCGGGCAGATGTAACCGTTAGTCCTATCTCCCATCTCTTCACCATCTTTCGCAAATAGTCGAAATTTCTAACAATTCCTTGATCCAAAAGATCCTTTACTCTCTCGTCACCATCCCCACGCTCCTCATATTCTGGCAAATTTTCCATATCCTCAGCACGCCCAACCTCCTCTCCCGCCTCCGAAACGAACTCGCCCCTTACGCCAACATCACCAAACCGTTCTCCATAGGCGCTATTTTCGAAGCGCCGAAAATGGCACTCACTAGAGAGGCGCTGGCTGAGAAATGCCCATTGCTAAGATCAACATATCTCGAGACGCTGCGACTTGTTGACCATGCTGGGCTTGTGAGTCGGGAGTTCAAGGATGGAGGAAGTCCGAAGGAGGAGATTACTTTCCCGGAGACGTTCGATCCTGTGCGCTTTCTTGAGGCTACGAGAGGAAAAATGACTTCTCACGAAAGTTCAGACAACGAGTATATCAGTGAGGAGAGCATATTATTCACGGAGCAAGTAGTTCTTGCTGTGGTAGCGAGTATCCTAGTATTTTGGGACTTCGAGCCTGCCGAGAAGGGCAGTGGGTGGAAAAATCCCGGGAAGCAGTGGAGTGCTGGGATCGCTGTGCCGGTAAATGATTTTCGGGTTAGAGTTAGAAGGAGGAAATTCGAGTGGGATGCTTAAGGAACAAGGAATGTTGATATTGATATTGGCTTGGGTAATGCAGAGGAAGTCAAGTAAATTCATAAACTTCAAGCAGACTGGTCAGAAAACATGCTGCCTGATAGGACAGAAACAGCTGGCCTTTGCACACGGAATCGAGTAGAAGCAGGCATTTCTTCGGAAATGTTGGGATATTTCAGAAATACGAACTTTGCGGGCTAAATGGATGCCAAGCATCAGAGTCTTTCAAAGATATCGAACTGAACCTTCTATGGCTTCGACTATTTTATTTCATATGAGACTTCTTCTAGTGCATAGCTTAATCAAAGCACGCATCTCTTCTTCTCGCTTAGACTATTCAAGCTCATTGCTTCATGGCCTTTCGAAGATGCAGATATCTGCAAAGGTAACTATTCCTACATTAGAGTGGAGATACCATTCCAGTCTGATGACTGCCCGCTTCCCCAGTAATGTGGTAGACTCGTCAATCGAGTTGTTCAGTCCTCGCCTGTAGGTTTATACATGATCGTAGTGACGTACTACAAGAAATTATTAGCACTGTCTTGAATTTGCATCAAGGAGCTTACCTTTCGCTTGTATCTGGTCGTTGCCGAAACAGCGAGTACGTTGTTCTTGATACTGCTAGTGGCCAAATGGTTGAGAACGGTATGATTTGGCATGGTCAAGACACTGTTATCGTCTTTCATTGGTGTAGCCGCATTGAGGATTGGCTTGCCCAAGAATCCTGGAAGACTGGGCGGTGTTGGAAGCTTCTCAATAGCAGCAGCCGCGTATTGATAGGCGGAAGTTTCTTCGGCTTTGTCAAGATCAACAAGATACTGCGGGACTTGTGAAGAGTATCGTCCCGGTGGTAGAACAGGTTTGGTTCTTGGAGTCTTTGGGGCCTGAGGGTCGCCTTCTTCTGGAGCTTTGGACTCGTCTTTTGGAACCTCTTTTGCCTCAGTGTCTCCGCCCGAAACTGGTGCACCTGTTGCTTGTACCGTGGCTGGAGCTTCTTGTGGTATATCATCTGCGCTGACCTCGATATAATTTACCAAGTTGTTACCAAAGTCTACTGTGGTTGGGATATGCTTGGAGCATTGCATAACACCATCAACGATGAATCTGATATGATGAGTTCCTGGCTTGACATGGATGATAGCCCTCAAAATATCTGGTTGGCCAGGACTATGAATCGTCAGTTCACCACAATGTGATAGGGACACCAGGGATTACTCACACGGCATGCAGACGGTACTTCTTGTTCCATTGAAAGATCGTACCTGTCACATAGACCTTCTGCTCCGATCCTTGTATCTTCCACTCGAAGGGTGTTGGGACTGTGGCCTTGTTCTTGTCAATTCGCAACTCCTCTGCATCCTCTTCGTCAACAGTAGTGGTACTGAGCGCGGAAGAACGTCGGCCCAGAGTTTCATTGTCCAAAGCCTCTATGTCTAGAACCGGAGCCTCCATATCTGTTGGGGCAATTATGGGCGATCCTGGCGTGTGGACCTCCTCCTCGATTGGGAGGGGGAGCCGTGGAGGGCGAGTCAGATGGTATGACATATCTTGTGTTGCCGGAGGGCCTGATGGCTCGATTGACTGAGAGTATGATCGCGAAGATGTGGCATCAACGTTGGGAGCAGGCGCAGGGACGTCGACGGGTTTACTGGGCTGGTCATTCCTTTCCGACTTGGTCTCTTCTTTGGACTGCTGGGCACCCATCTGCGACTCGCTGCTGTGGTTGGATGGCGGCGTGTTGGTATTGCTGTTCTGACTCGACGGCGGCTGCGATAGCTGTGGAGCAGGAGTATGCGACTGTGACTGTGATTGCGATTGTGACTGGGAGTTGCGTGTTCGATGCGCAGTGGTTCCACGAGCTTGGGCTAGAGATGGCTCTGCAGGAGCTCGTTGTGCTTGAATCAAGCTGCGGGGGTCTCGTCGCGTGGATAGAGTTCGTGAAGCCTCATGGCTGGAGGACGAAGGAGAAGACGAGGCCGAGTGCGACTTCGAGTTTGTGGAGGGGCTATTGCCCATAGTGAATTAGGTAGTCAGGTAAGGCAGGTCGGGTCGAGGCGAGTCAGTCAGGTAGGGCAAGGAAGGAGCGATAGTGATGCGAAAGGTACAGTACAGCACTGTAGATGTAGATAGGTACGGTGCAGGCGGGGTTTGCCTTTGCAGATGTGCCACGAGAGAGGGGTCGAGGTCGAGGTCGAGGTCGAGGTTGAGATCAAGGAGTTTATAGGGCAGGAGTCGGGATTGTCTACATTGACATCGTGCTGTGCTCGGTATGTTTGTTGTTGCTCTGATGTTGTATGAATAGCTGTTGAAAACACTGCGACGGGGATGATGGAATAGGGCAGAAGTTCGAGAGTTGATGCTATCACGATCACGATCACGATTCCCCGAGTCCGGTCAGACCAGGCCAGGACAGGCCCAACCCAACCAATGTCGCCAACTCCCCGCCAAATTGAGCAGCCCAGCCTATCATCCCCTCCCCCTCCTCCCTCCCCACGATTAGCACCACTAGCGCTGGAGCTTCCACGCCTACGCCCACGCCCACGCCCAGAGCATCCGTGCATCTCAGCCTTGCATCGCATCCGTCTCAATTTCAATTGACTACCCGTACACGAAAGAGCTAGAGTAGCATTGAGGCTTCTCATATCATCTCCATCGGCAGTCACGTTTTGCTTCACTTTAGAGGCTGCTTGATCCTGCTGTCAGTCACTACACAGAAAGGTGTGGCAATTCACAGATGGGCTCTGATATTGACTCAACTCGTCAGTCGCAAATATGACATGGATCTCAGTCCTCAGCACCACATTCTACTATGCCTCTCTACCTATTACAACGATCTTCTGGTGGATCATAGCATGTTTCACGCCATTTCTAAAACTCGCAATGCATATATTGTCAGGCTTCCTGTTGCCGTTGAAATTTCTGGCAAAGTTTGAGGTCCGAAGCAGACTTTCTCTTGAAGTGCATTGGCAATAGCTAACCATTTTCTAGACGATGTTTATCTACCTCGGTGTTGCGGCTATCATAGGCCTCATCACTGGTTCTGTCCTCCATCTTTCATCCAGTCTTCTTGTTTCCGTCTTCAATTTGACTGCGACTTCGGAAGAGACAGGAAGATCCGCCGCCTCGGTTCGAGCTGCGCATGAGCAGAAGAAGCTTGAGCAGGCATGGGACAGGATTCCGACCAATAACGAGAAAGGAGATCTGCGCAGTGATCCTGAAATGGAGAAGTTTGCAGAATGGCTTGAGAAGGGAGACCAAGGTGTGCTGGGGCAGACCATACTCGAGGAGGATGACTCGGATGATCTGGATGGATTTTAAGAGTCCTTGGCAGCAATTGGAAGATTCGCACATTCTGCTGGCATTGTTTTGTCGTATTCTGTTTCTGGCTCGATTGCTCATTCTCTCCACTTGACGAATACCTCGTCTGTCCTGAATCGTTGAGTACAGGTACTTTCCTCCAGTGGTGTTCTAAAGCCTGTTTCGTATGCCAGCAATCCAGCATGAGCAATCATAATTCCATTGTCGATGCAAAAACGTTCGTCCGTAGCGAAAACGCTCCCCCCCCTGTCCTTTGCCATCAATCCCATCATTTCTTGAAGTCTCTCGTTACAGCCCACGCCTCCAACAATCAGCACTTGATTACTGCCGACATGAGCCATAGCCCTTTCCGTGATCTCCACTAACATTGCGTATACCGTCTCTTGTAGACTGAAGCACAGGTCTGCAGTAGTAATCACTTCTCCACTGATTGGATCTCTCTGATCTGGATTCGCTTTGAGTTCTGCTGCAAGGATGTCGATACAGGAAAGAATTCCTGCGAAGGAGCAGTCCATTCCTTTGACAGCATATGGGATATCCAAAAGAACCTTTCCTTTCTTCGCCAGTTGTTCGATGTTATATCCGGGAGCGGGGTCGTTGCTGATCTCGAGGGTGCGTGCAAATCGATCCAAACAGTTTCCAACCGCAATATCAAGTGCCTCCCCGAATATTCGATACCGTTGCTCTGCATATGCGATGACCTGTGTATTGCCTCCACTCACATACAAGACTACCGGGTTCTGGGCGCCTGTAATCTCCCGTCCCATTTCAATATGTCCCACGCAATGGTTAACACCGACGAGTTCCTTCTCCCACAGCAAAGCAAGCATGCGCGCAGCGACAGCCACGCTCTGCAAAGGGGCACCCATTCCAGGTCCTTTTGTGTAGCATATACAGTCCACATCTTTAATGGCAACCCCGGCCTGGCTCATAGCCTGCTTTACGAGCTTCACCACCCATGATCGGTGGTGCTTTGCCGTGTCCTTGGGTAGGAAGCCTTCTCCAGGGGGGGATACGAAAGTATGGCGGATATTTGAGAGAATCTGTGCCGGTTCCCCGTTTGGAGGATGAGAAATAACACCAACTCCGAGTTTGTTGGCGCTGCCTTCGAGACCTATGGCAATCATTTCGAAGGGTTTCGTGGCTTGAAGGAGAGAGATAGAGGGGAGTCACTTGTCACTTTCGCGGGGTTGATGACCCTGGTTCACCTCGCGATAAAGAAAAGTTGATAAGAATCTAGCTTAGAAAAATTAAACAAGACAGGAGAAAGAGAACCCAGGTTTATGACATGGAACTTGCTGTGATTAAGGTGGGAGTTTCGAAATGCTTTGATCTTGGGATAGATAAAGTACTCCAGACAATCACTAATATATGCAACATTTGGGGGAAAGAAACTGAGAGGCAGAGCAGGGCTATTTTCACGCTAATCAGGAGCTAGTGCCTGCCTGCCCTCGCTTGGGTCTTTACTTTGAGAAATGATCTCTACAATCGCATCCTCTTCCTCCTCACCACCTCGAAGTATTTGAGCTCGACTCTTTCCTCAAGACAGCAAACATGGACAGCCACGACTCTGAGTCCAAGGCCGAGGCCTTCCTGGCATGGCTAAAGACTATGGGCGTTGTCATGAGTCCCAAAATCGCATTGGTTTCTTTTCAGTCAGCATCTCGAGGTCGGGGAGTTGGTCAGTACAGCAATCTCTTCTTGCAGACCCTCCACATACCTTTCCCCGGAATTATCTGGGCCGTGTCTGGACTATTCAATGATCGAATCTCATGTCTAAGGGCCCCGAGGAAAGTCACTGACTTTGACAGTGGCGCTGGCGGATATCGAGGAAGACGAAGGCTTGTTCGTCATCCCACGTTCAGCCGTCCTCAACACAACCACAGCTCTTCATGCTACCGATACTGCTGCTACCCCGGCGATTCTCGATATGCCTAGCTGGCTGGTACGCTTTCCTATTCCGCCCATTCGCTAAATTTTCATTTAACACCCCCACCGTAGGCTCTCACTGCAATCATTCTCGCCGAAGGACAACGACAAGATTCCAAGTGGGCACCATACCTTGCGCTGTTACCCCGAGAACTCGACAGCCTGGTATTCTGGTCAGAGGCGGAGCTCAAGGAACTACAAGCCAGCACGGTGGTGAACAAAATCGGACGATCGGCTGCCGAGGACATGTTCTCCCAACACATCTCTCCACTGAAGTTGGGACATTCAAGTGTAGACATGTGCCACCGAGTTGCATCCATTATCATGGCTTACGCATTCGACATTCCCGAGAAGGCAAGCCAGGATGAGCCCGAGAATGCAGAAGAAGGTGATGATCTGGTTTCGGATGATGAAGAGGACGAAAAGACGATACTGTCTATGATACCCCTTGCAGATATGTTGGTAGGTTCAATGTCCTTAAACCCCATCGCACGTCCAGGAATGGCTTGAACACTGCCCTCTGTTCTCATAGAATGAGTCGCGCCCTCGACACTTCCCTGGGCTAGAGCATGGACATCATTCGATTCTTCCGCGGTCCCAATCAATACTGACGGGTAGCTTCCTAGAACGCCGACGCAACAAGGAATAATGCCCGCCTGTGCTGCTATGAGAACGACCTGGAAATGAGAAGCATCAAGCCGATCGCGAAGGGAGAAGAGATATTCAACGACTACGGCCAGCTCCCCCAATCGGACCTTCTCCGTCGTTATGGTTATACCACCGACAATTACGCTATATACGACGTTGCTGAAATTTCAACGGTTTCGATCCTCTCATTGCTCACCAAGGAGCAGTTTCTTGGCACTAAAGTAACTCTTCCATCATTGAGCCGTGAAGAGCTAGACCGACGAGTCGAATTAGCCCTGGTGTGTTTATTCCTCTTTGTTGTATTGTCGTTCTAGGCGTCGGACCTTCAGATTCGTTGTTTGAGATTGGACGTTCCAGCTGTTCTTCCTTCCTGTAGGGATATTATGTGCTAACACCGAACAGCGCGAGGGTGTGTATGAAGACTCTTATGACATTTGTCACTCTAGCCCCGATGCCCCAAGCATCCCAGACGAGCTCCTTGGACTACTGTATTTGCTCTTATTGGATGCAGAAAATCTAGCCGCAATCGAGTCCTCTCAAGCCTCCATGTCAAGCCGCTCTAAGCTTGCAACGGCTCTCGTTGGACAGGTGGTGGCTATGGTTCTCGAATCGAGAGCCAGAGAATACTCTACCACGATTGAGGAGGATCGGACACTCTTACAAGCTGGCAATCTCACCAGTCGGCACCAGATGGCTATTCAAGTGCGCCTAGGCGAGAAAGTGGTATTGGAAAAAGCTAGCCAGGAGGCCAAGTTGTTCGAGGGAAGCGACAAGAAAATGCGACTGAAGCAAGACTCTCCATCTGAACCCCAAAGCAAGAAGAGAAAACCCGAGGAAAATGCGGCGGGACGAAAGAAAGGGAGAATGAGGTGATACTTACCAGCACCTACCTGCGAAGCTATACTAGCGAGCGGCATCTGGGATTGTATTTGGCAATGGAATGAAAGGCAGCTAGCAAGCGAGAGATAGTAATGGGGTCAATCGAGGTACGTCATGAAGAAGTTTCTTGTTTTGATTTGTTTGAGCTCGTGTGAGCAGTGCTAAAGTTACATCAGGTTACCCGATCACCTCCTTCCTGAGGTAACCTCTGTCTATTCCGACAAAGTATGCGCTGGCCCATTTCCGTGGACAACGCCGTCAAATCCAAAGGAACATCTGTAAGTGATGCCCTGCAAAGAACCATGATATACATATTGTTCAACAAACACGCGCGTGGTGTGAGGGGTGTGTGAGTGATAGCGGAAAATTTCGTCGTTCTAGAGCTTCAAGTGGGCGCTTGAGGTTGTGGTTGTGCAGTTGCTTGCTGTCCAGCTGCGACCGCTCGATTTGCTGGGCTGGTGCCGGTAGGTCTGGCTTGCTGGACCGACCTCTCATCTTGTCGAGAACGCTGATTTTGTGGGTTCAGGTGAGCTGGGAAAGGGATGGTGGCACGAAATCGAAGAGCCTTGGTATCGTAAGGATCTACCTCATACACCGGTTGCTCATCGTCGTCATCATGGTCATATTTCCAGCGATCCGAGATCTCTGTATCTACTCCCTTCTGTGGTGCGGTCATTCCTCTACGGTCAATCCAAAGCCGGCCTCCTCTCCCGATTCTTCTTCGATAGGCTGGCTGTCCACGAGGTTCGTCTTCTTCTGGAGGAGAACCGTATCGGAACGAGAATGGCTCTGGCATTTCTTGGGCTGGAGAGGGGTGATCGAAGGATTCTGATGTCACGGAAGATGGAGGAGTCATCAAATACTGATACTGAGCTGTGGCAGGTCTGAATCCCATCTCGGACCCTTGCCCATGGACTGGCGATAGTGGCTGTCGAGTGAGATCCACATGACCCAGGTTCCATTTGCGGTGTTGCTGGGCTTTCTCTTCAATCTCTACCTGCAGGGCGTTCTCCTTCTGCGCCATAATGTCACTCAACAATATGAGGTCAGCATCAAGAACTTTGCCATCTGGTCTGCCTTGGAAGCGCATCTGCGATCCAGGCAAGCGAGGAGGTTGGGCAAAGTCTGCGATCTTTCTCTTCTGTGGCTGCGGTTCTGTTAGCTGTGTAGAACTCGGCGTGAAAGAAACATACCCGTTGGTTGATGAGCAGATCATCGTCATCAGTTTTGATACCAAGTCTGACCTTGGCCTCTTTGACCTTGGCTCGTTCCAAGAAGATAGTCTTTTCAAGCTGCACGAATTGCTGCTTCGACACTTCTCTTGCATGCGCGAGTACGACTATCTCGTTGGCTGCCTCCAATTCCCTTCTCAGCCTCTTCAGCTTTTCTACACTCTGCGTGTCACGAGCTCTCGTTTTTCTGGTCTGTCGAACATCCCGACGTCTGAAGCAGACGTATGGATCAGCGTCATCTTTGTTTTGGTCGACTTCTTCCTTAAGTTTCGGTTGCAGTGGATGATTATCAGAGGCTTGTCTACGACCCTTCCAGTACTCAAACACATCCTTTGCGAAAGCAAGATTTCTGCCTTGAAATCGCTGGGCGATGAGAGACTTATGATCTTCAAAGGGTAAGATCGTACCATCTACTGAAGCAAAAGGTATTTCAGAGTCATGCTTGTCCTCGAAGATCTCCATCAACTTCTCAAAATCATCCTCGGAACACTTCGCTGCATGAGGTTTCTTCTGGTTGTATGCTTTCAGAAAGATATCATCCTCTGTGGTCATGTTATACTGGACGCCAGTACATTCTTCGACTGTCTGGGAGGTACGGATGTATGTGGCGGGTTTACGGTATTCCAGACTATAGAGGGCATCATAATCGATGTCTTTCCCTTCTTCGGCAGGAGGAGCTGGAATCTCTTCAACCTCCTTGGCAGTTGCACTGGTTGTGGTTCTTAAAGCAGCCTGCAAATGGTATTCCTTGAGGATAGTCAGCCATCAATTGCATCACATGAGTAAATGTCATGGTGGCGTAGTCAGATGATATAAACGTGACTTACTTTCTCCTCCGCCGCCTCCACACCCGAAGGACCACCTTGATAGACATTCAAAAGTGAACTGTAATCTTCGGCATCAAATTCATCTTCTCTGAAGACATGTTGGGGTGTTGTCTTCGCGAGCTTCCTTTGACGAACTTCACGCCGGCCTGGATTCTTATTAGGAGCCATATTGTTGTTGTGGTGTGTTGCGTGTTGCGCGGTGTGTGGTGTGGTCAGGTGGTGCGATCTGAAGCTGCGATCGCGACTTTTCCACGCTGAAAATTCGACACCGTATATTTGATGTCATGTTGCGATGGAACACCGATTTTTAGAACATCTCGACGCGTTGAGGATGTGCTTTTGATGGACGAATTTCGAAGCCTGCAGCCAGGTGTCGTTGAGCAGCAAAGTTTTCGCAATCGGAATGACGGGGATTCTGTCTGGCGCAGGAATTTGATCCAATCAGAGACGGCAAGCTAGAGACTAGACCGTAACCGAATATCAAAATCCGCCCCGCTAGGGAGATAGGGGGCGACTTTCTTATCATTCGATAATTGTACAAGTCATTGGAATCATACATGACATATGTGAGTAGCTACTATGTATTCACTATCATTTTCACTATATCATCCGGTGGAATTCTTCCAATGAATACAACCGTCCTACATGGACTGCACGATATCTACCGCGAAGTGACAATCAAGCTTTTGGACATCCAGCAAGTCTGGAATGCCACTACAATGTACGATTGCATTAGTTCTCCAGGCCAACAATTCCAACAACCTATAATCTCAGTGCACATATTACACTTGGTCCAGCTGTGGCGTTTTTGCCATTTCATATGACATGCCTGTCATTTCTGGTGCAGCCTTCTCCAGCTCCGGGAACTTTTCCAGGCTTATTAATAGCAGAACGGAATGCAAATGGCGGTAGAGATCAAAGTAAGCATTATATTAATCCAAATAATTGTGACTATTACGCATATTCCACGCGCTTCTTATAACAAGGCGTTCAAGTGTGTCCTGAGTGAGTTTCTGTTCTCGGCAAGCTTCGTTGGTGCCAAGGAAGCTACATTCCAGCAAGATTACTGTCAGGACTTGAAAGGACTCAGTTTTCGGATTTCAATAGCAGATTCCTTCATGTTTCCTCAAGGACAGGAAATCAGGAAATGATGCGCCCGCGAATGATTGTTGTCATCAATGTTCAATGTAACCACATGACTTCGAGCTTTTATTAGCGCGGTGCGGTTGGACCCTTCGAGTCGAGGCTCTTCAACGACCTCGACCTCAGATACCCCACAACCTCTACCCCTCGACCCCGCACCACCACCACTACACATCATTCAAGATGGGTAACGCCAGCAGTGCAATGTTGGAGAATATTGTGCAAGGCTCAAATTGTATGCATACTTGCGCCCACTCTCATTGAAAGCTGCAAGCTGATACCGTCCTGAAGTTGATCGAGATGAGGTCGAGAGAATACGAAAGAGGTTCATGAAGCTCGATAAGGTGCGCATTGCAGGGCACATACTTCCATTGCTAGGCTACTGGCAGTGCTAACGTGAATGCTGGTACATAGGATAATTCTGGCACGATCGAGCGCGACGAATTCCTCAGCCTTCCCCAGATCTCCTCGAACCCACTCGCGACCAGGTCAGCAACTTACACTCTAGCCAAAGTACTGGCGTTGGCAGAAAGCGCATAAAGTTGACGGTCAATGAGCAGAATGATAGCCATCTTCGATGAAGATGGAGGCGGTGACGTAGACTTCCAGGAGTTCGTCTCGGGGCTCAGCGCCTTCTCGAGCAAGGGCAACAAGGAGCAGAAGTTACGATTTGCTTTCAAAGTCTACGATATTGACCGTGACGGCTACATCAGCAATGGCGAACTTTTCATCGTGCTAAAGATGATGGTAGGCAGTAACTTGAAGGATCAGCAGCTCCAGCAAATTGTGGATAAGACGATCATGGAGGCGGATTTGGATCGCGATGGCAAAATCAGCTTCGAGGAATTTACACGCATGGTGGAGAATACAGATGTTAGCATGAGCATGACTTTAGGTAAGTTTGATTTTCGGAACCTTGGCGGTTGGAAGACTGTGATTTTGTACAAGCTGACATATTCCAGATCAATTCTGAGTTGCAGGCTGCTGACGTGCAGTTAAAGGCATTCACGATATTACGGCCGGTATACATATGGTTCAGGGACAACAGAGGTATCGAGTTTCGGGATACTGGCCAAATAATTGGTAGTATGAAGATCTCTTGCTCCATAAACCAGAAATGCCACGGCGTTGCAGTTTTCCCAGTTCAAGCCTGCTCATTCTAGTCTTCTCGTCTTCTGGCTCTGCCCCCTGGCTAAGCATCAGCTTGCTGTTTTTGAAGTTTGGTATGATACAGGAAGTCCTTCCCGTCATTTGTTTACCTGGAGCTGAACGTAACAAATACCTTTCCTGGACTACGGCTTTTGCACTTACTCACCACCTCTTCTTCCTTTCACCAGCCTCATGTTTCGACTACCTGGGATATCTCGTACCACGGAAATTGCTTTCATCAGATGACTCGGTCTCGCCGTTAGAGCATGAACACATTTTGTATTCCGCGTCAGCTGAAGGCAAATACATGCCCGAACTTTCGTCCTAGACTTTATGGTTTCCAGTTGGAAGGTCCAGTTGACGAACAGGGCGCATGAATTATGCCCAATCTGTGACCCTGTGCCGAGATAGTAACGTGTTGTTGTTATTGTTCGTGAGCTAAGTACCTGATCAGTTTTTGAAACGCTACTAACGACAGCGTATTCCCATATGAGGGCTTTTTCGGCAGGTTCATTCGATGAATCCTGAATCATGCGTACCTAATCCTGTCTAGGCTCCAACCCGCAAGCCGAGCCGCCCATGGATCGATGCGAGGATCACGGTTCTAACGATGAGGGTGAAACATTCTAGAAGGAAAGAAAAGAGATGGAATTTGTTTCAAGATTTGAAGCACGTGCCTGATATGTCTAGCGTTTATGCATCGGAGAAATGATTTGGAAAATCTTCTCGGATCCTTCCAGAAATGAGGTCAGGCAGGGCTATCCTGTTACCTGTTCGAGACACTTGAAAGGGGTTCTCTCGATGGATGTGTCAGTGAACGCGATTAAGAACTCGCAGAATGTTGGACGCCGGTAAGGCTTAGTGTCGATTTAAACATAGCCCCGTATTGGGCACTTCCTTGCTTGGGCTTTTGGTGATTTAGATGTCTCCTTTGGGAACAGCTTGCGAGTGCCGAGGAGTATGCTCCCGTCATGCAGAAGTTGGGTTGGAGATACATCGTGGAGAGCGGAATTGAAATCAAAACTTGATACCAACGTGCAAGGCGAGAAATGAGGCTGGTCTAGCCTCATACAACTTTCAGACGAGGGATAATATTGAATTTGAGATTCCGTGGCAGGATGCGTTGTTGAAGATCTGTCTGAACTAGTCCTTAGGATCTGATGTTCACGTGGAGATCCAAGGTCTTTCCCTTGATAAATGGATAATGCGCCGAGAATTCGTCGAGCTTGCATGGGCCACGAGCTGCCTGCCGATGTTACTGTAATTTTGATTTTGATGACGATGGTTGGTCCGAGATCTTCGGGGCGCCCCAACGAGGCTGATGCAACGCAACGTCCAATTCCAACCTCAATTCAACCTCGGTGTCATTCCTCGATTCTCAACAGCTGTATTGGGAAGTTTCAACTGGGGATCTGACGATCCCAATTGACACGAAGTTGCGAGCATTTCGAGCTCTGATTTTGCTCGTCGTCAAGTGTTTCTTGGTTGGTCCTTGTCGTTGCGATTTGATTGTCATTGCATGCGTCCGAGCAGATATTCCATATTGCGCAGTCAGTGCAATTCAATGCGGAGACTTCCGTGGCAGGAGTAAGACAAGAAACATTCCAAGGATATTCATGATTGCCGCGGTTGCTTTTCTTCCTTGCTGAATTGGTTACTTCTGTCTCTGCGGCTGTACCAGCCGTGTCTGATGAGGCGTTCATGGCGTCCAACGAGGCGGACCATGTGAGGCGTAAGATTGGCTGGATCGCCTTAGACTTGGAACATGCCCGAGAATCTGGAACAACCAAACTATCGAAAGCGCTGCTCTTACTGATGCTGCTGATAAATGATCGGATAGGGTGAAACTGAGTGAGGTGAGGTGAGTGAGTTTATTGCGGTATTGGCGTTGCCGTGCTATGTTGTCTTGTTGTCTTGTCTTGTCTTTGTCTTGTCTTATCCTTTCCTGTCTCCATTGTTTGCACTTCTATCGCGGGAGGAAAGTGAGTAGTGATGCAGGTGGTTGAAACAATCCTGACATATCCCAGCCATGAGCCATGACAATTACGGTAAAGTCAAGATACTGTCGCACAGCTGTGAATTGAACTTGAACAAGCAGCTTACCTGGGTAGGTAATGCCCCACTACTACCAGTACTGTATCACACAGGGCCTGCCCTGCCCTGCCATGTCTGGCGGCGATCCTCCAGTCAGGGGTATCATGCAGGCTCATGCAGCAAATATATTGACAAGGTATAATTTGACGACTGCTCATGGATCAGGGTTTGACATTCTCTCCGACGAGAAAAAGCAGCACCACGACCGGTTGGGCACGACTGCACCAACGCCAGCCAGTTGCAGTCTCTCCCGCAGAATCGTCAGGCCCAAATCAAGAAGCCCGAAGGATACCAAGCTCGCAGTGCATAGCGTCTTTGCTGCACCACTGGAGATGACCTACCTCGCCGTACCGATAGAGTTCAACACCAACGTCAGGCGGCAGCTATGCTATTTTCCAGCGCAGCTTCAGGGACCTAAGCCTATATCATGTGTGCTGGATAGCTGGAGTGCTCGCTAGGCTGGTCACTTTCTTGTCAAGATGCCGATGCCCTTGGTCGCTGGAGTGGGATGACGAGGAGCCTGGAACGGGAATGGATTTTTAGACGTTCAATTTGGCCAGTCAAGCTGAAAGAAATAATTTTGGTAGGAAGTCCGAACCGGTTATGGTTGATGAACTTCCGGGGTCGCTTACTTATTCAGTGCTATTCAGGAAGTCACTGACCAAGAAACCATACCTAGGGACAGACACTCGACAGAGACGAGTCATTGTTGACTCCTCCTTCTCTGGTACCCCAGGGATGAAGATATCTTGATTTTCAACCACTGATCAAGAAAGCAAAACAGGGAACAACGGAGGGTAAGTTGCGCAGTTCCATGATTGTGCAGCTGGTTTCTGCCCAGAAAGGAGCCAGTTGTAGCTTCTCTCCTCGAATACTGTCCAACGCAATATTATCTCCTTTCTCTTCCCAAGTATGACAACAATATGCACTTTCAAGGACTTTCCGATATCAGGCGACTATCAATTTTCTCAGGCGGCATCCTATAACCATGAACTGGTCGACACATTGCTTCTTGTTATCGCCTTCTTCTCAATACTTCGCCATCCGCCTCTCCTGCCGCTCTTTTCAGCTGATTGATTTCTTTTGCGATATTTATATTTGTATTTGTAGAGGATTCACTTGGGCCGGCCACACGAGACCGGATGGCGGGATGTGTGGCTGAAGCCTCTGCTTTTCTCTCCGCACGACCCCCGAACGCAGCTCAGCTCAGTCCCAATACCCTGGCCCAATAAATCTGGGCACCCCTGCAGTCTTTTTCACTACTTTTTCCTGGCTGAGGCTTTCCGAATTTCTTCTTCTACTCGATCGGACGCCAAAGCAAGCTTCAACTGTTTTGCTTCACTAGTCACTTTCCAAGCATCACCAAACGCCTCATCCGGCGATCTTTGAAGGCAGCGGAAGAGGGATCTAGTGCACCGGATACCGTGGTAGACACGGAGTCCAGCCCAGTTGGGTCAGGACCCTGCGCTGCTTGCCCTGCCACACACTTCCTTACAAGTCACGTCGTTCCATATAATATAGCAATTTTTCCATGCGATATCAGAGACGACGCCCCGCGATTCCTCTATCTTCCTAGCTCTGAATAGCTTCCAGCCCAACCGCCTGCCTGCCCAACAGTCTGCCGTCTTCAAGTTGCAGGAGCTTACGCCTAAGTCGGGCCTCAAATCTTTCTACTCGTTGATGTCCTTGCAAAAGAACATCTTCTGCTTCAAAGTCGAACTTCTCGCAAACTTCTCTACTTTTGGGCAGCTAGCAAGCCACCTACAGATTGGCCGTGGCGTATCTCCTGTGCAGTACATCTGTCGTGCATGAGAAGAAGAGAAGAAAGCAGCAGTACAGAAGCTTCATCCCGACCCAACTCTAAATCTCAAGCCTATATCCCAGCACCCAACCGCCAGCAACTGCCAACTTTCGGCATACAGTACCGGAGTGTGCTACTTTTCCATCCCTATCCCTATCCCTTGGTCCGCATTTGAATATCTCCGGACGAACAAGAACAAGAACCTCAGCAAAACCCAGCAAACCCGAGCACCCGTACCCTTGGGCTGATTGGATTCGGGCAGCAGTACCTCATCAATCAATTGTACTGTGCATACCTCTCTACCTAAATAAAGCAAGAGCAACATTCCACTCTTGCCCGCCTATCACAGCGCAGAACAGCCTCGAGGCTTGACAGCATCGTGCAGGTTGTCATCTCGAACAGACCTCATATAACCTCAGGCCTCATTCTTAACGCACAAACACACGCGCGCACAGAAGTTGTTGATCCCCCTTCGCTCCTGGCGTAAGATGAGAAGTGCCTTGATTTGTAGGAGGATCGAAAATTCCGAAAGAGCATTCCCAGCTTCCAGTCAGTAAACGACTACCTAGCCTCACGTCGTCACGTCCAGTCAAAAACGTCAACGGGGGCTGGTACCTGGCATTAGTTCGCAGACGTTCGGGACATTCCAAGCAGTTCAATTGGACAATTGGACACTTTCAGATCTTAGCACCAAGAGCATCGGACCCAGAGAGGGCCAGGAAGATCAGGAAGACCCACAGCAGCAAGTCAATTTAGTGCAGCGCCAGCACGTTAGTCGAGTCGAATCGAGTGAAGTGTCTGAGAGTCTGAGGGCAGCTAGTGAGGTGTCTGGGATTTTTTGTCCTCCTTTTCAGCCGTACCATCGCAGATCTATCGTTCGCCCATCGCGTCCTACCCACTCCGCTGCTCTCCTCTCATCAGATCTGTCGTCTTCCCTCCAACCAAGCGAGCAAGTTAGCTGGGAATTCCTTGCGACCATTTCCAGGTACCTGCAGTCCTGCGCCCTACCACTCACTCACTCACTACTTGCCACGGCTGTCCAGCGGCTGCCAGCCTGTCGACGTACTGGAAAGAAAGGCATCTGGAATCATCTCGCTGTCGCCTCGGCAAAAACTTTCATTTCCTTTTATTTTATCCAGCATTGCTTCATTGTTCGGGTCGACCAGAGCCGGCCCTCCGAGCCTATCTTTTCATCGTTGCCGTTGCCTCACTTTACCTCGTCATTGCGCCTGGCCCAACACCGAATACAGTATCGCAATCCCGTATTTAAATGCTGCTAGCCCGCCGCTGTTTTGGTCTCTGGCACTATTCCGGTTTACACTTCAACACATCCAGCGAGACAGGACCTGACAAGAGACCACCACCCGGTCCCACTACTTCGCCATACACTCCACTTTACTACCATCGGCATACACAACTCTACACGTGGCTTGCAAGACATATCGCCAAAGGAAGCAAGCGTCTTCGACGTCAGCCACAGATCATCTTCTCCATCGCTCTTTTCCCTCTTTTCCCTCCACTTCCACCAACCACCGAGCGCCTGGCTTGGACTCGAGTCAAAGCCCTGCCGGCTAACAGAAGCCTTTAACCCGATCTGCATACATCACCTCACTTCACTTGCACTACCACTTCCTGCCCCCACTAGTGTTAGTGTTAGTGTTCGCATTTCGAATTTCGAACTTCTCATCAGCAGCCAGCAACATCAAGCACTGTGATTGTGAAGCAAAGCAAGGCCAAGCACGAGCACGAGCAAGCCAGCCAGCTCAATACTACCATCAACCGCCTTTCCCCTCACGTTATCCGCTTCTTGCTGCTGCTGCTACTGCCGCACAGCTAAGGGGGCTCTATCACCCATCACTTCTACCTACGGCTGCATTAGCACTGTAACTCTCCGGAGGTACAGCGCTTCACTGCACCGCGCTTCTGCAGTCTGCACGGCCTTCGAAAAACGTTCGCCTTAGTGCTGTTCTCATCGGTTCAGACTCGACCTAGTTCGGCAGCCGGCCTTCCTCCTAGCAAGACAAGCCAGGGCACGACTTCTTGACGTTGCAACGGACGCTCTTTGTCTCCAGTTTCATCAACTTTATCTCAACCTCATTCTTCAGTCTGTTCGAGATCTTGAGGCACTGTACGCGCATGACAGGGGAATTTCTGTATTCAGGCGTCTCGATTCATGCGCATCCCGTTTGCGCGCTGCTTTCACCATCTTCCCTGCAAATTCCGGTCACTTGGAGAAGACCCATATCTCCTTTGTATCCTCCTGATATCTTAACAAATTCGGGCACCGACCAATTTCTGTACCCAGCTCACCATCGGGTTGTTTCTCCATAGATTGCCCTTCAACGCTGAGACAAAGCCTCTTTGAAACCGGGTTACATCAGATCTCGTGGTCACGGCTTCTAGAAGACTAAGTTGACGTGCGTGCGCGCTTTGCCCATAGAGAAGGCTCCGGGATAGATTACTTTGCCTGGACCACAGCAAGAGAAGCGCTTTGCGTTGTACCAACCACCGCCGAGTCATCATCAATTTGTATAGGTCCGGCCCAAACCCTGACACTGGTGCCGTTTGCCCTACGAAGCAGATATCCCGCAAGGACCTTGCCTGTCCGAGCATCAAGGATTTACCCAGGAGCGGATGACGGAGTCTTGCCAGCAAAACGTTGGGCTTATATTCGCCGTTTTGTTCATATTATCTTCTTCCTGCAGAATTGATCTCTAGTCATTAGAGATCCGAGCCTTACGCCTTAAGCAGTAACTTGTTTCGTGCTTTTAGACGAACGACATCCTCGTCGTATAGTCAAGTCTGCTTCCAATTCACTCGACTCGGCTTTGCCAGCCCGTGGACTTTAAGGGACGCGATTCGCACAAATCAAACCCAAATTTCGAATGCTCCTGTCGTCTAGGCCACCCACTCTTCAAGACTGCAGGTATGTCCATCGTCGCATTTCCACTTCTTCTGCACAAGAAAAAAACGTTAACAGGGTTACAGCATACCCGATTCCACCACCTCTTGTGTACCTCCGAAATATCACCCGAGAAAATACCTCGACGCGTCGCGACAAACTCCCTCGAGGGAGCATGAGCTTGACAACTAATACACCAGCAAACTGGCACTCCTACAATCAACGCCAGCTCCTCTGCCGGTGGCGGCGCATCGACTTGATCCCCTACTAGCAGGCTCGACTTCAGCCTTCGAGCGGGGCATGGACGACAACAATCGCCGGAGAAGGCAGAATGAACCGCCATATCAAGGATCGGATCCTCGATTCAATGCAGACCAAAGTCAGGGCCGCGGGTTCTCGAGCTCTTCTACAGACCGGTACCGACCTGCGCCCTTAAACACTTCGCCATCCACAGGTCGAGGAACAGCAGGCGCATCTGCATATTCTGGGTACTATCCTGAGCCAGCCTCGTCTTTTGCGGGCTCGTTGCCATCCAACACCCTTCAGTACCAGCCAGGCTACACTCAAGACCAAAGGCAGCAGCAGAATTTCGCAGGCTATACCCCAGACATCAGCATGTACAATGTTGGACAACAGGCGGCCCAGAATACTGTGTACGACTCGGCCTCGCAGTTCCAGGCTCGGCAGCCTGCAGCAATGCAAATGCTGTCAGATGTCGCAGCACCCTACTTTCCAGGTGAACAAAATAACCCACCAGGCCCGCCTACGCTGCAACATCATCCGTCTTCGGGGTCCTCTGCAGTGTATCAACACCAGCAGAGCCCTGCAGACCGCAGTGCCCCTCTTCTTCAGCAAGGTTACCCCACGAGCATGAATATGGGCGCAATGACCCAGAATGCTCCAGAGATCATGGAGGAGGAGGACTTTCAAGCACAGGGCCCTGGGATGGAAGCAGCCTATACGGCCTACCAAACGGCGCTAAAGCAGATCTTCCAAAACACAATCAACGGGCGCCTAGGAGAAGCAAGTCTTTCGCTTCTTGAAGTATCTGAGTGGCTTCTGGGTCATGTTGGGGATCTAGGTAGGCTCCCTCTTTCTTCTGTTGATCCTGCCCACTAATAGTTTTCTGATAAGGTCTTACTGTAGACGAAGTTGCACTGCACAGCGATCGGATCCGTCTCTGGGGCGAGTTTAATACGGCATGGCTCAGTATATTCCAGAAGCAAAAGGATATGCTGGAATCTGGGCAGCAGCTGCAGCGTGGCCAAAGCTTCATGACCCAAGAATTCATTAATAAGATGGCCAAGGATTTGATCAGAATGTGCGATGCTGTTGAGAAACATGGCTTGGTTGATTACCAGTACGGAGTTGCTGAGGAGCAGATAATTATGAGTGCGCATTACCTTTTGCCGGAGACAAGAAAACTCTGCTAACAACAGTACAGTTCTCACTGAATGTCTCGACCTCCAAGAGTCAATAGAAGGGGTCGGGTCAAATCAGGGCATGGGTAGAGCACCCCCTTGAGCCTCCAGCCTTCATTCTCTTCTTTTCCTTTAATTTTGTCTAAATACTATGTAACTCTACGATCCTGCCATGAGTTTAGCGCTTCATGTTTGATGTTCTATGGCAGTCACGACAATTCTTTTACGCGGGTGGGGATCCAGGTGTTGGCGGGGTTTACATACCGGCATTTTCAGGGGTAAAAAGGCTTTTCACGATGGCAATGGGATTTACTGGCGGCTGGATGGGGTGGTCTGGGGAACGGGACGGGAATGGTAAGGATGGATGGCATTACAGGGCGGGCTTTCACGAGCACTCCGGGGTCTGTTGCCTATTGCTAGGCACTGTGATTTGGTCTGGAGCCGACTGCAGTCACTACTTACTTGCGTACGAGCGCAGTACATACACCTGCCACGAATAGAACATTGCACATAACTAAGAAAGAATATACGATCAAGTTGTCTTAGCTCGATTGGTCTTCATTCCCGCCCTTCCCAGCACACTGCACGTCGTCATAGGCATGTAGTCATGGTGAGGTTACATTCAGAACCCCTCCCTCCACCCCACGTCCATCATGTCTCAGCCTCGCTTCCCCTCAACCCAGCCCATAAGTAGCAGAAAAAGAAAACATACCTGCATGAAGATCAGATCTAGCTCAGCAGATCAATCTAGATCTCACATCCCACAGACCTGGTTGACACAGCACAGCACAGCCCGATTTCCGGATTCCCAGCATCGGGGTTGTCCCGGATCGAGTGATAACTTCCCTGCCGTGTCTGCAAATGGCACAGCGTCTTTTGCTTTTGTGATTCATCACATTTCGTAAACAATCTGTCATATGACGACCTGCAACAAAGGTTTCCTATCACTTTTTTGCTCAACTTGATAGTGTTACTAGTGCAAAGAGAGACCAGATCACGGAGCGCCTGGATTTTGGGCAGTGGGCTTGTCTTTGGTCAGCAGGTTGCAATTGATGCTATATCAGGTTCTACTAAGATACGAGATGACAATTGACTTCTCGATGATCAAATAAGTTTTGACAACGTGTCATTGAGCTGATTGCGTACTCAACTGCCTTACTGGTTAGCCCCATCGAGGCCCTACAAAGCGTCGACTAAGGTTCAGCGAACGAATCAGTTGGGATCCTAGACTGATAGGCACCCAGTCGATGTGAAGCGCCTCAAACTAAGAATTCAAGAAGGGGCGGAAATAAGAGTAAGCAGAAGGATAAGAAACAGAAACAAGGCCGGGGATTCAGCGCTTGTAATACAGGACATGAAGATCTTGTGCCACGTCAAAAGGGCAAGCCAACAGAAGGCAATCCGATCTACATCGTTTGGTTCGATTTCATTTGCCAATGCTACGAGGCGTCAGCACAGCATGCAGCAGCTGGGAATCCTGGGTCCATGGTCCTGGATCTGCACTTAATTGGGTGCCGTTGCCACGTCGAATGGAAGTGAACCCGGGGTTGGTGTTTGGCTTTGCCTGTGGGCTACAGACCTATATTGAGTCTGTTATTGGTGTGGGTGGGGTGAAGAGCGCGAGGCTGTTCAGCTGCAGCTACTTGCGGCAAAAGCAAAGAGGAGAAAGTTACCTAACAATACGTCAATGGTCAAGGTGTGTAGAGGTTTTATATTGAACTAATTATCGGTAAATATTTGATGTGGTAAATAGATTTTGGTGCTGTATATTCATTCCCCCCCCCAACAGGTGTTACGGAGTTCAGAAGCGGCGTGATCATAAGCTTGGTCCGAGAACCAAGTTTTCCCGCCAGTTTTTGCATCAAATCTATATTCGCAGCATTGTGTCGTTGACTTCAGACTAGATAGCTACCAGGAGACGGATACTTTGCCATTTTCACTTTCTGCACCCTCCCAAACATCTCCTGGATTGGCACTCACCAGCATTTGAGTTCAAGTACAAGTACAAACGACATGAAAGAGGTTATCTTCTGCTCGACAGCAGACGATTTCTCGATACAATAGAGATACTTGCGTCTCCTGGCTGAAGTAATTCGATCAAATCATTTCATCTCGTCAGATAGGCACTGTCCGTCAATTTTACAGCGTGCCCGGCAGCTTCCCTCGCCAAAGAACCTGACGAGCTGTGGGCAATATGTCCTCTCTATACAATATATGCCGGACGAATTGGAGACAAGCCTAAAAGTCTTCGAATTGAGAAGGCTCTCAACCCCAGAAGATCGTTAACTTAGCAACCTACACAACGTAATGATCGACCGCGAGATGGTATTCGCCTTAGTACAATATAATACAGGACACAGAGTCTCTATCTCTTCACCCATGCCGGCATTTTTCTGGCCTTGACATGACCTGGTTTCTTCCTTTCCACTCTTCTTGGGTCGCGAGTTACACAACCAGCTGTGATGCGTCAGTGTCGAACTCAAATGATATCAAGGATACTTGAAAATACGATGGATCTCCCCAGAGCTTACCTCTTCTTAAAGCCGGCTTCAGGCCAGGTTCGTGAGCCAGTAACGCCTTGCCCACAGCCAAGGTCAAAGCTTCTGCTTGACCTGTTGTGCCACCACCAGAGACAAGAGCCCATACGTTGTACTTGTCCATCCTGTCCGTAGCCTTCAATGCCCAGATAGCACTTTCCCTATCATGGATCCTCCCAAATGCCTCTGCCAATGTCTTGCCGTTGATCAAAACTTCCCCAGTACCCTCTACAACCCAAGCTCTTGCCGTTGAAGACTTCCTCCTTCCAGCCCCCAAAGCCCTGCCAAGATTGTCTATCGGTATGACCTTTGTGTCATTCTGATATGGGTTGATGTCTTTCTTGTACTCATTCAATGCCGCCTTTACTTCCGGGGGCATGAGAGATGGATGTATGGAATTCAACCGTTGAAGCAATTCGATAATCTTGTGGTATTTGGAAGCCTTGACCGATTCTCCAACCATATTTCGATACTCAACCAGCGACCGCCATGCTACTCTTGGAGCTTCTCCTGGCTTCACTGTTGGGAGAGCAGAAAACCTGCGGACAAGGCTCTGGAGGGCAAGGAGATCATCAATGAAAATTGGCTGGGCCGTGAAGTAAGATGGTGAATCGGGAATAAGTCGAGCGAAGAAGGGAGCTTCATGTGATTCTCCGTCTACGCCAATCTCTCCACCGAATTTGATTGCCGGAGCTGCAATGCCTGCGCGGAGTCGAGTTGAGGTTGAAAATTGTTTTGTTGAAGCTTTGAGGACAGCCCTGCGCGTAGGTAGATTGGGAGAGATCGCTCGCGGCGTACAGGCGCTCCGAAGGCCTTCACGAAGACTTGCAGGAAGCCATGCCACCTTCATCGTGCGATTGATACCCGCAGTAGCGTTGTCGTGGTCAGAACTTTTCGTTGACAGCTGGATACGAATATTAAAAGTAGACAGCCGAGAGAACTGAGGTCCTGCGGCCTCAGTTGATTTTCAGGCCTTATGAGTTGCCTGAGGAGCCACAGTAGGTAGATTCCCGCTGCCTAGCTGCATTTGCTCTAGCTTGCAGCCCCGCCACACATACTAAACGACCTACTTCAGAGATTTTTCCTGTTGAACTTCCTTCAAGCTTCTTCTTCTTCCAAACAACATACTCAAATCACGACACCGCAAACATGGCCCCATTCGGAAAGCTGTACACCTACCCGGTATGTTTCTTCTACAGCTTCTGCATCTGAATATGCAGTTTTTATCCCTCTCCAGACCTTACGACTAATCATTGCAATAGGGCAACCCCCGCTCCACCGCCATTCGCGCTGTGGCCAAGGCCAATAATGTCGACATCGAGATCGTTGAGACTGAGCCAGCGAAGGGCGTTTCCGCCGAATACCTCAAAATCAACAAGCTCGGCAAGGTCCCGACCTTTGTCGGTGCTGATGGTTACACTCTCCACGAGTGCATTGCCATTGCCATCTACAGTACGTGCCCATACCAATGCCCCTCCTGGGACACCACAACACAGCACCATGCCCCCTTTTGGCGCGCGGTCCCTGCTATGATGAAAAAACCTTTTCAGTTATCCCTGTCTTAACAATCGTGTGGACTTATTAATTAGACTCTGAGCATTTAACACAAAACACTTTACATTTCTTCATTGAGTTATTTATGACCAGCCACTGACAGTCCTAAAGTCACCTCCCAAAACGAAAAGACCACTCTCCTCGGCAAGACCAAGCAAGAGTAAGCCCACCTACTATACTAAGCGGAACGCCATATGCTGACTCCAACAGTTACGCTGCCATCTTGAAGTGGATGTCTTTCTTCAATACCGAGATCCTTCCTACCCTTGGTGGCTGGTTCCGTCCTCTCATCGGCCGTGACCCATACAACAAGAAGAGCGTTGATGAGTCATCCAAGGCCGCTCTCAAGGCAGTCAGTGTTGTCGAGGAGCACCTCCAAAACAACACCTACCTTGCTGGTGAGCGTATCACTCTGGCTGATCTCTTCGCCGCTGGTATCATCTCCCGTGGTTTCCAATTTTTCTTCGATAAGACATGGCGCTCTGCCAACCCTAACGTCACCCGTTGGTACGAGACAGTCTACAACCAGCCAATCTACTCCGCTGTTGTTGACCCACTCGCATTCATCGATGAGGCCATCAAGAACCAAGCCCCAAAGAAGCCAGAGCAGCCCAAGAAGGAGGCCGCACCAAAGGCTGCCCCTAAGCCAAAGGCTAAGGCTGCTGAGGAGGAGGAAGAGGAGGAAGTCCAGGAGGCGCCAAAGGCCAAGCACCCCCTTGAGTCTCTCTCCAAGCCAACCATCCCTCTTGATGAGTGGAAGCGTCAATACTCCAACAGCGACACCCCTGTTGCCCTTAAGTGGTTTTGGGAGAACTTCAACGCCGAGGACTACTCCATCTGGAGAGTCGACTACAAGTACAACGAGGAGCTTACCCAGGTCTTCATGACTTCCAATCTGATTGGTGGGTTCTTCGCTCGTCTTGAGGGCTCCCGAAAGTACATCTTCGGCTGTGCTTCTGTTTATGGTGTGAAGGATGACTCTGTTATTCAAGGTGCCTTTGTCATCCGTGGACAAGAGGCTCTTCCAGCTTTCGATGTCGCTCCCGACTACGAGAGTTACGAGTTCACCAAGCTTGACCCAACCAAGGCTGAGGACAAGGAATTTGTCAACGACCAATGGACTTGGGAAAAGCCAGTCACCGTCAATGGTAAAGAGTACCCGTGGGCTGATGGCAAGGTCTTCAAGTAAAGTTGAGGCCTAGCATGGGCTCTTCAATCTGTCAATTAGCGTTGGGGGATAATTGGGATGGGATGGATGAATTGTAATGATCATGATACATGGAAGGGTGGGAACACCCGTGAGCCCCACAAGGTTCGCAATGCAATGCAATGCCACAATGACATTATATTTATGATTTCGCGCAGGTCTTCTCTATCCATTAATGCACCTTTGATGACTGTAATGCTTGTTGCTTGTCGGGTATCGAGTCAAGGAAATTCGTTCCACAATGTCTTTTTTGCAAATCGCCTCAATCACCTGTTGAGATCTCATGAATTCAAATTCATTGTACCTTTATAGGCCACACCTACGGCCTGTCCGAACACGGAGTGTCTTCGCTGTCCTATAATACACCATGAGCAGCGAACATTAGATAGGATAGAATTGTGAATGCTTACATCTAGCAACCAACAAGTGGCTCTCGAAGATTTGAGAGGACTTAGTGTTGACCACTTCGGTGGCTACACTATCCATGGTACTGGATGTTGTGGGCTGAAACTGGTGGAACTGCCCTGAAAGGATGAGCTCTTAAATATGCAGCAACATTTGAATGCATGCTAAGGTTGTTCAGGTAATCATGGACTTGCGGTAATATCTGCCCTGGCTCATCTTCGTCACCAAAGAACTCTGGGATCGAGATCATATTGAATGGTTCTGTTCTCCCCTTCTCAGGCGAATCATCCACCAAAACAGTGTTCGCGTGGCTCCATCTCTCCCCAAGGTCGAACGAAGGGTGAGAGGCCGCGATCTTGGGGTCATTCCACAGCTTTGTCAACCTTTTATAGCACTGTGTTCTCGCATTGTAGTCGCCGGGCGATAAACCAAACATCTCCCGTCCCCATATTGCCACGACCTTACGTCTGAGTTCCTGGTCAAGAATGGCGTCGCACATCAGTTTGACGTTTTCCGGTCTCGCAGACGACCATATCACAACCGTGAAAGTGTTGATACAGTATCTGAGGAACTTGGCTGTATTTGGTCGGGCAATGAACTTCGAGGGAGCTCTCTTGTTAGGTCGGAAGAGAAGCGTGCCATTCAGATCGATAACGACGAGGAGATGTTGAGCTTGGGGAAGTTGTCGTACAGGCTCGCAGCTCACAGAAAGGTAGATCGGAGTAGGATTTGGTATACCTCCTGACTCTGGAGATGGAGGGATGATTGCGTCTCTTGGAAGCTTTGCAGACGGAGTTCCGTTCATGTTTCTGCCTTGATTCGTCCGCCAGTTAGGATTTCGGTCGTTTGGAATGAAGCCTCGAGCTTTGGAAGATCTGGTGGCGTGTTGGATGATATTTGGAGGACGTTTTGCCTTTGATCGAGACCTTCTTAAGAGATTGCGTGACGGCGTCAATGTCGTCTGTAGGGACGCTGTCTTTTGGTTTTCGAGGAACAGAGTGGGTTGTCTCCAAAGAAGGGGAGGATGGTTGAAAAGTGTCTGCTTGCGGGTTCATGGTCGCAGCTTGGTAGGAAAATCGCAAGCTCTTGTTGAAGATGCCATAGGCTCTTCCTCTTGGCCGGTACCGCAGAGCGTACATCAAATGTGAAGTTCACTTTCGAAAAAACTTGATAGAAGTACAGAATCACTAAGTTGCTCCAATGAATTGCCGGTCTTTACCGCCTCTTGGCACAGCTTGAATTGGCTAAGCTCTACAGAAGGCATGTCTGATAACAACAATTTTTGACATTTTCACAACCACAGCAACTATGTCTTCCGTAAAGCGCAAAGCACCAGAAACTCTTCTCCAGCGTCGTGTGAGGCCCAGATGGGAGCCTAGTGAGAAATTGGAGGAAACCAACGAGGAGACTTTGGCAGAATCGAGCGCAGAGAACGACGATGAGGGGGTCAGAGATGCCGCAGAAGAGAACGATAGCAGCGAAGAGGTTCGTTGAAACCAGGATGTCTGATTATATGCGTTTCTGACACTTTAGCAGCCGGAGTCGGACGAGCCAGAAGAAGAAATCACAGACAATGTGGCCTCAATATCATTCGGCGCATTAGCTAAAGCACAGGCTTCATTGGAACCAGGTCGCAAGAAGCGGGTTGCGAACAAGGTCGGAGATACGTGGGAGGATAACGAGGCACTCGAACGGAAAGCTGGCAGAAAGGATCACAGGGATTTCAACAGATCAAGTAAACATGCCCCCACCGAAATATCGAGCAAGAAGGCAGTTTCCCGGAAGCGTGAGGTTGTACCTGTTGTCAAAAGAGCATATCGCGACCCGAGATTTGAGGCTGTAGGAGGACCAATTGATGAAACGAAAGTCAGCAAAGCGTATGCATTCTTGGACGACTACCGTGAAGACGAGATGAAAGAGTTGCGCAACGCAATCAAGAATACGAAGGATGAGGACGCCAAGGAGAAATTGAAGCGGGCATTATTGTCAATGGAATCAAAGAAGAAGGCTCAGCTGAGGAAGAACAAGGAGCAGGAGATTCTCGACCGACATAGAAAGGAAGAAAAGGAACTGGTGAAGCAAGGAAAGCAGCCCTTCTATCTCAAGAAAGCGGAGCAGAAGAAGCGTGTCTTGCTTGATACTTTCGGGGATCTCAAGGGGAAACAACTCGATCGTGTCATCGAGCGGAGAAGGAAGAAGGTGGAGGGCAAGGAGAAGAAAAAGATGCCGTATGCACGAAGAACTGTGGAGTAGGTTGACATTCCCCAGACACAATCACATTGCAGCATTTCCTCGAGGACGGCACTTCCACACTTTGAATATTTTATTCCAACTGTGCATTCTAGCTAATGTACAGGGTGGCGATGATCTTTTTTGTATTTATTTACAAAAGATTGGCCTTCTTCATGCTGTTTTCAAACAATTCTCGACACCTTACACGGCTCCCTAGCCTTGCACATAGTAAGAATGCGCCACTCAGCTTTCTATGCAGGCTATATGTCTCTTCTGGTGGGGGAGCCAGCCTCTCCCTGATCATCAGCGGAATTAGCTCCTTCACACGGTCTGTGATTGTCTGATTCTTGAAGTCATAAATCTCTGGTGATGATTCCAGGAACGGCTCAGCAAGCGTCAGAACGGATGCGATGTGCGCATTGAGCATAGCCTTCGACTCTTGTCCGGTGAGATAGCCCAATTCAATTGACAGGGCCTCTACAGTATTTCTGTCTGACCTGGAAGCTGCTGCTAGCAGTTGTGTATATCTCGTAATGAAAGACTCCGGGTACTCTCGTGACGCTCCAAAATCTAACAGTTCCAACTTGTTCGTTTTGGCATTGAATAAGAAATTCGTCCAGTTCGGATCCGTCTGCATAAATCTGAATTCGGTAATTTCGCGAAGGCAGAGACGAAGGATTTGGGTACCAATCCAGTCTTTCTGCTCTTGTGTGAAACTCTGCACCCTAGTGACCCCAATACCATCCATAAATTCCATGGTTAATACCTGCTCTCCTGAAGCTTCCGAGTAGACTCTCGGGACAACAAACACGTCCTTCTCGTCTTCTAGCAACTCTTCGAATCTCCGTCCGCATTCGGCTTCTCTAATGTAATCGCATTCCCATGCCAGTTCAGTCCTGGCATTAGCGATGGTCTTGTCCAGAAAGAGGCCCTTTGGCAAAAGTCGGGAAGCAGTCAGGAGAAGTGCAAGGTTGCTGAGATCTGAATCGATGGAGTTGGCAACTCCGGGGTATTGGACTTTCACGGCTACACGAGCACCGTTGGACTTCAAGACAGCACTGTGGACCTGCCCTATTGAGGCGGCCGCCAGTGGCTTCTCGTCAAAGCTGGAGAAAATCTCTCTCCATTCTGAACCCAGATTCGCAGCAAGAACTTGATCACGCTGGGAAGGCGGCATGTAATCTGCCCTGTCCTGGACTCTCTGCAAGACTTCTCGGATTGGCTCAGGCAGCATCTTCGAGTCCTGGAAGCTGATGACCTGGCCGAGCTTCAGAGCAGCGCCTCGCATACGTGAGAGCTTCGTCACGAGTCTGTCCATATTTCCCGCGCTGAGCATGTAAGAACCTTCACTGCCGCTTCCGCCTACTCGGCGAAGACTTTCAGAGATTGCACCTCCAACCATACCAGCCGCCAAGCCCCCATAGTTCCAAAGCCTCCCTAGTCTCGATGAAGGCACTTTCGACTCTTTCAGTTCATACGGCATCGTATTTGATGGGCTAACGGCTTCCTCCGCTAAAGATTCGGCGAGCTTCTCGACGTCTTCATCGGGCTGTTTGGAAGTGATATCAGATTTTAAGATTCCCACGTGTTGATCATCCTGTAGACTGTGAGTTTCGACCTCATTGCGGCCAAATTCTTCTGTAGGCACTGTCCGATCGCTGGACGTACTAGTCTCATCTTTCTTCTGCCCCTTTATTTTCTGGCCTCGCTGAACATCTCCGCCGAGAAGCCTCGCGACCCGCGGGCTGTGGAACAGATCGGTATTGATTCCCTCGGGAGGAGACTCGCCGTCAGCACGTAAATTCGCCGAGCTGTAGAATGTGTCTGAGTTAATCTCTGTTTCCGGCAGATGGGGTTCTCCTTGTGCGTTCGATGCATTGCTCGGGAGTTGTACTCGAGGTAAAGAGGAAACAGGGGGCGAATTATGTGTTGACTTTTCATAGAAGCTATCCTCACCATGTCCCTCCTCCAGGGGACCCTCCACAGAGCTATCAAATGCATCTGCCGTCTGGAAGGGTATTTGTGTCGGCTCTTGGATAGGTGCATTTACAGTAGTTGACTGTGGCTCTTGAGAAGGGACAGGGATCGATGAGGCATTTGAAGAGACTGGTGCAATTCCGTCGCTATTCAGTGGGCTTTTTGCCGGCTCATCCTGCGGTCTGATAGACAACACCTCGTGGTCTAGTTCGGCTTGATTCAGGTCTGCATCCTCCGCTGGGATGGTTCCATCTGGTAGGGGAAACCGGTTGGCCTTCTCCTGCCTGATCTCTAGGTCTGCCTCGGGAGCTTTATCGACAGCAGAATTGGATGATGACTTTTCGTAGAAATGATCTTGATCGATTCCGCTTCGAGGGCCAGGTTTTGGGGGTCCTGTAGTCGATTCTTTCCTTGGGACTTCTCCTCCACTCGGACGAGCAGGTTTTTCTGAAGACCATTCTGGCGCATCATCATTCAAGCGTGAAGCAAGAAACGAAGCTGCTTTGACAGTCTCGGTGACACGGTCCGTTTGGTTGCGCACAGCTCTTGCCAGTGTTGATGTCCTGTTATAAACTTCGAGCTGTCTTGATCTTAACGCGACATGCTTCTGGGCCACGCCACGGGAAGCATTGAAGAGCGCGGCAAGGTCTAAGAGTCGCTTCCCAGCCATGACAGCGGATTATGGCGGGGCCTGCAAGTGGCTATCTTTCCATTCTGCACTGCAGTGTCGAGACGGAGTTTAAAGTCGCAGGGAGGGGAGCGCTGTCGTTGTGTGGTGTGATGGGAAAGAATTTACAAAGTCGCCAATGACGTCTTGTAATGGAGGTGTCAAAGCTCAAGCTCACCAGTTCGGTTTGCTTGGCAAGGGGCTCGGCTAAGATGTCTTGTTTACCTAGATATTTAAGATTGATAGATATGGAGGAGTAACGTTGAGACTACATACTTTACAAGTTCAAGCGGGAAATTCAATAGAAAGCACCTGAAATGAAGTATTGGTTGTGCTGTGGCATCAGTGGTTCGAGAGGTAAAGTCATTTGATGAACGGCTCACTATATACATCATAGAACAACTTTGTGCCGTATCTTGCATTTACATATTTGCATTTGCATCTTTAGGATACCACATTCATTTCCACAATTCTTACTTAACATTTAGAGCTGGCTTTCCTCTTCAACAGCTTCACAGAAGAGTGGTGAAGGGGTTCATTGTACTATCAACCATGCGCGATCTGCAATATTAGCCGCATCACCTGTGGAACTTAAGCACTCATAGTTGGCTTTATCGCCTTAACTCTTCGACGGTGCTTTCGATGCTTGCAGATAAATCCATTATGAATTTCGCATTAGATGCAGCCCGAAATTGGGGGGGTATGTCCTAACTACTTGCTCGAGGGGGTCCACCGGGCCCTCAAGCCAGACTTTGTCCGAACAGTATGAGGTGTTTGGATTCCAAAGTTGGATGAGGATCCACGAGAGCTTCCTCCCCCAACTTTGCTCCACAATCTCTGTGCAGCTGGCGTCAATTGACCTGACTCGACCCTTGGGCTGCTAGGAAATTTCGGTACGGGGGTTGCATCTACTTTGCCTGTCATCCCATTTTTGGTTGATGTTCGCTTGGATTGCGCATTTCTGTCAACCATTCGGTGATGTAGATCTTCTCTCCTACTCTGGTCCTTGATAACGAAAGGGTTCCTCACCAGCTCTCCTCTTCCTAGGTCGATAATTGGAGCAGGTCCATACGGCTCATCCTCTGGCTCATCATCTACAAAGGCATACCCATTTACTCGAGGTGTTTCACTTCCTCCTAATCCTGATTCCGAGTCAGAGGCCTGTCGTCGTCCGGCGATGGCGTCTCGGACAGCGGACATGGATGGCGATGGGGGAATCTTGGGCTCGTCTGGGGCAACGATTGCGATCGGCATGCGGGTATTGCTGTAAACAACACTTTTTGGGGCCGCCCTTGACTCATTCTGCAACCTTTGGGCTATTGTCTCAACGGAATCTTCCACGCTGTCGAGACGAAACATCAAATTGTTATCCGGCTTTGACTTCCATGAGTCTGGACGTGCAGGTTTCTCATTGACATCCTGAATGGCGAGCCTGTCTCTTTTCCCCCCATCATCCAAAAGAGAGCCTCGTGACGTCAGGAGCTTCGCTTCAATCTCTTTTTGCTTCAGCATCATTTTCGACGGCAACTTATTGTTGGCTGACCACATCCAGGCATACTTCTCAGCTCGTTTCTGATTTTGCTTGTCGAGAAGTTTGTAGAAACTTTCGTTGTCTTCGCTTGTGTACAAAGACTGAAATCTGTCCAGACTCATGTTGGTATCAACCTCTGGTATTACTGTTGCCTGCGTTGATGTCGTAATATCGGAGGCACCCGACATTGGGGTATCGCCGACAAAAGTCCTGGGAGTATCCGATGCTCGTAGCGGGGTTTGCATGGAGGTGCCACGCCTTCCTCTTCGTCTGCCAGGCGTCATAACTTGCGTGAGCCTGCGGCTAGCTGTCGAAATCCATGCTGGATCTTTCGAGTCGAGGGCATCCAAGTACTCTTGCTGAGTCTCTGTCTCCAACAGCCCAGGGAAGAAATCTCGTGCAATGATTTCGGATATCGCATCAGTGTATGACTCCTCGTCGATTACATTTTTAGGTCGCTTGATTCGTTTCGGTGGCGGAGGCATCAACTGAGTATCTGTTGACTTGCGAACAAGCGCTGAGGAGGTAGGTGGCTCCATGTCCGCGCAGCGCTACTTAGAATAGCTAGCAGGCGTTACCATTCGAGTTACAGTCGATGTGATGCGATGCGATGTTGTATTGTTTTGGAAGAAAGCGGTCCTTCATCGCCGATTGTCCTTGCGCAGGTACGGTTAATCAACAGGCGAAGGGTGCGTCACGTCGAGGCTGGAAAAGAAATGGTGTGTAAGCGTCCTAAGGCTGATGTGACGGCGATCGGGTTCCTGGGGACTATTGCGGTATGCTGTTTTATGCTGTGCTGCTCTGTGGTTGAGAAGCTGGGTGTTCGAAAGGACAAAGGTCGTGGTCGTGGTTTGAGATGAAAGATTGTACTAAAGTGAAGGTCGGAGCAACAGCCTCACCATAGCCATACCTTAGCCAAGACCAGAACCCCACCATCTGAAGAGTTCGGCTAGCCTAGCCTGATATAGTTTAACCTTATTTCTCTTTCCCACCTGCCCGCAACTTGGTGTCCGAGTCCGGGTGCTGACAGGGGTGCGCAGGTGAAAATGCAGTGCAGTGCAGTGCAGGCGAGTGCAGGCATAGATCATAGATGGGAAAGGAAAGCTTGGACTCGATTTCCGTGTAGCTGTTTGTTCGTCCACGCCGCCTCACTTACACTTACACTTACACCTTACACTTACCCTACCTACCAGCCCAACCCAGCCCAGCCTGCCTCTGCCACGCTGCCAATCTGCCAATCTGCATCTTCTGTTTGCTTCCTTACTTCCAGAAGTTCCAAGCCCGATCAAGCACTTTATTTGGACCTGCATTGTCCCTCCTAGCTGTCTACTACTGCGGTCAAGTCTGCTTATACTTTTCATACAGCACCACGCCCTTAGATCCTGCTCAGCAACCTCGATTGCCCTGCCCTGCTCTGCCATCTCGTCCGCCGCCGCCCACCCATGACTTCCTCCGAGGAGCAGGCTGTCGCCTTCAAGAACGATGGCAACAAGGCATTTGCTGCGCACGACTGGCCAACAGCTATCGATTTCTACACCAAAGCAATAGAGCTGGATGACCAGAAACCAACATACTACTCGAATAGGGCGCAGGTATGTTCCTAGTTCTCAAAATACCTGCTCGCGTGACTGACTCGAAATGAAGGCGAATATCAAGTCTGAGGCATACGGTTATGCTATTGCAGATGCTACAAAGGCAATCGAACTCGACCCTAACTTCGTCAAGGTATGCGGTTCCTCTGGAAGAAGTGGATGTGCCGATCGCTGACCGCAACCCAGGCATATTACCGCCGAGCTGTGGCCTATACAGCAATCCTAAAATCAAAAGAGGCTCTAAAGGACTTTAAGACCGTTGTTAGGAAAGCGCCGAACGACAAGGATGCGAAGCTTAAGCTGGCAGAATGCGAAAAAATTGTCAAGAGAGTGGCTTTTCTACAGGCCATCGATCCTGGGGACGAGCCATCTGCTGCCGAGGGTCTGGACCTGGACTCAATGGTTGTGGACGCCGATTATGACGGGGCACGATTGGAACAGGAGATGACACAAGAGTTCATAAGTGATATGCTGGACCGATTCAAGAACGGGAAGAAGATCCACAAGAAATACGTTTATCAGATAATCTTGGCGGTTAAGAAGATCGTTTATGACGAAGCAACTATGGTTGAGATGGAGATCGAGGACGATGCAAACCTTACCGTTTGTGGAGATACACATGGTATGTGACCTTTTTGTCTTCCGCGAAAACTGAGCTAAATTTCTACAGGCCAATTTTTCGATCTTATGGAACTGTTCCGCTTGAATGGATTCCCAACCGAGAAGCACTACTACCTTTTCAATGGTGACTTTGTTGACAGAGGCTCGTGGTCGACTGAGATTGCTCTTCTGTTGTATGCGTACAAGTGGTTGCGCCCAGCCTCATTCTTCATAAACCGTGGAAATCACGAGACTGACGACATGAACCGTGTCTATGGATTTGAAGGAGAGTGCAAAGCGAAATATAATGGTACTTGTGTCCTTTCCATTTTTGCGCCTGTCTTGCCACAGCTCTAATCGTGACCGTATCTAGAGCGCATATTCAAGCTTTTCTCAGAGAGTTTCTCAGCACTGCCACTAGCAACTCTCATTGGCAAGAAATACCTTGTCCTTCACGGCGGCTTGTTCTCTGATGACAAGGTCACCCTGGATGATATCCGGAAGCTCAACAGGCACAATCAGCGACAACCAGGGCAGGCGGGGCTAATGATGGAAATGCTGTGGACAGATCCCCAGACCGAACCTGGTCGTGGTCCCAGCAAGAGAGGTGTTGGAATGCAATTCGGACCAGATGTCACGAAGAGATTCTGTGAAAACAACGGCTTAGAGGCCATCATTCGCAGCCATGAAGTGAGGATGGAAGGGTACGAGGAAGAACATGACGGGAGATGCATTACAGGTATTCTTCCCCCAAACAGTCTCACGTCGAAGTACTAACCCTTGAAAGTCTTCTCTGCACCAAGGTATTGTGACAGCACTGAGAACAAAGGTGCCTACATCAATATCGGCCCTGACTACAAACTCGAATTCCACAAATTCGACGCCGTCCCACATCCCAATATTAAACCCATGGTTCGTTCTCCCTTGAAGTGACCTCTCTCAATCTCCTTCGCGAATTTTCTGACGATGTACAGGCCTATGCGCAAAGCAGTCTTATGTCTATGACCTAAGAACCCATAGCGGCCTCCTAGAAAAGCATGCGTGGACCTCTTGGGATCGTTTCGTTGCACACCGAGCATTCAAGGCATTGCGAAAGGGCGTTGGGATACCAGAAGCTGGAAGTGGACACCCCAAAAGGACCAGACTATGACAGGTGTACAAATAAGGGGTTAGATACCCGTCGCAAGTTGACTCAAGGCAATAGAGATGTGGATCGTGCTGCGTGTGCCGAATAAGCCCTTTGCCCTTCGATCCTTTCTTTCACTGATTCCAAATCTGATCTGCTTCTCTTTGCGCGACCAGAACACTAAGCCAGTTCCCCGAGGTCTTGATTCTCCATCCCATCTTGCCGCTCATCTCAGAACCTCCAATCCATCCTCCAACAGCTGCAAGCACATGGCTGAGATCTTCTCGAGGAACCCTGATCCAGGTCTCCTTGCCCTCCACCTTCAAAATATCAATGGAGATTGCTGAGCCTGTGAGTCCGAGAAACTGGTTCAGAGCGGACCCAATGTAAGAGCGCACTGTGAGAGAATCTAATTGGGAACCTGTTCCGCTTGGCGATTCAGAAACCAGCTGGAGGCAGACGTATGAGAACTGGGGTGTCTTTATGGTCTTTGACGTGATTTCATGTCCTCTGTGTAGCTTTTGTTGGCTACTCTTCTGATCAGCAGTACTCGCAATATTCCCGTCACTCGCCATCGTCGGTGCAGCTCGATTAAAGTATGTTGACTCGAGATCCTCCTAAGGACTTGATACTGAAGTGCAAGGGAACTGGCAGCCAGCATGAGTCTGAATTATCATGCGTCGATAATTATTTGAGTACCGGGGCAACTGTGGGTTTGGCCGTCTTCTCATGCTTCCAGACCGAAGTTCTGAAGTTGAGCTTGATGATATCAAGCTCTGGGTCATTCGCGGTGCTAAAATGATGCGTTTCCAATTAATACTGATGATACTGAGAATTTTGGCGCTAGTGGAAAGCGAGGCTAAGGGCGCCCCGCCTCTCGCCTTTCCTCCTTCTCTTCTCTCCCGTCCTGAATTTCAAGAAGACATGGCCCGGTGACAGCTCTACCTGGCGATGAGACCGTGTCCATAATTTCCGGTACAAAAGGTAAAGGTACAGTTCGGGTCTGATAACGTGATCAATTTTCACCGATGAGCCAATCGTTTCGGATTTCGCGAGTTGGTCGCATTATGCCCTTCGTGTTTACAGCTGCTCATACACTTCACTTGCTCTAACGAAACTTCTTGTTGTCTAGAGATGCAGGGGTCCTCGAGACTGAGGAAAGTGGCTGCCTTTCGCAACACTCTTCTCTCCCATGCTATGAATCTAAGTAGATATGGGAGCAAAGGATAATATCGCGAGGTGCATTTATAATTTCATTGCAAGCTCTTGCGAAAACAAGATATTAGAACATTGGCGCACGTGTGGGCCGATATTCCGAGAACGAGTTAGGGAGCCACGTCAATATCCACTTATCTTTCCCACTGAACTCGCCTCCCTTCTGAGAGGGAATCAGTACACAGCAATATCAGCTTTCTTCGAGAGTTGAATGGTGCGTCTGGTTTCCTGAACCCTATGTACGTATCCATGACTAGCAGTATCATGCTCTCCCATTCTAGCTCCCATGTGGAATCTTTTCCCATTCAATCTCATCTGGCTCCTTCCCTTAACAGCGCGGTGATCAGCTTCTAGTTGCACAACCAAGCACATTGGTCGCATCGTGTAACTCACAATAGTTGGTCCCGCTCATCGTGAAACCTAACTTTTCAAGTACCCTGCCGCTTCTGCTGTTGTCCCTCTCTGTCTCTGCAATGAAGCGTCTCACGCCTCTTTCAACTACGGCCCACTCCATGACAGCCTCAGCCGCAACTCTCGCTATTCCTGAGCCCCAGCTACCTGAGAGATCAGAACACTGTCTTGCCCATGTGCCAGGAAATTTTCGATACAAGGAGCAGAGTCCCGGCGTTCTGGATGATGAGAGGTTCGGAAAGTGAGGATACGTACCATTTTTGTGCCACGCCGTACCTCAGCTCAACCATCTCCTGCCAAGGCGGAAGTGGAGGTTCGTCAGAGGCTCGCGGCGGCATAGAAGTCGAGCTCGCGTCACGGACACCTGCATAGCCAACCCAGTCGATATTGTTCATCATCGTCTGCAAGATATCGAATCCACGTTCGTTGAAAATCGTGACATCCTGCGTCGTTCCACCTAGCGCTCTTCCTGTATAGCTTCTGAGTCTGGAGAGATCACCATCTTCCACTAATTGGCCCACAGCAAAGTCGCCCATCTCGGTGTCTCTCTTCCAGGACCTATCAAGAGCTGCCCGGGTCTCCTCGACATTCCACGATCTTGCCAGAAAGCCCTGCCCGAACCCCATCTCACAAAACTCCTTGTTGGCATGCAGGCTTGCAAAGAAGGTCTGGTAAGAAGGTATCCGTTTCGCAAGCAGCGCAGGGACAAGGATCAGCGATCTACTCCGAATAAGTATCGCAAAGGGGGCGAAAGCTTCCGCATCTTCTAAAGGCGACATGTCATTCCGATCTGGCATTGTCGGGAATAAATTCTCACTCTTCCGCTGCTAAGGTCAGCAGTCAGCAACAGAAGTGTTGATTGCGCTAGTGCTTGACAGCGGTGTGTACTGCTCCCACCCCGCTTCCAATGAATAGGGAGTTTCTGTGGAGCAATAAATGCAGGGGCTACAAGCGAGGCGTATCTGCCAGAAATAAACATCAATACAAGCTTTTCTTCGGCTACGAGTACCTAAATACTCATCCTGGATTTTTGACAAGATCTCAAATGTGGAACTTGGATTTGTACTCGGAATGTGTTTCTGAACATCACACGTCTTGCGGTGTGGTTTATTGTATACAACACATAAGCATAAGTACGACAGCCCTTCGGCCAAAGGCGGTGTTTTGTTGTGGTGACAGGCGAGAATCCAATCAACCTTGGCAATTGATAGACACAAAATGTTCACCACCGTCCGAGATGTTGTATCTACGACCGAAGAATCTATAGAGGGCGAGGTCCATTCCCGGTGAAGTTGAAGAAAATTCTGCACGCCATTCGAGAAGTTCAATAATATCTCAATCACAACATCAGTCTCATTACCGTGAAGTCCAGCCGGACATCTGATCTAACTCCGCATCATAACCAGTATATTGTCTATGCTCGGTATGCTGTACTCCGTCACCAGAGGGCACTCCAGATCGCTACAGAATATGCTCCGCCTCTAAACCGATGAACACTAATAGCAAATCACGATACGGCATCTGCCTTGAGATGATCTTTTAAGCATAGTTTAAACTATGTACAGAGTTGCCAGAAGCTAGTGTCTGTCGCCTCGTTAGGACGTACTTCAGTACATTGAAATGCTGCTCGTAATCTGGGGTTACAGAAAGTGCGAATTTCTGTAAATCGAGTCCATGCAGGCGCTTTAGCGCACACTCTACTGAGTATTGCTGAACAAGGTCACAACAACTTTTCTTCGCAAATTCAACAATCCTCGTCCCAGACCGGTGAATTGCATCACCTAGGGGTAGCAATTTTTAATAAATTTGGTTTCTGAGGATGTCGTACGGCTTGTTCTTGGCATTCAGGCGCTTTGTGGGGAAGGTCAACCCGAGGATGTAGGACACGGAGTTCAAGCTGCAGACCATCGAAAAACGTAAAATCCAGGTAGTTGCTTGCAAGCTAAATGTATAGTGCCCTAAACGCGTAGAAATTATGTAAGGTCCTGTCAGGTTGAGGTTGCAGCATTCCCACATCTCAGCTGCATCTCATGTATGTGATAAGTCGAACGCAATAGCAACCACACACGCCACCTCCCACGCAAGCTACCTCACGAAATATCTAGCCAGACATTAGAGAACGTCACTACACTTTCTCATAATTGAGTCTTTGAGTTCAGATCAAAATGGCGACATCGCGTCCAGTCAACCTGATGGCGACTTTGCGTCCGAAGCCAAACTCGGTTTCCCGAGTGCGTTCTCCTTACACTACGTATACGCAACTCGGCTAACACCTCAAGCAGCTCAAAGAAGTTCTTTTCGATCTGAGCAATGATGTCAAGAAGCACGAGCCTAGTTGCTTAAGTTATCAAATCTGGGAATACAAGACGGAAGACAAAGCCACCGCTTTCGTGCTTGTTGAGAAGTAAGACTGTTCCATGCCGTACAACGTTTCCAGATGGGCTGAAAAATAATCCTTTGCAGTTGGGCATCCCAGGCAGCATTCGATGACCACCGCAAGCAGCCTCGCCGACAAGATCATTGAGGACGAATAACTATTGAGTGAGAATGAGGAAGATCGGTTCATTTCCTTGGTCGGAGGTTTTATGCAACGCTAGTGAATGTTGAAAATGATCGGTGCTCGAGATGGCTAGGGTTCGGATGCCCGAGGTCGAGCGGGAGTTGAAAGCGTTACAAACGTCTCTCTTGCTTCTCCCAGAGAGTCGGAGTATGTACGCAGGAAGCAATACTCTGGTGATGACAGATTCATATCGAGCTTCATTCCATAGCACAGGCCGACGTGTAACCAGAGGACGGAATATTTTCATTCATTTATCAGCGAAAGGAAGTCTAGAGATATCCAGAGGTACTCCTGGGTCGATCGCGAATGTTACCGCTGAAATACGAAATCGCCCCGACGTTCTCGAAGTCCATTTGTCCACGAAAGATTGTTTAATCTGTTCCACCATATAATCGAAGTCTTTCGTCTTCACCTTAAGTACATGGGCACATCGCATCGCGTCCACTCATCCAGCAAGTGCTTGCTCGCACCACGAAGGAGAACATGGAAATGCTCCAAAACTCCTACACTCTGTAGCTTTGGGTCATTTTTGAAATATATGACACTATCCTCGGAGGCACCCTCAAATCGCATCTGTTGAATGAAAGTTGGGTCGACGAACTCCTCGACAATGGTCCTGGACTCGGCTGTCAATTCCCCTTGCTCAGTGATAGCTAGTCGTGTCTTCATCCAAACCACTACATGAGTAATGTCGGATGTTAGCCCGTAGAGCCAGTCATTGTAGATGATCTTGTAGTCATATTCATCAGCGAAAGGCTCGGGGTTATTCGGTAGAATGGGACAGTTCAGCGGCTGCGGAGATTTGGAATCGACCCAGAATAGACGGTTCTGTAAAAGAAAGGCCGCGGTCGAACTCTCATTTGAAATGGCCTCTCGCGACCGGTTGATATATCGACGGAGGACAGATGGTGCTCGAGGTAAAATCGAGAGATCATTCTTGGCTGGTTACGGACAGATATTAGCTGCATGAAATTTGTTCCCAGCTAAGTGATCAAAGGAGGAAGCAAGTACCAATCGCTATCTTCAGATTTGTCCAGGTGTATGGGACAAACTCATCGTCTATCATGGAGAGAGTCGCTTGATCGGTTGCAGTCAGGTGGAAGGGTGCAGCAGCCATCTTCAAGAGTTCCGGTATCTAGACTGGGAATGGAAGGCGGCAGTAGTGCTTCGCATGATCGGGCGGGGAAGACCTAAATAACAAGTTGAAGTACTGGTTGACTTAGGTTTAAAGTTACTGCAGGCAGACAGCCGAAACAGATCCATCGAACCCATAAATCGTAACACGTTTAGCGTCCCTGAGTGAGGGTTAACAAAACATATCGGAACTGGTCCCGGTCGTTGATACAATCGCTTTGATTTGGTTCAATGGCTTTGTCACACCGCAGGATATGCTTTGAGATTCTGAGGAAGCTTTTGATTTCCGCACGGAAGTAGCGGTCAAACCCCCGCGCAGATTAAAATTGCTGGACTTCCACCTTCGCGATGATTGACCTGAGCTGAGCACAACATATTGAAAGACGTTAGTGTGAACATGTTTGTCACTTGGGTACAATCGATACTAGATTTTGTAAGTAGGAGTCCGAGGCAACAGTCTTCTATGAAATGTGCTACTACTACTCTATTGCTGATCTGAAATTCCGTGGTAGAACATTGGCTCTGACAATTTCCATTTGGCTCCAGAGTGAATGGAAGCTTAGTCACACTCGAAGAACGATTTCGTTGCGGCAATTACGAGATGCTGCTCCTCAACAGTCATGTTGAAATACAATGGCAGCCGTACAAGACGCTGGCTGTCGAGCGTTGTGAAGGGATCCACTCCCACAAACCGACCAGATTGGAGCCCGATTCTATGTAATCAGGGTGTTAGTGGATGGAACGGGGATCTCCGCTCAGTGAACGTGAACTGAAACAAATTTTACTTACGGCCTTGAGTGAAACGGTACGAAGTGTGCGGATGCAAGTACTCCGTTCGATTTCATGTGACGAATGAAAGCGACCCGCTGTTCTGGTGACCTGGACTTGAAGAAGAACATATGGGCGTTATGGGTGCAACCTGGGGGCGATATCCTTGTCAGTATATCGCATGTAACTCTCACGACCATATATTTAGTGCTTATGACAAGGACCAAGGTAGCAATCAACTTTCTAAACCAGAGGATGAAATATACCAAAGGGTATCGAAGGAAGCATTATGTGACCACGTTCAGCCAGAGGTTGGAGAAGCTTTGCATACCGGCTCCAGTGTTCGTGACTAGAGCCAAATCAGTTCATACACAGGCACAATAGAAGGAGGAATCCCGTACCGTGTTTTCTGGACTGGGGATGCTTTCTCGAAGTGGCCCCACAGATATGCGGCTTGGACCTCTGACATGACAAAGTTGGAGCCGATATCCTCCCAACAATACTGAGTGACCAGACCTCGAAGAAACTGCAATATATTCGTTCCGTTTTCATACACTACCTCTGCACGAGCCAGGAGCGATTTTCGATTGATCGAGATTGCCCCGCCTTGGCGTCCAGAGGTGAAGTTCTTGGTTTCGTGAAAGCTGAAACAACTGATATCCCCGATAGATCCAAGGCATTGAGTCTTATATGTAGATGTGAGGGCTTGGGCCGCATCTTCAACAACGAAGACGCCATGTTTCTTGGCAGTATACATGATACTATCCATTTCGCACGCCACTCCTGCATACTTGAGACATATAGTATCAGCATTGATATTTGAATCCCGAATTCGAGGTAATAGAGACAAAGTAATATACGGTTTAAATAATTTGCGTCGAAATTCTCATCTCATCTGATAGCAGGAAAGGGGAACTCACATGCACAGCTACGATCACCCTTGTCCTAGGTGTTATGGCCGCTTCGATCAATGTGTGATCAATGTTCATTGTCGATAAATCAATATCGACGTATACCAGGGTAGCTCCTCTCAGAAGCCACGCGTTGATTGTAGATACATAGGTATATGAAGACAAAATTACCTCGTCTCCCGGCTTGACATCAAGAACTATCGCCGCCATCTCCAAGGCAGAGGTGCAAGATGTCGTCAAAAATACCTTACCGCAGCCATTCAGCTGGCCTATGAATTCTTGACAACGACGAGTGAATTCTCCATTGCCACCAAGGCTCCCACTTCGTATCGCTGCTTTGACTTGTTCAATCTCGGAGCCCAGAAACAGAGGTCGGTGAAAGGAATTATCGAAGTGTTGTCCAGCATATTGCCTGGCGGAAAGTGCCAGCTATTGTAGATTGACGGTCGTGAAAGTATATAGGCAACTAAAGAAAACAATCTACAGTAAAGGAGTCTTCTCTTTTGTGTATAGGCGCACTTTCCTAGGTTGTACATACTTCACGTATTGGTGATCTTGGTAGAGGCGCGTGTACACTACATGATGCAATTGTTACCAAGAAACCAGGACACGTGCGATGGTGAAGATCCCCGAAAAGAAAGTCCAGCTTGAATAAATGCAGAACATCAGACAGTGTGACCTTGTAGACCACAACGGAACAACAATACTCCCATCCTATGCAGATTCTCCCAAGGATGTGCTGGGCGTCAACGAACGCGTCGTAATTTTGGTTCGTGAGCTATTGACATTATGGTGCTACTCACGGAAAGATCGACTTGGAAAAGGACCTCGATCTCACTGTGGAACCTCAATGCTGTGCTCACGAAGTGGTACAACCTTTTCACCAGCCGATCATCAAGACATGGTACGTGCCACGGGTTCAGCCATCGGGTTCCTTTCACGATTTCAGCTGTCGCCGTGCATTGAAAGCACCGGAACCTCAATCAACCAACGCCATACTGCGTAGCACGTCAATACCAAGGCAATTAGCTCCGCATGTCGCTGCATGTCTCTGAATTCCAGCCGATCTCCCGTCCAGCTTCCCGCCTCGCTTATTCAGGGGCAAACACAACATTGCGGTCCGAGCGCCCATCACTTCCTTCTGCGACCAACATCTCTTCTACCTTGAAAACAAAGATTGGAGCAACCGACCAACCGCTACACAAGCTGAACAGGCTGCTTGTTACAGACATCTTCTTTCCCTTCAAGTAACATTGCCTTCATTAGTATCGCTACCATTTCCCTGTTACCTTCAAATGTGGCCGGCGGCCTGGCACATGGGGACGCAGGATATCCCATGTGAAAGATGTTGGAATCGTATCCCCGTGGAGGAGAGCCATGGAAGAACATTAAGTAAAACTTTTTTACCTTTCACATTGTTCAAAAGATCGCAGTAGGAGTGTGTGCCGACATCCCCTCAGTCCAACACTCTTCGGTAGCCATCCTTTGAGCACTGGGATGGATCACCCTTTCTGTAAACAGATTCCGGCCTGGCTTGCTCCTGGTTAATCGGCCAGGCCTGAGATCAATAGTCAGGCTGGTGTACTAAGAGACACTTCCGAATGATGCGTACGTTATCTGCGAATAGGAAGTTCGGATAACCTTGACATATCTACCGCGGATGAAGCCCTTACTTCTAGCTGTTCCGGACATCCTAGCAACGAACATGTAACAATTCACTGTCTCGGTTGCAGCATCATCACCACTCGTGAGTACGTTGTGCATCCTCTTGCCAGTCGAACTCTTGGACCCCGACTTCAGATAAGACGTGAAGATCAGCAATCTCGGCAGAGACTTCCTGTATCGAGTGATACGACCATTTGTTGTGGTGTCGATGTTAGTGACACGACCGTGTCGATCAAGACAATTGAAATAACTCTGGACGCTTCAAATTTATGAGACAGGTGTCACAGCAAAGGATCTGGATCGCCAACTTGTCACTGCAAGCCTAGTCTTGAAGGTACACCTAGTAAAGGCACAGTGACCCCCCACAGCCATGACGAGCATCCATCCCCACGAAACCAAATCTCACAATACCAAACATAGATTACGCGTGGAATGTTGGAAATATGAGCTTGCTTTCGTCAGAAGGGCGGTGGATCCGTCCTCGACCGCCTCGGTGGCTTCAATTTCGTTCTTCGCACCTCTTTATCATCACCACGATTTGTGCAGCAGCATCCACGGTCAGTTCTGCCAATTAAGAGTGTCTTCGGTGCATGTTTTGACGTCTATGGTATTCTAGGATGGCTTTATCTATGCAATTGTGAGCTCTTCCTGGGTCTTTTGATGGCTGGTATCTAATCGAGCCACAGCTTGTGCCGGTCTTGCCATTTTCCCTACAAGATAGGTACCATGTCGCGCCTGGGGGTTAGTATGGACTCTCCTACCACTGTTTCTGGGTCATGGAAAATTGACACCAACAGTTCAGAAATGGACTTCCGGGCTCCTTGGGATCTTCGGTGCGGTTGTCCTGGTCGGATCGCGTAAGTCCTTGCCAGTCACAGATCTTTCACCCAGTCTATTCTGAGAACTACTAGCGATTGTGGGTTTGGTCTCCGACGGTGGAACATCAAGGAAGCCTGCATATACGTTTGGACTTGCATGTCTGGTAGGAGGTATTTCAGCACTCGCAATCACAGACCAACTTTGGATGTTGGTTGTGAGTAGGATACTCCAAGGGATTTCCGCCGCAGGTAGGTCGAAATTGTCAACAAAAGTTGGTCCTTGGCTAACCGAACAAGTCGTATTTACGGTTGGTCTAGCAATCGTCGCCGATAGCGTCGAGCCTAGGGATATCGGATACTACACGAGGCATGTCCTCTCATCGATGAGCTGTGGAGTTCTCATGGGCCCGTTCTTCGGAAGTATCGCTTTCAATTTCGCTGGTCACTTCGCCGTTGTAGGACTAATGGCGTTGACTGCGCTTGTCGATATCATATTGAGAGTCTTCATGATCGAAAAGGGCGAGGCAAAAGTGTACGAATCATGCCATGATGTCACAGAGCGTTCGAGGCTTCTCTCGAGCTGTAACGCGCCTTCACCGGCCACCTCGGCCAAATGGAGGATATTCGGGCTCCTTGCTAATCCTAGAGTAGCTACGGCGATCTATGGAGTATTTGTACAGCGATGACCTCTGGAAACCCATCGTTTCTAGACTTAGCCGGCCTTTCTTTGTTTTTCCTCGTTCCATTGTAATCTCGAGAGGGTCAACGCTGTACAATAACGAAAACTAACAAATTGAACAGCGTAGTCATCATTGCCAGCTTTGATGCCGTACTGCCTATATTTCTGGAAGATGTCCTTGGTTGGACCTCCTTTAAGGTTACTTTGTGCTTTTTGGCCGTTGCAATTCCGAACGCATTTCTGGGGCCGGTGGCAGGAATGTTGTCAGATAAGTGTGGTCCGATGTGGCTTGCCTGCCTCGGGTGTATATTAACAGCGATTCCAATGATTCTCCTCCAACTTATCCATGAAAACAGCAAAGAGCAAATATGGCTTCTGTGCGCTCTTCTGGTGGCTGTCGATTAGTACATTCCTGTGATTACCACTCGCGTCTCCCAACTGATACATCTTAATAGGTACTGCTGCCAGTTTTAATATATCTCCACTCGCAGCTGACCTTTTATTCGTTGTAGACATGCTTGTAAGTCACTAGACCGGGACCAAAGCTGATTTCATGGGCTTTAGTAAGTCTTGCAATTGACATATCGCTGGTTGATCAAGGTTTCTAAAGGCGATACAGCCGCCTATGCACAGTCGTATGGGCTTTTCACATCTGCGATGGCTGGAGGTACCCTCGTGGGACCCGTGCTTGGAGGATATCTCAAAGAAACATTTGGATGGACAACTATGACGTGGGGTCTCGGTATATGTGCTGCGTCTGGTGCCATCCCGGTTGTCAGTTTCCAAACCTGCCTTTCGTGGTTCTCCGCGCTGATTTGTCACACCTAGGCTTTATATACCGGACGTATCAGATCGAGGCATGCGACTGATAATCCGATAGGAGACTTAAAGGACAGTGCAGAAGCGAATAAATTCCCCCTTTACGCTGATCCATCTTATCGAGACCTATCTTGCTCAACTGCCCGCTGCTCTTCGTCTCCTTGGACAGTCGTTCCTCTTTTGATATCATAACTCTCTTAAAGTTGACCCTTGTAGCAAGTTACGCCCCTCTTCGGCTCTGTAAATAAGTCGTTCCCAATGAGCATTATCTTGTTTCCCTGGACATCTAACTAATAATTACTATTCAATTGTTTCCTTTTAGAGTCTAGTATCCTTGTTCACCTTGCATTACTAATATAAGTAACCTTGAATAACCAGGGTTTAGGGTTCAAATATATTGTATTTGCAGCTATTCTGCTTGAGATACAAGTGAGAATTCAAGTATGAAGCCTCCGATCATTGACATAACTGAGCATCCACACTCGGCTTTTCTGTAACAAGAAACATTAAAAGAGTAATCGAGAACCAAAGGTGCTTTGAACCAGACTTGTTCCTTCGGACGCCTCGCACACCTGCATCAAGTACTAATCCACAATGTCCGCGTCTTCCAAAGTTGGTTCTGCATAGCTAACAGGGTAACTAGAGATAACGCAAATGGTGTGAGTTGACGTCCAGCTCGAATTATTTGTAGACCAATCTGCCTATTTTGGCGTTGGTTGATAATTCTGGTACCATCGAGTGTAGCTAATCTGAATATGGAATCTAAATGTAGACGACCAATACTGGTGTCGTTCGACTCATGCCCTCTGTCCAGTGCCTCCATTATAAGGGTATCGTTTAGTATGTATTTGGGCAAATTACCAAATCCTAACTTGGTCGAGTCACTGTCTTACTTCCCCAACGTGAAGTGTATAGATGTAATCCATGAGGACTATGGGATTTCAATAAATATATACTCGTAACGGCGTTATCTCTTTACATTAGAAACCTCTCTAACACTTGTAACCTACCTTGCCTCTGACAAAGTTGCCGCTGGCAATAGGCCAGAAGTCTCCGACAAAGTAGTCGTAGTGAACAGATGTGATCAATCCACGCGCGCAGGCCGGGTCATCAACATTACAAAAATCGCGGAATCGGTCACTCCAGAGGTTGAGGGACTTCTTCTGAGCAGCATTGCGTGGATAAGTCTACACGAAGGATCATAGTTAGCACATGGCAGCTTGATACCAGGGACTCCACATCAAGGAATATGGACGTTACATACTCCATCTGCCCACGAGCCGTTTCCAACATTGTAGGACTGGCTGGCTGTGTGATGAAGCTCTCCAAAGGTGATAATTGCGGCGATACGGCTGCCCGGGAAGGTGCTGGGGCTCAAGGCTGTTGTATTGGGCTGCACGCAGAAGGGTCCGATGAGTGAGACTCCCTGGCCACCTCCAGCAATAATGTCGGAGACGAGTGCTCCTCCTTGAGACCACCCGGCCAGTACCAACTTTGCCCGGGGGCAAGCTCGCCCATAATCTGCTAGATCCTGCTTGGCCATCTCAATGCCCGCAGCCTGGTCATCACAGATGGTGTCGCTGCTGTTGGCCTTTTCAAGATCGCTCATTAGCCATGTGGTTGGTTGTAGGGAAAAAGCCCGCTTGCAGCGTCTGGAGCGCAGTTTTCTTTCTTACATTGTAGTTGATATTCTGGTACCCGCACTTCTGCTCCCCCTCGCATATCTTATCGACGATAGCCGTCAAACGGCCTGGAACCGTCTCACCGTGACCACGGGCCAGGAAGACTTGAACGTCGTTGCACCTTGTGGCTGCGGCAGTGGCGTCGGCTGGGGCCGCGAGACAGCGGGTGGCGGCCAGTAGGCCGACCAGCAGGAACGGGCTGGCGGACTTCATAGTAGCGGCTTGGACCTCGACTAGATACCACCGTGATACTAGGTTTGAAAGGGTGAGAGGGATTGAAAATGCAAGGAACTTATGATGGTAATCCAAGGTAGCGGGGTCCAAGGAAGAGGGAATACAAGGAGGGAAAGTCAAACGCTCTTATAGTACAAATCGTCCTTAATCATTAATCGCATATTGCGCCTTCTAGAGCTAGAGCTAGAGCCCCATACCTACTACTGTATGCAGGTGGTCAATGGGTGCAGGAGGACGGGCCTGTCTGCCTACCACGGATTAGGTTGAGAAGCGGGCCAATAATCTTGGAATCCCACTATTGGGGCTCCTCGTGTGCCCCAAAGCTTTACGAGGATATTGGTATTGGTATTGGAACCGAGCCTCCCGAGCCTGCTTAAGATTACGATAAAGATGTTCTGGATCTTGGGGACGCATGGCTGTCAGGGTCTCCCTGGTCCAGTATTCACACCCCCAGTCGAATCCTTGGTCGCTTGACTCGCTTCTTAGTAGAGGTAGAGTTCTTCTCTTTTTCCACACCACGTCCAAGTTCACAACGTGGTACTATTCTTGGAAATGGAGCCAAGAAGTTAAGCAATTTTACTTACCTCAGTACATTGCCCAAATGTTGATATAATTTAGAGGTCTCCCAGTCCGCGAACTAAAGGCAAGCATGCTTACAGGCTACAGCCTGCTATTGAAAGGATTGCCATTTCAGATAGCCCCTCCAAGATAAAGTCCTTACCCACCTGATTCCTCGTCTCCCCTCTGGAGTGTCGGATTGGCTCCCGACGTTCTAACCTCCTTGGAACGGGACCGACGTAACTCTTCACATCTGCTATCCCCACCTCTATTCTCCCACATCTCGCCCAATCGCGACAGCATACTGAGCATGCGTTCCCTTGGGAATCGCTGCTGAGTACTGACACTTTGCAGACTCTGGGAGCACGGTGTGCCCTGTTCTGCTCTACTCGTATTCATTTGTCCTTGGCTAACGAATACACCTTGGGAATGCCAATCGTGCTCGAGACCGAGCTCATGAGCAGCTCAGACAATCATGCCCCATGAAAACATTCAGGATATGCTTGTATCTTGCTACCGACTGTCATGGACGAAATTCTTTATTGGTCTTAGTCCCCAGTCTGCCACTGCTGGAACCAGCTCAGCTACGGCAAGAAATGTGAGTAAGAGTACAAGACTTCTTACATCTTCAGTACTAGGCTCAAATGTGCTCAAACCCTTTGGTACTGCTACCTCCATCACTCCTGCTTGTCCGGCCAGGGGCATGTTCTTCCACCTTGACGCTGGTCGTCTTAACGATGTTTCCCTTCTTCGTTCCATTGTGCTGCTGTTGGCCCAATACCGCGCGCTCGCTCTCGCTATCGGATATCTTGCTATTATCATCGCCGTGCCACACATTATTCGTGGTGCGGGCCTGGCCACCAAAATAAAGGTCATGCTCGCTGCTTAATTCGATGGCATCATCACTGATAGGATTCCGGCGAGAGCGAAATTGGCCAGTGCGTGAGCCGTACATATTCTCGCGGTTGCCGTAAGACGCCGGGCCATTGGTGCGCGAGGTGGTGATAGATGAGATGAAGCCAGGGGCGAGTTTGGCAATAACGGGCTTCATGGCAGGCGCAGAGGTGCAGAATAGGCCGGCAGCGACCTCAACGGCACTCCAAGTCGTGATATCGAAAGCATCCCCTACCTAACTATCAGCGATGGCTCTGGTCAACAAAGTAGAAAATAGTCATACATGTCACGTCCTTGGAAGTACTGGTATGGATTACTCTTGTGATGTTGATAATGGAGGCGATCACGACCAAAATACTAAGTAGTACGATACAGCTAAATGGTGGGGTAGTCAGTAATTGCTCTTTTATCCTTATGTTTGCTGTACTACATGGAGTAAAGTCCTCTCCAGACGCTCATCAGTAAAGGGCTGAACACCCAAACAACTTACTACAACGCAATCTTCTGTCTCTTGGGCATCTTCAGTGGTACTGGACAACAGTTATTGAGCCGAATCAACGCCATACGAATGGTGCATGACTTACTAATACGCGGAATAGCGAAGCCTACCAGTAAGATATCTGCCAAGATATTACATGCAGTATTTGTGTATAGTCCAGGTATCTGGGCATGGCAAGTTCGCAACGTGCCTCCCGGCAGCCAGGCATCGGGAACATGTGTGCATCGGAAGAAGATGTCGCAAAGTAGGGCAATTGTATACAGTGCAATGAACCCTTCAATACAGCGAACTATGATCTTACTCGACCTATCTTGGAACACCCGCAAGTAGAGCTCGCAAGTCCCGATTTTGGTGGTGCCCAGTACTGCCTGGAAGAGAATGCGCGAGACAAAAGCGAGGATCAAACGCACGGCAAAGATGTTTTTGTCGAGCAGAACGAATTGGATATGACGTCCTGAGCCGTAGGTCACCAACTCGCAGTTGACGGTCGTCAGGGCCAGAGCCAAGAACTAGCCCAAAAGAGTCAATTAGAGACTGGTCAAACTTATGAGGAGGAAGCTGAGGTTACCCATGAGAGTAAGATCCAAGCATCGTCATATCCCCAATTGCGTAGTATGACCACGCGAGAATAGAGCCGGCCTGCGACAAAGATAGTAGCTACTAGAAACGGGATAAGACATCCTGCGTAAACAGCAGGCCCTCGGGTTTCTGCCAAATACGCTGGGTCAAGCGGCGCCTGCTTTCATCAGCTTAAGTACGCCATGTTCTTCTTGAAAATTCCTCTTCTGTGCCTGCTCTGATTTTGTCTACCTCTGGTACCAATTGGAAAGACGCCACAGTAATGGGACAGACAGGACTGAGTGTCATGTCATTTACATTAGCTTATGGGAAGGGGGAAAAATCTCGCGGTACGCACCGTAGTTGCCATGTCTACAACGAGCTATGACTGTGCAAAGAGGGCACTAGGATTGCTATTATGGAGGCGACACGTCCTCATGAGATTGAGAGCGAGACAAGAAGTGGAAGAGGATTGACTTTTCCCAGGGCCACTTCGATACAAAGAGGTCCTTCAAGACCCATTGATGCCTTGCCTGCAACTGCAGGTTTGTTCAAGCCCCATGGTTATACCAAATGTACGACTTCCAGCTGTACTTTGTCGTCCTGCTCGCCTTCGTACTCAGAAACTGGTCCTTGTATAGGAGGAAGATAGTGTCCTTGGCTGCAGTTTGAACTAGCTACCCCTCACTGTAGGTGAGACAGAATCCTTGTTGCAGAATCCTTCCGACAACATGACGGACTTCTGCTAAGTATCTTTCAGAACATTTTTACGAGTCCATAGGATATCTCGTCGGTCCATTTCACTATCGAATACACCATTCTTTTCTTCGTGTGTGATTCTCCAATCGTATACACAACGCTTCTTGGTGTTGTACTATCCATATAAAACGATGAGTATGTGCTTGGCTTTCCATCCCTCAAAAACGAAGCCTCCTCAACCAGAAGGTGCTATCTTGATGGTCTCAGAGAGGACCGAGTAAGTACTACTTGGTACATGCCGTAAATAATGTACATTCACTGTCTGTGCGGCTTCTAGATAATTCCGCAAAAACAGGCAACTCTGGCGAATCATCGTCCAGTTTCACAGTACATTAGTACCCAAACAAGTAAGACTGTAACAAAGTGCACAAGCGGCGAATGTACATTATTTACCCATGGTACGAAGTAGATAGTACGTTGTACTTGTCATAATTAATATGCGGAGGAAGTGCTTGTGTACGAAGTCATCCAACTAGGATATACTGGCGGAATGAGCAAAAGGGCAACGTTTGCGAATATTGTACGTCCAATAGGCCCTTCTCCACGAGGGCGTAGCAAGGGATTTGAGTTTCTGTCCACAAGCGGATATTACTACCGAGAGCAGTTAGAATATCCGAGAGCTCGAAAAACCTGACAAGATTCGTTTCGTCTGTCGATCTTTTCCACGGCGCAGCTCACCGCCTCGGGTTAATATATTAAGCATTTTTGGAGTCATAAACGATGATCTTCACTTCTACCTCCTGGATTTTTGATACCCTAGGTAGTACTTGAGGTAATGGGGGCTTTTTCTCCTTTATTTTGGGTATTGTGGGCCGGATAAGTGAGGAAAGGGCAATTTGGGAGTTAGTACAAAAAAGGCTTAGCGCGGAATTAGAGGTTTATATATGATTTCTCTTAACTTTCATAGCTTTTCAAAAATCAAAGTTTGCATTAACGTTTTTATTGCTTGTATGCGGAATTATAAATCACGGAAGATTTATAACCTAGGTCAAGCACTTCTGGAGCTTATCTTATTTATTTATCTTTGTTAGTTTGGTGAGCTACGCAAGGGTAGTGCTCGCAAGAAAGAGCTTGATAAATCTTGGCATTGTAAAATCTATTAGGATGCAGATCTCAATTAAATCGGGATCGATTAGCGGGATTTTTACGTTATCAATAATTAATCATTGCTTATGTTAACAAACAATAACCTAGACCGAATTGCACGTAAAAATTTGAAATATAGTGAGGACGTTGCGTTCTTTATAAGCGATTTGAAAGTTAAGCGTTAAGTAAAATTCAAAATCATATCAGGTTAGCGAAAATTAAAAACTGCAGCAATATATATTTTAACTTTTATATTGCAATTATTAGCGGAAAATCATTATATTAATAACAATTAATTACAAGCAAAACCTTATTTAAATGTTGCAAAGAAATAAACAAATTATAAAAGTATTAAATTATTATATATTTAAGTATTAAATTATTATATATTTAAGATAATAATTGCAAATTATATACTTATATCTTACGACTTAATAAGGAGCAAAGGATATTAGATAATAACTTTTTTCTAATTCAATTATCAAATAAAAGTTATTTTATTAATAACAATTGATTATAAGTAAGATAATATCAAGTGAATAATAAGGATAAGGTTAGGAATAAAGGTGTTAAAACCTTAAGCACTTTAAATAACACTTGCAAGATAAAGGAAAAGGAAAATAAAAGAAGCATAAGGAAAGTAAAAATACTGTAGCGGGGATGTAGGTACAAGCGCTCAGGCCGGAATAACTTTTTTTCTTTTTTTTAGCCAAAGGTAGATTAGGCGAAGCCTTATATTAGATAGAAAGCGATCGAGTTTTCGGACGGAAGAACATGCATAATAATATATACATTTCTTTAAGTTTTATTCATATTTATTAATATTTTTATGTTACATCTATTAGCTTTTACTTAACTTCTTTTATATAATATAAACGACTTATCCTTTTACATTGGCGCTTAATAAGAGGTTATTTATAGGTAGGATTGTTTGTTGAGTGATGGCTATGAATTTGAAGTTTTGAATAATGGTATAAATAAGCGATAGCTGGAAAAAGGGGAGTAATTGGGATTATGAATAAAAATACTTGGGAAAAGAAAAAAGACGCATGAAGCATTAAACGAGGCTTCGAAAAAGGGATAAAAGTTAATTAGAAGCAAAAGTGAAACATCGTAAGAAAGGAAAAGGTAAATGAATATAGCAAGAAGGCGAGCTAATATCAATAAGAGATAAGTGAAGGCTAAAAATCGCCTTGGAATTATTGCATGTGAGAAAGAAAATGAAGATATTAAAATTACTTAAGCTAATAATAAAACATCACGAGAGTAAAATCGAAAGGAGTAGAAAACAAAAAGAAAGTTAAGGAAAATAAAATAGCTGCTATTAAAATTGATTTTGAAAGGAATATTACTGACTTTCATATTGAAAACGCTGGTAATAAAAAGGGGACAACATTGGATCAAGATATATGAAAAAGCATCAATAAGTTGAAGCAAGATGGATAATAATAATGATTTATTACCGGGAATCAGAACGCCTTTGCCAGGAATTGCGACGCTTATGACAAACGAAAGATCAAGAAGTATTAGCCCTTATTTAATTGCAAGAAGCCTATAAGAGGAAAGCTCAAAAAGTGCTGTTAATACTATTAACAACCCAGTAAGCATGAATTATCCGAAAGTATTTCGAGGTGTTATGCTGATATTAGGCGGGCTGGGCGTATCAAGTTTTGAAGGGATAAATATCATTAAGTTTTTCGAAAGGTATGAAGAGTTGGATGCAAATTTTAGCTTAAGCAAGCCGGAAGCTATGAAGCGCGTTCCACGATATTACAAGATCACAATTAAGCAATTTATTAAGAATTTGCTAGAATATAAAAAGGGCGTTTAAAAAAACTTCAAAAAAGTTCTTTTGGAAGAGTTTAAGGAATATGATTCGTATTAATAAAAGTTTTCCCTCTTATTTTTGAAAATATTAATGAATGCTTTAAAAACCGAAAAGTCGGATTTGAGGCAATTTGTGAGATAATTCTTTGCCATATCCATTAAGCTAGTTGCGAAAGGGATGCTATTTAAATATATCTAGAAAGTGTGATTTTTGCAAAGATTACTTAAATTAATAAAGATAAAATTATCAGGAAAAAGAAAGTCAAGATAAACAACCTAACATTAATAATATTTAAAAGCTTATGCAAAGAAATTATAGCGATGTCCATTTTGAAGATAATAGCAAGAAAATTTAATAATAAGGAACTAAAAGTGAAAGCAATGAAAAATCTAATAAAATAGAACACAACCCCAAAGGCCGGCGCTCTTATTACAAATTTAAAGCTAGTATCGCCGATAATTCTAGCAGCGCCTGCAATTATGATAACGGCAGATTAGATAGTTAACTTAATGGAAAAATTTAAGAAAATAAATTTGGCTTTAATGTAGTAATAGCAGCTAAGACTTTTCCAGTAACAAGCAGGAGGTAGGATGGGTAAAGGATTTCAAAAGCCCGGCTTACGAAATTTTATTGATTAGGTAAATATTATTTTATGATATGATTAAGACGGTAAACTTTTCTTAGGAATACTCAGAATTAAAGGGGTAGTTATAATGGGCGTAGCAATGGGAATGGGGCGCCGGGAGTTTAATTATTGGTATTATGAAGAAGGCGGCTATAGCAAGCGAGATTGCAGCTAGCTGGCAAAAGACGTAAGTGACGGCTTTTATTATATTAACAATTTTAGGAAGTTATGCATAAGAAGGTACTTAAAACATGCTTGATTAATGTATATGTTTTCAAATATTACTTAAAAAGAAAACGTACTTCAAAGGATTAAAGAATTGAATTGTGGTACATCATTAGGTAATGTAGTTTTTGATTTAGCAAAAATCGAAGAAGGTAACTAAATGAGAATTACGAAAACACTTAAAGTGGAAGGGAAATTGAATATAATTGAAACGATAATGGCTATAATAAAAAAAACAAAATAAAGCAAGTATTTGATAAAAGATGAAGAATTTAGCGCAGATGCGAAACAAATCATTATAAGTAACATAAATGTGGCAAAAGTGAAAGTGAAGAAGGTGATAGCTAGTTAATAAGATAATGCAAGTCGCATTAACAAAAGTAAGAAATAAGCTAAAAGCAAATTCGCCAAGCTAAAGATTTCAAAAAATGTAAGATGAAGCGAAAGGCTGTTGCAAATGGATGTGAACTTACCTAATCCGATTCCCGCATCCGTGGAGCTTTAAAAGGAAAGAAGCGATGAGATCAGTTAGAAATAAGAAACAATTGCCAAAAAGAGGAAAAAAAGCTTTAGGGATACCTTGAAAGGCGCAATAAATGCGGGAAAAATCCTAAAGAAAATTTTAACATTAGAAATCACCTTCCAAATTCAAAAGTTATTAAGACTATTTAAATAAATAAGGGATTTAATTTTTAAAAAGCGTGAAGTGTTTGATGCTAAAAATTAAAAAAAAGGGCATGTTAAAGGAAAGCTTAATCTAATTGCCAAAAGAAAGCCGATACTTATAGCTAGCAATTTAAAACTCAAAATCAAAATCAACGAAAGGGAGCTTATCATAACGATTCTCGACTCTAAGGCTAAAATGAATATCATTACTTGCAAAGCTGCGAACAAATTTGACTTAGCTATTAAATAACAAAATAAGGTTTTGATAATCGTATATAACGAGAACGCTTCAGCATTCTTTAAGATATGCAAAAATATGGAAATCATTATGAGTAAGATAAAGATCCTTTAGCATTTTTATATCTCTAAAGGCGGCACTTATAGCCTTTTGCTAAGCCAGCCGTTTACCTTTGCTGTGAGGTTTAGGTTTAAATATATTGCAAATTGCTAATACGTTATGTTTAGGAAAAGAGAGGAGGAAGTCAAGATAAAATGCGCTAAGATTTGAAAAATGAAGAAAGATGATAAAGAGAATTTGGGAAAAGACTAATCAAAATAATTGAGGAAAGTTCCGATAAAGATATTTTCTAAGATAAAGGATTTTTATAAGGTTATATGAATTTTATTAGGCGTTTTATAAAAATTGATTTGAGACAAGCGTTATTTAATAAGCCGGGCTTGCAAAATATTATATAAAAGAAGGGAATAAATGTGGCAAAAGCGGGGTGGATAAAAAGGTATGGCTAAAATTTGCATGTTATTATTTAATTTATGATTTAGCATTAAAGGCTTGTTATAACATTGCATAAGAGGGTAGCGGATAAAGTGAAACTTATGAGTTTGGGGAAATCGAGTGTTGAAGTGCTGCCTGGGGATCCAAATTGAAAGGTTAAGGCGATAAAGGAATCTTAACGAAATTACTAATTTAAAGGGTATAATAAGTAGTTTGAGCCGAAATTTTTAGATTTGAAAAGAAGATCTTATTTAATAACGGAGCGATTGGCAAAGATAGTTATTGAAAAAAGTTTTATACTAAAAAAGAGGGAAATCTTTAAAAAGATGCTTTTCTATTAAAAAAAAACTTTTGCCTTTAATTTCATGCATTAAAGAAAAGTCAAGCCAAAAGTCTCATCGCCATAGATGATCGAGATAATTAAATATAAAGCATAATAAAACCCAAGCTTCTTGATACCAAAAGCATTATTACTTATAATAATAAAAATAATTCAAAAGCGCCTAAACTTTGAAGTTCTAAAATATTATCAAGGCCTATATAGAAATTCTTAGTTTTTTGTGGCAAAAAAAGAGAAAAAGATATATTGGCTAATTAATGAAGTAATTAAGATAAATGTAATAACTATTTGGAATGCTAATATTCCGTTATTAGTTAATGAGTTGCTAGGTGCAAGATTGCGTCTCTAATAAATTTCTTCTTTAAGTATAATTAAGTGAAATTAGATAAGCGTTGCAAGGATATAATAATTATAATAACGCCGTAAGGGCTAATCAAACAAATCACATTGCTTTAAGAAATTACAAATTCAATCTTGCAATTTCAAAAAGTGGTAATGAAGATATTTTAAAATCATATATTATCGCGTGCAATGCTATTTCTTAATAACGTAAGAATGAAAGGCCTATTGTTAAGGTATGGAGACAAGAAGGTGATGCCTGAGATATAGCAATTCGTTTTAAAACACTTACAAAACTTAAGTAAAGTAATAGCCAACATAAAATAAGTAAGATGCATGATAAGTTCGAAGTTATAATTTTATGTGAATAAGATTTATAAGAATATAATATACACCTCGCTTAGCTTTGCTTAGCTTTCATAACCTCGCTTATGGCATAAACAAAGGCTCAGGGACCCCCTATCAGATCTGTAACTACAGGCTCAGGGACCCCCTATAAAATCTGTAACTACAGGCTCAGGGACCCCCTATTAGATCTGTAACTACAGGCTCAGGGGCCCCCTACAAAGTCTGTAACTTCGAAGGCTCGCAAACCCCTTTACAGGGGTTATTTATAAAGCTCGCAAAGCCTCCTTAAAATAAGAGTTATTTACAGCTTGCGATGCGATGCGAGGCGAGGCTTTGGTACTAGGCCTAAATAGGCAACTAAAGCGACGAAAGCTAGCCGAGCCTTGGCAATTAGAGTAGTTATAAGGACTTAGAAATCCCCCTTCAATAGAATCATCATTCACACCGATTATTACTTCTTTACACACTTAACTTATTGATGCTACTTGAGCTAATTTCAAAATAAAGAAACATGCAAGATGATATTTAAGCCAATAATTTAAGATTACGCTTAAATAATTTCAAAATAAGCTAACACAAAAAAAAAGATGCTCATTTAATAATTAAATAATTTTAAGAAAAAATTGCAAAGCCTCCAATTAGGCTCAGTGGACAAGAATATAAACAATAACAAGACTTTTTGTAACAAGTTTATGTAAGAAATATCAAGTAATGAGTTGTTCGCTTAAGCTTTATTTAAATCACCTTTTACTTTTGCTGCACTAATAAACAGTTTCTAAGTTGCAGCAGGAATAAAGATATCGTTTAGGATAAGATCTCAATAAGATAATTATGCCAAATCCCATTAGAAACGCTTTCAAGCTTATGCTGCGAAAAGTAAGGTAATGTACTTGAACTGTAAGATGAAGTTCTCTTAAGGCAATCAACGTGAGAACAAATTCAAGCTAAAGCCAAGCTATATAAGATATATCATTTGTTAAGTATTAAATTGCTATAATTTTTATTATATTAAAAAAAGAAAGCAAAGTCTAAAGCACGATATTTTGCTGCACGCAAAGCCGAAGATATCAAACCAATAAACAAAACATTTAAAACATATCTAATGTATACAAATTAAGCTGGGCACGATTCAAAAAATATTTGGAACAAAACTAAAGATCAGAATGATGTAGATTTTTTTTAACTTAAGCGCATCATTAAAACGTAACAATGCTAATTTAGATTCGAGTAACAAACATAGTGATGTTACGTTCCACTTCATAGCTGTATTTATAATGAGTGTAGTAAAATATAATGCATAAGATATCAAAAATTAATTAGAAATATAAAAAGTGATACATATTTTAAAAAGCATAATAAAGAAACTTTAATAAAACAACGCTTATATAATCTAATGAATAGATCGCTTCTTTTAAGGTTTCTTAATTGATATTGGCGTATTAAATAAGAATATGGGAAGTATCAATCAATTGCAGGCATTATAGCGTTTTCGGCATGTAGAATTCGATGAAAGTTAAGCAAGCTAAAGCCAGATAATATTCGAGGCCGGTACAAAGGAATCTTTAGGAGTTGCCACTATCGACACTTTTACTAAAAAAATGAAATTTCAAATTGTTAATGCGGATATATCGTTTCTGGTATGCTTATAGTAATTTGATAAGATAGATACATATTACGATAACTTATAGAATGTCTTGATTTAAGGGAAAAGGAGGCATTTGATCGTTTGAAAGAAGGGCTATTTATGGCTATTACTAGATCAACATAGCCAATTATTGGACACTTTTACGGGAATGGTTAATATATGCCACCTTATGGAAATGGAAATCCCAAAGCTTTATTATAAATTCGGCTATTTGTTAATATAATGATTGCATCATTTGCTTGATTAAGCAAGGTATAACCTTAACTCGAATATTATAATGCAAGTTAAAAAGATGTGTGAACATTGCTAGAAGCATATAAAGGTATCGCATAGGTTTCGCTTTAAATTGCAAGATGACGTTGATTTTAATTATATAATTTATATTAATATCATATAACTTAAAAAACAAGATATGCTTTATATAATAAATAAAGCAACAAGATTTGAAATAGCGCGATTAATTCGCAAAGAAGTTGATTTAGCTATAACAAAAATTATATTTAATGCATTTAAGTTAGCTTGAATTAATACATATTTTAGCTTATCAGATTTTGTTATATATAATTATAAAATAAATTTCAATTTTGAAGAGTTTTAAATATTATTTAGATTTGTAAGAAGTATTTCTAAACTTGTTTTAGTAAAGGCATATCATTTAATTGGTAAGGTGGAAAGATACCATCGTTTACTACGCCGTGCCTACGAAATCGTTACGAAAAAGTACTTAAAACTATTTGACGCAAATCGGTTTCAAATGGCTGTAAAAGCTATTAACAATACAGTTGAATCGAATAGATTAATTCCAACGTTGCTTGTATTTGGGGCATATCTTAGGATGACGGAATTAAACTTTTCGAATCCAATAGTCGAATATAGGGCTACGACAATTAAAAAGGCTATAAAGGAGGTACGCAAGCTTCAAGCATTTAAAAAGATTAATAATATGCTACATATCCGAAATAGCCTTAGTATTATACATGTTCATGATCTTTATTTAAATAATCTTATATTGTATATAAAAAGAAGAAAAGATGAAAGGGATTTTACAAATTCTTAGGCATTAATAATGAGATAATTATTGTCTTAATAAATAATAATTTATTATGCATATTTAAATTAACCTTTGTACGCTCGTTTAAAATAGATAACTTTGGCGTCGAATAAGAAAAAGAAAAGCTATCAGAAGTTTTCTTATCAATACCAATAATTGTCTCAGATGAGGAGCCTTAGAGGAATAATAAACCCGATTCGATCCCGAAACCTCATCAGCTTATAATAGAAATCCCGAGAACTAAATAGATCGCGGACTTGCTAATAATTGATGATGATTATAATGCCGAAGCGTTTTTGATAAAAAAGGAGATAAGAGATCGAGACTTATCGATTAAGCTTCGCGCTAAAGGTAAGATTATAACGTAAGGCAAGCCATTCCAAATGTTTCGGAGAATAGAGTACGAAACTTTAATGGCAAAAGGCGTTTTTGTTCTAATTCATCGAAGCGACCTTAAGCTTAAGGGATAACGCATTTTTAAGTCTTGCATGGTAGATAAGGTTAAGGGAAAGGAGATAATAAAGCTATATAAGAAATTTAGATTTGTTATTTAAGCTTTTAATGATAAGGGTAAGAAAGAGATATTAATTTAATTACCAACAATCTAGCGAATTAGTTAAAAGCTTATTATTTGCATAGCCGCGGCAGTAAGACACTTGCAACGCTTCCGGCATTTACCCGAATCGGATGTAATAATTAGAAATATTACGCAAGCTTACATTTAAGTGCACACGAAGCTAATTCAGCAAGTCTTTGCATAGCTATTAAAGGAGATCGCAAAAGAGTTTCCTAAAGGGACAATGTTTATAGTAATACTCCCGTTATACGGCATACTAAAATCAGAAAACTATTAGTTTAATATGTATTATAAGCATCATATAAATTTTTTACAAATAAAGACTTCTACATACGATCCATACTTGCTTATTACGTTTAAAGATAATCTTGAAATTAAGATTATCAGAATGCAAATAAATAATACCTTAATCTTAGGATATATTAAGTTTTTAGCTAAAAAGCAAGTAAAAATCAATAAAACTAAGTTTTTAATAAAATCAACACAAATCTTAAACCCCATCGATTCGCTTACATTTAATAGCTGCATAATAATTATAAACAAAGAAAGTTTTTATATGTTGCAAAAGGATTAAGGAGCAAGAATTGAGTTGGTAAATATTGCGAGTAAAGATTACAACCAAGCTTACATAAAGCAACGTGCTTACGGGGCATACTTGGCTATAATTTGCTAATCAGAAATTACTTTTAATTTATTAGTAGCAGCACAACATTAAAATCTAATGGCAAAGGAAATTAAGGCTTTGAATACACATTTGCAATAGCAAATGAATAACTTGAAAAGGGGTTTTTAATATGTCTTTGTAAACTTGTAATTAGCTAAGGTTTATATCTTTATTAATGGATTCTTCGCTAATAATAAAGATCTGAGCTTCCAGATCGGGTTCGTGCTAATTATTGGCACCGAATTAAAGGAAGTTGCGAAGTTCATCTTAACCGGAAACATCATATATATAAGTTTAACGAAATGCAAGAAAGTAACTTATGCTATGCTTACTTTGAAGCTATATGTTATAATAGCAAAAGTTAATATGTTAATTACGTTATTAAGCATTATTAACATAATAATTAATAAACTTGAAATTAAGTAATTGCTAATAATTGTCTGTACCAACTCTTTTTTGCTTTACAAGTGTATTGTTAAGCTTGATATAATAAAAAAAACGTTTAATAATTAATATTATATCAATTTGTTAATTATATAAACGTCAAGAACTTATAAAGATGCGATGAATCGATGAAGCAAGCAATCTTGTTAACGCAATGACGAAGGCTAACTTTAACAAAGCTTTGCAAGAGCTTATTGATATTAATAAATTGAAAGTAAAGATGGAGGGATGGGTTTAGTAGCTTACTGGCATCGATTTAAATAAGTAGCAAGGAAAGTTCCTATGCTTACTTATTTTTTTATGTTAGATCTTCTTATGTATTTCCTTGCAATACTCATTTACATGTTTCATATTTGCATTTTTCATAAGAATAAGAGTTAAGAGGTGATGAAAAAAACAATTTTTCATTTAAATTTTTACCTTTTGATTTAAAGCATTAATAAGATGGCCTTGTAATAATATCTTAATAAGGACTTAGCTGCTAATTTCATTATAAGAAGCTACTCTCGTATGAAGATATGAAGAAGATGTTGTTATGAAAAACTAACTTACGAAGCTAATTCGAAATAAGGCCTCAAGCATTATTTTCGTAAATGTTACTGGCCTTAAGGGCAATGGCGGCGATGGTAGCAACGGCTTCGACGGGGGTTTTTGCTTTAGCCTTTTTCTTATCATTATCTTTCTCCTTAACAGCGTTAATAATTGTAAAATGATTAATGCTATTGCGCTTCTTGGTTCGTTTACCACCACCATTCTTCTTTTTTCGCTTTTTACCAGCTAAAAGCTGAAAAAAGAGCTAAAGGAGTTGCGGCAGCAATAGTAGCGGCGATAAGCGTAATAGTAAAAAAAATCTGCTTTAACATCTTCTTTATCTTTTACAAAACTTTTATTTAACAAAAAGTTTTATTTAATAAAAAGAAATAAAGGGGAACTTATAAAATTGTTAATCTTGAGGGTTGTGATATAATAATAAAAGATCTTAATTTTGCTTAAAAGGGTGGCATTAACATCTTCGGGGGTTTTCGATTTAGCAATTACGCTAATAGATTTAATATTAATAAAGGTTATAGCAATAGCAATAATATCTTCTTAGTTATTAGCAAGAATTACACTAACAAAAGTATTATACTTTAATGCAATAAAATTTAAGAGTTATAATAATTATTAGCATTAGACCTAAATCGAGAAAAGTAGCGGATAGGTTGTAAAGTAGAAAAGAAATTAGGGGTACTTACTGGGACGTAACTTTTCTTTTTATTAACGCAATATAAGCAGCGCTTGAATTTAACATTATTAAAGCAATAATCATGATTCATATTGGTTTTAAAGGCGTTTACGCATCGCATGCATAAATGGCGGTACGAGGCGATAAAAGCTTTGGAAGGAATTGATGCAAGCACTATTTGTATTAGCAAAGATTTTATACCACTAAGCTATCGTCTTTGATAAGAAATATTTACTTGTAAAGTGCTTAATTAGTTTGATATAAATTATAAAAATCAAGCAATTAGCAAAGATTTGTCTTTAGCGAAGATTAAGCTTATATTTACAAATGTAATTGTTATTATTATTGCTAAAAGAGAAATTAAGAATTTTAAAGAGAAAGGCGTTATATATATAATTCTTACAACAAGCAAATACAAAATCCTACCTAAATCGAGGGAAGTTACGGGGTATTTGCTTAATAATATTATTCCTTGCTTAGCATATCTTGCTATTATTATTTGTTACTGCGGCATTATTTGCTTTCACCATATTATAACATTTTTATACCGCTATTAATAACGTATCAAGTTATTATTTTTCCTTAATTGCATGTTATTATAAAAGGAAATTATTACGTGGAAGCTCTAAGATCACTTGTTATTTTCTTCTGTTATTCGGCATAGTCATTCGCTTAAAGGCCGAAGGAGTACCGAAGGGGAATCGGATAACCTGCGGCCGCAATTTCTTTCAAGAGAAGTATGTTATTTCTTTTGTGTGACTTATTTTATGCTTCATCTATTATTCTTATCTCACATTCTTTTGTATTTTTATTTGATCGCTACATATTAAAATACGTTATATTTCCAAAAGTACTTTTACTAATGTTGGTTCATAAGACCCATACCAAGTGTTTGATATATCTACGCCAAAAGCCGACTAGTAGCCGGAAAAGTTTCAAGGGAGTTATAATTACAAATATAAATCCTCTTCCTTTTCGCACTCTTTTAGCTAAATAACTTGAATATATTGAACCACTATTGCACTTGTTTTTGCTACTTTTACTATCTTTGTAATATCACATACCGGTGCAAACCCATAGTTCGAAACTTTAATTCACCTTCAATTAATTAAGAAGATTAATCCTCTTCTAACTGAATTTGGTTTACTTTAGAAGGTATAGCCATAAAAAATACATGTTAAATTGCAGCTAAATACAAGATATAAAAGTATTTAGTAATAAAAATTATTAAGAACAAGCCTACGCCTTTTTATAACTTAAAGGCGTTGCATACATTATTCCTTTGCGAGTTATGAATAGATTAGTACCTAATATCTTAGAATACTTATTAATGCTTGGCGAAATCACTTATATCACATTTGGCGTTAAAGTGAGCCCAAAACTCGACCTACTTTTTGTCTTATAATAATCGCGAAATCACACTTAATTTGAAGTCGGTCGACGTCACCTCTGGCAAAGTTGAAAGATTAGCAAAGGGTGGAAAGTTATAAGCAATGTCGGCAAAGAGATTTGATAGGGTATAGGCGGCGGTATAATTAAAGGCAATAAAAGTTGTAAGATTAGTACTATTATTATTTTCGAAGGAGAATGTGTTGAGGTCGTAAGCGTTGTTGTAATCGAAGGCGATTATGTTAAGATTATATGTGTTATTATAGTTGAAGGTGAGTGTGTTGAGATCGTAAGCTTTGGCGTAATCGAAAAATACTTAATTATTTCCAGCATTAGCGATGTCCGAATCTTTCGAGCCTATTTCCTCAACCCCTCGAATAGCCGCCTTTTCTAGACGGGAACGGTAGTTCACTACGAGTCAATAATCATGAGAGAGCGCTTGGGCGATGGCAGCGCCAAGGCTAGCTGAAGAACCAGTAATGAGGGCAACCTTTGAAGACATGATGGGCTGCAGAATCGAATACTCAATATCTGTAGCTACAAGAAGCGCAGCCGTAAATTCTTATATACATCTCTTCAAGTGTTCACCTGAGGCTCATGGCAGCGGACCGTATGGCTCGTGTGGGACGCGATTGTTCTGCCCTTCAACCATCACGAAGCCCGAGGTCCCGCATTGTTCAGGATAACTCAAATGTGGACAACACCACGCTGGTAAGGACCATCGCGAGGGGGAGAAAGGTTATCTCTGGGGGGGAAAACATCCCCGGCTCAAGAGCATCGATAGAGTCTGTGATCGAGAAGACGCGAAAATCTTCCAGCTAGAGTACTCGCAGGTCAGGTGTGTTTTTGGACGAAGTTGGAGAGCGAGACACCTGCCTTGCAACTTCTACGGGCAGAATTCGTCCCGCTGGAGTAAACACCGAAATGAAGCCAAGGAGAAGTGAGACTGCGAGGCTGTCGGCCTCTTTTCTTTTCACCCCTTTGATTGATTTTTGTTTATTTACCTCGCAACAAGGCAAATATTTGTCAACTGTGCCCAGAACCCATATTTCCACCAGATGCGGCGCAAAAGCCCTCCAAGCACATGCATTGTTTCGGGGCTGACAGAAAAGCATATCTGGCGAAATGCAGGACGATCTTCTCAGATTTAAGTAAGCTTTGGCAACCTGTCATATGATCATGCATTGTCTAAAATAATCCTGCAGGTAGGCTTGGCTTCTTAGCTCCTGATGTTTCTAAGAAAAAAGCATCGTATGACAGGTGTTATTCTGGAGAGCCAAAGGGCAGAAGTCCCGACGTGAGATAGGACGTTCTCAATCCAGTCCCGAAGTGAGACAACAAGACGGTATCCTCCCCGTCATTCGCTTGGAACACGGGCTGTTCCTCATGAGGCTGCATGGCTTGCATGTTGTTATTGAATTGAGGTCTGGGGGCAGCTTGGCACGCGAATCCCCCACAAATCAGGGTCCTTCTTTGAACCGCGGCGTCAACCCTCCTCAACCGCATCTCGTACCCAGAATCCGCTTTTGATCACTGCCTGCATTAGAGGAGGTTGTCGTGCATGAGAATCTTTCAGCTTTACGAGCTATGATCTCACCTGGGCCTCGACATGGGAAAAATTGAAAGAATGAGCCTTCAGCAAGGGACAGCTGATGAGACACAGGTGAGGGGTAGAGATAAATAAGTGTCCGCATGCCCCCGAGGCTGAGCCAAGAGCCTCTCCAGGAATCATCAGTTACAAGTCCAAATAATGCAGCGGATTTTGTTGCTTGCTCTGATCGCGGGTGCATCAGCATGCGTTATTCCAACGACCCCACTGTCGAACACCATAACCACGCCATTCAGGATCCAAGTCCAAAATGCATCCTATCCAGCAGTCAATAATCTGTACATGAACCTCCTCGAAGCCGGGGGCGGGGATAAGCATTTGTACATTGGTCCAGTTGGAACACCTACATCCAACCTCGTGCTCACGGGAGGAGTAATTGAACAAGGCGTCGTTCATGCCGTTATTGGAGGCGAGCATTCTGACATCGACAATACAGACAAGATGTTCATGACGGAGCGTGGCGATGCCAGAGCAATCTTCCAGCCGACGTACGCCTGCAACCCGCAAACCGATGCTCTCCAGATCGAATTGAGATTCGTGACTTGGCAGAACCATGCCCCAGGCCAATGGATCTGTGTGAGGCCCACGTATGACAATGCATACGAATTTCGATACTATCCTCCTGGAAATACTGGTATGTATACCTCTTTCACATCTGAATTGATAATGTGTTGCATTGGCATGTTGCTTACCAACCTGTAGCGAATGATCCGAACAAGTTCTGTGTTAAAGTTACGCTTGTCGCAGTTGGAGCAAGTGGGACTGGAACGACCTTAACTACATCAACCACATCAACTTCGAGGACCAGTACCTCTGTTGGGGTCACAACATCCACTTCGACTAGAACTATTTCCACAACCACTGCGTCCACTGCGTCTAATCCACCAGCAGGCACCTCGTCCGCATTGCCCTACACAGACATGACTTCGCAAGGATTCTCCTTCATTGGCTGTGCCCCAGAGGAACGCAACGACCCAACGGGACTCAAGGGGCGTACGCTCTCGGGCGTTCTCTACGCCGACGATACACTCACAAACAACAAGTGTATGACGTTTTGTGCTGGAAGAGGTTACAAGTACGCTGGGACGGAGTATGCACGCGAGTGTTGGTGTGGGAACTCGTACGCACCTAGTCGGCAGCCGAAGACCACCAAGGTAAGTCTGGCGGGGTGCTCGACCAAGTGCAAAGGAAATACTGCGCAGTATTGTGGGGGCGGGGATTGGCTGAGTCTCTACCAAGCCTGTCCTGCGGGCGGGCCATGCGTGAATGCCGTCTTCACTTAATTTGATGATGATATAGACTAGACCTGGCGGGTGCAGTAGCGGGTGTGTATGTAAATGAACGAAAACATGTAATGGGAATCTGTACCTAATGACAACTTTATTGTGCAGTGTGACTTCTGGTGGAACTCCCTGATTTTACACAGAAACATTTTACTCTTTCCCATGCCACTCATCAATGACCCTTGTGTACGAACCCTGACCGACATACCGCAATGCTCCGCCATGTATGTTATCGTACTGCGAGACCTGACCCAGAGCCAGAGAACCAATTCTCGGGGTCGCGTGAAGCCGCCCGGCCCTGAACTCTGTGTAGCGCTCGCTTAGAATCCCCGCTCTGGTAAACAAACAGCAGGCGAGCCCAGCTCGCACCTTGCCGGATTGACTCAGGAACCTTAGCAGCGAAGTGACAGAGCGGCTCCACATGAGATCAAGCAACTCGATGTCGGAGAGAAACGAAGTACATGAACAAAAGGTAGGCTGGATGAACATTTTTCTAACGGTGCGCACGCTGTTGGCCGATTTCGTAATTGGACAAACGAGATAGCATCGATCAAATGTCAGAAAACTCCGAAACCCTGGCCAATCATCTGAGAACATGCAGAACATAATTCGTCAGATTCTACGAGCAGAGTGCATGCTCAACAAGGTCCACAACTTTGCTCAGCGAATGTACCCGAAAAGTGTCCGAGCCTCCCCGCAAGTCCTAGATATATATACGGCCACCTCAAAGTGATCCTTGACATCTTTTGACGTCCAAAAGCTTAACACAGGAAAGAGTTGATCAGGATATACCCAAGAATCACAACATGAGCACCGCAATCCACGATAAAGACCAATGGAGCGCCAATGCGGCGACGTATGCCCAAGGAAACAAAAGTATTCAGCTCAGCAATGCACCAACAGAGGCACTCTTCACGCAGCTGAATGTTGCGTATCCATTCTCGAATGCTAGTGCTATTCTAGATGTCGGCAGTGGACCGGGAGTTACCATCGGCAAGCTGATTGAAACCTACGGATCTCAGCTCCCTGGAGATGCGCGATTGCAAGTGCCTCAATGAATCCTTCGACATATGCTAATCTGCATTCAGAATTGCATCCGATTTCAGCGCCGGCATGATAGAGCAGGTCCAGAGGATTAAGGATGAAAAGGCAGGCGAGAACCAAATCTGGAGACGAGTGGAGCCAAAGGTACTCGACGCCCATACCCTTGGCGGAATCGAAGACTCGTCGGTCAGCCATATCACGGGGACCATGGTCTACAACTTAGTTGCGAACGGCAGACAGGCTCTCGAGGCTGCCCATCGGGTTATTCAGCCTGGGGGTGTGATTGGAATGACACTTGGCGCGGGAGCTGAATCGATGGACATGGTGAGAGTTTAATTTTCCACTCTCTGTTAGATGGTCTATTAATACTCAAGCAGATGGCAGTAGCCGCCAAAAAGATCCGTGGCGAGAAAGCTCCGGTGTTCCAATTCCCCAAGGATTATGGTACGATCGATGGCATCAAAGCCGAATTTGAGACTGTTGGGTTCAGGGCAGAATATGTCGAGGTCACGGAAAGTTCCATAGATGTGTCGGACCCCAAGCCATTGGTAGATATGTTTGTGCGAGGGAAGAATCCGGGAGCGATGTTCTTCGTAGGTGATTATTCCGAGGCAGAGCTGGATGCGTTCGTAGAAGAGTTCCTGAAAGCAATTGTGGAGAAATATCCTGATGTGCCGAGGAAACTGAAGTGGCGGCTGATTGTTGCGGTTGGCAAGAAGTTGGTCTAAGAGAATCTTGGTCGAGGAAGACCTCGCTTCTGATACATTAGGATATTTACTTCACCACGAAAAGATGCTCAGTCAGACACATACTTATTTTATCGTTGATACTTGGCCCCGCCCCCCGTTGAGCGTGTGTGTATGATATCCAGGCGGCCCCTATTTTCGGGCCTCCCCGTTCAGCTCCTTTGGTGCAACGCCATCTTTCCCACATTGGGATTAACAACTTCGTTAGGCCGCGCCCTAGTGCCCCTCTCCATAATATGACATCTCGCATGAATTTCATAAGATAGCTCCTCCGTGAGTTTTTAGAGTGAATGTATCCTTTGTGATGTTCTGGTCGGGGACTCGGTACTCTCTACTGAGTCCAGGTGCTAGAACGGGCTCAGATGTTGGCACCGGGTCTCGATTTCTCCACGTGGTTCACCAGATTCAACGTCATTGCCTTCGGCGGCGTGTGATAGTCGGTTCATTATTATTTCTTGTCGCCTTGATCTTGATCTGCTGCTCCCCATCTCAACAAGGAAGTAATAACTGAAATTGCATCAGTCGTCACGAATACTCAAGGTCGAAAACAGACACCCAAACTCTTCATACCATCAGAAGCTCTGAGGACACCAAAAGTCAATGGATTTGAGATACCTGATGCGCCGTTGCGTCTCCTCATACCGGCCACAAAATCGAATGCAAACTTGTGCAAAGCAATTCTCTCCTCGACTATTCTCAACTTCACAGCGCCGGTTCTTGTCAATTGGGGCCAAGAGTTTCATCATGATGGCTGGAAGGCCAATGCAACGCACATCGCCAAGATAACCGGTATACTCGAATACCTAGACACGCGCAAAAAAGAGCATGACTACGAGCTTATCCTGGTAGCCGATGGTTTTGATAGCTGGTTCCAGTTCGGGCCTGAGGTCATCAAGAGTCGATACTCGAAGATCACCAAATCCTTACACGCACGCACGAAAGCCATGATCGGGGAGCGTGCTGTCACAGCTGAAGGCATTACTCAAAGTATAGTCTTCTCTGCCCAAAAAGATTGTGGACCACGGATGAGGCTCGACGATATTGGCTGCTATGGATGGACAACTCGAGTCGCCTCTGAGAAAAGACTTGTACGGAGCTGATACCGATGTACTGGACCGGAAGCTGCACCTGCCGCTACATTTCCGCTCTCACTTCCTATGCTCGTGAGTCATGGTTGGGACGGTGTTGGAGATGAGAAAAATGTTCATTCGCGCGACCGAAATGATTGACACGCTGCCACATGGGGGCAGCGATCAGGTCATCTTCAACCAGATCTATGGAGAGCAGAATTACCAACGCGAAGTTATGAGACTGCGTCATCGTAAGTTTTGGGAGCGACTTCGGGACCTGAGAGCCTTGGGTAGACAGCAACCTTCCATTATCGACCCGCATCCCACAAGGAAGCCAATGGAGAAATTGGACGGAGCCCCGCTTGACTTCGGGATTGGGCTGGACTATGGGCTGGAGATCTCGCATTCTTCCGTACTTTCTGAATGGGATGGTCGCTGGCTGACGATGGCTGATGTTGACGATGCTCAAGATCAACAGAAGGATACTGGCCAGAGGATGAAGAAGGTGCCGAATGATGTCCTTGAGGGGCCACCACCCTTCATGGGACTTCCAGATAATGTTGGTAAGAGCCATGGTAAGACGACTTCGAAATGGGAAAAGCTCTCCCTATATTCGCATTTATATACAGGATCTATGCCGGCAATCTACCACATGAATGGACTCAAGAGTATGCGAAAAACCTCCTGGGATAAAATGTGGTATCACAAGGAGAGAAGGACGATGTTGACTGCCGTGACGAGCGATGTGGGGGCTTGGACAGTTTCTGGTGAATGGTTGACCTGGGATACTTTGTGCAGAGGTACGGAGGATGAAGTATTTGGAGACTCGTTGGGTCCTTGGGAGAAGGAAGGGGAGAACAAAGACAAGAAGGTGGGCGATCAGCAGCAAGAGAAGGAGAATCGGAGGAAAGGATAGAGGAGTTACGCAAGTGGATGGGGTGAACCGATTTGAGATTTGAGCATTGGATATTCATCAGCACCTGGAAGGGTTCAAAGCCCACTAAGAACACGAAGGCGCCTTAGACAGAGCCACGCCATGTCGAATAGCTTGATAGGTACACTTAATGATGTGAGTTAAGAAGTTGTAAAGGTGCTGTAAAACAAGCAGCCTGAGATATCCCAAGAACATGGAAAATTACGCACGAGTCATGCCCTTGAGCCTTGAGGCCCAGCCCTGAATTTCGCCAAGAGTAGTCGTGTGACACGCGGCGAGGCAGGCGCGTCATCACTTCACTTCGCCTGCACCTGCAGCAGCAGCAGCAGCCGAGCTCCAGCTCCAAGCTTCAACTCGACCTCACGATAAGCCCTGCCACCTTCCCTTCTTTCCATCAATCCATCCGTCAACATATTATCATCACCATTTAAACAAACGGTCCAAACAGAAATAAATCGCAAATATGATGTTCTTCAAGTCGGCTCTTACCTTCTCCGCCATTCTGGCCGTCGCATCAGCCATGTCCGTGGTAACACTGGACCGCAATCGTAAGTCGCGAAGTGCCATCTCTACTGCCCTCAACTCCATCACTAATGCCTTGCCAGTCCAAGTCATGTCCCCTGATGCAATGCCTGTCTCCAGCATAGCCAGTAAGTTCTCGGCACCTAATTTATATACCCTGGCCCCTTGCTGATATCTCAGCATCCTCTTCATCCTTCTCCGTGTCCGGTTCTGGCTGTGATAAGGAGGACGAAGCCGACTGCAAGGAGTTCTGTGGCCTATCCGAGCAGACTGCAACCTGCACAGCAAACGGAAATAAGGTTACATGTTCTTGCAAAGGGGGAAAGAGCGAATCTAATTGTGAAGAGAGATGCCTTTTGTGTAAGTCAATTGTCTTACCCCACCTTCCCCAGATTCTGTCTTTTACCTTCCATCACGCTAGCGACTCATGTAGACGGCATTGACTGACTTGGGTTCTTTGATAGGCATGCCTGATAAGTCTTCTCTGGAGGAGGCCAGCCGTCTGTTCAAGCTTGGTGGAACAAGAATGGAGTTGTAAGATTTTCTATTTGCATTGGATTGCGATGTGGGGATTGAAACGGGAAGAAGTGGACGTGGAGCTACAAGGACTTTCGTACGAGAATGATATTGTCATATCTAGAATGTGTTGCCATCTATGTACCTTTGATTTACTCCACTCGTAGGGGTATACCAGTACGATATTCAGTCAGTAACGATTCTCAGTAAGTGGTTCGACTTCTTGCCGTGCTGTGTCCATGCACCGGGACAAAGAGACCTTATTGCCTTCTATATCTCGGTTCTGCGTCTATTTCAGATCATATTCCAGGGTTCTTTGACGAAATTCTCAATGCCATTGTTGGAACGACAATCAATGTCCTCTCTTCGATCTCTATTGTGTCTCACCAAATAATGGCATTGGTCTATTCTTTTTCGCAGATCAAAGAAAGTCTTTGTGACAGGGATGTGAAATAGATATGTGGAAGAGAGTAAGCAAGAGTCAATTGTTGGTGGTTTGTACAGCATTGTTTCGTGCTGATGATATATAAGGACTGAATGTAACAACCCAACCCTTCTGACCAGGCTAGAAATCCGAAGACTATTTCCTCATCATCTCGTCACCACTTGTGACACTAGAAATCAGGCCCAGTCAAAATTCCCACACAGCGCCATGTGTTGCTGCCATACTGCCATCTTTCCCGTGTGCGGGCATGAGGTCCCAGAGCATCGTCCATCGGCTTGAAGTGCAGTGCCGTACGCCATATCTCAACACAATACGAAACCCTCGAGTTTTGCAAAGACTGCTTCCTGGTCAGCCCAAAGCCTCGGGTAGGAACCCAGTACTTGAGCAACAGGGGTAAGTATATTGGTCCTCGAAATTGCTGCTACAGGATGAACGAACCAAGCCACAAAGTCACCGCTGACGAGCTCTGGGCTCGTGCCGCAGAGCACATGGCCACGAACTCAATTGATCTCCACATTTTCGTTGATAAACCCCGAGGCATTCTCCCTCGCCCAGCTCGAGATATCCTAGTTGGAATTCATAAGCATCTCGTGGCTGATGTCTGGCCTCGCATCGTCGACTTGGATCGCATGGGTACGATGATTGACCCCTCGACTGCGGAAAGAATGTTGATTCTACAGCTTCAGAAAGCCATAGAAAATGACGATGCGCTGACTCTCCTCGGAGGTGCGACGACGGAGTCTCACTGTATTAGACAGGTTAACGATGCTGCAGCATTCGTAAAGCCTGAAGACATCGAAAAGGGAGACCACTGTCTCTTTTGTACCTTTGATTTCGGAAGCACCACGGGATGGGTTCAAGGAGCCAGCAGTCAAATTGAAGCAGTGTGGTCATGTCTTTGGGGCGACCTGTCTCGCCATCTGGCTCGAGGAGCAGAAGTGCTGCCCTATGTGCAGAGTAGAGTTGAAGCCATTCTATTACCAACCTGGGGATGAACTGAAAGTTCAAGACATCACTCCTGAAGATCTAGCAGAATCAAAGGTGGGAGTAGAAGTCGCTGGGATGCCATCCTGGATGAAGCTCTGCTCAACGACGAAGAGCAGGACGACCATGAGTATCTGTTCTGCGGTCTGTCGGAGAACAAGATGAAGGAACGTTTCAACCTGCGATACGGACCAGTCCAAAGGGGTAAGTGTAACATTGACGAGATGTGGAGAACCACTACAAGGAAACATCCAATTGCTACAGCCGACGGAGGAGTCAAGTAGACGCTTCGTGTGCGAATGCGAACGTGATTTGCTGTGGCTTCCATCAACACAATCCGGTGAAGTCATAGAGATGGTAGGGAGCGTCCGACTTGATCAATGGAACGAGTGAACAGGTACTGGTCGGACAATGTACGATAGAATTGCATTCATTTTTAGGGAGCTCTCCTCCACTCCATACCACCACTGTGAAAGTAAACATAGATTACAGAAAATTGAGAGTGACCCTTGTTGTGCACGCTGCACAATCGTGCTTTCGGAACTTTGCCTGCATGCTATCCAATAATTCCCATAGAAGCTGATCGCTCCTCCTGACATTCACCCTCCTCCACCCATTTCCTGAAGTCGATACTAAAAGCTGAATACTGAAGCTTAATTTCCTCCGCCAGTCCGATCAAACGGGCCAAATGGCCACCCCCAAATAAGAAACCCAGCAGACCAGAGAAGTCTTCCCCATGAACAAAGTTTGTTGCCCTCCCATCATCAACACCTACGAAGCGGAATGAGTGGACACCATGTAGCAATCCGAAGGGAAGTCCTCCTTCCCAACTAAATTCATCTGGACGATTGCTGGCTATTCTAGCTTCGACGGTACTGGCCTTCCCTCCGAGACTAGTGGTGAATATGATACGGTCGCCATCCCCTAGACTAGGCGACGGTTTGTCGGGAGTTTGTATGCTTTTGAAGACGGCAGGCTTGTGTTCGGGTATCCAGGAAAAATCCAGAAACTATACGTCTCAAAATTAGTCGTCCTAAATGGAAAATATGATCTTCTCTTACCTTTTCCCTGACCACCTCAGGAGAAGCAGCAATGCGAATGGTACTCGTGATAGTCGGCATGCTTGTTGAACTTCAACGTTGGAGGTACATCCGACATGTATCGACCAAAACTACGAGCGACTCAATGGAGCCAATTCGATCGACAGATATCCTCGAAATAGCAATATACTTGCCCCTGCAAACCTCAGAGCTGCTGATAAATGCACACACCTAGGTCCCCATAGCGGAAAAATGGAAACATCAGATCCGGGCGGATGCGAGTTATCCGTACAGTACCGAGTCTCTCAACAACCGGGATCCAATAATGGTATCACAGGACTCCCGAAGCTAATGACAAGAATTCCCATTCAATGGAAGTTTAAACGCTTGGCCGGATATTAGCCAGGCATGATCGATATTAAGAATCACAAGTTCGCCACGACAATAGCTCTCTTGGCCAATGTCAACAAATGTCGTGATTTCAAAGCCTTACTAAACCTTGAATCGCATGGTCTGACTGCAAGCTGCTTACCACTGCTTCATCCGCCGCATTCGGACGAAAGCTCCACCGCTATGTATTCTAGAAAAGCTGCATGAAGACTATTCGTGATCTTCGAATATAAGGACAAGCCGAAACAAGGACAGAAGTACTGCAAGATTCAACATTTGTCTGCCAAAGAAATCGCACTAAAGTTGCAGCTAAAGTAACTGCAACGATGCCAGCTAAGCTCGAAGTCGTATTGGTTGGCGCCAGCGGCGCGACTGGCGTCTCCATCATCAATACGCTCCTGAAAGAGCCTGAAATATTCGTCTGTTAATATCTCCGAATCTTTCGACCCCCAGGAGATCCAAGCTGATCACTATACTCTTCAGAGTGTCACAGCCTTCGCTCGCGCCAGCTCTGTCAACAAACCAATCTGGGTTGATCTCGCTAAGCGAGGCATCCGAGTCCTCGCGGTTGATCTCCTTGGGCCAGAAAACGATTTGGTCACTGCTTTGAAAGGGACGCAAGTCGTTATCTCAACGATCTTCCCACTAGGTACTCACCAGGAGCAGATCAATCTCGTCAATGCCTCCCACAAGGCCGGTGTCAGTCGCATTGTACCCGGCTGCTGGGGTCCCGTCGTGCCTCCAGCTGGGGTATTGACGATGCGGGAAGAGAAGGAACAGATCATCAACCACATCAAGAAGATCAAACTGCCTTACACTATCATTGATGTTGGGAACTGGTACCAGACTAATCTCCCTCGAGTCCCGAGCGGAAAGCTTGACTACATGATCACTGAGCAGATGAGATATTTGAGCAGTGAGGTGGATGCAAAGGTTGCCATGTCTGATATCAGGGATATTGGGAAGCAGGTGGCTAAAATCATTGTCGACGAGAGGACGCTGAATAAATACGTTCTGGCCTTTAGCGAAATCTTGACCCAGAGGGAGCTACTGGACGTTGTCAGAAAATGCACTGGCGAGGAGCCATTAGTGAAGGAGGTAAGCAAGACTGATTTCTATATTTTGAGACCCTGATCATTACCAAAAAATGCGGCTGATCAGATGCCTACAGGTCACGAATGCCGAGGTTGAGAATCTTCTTTCCGATGCGAAGGACGTCTCCATGTCTGACCCGACCAACATTGTCAGAGCAGTGCAGCTCGCAGTCCTGGAGTACTTTTATTCTTGGGCTATCAGAGGCGACACTTCCATCGAGAATGCAAAGTATCTTGGCTACCTCGTTACAAAGGAGCTGTATGGGGAAAATCCGAATTTGACGAGCTTCAACGCCTTTGTTGACGAAATCATTCAAGGAAAAGGGGTCATGCTGCAGACTGACTATGTCAATGTGCACAAGCAGTAAGGAGAAAGTCAATATTTAGTACTGTTACTGCCATCTCATTGTCAAAATTGTGGGGACTCTGATAATACTCGCCCAAGTCCTGATGTCTACGCTTATCAGACCTTGATAAGAATAAGGGAGATGGTAAATAAGTTAGACCGAGAAATCCTATTGAACGTCGTCCAATGCATATTCGGGGGCTGTACAATTCCTGTAGCATCCATCCATCCATATGATCAGACTTAGTCGAAATAAAGGCAGGCGGGCCGTGGCCCCTGGGAGTATGTACTTGTCAGCAGCTCTCCATAGCACGGATTTTTTCGCTAAGTTCCAAAGGGTACAACTTATATAGAAATAGTCAGGACCTTGGTCGAGGAGATTATGTACACTTGTCGAGGCTATGCCGAAGTACAAAAGTGGGTAGGTGAACAGTAAAAGGTTATTTGTTTTGACTGGTTGGCATTCTTGAAGGCACCACAATGAACGTGCAAGGATAAGGAAGGTACTTTCATGACGAAACTGCGCTCAGACTTCTTGATTTGCTCGATGAGTATGGAAGAAGGCTCGATGTTTAGGACCGTAGCAGATATCGAAGGAAGCCACACAAAGCAATCCCCAAGAGCTCCCATGTTCCATGGAACAGACGCAAATGCAAGTAGCCACTGGGATAGGAAGAAAGAATCTTCCCGTAATCCAGAGCAAAATCGATTGAAAACGACAAAAACAAGTGCAAATCCTGTTGTCAAAAAAACAAAAGTACCGCAACGGCCATGATCCATCACATCTCCCTCCTCTACGCCATCGGATGCAACCTCATCATACCATAGCCCCTTTCCCTCCACAAACGCCACACCATCACATGTTCCACCCCCCTATTCTCCCCACGAACGACCCGATGATCCCTTCCCGCATCTCCGCAACCACTTACAAGACAAGACAATACACAATACCTATCACAATCCTATGACCAACAAAAGCCATGCAGCTACCTCCACAAAGTACCTTCCCAAATTGATACCGAGTATAGGAAAAGGAAAAAAAAAACCGTACTCACATTCTAACACTCGAGCAGTGAGCACAGTACCTGTATCGATATATCACAATCACAATCCTTTCCCCGCAGCAAGACATTCATGCCAATTCTTAGCTTGCATCCGTGGTAGCGAATCAGCCAACATCGACATCGTAAAGGCTGACCCGAGTCGAGTTTCCCTTGCTTTGCCTTACCTCGCCGCCGTACAATACGATTTAGGCACAAGGCGAAATGGGCAGCCAATTGCAGTTGCAACACCCTTCACACCATGTGGCAATCTGGGTCAGGGAAAGCGAAGCATCCGTACGTCTCCAGCTTCTGGCTAATAAGACGCCTCTTATTGATTCTTTGTGAGGGACGAGAGGGAAGATTAGTCCCAACATGTTTGCGCAAAACGCCTTGCCATACTCGTACTGTGACTGAGTGTGATATGTAATTGGATTGGTGAGATTTGGCTGAGAGTGAATTGGGATTCAAAGTCAAGTCGGGTTTCATGATATGCGTATGGCCGGCTCAGGATTCCGCTTCGGGCTGTTGGCGGGCACCGAGACGGCGGTCAGCAATGGATGGATGTGTCTTGCTTACGTTTACCGGGCGGGCCGATGAGAGGCAAAAGGAAAGGGAAAAGGAAGCAAAGGAAGGCTTCGAGAAGTTCCTGCTGATGGGACGAGACCCACGGGTCAGCAATTGAACCTGGAATGCAGATAGTGTTTTTGTGGGCCGGTGTCGGGGTGGAAACATTTGAGGTGGAGTTTTGAGAGTGGGGTGAGTGCCCTGAGTGGATTCCCAAGTTGTCAATTTCCTTTTGTTTTTGCTGCGTTTGCATTTGCGTTTGCGTCTGCGTTCTGATGTTATGCAGGGTTAGCTCTGCATACATAATGTATACGTCCGTTTTATGGATGATTGGAAGGCATAGAAATGGATCTCTCAATCATTGAATACCTCGTGTAGACGGGCGGTACTTATGCGGGCGTTATGCAAAAGTACATATGCATACATGGATCATGATAGGAAGAAGTGCCCGGACTCCTGAGATTAGAGATTGGAGATTCGCTTTACGACTCGTCTCAACCATGGGAAGAATCTTCTGGTTGAGCGTGGGAGGCGTGGGGCGTACATGAGGGGTGGCTGGACGGTCCGTCAGATGACTCGTAGGTTCTATGAAACCTTGTCTTGAACGTTTTGAAGTTGCATTTCATGATTTCATCAAGCCGAAAGTCAAGCTGATTTAGACTCACGATAATCGATAATCGATCGGACTTAGACATCGCACACACGTGTGATGGAAGGGTTTAAACTTTAGCTTGTTTCGATCATGTACTCTAATTATTTATCTCGCTAAGCTGATTTCTTTCCTTGCGGGCCGCATGCCAATGCTCATGGTGTCCATCTCCACCCTCAACTTTTCCTCCATCCGGGCAAAGGAAACGAGAGTGCAGGGCCGAGCCGAGGCTAAGACCGATGGATTACTCAAGTAATCCCTGTGAAGCTTTTCAACAATCAATTGAAAATTCTCCGTGTGGTGGGCGTGCCTTTTCACACCGTCTCGTTCGAGTCGTGGCGCTGGATGGAGAAGTTTACCCCTGACTATTGATTTTCGGGCGCGCACGCTTTCGGTTGACGGAGGACCGGCAATTGAGAGCTTCGTTCCCGCGTACCTGGATAAATACCAGTGGTACTTTATTATTGTACCTGTACTCAGTACTGCGGGTGATGTATGTGGATGGAATGTGATGTGAAGTGACACGATGCATATGGTGGTATCTCTAGGTACCGAACATAGAGATATCCGTCCACGTGTGAATTCTTGAAGATGCAAGTCGAGTGCGTGGTGGTGGTTGGGATGTTTGGTTAAAGTCACGGTGGAAGTTTGGTGTAACTTCATACGGAACCCGGAAGAGAGGGCACGAGATCAGTTAATGGATGAGCCTAAAACAAAGGCTTCGAAAGCGTGGACGAGAGAGATCTAGATCTCCAGTGTCGACTGATACCAGATCGATTTGGGCATGGCATGGCTGGCTGGTCTGTCTGTCATTGTCGAGAGAGTTTGCGCCTTCTTGACACTAATGCAGGGCAGAAACCTGTATTGCGTGACGGTGAGCCTCGTGGACACTTGAGTGGATGGGTATCAGAAAGATGAGGGTGGAGAGCTTGCTGGAGGGGGATGTGGAGAAGCCATGATAGGATAAACTACGAGGGGTAATCGATTGTCTCCTGTTGGATCGGAGTAAGCGGACGGGTTCCTGACCTGAGACGGTTGAGCTGGTTGAGGGAGGGTGTGAGCGGGAAGAGGAGAAAAGAGAGGCGGAGGTGTTAGAAGGAGGAAGACGAAGAAAAGGAAGTAGGATCGACTGGCTTTGAGACTTTGAGACTTTAGTGTCGAAAGAGGGTTCGTGTTGAAGTTGAAGGAGGGGATGTGAGGAGAGCAGAGGCGAGAGGAAGCCAGAGCCGACAGTGATCCGATCTGATCTGTAATCCGGGCGGACGCCTTCAACGCCTCGCGAGAATAAATAGATGCAATAATCAATGCAAACAAACAAACACACCACAGCGCTTCGATACGATAATAAGAAATGAAGGACCATGGACTGCATCATCTTGCCTTCAGAGTCCTCGCCTATGGAAAATAAATATATTATTGTGCATGAATTACCTGCGGCCACCTGCATCTGCATGCAGCATTAGGAGGACATCCATACATATATTTCTCCTCATCCCCTTTCTCATTCGACTACCGGACCCAGTCTGTCAGGTCAGTGTTGAGATCCACGCCCTGCACCTCTGTTGGACACAGCCTCCGATTCCACGTATCTGAGACTTCGTCCCACGTTCTTCGTCCTATTCTTTGGGACGGATCTCTGGCGGCTTCATCTTGCTTGCTGTGACATCTTCATCCCGCCTCATTTTCTTCGTCTCCAGACTTTCGTTGTCATCGTTGTCTCCAGAGTTCAGTGCACCATACGCCGCACGGATTCCACCCACGCCTCCATCTCTGTTCTGCACAGCACAGCGCAGCACAGTCCGTCGTCGTCGCCACTAACAGAGCGGAGAGATTTCGATAATCAACATAATCAAATATCAAATAGATACTGAGTCAAAAATCCTGATCCGCTAGGCTGCCTTCAGGGTACACCCATCCCATACAGAGATTCAAATACTTACGAGCCGCCAAAATCTATTTACTGTACTGTATCTACTTAGTATCTATCGCCTTTTACGTTTCGGCTCACCCGCCGGCAGCCAGGAGCAAAAAAGAGACGACAGCGGCGACAAGGACCAGGACTAGGACCGTCACTACTGTACTGTACTGTACTGTACTGTACTGTGGGATTAGGACCAGGACCAGGACCAGGGCAGGCACAGGCACCAGGGGATCAAGACCAGGACCGGGGAGTCCGCCGTTTTGGCTTGAAGGCTGCTAATCCCCTCTCGGAAGTTAGTGGGGACGAACTGAACTTACTGGACTCACTGGACTCACTAGCAAGGCACATACCCGCAGACCAAACCATTTGCAGCTTTGCGACAAACGAACCGCGCCGAACTGCTTTCTTCCTCCTCTTCTCCTTCTTTTGATCTCTCCTCACAACGTTCATTCTCTCGCTCGTCTACCGCTCCGAAAAGGACTCCTCGTACGTGAGGTCGAGGATATACTGTTCGCTCTCCGGGCTACTATGTTTTAATCAGTCACTCCTTCGATTCTTGTGCTGTTTCTGTCCGGCTCTGTCTACCCGACTTGAGCAATACCGGCAGATTAGAGAGTTGGGTTTGAGTGCGCGCAAACGGCGGCAACATGATTGTAATGGAGGGGTTGCTGTTGGTTCCGCCAGAGCGCGGGACCATCATCGGGAGGGCTCTATGGAAGGTTTGTTTGCAGAGTTGGGATGTTCTCTTCGGAAATACTCGTCTGACCTTTTTCGCAGACTCGATATGTCGTCCTTGGTACCGGGTCCATGTTGAAGACGCAGAACGATCTCTTACCGCAGACTGATAGTTCTGGACGGGGAGCTGGACGCAAGGGACTGAAGGCTACTTTGTCGAAGCCGAGTCTAGTCGATGTTTCGCAACCAGATCCTGCTGGGAGGAAGTTATATATCACAATCTATAAAGCCAAGGTATGGATGGACATGATGCGCCATGGGAGGACCATGTCTAATTTCTGCAGGGCGATTGGGAATTTATAGCACAGCATCCAGTGACTGCCTTCAAGTCCTGCGAGATACGAGCTCTCCAGCACCGAAAACAGAGTCCGTCGTTACCAACAATGATGTTCGAGATGAAGCCCGATTCAATTACCGAGAAGCAACGAAAACGAAGGTCAAGTAGGACAGGAGGGCTCTCGTCGAAAGATCCATGGGTAAACTTTCTACTATTCCGCACCATACCAGAGGAGAAGTACAGTATATATGATTGGCAGGCTGCTGTCAAGCCACTTTTGACCGCAGTAGAAGACGAGGAGGACAGAGTAATGAGCCCACTAAGTCCAGTCTTTAACGGATTCACAAATCCTTTCGGCAATTCCAGGAGACCTTCGACTTCGGCCAACCGACCAGAACTAGGTATTCGAGCTTCGAGTCAGAATAGCTATCCGCATGCACCTCCTCCACGAGAAAGACCTTCGGCCATGATCTCGCCATCACCGAGTCTTCGTTCAAGACGTTCTGATCTGTCATCCCAAGCAAGTTCTCAGCCTCCGCATATGGGATTCACATCGGCCCACTCTCACGGCTATGCTACGACTCTCCCAACAGATTTACCTTCCCCAGCCTCGACTTCTGGATACGACAATCAGTTCATCGAAGGTTGGACATCAGCACAAGGGCGATCGTCTGCACTTTCTTCGCATACACGAGGGAGCAACAGCATAGCATCGGCTGTTACCCCAGCTGCAGTAATAGCATCAACACCACCAGGACCAAGAGAGACCATCCTGGATCGAGCGTTCCAGATGCGATGTATCCCAGGGAGCGATCGTGTCCCAGACAAGGACGATGAGAAGATCAGTAGTATCGCCCGATTCGAAGCCTTGATGCGAGAAGTAGACGAGAGGAAACAAGCCAAATCGTTAGCCAAGCAGCCTAGTAGGGAGAGACAGGATTGGGGATTGGAAGAAGAATCAGAAGACTCATCAGCTGGCGAACCAGATAATGACGACGATGATATTGACATGTCTGACGAAGAGGTATCGATCCCAACGCCGGCACAACGAGCTCTGGACTACATCTCTGGCCGCCGAACTCCAATATCGACAGGTAACCGACCATTGTCCCCGGCCCCACGGAGCCCTCCAATTCCTTTCTTGAACCCTCAAGCCATGTCTGCATTCCACGGAAACTCAGGATCCAATGGTCTCCGTCCCCGAACAGGAACAACACCATCCAACCCTCGTCCCAAGGGTAGCCGACCAAGCTCTCTAGCATTACCATCACGCTCCATGTCCAGCACAGCAGTGCCAACTCTCCGAGACAGAGATAGCAACAACAGCACTCTCCGCGCAGGAAGCACAGACGCCAAGGACAAGAGGCGAAGCAGCACGTCGGTCAAACGCCTCAGCTTCACGGATTTCGCTAAACGCTTAAGCAGTACATCCAGTCTCCTCCTTGTCCAAACAAACAACAGTTCGACTTCTGGCCGCGATGGCAGTGGTCGCGGCAGTAGCGAGTACGGCGTTGAGGAGTTTGACCGCTCGAATTCGAATAATAAAATGGGTATTAGTATGCGCGGTGGTGATATGGCGGCGCAGAATCGCGATAAGAGGTGTGGGTGGAGAGGGAGTGTTGGCGCTTTTGGTGCGGAGGGAGGATTTCTATGATATATATTTTTGACTGACGCAGCGAGTGGCTTTACTACTGATTGGCAGCATTGATGATACCTGGTACCTGATACCTTAGATGATTGTAATGATGCTTGGATGGCGTTGGGCTTTGCATTGTTACGATACGACATAGTTTGGTTCGATTCGGCACGATATGATATGATAGGGTGGATTTGGGTGCGTGGGTGGAATATCTGTTTGCATTTATTGGCGTTATGATACCAGTCTACTTGCAGCTTTGTTGTTATATACTTTGGACCTGTTATGTGTGTTTAGAAGTCTGGTAGCATACCCACCCACCTGTTGATGGGGGCCGCGATGCATGCATACATTTATCTACCTACTTCCCCCTTATCTCCTCCCATATTTGTCCTTTAAATGCTTGTAAATGATGTCTTCTCCAGATTTAGCATATTGTGGTCATGCGCTTCACATAAACAATATGGTCTGCTCGCTTAGTGGGTTGTAGATGCCGGTGTGTTTGTAAACATGGGTGGGTATTGTCAACAACACTTGCTCTTTTCAATTCGCTAGATATGAGGTCTGAAGTTTGACCAGTCTACGCTAGTGTAGTCTCTGAGAGGAAGAGATCTGGGACCAATGAACCCCTCTAGGAGAATATAGCTTCTTGCGACAGCATACAAGAACAGTATCAGTCCATTACTTGCATACCTGGTCCACATTGGGGCAACACTGTTCAGCTCAAAAATGGTTTCTGCAGTCTTTCCAAACATTACTTTCGCAACTCCTCCGGGATACATTACAAATGTGCCGTTACAAATGAAGTAGAAAACTAGTAAACCAATGAGCATAGGGCTAGCGCTTCTCCACAAGGTAAGTTCGACAGGAGTTGGGAAGGTAAAATTCCATACTACGAGATGTAGACCAAAGTATGCAAGAATAAACACTAATCCGAAACAAACATCAGAGAACCGAAGTCCCTTCGGGGGGTTTGTTTTGCTCTCGCCGAATGCTCTGATAGGACTTGTCTCGAATTCCATGTCGAAATGCAAAAAAGGTTATCGAGTCCTATCCAGAAGAGACTGAGGAGATTTGTCCTGCTTCGAGGCTGCTTGATAAAGTCAAGCGGAGTGCGAGAGTATGGTTTGCTGGCCACATCACCTGCTTTCGTCAATATCTCCGCGATGGTGATCTCGCTTCTGAGGACGATATAAGTCTCTACATCGAGGGGCTTGTGATTCCAGAAGAAGAAGGTGCACGAGGTACAGAAGATGAATGTGAGAGTAGTGAGCTCTAATGTCGATAAATCCAGATGCTGAACCGCACGACCGATGCACCGAGCACAGAACCAACCCATCTGGACTAGAGTTATTGTTCGCGCGAAAGTATCCGCTTTGTTCTTGTCCCAAATTGCTTCTCTGCCACTGTGGGAAATGGCAGATACTTCTTCTGTAGGAGGTATTCAAGTTGTTGCCCATCGACAGGGAATTTAGGGAAGTCTGGTGTTTCTAGCATGAGTTCTCCCATGTTTGCGAAAAATGCGTGCCGGATAGTCCATTCCTTATAGCCCAACTTTTCCATATCTTCAACGCATTGTAGAGCCGAAGCCCATTGTTCAGCGCCGATTGCTGTTATGACTTCTGGAAAGAAGACTGCCAATGTCAACCACTGAAGCTTATTCTTTAAGTATGCCCATCGGCCGCTTGCCGTCCATTCGGGTATGTTCAGGCACAGGACGGACCAGCTGCAAAGGAAAATGGTGATGGCGCAAATCTGCATGATGTCAAGTGTACCTCGACCATTACACTGATGCGCCAACCCATTCGCGAGGCCTCCATCTTCTGTCGTTGTGTTGTGAACGATCGACGAGTTCTGCGCGAGCATTGCTCATTCAGGCTAGAGTATGAAGCGAGTGCCCGTTAGCAGCTACCAGGCCAAGACGATGCCGGAGACTCCAATATAACAGACAGCTCGGGAAAGACAGTAGATCGTGGGCTATTTCCAGTATTCTTACTCTGAAGCAAAGTATCGCAGACAGAATCAGGCTGCTTGTAGAAAGCGCTGCTCAGTTTCCCTAGGGTATAAACTAAGGCTGTAGATATCTTCTCCGTTGGCAGCAACACAAGCCGTCTGTGAGCAAGGTTGGAAATGAGGTAGACAGGAAAGTAAGATCATGAACATAGAGAGAAACAAATACATCTAACATGGTTGCCAGAAGGCTGTTTAATCAATCAGAAGCGTCTCCTATACGACCTGTTATCGTGCCTCGTCGCCCTCGGGACGAACAGCCTACCACTCACCAAGATTTCTGCCACTAGCAGTCATATGTGTATTACATAGCACGTCAAATTCTATATCTAACATCATTTCATGTGTAAATACCTAAGAAATCCGACTACTCCGCAATAACTCGAAGTGCATGCAGTTCAATACCATTGGCCTTGAAGCACCGAGCCTCACGAGTCTAATATTGGGTGACCAGTCACTGAAGAGGATCACCATAAATTCTAGCTTCACAGGCCGCGCGAAACTCGAGCTTGAAAGGATGGGAAATGAAAAGAAAAGAACTTGTGCTGCCGACCAGCCCTTCCCCTAGAAATGGTGCCGCAGCAAGCCGTAGAAGCTTCCTCAATCGATTCTGGAATGAATTCAAAGTTGGGAAAATGTTTTGACTTTTGAGATATTAAGCGAGCAAGTAAGTATACATAAGGTGTGAATATCACGTTCATCCCAGTCAAATTCAATACTACTGTCACAAATTGTGAGGCTACCTCTGTTCTCACATCCGCTGACCTTAAAGCCACGGCGATTACGAGAGACGGGAGCTTATGAGGCTGAGACCTCAGCCCACACTCTCTTTGCCCCCTGTCTGTACCACCTGAAAACAGCATCCCTCGATCTGAAAATTGCAGCATATCACGCACCACTCTATCTCCGCAACATCGCACGACCCATCATGGATACACAACAAGGCCGTTGCTAAGATAGCTGCAGATTTTCGTGGCTTTTACGATCGAAAGGAGCCGTTCCGTATATCTCACGGCTCTACCAACAGCACCCGGCCTATCTTGCTCGGCGAGGTAATGTGGTTAAGATCGGCCATCTTTACCATGTTCTGAACGTCTATACCAATGCCAGAACTGCACTGGTGGAGCCAAACGTACCGATGGATCGCCTGGTCGAAACCACTTAAATACGGTCTCGTCCCGCCAGTTGTTATGGAGTTTCCAGGCATCACTGTTGGCGGTGGTTATGCAGGAACATCTGGCGAAGGCAGCTTATTTAAGCACGGTTTCTTCAATCGGACGATCAACTACGTGCATGTGATCCTGGCGAATGGGGATTTGGTAAAGGCTTCCGAGGAAGAAAGGCCTGACCTATTTAAGGGTGCAGCTGGGGCGGTCGGAAGCTTAGGCATCGTCACGCTTGTGGAATTGCAACTGATAGAAGCAACTAAGTACGTCGAGACGACATATCATCCCATTTCCAGTGTGCCTGAAGCAGCACAAAAGTTAGGGCATCTTGCAACAAGTCCTGATCTGGACTGCTTGGACGGGATTCTCTTTTCACTTCACCGAGGTCTGGTCATCACGGGTCGTATGACGAACGACTCCGACCCAAATTTCCCTGTCCGCAGCTTCAGCAAAGCCAGTGACCCTTGGTTCTACCTTCGCGAGGAAGAGGTAGCATCTCAAGCAAAGGACAGCGGTCCTACTACTGAACTCATTCCTCTTGAAGAGTATCTATTCCGCTACGATAGAGGTGGATGTAAGTATAAGTTCGTTCTTTGTAGTAGCCCGGATATAGAAGGAAGAAATACTCAGGTTTTATTTATGTGTGCACAAGGCTGACTTCCAAAGTTTGGGTTGGCTATTCTGCCTTCAAATACTTCTACACGCCGTTCAACTGGATCACGCGTTGGTAACTTGACGACTATCTACATACTCGAACAATGCACACTGCTCTCCATGCTAGTGGCTTTTCGACTTCATACGTCGTTCAAGATCTTGCTGCTCTCCCATATTCGATCGTCGACTCCTTAATCGAATACACCCAGGCTTATTTCAATATCTTCCCTCTTTGGCTCTGGGGGTTTGGCCCGTCTAACCGGGAATCTTTCATCAAGCTCACCCAGGACCTCGAAGTCAAGCTGCAGGAGTTGGGAGGCATGAAGTGGCTTTATGCGAACACATACTACCCGGAAATAGGCTTTTGGAACATATATGACCGTAAGTTGTATGATGCCCTGCGAGCAAAGTATCACGCGACATCACTGCCGAGTGTCTGGCATAAAGTGCACACAGATGTTGATGCAGAGGCAGAAGCGGTCAAGTCGTCCTGGTGGCTGCGGTTTCTCACACTCTGACCAGTCAGTGGCCTTTGGGGTGTGTATTCGGCGCAAGCAAGTGGTCAGAAGTTGCTGGCACAGAGATCGACGTGGAAGTCAATTGAATCGAAGGACTGTGAGTATATCGATTGATGGCTTGAGCAGTAATGAGAGCAATTGGGGACTGGTGGTAGTCATGGGTACCGATCGTGGGCTCATAGCTGTCTGCGTGAGGTGATTTTGATCTGAGTGGTGCATGTGTATTTGACAGTCTCAACCCCCAGCAAGATCAGGAATCACATCTGCTTCATGAAACCTTGATCATCCGGCTTCTGAAATATCATTGTTTTCCAGGGCACCGTCCAGGTCTCCTGTTTACACCACCTGATACTCGGCACTCGAGAGAGTGGATTCACAGCACCGCAAATGACTTGCCAAAAGCGGTGTGTTTCCCAGAGAAATTTTTCGGTCGACATCAGATGTGGCTTACCTATGTCTGCATGAGTATCAGGTCACTGAAAGCCATTTACAGTTGTCTGGGGCTTAGCTAGCGGAGCATGTGCCTGATGTGCTTAATTAGCAGAACTGGGGAGTAGACCAATGCAATTTAGTGACCATGGCAGCTCTGTATTCTTGAAATGCCAAGATTATATCATGACTCGGATCGTACCCTGTTGTCAACACTGAATGCGAGATGGAAAGCGAGGCCAAGAAGTAGATCAGCTGCCAAAAGCATTCGTCTTACGCTCCATGATTTCTTGGGGATTGTACGACGTGCACTTCAACTCTGACGCCCAGCTAGCACAATGGCTCCGCCAAAAATAATATTGACTTTTATGCGGTTGTTTGATTGCGTCCCCAGTAGGGTCAATTTTGTCTGCTGTGGGTAGGCACAGTGGCTGCCAGGGACGCGAATGCTTACTTTGCTCCCGGAAAGTAATCTCACCTCGTCTATCAGACACGCTTCGCATAAGTATCAAGCAGTTTCCACAAGTCTGATTAAGAATTGTAAGTCTCATAACTTCCGGCCCTCGGATCTTCATCTCATCCATCGAAAAATGCACATCAAACTTCTCCACCTAGGAGGCTTCGTCGCTACAGCTCTGACAATGAAGTACCCTCCTCACTTCAAAGTGGGCCAGGAAGTCACCACTACAAGTGTTCGTGTTCGAGGGAAGGCTGCTTCGATCGAGAGAGAAGTGTCGGTATACCTTGGTATTCCCTACGCGCAATCTCCCGTAGGTGATCTTCGATTTGCGCCACCTCAAAAGTTCACTGGGTCTGGTAGAATCGATGGGACGAAATTGGTAAGTTTAAGATATTCCTTGAATTGAAATACATGTTACATGTCTACAAGGTGCTGAGCGTTGCAGGGTCCATCGTGTCCAATCATTATGGTATTCGGTAGTGGCGCACTGCCAAATATCATAGGTAAGAACTTTACAGTTGTAGGACTTGCTGTTTTGGAGTCACTGTCTCAGCCATGGGATACATTCAGTGAGGACTGTCTTAAGATCAATGTCTGGACAAAGCTACAGACTGGAGGGAAGACCAAGGCAGTGATGGTGTGGATTCACGGCGGCGGATACTCGCTTGGCAATTCATCAGATCCGACTTTTGACGGGCAGCACATTGTTGAAGAGGAAGATGATGTCTTTGTATCGTCCAAGTGAGTTCTTTTCGTGATTCTCTGCAGCATGTCAACATTACTTACCGAAGAGGAAGCTACCGCATGAACATCTTCGGCTTTCTAGGGAATCCTCACTCCCCGGCCAGCCTAGCGCTCATGGACCGACGTCTAGCAGTCGAATGGGTCCGCGACAATATTCACGCATTTGGTGGCGATCCTTCTCGCATAATCCTCTTCGGACAGTCGGCAGGCGGTGGATCTATCGACCTCTACAGTTACGCATACACATCCGACCCCATCATCTCTGGGATGATCCTCCAATCCGGAACAACTTCTCTCGGAGCATACACACAAGAAACAGCAGCAAAAGGCTGGTACAACGTAACATCAACCCTCAACTGCAGCCAAAATACCACCAATTCAATCTCACTAATGGCATGTATGCGCAACAAAACCACCTCAGACATTACCTCCGCAATGCCACAATTTAACGCCGCCACTGGAGCCGCCTACTTCTGGCCCACCATCGACGAAATCCTCGTATTCTCAGATGGCCATTCTCGCTCTACAGCAGGCAAGTTCATCAAAGTCCCAATATTGATCGGTAACACGGATTACGAAGCTGGGTATCTCAAGGCCATGAGCTCAGCATTTGATGCCTATCTCCCCGATGAACACTGGGACGTGTTCAACTTACAAGTATATACCTGTCCGTCTGCAGAAAGAGCGAAAGTGAGTGTATTTGCCGGGCTATCGACTTGGAGATATCGATATTCTGGAGACTTTGAGGAGCTGGCTTTGACGAGGAGCCCGAGGAGTAGGGCGTATCATGCGTCGGAGTTGGTGCCGTTGTTTGGCGCGGTGGACGCATTCGAGGAGATGAAGCCATCGGGAGATTTAATTGAGGTAGGACGGTATTTGAGAGGTGCATGGGCGGCGTTTGCAAAGGATCCGGAGAGAGGGGTAGAGAGATATGGATGGCCGAGGTATCGATCTGGTCGGAGGACTTTGATCGGCTGGATTATAATAACTCAGTCCGGGCAGCAATATTAGATGAAAAGCAGTACGATTTTTGTGAGTAAGTTTAAAGCTCCCTGATATCAGGATGCGGGTCATGTTTGGCACATCCGGTAGCTTTGATGTATGGTGTTGTTGATTTTCTGCAAGCGAGCTCGCTAAATCACAAGGAGGTGAGGTCTCGTTTTGTCAGGAGCTTTGATTTGATATATGTCGCAGCCTTTATGGATCATAGATTGCCACTATCATAAAGTTAAATATACCGTGACCTATTTCCTCCTCTTTACATAGATTATCCATAAGCAGATTCATCTCGAGGTACCCCTCCCCAGAGGACTGATCTCGCTTAGCGCACCACGGCAACTCCACATCATCAACGAGCGGACCCAAGGGAATAGCATCGAAGAACTTTTCGAGGACTTCTCACGAGTGAATTGTCGATCTTTTGTGTGTCAGTAGCTTTGATTTGTTTATTTGTGAATATGCCAAGGGGACTCACAAGTCCTGCGATAAAGTCGGCACGTTCCTCCTTGATGACGAGTGCCTGCTCCATGCCCCTGGTCGAGCCCGCTGCACTCGTAATAATCACCCACCTTGGCTTCTCAATCCTCTCCAGCAGCATCATTACAGCTTGAAATAGCGCCAGTTGTCCCAGTGTATTGATTGTGAAACTTCTTTGTTGTCTACCATCATAAAACGCTCTCGGGTGGCATGATGCTCCATCCTGCGTCATCATTGGTATCGAGAGATCGAGCTGACATACTTGAAAGTGATAATCAGACTACCTCCCTTTGTCCTCAATGTTTGGTTGGAAATGGTCTTCAGGCTCCTGGTCTATAATCAGCAGAGCGAAATTCCGGAAGATAAACATGACGGAATCCTCCTCCCTGTACCCGATCTCCACCGCTTCGACCGTCCATACCAGCTGACGCCAGGGCATTAAGATATTCCACAGTGTGATATGTAGACCTATCAGCCACGGGCAAGGCCATATTCCAGTAGCGTACTTCAGACTTTCCATCCCGCGCACCACTTTCCATGTGCCCCCGAGTACCAAGATCATACCCATAGAGGGCCAAGCACGAGAAAGGTTATTATAATCACAGGGATAAGTGCTACGACTTAAACCCTCTTCGACTTTCGCCACAGCCATGTGCACACTGCCATCACCAAGACACACATGAGCGCCGACGAGATCAGAAAGGTCCTGTACGGCGCGCCACTTCCTGTGATCTGTCGGATGTTTATTCCAAAGAAAGACATGGACTAAAGACAAGGGGAGGAAGATGAATCCGAGAAACTATATCATACCAATGGAATCGGCTTGCTAAATGGACTTCCTTGATTCTTGTAAGGACAAGTTACCGATGTTGACCTGAATGGCGTCTCGAATATGTTGCTCGAGATCTCTCCTTTTCTGCAAGAGTCGCTGTTGTTTCGACATGAAATGATCTAAGTATTTGCTACTCTGCGGGACTAAGATTTAGGACTCTGATCGAGAGGACATGGTGTCGCCGAAGTCAGCGATACGATGGTGTATCACTTGGATTGCTCTACTGTACCTCTTCCTTGCAACCGTTTTACAGCTAGGTCTTTGTCGTGAGTAGCCATTCCAGGGCTCTCTCTGCTGGAGGCAATTGATTGTTTGGCTTTCCATCCTTCGAATGTTCTATTGTAGTTCCATCATCTACTGGAGAAATTGGATCTCCATTACTCTTGTCAAAGGCAGTAGATATTCGACTGGAGACTTGTTTGCAGATTGACTATGCGCCTTACTTGGCCTTCCTATGGTATCCAATAGAGAGGCGAACACATAGGGCGCTGGTAGAGGGCTGTCTGGGTAGAACCCGTCTGGCCATGAGCAAGTGTTGCTATCTTGAGGATACCGAGAATGGTCAGGATGAAGGCCTATTCTCGCGAGGACTGCATGGCTTTTGTTAGATTTCACACCTGGGATTAAATTTGTACCTGCCGCCCCGAAAGCTGTGTCCCATTGTGCCATTCGAAATAAACGCCCAGACTCTTGGTGCTCGTATCGAAGAGTACATCTCGGCATCGAAACTCAACGAAAGAAAAGAGGGCTCGACTTGATCTATTGCAAAGTATTCCCGCTCAAATCTTGAAGCCTCTACATATCGACCGTATGAAAGTGAACAACGGAGTACGTTGACTGTTTGAGACAGTCGTGTACTATTCGATATGATTTGCTCAAAAAACAGAGGCGGAAAGCCATACAGGGTGCCAAATGTATCGATAATCGAGACGTCGCCATACCACTGGCTTTCCAATAAGGTTTGCATTATATTTATAATGAAGATGATTCGTACACTTCTTTTTCCCGGCAATTGCTGCAGAGCATGAAGGAACTTCAAGCCATCTACTGCTATGCAGAAACGTTGAATCGAAATCTTGTTGCTTGCTGAATCGACTATGGCGCAATCTGCTGTAGGTGGCCGTTCAGGCTGTTGAATATCGCTGCTTTTGGCTGGCTCTAGCGATCGCCGCCGTTCTGCTGCGACCTTGTTGTGTAAATTAGCAGCAAGAAGAAGATATCTAGAAATTGTTAGAGGGGCTTCGTCTAAAGAGGAAGAATTACCTATTATCTGTTTCACTGAGCTGCACGATCTTGTCGACGAAAGGATACTTTGCACTAAGACGAGTCGCCGGTCGATCGTGGTGCTTATTCAGGGACTTTATGTTAGGCGGCCCTGCCGCAGGTGCGACATTTTCCAGGTCAATGTTGATCTCCGTGTGAGTTTTTTGAAGGAGCAGGTGCCGAAGACCAAGCAGAAATAAGTGTCCAGCTGGCAGCTAGGCTGTGCATTTCTGTGGCTGCAGGAGCTGAATTGCATGTTGGGCAGAACCATGGAGGTGTGGGAATGCAGCCAGTGAGGAGACAGCAGGACAACCGAACCAAACGAGATATCCACCTAGGGCGTTTCGGAGACGATAGAACAGTAGAACGAAATCATATGATATGTAACAGAGAAGACTACCTGTTTGATAAACCAGACGATACAAAGTTTGGTGCGAACGCATTAAACTTGAGTTCTCTAGCCTGCAAATACGGTGCAGTTGTGTTTTGGGACTTTCAGCCACTGCTGGAATTTCGCGAGAGGGCCCTGGAACACGGCGGCGAAGGTACAAGACCATGGAAGTCGTGCCCCGAAAACAAACACTGGTTTGTGGCATTCCATATACCTTCGTATTTCTATCCTTCTATATTTTCAGCTTAGCAACTTCATGCACACTTGTCTCTCCAGACACGATGTCTTTTACAGTAGCCAGAATTTCCGAAAAGTCTTGAAATGTCGTGTACGGAACATTCTCCTTCTCGCAGTAGGTGACAAGATCTAGTCGACCGTCAGTATCCAATCAACCATAACTGTTGATCTGAACAAACCTTTACCAGCCTTGGCAAAAAGTAAATCAGTTTCCTTCGCAGCAGAAAGATCTGACACTCCATCTCCAGCATAGAACAAGACTGGTCTCTTTCCATCAGGAAGGGCTGCATATGGCCGGATGGCTAACGACTTGTCGTGGCCAAACGAGCTGGTATTGAGCTTAACGTGGGCTCAAGGATAACTTCTGAATGACTTACCTGTCATCGCGGTATATGATTTTCCAACCGCCTTCATCCTCGAGAGTCTTTCCCAGCCGTGACCCAACATCGTTGCTTAGAATTGGCAACGTGCTTGCCTCCTCTTGACCCAAAAGATGACCCAATAAAGCACGGATGATGGGTTCCATACCACCACTCAACACAACAACAGGAATGTTGTTGGCATGAGCGAACGTATAGAATTCCCGGAAGCCCTCATCCAGAGTGATATTTTCTAGCAGGGCAGCAATACACTTCTCCCAAGGAAGCTTTACGCCATCCAATAATTCCTCAAACCCGTCACGGAAAGTACGCCGACCATGCAGTATGTCGTCGAATACCAGCTTTCGATGAGCCGGACCAACTCCGAATTCCTCTATCATGAAATCATTGCTGTCCTGTTGTGTGATGGTGCCGTCAAAGTCGGTGAAGAAGATGAAGCGAGGGTTAGTCTTGAGAATTGGGAGCTGTGAGCCTGCTGATTCTTGGTCGGTGACCATTTTCCAGACTTTGAATAGATCTAGATATAAAACAATTGGGTGATCGTCTCAATTCTTTTGACAATTAGCCTGGGCGTATCTTTGTTCCTGGCAGATCTCCTTCTGTCTTGCTGGATGAAGTCGTGAAAGCGAGGGTGGGGTAAAATGCAATAAGAGGCGATGGCCACTGTTTCGTTGACAATTGGAATGTAATACCGCACCGAATGCACCACTCAATACAGGATACGTGCTGTTATAATATGAATGGGGCCTCAAGCGCCGATTGGATGCAGACCTTGAAAATAAAATCTGCAAAGAAGCTTGAAGGCGACCCAATTTAGCCTGGCCCGTGCAGCTGGCTGGACCCAATTTTCCGAACCTCTTCTCAAGTCGTCCAGCTGTCATCCATCCTTCTTTTATAATTGCACATGGTTAATTGCACTTATATACAGACGACGGTAACATTTACGTCGTAATCTATGGTAGAATCATGTACGAAAGCCTCACATCCTGCTGAATGGCTTTGATCTGGTTGAGAAACATGATAGGACGGCACAAATCTAAAGTCTCGAAATGTGCCAATGATATAACGCAGGCAGTATACCTCGGCGCTCCGTGTTACGCTTTTTCTAGAGTGCCTTGATGAGAATAAGTTTGGCCAAAATATCATTACGAACCCAATGGCCGGATGGGCTGGCCGCCATCTAGAAGACTTGTAGACATCACCCCGCCATGTCTTGTGCCTGCTAGATCTGACACTTTGCAAGCTTGTCATAGATACCAGAGGAAGTTTAGTCTTCATTTCATGTCATGTCTTGGATAGATACAAAACGATCAAATTGTTAAGCACAGGCTCAAAACGATCCCGGAATTTATCTTCCTCGGCATCAAACACATCTCGAATCCAGATACAGTCCTTCACAGACCCAAATGTTTCCGACCAAGACCAGAATCCCATCTCATACGCAATCTCGGCCACTTTTATAATGTACCAGCTCTGATCCGCCTCCTCCTTGCTCTCTACCAAGCCCATGAGTAGCGCCCAGAGCAGGATCTTCTTCGCTGACACACCGAAGTTGGATACGTTCTTCCTAGACACTAAGCTCCTCAACTTGGCACTGAAACATCTCGTCGATACTCCCAGCTGACCACAATATCTTCGTATCTTCGACAAAAACAATAGAAGTCCAAGCCGAGTAGCTTCCTGCAATAGCTTTCCCTCCTCTAGAAATTCCTGCCCCACCAGAGAATGCACGATGGGATCGATCCAATACACGAAAAAGTTGATATCTGCCCAAGGCTCACCAAGCCTAGACTTTCGATTAATGTACTCGATGGCGATGCCTAGATCATGGAATGCGTTGACGAGCAGATGATCTTGTATATAGAGCCCAATGTAGGAAGCCAAGAAGGGGGATATGCCATAGGCTCCAATAGCAGGGGAGTGATTGGTATTGTGAGCTTCTTGGATGAGTGTGTCTGGTGGCGGAAATCGAGCTTTCGAATCTCTCCTGCATGCACCGGCAAGATCCACGCTGGAGAACTCAGTGGCCATTTACGAGTAAACTGGTAAGTCACTTACCCGAACAGTTGACAACGTAAAGTCTCGTTGTGATCGAAGGAATGCCATCCTCCCCTGAGCTGGACAATTCTCTCGAGTCCACTCAGATGCATATCAAGACTCATGAAATTCTCTGTGTACGCCTAATGCCAATCAGACCATTGCGTCAAAATTCCCCCATGGCTGAAAAAACACCTACACTATGGCACACAAAAGTCCCCACACTTCTCACGACATCGTCACCAATGCCCTTCACTGGATCAGCTATCACGCTATTGATATCTCTCAACGCACTCGAATGATGCCTCATCGAGATCACATTCGTCGAGTCTCGGCCTTGGATCGTGTATATATTTATCGCAATGTTTGCGAGGAGCTGGTGGAACATGGCTGAGTCATGGATAGCGGATGGGAGCCATGCTTTTTGAAAAGTTCGGAAGAGTGGATTGGGGTTGGTGTGGACTGCGAGGTGTGTTATTTTGACTGTTTCATGGCTTGGGAGGCGGATGTAAGGAGAAATTTGCGCCGTACCTTCGTCGAGAAGCCATTGTACAGTTTTAGTTATTCTGATCGGGTAATTACCAAATGGATCGACTCTTCCTGCTCCAAGTATTGTCACTGGACTTGTCGCGGGTAAAACCCACCAAAAGTCATCTCTATCAGAGACATCTTCAGAGATGCTGATGGTAGAGGCGGTGGTTGAAGTGTTGCCCTGTTCGGTGTATGCAGAGTGATCTGCGTCAGTAACCTCCTCCGAATTCACTGAACGCGCGGGAAACTCCCTGGATTGGGAGATATGGCCAATGTTGTCTGGTAAAAACAATTCAATCCGATTACGAATCACCGGACGTCTTCCCTTCGGTAGACCCTGCACCACCTGCCGACGGATGGCTTTCTCAGCATCTATCGTTGGCAGTGCTCCTGCAGGACGCAGTTGCAGAGTGATATTGCATGCTAGATTAGGCTTGGGTACTGGCTGTTGATTCTTGGGAGTGATTCGTGGGATGCTTGTTTTGCCTGCTCGAGGTTTCCGATGCGCCGGTACACCAGTACAATTGGAGGGACTCTGCATAGTTGACTATTGTCCTAGTACCTGAAATACCTTGTTTGTGCATTCTTCTCAAGCTTTTAGGTATCTCGTCTCTTCTGTTCAAACTGAACTTGGTGAGTTCATACCTAGATGCGATCTTGAGGACAACTCACGCTGCTTCAGCTCAGAGTTGGCACAGACCAGCTCTTTCATCATTTCCCTTCCTACCTTTATCTAAAGAATGAATGCCTAATGTTTATAAGACCTTAAGCAATGGCTTGTCTTAGATCCTCAACTCTCCTCACAAGCCTCGACAAAAAAGAGCAAACACCCAGCTCGCTTAATAATCCTCCTGCATAAGCCAAGCTTTCCTAACCGTTCATTCTTCAACTCGATACATGCTTATATCGGAGGCGAATCGTATAGCTCGGGCTTCTAATGGCAATCCCGTACGGACGTAGCGGGCTTGCGGCCGTTTGAAAGATGTGGTTTGAAAGTGTTGTGAGATGTGAGATCCTAACGCCGAGATCTGAAGTAGGGAGAAGCTTGGCTCTGCGTCGTGCGATTCTGAAGTCAGTGAAGACCTGCGCGCTATGTTGAAGCTGGAATTGCCTGGATTTAGCTTTCTGCACATCGGGGAAGGTTGGGTGGAGCTCCAGTCAATTGGATACTTTTCCATGTTGACTCGCTTAAGCCAAGGTAGAAGGACTCATTCTGTGCGAATCTTCTAAGTCCAAGAAAGAATGAAAGACAGCAGATCTCTCAACGATTAAAGAGATGAGATGGCTTTGGGATACGTTGACCCAGTTGATAAACGAGTGTTTTTAACAAAGCGATAGCAGAAAAAGAAGTCAGTGGAGTACCATGCACTCAGTGAAGAGACTTAAACAAAGCCAGTACCAGCGAGCATAGACAAACATACTTACCAGATAAATTCTCCAGCCTCTATTTGCTTGACATAACAAACGCATTCCCTATACCTATATCTACAATGTTTCCACAACCTCTAGTCCCCAAGTAAAGATCTAACCCTCTAGCTACTTCATTCATCTAGCACGTGAACCCTCTCACACCCGCCTTCCTCAGCTGATACCCCCACGCGAAGCGAAGCAGACACCACCCTCTGCCTCCGAAAAGCCACATCCCTCACCACAATCCCATTCCTCCTGACCTAATCACACCAAATCTCCATCTATACCCAAAAATCGCATCGCATCCCATGCCAAACGTGTAGGGTTGACTGTGACAGCGTGATGTGATGTAATGTGATGCGCGCACCAGTTCTTCGCCTAGGTTCGGGTTCTGCTGACATCATTTGCTGAAAGGGGTGTGGGTGTAAGCAAGACTTGTTCTGATGTGATGTGATGGAGCGCTTGACGAGTGCACGAATGGGGAGGTGAGAGTCAAGTGTCCTTGGTTCTTATCAAGTCAAATTAAGTCTATTGACTGCTTCGTGAGATGAAATTGAGATAGTGCACCTCATAAGATAGTTGAAAAAATTGCTAGTCAAGTCGGTTCGCAATGCAGTTTGGGGATTGAGATTCTCTGATGCTTTCGAACCGGAAATGGTTTTTGATAAAAGAATTTTGGTTTCTGTTGTGATTGTGGCGATTCGTTGCGAAGTCGAGGTAAGAGTGAAGCGAGGTGTGGTAAGGGGAAGGAAGGCACATGAGAGAGTGAGTGAGACAGATCAGGAAAAAGATCTACGTCAGATGCCGCTGCATTGAGACCAGTTTCTAGTCCTGGGAAGCGAACGCGACTATGGTACAGGATGGTAGGAGAAGGAAAAGATGGTGTGCGGCGTGGTCTGTCAGATGGCTTTGTCTATAACACGGAGGAGGTCGTCGCTTACTTGTTTGTTCTCATGGAGGATTCTTTTGTGATATTCTGAGGAGACAGTGGCTTTGTTGACTTTGGTACATGAATTGAATAGAGGGTCTTCGCTCTTTCTGAATATTATACGGTATCCTCTTGGAAGTACTCATACGCAAGTAAATACACAAAGAGACAACCATGGCCACCTCACCCCAAGAGTCAACATCAACACTACTTCCGCATCATCACCCTCCCCCGCTGAAACCATTACCACTCTCTTCCGAGCCACACAATTCCAACGTCACCCTTTTAAACCCACGATCACAACCATGGCCACACTTCCCCTCCGACTGCACAATCTGCCACTCCCCCTTCAACACCCCCCGTCCGGACGGCACCATCGAATCTCCCTCCCTCCTCCCCTGCTCCCACATCTTCGGATCCATCTGCATACAGCGCTGGCTTGAATCCTCACAGAATCAGAATTGTCCGAATTGTCGCCGCGAGATGCGATATTCTGGGTGTGGCCATGCCGTTATACCTAAGCCCACAGCTAAACCATTTCCAGGAGCTATGGAGCTGGGAGTGGATGAAGTTGTGGATAAGGTTGTAGATATTGGTGGGGAGGGTGGAAGTGCGTTGAGTTTGAGGGCTATGAAGGCGGAGGATATGCCTTGTCTATGTCCGCTTTGTAGGGAGAGCAGGGAGATGGTGGAGGTTGTTAGGAGGGTGGAGAGAAGGCTGGCAGCTGAGGAAAAGGCGTTGGAAGGGTTGAGGGTCCTGCCAGGGTTGTTTGGGGGATTGTATAAGGGAAGTGGAAGTGGGATTGCGAGTGCGGAGAGAAAAGAGGAGGCGAGGGAAAGGTGGAAGAATGAGATGGAGATTTTGAGGCAGGGGCTGAGGGAAAGAATGGAGGGGAGGGAGGAGTGGTGAGGTGGATTTCCGCTCGGACGCTACAGTAGAGGCGGTTTGAGTCGTTTGTTGGACTGACTATCCACTGGATTGAAATGCAGAACTGGCGCCTGGGTGTTGGAGCTGGAATCATACTCTTGAATATGGCGTTTGGAGGATACTTGGATGCTCAGGAACTGTAGAAAAGATGGAACTGGAAACTGGTATTTTCGCTAGGGTATTCTGAATCGCTTGGTCTAGTGGTGGCCGCTTGTTTGGTTTGATGTTATGACTCTTTCTGGTTTTGGGCGTATTCGTTTGGAAGGGCAATGGACGGTCGAAGAAACATGTCCCCATCTCATCCCGACACCATCATGGCGTGACTTGGGGCAGCTCTACGGCCTTGTTCATTTCATCTTGACGACGTCCTGCCCTGCCTCTCTTCATCCTCCTCATCACTGTCGTCTTTGAATCCTTCTTCCAAGTCCCGACTCAGCCGTCTGCCATCATCGTCTCTCCCTCTCCGGGCATCCAGGGACAAAGCTTCTCTCCGATTGTCGTCCACTTCATATAACTCTTCTCCTTCCTCCTCATCAAAATCACTGCCAGACCCATCCTGTGCACTGACTGTATATTGGTCCCTGTTAAACTGTGACCTCCATGCTGACGGCAATACCCATCTCGCGATCGCGTCTAGTATCCTCTGCCGTATCGAGGAGGTCTGTGTAGATATTGTGTCTAATGGGAGATACTGGCTGTACCTCCCTCTATATCGTTTCCATATTGGAACCACTACATAGGATACCACCAGGTATAGAATTAAAGAAATAATGGCCGGAATAACCAGAGTCTGAGGATGATTAGATGTGCTAGACTAAGTGTGCAGATAGCCTTACCTTTAAGACTGACAAGAACCCCATATTCACTGTATCCTCGTCGTCGTCCGCTAGCATGGAAGTTGGGGCTGGATGGGGTATATAGACGTCGTCTCCAGCTCTTTTGGAAATGCCCAAGGCTCGTGGCTGCCACGCGGCGTTCATCCAGGTCAGATCAGGCCGGGCTGGGTAGGATTGGCGCAATGATGTCTCTGGCGGTTGATGGTGTTGGATTATCGCAGATTAGGATCACTGAAAGAAGCGCAGCGTAGCAACAATCAGGAGCGCTAGAAATGCCCGAAAGGATATATCTTCGATTTCTTAACTGGGAGTCGGCGTCGTGGAGGCGGGCAGATGAGCGTACTGTACAGTAGTTGCGCGCGGTTGGTTGGGCTGAATGCTTCTTGTTGGTTGTGGTTGGTTGGTTGGTTGGTTGGTTGGCTGGTTGGTTGGCTGGTTGGCTGGTTGGTGGTTCTGTGGTCGGCGACGGAGACTTGTCTCCCCATTCGAGTCCCTTGATCAGGCCCTGCATGCTATTTCTGGTCTGGGCACCCACCACCAGTCCAGCAGTTCAGTTCAGTTCAGTTCGCGTCGAATTCGCTTCAGGGGTTCTCGGAGCTGCAGTTGGCGGGTGCGGGTGCTTGCTGGGCTAGTCCGCTCGGGGCTTTGGGTGGGAGGACGGTCAGTGAGGCTACAAGTTTAGGGGAATGGAAGGACAGCCTCGAATGGAAAGGGGGGTTTTGATTGACGAACAGCAACAACACGTCTACAGTACAGTACAGTCAACTTCACGACTCTTTCATCAAAACACTCGCTTTTCTGCCTGTCTGCACCTACCTATCTTTCTGTCTTGTCTTTCAAGAAACATTCTTTGCCCCTCTGCCCTCTCACCAGTCACGACTTCTGTCACATTCCGCTGCGTTTCTTGTGTGCACGGTCTCAGTCCGTGTTTGATGCCACTGCAGCCCTGGGGATTTGTTTCAGCCCCCCTTTACCGAATTAAACATCGTCCACCGTCAGGGAAGGGGACTTGCAGTTGTCCATAGTAGGACCGTTATTTATCTTACATCCAAGTCGTTGCTTTCGCAGCAGACGACTAGACGGATCGGTACGTACATTGTGACAACTCGAATAGCGGCTGTTGTTGAAGCATCAAATCTTGGGTAAGAACGTCCTCTTATCAAGAAAGAGCCACCACCCCCCTTCACCTTCCCACCTTTGATTCTCTGCACGTCGCAGACTTCAAGAACCTCATGCTAACCGATCTTTCCATGCAGCACCTCCCTGACGACGCCGGCTGTCCTATCACCGCCTCTCGAAAAGACCCGACGACCCTCCCGCTCAACGTTGAGGAGGCATAATGCAAAGCACCAGGACGTGAGACATTGGACAACTCTACATCACTCAGGCGCATCACAGCTGGACGATCAAGGGAAGGCAAGGCAAGGCAAGGCCAGGCCGGCAAGGACTAGGGCCCCATAAGTTTTTGCATAGCAGGCAAGCAACTGATCGAAACATACCATCGAACGGTTCCCTCCCACCAACATGTCAGCCGCCGACAGCAAATCCCGTCAGTCCTCTGGCGGTAAATCGTTCTTCTCCAGAAGCAGCAAGAAGGACAGGAGAAATGCGAGCGACGAGGGCAAATTGGGCGCAGATCTGGACAAGACAAGCACTACAGGATCCCGATCATCACGACACGCGAGAGGCTCCTCTATTGCATCTATAGAACGGCCCAATTCGCCTGGCGCGGACTTGGGAGGTCTGAATATGATGGCAGGAGTCATAACATCCATTCCCTACGACAGCGTAATGGCAGATGGAAAGTCGCCTATACCGGTGGAATACTTACCTAGACCCGATCAGATGCCAGTTCGAAGGGAACCTCTGCCACATCATCTCAACAAACCGGGGACCGATTATCATCAATACCCGTCCTTTGATCCTGCAACCCTTCCAAATGGCAGTTCGCATCCATCAGGGCCGCGCCCACCGCCAGGTGTAGGAAATGTTACTATGGCTTCTACAGGGGATCGGAGGACGCAATTACAACAGTGGGGACCAGGAAGGGCAAGTAATGCGAGCACTCTGAACGGGCATAATTCACGTTACGATTCATATTCTACAGCCCAAACCTCTGCCTATGGGAGAAATTCATTCGACCATTCAAGCGCCGACTCTAGCACTGACCGCTCCAGCGTATTCTCTTCCGGGAGCTCCTCCAGAACAGCTATGCCAGCTTCACAGTCTACTAGCTCCTTTAATAGCAACTTGTCGCCCTCCCACGCATCAAGTCGCGAAACTCACCGCCTCACCAAGTTTCCTGCGCATTACATGTCCGGATCTCCGTCCGGTTCGTTTGGCGGGGAGGGCTTCAACCTCAGCAAGCCGACGGATGACAGGGTGATAGAGGAGCTATTTCTGGCGTTGATGCAAAAGCGAGGATGGCACAATCTGCCCGATCAAGCAAGGCGACAAATGATGGCATATCCTGCGGCAAAGAAATGGACGTTGGTACACCAGGATCGGCTGACTGAATGGCAAGGAGAACAGAAGAGGCGGACGAATGTCAGGAACACGGGGCAATATGGAAGGGAAATGGAAATGCTCGCAAACGCGGAGGAGGAAGGCACGCCAGAGTGGTTCGTACGGAAAGTTATGGACAACAGCATATCCGCGAAACAGTTACAAAGCTTGGCTGTTAGCTTGCGTACCCAGCCAATTGGATGGGTCAAAACCTTCGTGGAGTGCCAAGGTCAGGTAGCTCTCACGAACGTACTGGGAAAAATCAACAGACGACAAGCACAAGGACCTGCGCCAGCAGATGGCTCAACAAGCGACAGGGATCTGGATCGCGAATATGATATCGTCAAGTGCTTAAAGGCTCTTATGAACAACAAGTTCGGAGCCGACGATGCATTGGCTCACCAGCAAGTCATTGTGGCATTGGCAACGTCGCTTATTTCGCCCCGATTAACAACAAGAAAGCTGGTCAGCGAAGTGTTGACTTTCTTATGTCACTGGGCTGATGGCCAAGGCCATCTCAAAGTCATCCAGGCTATGGATTATGTCAAGAATCAGCAAGGAGAAAATGGCCGATTCGATGCATGGATGCGGGTGGTGGAAGTGACGGTTGATGGACGAGGAAAGATGGGCAGTCTGGTAGGAGCCAGTGAAGAAGTACGAAGTGGTGGTATCGGGATGGAGAACCTCTTGATGGAATACGCAGTGGCAACACTATTTCTCATCAACATGGTTGTGGATGCGCCTGAGAGGGATTTGCAGCTTCGGGTTCATATCCGGGCACAATTTACAGCATGCGGCATTAAGCGAATCTTGACCAAGATGGAGGGCTTCCAGTACGATGTGATAGACAAGCAGATTGAGCGGTTCCGGACAAACGAGGCCATCGATTATGAGGATCTCTTGGAACGTGAAAATAGCAGCATCAAAGACAGCATCGAGGGCGAAGTTAAAGATCTGAGCGATCCAACTCAAATCGTTGATGCTATTATGCAGAAGGTTCAAGGGAGCAGGACTCAGGATTACTTCGTGTCTGCTCTGCAACATTTGCTACTCATCCGGGATAATGACGGAGAGGAGCGGTTACGGATGTTCCAATTGGTGGACTCTATGCTCAGTTATGTCGCTATGGACAGGAGGTTACCTGACATGGACCTGAAGCAGAGTCTCAATTTCACTGTTCAAAGTCTGCTTGACAAGCTTCACACAGACTCGGAGGCTCGACAAGCTCTAGATGAGGCCCTGGAATCGCGCCAAATAGCCGATTCGGCAATGGCCGAGCGGGATGAAATGAAATCCCAAATCGAGCTTGGAGCTGACGGAATGGTCGCGAAATTACAGAAGCAGCTTGAAGAGCAAGCTCAGGTTATCGAGATCCAGAGACGGCAAGCAGATGCGCTGAAGAGCGATTTGGAGAGTGTTCAGGCACTTCGTGCTAAGGAAGCCCAGAGGAATGAGCTCGAAACGAGAGAATTGTATCTCATGCTGCGTGATGCACAAGACATTGCCGCATCGAATGCCGCCAAGGGTACGGCTGGTGGAGCTGGACTGGGAGAGAGTGACCCTGCCCAAATGAAAGGCATACTTGATCGCGAAAAGCTCATGGACAGACTCGAGATGCAAATCGAGCGTCAAAAGACTCAGTATAAACTCGAGGGTCGTGTCTGGGGTGACGCTGCGGGTCCATCCGATCGCCTACGTGCACTTCGCGAGGAGATGGATGGTGACAGCCGAGCGGGTGGTGGTGCAACTCCACCCAGGGACTTCACCAACAGCATGCTCGGAAGCGTGTCTCGCCAAACAAAAATACCTCGGAAGCCTGTCAATTCTCAAGAAATTGTGTTTGAGGATGATGATGACGACGAAGAGGGTATTGTCTTTGAGAAACCTCGTGTGGTGGAAATGAGACGACCCAAGCAAGCGCCTGGCTACCTGGCTGAGATGAACTCAAAGGTCAAGCGATACGATGCCAGTGATGATGAGGACGGTGATGGAGTTACCACAGGACCTTCACATCCTAGTCTCGAATCTGACTCGCCCAGAACACCCAGTGATGAGACGTTACCGAAAGCCGAAGGGTTCAATGGGCCTCCACCTCCACCTCCGCCGCCGCCTCCGATGCCAGGGCAAACTCCTGGTTTCGCTGGACCACCTCCCCCTCCACCACCTCCTCCACCACCTCCAGGAGCTCTTGGTGGACCACCGCCCCCCCCACCACCACCTCCTCCAATGCCTAATGGAATGATGCCGCCACCACCTCCGCCGATGCCCGGAAAGAAATCTGGTGGCTTCTTAAATCAGCCCTCTTACAACGCTGCGCCCACGCTTGGTATGCCTGTTGCTAGACCGAAGAAGAAGCTAAAGGCACTTCATTGGGAGAAGGTCGATACTCCTATGACAACTCATTGGGCAGCGCATGCACCTACTGCGGCCGAAAAGGAAGAGAAATATGCCGAGCTTTCAAGAAAGGGTGTTTTGGACGAGGTTGAAAAGCTTTTCTTGGCAAAGGAGATCAAACAGATCGGCAAAGGCTCTGGCAAGAAGACGGACAAGAAGCAGATCATTTCTAGTGATCTGATGAGGACGTTCCGTAAGTATTGGAATCCATGGCTTCGAGTACAATGCTAATAATTTGCAGAAATTTCTCTCGCCAAGTTTTCGAACTACTCTGTGGAGAAGATCGTTCAAATGGTTATTCATTGTGACAAAGAAGTCCTGGATAACGCTGTCGTCATGGATTTCTTGCAGAAAGAAGACATGTGCAATGTGCCTGAGAATACCGCCAAGTTGATGGCACCCTACAGTAAAGACTGGACCGGACCCGATGCCAACAAAGACAGCCGTGAAATGGATCCAACGGAGCTTACCCGAGAAGATCAGATCTACCTTCAAACAGCTTATGAGCTTCACCATTACTGGAAGTCAAGGATGCGTGCTCTGGCTCTGACTCGAACCTTCGAGGCGGAATACGACGAAGTCTCAGACAAGTTGAAACAAGTTGTGGCTGTATCGGAATCGCTGCGAGATTCGGTATCTTTGATGAACGTCCTTGGACTCATTCTCGATATTGGGAATTACATGAACGACTCAAACAAGCAAGCCAGCGGCTTCAAGCTGAGCTCTCTCGCACGACTCGGTATGGTGAAGGATGATAAGAACGAGTCCACTTTCGCCGATCTGGTGGAGCGTATCGTCCGAACGCAATATCCAGAGTGGGAAGGCTTCACAGACGACATTGGAGGAGTCGTCATATCGCAGAAGTTGAATGTCGAGCAACTTCAACTTGACGCAAAGCGTTACATTGACAACATCAAGAATGTCCAAATGTCACTGGACTCTGGTAACTTGAGTGACCCGAAGAAGTTCCATCCTCAAGATCGCGTTAGCCAAATCGTACAACGGTCCATGAAGGATGCAAGAAGGAAGGCCGAGCAGATGCAACTCTACCTTGAGGATATGATCCGAACCTACGACGACATCATGGTCTTTTATGGTGAAGACCCTGCTGATGAAAATGCACGACGCGACTTCTTCTCCAAACTTGCCATATTCGTCACAGAGTGGAAGAAGTCAAGAGAGAAGAACATTGTTCTTGAAGCCACCCGCAAAAGGAATGAAGCATCAATGAAGCGCAAGCATGCTCAACTCAAGGTCACTGGATCATCAGATGGAAGCGCACCGCCATCGCCTGTCTCCACTGGTGCCATGGACTCTTTACTGGAGAAGTTGCGTGCTGCAGCTCCACAAGCACGGGACCAAAGGGATCGGAGAAGGAGGGCTCGCCTGCAAAACAGGTATCAAGTGCGTGTCGCGTCCGGACAGAAAATTCCCGATCCAGACGAGATTCCAGAGGTGGAGGATGCTTTGAAAAGTCCCGAGTCTATCAGTACCGAAGGGCTCGTAAGTCCCGAGTTGATTGCTCCGAAAGAAGGCTCCGAAGATGATATTGCTGAGCGTGCCGCTCTGCTACTGCAAGGAATGAGGGGCACGGATGGTGCCAATGATGCTGAGGAGACCGAGCGAAGAGATAGCATGAGACGAGCACGCCGGCGTGACAACGCCGAGGAAGAACGAAAAGCTCGACGAAGACGCCGAGAGAAGGCCTCCAGCGTCTCTGAACCTCTGGATGGCGATACAGTCCTGGAAGAGGAGCCAGACACGCCACAAACGGCAGAAGCACCCGCTTCTGAAGATGGCGATAAAGAGAAGGTGCCCACGCCCACCACGGTGGTGAGCCCACCCAGCCCCGACGGCTCGAAAACCAAACCTATAGAATTGGAAGAATGAGTGAGTGAAGAATGATGCGGCACGAGATTTGACAGGTATGGCTTTTTAATGTCTAGTTTTGTTTCTCTCTCGAACAAGAGAGAGAATAGGAGTGGAGTGGAGACGGGGATGTCTCTTTCTCTCGTTTGATGCAGTTCCCTTTCTCCTTCTGAATGAGCTTGCTTAAGCGTGTATGGTACGCAATGCTCGAATTTTGTATCTAGGTTCGGCTTGAGGTTGTTCTATAGGGTTTTTGGGCTCGGCTTGACTTGGCTGGGGAAGGAGATGAGAGATGGAAAGCTCGAGGAGCGAAGCGATTGGGACTTGTAGTATATGGTGTGGTGTGGCCTCGATCGCTTGAGAGCAGGGAGATGTACCAGAAGAGGAGAGTTGTACGATGAAGAGGCGAGAAGTCACAAGTCTTGGGTTGAACTGAGATAGCATGGGAAGGAAATACCAAGCTGGAGGAGTGTACTTCATACCATGCCGTGCCTTATTGTTGCTTTTTTCTCTCTCTGCATAGCGTGCGGCGAGGGCTTTGGTTGTTTGATACTTTGTAAGTGGAGGAAGGGAAAGGGCGCATACCTTGAGTGCAATGGAATGAGATGTCGTTGGAACATGTTTATATTTTCTTTTGGCATTGTGATATGATGTGACGTGTGATGAATCTTATGGGAAGTCTCCCTCTCATTCACCTGAATCCCTTGGGCATTTCGTAGTGAGTGCAACTCGATGTTGATATTGACTTCTAAGCGAGTATTGCTTATCCCTGCGAGAATCTGAGCTCAATCTTCGTTCTCACCTCCATACTTGACACGCGCGCCATTGATCTGTGTGAGGACACTTACTATTCATCTCTATCCCGTGTTTGATTTCTCTCCAAAGAAGTGCTAAGCAAAGAGGGCATTCACCCGGAAAAAGAGCGCGAGGAAGTAGCTAGGGTGGACTGGCTGCGAGGAGGTGGAAAGCGAGTCTCATTTTCCTCGAGATGCTTCTTTCTTGGAAGAACAACAGAGCAACGAAGCACCCACACAACGGGGTCGAAATATTTTGCAACGTGCCATACGCAACTCAACCTCAGGGGCATACTTGCTACCCAAGGAGGAGAGTCAAGAGATTTCGGTGAGTCATTGAGGTATTTCGATTCTTTCTGGTGGGGAATGTGAGAGGCTAGATGTTTTTACCCAGTGATGGTGTTGGCTGTCTGCGTCTTGGGAGATTTGAGCAGGTGTTGTTCTCTGGCTGACTATTCCATAGAAGAGAGCCCTCGGCTCATCAAGAACGTATCGATAATCACAATGGCGATCTTGACTGAACACCGGGACAAGTACGAGGTCCGAATCAAGAGATACCCAGATGGCACGTACTTCGATGAATATGAGGCTACCAAGCCTCGAGGGGTCAATAAAGATCGCATCGTCAATCGGCGCAACCGATACATCGTGGGAGAAGAGGGAACGACTTATACTATCGAAGTGACGTTACACGAGGGCTTCGATTTTGGAACTTACTCAGACGCCCACGTGCAATTATTTGTGCCTGAAGCTGATGGGTGCGTTTGCTATATGAACATCAAAAAGCCAAATTCTCAGAGAGAATCGTCACCAGACTTGACGTCATCGGAAGAAGACAACTCAAATAATAGCAAGTACATAATCGCCAAAGACATTGTTGAGGAACTACAGTTTGCAGATGTCAAGGTGGATGGGCGTACGATTTTGAAGTCAAGGTTTACCTTCCGGGGCCTTGCCACAGGTTGGTCCGTCTAAACTCCATAAAGCGCAACTGTATTGATTTCAGCTATAGACGAGAAGCTGGAGAAAGAAACAGATGTTGCTGGCATTGAGCCAGAGAGTCTGGGTCATTTCTATGTCAGAGTCTGTAAAGTCAAATGGACGAGGACAAAGCTCTCGGATAACGAGTACATGGAAGCCAAGAGAGCAGCGCGTGATAAACGATCACGCTTACAAGATGCGTTGTCGGCAAAGTCGGAAAGTAAGACTGTCTGGGATGCTACAAAGGTGGACGAAGATAGCTTCGAGAAGGATGGGATTGCTTTTGGCCTCGGGTATGTTTAATCTAGGTGCTTTCGTTCCGACATCGTGCAGCGCTTACCATTTACCGTAGCTTCACTGGTGGGAGACCGCAACCCAGCAGGCCAGACTTTATGCGAGAGCCTATTTCCCGCTACAAAAGCGTGGTCGAGCAGCATCTTGACAAGGATTTCTACTTCTATTACCGAACTGCTGGTAACTATACCAAGACGGGCACCGAAAATGTAAGTCTGCTAACTAGTTACAGAGTTCCTCGAGTTCAAGAATATCCTGAAGTGCCCAGTGCCTCTGTACTGCTTTGCGTGGAAGCAACTAACAGATTGGGAGCGCAAATCAGCTCTGTCTGAGCTCCAGAAAGTCAACAAGGAATATGTCCATCAGGCGCGTGAAGCTGAACATGGCGAGATCCATGCGCGGCCAAGTAACAATGGCCATAGGGAAGATGACCTTCCCGAGTGGCGAAGCTGGGCCCGGATGTATGCTAGAGAGAGACAAGCAGCATTTGAAACTCTGAAGGTTGGTCCCCGCCACTTCATTGTCCTTTAAAGATCTAATGCTGCGCCCAGAAAGCCAACAAGGTGTACGAAAGAGGAGAAGTCCCCGGTGAGCCAGACGAAATCAACGACAAGGCCAATCCCGTCATCATTGATGATGAGTCTGAACCGGAAGATCAGAAGCCGGCCGTCAAGCGGGAGCGCTCCCCGGTAAATATCATGGATGCTACTTCCGATGAGGAACATAAGTCTAAGTTGAAGATTAAGAAAGTCAAAGTTAAGAACGAGCCCATAGACGTTGACGCTCGAGCTGCCAAGAAGTCCAGGCTTGCACAGGATTCCGGACAACAAGGTTCACCTGGCGTCGATGACTCCGATGATGAATTGGAGAGAAAGATGGAGAAAGCGAGAAAACTGGCTGAGGATATCGAAATTGAGGAGCGCTTGGCAAATATGAAGCGCGAGCAGAGAGCTCTGGAGGCGGAGATTGAGGCGGCTAAGAAGAAGAAGAGCAGCAGGAAGTAGGGGAGAACAATTCACAAATCGCTGGTGGATATTTCATGGGAGCTCATGGGTGGTTGTACTATTTCTTTAAGGGAGTTACGGGAGCGTTGCTGGGTGTTTACGTCTCGTTTGAACGGGACGAGACTCGAACAGCTCTGTGCTCTTCCCCGACTCTGGGAAGCATTCAAAATGACTTCCACGTTGCTACGGGTCCATAATACATCAAAAATTCATAGAGAAATAGCATAGAACGAATCACACTGGAATGGAAGACTTTGAAGTAGCGGGAATGTCCTCTCCACGTGATGTTCTCCACTTGTGTTGACCTTCGCTTCCATCCTCCACCCCGAAAACAAACAAATCTTGAAAGATTTCGCGAGGCCGCACCATAGTTCCATACCTTCACAAGACGTCAGTCATCACCTGTGACGCATTGCTGAGTGCTACCCGTAAGGTGAGTCGTCCCTTCTTTGTTCCGCGAAGCTAAGCGCTTGCTTACCTTCTACCTGTCTGTGGGCCTTCACTTCCTGGCTTGAATCAGAGGCGAACAGAGGAAAGGTAAATACGATCTCGCTGACATCACTTTCTCCGGGCACGAAGACCTCCTCTTGACTTTTGGCACATTGCTGAATCCGAAACCACCATCTTACAACATCGTCGCCACAAGCCCAGCTCATCAACAGCATGGCAGTTCTCTGGGAAGGACCCAATCAATATACAGTTCGTATTCTGAGACGACCACAAAATAAAATTTTCGCCGAATACGTCAAGATCGGAGAGCGGGAGAAGCTCGATGCTAGGGAGTGCGATCGCTACATTGTGGGTAAGCCTGGTCAAGCATGTGAAGGTCACGATAGCGACAGGCTTCGAATGGGGAGACTACGAAACACTTCAAGCTCCATTGTACTTCCTAAGTCAGCAACCAGCTATCCCAGTTGCCGCGATTACATTCGGTAAATCTGAGAATGGAAAGAGCATATCCCATGATGGGCTCACGCACATCTTGGATCGTATCAACGTGGATTGCTACAGGGACAGTATCTTGAATGCTCCATTCACGATCAAATCACTGCAAATAGGCAAGTATACAGATTGAGACAAGGTACATCGCTAATCATTTCACAGATGAGGGCCTTTCGGATGAAGCAGACATACTTGGCGTCGATCCCCGTACGATAGGCTCGTTCACTATCCAAATATGGCGAGTTAGAACCTCAGCAGATACCAGACTTTGCAAGAAGGGCTTTCTAGAGGACGGGATAAAATCTTTTAACACAGCCAAAATTGATCCCAAAAACTTCAAGAAGCATGGCATCGCCTACTCTACCGGGTAAGTAGTGGCACACGGCATTTCTGTTTGCCAATACTCAGACAATACAGGTCAGATGGCCCGCGAGTGAAAACACCAACCGTCCGCATTGTTCTCCCCGCATCGTACGACGCAAGTCCAGTGATGACATTTCGATTCCAATACCATGCCAAAATTTGGTATAATCCTAGCTGAGAGACATTATACGGAGCATTGACTTGACGTAGAATACCTTTCGCAGCTTAGCATTGTTCCGTACCCTCCACCTCTTTACCATTACGGATGGCACTTGCTCAACGGCGCAGAGCGGAGAGCTGCCTTCGACGATGTCCAAAGAATCAACAAGAGCGAATTCAGAGCGCGTTCAGGCTTGTCGCCAGCAGATGAATATGATCGTAGGGAATGGCGCTCTTGGTGTGCGCTGGCTGTTGGCCAGAGAAAGTACACATACGAGAAATTGCAGGTCGTGAAAGCACGACTAAGTCAGGGGAACTATTGCTGACGCTTATTGCAGAAAGAATACAAGAGTATGAGAGGGGAGAAGTCCAGACCCAGATGTCAATGGTTCCATCACACAGGTTCATCATCATAGATGATGATCGCCCCGAGATTGGACACACCATCTCCTCGAAGGCCCGCAACGTAAAGGTCATGCTTCCAACAGCAGTGGCCCAAGATAACACTGTAAAGGTGAAGCAAGAGCCGGTTGACAGCGATACAGAGGATGTGGATGATCATTCAAGAAAGCCACATCGTCACGTTGCGATCACGCAAGAGCGGATCGACGTTGATGAGCTTGAGGACCAGTAGCCCATTTTGTTACCAGCACCAACTATAAAGCATGAGCTACCAAAGAAGAAGCCACGATGAGTAAAGCGCGTCAAGGTGGAGGACGAGTATGACATGGTGGATTTGACTTCGGCCGAGACGGAAAGCCAACCAGCGAAGCGAATCAAGGTTGAGCGGGAAGTGGAAATCGTTGACTTGTTGGAAACTCAAGAGCTCAAGTCAGAATCGAAGGGATAGGTCGAAGTTAGCAGTGGCTTCGAAACATTATGGGATTTGTTGGGCGGGGTATGCTGCGATATTCATGGATCGAGTGGCGGGTCTTAAGCTTTATGCTTTGGCATTACGAAGATGCCGTATTATGGGTACGATTTCCAAAGTAGGGTCTTACTTTGTCTTAAGAAGACAGGAGAGTTTAGACCCCAGAAATAAATGCAAGATTCCAATCACATGCTTCCCAAATCACGAGATGTGAAACCCCTCGCCAAGTCAACAAGAAGGTGCGAATCTATCAAGCTCGCATTTAGCCGCCATCCATCACGCCGGCACTTTCTCCTCCTCATTCAACCCCGCCATCAGCTATCTAACCAAACAATGGAAGGCATGACGACTCGGCGAGCACTTGCGAGCCGTGGCATACATCCGTAGTCGACCCACTCTTGGGTTTAGGTTCGTATATATCCAGAACCCGGGGTATTATTGTCCGTAAACCTCTCCGTCATACAATTCCTTGAATCTCATTCATTCTTCATTACGATCATATCTTTCTGTCCTAGCAAGAATTAATCCGGACAAGCAAAATGGCTCAATCCAAACAATTGGTCTTGGGCTACGATAGTGTCCATCCCTTCTCTAAAGTCAAGATTAGTGATCGAGAGTCTGTTCAGGAATTGTTGAAGACATTACTTGATCCTTTGAAGGCACATTTCTCTCCTCTGAAAGCGAGAATCAGAGTCCCGGGTGGAACGGCTGTGAGATTCGATCAGACTGCTGCTGAAGTTGAGGGGATTTGGAGACCGGCGTGGGGATTAGCTGCGTTGCTGGCTGGAGGTGGCACGTATGATGGGACAGACTTGTGGATTGAAGCTGTGAAGCAGGGTGGGTTTCTCGTCAACATCTCGAAGTTCAGAGAAATGAAGACCAGAATTAATGATGTAATGAATAGGAACAAATCCCGAGAGTGCCGAGTATTGGGGTGACCCAAGAGACAATGACCAGAGAATGGTGGAGATGTGTCCGATGGGATTCACTCTTGCTGTTGCTCCCGTGTTTTGGGAATCTCTGAGTGAGAAGGAGAGAATCAATGTGGAGAGGTGGTTGGGAAACAGTATCAACGAGAAGAAGTAGGCTCCACATTACAATTGCGAGATGAAGCTAATGACGAGCAGCATGCCAAATACCAATTGTTCGTATTTCATCTCTTTGTGATGATACTGGATCGTGCTCTGGCTCGAGAAAAATCCACTGACCGCGCATCCAGGGCTATGGTTTCGAGTCTTTGCAAATCTCGGTCTGAAGAAGAATGGTGGCAAGTATTCGCAAGAAAAGATCGAACAAGATATCATCCATTTAAACTCATTCTTCAGAGGTGAAGGCTGGTCCAATGATGGACCTGTAGGTGTCTGGCAACAGGATTATTACAGCGGAAGTTTCGCCATCCAATTCCTGCAACTCCTGTACGCCAAACTTGCCGGAGACGATGATCCAGCAAAAGCTACTGAGTTCAGGAAGAGAGCTCAGGACTATGCCTCAGACTTCGTACACTACTTTGATGAAGAGGGTAGAGCTACACCATTTGGCCGAAGTGTCGGATATCGATTTGCCATGGCTGCCTTCTGGGGAGCATGTGCATACGCCGATATTGAGCTTCCTGCTCCTTTGACCTGGGGAATTGTAAAGGGTCTCTTGCTGAGAAACCTGCGCTGGTGGCAAACACAACCGGATATCTGGAGTCCGACAGGAACTTTGACTGTTGGATATTGTTTCCCAAATATGTATATGGCGGAGAACTACAACTCTCCCCAAAGTCCTATGTGGGCCTGTCTCGCATTCATATGTTTGGCAGTTCCGAAGGACCATCCATTTTGGACATCAGAGGAAGAGCCATATCCAACGCAACTGGTCCCGAAAGTCAAGGCTCTGAAGCACCCAGGTCACATTATCAGCTATCTCGGTGGCCATCGCCTGATTCTCTCGTCTGGACAAGCTTGTAGCTACCCGATGAAAGGCACTCATGCAAAATATGGAGCTTTCGCTTACAGCAGTGCTTACGGATACTCGGTGCCTACTGGATGCTACACACTGGAGCAATTTGCTCTCGCTTCACAGCTCGGACTGTCAGATGATGGAGGCGATATCTGGAAGACTCGTCGCATCTGTGAAGAGGCCGTGATCGAGACGCATGAGGACCAGCCAGTCTTGAAGTCCATTTGGAAGCCATTCCCAGACGTCAAAATCAAGACATACCTCCTTCCACCTGTAGAGGCAACTCCGAACTGGCATCTACGAGTCCATAAGATCGAGGCTGGGCGTGAAGTCATGACTGCAGATGGAGCCTTTGCGATCTATAACGAGACGAAGCCGAATGGTCGATACCTCGATCTCTACAGCTCCAAGACTTTCGAAGGGACCTTGCCAAAAATAATCGGAAATTACGATCTCAACACCCCAGAAGGGAGTTCGCCAGGAGCAGTCGGCGCTTTTGCCGTGTCCAAGGGAGCTGTTGGCATTGTTGCGCGTGAAGCTGATACGCAAAGAGTTGCGATGCATGTGAATGCTGATCCAAATTCGAACATTGTCGAGAGCAGGACTATCATTCCAACTCTTCAGCATACCATTAAGAAGGGTGAAACTGTCTGGTATGTGACGGCAATTTACGCGAAGCCGTCAGGAGAAAAGGTGAAGCCGTCAGCATATCTCGATGGCTGGGACAGCAAACCTGCCGTTCCACAATGGCTGGCAGCTGAGATCTCGGGATAGGTCTAACTTACAAGGTGTCTGTCAAAGTATGGAGAATTCCCTTTTGGCTTACGGCACTTTTGGATCAGTCATTGCGTGGTCTACGGATGTCACGCTACTTTGGTCATGATTATTGGCTTAATGTGAAGGTCTCTCTGTATTACTCTCTCCTCGAATTTCTTTGAAGAATAGATTGGTGGAGTCTACGCCAAGATACCAAGAATCGCCCAGGCTCGATTAACAACTACTACTCGATCAAGCATCAGCCTCAACTTGATATTTCCGACGACAGATGGGGCCAAAGTGGGACGATATACATGTCAAGCTAGTGATATTGTATCGATTTATCCAAGTTCTGGACCAAATTTTTGGATTACTGGGACGATACCACCCACATTGAATCCAGTCACGAGTAAGGTATCTGTGCCGCTTTCCGACCCTTCATTCCTATCATTTGTTGATTTCCAGCTGGGTGTTCGTTGGATTGTGCATGAGCTGGTGACCCCACGTTGCAGCGAAGCATGTGAATCCGTTGTACTGGCATCAGTGGCTGGTTGGTTCAACGTCCTTGAAAGTGTCCAGTTCAACATCCGAACTTCCAGCAATTGGTATTCAACCTCTCAGTCAGCCTGCACGTCGTTTTCTTGCCCCTACCATTCTTATCGTTCATGTCACATCGCGGCTTGCAGTCTTCCTCGATTGAGGAGCAGCTCTGAGCTGGGTAATTCAAGATTGACGACCCGCGTGCGGGGCCCCAGTTCCCTCGTACGAAGCTCCAGGATGAGCTTTGTTGGAGATAGCCCAGTGGCTGGTTGTTTTCTCGGTTACCGGTTGCCAAAGATTATATCCAGTTTATCCATTGACCATTGGGTGGGTAATAGCTCGACTGACAAACTTTACCCTTCTTGGCCGAAATAGGGTTACACTGGCTAGGATAATATGCATGCTGGGTGCGTGAGGCCCTTGCTATTCGCACCTTCTCGCCTTTGGTCCACGAATAAAAGAATATATGAACAATTGACTTCCACCTTGCTGCAAATAAATTTGTTCTTAGCAAACCGAAATTGCTGTCTGTCTGTTTGGATTTTCTCGCCAGAAGTCGCTGTTCAGTTCCTGATTGACAAAGGCACTTACTAAAGTCGGGGCTACGAAATCGCAAAGATGGGGTTGCTGCAAAGAGTCGTGAAGAATGAGGCGATGAGGACGTGAGCGCGCTTAACACCAGGGAGTTGAATCAGTACTGAAATCATTTGACAGAGATCCTCCCGAGATCTATGGATGGCGCATCTTCGTCTTGGGTACGTTTTTACTCTTTTCATCTATCTTACGCGGCATATGAAGCTCTTCTCAAACTCCCATATTCGATGTTTCCAATATCTTTCGCTAACTTTTTACAGCATGCTCAGGTAAGATCCGACCATTTCAATAGTTGTGCACAAGCTTCGCGGCCGGGTCATGTCCGCGAAGATGGGGACATGTGGATGCGGCTGACGATTGAAAGCTTGCTTCGGAGGCATGTTGTTTGGGTGGGACATTGGATCCATTGGCGGTATCATAGTCATGGAGGCATTCAAGAAGTATGCATGTTGAAGAATATGTGAGGCGCCAGCTAACCCGTTCTAGGGAGTACAAAATCACCCCAAAGGTTGCCGCTACTCTAAACAGCAACAGTAAGCCTATGGACCTGAACTCAATAGAAGCCCACTAATAATAGTGCAGTCGTCAGCACTCTTCAGGGAGGATGTTTCTTCGGATCTTTGATCGCCTACTATATTGCCGATAGGTGGGGAAGAAGACCATCTCTCCTCCTGGCAGCTGCAGTGACTTGCGTTGGCGTCACTCTTCAGTGTGCGACAAAAGGTTACCTGTAAGTTGAGATACTATTGACATGCAAATCTAGCTACTGATCATGAATAGCGATGGACTCTACGTTGGACGGCTCGTTGCTGGTTTCGGAGTCGGTGCCGCCAGTATGCTTACGCCTCTTTACGTTAGCGAAAACGCACCCCGCGCTATTCGTGGTGGTTTGACTGGTCTCTACCAACTGTTTATCGCAACTGGTGTAATGCTCAGTTTCTGGGTCAACTATGTAAGCAGTTTCTTTCAGGAAATCCATGCATATCGATAAGTTCTGACACTCCTCAAAGGGAAGCTACAGAAACTTCAAGCCCCAGAAGACGAACAATGCTACCTGGCTTCTCCCATTGGCACTCCAAGCCATTCCTGCCATATTCCTGTTCCTAGGCGTATTTTTCTGCAACGAGTCTCCAAGATGGCTTGCTAGAAACGACGATTGGGAGCAAGCTGCTGCTGTTATCTCTCGGCTCACGAAGTCAGTCTTTCCCACCGTTCTGCTGTATGATTGCTGATGATCTTGAAGCCTTCCTCGAGACCACCCATACGTCCAGATGGAACTCGAAGAGATGAGAGAACAGCTCGAGAATGAGGTAAGCGGTCCAAACTAGACCTGCCAAAGACGAAGCTGACGGACATGTTCAGCGTCGCCTGATCGGTGGTGCATCCTTCTGGGACTTGCAACGAGAGATGTGGACAATCAAGGGAAACCGAAAGCGAGCCTTGATTTCCATTGGACTTATGATCTGCCAGCAGATGACTGGAACGTATGACTCTGTCCCGTCTTCCTCCATTCCCAAGTAGGGTTACTGACATAGTTCTAGCAACGCTATCAATTACTATGCGCCCCTCATCTTCAAGAACTTGGGTATCACCGTAAGTATTTGCCACAAATTCTCTTGCCTCGCACACTAAAAGCTAATGCTATCATAGGGGACTGACACTGGTCTCTTCGCTACTGGCATCTACGGCGTCACCAAGATGGTAACCTGCGCGGCCTTCCTATTGTTCGCCGCCGACTCCCTCGGCCGTCGTCGCTCCCTCCTCTGGACCTCCATCGCCCAAGGCTGTGCCATGTTCGTCATTGGCTTCTACGTTCGCTTCAAGCCCCCAGTGGCAGGCGAGCCCATCCCCGGCGTCGGCTACTTCGCACTCGCCTGTATCTTCCTCTTCGCAGCTTTCTTCCAATTTGGATGGGGTCCATGCTGCTGGATCATCGTATCTGAGATCCCTACTGCGAGACTGCGAGCGATGAATGTCGCACTCGCGGCTGCGACGCAATGGTTGTTCAATTTTGTGGTTGCTCAGGCGGTACCACATATGATGGAGGATGTTGGGGCACATGGCTATGGAACGTACTTCATTTTTGGCAGCTTTTGCTTTAGTATGTTCTTCTATGTGTGGTTCTTGATTCCTGAGACGAAGGGGTTGAGTTTGGAGAGAATGGATGATATGTGAGTTTTCTCCTAGTGCTTGTGAGGTAGTTTGCGACACGTGCTGATGTGATTTTAGCTTCGGTATTACTGAGTTGGCTAAGGCTATTGGCGATGAGGAGCATGCTCACTCTCCTGTTGAGAAGACCGCTCATACTGAAGTCATCGAGAACACGGCCAGTCCAAGACTCCAGGAGCAGGCGAGGGACAGAGAAGTGCAGATCTGAGCTTCCATAGGAATTTGAGACTGCGGGGTTAAGATGAAAGTTGAGGAAGCGAGTCAATGACTGGAGGAAGAACGCTTTTATTTATTTTGTGTATGAAGTCTATTTATGGTGCAATAAAGCAATGGCTTCTCCCCTGCCATAATATGCAATGTGTGCGTAAGCTCACACTAAGACTTTCTCCATGATGCGTCCATGTTCTGTCTATGGCAGATGAATAAGTGGGAATGTAGTAAGTGGATTATTGAGCGAGAACCATGTCTGAGTTGTAGAAATGAAATCAATACCGTATAATGATGAATGTAGCCATACCAGAGTATGCAATGACGGGGCTCGCTTAAGCGTAAATATATCAGCGCTTCCGAGCCTTCAACGCCGCGATTTTACGCTTCTTCTCATTGCGTTCGCGCATCAGATCTGCAACTCGCTGGGCAGCAAACAGTTCTTGCTCGATCCGCTCATCCTCTTCCTTCAGTTTTGCGAGCTACAAGTCGTCATCGCCTTCGTCTTTGATTGCTTCGCCAGGCTTGGCTTCTCTGTCAGCACCTTCCTCAAACTCGACCTTCATTCGCTTTGCTGGTGGGGTGTCGTCGATATCAATGGTCTCATGCTTGATTGCAGCCTGGCTGGCATTAATTGGAGCTCTAGTCGCTGTGTGGGTGCGGGGAGGGGGGCTGTCATCCAAAATGATGATCTCGGACTGAGTCTTTGGGGCCTTGGGCGTTGAAGGGGCTTCCCGGGGCTCGATCTTGATCGTCGGGGCGGAGGCTGGTTGCGGAGTGGGGTTTGGTGATGGCAGTGACAGTGGCAAGGCAAGCTGTTGCTGACTACTGTAATGGGTTTGGCATCTGTAGCTACTCCTGCTTGGGAGGGATATTCTCCTTTCTCGAAAAACTGGCGACGAGCCTTTGTATTGTCGTCAGAAAAATACAGACATTGAGAAAAGGACTCTGACCTGAAGCTCTTGGAACAGCGCCGGTTTCTCTCGTTTCAATAAACTTCCCCCACGATCTCCATCGATTTGGGACGTCGCCAAGCTCAAGAACTTCTCTGCGGATGAGCGAGGCATCTGCACCAGGCCCAGACTCATTGACTTTTTGCAGTACTGTATATTCCTTGTCGTACACCTTTCAAGCAGATCAGCAGCGTGAAATTAGATTGAGAATCGAGGTTAGGGTTAAACCGACTTGGAGTGTCTTGAAGCATACTGGCCGGTCGTCCCTGCTGAGACAAGCCCATGGCTGCCACTCTAGTGGGATCGGGCTCTTTATCATGCCAGCTCGCTCCAAACACGCTGACGAGTCAATCAGGTTTCCTCGGTTAGACAGAGGCCTTTGACTTACGCTGGCTACGACAATCATAGTTGAAGAAAACCTCTTTGGATCCAGTGTGATTCTTCCTTGTTCGAGAAGGAAAATAATCCTTAGCTTTGATTCTACCCCCTTCGATCCTATGTTTGAGTAAGTATGGGAAACAGTGACGGATGAAGATCGCTTACCCAGCTCTGTGCGTTATACCTGACTTGTGAAAACTTTCGTGATCGACTTTTTCAGCCTTGGCAGAAAGTTGTGCTTGATGTTGCTGAAGCCGCATGCTCCAATCCTTATCACTGGATATTGACAGTTTACTTTCTGCACACTTGTAGAGCTCAATCTGAATACCTCCCAGTGTAGTAGGACTCATTCCCATCTCATCAGTCTCTTCAACAAGGCTATCATCTAACACATTTAGTAAGAGCCTTGCACAGCGACGAGCATACCGTACCAGTTTTCAGACCCGAAAGCGTTAAAGATACGCCAGATACCGCAGCCTCATGGGCAATAGCATGGTTGAAAGTTTTCAGGAGGTAAGTTTGGTCTTTTAACAGAATGTTGGGAAGCTTCGCATTCTTGATACCTCTGACCCCCAGTTTGGATTTGGAGGCCTTGTCATGTACCCTGATGTAGACGCCTACGTAGGTTCCGAACGCAAAACCTTGCTTGAGAGTGACCTCGATAGCGTAGGTCGTGTCCTATGGAATAATAATACGAGTACATTCGTAACTAGGCTCTGGCGGGTACGGGTTGCCAGGCTTTTCGTACTCGTCAAAGTAAACGCGAGGGACAGCATCGAACGGTGGCTTCACGAGTCGGACTTCGAACATGCCATCGTTTGGACCAAGGATAGTCATGATGCACGCGACGAGGTACGACGCTCACTTGGATGATTGGTTCCTAGTTTTGAATCAGCATGGAAAGACTTAAGCACGCAAGTGCTGCGATCAGAATCTCATATCGGGCATGCCCAAATATCAAGGTGATCTGACCTCTAATCTTTCTGACGAGGTACAAAAAGCAGCAAGATCTCGAGGATGAGATTCTGTTTGGTTGAAATTGGTGATATGATAGCCAGCATCTATCTGTGCCGTGCTGAACTTGCGAAGCTGAACGTACAGCTGAGATTGTCGCTGAATACCAAAGATTCGCAATGAAGATAGCTCTGAAAAGGCTTCAAGTGCTACAAAGCATCGTTGAGATCAATTATTAGTCTTTGCGATTAGTTGAAAGGTGTGCGCTTGGGGGAGAGAAGTAGATCTTGCTCGAGTAGCGTAGTGTAAATGAGATGGAAGCTGAAGAAGTGTTGGTGAGGGGTTGTTGTGCTGTTGTAATACGATGGAGGAGCATAAGGACGGGATTTATATAGAAATGGAGTGCTTCGAGCTCTGCGAGATAGTTGATTGTATTGTGAATGCTAGGACTGCACGGCGACAGTAAAGAGTCTCATTCATTCTGGCTGGTGCTCTACCTCTGCAATATTCACTCACAGCTTCCCCTCCGACTTCAACTTCTGCACTTCTCCAACTATACTGAAGACCTCACTTCCATCCAGATATACATTAAAGTGTTCAATCAAGGCTTTCCCAGACTTGAAGTCAGCACCAGGCACGAGATGGAACACACTCATTGCTGGAATCTTGATGGTGCGGCCCTGGGGATCATCTTTGATAATGTATGTGATAGTGCATGTCTGATAGATTTTGTTGCCGATTGTGTCTGACGAGCATTAGTAAATGGGAGAAGATATCCGTCGGGCATGACGATCGTGGAGCGACTGGATAGACTGACGTCATACCTAGGTTGACAATGTCGTGCTTCATGCTTACGAGAAGAGGAAATGTATTACCGAAGAACTGTATCTCGATATTATTTAGACACGTTCTAGCATGTTGAGATAGATAGAGTAGTTGAGAGGAAGAAGTACGGCGGTGATGGCGTCTAGTCCATCGAGCAAGTCATTGTTAGCAAACTTCAAAGACCCATTCTTGGTGTAGAATTGGCCCAGGTCGGTCGTTGTCAACGAATCTGAAGCTCTATGGAACTAAAAGCTTATCAGTAGGCGTCCGGCATGAGCGAGAATCCAAAGGCAGGAATCAGGATTGACTTACTGCTTTCACCCACTCCGTGATAGCTTCCTCGGATGCATTCTGCAGAGACATGACTGAATGTTGTTGGGAGAAGAAGTGTGTGAGAAGAAACGTGGTAAGGTTCTTGATATGATTAATTGAGGTAAGATGTCTAGTTTTATACCTGAATCAAACCAAGACCTGAGGTCAGAGGCTAGGGTCAGATATTATTTTTACACGTGATCGGATACTTTCCGGAGACAAATTCGAATTATGCTTTGAAATCAATAGACATCGTAAAGTGGGAGATGAACTTTCAAAGAATCTTGTGATACGAGTACGAATTGTTCTTGGTTTTGTCGAGGATTCAAAACAAGATAGGCTCTTCTCCGTGGTGCATGGCCTGTCTCTCTTTTCGAGCTGGCCAAACCATCATGGTCTCTGGATAGCTTTGAATACAAATGACTAAGCTCTCGGTCGCATACATGTCATTCATTGATCGTTTCGACAGATGAGGGCGGGGAGTGGAGAAGTAAACAAAGTGAGAAGCGAGATAGAGTAGGCAAAAACTTCAGCAACAGCGGGAGGAAAATAGCTGCACACCACAGCATGTCGTGTATAACTTCAGCAGTCCATTATTGCAAAGCTATCAGTATTTGACTGAGTCGCAGTCAAGAAATGTAGACAATACTCCGTCTGATCCTTAAAAATCTGCAGGACAGTGGTTGATGTTGAGAGAGACTCTCTGATGGGGCTAGGGGGCGTTCAAAAAGGGGGCAAGTTTCGGCAATGCTCAACTGCCGAAGCCGTTCCTCAGCCTTGCATTTGCCGAGCGTCACCAACCAAACACCCCTCGTCAGCCTCGCAACACAATCCTCGCTGTCGCTCTTCCGTTGCTATATAAGGATTGCTAGCTGGCAAAGATGCCTCAAGGAGTTGATTGATGTGCGAATCGAGGTGTGCAAGTCGCCATGGCCGAACGCAAGCTGTCCGAGCCTGGACCTTCGAAGGTCCAAATTCCTCCTGCTTCATTCCGTGAGTAGACCCCACCAGATACCAGGACCTCCTCTGACAGCTCATAGCTACGCATAATTCTCCTCGAATATGGTTTCTTACATCTGCGTTGTCACCATTAGCTGTCCGCCTAACGAGGTTGCTGCTCGCGCATGGCGACTATGTTGCAGCTGGACTACCACCTGCGGAAATCGAGGACGAGGATCGAAGCGCGGAGTTTAAGGAGCTGATAAATGAGTGTAAGAGCGGGAGGAAAGATAGAGAAGGCTGGAAGGACAGGATACGTGGTATACGCTGTGATGGGAGGGTGATGGGACAATGTGGTGCAGCTGTTGCAGAAGCTGTGGAGGTATTTGGACGAATCGATATTCTGCTGTGTTGTACTTCAGAAGGTAAATATACTCCGCCCAATAATTGCATGTTTCATATCTGACAGGATTATAGCTGTCGTAGGCACCGTCGAAGAACTCTCCACCTCCTCCGCAACCCAGAACCTCGTCCGCGACCAATTCGAAATAATCTTCTTCTCTCAAGTAAACTTCATCAAAGCGACCCTCCCACTCCTCCGCAAACGCCACAACGGCCACATCATAATTCTCACTGGAATCACAGGACACATCGGCACTCCTGGGATGCCCATGTACAGCGCTGCTACATGGGCAATAGAAGGCTATTGCGATTCTCTGGCCTACGAAGTTGCGCCTTTCAATATCAAGCTCACCATTGTGCAGCCTAATAAGGAGATTCCTGTTTTGACGAACAAAATCACATTTGCGCCTCAACTGCCCCAGTATGATAGCGCGAATAATCCTGCTCCGGGACTGAGAGATATCCTTACGAATGTGTTGAATAGCCATCCCGAAACGCGGATCGAAGCCAGTGACCAGAAAGGAAAGGACAGTAAAGAAACTATTGTATCTCGCTATCCTCGTCTGACGGCCGAGGCGAAGGATCGGCTGGTATTGGAATCTGTACATGCTCTGACGGCGATTGGAGGGCATGAGAACCCTCCTGCTAGGCATATTGTTGGGTATGAAGGTGTGGCGAGTGTTAAGGAAAAGCTAAAGACTGTTAGTGAGGAGTTGGAGGATTTTGTGGAGGTTAGCTGTGCGGTGGATATCTTTAAAAGTGATGTTGGGAGGGCGGCACTTAGTGGACCGAAGGTTGATATGGTGGGCAATCCTGTTAGTGGTGTACAGTTAGGTCAGCCGAGTTTGAGTTGAATACATCGTTATCAATGTCACCAAAAAGAGCAGCGACATTCGCGGTGCTATCATTTTGGTCGAATATCCTACCCGGATTCAATCCCTACCAGACCACTACCCTTACTATCTAATGTTGCAAGAGAAGCTGAGGACATTCCATGCATTCATAATCCGCGTTCGTCCATCACCCGCCGAAATACCTTCCAGAATCCCACCAGGTATGGTGGGCTGATCAGAGTCCTATGGGTACCCTTCACCTCGTGATAGCTGACATGATCCACAAACTCATCCCAATGGCCGATGAAGTCCCGTCGCCTAAATATAGTCAGTTTCAATGTCCTCAAAATATCATAGAACATTCAAAATAGCTGGACTCACCACTCCTCCATGGTCCTAGCCTTCCCCAAACCAATCAATGGACCAGTATAAAAGACATCCATATGCTTCACCATACCCTCTGGATCATAATCGTGAGCAATGATCTTGAGCTGCAAAGCCAGTTGAGCCCAATTATCTAGCTTCTCTCTCGTCATGCACAACTCATCCAGTTCCCGCAGGAGCCAACCCAAAGATATAATCCAAGACCTGCTCCTTAGTGAGCTTTCTCATCGCCGGCAAATTGTCATACGCATGACCCTCGCCCATGAGTCCCAGAAAGAACGCAGCAGTCATAGCACATTCATACCAATCGTAAGTACGAGCTCTCTCCTTGAAGCGAGGTGGTTGGTCGAGAGTTCCCAGAAACTTGACTTCAGAGCCTTCGGATTCGAGAATCTTGGTGATCTCGAATGTGAGGATGGAGCCGAATGAGTAGCCGCAGAATGCATAGGGACCTTGAGGTTGGACGCGCTTGATGCCTGAGCGATAGTTGTAGATCATCTCTGTCATGGAAGTGTAGTAGCCGCCGTCTGAGGAGTCGAAACCACGGGCACGCAAAGCATAGACGCGTCGGTCGGTGATGTATCGCGCGAGGTTCATGAAGATAAGAATCTCGTCCATACCGGGGTGGATGAACCAGATTGGTGTCTTGATACTGCCAGGATTTGCATTTAGGATGACGATGGGGTCGTAGGCCGATGCATCTCCTAGCTGAGATGCTGGTTCTGAAATCTTGGGGAGGAGGTCTGTGATTGAAGAGGCGAGGTCCCGAATGATGGGGTGTGAGAAGAAGTGGGTGATTGGAATTGCATCTATGCCTAGTCGCTTTTGCAGACGCATCTTCAAAGTCAAGAGATCGATTGAGCTCGCTCCCAGAGTAAGCAAATCATTTTTGATACCAATCTGAGCCGTGCTTGATCCAAAGAGCTCATGACACAGCTCTACTAGAACAATCTCGACTTCTGTTTTTGGAGACAGGAAGAGCTGCTCGTGATAACTATCCATGCTTTCCTTGTCAACGCGGATATGTTCATCATACTGGCCCTCCTCGAATGCCTTGCGGATCTTTGGACGGGACAGTTTGCCGAGTGTAGACTTCTGCAAGAGAGCTGCTTCGAGTGGAATGACCTTGTATGGACGAACTCCGCAGTAGGTGACGACAGCCTTAGAAATGGCTGTAGCGGTCTCTCCTCGTGCTACGAGGTCGGTTGTGTTATATGTGGGCAGGTATACAACCATGATGACTTCTGTGTGGGAGTCTTTGGGACGATAGCCGAAGACGACTGTGTATGTTGGAGTCACACCGGGAATGTTCGCCTTTTGAATGGCCGACTCGATACCTTGCGGCTGAAGGTTCAGCCTGATACACGTTAGCTATAATTCTTTGACTTCAGACTAAGGTCGAATCAACTTGCCCATTGACGATAACCAAATCCTTCTCTCGGCCAGTCAGACACAATCGACCATTGGTATCAATTGTCCCCTTGTCCCCAGTTCTAAACCATCCATCTGCTGTATACGACTTCTTAGTCTCCTCCTGATTGTTGAAATCCAGTAAATAGAACAGGTCCAGACACTTGTAGTTCTCCAATCTCGCCCTGGTGAGCTGTGGAGCCGTCCTTCCGGACCATTCGCATTTGCATACCATGGATAGGGTGACCGAGATTAGCGAATTCGGAGGACTGCTCTATATCATACGATGGGCAATCAGCAGCATTATATATCGAACCAGCGCAGGTTTCCGTCATACCAAATCCTGGGCAAATGAAGCTTTGTGGTGCGTTATATGGTTGGAGCAATGTTGTTAGATCCGCGCAAGTCTGTACCACGTTGTTTCTCCGCCCGAGATCAACGCGCCAAGACAAGACAAGTCCAAACTGTTGATTGATCGGAAATTTTCTGGACTGGTGGCAGTTAAGTTGCTGCTCTCTGGCGCGGACATAAGAGACAAGCTTTTAAGACTTGTTGTCAGAGGTAGCTCATTTGTTGCGGTGGACACCAGACCTGGTCGCTTGAGAAAGGAGTTTCGATTGGGCTTAGGCAACTTGGTGACCAGTGTTCCGAGGAAGAAGTTCGGCGCAAAGGTATAAGATACTCGGTGCTGATGGATCTTCTCGAGGAAGCTCAAGGGATTGTGCAAGACCTCTGGTCCAGGCAAGTGTACTTGGTTCGCACCTAAAGAGAGTGCATGCAGATGAATCTCAACAAGGTTTGCAACATGATCCAGCCCGGTCCAGTTCAAGAATGTGTCAGTATTGGAGGTGCCGTGAAACTTGCTCTTGCCTTTGACAGAAGCCAAAATCTGGTCATGGCTCAGTTAAACAGCCTTTGCATTGCCCGTCCTGCCGGATGTCAACATGAGGACTGCGGTGTCGCTTCCTTTGATGCTTGAGGTGGGACAAGGAGGTGCAGTTCCAGCATGAGCAAGAAGTGTGTCTCTGCTCTTATCGATTTTCTCGAACGGCCAAAGTCGTAGATTGTCGACACCCTCGAATTCATCGTTAAGCTTGTCGCTAGTGAATACCGTGGGATCATTGAGGAGCTCCTGCAGCATCTTGTTGTGTTTCACCCGGTGCTTTTCGTCTTTGCTGAAAGGAGATGACCTGTAAGGTTGAAGCGTTAGCGCTGGCCTCTCAATGAAGTAGTAATAAATTTCCTGATCCCTGGAGCTCAAAACAGTGGGCTTGAAGGGGCCAGAGGTTTTTCTTGTCGTACTTACAGGTATGGGATACCTCCAGCGGCCACAATTGCCCAAAACCAGTGGATACCTTCCAAGTGTGAGTCCACATGCAGCAAGACGATCTTGTTAGCATTCATCTGCAAAAGACCCTGAACTGTAATGGACTCCTGCAAGGCGTTCTGCTGAAGCTCAAAGTACGTGATCTTGGTGGTGTTGCCAGACTTTTTATACGTCGAGAGAGGTATTGTGTATCCATCTCCACAGTCTGGGTTATAGATGACAATTCCGTTGGAAGAGAATTCCTTCGCAGCACGATCGAGTAGCTGTAGAAGTGACTGTGTTGGCGACATTGTTTGCTGTGTAGCTTCATACCTTGATCGAGAGGGAGCTTTGGAGGACTCCGCAGATCGAATCTTGCTATAAGGACCAGTTGACAGAATTGAACGCGTCTCGAGCTCTTTAGACGTCATATCAAGATCATTATGCCTCTCCGAGCCTGAAAAGTGGGTCTGGTTGCTTTGTTTACTTCCGTATCGGCTGCCGGTGTTTCTCTTCACAGGCGAGGCACCAACGCCAAGGAAAAAATTGTGATCGTGGAACCCCAACATGACGAATTGAATTTTATGTGGGGGGCAGAGACTTCTCCAGTGTACACTTGTACTCTTCTATAGCGCCACCATCTGGTGAGTCGCTGTGATGCCATTTTGAAATAACGCATCAGGGGCGAACGGAGGGATTCTTCCACGCGTGTCTTGAAACCATCCAGAATACCAAAAGTGCGGTTACCAATTGGAAGTCCCCAGAATTTCCGGAAGGGAAAATAACGCAAATGATATTGAAGCCATGGTAAATCATCATCTTTGGTACCTGGGCCAGAATAAATGAGGAGGAGCTGGCCTGTAGGAATCGGCATGCCATTGCTTTGACAGTGTTTGAGCCGGCTTGTAGCGACTTGGTGGAGAGAAATAGCATCATCTTAGAAGACACGACTAGCATCATCTTGAGGAGAGGCTATATATATCCAGGCAATGATGATATTCCGTTGGAGGGAGTCTCTGGTTTCGGCGGAAAAGTGAGAGTATGCTTAATCTGTCGCCTTGAATCCTTGAATCGTTGATTGCGCTGATGCTAACAGTGCTGAGTGATGCACAACAGTTTCTGCTGATCTAGAAAGATGTGATCTTTTCGGTCGCTGCACATCATGACCAGAAAGAAAATGCCCCGATGTCAAAACACACCTGTGCACATCATCAGGTTGCTCGCTGACTGGCGAGGATCAATAGATTCTTGGGGACACCTTCCCTGATACGCAGTCCAGTTTATCTAGCCTCTACTCGATCAACACAGAGAAATGCCCAAGCTGGAGGCAAGACGAGAGTGGACTCCTGAATGTTCCATATGGTACGAAGGAAGAATTGATTGGATGCAGGAGCAGCTTCTGAGAATAAGCCTTCGATGATATGTTCCCGACATGATTTGAAGCAAAAATTCTCTGACTCTGCATGCTGAAGCATAATCAAAAAATTTGTTGACCGCAAGCATGTTCGTCAGATGTCTACAAAAGCGGTATAAAACATCGAAACACGATCGAGAGAAAGGCGGAAGGATCACGAGCAAACGGAATTGTATGTAAAGATTGCTTCAAGTTCCCGGTACACGATGCGATCTTGGAAGAAAAGCAGATGTTGGCATATAATGTAGACTAATCGGAACTCCCGGCTAGTGGTACGTGATTGGGAGAGTTGTGAACTTCTCAGATATATCACAATAAGGTCCACGCAGCGCGACAAAGCATTGTGTAGAAGAGGCCGGTTAAATGGACACTGCATTTGTAGGTGGCAAGAGGTGCTGCAGTGCTAGGGTACTTTATATATCGGCTTTACCAAGGAAGTGCGACTCTGGTAGGTTCTGGCCTGATCATTTGAGCGTTTGATATCCTCTGTCACCTTGCGAACTTTCATATGATCGATCTACTTCCAGTGAACAGTCAGATGCGAGGGTTTGCGTTAGCGCCTTGATCCGATTTCGTGACGTTGAACTTCCATGGTTGTAGAAAGCTGCGTGCCTGCGCGGGGATTTTCTCGGTCTCGAGCTCGAGATATCAGGGGCAGGACTTCGGCTCTCGGGGTGCGGCGTTACTTTTAGCCGGATAGGTATGAACAGTCAAGGCGACAGACGACGGTGAAGTTTCTCTGCAACAGAAATTCGCAGTGCTTCGCTGGATACTTTAGAGGGAGCTTCAGTTGGATTTCGCATATGATGGGCCGGTTATAAAGCCAAGGACACCATCTCGCGCCACGAAGTCGAAGCTCTACATCGTCAGGCGCATTCCAATGTCCCCAGCATGCTCGACCAGCTCTCGCCCGTTGCTTCAGCAAGAGTGCGAGCTACTCTCCTGCCAATTGGTCAAATCAAACGTGCCAGATTTCTCAGTTTCGTCGAGAGGTTACAGCCGGAAAATGTTGTGCGACTGGGCGACATCAGTCCAGATGGACGACCGAACAGAAGTGAGAGATGCCTCTCGAGTTGCGGGTCAAATAACGCTCGTAGAAATGCTGACCACACTAGATATGTTCTCCCCTCTAGCATTTGCAATGGGAATGATCGTATACGATCTCACAACCTTTTACCCACCTCCCTCGCATGTGGCGCTCTCTCCATTCGAACTATACCGCGAACCTCTGGTCATTATTGCTCTGGCAGATGGCGCGGAACTGGATCATGTCTCATATCGAGGAAACAGGAGGAGTCTGAATGGAAATGGAGTACCTCGGCCGGAGCATAATATGAGAGACTTATATCAGGACTTGGAAGACCTGAGAGACAGGTACCCCAAAGCACTCGTTCACCAGATATTGTTGTTCGATCATGTCCAAGGGAAAAGTGCTGTTACCCTTCCAGAAGGGCTTGTAGCAGTACCTCCGCCGGAAGAATGCAAGAGAACTACAATGAAGACGGTTATGTGCGACATATCATCTCTGCTGCTAGCAGAGATGACGACTCTGGCAAAGTCACTTCAAGCCCTACCAATCGAGTCTCCCAGTCAATCGCAAATCAGTCGACAGCAAAACGGAACCTGGCAGCAGGGACAACCAGACGCAATATCGCGCCGCAATTCACAATTCTCGCTGCCTGCAGATTCCCGGTCTGCTTCCCCAGGAGGAAGCCTGGATAGAAGTCATGTTCGAATGTCTATGCCAGCACAGCTACAAAGGGCCAATTCCACTTCCTCATCACCTGCTGGCAGATCAGGAAGTCCTGCGAATGGAGTTGCTGGGGCTCGGGGAACTACTTTCGATGATATAGTAGGTCCAGGCGCGAAGGATCTCAAGACCGCGCAGAAGAATGTCCCATCTCGCTTTGCGGGAGGCGATCCGATCCGAGATACCAGCCAGGACCGAGTATCTGTTCAGGGATTCGGCTCCAACAGTGTCAGCGAAAGGTCGCGAAACAAGAACAAGGGCCGAATTGGTATTGTAATTGGTTCACTTTATATGACGGCAGGCAGGTGGCCGGATGCCCTGAAAGAACTGGTTGAAGGTGCTTCCATTGCGAAAAACAACCTTGACCATTTGTGGCATGCCAAAGCTCTTGACAATATTCTGGTCAGCATGCTCATGCTTGCCTGGGCCGGATTGGACTTTCAGATCCCTCAAGTTTGCTACGTCTCTGCAGACAAAGCTCCTTCGACTCCAAGCTCGAGTGACCAAAAGGGTCCAGCGAGCAATCGCCTAGTGTCTTTGCACAATCTGACGGTACTTTTACCGGAACTACTTGACCGAATTATCAATTTGTATGCCAGAGCAGCTAATAATACTGGAGAAGCCTTGCCGCAGTTTCCCTTCTCCGAATCAGTCATTCGGTTTGCAAAACTTCTGACAGCCGTTCATCTGGCTGGAGGTACAGTAAATGATGATGTATTGCAACTCTTAGTCATGGGAACGCCATACAAAACGCCAGCAAACATAAAAACGCCACGGCTGAACATACATCCAACGCGAACTGAAATTGTTACAACTTTGATGCGCGCATTTCCGACTTCATCGTCACCAGAGAGTCTTCCTCTTGTTGACAGAACAATTATTCTAAGCGGAATCGCATCAGTACTTGGGTCCCTAGGTTATCAGAGGAAGAAAGCCATGGTACTCCGGGAGCTCGTGGCTGTTATAATACCGGGTCTGGTGCAGGCTCGCATCAAAGGTGCTGCGGATATGGGAGTTCATCCTGCTGCGGGATTAGCTGCCCTCAGTTCTGTTAACGGAAATGCAAATGGGGCGGGAGCTCTGGACCTCGGCGAGGGAGACGTTGAGGCAGGCGTCGACACTTTCCTCGGGCTACTTGGCCAGATTTATGGCGTGGTGACTACAAAAACAAACAAAGGCGACAATGGTTTGATTGACGATTCTGACGAAGCCGCAATTGAAAGAATATTGCACAATGCGAATGTCCGGTCTTTTGGTGGACAGAGTCTGAAAATGGATGTCCTTCGCTCTTGTATCAACATATCAGAGGCGTTACCAGACTTCCACGGCGTTTTGAGGTTCACAACAGACTTGTTGAGAACAGCTGGCAGCGGTGTTGCTCCAGGGCCTCGTAGCGAAGATGCATCGCCCTCGATGAGCCGCGAAGAGCAGGTCAGACTTGCAACGAACATATCAAGAACTCTAAGCGCAGCCAGAAACCTTGGAGTGAAAGACCTCCAAGCTGAATACTGGGACGAGTTCTTGGTACGTGGAGTGGAACTCGAGCCTTTACAACCTGCTCGAACACCAATCCCACATACGAAAAACGAACTTCCCGGCGCCACGGCCGTCTCCGAAGCTCGTGAGGTTAATCCCTTCATTTACAATCCTTTCCTGCGAACACCAGAGGCCTCAGCCGTAGATCATCTCTTGGTAGCTGGAGAAGGCGCAGTATTTCGGGTCACTCTACAGAACCCATATGAGTTTGATATTGAAATAGAAAGCATCAAACTCGAATCCGACGGGGCAGAATTTGAGTCGGCAATACAAAAAACTGTTATTGGGCCATATCGAACACAGATTCTCACTATCTTTGGGACACCGAAGGCATCGGGCCAATTCAGGATAATGGGTTGCATAATTCGCGTTCGTGGATGCAGGGAAAGACGATTCCCAATATTTGACTCACCGTGGTCGCCGCAACGAGAATTGAAAATCAAGACCATTGGAGTTGCCAGTCTCTTCAAGCCAAAGGATCGTCCAGTCAGTGTCAGCTCCGGACCTGTCACAACCACGCCTGCCATTGTACCGCCGAAGCCATTTTCTCTAAGTCTCAGCGCTATTGACAGGCAACCAGTCGTGGTTGTGAAGTCGACCAGCCTTTCCCAGTCCGCATTGATGGTTCTAGAAGGCGAGCGCCAGGTCTTTTCAGTGACGTTGCAAAACCTGTCTAAGGAAACACCCGTAGATCTTGTGCTGTTCTCATTCAAAGACTCAACGCAAACGCCACTTCAAACCGCAATGAGTAATCGAGACGCCTCACCTGCCGAGCTTTACGAGTGCGAGCTGATATTCGCTCGCAAACAAGCATTACGCTGGAAGAAAACGGATAACGAGCAACTTTACATTGAAGCTGGTGGCACGGCTACTTTTGAGGTCGAGGTTCTTGGTCGTCCAGGATTGACAAGTGCTGTTGTCCAAATCGACTATGCTCATCTTGGTGTTCCGGCCACGGAGATACAGGAGAAGTTCCATACTCGACAAGTCAGTCTGCCACTAACGGTGACCGTCAATGCGAGCGTTGAATTGGCTAGGATCGATATTCTTTCACTCACCGGAAGCGTTCCACGCTCTCTCTGGTCAACACTTGAAATAAAGCCTACTTCAAGCGAGGACTTTAAGCCCGAAGACTACTGCCTGATACTTCTGGATTTAAGAAATGCATGGCCATCGCATCTTCATATCCATTTGGATATCGCGAATGGAGGATCAATTGACGAGGAGATTCTTCCTGGCAATACGTCGAGAATCATGTTTCCTATGCGTCGGATATTTCTCGAAGATCCATCAGCATCAATTCCTGCCCTCGACCCCTCTCGAGCTCGACAATTTGTTGTCAGCGCTGGGCGAGTGTCGGCAGATTCCGAAAGAGCCAGTAGAGAAGCATTTTGGTATCGAGAAGAGGTGCTTAAGATGTTGCAAGGGACTTGGGCCACGAAGTCTGGGCCGCATCGTCATGGGGACATCGAATTACGCGGCATCAGGTTGAGTCAGCGCATGATCGAGGCAGTCAAGATTGACGATATCGGTATCGACCTCTCAATTAATGGCAACACGGCCTCCAAGCACGAAATGACCACCAACGCATTTTCGGAACTCAAAGTCCGAATCACCAATCGGACGAACGAATCGATCAATCCGTTGCTAAGACTCCAACCATCTCTTCGCAACCAACCTCATAACATTTCACTTGACTTGTCTAAGAAACTCGTCTGGAATGGGATACTTCAGCAGACTTTACCACCATTAGCAGGCAAAGACTCCATCGAGATCACTTTTGGCGTCACGGCTCTCGCAAGAGGCGAGTTCGATATCGGCGCTTCGGTGGAAGAGACCGTGCTCAAAGAAGAACCCAAGAAAGAAGAAAAGAGCGAGGGCGGTGGTAGACCAAGAGCCAACACTCGCACAATGATGGATGCAGTGCTTGGCGCTAGGGAAAGGCGGATTTGGCATTCTAGGGAACAATGTCGCGTGGTGGTTAGGGACGAAGACAGCGATGATGAAGCTGATGATGATCGTGATGAGTAATGTACAGTATAGTATCAATTGCATAGCGGTTGGGTGTTTTGGAATATGTGTAGATGAAGTTGACGTTGATGTGGATGCATGGGTTGGTGATTATACCATTAGCGGGGATAAGACTGGTGAGAATGGAATATATTCTTTTGGTGCTGATAATTAACTAATTCTTCTGACGATGCTGGTGTTAACACGAGTTCTACTCAGTCCTTCTCGCTCGCTGTACAATTGTAGCTAAACTATTCTTCGATTATGCTGCATTTCCTAGGTACGTAGGCCTTCTCCACGGAACTACCTCTTTCAGCACGTTCCTGTGTTTTGCATTTTTGATATCCTTACCTAACTCATCCCGCACACCGGTTTCCGGCGGTGCAACATCGGCACGATAACACGATAAACTTTCCCAATCTAAATGAGTTTGTTGGGCTTCTTCCAAGAGGTTGGATTTTTCTTGGCCGCGGCAGCTAAACCCTCATCAGCCAGACCAGCGTTTTAGTGTCACGAAAAAAGAAGCCATGGCGGGGTCTCAATGACGTTTTCCCTTCCCCACGCTTATTCCGACGTCTCTCATCTCTTATCTAGCTTAGTCTGCCCCTCCAACCATTCTGACTCAAAATCTCATCTCTGAATCCCCTCACTTTTCTTTTCCTCCTCCTTTTTCTTTCCCTCTCAACTCATCTCACCTAACCTAACCTCAACCAATGCCCCTCTCCATCCATCGACCCATACTCAAACCCTCATCTGTGAATCCTCTCACCAAACAACTCTATCGCACCCCAACTAGAACCCGACTTCTCAACATCAACATCAACTCCAGCCTTCCCAATCCCAATTCCAATCGCCAACTAAGCAGCAAAACCCCACCATCATCAACTTGCTGTAATCACGACCAACCAAGCACCAGCACAATGGCATCAGAAGAGAACGGCAAGGACCATGGCCCCAGCATGGACAAAGTTTCGCAATTCCTGAAAGAGAGCCAGGATCGCATCTTTGTGAATAACAAGGCCTGGGTGGACTCGAAGATCTCGGGGGATTCGGATTTCTTCGCTAAGTTGTCGAGTGGGCAGAAGCCGGATTATTTGTATAGTGACCTTTTTCTTTGCCTTTCTTTCTTTCCCTTCCCCCCTTTTATCTGGGTCTTGTCAGGTGTATTGGATCGAGCGGAGATTTTAGCGGAGTAATTCATGTTCGTGATATTTGAGGATACGACGCTGATGGTGTGCAATGCAGGTATATCGGATGCAGCGATAGTCGTGTGCCCGCCAATGAGATCATGGGACTTGATGCCGGCGAAGTGTTCGTGCACCGAAACATTGCCAATTTGGTCCCGAACACGGACTTGAATGTCATGTCAGTTATTGAATATGGTAAGTTGGCTCTTTTATCCTCAATTCTCTGCTCCACTTCAGAGCAGTCTGGTTTGGAAACTTGTGAGACCAGGAGGTTGTGCTCATGTGACATTCTCGGACTTTTTGAATTTTAAATACTTGAGACGTTTGTGAAAGATATCGATACTAACAAACCCCACAGCCGTCGCCCACCTCCACGTAAAGCACATCGTAGTCTGCGGCCACTACATATGCGGTGGCGTCCAAGCCGCCCTCTCCAACACCGACATGGGCCTCCTGAACCCCTGGCTCCGAGGCATCCGCGACGTCTACCGCCTTCACGAAAAAGAGCTCGACACCTACGCCGATCCCGAAGCAAAGTACCGCCGCCTGATCGAGCTCAATGTCCTCGAGCAGTGCCGCAATGTCATCAAGACTGCTGTGGTTCAGCAGAGCTATACGCATAATGGCTATCCGATTGTGCATGCTTGGGTTTTTGATCTGAAGGATGGGCTGTTGAAGGATTTGAAGTTGGATTTTGAGGGGACGTTGAAGGAGATTAAGAAGATTTATGATCTGGATGCCGGGCCGAAGAAGGCGTAGTGTGAAAGAGGCATGTTAAGGGGATGAGCGTGGAGTTGTGGTGGCTCGGGCTTTAGATTAGGATTGGGGTGGCATCGGAAGGGAGTTTGCAGTGGTTTTGGTGTTTGAATGAGCGTGGAGGGAGTTGAAAGGCTAACCTGTATGGTTTGGAGAGAAGCAGGTTACGTAGAATTAATTTCAAGACTTTTTTCTTTCATCGAACATTGTGTCGAGATTCTCAAGGTGTATTCCGTGCCTTTGAGAACTGCTTCGAATCGTCAAGTCGGGTACTCCTTGACATGGGTCAAGCAAAGCTCCCCAGCTAAGTTTGCTTTTGATGCTGAAGCGAGCTCAGAGAGTGTTTCAAGGATGTGAAAATCTTCAAAAGCTCAATGATAGAGTAACAGCTACGAGTTTTCTGACTGCTGTCAATGAATGACCGTTTGGGCTTCACCTCTTGAAAAAGGTCGAATGGCTGTCGATTCCACATTCAAGTTTCCAATTGTGTGTAAAGTACTTGAGGCCATTCCTGGCCTCTTCTGAAACCCTTCTTGGCATCTACACAAAGTTGTCCCAGTTGTTCCAGGCATGGTCACCCATCTTTTCCATCACTTCCCCTCTCTTAATTAAATCTCCCTTACTCGCCCTGAATCAATTCTTCCTCCTTTTCCCCTTCAATACTCTTTCGCTGTACGGCAAACTAATATTTCAGAAATGGCCTTGTTTCCTGTGTTGTTATATTTTGCTCCATCGTCCTTTACACTCTCTCTGACCTTTGCTTCTGAGTTTTTGGTCATTTTTGATAATCTTAATGTATCTACTCTCTAACCAACATCTATCTGCCTCTATTACTTCTGTTGTGGCCCCGAATGAACGGCAACATTGGACATCTCTCGCTTCATCTCATGTATACATTTGTCCTTTGAGTCATGGAAGCTTACACAACCTCGTTGCCTGATGCCCGCGGCCGAGCTCTGCCTTCTCTACGTCTTGTCATCCTTAGTGGATCCCTTCCAGAAAGCCAGAATGTTTTGGCCATTCGACCCTGGTCAAATTACTCATCGTAATTCTTTATCTAGTCATACAAAAAACAGGAGCGATGTTAAAATGGGCAGTTATTTTACTGTACGTACCAAATCTGGGATGTCTTTATTGAGCTTCATAGTCCATTGATTGAAGTGTCCTGAAGAGCAAATTCTCTGACTTCATTACTCTAGGGAGGTGGCAGTAGATAATCGACCGTAGCAAATAGCTTTGCAAGTCTCCATCCCTGCGGACTCTTGATTCGTGTTGCAACGCCTTCCTTCGCATTTTTTCCATTAAGATGAAGAAACAGATATACAGAAATATTTGAAAATGAACTGATTTCGGCAAGTGTATTGCTTCATTGAAGAAGAATGTCATATGAACCCCTGACAATGGCTTTCCGAGACCTGCCCCTGATTCTCGCTTGACAACTTCAGTATCAACAGAGCTCGACAATCAGGCATACACGATAGGTCTTTGAATCGGCTAATAAACGACTCATTTGATGAAATATTGATTCTTCTTATGTACAATGTTAGAGTTTCTAAGACCTAAGAATGGTTCACGATTCAGCCAGGAGCTGTGAGTCAGTGCGAGCCAGCTCCTAGAACCGGACTTGGCCAAGTTATTTCAACACAAATAAAGGAGCTTGAATGGAGTGATATAGATTATTAGCCGCTTTAATCAGCAATCTCATTCCACAACACTTGTAAGAAAAAATTAATTCATCCGAGAAAATGTAAAGTTTGTCCAGCTTCCAGTATAATGATGCGATGAGATCCCCATCACTACTCGGCTACTTAAGCAGTCTCTAAGATACCTCTCTCCATTTTCTAATGCATTTTGTTTCCTATAAGAGCCCAGAGAAAAGGCAGAGCATACCCGCAAAACTGATCCTCGGACTCTTGGAGCTCTAGGAAGGTTGTATGAGGGTTCACTATTTCATATAACAAGATAACACCTATCGTAGACCTATCTAGAAAATGTCTAGAGAGCTTTTCATCACCATAGTACTCCGACTTCATCTCTCTAAAGATCAGTGCGGCTAGATCCGTTGGACCGGCCAACTAAAGTCTAATCAAAAAAGTCGTCCAGGCCCCGTGGCTTTTCAACGTTGCATTAAGACTTGACATAGGCTTGTTCAGGACCCGAGTCTCTATCCCATATGCTTTTGACATTGAAAGTCACCGTGCCAGAACCCAACAACGTTTACCGGCAATCAACAGCGTCAGCTCCTTGAGCAACGTACTGGAGACTAGATGGGAGCATGTAGCTCAAATATTCAGTATACGTACAAGTTTACGCAAGATATTCCAATGGAAAATAAAAATCTAAGCAGCCAAGATCCCGCGCCTTATCATGGCTGTCCAACACACAGCTCTACAGGAAGGCTTTAGGAGACTTCTTCCCATCTGCATCTCCATTAAACACTCCAAGTTATGTACCTACAAGAAATGGGCACCGTCGGCCTCTATGAACACGACCCGCCTAGAGGCCATTCCAAAGAATGAATCACATTCAAAGCTCTCATTAACATGTCACTTCACTCAAGGAATAAGATAATCCCGCAAGACACGGTTATCTTGAGGCGGTGAATTGTCAACTAGTGCGGAAGTCTATATAAGAGGCACTTCTTCCGGGGTTCTCCTCTACCTTTGTCCAACAAATTTGCAACAACACCTAGCATAGTCACACCAGCAACCGCCACCACCACAATCGGTTCAACAGCCCACCTAGATCTATAGCCGTTGACCGTTGGGCTTCATGTTTCTCGTAACATGATACAATTGGAGCACTTGTTGCTACTATGTCTGATTCCCGGCAGGACGAGGCTTTCCCGAATTCAGATATCTTGAGGTAAAGAACCATGAGGAAACATATGCGTGCGCAACTGACTACTTTTACCTACTCCTAAACCCCGTCCTACAGCTTCCCTCGGCGCAGACTATCAACCAGGAAAGACCAGATCAGATGCAATCGATCAGCTCACAGCCACTCGGTGTTCAACAGCTCAGCCGACAGTACAAGAAAGTCAGTCGTTGATGACATGTACTTTGCACAAAGTCAAGCTCCAAGGTGAGCCCAGTCTCACGAGGCTGGAGTATCACAGAGTAGCGAACGATTGACTAGTGCCGGCACCAGCTTCAGAGTCATATGAGGGACGCCTGGGACTTATTGGTCCTCACGGACTTCTCATCCGGATTCTGTCAATAACAAAAGACCTTAAGCGAGGATCTTCGCCCAAACGAGTTTGAACCACCTCCGTCCTAACTCATAACTATGGTATATTTAGCCAAGAATACAACACAGTCAACACTAATTGATGACACACTTGTTTGAATCAGCTGCTCAGCAACCAGAAGGATTCAGCACACTCACCGCTGTCCTACAACGATGGACAGCCGACGATTGTCAAAAGCTGCTTCTCACAAGACCTACGGAGCCACTCTCTCGTTCTCAAGACTTCCCGCATTTTCCGCCAACTATCTCGAAGAACAGATCCCAAAAAAAGCTAAAGTCAAACACTAACCACCCCACTCGCCACTTGGCCCATAGCTACGAATGCAGCTTAACTAATACACTTATTGACTGACAGCCTACTTGCTTCACTCAAGCCTTACAAGCCACTGCAACTCTGGCTGCGTGAATCGGAGTCTTGTGACAGTGGTCCGTGAGTTCCTAGGCGACACGTCTATATAAGGACCCCTCCGGACTTCTTTCGGACTTTCTCTCTATCTTCTTTTCACAAAAAATGGCAGAGACCACCAACCCTTCCACGGGCCAGGCAAGCCACTCATGTCCATGACTTCCCAGCCGACACGTTTTTATCAGGATCGCTCCGGACTTCTTTCAGACTCCCTTTCCATCTTTCTCCAACAAGAACCAAGAACGATACCAACGCCACCAAGAGCCAGGCAAGCAACTTGTGACCATAATCTTCCAACCGACACGTCTATATAAGACCCTTCTTGGAACTTCTTTCAGACTTCTTCTCCAACTTCCTTCCACAAGAAAACAAGAACGCCACCAGGGACACCAACGCCACCAAGCGCCAGGCGAGCCAGTTGTGACCGTGAATCCCCTGCCAGAGTCGGCATGTCTATATAAGACCGCTCTCGGAACTTCTTGCAGACTTCCTCTCCATCTTCCTTCATGAGAAACCACGAACGACACCAACGCCACCAAGCGCCATGTAAGCCACTTGATCCACCGCACAGCCCTCGACAAAGGACACAAAGGTATTGATCAAATGCACAAGTATGTCCTCACTAATGATCCTTTCAAAGGCTTGGTATATTCGCAGACACTCAAACCTTATTTGCCTGTATAAGAGACTTGTGGTTAGAAAGACGCCTCGCCAATACATCGATAAGGATTTCAAGATTTGGTATGATGTCGTCTCGAGTCTTCGGCTATCTCGCTACCCCTTTTCGTACTCGAGTGGCTTTTGTCGTGAAGGTACCACTTTACTTTCGTTGTAGCCGGGCAGGCATAGAAGATATGAAGGAGGATCGGAAGGTTGGAGCTTTGTGCAAGGTAAGTCAGCGGGTGGTTTCTTTATAGTTGTCTGATCTTAACCTTTGATACAACTTTATAAGCCCAGACCCAAACGTCTCAGCATTAACGGCTCTCCCATTCTGCACGTGCTGTCAACACGAAGCCAGGGTATTATCAGATGGAGAGCCACCTTGTTCACTGAGGGGTATTTCTGTTGAAGCGTCATTATATTAGACCCTTCTAGCTCTCGCTTGAAATGTTCAAGGGACATGCCTTCTCGAGCGTCATTATAAAAACTCAAGATCTCGCTTGTGTGTTGTTGTTGACTTTCGTTCCTCGAGGACCGAGTTTCAGCTTGGCACGAAGCTGGCAGATGGCAGAGCACGGTCCTTTTGCGCCAAAGGACTAACCTCTGCCGTCTCGTCTTGGCTGCTGGGGGTTCGCGAGGAGGATGAAAGGTCAAGACTGGAGGCTCTGAGGTTTATGCATCTGGTAATGTCGGGGTTGAGAATCCAGGCCGCGCCGCAGCTCAAGAGCTGAAGCTGTACTGCCTTGGAAGAGCTTCTAGTTTCTGGACAGGTCTGAAGCGACTTTGAGGATCCATAAGTTGCGGATGCTGCGCGAGAGTGTTAGTACCCCTTTCATCAAGCTGAAGCTGCTTTGACTGACCTACCCAGCCCAGAGCCTCTTCAAAGCTACAACTCAAGGAGTTACAAACACCACGAAGGCTTTGAGAAGGCCTGGATATCTGCAGATTGTCGACGCTGTCACGACATTCGCAGATGCTGAGATGTCAAAGAGAGACGCTGTCGCTGATCTGGCGTTTATATAGCCTCTTCGTCGTTTGGAAGAAGCCTGTCGAGGAGAGTCACAAGCCAAGCAGACAGGCCGAATCTGCAATGGTTTATGCGAGTGGGAAGCTGTTGATGCCTCCGTGGAATTCGGTACGTATCGAGAAAGCAAAATCGGTCATTAGCTGCTGACCTGTAGCTTCTAGAGCTCTACCAATATCAACGAAGCTTCCTAGGAGAGTTTCGTGCGCTGGAAAGACTCTGCAGCTCTGCAGAGAAGTTTTGTCACTTGCGAGCTGTTTGTGCTTTCTTGGAGATAGGTACGTATTGAGTTGCGAGTTGTAGTTGTGCATTGCTGATCTGGAAATCCTGCAGCTTCCTCAATGTCAACAAAGACCTGAAGGGTAACAAACGTAGAACTGGCTTTAACACTTGCAAGCTCTTGATGCTATTGAAGCAAGGGAATCTGGGAACGGCGCTCAAGGATTGCGATAGGTATGTCATTGTTCCAAAGCAGCACTATCAATATCGGAGGACGGGTATCCCAAGATAGCAGAGGAGGACCCCTGTCTCGGCTGTCCTCCACCCACAGAAATTTCTAATCCAACTAATCCTAACTTGGCAGAACACAAACACTGAACACAACCAAATCACTCCTGACTCTATTCACGATTCCAAGAAGCAAGAAAACAGTTACTCGAGTGTCAATTGGTCGTATAATTGCCAAGTTCCTCTCTAGGTAGGTCGTCTCGAGATACCTCTCTTTCCCTCCTGCCCCCTTTCTTCCTAGCACAAAAGAGCAACTGTACACGATCGTGCAAGGCAGAGACTTCTCCTTCTGGCCTTTCTGTCGCAATTGACAGCCTACCGTCCGCTCATCGGAGGTCAAAGACTGTGTCGACTGACGTCGAGCTCGAGAGCATTATCGAACGCGTCAACAACGCCTACAAATTCTGAAGCAACCTTTCCTACAGTCCGACAACTTGAGAACACATCACCAGAGATTCATACTTGAACGTTGCTGCTTCTGAACGTCTTTGTCTTCTAACGACCGTCGACTTCTCTGCTTCAAGTCCTCTCTTCTAGATATCTAAATATCGTCCCAGCGAGCTTCCGCATTCCACCCACTCACACGCACGCACAACAAACAAACTCTCGTACCAGCTTCAACGAAAGGAAGAAGACTTCAACATGTGGCGAGGCAACAGTCATCATAACAATGGCAATAACCACCGTGCCCGGAGACCTAATGCCGGAGGTAGTAAACGTCTGGAATCGACAGCACCCGCCCGGCCATCCAGCAATGCTCAGCGCTCCAGTCTACCTTCTGCTACTGGTACGAACCTCAATGCACGCCACTCGGCGACTGGCCAAGTTCATAATGGCCTGCCTTCCCATGTCAACACTCATGCTCGCCAATCATTGACCACACCAGGCCATAACGGTTTGAGCGGCAACAGCAGAGAAGATTGGGGACTGATGGGAGACTCGCGACCACCAACCCCGTCTGAAGGACGTGCCCAGGTAAGAACACACGCGATACTACACAGCGGAGAGCAAGAATACTGACAAGAACAAAGTACTACCATCGCCCAGGCCCGCCGGAACAGCAACGAACTCGCACTTATGATAATGGCACCGCACTTACGTTTGGACCCGAGGTAAGTCAAAGCAAAAGGTGTCTGTCAAACACAACTAAGAAAAGACAACAGGATCCCGTTCCAGAGGCTTTGCCGGGTGCTGCCTTTGATGACCAATTTCGCCAAGTGGATGCCGCAGTACGCGATCTCCAAGTGACCAATCTTCAACTTCCAAGAGCCGGGATTAGCAGTAATGCTCCATACCAGAATTTCCGTACAACGACATTGGATCTCAGGCTAGCACCGGTGGCTCACTATCCTGATGGATATGTTTATCGCGTGGTGCCAAGTCGCCACCTACCTGTCGAGGTTCTGCCGCATGTGCGAAGTTTGGTTCGTCACCTATCAGAACTACCTGGGTCTGCCCACCCAGGTGATTCCACCGACACCCGTTTCGGTGAAAATCGACCAATATCAATGTTGCAAAATGATCCTGCGACATCTGAGGGATCACAAGGAACTATCCGGGATACTACCACCCAAGATACCGTTACCGAGCTGGAAAATGCCCAGGGCAATCCGAATGTACTCAGAATTTCTGAGCACATTGAGGAAGGTCCTGTTCACGTATCGCAAGGTACCTTCAACACCATCCGTCCCGTGCCCGGGTACCCCCCTCCTCTACCGGGTCCAGGCCCCTCCAATGTCACCAGACTGGTTCCCGACATTAACGGCCAGGTATTTGAGGTAGCTGGATATGAATCTGGATCAACGCAGGCCCGCCCCGCACCAAATGTCACAAACAATTGGTACGATATTGGAGGGTACCAGTCTGCTGCGCCTGGGTACGCTCCATCTGGATACCATCTCAGCCATCAAACCAATGTCCCCAGTACTTCTTACGACATTGGAAATAACCAGTATCCTGGATTCGGTTCCGCCCCTCCTCCTCCCACCCAACAGACCAATTCAAATGTCGCCACGCGCACTCAGGACATTGAAGAGCCCCCCAGAGGACGTACGATCGAGCGTGATCCCGGATACCTGCGCCACCACCGAAGAACCGCCCAGAGGGGTAATGTCCTCTGGGCCCAGGAACTTGACGACCGTAACAATGCGGATAGAGCTCGTGGAGAGCCATTCTTTGGCGGCGATGTCGATAGCGGCGAACAACTCATCTTCCTTCAATTTCAGGTCCCACGAGAACAGCGTGGTGCCCCAGAGGAAGGCCTCAGAACCCCCCGTGACCTGAACCCACCCCGCGTTGAGATCACAGGACCCTCCCCAGTTGCAAAGTCCAGGATTGCTTCAGGACATACGAGACCAGAGCCAGTACAGCAAACCGGTCGTACTTCGGCACCTCCAACTGCCCCGGCGCCGCGCGAGCCTAGCCCAAGCGGATACTTCTTCACACCCCTCTATCAAGCCCTCAATGCCCAAGATAACCTTCGACGTTCGTCGCTACCAGCCATTCAAGGCAGATCTAGTAGCACGGACAGCAATGACGAGAACCGTATCTTTGGAGAATTGGCCGGGTACTGTTCGAGCTCCCAGCCAGGAGGGCCAAGGCCGGAAGTTGTGGAAGAAGAAGGACGCGGAGGATGAGGACAAGGATCAAGAGAACAAGCCAAGGGACCGACGATTTTGAATGTCCTAGGGACATCTGAGGACATTGGATTTGCATGGATGGCGTTTAGATATGGCTCCTGGTTATTGTTTGAGTATATGATGGATTAGCATGTTGGACGGATTATACCATGAGAGCACTACACACAGTGGCTTGCTCATATGTCCTCATACCATTATGGACAATGGGAGTAGCAGTATAAGTGCCATTGGCATATACATTTCGCCGCTCTGAACCAATAATGATTCAAAATATTCTTCTGAGATTTCGTGATTCAACAGAGGTAAGAGAATTGAGGATGAAGTGACGTTGAAATTTGCCGCTAGTGGTGGGATGGTCACCTTACAGCGCGCGTCAAACGCGTCTTCTAGCCAAGCTCTCCATCTCCAACTACCTACAACACCATGAGATTCAAAACCTCCGTGCGGAATATCCAGACTTTCACGAGTGTGTACAAATGACTGAAGGTGAATCTTAGCTAATATTAAACAGAGCTCACGGCTTCACTCTCCTCCCTGGGAAAGGTAGCTTGGGTCCGTCTGGACGATGATGCCGTACGCTTCACAATCATCCCAGAGACAGGCACGCAAGTCTGGGCGTATGTTCCCCTCTTCCAAAGCTAGACCACACGGTGACTAATATGTAACAGCTCCCTCTCAATCGACTCCATCTTCGAAGACTACACCATCCAATCCGCCGCCCCCAGCAACACAATCAACCTCGAACTACCCCTCCCACCCCTCCACCGTGCCCTCAAATCCGCCATAAACGCCACCTCCGCCTCCATCCGCCTCACAAAGAAAGATGGCGTGCCAGTCCTCTCCCTCACAATCATCACCAACACTATCAGCAGCGGCCACAGCGGACACGGCTTCCTGAACGAATCTGCGGCCCCAGACCCATTCGGCGACAATGCGTTTCGAGAAGAGAGTCTGGATGCTGGTATGGGACGAGACAGAGAGACGATCGTAACGCAGGACATCCCCATCCGAGTCCTCACAGCCGACAGCGTAGAAGGGATCCACGAGCCTCGGGTCCGAGAATCCGACGCGCATATCATCCTCCCTTCTCTCATCCAAATCAAAGCCATATCCGACCGGTTCACCAAACTCGCAATGGCTACGACGAATGGACGGAGTAGTTCGACGGCTGCACCGAAATTGGAGTTGGCTGCTAACATGCATGGGAGTTTGAAGTTGAGTATTGCGACCGATGCGTTGAATATCTCGAGTGTGTGGACGGGATTGAATAATCCTGAACTGGATCCGAGACAGGTGGAGGATGGGGCGGATTTGGAGGAGCACCCGAGTATGAAGTTGAAGGCTGCGGGGCCGGATGCTTGGTCGACGGTTAGGATTGATGGGAGGGATTGGGGGAAGGTGCTTAGTGTTGGGAGACTTGGTGGGCGGGTGATTGCTTGTGAGTTTATCTTGGATTGGGTACATAAGAGTATGATGCTGACTTGATCTAGGTTTTTCTGATGAGCATGCTCTGATCCTCTACGTTTACTTGTCCAATTACGATGGAGCTGATGAGTCTGTTCTGACGGTAAGTACCCCGTGAACCGCCGCGGGAAGTTGCTGATTGTCTTAGTACTATATCTCGTCGTTCAGTGTATGAGCTCATGAATATCACTTGCGAATTTAGCGACGGTGTTTGGTGTTTTGCTCCTTTCTGTGACTGCTCTGGATTGGCCGGGCAGCAGTATGGAAGACTCGTAACTGGATATGGAAGTCTGCATTTGTCATGGCGATGTACTCTCTACCTGCGTAATGTGCCTTCTCTGTGCGTGTACGGAGTATTTTTCCTTTCTCATTGAAGCCGCTCATGGACCTCTACCACCCAGCCTTTTTACACACTGTTTTCATGTACTTTTCCGTTCCCGTGTCCACCATATTCATGACAGATGTGCTAGGAGCGACAAGATACACATTGTCACGAAATATGCACAGCTTAGCCGCTCGCCGCCGGAAGCACATAGCCTGACGAGCGTTGATGAGTCTTAACACTGTAAGAGAGAGCATCCCAACACTAGTTCGCATACTGTGTTCATGTCTGTGTAGCATATCGACCATGCCATTCCTCAGATTCATAAAGTCTTGTCCGGCATCCTACTCACCAGGCATCTCAACCATAAAGAACGTCGCCAGTATACTAAAACACAGAGCCACGCCCGACAATCCTGAAATCTCAGTGTCAGCATTGAGAAGTCCCCACTAGCTACTGTATATGAGCTCACCAAAGACTTTCTCGATAGAGGTAATAAATGCATCTGCCACCACAGCACTCTGCACAACCGGTAAGGATCTCACATAGTCGAGGCTATCGAGGCTTTTGCGGACGAGCTAGCACAAACGGTTTCAGCATTACTTGAAATCCCTGATCCTTTATCCGGTGCCCTGCCCCAACTCCTACAGGTGACAGCAAGACTCACCTCGAGGGTACTCTCCGAATCTCCGAAAACAGAGCTTAGTTTCCATTTAATGAAAGCTCTAGTCAGCGCAAGCGAAACTGCGATACCGAGATCGCCTGCCAGCGCGATGGCCAAGCTGAAAAATGCGTAGAGTTGCGACTGATCTATAACATGTCGATGTCAGAAACTTCATCGACCTATTGATACTAGTGAATGACTGAGCTCGCTTACCAGCTTTGTCAACAATGGAGAGCAGAGAGACTAATAGACAACCTTCAGAAACACCGAGATTGAAGCCGATCATGACGAGGAAAGGTACAAAAGCAGGATTTTCGGCGTCTAACTTTTGTCAGCAGTCAGCTCAGCTGAGCCATTACTCAGGACGCGACGAATGGCCTGTTCAGAGTTGGAGCTGGATTGTCAAACTTACGAACACATCCCATAGCAATCAAGAAGTAGATTCCCACTGACACCACCATATTGACCTGCAAGAGCGGCTTGAATTTCATATACCTGCGAATAAGAAGCCCGGCAATGACAGCGCCAACCGGGCGACCCACGTATACACATGAGAGAGCCCAGTCGTTGAACTGTGTCGGAGTGTGGAGGGAACGGGTCTCGACGTAGAGGGCGAAATTGTAGATCAGCTGGCCATCAACAGTCAACAATTGTACGTTTTCTAAGTTGGAAGCGACCATTTCAACTCGCGATCCGATCAAGAACCAAACACTGAAGGTAGGAGTCTAAGGAAGGGGGACGCATTACCTGATTGAAAGCAAATACCACCGGAAACGCACAGCAAATAACTGCTACCACTGACCCCATACGAATGAACCTCGTCGGTATAATCGGGAAACTTGCATGTATCGACTCCACATAGTAGAACAACCCGATACCGAGAGGCGTCAGGCAGAGAAGCAAGATCTCCAATGGGTGCGTCCAAGGAAGGATGTTACCGCCGATGCTGATGGCGAATAATGGTGTGGCGACTGCGATGAAAAGGGATATGGAGCCGAGGAGGTCAATCTTGGTCGATGTCAGAGACGTGTTGATCGGCGAAGGCGGTAAGAGTGTATTTTGGTGTTTGACATCTGGGAGTGGTGGGTGAAGTGTGAGGTAGACTAGGGCGTATGAGAGGAGCATGAAGAGGGATTCCAGAGCGAACGTTCTACATGGCAACGATCATGACCAGTCAATCTAACACAATCACAATTGTGGATTTTTGTCTGTCCTGACAGGAGTTGACTCACGAACGCCAACCAAGCCAATCTGCTAGGATAGAGCTTACTGGCCCTCCTAGCATCAACGCAAAAGTCTCTGTAGCGACCACGGTACTCTTCCAAAGGGGAAGATCTTGGAGTTTGACTAGATCTTATCACGTTCATCTGTCAGCCAAGCTCGATTTAATGGAAAAGTTTCTACCATTGATGATAACCACGACCAAGAGTTGGAGACCAGAGGATCCCGTGCCGACAGCTACTCTTGCAAGACTTAGCTGCCAAAGTCGATGGCTTAGCGAGCTGAACCGTTGTCAACAAATGACAGTCTTTTATCACAGAGCTTGCCTACCAGAGGAGAAGACCAAATGCCATAGCAGCAGACGCAATCAAGGTTGCAAACCTTCGGCCATAGAGCTGAGATATGTGACCATGCTGTAATCTGAATTAGTCATGTTTAGAGTCTCAACAACATCAACTATCAGAAATCCCATCAACGTACTATTGGTTGACACGCCGATTCACTAATCGATCCGGCAAGAATAATCCACCCTGCATTATTAAGATCATGGAGGCCGGTTGCTGCTCATAACCTCACGTCAGAAACAAACAGGAGAACTACTGCCGCGGACTTGGGTACCTATTCGTCGACTGTAGTTCGTACTGAGAAAAGAGATATCAAAGCCGACGACAAAGGTACTTTAAAAATAGTAAGCCTGCTTGTAAATGTCAAGATACACGAAGAAAACTTACCAAAGGAGTAATGCCGGACCAGCATAGAGTAGCAACCTTTCTTGACTCAAAGTATTTTCCCGTATTACATGATGTGGCAAAGTGTTATCCAGATTATTAGGCAGGCTGTCTAGAAGTGGCTCACTGGCAGGCTGAACATCATCACCTTCTCCGGTCTCTTCTGCATCGTCCAAAACTCGAATTCGAGGCTCCATGGCGTGGTTGGTCTACTACTTTTGCAGCACCGAAGTAAAGTCAAGAATCTGCTTCGCAGGCCCAACAGAGCCTCGGCCGATGCTGAAGATTTGCGGCTCAAAAAGCCCAGCTCACTATGAGAATGAGTGGGTGTCTCGAGGTGGTAGGCTTTCGAGCAAGGAATTCATTGGACCGCCAAGACCTCACCTGAAAGTCTCGGCTAAAGACAGGGAAAACAAATCAAGCTGCGCTGGACAGATCAGCACAACACAGCCTGCTCCAATCGTTCCGTGCAGCGGTTGGAGCTCTCGAATTGGACGCCTCAGTATGCACAGTGCTATCAGCAGCGGGGAAAGTGATGCACAGCCAACAAATCATGAAGCGAGTCTTCCACCCTATCGTGGGGGCTACAAGGTTCATAGCTGCAGTATAACTCCCTGGAACCTGGCCACCAGGTATTCGCAGACCGAGATATCTCGTAATGGTTGCAGTCATATCACAGAGATGGGGTGATGCGAGGTGTTGAGCCTCATTCCTGTATATTTCCCCCACATCTGCTAATCTATTATTTTGAATGATATACGCAACATGATAAGCTTACTGCCAGCGCCATTGGTGCCCGCACCAAGTGCTTGAAGCAGCACTCCTTTTGGATGTTCTTGCATACGTGCAGCCAGTAAGAGCCAGTCTTGTTGGGTCGCTGTGTCGCGTGCCTGTGTTTTCTTCAACAGGAGCCGAACAGATGAGCCTCACATTCAAAGTCCCCTGCTTGTACAGGGCTGATCGGAACAGGCTCGAGCATAAATGCCTCAAGTGTAGCCTGGTTTCCACAGAAATGTGACAAGTTCATAAAGTGGGTTTCAACAATCTAGCTATTGAGCTTCCTACCAAATATGGCTGCAATAGCATACTACCCCTCTCAGCAGCATGCTTCGGTTTTCAACGACAAGCAACACAGCACCGAGAAGCTTGAACACGAAGCTAAAGTCCCTGATGGCTTTCCAGGAAAGTTACAATCTCCGCTAGCATGGACTCGAGATGAAATTGAGAACAAGCGTAACGCATGGATTGTGGAACTTGGAGTTAAAGATATTGAAGCACTTGAGCAGGCTCTTTCCGGGTTCGAAGGTAAGCATTGGTCCCTGTTAGCTCTCATCTCTGCCGTGGGGATTCTGAAGTTTTCTCGTAGCTCTGTCGGTCGACTTATCTCAAGTGTCCGCCGAGACATTCATCCTCCCCACCGAACTCGTACGTCGGTTGAGAAACATCTCAAACGAGGTTTATAACGGCGTCGGATTCACCATCGTTCATGGTATCGATCCGTCCCGATACTCACCCGAGCAGAATGTGGCGTTGTACGCGGGTATAGCAGCACATGTTGCTCCACGCCGTGGATTCTTGGATCGTGGTGCGAAGAAGGTGCTTTGTCAGTAGCCTCTCTCCTCACCTAGCTGATAATTCATGCCCCTTTGTGAGTCTAACTCCATAGGCCATGTCGTCAATGCTCTAGGCGAGAGCTCTGGGGAACAAGACAAGACTCCTGGCTTTACGAATGGACCTTTAGTACGCCAAACCACCCCTCCCGAGGGCCTCTGCTAACACAGACAAGTCCTTCCACTCAGATATGTGCGAAGTCCTCTCACTGTACGCCCTTGACGTCGTTCCTGAAGGAGGCAGAACCCTGGTCTCAAGTGCCTGGCAAGTGTATAACGACCTCGCTGCTCGACGGCCCGACATTCTGCAAACGCTTGCAGACGATTGGGTCCTAGACACGTGAGTGATACCTGTACCAAGAAAGACAGCTGGACGACCAGACTATGGCTTACACTCATCTTCGCACAGGTTTGCCGACTACTCGAAGTTCCCACCCATCTCAACACCCTTCATACACAAGGTCGCAGACAACAAGGTCATCTGGCGTTTCTCGCGCTACCCGATCACCGGCTTCTCTGCACGCAAGCGTAATCCTTCCCTTCCAGCTCCAACACCAGCTCAGATCGAGGCTATCGATGCCGTGCACTTCATGGCAGAAGCGAACTCCATACCGCTGCCCATGGGCAAAGGCGACATGGTCTTCATCAACGACATGGCTATACTGCATGCTCGCGAGCCTTTCAATGAAGGAGGGGTATTTCTTCAGCGCCATCTACTGAAGTTCTACCTCAGTGATCCGGATGAGACTTGGCCTGTCCCACCTACGGTTGCGGATGCTTGGAAAAAGATATATGGCCCTAACTCAGAAGCAGGTGTCCGCAATGAGACCTGGTCTGTGAGATGGAGTGCTGGTCAGGAGGATGGCTGGGCCAGTAATGGATAAGTCGCCCTCATGTTGTCATTCGATCTTCAGTCTCTGGTTCTGTATACGATGAGAAGTGGGGCAAAATATATTGCGACAAATTTCCTTTTCTTTTGATTTTCAATTATCTGCGTGCCATCGCTGTCAATGCATCCACAGAAACGCTTAGATGCACTTAACTTGTACCCAGTGAAGAAAAATCCATGCTTTCGTGCAATGATTGAGTCATTTTGATTTCGAAAAAGATATAATGCGAGAGAAACTTTTGTCTCTAATCTCGGTCAAACGGTTCAGATGCGCAAAGAATTAGGAAGTGAGAAAATCCTCCTCGGTAAAAGCATCGATCGGCCCGGCGTGTGGGATGTTACCACGCCAATTTTTCGTAAACAGCTGGTAGCACCAATACATCTCTGTATTGTACATTGATTTAGTTTGCCAGCCCTTGAGATCGTCCTCTAATGTCGAGAAGAGTTGTCAATTCATTCGTCCAAGTCATGGCGTCAATTGATCTGAATTGTTACGTACCTTGACGAGCGAGCTCATTGCGAATAGACCGTGTGTATTCGATTTCCTCGGGATTCATGCCGTGGAAATCCACGTTCGATTCATCGAGAGAGATGGAGAGGGGAAGAGACCCATGACATGCGTTATGAAAGTATGCTAACATTGTTTTGCATGCATGGATGTACCCCTGACTCAGAGAAGCCCCTCCTTGTGAGCCAGTCTGCAACTATAGATTAGTCATAGAGCATAGACTCGAGAGTGGAAAGTAGAAAATTCAGAGCTAAAACGTACAACCATGCTGTGGCGAGTAGTATACTCAACAACATCCTTCAAGATCCACTCGACATTACACATCATGATGAACATGGACAGATAGATCTCGAGCCAATTCTCCCTCTTACGCTCATCTATCTTCTGCTTCAATTCTGTCAAGAACAATTGTCGAAGAGGAAGGAGTTGGCCGCGAATGACGATGTCGTCGAGCTCAGTGTCCATGATTGGAGTCACTGGAATTATGCCATTCCATGGATTGTCGGGCTGGTCACGAGGGAGGAGTCCTAAAGTTTGCTCACCACAAATTCGCCAAGGCTTTTCTGTGAGGCGAGTGGCCACCCAGAAACTGAGAGCATTTGAAACAAGTGTGCTCTTGGAGATCGGTTAGTCATTTTCTCATGCTGAGATTGAAATGGAGAGTAGCATACCTTGGAGACCGAAATATACTCAAAAGCAACATGAAACGTCTTCCAAATGATTGGATTTGCACCACTCAGAAGAGACTCGATATACTGTGACCGAGACCTGATGCCATACTCGTGAATGTCGGCGATAGCCTTGTTCATGTCGCAGATATGGTAAGGCGGCATTTCCATTACTCGTGGATTTCCCTTCGAATCTGACCATTTGTATCCCGTAGTGTCTCCTGGCTCGGGGTGGAAGCGCGAGACTGTGACAGCTAATGTGGCGCCGGCATCCTGTGTGAGCAAGATCGTCTGTGGCGGTTCATACTCTTCCAAGTACCCAATGACTCGCATTGTCTGCAGCTGTTCTTTATGGAAGGTCCATTGACGAAGGTCATCATTCAATGTAGATCCTGTAGATGATTCTGGTCAGCTAGGTGCAATTCATCTGTCGAGATTTCCATGGGACCTACCAAGCCGATTCAGATTCAGATCCAGAATTTCGAAGTGGACACAAGGCTGCAAGAGAAGGTCAACCGCCGTTGCCGCACATTTTGCACAGGGCTGATATGGATCTTCAGAGCGATCGCACTGTTACATCATCAGCAAAAACCCAAACTGTTTACCTCACTTGACTATACTGACTCTCCAACGCCTGATACGGCATGTTTGACAAGCAGTCATCTTTCGAGTCAGTGCAGTCGCTTGTCGCTTTCCAGGTTCCATCAGAGCTCGAACACGCTGATTGAGCCCATGCACGCGAAAGACCCCTTGAAGGTTGCCTTTCGCATCCTTTCTCTCAGTCGATTTTGGTGACTAGGTGATATTAGCTATACATGCTTCAGAAGGTCTTTACAAAACAACTCACAAGATCATTGTGCATCACATCCTTTCTCGCAGTATGGCCTCGTTGCCTCTTGTCCTTCGTCGTATGTAGCTGTTCGCCTGGCCGCTTCCTTTTGATTGGCCTCTCGGGAGTGACTTGGATGAATACATTGATCTGTGCCTTTGAATCTCGCTCTTCCGGAGTGACTGGTGTTCTTGGTGTCCATATTGGGCTAGTAATTCCAGTCCATCCGGTACTGTCAGTTCCTGGAGTGAGATTGTCAGGAAATAAAGGATCTCCGTAAATCGGCGGGCTCTCAAGCGTGACATTGAGTGCTTGAGACTCCTCGACATCAAAGGAATTTGAGACTGTTCCTGTACTCGGACCTTGATCCACCCGATGCATGGGAAGGAAAGTGTCGGTCTCAACATTTTCCATCTCCTCGATGAAACCTTGCGGGGGGAGGAGCGGTGAGTTCCACCATGCGGCTTGACCAAGCGGTGGAAATGGGGCCTGATAATCTCCATCGTTTTGGAGAGAGAAAAGGTCAAGATTGTTGGGGTCAAAGTTTATGGGGTCATTTGCGTCCCACATCCGTCGGCCTCCTGGCGGTGTGGAAGGGAAAAGCATGGTTGATGTCGCTCAAAGGCGAACAAGAAGGCACCTAATGGTAGACAGAAGGACAAAACGTGGGCATATGACGGGATATCGCAGAACCGGGTGTTGGTGCTCCTGATAGAGGCGCTGTGATCCGTCTTTAGTCTATCTGGTACTGCAACCCCAAGACCAGGGGCACTAGGATATAATAAGTACTCGGGACGTCGAGGTGCGGCCTTCTGCAGGGAAGGGGGAGGCTGACGATGCAGCCATCAGGTGTTGCGCCCGCTGTTCCTGAGTCTTTATCCCGATAGGCTCGGATACAGGAGAGGTGCAGCACACCAGACCACAAGTAGAAATCGGGAGAGTAGAATCCTCATTTGGCAATCGGGAAGACGACGCAAGGCTGCATATTCTGAGAACTTTCACATTTTGTCTCGAGACCTCTTGCTGCAGCGTGGGGCACTTGCCCGATGTCCAGAAAGAGATATCGGCAGCTAATAAGTACCCAAGGCAGCCTCAAGGTCAATAGTGAGGCACTCTCACCGGTGCCAATTGAGGCCCAAACAACGATATACGTTTCAGTGACACATCATCCTTCTTGCTTTCAAGTCCAATTCCTAAGAGCCAGCCTCACAATGGGAAGTCAGGCCACGAAGATAGAGAACAAGTCCACAACTCGTCAGAGCAAGCATGCTCCTGAGCCAGATGGCAAGTTTACTCTTCGCAAGGCTGACAAGAGCGACCTCGAAGACATTACCACAGTCGCTCAGGCTGGATTTCCTGACGATCCTGAATTTGATTACCGCTTCCCGAAACGTGACAAGTACCCCGAAGACAACCGGAAATGGATCAAACGCGAGTATCAAGCCTATCTAGAGCAGCCTGAGAAGTTCACGGTCATGATTATTACAACCCCGGTCGAGAGAGATGGTCAGGTGGCCTCTCGGGCAATTGCCCTGGCTGTGTGGGATATGGCGGTTCTCACGGAGGCCACTGGTGGAGGTGAGACATCCAGTGGGATTGGTGTGCTGCAGAAATATGCACGACACCCGTTTCGATCCTGCACTTCCAGCTAATCATCAACGACCAGACGAAGGCCTAGAAGAGCGCCGGGATGCGAACAAGACACATTTCGTCGAATTCGGCAAGGCTATGGCAAGAGGGTTCGATGACTACTTTGCGTGCTATGGAAAGGAGCAAATCCATTTGTGGCTCTTGGCTACGCATCCGGATTTCCGTCGGCGTGGTGCTGGCACCATGCTATGTAACTGGGGAACTGAGAAAGCGATAGAAAAAGGATGGGTGTTGACTGTTCTGGCTAGTCCCATGGGGAACAAGCTGTACCAAGAACTGGGATATAAACTTGTGGGTCAGTTCACCATTCGTGCTGACCATGAGGATGAGTCGCTGGAAATATACTGCCTCGTGAAGAAGACAAAGGAGTCAGAACAAGGCAATGTAATAGTAGATACTCCCACGCTCTAAGCAGTCCGAAGATATGCCACGCGAACAACAGAAATATTACAAATTCTTATGAGCCTGCGTGGTGTCTTCGAACAAGGATGCCTTCAACACGTCAAATCAGCAGATATTTGCGGAGCACCCCGGGTCCCCCAGAATGTTGGCAGTCCAAATACGGTAACTGGTGAACATCCCTCTGGGAAAAGGAGGCATGCCCCTCATGAGGCTGATAATTTAAGGTTTGTCCGTACACATTCTGCAAGCTGACCGAGTAGCTAACCGTTTTTGGAAATCGGGAGGATGTTTACAACGAAGCTGGAAAATAACATATAATGAGCGCAAACCAGGCAGAACGGAAGAAGTGTAGACATCCAAACAAGCAGGAGAATCAAGAAATCATGCCATCTTCCATCATCTACACACCAACCACCTCCACGATGTCTTTTCCAGAAGACCGTTACGCGGCGGATCCGTAAGTCGATCGAATCTGCGTGTTGCAAGCACTAACATTCGAACAGTAGCCAATACGGCGAAGTCGTACAACTCAGCACGATCAAGTGCCACTCCCTTGATCTCATCGAAATCGGGTCCTGGACACCACCAAATGTCACTTCGGGCGACCCCGAGAATTGGGGTTGCGCCTCGGACCTGCGACCCATTTCACCTATGCCCTCAACCGAACCGCCGAAACGATCAGGTCGCAAGAGCACCAGCAGACACGCAATCAAATACATCGACCGAGAATACGGTCCGCTCACAGCAGAAGCCCTCCACCATCCGCAGCGCGATGAGGTGAAGCAACACAAAGTTCGACTGCTGGATCGATATATGGATGAGGATACGCTTGCGCCTGTCCAGGAGAAATTATTTGTGGACTCGATGAAGTCGTGTGGAAACGGGACTATGAAGTGGAGGAAGGTGTCCCGATCCAGGTATGTGCGACTGCAGCTGTAGAAAGTCGTCACTGCAAACTATGCCCAATACTGACTGCTTGGTATTTAGTGGGTCTCGATCAGAAAGTCGTAAGCATGACCATCGTCGCTAGGTCTCGCGTACATAAGACAACGTCTATTGAGAATGAACAGACTAGCGAAGTCTGCTACTTGGATGCATCGGGCCGTCGCTTGACGTCTCCCCTGAGAAGCTGAGCGACTTGCTGCTACACCGCGACTCGAGTTTCCTCTTTAGAGCTAGCCTCGGCTCAGGAAGCGAATACAAACAACTGCAAGTTGGAAGAGAGAACGGTCAAGCCCCTTAGGATCCACATGTTGGTACTGAAGACGGACCGGGACCTTGGTATAGCCAAGATATACAAGACCAGCTTCGCAAATGAAATTTATCGAGGGACAAGACACCTAAGTAAGAATATGTAGATAGAAAAAAACAGCAGGTATCAGGGCTTTCCTGATTACCAGACAGAGAAGAGCAATGAAGTATATAAAACAAGTTCGCATTCAATCGAGGACGAGCAAAGTTGTCAGAACACTTGTGTCAACAATCTATCTGACACCTCTTCATCTCATGGCTAATGCCGTGGTAATCAGACGGATCTTGTTGACGAGCAGAATATCAATGCCCGCGTCTGCTTGTACCTGCAAGATACGTCAGACATCTCACCCATACAATGACTCAATTTTGCGTAGCGATATCAAGGCACTTTGAGGGATCATGCCCCGCTTACCTTAGCATTCTCTGGCACATCGTTGAGATCACCGTAACTCAAACAAATAAGCCCATGTTCCTGGACGACGCGGATCAAGTGTGGAGCTGCGATGAGGGGTTCCGAGGCCAGCGCCAAGCCATCAAGATGCCAACGTTTGGCGAAGCGAATCGCCTCTTGTACGTTGCTAGCACGTATATCACCCGTTGGATAGTTCCCAGAGTCGTTGCCGAATATGATGGGATATCTTGCTTGTTTCAGCGCAAGAAGAATGCAGATTTCCGGACTGAACGAGCACAGCACAATAGGTCGGTCCGAAGCAAGTTTGAAAATACACGTGAGGATTGTGTCGACGAAGAGGTTGGCCTCGACGGCGTACAAATCAATCTTGTACCAGTCTGTTGCTTCCCAAAGCATGGGGTATTCTATGAGGTTCTTTGTCAGAAGATATATCGTAGGATGACGGTGAGAGACATGCTGAGTTCAATGTCCAATGGCATGGAGGGAGGGAGCTTCTCTAGAACCTCAGCGAGAGTGGTGAAAGGTTGATGAATGTAATCCCCTCTCGTATTTCCTTTATAGCCTGTGTTCTGGAAATCCCAGGTGTGCTTTATCCTTTCTCGGAAAGCTGCTGTGATGTGAGAATCGTCGGATTTGCTGCATGAACTAGCCCGCCCGCGGTTGTGTGATGAAGCTCGAGAATCTTGGCTCGAGTCATCTGACGACGGCAGATTTAAGTACGCGCTGTAAGACTGGGAGTGACTGATGTGCATGAACTACACACTATGAATCAATCGTTCTGAAAAGCAGCCATGTGGTCTGAACAAACCTGGGCCAACGTAAGAGTATGCATAGGAGAATCGGTTCCTGTCTCGCTAACAAGAAAGTCATGATATATGACTGGAACGTGATCCTTCGTCAACTGGACATCTAGAAATTTCAGGATTATCAGACTTTGGTTATCATACTAGACCAAGGAGCCAGACCAAGCTGTGGTTCATGGATCAGAATCTGGTTTGAGAAATTACGATGCGCAACTTACTTCAGTATACGCAGCACCTAAATTCACTGCAGTCAAGTAAGACTTTACCATGTCAACATTGACTCCATGATTATACGCTTGCGTGACTGTGGTACCTGCAATGTGTTCTCTCCAATTTGAGGACACTTGGGAAGAATTGTATTCTGACCCATTCCTATCCACCACGTTATCAACGATGATCGGATGGAGAAGGATTGACGTAGTCACCTCGATGGCCGATAACTTTCGTCGGCCCGCTCTTGTTCCACAGATCTCGCGTCGAAATTGGGGTGCTTGCAAGATGGTGAGAGAATGGTGTTACGAGGAGAAAGCTGAAAGTAACAGTTGCGATGTATCGGAGGTCTTCTTTGCTTAGAATGGGGACAGTGTAATCCCGAACGAGACTCTCCCGATCCGGCCCAAACCCCTGCTTGAGGCTAGCTGGAAGAGCAATACCACTTCCAAGCAGGACTTCCTGTAGTGTACCGCCAATAATGTCAGAACGGAAGAGTTTGAACCCAACCTTAAACCCAGTAGGACTTTTTGTGGAGAAAGTGATAGGAGAATTCGACGTATTGTCGAGAATTGGTAGTGGAACCATGACGGTAGGCCCAGTGCCGTCGATGATGGAAACGCCTATCGAGAATCCCGAGACTGGATTAGAGATAGAAAAAGCAGCTGAAGACAATTCGGTGCCCAAAGTGAGCACATGTGCTTCTTTGTACAGATCCCAGGATCCCATATGTACGAGGACTTTACAATGGTCTTGTAGAACTGAGAATCCCCGAGCGTGGAAACCGACTTGCTCTTCTGCATCCAAAAGTTCAGGCGAATATAAATCAAGTTCCTTTGTGAGAACTGACTGATTTATAAGGTCATGAGATCGAAGCAATTGTGCCACATCCAAGTGCCCACGGACCCCAGCATGATCTGCTGCCGACCAGTTCAAAATATCCAGTATGCTGGTATCGGCTCCAGACTGGAGTAGGAGCTTAATAGTACCCAAGTGACCCTCAAAGGCAGCAGCAATCAAAGGAGTCCTCCTTTGGCTCATCTCCTGTTGGTTCAAATGGGATTGCCGCTCGAGAAGTAAGGTAGTGACGGCTTCATTCCCAGAACGTGCCGCAAGAAATAGAGGAGCCTCTTCAGAAGATGCTACGTCATCCACGGCGGCACCACTGTAAATAAGTAAGCAAGGAATTTCATGCTGTTCAAGCTGCAGAGATAGTAACAAGAGCCGACCCAAATCAGGGCTCCGGTCCCGCCAGGAAAGACCCGGAGTCTGAAGAATTCTCTGCATTATGTCGGCGTGCCCGCCCAACACCGAGAGATATAAAAGCTCGCTGATCTCACCCTCCGTCAAAGCGGAAGATTTCAACTCTGATTGTAGTTCCTGGGAGAGTCCTGTGGATATCATGATAACCCATATTTGGCCAAACACTTCGGTGAGACCATACTCGACGGCGTAATGTATTGCCATTTTTTCATGTTGATCCTTCAACCACAATGCACATATCTTGCTAACTGGAAACTTGGTGAGGAGATCGCATAGTGTTTTGAAGCGGCTGTCCTGATCATGGTCCTCGATGATTTGAAACTTTCTCATAGATGATGAGGCGGTGAGCTTTAGCCTGCCTAGGTCAATGATCGCTTCACGAATGTAGAGTCCGAGGCCCATAGTATCGAGGGATTCGATTTCAGATTGAAGAATCTCCACACTGCTCGCAAGGTTCGAAGTTCCCGCTTGGACCATCGATTCTTTCAATCGCCCAGCAACAAGATCGATGATACAATTTAGAGTTTCTAACTCCTTCTGGCACTCAATCTGTACAGACATCGTTGCACTCCTAAGCCTTGAAATTGCCTGGTCGAAGATCTCTCCGTCAGGCTTAGATTGCACATAACGAATGACCATGCGGAGGACAGTATCGTTCAGCACCCCATACCAATGAAGTTTTTCCAGGTCGGTCCGTAATTCCATGAAAGCGAAGTACATGTGTTGCAAATTGACCAGGTCAAGGCCATCGAAGGCCTGGTTTTGGGCGGCACCTAGTTGGAACGTCGTGCTGAAGATTCGATAAGGTACGCAGCCTCGCACTTGCGACTTGCGATGAATGGCGGTGTATTTGTTTGTGTAATAAGCATCTATGCTATCAATTGCGTTGAAGATGAAACTCAAAACATCTGTGTGACATCAGCAGGCTATTACGTAGATTGTGCTTGAACTCACGCACCTGCCGGCGACGCTTTCGTTACGAGGAGCCTTTGTAGCTGTTTGTAATGCACACAAGTCTCTGGCCATTCAGGAATCCGGTTCTGATAGAAGATCTGCTCACAGTCCATGATTGATGGAAAATCAGGGCGGAGAGTCGACGTCAAGTCTCCCAAGCCCCGTTTGACAGAGGAGCACCGAAACTGGGCGTGCGTGCTGGCGACTACCGTTGACACAGGTCCGCAGATAGCAGCAATTCATTCTTGTTAATTGGCTTTGTGATTCGTATCATCGCAGTAAATGAAATCAAGTGGGATACCTCGCGCTCGAGTATGTGCATCCAGATATCGCGCCTGAAAATCTAAGGACTTTGCATGTACCGCAAAGGTTCACAACACAGATCTTTTCTCAAGCTCAAGCCGGCATCTTTGGGCCATCATGTACACTATGGCGTACAGCAATCCCCTGGCCATGGCATGATTGTGACAGGCTGTGCTGCAGGCGCCTCATCCCCAGCGACGCGCTGTGAGTGGCCCGTCCAGCCCATACCGGCAGCCTCACAGATTACTCCTGAGATGGTGTGTGGCAAGACGAGAGATAGAAACATAGACTTTAGTAGCAGCGTGATCGAGTCCTTGCTGGCGAAATGAAAGCTCTGCAGAATGAGACAAGTTCATCGACATAGACACGGATGTTTGATCGCAACGACGCGATGAAAGAGTACTGTCTACCTGACATCACATGACTTGTACCAAGTCTGATTTGTAGCCAACTGTCATGGAGTGAATCATCACTTTTCAAGTTGAAAGGGTCTTTAAGACATGGATATTCTGTCGAGTCAAATTCTAATGTCACAGGAAGATATCCTTAGGCGTGCGACCAAGGTAATCACATCGAGGCGAAAAGCGAGCGTTTAAGATATGCGCATCCAAAACTATCACAATATTTTGAGAGCCCTTTCATATCTATACGGGTATATATTCCTCTCATTCCATTACGCACACGCCACTCATTCCACCTATTGATTCCCCACCACCCCACACATCCTCTCAACCACCAAAATCCATCCTCAGCGCAATCGTCGGCTCCCTACCCCCATCCTCATCCACCACCTTAGCCCCACCTTGACTCTGCCTCCCCTTCAGAATAACACTCTCCATAAATCCCTTCTGCTCACCACTCATACCCCCAACCACACCCCTAAAAGCACCCTGATCACTCCCCGCTAGATCTAAAAGTCTCGCACTAGTCTCCTTATACACATCTTCGCCCTCACTGTTCGCTCTAGCGAGGAGCGTTGGCACAATTACGGACATGGCGATGGCCTTTTGAGGGCTGGGGAGAGTGGTGGTGTAGATAGTCAGGGCATGTGTGACCAGAGCTCGGGCGTTCTCGGGGTCTTCGTTGGTGGTGTTTGTGGTGAAGGATATTAGGCGGGGCAGGAGATAGCGGGATATGCTTTGGTCTGGAGGTGTTTTGGGGTTCTGGAGGAGGAGCGTGCGTATGCAGCCTGCGGCTACTTTGGCAGTCTGTCTTGTGTTAGTTGTTACTGAGTAACAGTGATGGAACGAGAAGACTTACCATGCGATCACTTAGACAGTCAATAAGCTCGTCTAAGTATCGTGTGACCAGTGGCTCGCTAGCTGACATGTAGTTCACACCACTGGTGAGCAGGACCGTAGATGCTAGAAGCGTGTTCTTCACACACGGAAGAGACGATTCGGACTCACGCTTCTGAGCGTGGAGGTAGATGGAAAGGAAGCGTTTGAGACAACCCTGTACCTGGACGACATTGGTATCTGGCTTACCATTCTTTGTCGCTGGGGAGATGCTCGACATGAAGCGCTTAAGGATCGGAAGCGATTGTGGCACGACTACAGCTTGGCAGCTTGCTGTTCCAAGGATGGTGGCGAAGATGTGGATAATGCAGGCGTGCAGATCAGTCTTGATGATTGATGGGAACACCTCCGCTGCATCGACTAAAGCGTTCAGAGATGTACGGACGAGGCTGACAGCTTCGTCCGTCAACTGATGTCGAGCCGCTTGCTTTGCCTCGGTAAGATTTGGCAGGAGACCAGCTAGGACGAGTACAATAATGCGAGTCAACTCGAAGAGCTGCTCAATATCTTCAGACAAGTCATCACTCTCCTGAGCATCTGCTTTTGTTGCCGATGGGTGCGCTATGCATAGCCCTCTGGCGATTTGTACAATCACTCCCTGAACATCCAAGCCTTCAGTGAGAACCAGTCTATCAAGTAAATCCATTGTCTCGGAGAAAATGGCTTCACGATAGATCGCATGGCCCGAGACGCTCGGGTGAAGAATCTTCTTAAGAGCTTGCAGAATTTCCAATGTCTGTTCCTTCGTGGCCAGCGCCTCGCTTCCAGGCCGTGCCACAAGAGCCTCGAAGGCGATTCCGAATAGGACGAAGAAGAATGCGACAGGCTCGTCCCTGTAGTTGATATCGCTTCCCTTCGAGTGACCATTGGTAGTCGGTGCATCGGTCTCTTTGCCATCCAGAGCATCGAAGACGAACTCGCTATCTTGCTCAATAAGACTTGCGATGGCGTCCACCAATTTGAGCCAGGACTCTTGGTAGAATTTGAGCAGTGTTTCGCGATTCAGCGCAGAGTAAATAGTGTCCAAACTGCCGGATAAAGATGGCGGGCCGAGGCTCATGCTGATATCTGGCTCGAATCTGAGGCGAGCAAATTCTCTCAGAGAAGCAAGCCAGAGAGGCGTCAAGGTACCAATGTATGGCTTTAACACATCGACCAAGTATCGCTGCTCTGTGCTGGCGACTTGAAGTTCAGCCCAACCAGAGAAGACTGCCATCTTCACCATGACCTGTGCGTTGGAGCTGAGACCCTTCAGGTCTCCAATAGACTGGACCTCGGATTCGCTAGAGAAATTTTCAAGAGCTGTGACCAAGGTCTTAAGTATACGGCCCATTCGGTCGACATCTGTGACGATACCCGTAGCAATGAAAGCAGCGCAGACATTGACTGCCTCCGAAGCTAGTTCAGGTGAAGAGTCTGCAGCAAAAGCAGGCGTGAGGGCTGAGCTGATTTGAGCTTGATACTGCTCCAGCAGCGGCGCTTCAGCGAAGTCTGGATCAGGTGTTTTGCCAAACATCTTGAGCACGGCATCGATGATCTTCAGTCCCCAGACTCGCAGTTCGACCACATTCGAAGTAGACGCTGAGAACGCCATACGAATCACGTCGGCAATCTTCCGTTGCAGTGCCATTTCGGCGACGGTAGGTTCTTCCGCATCAGGAGGAGTGGCTTTGCTGACGATGGCGAACATTTCCGCCAGACAGCTCATGGCGAAGGTACGGACCTGCCATCTTAACGGCTCTTGCCCGGATGCTGCAGAATTGGCACCGTCGTCCTTCGCACCGCCACCAGAGGCAGCGAATCCCGCTACTTCTTCATCTTGAAGATCGGGCATACCGCTAGCCTTGGCTGAAGGTGCAGCTGTTTCCGCAGCTTTCGGACGTGTCATCGTAAGGACTGTCTGGCATCTTTGGAGCCATCTTGCAGTTTCAGTGAGGCATGACTGCCTCAACCAGTTCCTGATCACATTCCTGATCCCGTCATGATTTGGAGCTGAATCCAGAGCCAACCAGAGCTGATCTTCAAACCCGGTTTCTGCAGCCTTCACGACGTCTTCGGAGTTTCGCTTCATCAGATTATAGAGACCGTCGACTGCAATGTCTCTGAGATCCGGATATTGAGAGCTAAGATCTTTCTGTAGGAGGACCACATAGTCTATGAACACCATGTGACCAGGCGCATACAGAGCCAGATGCTCAAGGCATCGAAGACTGCCACCTTGAACCAGAGGATTGTCCTCTTCTTGAAATTGGCCCACGAGGGTCAATATCAGTTCCCTAGGCTTACTCATGTCCTGAAGATCTGGCCCTAATACATTGACCAATGAGTCTACACATCGTGCAATGACAACAGTTGTCGACAGCTCCAGTTCCAGATTCGACGTGACAGCCGATGCAACCTCCTGATTATGGGTATCTGCAACATAAAGTTGGCCAACCATCCCGAGAGTACTTGTCACATAACCCGAGAAGTTTAGCCCTGCAGAGTCCGCAACTCCAGACAACGCTGCAAGTGCCCAAAAATGTACAGTGGGGTGGGGATCGTTGCAAAGAGACATGAGAATGCCAAGAATGGTCTTGAGATGGAAACCAGCAGCCATGCTGCCAACCTGGGCATGAATCGCTCCCAACGCCATCGCACATCCAGCCCTCGCACTGGGCTCGCGATTTCCAACAATAGTGTCAACGAGGTACTTGATCTCGCCATTTGTGAAGGAGTTTCCGGAGCTGTTGCAAAGTCTGGCTAGGGCTTCGTATCCAATACTGCGAATATACTGATCTGGATGGATGACGAACGAGTGCAGGATCTCTTGCAGGAGCTTTTCCACAGCTGGGTTTGTGAGATCACCTGCTGGTGATTGCGTCTCTTTTACAGCGACTTTGAGGGTGCTGAAAAGTGCAGTTGCTATGTTGACATTCATCGCCGCTTTCCGGCCAGGATCTCGTTGCAAGGAGCCGGCAGAGAGAAAGGTTGCTACTTGTTCTAGTATACTCTCCTGGATCTTGGGTGGCGTGAGTGGAAATGCGATGGCGAATAGTTTGATGGCTATATTGACAACTTCTGTAGCTGGAGGGTCCGGCATAGCATCTGCCTTTCCTAAGTCACCCAAATACAGAGCGAGCGAGTCGTGTTCGAGTGAACTGCAGATCGGCGAGAGCAAGACTTTAGCAATGGCACTTTCGGAACCACTTTCCTTCATCCAGTCATCCTGGGTATCGCTCTCATGCTGGCCAGCCAAACTTTGAACCTTGAAGCCGCTTACTAGTCCTGTGACACCAAAGCCACAGTTGTCGCCTACATCCCAGACCGTCTCGAAATTACCAGCAGAGCTTGCGATGGAAGTGCTCAAAGAGCTTGGCGTGTAGTTTTCCGGATCGGCAAAGAACGACACAGCAAGTGTGAGGAGATTCGACTGCAGTAATGCCTCACTCCCACCCGCAGGACTAAGATTCACCAATTTTGCGTAGCATTGCAGCACGCGTCGCTGGACCATAAGATCCAAGTCGTGGAGTTGCAACGATGGGAAAAGCCGCTGAGAGATATCTTCGGAGGTCTTCTTTGATGGAAGACTTCTAAGGAATGCAGTTGTGTTTTGCAGCATAGCAGCTATGCGTTTTGAAACATCTACAGTCAAGAGCCTGCTGTTGAACTGAAGAAATGCAAGAATAGAGCCTAGAGCACACTCTCGCACATGTGTGAGGAAAGACGACTCGAGGTAGCTCCGCTGTGAAGTATTGTCCTTTGCGAGTGGTTTAGGAAGAGCATTCTTCCATAGTAAAAGTAGTTGCGAAAGATGAATCTTGACGAAGTTAGGGCCTAGGGACATGAGGCCGCCTATCAAAATCCAAGCAACCTGGATTTGAGTACTCGATATGCGCAATTCGGATTTGCTTGACGATTTTAAAAGTCCCGTGGCGAGGGAGAGAACCCGGCTGTTCACATCGACAGATCCGTAGAGCGGCTGGAGAGGAGCTGTGCTAATCATTGCAGATAGGCCGTTGGCATATCCCACACAACGTCGTGGAGAGTTTCTCCCTGTAGTGAGTAGTGTCAATTCCCTATTCACACTATTCATGCATATTGTGAGACAAGGCAAAAGCTGCTGAGGGCATGCCAGGGTGAATGTCCGCAAGCAGTAAGACGTGTAAACTTGGACTGTGTAGCTCGGATGCTGGAGAACTTGCAATAAGCCATCTCGACAGCTATCCGAAAATGCATTCGATGCAGATCCAAGCGTTTTGATTAATGACGCGAGGGCGCTTAGAACAGCAATCAAAGAATGTTTGCCAGGTTCCGCTCGCTCTTTGATAACTTGGGGGTAGTTCTTCAGAACATCGTTGATCAGCGCTTTCGCAGCATCTATCTGACCAGGCTCTCCAAGGATGGACTTCCCAATCACTTCTTCCAGGATTATCTGAACGAATCGGCGTGTGCTCAGAAGTCGGTATCGGTTGCTGGTGATGTTCGGGTGACTCAGAACATCAATTGTCAAGCTGTCCACGATCTTCATGTACATGGTCTCGACAGTCCTCTCACTCAAGCTCTTGAAGATGCGGGTGTAGCATACTGCAATACCAGCCCTCGCCTTATTACTGGTCGAGCTCTTGATGTAAAAGGTCGACAGCTGCCTGAGAATCTCGGGCAACGTAAGAATCAAAATCTGACTCTTCTTCGGCCCCGGACTTTCTGGCCGTTGGATCTCCTCGTCATCGTCCAACTTCTTGGTATTTGTCCTCTTAATCTTTTTGATCTTAGGCATTTGACTCTCATGTGCTGGATCATCCGAATGACTCTTCACCATAGCCTCAGCAAGGCATTCGGCAGCAGCTTGCCGTACCAGAGGACTCGAGGAGTCGATCGTCTTGAAAAGTGTTGACTTGAGATTATCAAAGTCGCTTGAGTTGTCGAAATATGGAGAGCAGTTTGAGAAGAGCTTCAAGCAGTGGCACGCCGCAATCTGGACCAGAGCAGACTTGTCGGTGGAGGCAGCATTTCTGGCTTGCTTCCATACATCCCTTGCAACACTCTCATCTATGCTTCCCTCAATCATCTTCACCACCTTGCCCAAGGCCTTGAAAATGGCAGCCCTCAATCCAGCGTTGTTGGCAGCAGGCTTCAGAAGCTTTAACAGAGCGGAACATGCCAGAGGGTGTAATCCAATGGCACTATCCCCAGCTGCAGCAAAAACATCCCCCAGACAATAAACAGCCGCATGTTTTGTCCGTAGATCAGCTTCCGTCTTCGCCTTCCCACTGGTGATAATATTGACCAGATCATTGATCGACTCAAACAAGAGTTTCCTATCCCCTTTCCCAAGAATATGACCAAAACACCTTCCCAAATTATTCCTTATGACTCTGGTAGGCGGCGGCGCGGCCAGATTGAGGATCTGCATAAGCTCTTTCTTGAGGTACAGTTGCTGGGCCGTACAATCGTCTGGCTCCAGACTCTCGACATGCTTAGTGAGGCTTGAGACGAAATTTAGGAGGTAGATGTCTTGCTGTTCGGAGGGGAGAGCTTGGAGCTTCTTGATGTCGAGTTCAGGGTTTGATGATGGCTCGCGCGGCGGCGGGGGAGCTTCGCCAGAGCCATTGTGAGAGCTCGGGCGGGGAGTTGAGGACATTGACAAGTGGAGGAGAAGGAGGAGAAGGGTGAGATATGTGATGGACGTGTGGAAGTGGTGGGAGATGTATAAACTACTTGAATCTCCCTTTTTGTGAGTCGAGGCTCTACTCACTGTCTACATACCCCAGACAAGGCCACTCGATTATCTTGCGCCTGGGCTCCGCAAATCAGGGGTCGTTGCCAGAAGCTCCATCGGCTGAAGCCCGGAAAAACTTTATTTCTTGAGCTTCGAAATGCTTGACTCCCAAGCATTCCGTCGCATTGCTCACATTTCGGACACTTGTTTCTTTTTATAATACTGGAATGGCTACATCTTCCAGAGGTCTTCGTCCCTTGGTGCGACAGAAAGACTTTATCTGCTCCAAATGCCTCTTCACAACCACATCATCCATACAATCAGGCCATAGCAGATGGTCCAAGATCAAACACGACAAAGGTGCCGTGGACGCAAAGAAGAATGTCCAACGTTCCCAATTTTCCCGCGAGATAGCACTGGCATCAAAATGTATTTCTGCCAATCGCCCCTCATATTAGATCAAGAGACTAATTTCAATGGCAGTATGGGGCCCAGATGTCAACAGCAACTACCGGCTAGCCTCAGTCCTGGCAGCCGCAAAGAAAGGTACTTGACGGTACAAACCCCTCTTACAGATCTTGGAGGAGGCTTACATGTCACAGCTGGATTCCCGAAAGCTTTACTAGAAGGCGCCGTGGCGCGGGGCCAGGGCAAATCCGCAAGTGGCGCAACTCTCGAAAGTATCACACTCGAAGTCATCGTTCCGCCTACAGTCGCCATGATTATTGAGAGCGAGACAGACAACCGTGCAAGGACGTTAATGGATTTGCGGTATATCGTTAAGAGACATGGTGGTAGTGTGACGCCTACGGGGTATTTGTTTCAGAAGAAAGGACGGATTGCGTTTGAGGCGGACGAGACGAAGGGAGTGGATGATGTGCTGGATGATGCTATTGAAGCTGGGGCCGAAGATGTCGAAGCCGATGAGGACGGCAGTATTGTGGTCTGGACCGAACCCAGTCAAACGACTGCTGCTGCGGAAGCTCTGCTTAAAAGTCGTGGCTTGAAAGTCGAGAGTGCCGATATACTATGGGATGCTAACGAAGACACGAAAGTTCCGCTTGAGTCTGAAGATGCGGTGACAGCATTGTCGGCTTTCATTGCGGAGCTGAGGGAGAACTCGAATGTGCAGGGGGTGTATGCTAATGTTGCTCAAGGAAGTATCTCGGATGAGGTTTGGGAGGAGTTGCAAGATAAATTAGACTCATAGATGGAATAGACAGGACCAACATATACATGGATGCCAGATGTATCTATGGCTGGGTTGTACAGTAGATGTACATCTGTAGAATATTGTACAATAAGCAATGGATGATACCCCCATGCCCCTCATCAGTCGTCTTTCGGAATGGAGTGTTTCCGTGAAAGTGTTCCCAACGCCTTCAATGCAAACGCCATGCTCATGCTAATACACCTTGCCGCATCAATGCCGCCTCGATCCCCAAAGCCACTGGAGTATTACAACAGTCCAGCTATGCCTCCGTTACTCGACATTTGGCCAGCTTTCAACACAACCTTCCGGGATCAATCATCCTAGTACTCCCATACTTTCCGAAATCCATCCCCCTCAAGACTCGCCCTCCCCATTTCCTCTACCCTGCCCCTGCCCTTCCTGCTCCAACCTCTTACTCCTCAAATACATCCTCCTCTGCCTCAACCTTTCCAACTCACTATGAATCTCCTCCTTATCAAACGGAATGCGATTCGTCTGCTCCGGCTTAGGCCAGAAATCCGGGACTGCGAAGCGCTTGTCGAGATTCGTACCGTAGTAATACATTATAGCGATTGGGAACATGATGTACATTCCGAACTATCGCATTCACTATCAGCACATAACCTCAGAGGGCAGACCGGGGATAATTAATAATTACCTTGAAGACTTCGAGATTGGGACCGCCCATATTGAATTTTTGAAGGGGAGTTTGATTGGGAGGTTTGATTCGTGGACAGCCAGTGGTTGTAGGGTTTGGAGGCGGGATTTGAAGTTGTCAATGATGGTTCGATTTCGGTATCGAAAATTGATGCCTCACTTGACAAGGCCGCCGTTCCGATTACAAAATGCAGCAAACGCCGACCCCTGTCAACTTTAAATTCAGACCGAGGCTCGATCGGCTCAAGTCCAGATTGAAGCTCCATTACCCCACAGTCTTGATTGCGACCCTAGGTATTTACATACTTCTCTTTACTTTCTTTGAACCATTTATTACGTTCAGGAAGTCCATCCCTACAGCTCGTCTCACTTCTTCTGATACTCGTTCAACTTTATTATTCTAGTCAAAACTCAAGATGTCTTCTTCTCCCATATCTCTTGACATCAAGGGCAAGATTGCAGTGATTACCATCGATAAACAGCATAAACTCAATGCTTTGACGCAAGATGAATATTATCAGATCGCAAAATATATGAGAGAGATAGCGGGGAATGATGCTGTTTCTATCACGGTTTTGACTGCAAAAGGTATGTTCGAATGCATACTTCCATAACTGATTCCTGGCGCTGATACAATCTATAGGACGGTATTTCTCAGCGTAAGTCCAATAATTTAGAGCTGTCAGCATGTGAGAAGTACCTCGACTAACAACCTACCAGCGGAGCCGACGTGAGCATCTCTCGAGATCTACCAGAAGGAACAGACATCGGCAAACACTGGCTCCAAACATTCGTTTCCAACAACCTCAACATCACTCACGCTTTCTACACGCATCCCAAGATCCTCGTCACAGCTCTCAATGGACCCGCAGTAGGACTCTCAGCAGCTTTGATCGCCTTCTCGGATTTTATCTACTGCGTGCCATCTACCTTCCTCCTCACGCCGTTTTCGTCTCTAGGTCTGGTAGCAGAAGGCGGCGCATCTAGAGCTTTCGTGCAACGCCTCGGCATAAGTAAAGCCAACGAGGCATTGATCATGAGTAAAAGAATCCCAGCAGAAGAACTTCTGCAAGTCGGATTCGTGAATAAGATCTTCGATTGTGGGAAGGGTGAGGATGAAAAGTTCAGGCAGCTGGTGTTTGAGGAGATTGAGAATCGTCTTGGGGATCATTTGATCGGATCGAGTTTGACCAAGATTAAGGCGTTGATCAGGAAGCCGGAGACGGATTTGATGGATGCGCAAGGTGTGGCGGAGGTCTTTGCCGGGTTGGAGAGATTCACTGCTGGTATCCCGCAGGCAGAGTTCAAGAAGGTAGCCAGCGGGCAGAAGAGACATAAGCTGTAGATAATTTAGAGGCAAGTCTTGTAAAATGATTGATTGTCCACACCTTGCGCAGAATCCACCCGGGTCAATCTGGTTCTGTGGCTTACCAGCCAAATGCCCACACAGCAAGCAAACCTGTACCAGATCCTCTGGTGCGAACGCCGTATCCTGCCAAACGCCCGCAATGCTCCAGATGGACCCTCACTTCTCCTCATCCTTCACCGAATTCTCCGCCCCAGCCTTCAGTCTCTCCTCCTGCTTCTTCCAATGGCTTCCTTCTTCATAGTTCTTGCTGATTCCTAACGCGCTCCTGAATCGATCATCCTGCTTGATCTTCGCCTCTGCCAACTCATGTACCTGGTGCATCTTGAGTCCCTTCTTCGCTGGACCACCTCTCTTCTCACCTTCCTTCAACAACTTCTTCCGTAGTGCATCGGTCTTTTCCTCGATCTCGTCCTCGTCGACTCTGTTACCAAGATCAGTATCAGCTCACAACCCTAGAATAATGCTGTGCAAGGCAAGCAAAAAGAGCCCATACCCCTCATCCTCCAACAAGTCCCGCAGTTCGAAAACCTTCACCTCAATCTCCCGCTTCCGGTCATGCTCTAAGATATCCTTGTCCGGCTGCCGTTGGCGGTGCTTTAAGCTGTCGAGGTCGGTCGAGTATGGTTTTCCTTGATCGCGAGGTTTGAGATGCGCCAGGTTACGCTGGACGTAGCCGGATGTACCGCTACCTCTTGGGGTAGACAGACCGACGTTTGAAGACATGGCTGTGTGCTGTACTGTAGAAAACCGAATGCGCTCCTTTGAGTGTCGAGCGTTGGTTCCTGGGATGGACTGATGATGCTGAATGAAGGGCTGGACCTTACAGAATTACTGTATGGTCCCTGGACAGGCGGTGTACACGCTAGCGTGGCAGAATAATTCCAGAAGCATGGAATTTGCCCCTCCATTCAAACGAATGAGTCAATATTTACATCAAATAAAGTGAATCTCTCGTCTCCCGTTCGAAATTCTTGCTTTCTCCACGACACTTGACCATTCGCCCCGTCTTCCTGCCACCGAGACTCAGATATGCCAGGATTAGAATCAACGAACGGCCCTCAAGCCGAACCAGAACCCCTCACTCAACTACCCTTCGAGCCAGTCACCAAATCGCATATTCTGCACTGTTCATATGATTACTGGCATCCAAAGTATTCCCACTCCTCCCAGATAGGTTTCACTGCTAATGTATCCAGATATCGCTCATCTGCCCTGAAATCCCGCATCATTCCTCTCTCCTCCGCCTTTCTTTCCTACCTCCGCGAAGACGGCATTGTCCTCCCCAGCGAAACGCCTACCTTCCCACCACCTTCAACATATACAGACAACAGCACAAGTGATGGCTGGGATGAGGATCCCACGCTCGACCCTTCCCTCGCTTTCTCATCAATCCACCAACAAATTATCACTACAATCTCCGAGCTGGGTGGTCTTGTCTCGCCAAAACTCAACTGGTCGGCCCCGAAGGACGCAACATGGATCAGCATGAAGAAGAACAGTATGGAATGCGCCACACCGAATGAAATTTACCTCCTTCTCAAATCCTCCGATTTCATAACGCACGACCTAGAACACGCCTTTGATGACTGCGCGGAGGACGATACAATCAAGCAAGAAGACATCCCCTACGTTCTCGTCCTCCGCAGATGGTTCAAAGTGAATCCCTCTTGCGAGTTCCGCTGTTTCGTAAAAGAGCGACGCATTATTGGAATCTGCCAGCGAGACCTCAATCATTTCGACTTCCTGTTTCCGATGCGAGAAAGGTTAAGAGGTACAATAATGGAGTATTTCGACAAGACGCTGAAAGATAGCTTCCCAGACGGGAATTTTGTATTCGATGTTTATCTACCAGAACCTTACGATAAAGTGCGCCTGGTGGACATAAACCCCTGGGCGCCACGCACCGATCCACTCCTCTTCTCCTGGCTCGAACTCCTCACTATGCCGCTGCCCAAACCCCTCCTTGGCATTCCGGACTCTTCAGAAAACCCAGCAATCCCACCGTCAAGTAGCGATGAAGATACGTCGCACGAGGACGAAGATGTTGAGGAAGTAGTGTGGAAGCCGGAGATGCGCTTAGTGAGGAAGGATGATCCAGAGGCATATAGTTTTGCGAGTCCGCAGTATAGTGCGCATAAGCTGCCGAGAGATGTCGTGGATGCGAGTCTGGGTGGCGAGAGCAGTATGCGGGAGTTTGCAGAGAATTGGAAGGGAATGATGGAGGGTGGGGTGGAGATGCAGAGGCCGGGTGAGGATAGTGATAGTGAGGATGAGGGAGAGACGAGAGGGATGCAGGAGGGGAGTTTAGGTACTGACTAAACAATTGCGTATAGATGGAAGGATATATGTGCAAACACCAGTGTTCACATGTACTGTATTGAGCGCAACTACAAGCATCAAATCAATACGGTTCCCAAATCTCCTAAAAACTGCTCGGTTACAGCATACAAGCGAGCCCCTTTCAAATGTCAACAACACAAATTAATAAGCGAAGCGAGTATCATCATGCCATGAGGAAACACAGAAATTGTTACCAAGCTATTTGAGTAAGCTCTGTAACTTTTGTAAAAATTCACTCAGACTAGATCTTTTCCAACATTCCATCCGAAGAGATTATATAGCAGGACTGGAAAGCGCCGTCCTGATGCTAGTCTACTCAACTCTTGCTTTGAAACTTCAATCAAGCAGCCTTCCAAAGTCGCCGTGGACGCGTTCATCGTTGATCTACTCAACTTTGACAACCACCTTACCAAAGTGGCCACCAGCGAACAAATAAATCAAAGCCTCCTTAGCCTGCCCAAACTCAAACACCTTGTCCACCACAGGCTTGATCCTATTCTCCTCATAGAACGCCAGCATCTCCTCGAATCTCTCCCTCGGTCCATTCAGCAAGCCCTTGAGGGTAACGTTCCTCTTTAAAGCCAGCACGTTCGTATTAGTCCTATCTCCGACTGCATCTTCCTTTCCAGATAGATATCCAATGCAGTTGATCAGTCCTCCAAACGCTATACATTCGAATGATTTCCGCAATGTTGCTGCCCCGCCGTTCTCGAATATTATGTCTACTCCTTCGTCGTCTGTCATTTTGAGGACTTCTTGTTCCCAATCTGGAGTACTCTTGTAATTGATGGTCTTGTCTGCTCCCAGTTTCTTCGCCAGTTCAAGCTTTGCATCCGAGGAGGAGGTGATGATGACTACCCAATAATTAGCCATTGAAATCCAGACAAGTCCACTGTCTCATACCTTCCGAGCCACTAGCTTTAGCAATTTGCAGACCACTAACAGCAACCCCTCCAGTCCCTTGAATCAATACTTTCTCCCCCTTGCCACCCGGACTACCCAGCGGCCTCATCCCATTGACCGCCATCCACGCCGTCATCGCCGCAATCGGCAACGTCGCCGCCTCCTCATCCCCCAAATACCCCGGCTTCCTCACCAATCCCTCCTCACCAAAAACCCTATACTCCGCCAACACACCCTGCAGTGGCAATCCCAACCCACTCTTCATATCCTTCGCCTTAACCTGCCCTTTGATATGCGTCTGATTAAAGATACTTAGGACTTTATCTCCGACTTTCCATTTCGGTGAGTTGGAGACGACGATGGTGCCGCTCATGTCGGAACAGGGGACGATTTTGGGGGATTGGGAACTGCCGGTTGTGCGGTGGTGATTGTAGAGGCCCATGATTACTTCGGTGTCGCGGTAGTTGAGAGCGACGGCGGAGATCTTGACGAGGACTTCGGAGGGGCCTGGGGTGGGCATGGGAGATGTGGTTTGGGAGAGGTTCTCGAGACCATCTTGGTGGGAGATCCATTGCTTGATCTCGGTTGGGAGAGACATGGTATTGTTTGAGAGCCGTAAAGCTGATAATCAAGTGGAAGGAAAGGACTGAATTGTACTTTTTTAATGGATAGAAGAAAGGAAAGGGCGAGCGAAAGAGGAAACATGAACCATAACAATTGCATTACAAAGAACTAGAAAATTACCCCACCATAGCTTCAAATTCTTATCGATGTGGAGTGTACCTTGGAAGACCGGAAGTCCGATCAGTGATGTCAAGGAGGGTCCTGTTGGGTTTTCAAGCAGTGATGAGTCAGGAATTATTAATGCGGGGTAGTTTATTTCCTATCGTTTTCTTCAAACCTGGAAGTAAACACTCGCTTCTGGTGAAAGAACAATACTTGTGTACATTTCTCGATGTAATAATCGCGGTAAACATGTTCCATAACGCAAGTCCACTATGTTCAGGCTACATACCCCACCCATCGGAGCCAAAATATACCATCTTCCCCGCTCTCTCCCAATACACCAGCACCCCAGAAAGCGTACAAATTACATCTTTCTTACCGTCCGCACTCATGTTCTCATCCATTATGCACAATCCCCCAACATCTCCCATCGGACCATGAGCCCACCTGTCTCTCAAAGTGAAGACAGCCAAGACTTCCTTTGCCTCCACAGTCCGAATCGTCAACACGAAAGGACTGAAATTCAAATCCCAAGCACAATCCTGCCCTTCAATACTCGCAGTCCATCGCAAGATCCTTGGATCGCGCAATCTCAACGTTTGACTATCCTCAATGGTATTCTTGACTTCGATTTGAGGCCGCCAAGATCCGCTGTCATCGAGGTTGGTGGGGAACTTGATTGCGCTGATCAGTCTCGCGGGCTCTGCGATATGGAGTTGTCGGATTAGGATGTCTGGCTTCGAGAGGATTGCATCTTTTATGGAGCGTGTTTCGAATTCGTAGCATGTTGCTTCGTTTGAGTCTAAGGAGACGAAGACTCGCTTGCGGCTGCTGAGTCTTTTCAGGTCGTATTGCAATGGCATTTTAAAGGAGGAGTAGTCAGACTATCTGATTTCATGTCAGTATAGTGGTCTCTTGCGCGAAAGACAATAGGTGTTCGTACCTTTCTAGCAGGACTTTGAGCGTTGCAAAGACTTTTGAAAGATAACAAAGTTGCTTGGAATCTGCTGGGTATTATTCTCATCGTATACTGGGCTGGCTGGGGTATATGTACCCCATGCTCGTGGCTATGAGCTCATTGCTCAAGTGCTGTACAATGTGAAGCCAGGATCGAGATCGTATACAGTATATTTTAGTGCTTGCGACCTGCCTGTCCCATTCACCAGAGACCCCCTTGCAGTCCAAGCTACATACTGGATTTCCAATCATCGTGTTATTTCAGCCAATTGTGCAAGGGCATATTGCAGGATAAAGTTGTCGTGAGATCAAAGCTGATCTTGCGTTCATTTTCTTATCTAAGGCCGGCAAGATGCAATCCATGTATCGATAGTCGAGGCCCCTTAATATGTTGACGGGCCATGTCTGACCGACTGCATACAAGTTTGCCGGGCCTAGTTGCATTGGCATTTCCACGTCTGAAGGCTTTGGACTGTTGCTTACGAGATTTGCTCGTCATATCTTCTTAGCTAAGCTTTTCGATGTTAACAAGCGAATCAAATATTTCTGGAGAAACGACCGCCATTCCTTATTTCCGACCCAATAGATTAGGTGCATGTAACATTCTGAAATTCATTCGCTAAGGTATCGCTTCATTGAAATATTCGTTGGACTATGATTCCGAGATCTTAATGTAGAATGCGTGTTTGCTCAAGTGAGCTGCGGTTGTGCAGCGTAGTGCTAGGAAAGTTCCGATGCTTCGTCAATGTCTCCAAAATCACTGTCCACATGCAGCTGATCGTTTGATCAGCAGAGATTTGGTGTCTATCTATCGGACCAAACAGATTTGTTGCATGTCGGGGCGACTACATCCATGTCCAACCCACATGATGGAAGCTTTCTTCGCGAATCTCGCCCCCTGCAACAACAGAGAAGCGAGCGACACTTGCTCTCTTGGCTATCTTGTTTCTCACCGATACACAACCTGGAACCAAGCTCTCCCTTCGCCCTTCCTATGGCAGTGCTCTTACTGACGCTTCGAAGTAGCATTTCGGCTACTTCGCCGAAGCCATCAATTATATCACAGAAACGAAAGGAGCTTACTGTATCCTCGATCCGCACAACTACATGCGATAGAATGATCCTTCTTCATAACCCATGTCAGGTAGCATCATAGGCAATACGAAAGATGTCACAGCTGCTACCACAGCTCAGTTTGCTGCTTTCTGGGGAGAGCTTGCCGGCAGATTCAAGAACAACACGAAGGTCATCTTCGGACTGATGAATGAGGTACTGCATATCCACGTTCCCGAATACCTCTTGGATGAATGCTGACGCAAATAGCCCCACGATATGGCAACTAGCCTCATTCTTGCAAACAATCAAGCAGCCATCGATGCCATCCGCAAGACTGGTGCAAATCAACTGTAAGCTCTTCATTTACCCAGTCTGAACAACTCTCAGTCTGACTCCAACCAGCATCATCGACCCAGGAAACTCCTGGTCCGGCGGCCACGCCTGGACAGAAGGCTCGGACCCCACATCCGCCCAACTGTACAAGCTCAAAGATCCACACAACAACACCGCCTTCGACATCCACGAATACATCGACACAGACTATTCCGGCTCACACCTCCAATGCGTCAACCTCGCCTCTCAAAAGCTCGCCTCAGTCACAGCATGGCTCAAGAAATACCAGTTCAAAGCCATGATCACCGAAATTGGCGTCGGGAACGGCACGCAGTGCCAGTCCTATCTGACTGATATCATCATGTATATGAAGAAGAATCCGGAGTATATTGGATGGACGGCATGGGCTGCGGGACCGTTCTGGGGGAGTGCGCATCCGTGTTGTACTGATTCGAAGCAGTATGGGAGTTTGGAACCAGGGAGCAAGGGTGCGGATGGAAGTCCAGGATTGTATACCACGATCTGGTTTAATCAGATTCAGAAGTTGTTGCCTAAGACACTTGTCTGGAAGGGAGTTACTAGTTTGACGGGAGGATTGTAGATGATCCCTAGTCACAGTGACATGATCAGCTTCGTTCTATTTGGAGCTGCTGTACGTAGCAAGGTGCGAACTACGGATCAGATGAGACGTCAGGGACAGTGATATGATTGAATAGACCAGATAGAATAGACCAGAATGTATCAAGAGCAAGCAATAGGATCAGATACTTGAAGACAAGTCCGGAGGTGGAAGTGGAGGCGAAACTCTGACACCTTCGACGCTGTCATTCTCTTCGCTTACCGCGCGCTGGACACAATTCTCAAACCCCAAGTCACTCACAAATCCGGGGACCAACAGTTAAAAGGTGATGTGAAATATGATTCTCCATTTGCTGGCATTATCTAGGACACGAAGGGTATCTGCATTTCAAAATGTAACCAAGAAAAATCGAATCTTCAATTAATCACATATCCACCATCGACAACCTGTTCAACATCAGCATTAACCCCAGTCGCTCACACTTCAAACTGCTCAAACTCACCAACGCATGACCCTGAACAAACGTAGCTTTACTGCTACACAAGAACAAACACGCATCTGCGATCTCCTGCGCGGTTCCCATCCGTCTCATCGGCGCAATGTCCACAGCTGGTTCTAGAGCTTTGGCGAACTCAGCATCGCCTTGTGTCATTGGTGTGCTAGTTTCTGAATCAGCTTTTTGACCTGGTTTATGGTGGAAAAAGAATGACAAGGAAAAGGGGGGACGAACGCGATCACACCAGGACACACGCAGTTGATCCTAATATTGTCCTTCGAATAATCAATAGCGTCGCTCTTCGTCATTGATATCACGGCCGCCTTGGAGGCACAGTAGGCAGCTACAAATACTCAGTCAACTTCACATCTTTTATATATCATCGGTGAGAGCACTCACGTGCATTTGGTCTGGAAACGACACCCAACTGGCTTGCAATATTAACAATACTACCCCTATTCCCTAGTCTCCCATCGTGAGTGGGCAGAGGTTCTTGCTTCAGCATCTGAGTCAGCTCTGCTCGTGATGACAGCCAGGTCCCGCGGTAATTGATGTTGTTGATTAGATCAAAGTTATAGGCGCTTGTCGATGTTGAGCGCTCGTTGTTGCCAATGACTCCTGTAAATTTTGTATCAGAACCATTGTTTCATGTTCCATAAGTGCATTCACAAGCCAAGTGGGAGCGGTTGTTGGAAAGAGTACCGGCAGCATTTACAGCATAGTCAACGCGGCCCCATTCAGCAACAGCAGCCTGTACCATACATTCAACCTGCTCCTCCTCAAGCATGTCCACCTGATATATCATGACCTCTGCGAACGCCGAAACTTCTTTCATGTACTTCTCGGTCTCAAGGAGACCTTCGCGATTGCGATCACATATTGCGATTTGAGGACATCCCTCTAGTGCGAAAGAGATTGCAATGGCCCGTCCAATCCCTTGAGGTCACTTTCATGTCAACATGCGAACTGTTTGCAAACATAGATGGACGCGTGAAATAAAGAAGCGGTGTGATCGTTGGACGAAAAATATCAAGAGACTTGGCCATACCTGAAGCTGCACCCGTTACTAGTGCAACACCCGGGAATAAGGTCATAATTTGACGCTTGAGGCTCTTTCACTTGCTCGACGCAGGAACAACATCAAACCAAAAAGAGAAGACGACACAGAAAACAGACGGGGATATAGCTTCACTTGAAGTGCGCGAGCCCAAGGGTAAGAAGCTCATCCCAACTTTGACTTTCCAGGAGTGGGGTCGCTTATCTCGGATCCTCGTCCCGGAGTGGATTGTCTTTGCAGATGACGGCATTTGGGTGATCACAAGGTCCCCTCCAATCCACCAGAGTGACCAAAGGGTTCCACAACATCACAGAAAATAAAGCGGTTCACGAACAAACGGTGAGGCAGACGAGGCAATCAGGATTGTGCGCGTGTGGCTCAGGGTGGGTTCCACAGGAATGGCTCCATTCTTCTATTCGACGACCCATCCTCGTCCTGTAATCTTTCTCTGCGTAACCTTCCTGGCGGGTAACGGCCATCCAATACCGCCCAACCCTTCGGCCCTCAGATATGGGATCACCCAGCACTCCCTCACATTGGCGTCTCCTTGGCCCTTCATCTTCGGCATCACCTCTTTGATTGGCTTGCCATAATGCAGCAGCGGTGTTCCCTTTGCCAGCGCAGCAAGCTGTCCGCCAGTGATATCCGTCAAGGCGTGCATCCGAGTCTTGGGGACCTTCTCTGGCGTTGCAGCTGCGGGTGCGGCTCGTTGGAGGTAGGAATACACTATATATTCGGGACACTCCTGCGGACTGGTGTGTGCAAGTGGTGAAGAGGGGTGAATGTAGACCGCTTTCTCGTCGTCGTCCCGCTTGATGTGCGAAGGAAAAAGTGTGACGTAAGGTACATCGATGGCCCGAGTAGGTTTGCGCTTCACATCTGGCGGATTGGGTGACAGGTCGGCTCGCATCGCGATGTGGTCTATGAAGCCAGCAGCTACCATCTGCTTGAGAGCTTTGACCTGCTTGGCAGAAGGTGGATCCAGCTTGTCTTGGAATTTCAGTCCCGCAAAAGCTGTGATATTAGTTCGGAGAAGATCTGTGATTTGTCTCCGAAGCTGCAGTATTTCCTTCAGAACCTTAAACCGGACGAAGTGTTCCTTGCACCAATCTTCTGTGGGCTCGTGGGCAAACTCTCCGACCACTTGGAGAAGTTTGATAGCATCTGATTTGTCGTCAAGGAAACAGAAGTCCTTCTGCACCTTGTTGAACTTCCGTCTGATGTTCAGTCGCACGTCCTCTTCGATACGGTCCGCACTCGTAAAATAGGCGTCTTCTTCTCTAACGGGTGCGGCTGGTACAACCTGATTCTCGGGAATGAAGAAATCAGGTGCAGAAAGGCCGGCTACAAGCGCGATAGTGTATGGTAGGCAGTCATGCAAGTGCCCCACAAGTAAAATTCGAGCGAAGCGAGGAGATAGGGGGAATATCGACATTGTCGATCCAGTCTGTGTGATCTGCCCAGTCGGTGATAACGCCGATAGATATGTCAAAAGTTTCTCCGAGGTTGCCAGGCTTTGACGATCTGGCGGCGTTGGGAATGGAAAATTGACTACATGTTGAAGATTCATGGCTTTCAGCTGTAGAACAACCCCTTCGATCGGCATCCGTAAGATTTCTGGTTCCGCGAACTCTGAAAAGTCTCGTTCATAGACAGCCGACGAGTAAAGTCGGTAACAATGACCAGGTCCCGTACGTCCAGCACGACCAGCACGTTGACTAGCACTGGCTTTACTGATCCATCCAACCTCAAAACTCTGAACGCCAGTCGTTCGGTCATATTTGCGCTCTTTGGATCTCCCACAATCAAAGACATAACGGATGCCAGGGATTGTCAGACTCGTCTCTGCAACGTTTGTAGCCAAAATAATGAGACGAGAATTGTCCGGAGGGGGTTCAAACACTCTCAATTGTTCCCTCGTCGGAAGAAGCGAGTAAAGTGGTAAAATGTGCATCTTGGTTGGACCAGTGTCCGGCTCCTCTTCAATATTGAAATCTTCATCATCAATATTGATATCAATCTCTTCATCTTCGTCATAGTCATCATCAACGTTAGCATCTTCCATCGTATCTCCAAAATCAACATCTTCCGCTTCTATTGGAGCATCTCTTCCAGAAATCCTCACCTGAGGACCTGAAGCCGTTTGGCCAATTCGAAATGCTTCTTTGAGCTTTTTACTCAGCTGTGTGATCTCATTCTGGCCCGTAAGGAATACTAAGAAGCCACCAGGAGGTAATTTTCTGTGGCCTCTACTGATCTTTCGGAATGCGTCTTCGACATAATCATGATGGGTTTTCCGTGCAAAGTGGTTCACGACCGGATACTGTCTACCCTCAGCTTGCAAGACCGGCGGCGGCTTTGCGAAAAGAGTGGCGTTTTGGGTGAAGTCGGTGATCCTCAAGGTAGCAGACATGATAATGAGCTTCAAGGGTTTGATTGAAGGATCTTCTGTTGCCATCTCTTCCCGCAGCTTGACAACTCGACTCAACATCCCAACCAAAATGTCGGTGTTGACACTCCTCTCGTGAGCTTCATCAATGATGATGGCAGAGTATTTTCGTAGCGCGATATCCTGAGCTACTTCACGAAGAAGGACACCATCGGTCATAAATTTGATGGCGGTATCTACTCCGACGGTCCCCTCGAACCGAATTTGGTAGGCGACTCGATTTCCATGATCACCCAATTCATCGCCAACACGTTTTGCCATACTGACAGCAGCCACTCGGCGTGGTTGAGTGACAGCAATCATTCCTGGCGTCGGGGAATCTTTCGATCCATAGCCTGCTTCGTAAAGAAATTGAGGTACCTGAGTAGTCTTCCCTGATCCCGTAGCACCATAAACGACAACCAGGTTATTATTGTGTATTGCCTCCATGATCTTCTGTTCTTCGGCAACGACTGGAAGTTTTAGTCTTACATCCTGGATCTCCGATGTCCTGCTAATAGTGACACTGTATGCTTTTCGGCTATCGTTGCTAGTCGTTTGCAGTTCTAGAGGCAAAGGATCTTGCTCGGGAGCTCTGGGCTTGAACCCAGCTATTTTCGGAGTTTCTGTTGCATTCGGAATATTTGAGATGGGTTGATACCCAAGAGCTTCATTCAACTGCTGATTTGCCCATGCCTTGAAAGCAGATGACCTAGGAGGTTTCGGAGAGTCCCCTTCATCGTCATCGTCTGACGTTGTTTCATCTTCTGAACTCTCGTCCTCATTTCCTGACTTCGAATCCGAATCCGATCCAGAATTCGACGACGACTCTCCGTTTTCTTCGTCATCATCTGAAGCGTCCGATATATCGTCATAACCGTGTATTGAAGCATCACTGTCCGTATTGCTGTCCATCTCAGAAGCCGAGCTGAAGCCTTCCCATTCTGGCTCTTCCGGCGCCTCGTGCTTGAATGACAATTTCGAGTTGACCCCTCCCCTTCGTTTCCGTTTCTTCAACACGGGCTTCCCCTCTTCGTCGACCTCGAGAGGTCTTTTCAAACCTCCACCAAGACTGACAACTGGTTTCTTGGGCTGAATTGGCACCACCACTGTAGTTTTGAAAAGACCCGTGCTCTTCGGCTGTTCTTCATCCTCGTCTGATGAACTCTCTACCGCGGCCTCTCTTAGGGTCCTCTTCTCAAACAAAAGTTCGTCATTATTTCCGTCGACATCGATCCCAGCTTTATGCTCGTTTAATGCTCGCTCGAGTCTTTGCCTCTTCGTCTCCCGACCTTGACCTAATCTGCTGCTGCTCTGGTACAGACTGGTATCTGTCTGCGTCTTTGCCAGGCGCGCAATAAGTTCTCGGTTCTCATCCTTCCTCAGCTTTGTCTCCAGGTATTTCTCGAGTCGTTTCGCCTTTTTGCCACTGATTTTGGGTCCCTGCGCCTTGATCTCCTCTCTCATGCGACGCTTCTTTTCTTCATGCTCACTCTTCGCCGTTGGGATGATTTCCACGGCATTGGAGTCGACGACGGACTCGTTGGAGGTGCCCTCTTTTTCTCGCCTTTCTCGTTCCTTGACCTTGTGCTTTCGCTGTCGGGGGACGAATTTGCCCATGGCGGGAGAATTTCAGAACATTCTCACATCGAGTGCTTGCTCGATTTTTTCTAGAATATTTACCTACTGCCGCCCAAGGTCGCTTAGAGAGGAAGGCGGTGAGGGGAGCTGGGACGAGGCTGAGAAGCCTCGTCAATCAACGACGATTCGACTTCTCCATCGTCTTCAACACCATGTCTGTCCCAAACATATCCGGTGACCTGCAGAATATGGATATAGGTGGTGGAGTAAAGCCATCTCCATTTCCTGCGTCAACCAAACACGCCGCAGGCCTTGTCAATGGGCAGGAAACGGACGTCTCGTCTATTTACTTTTCAGACAAGATCATGATCACAATATCGCAAGCAGGCCGACTATCGCAATGGGTAGGCGTCTCGTTGTTCTATAACGGAATCCGTGCTGACTCCATGTTATACAGATACAAGTACCTTTGTCCTCAGCTTCTCCAACCTCTTTCGATACAGCCCTTCCATCAGATGGTCAAGATACGCTTCCGCTCAGCCACTTGACGCCGAAGACCCTTCTTGGAGCAGGTGGTGACCAACGAGAAACCCTTGGACACTTATACGCCAGCCAGATTGCGAGTTTGATTGCTACGAGAGATCCGGAAGACACCAGGACAGTGGTGGTCGGCTTTGGGCTGCCAAAGATAGACATGGACAGGGAGGCTTTCTTCGATATGCTGGAATTGATCCAGAAGGTCATTTGATAAGTTCAAGCAGGCTTTCACACCAGACTCCGGCAATTTGGGAGCCCAGCGAAGGTCTGGAAGTCCCCAGATCTATAACGATCGAGATCCGCACGGGATACGCTGCGGGCTTGTCCTTAAGTGCTAAATTGCTACGAATCGTGGGACTACGAAAAGTTATGAATACAGATGTTGAATCTCGCTTTCCACCATCAACAGCAAGCTATTTTATGCGGAAATTATCACGGCGCTAGGGGCTTGTGCTTGAAGAGCTTGTTGCTTCTTGAACGCATCTTCCTCTCTTTTGAATCGTAGCTGGCACCCTGAGCAAGAGTTAGTGAATGCTCGTTCATCCGGGGTTGGATTCCTTACAGTCACCACATGATATTGGCTCGTACTTCGGCGGGTTGTCCGCAGATGTGCATGACGGTACCACACCTTCGACACAGTTGAAATTGAGTCCTGCCCAGCGGTCAGTGCTTGATGCTTTGCAGCGCAGATTGTGTCTTACCAAAGAAGAACGGCATTGAGACTCTTTCGACTATCGATCGATTATACACTCTATGAACTGTGCTTTTATATATATCGTTGCACAATCTCATCATGAAGTCACCGATGTTCACTACGATTGTGCCCTCCACAGGCGTTGCCTTGATCCATTGCCCGTCGCGGTTCAAGACTTGAAGACCGCCGGTCATGTCCTGCCAGAGCAGAGTGAAGAGTTGGAGATCAGTGTGGCTCCCAAGTCCGACCGAGTTGTTCTGTGTCTCTTCTTCAGTTGTGGTGGGATAGTAGTTGAAGACTCCGTCAGCTCCAGGGTAGGTTGTACGACTGTCGAAATAGTCTTCTTTCAAATCAAGACTCAGGGCGAAGACTCTCACCAGTTTCCTGGCCAGGGTCAAGCAAGAAGCCCAGTAGTGCAAGACTTCTTTCTTGAACTCAGGCAGGTGAGATGTCTCTTCCCAGACAAATTCTTCTCCCCTTATCCATGGTTTCACTTCCTCTGGGATTGCATTCATGTCCTTTGTGTCAGGATCATACTGCGGAGCATATCGCCAGCCAAGCTGTGATGAAGGTCAGCAAAGCATGTCTATGTTCTGGAATTCGTCGAGCGAGTACCGATTCTTTGATATCGACACTTTCTCCGGGGCTGATGTTGGTGCTCCTTGGACCATTATATCCGTTGAAGTATTTCGACTTCGACTTGCTTACTCTCATTTTCTGCTCAGTAGATTGCTTGAAGAAGCTGTCTTGCTTAGTTGGACTCATGGCACCCATCAGCTGTTCAACTTACGCCAGCAATTGCTTTTTGGCATCCGCAATGGTCTTGTCATCAATGCCATGATTTTTGATGTAAAAGAAACCAGTATTAACAGCTGCGGCTCGGATCTGCTTCGATAATTCCTTTCGATCCTCAAAATTGGGCGAGGACAACGGAGTCAAATCAATGATCGGGATTTCCTCAGCTGTACAGTCTCGCGGAGGCGTGTTAAGAACGTCTCGGAAAACTGGCCCATAAGCTGTGCGCAGTTCCAATTTGGAAGTTGATGGCGGTGACATAGTTGTTGTGTTCGACATGATTGCTGGCTTGGGATTATGCTCTGAAGGGTATGTAGAAGACTTGTGTCAGATATTAGTAGTCTGGTCAAATTATATAACAACGAGGCTTTTAGTGGGAGTTCCCCCGCCTTACGGGTATGGGGACAATCGTGTTGCCTAATAAGCCGCTGTCGACAGGACTTGACAGGACTCGACAGGACTCACTCAGTGAGCAACTATTCGTACTTCGGTCCTCGCCGGTACCCGCAATTCAAAATTTGGATATTCAATAATTCTTATCTTGAATTGCTGGGTATATCTGCCTCTCGCTCTTTCGGCCTCCAATTCGCGGTTCTGGATATTTATCCCACTCTTAAGCGCAATTGATGCGCTAGTCACGTGGCATCCATCCCATTTTTGAGGATCTTCTCAGGGAACACACGAGCCTTCTCAGCTGTGGTTCGCCGTCGGATATTCCGCTGTTCGTTATCTAGATATTGACATGATAACTTCTGTGGACATTCACGATAAAGTGTGCTCTCTTTCGTCACCTGTTTTGGGTTTTCGTGCGAATTTGAGATGAAAGCGTCTTTTAGTCAGAAGCTATGATTTCGCGCCATTCCAAAGAACCCAGCGGTACCAAAAAGTCCCATATTTGGTTATGGCAAGTGCCATAGAATCCTAGATAGGATCTCAAACCGTCATTGCACAAATGGTAACCATGCGCTCCACTTTGATAGGGCATATGTCTTGGCGGTTACCTCCTTCCCTGAACAGGCGATAAGCACTCAATATTTTGTCCAGGGGATACATATAACATCCTAGGAATTCCACCTGGCTGGATTGAGCTTCTGTCTACGTTATGAACGAAATTCCTGTCCCTTCAACAGATTCGTCTTCCGAGTTGACACAATGGCATCCAACGTCATCAAACGCATCAAGGAGGGCATTCCCGCACCTCACTTGAAAGCAAAGGGAGCGGATGATGTCGACCCAGCAGATATGTGGCTGGATAACGACGATATCAGGCCATTGAAGCTCCAAGACAGAACTTGGAATCTCTGGACTTACCTGACCTTCTGGTTCTCTGCCGGTAAGCGATTTGCTTCATCAACCATTCGAGGATACGTCACTGACCGAAAAATCAGTCGCAACTGTTTCCAATTGGTATGCTGCATCGAGTGCGCAGGCTTTGGGTCTCAGTATGTGGGAGTCTGTTGGCGTTACGTTTGGTGGTCAATTCTTGATTGCTATTGTCATTGTCCTCAACGGCAGAGCTGGCGCCAAATATCACATTGGCTTCCCGGTTCTCAACAGAGCCTCCTTCGGCGTGTTCGGTGCTTGGTGGCCTACTTTCAACCGTGCGGTTATGGCATGTGTCTGGAATGGAGTCAATGCCGTTCAGGGAGGCCAGTGCATCTACGTTATGCTTCATGCACTTACACCTAAGATCGCGACTCTCAAGAATGTCATGGGCAAGGGATCTGCTCTTGATTCTGGCGGCATGATTGGTTTTGTTATTTTCTGGCTCCTTACATGCTGCTTCCTGGTTATTCCTGTACCAAAGGTATGCTTCTTTGTCCGTTTCGAACCTCAATATCTAACAGCTGGCAGATGAGAGGTCTTGTCTACACCAAACTCGTTGTTTTCGTCATCTCAGCCATTGCAATGCTCGCGTGGACAGTTACCAAGGCAGGGGGTATCGGTGATGTAGCAAAGCAACCCGGCACAGCTACAGGATCAACGCGCACGTGGGTTCTCGTCCGTTTCTTCATGCTCGGAGCAGCAAACTGCGCAACATTCGCATCGAACGCTGCCGATTTTCAGCGATACGCAACCAAGCCTAACGATGTGATCCTCGGCAATCTTCTCGGCTTCCCTCTCTCCAACCTCATTGTCTCGATCGTTGGTAATCTCGTCGGGGCCAGCAGTCAACTCGTTTTCGGCGAAGTGATCTGGAATCCACTGAACTACCTCGACAAGCTCCAAACAACCGAATACACCTCTGCAAACCGCGCAGGTTGCTTCTTCATCGCAGCCTGCTTCGCCTACTCCGCGATCTTCTCATCGATCTTCGAGAATTCGCTACCAGCCGGAAATGACATTGCAGCGCTGTTCCCGAAATACCTTTCCGTCCGCAAAGGTTTCTTCATCTGCGCCATCATCTCATTCGCTATCAACCCCTGGTATCTGCTCGGCTCGGCCAGCATTTTCATCTCCTTCATGGCTTCGTACCAGATCTTCCTTTCCGCCATTACGGGAGTACTGCTCTGCCACTACTACATTGTTACGCGCGGATATCTTGAGATCGACGACTTGTACACTTCGCGCAAGACAGGCGTGTATTACTACATTGGAGGCTGGAATTGGCGCGCGTACGTCGCCTACGTCGTCGGCATCATCCCTAACTTCTACGGGTTCTTGAACAACATGGGCGTATCTGCCCCAGCTAGAGTCACCAAGGCTTACTACTTTGCGTATCCAATTGGATTGTTTGTCAGTTTCTTCACGTATTGGGCGTGTTGTGCTTGGAAGCCTCCGGCGTTGACCGTCCCATTGAGTGAGTGGAGAGAGCCAAAGGACTATGTGAGGCCAAGTGAGAGAGGCGAGGTGTTGGAGGCTGAGGGTGATGTGGAAAGCTTTGGGGATGGAAGTGGTGAGGTTAAGGAGGTTGGTGGTGATGGGGTTAATGTTACTGCTGTCAGAACAATGGGGTAGGGAAGCCTCAAAAACTTCTGGGATCTTCGCTAGAAGAATTTTACTGAGGTCGAGTAGCTGAAAATAATGAAGAAAAGACGTGATTCTATTACTACTTGTACCATGCTAAAGATAGTCCCAATAGACTGTTATGATAGCGACACAGCAGTACTCATCCGGGGAAAAAAGAAGCGAAAAATGGCCCATTGATCATAAAGTACTATACGAAGTGAATGTTAATTATGTTCAGAAGAACTTGAACGTGACTCTCACCTGAGATCGTGCTGTCGTTGGCCCCAAGAATCCGCAATGCCTAAATGCGTTAGCCCAGTAGTGCCTATTTACAACCAGGGAAGGGCGATCAATTTGATTACAGAGGGCATGCAGTGAGTGTTCTCTGCTACCAGTTTGGCGAATAGTAGTACGATGTCGGACACCAGCACGATTCTCCAGCACGATTCTCCAATGCCAATATATAAAGGTTGTGGAGGCACAGCTGAATTGGTGGTGGCGAAGCAACTTGCATTGCATCTCTGAAGCAGGTTTGCGCCCGAGGCAGCTCATGCCAGCCTCACCGCGATGTTACAATGTCGATCGACCACTGTTCTTCAAAACGGACTAAAATACGAATTGCTCCCTCCGAGTAGATTTCATTACCTATTACACAAGCTCGACTCGAAGCCTCGAGTTGTCAATTGAAGTGAATATCACGAAACCATGGCCGAGTTATCGAACGAAATTTCCAACGAAGGTTTTGATGACAACGTTTCTTGGAGCACCGGGATCCACGAAGCCAGGGCATTACACCTATCACAACGAGACACAAAGGTTGATCGTGACATCCCTGGCCAAGCCAATCCACTGCTAGGTGAAGTAAAGAAACACGAACGCGGCCATATTGTTGTCGCCAGCGAAGAGGGGTGTACCTCAAATTGGACAATTGGTTGGTGGTCAGTTTTTTTGCTTGTTGGGCCATTTTTAGCTGGTGAGTCCTCTTGAAGTCAATCCCAGCCCCAAGTTATTGGGATATTAGTGACCCAACCGTAGCCGTTGTACTGGCTGTGATACACTTGCTCTTTTTCAGCTACATCAACGGGAAGCAGAGCAGCGAGGACTTCAGCCCGCTACCTCAATCATATATCACGACCATCTCCACTATCCTCGTCACTTCTTTCGCCACGAGCCTTAGGTTGAGCCTCGCTGATGCATTTACTCAGTACCTTTGGCATATTCTTCGCCAGGCACCCCATCGTGTTATCACCATCGAAAATCTGTTTGAAATGAAAGACAATCCATTCCTAGTAGTCCGGAATGGCGTCCTGGGGGCCACACTAACCCTATGTTCATTGGTTGTCTTGAACGTTGTATCCAAGGTCGCTGTCAGCTTTGTTCCTGGTGCCTTGACTATCACGCCTCAAGAATTTACCAACCAAACTATGTTGGAAGTTCCTTTCTTCAACGTATCTAGCATAGCGAGTGAAAATCCAGGGACGACCATCTTCATTGCGAAACTAGCAGTGTCGAGTTTCCGAGCCAGCAAAGGAAACTACTAGTCAGTACTTCTGTCTGCCGCTCTATGCACACTACTTACCATAATCTGCGCAGCCGTCCGATGCCCTCATTAAAACGGATAGCCACCAGTGATTTTATTTCAGGCGGCATTCTTGATACACCATCACAATGCGGAGTTAATTGCTCATATAAAATCAATTTCGAAGGTCCCTACATACTCTGTGATCCACTCAAGAGCTCGAACGTATCGAGGGCATTTTCAAAAGAACAATACTTAGTCAAACAGGCTGGAGTGAATATCATGTTCTCCGCTAACCATGATCGAGTGGCCTCCCTAGATTCATACTACACTCAGTCTCAGCTCAACATCTATATCTCTCGCATTATTGGGTTCTGGCCAATACGACCTCCTGATGCAGACAGCGGTGATGATAATTTTATCTGGGAGACTCATAATCTGACCTGCCGACCCCATCGAGCGGATTACATGGAGAAATGGTGTACGAGAGGTCACACGCACAGGAGAAGTCCTTGATCCGCTGGTCAATCTCGGTTCTGACAGTCAGAACTACGGCAATGCCAAGGATTTAGAGGTTTACCATCGTCAGTGGATTCGTGATAGCAACCTTCAAGCTTTATATGAGACTCCGGTTGGCGTAATTGGGGGCAATTACAGCAGCTTGGTCTCCCCCCTTAGACGCGCGGCTGGCGAAGAACCTTTCACTGAAAAATTTCGATTGGATAATGGGACAGAGGTAGGGCTCGATCCGCCCTTGATTCAAACACAAGGCTTTCCTTAGCTCAACGCGAATCAAGTCTACGGTAAGATATGAAGCCCCCGAGCCTTGAAATGTTTCGATAACTTCTGATATCAAACCAGGAGCAAACGAGACCCAAGCTGCAGAAACCTTTCTAAATGCAAACTATGTCAAATTCCCTGGAAGCGTAGAGAAAGACGTTCCCAATTTCAAAATCTCCGCGGATGTCCTTAATGACGCCCTCTTCAACATCACAATGTCAGCCACTTTGGCTGTCGACCTCGGCCGACAGCGCACCCTCGTCACACAAACCACATACGACAACATCTTCGTCTTCTCGAGAAAGCTGCAGTTCTTCCTACATACTTTCTCTCCCTCGGGCTAGCGTTACCATTCATCATTCTCGGTTTCTTGGCACTGTATTGGAATGGTGTAAGTGCTGCGGAGGGAAGCTTTCTACAGATCTTGTGTACGACTACGGCGAGTGAGCGGTTGCGGAAACTTGCCAGAGGTAGATGCTTGGGAGGTGAGGAAAATGTGCCAGAAGATATCAAGGATGTGAGAATCAAGTTTGGGGAGGTATTTGATGATAGGAGTGGGCTGCCGACTGGCGTTGCTGGGTTTGGAATCCACGATGAGGTTTTGCCACTCGTGAAAGGGAAGACATATAGGGGAAGTGAATAAAGTCTAGCTGGATGAGGGTTTTATGACGATAAGAGGGTATGACGAGAAGAGAACATGACGAGAAGAGAATATGACGAGAAGAGAATATGACGAATCAAAAATAAGCAAAGTAAGGAATATAAGAACTGCTCTCTGAGAGCGGTAAGGAGTAGCAAAACTAAAATAAGGAATATGCAGTGCCAAGGGCGCAACGTCCCGTGCCTGTACCACACTATACCAAGCAAAACCTTGATCCAAGACCAAGTTCTGCTCTTCAAACTCCGAAGCTCACGGTTAACGATGAAAGGAGGTCAAATTAAACAGCTGGACTTGGACCTTGGAGAAACCAGAATCTAAACGCTCATAGATTGCAAAAAAGCCAACAGGTTACGTCTGTCGAGTCGATGTAATGAGCTTGAGTACTGTGTGAAAAACCGGGGTTAATTCGAGGAGGTGCACGTGATGTTTACATCGGCTACCACCTTGTCTTTCAATGGATCACAACGCTGAGACCCCCTTTGCATCAAAAGATCCCAGGCAGGGCCACAATATGCTACAGTGTAATCATTTAGTCACGAAATAATTTGCGATGTATCTAGAACTGTCTTCAGTAAGGAAGAAAGTCTGCGTCTGAGAGCAAGGCGATGTTCGGCTTCCGCGTCTGAAGAGGTTGAACAATCAGAAACCCTTGCTTGGGGGTTTTTTTGAATTCTACTATGCAGACTTGTCAAGTAACAAAGACCCACTCCTTGTTGATCGCTATACTATAGGGATATGTAGAAGTTAAGCTCTTCCCTATTCCAAAGTCACCCAGTGCCATCGCTAAGCAAGGAAAACGAGCCCCCTTGTCCCATATCACCATTATTCGGCACCGCCAAACTCCTCTACAATCCACTTACAAAACTCCTCCCACTCAGCATTCCACTTTCTGATCCTTTGCGCACGGATGCTCATCCCCTCGGCTCCTTTAGTAATATCGTCCATCCACTCCTCGTCTGTCTGATCTTCGTATGCTGACCAACGAACACTGTTTTGCGCAAGCGAGCCCTGTAAACATGCATCAGTACACAACATCGACAAAATACACTCGAAAAACAGCAACAGAACACTCACCAGACCCGCCAATCCAAGATTCTCCCACCCCTGCAAAGCCTGCCAAAAATCATGTGCCAACCCCGCCGTCCCCTGCCCCATCATGCTCGGATCATCATTCGCAATCGCCGCCTTGACACCTCTCGCCAGCAGCGCCGGTAGGGGATGCATCTTGATACTCGCCGTATATCTTAACACCTCATTCGAGATCGGACAACATTCCACCATGATACCCTGCTCCTTCACCATATTAATCAGCAATGGATGTTTGTAGAGCGAAAATGCATGACCGATACGACGAGTCTTGAGGAGGATAGCGTCGTGGAGGTTTTGGTCGGTGGAGTCGCCATCGCCTACGCATTCGCCTGCGTGAAGGAAGAAGGGGATGGTGAGATTTTGGCGGCGTAGTTCGGATTGAAACCAGACGAGTACGGGGGTCAGTGAGTGGAGAGTTCGACCGTGGTCTTCGGGGCCGACTAGATCGTAGCCGGAGATCAAGGTTGGGTAAAGTTCTTTGGCTTGCATACAAAGTTTCATGTCTGTAGTCGTGGTCAGTCAAACCACTTCAAAGCCCGAAACATAATAGCGAAAGAAGGCTTTTGGGCGAACACATACCCGCAATAATCGCCTCGTCATCAAAGCTCCTCAATGTATCCCATATCAACCTGATTCCCCAGAAACCCTTGCCCTCCTCACTTCCCATAAACTCATCAATGACCTCACGGAATACCCTCACCAGCTCCAGTCTATTCTCCTTCAACTCCGCCTCCCCATCCAATCTAAAACTCCTCGTCATACCACGCATCTCGATCCACCGAATCCCATCCGCATATGCCGTCTCCAAAAACTTCCTCAGAAACTTCCTTGTGATAGGCTCATAATATACTACCGGAGTGATAGTCATAAACGCGGACTGCAATTTCCGCCAAATAGCATCAACACCGAGATGATTCGACACAGCTTCCGTTTGCGTGATCGAACAGCGCTCTTTCATCCACTTACAGAACCCCGCATTCCCACCAGAAGGAAACTTCTCCGCCGCACTCTTCAAAGGGACTTTCTTCATGGGTTCGTACCCTGCTTCCCAGATCCCCTTTCCACTTCCTGCCTCAACATCCTCACAAGAAGCAGAAAACTCAATCCGGATATTCACATCGATCCTCTCCCTCACTCTCTCATCATTCAATGCTTCAGTCGCATAGATAACCATACCTTTCGTCTCTACAGCCTGCGTAAACAGCCATTCCAGATCAACCATAGCGCCGAGATGACAGTGCAGTAGTGCACCTTTCGGCATGCGTTGCACGATACGCCAGAGCTGCGTGCTTTCCATATGGTTTTTGGCAGAGTTGAAAATCATGCCTGGGAATAGCTCTTCATCTTCCCCTTCTTGGGATGAGGAGGCTGGAGGTGGGAATGTACCTGTGTTGAGGTGAGGCTTTCGTTGGTTGGAACTCCATATTGTGGTGTGTTCTTGCTGGCGGATCTTGGAGACGATGGTGCAGGCGCGTTGGGCTGTTGGGGAGAGGGATTGGCGGAATTCGAAATCTGCATAGCTCGTGATTAGAGCTGTACTTTCTGGACGAGAGATGATTTCTAAGTTGTAGAAGTACTTACCGCTTCGTTGTTGCTTTTCACGTGATATCAGATTCGAGCGATTGCCGAAGAAGGCCTGCACGGCATCTTTGTTTTCGGCACTGTTGTGGTCCATAGTGGGGGCTAGTGAGTGAGTTGAAAATCTGAGTGAGATGTGGATAGTTGATGCGAGGATGTGAGATACGAAATACTTTATATGATTGAGGTTTGAAGTTCAAACTAAGCTTTCTTTAGATGACTCATCCCGGTAAGCCCATGTATTGACCATCTTGGACTCGATAACGGTAGCATGTAAGACCTTAAAATTTCCGAGAATTTGATAGAGATGCAGCAGGCACCCGTGCCAAGGTCAGACGAAACCTCTTAGAATCAACGTGTTTTCGGGAGTAAAGAAAGACATCACCCTTGTTTCAAAATCCTTCTCTGCGTGTCAACCCCCATCTTTGATTCATTTCAATCAACACGATCCTTCTTTGCAGAAACTTCTACGCCAACATGTTCCATCGTACCACTGCTTCCACTGCTTCCACTGCTCTCTGGCATCAGGTCACCGGTGGCTACGCCTTCAACGACCTGGTTAGTCGTGAGGCCAGACTCTTTCGCTACGCGAAGCAGTTTCCTATCCTCAACATATTTCCTGCAGTTTTCTCGGCCTTTTTCAATGTCTACAAACCAAATAACCATGCTGGCTGCTGCACATAATGTGAAGAGGAACGGGAAGCCCATCCAATTGTTGTTGGAGGAGTTGATGATCGCTTGCACGACGTTGGGCCCGATGATACTCGACTGGATCGTTGATTAGCTTGGGGCTGCGAGAGTGGGGAGTGAGACTTACGGCACGATTAGTGATACCAAAGAGACCGAAAAACATGTTTTCATATCCACGAGGTGTCACCTCAGACATCATGGTCTGAGCATAGGCATAGTAAGGGGCCTGAAACAAGCCAAACAGAATGTTATAGATCCAGAAATCGCGCACGTGGTGGTATCCAACCGTCTTTGTCCAGAGACCTAGCATGCCGTAGAATGGGATGAACACACTGAAGAAATTGGTAACCATGAACATGTGTTTCGTCTTGATTCCGAAGTATTTCTGAATGTACCAGAATCCGAAGGTAGATGTGATGGAGCAGGCAGCTTGTGCGATACCGAGGTATGTGATCTCCAAGAATGAGAACTGTACGATATTGTTCTGAATGATGCCGACCAGGGATCCGGTTGTGTTGAGACCATCCGCCAAGAGGAAGAAGGCCACGAGGTAAATGAAGGTTTGAGGCAAATGTTTGATTTCTTTCAGGGCAAGCCACACTTGTTTCCAACCGATCGTTGCATAGTTGCTGCCTTTGGGTATTTTTGGGCCAGGTCGAGGTTGTTCTGGAAAAGCTGTGTCAGTAAATGTCTTGAAAGGAACGCTGTTGCCGAGACATTCCCAGCCAAGATTCCTGAATTACTTACGGAAAATAAACCACCAAACTCCAAGCACAACCCAGTCTGTCTCTCATCAGAATTTTATTTCATCATTCTTGGGATATTGACTCACAGGTGTTAGTCAAGCACAAAGCAAGATTGTTTCCGAAAGGATTTCCTTGAAGCGGAAGAAGCACGGAAAGATTGATGACCAATGTGAGGAGGTACCCGATATTGGAATGCGCGGTGGAAATACTGCTGACATGGTTTCTCTCCAGACTTTCGATCTTGTCGTATTCGGCTTGGGTCATTTTACCCTCCTTGAGATCTTCATCTCTTGCCTTTCGCACATGCGGCTGATATCGGGCAAGTCGAGGGAACAATGCTGCGTAGAAAACAAGTGTGGCGCCCTATCGATTGATCAGTGGTAGCGATGGCCGTGTACAAGCCAACTCACATATGCGATGTAAGCAATAATGTAAATGACCATAGCAGCTGGCCACTGTTCTGGATGTCGAATTGCCATCATGCCGTACTGGAATACCCAACATATGAGAGTGAGAACCAGGAGTAACCAGCGCCCGAAGGTACCATAATCTGCAGCTGAACCCAATCCGACGAACATCACAGTCATGACTGCAAAGCATATTCCATTCGCGATGAGTACCACGCTTGCCACAGGTTTAGTTCCTGAGCCCCAAGGGATAACGCATCCTGCAATTCCACAATTGCCTTTTTGGATAGGATGAATATCCGGATCGTGTCCAGCACCAGTCAAGGCAGATTGAAAGAGAGCCTGGGAGTATGACCCGGGACCGACTCCATTGTCACCCTGTCTTGATCAGTGTGAGCTTCAAATTTGATCGATCGTCTTACGTTGTAGTAAAGATAATACGACCACAATTCCTTCCTCGTCGTGGTAGGTTGATCGAAAGCATCCTCGTCTGTACCAAACAACTGTTCATACTTCTGAAGGTTCTCCTTTATCTGGCTGGCCTTGTCGGTATCGACTTCAACGCCGTTTGGTAGGACATTATTTTGGGTACTGTATCCAATCGAGTCGTCCATATCGTTCAACAATGGTTCGCGGGACTCGCGATGTGATACAGACGACGAAGCCATCTCGATCGTGGGTCCTAGACTGATATATCCCCGCCCCCACTGCACCCCTTTCCTGATCCAGGACCCGTTATCAGCCAGTCTGTAGACACTTGCCCCAGAAAGCTTGATAATTTCAAGTCCGGCTCGAAATAGTCTGGTGGCGGCCAACCAGCGCGGCAGTGGGAAATTGATCTTCACGTAAACCACTCGGTCTCGTCAAGTCCCGCGTCCATCGTCCCTAACAATCTCTGTCCTGTTCGTGTGAGCATGTGGAGTTCCAAGAATGGGGGATAATTGATCATAACGGCAGTGATGCTACGTTGCATACCTAGCGAAGGGAAGGTCTTCCTGTCGTTGTTGATTGAGTTTCACCATCACGACAATCGGCAACGACGCGGCCCACACGTGACTGTCCCTCGAAAGCTTGTTTCTAACCCCACGCTTGCTCGTCTCCATCCCGTCCAGTCCTCGAGATAACCAACCTGGAACATCAAGCCAAGCGATGTCACGTACCAGGAGAAAACAACATCGACTTGAAGTACTTAGCATGGCTTGAAATACCACAATTCTTTCTCAAAATTGCTCTGCTCGACGAGCAAAACGGCCCTTGAGATCCACGACCGTCTCTCAGAATGGCTTCCGCTTCTACCAAGACCTGGTCTGACGAAGAGCTGAGGTCCAAAGTTGGGCAAGTAAGTCGGTTCCATACATTACACCCCCCCCTTTCTCTATTTTTTTTTTAGCGAGAACTCTCTCTTCTTCACTTCCAATGTCAACACGGTTCTTACTTGATGCTTGCAACTCGCATGAACCCCGCCAATCAGAATTACGGGAATGGTTGGCTTTGTTCTTATTCTGGAGCACAGATCAGACAGACCGTACCTTCGCAATACTGTGGATCATGCCAGCTGTTGCTTTACTAACATATGCCAGCTCTTCATAGTTGGGTTCCATGGTCACGTGGCCAGCGAAGATATCAAGACTCTCATCCACACTCATAAAGTCGGAGCAGTCATTCTCTTCTTACGAAATGTCGACAATGCTACTCAGCTTCTCGAGCTCACCAACTCCCTGCAAGAGACAGCAAAAACCTCCGGCCACAAGCAAGGACTGTTCATAGCCATCGACCAAGAGAATGGACTTGTCGCTCGTATCAAGCCTCCTGTCGCTGCTCAGCTTCCTGGATCAATGGCTCTTGGAGCTACAGGCAACGCTGAGAATGCGTATATAATAGCATCGGCCACCGCCGAAACGCTAAAAAGCTTCGGTATCAATACCAACTACGCACCGATCGCGGACGTCAACTCCGAGCCCAAGAACCCGGTTATTGGGGTACGTTCTCCTTCCGACAATCCCGAGACGGTGGGTAGATTCGTATCTGCTCAAATAAAGGGATTGAGTGAGGGAGGCGTCATACCATGTGTCAAGCACTTCCCGGGACATGGGGATACGGCTGTAGATTCTCATTATGGACTTCCCATAATCACGAAAAGCCGAGCCCAATTGGATGCTTGTGAATTGGTGCCCTTCAGAAGAGCGGTGGCTGAAGGCGTCGGCGCTGTCATGACTGCACACATTGCTCTACCGAGTATTGGTGATTCAGCCGTGCGCGATGATCATCCGTCGAAGAAGCTTCCGGCAAGCTTGAACCCTGATGCCATCAAGATTTTGAGGGAAGAGATGAAGTATGACGGCATGATTGTTAGTGACTGTCTTGAAATGGATGGTGTCAGAGCCACATTCGGTACGGAAAACGGTGCTGTAATGGCGCTCAAGGTTGGCTGGACTGACTCTATAAGCAACGCAACGACTGAAATTGAATAGGCTGGAACAGACTGTGTCATGATTTGTCACACCATGTCAGCACAAGTTGGAGCAATTGAGCAAGTAATTGCAGCAGTGAAGTCAGGAGAGGTATCACAGGAAGCCATACAAGCCTCCGTGGCAAGAGTGGAAGCTTTGAAGTCCAAGTACGTGTCCACTGCCAGCATACCCAGCTCGACACTGGCCGAATGCGAGACACGTAATAGCAGGCAAGCCTCACTTGCAACGAAAGTCTATGCCAAGAGCACGACTGTAGTTCGGAGTGTTGCCGGCTCGTTTCCGCTTGAGTCAGACTCGAACAAAAAAATTGTATTCATTAGCCCAGGTTCGTACTCAGTCTTTTATATCTGATTGTCGAAGTTGATCAGACTGATCGAGCTACATCTTAAATCGAACAATTTACCGGATCTTGAGACTCTCGAGGGAATTTTCACTGACACGTGAGGCAGGCAAGACACCGGCCGGTGGTGGAGCCGTTGAAAGTGGAGAGGAAAAGACCAGAGAGCCATACACACCTTCGACATATATCGATCTTCTTCGAGTCCATAACCGGAAAGTCATCGACATTCGGTTTCATGACGCCATTCCACTCTCTTCAGAGGATCAGAAGCATGTCGCTGAAGCAGACACAGTTATCTTTGCGACAAGGAATGCCAGCCTTAGTCCGTACCAGAAGAACTATGGTCTATCGTTAGCGAAGAAATTCGGAAATAAACTGATTGTTATCGCAACCTGCGATCCGTACGACTTCCTGGAGGAGAAGGATCAGATCAGAAACTATATCACCATCTACGAACCCACTATCCCAGCATTCAAATCCGCAGTCAATATCATTTTTGGTGTAACCAAGCCAATGGGCTCTTTACCAGTAGGGACCCCACCAACGAAATATAATATCCGACCGCTTTCAAAGTCAGACGAGGACATCTCCCACCTCTGGAATATATGGGAGACAATTTTTCCCCAATGGCCAATGGAGCTCAGACGTCTAGCACAGAATCTGAGGCATAACCATGGCCATCACTTCATTCATGACAATGGTTTTGTCATGTCCTTCTTCTTTTCCTTGGATGGCGTCAATCATGGAAAGATCACAGCCGTTGGAGTCTTGCCTGAATACCGAGGAAGAGGTCTCGGCACTGGACTGATCGCTAAAGCTCGAGAGGCTCTTGCAGAACAAGGACCACTGAAAAGCCTGCAGATCGGATCTGTATTCCCGCGATATTGGCCTGGTGTACCCATTGATTTTACTCCAAAGACTAAACACTTCTTTCTACACAGAGGTCAGCCATATTTGCAATATTTTCTTTTCATGGCTGCGATGACTGATGTATGTATCCTAGGTTTTCGTAAACCAGTTGAACCTACAGCTCGAGACTTCTACCGCAACATCACAGGTGAAATCGCGCCTCCCGATATCCTCGCTCGTATCGCGAAGCTACCACTTAAATTCGTACCTTGGTCTCCAGAGCTGTATGACGAATGCATTACAAAGCAACGAGCCAACTTCAAGAATATTGTTAGTGCAGCTCTTGATCTCGCTGGCTGTTTAAGACAAGGTCGCTAATTGACTTGATTTTGCAGGGATGGGTAGAAGCTTACGAGCGGCTCGCCCTCGCTAACCAGCACCACGAAGCTCTCGTCGCCATCGACCCTAGCACGAACACCCAGCTAGGCTGGACACTCATGTGCTCACCATCAGCAGTCGTTCTCGGAGACTTCGCGTTCATCAACCTTCTGCCTTCGAAAGACAAAACTGGTCTCATAGGCTGTGTTGGTGTGGATAAGGAAGCGAGAGGAAAAGGCGTGGGACTAGCCTTATTAGTCAAGGCCATTGAAAATATGAAGGAGAGAGGGGTGGAGGGTGTGATGATTGATTGGGTTACCATTAGAGGATTCTATGAGTTGCTGGGTTTTGAGGTAACGTGGGAGTATGAGACTTTTGAGTGGTAAGTGGCGATGATCAAAATCTGATATGAGCAGTAGGTAGCTCCAACAGCACCTAGAGCAAGGTATCTATAAATCTCAAAAGTAGGTGATCTATCGCTCGAAATATACAGATATCACACCAACTCCGCTTCAATCACACTTTCGATCGAATGAGGTGGTCTCCAAATCTTCACAACCTTCAACCCCGCCTCCTCAACAAGATGCGTCCACTCATTCTCCGTCCTCTCCTTACTTGACAAGCACGCCATCATTGTGATGTCCGACACCGTAACTCTCGCCAACGGCTTCACCCTGCTCACCAAACTCTCATGGATTAGCAGCCTCGAATACCCCTTCTCCATCGCCCCCACCACATTCCCCAGAATCTTCGCAACCAACTTATCCGTCCAGTCATGCAGAACATTATGCATGAAATACACACGCGCACCTCTCGCTGATTCCGGCTGAGGAGTGAAGAAATCGTAAGCTTGCACGGAGATAGCCTTATCTACCTTCACATCTTGCACCACGTCAGGGAGATCCTGAAGAACGAGACTCCCATCTGGAACATCCGGGTGACAAAGCCTGAACTTCTCCAGATCGTGGCCTTTGCTTCCTCCTACATCGACGACCAGCGGACGTCCCGACTTAGCATTTGCGATTCCAGCTTCCACTATCGTGCTAGTGGGGTACACCTCCGTCCACGGCGTAAGATTATACTTCGAATGGCACTGCATAGCACAATGGAAATCGCTCGCAATCTCCGGACTCACAGCCAGATCCTGGAAGAAGTTATTCCCATTCGGTTTCTGGAATTGCCAGTTTCCATTGTTGAGATCGGTTGGGTTCTTGAAGCCTGTGGAGTGTAGGAAGTAGGGCAGGCTGGTGAACATGGCGGTGTTGACGCCGCGGTAGAACTCGCCGTAGACGTTCTGCAGGGCCGTGTCGCTGGCTAGGGCCGTGACCCATGGTGTTGGAGTGAAGGTGTCTGCTGCTGTTTCGACCACAAGGTTTTGCCCGGAGATTTGGCGCATAAGTCGCTCTATGATCAGATGACTTTGTCAGCGATTTATCTCAGGATGTGTATGGGTTTTGGATTCCTGCTGCATCTGGAGTTCTGAGCGGGTCTAGTAAGCAAGGTACTTACGTATCAGCACCTCATCAGCACCAGTAAGCTCAGCCAGCTCGGCACAGGTCTTACTGCCTCCCCCGCATGCAGCCCATTTGTCAAAAAGCCCAGCTTTGATCAGCGTCTTGATAGATGCACTGGTCGCGGGATTGACCCAATTGTGCTCCCAGACGATGTCCCAGGGCGATTGCACCTTTCTGTATGTCTCAAAGAGCGCATCTCTCAGTCGGACTCGCTCCTCCTCATTGGCGAATGAGACCTCATTGATGCCCTCCAAAGTCGCTAATAGCTGGCTTGCAGTTGTCATTTTTGACCAAAGTCTGGAGGGAGTAGCTATGTTACAGAGCGAAGGATCATATGTTGCGAAACCCGAGGAAAGTATCAAGCTCTCAAGGTATGGAATTTCTCGGAATTCCGTGATGGCATGTGTCGAACTAGCTCGATTCCATTTGCCGCGTCACTGAGGGGTTGAATAGGAGATATGTACTATCTTCATCCAATCGTGCGAACTGCCAAATTCGTAGGTGCTCCGTCAAATAGTGGACCATAAATGCGCAATCCCACTATTTGTATGCATGAAGGAGGCGGGGAAGAGGCGCGGATTCTGTACCCCTGAGCCGGCGACCAGGAACCAAAAAACCGTCTGATCCCACGATTCAAGGCTCACGTCACGACTCATGAGAACTGAATTGCTTCGTCTGAAGTGAATAAAGTTTGAAAATTCTGTCTGGCATAGAGTTTAGCAATATACTTCAACCAGGGCAACTGCCGATTTGAATAGTCTAAATCCACAGCCATTCGTCTATTGTGATCACCAACATGTGAAATTTCTAGGTCTCATTGTCCACATCGGAAGTCTTTCAACCCCACACTAGGGTTCCGACGGGGCCTGTCAACATGTGTTTTGGGATGCTGTTTGTGGACAATGCTGCAGATGATCAGCAGGCACCATCCCAGATTGTAGGAGAGAACCGGGGAAATTTCCTCACTTGACAGGGACTTGAACAACGATCGCTGCCCAAAAAGAGTCGTAAGCGAGGACAGAACCTAGAACGTGAAAACATCCCCGGCAGCGACCAGTCCGACGTGACGATTCTTTTCTGATCAAAGTTAGAACTTCAATCCTTCAGCGGACCGACCCTTCCCTTGTGCATTTTACGCCTCCTGTGTTTTGTTTCTTAGTTTCCGTACTGTACTGTAGTAACAACGACAATGCAGTTCTTTCTTTCAAAAGTATAACTACTTGCACAACCTCTCTTGAGTCATTCTATCTCACAAGACTCGGGCCCACTCCAAACCAATGCGCCGTTAGGCTTTCATTACAGTCCAAACGACACAGCATTTGACTTCCCTGATTTGTATTCTTTTAAGCTTGTCGATATCTTTCAATATGTCGTTGTGGAAAGAAGATGATTATGGCGTTATAGCAGACCGAGCCTGCTGGGCACTCTTCGCCGTTACAACTTGTAAGTCATGACCATTTTACCATATTGTGTTATCCTCCCGAACCATTTTGTATATTACGCTACAGCAATAGTCAAATCACTAAAACCATACAGTCATCGTTTCCCTCCGTCTTATCTGCCGTGTCCATTTCGTCCGAAGCGTCGGCCTCGACGACTACATCGCGAGCGGCTGCGTTGTTATACTCCTCATAACCTGCATCCTGGTCACAATCGGATCTCACCACGGCCTAGGCAAACACACAGCAGATCTGGAGCCCGAACAAATAGTCCAAGCATTAAAATGGAACGTTATCATCTCCTCCATTCTAATCTGGAGCTTCTCCCTCCCTAAATTCGCCATTATCGCAACCCTCAAGCGAATCCTCGACTACGGAACCAAAACCACCATTGTCTTCTGGGGTCTAGCACTCTCGTCTCAGGCATGTATTCTAGCTACCTCGGTATGGTGGTTCGTGCAGTGTAAGCCGGTGGAGTATGGCTGGAATAGAAGTATTGATGGGACATGTGCACCGATCAGTGTGCTAGCCGACTTGGGGTACTTCACTTCCGCGTACTCGGCGTTTCTAGACATCTTCTTTGCGCTGTATCCAATCCCGTTGATTATGAGGCTGAACATGCCGCTGAAGTCAAGGATTGCGGTATCTATTGCGTTGGGGTTGAGTGCGTTGGCTTGCATTGTTTCGATTTATAAGTTGGCAATTTTTGGGCAGGTCTTTGAGATCCTGGCGGTGGATCCTACTTGTATGCCTTCTTTACTTGATCGTCAAGGACTTCGAAGGATAACTAACAAACAATCCAGATCCAGTGCCCTACCTCGACATTCTAGGCGTAGCCGAAGGTGCCATCCTCCTAATCTGCGCTTCCCTCCCAGCACTCGGCCCACTCTTCCGCCACGCCAGACAAACTCTCACCAGTAGAGGCAGCAACAGCATGACTGCTGGCCACCAGCGAGGCAGTCGGACCCATGAAAGCGATCGAAATGGGGGAAGTGGAAGTTGGGCTAAATTCAAAGGGCATAAGTTGGAGGACCCAGAAAGGGCTGCATCGGCTGGTACCTCTCGGAATGAGAGCGTGGATGATGTCCCGCTTGTTGATACCTCGAAGAGGAACTTTGTGAGCCGAGGTGGATAGAGGGATGTTGTCGTCTGAGAACTCTTATTAGAGAATGGATTAGGTATGGTGGCTGCTGGGAAAAGCTGATGAGGATTATGACATACCAACTACGATAAGTAAGTGGGGAAAAGTTTTGACAACATTGGGACTGTCATGAGGACAACATTGCTCAATTGCCGAGCCGGTCAAGGAAGGTATCCCTGAAAAATGACAGCGTATCAATGATGAACCATAAGGGAAATCGTACGTTGTTATTTGTATATGAGCGAGCTGTGTAGAAAAGGCCAGCATCACGACCTCCCTTTTCTGCAGCTCTTGATCTATGATTTGCTCAATAATATGTAAGCCTTCCGGGTTCGGCGTAGAGCCCGGTGATGCTGATGCTCGATCACGAAGCTCTCTCCCCCCAGATCACCTTTCGAGCCTCTTCTATGTCACTTTAGCTCTTTCTGCGAATTAAGCTGCTTTACATTCTGTGCTCTATGGACTGATCTCTGGGTCTGAAGTCTTTCATATTGTTTGACGCATAACGCGATGTGAAGTCTAGGCCCAACATCACAACAAACGCTCCTTCCCAGGCACGCGGTCAAACGCCCTCTTCAGAAGTCTAGACCACAACCAAGACTTCCCAACTTATCTTCACTCTCTCTTCAAAATGTGTCGCCTCCTGTTCTGTTGCATCATTCCTTTAGGCTGAGGATCTTCCGATCTTCTTGCTCCCTGTCGCTGCTGTGCAATGGACGCTGTCATTGTGAACAGCGCCATTGCCCTTACGGCCGCTGCCTTCCTAATCATCCTCTTGCGCATATTTCTCCGCATTCTCCAACATGAGAGATTCCTTCCCGATGATTGGCTGATGATTGTTTCGATTGCATTCTATGTGGCGTTCACGACAACCTTTCCAGCTGTGATACGTACATCCGTGACGAGTTATACCAGCTGGTGATGGAGTGGGAGGAATGCAAGAGTTAAGAGACTTGGAGATCTGGTGGGCTGATGGGCATACAGGTGTGTAAAAGAACCAACACTACACAGACGGAGCTATACAAGTTGAATGCAGAGGCGGTTGCGAGAAGTACGGACAAGATGACCTCGTAGATGGTGGATATCTGCTGATCATGCAGTTACCCTCGCCTCGAAACTTGTGCTAGTCGGGCGCGTCTTCTACACGACATTTCTTTGGTGTTTGAAAGGCTGTATTGTAAGTAAAATATTTCTCCAAACACGGCTCCATCAATTCTGATAGGGTCGAATAGCTGATATGGAACACCCGTCATGCGATACGATCAGTCGAGCTCTTATTAGTGAGGATCGTGGGAGGTACCGTAACTACGACTTGGATTCTGTGTATGGCTACGCTTTTTCTGGAGTGCCGTCCGATTGAGCTTTATTGGCAAGTTCTGCCGAGTGCTCCTGAATGTGCTGCAAGTGCCTTTTGCCAGTATTGGGGAAGTTGACTGATTGTCCACAGAAAGCAGTGCGTGTGATCTCGATCTTCCCATTCCGCCAAAGCTTATGTTGAGATCTAGGTTGTCGAGGTGATTGTGATGGACGGTAGGACTGAGATCTGCGAGACATGGTCCGAGGACTAACTTGCTGCTATAGCTGAACATATCGACGAATGTGTTCATCATGGCCATCCAGATTCCCCTGCTTGTTCGATCACCGCTCTAATTCAAGTAAGAAGCCCTTCATACATGAGATCCGATACAGGGCCCGAGAGCTGATTAGTGGCAAGGAACAAAATCCAAGTGTCGGCACTCTTCGTCGGCGGCTTCGTATGGACTCCCAGCTCCCACCGTAACAAATGCTAAGGCAGGTATAGCTCATCCTCACTTCAATAATAAGGCTGCTCGTTGTTCTGGGAGATTTAACAACACAAAATAAGTTGATCTGGGCTCAGGTGAGAACTTCAGCCCTGCGGACTCCTACAGGAGAGCTAATGCTACATGCCAGATTGAGTGCTTCCTTGCTGTCAGTACCTACTAACATTGGGGAGAGCCATACTTACATTATTCAGACCATCGTAGTCAATGATCCCGTGCTCCACGAATTATGGCGTCACGGCTGGGGACACCTCCGCTGGGGCAAATATGGAAAAGACCACTGCTCGCCAGAATACAATCTCGCAGTGCGGCCACCAACTCAAGCCACTGCACTAGAACACTCATCAAGACTACCCTCGCATGATGATTGCAGTGACTTGAAGCCTGGGAGTCCTCAAGAAAGAACAGAAAATGTCCCCGTAATGAGCAGCAGACCAGGTCAAGTCATTAGGAGCTCGGTACACTCGTCATACTCATTTAGAGTTGAAGTGTCGCTAATCAGACCCTACCAGTAGGTCCGTAGGATAAGCAACAGACTTCGCAGGAGACTTGGAGCCCTTGAGATTGAAACTTCGGTGGTCCTCGTGCAGCATTCAAGAATCGGTATTCTAACACCAACGCCTGGTCCGGAAGGTGGCCCAACCGAGGATGACTTCTTTTCGACCCCTACTCATGGCAAAGATGGTACCACTCGTATCAGGACGGAGGTTTCGTGCGCCAATGTTGAGCTGAGCCGTGACAAGGGGCCAAAGAATGTTGTTGCGAAATTCTTCAGAGGAGATCAAGGGTGTGAATGAAGTGGTCTCGGGATCGAAATGCTCAAAGTCGGAAAGACCTTTGCATGTGTCGGTACGCTGTTTGACCCTTCAATGGCTGAGCAAGTCAATTGGTGGTGAAATTGGGAGGACAGAATGTGAGGTGGACTGGGACTAGGATCAGTATCAAAGCTGGCCAGAGGCGGGAGAAATAGATTAGCAATGAAAAATGAACAAACTTTACATCGCAAATCACCATCAATGATCACTCTCTCCACCACATCTTTCACATGCTGATACGAAGAGTCAAGAAATAGCCGAAACGTCAATGCGAAGGAAAAACACGAGAACGAAGAAGAGAACCCAAAATTGTATTATGCAAATGCTCTAGCGTAACACAATTTCCTAACAATCACCATCGAACAATCTACTTGCGCCTCGCTAATCCACACACCAATGCTAGTAGTCTTGTCAAAATGTCTAATGCTGAGGTGACCAATATGCCCTGTATGCAAGACGCCCAAACTCTCGCGTTAAGTAAACAAAGGTAAGCGAGAAAAACAAACACAAAACAGGAACAGATGCAAGCGCGTAGAATGCGTGAACGAATACCAATGTTCATCCATCGGGCAGAGCTCACCCGAGAATGCTACGCAAGAACACGACATTTAGTCAAGTAGGCTTTGACTTGGGTTTGGATTCTGGATCTGAGGTCGAGTCTGGTACTCGATTTGTGGCGGGGCAGCTGCGATTTGAGTTGGAGTGGAGGAGGTTTGCAGGTAAGCAGCGCAGCGGGTCATCATCTTGGGAAAATTGTTTGCTGCTAGCATCTCACTGTCGCATTCGTTAGATTAAGTCATCGCCACCGTTGAAGAGCAGAACGCAACGGAGGAAAAAGGGAAAGGGGTTTTGATACGTACGTGTAAAAGCTATGCTCCGCATTATGCTCCTTGACGATATTATGCGCCAGCTCGTGAGCGATCACAATCCACCAATACGCAGCAGCCTCACTCTTCCCCTCTCCACTGCCACCCGCCATCTTCGCCACATGCAGCTGGGAGTAGAATCTGAAATTGCAGAAGATAGCACCGCCGGAGTTGAATGCTATCGTGCCGCCACTCTCGTCGTAGAAGACGTGCATGGCGCGACGTGGGAGAGCATAAACGTCGCAGACATCTTGTAAGAGCAGAGAGAATGTGTTGAGCGCGGAGACGTTCTGCGTGAGGAAGGTGGTGGGGTCCATGGAGAGGGTTTTGGACACGAAGATGCGCGTGCCGTTTGAGGCGTCGGCGAGGTAAGTGATATTTTGCGAGGGGGTGGAGTCGCAGTATGTGGCTTGCTCTTTGACTGTTTGTGTTCGAGGTGGGGAGAAGAGCGTTGAAGAGTCGTAGGCGCGGGAAGATTGGATGGCATTGTGGAGGTTTTGCTGGACGGCTGCTGGGGAAGAGACTTTCTCGGTCCCGCCTTTGTTGGCTTCATCGTAGGTGGGTGGGTTGTCTTTCTGCGTGGAGCTGCCTTGAGAACCCGTGCCACCACCGAGGAAGTTCTGGAGTTGTTCTTGTACTTCGCTGCTTCCACTGCTGGAGGAGTTGATGCCTAGTCGTTTAGTGAAGCTCGTGAATATGTTGGCGCGAGGCTTTCTCAGATTCTGCTGTGGCGAGTTCTCCGGTGAGTCGGAGCCGAATCCACCAGGCATGGGCATGCTTTCTTCTCTAGCAGCTGCAGCTGGCACCATTTGTCCTTGCTGTCTCCATTGCTCTTCTTGCTCTTGGATTTGCTGCTGCTCGATAGCCATCTGCTTCTTACGCTCCTCTTCTGCCATTCTCTGCTCTGCGGCCTTGGCTCGTAAGATACGCTCCACGTTGTATCCACGAGCTCGCAGTTGATACAGACTCAGATTGAGAAATTGCTCGAATGTCAAATAGTCTCTTTGGCTTGGTCGATCGAGAAGCAGACGACTGACAGCTTGGCTAATTTGGTAGGAATCCAATTCTCCAGCAGTGACGAACAATGTCCATCCAGTCTTCTTTTCGTTTTCAAGAGCAGCTGATCTCTTCTCGTTGTGCGAAAGACTGTGACCACGAAGAGACCGTCGGAGGTTGATGGCAGTCACCACCTTTACTGTGAGATTCTTTTCTAGCCATCTGCCATCGTGCTTAATGTTCTCACGTCTAATCTCATGCAAGAATAGCTTAGCTCTCTCAAGCACGTGGAGACGAAGTTTTGTCGCAGGTTCCTGCTTTGCAGCTTCTGCGCCCAGACGAAGGTCTTCCTGAATGAGACTTCGAAGCGTCAGTGCGCCGAGAGCGATATAGAAGTCTTCCAATTTCTCTTCTTCAGGAGCACAGATTAAGGATCCCTTGAACAGACGATAGCCGACGTACTCATCATTCTTTATCGGTTAGTGGTCATTACTACAAATGGTAGGAGTTCTTCAATACTCACAACGACAATGTTGCTGGCCACCTCCAACTGCCACTGCTTGATAGGAGCATCCTCCATTTCCTCGTCTTCAAAGTCGTCGCCGCTCATCGAATCACCTTGCCGAGAGTTTCGGTTCTCCTTGCTTGCAGCAATGACCTTCGTACCGAGAAGAAATTTGGAGCGCTTCATCTGCTTGAAGAGTTCTTTATCTCGCTTCAGCTGTGGAAGCTCATCCGCCAACTTCCTCAGTACATCAAGATACTTGTCATATCCTTGCAAGATTCCAAGCAAACGAGCCGGTTCGCGGCATGCCAAAGTAGCTAATTCGATAGTTGTAGGCTCATTTTTCGAGCCACACTTTAGCAGGAACGCATTTCCTTCCATGCCAAAATCCACAAAGTCGAAAATCTCATTATATGCCGAGGAGCTTCCCAAATAGCAGTGCTTCGGAGTGAGATGTCGTACTTGTGGTTGAGATGCCGAAGGTTTGCCGTGATATTTGTTGGCCTCTTGCTTCGATGACGAGACTGGGACAATGTGAGATTCACCGAGGACAACAACTGCTTGCTGAGAGATCTCTCCGAGACGACTGGAGAAATATCCAAATAAGGCGGTGGCTGCTTGCTTGTTCTCAGGTGGTTCAGCAACGAGCTTTTGCATGCATTCAGATATCGGTGGATCCATTGCGACTCCAAATTTCTGATCAGCAGGTTAGAAAAGAGTATGATTGGAGTAAACTGGGCCTTACATTCGCATGGATGCTCAATTCCTTCTTCAATATACTGAAACCCAGGACCGAACACCTCTCGTTTGTAAAGCACTGAGAGGGAGAGACCAGGCGATCAGTGCCCTGTATTGGCAAGAAAGCTTTATTCGACTGGTGGAGATCGAAAGCTGCATAGCCATTGATGTGGTGGTTCGAAATGAAGTAGTACATCGACCTCTTTCTCAGATTATCATCTGCCGAAGCCATCATGTCAAGCAGCTCAGGAACAGAGGGATGTGTTCTGAGCCCGAGAAGAGCCAGGAATCGCCCTTCCACACTACTTGTTCGATAGCTCCCAGGTGGACCTGGCCATTGAATAATAGGTAAAGCGAGTTCTCGTAGCGAGTCTTTGGGCTCAAAGAGTTCCGACACTCGGTATAATCTTGCGGTACCCTGAGTTGGCTCGAGACCCTTAGGACCTGCTTCGGCGGGACAGATTTGGGAGTTTCTTAATCTCTGAATATCTTCTTTAGGGATATCATCTCTGACAGATGCGAGATATTTGATGACTTCCATATGACGATAATTCACAGCCTTCTCGCCAGGTGCCGTTGTAGGAGCCGGGGCCAATAGACGTGCGAAAATCGTCTCCAGGTCGACCGTCTTTCTGACACCGATTGCAGCAAAAAACTTTTCTTTCACTCCTGGACATGATGTAACAGTCGGGAGGTCGTCGAACAGTTTGACACTCGCGAAGAAAGATTCTCCCGGCTTCTTCATACCAGCCTTGGTAGGAATGATCGTAAGCGGCTGGAGGAGTGATGTGACTGTGCCCTTGGAGCCCTGACTCAAACCGTCCCAAGCTTTCGACAACACCTGCAAGACGCTGGCTGCGAATGATACTGACGACGTTAAGTTTTGATTTGTCGGTCTATGGGCATTCGTCTCAATGAGGTATCTGAGCCAAGGAACAATCTCGAGTGGCTCCCAGCCCAGAGCCTGCAGCTCGTTAACAGGCGTAGTCCGCGTAAACATGAAAGGAATCGTGGTTGGTGGAATGGGAAACTCAGCCGGGATCTTGCTGACGCTCAAGTAGCTGGTAATAGTCCCAAGAGCGATCACATCACCGGAGCCCTCGGAAGTTCCTGTCATCGCAACAGCGACGTCCATCAAAGAGTGGACTGTTGCTAAATCCATTTCTCCAGTAATAGCTTTCTTCCCAGCCCATCCGATGAACTGCACTAACTGCTCTCTGCTGAGCGCCTTGGCTTCCAACTCTTGCTTGACATCGCTGAACGTGATCTCGGTGATGAGACCAAAGTCCTTGAGCTTGTTCACAAAGCTGCCTTCTGCAATTATAGCGGGTACGACTGGAATGCCCTCCACGAAGCCGCTGAGATCCTCCGTGGCCAACCGCACCTTGGTGGTTGGTAAAATGCCCCGAGTACTGTAGATTTCAATAGAAGGCTTCTTGTAAGCTGTCCAGAAAGCTTCCTCGATAATCTGCGAGACCTGAGAACTTGGCGTTGACTCTCCAAATGTAAATGTCTTTAACGTATGCAAGGCTTCTGGCATAAATTGGATGATCTCAGTCTTAGTGACTTTGCTGCCATGACCGTTGAGCTCCGCAGCACGCTTGACCCGGGCAGAAAGATCAGACATCTCGCTTGTGAAGGCAAGTCTAGCCATGATACCGGCAACGCGAAGCATTTCCAGATTCCAGGTTCTGACCCATCTTGCGTTCAGATCTATTGATTCACGTTCGACTGTAGGGATAACGGATGGCGCCGAGAGGTGCATACCAGCGCCGGTCGTTTGGTGAGTTGGGAAACCGATGAAGATACGCCCACCAGGCTTTTTCCCAGGCAAGACGGAGGAGAAGATATCCACACCCTTCGCTACAAGATTCTCCTTGGATGAAGCTGCTGCCTCGTCGTAGGAAGATGTGAGAATGGCAAGTTTAGTGGTCTTTGGAGGTGGCTTCTTCGTAGCACGTTCAAGCTCTGATGCGAAACTTGATGTTACTGAGGTCTTCACCACAGCTGTAGTGACTCGTAAGAAGACATTCGCAACAGTGACTGCGGTCAGGTCCTCGAGGACAACTTCCTGGAGAGCCTTTTCTTCTTTCATAGCTTTCGTCTTGAGCTGAGCATGACTCGTACTAGCTGTGAGTCTCGAGAAGAAGGACCGTAGCGAGGGCACATCGGAAGAACTGGTTCCGTACGAGCTCTCGTAGCTAGGCTTTGATATTGATGTCGGGATGGCAGGTTTCCAGCCGACAACGTTCATGAAAGTGGCATCCATCTGAACACTCTCACGATCCATACTTTGAACTTTCATCAATCCATCTTTTGTTTTGGTTTCGACATCTCGGGCAATGGGTACCTCGATACTTGGCGCGGACTTCTTTTCCAGGCTTATAATCTTCCAATCATCCACCTGTAGCTCGATCTTCTGTAGTGCAACAAACGTCAGACTAGTAGCCAGAAACTGGCATATCGATAGTAGATTTGGCATAGGCGTGGTAGTATTCCGGTAGTCGAGTACGAAGCTGGTGTTTGGATTGCTCTCTTCGGGTGGCAACAGCAGTCTCTTCGTGAATAACGAGTTGGCTTTCCAGTAAAATGCCATAGCCTCCTTCCCAGAGCTTACAAAGGGCTCTTCGCAGTCTGCAAAAACACTGTAGAATCCCACTCCAAAAGCCCCAATCTTTGTCTCATCTGGATTCCCCTCTGCTATCCGCTTCAGTCTTGACCAGTCGTTGACTCCGAATGGCTGTCCATTGTTTGTAACCAGCAGCCGCCGTAGTGTATGATGTAGAAGAACATGTTTCAGTACTTCTGACTGGTTTGTAGTATTTGAAAGAGGGACTGTAGGGGACGGGAGGGTCTCGAACTTGATGGTAACAGTCGTGGCTTGGGCATCCGCCGCATTCTGGATTAATTCTCGAAGTGTGGTCCATTCTCCAGAATATCGAGCGAGGACCTTGTCTATCAAGGCTCGAGTATTGACTGTGACAGCCTCTTCATCGTCTCCGTCCTTCAGAGCAGCCGCTCTGAGTTTCGTGAAGTCCATCTTTGAGGTGACGCAATGGTGCTCAACTCCTGCTGTGGGCTATGATACTTCGCAGATGTTTTCGAGTACACCAGGTATTATTATCGCATCTCGGAATAGTGGAAAGGGGCGCGCAGAGTATATCTGCAGCTTCTTGGTGGAGTTGAGGGGTGCTGAAGGGGGCAATGTCAGTACTTAGCCTCGAGGCTGAGGAAGGCTGCGAGGTAAGACACAGCTCGATGGTCCGGGAAGTGCCTAGGCGATACGCGGACTTTAGACTAGAGAGTCACGGGGATAACTTCTGTACCAGCAGAAGGTGGTAGAAGCAATTCACTATGACGAGTTGAGAAGGCAGATGTTGGGTTGCGTAATGTTTAGTTGTCTGGCAGGAGGTGGCGCGTCTCGAAGTCTAGAAACATTATTGATACGCGAAAGTCACAAAACAATGTTGGACAACCACAACCCTGGGATCCTTTAAGAGCAAAAAAATGCCACGAAATGGAACCTTCTAAATTTCATCTGGCAAGACAACAATATCATCTGTCATTTAAAACGCCCAAACACCTCGCTAAAATCAAGTCCAGCTCAGAGTACCCTTAACGTCTTTCACGGTCTTCACCCCTGCCTCCTCTGTAGTCTCGAGTATCTGGGGATCGACTTCTCCGAGGTCTCTCTGGTGATCGGCTCCTTCTGGGCCTTTCACGCCCTCTTCGCTCCTCCCGCTCATTTCTGCCCCTTCCTCTATCCGGACTCCTGCTTCGATGTCTCCGATCCTTCCTCTCAACACTGCGATCTCTGGGCTGCCTCTCCTCCCGTTCCTCACGAGGTCGACGTGCTCTGTGTCTTTCCCCGCTCCTGGACCTATGCCTCCGTCTCTCGCCACTTCTTGATCGATGGCGATGACGTCTATGTCTCCTCTCGCGACTACGACTTCTTTCCTGTCTCTTTCTGCCTTCGCTATCTCTGCCTTCCCTTCCGGTTCTGTCCCTAGGCTTATTGACCAGTCCGCCATCTTCTACTGGTCTCATGTCTCCCTCCATTCGATCACCACCTTCAGCCTTCCCTACCAAACCACCAAATCCCTTGCCCTTGCCCATATCTTCCACTTCATCCTCCTCTCCCACACCCGCCTCCTTCACCGCCCGATTGACTTCACTAACACTAATCGCATTACTGCCCGTAACATTCCTGTCTGCGACAGGTAAACCCAAGGCCCTCGCTAGTGCATCCTCCTCAGCCTCCTTGATCCTCTTGATTTCCTCCCGTCTCTCTCTAGCTTTCTTCTCTTCGGCTGTTTCCCCATTTTCGCCTTTTGCGTCGTCGGCTTTCGCATACCAGCTGAGATCTTTGCCTTTCTGCCATCGTCCAACTGGTGCCATGAGGGAGTGGCCAAGGTAATTTTCGCGGTGCTGGGAGGTTTGGACATCGTCCCAGGAGAAATTGACTCCACCCCGCGATCCTTGCTTTCGGATTGAGGAGAGGAGATCCATATTGCTGGAAGGGATGTCGGTTAACTGGAATGGTACTGTAAGGTGAGCGGGTCTGCCAGAGATTGAAGATCGTGACAGTTTGTAGAAGACGTAAGGCTGGGTGCTTTGCCCCAGAGTTCGGGAAAATCGATAAGGCTACTCGCAGTCACGTGCCTTTAAGCTCACCCGCAAGGGTTCTTGCTTTTAGCTCCGACCTTATTTCTGAGCCTCGTCTCCAGCTTCTCGCTTTTGTGATGTCAACTGCTCTGTAGTGAATGTTGAATGTTCTCTTGCTTGAAACAATAGCAAGAGGATTCTGCAGCTGCACTTCTGTTCCTATTGTCGCCAATTGTTGAATTGGCCTCATTATCCTCTCGTCAATGACATAACCAGAATTACCTATCTCCTCCCGTTCTCCTCCTTTACCATGGCTTCTCAGGAAATCCCCCTCGACGAAATCCAGTGGAAATCACCACCTCTTGTACAACAAATGCAGGGTGTTCACGAGAATTCGGTCCTCCACTACTTCGCCAGTTCCCCCTTCTTTGACCAGACCTCCAACAATGCCGTTCTTACCAGTCAAGCCATGTTTAATCAAAACATGCTCGAAGTTATACAGACGCGTGCTGCGTTCGAGGGCCGGTTGAAGACAATGTCAGGATTGGAGTTTGTCATTGCGGAACAGCCTGCAGAAATGGCGCCAGGAACAGGAACGGGAGTGTGGGTTATTCGAAAGCAGACGCGGAGGAAGAGAGACAGAGATGAGGACGAGATCACCATCCACTCGACCTACTTTGTCGTCGGCGATAACATATATATGGCGCCCACAGTGGCAGATGTACTGGGGAATCGCACGGTAGGTTGGAATCCAACGCATCGTCGATGTCTCACTCACACTAAGCAGATGTCCATTATTTCCTCACTTAACAAATTCATTAAAAAAGCCGCGGCACTCCCCGAATTCAGACCAGCACTAGGTCATGTCTATGCGCAACCAGCCAGCGGTAACCAACCCAAGAACGGCGAATCGCAATTAAGCCAAGGCAGCAAGGAGAATACCCCTCTTCCGGAGTCATTACAAAATCCCAAGAAGCCAAATCCTTCAGCCTTGACAAGCGGTGCCGACTACCTTGACAATCGACTGCTCGAGGAAACTATCCAAATAAGTCTCAAGTACGGCGATGAGTATATGGACGAGATACCGATCACTGGAGCACCTGGAGAATTCCATCTGTCTTCCACCGGCAGGAAGGACAAGGATAAGCTCATGGTGCCAGCAATTACCAAAGGACCTACGTCAGTACCTAGTAAACCTCCCACGCCAGCTCCACCGCCTTTGAAGACGGACGTTGCACCGGAGAGGAAGAACAGCAAAGCGGAGAAGAGTCCGAAAACACCTGGAATGCCGAAGCCGAAGCGGAGAAAGAGCAAAGGGTTGGGTCTTGGTTCCGGAGGAATGAGTCCAACGACTTGAATTCTGGCACATTTTGTCATAGAGGCGTTACGGTACGGATGGAATATACCCTTGAATTCTACAGGACAGCAAAAATACAATGCCTTTTTGGGAAGCGCATACTCTACTGCATCGTGGATGAGCTGGAACTGATAAGGAGGTCTGCTTCGTGGTAGTCCGCGAAGTTTCGCTTGCCTCCGCGTTCTCGACCCGCTTGGTTGGCGACTTAGCATTCAAAATGAATGCACGGCAATCACTGCTCCAAGAGCAACTGCGTATGTCTCCCTTTCTTTCTAATTCTACTTTCAAGATATTTTGTCGCTCCTCAATCCAAATCCTTCACGTTCGCCAAGCAAAACTGGCATCCATCACGCCACGAGCAAGCTGTTTAATCCGAAATTCTCAAATCTGGTACTTCGTTGAAGTTTACCATACAAAGCTGTATCAAAAAACATTTCCAAACGTCTCTTGCAAAATTGCACCTTCTTTCAGTTTAGGTCGCAGACCTAGCATTTCCAATCCTCAATTATAGCATACAAAACTCCCCGCTAAATGCAGCATTTCAACGCCATCCTATCCCATGTTCAAACCAGTTTATGCTTTGCTCCTATTTTCCTTCCTTTGATCGCCTAGCTCTGAATTTAGAGCCTATGTCGTGGTGGGTATCATGTCACATTATTATGCTCCTTTCCTCTCCTTTCCCCTTGTTCCCGTCCAAGCATCTGTTTCTCTGTTTTCACAACACAGCCATCACCACCCCGCCAGCAAGCACTCCCAAACCATTAAACCAAACACCCGTCGGCGCCGCCCCCGCCGAACTCGTACTCGTCCTCGCTGCACTCGTCTGCGTACTCAAACTCGTCCGCAACGAACTCGTGATACTCCTCGAACTCGAACTCGAGCTCGAATTCAACCCCAACGTCCGAACCGGCACCGTAGTCGCCCCACTAACAACCACCATTGTCGTCCCTCCAACAACCGTCGTACTCCCCTCTATGGGAAACCTCGTATCAACAGGGACAGTCGTCGGGCCCAGAATCACTAAATTCTCCATCCCAGATATCACCGTCGTGCCTGGAACTACAGGTCTATCTTGCAGAGTCGTCGAAGCTGGGATTACGATAAATGGCGTGCCATTTAGCGTTGTTGTAGAGCCTTGGAGATCGGGTGGTGCGAGGGAGAGAGGGATGGAGGTTGGGCCGGGGATGAGGAGGAAGGGCGTGTTGTTTATAGTTGTTGTGGAAAACACTCCATTCCCTGATCCTGATCCTGAGTTTGCATTGCCAGGAGGAGCTGGCACGTTCGTCGGGCCGGGTATAACCAGAAACGGCGTCCCGTTTATCGTTGTCGTTTCCCCAGTGAGTCCAGCTGGTGCGTTGGTAAGCGGTATCGTAGTCGGGCCTGGGATGACGAGGAGTGTTGAACCGTCTATCACAGTCGTAGGAAACGTTGCCTGTCCCGATCCGCCAGCTGGAGCTGGAGCAGGTATATTCGTCGGGCCAGGCACAATCAAAAACGGCACACCACCAATCGTGGACGTCACGCCTGTCAATCCAGCTGGTGCGTTCGCAAGCGGTATTGACGTCGGTCCCGGTATCACCAGCACAGTCGAACCATCTATCACGCTTGTCGGGAATATATTCCCTCCTCCTCCGCCGCCGCCGCCTGGCGCTTGCTGAATTGTTGTTGCGGCTGGGATGACTAGGAACGGAGTATTGTCGATATTTATCACACTACCAATTGCGCCGGGTGGTGCGTTAGCGGCTGGTATTGTGGTTGCGGCGGGGATTATGATGGGCTGGGGCGCGGGTTGTGCTTGTTGCTGCTGTCCTTGTCCGGCTGGTGCTTGTCCTTGTCCTTGAGCGATGGTCGTTGGACCGGGGATTATGATCACGGGTGTTCCTCCTATGTTTGCGGAGGAGCCTACTGCTCCTGGTGGTGCTTGAGCAATGGGGATTGTTGTTGCTGCAGGTATGACTACGGGAGCAGCGGGTCCGGGATTTGGGTTTGGCTGAGGAGGGTTTTGAACGGGAATCACGGGAGGTGGTGGGTTGCCGAATATAGAGTTTATTATTGCGCCGATGGAATTTTCTCGGTCGGTTGGTGGTGGGACTGATGCTGGGGAGGGGGGCGGTTGAGGGACAGTGAAGGGTTGGATGGGATCGTTGACGTTCGGATTGGGAGGATTCGGTGGGTTTGGGTTGGGATTTGGATTGGGATTTGGGTTTGGATTTGGAACAACCTGCCCAGGACCAGTGGGTTGTGGTGGACTTGGATTGGGCTGCGTGACAGGAGGATTCGTCACCGGTATTGGGACTGGAACCGGGTCATTCTTCTGCTCTGGCACTGTCTTAGGCGGTTCAATTGGCTCTGGCGTAGGAATAATCGGCTTCCCAACATAGCTTGTTACCGAAACCGTCAAATCCGACGCCACCTGCTGCACAGTCGACGAGAATTGCGCAAGTTCCGTACAAGTCGGTGCTTGGATAATGGATGGACCGCCTGGTAGACAAGACCATAGCTCTGGATTCTGGTTCTCGATCAGATAATCGAGCACGACTTGAGGGACGTAACCGTAGGCTTCTTTGTCAGGTCCTTGCGGGCAGAAATCCGGCGAGCCATCTGCTCCTTCTGCTCCTCGCTCAGGCTGGTAGATGAACGGTGTTTGGAGAGCTATCATCGTGCCAGTAGGTAGATTTCTGTTGTTGGCTGGCTGGCTGGCTGCATCGAGATAGACTGTCTCATATTCAATGACCGAACCGGTGGACGTCACCACGGAAGTCCCTTCAGTAGGTGAGGTGTAGGTAATTGTTTCGATTTTTGTGTAGAAAGATGTGCTAGTCGGAACCAAAGTTGAACTGGCGATATCCCAACCTCCGAAGTAGGCTTCAGCGTTGGAGTTTATCCCGCTAAAGATGCTGTCCTTGTATTGACCTTTTGATGTTTGGGCACATTGGACATTCCCTTGTCTGTCTGTCACTGCATCTACGGTTATCACTTTAACTGTGTTGTAGACATAGAACGCTGCTGGTGATTTCCTACCGACAGTTTCGTCAGTCAAGTTCTCAATGTTGAAGGGGCAACGCGGCTGGGGAACCTACACAGCAACGCCAGCAGTCTCAGTGGCAATACCCTCCAACATCTGCGTTACTTCCATTGGACCAGGTGCCGAATTGAGAAATCCAGAGATGGGATTTCTCCCAACCTGGAATGTATAAGTGAACGAAGCGTTCGTTGGGAGAACCAAGATCTCTTCGCGAGATGTGGTTATGTTAGGTAGATTGGTGTAGTAGGTGATGAACGATGTCACGTTGACTTCTTGAACAGTCGTACTGAAGCTCGTTTGGGCCCACCATTGCTCGCTGACGGTGTCCTGGACCACGAAGCAGCATTTTCCGGTTATGCTTGCCAGGGAGGTCGTGCTGTTGGCGACGGTGGTACTATTTAATGATGGGCTCCCGGTCGAGGATGGGGAGGATGCTGTCGTGATTGTGTTATTTGAGCTGGGTTGGAGCTGTATGCCTACGATCTCTCTTGAAGTCGAGGAGGTAGTTGCAACGGAAGATGAAAAGGGCGCCGATGTCGACGTCAAGCTACTGAGCGAGGACGATAGGGAGGAGGACGATGAGGAGCTGAAAGAGGACGTCGACGAGATCGTCGAAGAGTTCGTAACTAACTCCACATTTAGTACATGTTTTGTTAATTTATAATAGGGAGCAATTTTACAGCGAGGGGTTTCTTGTCCTTGAATGCTGGAAGTGAATGTGAGCACCAACAGGAAAATGCTTCGAGAAAACATTTTGCGCAATATGAAAAGGTCGTAACGACAGTGAACCGAGGCCAGACAAAGAAAATTGTGTATATTTTCAGGAAGATGGAGTCAAAATCTGCAAAAGACAGCAGGTCCCAGAACAATAATAATACCAAACCACGATCCAGAATCTGCACAGCCCAGCCGGCACTTCCACCCAGCCATTGCCAGCCATCAGGCAGAGTATTTCCACTGTGTCACCTGTAGTTGTGCAGGTCCCGGACAACGCCAGAAGCCTCTCAGCCCGAAAGCCTGCTGAATGATGTTTTGATTGGCCTCGTTTCCCTCGCTAAACATCCCCTGAGATCATCCTCCTTATTGGACCGAACCATGCTTAAATCGACGCCCGCCAAGCGAATTCTTTGAGGCTGGCCTGCACTTCGCCTCAGCCACCGCTCTAAAATTACTCTCCACCATCCAATACTTCGTCCCCAATCAAGACTTTCACGCAAACGCCTATGTTTCACACAGAAGCTCGTTTGAGTTCCCAATCAATTCCCGGTATTGGGCATCTCAGTGACCTGCCGGTGCCACGAGATCGGAGAGGATACCGGAAGCCTGAGGTTTGGCACAGGGCTGAAGGCCCGAAGACAGGGGCTGTATGCAAGCTGTCGGCCTCCTGCCGTCAGGATTCATGGGCGCTGGCCCAGCTGAATGGCAAGATTTACACATGTATTTGCCTTTGTTAGTTGCGTAAGACCCTTTCCACAACAGGCCTCCACATGTGTTCCTGTGCACCACGCACGCCTCTACGGCCGGGAGGACGAAGTGACATCTCCTGATCTCACGATTCTCACCACACGCTCAAGCAGTAAGTCTTTCTCAGCCTTGCTATCTCCTCGGGATTTTCCCATTGGGCAGAGACCCTGCACCGCCGAATGTGTATCTACGTCTCGTTCTTCGAATCTCTCCAGCCTTCTGCCTTCCCACACTTCCAAGTTGTGTCTTTTGAAACAGCCTCGATGTCGGATAGCTGGTCTTGACAATGCTATTGGCACTGCATGATGTAGTCTTGCACTTTGCTTTTACATTGCTGTTTCTGGGTTTCGCATTGCCAGTCTGTGAAGGAAAATTCTTCGGAGGGCAACTCGGCTCGAGGGCGAATCCTCCGGCGCCAATTTCAGTTCTGCCTTCTCAAGAATGGTAAAACTCCCGCTAAAGACGAGGCAAAACGTTTCACTGATATCATTAGGGAAGGAAATGATGGTCCATGGTCAACATTTACACTTCAAATTGGAACCCCGCCTCAAAATGTCAAAGTTCTTATCTCCACTGCTTCGACACAAACATGGGCGGTGGCAACAGAAGGATGTGGAGCTGGAGATATAACAGATTGTCCGGAACTACGCGGGGGTCAATATAACTACACAGCATCATCAACTTGGATTTCGAATCTTGCCAATGCTTCCAACAATATATACGAATTGGGACTGGTATCCAGCCTGGGACTGATAGGAAATGGCCGATACGGGTTCGACGACATCACATTGGGGTTCCAAGGAAGTGGAGGACCGACCTTGAAGAACCAAACTATCGCTGGGATCGCTGCAAAAGAATTTTTCATGGGTCTCTTTGGGTTGACGGCCAGACCGAGTAATTTTACGAATTATGATAATCCTATTCCGAGCTACATGGAAAATTTGAGGAATCAATCCATGATACCAAGTCTATCCTGGGGATACACCGCAGGTAATCAGTATAGTACGTAATCGACGATTGACTTAATCAAAGATCAGTATGCTGATGATGATGCCAGGATTGAACGATGTCCTCGGAAGCCTGACTCTAGGCGGCTACGACAGTTCCAGATTTACACCTAATAACCTCACATTCGACTTCCCAACAAACGATGACGCGGATCTGACAGTCAGGCTTGAAGCCATAAGCACCAGCTCCAGCATCTCCCTCCTTCCGTCCCCAATAAATACAGTCCTCGACTCCACAGTCTCGCACATCTGGCTTCCCACCAGCGCCTGCACCCTCTTCGAGAACGCATTCGGCCTAACCTGGAACGAAACCGCCCAACTTTACTTCGTTTCCGAAACCCAACACACCCTTCTCCAAGCTCAAAACCCTAGCGTGACATTCACCCTCCGCCGTCCAGACACCGTTGCCTCCGCCACCGAACGAATAAACATCACGCTTCCATACGGCGCCTTCGATTTGACAGCTTCCTGGCCTCTAGTGGAAAGCGAAACCCGCTACTTCCCACTCAAACGCGCAAACGACTCTTCGCAATACATTCTCGGCCGAGCATTCTTCCAAGAAGCGTACGTGGTAGCCGATTACGAACGGAAGAACTTCTCCGTCTCGCAGTGTAAATGGGATTCCTCGCCCCAAAACATTGTCACGATTTTTCCGCCTTCGGATAGCACCGACAACCCTGAAACCAAGCCATCAGGACTTCCGGTTGGAGCTATCGCTGGTATCGCAGCTGGTGGGGGAGTTTTGCTCATTGTTCTTGCAGTGGTGTTGTATTTCTGCTCGTGGAAACCGAGACGGCGGAAACGGAAGACAGCAGAATTGGCGGCGAATGAGGTTGCGGTTCAGAATCAGCAGCCACAGGAATATATCAAGCCCGAGTTAGATGCCAATGAAGTGAGCCTGAATCAGAAGCCAGGAATCCAGATTCATGAGACGGAGGGAAGTGGAGTGTTCGCACCAGTCGAGATTGGAGATAATCCAGACATTGTACACGAGATGCCCGCGAGGGAGGAAGTAGCATCTGAAATGACTGGCAACGGTCAGAGAGGCGATGAAGTTGAATATGGAAGGTACTTATATGGAGGGAGGGGGTTCAGACGGGGCGATAGAACACCAGGATCGGCGACTGCAAGCAGACAGTCGAGTATCAGCTCTGGATGGGGATCGCCACAAAGTATGCACAACGAAATGGCGAGAGGGAGGGGCCGAGGAAGTTTCAATGAGGCGAGTCCTAGGACAGACACCTTATCGAGTGTAAGCTCAGGATGGGGTTCGACAAATCGGACGGGTGGGACTGATAATGTGAGTCCAGCGAGTCCGGGCCAGGCGAGAAGGGAGCAGAGGGGGAGTGGATTGCGATATCAGTAGAGGAGGTGGAAAATTCTTGTTGTTTTTTGTGTCTGTTTTGTATATACCAGCGCATATGTTATTGTAATTCATGATCATACAGTATGCATTTAGGAGGTAACCAGTCTCGCTGCCCTATCCCTGGTCAGTAATGATTTCTGTTTGGCGCAGATCACCTCGGAGGTAAGCTACCATTTTCTCATCAAAAAATGCTTCATTCTTATGGTAATGTGGCAAATCCAATGCAGTACATCATGTCTCAATCCTGCGCGTAATATCTATGCGCTTTCGTCCGTCTCCCTTTTCGCAGCATGTTCACTGATTTTTACCCATCTCGCGAAGTCACCAGCCTCTGGAACCAACAAAATAACCAACAAAATATCAACATCACACACGTCATATCTGCAAATAGATCATGTAGAACTAACACCTCGACTTGAAATCCGCGAGTCAATTAATTTCGTACTCGATTATGTTGATGCCGGGAAATTGAAATAAACACTACGATGAAGGGCGTATTCCGCGCTCTCGCCAGATTCTCGACATGGATTGTCTCTCTATATGATTCCGGCCCCAGTGGACTGAAAAAAGATGGTGATGTGACGACATCAATTCCAGCTATAATTCCTGGAGATTCGAACCTCGAATTCTGCCCTGAGTCCCGAGATACAGATTTGTTCTCTATGGAAAGAATATCGGTCTATCCCACCCCTCCATTACTGTACCCAGCCCCGTTTTCTTCCACGGATTGTCAGTAGTATCAGGGCTCATACTAGCTTCTCTAGGGACGAGTACATCGACATCTATCTCTACGGTATTGTCCATCCTCCAATCCCTACTCCCCAATTAACCTTCCCACCCAAGGTACTGACACCAGCAGGCACATTCCTCCAAAACATAACCCTCAATGCAACTTGGGAAGGACAGTGGACGATCCCTACGTAGGCGACGGCGAGGAAGGAGAAGCAGGCATCCTTCAATTTTGTGACGCCATGGAGTGGATCGAGCAACCTGACAAGAACCATCGTCCTCGCTGCCCACCGGAAAAAGGATTTGGCGATGGTGAGTGTGCATACATGGGTGCCGTGGTTTATGGGAGAGGTAGGATCTTTCCTGGGGATCTGTTTGGTTTGAGATGGGATTTGAGCTGATAAGTGCGTGGTAGGGGAACTATAGTGTCAAGTTTGATGCGAAGACGAAGGGAGGGGGGAGGATTTATTGTTTTATGGGGGGTTCGAGTTGCTTTACCCGGAAAAGAGTCAGAAGAATGAGAGGGTAGAACTCAAGTAGAAACAATCTTATATCTAGCTGCTTCTTGAGCTTCCAAGCAGCCCACTTGTACAAGGGTCTTTTGCTTGAAAGTTGTCTTTCTGGTCAGAGGAATGGTTGGCTGGGGGCCATCCTTCATATCTCTGTTCTGCATTGATGATGTCCTGTTTTTTTTGAAACATCCACGAATCATTGTGTGATGTGGCTGGCTAAATAAGAGTACTCATTATGTGCTAAGATGCCTAATGCTCATGATATTCTATCGACCGGCGGATATGGGCTTGACAGCCTGACGTGAGGAGTCAGATACCAACAAGAACCAACATGAGGATCCTGAAGGATCCAACAACCAACATAAAAGAGCTATACCAACAGGAAGCTACGTCACTGGGTACCATACAGGCGCCTTTCTCGTCACCAGCATCGATTTTCCTCCTCGCCTTCTGTTCCCTCCCCGTTCAAAATTGCATCTCTCAGCCACCCGCAACGAAGCAAGTCCCACCAACTAATGATGAGATTTCTAACATACAATCTCGAGCTCCTGGCGTGGAAAAGCTTCTTCAACTTCATCGAACCACCAGCACTGACCCCATCTCATCGTCGATTCCAGGCGACATCCCGGGTTTTTCAAACCGGGCTACTGCTCGGAATCACGATCCACTGACCTATTTTCCTTCGAATTGTTAAAGATCCATCCAACACCTCCAATCTTGTATGTATCTAAACAAACATAATCAGCTTTGAGCTAAATGAGAATTAAAGAGAAGAAGATGTACGCATCTATGTCTATGGTACGTTCCAATATGGATTTCAATATGCACCAATTAACTTTCGACAGGCACATTCCTTCAAAACATAACCGATACTGCAACATGGGAATGGACGGTCGAAGTCAACGCGGACCAGACCATGGCCACCAGTCTGGCACCCGAGACTTCTGCGATGTTATGGGCGAAATTGAGCAGCCTGATCCTCATCGTGACAGAGACTGTCCGCCTGAGAAGGGCTGGCGATAATGCATGCTGGTTCCTTTTTGCCGTGGTGGCTTGGATATGTATGTTGTTTCTTGCTTTGAGGTTGATGAATTGGGCGTGTAGACGGAAGGTGGAGTTGATCACTGTACAATAGGGAAACTACTCGGTGAAACTTGACGCAAAGACGGATGAGGGAGAGAGGATATACTGTCTGCAAGGAGGGTGTCCTTTCTTGACTAGAGATGGGGAGACTCGAAGTGCAGATGAGCTCAAATGAATGTTCTTCGGCATGACATTCGTAGTGCAACCAAGGTTGAAGGCCGAGCTTGACGAAATATAATCCTATTATGACCCCTCCAGAAAACGTTGTTTCAATAAGATACCCTTTCAATATCGCTATCAACTTTCTTTCCAATAAGTATAAACTTTGACCTCCCAATGCATCAACGGCTCCCTTCCGACCCACTCGGCAGGCACAGTTCTCCCCTTTGAAACCTCCCTCCAATCACCCCCCTCTCTCTCTGGCCAGTTCGGAACAAAGTATTCATTACCAGGAGTATCATAGTCCGTGAAATTAGCGACCACAACAACAGGTTCATGACCGGGCGCCCCTCTCCTCCACGCCATGATCTTCCCGCCACGACTGGAATCCACATGGAAGAAATCCGTATCGTTGTCTCCTAACGCAGGGCAAGACCTTCGAAAATGGATGAGCTTGGAGACGTAGTCGAAGATGCGGGACCGCCAATCTTGAGATATACGTTCGTAATTCACTGGATCGATTTGCTTTTCTGACATATCTCGGTCGTGTTGATCGAGGAATTCTTCGCCCGCGAAGATCATGGGGATGCCGACGGCGGTCAGGAGGAGTGCGTGAGCGAACTTGGCACGACGTTCCATGTCAACGACACGATTGTTGGAGAGGAAATTGTAGAGGCGCTCTTTGCGGAAGCCTTGAGTGTCGTGCGAGGTGATGTAGTTGACTGCTTGTGCTCCGTCCCAGAATGGATGGTTTGCATCATTTCTACAGTCCACCATTTTGCGAACGGTGTCTTCAAACCCATGATCATGGTCTTTGTCAAACTCACCAACAATAGCTGCTCTGATTCTTGCTTGGAAGGGCTCGTTCCAGAGGGCGTTCAAGCAACCTGTTTGGATCAGATCAAGAGGACAGCTGAGTTCTTCGCCGATCACAAGGAATTTAGAGCTCGGTGGATTGTTGTGTTTTGACTGATATACAGCTATTGCGTGTTCCTTGTATGAGCGAACGAACTCGTAGTTGGCGATGTTGTTTACGCTGTCCAGTCTGAGACCACCAACTCCGAAATCCGAAATCCAGCGATGAACGTGTGCTTTGTGGAAAGCCCAAGAAGGGTTCACATCCTTGACGATTCCTGCAAATTTATCAGAATCACTGGCAACATTGACCAAATTGAAGCCTACCTGACTCTGGATCGTAAGTATTGGTGGTCTGAACATAGCGCCAGCTTCTCCCACCATATCCATCACGAAGTTGACTGTCGTCTGTACGAGGGGTATGCGACTGCCAGCGCTCATCATTATGAAACTCTGCTGGCGACTTTGGATCAATATGAAACTGGTCGTAGACGATGTATACGTATGGATCATGCCCAAAAGCCATGACAACGTCGGTGAAGAACCGGACATCCTTCTGGTAGACTTTATCGACGAGCTTCACCAGAGAAGTGGCAGTCCCGAGATCAAAGTCTGTGGCAAAGTAGTTTGCAGTGGCATACCCCCATTCACCAAGCGGCCGTGCATCCGCAGCTGGAAGAAGCTCAAGAGCGTTCACACCTAGATCTGCGAGAAGAGCCTTTGTGGCAACTGCGCTGACGGTTCTGAAGCGATCACCTGTAGATCCCGGATCGACGAGTGCTAGGACATCCGTGAATGTTCCAGTGTCTATTTCTACGTCGCCAACTTTCGAGAATCGAGACCAGGATGTTGGCAACTCATAGATAACCAAATGATTGTTGTCTGGGACACTCCCCAGAGGCGGGACTACGGAGATGTTAAAAATCGAACAAGCTCCTGATGCCCCTCTCGATTTCTATCCTCAACCCAAGGATCTCTTGTGGAAGGAATGAGCTTACTTGTCACCTGACCTGGCTCAATGCCATCTCTGTCGCAAGGCCACAGCTTTCCATCTCGAAACTTGATTATCGAAGCCGGTTGTTGCTTGTCGCCCGTATCTCTGGAGATTCTGTAGTCCACATTGTACGCAATGGGATCTGTGACCTGCACAATGCCTAGGTTCTCAGGAGAAGTATCTTCGATCTCAAACCAGTAATGATATGTGCCGTCAGCCAATGGCGGCTGAATGTCATTGGGATTGAGTTCCCAAAGATCTTTGATGTTGCTTGTGAGTGGGCCTCGGAAGATTTGACTGTATGTTGCAACAGTGGCAGGAGGGCTGGGATCGAAGATGCCAAGGACCAGCTGAGGAGATCTAGGACTTTCCGGCCGGCCAGGAATCCATAGCACAAACGTGGATTTCCTCCGCTCGAGGAGATCGTAGAACATCGTGAACGGGATTCAGTAAAATGCTTTCGACAAGAAGAATGCCGAGCGAAAGTGCTTTTGGGTAAGAGTACAGCAGGCCTTTGAAAATGTGAAACTCAATGACAGAGTTACGTCCGCGAAACAAATCAAGACAAACTTTACAGAAACTGAGAAGCTGAAGAATAAGCTGCAGATATGTGGAGGGCTGAGGTTTATGACACATTGAGAGAGTTGCAGGAACCAATTTGAAGCTGCATTCAACCTATGCAGGTGAGTGCAACTCTGGGGAGACAAGCATCGTAAGAGGTCAGCCTGCCAGCCACAAAAGCCACGAGAGGGGAAGAACGTAACACAGAACTGGCTGCAGAACAGTTGGACAGGTGTTCTCGGAGTATTCTCTCGCTTCAAGAGGTGCATTAAGATGTGTGACGGTGATTCTCGTCTGATATGACCTGTAGGACAGGCATTATGGCAGGACAAAGTGTTGCTTCAGAGACGGAGGGTATGATGTGGCGTGACACTTGTACGAGATGAGCTACTGGCTGGCTTCGTTGTTACGAGTCAGCGGTTTATCTCGTATTAGATATATGCAAGTATTTTTTCAGGCGTATAAATATATTGGTGCTGTGATCGTGATATTTCTAGTGTTGAAACAGATGACTTCCCGCTTGAGAAGGACTTGGTGAGCTTTGTCTGGCGGATATCACCAAGCCCGCCCCACATGAGCTCCAAGCACCCCTGATGGCCTCGGACATTCCGGACCTCCAACATCAACGACATCGAACAACATCCAAGACAATATCCTCATGACTCGGCACCCACGACGATTGAACAGAAGAAAAAGGCTAAGCTCATTGCTACTAGATACAAGAAGAGTCACTCCGCCACACGTCATCGAGTTTCCATGCCATCACAGTTGACCCGTTCTTACGCAAGCTTGTCCGGCTTTCTGGCGCCTTTTACTTCGGTATCTGGAGCCTTCGGACATATCGAAGTCTTTACAATGGCATTAAGACTTAAGGAGCGCAATCTGCTACTCCAGAATTTGTACCCTATCACAGTGAACAGGGCTAATCAGAGAAGCTTGTATCAGAGCCGCCAGGTTTTCACCCCGCTCGGTCACAGTAGATTTCCTACGGACTTCCAGTCGCAGGATCACGAGTAAGTGTATGTCCGAGTTGTTAATTGACTATTATATAAGTATAGACTCTTCTTTCCTCTAGACAAGATGCTTTGTCCCTCAGCTATATTATCACCAACTGTCATCACTTTCCTTGTTCAAGATGTCAAGACCAGTAGGAGCTCCGAGTGGACCACCAGGCTTCCCTCCGTTCGAACCACCTCTCTCAGCTTTATCCGCATTATCTTCTGAAATTCAGACTTCCATCACAGAATACGAGAATGCAAAGACGCCAAAAGAGAAAGCTGCAGCTTTGCAAAAGGTCCAGGCCAGTTCCAACAAGCTCTCTCGTACAACAACGCCTATCCAACAACAATTTATGCAAATTAACTTTGGACCCAATGTGAACGTTGCGATACGAATCGGAGTAGAAATGGGTCTCTTCGTAAGTTACTTGTTCCTTTCCCTGCATACTGCTCACTATTGCAGATTGCACTTCCAGCGTCCGGTGAGCCTTCGACCGTCGCCGATCTAGCTCAAAAGATAAATGCACAAGAAGAATTCCTCTTTCGTATAGCACGAACTCTCTCGGTCTTCGATATTCTCCAAGAATCCGACTCGCCCTCCTCCGATCTCCCATCCTATAGCCATACGTCCTACTCTCGATTCCTTACTCTGCCACCTGCAGAAGCATCCACTCGACACCTCTTCGACAATATGCTTCAGGCACAAGCCAATTCTGCAAGCGGATACTACCTCAAACACGGCTTCAAGAATCCCGAAGATGCAAAGAACAGCCCGTTCAGCTTTGCGAACGGGACGGACGATAAGGGCATCTTCGATATATTGGAGGAACAACCGGAGAGAATGAAGCTATTCAACAGCGCCATGGCGATACAGGCTACGATTGGATTGAAAGATGTCCTGCTAGCATACCCATTCGATAAATTGGAAGCAAATAAAGACGGTGTGGTGATGGTTGATGTTGGAGGTGGAAAGGGACAATTCATCAACGAGTTACGGTCGGTGTACCCTAATCTGCAAGGCTTGATGGCACTAGAAGATATGGACGTCGTTCTGCAAGGCGGAACGGTAGTCCCAGATGAAGTTATCAAACAGCCATACGACTTCTTCAAAGAACAACAACCAATCAAAGGTACCTCCCATACTCTTCCCGGCCTGCCCATAACCCTGTGCGCTAACAGCAGACAGCTTCCAATTACTTCCTAAAATCCATTCTCCACGACTGGCCCGACTCCTCCTGCGTCCAAATTCTCCAAAATCTCGCACCAGCCCTGCGCGGCTCAACCTCTTCTCGCCTGCTACTCTGCGAACTTGTCCTTCCCGATCGCAACCCCACCATCGGCCAAGTCTTACGCGATATGAATATGCTGGTTATCGCCGGTAAGGAGAGGAATAGATTGCAGTGGCGGAAGTTGCTAGGGTCAGCTGGCTTCAAGATTCTGGGCTACTACGGGTTGGATAGTCCCAATAGCAGTATCATTGAGGCCGTGCTCGATGAGTGAGATAGGAAGCTCGTTGGGGTCGAGAAAAAAATGGGAATCTCTACTTTTTATTTGCGAGAAGTTGATCGTATATAAGCAGGAAACTCAACTCACACCACAAGTCGGAAGTGGACGTGCCAAGTGCTGCCTTTATTGACTCTGTAAGCGAGGCGCCCCGTTTGTAACCCCATCTCCATCCGCCCCTTCCCCAACCCCCGCCTCGTCACCACCCCAAGAACGAAACCTAAAAGTTCCACTGCTACCATTCTCCGTCGGGTAGCCTTCCTGATCATACACAAGCCCCCTCTCCTTCAGCGCCCTCCAAAACGGAATCCCAGCCCTCCTCTCGTCATCTCCATGCACCCACCCGACCACCCCATCAACCATCGCATGTGCAATACGACCTGCCCATTCTGACTCAAATATCCTTCGCCTTCCTCCTACTGTGTTCCGGTCGGTAGGTTCAGGTTCGCGGAGGCACGGGTAGGAGAATGACCAAGTTGCTTGAAGGATGATCGCATCGCTGACCTCGTCCGCCACCTCCTCGGCCTCTTGTTCCTTGCTGTTGGGGTGATCTGGGAAGACCGTTTTGGTGGAAGAAAAATCGTGGAAAGACATTCCGAGCTGGCCAGCATACGCTACTCCCCTCGCCCTCTGTTGCACTTTTCGAATTAAGAGATTCTCGTCCAATAGTGCGACGCGCTTTATCATGGCGCTGGTATTTCTGTCAACTGAGCGTGTATCCGCCACATCAACGCCAGTCTGCCTCTCGTCGAAGATTAAGCATGAAGAAAGATAGCTTCGTGCTTACTTCTTCCCACTATTTGCCATTGGTGCTTGCAGAATCTCCAGCCATTTCTTCACCTTTTCTTCACAAGTTGCATCACCCCCATCCTCATTCCCTTCATCATGTTCAGGAACTTGCATGTCCATCTCCTCGAAACCAAGAATATTACTTTCCAAGCGTACAAGACGCGGGTTCCATGCTTGTGCTTTGATGTCGAAATCGATTACCTCTATTTTCTCGTTGTTGGCACTGGAGGAAGAGAAATGGCTGCCTCTGATGTGTAGCCACGGAGTGAGAGGAGTGAGCAGAGGATCGTGTAGTGCTTGTACGAAGTATTGTCCGGCTAATGACATTGCTGATTTTCTGTCTGGACTCGGTATTGTGATATAAGCTCTTGTTAGAAACGCTGTTCGAGATAGAATGGAGACATCTAGAGTAAGACTAGAATTAGCTGCTGTCACAAGGATTTCTTGGCTCCCTTTTCGAAAGTATGCGCCACATCGCGGGGTACAGTCATTGTATCAACGAGTAAGCATCATTACTCGAAGATCTAGCGAATGGGATTTTGAGAGGAAATGCGACTCCTACCCTACTCGGTGACCGGTGACGGATTAGGAAATCGGTCACGTGGTGTAATCCTTGGTTTCACCAACCGCGTACGATTTCTCTCCCCACTGTTCCATGTCTTCTGTAAGAAAGGTTTTTCTTCGCATAGAATTAGCTACAAGCTTTCAGTTCGCCTTCAGATCCATCGTAACTCGATTTAAGGGTCCTGTCTATCTCGGTCTCCAGTCCCGGCGTCTGAATGAGGGGTTGCCAGTCGTGCGGCTGAGGCTAAATCGTTGTTCGTGAAAGCGGACTAGAAACAAAGAGCAATATTTCAAACAAAGTCCTTGTTTGTGCTGTCTAGCCTCTGCAAGCCAAAGCCTTTGCGCGGGAAGAAGAATCGATCTCGACCTCGAGGTCGTGTTTGACTCCAAGTCACCTGACCTACGTCGATTGAGGACACCAAGTCGGAGTAACGCATCTGCACAAACGTAACGAATAATTGATGAATCTGTCATCTCAAGAGTGAAGAAAGGATCAAAGTTTTTGAAATGAATTGCTGGTGGCCATAATGGATCCTCCGTTCATAAAGCTGTGTGCGGACCAACGACATGGTTCAAAGAGCTCATCGGACTCGTCAGATGGGTTCAGCCTGCAGGGCTCTCTCTCAGGAGTATGACTTAGAATGAAAATCTTAATATCATTTGCTGATTAATTGTCGACAGTCTCAAAGTACTGCTCAGTCTACGCCTCCAGGAAGTCCTCCTACAGAATCAGGCACGCATAACACTTCGCGAGCAAGGTATCATATGAAAGACATTGGCGAGTTTGCGGAAGTTCTTGAGATCTCAGCCAACAGAGCACTTCCGAATCGTGGACTTACTCGATACAAAGAAGTCCAAGTCCTGCTTTTACGATGGGAGGAAGACGAGCTGGAAGTTGAATGGGAGCTCAACGACTTGGCTAAAGTCTTCGGAGATTATGGCTTCACGACGGAGACTTGGCTAATACCAACTAAATCGCCATTGAGGAAGATGATGGCAAAGGCACTTGAATTTATAGATGATTATGAAAGTCCAGACACTCTCTTGATCGTCTACTATGGAGGACATGCCAAGATCAATGAAGCGAGACAGTCTACGTGGTCATGGTAAATATGAGATCTTCGGATTTCGGAGATCTATGTCCAGGACTTACGATACGTAGTACCAGAAACATGAGCTACAGCTCTTTCGAATGGAACGCGTGCCAAAGTCTGTTCGAGCAATCCACATCAGACACCCTCTTTCTCTTCGATTGTTGCTCCGCAGCAGCCGCAGCTTCATCTGTCCCAAGCCGAACAAACGCCATCACTGAAACTATCGCTGCGTGTGGCTGGGAGACCTGGGCTCCAGAACCCGGACGCCATTCTTTCACCAATGCTCTGATCGAAGTCCTTGAAGAATGGATCGACCGTAGATCGTTTTCGGCTGCGATGCTACATAGTGAGGTTCTATCCGTCCTCAAGGCAACGAGACCGAAGAAGAGATTAGAGATTAGCAAGACGCCCATCTATATCGTTACGACATCGAATCCCAAGACGTGCAGTATCGAGATCTGTAAGCGAAGTCAAGGATCCATGAGCCAGAGCTACGTTCAGTCTGAATCATGTAACCCAGATCAATCCTCGACGCAAGTCTCTGCGACGGAACCAGCCGAACCCGAAGATAAATTTGACTTGTCTTCCCTGGTTGCCACGTTACCAGACAACACCTTCGCATTACCCCATGTCATCATGTCCGTAGCACTTGAGACCGACCAGATGCTAGACGTCAACGCATTCGAACAGTGGATGAAGGATTTTCCTGCGGTTGCCAGATACGCCAAGGTACAGGGTGTTTACCAGAGCTATTCGATACTAGTATTGCTTTCTGTACCGGTCGTTGTGTGGAACCTTTTGCCTGAGAACTCTGCTTGTAACTTCGTTGGATACGCGAAGTCGGACAACTTGTTCACGCCGAACACGCATTCGAATCAACCTGTAGCGATCAGTAGACTTGACGGGGTCGAACCCATGAAGCGTCGATTGGCTGAAATGTCACTCGATTCAGTCAAGTAAGCATACCCAGTACTGTCCTTCTAATAGTCTCGATTCTCGATTTTCCTAGGCATTTACTTAGACCCCAAGAAAGGGACTCGCCCTGGATTCATAGCATGAGTGGAGTACTAACAGGCCACACAGTATCACGACACCAGCCTTCAAGTTCAACCCTCCTGTCACCCCTGAATTTCGATGGCCATCACTGGATCCGTCAATGCTGACACCCAGAACTTCGCGAGAGACCTCTCCGTTGGCCATCAACTACGCACAAAGCCCGATATCAAGTTCTCGACCAGGTCTCCAAGCAGCTCTCACGCAAAGTCTTGGAAGATCACCAGATCATTGGGCGCTCACCGTCCAGCACAATACAGGCGAGATCAAACACTTCACGTCCTCGTCACTGACACCATACTGTGATGAGATATTGACGACCAAATTCACCAAAAGATTCAAGAGGTACACTGAGCGAGCTGAAGGCCCAAAGCCTCAGCAGGTGGAGTATAATTCAGGTCCGTACTTTACAATACGTCCAGCGTCTGATACTAATTTCTGCTCAGGCTACTACAGCGAAGAATCCAGCACAAGTCTTCGTCCTCAATCCCGAGTGGGATACCATGACTGGGATTCTGATGAATCCGGTGAATTCATATCCGCACAGAAGCGCAGACGTCGACAGCCTCATTGGAATTCTGACTCCGAAGAATCTGAGGAGGAACTATTCGCACCTCTTCCTAGCGGGAAGCAAAAACCTACGACTCTACGAATTGGCAACGATAGAGAGCTGGAGAAATTCTACAAGGCTAGATTTACGGAACTTCAAAGTACTCCTTGCAAAATCCTGGCCAAGGCTTTCGTCAAGGTAGTGGAGCCAAGGAAACAGTCTCGATATCCATACAGCAAAGGGCAAATCAATGCGCCGCCGTGGTGGCCTGCGCTGAGTGGGAATAATTCTGTACGGCACAAGGACCCTGATCATCTGTTCAAACAAGGTACGAGTCCTTTCAACAACCGATCATTATGAAGTGGAAGAGACTGATAGATGACTAGAACGAATCCAACTTCTAATCCACATCCTCCGCATGAGCGTCGAGCCGGTCGCATCTCAACACCCCTCATTCCAAGATCAAGACCTCAGCGTCCAGAAGCTTGAAGATTTCTCCTACGAAGCCTTGTCACCATGGTTCAAAGACCCCGAGAATCCTGAAAATATGTTCCGCGCGCCTCTGATTAGAGAGCTGTTCAAGGTCGCGAGATACGAGGAGAGGTACAAGAATGGTGAAATTGGTGAGTGAATCTTCAACATAAAATAAAGATATTGGATATGACTAATGATGAGGTAGATGCTGATACGAAAATATCTGTCATGTATCTTGGTAGTCTAGAAGAAGAGTCTGGCGAAGATGAGGATATTACCGCAACGCCTGCGACAGATCTGCCAGCTTCTCACGAGCTGGACATTGGGACGCCAGGGTCTGCGCGGTATGAAGCTACCTTGAGGTGGAATCTTGAATAAGAGTAGCCTGAGACCAGTATCGAGATCATTTGGATTATTATCATTATTGAACATTCGTACTCTTGAAAACCGGTACCATCACTTCGCGCGCTCCGTGTTTTTAGCTCTCGCTTAAGTGACAGCTACGCCCCACCACGTCAACATCAACACACCCCAAAACAAAACAAAAATACCGGGAAAAGACCAAAATGAGAGAAGGGTACAAAAGCAAATCCTGGTAGAACCGAGCAAGATCGGAAGCAAAAACGGCAAAACTCAACTGGAAACTCAACTACCCGAAGGCGTGTTAAGATTTACTCCAGTCTACAAACGTAATTTAATACGTTTTTGATTTTTGTGTACTGGTCGTTACCTAAACAGGTAGCTGGTGTTCGTGTACGAAATTGGCGATCCGCACAACCGGAGTCACGCCAGTTCAGGCCGGTGTTCCGATTGTCGTGGTAAAAATTTGCTTATTTTGCTACATACAGTGCTTAGCAGTACGCAAATTTCAACGAGTACTAGTGGGAAAGTTTTTCGCAAGAGTCCAATGCTGCAGCACAAGGTCGTCGGTGTCTACCTTCTATTTACTCGTGATCTACTCCATGAGTGACCGTGAATCTTATCATGCTATAATGTTAAAGCTGGAGGGGTCGTTGACGCGGCGGATGCTCGCTTTGTCTCTGCGAGGCGCAACATCGTACTTCTGCCCATACACCGTACATCAGATCTCCCAACACTCTGCCAGCAATCAACCCTTGATTCAATACAGTTCAAAACGGGCTTTTCTACTCGAAGACACTCACTACCTCCGAAACTATATAAAAGCACCTCACGGCCAGGGTAAATTACTAAAGCGTCCTTCTGCTCCATTTCGAGATTGCAAGATGCTGGGTCCTCTGAGGGTCAACACGTCCAGATGCTGGTCAGATGAATAGTTTAGAGCCACGTGGGATTCTCGTATGAGAGGTCTGGCAAGCAATGCGGTGGGGATAGGAACTTGTTGTCAGCGGCCCAATAAGGGGAAATGATGGACTGGTAATACTTTAAGCGACCTGGTACTATGAAAGCAACACCTCCCTCCGATCGATTGGCTCATCTCCTTCATCATCACCTATAGAACCCAAACAGGAAAGCGTCATACCGACCTGATAGCCTTGAGTCATTCGATCAGCCACAACCAATATCCTTCAGTTTCACCCAACCCACCCTCTTGAAAGTCGCACTGCCTATCTCATTCATGGTCGAGCATGCAAGGAGTATGTTTGGTCCACCAAGCTTTTGTCTCGCCAGCTCGAGCACAGATAACAGATTGCCTTGTTCTGTTTTGAAGAACTTAACACAATCACTTCAACCAACTAACGTGAACCCTGAACTCGCCATTCACCATCTTCTTTAACAGCCCCAGAGTCCAACCCAGACCTAACATTATAGCCCCACTTCCTCCAACTTCGAAAAACTGGCGCTCCATCGACAACCTCATTTTGGACTCTGAAACCCCCGGCTCCCCTATGGCGCTCCGACGCCGTTGCCTAATACATATATCTGCCCGAGACAAAACAATAATGCAGGGAAGTGTGGCAAATTACTCGCTACAGCTTCGTTCCATGTTTCGAGAGTTTTCAAAATACCATGGTTGACATATGCAGATTCTAAAAAGGACGGAAGATATAATACATTGCTATATACAGCTTCATCGGTACTGAACGTAAAGTTCAGCAGCCGCCTTCCATCTCTGCATATCTGTTCTCAGATGCTTCCGTGCAACATCTTCAGAACAAGAAACCAAACACCCTCTTTCTGTTTCCACCACTCGTGGAGACAATAGTTGACCCGGACGAAGCAGCTGTGGCAGTTGAGACAGTAGCATTGGATCCTCCAATCGTTCCACTGACCGAGCCGGATGGCACAGCACCGCTGGGTGCAGCACCCGATGGCATCGTGCCGTTACCTCCAGGTCCATCACTTCCAGTTCCTCCGCTTGATCCAGAGCTGGTACCTCCACTGACAGCGACACCACCATCGGCAGTCAACTCGGATGCTGGGCTGGACGTGTAGCTTGCAGAGGTATCGACGTAAAGTGTAACCCACATGAAGAGCCCATCTGAAACACTGTCGCCGAGCAAGACGTAGTTCAAGAAAGGGTCTGAGTCGTTGTCGAGTTCGCCTTGGACAACTCTATCGTCAGCATTTGTGGTGATGGTGTTGGTATTGTCGGAGTATGGAGTGAGAGTGTTGACTTCGGTGATAAGGTCCTGGTCGAAGAAGAATTGTCCGATGTGAGCGATGCTACCACCTGTGTATGTGCCGTTGGGGAGAACCGTACCGTTAAGATGTGTCTCAACGTGTACATGGGTTGCTCGTCCCGAGTAGTAACCGGGGAAGATACTCTCATATTGGACGACACCATCAGAGTCAGTGGTTTGCAGTCCACGGAGAAAGGTCTTGTCGATGTTAGATTCGTCGGTGGAATCGCCATTGCCAGTCGCTACCACACCGGCATAGACACCAGTGGCATTGCAGTGCCAAATATCGGAGGTGAGATTTTCGATGGGCTCGCAGGTATTGACGTCGATGAATTGGAGGTCCCATGTGACGGAGACACCGGGCTCGGACTCAGTGATGTTGCTGCGGATATACTCGCCCTTGACGTCTGATTAAATGGTCAGCTGGACACTTCTGAAGCGTATGGATATCGAGACAAACTTACAGTATGGTCCTTCTTCTCCTTCAGGTGACAGCACACAAGTCGAGTTATCGAAGATGAGAGCCTCCACGTTGGAAGTGGTTGGAGTGACATCCAAGGAAGACAGGTGAGACACATCAGTGGCATCACGTCTCATGACATCTGTTTCTGTAGAATAACGGTCAGTCTATATTCTAAGAAATGAATACCTAGAGCTTACTTTGAGGCAGGCCTCGAGCAGCTCGAGCTTCCTGAATGGCACGACGGCGTCGTTCTTGTTGTTTGGAATCGATGCCACGCTTGCGAAGAGCAACATCGCAGTTGCTGGCTCGCTTAGAGTTCTGGATGAATGCACTGCGCTCTGCGATCTCTTGAGTGAGATCGTGCCCTGGATGAGCGAGAGTTTGGCTCAGGAAGGCCGCGATGAGCATCGCCTTGGAAATCTTGATGGAAACCATTGATGCTTGTAAAGGAGAAATAATTCGGACACTGAGTAGTAAGACTTCAGCTTGCTTTGAAAGAGTGAAGTAGCTAAGTTAAATGAACTAGTGAAGACTTGGAACTATCATCTTGTGGAATCGAGAAGACTTATATTTCTCAAATCAATCGCAACTCACGATCCTCTTTCTCCACGCAAATTCCTTGCAGGACCAGATATCTTGGCAGCCCCTCAAAACGCGTACATTTACGACGCATCACAGTGCGCAGGCCAACGAATCATCAAAGTCCAGATTCAGCCTCCCTTCGAAGTCAAAGGTCCGGCCGCGAAGTCCTGTAGCTGCATTTCAATTAGCACATCCCCTCAAAAGCTCTTGGTGGCTCGGCCATTCAGAAGCAACGCAATCCTAATCCAGTGGGTCCTCGCTCTCTCCAAGGAATGTAACCGGACGATATATCTGTGTTTCAGAAGTTCAGAGGTTGCTTGTCTCCACGTAGTCCACTTTTGAGAGGCGATGTCCACTTCTCCACGAAGATGTGGCTTCTCACGTGATGGCGACGCGTCATTTGGCTGCGTCACAATAAGCTTCGTCGGCAATGCTTCTGCTTCGAGCCAAGCCTAAGAAAATGCTTTATGTATCTAACTTTATCTTGAGCATGGAGGAATAATTGTGGAGGGATCCAAGCAAGCTTTTGAAAAACCGTAAAGGTGATTGGGTGAAAGGGTTGGGGACGTCGCCCCCTGAAATAGGCTCGGCTAGCATTGTTTTCGCCCAGCTGCCACAGGCGAGCTTCTCAGCACGGAGAGTCAGATACTAAAATTGCGCAGTGTGCGTATGCTTGTGATAGAAACGAGTCAATCTTACTAGGCACGAGTCGAAATTATCAAAGCTACGGAGGTAAATATACCGAGCACTGATATCGTCATAGGATGATGGATGCAAGTAAATAAAGTGCTCAGCACTGCTGGAAAAGACGGCTCTGGGTGATCTTGAACAAGAGACATGTTCTAAAGATCCAACTATCTTTGTAGGACTGCTTCGCGTAGTCAGTAAGTGTGTGCTGGCTTGCACCGTTCTGAAGTTGTTGGGGTGGCTTCAAGTTTGAAAGACATGTTTTAAAAATGGTTGTTGAATTGTGAGATGATACCCTGCCTCCTTTTGCAGCCGCGATAAAAATCTGTTGAAACCTGCAACGAATCGTCGGTAATTGAACAATGGATAAATGACTGCCGGTTATTGAAGAGTCCGCTGTGCTTGACGGAAGATGCCTTTTCGCTCGCCTCCTTTGCATCATTGTGACATCAAGGTACGCGTGGATGTCCCAAAACTTTCAGACCTTTAATCCTACGAGCTGAACCAGCCTTTTCGCAATTTTGAATACCAAGCCATCGGAGATCAAAACAACTTGACATGGGTGTGTAAGTACAACCACTCACAATAATCACAATAGTAACCACCTCACCCCATCTTCGTCACCATCATACAGCTCTTGGTGAATCTAAATCCTGATATATCTTAATTCTCCATCCTTTTCATCACCATGAAATAGATCACGACTCGACCAATTGCTCACGAATCGTCTCATCTTCGTCATTGCACCAGTGATGCATCCCGCCCCTTTCTGCATCCTCTCCTCGCTGAGTTTTCAAGTCCTCCCCGGGCTCACAATCGTCTTCTACGATGAAAAAGCGATACCCAGACTGGCCTACACATATTCATGTACCCATCAGCTGACAATCGAACAACACTTCTGGGACATAGTTCGATGGCATCGAAATGGGAAGTTATGGATGTTGAAGTAACTGTTAAACACCATTCCACTGTCACAACTCACAAAGAAAACTGCCGATGTAATCATCGTGCAGTAAATCTCTTCTCCAATCATTGTGACGTTGAACTTCAAGATGAAGAACCCTCCTCCCCATTTTCGCTCTCATATCGACATTTTCCTGGCCGTTATCATCAGGTGCCGAGTTGCCAGCTGAAGCCGCCCATGACCCCCTCCAGGAGATCTGTGCCTGCCCAGCGTCTGGGCAAGGAGTTTCAGTGGATGCAAAGCCACCCGAGGCACGGCACGACCCTTCTGTAATTTAGACTTATATCCCATCTCCCAACCGCTTTGATATCCACGGCGGTTCTCTCATTGATGTGAATAAAGCCATCAGGAGTCTCAACGCGATCGAAATATGCTTGAATGGCTTTTGAAGGCTCACACTTCTGCTTCGAGTCTCATGGGTTCTCCGAGCCAAGAGAGGATCCGAGGGGCTTGCTCAGAAGGGAACATGCCCCGCGACAAGCTTGCATGCAGATCATGATGTCCGTTCTTCATATCTACGTTGCAAGTACATCTTGAGCATTTGCTATCATCCAGTTGATAGTTCGTTCCTTTATCTATTGTACTTTGCATCAGCTTGGAATTGCCGATCGGCAGACGTGCCAAAAAGGATTTGTATCTGCTTGATTGATAGACTCACCCTGTCACAAAACTACCCCGCCATTCGAGATCTTTGACAGCTTCCAGATGGGCAACAAAACAGGCGACGTTCCACAAGACTCTGGACTTCCCATCATTATTATCGGCGCTGGTAGGTCCCACGCGAGCAAGCGCCGTACTGCCACTTCAGGTCACTGAAAACTTTAAGGCTGTACAGGCCTCGCGATAGCCCAAGGATTGAAGAAGGTACGTACCTACCTACCTTGGTACCCCATTTCCTCACATATCCCTCCGAACTAAACTGTTGCATAGGCCGGCGTCCCAGCCACAATCTTCGAAAAGAATGCCACTCTATCGAGCCCTGGTGAACGAGATTGGAACATGGGACTTCACTGGGGCGTACCCATCCTGAAGTCCCTAATTCCAGACTCCTCCAGCGCCCAACTATAATCCGTACAAGTCGATCCAAACACCCCAACAAAACCCATCGATATATTATCGTTTCTCAATGGCGCCACAGGCGAAGTGATGAACGCCCCTGAGATCCCGAACTTTCATCGTCTGCGACGCTCGAAGCTGCGAAATCTGATATCGAAAGATCTGGATATACGATGGAATAAGCGTTTGAAGGATATAGTGTTGGGTCAGGATGGGAAGAGTGTCACAGCTGTCTTTGAAGATGGCGAACATGCTGTTGGCAGGTTGATAATCGGTGCAGATGGAGCCAGGTCGACTGTTCGGTCGATTCTCCTAGGACCAGAATTTGCTGCTTCAAACCGGCTTCCATATTCAGCGACTTTCTTGCAATCAAAATTCACGAGCGAACAAGCACTCTTCCTGCGCTCTTTCCATCCTCTTTATATTGCAGCACCTCATCCGGAAGGATACTTCGCATTTTTCGGACTGCAAGATGCTCCAGAAGTGGACAAGCCCGAGGATTGGACTTTTTCTTCTACATTTCTTGGAACTCGTCGATTGAACAACGAGACGAGCAAAGGAAGACTTTTGGGAATAAAGAGAGACTTGCGCAGGTCAAGGAGAAATCGAAAGGATATTGCGAACCATGGAAGAGCGCATTCGAATGGGTGTCTGAGGATCAAGCTGCGTGGTATTTCGACCTCTCAATCTGGGATCCCAGCCTTGCTGAGCACAATTGGGATAACAAGAACGGGAGAGTGACTTTGATTGGAGATGCAGCTCATCCAGTGACTTACCGTGAGCTTGATTTCCTATCGAACTTTCAGCCTCTGATGCTCGAGTACAGAACGCGGCCAAGGACTCAGCCATTCCATCACTGATGCAGGCAGACTCGTCGAGTCACTCAAAGATCTCACAAAATCCCAACGCTCAGCGATCGAAACTTACGAAGCGGAGATGAAAGTCAGAGCTGGAGAGGAAGTCCGACTAAGCGTCATGAATACGACGATGTTGCATGACTGGACGAAGGTCCTTGAAAGTCCAGTCATGCGCGTTGGTTTGAGCAAGAATAAGTGAGATGGACGAACAAGTTCGTTAATGATCTGCGGCTCTGCTTGCGTAGGTCAAACCAGTTGCCTTCTTCAGTCGTATCTGGATTGCGCAGGGATGAAGGGTTGGTTGCTGCTGCGTTTGGAGAGCGGGTATGTAGTCAGCAAATGATGACAACGTCTTTCTCTCGTGTCACACACTCGCCTGCTCTATCACCGTGTATGACTCTTGCGCCTCTCCTGTACCTCTAAATTGATTGACTGAGTTCGTCGACTATTTTCATCGCAATCATATTGCGTGCTAAGTAAAAGCAGAAATAGGAAAAGAAAAGCACATCCCAGAATAATCGCTGGTAATACGAGCCTCAGATCCCATGACAGCTCGCATACGCGGCACTGCCTTTTACCAATTTCTACGGCCCCCAAACAGCGGTACCAAATTTCGCAGTGAGCACACGCCTCGGCCTCGTCAAGAATATATCCTCAATCATTGATCCGCAATGCCGCTGACTACACCGGTAATCAGGTGCATTGTATCCCTGACAACTGCGTCCGGTACTTTTGTTTCGTCAAGGGCTTAAGCCTCCTTCTGTCATACCTCGACAAAGCAAGAGTATGGCAAGCATCTCGACGCAGCTTGGCTTGCGTAGGGCTGGACAAAGGTACCGAGCGTGGGTCTTGTAACATTCATGACAGCCTTGCTGCTCTGTGCCCCAGTGCCGAAAGCTCTTATTTTGTTTTCGCCCCCCATCCAATCACATATTGACAACATGCTGACAATATTGAGAGATGCTGACGATACACGTCCCGAACCCAATTGTTCCTCCTTCCCTTTTATCATATATCCCAAAGTAAGGTGGGTGGGTCACCCACGCAAGCAGAAATACAACCACGTTTCCCGTTCCTGACTACTGCGCACATGCACATGAGTGTCTATCCCACTCCTACCTGGCCACGAACTCGTCCATGGAAATTAATCGTATCAAAGTGCAGTACCCAAAGTCGGCAAAAGCCCATTTACAAAAGCCACGAAGCAAGGTGAATAATCCCCGCAAGCACAGTCCTAACCTAATTCCACCATCAAATCCCCATCTTCAACCCAGATGGGGGAACCAAGTCCCCCATCTACCATCTCCATCTGCCAATCCCATCAGTTAATTCGAACTCCTCGAAAGGTGTCGAATCGACACATCAGATCCCAAGAAAAGTATCCAATCCAGCCCCACGGCCCCCATCTCCCCGCCCGATTACCGACCCGATCCAATAGCCTTCTCCACTTGGCAGATACGGGATTCCGGTATGCAGCTACTGTATCGACGTTCTAAAGCAATGCACCGAATTTTCTTCACTCCCTTATTAATGCTCCGACCTGCATATACATACGCCCCGTTTCATGAAGGATTTTGTGGAAGAAGCTAATCAATTGCCAAACTTTTGAATTCGCGGTCCCGTTAGTTGGAGAGCATGTCTCAGGTATCTGCCCCCAATCCCAAGGCTTAGATCAAAGACCAATACCCGTTTCCCCTTCCGGGTATCAAGGCTTGCCTACTTCTCCACAGTCACGTCGGGACGGGATGTCTTTCAAGATTTCCATGCTTCGATGCTTTCATGCATACACGACAAAACTCACGGCACAACATAGCGGGACATGCCTACCGGGTTACGCGGCAAGACACCAAAAGCAAGCCACCAACGTGCGAGAAACGTGTCGACCCTGTACTGCATGCTTTCTCCGCTATAATCTGATTAATCCTGCGGTTCTGCTTTCTGTCAAAACCCCAGCTCTGCAATAGGACAACGCGGTTCATCTACGTGGATGAGTAACTCAGTGAAGTCTTACGTGGAGGGAGTGTTACTGGCTGTAGGTCGGAGATGGTAATTGGAGAATTCAATTGCGTATGAGGAATCAAATATGGATTTTCAAATCCGAGACAGAACGAGTAGGTGACGAAATACGCTGCATACCCTCATATCAGGATGCTCTAGCCAAAGAGGTAGAAGTTTTTTGGACGGAAAGGAAGGCAGTCGCTTGTAAGCTCCTGCCTAGGACCTCAGTATCTAGAAAATAGGGGCCTGATGAGAAAAATGGATGTTGCTCAGTACGAAAATATGGCCTTTTGCTAAAGCCAAAGGTCAGATTCGAGATTCGAAATGTCGTTTAATGTCGCCCCACCCGAGACATCCGAGCCGTTCACACTCCCTCCCACGGTTAGCCGACGGGCAACCTCGCTTCGATCCAATCAAAACAAACAGACTTGTGTTTACTGTAGCCTATCTACCTACATGAAATCCAATGGTACCGAGTGACCCAATGGTACTGAGTGACCTTTCCTTTCTTGAATCCTGGCTCCGACGGTGCGAGTTTCGCTAGGCTCTGTAGAAAAAACTTCGAAGAGATCAGAGAGTTGTTCTCTAGAATCGTGACTTAGTAAATCTAAAATCCTAATTTGGAGAGTGGAAATTGGGAATATGACTCTTCCGGAACAGAGTGATGACGTAGAAAGACGACATCCGATAACGAATCTTCGAATCGGACTTTATTCGTTCCTTCATGACAATGCAGCCTCGTTGATGCTGTTCCACCATCGCGGCATCGAAACGAATCTGGAATGCCTAGCTACCCCACCCTTCGTAGATTTCAACCTCTCACGATCAATTTGAACTGTCGCGTCTTAGAAATACAGACACCCGAGTCTGCGACCCTGACCGTACCTAAGACGAGCAGACCCCAAAATACCAAAATCCAAACAGATCTTCTACCGAGGCAAGGGAACCGAGAATGCCGCCCCTCATCCCAGGCGCTCGCACAAGCCACAATCGACAGTAGATCTACAACGCTAGAAGCCCAAAAGAAGCCCTAAAGAACGAGCTTGGCTCGTACGTACAGGGACGCTTGCCCTATCACTTGGTGTCAGATTGAAATAGCGTGCCTTTCTGTAAATAGAGATAGTTCGTATTTATTTGTACGTCAAAGGATCGAAGAATCGACACAAGGAATTAATTATGCATGAAGAGATTCTTTGGTGGATGGTAAGATTAACTCGACAGGTACGAAATGCGATTCTCACCAGCCGTTGAGAGAATCCGATGGCGACGGTTTGACATATTAAATTCATGCCGATTAACCAATCATCGGACAGGTGTCGTATATTAGTTGGAAAGGACGGATCAGATTAACTGCTACCGGTAACGAATCGGGTTCTTTCCAACCGGCCTGTTTAGCAGATTATCTCCTCTCGAAGACGGATGGGAATGTGAGGTACAAGATACTAGCTATTTTGAACCTGCAGTACGAGCGTATCTCCGTACTGTGCGTCTGCCAAATCTCGCAAAGTCCTTCCTCACAAATTTCCAGGAACTTAGGGAGGAAACCAACTTGCGAATGTACAGCCACGCGAGAGCTTGAGAGATGTAACGTTTCACTTCGTTCCCCCGCAGCCCTACAATACAACTCTCGCGATAATCCCTCCCGAGCAATTCCTTACGAACACTGCAGCACAGTGCATTGCTTTATCTCAATCTCCACCGCAATTATACTCAACATCTTCAATCACAAGCATGAAGAAAATCCTTTCTGCTGCTGCCTAAACTTGATTTCTTTTCTTCTCATCTCATCTCATCTCATCTCATCTGATTCTTCAATCTTCAATCTCTCATGTAAGCCAAGCAAAAGTACCAACCTGAAAGTCTTCACGCAGTAAGTACATCGTGAGATTCCATCTCCACTTTCCAAGCGAAAACCCTGCTCTCCTACGGAGCGTCCGTCCTCCGTCTGCTACGCGCATGTCGGCCAAATGTCACTCGTGCATACGCGCACATTGCAATCTTTACTTTAATTCTCAATCACCTTCTTTATCTGTACCTGAGGCTCCACATTCTCCACTGCTGTAGGTGGTGTTCACTCACTGTACAGTATCTCAGCCAGCCTCAGAAGGCCTGAGCCACAGTACCGGTCAACGGGTAAACGGGGATAGACGCTATGCGTTGCCCAGCATTCGGGGACCTGCTCGTGAGATGTGGCTCGTGCAAAGGCTCAAGAGAGAGGAGTGGATGAGTAAGCGGGGAGCAGGTTTGGTGGGGTTTGGTGGGTTTCAAAGGGGTTGAAAGGCTTGGAAGCTCTGGAGGGGTGATTTGAGGCTGGCTGAGAGCCAGAAGTACCGACATAAGAGTGAGATATCAGTTAGAGAGATCCGCCTTTTTGCATTGTCGGAGTACGCCGTGGCCGCGAGGGAAATATTTCTCGATCCGTCTATCTGAATTCTTGGAAGAAGAGAGATGAAATGAGGATGTCTGAAAGTCCAGAATTTAAGATGTGGGTTTGGATGACGGGACCGATAAGATTCGATACGCGCAGGGGTCGCTCGGGTCGTACGCCAGCGTGATGGCGCTATCGCCAATATCTGAGTTTAGGCTCCAGCGATTGAGTTTCTGGGTCCGGAACTTCGCGAAATTCAATACAAAGAGGTTTCACAGGTCACACATGGCCTCGTTTGGAAAGTAAAGACACTAGGTACCGTTGTTCATACTACTCTACGCATTATTTCCAGATATGTATTACTGTACAAATCGTGTGAGCGGTCCTTTTGCCGTGTTTACTTGCCGAAGCGAAATGTTCAGGTCAATTGAAGCTTCAAACCCCAAAGTTGGAAGCACGAAGCATGTACATTATACATCGTACCGCAGTTCCGAACTGCACCTTTTCTTTCCCCCAGTATATTCCGAATCATTGATTTGGCCAATCAGCAGCTGCTGTTGAACGTATCGTGTTTACGCCAGCAGCCCAGTACACTCCCACACCGGATAGTAGGATGTGCTGTGCTGCACTACAAGCAGCAGGTATGATGCAATTGTGCTTTTGATGACTTGCGTTGCTTCTTTTTCTTACTCTTACTCTTTGACCGCGTACTCCTTTTCTTGTCATGTTTTGTGCGAAGTCTCATCGCCGAAAGAGTCATCGCAATCACACACGTATTTCTGTAAATCACTAATGCCGACGCCGACTACCAAAAGGAATGTGACGCGCAAATCTTTCTGGGAACATAGCTGTAGTCTGCATTTTGAACTCAGGAAAAGCTTGGAAGCATTCAATTGACCAATGAGAAATCTAAAAATGCGATGTCTCAACCTCGAGCCCAAGACTAGTTCGCCGACCTACAGAACGATACCCCAACCAAGAAAATCTTGGTTGAGGAAATGAAATGGAGGGGTCGGCCAAGACCTTCTAACCTTCTGTTTAACCTTCCACGCAGGTGCATCAACACCCTCACCCTGTTGACAGCACAGGGCCGGACAGGGGCGTAAAAGATAGCGGGGCATAACCCCTCCACGGACACTTCCACGACGAATGCCATTCCACCTTCTGTATCTGTCCATCAGGTGTCCTCTCTTCCAATCTAATCCATTCTAGTGATTATATCCTCAGGCCAAATTTCTAAACCCATCAGTCAGTCAGCTTACGCCAGCCACACCCCAGCAACCCAATCACACCTCGCCTAACCAACCCGGTTATTTATACCGCTGTGGCTGTGGTATCTCTCTCCCCTCTGCAGCTCCAGCACCCAAACAATCAGTCATCTCTAATTTGGGGTCCGTCCCAAGCCCTCTATCCAGTCCTTATCCAGTCTCAAACCCACACTTCTGATCTCACTCCACGCCAGGGGAAAAGAGACGCCGAGAGCCTAGGATCACCACCGCGCTTCACGCATCTCAACCAATCAGGCCCTAGAATCAGCATAAGAAATCGGAAGTACCGTGCTTTTCAGCCCTATGGCTTCCATGCTTCCGTTCCATTTCTAGAAGAACGATCTGATCTGACCGGGCCGTTGACTGCGTGCGCAGTGTAGCGTGGGACGAATGTTTGGGACCGAATCAGTTTTCAAGAGTTGCTGTGATGAACTTGACAGGACAGGACAGGACAGGGTCGCAAGACCGCGTGGAAAGATCGCTGTGTTCCTGCAGGTACGAGGGAGACTAATTCGGACCCACGCCTCTGTCACCGTTGAAGGGAGGGTTACACATTGCCTTGCAGAGTGCAGATGTATCCCTTTTGAGCCTGGACTGAATCGCTAGCCACCCCCAAACGTGCAGCAGCAATCACAGTAATTGTAAAAGTACCGATAGAAAATTCAGATGGTCTGGAACCGTTTCGAACCATCAAGATACGGGATGTCTTGATTAGGTACATTGAAATTTGGGGTCTATGTACAGTGCTGAGCATTTCTTAAGCCTACGGAGTCTGCACCTAGCATCCAGAAAAGCCATCTTAGGAAATCGCAAACACGGGCACCCAGTTGGCCGGATAGGCTAAGACAGGGATTAGAATAGACAGGGAATGAATGGATCTCCTAGCAGCTGGTACCGGGCTGTCCTACTTTACTTACACACAGGCATACACACCCCTGCTGCCTGTCCTGATTACATGACGCTGATGACTGTAACGCATTCAAATCGTGTCGGGGGCTTGGGGCTCAGTCCGGGCTCGGTTGACGAACGGACACTTTTGTTAGTGTTGACCTGAATGGTAGGAGGAGGGAACACTTTTCTTACTTGCACCACTTGGATGTGATGGATGCGCAGTAAGAGGTTTGAGGGAAGAAGGAGGGCGAGAAGTATATAGAGGGGCTTGGGCCTCGTTGTTTCGTTCTTTTCAGATCCTCATCATCAACTCACAGTCACAACAGTCTACAGTCTTCGCTTCACTTCACTTCAATCAATCACTTCAGCATCTTACTTCGCTTCAAGTTTACAGTACATCAACACAACATCACAACCTCATTCCCACCAGACATCCACACTCCACTACCATCCAAACAATCCTCACAACCAATACAATGGCATTCACAACCTCCACCCAAACATTCACCAACTCCGGCCGCGGCGGCTACAACGGCCCAGCCTCATCATCCGACTCCGACGATGAGTCTCGCTCCCTCAGCAGCACCTCATTCGTGAACTCCGGACGGGGAGGTTACAACAAAGGTCCCGACGATGATGAGGAGGAGGATGGACGCGGAGGATACAACTAAATCCTATCGCCTCGCTTGGCCCCTGAGGGGGAGAGAAAGGGAAATCTCGCTTCGCACAGATCAGATCTCCTTACCGACAATTCGCCTACCGACCAACTAATCCGCTACTCTCATTGGTTGGGAGGAGGAGATCGCGCTTTTTTCCTCCTGGACTCTTCTCGCTTCGTCAGTTCTCAACTCTTGCCAACTTCTTCGCATTTCAGCATCGCATCGCAACATATAGAATAAACGCATCGTCTCACGACACACATTTCGGAGTTTTCTTTTTATCGCATATTCATCAGCATCAGCATTTACACCACTCTTCAGCGCAAGCATTTCCAGCATTTCCAGCATTTACACAGCATACATCAGCATCAGCATCAGCATAGACCGGCGTTTTTTATCTCCTTTTCTTTCTGGGGAGATTGGGAATAGACGCATAGACATGGGCGCATTTGGGTTTGAAAGCATTTACACCCGCCCTCCTACAAACACCTTCGCATCAGCATCAGCATTTTCATCGGCGTTTCCAGGAGTCTTTTATTTTTTTGAGGAGCATAGATAGCGGTTCGATTCTTGGGGGGAAGGGGTTGGGATTGTTCTGAGTGGTTGGTGGATTGGTGATGCATTTTCTGGGAGTTGATCAATTTCTTTCTATTTCATCTCTTCTCTAGGGCTTAAATTGGAACTGGATCTGCGGGGATGGAAAGGGGGATGGGAGGGGAAATTGACATGGGGGATGGAAGGTATGGAAGTACACGGGATTGGATTGGGCTGGTCTTTCTTCTTTCCTTGATACATTCATTCATTCAATTTTCATTTTTCATGATTCTGAGTTCCTCTTGTCTCTTTGATATAATGCTATAGATCTTAATGAAGCAGTTCTTCTCAAACCTCTATCTAGCGATGGTGATTTTCTTCATGGTGCTCGCTTCTGGATCCAGCTTCGCTGCTTTCGGGGACATTTTCTCTTTCTTGGTCTATGTCTCTGTCAGCGTCAAGTTATCAGCTTAGGAGCATTCTATTGTATATTGTTCTTCAAGGTAATGAGCCGTATGAGGGCCGAAAGTCGGGCTGGAAAACGGTCAGCTGATCTTTGGGTAACGTGATCGATCAGGCACTTTCTTTTACAATTCTCGGTCTTCCTTGTAACAATACCCTTTCGATAATCTATATTACTGCTTTGAGAGAGCCAAAGAATGACAGTTGAAGAGAACATGACGGTATTTATAGAGGCTCGAGGAGTAGAAGCGCTTGATATGCTCGTGGCTTCGGGTTCGTCCCCTCCACGTGCTTCCAAGCAGCTGAAGCTTACTATCTAGAGTCTACCTGGAATGTAACCGCCATTATGGATTCAGGAGAGATTGAGTATTATATCACAATTTGCAATGCGGGAATCTGTTTAGAAGACTTCACTGTCGAACGGGACTCTCCAGCGAACGTACCTTTCGGCGCTTTTCCAAGTAGACAAAATCGATTCCAGTGTGTTGCTGTACCGAGGGCGTTGACCAAGAGCATGGTATACGGGACTCCACTCAGCCATAAGGAAGCTCTTCTCTTCGATCATCACTGGTATCACGTAGCTGTGATCATGATTGCGTACGAAGATGCAACTCTCACCCTCACCTACAAGCAACCATCTCTCTCAAGCGACACCGACCACAACGTGCGACTTGCCCGGGACATCCACCTTCGATCATGAGTAGCCGGCTACGAATCCCGTTTCGGCCACCCTGTCAAAGATCTCTACGGCATCATCGAAGTTGCCCGTCCTGTATCCTGTAGTTCAACTTGGAAGACGAATTCCTGGTTAGTGTGGTAGAGTCCTCCGTTATTATGATATACGCATCTCAGACGAAAACGACAATCCTCTCCAGCCTAACACCATCTCCTTGTGCGTACTGACAACCCACACGCTTTCTTCTCGGGGTACTTCAACTCCCCTGAGCAAAGCCTTGCGGTAACCCGTAATGGTTGGCTGGATACCGGCACCCTGGCACCTGTCGATCAGGTAGGTAATGGTATTTCCTCGGTCCGACGAAGGACAGCAGGCGACGCAAAGGAGAGAACGTGAATGCCTGTGATAGGCACGTGACAATAGTCGGTAATATATGGATGAAGTTAGGGGTATTCAGCCTGCGCTGAATATTGTGATCTTTTGGTCCAGTTAATCGAGTTTGTGTGAGCCTAGCCTCTGCCCTGTTACAATTCCTTTGAAATCGAAGAGGAGTTGCTACGGCATGAGGATGTCGTTCCTGTGGCAGCATATGCGGTACCTAGCCTGCCTGGGGGCGGTGATTGGACGGAAGGTGAGGTCAAAATTGCGGTCTTCAATAAGGAAGGGAGTGAACTGTCGGTGAGGCAGATATGGAAGTGGGGCAGATATAGAAGTGGGCGAGGGACAACATGGCGAGATTTCAGTGGCCGGGCTGTGTTCAGATCGCAGAGGAACTGGGCAGCACGGAGAAGGGGAAGGTGAAGAAGTCAAGTTTGAAGGCAGAGAGTGGCGTGGGGTTTGACAGGAGGGAGATGAGGGAGACTTGCTTATTATCCGCTAAAACACTTAGATGGATCGCTATGGCTTCCTCAAAGCTTTCGAATCTATGAATCTATATAGTGTCCACCAACCAGAACACATCAAATCATTACATATTTTGAAAGTTTCGTCTCTTCATTTTGAATTTCAAAGCGGTACCGGGCTGTGTTCAACAGGCAAGTTGCTATCGATAGTAGACTCTTCTGAGGTATCAACATAGCAACAAGCCATGTCATGGGTTATCCCTACGACATGACTCTTAAAATTCAGGATGTTGTTCACAGCCACTGATGTTCTGTCAAATGTCTCCTGCAAAGTCTCCGCTGTAACTCACATAGCCCATTGCGGACCAGCAGGGGGAAATGTCTCCGAAAGTTTATGTGGCGGTACAAGATTTGGCATAGGTCGATCTTGTTGCCATGCCTCTCTTGGAGAATTCAGGATGATCGGGTCTACGCCTCTTTGATAGATTGATAGTTCATGATAATCGAGCTTGACCATTTCAATTAGAACTGTCGTATCAAGTCAGGTTAGTGATTACCTTGCGGTCACAGTATCAGTACGCAAAACTGAGGACAGGCATTAGGCATTCCCAAATTATACTTCAAAGCATTGCCAATGTTCCACATAAGGTTGAAGTTGCTATCTCGGTCTGTGCCGTCTAATCAGAAGCCCTGAATCGTAATTTTTGAAATATACATTGACAACTTCCAATTAGATGCCACACTAGTCAGGTTGTGATGTGTCTGCAGCGCAGAGTCTGGGAGCCAGACGAGGTGCCTTGCATGACTGACGACTGAAAGCTCTGTGCCGTCATCTGGAATGGGTTTGAACGAGAAGCAAAAGCTGAGATTCCTCATAGCGTGTTCCCGAGGTAGCTGATCTTATCTTCGCTCATCTAATCCGATGTCAAGCGCGATAACCTTACGCCGACAAGTTGGCAGACATTTCATGCCAAATTGTTCGCCACAGCATTGAAGATTTTGCTCAGAAGTCCAAAGATCTAGGCTACCGACTTATCAGATTCTGAGAACAGATTGCTCATCAAACCAAGACCTGTGGGCCGTCTAGGCATTCTGGGAAAATCCCTCAGTTCACAGAATCCCCCACGTACGTCCGTAGTCGGCGCGCTTGCCCTTCAAGCTCCCATCTCACTTGCATTCCACGTTTCATGTCAAAGGTCAAGGAAAGTATCTTGCTATTGGTGAGCAAATAGACGCGATGCTCTTGGCAACATCTTCCCTGGCCTTGATTCTGCAAGTTACGAGCAAGACATGCTTTAAGCGAGGCGAAAAGGGGCTAGTCGCTAAAGCCCCTCCTCTCAGGGCTGAGGGTAAGGGGCAAAAACAACTCTAAAATAAGCGTGTTCTCCGTTCCATACTCACAATCAGAGACCTACATCTGCATCACCTTCGCCGCAATGCAGTTATCTGAAAGTCCATCCCACGGATCGTATTTCCAACCTCGAGATTGACGGGTGACTCAGGCATTTGTCAGGATGAAGAGCTGCTGCTGTAAGCGTAATCTCTTGGCTTCAACAGCATTCTTTTTTATGGAGTAGCTAAGGAGCTGGGTATTGTGACAAGCGCACTGCGCGTTCGGGTTCCGGCTCCATTGATTTTCCGGTCCATATGCACATGTCCGAATGGCTCAGCACCCCGCCTGCTTAAGCGTCATCTCACAGTCTGGCTTTACACTCAAAAACCGGCGAGGGGGCGCGGATTGGGTGCAAATATGTAACGGAGCTTGTCGTTCTTACGTCTTGAGAAGTTGACTGTCAAGTCTTGGACATTGTATGAGTCATGAGTGTTGCCATGGACGATTCGAACTCCAGCTCGCGTCCAGGATCCGATCCTGCGCGGACTTCTCCTCCGAACTCCAATTTGAAAGATAGTGGGGAGCAGAATAGCCATGTTGAGACTGCGAGATGGGCTTGTGCTATATGTCGGGCTAGAAATGTATGTTTGTGAAGAATGAGGACTTTCCAGCAAATTTGGAGCTGAGACTGAGAGCGTGTATGTTGACTTCTGGTTTAGGTCAAGTGTGACGGTCTCTTACCGCATTGCACGAATTGTATCAATAAACCTTCGGGATGCCGCTTTGAGACAGCTAGAAAAGAGTTCGACGGTCGTAATTTTTACTCCAGGCACAAAAGTTATTATCTTTAATGATCAATCAGGGCGTACAAAGACATGGTCGATCGCTTGGCGAAGATGGAAAGTGTCACGGAGGATTTCTCGAGACCTAAATCGTCAACTTCGCCAAGTAACAGCTTAGACAATGAATTGCAACCCAGTCCAATAAAATCAATTGAAGCAGGCTCTTCAGAACGTCGAGCTTCTGGTTTAGTTTTTGAGAGGATGAGTGGATGCAGTGATTATGATCTTCATGATGAAGTCGTGCTAGTAAGTCCTAAAGCTGGACTTTTGGTGAATGGCGTATGTGTATGGGATACCAAATGGAAAATTGGAAATTTTGTGGCCGGATGAGATGGAGGGATGGAGTACGGACGCGTATTCAACTTTGGCACCAGTGTGTTTGCTTGGCAGAGTCTCAATTGCAACCCTACTCTACATCCGATAGAAGGAATTTCAGTACCGAACATATATCCGTTGTACTCGCGAAAACTCTTGTTCCTGAACCTGGCAGATGTTCTCTTTGTTGACACTCTGCCGGTAATGGTCAGCACGTCACTCCAACGCAGCCGCCTCACGAACCTTAACTTTCAGCCAAGATCTCACTTATACCTCGTAAAATTCCATAAATCAGAAATCTCGATCTCCAGCCCTTCGAGACTCCCGTCTTCCACCCGTCCGCGAACACTAGCGAGAAAACAACATCTGCAACTGGGAGGCGAAGCGGGAGGGCGTGCCAAGCATCCCGCTTCAGTTTCAGGTTTAGACTTGCCGAGCCCCTATTCGTCTGGCGTTCGCGTTGCACCCAAGGCCCCATGCATCTCATCAATCGCTCAATAGTCACGATCCTTCGAGAATTGCCGCCAGCTTAACTGATTACTGTATTTCGGAAGTCTGCGGGTTTATTGACTGGTTTGAAAGAAGTGCGAGAAAGGTGCGATATCGGGAAGCTTGAAGGGCGCAAGGGACGAAAGATGGTATTCACGGGGAGGATGAGTAGAGGGTGTGAGAGTTGTAGGTAAGTACATGGTCTGTAAATCTTATTCAATGAATAGTTGATTCTGATGATTGGGGCCAGGAAGTTGCACACGAAGGTCAGTTTCATCTTACCTTGATACCAAGGATTATCGCTCACTGGAGCTATCAGTGTGACGAGAAACGACCCGCTTGTTCAAGATGTGTAAGAACGAATAGACAATGCACTGGCTACAGAGACACAAATGATCTCATATTCCGCCATACAACTCCAAGACCAAGCAAGAAGAAGGTACGTCCGCCTGGAACTGTGCTTGATCCTCGAATGTGTCCCAGCAAGTCACATGACCATGTCGAAAAGGGAGGATATCATCTTCCTCGCAGCCCTGGAAGGACTCTCCTCCCGTCGAAAGAAGATCAGCGCTTATGCTTCTTCTATCAAACCATCATGGAGGACTTGGTCGATTTAGACCATACTCGATATCTTCACAGCCAGCTTCCAACTCTCCTCTCGCGTAGCAGGTCAGGATCCTCACTGCATCTGGCAGCCCAGGCTATATCGTACGCTACGTGGGAGAAGTCTCGCTCGCGCGGTTGCGATAAAGGATCGAATGCTGGGGAATTGTATGCACAGGCACTGGCCGCGTTAGGGGAGGCTATTCGGGATCCCGTTGAGGCGAAGAGTGACGAGACGCTATACACGGTGTTGCTTCTCTCCGGATATGAGGTAAATACTATGATAATAATCCGAAGAGCTCTATTTGGGTCCCCGTGACTGACGTGGGTTCTGACAGACCATAACATTCAATTCGGAAGCATTGCCAGCTTGGGGAACACATGTCGACGGTGCCGCCGCCTTGGTCAAAACCCGTGGCAATGAGAACTTCAGCACACCTCTGGCATGTATGATGTTTCTTTTCATACGGCGCAATAGTGTAAGTGCACACTTTCCTATTGCTCATCCAAGCAAATCTAACAAAGACGCCAGATTCAGAGCCACGTTCAGACTTCCACGCCAGTTGATCCTATCTTTGAAGACCGCGAGGAGTTCCTATCGTCATATGAGAATATTGAGGATAGACTCAATTCGAAAACGACGCGTATACCGCAATTGCAAGCTTGGGTCAATAATGTCCTGTCACAATCGAGCTGGGACCTTGAGGAGGATACAGTCTCAGAAGTACTTCGAACCGCCGAGGATTTGGACTTCGATCTCGCAGACTGGGCTTTCTGGGCGTCTACTCAGTGGCCATACTCAACTATCGTACGAATGGAATCTTACAACCTCTCGTCGAGTCCTGATTCGACCTTCGTTCCGGATGAGATTCATCGATATCCAAACATCTATGTGGCACGAATTTGGAATCTATATCGAGTATCACGCCTAATCATCCAATCCATCATATCCCGAATTTCTACTCTGAGCACAACAAAATGCAGCAGCAATCACACTCGAATGGATGCCCTCAAAAAATCCATGGTATGCCAAATCTGCGCCAGCATTCCCTTCCTCCTCGGCTACGACTGCTCAGAGTTGAAGCACTATTTCTGTAGTTCACCTAATCCTCTCTGGCCTCAATGCCTACCGAGCAGACCTAGAGAATCGAACAACACTGGCAAATTTTCACTCATCTGGCCTCTGTACGTGGCGAGCAGTGTGGAATCTGTGCCTGAAATTCAGCGGGGTTGGTTGCGTGATCAGTTGAGCTGGATTGCGGGGACAGGGGAGGCTCATGCACAGGTTTTGAGAGAGTGCAAGAGTCAGACTTTGATGGGAAGGCCGGAGGCCTTTAGGTTTGATTGTGTTTAACCGGTGCATTTTCATAAAGCCGTGTAGAGTCTCGCGACAACAGAGCGGAATCAACATTCTACCTCAGAAACTTCGACCTGCGCCTCTCATTGATACGCTACGCTCTCCACATCATTGGTCTCTAGGTTACAGCCCTCTGATAGAATTTTGCGACACATAACTATCGCACGTATGAGAGGGCTGATGAGATAGCTTACTGTGTTCTGAGATTTGAAGAGTGTTGGATTGGGGTTACATAGGCTTTAAGGAACAAGGGCTGTGGAGTGGATGGAGGGAAGTGGAAAATCGCTCAGAACTATGAAGGACTTGTAGTGAGTCTATGTAGAGGTATGCCTCCTTTTCGAGCGCTGCCGTTTGGTGATGATCATACTGCAATAAGTACAGATCATTTCTTTCTTAATAACTTTCAGCTCCTCTCGGAAACTTGCCTGATTACGATACCAGCGCCATGGGTGAAGCTACGATTTCACCTGTTCAACCTTATCATGGGCCAAATTTAGAGCATTTGAACACCGATACATTTTCGAAATTATTCATCATTGTACTCTGCACTTTCTATTTCCCTCAAATACTTATCTCGCAGTCCTCGATTACGGCAGGCATCCGGCCGGTCCATACGGGCGGGAATTGCCCATGGGGAAGTCAATCCAGGTTGGACCTGGTGATCTACCGGTAGCAATCCCCTGTAATTTTCGCTCAAATCACTTTGGCGGTGTGGTATAGAAGCTGGGTAGATCTTCATGGCATTCAAAGAGAGTGGATTCAAGTGGATAGAGGGTCAAGTCGGAGTTCGGGGAATGCTGAGTCGTGTGAGGACACAATCAAAGTCATTCAGGGACGACTTCAAAAATTTCTTGTCGTGTCTATAGCATTCTTATGAGCAGATCTTCCCAAAGACACAAGCATTTCGCCTTCCTTGGCTGAATTGTGACAGGGTGCTGGTGCTGAAGACTGGGAACAATGCTTGTTGTCGTCAAGTGCGGCTGAAAAGAGGCTTCGAGACTTGCCTCATAAGCAAACCCGAGAAGTTTAATCTTCAAACTGGGATATCGAATCTTGGAATACCGAACTCTATCTCGACTCTGTCCTTTGGTTGGGATATTGTGCTGTTAAGGTTTGACCAGGAAGTGCGTCCGCAGAAGCTTGCCGACTTGGAGGATATCCTGACGGGAAGCACCATAAAATTTAAGGTCGTGCTGATTGACCTTATCTGTGGCTCTTGGATGAATTCGGGATACCTTTCGAACAACGTCAAGTCAGGGGCAACTGATGCTATGGTATACACATGTTGAGAGGCTTTCTTGCGGGACAGACAGCTTTATTACCTGACTCAGGTACGACGGCTGGCAGATATCTGCCACAGTGAGGTATCTTTTATGAGCTGCAAGTACTCCACCGCGTACATAGCTAATCGAGCAGCATCACCGAAAGCTTGAGTCCCCCTTGTTTCTAAAGAGTGACAGGGACCAAACTCTGTAGGCACATATCTGCACCGAATGGCTCTATAATGATTCCAACTAGATTTCGGACTTGGAAGACTGACCTATATTTGCTTTTCCACAGCCGGAAGGACGGTACCATCCAAAATTCAAGCATCCACTCCTTCGTCAACACGGAGCGGCATGCCAGGACTCTCTGTGTCCTATATATGCGAAGACATCACCCGAGAAGACAAGTATCACTCAACGTTCCTACAGGAGACTTGGGTGCCTACAATTTCACACTTTCATGATGACCTTCCCCAAACTAAATGATTTCGGCCTCTCCCTGGTGGAGACGGCATTCATTCTGCTCGTAGGATGGGTGCTCTTCGAAATAACCAAGATGATCTACTTCGTGAGACTTCACCCTCTTAAATCGATCCTAGGACCTTGGTTTCCAGCTTTCAGTTCTTTCTGGATGCGCTGGCAACGATGGCAAGGCAAGCTGTCCTTCACAGCAGATAATCTCCTCGCCAAATACGGGCATATTGTCCGCATCGCACCAAACATGGTTCTGATCAATGACTCGGAGGCTCTTGCGCAGGTATTTAACAGACGGGATCTCGATACTGCACCGACTGCCATTCGCGCTCTCAAAGCCGGTGGCCATGACTGGACCGTGACATATCCCCAACACGAAAAGGCTCGAGAGCGTCGCAATCTTGTCATGACTGCCACGACGACCAAGAATCTCCGATACTGGCAACCCATCTTCGAGAGCAATATCGCCGAGATAATCAATGACCTCGCTGCCTCCAAGGGTAAGAAGTCTGAAGACATTGTCCACCACCTTCGCATCAACACTCTCCTCAATTCTCAAGCCGTTATGGGAGGTTCGCATATCAAGCTCGATCCAGCCACCTTCCCAAAGACGGTTGGAAAATATAACGTTTTGGTCGTATGGCGTCTATGCTTGCCAGAATGGACATTTAAATGGCTGAACTACTCGCCTTTCCCAAACGCTGGCTACCGAGTCCGCTCAAGTGACCTCCTCTTCTACCTGGGTCGGGACCTCTGTCAGCAAGCCGCGGCAGCCAACCCAGAGCATCACGACGAAGCACCAACTGTTTATGATCTCTTCACCAAGACAAATGAAAAGACTGGTGGCATCACCTGGACTCAAGGTGAGATCAGCGCCGAGATGGCGGGTCAAGTCCTTGCCGCAACAGAGACCACATCGTCGGCTCTAGCACTTATCTTCTACGAACTTGCAAAGAATCAACCTCTCATGGAGGAACTGTACCGAGAGATCAGACACATGGATGGCTACACAAACATCGAGAGTCTCAAGCTTCTCGACACATGCACCAAGGAAGAAGGTCTTCGCTTCCGTCCGCCAGTCGCTTTCACCGGAAGTCGTCTCTCACCCAAGGGAGGTATCAACGTCCTAGGATACTACATCCCAGAAGGCACAGTGATGACGATACAGTCACTATCATTGAGTCGCCAACGTCCAGGTCTCTTCCCAAACTACGACGTCTATGATCCGAAGCGCTGGCTCGAAGAAGCTCGACTCGATGAGCGTCGCAAGATGACTGCTCCTTTTGGTGTAGGCTCTCGTCGCTGTCCGGGAGGGAACATGGCGATCTGTCAGATGCGTCTTCTTATTGCTGCTACAATTCGGGAATTTAATGTTCTGCTGGCGCCAGAGACGACGCTGGCTTCGATGGAGCCATTTGAGGCGAACGGGATTCGGTCGCGATATGATGAGTGTTACCTCATTTTCAAGCCTTGTGGGGGCTCGGAAATAAGAGAGCTTGGCCTATAGTTCTACGTCGTCTCCCAAATGGACAATCTACAAGTAAACCAGAGGGCGAAAGCTGAACAATTGAACGCAGCAATTCTCTTTCGGTTCCGATCAATTTTCACCAGTCTGTGCTTTTGTCCCGCCTCGAGTAGACCAGTAAGGTCATTTCTCGCTCGAATGTCTTAAACATTCGATGTCCACATCATGCCCTGGCATTTATGCTACTGTCTTGAAATGATCCCAAGACTTGTGATACACCGATGATAAACTGATCAAATAAGTCCTGTACGGTCGCGATAATGCGGGCTGTCCAGGCAGAGTTCGCTAAATTTCAGGGGCAGGTCGCTAAAAGTTGGGAGATCGAAAACAACAGCAAACTTTCAAGCTCATTCTACAGAATTATCCCTGAACCCCAAACTTTCATCGACGAGCTGAAAGTTATGCCCAGCTTATATAAACAATCAACAGAAAAATCCAATTTTAGTCCGAGATGCTGAGTTCGCGAGCGGTACAGCAGTGAAATAAGATTGTTCTGCCTTTGACGAGCTTTGGTATGGGGCTATTTGCGCTCGATGCGGAACCTCAAAATTGACCCCCGCTGCTGTGAGAACAAATGCATGTCCTCAGAAAGCCACTTTGAAGGGAGCAGTTCATTTCTTGTTCGCCGATCCTTGCCGCCGTTCCTGGATCCATACACTCATTATTTCAGCATCAAGAGATATGCTTCTTTCACTCGTTCCCGGTAGAGTCGTATTCTGCAACTACTGAGACTTCCAGAACAGGTATTTCAGGATGTATCTCACCTGCACCCTTTGTAACAGAACCGGCTGAGGTGTCGTGAGCTTCTACCTCAGCCTTGGCAAGTGAGACGTCAACATTGGGCGCTTCGAGGAACAGGAAGGTGGATGCGGGGTTACTGATTGGCATCTTTGCCGGAGTGAACATTGGGGTCTTTATAATGCATGCGCTATGCTGGAACATTTCCGACTTGACCAAGCTTAAGGTACAATTCTTCAGACAATCTTTGTCGACACAACCCTCACCTCTCCTAGCAGATCCATCTCCATCATTTATGACGCCTGACAGCCTGTTCCTCAAGCTGCACCTCACTACCCGACCCGCTCGCTCGCTTCTCCCTCTCCAAATACTCTCTGATCTCTCCCGGATGTAGGAAGACAAACAATACCAAAACGCCAAACATAAGTATGGCATCAAACACATACATGAACACCTCGTGCGAGAAAAGATACCCTGCATTACCCTGTAAGAATTCTATCACACGGAAGATACTTCTGATAAGAATCAGAGCACTCGAGATATATAGGGCCCAAAGGTGTTTTCGCCATGGGACAGAGAGGGAGATTGCAGTCGGTGATTTCTGGAGGCGTGTATGAAAGATGAATGCTACAACGACGAAGAATCCGAAGAAGAGGATTTGGAATAGTAGTCCACCGACCACGACGTATTCGCCAGTCTTTGTCATGCTAGCTGATGACATGAGTCCCGCGCCTGTACAAAAGTTAATGTCAGCCAGTTCCCCTTTTACGAGCATCAAGCATTGAGTTCTTACCACTAGCTTGCAACAGAAAGGCGAAGATGTCTCCGCAGACAAACATCTTTGTCAACCATTTCTGTCGGACCATTGAATATCTCTCTCCGTCTGTCATCAAGATCACACGACCGAGTATCATGTAGATACTGCCTGCGAACAGAGCGGGGGCAACGAGTGTCAGGACTGATTGGATGATGTAGGGGCCGAGACTCCAGTCAGGAGCTTTCTGAGAAGCGGAATAGGCGCGTGCCGCAAAGCCGATCACTTCGACTATGAACAGTGTCAGAATAGAAACCTTCAGCTTGCCCTTGATAGATGTGGCGGGAATTAACTTACAGAGTCCTCCTAGTACTAGCGGAATCAAGAACCATGCTCGACTTTTGTACATCTGGAAGGAGTGAACTCCTGTCACAATCGCGAAAAGTACGCATGCTACCGCAGCAGCTGCGATGGAAGGGTTGTATCGGTAGAGGAGGTAGACATCTTCGGAATTGTCTGCCATTCTGAAGTCTCCTAAGATAGGTTTTGGTTCTTGATCGGGATTTGTAAAGACGTCGTTCCTGGAACCCAAATAGAAAAGCACCCAATCTCGAGTCGCAAGACCACAGCTCCAAAAAGTTCTTGTCTGGTTGAAAGTGCTCCGGGAAAGTACGATCGATCGATTTGTACGTGTTTTTGGTCAACAGACGCAAAGGAATGTCAAAAATCGAGTGCAGCTCGCTCTCTATATAACAATTTAAAAGCTCCCCATTCTAGACCACCTGAATACGCCGTATTGCCGTGTTCGTGTGTTTTGACAGGCTCGTTTACTAGTGTACGAGCAATACGCCGTATTCATGCACAGCCGACCGTCAACAGATCCACCCATTACAGGCTTCGCGCAAGCTTGGCACTACGCGGCGGGGTCTGGCCCGGCTTGAGACTTACGTTTTGAGGCTGGCTCGTAAACCGTACACCTCACACAAGAGGAATGAAGAGCGAGTAGATAAGAGGATAAGGCTGAACTTTTATGGAGGATAGCAAGACACTTCATGGTTCGCTTAGCTCACTTCTATGCCCAGCCCCTTTTCGCATGTCGACATTGATCAAGTACGGGATTCAGCTCGCTACATCTGTCGTAGACCACAGTAAGTTAATTGTGGCTACAGTGACGCCATTGAGGTTTTGAAAAACTTCAGTAGCAACCTTTGTGTGTTCACGCGAGCCAAGAATGATTAACGTTACCATTTCACCGACGACCAGCTTTCGAAAAGCTACGCAATTGCCCGCTCGTCTCAGCAATATAAGGATTGGTTCAACTTTGCGACTGATGCATGCCAGACGAATTCAGTACAGTTGATGCCTAGCAATCATTCAAAATGTAAGTGTTTACGGTGTTTGGGAATGCCGCTTCCAGCGTCTCGATTCAGTGTTCGCCCATCCAGCCGTCGTCGTAAACAAGTCGAACTGAGATGTTTGCGGAGCATTTTGCATATCATCTGGCGATATTGCTTGACCTCAGACCGAGGAGTTTGAACTCCTCATCCTGCCATGGCAGCAATCAAGATTCGTCATAAAGATTCATCGACCTTTAGGACCCCCGTGCAACTGTTTGTATTTCTTTCAATTCTGTAATGATGCGATGCAGGAACCATATCCGATAATCGTGCTCCAGTTGAACTCGAAGTATGGATGTGCCTCTCATGAAGAAGACTTACTGTCACGAGCGATTCCGAGACGCTGGTGGACAAGAGCGACTACCACAGCTAGGGAAGGCGCTCGATTTTCAAGTCATGTCAAGTATATCAGAAGAGAACTCTGAGAACTCGTTCATGCGGATACACCTTTATAGACCTACTTCAATGATCCCGAAGGTCCACTCCGATGGCGCACTTCAGATAGGTACACGGCATACAACCACGGATAATCGCGGGCCTTGGCGAGTTTAAGGCGGAGAGCTTCACGAACACCAAGTCCTTTGTAAGCCGGATCAGTTGCACGTGGAGCAGCACTGTGCAGGAAACGAGGATTACCATCAAGACGTACACTGCACGCAAAGCACATCGGACCTCGACTGGGAAACGGTGTATGATTCGGACCTAGGGCGGTAGGCATGAAAGTCTTCCTTCAGATTTACCAAAATACTGAGTAGATTTCCAGAACTCGAGGCACACAATGCAGATTCGGATCACGACACCGAGATGGATTACTATGCAGTGGAATTTGAGATCTGGGAAGGATATGGTCGATGATGGAATGATTCCAAAAACCAAGAACGTCGAAGGAAAGGAAGCCATGGCTTCTCCAGACGACAATATGCAGGAGGATAATATCATGAGGTCTATCAAGGCTATCAAATGACTTGGGAAAGAGAAGTAAGGAGAGCGTCCCATAGTCTGGAATCTAAAGTATCTCGAGTACAGATGTATAGTACAGATTCAAAATATAGGCCCAGGGTTTGGTCTTTCTGTCTCCGTGAACTTAGAGGATTTATCTACACCCTCGATGGATTCATGCTACGACACTGTCAATCACAGCTAACTTTCTCGGGATTTATGTATACTAATACAATCATTAATTTCATTGAACTGTCATACAGTATCTATCTCCTTCCTGTGCAAGGTCTTGACGACGGAAATAGCTTGCTCAGAAATTGTTACCGTGAGGACAGTATGAGGCAGTATCCTTGCAAGATGCGGCAGAAAGCCTTTGTAACAAGCCAGCAATCCTTCCGTAGAAATCGTCTTTGCTAAACAATCGAGAATGCCCCGGTACAGCGCCCCATTCTGGTTATAAATTTGAGCCATAATGGTGTCTTCGATTCAGTCAGCAAGAAATGGTCAAACGGGTCTCGACAGCGGCAGGAGCTACATCACTTACCGACAGGATGCATCAGGCAGCACACAGCACACCCGCTGATAGAACTGCCAATCAAATGCAAAATCAATCAAATGCAAAATTGTCCCTACTTTCATACTCGTCCGTTCAATCAGCACCTTTTGTGCAGCATAGTAGCAAGGCAGCTTCGCCGAGCTGCCTATACCTGTACGCACGATCGCCGCATCGCATCCACGATATAAACCCTTCAACCCCTCTGACCTGTATATTTTCTTCAATCCATTCCACGTACTTGTGTAAACATGCTGTGTACCCATTGGTGCCACTTTGGAATATGTCTGCATCCTGGTTTTGACGAGGAAGAACGGGCTGCCAAGCATAGCTCCAATGACTCCAGAGAGGGGCCCAGAGAAGACGCTGATACCGAAACTCTGCTTGTTTGCATCTGTGTAGAGAAACGAAGTGAGATTCGACCGAATGGGTTCGTAAAAGCCTATTCGACTGCCGTTGAGTAGGAGTTGGTATGCTGATCCTGCGCCGAAGCCGCTGTATACCCCGCGGATCCCTTCGTTTCGGATAATGACTTTGAGACCATGCAGAGGCCCGTTATATATTCGTGAATTAGACGAGGTCTTTTGAAGCTCGCCTTGAAGCTGCATGCTAGGTAATGTCAGAAATGTTGGGTTTTGGAATTCGGGGGTGGTGCAGTGTGTTTTGCTTACCGAATCTTGACTGTCTCGAAAGGATGGCTTGCGATGACTGCTCCACATCCTGCAACGCCGCCTGCTGCAAATACACTGTCGGCGGTCAGTATTTGATTTTACGTGTAAGTAATTGACTCTCACCCTGGAATTGACGACATATAGAAATGCAAGATCGGGAAAAGGGCTACCGGGATGGTGTTCATAGATGCTTGAAACGCCCCAACTAAAAGAACTCGTTGAGAGGAAAATGATGGAACAAACAGTGATAGCAGATATCTGACAGCAAACTGAGAGGTATCAATCGAATATTAGTTTGAGCGCAGTCTTCACAGACTTCACTCGGCTTTGTGAGATGTTGATGTTGAATGCCGCTCTTAGCCGAAGCTCAAGGGGGGTTCTGGCTTCAGCGAGAGCAGAGAACGTAGATCCGGCCAAAACCTTCCTTACATGTCCGGTATTTCGGTGCTGAGGATGACATTATTGTTCATATCTATTCTCTACTTTGTCCGATTCTTATACTTCAAAGCATAGATTTTGGAGTTCCATGTACAGCCAATAGAACCACCCCTCCACCATTTCGTTCACGTCCGCTATAATCGAGGGACAAGAATCTACCTTCCCTCGTCACAACCATCGATGACACGCCTGTCTCATACAGATGCAAGATGTGTTTTGATTGCTTCGATGCTATCTTCTCTCAGCTCGTGTGATTGGCGAAGTCCCTGGCAGACGCAATTGAGATTATGCTCCCACTATGACAGGTCATCTCTTGCCTGTAAGGTCAAGTTCACAATCTCAACCACCATATGCTCTGCTTCATCCTGCAGGAACTTCCTATACTCCTCTCTATCCGCCGCACTGGCATCATCCCACGCCGGAGCCCAAACCGCCGAGTAGACTTCAATTCCCGCCTGGCCTGCCTCCGCTACCTCGGCCGCACTCAAGTCACGGACCGCAATATGTAAGACACCGAACGTCGTCCCATCCATCAACTGCTTCAAGCCAGCTCTCTGAAGGGGCAGCAAGAATTGTGGACCCTGGTCCCAGGATGCTGGATACTGAACGTTGTCGAAGCTCGGAATAGCATAAGAAGGGACTTTGAAATGAGTTCTCAGCATTCCGAGCGTGGAGAGTACACCACCCCAGCCTTCCAAGATCTCCGAACTGGTATCCGTGGCATTGCTTGGAGTAGACTTGTAGTAATGCTCTGGATTTCCATGAAGGTTTGCTGCATCCGCGAAAGGCGACAGGGTCCAGCCGGCGAATTGGACAGCTGTGAGCGTCAGATTGAAGTAGGCCTTGACTGACGCTCGGGCTGCGATCCAAGAGTTCATGTCATCGTCTGATTGTTGCACGACCTTGGTCCAGAGTTTGTCAGCCTTCTTGATGTCCTTGGAGAGCAGGTCGAAGAAGATGCGTTCATTTGCGGATGTCTCGATGATGCAGTCCTTGAGGGCATAGGTCGCGTTGCGCTTGTCGGCGACATCCTTGTCCGCGGCGACAGCGCATTGTGTCCCAAGGCGGGTGGATTTGATGCGGTCATAGGCTATGCATGCCGCTGCTTTCTCATAGGAGTCCTTGATCTCGGTGGTAAGTGGCTCAGCGGAACCAAGGAGACGGACTTTACAGACGTCAGTGCTGATCTAGGCAGTAGGTTCTGATCTGGACCCTATTTCTCCAGGCGGGCTCTACAACATGTCTCTAGATTCGATCCCAGATCTTTGAGATTCGATGATGAGTATGTACATACCTTCGAACTCGACTGGTGGAGAACCATGGGTCTCGATTCCAGCCACAATGGCCAGAAGACCAAAGGTCAAAGCGAGGACGTGGAATTGCATCTTGGAGTTGAGATTCAAGAATGAGACGCACAAGTTGTTCTTGAGGGATTGCAGACCTGTAATCTGGTCTCCAGATATTGAAAAATTTGAAGTGAGCCTAGCACAGGCAGACGAAGCTTTTAAGGCGACCAAAGCCTCACTTTAAGATATTTTCCGAGTCTAGTCGCCCCTTGCATTCACTATTGGTACTCCGGGGTAGGAAATTATCTTCTGGAAAATTGAATCGAACCTTTTTATTCACATCCGCGGCTCCCGAACCAGACTGAAAGTGGAAGGAATTGGCCACAATGAAGGGCGGAACTCGGCGAGCAGTCATGGAAGGGTCGTGATGAAGTTTACATGGAATGCTAGCTTCTATCAATTGAGGCCTGCCATTGGGGAATTGATCTCTTGGCTTCTTGTTCTGGGAGCGCGCTCCGGCAGTTGATCGGCGAGCAAGGTATATGATTGGCCCTTTTACGAAGATGCATGTTGGACATGGCTATTACCCCAGACTTATGCGATAATGCTTTCCATTAAAACCTTCCGGAATGTGAGGCTGCTCAAATATGCCTGCTGCAGCCAAATAGACTGGAAATCGATAAGGTTGTGTTACCAACGCTAAGCAAATCAATTTCACAAACTGAGCTAAAACTCACAATGCGCTGCACTTTCAAAAGGCCATGCTGTGGGCTTACGCGAAAGCCTCTTAACAACTCGCTCTAGTAATTGTTGCTACACGTTGAACTCAACGTTGATTGGTTGCCAATACTGACAAGGAACCGCTAAGGCGTTCCGAGGTAACTTAGTTGCCCCCATTTTTGAACAGGGGCAAGCCCAATTTCAAGATATCACAGCCTCGTAAAAGGTGTTAAACTAGCTTCTTCACTGTATTTCATATCATAATAGCAACGAACTCAGAACAAAAATGGCAAAACTCTACAGCAACATCGATTCCGGCAATGCCTACAAAGTCCGTCTTCTCGCCTCTCTCATTGGCCAAGATCTCGAGGTCATCGAGCTCAGCCTCTCCAAAAACGAGCAACACGACCCCTCATTCCAAGCCATTAACCCCAAAGGCGAGGTTCCAACCCTCGTCGATGGTTCCAACATTATCACCGACTCCTCAGCTATCCTCGTCTACATCGCGGGCAAAAAGCCAGACTCCAAATTCTGGTCGACCGATATCGCTGAACAAGCCGCCATCGTTGACTGGCTTGCTTTTGCAAACAGCTGGGTGCAGTTCGGTGTCTTCACTGCAAGAGCAGTGCTTTCTTTCGGTGGGCAATTCAACGGACTGGGATCTTCGGTATCGCCGACTACGTACGAGGAAGGTGTGAAGCGTGGGAAGAGGTCGCTGGAGATTTTGGATGAGAGGTTGAGGGAGAGGGACTGGCTTGCGCTGGAGCGACCGACGATTGCTGATATTGCGGTATTTCCATATATTGCGCTTGCACCCATGGGAGACATCTCTTTGGAGCCGTATGAGAATGTATTGAAGTGGATTGTGAGGATCAAGGCGCTGAAGAGTTTTATTCCTGCGACGGGGATGGATGATCCGATGTATTATCGACGCAAATAGATGCTTGGTGGCTCTCTCGAAGAAGTTTGAAGCCAATCCTAGTGAGTTATCGGTACATTGAACAGCAGTGGTAATAGTTTTAGCACTTGTGAGAGTGGCTGATCATCGTTGGCAAGAGATCTCAACGAGGATGACTCTTCCCAGTGTTCAAAGGTAAGTGGTTTCTGGCCATTGACGGGGGAGTACAAACTCTACGCTAGTCTTATGTAGACCGTGTGCCTCTTATATCCGGCTTTTAGAAAGTAGTGGTCGGTCGTCGCACATCACATTGTGAGAATAAGTACAATCTTCAATCCGAGGAGGCGGTCCTGCTTCATTTTCGAGAATAGTTTCCGAACTGTCAGCTTGCAGTTTATTGCAGGTATGAGTTCCGAAAGAGATTAATGTTGCAAACTCTGAAAACAGCATTGCCTATCTCCAAGCTACATATCAGCACTTTCCAGCACAGAGATAGAACGACTACCTTGGCAGCTTACCGCTGATCACCCTATCACGCTTCGCTTCGCTTAATGCAGGAACAGTACCTCGTACACTTTACCCAAACAGGTATAGTAATGAGCACTCCACTATTGTACGTCAAAGAAAGGCTAGAGTGTATTCCACGTCGAGGTCTCGTGTCATGTACAAATACCAAGGACTTGGTCAAATTGCTGATATATTTGAGAGGCGACGCTTTTCGAGGTCAAAAAGGTAAGGTTGCTTGCAGACGAGGTCACCAGTAGCTTTGGCTGTCAATTTTTTGGCGCTTCTTGGGACTGTAAGGTTAATCTTGGCAGGATCAACAAGCGCTACAGAAGAGACCTGTAGGATGACTTTTACTGGCTGCGTCGTAATTCCAGTGTGTGGATAGACCTAGCGAGTCGCTAGGAGTTGCTTAAAACAAGGTTTGCTGTGCTCAAGTTGGTGGCATTGAGAAAGAGTCTCCATCGAAAGGATGTGGGTGCCTGACTGTACCATCTTAGGAAATATCCGATATATCTTGAGCATCTCCATCTTGGAGGTCATCCTTTTTATTGACCCCGTATATCGTACCGCATATCTCGCATCCCTTCCAATCACAGGCAATCAACGCAACACAGACCAATCATCTCGAGACCCCGGAGTCGATTGTTACAACGATTGACTACATACATATCTGATAAAATGCCATCTCGACGGTACCATACCAAAACGAGACATGGCTGCATGGAATGCAAAGCCAAGAAGGTCAAGGTCAGTCCTCCTGGGCATGTACCGATCTCTCGAGCTTGAAACTGACACGATTAGTGTGATCAAGGAAAGCCTATTTGCTCTCGATGCATCAGATGCGAATTACTTTGTCATTACCAAATGCTTCCCACCACTACAACTCCGTCACCAAACTTGGTCCTTCCATCATACGTCACTATCTCTCCAGCATTCGCTCCCATCCATAAAGTGTGGATCCCAACGCTCCCTCCCACTTGTCCATCCGCCGTTCCACCGCTGGATACAAACTCCACCGTAACAGTTTCCGACATCGAATTGATGCACTATTATTCGCTCGTTAAATTCAGCCCTATAGCCCGCGGGTCAGAGATTTGGACCAAAGTCGCTCCCCGTGAAGCATTCAAACACCGCTTCCTTCTCCACGGAATCCTAGCTCTAGCCGCCCTCTCCAAAGGCCACAGCTGCCCAGAAACAGCATCCCAAGACGTCATTCTCGCCATGCAGCACTTTTCTGAAGCGATTCGTCTCTTCCAACCTGTGTTGAGTGATATCCGACCCGACAATGCGGTTGCAGCGTTCCTGCTCGCTTCGCTCATGGTGCCGATTTCTTGGGCGATGCCCGTTGTGCAGAGAGCTAGTCGGGGGATCGAACCGCCGCTGCAGCCAGCAGAGGTCATGCAGCAACTGTTTGATATTTTGCAGCTACAGAGGGGCATGAGCCATATCTCAGCAACAGGGTGGCCGTACTTGCAGAAACCTCTGGCACCACTTTTCGACTTCAAGACGAACCCGCCAGGAACGATCTTCCCAGACGAGGACGAAGCTCTGTTGACCCAGTTGGAAGCGCGCGTCATATCATCAGTAGAGTCTGAAGAACTTAGGCCGGTATATTCTGAGGCACTTCAGAAATTCCGGCACTTCTATCCGCTTCCCGACCATCCCAATCCTAGAGCTCTGATTCACACGTGGCCCTCGAAAGTGTCCGCTGAGTTCTTGGAAGAGATGACCCAGCGCAAGCCTGCAGCGATGCTTCTTCTGGCATATCACGGCGCGTTGCTGCATGGAATACAGGATTGCTTCTGGCTTGGCGATGCGGGACGAATGTTGGTGTTGGCTGTGGATGAGTTGTTGCCGCCTGGTTTTGAGGACGTAATGAGCTGGCCCAAGATGACTGTTGGGCTTTTTAAACAGTTGTCAGGAGAGGGATCATAGGGGCTTTCTAATGAATGGGGTAATTGGACAAATGAAACACCTCTCAGAACTCACTCATTGATTGCTTGCAAACCCTCAGTTTTCAAAATTTGCAAGCAAGATCTTGTGATCTCCAGTTGCAAATGTTGACATGTGAACAAGGACATCCGAAATTAGGGCTCCTGTATGTCCATCGTTTCGTTGCACAATTATTGCGGAAGGCATATGACCGATGAAATATCTCGACCTCGTGATTGATTTGCAGGGAAGCCACTAGTAGTAAGTATACTTTGACCAGCTGCATACCACTTTAGGAATAGCCCCACTCCAGGTAAGCGACGAGACCAAACAGCTAAACCTTATTCCCTAATTCCGAACACAGGTCGCTCAAAGCGGTACTCCCGACTGACAGCTATTGTTTTGTCTTTGCGATCACCAGAGCAAAGAGTGCGTTGAATAGTACACACGGAACTGAAGAATGTCGCTTTCGACTTTCTTAATCTAATTCTTTCAACCGGTCTTCAAGATGGTATACTGTGGGAAACCGTCGAAATCATGCCGGCAGTGCAGGAATCGTGATATTAAAGTACTGTAACTAATTTCAATTTACATTCAGTACCAAACGATAGGCTCTCTAACTTTACTCTCCTTCAGTGCGACAAGAGACAGCCCTCATGCGGTCAATGCAAGCGTGCACAACTCACCTGTCCCGGTTACATCAACCCGACCGCCCTTCTCATCCGAGACCAAACTATCTCCACGATCACCAAAGCGAAGACCAAAAACCAGTCTCAATCCATCCGTACCACCGTGGATACTTCCGTAACCCAGAGAACGAGTGCCGTATCTCAACATCTAATTACCACATCCCAAATCCCCCCGCAAATCGACATCCCCATTCAAGTCCGCGCTAAAGATCTCTTTATATCTCACCATGTCTTCGGCCTCGGCCCCAGCGGTATCCCACTAACTCTTTCCTACATGAAAGCATGGTATCCCCCTCCTCCAGATGATCTGCACTTCACATCCACCCTCCGAGCCGTCTCTCTTGCCTACCTGGCCAACGTCTCCAGTAGCGCGTCCGTGCTGGTCGAAGCGCGCAGACACTACGACATCTCTCTCACCATGACGAAAGAGGCGTTGTCGGATCCAGAGAAAGCGTTGGAGGATATAACACTTTTCAATGTGTTGATGCTGCATCTTTTTGAGAGTTTTACAAGGAAGGGGGATGGGTGTGTGGGTGGTGGGGAGGAGGGCGAGGGAAGGCATTTGTTGGGGGCGTTGGCGTTGGTTAAGGCGAGAGGAAGTGAGCAGTTTAAAAGTGATGGTAGAGATGGCGTTGGTGTATCGATGTTTCATCATTTGAATGAGAAAATTTTGATGAGGTGTTTGGACGATGGGTTGGCTGTGCCGCGAGAGCTTCTGAGTCTGAGGTACGAGATGAAGCAATTCATAGATATAAAGAGTAGAGAGTGGAAATTAGGGGAGTTATTGATTAAAGGTTTGGGGATTGTGAAGGAAATGAATAGAGGTGGGTTGGGAAGGTGTGAGGCGGTGGAGAGGTTAAAGGAACTTGACAGGGATATGTTTGACGTAGTGAAGGGGACTTCGAGCGACAGTGGGTACGATCTTATGCTGATCAGAAAGCTGAAGGTCTTATTCAAGCAAACATAATATATCTGCTCACCCTTCAGGCTGTGAGTTATAGTTTGCGCTGACAAGCAATGAAAGTCGCGCGAAGAGCTCGATACCTATCGTTCTCGTAACACACGAGATTTTTCATCTTTTGAGTCTATGTGATGATTGTATCTGGGATCTAGAGGTGAAAACTACTGTGTTGGACACCTTTTTGGGTACTAATACTCCGTGTGTGCCGCGAACGCCGTCGGGAAGCGATCCCCCATCACTGGATTATGCTCCAACACCTCCTTGATATCCTGCAATTCCTTCTCCGTCAGAACCACATCAGCAAAATTCTCCTTAACCCTCTCCACGCTCCTCGCACCTACAGCAAGCACGATAAAGGGCTTCCCGTCTTTGCCTTTATTCTTGACCCACGCAAGTGCGAGCTGTGCCGCAGTCACACCTTTCTTTTCCGCCAACTTCTGCAGCTCCTGCACAAGCAGGAAATTCTTCTTTAAAGCTTCTTCCTGGAAACGTGGGAAGAAGCTCTTGAAACTACCCTTTGGAATATCGCTCACTGATTTGATATTGCCAGTCAGCATCCCAGCGCCAAGTGGAGTGTGAGCCGTCACAACAATGCCGAGCTCAGCGCAAGTGTCTGCGACACCATTGTTGAAGATGTCAGTTGACCTATACGCAAAGTGGAGTCAGTGTGATGCCCATTCCAATGTGTTTTGTTGAAAAGAACAAGGACTGTGTTAAAGATAACCCGAAACCCGAATATTCCAAAAATGAGAGGAAATGGGCTTCCACGATACATACCACAGCGACACCTCTGCTTCCACCATATCAATTTTGGTCACTTCTGCAGCCCGACGTATAGTCGAAGCTGACACTTCAGAGAGCTGGATGCCGTTGATTTTGCCCTCTTTCTTGACTTCTGCAAGCGCGGAGATGGTATCTTCGATGGGAGTGTTGGGGTCGACTCTGCATGGGCCGAAGACATCGATGGTTTTCTTGCCAGCGAGTATCTTGACAGCGTTGTTCACTGCTTCACGCATGTATGTTGGAGAGCAGTCCAAGACCATGGGCTGAAAGGACCGGATGCCGCTTTTGATGCAGACGGTCACTTTGTCGGCGTCCTCGGGGTAGGCGGTGAAATAGCGAGCGAGCAGGTGAAGAGACTGAGCTGTTGTGAGACGGGGATTTCTGGAGTGAAGAGGAGGGTCATACATTTGCATGAGGTGGACCGTAGAAATCAGCCGCATTCCAAACAGTGGCCCCCGCAGCGAGAGCTACACGCATTGTTGCGAAGGCAACCTCATCCGGAGTTGGGGCAGCTGGATTTGCCGTGAAATCTGGTTGACAAGATTTTAGCGAAATGTTCAAAAATTACGATGTTGAACTTACTCATCAGACCCAGGCCATTGGCACTGATCGACTTTCCCGCGAGAGTGGCCATGCTAGACGGAGCGAGATGGACCTTCGAGCTCTGAATTTGTGAAGTGTTGAGCTGACTTGACTTGCTCGACGATAGAAGTAGATTGATCGTGATGGTCAATTGAAGTTTTACGAGGGCAACGAGAGCCTTTATACCCAGAGATTCGGACCTCCTTCGCCATTCCGTTGCGATTGCAGCCAACTTCACTTGCCCAAATCTTGTGGACTGCCGGACTTTGCTATCTCAGAAGCTCCAGTTCACCTTCCAGTGCTCTCTAAATGAAGAGCTTTCTGAGATCATTGACCAGCTCGTTGCCTGATTCGTCCTTCATGCACTACAAACTGGCTGTGTTCGACCAGCAGCATGCCTAATCGGGCTAGCTTGGCGTCTGAAAGGGAGTGACCTCGGACATTGCTGCTGCAAGTAATCCGAGTTCCACAGGCCGGCGCATCGATCCAACCACAAAGATAGCCATTTCTTCGAGCCCATGTGCCTGTCGCTCATAATGTAAGTGACGAGAGAGTTGAATGTAGAAAGGTTCAGACGGAGTTACCGGAGGTTGAAATTCATGAGCCGAGCGCCTGGGACCTGCTTGGTCACAGCTGACAAAGCACCCAAGGACACCTCACTGTGCCTCAATCAGACCTCACATCCTTCATTTCCCTTGCGAACGTGGAATTTGCTAGTGTGAACCTCGCCGAAGAAATACTTAGACCTCTACCATACGTTATTACTCTGGGAGAAGAGGCTCCGACAATGGCGACTTTCGACCTTCTCCCAGATGACATTCTCCACATCATAATCCAACTCGCACCACATAATGTACTCTGGGCAATTGCTCAAGTATCGAAGAGCTTGAACAGATGTGCAACACCGTATCTATATCGATATGTTTATCTCTGGGAGAATCAACATCGTGCGTCAGATCGACCGATTTCGATTGACTGGCCAAACAATCTCACCCAGATGTGTCGCGACTCGGATCAAAGCACACGTATCTTCAACCTAGAGCTTTTCAGGCGTGCAATTACCCAGCGTCCAAGTCTACGTGGGTATGTCATTGGAGCTAGCTTTGAGTGTCAATATGGCTTCCATGACGAGTACCTTGTTCCCACCATCGTCGAGCTGCTGGCCGGGTCTGCAAAATTTCTGCACGCTGCTCCACTCCTATCTATGGAGTGCTCGGACTACTTCAAGTATCTGACATCTTTAGAAATTGATGTAGAATTCCTGGGAAGCAACTACGAGGAAGAAATTTCCAACCGCGATTTACTGTACGACATATTCTGTTTGCCACTGCTTGTGTCTCTTTCTGTGAATCGAGTCAGGCATTGGAGCTGTTTTGACACCAGTACCGTTCGTCCGGAAAGAGTCAGCACCTCGACAGTAAAGAATCTTCTATTTAGAGAGACTGTGATGCCAGGACCGGATCTAGATGAAATTCTTAGGTGGCCGCAGGCGCTGAAGTCCTTCATGTTCGAGCCTACGCTTGATGGTACTGGCAGGTTTGGGAGTCATGGATCTGTCTCTCGTGCTTCGAACTTTAGCACCGCCCTTCTCCCTCAAGCCTCGAGTTTGGAGGAGCTTCATGTCTACGGAGACTTGCAAGAGGAGGACTCTGACTACATTTTCAATGTGCTTGATCGAGTTAGCATAGTTCAATTATGTAACTTCACAAGATTGAAACGTGTCGGTCTGCATCTCTCATACATGATGGTATACACATCGGATGCTGAGTTCCACAACGCTGACATCGAGAGCTTTTCTCAAATGTACCAAGTACTACCTCCAGCTTTGGAAGAATTGCAAATCGAAGTACCAGACGACTTTCGAGCTGCAGTATTCTTCGCATCTGATCCTAGCTGGGAAGTTGAGCTTCGAGCTGGTGAGTTGAGCGACGCCATGATCAGAATGTTTCAGAACAAAAGAACTTGCTTCCCGTACTTGGGGAAAGTCTCGTTCTTTCAATGTCGGAATTTCGCCAGGATAGAGAACCTTCGGACTATTCCAGGATGTTCTGAGATGCTAGATCATGCTGAATCTGCTGGAGTGGATGTCTCTTGGAGCAGTGGCAGCACCCCACCACTATTCAACTCTTGAAAATGTTCCTACCAAAGATAACCTATCGAACTATTGTCTGGAGGCGTCGCTCTCATGAGCCTTCCCTCATTTTGGTCTGTGTCGGTCAGTTGTCTTGCCATGTACCACATCTCACTTTGTTCACCATGTCCTTCATCAAACTCAAAGTCGCCAATACATTGCAAGACTTTTGGTGGTTTCGAAGCAATGAGTCCTCTTTTCTTATCGACATCGAGCATTTTTTTGGTCGAAGAGCTGGCAGGTGGGACGTCGATCATCAAGCCGTTCTCCTCGCTTCACATCGTTCCTTCCTCGGCCAATGCTTTCAAGATGTCTCGGAAATCGAGTCAAATGCATATTGCAAGAAACCTTGATTTATATTAGCATGCTAGCATTATTAAGATTGATTTACGACAAGACTTTACAATCAGCATCTTCATCGTTTCACCCCCAAATACCCTCGTCGGAGCATCTCGCACGCAATGCCACCGCTTCCCAAGTCGCAGGCTGAATCTGAGCGTGTTCAAGATATACCCTCACAGATTCCATCCGAATTTGCACCGGGGGTTATGCATCATCGAGATAGCATGGGCGAATCACAAGCCTTAGGGCTTCGCCACGAGCCACAGCAAACACTAGAAACTTAAATCGATTCTACCATCGATAGCCATAATATATCTAAGCCTTTACCAGTTCCGTCGATCAGAATATAGCCTCCTTCTCCAACGCGAAACACCTCATTCGAGCATACCATACCGGCGACAAATAGCATCTGTGGAAAGCTACCGATTAGACGGGCCGAGACAACTAGATTCCTGGAGCTAGTAGACAGAGTGAGGAGTTGGGATCGTGTGACAGGAACTTCGGAGCAAAGAAGGGAAAAGGCAGGACTGCTCAAGGTTCCGGAAATACAGCACAAGCGGTCACGGGGAAGAGCGAACCATCGGCGAAGGATCTTAAAGATGCCTCTCGAACCATATCGGGATAGAATCGAAATTTCGGAGTGCAGTACGGAATATAGCGAGATCTCTAAGAAGTAGAAGCTTTCTTCGTCGGTCGCGGCGCTATTCGGTCTGGCAAGGAACATCTAACTGGAGTCTGCGGTAGAACTGGATCCATATCTATCAGACTTCATGGGAAGCGACATACCCAAGGCTCGTTCTCCTCAAGACACCTCACGAATAATAAATGCCGTTGCGAAGAGCCCTGAAGGTACCCAATATGCTTCGCCTTACTTTCGCTTACTGCCGCCGGTATCAGAACCAAAAAAGACCCCGCCTGTATTCACTTCTAAGGTCCACAAAAGGAGACCAACTTCGCTCGCCGTTAATTCGAAGAAACGTCCTCCAACACTGAAATATAAGCTCAGAAGAGAATAATGTACTACGTCGAGCTGTGGGTGTGGGATATTACCAATGTACACAGCAGGAGAGCGAATGGCGTCAGCGATCGGGAATGGGTCGCAAATTTTTGCGGCTGGCATCCAAGAGCGAATGTGAATTAGCCAAGAGAAGAGCTTTCCCACGTTCGCTCTTGAGCTACATATGACAGTGTATCCAAAAAAAAAATGGAGGGTTGGTCGCGATGTTGTGTGTACGGAATTGACCAGTCATAACTTGGGTCATATCAACTTCTCAAATCAAATTCGAGACTCGTCTCCCTCCCCAGAGCCTAGCACTCTTAATCGAATATGGATATTACAGCTGAGTTTTCTCACCCCGGGCTTTCATCTGAGTCGCGCCTTCCAATAGGTAAAATTTGTCTAGACCTTTCATACGGGGTCTCGACGTTCCTTCCTCGGATACTGTGTTGTGGTAGACTGCAGTGCACCTGGCATCATCCAGACCAGTTGCCTTCTGATCCTCTTCCCTTTCTTTCGAATTCATTCTTCATCACTATTATCCTCATCACCAAAACCTACCAAGTATTTTACATCCCCATGAATAGTCGTCACCTTGACCGCATCAACACCAGCCACAATCATTTCTCTAGACAAGACTTAGCCTCAATCCAAGCAAACCTCGACGCCCAGCAGCAAGCACAAGTTCAACGGGACGCCCAGATCAGACACACGGCCCAACCTCACCACCGAAAATCCAGCATGGCTTTCCTCGGCCTCTGGTCCAATGACTGCCCCAACCCTAAGGACCACAATACGAAGTCCGCAGCCACCAAAGACTCCAAAGATCCCAAGCCAAAGCCACCACCCCTCCCAAAGTCCATATCCTCCAAGGCCACCACAGACAACGACACCAAGTCGACGCCTGCATCCAAGAAAACCAAAGAGCCAAAGCCACCGAAAGCATCAAAGCCTGCCAAGGAACCGAAGAAGCCTAAAGAGCCGAAGAGCGCAATGGACTCGAAGCCTGCGGATTCTCAGAAGCGTAGCTGGTTCGCCCTTCCACAGAAGTACGAGCCTGCGAAGCCGCCTGTCAACCTTACGAAGGCGCCGATTCTGGATATCGGGTCGAAGAAGGGTGACGATTCCAAGAGGAAGGGCAACGATACGAAGGATGTGAAGTCGACTGCGGAGGGCTCGAAGACTTCAAAGGCGGCTGATAGGAAGGCAAAGAAGAGCAAGGAGCATCAGTCGTCTGATGGGCAGGCTTGCGACTGTCCTCATGACTAGACGGAGGTGCTTGGTTGAGGAAGCACATGTGGAATATGCTTATACTCTGATTGGTGAGGGTCATGATTGGAGGGTTGGGATTGAATGTGCTGCATGGGCGGCAGTTTCGGCTTTCACACTGTTTGTCTCTACTAGCTGTCAGCAGATGGGGCTCGCAAGAAGTACCCGCCTATTTCGTGTTTTTGATGTTGTCATGCGGTGAAGAAGGTAGAAGCTGATGGATACACAAATTGAGACAAACATTCCAACCCCTCTACTTTTTAATTAATGCTATTCTTAACCCCGCCTCCCGTTGGCTAATTTTGACTTTTGCAACAAGAAGCCGTTTCTGTACCATGATGACCATCACGGATTACGAGAGGTCGAGGGTAGCAGCACGTTGATTCACCAAGCACACCTTCATGCTTCCTGATCCGCCGTTCTCTCCCTGATGCCTTCTATACACCTATTCCACTTGGTCCCAAGTAGCTTTTCTACTAAATTCCATTCTCGCCCAAGTCCAGCAGCAGTGACCTATTCTCCTCTTTCATACACTCATTCCGAAGCTTGAACTTCACATCCCTCCACTTGCCAACATCATATTGACATGATGCGCGCCAAAGGCTCAGGAGTAAGCCAACAACGAAATAAGAAGGGAGATAGTAGCGAGAATAAGTCTGAGGGTGAAGGAGATAGTGGGTATGATGGGGGTGGTGATGACGATGGTGATGGGGATGGCTTGAATGTGGGAAGAGGATTTAGAGGGAGAAGGAGACAGCAAGTGAAAGTGAGAGTGAAAGGTAGAGAGGGTGGGATTGCTGGTGGTAGTGTAGGGACTAGAGGGAGTGAGGTGGCGGAGAGATATGGAGATGGAGGTGGAGGTGGGGATGCTCGGATGTCTGTTTGTGCTGTATTGATGAGATATTTGGGGTTTAGAATGGGCGTGGAAGGATGGGTGAGGAGATGATGAGGTCAGTTGGTGGCGTTACTACAGGACATCTTTCGTTAAGATTGGCGAACGGGTAAGCTGTATTCCAAAGATAAGAATCAAGAAGCCGAAGGCTCTGCAAGATAATAGCTCAAGGTCAAAGGTGAGCATTGTTTTTGATACGCGGTGACGCAGCAAAGGAATAGGCAGGCCATCGCTTTGGCTAGCGCGTTCGACCTTGTTTACCACGATATCTCTGCCCCAAAGGCATCATCTTCCCCCTTCTTTTTCGCGGTACTCGACGCCACCGAACAATATTTGGACAGACTTCAGGCATGACGTCTTTCTCACCGTTTGTCTGGAAGTAATCGGATTTCAGTATCGCGCTCTGAGCCACGCCATCTATCATCATCTTGGGAGGGTGGATTGACGTGTTGCTCGCGATCCAAAGGGCTCTCTGGGAGCTTGTATTTAGACTTCCATTGAATCGTGTTCAGCTAATACTGATGATAAAGCAGCACGATAAAAGCGTATTCCTCAGATACCTCAGTCAACACTTACGCTCGGTCTGAGCCTAAATTTACGAACAGATACCGCTCCTGCTTTATTCAGCCAACCTCGTCACGCTCACCTTGTCCGAAACAGCACGCATACCAGATAGAAGACAATTATCGATTGTGAGAAACCTGAAGCCCCAGATGAGGTGAAGTTGTGGTCTTTTGCACGCTGGGCCTGTGGGAAAGGTAACTTATCTAAAGAAAGTCCACTATTGAAGAGCGATGAAGAAACGAACATTGGGACAATACAAATCGCTTACCCTAGAGCTTCTCAAACACAAGACAATGAAACTGATTGTACTATTACTCGAGACTCGGAAGTGAAGGTTGTGTTGCTGTCTATGGGAACTTCTGGCACTGAAGACATGATCATCAACCAGAGCTCAGCCAAAAGAGCACTCGCCTCAGTCTTGGACCCTCCCCCGCATAATGTCAACCTTCCAATCTCTCCCCACAGACATTCTCCTCCTCATCCTCCACTTCGTCCCACACACAGCCTTGCCACGACTCGCACTCATCTCAAAGAATTTGAATTGTCCCATCACTCCGCACATATACCGCTATATTCATTACCACGATCCCTGGAACGCACCTCGCTACCTCTCCTGGCAAAGCAAATATCCTCAAGTATGCGGCCACCACCGCGACCAACATCGCAGCGATACGCGAATTTACTCACTCTCCCGCCTCCTACGAACTTTATCAGAGTCAGAAAACTTACGTAAGCTGGTCAGAGGTGCAAGCTTCTATTGCAACACGAACGAAGGAGATGAGTTCGCTACGAAGACTGTCGAGCTGTTGAGGAGTTCTGGGACATTGAGCAATGTGCATTTCGCACCATTTGGAATGCTTGGCTCAAGTTCCGTGATGCCAGTTTTGAGTGCTGTTACTTCGCTAGAAATCCGCTTCGATCATTTGGATGCTATACCAGACAGTGCTGCGGTCCCAATGGAAAGACTTTATCAGATCTTCTCTCTCCCGGATCTCCGCTCTCTGTCAATCATCCTCGTTCGATCCTGGATGCCCGAGGTCTCCAGCGGGACAACAGGTAACTCACAGATCTCTAAGCGCAGATCTAAATCCTCGAATATCACATGTCTTTCTCTCTTCGCAACCGTCCCACCAGGTCCAGACCTGGAGGAGGTACTTTCGTGGCCAATCGCTCTCCATTCCCTCCATTATGAACTCTGTACAGACGAGTACAACAGTTTCGGGCTCGGCCTACCGACTTTATCACCTCTAGACTTCAGCCCCGCACTCGAATCCCAGATGACGAGTCTGGAAGAACTCATCATTCACGGCGATTGCCAAGGAGAAAATACAGGGTACATGGCTAATGAACTCATTGACCTGCGTTCTTTCTCTGCATTGAGGATTGTCGGGTTGGATCTCGCGTGGCTGATGGTGTCGAAGCTGGATGCTGAGTGTTTCGATGCGGACGTTCGCGACCTCCCGACCATGTGCGAATTTTTGCCGCCAGTGTTGGAGACTCTGCAGGTTCAGATGGATGATTACGCTTTCGAGCAGTGGTTTGCGGATGTACCGCCGAGGGAGGTGGGGGTTGAGGGTGGTGAGGTTAGTGATGCTCTTGTTGAACTTGTACTGTGCGGATCTGGGTCGTGCAGAGCCTTGAAGAGAATCTTGCTGTGGCGGCCGAGTCATGGTGCTACCACTGAATTCAATTTGGTTGAGATTGAGGGGTGTGCTCAGCTTCTGGCGGTTGCTGAAAGTATTGGAGTGGGAATCGCGGGTTGGGTTGGACTGGAGCTACCGCTTTTGAAGTAGCAGATGGTTTGGTATGCAGCGGAAATGTGGTAGAGGTTCTGCCGTGCTCTGAGTGAAGGTTCAAGAAGAAAGCTTTACCTCACAGACAAGAAGCAAGAAAATCTGGAAGAAGTGTAATCATATGTACAATATCTCACTCCTTCCAACCCATCAGATGGTAGCCTATCCTTCTCCTCGCTTCGTCTTACGGCTATGTACTCCAGACTTCGAATTCGACCCCTTACATTGACGCTAAGCTCCAGTGATGATATAGATTTCACCCGTCGAATCACTAGTCATAAACAGCCGGTCTTTCGAATCAAACGCCAGTGTCGTAGGACGGAAACATCGCGATGGACAATTGGCATTGTTGGAGTTTGAAAGAATATTGAAAGCAGCGGTCGTGCTAGTGACTGGCTCGACAGGCTGTCCATCTTTGAAAGCGATCCGCGAGAGTCTGTATCCATCGGGTGGCGAACGATTCCTGTACTGTGTCAAAGACGTCTCTTCACGACCAGAGGTTACTATCACGAGCGTGAAGAAGATTCAATAAGAGATTAAGCGAGCTTACCAGCTTCCATGGAACGCAATGTATGCTGCCGTCCCATTACGATTGAACTTGACATCTAGCGGCGCCGTGTGGCTGGGGAACGTTAAACGAGGAGCTTGGCGCTGTAGACACATCGCATCTGTATTTGAGCCAGAAGGAGTGCCAATCAAAAATTGTGTGCCGACTTTGATGTTTGCGTTGTTGGGAAGGACGCTGGGATCCCAAGCTGAGAAGCATTCTGGATATCCGTAATTGGCGCCGCGTTGAGAGGAGGGCGTTGTGGTGTTCAGCAGACCATGGTAATTCAGCTCTTCGCCTGGGTTGGTGTTGTGGACATCCTTGCCTTGGCGGTTCATGTTATCGACGGAATTTTCGACTGACCACTTGAAATTATGAGAATGTGATCAATATTTGGAAGTGAAAGAAATAGACTCACAAAACCACCGGTGCTGATGTCCTCGCTCATGCCAACGCTATTCCGCAGCCCCCATGCGATGACTTCACCAGCTGTGTAGGCTACAGGAGCATTACTCGTGCCAGAGATGCTGAAAGCTCTGATTTGGCTACGACCAGAAGTAATTTGCGATGTTGGTGCGTCAATGTTACCGTCCGAACCTCTGCTCACAAGAAGCATGTTAGGGTCGAATCTGGATACCCACAAAGTTCGTGTGGAGTGCCCTCCGTTGTTCATGTTCTGGATGATAGTCTTTCTGGTACCGACTGTACCCGCGACCGCGTCGTAGGGATAAGAGTAGACACTTGACAAGCTCGATGCGAAGAGTGTTTTTCCGTCCGCAGAAAGATCGATACCATGATTGAGCTGTAGCGGTTAGCAGCTGATTAATTAGGCAAAATTATGAGTACTCACAGTATTATCTGCGATCAATGTCTTGCTTGAGGCAACACAGACGTTAATTCCACCATTGTCTGTGAGCTTGATATATCTGATTCCTCCCCCACCTTGTTCCACGACAAGCAGATTCCCAGCAGTATCAAATACCATTCCTCTTGGAGACCTCAATCCATTCATCACAACTCGTGTCTGAACACCTGCGGCAGTGACTGGTGCCCCTTGTGCGGGATTGATATTTGAGCATGTCTGGCCATTGCTTGAGGTTGCGAGGACCGCAAGTACAATGGTAAAAGCGGAAAGGGATCGAGAACAGATCGATGAGAGGGTCATTTTTGCTGCTGCCTATCGACAACTGCAATGATTTAAGACTTTGAAGTTGTGGTAGCCAGACCTGGTTTCGAAATAATTCCTACCTCGGGCTTCCCCCACCCTTTCAAGTACTTTTCCATCCATGTCTTCTGACTTCAATCTTAAAGCCTGATATGCTTTTTGATTGAAGAGGGGAAGCCAAGTCTCTCACAGAACCCCTCCGTTACCTCTGATACCTCATGATGCTCCTCTCTAACCCAGCAAGCGTCTTGGTTCAGAATGTCGATGGCAACCCAACCTTGAGAAAGAGATATCGAAGATCCGGGAGAAGTGATCTCGGCGCTCGGCGGACCAGTCGGAGGGAGATACAAGTTCCGGATAATTCTTCGATAAAGATATGCCGAGAGAAAAGCATGTAAGCGATAGATTTGGGGAAGGAGGTATGCCCTGGATACCCCACACCTCGGCGATATTTGGCTATTTTATGCTTCTTGGCGATGGGGATGAACAAGCGAGGTCAGGTTCTTGTGTGGTGGAAAATATGAAGAGCATCTTGAGTAGCATTTTGAGGATCAAGTACTACTATTTCAAGGCAATGATTGTAGATCCCAGGAACGAGACGCGAAGGAACACCTCGGCAGTGTTGAACAGGAAGGCGGATAAAACCTTTGAAATTGGAACACTGGCCAGTCGAAGAACAAAGACTGCTCAACTGAACAAACGAAAAACAGACAACGAAGTAAACGAGGTGCGAAGGTCAGAAAAACAAATTTTCAGAACACATAGTGCGAAGACAACGAAAAGATGATCAGAAAAGGTCAGGGGAAAGATGTTTTGACAGCTATCGGAAGCCAAACACATGGCTGACAAGAAAAGGCAAGGAATATCATCGAGGCCCCATCATTGCACACCTTCCAAGATGAATGTTGGATCGACCTGCTCCTTCCGGCCCATGTTGCAAAGATTGGATGCTGATGCAGGAAGTGAACATAGGAAAAGCGACGAAGAATCCTGACTCAATACTGACTAAGCGAAACTTGTTGACTTCTTGAAATTGTTTCTCAGTACCGGACCAACAAGATCACATAGAGCGCGTATTCTGAGAGAATTCTTTCGTACCGTCGGATTTGTGCTAAACTTCTTGTATAGTATGAGGTAAGCGTGTGCTTTGTCTTCTCAATTATCTCAGGGCCTCGAACCAAAGAGACCGACCAGTAGCGAGACTCCTAGTACCTATCAGAACATCTCTCGTGCCTAGATACTCTATGCTATTTCCATACCTACCTACCATTTAATATACGAAAGTAGGAAGTTCTTATATCACTCTCACATTCATAAGTATTTCCGCTTTAAAGTTTTCTGGTGTCCACTTTATCGACTGTCCTTTGATTAAGGTTTTGAGGCTGCCTAGAATCTTGTCTTGCTGCTCCTGCCCCGCCACGCAAGTCCGAGTCCCAACGCGTCATGGGCACATGAACATCCGCCACACCATACTTGAACAACAGTAACACCACCAGGAACAAGAGAGACACAAAATGACCCGAACATCCACCTCCTGCTCTTGATCCAGAGCTTCAACATTCTAAACGATAATCTGCGAACGCCAACGTACTCAGCTGGAATAACGACAATGACGTCGTCAAAGAGCCCCGCGCGGGCAGCATCTCCATCAAACAGCTTCTACGCCATGAGCGACGACGAGGAAGGAGAATAGTGAGTCCAGTTATTTACCGTAGATGTGGGGACCTCAATGTTTAGGAGGGCCATTCTGCTCCTTAAATGTTCTAAATCTGCCTGGGCACATTGCTTTCGAGGGGCAAGACAAACTGCGGCAGCATGCTGACTATCCAGTAGCAATACCATTACCCATACGACGTCGGGCAGGGGCGTAAAGCTCTTATACTCCAAAAGCAAGGTATATTGTGCCCACTTGATTCAATGTCCTCAATACTCTTGCTGACATTCAGTCTTGCAGGTTTACATACATCCCACTCCCTCAGCAAAGGATAATATCCCGGGTTATATCGCCCTGCTACAGCAAAAGCCAGCTCCAGACTCCCGACCTACCTCTTCCTCTTCAACTTCAGCAACTGCGAGAACAAAAGCGGCTGCCTCCCTCCTGCTTGCCTGGGTCCCCGAACACTCTCTGGGCGACGCCCGAGATACATATGTGAAGGTAGATCTGGCAGAAGGCGACTCTCCTCCGAGGCAATCATACCTCGTGCCTCCTCCCCCGACTACTACAACACACTCGAGCTCGATAGGCCATTATGCCTTCGCCATACCCGTGTCTGCCATATACAGTCTGCTGGTGCGGCCTCCGAGTCTTGGGTGGTGGTTTGGCAGTGTTATCATAAACAGCAGAGCGGGCGACTCCTTCCCAGCTCTTTTCTTCCACGATTCCGAGTGCCAGTCCACGATTCTACAAAAGAAAAAACTTGCGAGGGAAAGCTTCGACCCTTTCGGCGCGAATGGGGAGATGTTCTGGGGTGGGGACGAGGTGCTGCGATGGCTGAGAAGATACGTTGAAATCGAAAGGAGTGGCGCAGAACCTAATATTTATTTGATTGAGCCTAGCCTAGAGGATAAGGAGGCATTCGGCGGAAAGCCTGTTACAGCTGCATTGGTGAGACCAAATAGCAGCGGTGCGAACGTCAGCGGGGCAGCAGGATCAGGAGCTGGATCGAGTTCGAGAGGTCCGAGAGATGCAGCTATGGATCCTGTTACCAAATTTGTGAAGGAAACGGGATGGAATTTGATGGAGAAATTCAGCAAGGTCACAACGTTTACAAGACGGACGGCAGACTCAGTTATCGACAATCCCAAAATGCCACCACAGATGAGGCGACTTTTGAAGAACCCTGAGGTACAGACTTTACAGGAGGAATTTGATAGCGCGAGGATATATCTTGCGAGATGGGCAATGGGTATCGCGGAGCAGAGTGAACGAGACCGAAATCAGAGAATATGGACTGCTAGGGATGTGCTGGAGATGGAGGAGACCGATGTGGGAGATTTTGAGTTGCTGGATACTGAGGTAGGATCGTTGAGTATGAAGGAGAAGCGGAAAACAGTCACCCTGAAAGAATGGAATAGCTACTTCGACCAGCGAACAGGAAGATTACAAGTTACTGTTGATGAGGTCAAGGAGCGGATATTCCATGGTGGGCTTGATCCCGAAGACGGTGTTAGGAAAGAGGCATGGCTATTCCTTCTCGAAGTCTATGATTGGCACTCCTCAGCCGAGGAACGAAAGAACGAGGCAGCCAGACTCCGAGATGAATATGTGAAATTGAAGGGTGCGTGGTGGGATAGATTAATTGATCTTGGTGGAGAGGGCGAGGAGGGAGAGTGGTGGCGTGAGCAGAGAGGTCGAATAGGTTCGTCACCCTGAAGCCCCAATTCAAAGTCCGCAGTATAGACTAACATATCCCATCTCTTGGGGTTCTTGCGATAGAGAAAGATGTACACCGAACAGATCGTACCATTCCTCTCTTCGCAGGTGAAGATACGCCACATCCAGATCCATCATCGCCATTCGCAGATGTGGGAACCAATGTGCATTTGGAACAGATGAAAGATATGCTGTTGACCTACAACGAGTACAATCGCGATTTGGGTTACGTTCAGGGAATGTCTGACCTCCTCGCTCCTATCTACGCCGTTATGCAAGACGATGCTATCGCATTCTGGGGGTTCCAGCACTTCATGGACCGTATGGAACGGAACTTCCTACGTGATCAGAGTGGCATGAGAAAGCAGTTGCTTACTCTTGACCATCTGGTTCAACTTATGGATCCGAAGTTATACCTGCACCTCCAAAGTGCCGACTCGACAAACTTCTTTTTCTTCTTCCGTATGCTGCTTGTCTGGTACAAGCGCGAATTCCCTTGGCTGGACATCTTGCATCTTTGGGAGGTCTTATGGACGGACTTCCTGAGCAGCGGATTCCATCTGTTCATTGCCCTTGCAATCCTCGAGAAACATAGAGATGTGATTATGGAACATCTGCAGCATTTTGACGAGGTATTAAAATATGGTAAGCTCACCTCACATTCTCAACTAGACAAAACTAACACAGCACAGTCAACGAGCTCTCTACCACGATTGATCTAGAGTCAACCCTCGTCCGCGCAGAAGCTCTCTTCCGCCGCTTCCAACGGACGGTCGAAGCCATCGACAAGAAATCCAATTTTCCAGCCCCAAAGCTAAGACAGCGAAATACGGCTGCGACACAGAATGCCTCGCTGGGAGGAACACAGGCATTGCGCTCGAGCTCACCGACCTCACCTTCAGCGAATACCTCTGGTGTCGACAGTGTGAGCGCTAGCGGTACGAACAGTGGCCCTTCAATGGATGGTCCTGGGGAAGGTACAGCCCGTTCTTCAGCCGCACCTGCCGTCAAGGGTAATCCTAAAATCAAAGGAAAGGGAAAGAATGATGGAGGAAAGAGTGCTGAGCTAGAGGAACAAAGACCGAAGGTTATCAGTCCTGAATTGAGAGGCTTGCTGAGCAGGAAGGTAGAGGTCCTACCTAGGAAGGTGGTCAGGAAGGAGGGAGAGGGTTTGTCGAGTTTGAAGAAATAGATGTACTGTGTAGACTTAGTGACATCGGCTGGGTGGTTAGGATGATACATAAATTGGCGTTCAGGGTGGACCAGGGCGTTCAGGCATAGTGGCAGTTGGGATGGGGCGCTGCAGCAACATAGTCTACTTTTAATTTTACTGGAACTTTCCACTACTTTATTCTCCACCAATCTTTTCCGATAGATACATATCCATCTCCTCAACAGCCAGTACCGGATAGAAGGACAAAGTTTACGATTGAACGCCGGAACCAAACTCGATCAATAGACTTGTGCACCGCACAAGAGCCTCGTATAGAAATGATGGACAGGTGGGTATATACACTGCTCTCCCAATTCCCCAATGACGACGGAATATGGCCCCATCAACCTCTCAATTCCCCTCCTTCCCCCCATCTTCGACAACATCTTGACCCATCCCGAACCCCAACAACATCCAACATCCAGCCTCCACCCAATCCATCCTTGACTTCCCCCTTCCCGCCACATCATCCTCCCACCCCATCCATCAACCATCAACCATCAACCATCACCCCGATTCCCCTTCCCCTTTCCCCCCTAGCACAAAGCAAACCCGCTTCCCTTACCCACTAACCATCAAATACACCAATACAACCGGCCACGCACTGCTCATCACCACCGCGGCAATCACACTCGCCGCACTCAGACTCCTATCGCCTCTCGGGCCCCTCCACCGATCAGCCAGCATGCACGTAGCCAGTATCATGAACATCACGTAGATGGCGCCGCCCCAGAGGATGGGCAGGCGGATCGCTAGGGTGTCGAAGTCGCCGGGGCTGAGCACCACTTTGGATGTGTCGACGGGGGTGAGGTCGGAGAGGTTGGCGCCCATTTTGATGGTTGGGTGGGGGGGTGTTGATTGAAGAGGGATTAGATTATTTTGTTGTTGAGAGAGGAGGTTGTTGTGTTGAGGGAATGTAGTTGAAAGGGTTGACCAGCAACGAGAGTTGAATGTAGAAGAGAATGACAGCAAACGACACCCAAGAAAATACTCTGCAAGCAGGTAGTGAGAGAAGAGAACGAGAAGAAGAGAGAAGAGGTGAGGCGAAGGAAAGAAGAGAAGCTAATTCCTCAAACGGAAGGGGTATATCCAAGCTTTGTATCCCTCCTCCTGGGTTCGAGCAGGCGTCCTACCAACCGGCCGCCCATGCTCACTCGACTCGACTTCCTGAACGGAGAGATATCTGACATCCCCACGGCCCAAGAGTACAGACCAGGCTAGCTCATCTTGAGCAAGAGACCCGAAACATCCTCCTCCCACGGTGTCACGGACTGACACCGGATGGCAGGTCGCCTCCTTCACGAGTAGAGATGGCAGGCTAAGCTTACTACAGACTGACTAGTAGGGCAGATCGAACGTCGCATGGCGGCCGAACGAGCCAGTCGTCCGACAAAGCTTGTCTGAAGTTTAACGGGGAAAGAGGACTTGCGGTTGGAAAGGAAGGTGTGGCGTGCGGGCTCCCGATACTGTGGTGGGAGTAGTTGATGGAGGCTGAGACGCGCGATGCTGGGCTGGGTGGATGGGCAAGGGTAAGGGGCAGGTCTCGGATGTTGGGGCTTCCATGTTTAGGAGATAAGCGAGATCTGGTTGTGTTTGAGGTGTGATGGCGGCTGAGAGCAAAATATCTCTAGACTTGTGTGCCATGCAGCTGTAGATGCAGACTCTCTCATACAAGAAAATTATTCATTCTCAGATGGAAAACCACCCTTAAATGGATTGTAACTTGTTGCGATAAAGTTCTCACCTCCCAACGATAAAGTTGTAGTTTCGATCGACAATCAGGGGTTCGCTTGGTTACTAGCTCCCCCTAAGCGAGTATCAGTCTCAACAGACTAGGGGCGACCAGGGTCCTGAGACAGGAAACACCCTGGATTGGGACGAGCAGAGTTTTGGATGACAGCTGCTGTGACGCTGCGATCTTGGGACGGCAGGTCTGATGTCTGAGCCTCTATCTCCCAGATGAAGGGAATGGGAAGATGAACCGAGGATGCTGCATTTATGATGCCATGTGCTCAGTTGTGAGCTGGGAAATCGAAAGGGCTCGAGGGAAACGCGTGGTTTGTGGCGCTGGGGATATGGGAGTCTTGAGTGCTATTTATGCTGGATGATGGATGGCCGTGAGGCTCGTTGGAGTGAAACTTGGGATTTGCTATGGGCGCTTGCTGAAGCTGTTCAAGGTTGGCTTCGGCTTTTCGTTCATCACGTGATTAGAGACCGAAAACTTGCTCCCGATGAAGTCAATGCAGCATATCAGTGGGAGGCCGATCTCGATGCAAATCAACATATTGTTCACCATAAGCTATTTTGAAAGGAAGATTCGATGAAATCGATTGAGGCCGCTTGGGCGAGATCAGGATCAGACTTCCCAAAGAGCTCGGCTGAAACACTTCTCGGAGCCTCCTATGTCATCGTCGTTCCCCAAAACACCAGACTTTGAAGATCGCGGATCTGTCCCTGTAAATGGAATCTGGCTCCCCTGGCGCTGCAATGATCCATAAATGGAAGAATATCACGCTGTTTACGTGGCTAACAACATTGGCCCAGGTGCGAAGGTGGGGGAAGAGGTATCTCGTTAGATGAGGCGTTAAAATCAATAGAAAGTGAAGATCAAAACTTCATGATGCAGCTCAGTCTTCGACCAAGTGTGGAGGCTTAGCAGGGAGAACAGTTTGTTCCAACTCGGGGCATTCAGGAATTAAGATCATAGAGGAGGATGAAATAGGCTTTGGGGAAGCGATTAGGCCTTTCGCTTGGACTCCCATTCTCGGTCTAGCCAAGTCTGGTCCAAACGACCTCGATAACGAGCTACAGTCACGATCACAGTATCAAACACCCTTGCGAGTCGCTTCAGAGCCCTACCACCCATCAATCTAAAGTATGGCATCGCCCCAGGTTCTTACATCAGTCAGAGCAACGCAACGCGCGCCCAGGAGTTGTGTCACATGTGCCAGGCGACGTGTGAAGTGTGAAAAGAAGATCCCCTGTCGGGAATGCATCAGTCGAGGTATCGAGGCTTCTTGCAAGCGAGAAACCGTCAAAGTCAAAGGAAAGATTCTTGTCAACGTGTAAGCCTGTCGCCCAGACACGCTTTTGCGGATCTGTGGATATCTCTCTGCCGATCAATATCCCTTGACAGGCATGAGCAATGCTAAAAGTCCACCAGCGAAAGATCTCCCAGTCAAGAAACTCAGCCATCATATCAGCAACTGCTTGAAGAAATTGAACGTCTTAAAGCTCAGCTTTCACGTCCGGCTATCTCACTCCCAAGCAATGATAGGAGTTCCGGCGTCGTGAGAAATATCACGGAAAGCTTCGAGCGTGATCTATTTGAGACGGTCAAGCTCCTGACAAGGAAGTCGACAGTATCATCGGAGAGTGATATAATCTGGCCCACTTCAGAATGCGCTGCTAGTGTTATTTCGTTTGGTAAACTTTGGACTTCGTGGATCCATTGTGCCATCCATCACCCCACTTTTGAGAAAGAATGCGATACCTTCTGGCAACAAGGATATCATTCACAAAACAATGAAATCCAGAATTATCTCTGGTTGTCCGTATATTTCGCGATTCTTAGTGTGAGTTGAGACTGACTCTGACTGAGCTCATGCTAATATTGGGAGTCTGCCCTCCTTTTCATGGATGAAGCTGAGGCCGAGAAATCCGGGATTGCTGCAGGTGAGTTGCAACAGTCACGATGCATACTGGTGCTCTGATAATTATGAAAACAGGTGATATAAGACAGAACCTTCTCCATTGGTACGATGCATCGCTGTTTTATTTGTACGAGGCAGATTTTCTCCGTAATCATAATTTGCGGAGCGTGCAGACCATTGCAATCCTCGGAATTGTCTTCAACAATGTCGGAGATTCCGATCTACACTATTCTCTTTGGGGTGCTGCCATACGTATCGCACAAGCCTTGAAAATGGGATTTGACAGGGAGAATCCTGATGAAGATGCCGTCCAACAACAAGTCCGGCGGCGGCTGTGGTGGACAATGGTCCTCTGCGAATGGCTCCCGGTTCCTTACCGAACTCCGTGTATCTTGGAAGCAGACTTTAAGACCGAACTACCAGCTTCACTTCGAGATGATGAATTCTTGACTGGACGACAAGACGGGGTAGCTCAGCCACATCTGATCGACTACCACATCGCCATGAGCCAAGTAGCGATCCATTACCACCGTTTCCGGTTCGCAGTTCGACACAGCAAGGGCTCTCTGGAAGACATATTTCCGTTGGTGATCAGCGCCGACGAATCTCTTGCAAGCTTCATAGAGCAATTGCCAGAGCATCTTCGTCCTGAAGAGCCCGATCAAAAGATCGATCAGCCCGATGATATTGATCCGTGGATGTCCTGGCAGCGAGGCAATCTCTGCGTCGTCCTTCTCTATTACAGAATCGTCATCAACAGAGTTCTGCAAGATCAATGGATACACGACCCAGTCACCTTCGCCCGCACAAGATCGATATGTTTGAGCTCGGCGCAGGGGATCATCAAAATGACGAAAGCATACGCACAGCCCATTGCACGACATCGGCCATGGTGAGCAGATCCAGTATCCTATCACAAAGGTTCCAGCCCTATTTTAGAGACTAAATGATACATAGGCCAATCTCGTTCCATCTGTTCTCGGCTGCGATCGTCCTGCTTGTCGAAGTTCGATTCCATCCTGGTGATGCACATGATCATTACATGAGCGATATTCGATCATGCGTAGACTTCCTCGATGAGATCAAGGATCAAAGTACTGTAGCCTCTCGCGCGGCAGAGATACTCAGAGAACAGATCCGGGACTACGAACTTGAGTTTGCTTGAGCTTTAATGTCATTCAGCAATAAGTGGAACTGCCTGAGGTCCTGCTCAATCCCTTTCCGGGTCGCTCGCAGCTCGGAGGCGAGGAAGCTACGACTCTGCGAGATGATGAATGACGTATCAAGCTGAGCCCAATTACTTGCATACTTCATCGTGCTACATACTCCATGAAAGGTTCTCCTGATGTGCTAGACCGATGAACTGTGCGAGGTGCACTGTTAATATTACGCCGTCCATCCCTACCACCTCGGCACTCTCCAGAAGCTATCAAGAATGGTGACCTCTAGTTTGAGGAGAGCGCTCCATGGCTAGCACGATTGATAGTGGGCAGCTAGGCTCAAAATCATTTCGAGGACGTCTTGAGTCCTGATCCTTGTCAATTCACCAGACCGCAATTTACGAGCCGACTTCTCAAGCCTCAGAGTTCCTCGTCGAGTTGCTTTTCGTTCTGCTTATATGCATGTTGTTACACAACGATGCTCGGCTGTACAAGCGAGTCAGACTTTCAGGGACGGGCGGGGCACGGATTTTGAGGCCGCGAATGAGGAGCGGGCTTGGAATGAATGCCTTCTTAAGGCGCCTCAATTTATGAGGCCTCCAATGATGTAGAAGACTTTTACAGCTCACGATTACTTTCAAAATCAATAACGAGAATAACTTCATCTGTGGAGGACGTCTTGGTTGACTGCGGCGTTTTAGGCGTTCGCTTGGACTTGGGCTTTTTCAAGCTTGGCTGCTAACATGTTGACCACCGTGCGTATGGCTTTGCTATTTGGTGCTAGATTACGCAAATGAGCAAATCAGCAGTTAAAATCGACTCTCGAGGCTCAATTTCCACATCATCTCATACATCGAAGACATTAGTCAGGAAGTCTTCGCTGTTATCTCATCACCTTGCACATGAACCATCCTCCTGTCGCCAATGACTCCCTGGAGGATTCTATGGAACTTCCCCAAGGCATGCCATGCAAATTCGAACACGCATGGACCCCAAAGCTATCTCCTTGTACTTGCATAGTGGCTTGCGATCAGTAATCATTCCCTGCTCTTTAGCTTTAATGTATAAGGCATTTGCTGACGTTCTTCGAAGTGGCTTCTCGCTATGGTCGAAAGCATGGCGAGCTTGACAGATGCCAACAAATATTCAAGCGGCTTGTACAACGACATGCCTTGTAGATCTAGTATCTCGGCGACTGAGAACCAGTCAGGTTTCTCCTGACTTTTGATTACAACCGAGAGCATGTACTTCTTGCTGATTCAGCCTGGTCGAGCCATGTCAAGGATATGATACTTGGATGCGCCATGCCCGCCCACTTCCTCGTTGGGTAAGTCTCAAATTCAATTGCGACGCTGCCATGTACGCCATCCAAGCAAGGATCCCACGAACTACATCAGTCAGTTGTCTACCCAAACACTCAACTGCACCAAACAGCATCCCTCAACCATCAACCAATCATCCACCCTTGAGACTGCATGAGCTCGGAGGAGTCGCATTGCCCGAAGGTACATTCATTGTGTTGTTGACTTGAGCTCTAGATTCTCTGCAGAGGGGTCATAGAGGGTGATAAATCTTTTGCAGTACTTGGCGGCCGAATCCTTCTGCTGCAGGATGTCCTTTAAGTCCTTATATGAGCATGTCTCGTACTTGTCTGAGCACCAGTACCAGGCGAAGAAAACAAAAACGTACCAGCGACCAACAGAATTGAAAAGGTTACGAAGACAGATCCAGGGAAAGCTGAAAGGAAGCCTGCCTTTTAAAGATATGTTGCGGATATCGTAAGGCTACACAAGACCTACATAGCTCGCGTGCCGGCATTACCGTTCACTGATCAAGACCGCCAGTGACGCCTGGGTACTTCCGGTTAGTTGCTCCCCCATATCGCATGTTTCCTCTCCTCGGAGCAGTATCTAATCATGGAAGTCAAGCCGATCGATCTAGCCAAGATTATTGGATCGTGTAAACAAGCTTAATTTCTCAGCCCAGAAGGGACATCGTCAACACCAGTCAGCAGCAGCTATGGTAGCCCCAAACTCCGGCGCAGCACGAGTGCCGTTAGCATTCAGCAATGAGACCTCAACTCCCGACCACGGAACTCAAGGCCCGAGAGTAAAATACGAGCATTTCTGCGCCGCTCACTTCAAAGCATATGACTTGACAGCGAGACCCGTACATACAGACGCCCAAGAAGCAGGGCAGTCATCCGCATCGGCAACACCGCCAATGCCTGTGCTGAAAGGTCTACCGTTGTGCTTCATCGACGAACAAGAATTACGGCAGCCTTCTAACACAAAACTTAGAAGAGTCATTCGATCACATGCTAGACGTGATACTGATCTGAAGCGGAAACAGCTTAATGCTGCTTTGAAAAGCAACTTGGAGACGCCGAGGTCGATCTTAGGGAAGCTGACTCCTGCTTCATTGGCTGCTGAGAGACCGAAATTGTCTAGGGCGAAGACCGGAAGTATTGGTTTGGGAACAGGATTCCAACATGGTCGCTCGGTATCCTACTCAGAGGCTGCACTAGGACCATTAACCACGCCATCAGGTAAGAACACACTTCCAGTATCCATGCCCATCTGTCTCCTTCAACTTGCTTTTGTCGTGACTTTTCCTTACAAGAAATGACGTTCAAATACAGCACTAGGAACGGCAGCCGGCCATTTCAGTAATGCGGATGATCGTCAATTCTCAGGTCCAGCAGCAGGATGGCGAGATCAGCCACCATCTGAATTCGACACGGCTTCCGAATGGAGTAGTAGCACGGTCTTTGGGTACCAGGGTATGACCGATGATGGTAGCAGGATCGATTTGGCGCAGAAAGCCTCTTCTAGAGGACCTGAGTGTCCTACATGTCGAACTATTGGTGTGACCAAAGAAAATTCATATGCTGCTCAGCTCTTGAGACGTGCTGCAAGTGACCCTGAAGTGCTGAATATCGGCAACACCCTTCTCGGAAGCTCGTGGCGCCAAGATCCATTTGACACACATAAGCTTCTCCACAACCCCCGCATTTCACTACTTCTATCTCACTGTGAGTGATAGCTCACACATAGACGAGGGGGGACTCTTGCTAACTTCATCGGAGATAATGAGGTCGTTGGCACGGTCTGGGTGCACAGCAAGAGTTTGTGGTCTTTCCAAACCTCAACCCCAGCACTTCTTCACGCCACCATGCTGTACATGGCATCACATCTTCGCTTTCTTTCCGGAGACAAGGAATTTGACAGAGACATACTTCATCATAAAGGTATACACCAGTTATCAGCATCCAAGCGATGATAAAGTGTTAACAGGCCAAGGTGAGACGATGCGGATCATCAATTCAAGCCTCGATAATCCCAACGAGCGGACAAAAGACTACATCATTGGAGCCCTTTCTTCCCTCATTCTTTTTGAGGTAAAGTCACACGAGCAAATGATTTCTACAACCACTGATACGTCTCACAGGAAACCTATGGCTCCAATCAAATCGCAGCTGTCCATCGGCACGGACTTAAGCAGCTGCTGCAGCTACGGTATACAGACTCGGGGACAGAGATTCATCGACTGGTGCAACACCTCCTCGTACAGTAAGTGGATTCCAACTTCATCTAGAAGAATGAAAGAACCATCAAGCTCAAGTCGGACAGTCCGCAAGTAGACCCCGACGAACCCGAAGTCAGTGTTGACAGTATCGGGGAAACGGGCCACGCCGGTCGACTCGCCGATCTCTCCCGCTCAGTAGCCAAAAGCACAGTACCTGGCACCATCCTTGGCCATGGAGTCGCATCTGTCTACGTCTGGCTTACAAACACCGCTCAACGCGCCGGTAATCCTCTTTCGGACCAGGAAGATTACCCGACACTGAGGAACAGCATCGAAGTGTACCTAGCGTCCTTCCCCTCACCGGAGTTCCCAGCATCGTCTTCAAGTGATCGAGCATGGCTAATCGCATCTATGATATATCTACACACCATACTCGTCACTCCCGCCGAAGCATTGCCACTCCCAACGTCCGAGGAGGAACTCGTCATGCAGCTCAAACGGACGATGGAGAAATTGCTCTCCAATCCTAACGGATTCAGCTATCCTTGCTCGATGCGATTGTGGGTTATGATGATGGGTGGATTGTATTCGAGATTCGATGATATGGACTGGTTTCAGGGTATGGTGGGGAGAAGACCGAGTGTTGGGGAGAGTGAATGGTCGGATGCGAAGGTGCTGTTGAGGGATGTGAAGTGGCTTCAGGGCGGCGCGGAGGAGAAGTTGAGGGACATGAGGTTCACGGAGGAGGACATGAAGGCTTGGAACCACTTGCAAGGGTTCTATGGCGATGAGGTTTATAAGTGGAAAGTCTGAAAGGAAAGAAAAACATACCTCGATATGTGATGTTGCACCGGTGCATAATTCGGCATGGCATTGAGTTGATGTAGATCATAGATTTCTTACTTCTCATAATTGAACATGTGTATCTAGTCTTCCCGATTGTGAGCCAGATATGGTCACGCATCATCACATCAAGTTGTTTTTTCGGAACTGGTAGAGTCCATATGAGAGAAGCTTATAAGAAATGCCAGCTTTCGCTGCTGCGATTCTTGAAGTGTCGCCTAATCAATTCTTAAGACTCAAGGCCCAATCAGAAGCGAAATATCCGACACAAAAGCGTTATTTGACCAATGCATAGGAAGTGGTGAATAAGGCGCCCGTCCCACGCGGTTTCCTTCCAGGTTTGATCTTTCGGTGGAATGCACATATGCTGCCTATCTCCCAAGCTTCTTATGATCCGTGATGTTCAAACTGAATGTATGAAATGATAAGACCTAATCATACGGGAATAAATCACAGGCGTGGCAATTACGTATGTGAGACGTCGGCATTTAGGCTTCCATGTTCTGTACCCCGCCACTATCTCAACATCACCCGTCCTTCACGACCATCAAAGCCTACGTCAAACTCGAACCTCAGCTCCATACTAGCACTAAAGAGGTATCATGGGGCTACCAGATAGTATCAGATGGTGGCACCTTCTCGGCTTCTTCCTCCTAGCCGGCTCACGAGATCTCTACCACTGGACACTCAACAAGATCCGCGAGTCCTACGATCGGTCTTGCGATAGTATCAATACAGTTACCCATACTCTTCAAGTTATACGCCGTAGTTGCTTACGCGTACTCCATCTCGGCCCTCCACCAGCATTCGGTCGATTCCGAGACCTTCCTCTGGAGATTCGACAATTGATTTGGTCGTTTGCGGCAAATGAACCACGAGTAATTGAGCTTCGATATACGGTGAATGGCACTGGTCGGAAGCATGATGTATCTTTGGATGAGAACGAACATGGAGGAATTTGGAGCATCGCAGAAACTCCCGCCGTTCTGCATGCCTGTCGAGAATCCCGTGCCGAGGGGCTAAAGAGGTATGAACTGGCATTCGGAACGCAAGAACGTGATGCAAGAGTATATGTCAGTTTCGAAAACGACATCATATACCTGGGGAAGAGATGTCCGATATCTTCTGTCGTGGGTAGGACCGGCGGTAATAGTATGGTGCGCTCTGTGCGGATGAATGACTTGGAAAAGATCAAACGGCTGGCGATTAGAAGTGAGAATAGTTGGGCGATGGCGGTGAATGCGTGGGATGAGAAGAAATTCAGGAATGTAAGAGAAATAATCGTTGTTGGGCAAAGCAGTGGACAGAGGAGCTTCGACTTGGGGGAGAGGCCAGAACTGAGAATTTGTGGTGACGAGAATGGGAAGGAGATTGCTTGGGATGATGTTGGAAGCACGAAGAGTCATTTCAGGAACTTTGTTATGATTAGGATACTGGAGAATAGGAAAGCAGTTTTTGGGGAGGAGCTTGGCCAAACTGGTCGGCCTTTGAGACAGGATGTATTGGTCAGAGATGGGACCTGTGTGAAAGGCTTGCGGGATAAATGGTTCAGCCCTAGAAGGTCTTGGGCCTTTTAGAATCGTCGGAACACTGTGATGTAACTTCAATCTCTACTTCACCAAACTCTTTTGGACACTGCGAGGAGCAAGTAGAGCATCACTCTCAGTTAAGAGGACTTGACCGGCTGCTGTCAGCGCAACGGATTGCTGAACAGCACTGAACGGATTGTTGAGATGAAATCACATCGTTTCATTAAGTCGTTTGGCCATAGAGGGTAAATAAGGCGCAGAGACTTTCTATATTTGTTTGCATGTGCTTTAACATCAACGGTAATTTTTGGATGGGAGCCCCTCGCCTCGCTCAGGAAGGCAAAATCTGCAAAAGTTTAGGAACACAGCACAAGAGTTTCAAAGCCGCAAAAATACTGGCAAGAGGGGCGCCTTTGACTAAGGAAAAGACACAATATCGCCTTTTGGTTTCGGCCGTTCGGGGGGGGTTCGCTAAGGGCTTATCGGCTCCAAAGACGCCCCGACAAGCCCCGATTTCACGGAATCAAGTCTGAAATCTCTACAACGTTAACGCAACGCAAACAAAAGCAAAAAGAAAACTTGCTGTCCTCCGTGAGAGTCGAACTCACGACCTTCGGATCACGTGTAACGTGCTTTTTCCACTTGTTTGAGCAAGTAAATCATACAGAGTAGTATGAGACCGACGCTTTAACCAACTAAGCCAGGAAGACAACTCGAATTGTGATTCGACGGACAGGTTTTGCTTATCTGTGTACCTATGAGGAATAGAGGTCTTCAAAGAAAAGGTTCTTCCCAAAGTACCCCGCTGCGGGGCGCGGTGGCCGTCAACGGAGCTCATGCAGTAAGGAGGTTTCTCGAGATTTCAAGCGAGCAAACCAGAAGTTCCAGATTCACTCCGGGACATTGCTTGAAATGGATTGCAAATTCAGAGGGATCATATCTTCTTGTCAAACAAATCGATATCATCGAAAGTCTCAGTTGCGTGATGAGGGATGGGATGTCCAGTTTCTGTTTTCATGTGACTCTGGGCTCGCTAAGAATAGGGGTGGCTGGAGGACCTCGGTTCCGAACAACTCTATTGATTGGATCAAACAGTCGACAAAACTCTAAACGGACACGATTTTATCCACCTACCAGGCGTGCTTGGATGAAATCTACGAGTAATCCAGCTTCAAATTTGCTAGACTGCCTCTAATCCTTCTTCACAATAAGAATATCGAGAAGAAATTATATCGTAACTCAACTCGCTTCCGATGATCAATTACAGCGATATTAAGTCATCATGATCTCCATTCCATGTCTATTCCTGTTATCTCCAGATCTCCATGAAATTCCAGGAACAGAAAGGGGGCCGAACAAATATACAGCTTCTCTTCTTGGCTTTCCTACCGACACCAATCAAATCCTCACCAGCCTCTTCTATCCTCCCAGGAAGTGGCAATCTCCGTACTAAAACCATCCCATCTCCATGGCACTTCTCGGAGTCGTCCGCATGCCGATTCAATTGGCCTGGAGAAGGTAAGCTTAATACCCCACCTAATGCCTGTCAATTCTTGTTCACCTTCCCTTAGTGGGTAGTCCGCCAAGATATCATATCGACATTGCGCCAAACAACCTGCAGGAACCCATCGCCAAGTTGTTCGGCTCCCAGCCGTTCAGCTTGCAGAGGCATGTCCGAAGTGGCCAGAAACGTGGTCGGAGGCTGTTTCCTTACTCGGTCGTGCAAGATAACGATGGATTCGAGGCTGGGCTGCATAATGAGGATATAAAGAGTTTTGGCTCCCTTCTTTTTGGAAGGTGTCACTCAGCCATCAGTCCCTGAAGTTATCGATCATGAGGTTCTCTCTCGCTACCGTCGCCTTGGCTTTCAGCGCCGTAGCAAATGCCGTCACCATCAACCAAATTAACGGCATCAAATATCTCTCGCCTTATGCGGGTCAAACATTGACTGGCATCAAGGGATTGGTGACTGCCAAGGGACCATACGGATTCTTCCTTCGAGACACGACACTCAACCTCGACATCAGATCATCAAATTCCATCTATGTCTACGGCAGTCAAGCTCTCAAGAACGTCACAGTCGGAGACATCATCACTGTCGACGCAACTGTCGCTGAGTATCGGTCGACTTCGACGTACCTTTATCTGACGGAATTGACTTTCCCAAACAATGTCAAAGTTCTGTCAAGCGGCAACGCGGTCAAGCCCGTGGTCATTGGCCAGGATCTGCTCGTGTACCCCCCGACGGAACAATTCTCATCTCTTGACAACTGGGACGTCTACTCCCTCCCAAACAATCAGAGTCTCGTTTCTACTGCAAACCCAACTCTGCAGCCACTCCTTTTTGGAATGGACTTTTGGGAAAGTTTGAGCGGGGAACTCGTTACTGTGAAGCTCCCAGTTGCGATCACAAAGTCTAATCGATATGCAAATGTGTGGGTTGCCGGATCATGGAGAAAGACAGGCACGAACAAGCGCGGTGGGTTGACTATGAGAGACAGAGGTATGGCATCCGTAAAAGTCTTGAAGTCATTCCCGTTCCTGATGAAAGTCACCAGATTCCAACCCAGAGACACTGGCAGTGCTCGATCCTCTTGATGGAACCAAGAACCCCACCACTGTCAAGCTTGGTGATTCTTTGGAAGAAATAACTGGTGTTCTCACCTATGCTTTCGGATACTACAGTATCTATCCTCAAACTGCTGTCAAGGTCGTAGCATCCGCTTCGCCAGCTACCCCTCCACCTACCACTCTAACCTCTTCCGGAACTTGCAAGCAACTCACGATTGGCGACTACAATGTCGAGAACTTGACTCCCAAATCAGCATGGCTTCCATCAATTGCTGATCATATCGCTACGTACTTGAAGACTCCAGATCTCATGTTCATCCAGGAGATCCAGGATGACAATGGAGCGACTAACAATGGAGGTAAATTTCCCCCTCTCTCCCGATCAATCCTCAAGCTAAAGTATACCAGTTGTCACTGCAAACTTGACCCTCACGACTCTTGTAAACGCAATCTACAACATCTCTGGCATCAAATACGCATTCACCGAAGTCCTCCCCGTCAACCTCTTGGATGGCGGCCAGCCAGGCGGAAACATCCGTCAAGCTTACCTGTACAAACCTGATATCCTGCGCCTTCGCAAGCCCAATCTTGGTGGACCACTCGATGCGAACAAGGTTCTCCCCGGCCCAGAACTCAAGTTCAACCCAGGCCGTATCGAGCCTTCCAACCCAGCTTTTACTGCGAGCCGTAAGCCGCTTGCTGCTGCATGGGAGACTTTGGACGGAAAGAACAAGTTCTTCACTGTGAACTTGCACCAAGGTAGCAAAGGCGGCGGAAGTCCTCTGGTGGGAGATGCTCGTCCTCCTGTCAACGGAGGTATTGAGGATCGATCTGCCCAGGGAAATATCACAGCCGTGAGTATTTTCGATTCTTATTTATTTGGCTTTTGACAGTGAACTGACAAAACACAGACCTTCGTAGCTCAAATCCTCAAGCAGAACCCCTTCGCCAAGATCATCGTCGCAGGTGATTTCAACGAATTTACATTCGTCGAGCCTCTCGAGACATTCAAATCTGTCTCGAAATTGCTGGACCTCGATGATGTTACTCTCACCCCTTCGACCGAGAGATACACGTACATGTATGATATGAATTGCCAGGAGTTGGATCATATGTTTGTGAGCCCAGCGTTGATCCTGGGAGCAGCGTTTGAGCATGTCCATGTTAATACTTGGAACTCGTTGGCGGATCAGAAGAGTGATCATGACCCGAGTGTCGCGAGGTTGAATGTCTGTTCATGATGATGATGTTATGATTTGATGAGATGGGAGGAATGAAAATTGATTGTACATATGAAACATGAGTAATTTCATCAACATTTCTTCTGCTGCAGAAAAAACTTATCTTGGTGGGTGCTTGCTGTGTTCGATCATGCGTACACAGCGAGGAGAATGCGTACTTTCTGGAGTGCTTCTCGCTTATTGAATGCTAGAGAACAGCAATCCAGTTGATCCTCCTATTTTCATCTTCGCCTTATATTCCGCTTTCGTCTACCTGCTGCAATTGGAGTGATGTTTCTTGGCTCTCCATAGATATCTGTCTGTTGAATCTTTTGCTTTGTGTTGACCTAAAAAAGCCGAATGTCGCTTGTCGACCCCGCTAGCGTGTTTACTCTTCGCGCTTGCTTTCCTCATCCAATTAGACCGGAGGCTCTTTCCTTCTACTGCTATATAAAGCCATGTTCACGATGCTCCCTTGTCTTTGATTCGCATTCATCGAAAGCTCGATTCACCATCATAATCTGAAGCTCAGCAAAACATACCAGACAATAAGTACTTGTCCAACCCACATCACATAAAATCCCCTTGAACAACTTCCCACCTCCCTCAAAAGCCACAATGTCATCCAAACAAACCGCCGACTCTTCCACCAAGCCTTCAAGCTCTGACTCGGGCACGAAGAACGCCTTAAACCCCACTGGAGACAGCACCGCGACCACCGCAGACGCCATACCTCCCAATCCAGCCCTCAAATCCGACTACAAGTACCTCAAAGATGCAGGCTGGACGAACATGTACTACTTCATGCTCTCGTACGGCCTGAAGATGCACGATGATGAGGATTACGAGGAGGGAAAGAGGATTCTGGAGGCGTTGAGGGAGAATGAGCAGGAAAATTGGGAGGAGATGTATGGGAAGGGAAAGTGAAGGGGGACTGGGGATGGAGGAGGTGTTTCTGACTTCGAGAGTGGGGAGTGGAGCGTGGAGACTGGTTGAGGGGTCTGAATGAAGAATGGGGCACTAAGTATTAAATGTCGGCTCGTATGGATAGAGTAGGGTCCTGCGTGAAGAGGCAAGGCAGTGGGGTAGTTACATTACGAGGCGGTGCTCTGTTCATGATGACAGGCGCCGTTCCTCACTTTGGGAGTGACAATGCAAGTAATTCCTCCATTGAACGTCTTATGATCAGTAACTCCCAATATTTACCCTTAAACCTTTATTCGTTCGTGGTGCGCCGGAGAGGCAATTGGCCTCGCCGAGCGCGCCGGATGTCGGTGGGGACAAGTCCAGGTTGAACATAAGGGCACGAATTTGACTATCTGCATCGCAGACTCTAATGGCATCTCAAAGAATATGTTCAAAATAGGACTGCAGAACGCGTGTTATGGAAATCCATTGCAATGTCCGATCACTAGTTTTCCGCTCGCTGCTACGCGTTTTCCTTGTTATGATAATAACGAAGCTCTTCGGAAGGCGCCAAGGGGAGAATTCAGTCCAAAGAAAGACCTGCAAATGTTCTCATCCGCCAGCTTCAGGAGGGAGAAGTATGTCAGCACGCGCCACAAAATATCATTGACCATCCACCCCTGGCTCCAGCCTCGGATCTATTGAAGAAGTCAAAGGCAGCTATGTGCACACCTCGTATTTCCGTCCTCCAACGTGAACATCAAGTAGCATCAGCTTAACCTTTGGCATCTCCCAGTCCTCCAACGCCTTCCAATTTTGTGTCTCTAGGTCATCCGTGAGGCTTTCCGGTTCGCCGAAGTGAAGCCATGTGTTCATAGTGAGCTCTGCGTCGCCCTTCGTCCTCATACTTGCCCTGCGTAAACTATCAAACGTTTCGGTTTTGTTCTCAGAGCCCAGTGCGCTAAGACCAAATGAGACGTTCTTTCCATCACAGATTTGTGTGTCATAGACCGTAGATAGGGCTCCAAAAGTCGACACTGGCGTCAAGATAAGTTCTTCTAAGTCAAACTTCCGCGCGTAGTAGACACTAGCATAAGCGTCGTAGTGTTTAAGTGCTAGACGTCGGATATACTTCGTGTCTGTGTATTTTATGAGACTTATACCGTACACACCACTGTCATCAGGCATGCGACAAATGATATCACAGCCCCAATTTACCCAGATATGAGCAGGAGTCTTGATAGTCTTGGTCACCGCCGAGCTTGCCCAATGACCGCGTACGGAAAATGTTGTCTCGAATGCTAGGGAATAGCATTTAAGCACAACAGTGCGGGTCTCTCGGGATGCGTGTAGGAGTGCAGGTGCGCGCTCAGCACTACTTCTCCATCTGTAAGGCCGATCTCCCCAGGCAGTCATCATTCCTCCGTGCTCGGTGCAAGGAAGCTCAAATATCCAAAGGTCTATGATTCGAGGTTCGTGGCAAGCGAGTGTCAGAATCATCGTCCGCAGCTCGAAAGGCAGCTTGGGAACGCAGTTGAAAGTCTTGAGGGTGTGTCTCTCTGCTGGCATCACGGCTTCACCAGTGGACTTGGCATAAGGCGCAATGATACAAGAGTCGGCTTGTGGAGACAGGAGATTGGGCCTAGCATCTGCGGATGGCTGAGCGTCTCCTACTGTGGAGTGCAAAGATGACTTGATGAGATGGCTGCTGGCTTGCGCGCTCAGCGAGGACAGTTTCTTTGTCGGAGCGCCGCTATCTGCGGAAACTGGAGAGACCTCAAAGCCTGGCTTGAGATCTGGTGTCTTGTCTGCACCGTGTGGCTCGCTATGGGCGGGAGGAGAAGGATGAGCTGGGTTGATCCACTGGTAGGTGGCGAAGTCGTCAGTCGAGGAAGCCATCTTGACCGGTCTCCAATCTTGAGACGGTTGTTCGAGGATCTTGATGCGTCCGAACACAATTTCGGACGTGGGAGTGTGATCAGCTTGGTTCAAAGTCAGTATAAATTCTCAAGCTGGGTACTTACTGGAGAATGCCTTACCCCCAGACACCAAGCATCGATAGAGTATGGGTGAACCTTTTTTTATAGGATCTGTGAGTGATTGAAGTATTCGACTCGAGGTTTGCTGGTTAATTGAATCTGGAAAGACTTTCACGTTCATGAAGAGGTCGAGGATATGACCTTCGAGATCCTCCAAGAAGTTTTTTGTGGATGTTAGGTAAAATAGAGCGTCAAGTCTCGGGGTAGATGAACTGTAGACGAGGCTGAACAGACCACTCTAGCGCAGCCGAAACGCGACCTGCTTTCAATGAAATTCACCCACCATATGTGATAAATTAGAAGAATCAGAGTCATTGCAAAGAATGTTCACCAATGCGTAGAGCATCATCTTAGTGTGCAGGAGCAATTTATTAGAGACAGAAACACCTCGGCCCATTTCCAGAGGATATCGACGTCGACAGGCGCGGTTTGCGAACGCCATACTTCTGGGCTATATTTTTGCCGCGTAACCAGGGGGGGGTGGGGTGGTTCGACTACTTTCTGAAAGCTCTTCGCAATTATGTTCTGCTTTGGTGGCGATCAATTGGGCACAGAGGATTTAGTTACTGAAACTACTGAAGGGTGTGTTTAGGTACCGTATTGTTGTGATGAGATTTAGGCGAGCTCTGATAGGAGATTGTTTTCACGTGACCCTCTCACCGCCTGGCAATTCTCGATCTTCACCAAGAAAAAAAGTTCAGAAGCTTCTCTGCGCACTACACTCCCCTCCTCCACAATACAACCACCTCAATTTCCAGCAGCAACTGGCGGCCGTGAAAGATTTCCCACAAGAAATACGACCTGTGCAATTGGATTGCGCCATCCTCTTCCATCATGTCTTCAGACGAAATCGTCTGGCAGGTTATTAACCAGCAATTCTGCTCGTTCAAGCTCAAGTAAGTTCTCCCACACCTCCTCACCTCTGCAATCTAACACAATTAGAACTACCAAAGAGAAGAACTTCTGTCGCAACGAATACAATGTCACTGGTCTCTGCAACCGCCAATCCTGCCCTCTCGCAAACTCCCGATATGCCACCATCCGTGCACACCCCGAATCCGGTACCCTCTACCTCTACATGAAGACCATCGAGCGCGCGCACATGCCCAGCAAGCTCTGGGAACGAATCAAGCTATCGCAGAACTATGCGAAAGCGCTAGAACAAGTCGACGACCGATTGATCTACTGGCCGAAATTCTTGATTCACAAGTGCAAGCAGAGACTTACGAGATTGACACAAGTTGGGATCCGGATGAGGAGATTGGCCAGAGAGGATGAGAGATTGGGAGAGAAGCTTGTGCCGAAGTTGGCGCCTAAGGTGCGCAGACGTGAGGAGACTAGAGAGAGGAAGGCGGAGGCTGCGGCGAAGGTTGAGAGGGCTATTGAGAGGGAATTGATTGAGAGATTGAGGAGTGGTGCCTACGGTGATCAGCCGCTCAATGTCAGCGAGTCTATCTGGAAGAAGGTATTGAAAGGCCTTGAGCGTGGTGGTGAGGGAACCAGAGACGAGGACATGGATGAAGGCATTGAGGAGGACGAGTTTGAGAATGAAGAGGAGTACGAGGATGAGGAGGGTGTCGGTGACGTCGAGTACGTCAGTGACCTAGGCGAAGACGAAGAGGACCTAGGAGATCTCGAGGACTGGCTAGGAAGTGAGGAAGAGGCCGATACGGGCGATGAGGATTCAGAAGACAGTGAGAGTGATAGCAGCGATGATGACAAGTCGAAGAAGCTCCGTGCACCTGGAAAGCGCAAGAGAGGTGTAGACCCGAAGGCAAAGTCGAAGTCGAAGAGCAAGAAACCCAGAATGGAGATCGAGATCGAAGAGGAGTTCGAGGGACCGCAGAGGGAGTTGGCAATGGCTTGAGTCTGATCTGGGGATATATTTGTATGGCGTTGGGGTTGATGGCGATTTGTGCGGAGTTTGGCAGGGTGAAAATGCAGAGGATCACGGCTCGCTTGAGCTTATACAGAAGTGGAACATAGACAGTCAATGGTACTCCGGCATGCCTGTTAAAATCATATTCGATTAGTGCCAATTTCAATGACATGAATTCTTTATGCCCAAAAGCTCGCCGTAATACCACCTCAAAGTCCTCAAAGTGTAGATGCGACCAGATTCATGTCCTTTTCATTTCTTCCCATCTCTTAGATTACGATTTATCTCGTCCGAATCAGAGGCAGCCCCATCTGAAGAACGGCGGTTCAAAATAAAAGGGAATCATTCCCACTGGACAACCCAATGCTTCTCAAAGATCGATCCATCAGTGTCCTGTTCAGAATGGATAGAGAGGACAGAAGCGAACTTACCAGTGTTGAGCTCGGGCGCGGAAGATCGGCTGATTTCGATTGTCATGCCGTGGGAGGATAGTCCACGATAGGCAGGAGCAGCAACTGCGTAGTCAAGCAGGAATATGTGAGTGACGAGTGACAAATGCATCTTGAGTTCTGGACTCGGGCGTGGTTTAGACGTGAAAGATCACCCCACGTTTGACACTGGTGAAAGATCTTTGGTCCAGACAGTGCGTTGTCGCAGTGCCTAAATATATGTGTCCGCGAAGAGTGTTTCCTGCGATTAGATGGAAAGAGTCAAGATTTAGATCAGCACACAATTCGCTATCTTTGTATAACAGCCCACAAAGTACAAGTGCTACCTCTTTATTCAGGGGTGTAGATCCTTGGCTTCATATGGATATTTCGTGTACCTCAGCTAGTGTATGGAAGGCAACAATACTGGCCTCTTTCAACATCGAAGTGATCAGTAGGAACTCTTTCAACAAGTCATCAGGAATTCGGCGATGTCAAAGTTGCATGTGTCCGATCTGCGCAAAGAGGGTTTCCGCGACTTTAACTACTAAGGTCACACCTGAAGGTTGAAGAAGAGATACAGGGTGAAACAGAGGCAAGCGATGGGAGAAAACAGTTGAAGCCATACTCTAGAGCTCGGTCTTATATTGTGACGATTCGTAGCTCCAGAGCTTACAGTACCTGACTTTTGTCGTCTGCCCGATGATCGGTGGTGATGTTGACCAACTCGCTCGCTTCGTGGGCTATCCCACCACCCCGTAATATCACAATCCTCTCTTCCGTCGTACAGGCGGCTCAATTGGAAACTAGAATTCGAGTCCATATGTCTTGCAAAGGTTTCAGTACTTTCCAAACCTAGATTTGGCTTCGCATTTTCCAGACTCAGAATGTATTCGAGTTGCAGATATTCTTACGTGACTGTACATCGATTCGAGTTGCTCCAGGCTAGGACTGCTTGCCGTGGTAAAATTCAAAAGGATATAAATTACACAAGCCTAAAGAATTTCGTCCTGATACCCAAAATCAAATGCGAAGGAATTTGAAATTGAGAGGGTGAAAAATAGACTTTAAATGCATTCCCCCCATTCCCCAAAGTCGTTCAAACACCTGCTCTATAGTCACAGCCACTTCTTTTATATCCGCTGCCTACGAACTTAAATCAAACCGTCGGTAAACCACGCTTGAAAGGCAAGTAAGGAAGCCAGGAATCAAAACATTACCAGCGAATTCGTGACCCATAGCCCGGCCCGTGCTTCTAATCCCTCCAAGAAACGCCATTGATTCCAAAACCAGGCTGAGAAAGCATTAAAGATGGAAATATTCCCAAGATAGACCATCTAGAACATAGCTAATAATCTCAGATAGCATCTCATGGTCACCTGTCTTTATTATCGACGTCCCGAGCAAGTTGCTTCGTAGCCCAAGAATACCGACACTTGTCTTCGCTTGGTGTTTGAGCTCGGTGATCCACGGAACGTCATCTTGGAACCAATTCAGGGATAAAAGATCGACATGCTGGGAGGCAGAAGGTGGAAAGAGAGGCCGACTATAAAAATTCGACGTCTTTCGTAGTGAAGTAGCCTTGAAGTGACGACAGGCTGAAATTGTCGAGTGATATATTTCTTGTAAAATACCAGAACTTGTCTCCGAAATTCCGCGGAATAGATATCCTCCCACTAAGATGTAAAAAATTGTAAATGTTTTGGTTTGTTTCTGTAATTGCTCAAAGTTGTGGGAGGATATCATGACATTGAAGGCCGAGGGCGAGGGGTAAACAGTCTTTCGCTTGTGATCTGGCGGGGTCGTGCCCTCAGCCGCGCCATTGGAAACGACGTTTCAACTTCGTGGTCGCATAAATTCGACCCTCACCAGCACTCCTTCTTCATCGACACCACGCCACGCCCGTTTGTCCGAACTGGAACCGGGCATATACTGCAGACTGATCTTCATACATACTTCATATCCAAAAGCGCATTTCAAAGTCCCAGCCAGCTCTTGCGACATACAATCAACCGCCCTGTGGCGGCAGATACCAGCGCCATGACATCCTATTTCTCCTCTCTCCTGACGACCACCACATCTAGAGTTGCTTCTATCCGACAAAATCTCTTACCTACAGAGAATGACGGAGATACAGAGGACGATACTCATCTCTGCCGCGTTCTCAGAGCCTACTACACCGAGAAAGGACGATCATTCCCTGCCTGGCTACCTCCCGACCCAAAAGCACCCCCTCCCGTTGTTGTCCAGCCCGTATACGCACAATCATCAGTCGGCTCACGATATGGAGGATTACAGAATCAACCTGGTGGAACATCTGGAGGGGGACTAGCAAGCTTGTGGGACAAGCAGCCGCAGCAACAGATGCAACCACAAGAGCAACAGAGTCTCAGACAAGGACGAGGACAAGGAAGGATGGCAGCAAGTGGACGGAACCCATTCGCAAGTCAAAACTCAGCACAAGCACAGCCAGTTATTCAATCTCAGCCACTACCAAGTCAAAAGGGAGGCAGCTATCAGCAGACGATGTTTGGCAGGAGTGACGCTACCCCTCCTGGCAGCTCTGGAGGTCCTGCACCGATGTCTTCTAGGCAGAGACTCGCCGCGCAGTTTAACAATAAGCCAGGAACCCAGCGAGCGAATTCCTACGAATCGAGTGGATCTGCGCCGCCTCTCACATCTGCGAACTCACCTTGGTCGAACAGTGGCGGCGGGGGTTATGAGGCTGGAGGTTATGATGCTGGGGGATATGATGCGGCACCGAGAAATTCAGGGCGCCAGGGCTTACCCAGTGGACCTGCGGCTGGCAGACGTGGACCTGGGCTTCCTAGTGGACCAAGAGGGCCGCGATAGGGGGGTTCTTGCTTGTGATATACCTGATTATGGGACTTTGTTGCATTGCATGGAGTTGGAGGAGCATGCACGACTATCGTTATTTGATTCGGAATATTTTTTCGGCAAGAAGGGCCGCCGTCGGCAGTAGCAGCGAAACATTGTCTTGGTACCTGTTCAATATCCTCCGCAACTTTGGTGACATGAGCAATAGCAGCTTGTGTGCAGGATGATCCATTTCAGCACGCTTGTGACCGATAGCTGACATGTGCTTTGCCCCGTTTATGCGGCATTCCTCGTCTGGTAGGGTTGTGGATATCACTTGCATCATGCTGAGGATGGATTTTGGGGAAGAGGGGGTCTTGATTTCTACGGCTGCGCTGTGGAGTTGAGTCGATTCAATATGCGCACTGCGCCAATCTGGGAGCCGGTATATTTCTACTCCGACATCATAGCAAGTGCTACTCTCTACACGTCCGTAACTGTAATGCTTTGCACACCCCCTCTTTTCCATCGCATTTCGTTATCACATCCACACGCGCATGGCGATGGCAGCCGAAAACGTCCCGTCCTGATCGTCCTGCATGTATTTCATGCAGAACATCGTAGCCGTCCACCAGGTCTTCGTGCACGCCATTCGTACTTCTATCGCATCGCTCTTGTATTGCAGTTATGAGTATGGGTTGACCCCCACACTTGTTTTGATTCGAGCCAAGTGCATAGCACCAGACAAGGCACCAATACAACGAACCCGAGCTGCAAGAGTGGCCTGTTTATTCTGCAATCCGAACCTTCTTCGCCTTCAGTTCTTCCCTTCGAACACGTGCTAGATTTTTGATGCGGGCCCCTGTTGAGCAGTCAGCACTTTATTCGAATTGTGGCCACACAAATTGAAGGTATTTTGAGTGCCGACAAGATACTTTTACCTAACGCACCTCTCAAACCGCCGCTCAACCCTACTAGGTCAAAGCATGGCTGGCCCCGAAAGTCAATCAGCTCGCGATCTGCAGCAGTTCTAGTAGTCAATGGATTTACCCGTCGGGCATTTGCTGCGGCCTACATGTACGTTCAAACAGAATGCGTTGAGGTTGTTGGTTTTCTACGGCCTGCCATTCGCTTAGGCGGCATCCAGTCTGTTTGCGGATGTGCTGGACCAGCGGCAAAAGAGGGGTTGAGAATAACCAGGTAAGACAAAAGTCCCGCGATAGCCGACAGGAGCGAAGTTCTTTTGAGATGGAGCGGAGAGATCGATGTAGCAAAGGCTTTCAGGAAAGTCCAATTGTCGTCGAAAAATTCCGCCATTTAGCAAAGAGGAGGCGAAGGATCATGACCTAGGCAAGGAAACGGCACGAGTTCCGTATTCGGTTAGATGTGCCGAGTGGCCAATGCCCATCCTCTTGGGATGCAAATGGCACTTCAACGACATCGATCTCAACTCTGGAGCATGAGCATGCTTGGATTGTGGGACTTTCCCCTATCAGGTGGGGCCTTTTAGAACTGCAGTCTGGATTGTGCTCAACCTGAGACGATACCACCAGGTGTTGGGAGCTATTTTGCATTTGCCAGTTCGGTTCACCGAGTGAAGGAAACGGAGGTCTTAACTGGAGCTGATATCAAGCTTACAAGTAGAATAGTCTGGGTTTCAGTATTCTCGGCCCTAGCGGCATCATCTCTCTTTGTTTTTCTGCTAAGTCCCCGCTCTTCATTCTAACATTCCTACGAAATGCAGCAAACCAATATTTCAAACATCGACAGGGAACATTTTGAAAGAGCTCTTGAACTGCTCCTAATCACTTGGATCTGGACTTATGGGACCTGGAGGGAGGAATTCCACTTGCTCGCTCATGGTCCAATGGCACTGCTTTGGCAGAACATCTGACAATCGAGCGGCAACAACTGATTTGCCTCTCAATCTGCCAAGTCGAAAGAATCAACTGGAAGATCCGAGAGCATGGCACGGAATGCTTTTGTAAGGCGAACGTGATTCAACCAATTGCCTCAGCTCCGAACGCTGAAATGCAAAAGGAACAGACCTTGGTATCCTGAGCTTTCTGAGAATGGGAAGTTGTTGGGCAGAAGGCATCTTCCATCCCATGTATCCCGGTTCAGATAACATGTCGATGGCTTGAAAGGTGATTCTCAGGGATTCAAGCAGTTTAGAGCTTAGAACACATGCCAATTCAAGAATTCGTTCCCGTAACACGAGAAGTAGATCCAGTTTCTCGGATTCACACGTCAGCAGCGACTGATCGTGACAGGACAGCTGTTCTCGGTCTTACGACAACCACGATCATGGTCAACATTGACGTCGTCGTGGCAACATTTCAACGTCCACTCCCGAATCATAAATATGACTCTGCCGGCTACCGGCTCTTGTCCACTGACACGTATTCTGTGTGACATGTAAACGTGAATAGGAGTGCTGAGAAGCCGATGGCTTCAGCCCACGAAAACGGCCCACAGCGGGAGGAGGAAATGCAAAGAAAACCGGGCTCGCATACCCGCTTGGACTCTTTTCCACGATCGAGTATATAGTTCCAGGCGAATAGCAACCTGATATCAAGGTGTTCGATCGTCGCAAGAAATCTCCTCCGGCCACTGACTGAACCCCTGTCTCGGACACAACCCCTCGGCTGTGCTTGGCGAAAGCAAAACAAAGCCATTTTATTGTTTTGCGACACATTCTAATACTCCGAGTATCTCGAAGTTCGTATGCAATACGAGCAGTCATTTGACTCTTGCCCCAACTCGTCTCTCCAATCATCTACCTAGAGTTCACTATCGCCACGACTACAATCTTGACTAACGTACGGTACGGTACAATCGGGCTCCTGCTAGTCAATGCACAAGAAGCTCTGACCAACGCGCACATCTTCCTCACCCGCGGGGCTGTCCTATCCTGTCCTGCCCATATCCTATCGCCCCCTGGCGCTTAAAGGCATGTTGGTATGGGGCATCTTACAACCGAGGGCGGGTAGCACCGAGGCCATGGAACAGCGAATAATGATACCCGACTAGTACTGCATGTCTAAGGCCTAAGTAACCCTAAACCCAATGAAAGCCTCCTCCGCTTTTGCAAATAAAGTCTAAACTTACACAAATAAGGCTAATCATGTAGGTTAGCGTCGGCACTGGTGATGAAGGAAGCTTTGCTTTCTGGTCGAGCTGGTCTCCCAACATCCCACTTATGCAGGTACTCGAACTCGAGCCTAGCTACCTCTCCGTGGAGTTGTGTCCCGCTTTCTCTACCTGGATGGTATTAGACTGATTCTTTCTCCTTCCTTTCATCTGCAGACGTCTGCACTGCATCTTCATCAACTCGACATTCCTTCGTTACACAACCTCCGTCTTGTCGTTTGTGTGCTGCCAGCTCTGCAGAGATCCTACCCCAGGATAACACCACAGCACAGTATAGCACAATACGCTCACATCTTCTTCCAGATAGAAAGAAGGATGTACTGGATGACGGACTGACGAACAGAGCAGTCAAAAAGCCATGTAAACCTCACGCTGCCGATTATTGTTCCTTGCTTGCGAGCTACCTGCCTGTCTTAACCCCACCTTGCTATTGCTCCTCCGCTCCTCCTCCTCCACACACACCCAATCCTTCAGGCCCGGGATACGCCAAAAAGCAACACATACGACAGCCACCCCAAAACACTAAAACATCTCTGATCTCGTCACTTATTTTTCGAAACAAGATATCAGCCTTCATCACCATCCCATCTCATCCAGGAGATCCGCTCAAAAACCTTATCCATGATTCTCGACACCAGCTACCCGTCGCTGGCGTCGACATTTCCCAATCCTCATTCCTGTTCTCCTCGACGAGAACGAGATCTCAAAGGAGAGATGGGGATGGAGATGGAAATCAACGTGGACCTGGCGACGCTGCAGGTACCCGTCGACATCAACCTCGCAGCTCCTCCAACAGCCAACCTCTTCGTGCCACCTCTTCCGATCTGGAAGACCTGCGTGTGGAAGACTGTTGATGGGAGCATCGATATTGCTGTGGATATGTACTTGCCACCTTCGGCTTCGAGTTCCGCTTCGGCCTCAGATTCGGCTTCGACCAGATCCGGGATCGGCAAAAGCAAAGAATGTGGGACTGGGGTTGAGAAGGGAGATCCTCATCCCGTCATGCTGTTCATCCACGGCGGTGCATGGCTCGGATCCAATCGCTCTGACTATTGCCGGCCTCTCTTCCACCAGTTTCTGGAGCTTGGGTTTGTGGTGACGTCAATGGATTACAGACTGAGACCTGAGACTAGTCTGGAGGGTCAACTGGATGATGTGAGGGATGTGGAGGGCTGGTTAAGGGGAAAGGGTGGGCTTGGAGAGGTGTTGACGGGGATGGGAAAAGGGGTTGAGGTCAATGCCGAGAAGATTGTTGTTGTGGGTGCATCGGCTGGCGCGCATCTGGCGTTATTGACAGTTAGTATATTGCTTTTGTTGATACTTGCTTCAAGTCCCCTGCCAAGCCTCCACCACTTACAAAGCCGAAGCGACATACCCGACGCCTCTCAAGTTTATGATCGAGATGCAATATTATAAAGGTGCAGAGACTGACTCTCATACTAGCCCAAACTCTGGACTAAGCCTCCCTCGGCCATCCTCTCAATGTATGGGCCGACAACAATTCATTCTTTGCAATATCAGCAGAAAGGCCGGTTTTCCAAACGATGCAATCTTCCTTGTACGCCGGAGACGCTCGCTGCTGCTATTAATTATGGTCAACCGCCGACGGAGAAAAGGATCAGTCAGGTATGTGGAACGACTTTTCTTTTCGTTTGTTTTCTTCCGGAGCTTGTTGCTCGGTCAGAATAATGACATTGGGCTTGTGTTAAGATTCACTTCTCTCCTTTCCCCTCACTGAATATGCTTCAAATGCTGATACCGGGTCCCATGGATCACGAATTTGGAAATCCTGAAGTTTAGTTGTACTGACATGCCAAACAGACCGGGCAGGACAACTACAGACCACGCAATGTCATGGCACGACATCTGTTTGAAAGTGGAATCATGGCCGAATTTCTCATCAAGGGGTTAGTGAGAGGCAAGCAAGGCGAATTGTGCTTCCCCGAGCCAGGGAGCGTGAGCAAAGAGGAGATTGACGCCATCAGTAAGTCCACTCCTCTCTCTTCACACTTTCCCAACGGAACATCCCAATTCGAACCATCTATCTGATCAGCGTTGCTCGGTCTGCTGACCCATCATCCAGGCCCTCTCCATCTCCTCACCACACGCCAATACCCTTTCCCTCCAGTCTACCAAGTAATGGGCACCTCCGACGACGTCTTCGACCCTCTCCACGTGCACGACTTCCACGACGCCCTCACAGCCCAAGGAATCCCCGCCCACAAAGTCCTCGTCCCAAACGTGCTACACGCATTCGATATCCTCGCTGAAATCGGCGGCGATGTGGACAGAGAGATCGTGAGTCCGGCTGTCAGGTGGATAGCAAAGTGGGTTGGTGTCGGTGTTGACGGGGAGGAGTAGTCTCGCGAGATTAGGAGAGTGGGATATGATGCCTCGACTTACTTATCTTCCTGCCACAATCGCTGGTATGGTTTTCGAAGGTTCATTTGATTACTTCACTTTGTGCGAGTGGTTGTGGTAAGAAGACTTGAGGAGAGGGATGGATAGCTTAGCTATCGACCAGTCAGTCATGATCCCGTGGTGGGATGCAAAGGTAAGCTATACGTTCCGCCGACTGGAAAGACGCATGCTTTTCTTGCGGATTGCATGTGCTTGTTTCCCTGGCACTCTTTTTTGTTTGTTTCTATTTCCTTTTGTTATGGGAAACTTCGATTCTTGGCTGCGATTATGACGGCGCTTTCGATTCGTGTCACTCGTTTGGGAGGCGGCGTACTGTAGGTGTTTACGGTGGTGGGGATGTTCTGTGTCTGGAAGACTGGGAGTTGAAAAGAAAATCTAGATTAGATATAGGTGGTTTAGTGTAGCGTTTGGGGTGGTTACTGTTTAGATGGTTATGCGAGGCGTTCTTGTTTTTTGTCTCAAGCTCAGCCTGTACGGGGGACAGGCTATGAAGGATGACGAATATGAATGTTACGTTCCGTTTCTGAATCATGGCTTGCTTTTTGTTTTTCTGGCTTGAGAGGGATGGTGTTGAAGGCGGCGAATGCGGGGAGTTGGTTGGGGTTTGGAGCGGTTTGAAAGAATTTTGAGATGTGAAATGGTGCTGTTTGGTGCTCATGCGTCATGAGCTGCGGCATTCGCTTGAATTATTGCATTTGCAATGAAGGTCTGTTTTTGAAATACTTACGTGATCGCCGGGTGGGAAATGCGTCTAGTATTGGAGTTGCTCATCTAATACGCTTCGCCAAGTCATGAAAAGACTCATTATTCACCATTCTTTGTGTTTCTTATACCAGCCAGAGAATGATTTATTCACTGTTGGTACGGTTTACAAACTACAGGAATCGCCGCGATCACGAGTTGAACGCAGAATACAGACGGCGCTAGGCCTCACCTCGAGCCCACCCGATACTTCAGAGCCATCTCCAAGCTCCAGCCTCGACGTGACTTTCGAAAGTTTATCTACAGCAAATTGATTACGACAAAGCCATTGTTTCAACCACCTACACAGAACTCAAAAAGTCAGGCGGCCATGTCCAACTCAACAAACCCAGACCCAACACCACCACCTGGCAGTCAAGCTATCGAAATGTCAGTCGAAGATGAGCATGCGAAGTTTACCTTCTTCTCAACGCTCCCACTCCAGATACGCGACATGATCTGGGCCTTCGGTTGCAGCGAAGAGCGCATTATCGACGTCCGAGCTGTAGCTATCAGTGGTCTGCAAGATGAGGACTTCTTCATGCGTCCAGCAGATGACGAGACTCCAAAGCCTTTCATGGTCAAGAGCTTCACCTACACCGTTCCAGCAATCCTTCATACATCACAAGAGGCTCGTAAGGTTGGCTTGAAGCATTACTCTCTCGAATTCCGCATGAATGTTGAACGGAAGGTTGGCCCGGCGACTGTCAAGATCTCAACGCCAGCGCGCATCTTATGTCAACTGGAACCGCGACATCATCTTCCAATTGCCTCCACCAAACAAGGATTCCCGAGTGAAGCGCAGACCGATACCATTCAATGATGAAATGAACGTTCTTATGTGCAAGGACCTAATGGTCAATCGACCAAAGCTTAGGCGCGTTGCGTTCAACAGTGACCCCGCATCACTCTTCAATGCCGGAACTCTCCTTTACTTCCTTACACATTGCAAGATAGACGAAGTGATCTTATACCCTTATGTTTGGGAGCCATATGATATTCTTGAGAAGCACGGTTCGGCGGCCCGCATTGGATTTCTAGATTTCGACGAGATCACCAGAGAGAGGTTTTATGATGTGGGCCAGGGCTGGGAACTCGAAATGGATAACGTGGTCGAGATGGAGATGATGGAGGTCAAAGTCATGCTTAGCATTACGATGCTGGGCGTATCTCGTGCTAGATCGTCCGGCAAGAAAAGGCGCCCTGAAAAGTGTTCCTTGAAGGTCATGACTTTTGAAACTCCCGACAGAAATGGAAGTTATCTCGGTCGCTGCGATTGGTAGTTGGAATTGCTGACGATCATCCATATCCAGTTTCAATCGTGCTTGAGGCTTGCCATACATATTCAATGGCTTCATTGGAAGTTAGGAGGGGTATCAGGCTTCTCGGTGTCCATGCACGTGATGGAGGCTTTGCATCCATGAAGGTGGTCTTTTCATGCCCATGGCGAACAACGCTCCGTTCTCAATTCTAGTTTCACGCTTATGACATGGTGCATTCAACCTTGTGAGCAGAAGCTCTCGAGGTCGCAATTTCTAGTGGTAGTGGATCGACGTCATTGCGCAAGGGCGGAGGATTCTCTTTCCTGTATTTACATCTCGCTTAGCTTTGCTAGGTATTACCATAGCAGAAAACTAGGTGACAATCACATGGGCGAGGAAACAGGCGAATGCTGAGCACGAAGAGATCACAGTCACTCCATTGGTACATCGTATTCTCAATATCAATCATACGGTTAGTCGGACGTTCACTTTTGCTATCAATCTGTCTTCATCTCTCCCCATCGGTCACGGTGAATATGATATATACAGCAAACGCACTAGTGCCGCTAGCTTTGTACTCCTCCTTACCTTCTTCAATTGCTAGCCTTATAAGTGAGAGCTCTCTCTGTCTTCCTCCTTGAGACTTTCCTCCAAGATCAACACCTTCAAGCACGATCTTCCATCACCTTGCGATTCTCAGCCTGCTTGATCCTGCCAGTCCACTACCCACACACAACAAAGCAAGTCGTGGTTGCTGTCGCAGACAACGCTTGGTCAAGAGTTCTCACCTGTCAATTTGAGCTATACTCCCCGAGCCTCCAATGTGCATCTCTCCCTTATCTTTGCGACTCTGCAAAGGTCTATTGCTAATTTGGGCTGGTAGAGCGCCAATTTCGTGCTTGTTGTTCATCATTTCAACTCTCATCCTTTCAACTCAGGAAGCTGCTTCTTCCAATCTCATCAAACCACCTCGCAATACTGAAAACTCGAACAACATGGCCTCCACCTCGACTTCATCATCCACTTCACCCACGGCGGTCTCATCTTCTAATACGACGGTCTTCAATGAGCAGCCAAAGAAGTTCACCTTGTTTCCAAAGATGGCTCTCGAGCTTCGTAAAATGGTCTGGAGCCAAGCTTGCATGGTAGAGCGAGTCGTCGACCTTTGTTTCAAACCACTAGGCGGACGCGCTGGACTTCCTTCTTCGATTGGATCTCCGAGAACCCGCCTATGGTTTATAAGAGTCGCGCGAAAGTCCCGGCGATCCTTCAGACTTCCAAAGAAGCCCGTGCTACTGGTCTCAAATACTACACCTTGGAGTTCGGAAACAAGACAACATGCTACGACGACGGTACCACGATGGAGTTCACATCATCAGCCCGGATCTATGCCAATTGGGAGTACGATATCATTTGCCCCGTCATGGATCGCCATCCCAGCCTTACCGGGGTCGAAGACTTCGAAGGCTTCGAAGACTTCATCAACTTCGACACGAGTATCCGTTATAAATTTATGGACCCTGCCGTCTTTTCGAGGATGCGCAGAATCGCTTTTGTCGTCGACGAATCCTGCGACGTTGGCTGGCCAGATATGTCCAAGCGAGAAAACATCGAAGTCATCTTATACCCAGATTTCGAAGCTTTGATGCCGCTAAAGGAAGACGTCTCGGGCGCGAGAAAACAGCTCCATATGGAGTTGGTCGATCTTGATGAAAATCTGGACTAAAACCAGTACGCCATCGTTGGCTATCCGGATACTAGAGACAATCTGCTTGCCATCAAGGCGGACTTCGACGATGAGTTCAAATCGTACTTGAATGGCCGACGTCTTTGCGAGAAGGATGCGCAGATCTGCGTTGACCCCTCACATTTTTGGTTTCACTTTCCTATCAACTTCAAGATCTTGAAGGTTAGGATCACAGATCGCTAGACTGCTGAAAACATGGGACTGAGAGGGGATGCCAAAATGTAGTCAGGTGCGGAGTCCTCAGAGAATAGAATCAATCAATAGTACTTCGCCATTTTCCTATTTTTTATTTATTCTGTGAGCCAGCACATTTACAAAGTGCTTATCAACATATCCCGGTCTTGACTGTCCTGGACCAGGTCATAGAACAAGCCCCTGGCTTTCATCAGCTCGGCTGGTGAACCAATCTCCGCAATCTTGCAGTCATTCATCACCATGACTTGATCAAATGACGCGATAGTCCTCAAGCGATGAGCAACAACAATCAGCGTTCCATGGAAAGCATTTCTAATGGTGTTCTGAATGATTAGATCTGTCTTGTCGTCCACGGCGGAAGTTGCTTCGTCCAGAATAATGATCTTTGGGTTTCTGATCAAAACCCGTGCTAGACAGAGTAATTGTCGTTGACCTTGTGACATGTTTGTGCCCCCGGCCGTAATCGAGGATCCCAAAGTGAATGACCCTGGTGTATCATCGCAATCTTTGGAGGCCAGTCCAACAGCCCGGAGAGCTTCTTCAAGCTTATCATCGGACACATGCTTGAAGTAATCGAGATTGGACCGCACGGTCCCGGAGAACAACACAGGATCTTGTGGGATGAAGGCGATTCTGGACCTCAAAGTTTGAAGCTTGATTGTTGAAATATCAATACCATCGGTGTAGATCGAGCCCGACTGAGGCTCAAGCAGACGAAGTAGCGACAAAGCTAGGGAGGACTTTCCAGCACCGGTTCGGCCAACTATCCCAATCCTCGTTCCACCTCCAACTGTAAATGTAATGTCTCTTAAAACAAGCGGGGTGTTGTCTGAATATGCCACATTCAGGCGTTCAACTCGAATTTCGCCTGACGATGGCCAATCATGCGACATCTCTGCACCTCCCTGATCTTCGGGCTCCATTTCAGAATAGCGAATAATCGTGTCCGCCGAGTCCATACAGGTCTCAAGAATGCCAAACTCATTGACTGCCGAGAATATTGCCTTCGAGAAGCCCATAGAGAATGAAATCGAGAATCCTAGCAGCGATGGATCGATGATGGATTTCGAAAGCAACAAAATTGCACCTGTGCCAGTACTGAACAGAATGCCAACGAATGCCATCTGAAGACCTAGCCAGCGGTTGAAGATCCAGAAGTGTCGGCGGGCTATGGAAAGCCTGTCGATGTGGCGATGCATTTGGTCGATGGATCTATTCATGGCACCAAATGCTCTGATTGTTGACAGTCCAGCGGATGTAGACGCGAACTGCTCGAGAATATCGGCAGTGGGTATGGCATCGGCACGTCTCACTAATGATCGAGCTTTGATATAACGACGGCTAGCTTGCGAACACCAGATAAGAAGCAGGACTGTAAGTATGGCAGTGTACTTTGAGGTGTACAACCTTGAGTGAATCAGCCCACAAGGTCCCTCAGATGAACATGAGAACTCTTACCCGACTCCAACAACAACACAGAGACTGACAAAACAGTTGGCAAAGTCAGTCATGTGTGTCAGAATCGCCTCATCTACTTGTTTGATGTCAATCGTCACTGCTTTGAGCATTTCACCCAAAGGCGTGGTGTCGAGCCAGAGAAGTGACATTCGAAGAATCTTTGAAGTGACATCACGGAACAATATCTCTGAGGCTCGTATTGACCCGGAGAAAGCATGGAGTGAAAAGAGAGTTTCCAATCCAATTTTAAATACCGACATCGAAACATAGAAGTACAAGAACCGATGCTGCCGGGGGCTGTCATGGTCGGAATTTGCTGCTTGTACGTCGCTTCGTGCTGAATTTGACTTTCCAGAACGTGTCGAGTCGATATTACCAAGAACCCAAGAGGTCAGTGCAGCTAGCAGTTGATTTGTGACGAGACCCAGGATATACAGGAGAGTGAATGCGACGCCACCAGCGGCGAGGAAGTATCCTTTGTATACCTTCATATCAGTTCGGGAATTACCCTTCCTGCTCTTCTTCAATGCTGGTAGTGTAGGAGGGCTTGTCTTGTCGGAGCTATCGGTCTCTGGCTCGAGGTTTCCGGGAACGGGACTTTCCTTGTTGGCATCTAGTTTCAAAATGTCCAAATCCGTGTCTGTTGAATCCGTACGACCTGAATAGCCGACAGTATTGTCTTCGATTCGGACGAGATACTTTGCTTTTGGAAGGCACAAGGACACTTGATGAGTGACTAAGATCCTCGTTCTGCCCTGCCCAAGCTCACCAGTGATGGCGTCTAGAATCGCTTTAGAGACGTGGGTGTCGAGAGAGGAGAAGATATCATCCATAACCATTGTTGTCGCCCGGGAGTAAAGTGCTCTTCCCAGCGCAAGTCGAGCTCGTTGACCTCCGCTAAGCTTGACTCCACGAAGTCCGACTTGAGTCTCATCTCCTTTGGGCAGGACAGCAAGATCAGGCACAAGTGCGCATGCTGCAAGTACTCTGTTATACCTGTCACTTTCAAATGGACTGCCGAAAATAATGTTTTCTTTGATCGTAGTACTCTGGAGCCATGGACTCTGAGACACAAATGCGACGGGATGGTCTTCGGCGACCGAAGGGGCAATGATATGACCATCAAGTAAATCGACTTCTCCAAGTATGGCAGACAGCAACAGACTTTTCCCTGATCCTGTTCTTCCAGAAATGACGCTGAGCTCTCCGACAGGAAAATTGAGATTGATACCACGCAGAGAGAACCGATGAGATGACGAAACATCCCCTTCCTCAATGTTTGACATGTTCTTGACAGAATCCGAAGGCCAAGCAAAGGATGCTTCATGGAATGAGATACTTCCGTCCGGGCTTGAGCTGAGAATTCTTTCCTGCTCTGGTCCTCTCAAGAACTCATCCATGCGACCCGCATTTGTTCTAGCTTTGAAGTAATCCATGAATACCACAGGCACGAAACCCAAGGAGCCTTGAAGATGAGGCAGTACTTCAATCAATGGAAATATAATCGAGGGGCTGATGGCGGCACTGCTCAGAGAGTAACTGTAAATACATGAAGCAGCAACAACGAATGGAGCTGCAATACTCCAAATAGATTTCGCAATACCCGCTGTGATAGTGCGACGCAGAACCTTAATCTCTTCTCGCCGAAATTTGTCGATGTAATCCTCCCACTGGGACTCTGTAGCGGAAAACTTGATCTGGCGAAGGGAATCCAACGCTTCCTTGACGGCTTTCGATTTCCTGTCGCGTGCTGTCACAACCCCTTTTTGTAATATTTGCTGCTCCCTGATCAAGTACGTATGCATCGGTATACATGTTGACGTTACGACCAAACCAGTGAGGGCACTCTGCCAGCCTAGGAGCTTGTAGAGGAATACCATGGCGAAGAGAAACCTGGTGAAAGAAGCTGGGATTATGTAATTCACGGCAGTGAATTTACTGAACGACATGGTATCCGAGGAGACGAGACTGAGGACCTCTGGTCTGTCTGGACCCCCCTTTGAGCGTTCCTTTTGACCTTTGGAGTCCTTTCTTCGAAGCGTTTTTTGAAAGATTGACAGGATCAATTGTGCGCGAACGGGGATGCCCATCTCCGACCACTGTATCCAGATCAACTGGTAGTTGACAAGGGCTTGGCAAACAGAGAATGCCGCAAGACCAAAGAACCATTTGAATGTACCATCAGAATGACCATTACCGCTTTCGAGAGCATTCAGCATTCGCATGATACAGTAGGGCGGCCCAAAAGTGATAGCCGACCGAGCGAGCATGAGTATCCATTGCTTTGCGAAAACGAAAAACCTTTCGTTCAGGATCCAATTCCACAATGAAATTCCATGATCTGACAGGACAAGTAGTGACTGGTTTCTTGATCTCGTGGAAAAGTCCAGTGCGGGTAGTTCGTCGAGTGTTGTGGCGGCATTGCCTGCGATGGAAAGTGCGCTGGCGCACCATTGCATTGTGTATTGATGAAATGCTGAAGAGCTTCTCTCACAGTCCACGGGTCTTCCTTCCGGTGTGAAGAGATCTGGCCTACGAGGTAGAAAAATTTGAACAATGGCCAAAAGAATTGCAACATATAGTTGCACGGAAGCTAGTGACGAGGATAACCCTGCTCCGACATCAGGGACTTCGATGAGCACTTTTGAACCAATTATGAAAATCGACATAAGTGAACCTCTCAGCCCAGCAGCATACGTGTCGACAGGGTTTGAATACCAGTTGAAAACTAGACTGTGTATGGATAGGACTGGCTACATTAATTTCACGTTAGCTCATGTGAGGATCGACAGATGATCAAATTAAGGGACAAAACTTGCCCAGAGCAGCAGCCTGTGAATCTCCAATGTGAAAGGAGCAAACAAGACCTCTCTGCTATACTCTCCATTGATTAGAGCAGATGCAAGCCCTATGCCTGATAAAATCAATGTTAAGGATATAATTACGCTGCGCCGCGACTCGTACTTTGCCTGCGAGAGCTGGGAAGCAATTCCATCCTGGTCGGAATACATGCCTGCCACTTTGTTGCCTTGGTCTGCACAACATTAGGTGCGATACTGATGCTCTGGAAGCACTAATAGTAGTAGGGTCTTGGATTCCGGAAAATTAAATAGTCACAACGGCAAAGGTGGGAGGTAGAGAGGTGTCTCGCGTCTACGACAAGGGAGCATCGCTAAGCGGCACGAGATATGCACCTCAGACGGATTAGGTAGGTAGGATTCATTGATAACATGTGAGTTTAGAACCGCCGTAATCAGCCCCAGTTTCTTGCTTGTCATATTTATAGATGGTTTACTCGATGACTGGAATAAATGGGTACATGGCCTCATGAAGCTGCATAGGGTCGCGATACATTTCTACACCATCTATCAATGATTTGAACAATATCGTTGAGAATACTACATTTCATACAACAGCTTCAATGACAATCACAGAAAATACTTCTATCATATGTTTTCAAAATCATTCTCTTGTGTTCGTGTCCTGACAATCAATATTTCATGAATGGCTACAAGTTTAAGCTCGCTTGCGGCTTGTTTGTTGACATACGCTATACTCCTCTTCGTCCTTCAACAAGTGACATGAACCTTATATGCCAGTAAAGCCCTTCCTTCTGGATAGAATAGATCAATATCTAGGTATATAATCAGTTCATCAAATCATACATAAGGGGTTCCCAGCAATTGCGCTAATCTACACGTGACTCGCATCAGCATGAAAACCTCCACTTTTTGGCTCCTCCAAACCTCTCATTCATCAGCACCGCCAAAATGTCAAACTCAACACCCACACCCCTCCCAAAGTACATCTATAAGATTCACCCCTCCTCTCCACCACCACCGGAGCCTCTCCCAGTCTCACTTCCTCTCTCCGCCCTCGACGCCCGCGACAACTTTATGCACCTGAGCACGTCATCTCAGATCCTTGGCACGCTGCAGAAGTTCTTCTCATCGGCGACTCACGTCTACATTCTACGAATTCCATACGAGCGAGTCGCAAAATTCATTGCCTGGGAGGATAGTCAGGGGAAGGGCCCGGATGAGAATGGTGGATCTTGGGATTTTGATGAGAAGAGAGGGTACTTTCCTCATATTTATGCTAATGCGGGTCCTGGCGAGGGAGAGCAGGGCTTGAAGTTGGGGAAGGATGAGGTGGAGAGTGTGGGTGTTTGGAAGAGAGGTGATGGAACTTGGAGCTCTGAGACCTGGCCGTTTGGGGAGGACCTACCAAAGCAATGTGACATCGAGTAAACACTCGCACGTGACGTGAGCTGATTCATCAGAGTGAGCGGATTCGATGCCATTTCGGAAGCTGTTGAGTCGCTGGTTAGTAAATTGCGAACATTGGATTTGAACATATTCCAATGTACAATACAGGGAATATTTTCTTCGCCTGTGAGCAGCCTCGAGCCAGGCTTGCGAATGGCATTATCTAAATATCTTCTAGCGTCCGCAAGACGAGAGTCGAAAATATTTCTTGTGATGCAGAACTTTCCTCCCATGCACAACCTATTTCCCTCTCCAGAGTGTTCTCTAGGTGCCCGTACCTGCGTTTACCCATCCGGTCCTCTGTCGAGGAGCTTGACGACTTGGCAGCTCGTGTATCTGGCCCACAAGTCAAACACTCTGCGTGCGATGTTGTAGAGTCGAGACTCAGTATATTTTCCCATTATAATATGTTCATTCAACCAGTGTTTCCTGGATTGTTGATCCCAGAATGTCTCCCAATGCCATGCGTCCGTCCTACTTCACTCTCGGAGCTCAATTCTCCTACGGTTCGGTCTCCACGGTCCATCTCAAAAGCAGTCTCTCCTGGCAACTCATGCCGCGTCTGACGAACCGGTGTCTTTGCTTGTAATTCAGAGGCCATTTGTTGCATCTGCACGAACTGCTCGTCATGACCCATTCCCATATCACACTTCGTGCACTCGTTATCCACATGCAGCAATTGTCTGCCCGACCCTGTCTTCTTTTGTTCCCTTCTACGTAGAAGGTATGCGCCGAGTGCAAGTGCAATTACCACAACACCCAGAGCAACCCCGACGCCAATGCCGATCTTGGCGCCACTGCTCAACCCTGACGAGCTGTCTTCTGAAGGCTCTGGAGTTATAGTGACGGTGTTGGTCGGTTCTGTGGGATTTGTCGTTGTGTTTTGGTTGAGTCCAACCAGGATCGGCGAGGCACGAGCCGTAGGAATGATACTGAGGTAGTTGCTGTTGGACCCATTGCCTGCTTTATTCGTAGGTCGAAGATCAAAGTAACAAGACTTCACATCCGACCAGCCTATGAGGACAAGTGACGATCCATTCTTCGGGGCAACATGCTGGATAAGTTCTGCGGTTCGATTAGTCAATAATCGAGACTTGAAGCCAAGGATCGGAGGGCATACTTGTAAATATTGTTTTGCTGTTTGGCTTCAAGCAAAAGGTATAGAGCAGAGGACGTTGGAACGGGGATGTGTAGGTGACATTGATCGTGTCCATGTAATTGACAAGCAGCCCAGGACCTGGCGGGTAAATGAATGTGACATTAGGATTATTATCTGCCGCTGTAGTCAATCCGGCCAGAGCCAAAAATCCAAAGGAACTAAAAGAACAATACATCGTTACGTGCTCGACGAAGACTCGAGCATGAACAAAGGATATTGATGTCTCAACGATTGACCAGAAACATGAAGGACGTTATGCAGTGGCGCCTGAGAAGTGGCTCTGCCTTGCTTTATCAATCGCGGACACGGGACGGATCGACACTAGTGGTACAGATCCAGTATCTCACTAAGAGGAGGGTGATCGACAATCCACCACTCAGGTCGATAAGCACTAGCCACAGTCTAACAAGCTTTCCAGCCAATAAGCTTATCACAAATAAGAGTACCTTTCGTCCCAAATTAGCACGCAGCAGCGGGTCCATAGCGAATTTATCCTGTGGTTGGTTGGAGGTTCGAGGGCCCCGTTCAACGCTTCTTCGGAGGCAGTGAGAGGAGAAAGAGACTGCCAGGGCTGACACCAGTGGCGGTGCCAGGCTTTTTTCACGCTGAAAAAAACGTGTTGCCGCAGAGTATATTGCAGTGTACCCCCCTGTGGCTCTCTTATTTCCTGTTCATCGCCAGGGAGATTGCAGCCAGTTAAAAAGCCAGATCAATACGTACAGAAAGTATGATTAGATACACACTTGCGGCAAATTAACAAAGTCACAGGGGGTAAACTGTAATGAGAGCGCTTTAGTACAAGAATAATGATCGAGAATACGGTTGTAAGAGACCGACTATTATTCCGGTTGCTTAAGCGAGGAGAAAGGGGGAAGTGAAGGTAGTTGGCTTCCAAGATAGACACCAAGTCCATAATGAAGCAGAACGCTAGGCAGATTCGTTAAATAATGCGTTTTGAGTTAAAAAGAATACAGTGGAGTTTTCATCTTTTTTTTGTTTTAATTCCGCTAGTCGCCAAAAGTCCGATGCACACGGCTGAAGCGTCCCAACTTCCCATATAGCAAATTAATTTTGGCGCATATGAAACTCGTTATTTCAGTCTAAGGTTGAAACTGTACAACAGCTACATGTATACTAGTGTTAACTCCGATCACATCATTTAAACATTGCTTCATTCCTTGAAATGCAACCAAATCACGTGCTCCCCATACACAAGTACTTGATGCCTCGCCGGCTTGTCGATTAATTCATTGTAGTTTGCCTCATGTAGAAGCATGGCCTCTAGATTCTCTCTGACCTTGACACAAAAGGGATTCAAAGCCTACCAGTCGAGCTGCGAGTGTTATCATCCTCCAATTCAAAGTGTTAAGCTGTAATATGACTAGGAGAACGGCTTGAACCTGGACTCAGCATGCCTCTCCAATAACCATCTACTGAAACTTGTCGATCCACCTTTAACAAGTGTCTCTCAACTGGGGCCCCGTCGGATGATGACAGCGAGAGGAGACAGCGAGCCAAAGGTCTACCTACACACCAAGAAGCAACATGCTATCAGTCATCGATGTCCAGGAGGCGCCCAAGTGGCTTGCGAAACTTCGTCGCGAGAAAGTCGAGATCAGCCAGCTTGTTTCGGAAGGTGGGCAGCAAGGGCAAGAGACCTTTTTAAATTGCTCGTTCCTTGTCTCCAGACTGCTGTCTTGTATTTCGTAGAGCATGAATGAGACCCACAATACCCAAGTCATTTGTCGCGTCCCTGGAATAAGCGAGGTTAGCGGAGTATTTGTTGATATTGCGGAGATGTCGTGCAATAACCCTGTTTGAGAATTTTGTTCATATGGAAATCAACACGATAACCGCCAGCGACTTCGAGACCCACGTAGGCTCCTCAACCGAGGAACAGTATTGTCAGTATTTGATTGAGACCACGGTACATGCCATGGGAATGAGTTTTCAGATCGCGTGGAAAGAGCAGGATATCTCGTGGTTGGTTTGGTTTTGTATAAGCTTTCAACTATAGATATTAGTCCTAATTGTTGATTACATGTCGTAGCGTCTTTCATTGGGCTGATATACGAGCTTTGGATACCTTCGGCTCTCTCCAGCCTGATTTAGACATGGACTTGCAAATGAGCATGAGATACAAGATCGAAAACTTATGCTAAAATACATAGTGAGAAAAATCTGAATCCAAGTGTATCTGTAAGCACACATATTTCGACAGAGAGAGTGAGGCAAGATTGAGTGTGTGTAAGGCTGTCGGGCAGAAGCACAGCCACCATTGTTCACAGACGAGGCTGTACGTAAGGGCATGCCGACCGGGCACTACCTCGGGGACAGCGCCCCGCCGAAAGTGAAAGATAGAACAATGCAGCATTCTACGAGTGCCATACTTCTTGTCTAGACACACTTAGTCTCCATTGTCGTATCTCTTGACGGTAATGATGTATGAATCCTGCTTCTCGTGGAGCTGATAAGACTTCTTGTGTGTCCTTCACACAGCACCACGATAAGGACTTGCTCTTTCATCTCCTGAATAGCTTGCGCACTAATCTTTTCTGTTTTTCAGAGTAGATAGCATCCTCGTAAGTAGCGGCTTCCAATATCATCTTGGGAGTTGATCATGAACTTTTGGTTGGCTGCCAATACTGACCCCCTAGACGCTTACATTCAGTGGCACAATAGGTCGATCCCAGATTGTTTTCCAGAGACATTTGCGTATCATGTCGTCAAGTAAGAGATTTCGTGTATTCCATTTCCCCTCTGTAAAATCGTTTGGAGGCTGGAGCTGTCCAAGTGGAAGGATTCGGCAAATCGGTGAAATAAAGCCCTGTTGCTTCTTTCTCATTCTTCGCTCGGAATCAAAAGTCATCGTGCATGGGTGAAGTAATCCTCCTGTGCAGACCATCTTTCTCACCTATCAGGTCAGTATGCCTCCGCCACCGTCTGCAGCTCCAACCGTTCCTCGCGCCTCGCTATACAGCTCTGCCATTGGTCATTGAAAGCCCTTGGCAAGATGCCTCTCGCTTCTACTAGTTCGAAATCTGGACCTGGAGATGTTTTAATCTCGTTCCTTTCCACTTCCCTTTCTCAACCATTGTCGATTTTGTTCGCCTACTACCCATCACCCAGCACAAGTTCCGTTTACGAGCACGCCCTCGGGCGGGCCGTAAGATTATCTCGTGGCGTATTACAACTTCATTGCACATTACAAGATCTTTTCAAGCTCTTGAGAGCCTCAGCCTTGCTCCTGCGCGGAGACTCGTTGTCTCCGCGCTCCGCAGATCCCGACAGAACACAATGACCATAGTCTAGACAACAACCGGAAACGTCCGAACTTTCAGTATGTCAGCCCATGGCAGGTTGAACTGAAACCGAATCCCATCAATTTTGTTTTCGATACCTATAGCTTGCATTGCTACACCTCCTCTTCCCCACCGATTCCTGAACCTCATACTGCTTTTTCTACAAGCGACTCGGAAGGCCCAGGCCTTGAAGCTGCTTTCTCGAACGTCAACTTGCCGTGGCCACATGGTCCCTCATGTGCGTTGGTTGCTGCTCAGCACCTTAGACATGCCAGCGCCGCCGAAGCTCCAGATAATATTGCCAAAGAGCCTCGTTCGGAAAAGCAACATTCGGATGTCAGCCTCTCGCCTCTACCAGCTTTGGACCTTAATCCATCAATTTCTGCCACTGCGATCTCTGAACACAGCAGTTGCAGTGCAGGATCCTCCAGCTCCGTCAATTTACAGGCCATCAATCCGCCAAGCTCATCGTCCTCAGGTGCACGGCACCGGTGTTTGCTTTGCCCTCGAGTCTTCGCAAAGCAACATCTTAGGTAAAAATTTCAGAAGTTCCATCTCGCTGCCACTGCTGACAGACGTTGTAGCCGACACAATACAGCGATACACAACAAACGGTTCGCTTGCAACGTATCCGGCTGCGCCCATCAAGCGCCTTTCGGTCTCAGGAAAGACTTGGATCGACATCAAACGAGCTGTCATCCATTGCTGTACCCTCCCGTCGTGTACCGCTGCACTTTTGACGATTGCCTGTATGGTCCGCAGGGTTCGAGATCCTTTGCACGAAAAGACAACCGAGACCGCCATGTTCGAGAACATACATAGCTGACCACCACGCTACGGTGCTACACCCTCAGTTCCCCGACACTCCATCATTGCAAGCTTAGATACGAAGACTCAATCCGACGATCAATTTCGTTGGATTCAACGACTTGAAGCCCCTAAATAATCGCCAACACCCCTTTTGCTTCTGACTAGTACACGGAACCGTGCTCTTTCCTTTCCTGACTCCGAGGTAAAACAGCACTCGAGCAGGCCATTCTTTTGTTGGCGCCAATTTCTGAAATTCTTACATCTCCTGCTATGGCGTGCTACCAGAAGAATTGGTAGCTTCCCTCTGCCAGTACCGCAATTCATTGTGCCTCTTCCCAGCCTTTGGATCCCAAAAGCTTCAAGTCAGGCGATTCGCTCAGATTGTTTTCTTTGTTGACCTACTGATCTGTGGATCATGAATGACTGACGAATCTCATTTATTCCTGCGATGGAAAGTTTGTAATCCTCGCGGAATTTTATTTTTATTTCTTTGCGTCTTGATGCGGTTGCATTTGGTTGAGGACACAACGTGGACATGCCCCTTGCGGGGCTCGTTCACCAACGAGGAAAACAGCCCTCCACTCCGTAGACACCAAAACTTTATACTGCCATTCTTCGATGCTCCTAGACTCTAAAGTGATGCCTCAGGGTTGTGAATTGTCGAGTTACTTCCATGTGGAAAGTGCTTTGGGAAGTTCGAATGGTAAGGATTTTTATCACCGGAGACTTAGGCGGATTGATGGCAACTCATCCAGACACTACGAAGTCCACGAGGACACTACCCCATTCAGAATTCTGAGGCCAAACTTTGTAGCAGAATAAAAGAAGTTAAACCTTAGTGATGGTGGAAGGAGAAATGAAAGTCGTCGCACGGACCACATCAGCCAACCCCTGCCAACATTTTCAAACGCTCGCAGCCTCATCAACATTTCAATTATCGACAACGCAAGCTTAGACACAGGGAGAAATTAATGCGATGGCAGAACCACCATACAAACGCGCGCGCCGCCCCGACAGCAAGCAGATGTGGGACGAAGCCGACCGACGCGCACCTCAAGCACCCCTCCCATCCCGCGAACGAGACGAGCGCGAGCGACCAGATCGCGGCAGCGACAGACGAGAAGACCGGAATCGCGATCGCAGATATCGTAGTCGGTCACCGCGCGACTCGAGAGGAGGCGGAGGCAGAGATCGGGGAGGACGGAGAGATGAGCGTGAGAGGGATACGAGAGATGGGTATGGTAGGGGAGGAAGAGATCGAGATGGTGAGGGGGAGAGGGGTGGTAGGAGGGATTATAGGGAGAGAGACAGAGGTATGTGTCCTGGTGAGGGTGTAGCGCTCTGTTATAGGGGCAAGTCTAATGTTGATTTACAAGATGGTGGAAGTGAGAGGGAGAGAGATGGTGGGAGGGAGAGGGATACGAGGGAGAGAGATCATAGAGAGAGAGGTATGTGTTTGTCTGCCAGTACCAATGTTGCCGCCCATGAGGTGGCTTTCTGTATTAGAATGAAGCCTAACAGTGTTTCTCAAGATGGTGGGAGAGAGGGCCGCGATAGACCGAGGGAGCGATCGAGGGATAGGGCGAGGGACACGAAGAGAGATACGAGGAGTAGGAGTCCGAGACGAGAGCGGGAGAGGGATTCTAGGAAGGATGTCGAGCCCGAGAAGGATATACCAAATCCTCGCCACGTCGAGGAGGAGTTCACCAAAGCCAGGACAGCGACACCACCGGTTTCGTTCAAGGTCAACTCTGCTGTGAATGGACAGGATCACGAGCGAATGGATGTAGATGCGGAAGAGCAGCCGGCGAAGAAGGGAAAGAAGGGCAAGAAGGCTGCCAAGCCAATCGAGGAGGACGACGACCTTATTGTGGAAGATGATGGTATGGCTGCTATGCAAGCAATGATGGGTTTTGGTGGATTCGGCACGACGCACCAGCAGAAAGTCGCAGGAAATGATATCTATGCTGTGAGAAAGGAGAAGAAGACCGAGTACAGACAGTACATGAATCGGGTCGGCGGATTCAATAGACCTCTCAGTCCAAGCAGGGACTGATGAAGAGGCGGACGAGCTATGGATGATATATGGCGATACCCTTGCTTGTGCCCTTTCACAGGGTATAGACATAAATTTGGGACTGTTCTGAGCTGTATTTTGGGACCTGGTATTTTCTCGTGCGGCCTCGTCATCCGGTGTGGAACTGAGTCGTGGCTTCATCGCCAAAGTCAATTGCTGGCTGCAGAGCAAGACAAATCAGAAGAATCCATGGCAAACTAGAGAAGCAATATCTGTCCAAGTAAATATGAATTCCCCCAATGAAGGATCTTCATACAGACCAGATCTCTCGGTTCCTCGTTCCGTGACCCTTTTCATTTGTCCCAAAGCATCACTAGCCAGCCTTCCCTGCAGCCTCGCGTCACAGGCTGAATACGTAGCCGCACATCACTCAAACCCGCAACGGTGTTCTCAAAACCCCTCCAGCCTTCCCTACAGAAATACCTCCCCTCACTCCGCCACGCCCTTGAGCTCCCAAATTTTCTCTCACGGAGCTCTGGCAATCCTTCCTCCCCTCAATTGAAGCTTCAAAACGCACCATGCTTCTCCCCAATCTGCCCGTCGCAGCTCTGTTCGCAGCATGCTTGTCGACACAGGTAGCTGCGGCAGAAGACCCTGCGATTTTGTACAATGAGGTCGCGAGGAAATCGAACGACAGTCTGCTTTGGGGGCCTTATAGACCGAATTTGTATTTTGGTGTTAGGCCTAGGATCCCGAAGAGTTTGATGGGTGGATTGATGTGGTCGAGGGTGGACAATTATCAAGATGTGCAGAATAGTACGTTTGGCCCTGCTCGACTTCTACACTTATAATCACTGGGATAACATCTGGGGCATTGTATTTGGGAAAGATGCACTATGCTAATTGATATAATCTGCAGACTTTAGACATACCTGCGAGCAGGGCGACAATATGAAAGGTTACGGCTGGGACGAATACGACGCGCGGACGGGAGGACAGCAAACGATTTATGACGAGGGCAATGGCATAAACATCCGCACTATGTTCGTGAAGATCCCTGGAGGAAGTAACGGCGGCGGCTGGGCTGTTCGTGTAAGAGGCACAGTGCGAGAAGGTGCACCACCGGATCTCAAGACTACGGTTGTGTGGTACAATTCGTTGGAAGGACTTGGAAGTCTGGAGCTTGAAAATGAACCCAATGAGCTGGGCTATGAGGGCGATGTTACGCTGAAGGGAGACTCGGCTGGCCTGGGGGAATACAAGGTCACGGTCACAACGGGGAGAGGCAGTCATCCTGCTGGTACACATCCTTCGTATGAGGAGAAGCCGCTTGATCGCACTATTGTCCACTCCCTTCAAGCTCCGGATTCGATTTTGTGGCAAGTGAAGCCTATTCTGTTCAAGGGTCTGAAGGAGCAAATCGACAAATACATTGCTACCTATGGAGAGGAGAACCCACCTCCTCCGTGGCAGGTGTATACCCTGGAGAACAAGCCTGATGCTGGAAACTTGCACATCATTCAGAAAGTGTTCGAGGGAAATTTCGAGTTCGATGTCATTTTCAACAGCGGCTCATCTGGCAAGGAATACACTAGCCAAGATGTTTCCGAGTTCTTGTCTCGAGGGTCAATGGGATTCTGGGATCGATTCGTCGCTACCTTTGATCCTCAACCACCGTTTGGTATCGAAGCTCTTCAGAGATTCGCCGGAAGCATGTTTTCAAACTTGCTTGGCGGCCTCGGCTATTTCTATGGCGATTCTGTTGTCGACCGATCATATGCTCCAGAGTATGATGAGGAGAATGAAGGGTTCTGGGAAGAGACTGCAGCTGTTAGAGCTCAGAAGCATGAGAAGCTTGAAGGACCTTCCGAGCTTTTCACCACCGTCCCGTCAAGACCATTCTTCCCACGTGGGTTCCTTTGGGATGAAGGCTTCCACCTGATGCCAGTTGCGGACTGGGATTTGGATCTTGCCTTGGAGGTCGTGAAGAGCTGGTTCAATCTCATGGATGAAGATGGATGGATTGGCCGCGAACAAATTCTTGGCGCCGAAGCACGAAGCAAAGTCCCAGCCGAATTCCAGGTCCAATATCCGCATTACGCTAACCCTCCCACCCTGTTCTTCATCGTTGATAACTTCATCTCCAAGATCAATGCTATGAACGGCTCTGGTCCTGACGCCAAAGCAGCGAAAGAGAGCCTTGGCGAGAAGCCCAATTCTGTCTACCTCCAAGACCTAGATCTCGCCCTTCACTACCTCCGCGAACTCTACCCAAAACTTAGAAAGCACTACTTCTGGTACCGCAAAACCCAATCTGGCGACTTGAAGTCCTATGACCGTGATGCATTCAGCACCAAGGAGGCCTACAGGTGGCGCGGCCGCACACCACAACACATCCTCACCAGCGGTCTTGATGACTACCCACGCCCTCAGCCGCCACACCCAGGAGAGCTCCACGTCGATCTCATCTCCTGGATGGGCATGATGACCAAATCGCTCAAGAACATCGCTACACTCCTCGACTACGCCGACGATGTTAAGGAACTCACCACAATCGAAACTGCTATCTTGCGCAACATCGATGATTTGCACTGGAGTGAGAAGGATAAGTGTTACTGCGACGCTACCATCGACGATTATGAGGAGAATAAACTAGTCTGCCACAAGGGATATATCTCGCTCTTCCCATTCTTGACGGGTCTTTTAGACCCAAAGAGTGAGAAATTGGGGCATGTATTGAAGTTGATTGGCGATGAAGAGGAGCTGTGGAGTCCATATGGGCTCAGGAGTTTGAGTAAAAAAGATGAGTTCTACGGCACCGATGAAAATTACTGGAGAGGCCCCGTATGGATGAACATCAACTATCTCGCTGTAGTACAATTACTCGTAAGTCTTGCTTCCTTTCCATTTCTGTCCTCAAATCCACCTCGACCTTTCACCATTTCACGAACTAATACGACCAAAACAGAAATACTCCCAAACCCCTGGCCCTCACAAATCCCTCGCCACAGACCTCTACAGCACTCTCCGCCTCAATCTCATCAAGACCGTCTACGATGCCTGGACGGAGACGGGCTTCGCTTGGGAACAGTATAATCCTGAGACGGGCAAGGGGCAGCGGACGCAGCATTTCACGGGCTGGACGAGTTTGGTGGTGAAGATCATGGGGATGCCGGATTTGAGTGGTGGTGCTTGGGAGGTTAAGGGCGCGGGGCATGATGAGCTGTGAGTGGAAGGAGAGTTTGGAGGGGGCGTGTATATATGTGACACATGAATGTTGGTACTGGAAAAGCCTCTTACAATATTTATTGCGATTTCTTACTCACACTGGTCTTCGCATCTACTCTCCACTGCCGTCCCATCCTTGTGCCTCTGGCGAGGAAAGCGCGGATCGGGAGTACAATCTCATACTCAGCTGCATGAAAGGGGCGCTTGACAAGCTGGGGTGGAAGTTGCAAGCGAGCCCTGCCCGCTCAGGTATATAGGAACGGCCTCTTCCCCCTTCAACTTCACCACCTACTCATCCGTCGAGCACCTGTCGACACGCAAAAGCTTCGAGCCTCGTCACCGCTCTCTCGCGCCCTTTCACGCCCTATTTACGCCCTGTCACGCCCTGATTCCTGCAGCATGGATTTCTCTCAGCTTGATTGGCTTGAGAATTGGCCGCCTCTCGACCAACCCAACATCGCCGATTGCCCCTTCGTCTACCGGAACGAGTAAGAATTTTTTTTTTTGAACAGGGAATGCTAACGCCCTGTTTTTTCTGGAAAGGGTGATCCCAGTCGCTCTACAATTTGCTGTGGGTGATCTGAGTGTTCGATCGGATGAGGTGGCTCAGCTTTGCATCTTCAACCAATCCTCCGACCTGGTTAGTATGCAAGTCTTACCACCGACATCGACAGAAGGCTTCGAAGCGTTCGGTCCCTACCACCATATACGCAGCCTGTTTCCTCATCGATGACCACGCCTTTGGGTTCTTTGCATGACGGGCCCCCAACATCGAATAAATTTCCACAGGCTCTTTCGGAAACTGTCCGGCGCAATTTGCATTCTGTCGGGCAATCTAGCCGTTGTGTATGGCCCGAATGCAGTTCCTCGGATAGTTTCATGGGACTTGAAGCTATCGAGGACCATATCGTCAAGGCCCATGTCTCCGCTGTGCAAGTCGCCTGGCCGGGCTGCAAGTGGCCTGACTGTGAGTCGAGAAAAGGCGCTTTCAGCACCGCGTCCCGTCTCTGGGACCACATTCAAAACATCCATATTGAGCCTCTGATCTGTCCCGAGCGAGACTGCTCTCACAAAAAAGCATTCGGGAAGCAGGGTGACCTTGATCGTCACTACAAGAGTAAACACTTCAATGGTTCTCTACCATTCAAGTGCACCCGTCCATTGTGTCCGAAACCCATCAACGGATTTGCTCGCCGCGACAAGTTGAAGGAGCATGTACGGAATTGGCACGGCGCCTTCGAGTGCCTTATCCCAGGATGCCATCGGGGCTCTGGCAATTGCTTCAGGACGCAGGACCAGCTCGACTCGCACGGCCAGGCCGGGCACAGAGGACTCGAGCGAGGGTGCCCGTTATCGCACTGCCAGACTTCGAATACTTTCGAAGCGTCTCTAGACGTCCTTTTGGCGGATCACATTGCCGCCATTCACGGCTACTATAATTGTGAACTTGGCACCTGTGGCAAGAATCCAGCCTCGAGTTTCATTCCCTATACACTGAAGAAACACCTCATCGCCGATCATAATGTATTGCCATTTGAGGCTGTTGGTCTTGTTGACTCGCTGATTAATGCTGGTGAATGTGGTTTGAAGGATGCACAGCTGGCGAGACTGGGCTGGACCCTCAGCACCCGTGATGTTTCGGAATTTGGAACGAGCAAGACGTTCGTGGAATGCAAATCCTGCTCATTGATTGGATACAGCACTTCTGATTCTAGTGAGTGAGATATTGAGGGGTTTCGGTAGTGGAAAACTGTCAGCGGCTTTATGCTGCAGCGGAGAAGAATTGGGTCTTTTATTCTCCTTATCTATCTTGCCGGAATTTCCTTGCTAGTAATGTGCCTGCGCCTAATTTTGTGCTCTCCACGATGTCTTTCGTTTTTTCTCAGCGTCTTGTTGCTTTCGGTTCCCCGTCAAACCTGTTCACTTCTCCCTTTACGATAAGCTAGTTATTTACCCCTAAATCCAATTCAATCTCGCTCCTGCACCGTGCCAATGTCAATAAACGCCTAAGTGTCCCTCTGACTCAAACATAAAAACCTCCATAAGTCCAATCCGAACTCTCATGGTTCAAAGTCAAATGTGGATCCAATCCCAAGAATGCCGCTCTTGTCTGCGGATCGATGATCTCTTGATCTAGGTTACAGTCCATGCCCATGTTGAAATCTTGGCCTGGGAATGCGGGGAGACCTTCGAGGTTGAAGGTCGGATATGCGTTGTAATTGGTATTGGTATTGCCGTCTGGTTGAGGTGTTTGGACTTCCAATGGGAAGCTCTGGTACTGGGTTGCGGATGTGGACGGATTTGTCGAGGGCACGGGTATTGAGTGACTGGTGGGCGTTGAGAAGGAGGACTGTCTTTGTCTCTGCTGGTCCTGTTCTCTCATCATACCAGCACTCGCACTCGGATTATGAGAAACAGGAAACAACGACTCCAAATACCTCCTCGACCTTCTCTCCAAAATCCCCTGCATATGCCTCTTCACAATCTCCACACTCCTATTCAGCCCGGGCATCGCCATCGCCGACCTCTGCAACACCTCCAAAAAGAACCGCAATCCCAACTTCTCCGTATCCACACCCGTGTCCGGCAATGTCACACTCACATTCACACTCTCTTCCTCCTGTAGCTGGAAATGCAACACCGCTATCGTAGCTGCTACATATGTGTTATAGCAGTTCAGATACGTGGTGTGGCCGTACCCGAATGTGGATGTTAGGAGGATGAGGAGGTCATGGATCGCGGCGGTGGCGGTGATGCAGATTTGGTAGGAGCGCAGGACGGCGGGGTTGTTGAAGGAAGGAGTGCCGATTATGTAGGGGCGGTGCAGGAGGATGAGGGTTGTGTGGTAGAGAAGGTTGAGGGAGACGATGTGGAGGGGTGGGCTGACTGATGGAAGGGATTGAACGTCGAGGCGGACGGGGTTGGGGAGGTCGGTCCACCATTTTTGGATGGAGGTGCTGATTTTGATGAAGGACGAGGTTTTGGGGTTCGGGGATGTGCTGGTGTTGTTGCGATGCTTGGGGGATGAGGCGGGTGTGTCGGTTGAAGATGTCCCGTATATCTCGAGCATGATGGTGCTAAGGATTGTGGAGAGCTTGCAGAGGCCAGTGAAGCAGGATATCATGTAGCCTTTCTGGGGCGGGTAGGGTGGCCGTGGTGTGCTTGTTGGATCTGAGTCGGAACCGTAGAATGGTTCCCATAGATCGTGTTCGGTGAAGTCGTCCACTTTGGAGAATATCAGTTGTTTCTCTCCAGGCTGGGAAGGGTGTCGAACTTACTGAATTCAGGTGGATTTGATTCTACTGGAGGAATGAAGGCTGGCATGCGTCCAAGATACAAACTCATAGCTTTATCCCAAGTATAACAGCCCCAAAACAAACGTTTGCGGATCTCAATATCCTCAGCTGTCAAGCTTCTCACATAACCGCGAAGCTTGTCGCTTGGTAAGTGGATACCGAGATCGATGGCTATTCGAAAAGCCATACCGGAATACAGCCAGGCTATTCTGATCAGAATTAAAACCTTGCGCCTAAGCAAGCATTGACTGACCTTGTGAAGAGTTCCCAAATGCAAAGTCCCGCGCTGATTGCTGAAGCAGCGCTTGAACTATGGATATCGAGCTGGGATTGGTAAGACGCATTGCCAAGGAATGTTGAGCCTGTTGTTGAAGTGCAATCATGACTGCGTTCGCTGCTTCTCTGTCGTCTGAGTCTTGCACTCGAAATCTTGCACTGTGCGCAAGGAGCACTTTCAAGAGAGGTTCTGAGAAATATTGAGTTTCTGGTTGGTTTGGAGAACTGAGAGCCATGTCGCCTACTTATTGTTTAGTAGATATTCAAGATAACTATCGTTGCAGCAGGCTTACGAGTGAAAGCCGGTCGATACACAAACATAAACATAGGGTGTATCCAACACCAATGAAAGCGAAGAAACTCGGCAGCGACGTCAGCAGGCACATCGCTTTGTATTGCTGTGATGTTCCCTATGGCGAGATCCTCAAGACGTCTCTGATGAGCTGCATTGGAGACAAGCGACTGTTTGATCTGGTCTGCTTGGTGATTGCCAACATTACCGGGAGTCTCAGGTGATGCTCCACTCGAAACTTGAGCCAGTACATCGAGCCTGGCTTCTGGTGATGGAGCTTCGTGAAAGACGGAAGTGGGGTTGTGAAATGACACCCCGCCATGGCTGTCGACACTGATTTGTGATACCCAGCGGTCGGAGTCTCTATCAGTTTCGCTTCGTGCTTCTTCTTGGATCTGATAAGCTGGACTAGTCGTTTCGTTTGGATCACTTGCTAAGGTTGACTGATATGGTGAGTTTGGTGGTAGTGTACCGCTGTCTGCGTGTGTGACCAAAACATCGTCATTCTGAAGTACGCCATCCATAAGCATTAATTCTCAGAACGAAAGTGAAAGTTGCTTACAGCAGTCACGGAAATCTGCCCATGAGGAGAGTTCCCACTTCTTTCCAGAAGTAATTGCTCGATCCTGGCTTCCAATGACCTGACATATGCCAATGATGGTGGTTTGTCATAATGGCATTGGCTCTTGTGCGCCAGACACGTCGAGCATGAAGGCAATCGACTGTCGCATTTGCTCTAAGTGACATCGTTAGACCATGCATGTTGCACTTCAGTATCAATTCCTGAGATCTAGTTCTTGCAAGGCAAGCGGTGAAATAAACAAACCTTTCGCTTCCGACAGCTGCTACAAATGGCTTTTCGCCGAGCCACCGTACTCCTCTTGCCTACACTTGTCGTCGGATTCTCCTCCATAAACGCCAAAAATAAATGAAGTGGACTCTGGGTATGTTTTCGGACACTCGCCTTCCCAGCGTGGCCACGGTGGGCCTTTATCAACTGGGCGCACTTATTACTCCCCACGGTATTTGATGCGGGGATCAGATTTAGATTGGAAGCTGGAGTGAGAGATGCCAGGGTTGTCCTTTCTGGGGAAATGGTTCGTCGCTCTATCGAGTCATTGGTGTCGCTTAGTGATTATTTTGGTTGTTGGCCATGATTCGCGGCAGCCCGTCTTTCCCGTCGTCCTGCTAGGCGAATGGCCGAGAAATGTAAGCACGATGGCACGGTGACGGCGTGAAAATCCACATCTCATGCAAGAATTGCGGGTGTTGCTTTGAATCCGGATTGATCTCCTCTTGTGGTGGTTGGGAAATGAGGGGTAGAAATGATGTCGTCTGACGCTTCGAAGCACGGGAGTAAGAGTGGGGGTCAATGTCGAGGCTTGACGGGAACGCACTGATTTTCTGGTTTTTAGAAAAAGAGCGATACGGCACAACAATTCTGGATGACATTGACCTTATTATGAAGCAAGACACCGGCGATATTGATATTAATTCGTGTAGGGTCTTGACAACAGATGAAAAGCACAATACATTCCTGTTCTCACTTTTCGACACACTGTTTAATGGATTCTACTGAATCACTGAAAATTGATATTCATGATAGAGGAATTTTACAGGACACTTTTAACCATCTGGGTATTCTTCTCGGCCAAAGAATCTGCTTTCAAAGCAGGTCTATCCGCTTTTCCTGCTGTTGTCTGCAAATCGAACTGTCAGTAAACAAGATTTCGCTTCGATGCGATTGGCCACTCACTCCACCATCAACGGGCATGATCAGCCCTGTAATCCAGCGAGCTTCTTTACTGCAAAGAAACAGAATTGCTACATCAAATGTTCAGTGGAGTGCAACCTATTGTCGATGAACAAGGAGATCCTTACCATTGCCGACATCCCACCCAGTTCCTTCTATCTTCATCAGATTTTGGTTGACTCGAGCTTGTCTCATCTCATCCGTCATTCCTCGTCCTCTGACCATAGGCGTAAAAACCATTCCAGGGCAGACACAATTGACTCTGATGTTTTCGGGGCCATGTTGAGCTGCCATCGCTCGGGTCATTTGGATGATAGCTCCTTTTGATGTGGGGTACAGCAGACTTGGGTTTCCACCGAGTACTTGAATGATTTTAGCGAGCACGACTTACAATCAGATGGAGAGAGGTGGCACATACGACCGCTCACTGAAGACATATTGACGATTGCTCCTCGACCGTTTTTCCGGAACTCTGGAATGACATGTCGGCACATGAGCACCATACTCGTCACGTTGATTCTGAAGTCACGGTCCCAATCATTCATATCTATCTTCGTTGCATCTCCCATCGCACCACCAACACCAACTAGAGAATTTCAGCATCAGCAAAAATTCATGATGCAATGATTGTCGTAGAAGGGCGAAGGCGCGGTTTTGTTCACTTACCAATATTTACCAGAATATGCACCGTACCAAAAAGCTTCACGGTCTTCGCAACAGCCTTTTTACACGATTCCTCATCTGTGACATCTGTTTGAATAACCTCAGAAGTGCCCCCTTCTTCGTCGATCATTCGTTTCGTCTCCGCTGCCCACTCAACGTTGAAGTCAAGGAGGGCAACCTTGGCACCTTGACGCGCTAGAAGAATGGCTGTTGCTCGTCCATTACCAATTTCACCTGACAATATATGTTGTTAACAAGTTCTCGAGGCACTTTAAGGGGGTTTCTTTACCTTTGATGCGTGAACCAGCGCCAGTGACGATGGCTACTTCGCCTACAAATGAGAATGCCATTCTGATTGATGAGCGGTAGGAATGTGTCACTAATCTACAGATATTTGGAAGTGATATAAGCAGATATTGTCCTTCATTGTGCGGCGTGGGATCAATACTATATCGAACTTCACCTCATGCAGATGTCGAGTCGTGACAGCGAAGGTGGCGATTCCAGCTTGTTTGGCTATGAGGCGAATGACCGCCTCGAGTGCTACTGTATTGTAAACAGTTATCGGCATTTCACCGATCGGAGTTTCACCGCAGCGAGTAGTTCAGACTTTCTTTACTTTGGTTGTTGATCATCTGCTAGCTAGCTGCGGGGTCGACTTCTAATGACATCGAGCCTAGCGCAGCTGGTTCCGGGTAACTGGAATCGAAATCTTGGCTACATAATTAGGCTCCTAGTCACTAATCCCTCAGGGACCAGCTCCCCTGGAATGCTGCCGAGATTAGCGAGCCGAGAACCATTGTCGCTGGAGAGATTTAATCGCATCGTCTAATACACATCACACAAGTAAGATCACACGAGGTTTTTTCATCTGAAATTTTAGTGAGAACTCTGTCAATTCATTCATTTGTGTTAAAAGTACTGCATTGTTTTCATAATCTGTGGCTACTGTGACAGCCAGAACTCAAACCACTTCACGATGCCTTGCAAACTTTGCTCCTTGACGTAACCTATGACATTATCAGCACCCTATAAGAGAAGGAGAAGGAGATAGTTTGCTTACGCTCGTATGGGTTGTGCATATCGCCACGTAATGCGAATCCATGTTGAACTCCTGAAAACAACTGAACCTGGTATGGCTGCTTCTGTTGAATCAAAATGTCAACAGCTCTTCGTCGAGACTCGACATTGAAAGTATGGTCTGTTTCGGCGCAAGAGAGAAACAAGGGCTCTAATCGGGACATCAGCTAGTTGTTCTTCAATTTTCGGGAAATTGGCATTGCCGTACTTTTCAGATTCAAGAAGTGATGCTCCTTCAAAAATGCTGGATGCGCGAATGCACCAGCAACAACGCCATCACCTGCAAGCTGATCGCAGACATATGGAGCTCCAAAGCAATAACTGGAGTACTATCAGTTTAAAATTTCTCGAGGGAACTGCATGTGAGTACTAACCCAACACAAACGTATTTCGTCTTTGGTTGCCCATACTTTTCTCTCACTTCCGTCACCCATTTCGGCACAGCTTCGTCCGCAAAGGCAGTGTGCTTCCTCTTCCACGCCTCATAGTCAAAATCTGGATTTGAGTGATCATTTCTGTCTTTTCTATGTTTCCATACCGGGTCCTGATGTAAACATAAGTAAGTGCTTCAGCTCAAATCAAATATCATCTTACGCCGCGAAAGTAATCTAGACCCAGGACTAGAAATCCATCATCCGCAAACCCATCCATTATCAAGAGCCCATTATTGAACAAACCCCAAACGTCGGGAAAATACAGTAAAATGTGACCATTCGCATTCTCTTTGGGTGGAGCTACAGTGTATGTTTCAACGCCAGCGATGGTGACCATCTCGCCTCGCGGTGTTCCCTCGTGGAGAGAGCCTTTCAAACAGCACATCCCTGATGGTTTGGCAAGATATGCGTCCTCCTTTTCAGGTTCCCGAATACCTCCCATCGTTACGATGACTCTGTATTGCTCTGAAAGGCTAATGAGTGATAGTTGTGAATATGAGAATGAGAAAAATGCCGACAGTGATGATCAGCAAAAATATGGTAGGCGTTATAGAATAACTCTCACGATGGGCTACTATATTCCTACCTATCAATCATTCTTGGCCACTTGAACTAAGATTCCGTACCTTCGCCACCCATCGTGAGTTTGGCGTGTGCTTCCCCACTCTTGAAGACCCTATGGCGGAGATCAGCTGCGAGAGCCCATATTCGGATAACCTCCTCCGAGATATTCGTGACGCGGAAGCTTAGGCGAATGGCCGCGGGATTTCCTCCGCAGAGCAATTGCTCTTGGCTTGGAATTGGAATTGGATCGACGGTAACTTCCTCCACATTTCCCAATATCTCCACTAGTACCCCATTGACCCCCATTTTCCCCAGGAACAGTCCGGGTCGTAAAAATCAGAATATATAAGATGGGATGATCTGCATCGACCATTTGACTTATCCAACTAGCTCTGACAGTTTCTGGCTCCCTGCTGCATTCTCTACATTTCTGTCCTTTTCACGTTTCTCGCAGCTATCTGGCGACGCTCTACAGCAAAATGGAGACCAAACCAGAGGTCTCTGGGCTCGAAGCTCAGCAACACATCCAACAACTAAACACCATAACTTCAGACATTGACCATGTGCCAAGCCATGGCGACTACAAAGTTGGTCTTGACGCTGTCAAAGAGGTGTGCATATGCCTACGAATTGCAGTCTGGTTTGCACGATAGCTGATGATCGGAAGGATAACGCAGTTGGATATCACCAATACCAAGAAGGTCTGCACCTAGAATTTACTGACAAGGAGGTAAGAAATACCCTACAAATAGATCATCCGACCGGTAACGGCTGACACTCACGATGCAGAACAAACGCGTGCGATGGAAAATCGATCTCATCATCCTCCCAATTTTCCTCATCACTCAGGCGCTCCAATTCATGGACAAAACAGCCTTAAATTACGCCAATTTGTTCGGATACAAACAAGCATTGAATCTCAAGGGCCAACAGTTCAACTACCTCTCTGCTAGTGAGTGTGGACGGAAAGCTTGACGAAGCTTGGCTGACCATACGCTTCCCAGTGGTTTATGCGGGATACTTCTTTGGACAGTACCCTTGTGGTTGGTTGATTGGTCGTTTCCCTGCGCAGAAAGTCATCGCTATCAGCTGTCTCCTATGGGGAGCGACAGTTTTGATCATGACTCAGTGCCGGTCTTATCAAAGTGCTCGTAAGTTGTCATTGGTGATTTTGTGGGTGCGTTTAGCTGACAAGAAACTCAGTCGCCGTTCGATGTAGGTAATTAAAGATGAATTTATGAAGCCATACCTGACAGTTAATATAGTTTTGATGGGCATCTTTGAAGCAGCTGTTACCCCGTAAGTCATCAATCCATCCTCAGATTACGATCGCGCCAGACAAATAGCTAACATCCCAAACAGTGGGTTGACTTTGATGACTGGGTTCTGGTATACGAGGAGAGAAATCCCACTTCGACAGTGTATTTGGTAGTAAGTATTACCTATGCAATTGGTTTCATAGCATAATTAACACAGGACAGCTCATCTCTTGGCTGGGGAGGAATCGTTGGCTCATACATCTCCATGGGTGTGTCCAAACTACCCGAAGATTTGACTCCTGCACGCTGGGAGCTGATTTTCTTCATCTTGGGTGGTGCAACTTGCCTCTGGGCATTTGTTATCTATTTTGCCCTTCCCGATGCGCCTTCCAATGCTCGATTCTTCAGTGAACGTGAGCGCATCATTGCTGTCAAGCGTGTCGCTGGAAACGAGACGGGAATCAAGAACAAGGAGTTTGTGCTGAAGCAAGCAATTGTGGCTTTCTGGGATCCGAAAGCTCTGCTTATATTTACTTCGGTATTTGCCGCGTAAGTCTTTCTCCTAACAAGCAAGAAGGGGACTTTGTTGACATGAGAAAGTGCGATCCCGAACGGAGTCGTCAATTCCTTTAGCACAATTATCATTCGAGATCTGGTAAGAAGAAATCCTCGACATGTCTTAACAAAAGCTAATGGAATTCAGGGCTTTTCCACAACGAAAACAACGGAGCTCAAGTCTGTCGGAGATGCAGTCCAGATTATTGCTTTGCTCATCGGCGGCACAATCACGCTAAACGTGCCGAACTCTCGTCTGCTGACCGCAACTGCAGCTAACATCCTCTGCACCATCTGTGCAGCCTTGATGGCTTATCTTCCGCGTTCAAACACATGGGGAAGACTTGTCTGCTTCTGGCTGGTCAATGCCCAGTCTGTCGGCTTCACCGTTTCCCTTACCACGGTCTCGTCCAACATGGCAGGATACACGCATCGTTCCATGGCAAGCGCAATGATCTTGTAAGTTCAGGAGAATAGCATTTTAACTAAGTCCGTTTCTAACGCACCAATCGCAGTACAGCATATTGTTGGGGCAACTTTGCAGGCCCGTTCGTGGTTAAGCCTTCCGAAGCTCCAGACTACCCAACGGCGACCGCCGGCCTTCTCGCTGGATACTCGATTAAGTTCGGGTGCCACTTGGCATTATTAGGTATTTGTTTTACCTAGTCGTTCTATAAACGCCTGCTAACACCAGTCCAGCATACATGTTCTTCACGAACAAACGCCGTGACAAGAAATATGGTCCAGCCAACAAAGAGAGCAGTAATGAAGCTGGAATGCAGGATAAGACCGAGTTCGAGAACAAGGATTTCCGCTACGTGCTGTGAGGCATCGTTGAAGGACACCAATGTAGCATATCAATAGAGAAATCTACAGATGCTAAAATTTTGTACTAATCGAGGCCGTTTGGTAAATCTCAGAGCGGAATAGCGGAATGGGACCAAGCGCTTTCAGGAATCAAGCCGGTCCGAAACCTTTTTGAAGGTTGGTCTAGCTTCGCGGTTCTTGATACTGAGCGCGCAACTCATGGTTTGTTGCACATCGCGACAAGGGTGCAGATGTGTAACTCACAAATGCGTTCATTGTAGCCATAAAGCCAACAGCCGGCCCTGGAAAGGCAGTCTAAATTCCATCGCTTCTATACCAGAGACATACGTCATGATGTGAGGTAAATATAAATGCACATACCAGCAAGACCTTCATTCGCCAGTTTCTTCTCATTATTTCTGAGTACAGCTCATCCCCACTTGAGCGATATGAGAATACAGTACCACGATCATCGCTGGACAGAATATTGAAATTCTACGTGTACAGAAATGGTACTACAATCAGTCCGGACTAGCCACTGGTCCAAGCCCCAGCTACTCTCCATCTTTGCCTAACACACTTCTCAGTTCTAGCTTAGCACATAACTACTTTCCTGGCTGAAACTGACGTTGCACAGAAGTCCTAAGCAGGTGGCATTGCCGGAAGCCAAAATTGCTAGGTCCCAAACATCAGACAACATTCCCACAAATGTTCAGCCCTACACAACAACCATGCACGAACTTCACCGTGAAGACCCATGTGGCTCCAATGTATGAACCAATGATAAGTGAAAGAATCATCAATTGAATATCATACTCTCACTATCCTCCAATTTCGGCTTGTACAACTCCAGTACCAAGTATCAAAGCCCTTGTTCTGGTGTTCGAAGGTGGCCTTACTGGAGTCGAGCTTGCAGGGATTTTGTTGCATATCAGAGATACGCTTATGCAGGAGTAGTGGCTTTGTACCGTGTTTATGGTTCTCTAGGTACCGCGCTATTGTGTCTTGATATGGTGGTATCTAGAAAGAAGTGTTTGTTGCACATCTCATGTTTCGGATGCTTTGGAGCCTGCTTACTACTAAGATACACGTATCATTTCAACACGTGAAAGATAGCAAAGCAGGTCGACTCTTTTCGATGCTAGAGTGGGAAACTCCATATTATGATTGTTCAAGGCTCATTGGGTGTTGTAACTACCCACGTCTTCCTCTTGAATGTGATGAGAAGCTTCTAACATCACTGAACGGAAAATACAAATTGAAATTTGAGGATTTACAGGTCCATGATACCAAGAAGCCTATTATATATGCCCGAATAATACCACATCATCTCATATCAGCCCACTCTTGGTTGTCCGAATATTCCGCGGCACCTTCCGGATACAGGATATCCAAAGGAAGTGGTCCAGTGGAAAAGGTTTACTGATAGTCCTTCAAATATTTGCGCACATCAAAAATCCACCTGGCTACACTCCAGTATCCCAAATTTTCAAACAAAACAAAAGGCACATAATATGCTCAGAAATGACAATATTTCAAATTCCAGAGTCCATGGCTTATCTCAAAAAAAAAAAAAGCTCTTAATGTATTCCAGAAAGCCCAAGACATTTCATTACACCAAGATACCTTATGAGTATCCCAGGATGCTAGATTACTAAACGTGAAAAGCAAGATTTGTTGATTGTCCTCAGGTTTTCAGGGACATCAAATCACACCTAAGTGCCAGTGAATAGTAAGTCCTTCTTTCCATCTGTTAAAATTGATGTTACTGTCGTCCCTTGCCGGATAGTCACTGGAAGCGCCAAGTGAGAAAAGGAAAGGCGGATGAGAAATTCGAAGCCAAAGGGGATTCTGAATCACACTCGGAGCTTTGGATTCTTCTACCGAAATGTCTTCGGACTTTTTGAAGCCATTGAAATCCATCAGAATATCATGAAGCGCATAATCCCTCTGCGCGAACACTGCAGGAATGATAACGTGTCGTGTGGTTATCAGGTATGGATGTTTGGTGTGCAAATAATTTGTTTTCAAATTTCGTGGGGACATTCAAAGCGCCTGGATACGATTCAAAACATAACTTTCTCGACCCCACTATGAAAGGAGCAGTCGGATGCTCAGTGGATTTCATGGATAGTAATCGATTATCAAAATACACCACCGAAAGTTCTCAAATCTTCAGAGGACATTGGAACATACTGGATGCCAGCAAAAGGCAGTGCGCGGCTGCACAAAAGAGGCAGGAACGATTGGATGCTTTATGGATGCAAAGGAAGCAATCTGCATGTCAGAATACTGTACCAAATGTTCTCAAATATTCCGAGAACACCAAAAGTCACTTACATACTGGTAAAAAGCAGACCCATATGCATTCCTTCCCTAACTAAACTACAAACCGCACCTTCCCAATCCACGGGAAAAATACCTACGCACCTTCCTCATCCGCCATCTCCTCTCCTTCCTCTTCCCAAATCTCCCGAAAGTTCTCCTCCAAAATCTCATCAAACTCCCCCTTACCACGACGACTCGAAGCGGCAAGAGCCTCCTCCAACCAATCAGGGTCGTTCTGTCCTGCCTTACCCGTCTCGACGAATGCGGCAAGAACGTCTTTGAATCCGGAGGTGGCGAGGAGGGTGGTGAGGGCGGTGGGGTCGATGTCTGGAGCGGATGAGAGGACTGCGAGGGCTTCGGGATGTTGTAGGATTGCCTGAGGACATTGGTTAATATCTTTGTATGAGAGGGGAGGAGGGCAGGGGATTGGAGGGAAGACTTACGACGATGTTCGAGGTGTAGATGGGGGATTCTCCGTGAGCGACGGCTAGAGCGGTATCATCCAGCATCTTATCCTTAGCAGTACCTTTGCCTTTGCCTTTGGTCTTTCCATTGGGGAGCTTGCCGTTTGTCATTTTACCCTTCTGCTTCTTCTTTGGACCGGCGCCGCGTTGACGGGTTGGATTGAGTGGGGAGCCGAAGAATGCAGGCCCGTGTCGACGGGGTAGGCGTGGCGTTTCGACGCGGCCGTCAGAGGAAGTTGGTGAGCGTTGGGGCGAGACTGATGGAGTGACGGGGGTATTGTGCGGAGCTTGGAGACCAGATACGGTGTCGGTGCTTGAGGTGTCGCTATGAGGAGAACGAGGGATACGGGCCATCTCACCGTAGACCATGCCGGGATATGGTGAGTCGGGGCAGGTGCGGGTGTTGCGAGGATGTCCGGTAGGAGGAGGTGGGGTGATTGGGTTGTTACTGGCGACTCTTCGACCAGTCTCTCTTCCAGGAGCGGTAGGAGAGGTCCGTGGAGTAGCGGCTGGCGTGTTGTGGGGAGTAGGAATCAACATATCGTCAGAGCAGGACGAGATATGGAGACCTTGCAAAGTGGAGACAATACTACCATTCTGTCCAGGAACCGTGAGGTATCTGCTGGACCGAGCCTGGAAAGAGATTAGCAATTCGATGTTTGACAATGATGAGTTGTGATGAGTATGTAAGTACGAGAGCGGAGGACACAGCAAATCGCTCAAGAAATGTATCGTATATGTAGGGGGAATAGAGTACAGACTCTTTCCAGGGCAAAAGATTGTGCGATGGGGAAAGCGTGGTCCGCCATGCAGCACAAAGCCTCTGCCTGGACTGGAGAAGACGAGAGAAGGAGGAAAGACAAAGGTAGAACTATTTGGAGTAGCACCTTCAAGGTTATTTGAGTCGCGGAAGCCGCTGAAGATCTGAGTGTGGAGAAGTACAAGGACGCGATGGTGACAAGAGAGTGCAAATGAAGAAGTGATATAGGAATTGAGAACGAGGAAAGCAGTTGCCAGCACAAGCGAAGCAGAAAGGCGCGTATGAGAACACAATGTATGGAAAGAGTAGGCAGAATGTAGACTTACGAGTGGGCTGCTAGGTGTAAGACCATTCGTAGCATGACCATTGGCACCTGAAGCACCGTTCGAGGCTCCTGGGTGAAGACCACCGCGTGGTGGAAGCGGAGCATGAGTATAAGCCGTAATACTACCAAAGAATGGCGGCTGAGCGGTTGGGATAGATCTCAACAAGTCCTGACGGGAGGTGGCCTCTGCGACTCTTGAGCCGAGAAGGACGCGTGGAGTGGTACCGGATTCAGGTGAAGAAGGGCGGCTCGGTGGAGCGACACCTTCAACGCCGTCGCTGTCGCCAGCACTACCTTCGATAGAGATGTCATAGAAGTCAGTGGTAAGCCTGTGATTGCTGGGCAGACCGTTGAGGCCATTGGGAGCACCACCGGGAGGACCGCCGTTTGTTGACATTTTGAGACCGAAGCGATCGACCAGATTACTGTAGGAGATATGGTATAATACACAAAGCGAGTTTGTGCTCGCTTGAGAAGTTGGAACCACAAGAATCGATGACAGATTCCTGTTGACAAAAGATCGTGTTGCCGAAGGAAAGGGGAAAGGTTGATGAAGGAAAGTGTGGTGAAGTTGAGATCGAAAAGAGACAATTGAAGTTGTTGTTCCTGGGGAGCAAATAACTCTAGACAACTTCGAGTTAGCTCCCGTCGTAGGCGACGCCTCGAGCCTCAGCGTTCAGGTGTCCACTCGAGCGGCGTGGCCTGGCAGAATTCAAGAAGCCACAGCCTTGTCCAGCTTATGACCACATTGAGACTTGGACTGGACAGAAATCCAGAATTATCTGGCAGTTCTTTCAACCTCCTCCCACGAACAAAATTGTCCACCAAAGAGTCTTCCTTTGCGCGAAGATTTCTTGTCTCAAACAATTCTATACAACCGACTTCTCATCGAACCCCTTTTCACAAGACGTCGACTTTGCGGCAGACGAAACAGCTTCAGCCCAGTAGGGAGCTCTTCAGAACACGACGACAAGGGCGAAGGGACGAGAGAAAACAGCCAGCAAGATGATCTACGCCACGCAAATAGCCAGGCTAGATGGTAAGTCTGAGGATATATTGGGTATTTGGCGATGATCAGGTACTTACTGACTTCTTGCAGGCCTGATGCTCTGCGCCGACGAAGGAGTAAGCCAGACCCTCTCCTTCCGTCAAGTTTCGACTGACGCAAATATCTCAGAATGACCAGTCTCTCGATGAGATAAAGTCACAGATCAAGCAAGTTCTGCGAAGACTGAATCGCAATTCCGAATCTCAGGCTACCGTCGAGGCCGGCCAATATACCTTCCAGTACGTTGGCGATTTCCTACCACATTAGTTAGAACTTCCTTGGGAGGAACACAATCAGTTCGAGGAGAAAAAGATAATTTGGAACCCTTCTCGATATATCCCACAGACACCAAGTGGTTGGAGCCCAGAAGTCGGGAAGCTTACCTGGTCGGAGCCAGGATTTGCTCCCTGGGCGTAGCTTATTCGCACAAGCACAATTGCTACTGTTTTCAGCGATCCATGGAGTTTGTTGGAATACAGCAAGTGTTGTGCGGAGTATAAGGATCAAAAGACCTCCCACAGAAAAGCTTCCATGGTAGACTTGGGACGCAGCGTCTGAGGAGAGCTCTTTTGCGATCTATGGGACTTCCAGACATGAGAGGATGGAGGGACATATCCTTCGTCGCTCGTTGATACTGTATGAGTATACAGTGAGACGTCTGAGGATGCAAGAAATTGCAGCCTACACCACGTTGTAGTCGGCCAAGGTTGTCAGTTGTTGGAGGAGATGCTTCTTACATTGTGTCTCATCCACTTGCTTCGTCCAAGCCTCCCTCAAGTCTCTCCAGCAGTATATCTCAGCTCTCAGTTGTTCCCTCCGAGCAATGCGCTGTTCTTCTTGACTTTTATTTCTAGCGAGGATCCGTAACGTTCCACATGGTCCAAATATGCCTACAACATTATTGATGAGCAAGTGTTGAAGGGATAGCTTTGCGCGGTAGAGTTGTGGAGGAGAAGATCCAAGTCTCAGACTCGCTATTTGTATCTCTCTGTTCTCCCGAACGTTTCGCTTCTTCCTGCACTCTAGTTCTTTCCCGCGTCTTTCTTTCGTCAAGCGCCAAACACCTCCTCCCTTGTCTTCAAGCACAACCGCAACCGAGAGAAAACAAAACACTAACGCACATATCAGCTACCTCATCCACCAAGAAATCATCTATCTCTGCATAACCGCACACTCCTACCCCCGCAAACTAGCCTTCACCTACCTCTCCGACCTCTCCACCGAATTCAGCACCACCTACCCCTCCCACACCCTCCTCGCCCCCACCCTCCGTCCCTACGCCTTCATGGAATTCGACACCTTCATCAACCGTACCAAAGGCACCTACTCCGACACCCGCGCAACGCAAAACCTCGATAAGCTGAACGACGAGCTCCGCGATGTAACCAAGGTCATGACGAAGAATATCGAGGATTTGCTGTATAGAGGAGATAGTTTGGAGAGGATGGGTGAGGTCAGTTCGAGGCTGAGGGAGGATAGTAAGAAGTATCGGAAGGCGGCGGTTAGGATTAATTGGGAGTTGCTGCTTAAGCAGTATGGTCCGATTGGGGGGTTGGGGTTGTTTGTTGTGATTTTTATGTGGTGGAGATTCTTCTCGTGAGGAGGATGAGAAAAGTGTTGCTTTTCCTCCCGGGAAGTCTTTTTGAAGATGAAGCAGCACTATCTTGTTATTGGCTCGGACCTTGGGGAGTGTATGATATGATCTGCTACTTGTGGAAAGCAAGGACAGGAGGAGCGGACGAACGAAGCGTGCATATCGCCTGGCATTCTTCTTGCTCGGAGGACATGCAGCGAGACGCTGTCCACATGGAGCGTTTTGCAAGAAAGATAGCTGTTCCAGGTATCTGAGCTTGCAATACACAAAAGATTTCCTCTACCTCCCTCTCGAGGTATGTTGTCATTTTCCCAGTGGCTGAGTTCAAGTCCTTTCCTTGTCTTTCATGCCTCAGTATGAATAACGTGCGAGTGCACTTCGACCACTGAGTCGTTCCTCTCTGCTTCCTGCTTAGTACAGTACATTCAAATCTCCATCTTGCTCCTCAAGTTGTTCCTCTTCTCTCTCATGATGCATACAGTTTTATTCTCATTCGCGAGGCTTTCTCAGTTCCTTCCAATTCCAGTTCCGAGATCACCAAAAAGATTCAAAGATGAAAGAGACGCACTTCGCGAGCCGGACTTTCAATACAAACCTCATACATACAACACCATCTACTCTCTGCACCATGCGATACAGCTCAACATCAAACGATTGAGTTCGATCAACCTCTCCCACCACAGCGATAGTCCAACACACACGGTGACATCTCTTCACGACTCCATCCTACAAGGTCCGTCCAACCCCCAACACTGTTCTTCCAGGATTGAACAAGGCCATCGATGGTGGCAATCACCATGTCCTTCTTTGCAAGCCCAATTTGAGCTTGTACACAGCACAACCCATTTCCGAATACTTTTCATCTTCAGACAGCAGATTCCATACGATAATCAATAGTCCAACACACACCGTGACACGCTCTCCACGACTCCACTCTACAAGGTCACTCCACCCCCACCACTATTTTCGAGAAGACGATCTGGCCGTCAATTGTGGCAACAACCACATCCTTCTTATCAAGCACTCGGTGAGCTTGTGAACAGCGCGACCCATTTTCAAACACATCTCAACCTCAACAACAAACAACAAACTCCACACACCATCACCACCATCCCCATGATCTTCTCCAGTGCAAACAAGCACGCACAAGATCGCATCTCTCAATGAACACAACTCTATCGACCCCGTCAGATCGCAGCAAACTTCCAATCTCATCCATCCAGTGTTCGGGTGACAGAGACAGGCGCCAGATCTCACTTCCTGCACCTGGAGAGTGTGAGCCCCGCAGTTGAGGTACCACAAGCGGTGAAGAATTGCTGTGAGCTCCTGCCGATGGATCGGCGAAAGGATTTGGGACAGGCAAGTTGCTTGAGGGCTGGTGAGGGGTGAGATTGGGCGGTTCTCACCAAACCGGGTCTCCGGTGAATCGCCCGGGTGGGTGGACCCAGGCCACCAAATTGGACGATGTCCAGTCTATGTGCACAACACAACCCATTTCGGAACACATATATGAACGTCACCGTTTTCACCAAGCCGATGTTGGTTGAGTCACCTGGGTGGGCAGATCCAGGTCGTTCTGACAAGTGGCGAACTGAACTCCGCATATGTAGAATCACCTGGACAGATAGGTGGCGACTTGGGACTATGCGGTACACATATCCATCAGGATAGTGGACCGAAGGTACCGGTCACCAGATTCGGACGATGCCCAACGTTTGTGCACAACACAACCCATTTCTGGAAAACATCAACGGCACAACCCGAAGCTTCAATCTGTAGCCTGCTCTTCATCCTTGGAATACGTTACGGTGTGGCACAACGCGGTACACATAAGTATCCGAGTAATGGACTACTGGTACCTGTCTGGGATCTAGTCGAGTTGTACGGAAATTCTGATAAGGGGCATCACTCGCAGTGCCGGCTTGTGGAATCTGTAACTCGCTCACTTGGAGATCTCGTACCGCAGCATCCACTTATCGGAACTGGTCGTCAAATGCGGTACCTGGAGGAGCAGTATGCAGAGCTGCCCCTCCGCCGGTAACACGTGAATCTTTGTGCACAACACAGCCCATTTCCAAACACATCTATCAGCATCATGGAAGCAAAATCTGGGTACGCAGCCTGCTCTGCATCCTTCGTTTACGTTACGGCTTGGTGCTGAGTCGTATAGATATCCACCCAGTCAGTGAATCATTGGTACTGTCCTTGGGTCAAGCTGCGAGGTACGGAAGATTCGGCAAGTGGCATTGCTGTTAGAACCGGCTCTTAGAAGTTGAAGATTGGTTACTTGCAAATCTCTTGCCGCGGCATCCACTTGTCGGAATTGGTCATCAAAGGCAGCACCTGGCAAGGCCTCTGGCATAGGATTCTGTTGTCTTTTGTCAGTTGTGTTTAACAGACACCTTTAACTTTCACTTACTCGATCTGGGCATTGAGAGCTTGATAGAGAGGCGTATCGAGGTACCTCCCTAGCCCGCTCCTTCGACGAGCCGAGGCAGCTGGAGAGGCAGTATGTGGAGCTACTCCTCCGCCAGCACTTCAAGAATGCTTGTGCACAACACAGACCATTTCCGAAACTCAGCAAGCTCCACACCACCAACGATGGACCAACAGATAGAGGCGTCGGCATTATGTCTTATAGGGCGAGATAGCGAGAGTCTCGCGCTTCCAAACACGGCGCCTAACCCATGCAACTGATTCTCCACCACAGTTCTTGTCCGGTTCCGAATTTCCAATCGCTGGCCGGTATCTATGGAATGTAGGATATCTTTCGAGGTTCCAATTCGCGAAGGACATTTCTACCTCCAACTCGCTCCTCTTCTTCACTGTCGTCCTCAATCTCAGCCACATATTCTCGAAGCCTCTCCGTAGCGGCAGACGGGGTACCAGACAGAATGCGCGCGAGGTATCCAGTAGCACTATGACCTCTGCTATAGGATTGGTCTAGACTTTGACGGAGGGAACAAACTCGTTCTTCAACCCTGCGCGGACCTTCTCTCTTCAAAATCACTCTTCATCGATTGACCTCCACGACCAGCGACTCGCTCGATGGTATGGCCTCTTAGTGGCCCTTTGAGGTCCTCAATTCGCGTGGAGACATTCAAATTGGTGTCTTGAGGGTGTGGGGAATGTGGGAGGGCCGAATCCTTACCCAGGATACTGGTGATTTTCTTTAAATTGGAGACCGAGTACCTTCAATCCTGCACGGACTTTCTCATTTCGAATCCCTTCCTATCAACATCCCTCCCCTCGACCTTCTCGACCTCCGCGACCTCCTCCACCACCACCTCCTCCTCAGCCTTCAGGCTTGAGTATCGATTGGTTTTTCCATGATTTGGGGGCTGAGTGCCTTCAACCCTCCGCGGACCTTCTCTCCCCGGAGTCCGTCCTCGTCAACCTCGTCCTCGGCTCCTGCATCCTCCCCAACCATTTCGCTTTCCTCATCCTTCGCTTGGGCTCTCGCTGGATTGGTGTATCGACTGGACAGCCTTTGGTTGTCTTCTTAGGTGTTTGGTTGGGAGTTTCGTTACTAACGATGTAGATCTCTCACTCGCGAAGAGGGGATGTTGGTGACAGGGCTGGTTCGAGATCAGTTCAAGTCTAAGTTCAAGTCTAAGTCTCGGGCGTCCCGTCTGTTTTGCTGCTAGGATCGCAGACATCTGCAGATTCATCAGACTGAAAGGATGCATGCCTGACACCATACCCATATCTTGGTAGTCCTGGGAGCTATGACGCTGCTGTCCAAGATGTTGTCCTTGATGTCCAAGCTCTCTCTTCTGACGCGGTGCGGAGGGCGTCTGGGGGGTCTGGGGGGTCTCGAGGCTGAGAGCGTTCAAACCTGCGCGGATCTTCTCTTGTTCAACTTTGGGGCTCGATCATGTTGCATTGCGGCAGGCTCTGTCTGTTCTAAAGGAGATGTCCGAACTTCAAGCCCCAGCGATTGCTCAGGGAAGCAACTGGTCTGGGAGCCGTACGTCTACTGAATCCATTCAAGATAGAGTAGTTGCTATCCGTATGACTTGGAGGCTGAGGCTTGTGCACATCACAACCCATTTCCGAAAACGGGTTCGTTCTCCAACCACTCACATCATGCTCTGGCGTCCCTGAGGAGCATTCGGTATTGCGACAGGATCGCTCAAAGATTGGTAACCACGGTGCTGCGGAGTCGTGTTCATGTGCACAGCATGTCCCATTTCCAAGAATAGCTTTGATCCTCAGCCACAGTTACAAAGCTTTGATGATCTGGGGGACGGAATCGAGTACACACGGTAGTTCTCGAAAAAGAAAATGGTGGGCTACTGCGCTGCTGAGACAGATTGGCTATGGTCATCATGCTCTGACGGAGCTGCACGGACTTGGTCGTGCCACAGAGGCTCGTCAGAACTCTTTGCGCCATGATGTTGTCGAAGATTCGAGTCCATCTGCATAGCACTACTTATTCCCTAGCATGTTCTCCATTTCCAAGAATACTCATCTTACTTCATCGACTGAGGAGGGGAATGATTTATGCTCTGAGGTTCTTCGAAGGACCACATGTCATGGTGTTGTTGAGAATTTGAGTCATGTTCGAGAAGCCATGATGGATTTGCGGTGATCGTGTAGCAGCGAACTTGGAATCCACTCAAATTGGTACCAGCAGCCAAGCTGAGCGGGCTTGGAGTCATGGTATTGGGCATGAGTATTGGCACTTGGTTGATCCTCATCGGGGCACGAGCATCAATCTTATAGATGGTTCTCGTAATGTTAGATGGGTGCAGTGGAGGAGGGTATCCGGGCACGGGATGGATGGTGTTGAAGGTACCTTGTGAAATGTGAACCGGACCATCCGCAATGTCCTCTGAATCTGTCGGTGCATTCGGGTTGCGCTAGGCGTTCTCCAGCTTTGTAGCCTGGCAAGGAGAGCTATCATTGAATATGCTACTGGGATGCTCCTCGCTGAAGCATAAGTGTTAACGCGAAGTCTACTCTACTGTCATGCCGAGCGGGCTTGGAGTCATGGTGAGCCCGGATTCTTGATAAGGAGATCTGACATTGACTATTGGCGCTGGAATGCTTCTCCCCCGAGGACGACTATCAATCTGGAGTCTACCCCATTGCCATGCTGCTTGGGCTCGGAGCGATGGCGCATGCGGTTATCTCCAGCTCAGGGGGTGGTGCTGGGTGGTTGCCAGCGTTCTTGGTCTTCCCAGCCGACTTGTTGGCGCTGCGAGGTGTTTTCCGACGAGGAGGGCCACTTCGACGAGACGAGACAGTCAGGGTGCCTGTTCGCTCCTTCTTGACAGGCGTCTCGTAGGTAAGGTCGTCGTCTTCACCCTCCTCGTCGGATTGCTCATATTTGACTTACTTGAGGGCAAGTATTGGCGCTGGGATACTCCTCTCGTCTTCGTATCACGCCGAAACCTCCGATAAGAGAGGTGTGTGGGCGAGATTGGTTTCCAGGGGTCCTGGGCATCTTCAGGGAAAATGCTATAGCGGCAAAACACTTGAAGCACTGGGTCGATGCTCAACGAGACCGATTGTTGCAATGCAGACAGCCCTGCAGATTGTTAGGAACCATCTTCTGGAGGAGATGAGATGAGCTTACCAGACTGGACTACAAGTGTAGGCAATGCTCCCTTTACTCCAAGGAATGACAGCAGAACCTATAAAAAACCACGGGTTGGCAATAATGATTCCGAACACAACACATACATCTGGATGAGGAATGCTTGTGTCTTGCTGATGATAGCGCAGAGGCCAACGGTTCCAGATTTCGCATCTTGGTAGATGAGAGTGTCCTTGCAGGCGAAGAGCCATTCTGAAGGTTTAGGAGCCAAGATCAGCTGATGGACTTGTGGAAGACTTTGTAGAGGCGTAAAATCATCGTTGCTTCCGAGGTAGGCCGTGAGTCAGGCCGTGAGGTATCATCACCTACCCGTCTTTGCCCTCGCCACTGCGAGGTCTCAATATCCTCTAAACATCGTCGCCGCCATCTTCGATGCTGCAAATGGAAATATTAGGGACCAAGATCGATTGATAGACTTGTGGAAAGCTCTGCATAAAGAAAAGAAAATCAGTATCGTGGTTTCAATGCTGAGAACGGAGAAGAATCACATACCCTTCTTTGCCCTTTCCATTGCGTGGTCTCAATCTTCTCTCTATTGACAGCATCGAAGATGACGGCGTAGGCCTCGCGTCTCGGTTGGATTTATGGATTGCTGAACTGCTGAATTGCTAGTCTGCTTGGTGTTTCTTGACTCTGCCTTTTCCGAAGTGGCTGCTCATAGCAGCAACGAGCCCATCGTCAGCACCTCTTCCGAGTAAGAACTCGCTTGTTGTCTCTCGAGAAATCATCATCTAGGTATGACAATGGCGCAGGCCTAGGACGACTCCACTTCTTTCAGGCCTTGATCTTCTTCATGAACTTGGTCGGCTGGCTCATGTGCGGAGCAGACCAAAAGTCGCGGGTATGGCAATGTAGCGCCTTGAGACAACATAGATACGTCGACGTGTCCTGCCACCAAGTTGCCGTATGAGGGACAGTCTTCTTCATCTACTCTTACATCCTCTTTATGGACTTGGTCGAGATGCTCGGGCTTTGGGCACAGAGACCTCCGTGCAAATTCCTACATTGTTGCAGCTGCATTTCGGAAGAGGAGGCCACGAAGAGTATGAGACGGCTAATAGACTTGTGGTATGCCTGACAGAACAAGAATATACCGATGATATGCATGACAGCCAAGTTCGAGGGAGTTCTCTCAATCATAGCGATCTGTAGCATGAGTATAAGCCATGGTCCTTCGAAAAAATGGGAGCTGGGGTATACCGACAGACCACCGCCGGATGTAGAGTCTCCCTTCATTGATTCCTGCATCTTCTTCTCGGAAGACTAGGAACAGCTAGGATGAGCTTGATACCAAGGCAAGAAGTCATGAACGGCTGCAGCTGGCGTTTCATATGGACATCAGCTGAGTATCTCCTCATAGGCTTGGCATTATTCAACGATTTTTGGAGACCGAAACGACATATGGACACTTCGTTGCTCATCTTCGAGTCTTCGCAGTGGGTGGTAAAGAATGGACGTGTTATATGGTACAGATAAGAATTAGCTTGCTTCACAGAAACAGATATGGAGAAGAGTTTACTACCTTGGGGTATGCGCCATGGAGGAAAGAAGTTGAAGAGATCTGCAGAAGAGTCCTCTGGTTGAATGCTTGGCATGAGGCTAGGCAATTCGATCGATGCTATGCACAATTTAGAAAAGCTTGTTCAATGTATTGCTGCCCAGAGGACTGACAGTTGGAGGTCATTGATGCGCACGGACGCTGAACAACGAGAAGCTTCTCTACGAGTTGCCAGTCGCTGTGTTGAGTAGACGGTTGATGGCGCGACTGCTAGCCTTGAGAGTTAGCCCCGACGAGCAGAAATAAATGTGAGCAACAAGTAGCGAGCTTACTGATTGGGAGAAAAGAGAGTATCTGGGGTCAGGACGACCGATGGGTGTTTGCTCGCGGACTTAGAGATATTGCTGGTGTTGGCTCTCACTGAAGGACTGTCCCTCGAGTTCGAAGATGAGACAACGACGAGTTGATTACCAGAAGACCGTCAGCAGACTCCTTATACATTCCTACGAAGCGCGGATGGGGAGCGGAGGTGATTTTACTTACCGCAATGGCTTGAGAGGCGTTGTGGGCGACCGAGGCAAAGTTGCCAAAAGTTGCCGACCGAGAGGCCAGCGTTCATCATGGCGACGACGAGCTCAAAGACGCCTCCCACGGTTGTCAATGGTCTCTCTCCGTATACTACACGTTTTGATCGCCATTAGCAAGCTCTCGAGATAGTTCTCGATGTATCGAAGTGGAATGTTTGAGGTTTGGGGAACCTTGGGAGCTACCCCACCATGACCACTCAACCCACCCACCAAGCTGTGGAAGCTTCTCAAAGCCACGAAAACGGGTAGAAGAGGAATAGGAGACTTACCAGACTCTCTAATATACCTTACAGCTCTACAGAGCTTTGCGTTGTGCTATTGTTGATGCTGGCGATCTGGTGTTGAGGCTTTGAGGAGAAGATATTGGAGGAGTAAGGAAAGCGATAAGCTCGGGCTGCGAGAAAAGGTAAGGGAAAGCAGAACAGACCCAAGTGAGAGGCCGCTAACCGAAAACGGCCTCCCTGCCCTATATCGGGACCAATGGGCTATTATTACCCTTGAGGTTACAGGTCATAGCTTGGTCAGCTTAGTCTTCGAAGAAGGTGGCAAAATAAGAAACGATCTGATCAGATTGTCTCATAATAGAAAGCTTTGAAACAGGCAGATACGTCTACAGCAAGCGTGCAAGAGTTCTGATTAGAGCGTCTGTGATTGATGCTAACCAAGAAAAGGAGACAGGCTTTGTTGGAAGGTCCTTCACCAAGAGCCTTTAATCAGTCTTGTGTCTTTCACAGACCTGTCTTCAGGGCAGCTGATACCAGAAACATAATAGTCCAATTGGTTGAGGAGACTTCAGATGAGTTTTTGAGCAACCGGAGACGAGCATGAGGTCGATGACGTTAGTCCAGGGAGCCTTCGAAAGGAGGTCCTCCCAGCCAAGGTCAAGGCGCACATGCATCTTTCTCCATCATACGACCCCCTAGAAAGATTGAATGCTTGCATGTTGAAATAGCTGGCTATCTGTTCCACTACATGTAATTCTTTGTGGTTGTCTGAATTCTGTTGATTTCATCCTCTTCGTCTCAGCAGTGAGCAAAGCCAAGACAGACGATCACGCTTTGAGCTCAGCCGCTGCATCAATCATTCTCCTAGGGCTATGCTACACTCAATCTTAGCAAAGAAGCATTTGTGCTTTGGACATGCATCTCGGGATGAATAGGCTTGTGTGCAACTCGAAGGCACTCTTCGGTCCAGAACATGTCCCATGCCAGTGCGAAATTTCATGCTCTACCGAGCTTGGTTAGAAGAATAGAGGGATTCTGTATCTGCTCAGGCAACGGGAGGAAGGTTCAGACATGTTCGGAAGGGATTGTTCTGCTGCACTAATGACTTCCCAATCTGGCTCGAGCTAAGCGAGCTGAAGAAAACATATTAACACGTGAGCTGAGCCCATTTCAGGACGTTATCACTTCAAGTCCCACAATGCAGCCCTTGTGTATTTTTAAAAGATCTCGTCACAAAATGACCTTGGGCATGCGAGTTGTGAATTAGTTTCAAAAGACATATTGGCTTTAGCTGCCGACGATGGCTTGACGTGTGGTTGTTATCAACATGTACTAGGAGGCCTTTCTCCTCTATTCTCTTCCCCAATTCCGATTGCGTTTCTTGAATTCCGCTTGACACTTTGATTACTGATTATCATACATCAGATCAACTCGCAGTATGGGACTTGTAATAGAACCGAAAGCACGAAAAGAACCGAAAGAGCCAGCGACATCTCTCAAGCATCAAGGTGAGAGTGTCAGATGAGGCCAACAACCCATCGGTGGCTAGGAGTCTAGGATTGCGGCTCACGACTAGTACGTTTACAGTGTTGTAAATGTTCAGTAATCAAGAGTATGTACTAATTTGGTTTTATCCTCGGTTGATGTGCCGTGGGCTTTCCGTTAGTTTCCCGCTGGTTTCCCGGGCGAGTGGCTGGCTGGCTTCAATTACTCTGCGTATTCTCTAGTAAACTATTGTGATTCCCCGCAGCGTCTAAACATTCGCGCATTCTTGTGACCTGCATACCACCTTCTCCTCGCTCCATTCTTTCCCCATGTTCTCCATGTTCGATCAGGCAGGCTGGGTCTCGCCAACGCCCGCGGGACGCTCTGCTGGATCTCGTGGACGAGAATGTCCTGGACCAACAAACATATAAAAGACTCCTGAAACCCACTCTCAAAGATAATTATCAGTTCCAGCCTTGACATTAATTCCTTCAGTACTGGAGACTTAACAAACTCGAGTACCCTTTTCACTTCTCTCATAAAAGCGACATAGCAAACTGTCATCAACATGTCTTTTAAAGACCCCGAGAATCCACAACATGTGGACCTGCGAGTCAACAGCATAACAGGCGAAAAGGGAAAATATAGTCTCAAGGCCAATGCAGCAGCCCACGAGTTGGCCATCGATGAGAAGGCCATGACCACCATGCAAGCTGTTCGCGCGAATCCAGCAGCCATCTGCTGGTCCCTGGTCATCTCCACTTGTGTGATCATGGAGGGATTTGACACTGCTCTTCTTGGAAACTTTTGGGCCTATCCATCCTTTCAACGCAAGTTTGGCGACTTCGTTGGCGTCACAAGTACTACCAAGAGTGGCTACCAAGTTCCAGCCTCCTGGCAAACAGGTCTCGGTCAGGCATCGGGAGTTGGAGCTTTCTTCGGTGCTATCTTCAACGGCTGGCTTGTCAACAGGTTCGGTCCCCGAATGGTGTTGATCGCCTCGCTCTTCTCCCTTTCTGCCTTCCTGTTCATCACCTTTTTTGCTCCAGATCGCCCAACTCTCTTGGTTGGTCAGCTCCTCTGTGGTCTACCTTGGGGAGTATTCGCGACTACGGCTCCAGCCTATGCTTCTGAGGTCTTGCCTTTGCAGCTCCGAGTATATATGACTTCCTACACCAACATGTGCTGGATTATTGGGCAGCTCATTGCTGGTGGTGTCCTTCGTGGACTGGTTTCTCGTGAGGATAGCTGGGGATATCGGATTCCGTTTGCCCTCCAATGGTTCTGGCCAATCTTCCTCATCCCTGCTATCTACATTGCTCCCGAATCACCATGGTTTCTCGTCCGTCGAGATCGCCTTGCTGAAGCAGAACACTCTATCAGACGTCTCCAGAGTGCGTCCTCTCGACAAGATCCACAAAACACACTCGCTGCGATTGTCTACACCAATAACCTTGAGCAACAGCTGTCGGTCGGCACAACATATTGGGATTGTTTCAAAGGTTTCGAACTTCGACGTACAGAGATTGCATGTATGGTATTTGCTGGACAGCTTGTATGTGGATCTGTGTTTGCATATGCGTCAACCTACTTCTTCGAGCAAGTGGGTCTCAGTTCTAAGCAAGCATACTCTCTCGGCGTCAGTGCGAATGGTCTCGCGCTATTCGCTTGTTTATGCAACTGGTTTCTCCTCATGCCATACGTTGGCCGCCGAACTGTCTACGTGTGGGGCATGGGTGCAATGGCCATCGAGCTCTTCCTCATCGGGATCCTGAATGTGTGGACAAGCAAGCCTTCCGTCGCTTGGGCACAAGCAGTTTTGACAATGGTGTGGACCGTTACGTTTCAATTATCGGCTGGTCAACTTGGTTGGGCACTTCCGGCAGAAATCGGATCTTCTCGTCTCCGGACGAAGACGATTGTTCTTGGGAGAAATTCCTATTATATCTGCGCAGTCGTCGGTGGCACTCTGCAGAACTACATGATGAACCCAACAGCATGGAACATCAAAGGCTACACGGGTTTCTTTTGGGGCAGTTTTGCCTCCCTCACCTTCATCTGGGCGTACTTCAGACTACCTGAGACTAAAGACCGAACATTCCACGAGGTGAGTACAGTACAAGATCCGACTATTCATTTCTAGATCACCATTTTTTCCTATTCCGTACCATATTTGGTGTCGGTGTCGACTCTTCTCAGACTCATTGCTAACATATTGTTTTACAGCTTGATATTCTCTTCGCTAAGAAAGTATCAGCGAGGCAATTTGCATCAACCAACTTGGACACCCTCAGCGATAATGAGGTCAACGACCTTACTGAAAAATATGCAGACACTGAAGGCCGCCGTGTATCTGTCTTTGGCTCCAGTCGCCCTGAGGCTGCCCCGCAGCTTGCAAGAGTGGCAAATGATCTTTACTAGGAGTCCTACCCAAGTTCAGATATTGCATAATTTTGTATCGCAGTCTTTCGGAGTCTTTGGGTTGTTGTCTGCCGCGAATATGACGAGCCTTGTTGAATGCTCCCGGTTATTCGCTTATTCGCAAAAATGCAGCGCTGGAAATTGGGGAAAACAAATGCGGAGCAGGAGTATTCGTAGGAACCAGTTGTTAGCAGTCTGATTCGATGCGAGCATTTCTTAATCAAATCATAAGTGGAACGATAAAATTTGATACCATGATAACGTGGCCCGGGCATCATCTAAATGGTGACACATATCTAAATGTACAGAACAATATTTTGAGTCCTTGTTGCAGGACGTCACTTGTTGTCACAAAATGTAACTCTATGCTAGTCTTGATAAATCAGTGTCTTCACAATGTTGTCAGCTTTCTACCTTCGTTAAGTTATCAACGTGCGGGACGTGTGCCAGGCCACTAGCCACATCTGAGAGAAGCACTAATCTTACATTTTGTGCGGGGAAACTTCTCACCATCTTCAACCACCGTAAAGCCCCGTAAAGCCTTGACTTGGGCCAACATAAAGTGCTTACTGGCGTCGATCAACTTCACATGGTGTGACTTTGACCCCATACAGGGTGATAAACATTCGAGATATTTGCAACGGTCTAATGCGACCTCGGACAGCCTGCTCTTCATGCCGGTAAGCCATTGTTCAGAGTTCCCAAGAAACAGGACGAAAGCCAGAGGTCATGGTTGACAATCTTGAAGACAACGCCAGCGGCGCTGTGTCGTACAAAACAGCGCCCGCAACCCCAGCTGCACATTCTGTTCCCGTAATCAACATGAGTGTTCTCTAGCAAAAAGTCAGTCCTCAAGCTCGCCTGCAGCTGTCGAGCGAAGACGCGAAGTAGAGCGACAACAGAGCGACACCGATTTTGCATCCTTGCCATCATCGTCCAGCCAAGTTTCAAGTTCAGAGCATCATCCTCGACAGGTTTATTTTGAAGAAGCAACGTCTGCTTTCCCCGCGGTAAGATCAACGGGCTTGAGTATGCCACCCCCAGAAGCGTATCTGGAAATCGCTTCAAATTATTTCACTTATATCCATGATCCCTCGCATAATATCTTCCACCGGCCGAGCTTCATGGCCGATCTGTCCAGCAACACCTTACCGCGAAATATACTACTCTGTGTTATAGCTCTAGCAGCTAGGTAATAAATCATTCATTTTTCTCGTTGGCAATCATGACTTTGATGCGGCGCATAAGTCTTACTAACTTTAATGCGGTATAGATTCTCCAACCACTCTTTCTTTAGCCTCACGTCCCCGCGGTCCCGGGGAAGACTTTATGCTAGAGAGGCAGAGAGACAATTTGAGCTCCATAACTTTTCCCTTGTGACTCTTCAAACAGCACTGCTGCTTGGTGCATTCTATGGCACGGAAGGCGACTCGCGGCACGAGAGCCTTTACTATGCTTTGGCTTGCAGGATAGGAAGTCTCTTGAACCTACCCAATTTATCTTTTGAGAATCCACTGTCTCGAGAGTTGGGAATACGTGGTAAGTCGCAGCCCTCATTCTTCCTTGTCATCAGAGCCATCAAAATTTGACGAACCCACAGTCTGGTGGACGCTTGATATCGTCGATGTCTGGTCATCGAACAGCCTCCAAATCCCACGGCTTCTGAGCCCCCAACTAGACGTACCATTTCCAGCAAGCGAGCGAGCGTTCTTTCAGATGCGTCGATCTCATACCTACTTGCAAACCTCAATTTCCGAGTCGCAGGACGACAATTCAAGCTCAGTCCTCGTACAGAAGATCAAGCTGAACCCAATCTTATCTGAGATCGCCCAACTAAACAGGCAACTAGCAGAGAATGTCCTATCACCGCACGAGACGCATGCTGCTACCGAAGCTTTGGCTCTGAGACTGGACGAGTGGCAGCAGCAACTTCCGGAACCATTGACGAACACACCAGAAAACTTGTTCGCTCAAAGTGCTTCTGGCTCCGGAGGGGTCTTCGTGGCACTTCATATCGGCTTTTACCACTTCTCACAATTGTTGTATTTCTACTATCTCCATCAATCTGTCTCCAGCTATCCAGCAGCTGAATCAAATGTCTTTGCGGGGCGATGTCGTGAGAGCTCGACAGCTCTTTGCGAATTACTTTATGCAGCTCAAGCCCTTCCAGGAGCAGAAGTCTATGTAAGTCCTTAGACTGCATGAATAGGATCTCGTCTCGATGTACTTCATGCGGGTTTCGATCTGCCTGTAGGAATCCTTGCTAGATTTCCTCTAACGAAGTCGTCTAGTACTCAATGGTCGGACACGCTCTCGTAATATCCTCCACCGTCCAGCTCCACATCCTCCTCTTCACCGAAGACGAAAACGAATCCTACTCCGCACGCCAACGCCTCGAAAAGAACTTTGTCATTCTAAGCAAATTGCAGAAATTATGGCGGACTGTCGACCACTCTTTTGCTCGCTTTCAAGAGTTCCATGGAGCGTGTATGCGGACTAAAGCGGACTTGGAAGATCCTCGTACGACGTTTCGTATGGACAAGTGGATGATTCAGTTCTTGATGGAGTATTCGAAGCCGCTTGAGCAGAGGGCTGACTTGCAATATCGTTCGCCAGCTGATAGTACGGGAAGCAACTTTTATGAGTCTGATACGGTGGTGCGAGGATATGAGTCTGAGTTCCGGCAGTGGACTTCAACTGAGCTTGGGATTGATTTCGAGGGTGCCTGGGATTGACTTGAATTCAACAAGACTACGGATAGTTCGTGATGCGTCTAATTATTGAGCTGCTGTAGAACTCTGGCTTTTGTGACAGATCTGTGCGGAAGGCTAATAACCGGAGCTGGAGTGAACTATGAATTAGCAAGGAGGCCATGTTCCAAGGCAAATCATTCATAATGTTGCGGTGATGCCATCTGGCAGTCTCTATAGAGGAAGCATACCAAGGTCCAGTCATGTCTGGCGATCTACTGTACTTCTGATATGAAATTTGACGCGAGTCACCATTAATCTCAAGCACGGCATCCAAATTTCAAGTAGGTGAACAGGTGGTTCGGCTTGTCCTTTGTACAGACCCTAATTATAATACCTGATTCTACTATACTTTTGTATCCATGCTTGTACCTACCGGTGCAATGGTCCACGCCACAATCACCTCCTCTTTTTATTCCCCACCGTTAACTGCTAGGTAACTTACATACGGGTGTTCGAATTCAATCGACCCAACACGCACCACCACTAAAGCGGGGTCTGCATTTGCGACGCTACAGTAGCTCGCCATCATGGAGGGACTAAGCGGGAAACTCATCGGTAGTTTTCCTGGTGGTTTCCCGGGTGAGACCAATGATTCTCATCGGAATGATTAGTGATCAACACCTTTCTTTACCACGTCGACCTATCAGTCTAGGCAAGAAGAGCACTAAACGCTGGAAGCAGACAATTTCCCGGCGGTTTATGGCAGACCATGTGGTTATCCAAGTTATTCAGTGTCCAGTTTACGTTTCCCACTTCTATCAGTCGTCGTTAGAAGGACCCCTCGCTCTTGAATAGTTCTGCGGGGCAAGGCGAGGTACTCGTCTTCCCGATGTACTTATATCAGACAACTGCTCTCGAATTGTCATATGTTCGTTTCTTTGGGAAAAAGCTAGTCGAAGTCACAATGCGGAAAACGATCCGACGCTCGGTTTTGTTGTTTGCTTTCGCAGTTGACACGGTCAGAGCAGTCAACAATGGACTGGCGAGAACACCACCACTCGGATGGAACAACTGGAATAGTCTGGGATGCGACGTTTCTGCAGAGCTGCTGCTTGACACGGCCTCTCGCTTGGTCAGTCTTGGACTTATGGTACGTCAAGATATTCTCGAGACATATCTTGTGGTCCATTCGAACCATTGAGGAACGAAGCAATTACTAACTTTCTCGTCACTTCAGGACGTCGGCTACAAATACACAGTCCTCGATGACTGCTGGTCTGATGGCCGAGACGACAACGGCCGTATCAAAGTCGACTTAAAGCGTTTCCCTGATGGCATGTCTTCCGTATCGGCAAGGATCCACGACCACGGTCTCCTCTTGGGCATGTACTCCAGCGCCGGCCACATGACCTGTGCTCGCGGCGAAGGCTCCCTAGACCACGAAGTAGCAGACGCCCAATCCTTTGCGGAGTTCTCAATAGACTACCTAAAATACGACAACTGCTATTCCAAAGGACGAGCCGGCTCAGCCTCAGCGACATTCGCAAGGTACGAGACGATGGCCGAAGCACTCAACAAGACTGGCCGACCTATCGTATACAGTCTTTGTAACTGGGGAGAAGACTTCGTCATGTCATGGGGCGTCTCCATTGCCAATTCATGGCGAATCAGTGGCGATATCTACGACTCTTTCTCCCGACCTGACGATCGCTGTTCGTGCACGGAGAACGATCCTTCAAGCCCTTGGTGTGTCTCGCCTGGCGCGCACTGCTCCGTTCTCACTATCCTGAACAAGATCGCACCATATGCAGACCGTGGTCAACCCGGTGGCTGGCAGGATTTGGACGCTCTGGAGGTTGGATTGGGAGGCATGACTGACGACGAGTATATCGCGCATTTCTCTTTATGGGCAGCTCTCAAATCCCCATTGCTCATCGGCGCTGATCTGCGAACCCTGTCCCCTGAAGCCTTGGTAATACTTAACAATCCTGCGGTTCTTGCAATCAGTCAGGATGTGCTTGGCGTACCAGCCACGCGAGTTGAGCGCAACACAGATGTACCAAAGGACCGGTATGGGGTTGGAGAGACGCATATCTGGTCCGGCCCTCTTTCTGGTGGTGATCAGGTTCTCATCTTCCTCAACGCAGCCAACACTGACCTGGAAATGGTCGCTTACCTTGAAGACGTCTTTGTGGGCCAGGGCCCTTCGTGCTCCGCGCCACAATGCAATCAGGATTGGGTTGTTCACGACTTGTGGGGATCACGTATGGACGATAAGGTGGCGAAGGAGTTACTTGAGAATTCCAAGTCCCGTGAAGACGCTGCTCGGATTCTCCAGGCTGCAAATCATTACAATGCTAGCTCGCTACCCTACAAGGAGGGTTTGGAAAAGCTGGATATACGGTTACTGGGAACAAAGGTAGATGAGATATCCGCACGGGGTTCTCTCTCGATCAAGGTGAAGCGACATTCTGCAAAGGTGTTCCGCTTGAGGCCTAAGCTGGGAATAACAGGGAAGAGGTACAATCACTTCAAAGACGAACTGTAGAGACTAGAATCCTTACAATACAAAAACAATCATAAAGATCTTTTGAGGATCAGGACCATGACTCTGGCTATGGTACTTTCATGTCTGCGAAGGAGTCATGTTGTCGCTGTTAGGGGTTTAGACGTTAAACGGGTTCTTTCTACTCTATAGACTCTTATAACGGTAGGCGAGTCCTGAGTATATTGTTACTGCGAGTTCTCACCGCTAGACCGTGCTTAAACGACTGTCATTTCAGCTTTTGGATACGAGAGCCAAGTGTCGTTCATATTTCGACTTCTTCCCAGCTAAGCGAGCTCGAAAAGGGGTAAACCACGTGCAACTACATTCGTTGTTTCCACCTTGTACCTAGTTATCAGGGAGTCATAGTCATGGAGGGCTTGTGAAACTCGGTAGAAGCTGTAGATATGTGTTTACAAACTGGTGACAAAAAGACGCCTTGAGTCTCGTCACAAGGGAGAAACGCCATGGTTGTCAACGAACCTCGTATTCCACGCTATAGTCAACAATGGATCCCGATAAAAGGAATTCTCGTTGAAGTACAGTTTCAATCACCCTCAGTATTCAAGTCTTTCTCATCCCATTCGCTACGACTAGGCTTTCAGCCCCTCAATCCCCCGCACCACCTTCTCGACATCACCAAGCTTGTCCAATGGTCCTTGAAGTGTGATATTCCACGGCCCAGCCTCAAGTGGACAGTAAGTCTCCTTTCCAGACTTCTTAACACTGTTGAAGAAAGCGTTGATCTTCGCAAACGCACAGTCGTTGAAAGCTGCTAGAGAAGTATGCTTAAAACCGTCAGTCTATAGACCAATCGCTGAGTGTGAAGAAACTTACACCCGTTCCTTCAATCGTAAGGAGTTCCGCATCCTGGAAGATACGAGCTGTTTTCCTCGCACTGTTTGTCCTGCATGTCAGCAATGCTCTTTACATATCGCGCAATTCTCAAGTCCAGAAATCACTTACTTAGCCAACGGCGTAACCGGATCAAACCTATTCCCCACCGCCAGTATCCTACCCTTTGTCCTCCCCCCAAACGGCCCCGCATAAATATCATCACTCTTAACTTCCCAACTCAAACACGGCAAAAACTGCGTCCAAACCCCATTCCCTCCAATCCAGCTCTCGTTCTGCAACACCGGCAACCGCTTCGCATACTCCTCAAAAGAAGAATTAAACAATTTCCCACCCGTGTCAGTGCACGCCACACTGTGGAAACGCTCAAACTGGTACTCTGGATGAGGATCACCTGGTGGGAGGTCTGGGATGTCTTCTAGGTCGGGGAGGAGACCGATAGCGCGGAGGATGTCGAAAATTGTCTCGTATGTTATATTTCCCGACAGGATGAATTCTTCTACGATCACCAGGCCGGAACCGATTGTGGGGAATAAGCTTATGGGATCGTACGTTGCTTGTAGCAGGCCTGTTTGGAACAGTGTGAGGGCCGTGTCGATGGCAGTTGCGTTTTCCCAGTCCTGTTGCGTGGCGTGTGTAGAGTTGAGGTATGAGATCATGACTTGGAAACGGTTGAAGATATCCAGTGCTGATGACATGTTGGTGGAGAAGGGACAAAGTGTTGGTCCGGCGCTGTCACAGTAGAAGAAGAATGTCGCGAGGATCTTGTCTGCGTCGATCGTTGAGATTGCGTCGAGAGTTCCTGCCATCCCTGTTTGACAAACGTTAATGTCCATGCTTTTGAGGCGACGAGGAGATGTGAGACAGAACATGATTGAGAAGGAAAATACTCACAAGCATCAGGATCCACGACTCCATCAACAACCACCCTCCCCACTCTCTTCGGGAACATCGAAGCGAACGTCTGTCCAATTACAGTCCCGTAACTATACCCCCAATAATTGAGCAGCTTCGGATCCCTGTCCGCTCTCCTCTCATCCGACGTCTTCGCATAAGCATCTAGAATTGACATCAAATCCCTCGCCACGGTCGCAGTCGTCATATGCGGCCCAGCATCGAGAGGCTTCCCATTATATTTTGTACAAGTCGCACCTAACTCTGCATAGGTATTGGCATCAGCCAAACTCTCGATCGGAACGTTTGGCCCGTGGACGATGTAGTCTTTGAGCCCGTCTGACCTCTTGCGTTTCTGCTTTGAAGGACCAGAAAATGTAGCGTTAGCATCTAGGAAGAAGCATGGAGCGGCAGCAGGAACGCTATATCCTATGCCTCGAGGCTCCCAAGCAGCGAGATCGTAATCTGGTCCTACGGTGTTCTTGATCTCCTCCGAGGCATTGAGGAGTGACTGGACGCCTGAGCCGCCTGGTCCTCCTGGATTCAGGAACAAAATGCCTTTGTAGCATGATGAAACTGAAGATTTCTTAATTATTGGGACAGCCGCTCGGCCGAGTTGAGGATTGAGGTAATCTAATGGGACCTTAATATTCTATCAGTATTTGAGCTCAGAAAAGATTTCAGAGGAGAAGTATCTTACATCGAGCATCGCACAGAAGTAGCCTACATAGCATGGGTGCCAAACGAGCTTTGTCGAAGAAGGAATCTGAATTGCCATTAGTAATTCAGCGCTCGAGAAAGCCTTCAAGTCCACAATTACTTACCTCAGGGAAATTCACATCCCCAGTCTCATTAGCTGCGGGAACCGGAGATGCAAGCGAGACATGGAAAAGCGTATTGCTAAAGAGAAAAACACTTGACAGCTTGGACCAATACATCTTCACAGGAGATTAGACTTCTACGCTGATCTGCAACCCAATAAATTTGAAGCTCGCGAAGATGCCAAAAGTATTCCGAGCAGATTATAGAGATGCAAAGTCAATCGTGTTGACGAAAGTTATTGTTTGTCTCCTTTGGAATCTTATATCTTCCATCTAGAAGTCGGAAGCCTGAAGTAAAGGCTGTGCAAACCAAGACCTCCAACGCCACTAAGGCACACACACAAATCGCTTCTGCGGCTCGTTTCGGCTCGGCTGTCAACAAACGGAAACATACGAAACGGGTAAAGAGCAATCAACGCAAACCATAGCAATGCCTCATCGTGGACGATAGGACGTCGAACCATGACTTGAAGTCTCGACTAAAATGTCAGCTGTGCGAAAGAAAGAGCCTGACGACTTACGAAGGACATACGTATTTACGGCACAGTAAAGCAGGGCGAAGCATAGAGCAAGCGATGATTGGTCGGTTGCTTCAGTTTACCTGACAAGATACTAAGGCAGCAACTTGAGGCTAATTATCCAAAGTCCAAGCACCCCGCTCAAAGCCCCGGAGTAGGGTGCTTTTCGTCCCACGAATGATCATTGGGCTCGGCCACATGATAGAGGTATGCCAAGGCGAACAGTAGTTGCTTTCCGTGCAAACGAAAGAGACTAGGATACACACACACCTTCTCTTGCAAAATGCAAAATAAGTCATTGCATCTCAAGGCATTACTTATCACCGCTAGTTTGTTGGACATATCAGATTATAGCTAGAATAAATCGGTGCGTGCTATCAACTTTGCCCATAGAAAGATGAGCTGTCCCTTCCTCATCACTTTCCCGCTTCATCCCAAATATCTCTACAAAAGCTCGTCTGCTGGGGCTTTGGACATAAATCCCAGCAATTTATCCGACTATAAAAACCAACATGCAAGGTCAAATGAAGCATACCTTCCTTCCTTCCTTGCCGCGAAAAACCCAAAACAGCTCTGTTCCCTCCACTTCCGTTTAGTCCAAATCACTCCTTGGTATCACAACAAATTGCCCCAAAGAGACTAAGACAACGCCCGATTCCTCAGCCACCACCAGTCTTAATGACCTAAGACAACCAGTTACTTTGCAAAAGAGCTTCATCAAGTCCATAGATCGGCAGTCACACAACACAAAGTAACACGCAGAGAGATAGATTCAATCCTTCACTCCCACCACTCTCCCTTCAGCTACTATCCACTCATGCCGCCCAACAAGCAAATTCAAACTTCCACCCATCTCAAAAAGTCAAGGAGCAAAACCTAACCCCGACCTCAAAGCCTTCATTTCATTAAAAAGCGGACTGTCAACTTATTATCCAGGCCCATTCCCACTCATTCTCCTTTTACGATTATACAACTTACAAATCAATAAACGCTACCATCCATTTCCATTTTCAACACCAATTTCATTTTAGGAAAGAGAAGAAGTCACTCAATACTTGTACTCCTTCACTCACCCAATTTCCATCATAGTACCCAAATAAACCCCCAATCTCCAATCCCCAATCCCAAATAGCCTTCTGGAGCCGGATCCCCGGAATTTCTCTTTCTTCTCCCTCTCCCTATATTCCAGAGAACAGTGACTATTCAGCTAGTTATTAAATTTTCAAGCTCGCATGGATGTTTAAGTATTATTTCCCGTTTGTAATCTATCCAATACCAAGCTAAGATAGATCAATACTGAACAACGAACAACGCATCCTCAATATCCCTCTGATAATCAACGAAGCCAGCGCGCACGCTCCAAACTCCAAACTCTTTTCATCAACCCCGCAATCCTCTATGATCTCCTCCCCTCCCCGGCCTAATTGTCCAGCACCATCTGAGAACATTGCAATTCTTTTATCTCAAACCCTGTCCTTCCATATCAAGCATCCAATCAACATTCTAGATCTCCAAAATCGTAACTTCCGATTAGTTTTATTTCTTATGAGCTCCCGTTTGAAGATCTGTAAAGGCAGCAATGTCCTCAAAATCCGCTAGACAATTAAACCGGGAGGGAGACCATGCTCTACTACCTTACCTACCCACCCAGAGACATCAATCTAACAATCTAGCTATCAATGTAGCAATCTAAATAGCAAACCAGCAAGCACCCCCACAAAGTCCATCGACCCTAGGTCTCAAAGAGTCAAACAACACAATACCTGCACCAAATGGCGCGACTCAGAACCTAAGAGAGCTGTTTCTTACTTCTTTCATTTATTCCCACTACTCAATCTCTATTTCCACGTTTTCTTATCATCAGCTATAGATACAGCGTGAGATCCTGCGACCCGCCCAAGTACTCCAAGGAATTCGTTCACATCGTAGGAAAGAAAGCATCGGCAAAGTGCCTGTATTATTACATGACATTGCTCATTGCCACAAGACACTGACCAGGGTATCAAATCTATGTACTCGATGGTAATGTCATATCATACACACAGGACCTAGTATAGGCCAGCCAACCTTCCCTGGCCCCCAAATCCCTCAGTTACTTCCTCTTCGCCGCCTTCCCCTTCTTCTCACTCCCCGAAACCTTAGCAGCAACCTCATTGATAACCTCATCCGCCTTCCTCGCACCCTCCTTGCCAACCTCCACGCTCGCATCCGCACCAGCCGGCGCACTCAATGGCTTCGCCGCGGTCTTAGCTTCAAGTTCCTCTTCATCACCACCTTGTCCGAATTCATTGACACGCGTGTAATCAACCTTATACTTGTAGCTCTGATACAAGTACACGAAGAAGATGACGTCGTCTCGGAGTGTAGCGAGTCTGTGTAGTGTAGGCATCTTGATCGTGAAAGCGAAAAGATCATCAATGAATGTGTTGAGGAATTTGTACGTCATGGCTTTGGCGGGCATGTGCGCGACAGATTTGAGGCGGTAGTTGATATACAAGGATGGTACCATCATGAGGAATCCGTAAGCGTAGACGGAGCCGACGAGTGTGGTGATGACGAAGGAGTACCACGATTTGTGGCTGTCGTATTTGAGAGAGTAGGCTGCGTAGGCGAGTAGTAAGGGGACGGCGATCATGTAGAGGTATTTGAAAGCTACGGCGTCGTATTCTTTGGTTTTCTCTTCGGTTTCGGAGAGCTCGTGCTTGTCTTCGAAGGCGATGCGGTAGGGGATTATGGAATCTGGGGCGGGGCGGACACGGACATTGACGACAGTGGTGATTTTCCAGAACTCGAGAACGATGCCCATTCCTTGAGAGAAGAGAATCATCCAACCTGGTTTTGTTAGTGTGTGTTTGGTGAGAGGAGCGGGGACCTTACTGGTATTGTCGTTGTTATCTAACAGGTAGAGGAAGATAACAGCTTGCATGAAAACGTTGCCGAGAATGGATCGCACGGAAATACCGACATTGTTCTTCTTGTTACGGTAATGAGAGATATCTGACTTGAAAGCCAACATTTCGAAGATCATGTGGAAGACACTGACAACGACGGTTGTAGCGAGTAAATAGATGTTGGTGTCGAGAAGAACTTCCTTGATCATTTCAAACTCGCTTCCATCACCACCCATGTTTTGACCTGTGAGTGTCAGTAGAGATCATGCCTCGAAATCAAGAGACATACCAGCTGCAGCATTTCTAGCGGTCTGCTTGACACCTTCATCGACACCAGCAATCAGACTGAATTTCCAATTGGCTTGGTGATTGAGATCGATATGAATTGGGAGTCTCTTGACAGTTGAATTGACAGGCATCATGTGCGACCTGAGTTGCCAGAAAGTGTTGACGAAGAGGACAGGGTAGTACCAGCCATTCTGTCCAGATCCATCTCTTGCTCCAGAAGCTTCAAGTTGCACATATTGACGAACAGCTGGGTTCATGGTTGGGTAGTGCATGACTCCAGAATCCGGAATGAAAGAGAGCGTAAAGTTGGGATGGTAATGGGAGTTGACGACTGGACCTGTAGGAAGCTCTTCCTCCTCCTATTCCTGTCAGCGATTATCCTATAAGCGGACCTCGTTTAACACACCTCTTCCGTCTCCTCAGCAGCCAAAAGATTCTTAACCTTCTTAACTTTCTTTTGCGTGATATACTGGGTCAAAGGTCGAGCGAAATGGTATGCCTTGGTTGGGTCATATCCTTGAACCACTGGATCGATATTTGCTCCCTCCAAAGCAACATAGAAATGTGCCCAAAGAGTTCCATTATTCTGCACCTCGTTTGGCACCGCAAAACTCGTATCAATAACCCTGTTCTCCTCAAAACTTCCCAGCACAAATCCTTTCTCATTGACCACAACCCGTTCCGCGGGAGCTTTCGAAATTGGTTCGGCGACGAAAGTGGGGGAGATGACGACGGTAATATCAAGGGGACTATTGAGAGGCCACATAGGAGCTATACGCTGCGCGATGGGATTATAAACAGCGCCGTCATCGAGAGTATTAGGACGGTCGTTGAAGGGTGGGATCGCAGCCGTGTTGGCCGGGACCGTGATGGTTGCGCCGGAGGCATCCGTTGTTGTTACTGCTGCTGGAGTCTTTGGACCCATTACTTTTCCCATCACGAACTGCATGCCAAAGAAGATGGCGAGACCTTGCGCGGCAGATTTGACCATAGGCTAGTCTTGTCAGCCTTCATTCGTACACATAGCATTGGGCTGGACGGAGAGGAACAATGGGGTTCGGAAATTGAACATACACCCATTCCGCCTTCTTGTGCTTGCGCACGCGCAGCTGGAGGAGCTGCTCCTGACATGTTGAGGCTATTCGGAAGTAAATCCTCGTAAATTGAATGAGGAGTGATGTTCGAAGAACCAGGCTTCAAGTCCGCGAAGTCGCAATAATTCGAGAACGACGCTAGAATGGCGTGGACTCGAAGATCCATGTCACAAGTTTCAACCAATCATTGGCCACGGTGTTGACACGGCTGCACGCGGCTGAGGGAAGCGACAACTTCACCTTACATATGCCAAGACATTCGAACTGAACGCAAGGCGAATTCCGAAGACTTGCTGCTTGTCGCCAGCATCAACACCATCTTCCTTCACTTACCATTGACTGACGGCGAGATATAATAGGCGAACGCTCAATACTCAAGCTACCTCACATCCACACTTTGAGGCATTTAAGACTCATTCGTTTTGAATAGTACACTACCAGCCATAACTCACTTTGTCTTACAGACTTGACCGCTCTTGGCTGCACAACTTCTGCATTGCATTGAGTCACACACACACGAAAAACCCCATAAATTGAATAGAATCTGTAAGACATATATATCCTCTCTTCTTACATTTCTTCAAGGAATATCTCTTTTCATATTCGAACTCAGAAAGAAAGAAAAGACTCATATTTCTTCTAGGAAAGTTCAGCTCAATCGCCACCCACTTTCCGCTTTCGATCTTCAACTACAACTTGGAATTAGACCTCCAGATTTCGACATCCCCTCACCCCAATTTAAAGATTACGTCGAACAGAGTCATCTCTTCAATCTTTCACCCCATCACCTCATCATGGCTTCAGGTGGCGGATCTCCCGCCCTCTCAGGCACCGGAACTCCTTTACCAGCTTCAAACTCAGGAACCGACTCACCAAATCCACATAATAACCTATTCAAGCTCAACCCAGCCAACATACTCTCAACTACCAACAATGAGAATGTAGCTCCTACTTCTGATGGTGTTCCAAAGACGAAGATCTGTGTATTCTGTGGTGCTTCACCTGGGAACTCGCCAGCTCATATGGTATGTACTTCTCAACTCAAACCCCGAATGGAAATATCTATTGCTCTATTCTCTCTTCTGTCCTCCATGCGTGCTCGAACAATAACCCGGAGAACATTGGATTTGTCTTCAAATTTCAGCAAATCACAGTACAATTTACACGTCATCCCAAAACACCGTCACTCTTCATGTCCTTTCAAAACACAGCTAACGCACTCACCAACAGGAAGCAGCACGCTCTCTAGCCCGTGTCTTTCACGAGAACAATATCTCTCTCGTCTACGGCGGCGGAACAGTCGGTCTCATGGGCGAAGTAGCACGTACGCTTGTCTCTTTGTCAGGACCATCATCAGTCCACGGCATCATTCCAGCTCCTCTGATCAAGGTTCGTCCATCTCCCACACTCAGCACTCAACCACTTCCCATCCTTCCTTTCCTCTCCCCTCGAATATAATCCTCCGAAGGAGCATATCGATCCTTCGAGATATACCCCCGAAACGTGAACTCCCATATTAACACCTCTCAAATAGTACGAGCGCGGTCCCGACTCCACTTCCGCCGAAATAACATCCGGCTCCATCCCCTCAACAGCATTATACGGCCACACAACCGTCGTAAAAGACATGCACACCCGCAAACAGCTCATGGCCCGCGAAGTTCTTTCCGGTGGTCCAGGAAGCGGTTTCATCGCTCTCCCAGGCGGTTACGGCACCCTCGAAGAACTCATGGAAGTCGTAACCTGGAACCAACTCGGGATCCACGACCGCGGAATAGTAGTCCTCAACATCGAAGGCTATTGGGACGGTCTCCTCAACTGGGTCAAGGGCAGCGTCGAGGCTGGGTTTGTTGGCGAGAAGAATAGTGGGATTATTAGGGAGGCGAGGGATGCGGAGAGCGCGGTGAGGGAGTTGAGGACGTATAGGAATGCGGAGGGGAGGTTTAGACTGACGTGGGGTGAGGAGTAGATTTTTGTTGTGGGGGAGGGGAGGAGGGAGAGGTGATGGAGATGGGTTGCTTATTGCGTTGCATGCCGTGACTTACTGTTCTCTCTTGGTGTACTGCATTCGTAGATCGGTGTGCATGGCTAGGTAGATGGAGAATACACAAGTATCTAATAGAACTCGCAACGCTTTTAGACAAGATCAACGTCACGAAATGCTCCTAGTAATTTGCTCTGCTTTCATACATCGTGCTACCTCAACGACGGATGGATAATGAAGTTGAGGGAATGTAAAGTCACGGAATAATGCCAATGCTTTGCCTTGCGTATCATCCTCATCTAATAACGGGACCTGGAACGCCAGGCTATATAATGTCACCGAATCATCTGGCTACTTTCTTCATGTCATGTATTCTAATTTTACACTCTCGAGCTAGCTATCTATTCCTCCATCATTTCAATGAAGTATTGCCAGCCAAACGCCCAATCCAAAGTCCTCAAACCACATCAGACAATGAAAATACCCTACGAATCAACCTCCATGCCCTCCTCAGCCTCCGCACCCTCCGCACCATCAGCCACAAGATCAACCCACTGCTTAACCTCCTGACCATCAAACAGCTTGAATCCCTCAATACTCTTCGCACCCTCCTGTTGGATCCCAACAACACCCACACTCGTATTCTCAACCGTCAACTCCTTATCCTGCGCCAAACTCTCCTTCAAAGCCCTCAACCCATGCTTAACCAACTCCTCCCTCCCACAATCCGCGAAACTCTCCAAGTTCCTCTCCAAATACGTCCTCGCCATCTGGGATCTCGCACCAATAGCACAAGCCACCATCTCCTGCGTCATGCCACTCGGCTGAAACTCAAATAGATGCGGACCTGTCTCGTCGACACCAGCGATGAGGAGGCCGACACCGTAAGGGCGCTTGCCGTAGTGTTGGGTGTTTGTCTGGGCGCGCTCGCCGATGGAGGAGACGATGCGCTCGAGGGGGATGGCGCGGCCGTAGGTGAGGCGCGAGGAGAGGGATTGCTGCTTCATGAAGTTGGAGAGGACGCGAGCGTCGGAGGCCAGGCCAGCGAGGGAGACGCCGAGGTGTTCGTCGATGGCGATGATTTTCTTTTGGTAGGAGGAGAGTTCTTCGGCATTGCGCTGGAGGTGGGAATCAACATTAGCATAGGGATCTAAACCACGACCACGACCATGTATCGTATTGTAGGAATAAATTTGCAACTTTGGAGAGAGGGCGGAATAGATCTGCGAGGGACTCGGTGACTTGGAGGAGTAGATGACATACCTTCAGAGCTACAAGAACAGCATGTGTCTTGCTAACGATACCAACGACGACGCTTCCCTGCTTCACAGCCTCCGATGCATATTCGACTTGGAAGATACGACCTTGCGGCGAGCTATCATAGATCAATTAGCACGAAGTATCTCTCTATAAGCCCGACCAGCGCGTTTGCAGGAAGCTGGAGCTTGGATGTGACTTGAACTTACAAGGTGACGGAATCGTTGTCGTAGTTATTTCTGAACATGGTTGCGTTTGCAGCTCCTGCTGTGTCTTTTCTTTAGGTGGGCGGTGCGGCAATGTGGATTTCTAATCGTGAAGGAGAAGAGAAAGTGTGTTGTGGCTGGTTGAAACTGGAATTGAAGTTGTGATGGAGAGACGAGGCAGTCGCGATGATGAAGCTCAGGGCAGATTGGAATAAGGCTGCCGTAAATATGCAGGGGTAGCTGTCTGTATATACCGTAAATTGACTTGTGGGCTCGATTTATGGTTAGCGTGGATTTAGTCGCGGGCCAGAGCCGCATGGGAGGGCCGGCGCAACGTCAGCTCTTGATCGTACAGGCCGGGCGAGGACAGCTTCACTTGACAACTTGCTATCGACCACAACTCAACAAACTGCACATATCGAAACGAGCGAGTATCATCGGCTGGAAGATATCTGGAGAACAGAAGATAGGGATTGTTGAAGTTGCGAGAAGCAAAGGAAGCGAATCAAGCCAGGCGCGAACCTTGGACAGCTATCGCAACTCGGTTCAGCCTCGAGACATACACACGCCATAAACACAGTACCAGAACAAAAGACAAAGTGCCTCTATCAACCGCCAAAATGGCCGCAGGCCTCAAAACCATCATCTCCCTCTCTTTCGTACGTCCTCTCCTTCTCCCCCCTCCCCTCCCACCTTCCTTCCACCCCATATCAAGCCCACCCCTCCTCTCCCCTCCTCCCACCCAACACCACACCACACCTCACTAACACCCCCTCTCCTCCTCAACAGGTCCTAGCAATCGGCTTCCTCCTCGTAATCCTCTCCTGCGCCCTCTTCCACCAATACCTGCCCCTCCTCGTCGTTGCAACCTACGTGCTCGCTCCCCTGCCCAACTGGATCTGTGGACGATGCGCCAATCCGGATGATTTCGTTGAGAGTTCGGGGAATGCGGTTGTGGATTTCGGGAGATTCTGTACGGGGTTTTTGGTGCTGATGGGGATTGGTAGGCTGATTTCCTTTCCTTGGTTACTCTTGGTCGAAGGTTCTGGGTATGGATGCTGTAGGGTGTGCCGTACCCTGCTGGGCGCAGAGCTGGGAAAGATAGCGGCGCAGTCGCAGACATGCGGTTTAGGGTGGAAGGGTGTGATGAGGGGCAGGATGGGCATTGATGCGGAAGTAATGAGAGTCCATGCTAACATTCTCTTTTTAAATAGCCCTCCCAGTTCTCCTCGCCCACTCCGGAATCATCCTCTGGTACGCAGCCGTGATGTCCATCATCGGCGGTGTATTGATCTACGGCACCATCATCGCCTTCGGGATGTTCTTTGAAGAAGAGCATGAGTTCTAAGTCTGCCGATATCACATAGTGAGGGACAGTAATGCAGATTGCCTTGGCATGAGTATGAGGAGGCAAGTGAAACTCTGAGAGGAGGGTCAAAGGAGTGACGTGGTATGAACAAGGGGCTTGGAAAGATATGAAAGAGATGAGGGGTAGGATTGGGAATAGGAATATGGGAAGACAGTGTACAGTGTGGCATATAGTTCCAGCGAGTACATGGAATTTCAAACAGGTTTTTTCTGTCATTTATCATGGTTCTTGGAATGAATGAATGAATGAATGAGCAAACTTCGTCCCACCAACGAAATATTCCAGTCAGATGGTAATTCTTCTATGTTGAAAACAATTCTACTGACTCTCTATCTATACCAAAGATTGAGTGGGGTATCTTTCTATCGTTGAGTGACGATGCCCTTCCCTTCCCTTTGGTGGGCTATTACCCTTGGTAAAGTCTATGTTGAACGCCTCGCTTCTTCCTAATTATCCAAGTAGCTTGCTCCAATCAGCGCTATATAAGATACGTTGAGTATATCTCGAGCTCCAAACACCATTCGAATGAAAACAGAAACGCCATGCTGACCAGAAGCCTAACTAAAAATCCGGACATTGAGAGGTGTGATATCCAAAAACGCCGGCAAAAGAACGCTACCAGGGACAACCGAGGAAAAGGGGCGAGTATAAGAAGCGAGTCTCAGCGAAACAGACCCAGTGTCCCACTCAACTTCGTCAACATCTCCTCTCTCTCACCAACAGGTGTACTCAGTGCCGTAACCGCGCCCCCAGCACCAATATGCCAAGTCTCCTTTCCTCCCTCTCCACTCTCTCCATCCCCAGCGACAACCTCATCCTCCCACTTAAAAGCACACCGGATGTTGACACTCCAATCTCCTCTTCCCCCCACATCCGCATACCCTACCACTCCACTATACAGGCTTCTCTCCCTTCCGCCTTCCACCTCTCTCAAGATTTCACAGCTACGCTTCTTTGGTGCACCGGTCATGCTTCCAGGCGGTAAACTCGCTGCTAGCACATCGAGGCCTGTATACCTACTTCTCTCCTTCTCCTCCTTCTCCGCCTCACTCAAATGCCCAGCTAACTCCTCTGGATAAGGAGCTGGAATCGTGCCTTGCACAACAGAAATCATCTGATACACACTAGCATACTCCTCCACCTGCATCAATTTCGGGACCGAGACATTCCCAGCACCACAGACGCCATGCAGATCATGCCGGACGAGATCAACAATCATCAGATTCTCAGCTTGTTCTTTTGGAACAGCGAGGAGAGAGGTGGCGGCTGCGAGGGTGGAGACCTGGGAGGATTTGCGGACGGTGCCTTTCATGGGGCGGAGTTCGGCTGTTGAGGGTGTGTAGCTGAGGAAGCGCTCGGGGGAGGCGGAGATGTATGTTAGGGGGCCGAGACGGATGTAGGAGGCGAAGGGGGCGGGTTGGCGGGTGCGGAGGGTGGTGTAGAGATTCCATGCGGAGGGGGAAGAGGTGGATGATGGGGTTGTGGAGAGAGTGACGTGAGTTTGGTCGGTGAGGCAGAGCTCGTAGGAGTCGCCAGCGCGGATGGAGGATTGACAGGCGAGGACTTTGGACTCGTAAGTGTTGTTTTCAGGGGTATCGATTGCGAGGACAGTGGTGGGAATATCAGGTTGAGAGCCTGGCTTGGTGATTGAGTCAATGACGGGCGCTTTGCGTGCTGCAAAACCATTTGATGCTTTGCTCTTGACTTTTGCATGGATGGTTTGTCCGGAAATCTTGATATTGTTCAGAGCTGTTGCAATTTTCCCAGGATCATTGTGCTGCAGATACCTTGCTGTTGCGATACCGGTGAACATGTTATCTTGGTGGTGGAGCTTCAACCCACAAGGAAGAGTGACATTCGTCTCGATCATCTTGTCTAAGAGCTGACACTTCGTCATAGTCAATGGGAGATTTGAGAACGTGATACTGAACAGATCATGACTCTCCTCAAGTAGGAAGAGGGCCTCCAGCTTCGAGACAATGCCATCCATCCACGCACTAACTCGAGCAGTTTCATCCGCTGGAGCAAGTTGCTGGATGTAGATCTGATTCTTGACAGGGTCGACGATGATACTCTTGTCAACCCAAGCAAAGCATAGATCTGGACGATCATGCTGACGTCCGCTCGCATCAGGTGTTACGCCGATGTTTTCGAGTCCTAGCTCATATGTCGCGTAGCCCATATATCCACCCCAAAATGGAGACTCGTTATTGCCCTCCACTACTTTGTATTGTTCGAGACGCTGAGCTAGATATGGCCAAATTCCTCCACATGCCGAGGCCGCAACAGTGCGAAGCATTGCGTTCTGGCCAGTACATGGAGGAGGAAAGGTCGTAATTGTGTCCCTGCTAGCTGCGTATTGAATCTTCGTACAGTCTTTGATATCTAAACCAATGATGGAATATCTTCCTCTGACATCCACACCCCCACTTAACTTCTCGTTTGCATTGGACGACTCGAGGATGACCTGATCGTCTTGTATATCTAGAATAGCTTCTACGATATGTTGGACCGATAGGTGTGCAGGAATATCGACACTGCGCGAATGGCACATGCTTTTGCTAGACCTGGTGGTTCCATTTGTCTGAATGGTTTCCAATCTTCGGCGACTTCGACCTAACAGGCTTTCTGGAGTTGCGAAACGTCCTTCAATGGGGCCCTCTAAATCGATCTGCGTCTGTCGGTACTGCTTATTCCAATCCCGAGCGAGCTTGAACCAATTTTGTGTAACCTTCGTAGTTTCATCGTTCGTGCATATGGACTCCGGGTGGTACTGCAAGGCCCAGAAAGGTTTCGTCCTATGCTGTACAGCAACCAAAACCCTTTCATCCATGATTCCTGAATCATTTTCCTCTGCCAGATCGTGCTCTGCCCAAGCCAATGGCAATAAATCCGGACATGTTCTTGTAGCCTCCCATTTCGAAGTCTGCCAGCGCTCTTCCGAAATCGAATCTTGGCCAATGTCGGCGCATAAGCTCTGGTAAAGTGTAGCGTTGATCTCCCCAACACCACCGAACAGATTCTCGTTACGTTCCTCATCGGCTTCGCCAAAATGTACTATCCTCCTTACAATCCCATGCTGCGGCCCCTTCAACCTCCGGACTTTCCCTCCAAATTCCAAGCACAAGCTTTGAAAGCCCAAGCAAATCCCCAGTACTGGGATCATCTCCTCGTCCGCCAACCTCCAAATCCTCCTCATTATACCAACATCTTTTTCAATCTCCGGATGGCCCGGGCCAGGGCCACATACTACCGCCGCATAGTGCCGTAGTTCTTTGTGCAGGGCCGAATCGCTCGAGAGCGCGGGGTTGTCGATATGTATTGTTCTGACAGAGGCATCAAGTGTGGTTTCCAGAAGTGAGATTATATTGTTTGAAAAGCTGTCGTAGGCATCGATGAAGAGTATTAGAGGTTTCGGGACGAGCATTGTTACATGCAAATATCGCGGAGTGCTGGGAAGTGGAATAAGAAAAAGAGAGTCATGGAGGGCGCTGGGAAACATTTTGGATGATCCGGCGGTCAGTGGAAGCAGAATCGCTGCTTTGAGACTAGTGAGGGGTGGCTTGCATATCTCTGTTTAGCCGAGCCATAAAATCCCCATTCTGTTTTCCCTTCCCAGGAATCCAATCGTGATACTCTTTTTTGTTTATCTCAAGGTCTGTTGTGAATGTATAACAGAGATATCCTATGCTTCATGTATGCTTTTAAGTGTTTTAGCGAGAATTCCTTCGTATAGATGCCAGACCAAGCCATCTACATAACTGAGCCAGGAGTCATGAATCGCTTGGAGATGGGTATAATGATGATTGTTCATGTCATAGCAGGATTTCCGTTTTCCAATACCGACTATACGGAAAACAGACTGCTCCTCTATTCTCGGTTATCCCTCTATTTCGAAAGTGATATATTGCGGACGAAAATGTCAGTCTCTTCTCGTTTCAGAAGTGATACCTACGATTGTATTGCTCCAGAGCCTATTCAACGTCGGAATGTATGCTTAGAGAAGCGCTCATATGAGCTATATCTATGTTCTCGCTATTGTTGACACAAAAGAGGATTTCAACATCGCTTGTGTCACATGATCGTGCTTACGTGAAATCGCCACCAAGATCTTCAGCCTCCTTTCGTCTACAGCCCTTCGAACACAGCTTCAGCATCCCTCCTAGATTGGTAAAGATTTATGTTTACAAAATCCTTGGAGTTTGGAATGCAAATCCCCTCTTCTAGTCGAACCCGAAGTCTTACGCGGGCCGGTTTCTGAACGTCTCCGGGACGGTCAAACAACGCAATGGCAACAGTAGGGCCACAGCCCGACACGAGGACTAAACCTTCAGATGTCGTGATATCACTATGCGACACGAGCCTCACGCCTGAGAACCAGACCCAGTCATCTTCTCCACCAACCAGGTCGACCCAGACGTCGTTTACTCTCTTCCCAAATCTCCCACCCGAACTCCGTGCCCCAATATGGAAACACGCACTCACCAGCCGAATCATAAAATGGACCCGAACCAACAATCAAAACATCTTCAGCGCCCCCGAGAACCACATCCCGCTCTTCCACGTTTGCAAAGAATCACGTGAGATCGCGATGCTCTATGGAGAATATATTTCCCTGCCCTCTTCCTCCTCCTCCTCCTCCTCCTGCTCCTCCACCGCCACTAGCACAGTCTTCTTCAGCCCCATACTCGACTTCCTCCTCTTCGAACCAATCTGGACCGATCTCGTCCCCAAACCCGGTGCCAAATTCCTCCCCGACCCCCTGGACTCTCTCCCTACAGCATTGAAAGGCGTCAGGAACATCATGGTGCATTCGCACTACACCGACGAACGGAAACGGCCTACTGCTCTCTTCGAGAAATTACATGAGCTCGAACAGGTTCTCGTAGCAGCGGACGAGAAATCTATTGGTTTCCAAAACCAGAGTAAATTCATTCTCGGCACAGCTTACGATATCAAACTGTATTATGCAGCCGATGTTCGGAAACGCTTCCCAAAATTCAAGGTCCCGTATATAGCGGTTGGATGTCTGGGCTGGACAGGATCGGAACGGAGGAAAATGCATCATGGGCATCAAGATACGCGTGAATTGCTTAGGGTGTGTGAAAATGAGGCGCAGATGAAGGAGCATCTAGCGGTGATTAGGGAGGAGGAGTGGAGGTTTATGGAGGAGTTGAAGAAGGAGAGGGGGTGGGCTGGGGGAGGGGGCAAGTTGAAGTTGAAGTTGAACTTCAAAGATGTGGACGGCAAGGGAAAAGAGAAAATGATCGAGAAGGAACAAGATGAGCAGCGATGTGGCAGTGCTGCTGTTAAGAAAGCTGATCCGCCGGTTTACTCGGGTGAGCCGGTGAATGCGCCAGAGGATCCACCACCGTATACAGAAACGGAAGAGTAAAGGCGAGTGCAAGTCGACTAGAACCCCAGCCCTATACGGTACAATAACGGCGAATTGATCTCCACTGGTGAATTTACCCATTGCTCCAGCGACTCTCGATTCAATTGACGCAAAAGTCGCTCAACGCATCTTAATGAGAATTTTTCTCCTCTCGATATCGCAACTGTCCGGCGTCGCGCGACACACTATCAGCGAAGCAAAGCTCGACTCTAAAAAGTCGATATCGCAGCCCTGAGCAGCGTGAACTCCAAATCAGCACCAACAAACTAGACACGACCGTGATAGCGATGACCAGACTCGCGGTCTCAAAGACCTCAACGGCCATGTGCTCTCCATTGACGAGCTGCTCACCTTCGGTCTCTTGAAAACCGAGCTCCCCGACAGCGATGTCGTTCTCTACTACCAATGGACCCCCACAGCCACCTTCCACCCCTTCAGCAAGCTCCCAGTCGAAATTCAATTGTTCATTTGGAAACTCAGCCGTCCCCGTCGCAAGATCTTCGTTCATCGAAATGGTCATATGCTTCGATGTCGAATTGCAGTTCCATCACTCCTGCAGGTCAACCGGGAAAGTCGTATTGAGATGTTGAAGCACTACACCGCGCCAGCTCACATTCCTGGTGTTCCAGATCGACGTCCTGCACTCTCTCAATACTACTTCGACCCAACGATTGAAATCGTGGTCTTCCGGAGCTACATTCACCTCCTCAGTCTTGAAGAACACATGAATGCAGCGGAAGACATTTTTGTCGCTGAGAGCCTCGCAACACTCCAATCTTCGATAATTGGTAGTACGTGGTGGAGTGTACCGTGGAAGTTCTTCGACCCAATCTCAACCTCTACACCTGATACGCCGCCCTATTATAGACATTCCAGAAACAATCAAGTACGATTCTTCCGAACGCTCTCTTCTCTGCGAGATTTGGTGCTCGTCGGTGGGTCCTGCGCGCTGAAGTACGATTACCAAAGAGCTCTCTGTGTAAAAAGCCTGACCGCCATGTTCAAGGAATTCCGGCATCAGGATCCAGGCCGAGGTGAGGTAGAAGTCATTGTGCTTATGAAGTGTCATCGACCTGGCACGTTGGAATGTGAGGAGTGCTGGGTTGGCTTCAGCGAGGAAAAATTCAGGGCAAAGTTGTTGAGGGCAGTCCTTTCCGGATCTTGAGCTATTTAGCCGAACGTCCACATTCATCCGTCTTGGGGACCGTCCAAGGCCGTTTGCGTTCCATAACTCGAGGTTATCTGATCTTTGGAGCGATGCAGTCATTTCTCCGACCACCACACCACGGTTGCAGAGCTCCCACACACGTTGGTCATGGTTGAGTGGGATGTTCTTAATTGTGGCTGTATCTGGCACGTTCTCGGTGGTTGGCTTTGCATTTGGGCGTCTCCTTCGCGCAGAACTCCGGCTTTGAGGCAATAAAGAGTATAAAAGTTCAATCTAGCATAATCTTTCGTGATAGGTAAGGAGCGCACTATTCACGAGCGGTGGAAACTTTCGAGACATGGGGTGCTCCGAAGGAATGCCTGTGATTATGTAGCTAGCGTAAGCTAGCTACCACTCGTACCCAAGCGAAATTTCCTCCGACATTTGTGCCACTGCTGCATCCTTGATATGATCTCAAGCAAGACCTCATTATGGGGACTTGCGATGATATCGCCAAACAAACATTCGCTTAACACAGTACGGTTGTATAATTCTCTGGTCCCCACAAGCGCATAACACTACCAGGCTTTCAGGAAAATTTCCAATATTTGTGGACCATCGGAAAACTGACGGGAAGTTTAGTTGCAAAAGTCATCGACTGGGTTGTGATGTTTAGCGCGACGCCTTGCCAACCTTGTCATATCTCAATTGACTGATCCCTAATGGCGAGGTAAAGCCTAGGAAAACAGCTAAGCAATGTCCAACCGTCTAGCCGCCATGCTTTCGGCAGTAGCCAGTCCATTCACAGACAGTCGGTCTACATATGCTTCCATAGCAGCTTTAAATCCATTACGCTCCCACAAACGCCTCTACTCATCCCACCAATCAACGTTTTCCCCTCCGCCATTTTTCTCTCTACCTTGATCATCGCGACACATCAGCGAATTGTTTGCCAATCCCTGATCAAAGGAGAGTTCGCACCTACAGCATACAGACTCCACTCCAATCTTCGGCGACCGTCGCACCAGGGACTTTATCTCGACACCAGGTTCGCAACACTTTACGATTAATTCCAATATGGCCGGAATAAGCAAAAGGAAAAGGCTGCAATTGCAACGTCAGCGCTCTTCTATACCGGGGAATATTCCCGCAGATAAGCCAAAGATCGCAACCAACGACAAGTCTCGACGTCAAGCTTCTGCCAAGACCAGATTCAATACGCTCCCTCAAGAGCTTCAAGACTACATCTTGTTCGACATCACCTACAACAAGCAACACACAATGGAACTCCGTCGAACAATTCCATATCAATATGACAGGATGCCGATTCCAAACAGCGGTATCGATGCCTTTAGAGGAGCCGGACGGCCACTTCCTATCACTGCCTACATATGTCATGCAAGCCGAGAGGAAATGTTTCGTCATCTGAAGCTTTTGATTCCAGGAAATCCACAGTGCGGCTACTGGGAGCCCGAAGTAGACAGACTATTATTGACAAACGACACGCAAGCTGACCTCATGGCCTTTGCCGACGCTTCTGGCTTGGAGGTTCTCGACAAGGTTCAACACCTTACACTTTATCACATGGACTTTGTTCCACACCTAGTGAACCCTTGCTGCTCCCGCCACAATCGCCGACAAAAGGCAGAACTGAAGCCCCTTCAGCAGATATCAGCGCATGAGCGCCTCAATTTGCCTCCCATCGAAGCCTTCAGAGCTTTGAAGACTTTGAGAATAGTACCGTCACGAGACGGTATGGATCAACCCTGGTTACTGTCAGAGGAGGGAGTGAAGAAGTGCAAAGAGGCCTTTCTTGAGTACTTTTCGCTCTTGCAAAAGAAGGTGGATCCTACCCATAATATTCCAGTGGTTGAGATGAAGATGATCCCTTCGTATAATGGCGTACCGCGGTATTCTGACGTTAGTCGAGAAGAACGCATTCGGTATCCGTATCCTTCGGCACGTTAGTGATTTAAAACAATGCATGACTGGGTTTATTTACTAGGGTGCAAAGCAGAGACCAATGTGCCAATTACATGCGCAATGGTGGAGCATAGAAATTAATGAATGCAATAGGAACGCTGAGTGGTGTCCATTCTTGAAGATCATGCTGTAATTGTCTTAGTATAGTTTTAGGGCCGAGACTTAGATTAGGTTCTTCAATAGAAATCCCTCATTCACTACTGACTCCATCTTGTGATGCGAGCAGTAGAGATATCTCCCCGATTTAGTACATACTGAACTGGATGTTAAAGCTAAGCGAGTGCCTCAATCGCAGACAGAACAGAGCTTCTGAAAGCCTTTAATCACACCTTCTTTATCCACAAAAGACACCTTTGGAGGCACAGAATGCCACGGAGCATTCGTTACTGTATTCAGAAATCATATCCATACGTATCGAATTGCCCTCAGAGTCCACCGAGTTTTGGTCACGTTAGCCGGAAAATCAGAATCGAATTTCTGCCCAATCAAAGATTGGATCGTCTTAAGGTTAGGTAGCCACCAATATGTACTACCCAGCAACCATGACAGCGCGGAGAAAATGCAAACAACAAGTGTTGTGTCGAGCAATGTGGGTAGTCAAGAGCCGACCGAGATGAAGGTGAAGATATTCGCCTGTCAAGAAAGGTAACTCTAATCTGCAACTTCACGAGGAGTCCAACACTTGTGAACGAATGACGATGTGCACTTTGACAAAAAACTATACCCGGAAGCTGCCGTTGCAATCGGGCAATTTGATCTGTGGGGCCCAAATAAGCGACCCAAGAAACAACCCAACTACTCCCTCACTTACGGCACGCAAACTTCTAGTGCAAGCTAGACTTACCTTAGATGCCACACCCACAAGCTCTGATATACTGCACTATCAAAGTCTCCTCTTTTCAGTACAATCCCTCAATTTTCGGAATGAAATGCTTGGTCTTATTTTGTGTACAGTAAGCATTGCTTTACGAACTAAAGCTAACCACAAGATGTCGAGAACAAGTTTGACATCTTCAGCTGAGGCACACCTTATTCCAATTTCTGATGTCACTGACGACATTATTTCATCACCATCCGACCAAGAGGGGCCCGAAGGCTCATCCGAAGGACAGGGAGCAGACTCATCACACAAGGAAGCCAGTGATAGTCTTGGCTCTGGGCCCATGGCCGCTAAATCTCCCACCGACTTCAGTCAGCTGCCCCTGGAGCGACAACGACAGATTTGGAAACATTGCCTACCTCCCGGGAAAATCACTTCTCTCTTTTACTACTATACCATCATTCGACTTGGTACACCAGCTCCTATAGGACTCCGGATTAATCGCGAAAGTCGGCCGGAAACACTTCGACACTACAAAGTTTTGCTACCAACCACACACTGACAGCCTTGAATACTGGGACAGCACTGTCGACACTATACAGCACTGAGACATGTCAACTTACATGGCTTCTACCTACCTCGAGATGACTTTGACCGTTTGTCCTACTCCAGCGATAATGAAGGCAGAATTGGCGACGTGTCGATTCGTGGAGTTTCTTTACCCGCCAACTGTCCGAGGGCTGCAGATGTTTATCAGCATGACGAAGAGCTGGACGAAGAAAGGATTGAGCACATCTAGCGTCGAGACCGGCCCTAACCTTCGATTGCATTGTCCGAACATGAAGATGCTCAGACTTTGGCCTGATTGTGGGCCCGATGAGGTAAGAGATACACATCAGGGGCTCATCGACTTGCTTAGCGCCTGTCAAGAGGAACCTCCACATAGATGGGCTATCACAGACGAAGGGAATTTAATAGAGGTCTAGATAATGGATTCAACACGGAGCCGGACCTGGATTTGGTACTTGTCGGTTGCCAATTAGCTTCTACTTGAAAGTGAAGCTATGAGACGTGTAATGCTTTTCTCTGGTATGATGGTAAGGAACGAGTCCAGATAAGACACAGACTGTAAGATTGTCCGTGAAATGCCGGCTTCAATCTCTGACATAAACATGGACTTCACTTTACACATGTCTTGAATACTGCCCTACTTATCTTGTTGTCGGTCGTTCGTTCTTTGATATTTGTCACTTCAAATTCACATTTTTGTGTTTAGCCTCTGGGCGGCATTTGTATGCCCGTAAAGGAGCTGCACGTGCCTTGGAGGACAGAGTGTAGTCACCTGCACGATGCCGAGACATCGTGATACTTGTCACGCAACCTTCTGCTTTTCTCTCGTTACGTACGCAGAGGGCCCTCAAATTGCGGGGTTCTCTGAAGAAAGCTGGCCGGCCGCTGTTGGGGCGCCACACAATGCTGGAGATTCCAGAGAGTAAAGAATGAATTCATGGCAGAGAATTAAGATTCCTGATTGCTTCTCGAGCTGGCTGGCCGGTCGTGCTTGCCTTTTTTGTTTGCTTTCACTAGCGTTGTCTCTAAGCGAGACAGGATATCTACCAGGCAGATGCTCCCAGCTTGTCCCCGAAACTTCACCAACGACTAAATCAGTACTTCAACATCACCCAAAAGAACCCGACCTCACAGCAATTCTCTCACCACAGACCTCACCACGCAATTCAACATGGGCCGCTGGGGTGAACGATTCTTCGAGGGTGACAACGACCTGGACGAGGCCAGCATGATGTCTGCAGACGCTGGCATCGAGCTCTACAATTACGAAATCGACGAGCGAGAGAGCGAGGACTTCTCCTTCTCCGGCAAGGGCCTCGAAGCTACCAGAGACCATCTCAACAGTGGCGTCCTGAGCCGCCTCTTCAACAAGTACGCTACCAATAAGTCTTTCGCTGATGGCAGTATGAGCTGCAAGGAACTTCGATTGGTCCTCCTAGGTAAAGTGGCATCTGGTCTACCCGAGATCCACAGGTAGACTAACATTGTGTGCTCGAAGCTGTCTTGGCCATGCGCCTTGGTGCCACAATCGAGCCAGTCCACATGGATCTGTTGCGCGACTCCTACACCAAGATCGACGTTTCTCCCAAATACTCCTTCGTCCTGGCAGACTCTGGTTTCCGTGCTCCAATGAAGGAACAGTTCGAGATTTCTCTGGCCAAGTACAAGAACGACGGTACACCTTATAACTTCGATGCCATCCGCTGCGAGAATATGCCGTGCTCCAAGGAGAACAATGAATTGGTCGAGGGAAAGACATTGAAGAAGTGTGGAAAATGCTTGGTCAGTATATTCCGTCTTTGATAGCAGATATGAGCTTCGAATGGATTACCACTGACACTTCTGTAGGAGGTATTCTACTGTAGCAAGGAGTGCCAGACCCACGACTGGACCAAGCACAAGAAGAATTGCATCACCCCCGAGAAGCGTGCCGAGCAGGAGAAAAACCGCAACGCAGGAAGAGGCTTCGTTTCGATGAATGTTTGAGATCCGAAAGTGTTTCGCAGGAGCACGATGATGGTGGCTTTACGATGGGATTACGACATTTGCTGCAGATGACATCGGAGACTTTGACTTGATAAGGACTTCTTGCGATTTGCATTTTGCTTCAACAGGGAAGAATGTATCCACAAATCCGCACCTTTGCGTCCTATGATTCGGTGATGAGCTAGTGATAGACGTACTTCTTACGAGGAGCCTGACAGTGTGTTAGAGGAGCTGACAAGCTGCATTTCAATGTCTCGGGAGTCTTTTGAGACTTAGTATTGTGAAATCCTCGTCGCGGCAGTTCCATACCGTAGTGAAAGGCTGATGCCCTTTCCTTGGCTAAGGAACGGAACAACTTTATCATGTGTATCGCGACGGAGGGCTTTACAACTAGGCTATTCTTAATGGGATCAAGCAGATATCTAGTCCTGCTGGGCTTCTTGAATCGTTTCTTGGAACTGGCTGAGGTATCCGAGACGAATGGAGTTGAGATCAGTATGGTACAAAGGTGGGGAGCTTCTACTCGTTATACGCATCGTATGGCTTCGACATATTCAGCAAGATGCTAAAGCATCCAAGCTCACTGTACCATTTCATGCATTAATATGAGAGACCTTGGATACTTTTGTATATGTTTATTGTATAGCCATTGTGCAACTGCTCTTTTTCGGTGCAAGACTTCCTTCAATCACCAGCATGAGCGCTACTGTCCTCTGTCTCGCTCCGGGATTGTCACTGCCACCAAATATCTTTACAGACCCTTCGGTATGAAACATGCTTCTCCAAGAAGGAGCTCTCGACATCCTCCCAATCCTCCACTGAGAATAGATGTACTGAGTAGCTTGGCTCCAAGAAGGTTGTCTTTCCTATGTTTGCAAACCCTTTCGTGACATTCACAATGCTTGGGGCTAGGTCTGGAACACTATCGCCACAGCTCAATTTAATGACCAAAGTGGTAATTTTGTTGGTCGTAGTGTGGTAGGATTTCCGCAAGTCTTTGGTTGCCCATCCTAGGCCACTGTCCCACCAGAAGATCTAATAACGAGTCGGACTGAAGCAAATTGGTCGGTGTGGCATCCATCGCTGTAATTTCTTGGCTTCGGATGGGAAGTCCTGGGTACGGAAGATCTCGTAGTGACGGAGAGTCTCTCGCCGGCTTTCCTGATTGACTTGAAGTGTGACGGAGAATAGCGCTCCGCCCGCATTTCTTTCTTCAAGGAGTTCGTACACCTCATTCTTGATGTTCATTACTCGCCCTTCAGGTAATACTGCCTTCCAGAACATGAGTCGCAGTTCTTCCGGCAGTTTCGAAAACAGTGTAAACTTTTTGGGAAGGAGCCACTGTTCGACAAAGAGTTCTTCGTTGGGGTCAGGGAATTCAAAGGTGAGCAGGGCAAGCGTTGCTACAACCTCTTCAATCTCTTGTAGAGTGCCTTTGGATCTCGTGAGGTATCTGTAACGTCATGTCAGTTGTTACTTTTGTGACATTGAGGTGATCAATCCGGCTTACTTGTGGGTCATGGCGGTCGTTGCACTGGGGCTTCGCCTTTGCTGATGGGAATGAGCATTGGAGGACATCAAAGCGGGTACGAGGCGCTCCGCTTGTCGTGCTCCAGGGTGGTACGATACAATACGCGAGAGAAGCTGAGATAGAGAGAGCGGAACGGATTTCGAGGACTGGGTTGCAAAGACTTGATTCCAAGGTCCTAAGCTCGACTCGAAGCTTATGATCTTAAAATCATCTCTGGACAACTTGGAAGGGTCCAGAGGCCCGTATTCACTTCTTAGGGGGTGGTCTCTGAGAGGAGATAATCTCTAGGAGTCAACAACGCAACCACGAGCAGCACGTGACGGGCGAAAGATACTTTAGCCTAGTACGTGCTAAGTGGACTTCGTTGAAATACGCGCCTTCCTCATGCGCTTTCGGATCATGTAACCTGGACCATCGAAATGCAAGCAATATCTTCATCCTCTTCCCTGCCTGGATATCCTTCAATAACCTGCGATACAAGCAACGACATTCCTCCGCGACATTACACAGGAAAGCATTGCACATCTACTCAATCGCGAAAACTGCAGACATTTTATCCAGCTCATGGAAATGGCTCCCGGCAAATTCGCAGACACGAAGAGAGGCAAAAAGAAGGTCAAAGGTACCTCGAACGAACACAAGTAAGGACCCTAAACCCGCAAGCGCCTAGATAGAAGGATCACCGCAATGATACAGACACCTGACCCGGTCCAAAGGCTCCATGAAGGAAATTGAGGAAGCGACCGAGGCTCTCGAGCTATTTACCTGCGAGCTTGTCGATCCGAACGAAGAGTTGTATCTGCAGGAGCACAGTCTGAAGCATATGCCCGGATCCAGCAGACTCTCAACGGAGCTCAGACTCATGATTTGGAATGCTACCTTCCCTACTGGACGTTTGCTACCAATCAACCTCGAACCCTTCTTCCTACTTCTGCGCCCCCCAAAGAAGAATGGCTGTACGCTGCCAGTATCACTCCACATCAACGATGAAAGTCGCCAAGATACTAAGCGACATTACTATGTCTTACTACCCGACGAAACACCTCCCATGGACCCAGAATTCGCACCCAAGAACATGGTTCCAAGCTGTTTGCGCAAAACTTTGTATATTGACATGGAAAGGGACTTTGTGTACCAGGAGGAAGGCAATTTCAGCTGGGTAAACAAGACTTTGACCAGTTAGAAGTGACACCTACAGGGAAGGATCCGGATGATGCATAGACTCCAGTACCGGTTACTGAAATTTGTGTACTGTAACAGACTGCATCTGCTCGCTTGGCTGTGTAGGCAATCTAGGTAGGAATTCACGGGTGCTGGAGTGTAGTCCTTGGCGCGCTAGCCTCAGCATCGAAGAACCCCACAGCTTGCTCGTCTTCCTTTCCAGCATCATCGCAAAATCTGGTTAGGCCAAGAAGAAAAGCACAAGGGATCGCTGTAAGTCTTTAGTACCCATTACCTTCAGAAAGTATATCGCTGAACGCAGATCCAGCTCAGCTCGCTCTCACAATCCGTTCTCAACCATCTAAACCTCCTCATACACGAACCTGATCTCTCAATTATCGCGACCGAAGACGACATTCTCGAATATCACAGTATTTTTAAGCCTCTACTTACTACACATGCACACACCGGGACATTGAAGTTGTTTTCTTCTTGGGGTATTCTTTCTCAGTTCTGAACTGTTTTGTTGACTAACTGGTTCTGCACCAATAGGAACTCAAGATGTCTCCGAAGATTACCCCCGAGCCGAAAACCCCCTTTCAACTTCACTACCAACCGTCAATCCCAACTCTACCAACAAGTCCGTGTGTCACCGATTATCAATATGGCCTTGATAACTAGTCTGGTTGTCGGTGTCGCAGTCTTCCTGATGGCCGTCCTTTGGCACCAGGTCTTTCAGCAAGGCCGTGCGTCGTGACAGTCAACCTCCCTCAAATAGTCACTTCTAGCGCAAACTTGGTTTTGTCGCTCCTCTTATACCTGCCCGACCTTAACCAAGACCTCTTCATCCAATCTTGCTACAATTCCACCGATTTCCGACTTTTTGCCTTCCTTCCACGAGAAGTCCGCTTCATGATTTGGCGCGCAGCCATGCCCCGAGGCCGCCGCTTTCCACTCACAAGCTTCCGTGATAATCTGCCAGGATTTCTTGGTCCTCGTCCCCCAGTCCCCTACAACGTCTGTCAAGAAAGCCGCCAAGAAGTTCTACGACACTTCATCTTCTTGAGATGGACAGTCCACTGGGTCCAGAGATTCCAAAACCCTACCGTCATCACACTCAGCCACCCCTTACAAACAATGCAAGTTCTCTTCGACCCGATCACCGATATCGTAACTTCAAGCTCATGGACTATTACGACCCGCATCGGCTTATTAACCGAGGTAATGCCAGTAGACTTTGTCTTTCTAGCTTTCGCGCTGTTACGTTGTCGCGCGGTTACGTGATATTATTGAACCTTTTCCTAAAAGCATGATTGCCAAAGTAGAACACAGTTCCATGTTAAGATTGAAGCGGGAGAGATTGCCGCGCTAGACCGTTCCTAAAACATTATTGCGCCAGCACCAGGTACAAGAAGCTCAGTACATAGATATTCCCTCCAAGAAAAAGAAATAAGAATACCCAGAGCTCATTCATAAGGAGCAATTTGAGCCGTCACTGTCAACAGAATATGAAGGACTGGATGTCACAAGTTCCTGATTCCGTTAGAGCAAGCGCTTCTCCGTCCATAAAGCCCTGCACGTACGCTTCACCCACGACCATGAATTTGTCACCTACTGGCCTAATAACAAGAGGCGTACTGCAACCAAAAATTATAGCGATTTTATCGCCTACCTTCATTTCTTTTGTCTGATCAGTTTCGTATAAGTTGTCTGGGCCCCACCCAAAATACCCATTCCTCGTCAGCATGAATCTCCGTTGCTGCACAGCCCTCTGGCAACTACAGTAAACTTCCATGTACGTGAGCTCCTCGGCATCTTGCGGGATGGCGTTGCTGAAGTAGCTCCCCAGTGGCTCTTCACCAAGCATGAAGGAGTCATGTGTAGAACGCCATCCTTCCCATTTAAAATAATATCCGCCTTGTGCCATTAGCCAGTCCCATCCTTTTGCTTGAAATTGTGGTAAGGCTGCCCAGAACATCGATGGCAGACTCAAAAGTGCGGCGTGACGCTGCTGGACACGTTCGCCTTTGGCGACAACAGAGAGTAGTAAAGTATGCCAGAGAGCCGAGCCTGTTGCCTCAAAGTCCCCATATGAACTTCTCCAAGAAGGGCATGGAGCGATACGATGCTTGTGCCATGTGAAGTACCCAGCCTCAGGAGCACCAAGTCCAACCACTTCGTCGAATATGAATCCTTCACACGAGAATAGCCTCCAGTCGTCTAGGAATGTATAAGATGCTTGTACACTGCCATGTGCGCAGTAAATAGCGTCAGGGTCTGGCTCTGGATCCGAGGGCTCCCACGGCGGCGCAACAAGATTATATTCCGGGCGAGAGAACCGCACCCGGCCGTCCCAAGTCCAATCAGCTGCCCACGAAGGTGCTCCAACTGGACCCCAAGGATTTCCATGGCGAAGTGGCTCTAACTTCTTCGTGTGAGCAATGAATACCCGGGCAACGGCAGCGAACAGCTTTGGTGGTTCAAACTCGTAGGCTATCATAATATCTGCTGCAATAGCTGGGTCCATCATTCCTATTAATGCAAACACTTTGTCGCGCACATCGCGGCAGTCAGCGGAATTTGCAATGTCCAGCAGACGCCGGAAGCCGATACGGTTTGTCCCTTCCCCATCAAAACGACTCAGTGGGCGTAGATCTATGTGAACAAGGTGAATGCTGTAAGTTTGCCATACCAAATTGTCTCGGAAGCCCCTGGAGGTAAGTTCTTTTCGCAGCTCTCGGTCTTTGAGAGTCCAGTTAGATCCGTGATAGAGAACCCCAATTCCATTACAAAACGTACTCCAGTCGATAACTTGGTTCCCCTGGCGAAGGATAGTGGAGGAAGCCCCCATGATGAGCTCTTGGATGACCCAAAGTCGAGACCAGTACTCTTGTTTCATCAGCCCGTTCAAGGCGCAGAAATAAATCCCCTTAGACGGCTCTCCTTCTTCGATCTGCAACCTCTCAAGATCACGTTGATCCCCCTGTAGAGAGGCGAGAATCCGGAGGAAACGAAAGGCGTGGTTGATATCAGCATCTGGGCGACTCCATCCGATCCATGCGATCACAAACCATGCTCCGCTGTAGATGTCTCGCATCTTCTGCACTTGATGAGCCCTTTCATGGTCGTCGGCTTGATTGATACATATGGCATCTATCCAGAGCCTGAAGCGATCACCGAAAGTATTGTCCCCTGCCAGCGCCCGCAAAGCACTTTCGAGATTTGCAGTGACCGATACTGTCTCGCCGCTCAAAATTATGTCCTTGCGAATCGACTCATCGCCCCAAACATACGACAAAGCAGCGAAATCGCCCCAATTAAAACGGTGGCGATGTGGAGCCGGGGTACTTCCGCAGGACAGATCCACCCCTTTAGGCTGAGGATCTGGTCGAGCAGCACCAACCCATCGTTCTTTTACCTGGCGAGGAGTTTGCACATACGTGCTAGTTGAATGCATAAATGAACCATACTCTGGCTTGAAGTCTTTCAACGACACCTTCTCAAGTGTGCATCGTAACGGGTACCCTGGCAGGCAAAGCCCAATACTGACTACCCTTATCTCGTCTGCAGCCTCGTCCAGGCGTGAATAAAGCCTGCATTTCGTTGCAAGCGTGATGTTGTTCTGCATTCTGATCGAGTCTCCTCTCCCGGATGCTAGCTGTGAGCAGACGCCGACAAATTCAAAGAATATACGAAAGCGTGGTTCCTCGAAAACTCATGGCTAATGTTTCGGGTTGATCTTCCTCACTAGATAAGAGAAAAAAGAAGAGATGGGGAGTCAGCACCACTGGTGCATCTAGCGAATCAACGAGTAAGCTGCGCACCGGCTGCGATACAAGCCACACACGCCACGGCTGGTACTTTGAAACAATTATGTACATGCAATGCCGGAATCGCGAGTCGCCAGTAACTACAATGATATTGTTTCGATTCTCTTTCAGGTTTGAATAATGTCTAAGACAGACTATCAATTCGGTAGTCTTATTTCCATCCTTCTATATAAGCATACCTACATATCCTTTTCCCGCTTCCCTTTCCTTCTTGTCAAAGCAAAGTCATCTCGACAAAGACAGACAAAGAACATGATTCTCCACTATTATCTTTTGACTACAATCAGGATGTCAGACACCAGAAATAGCGATGCGGCCCCACCGATCGAGGAGCAAGTCATTGCCCTCAACCTTCAGCTGCTCAACCACGAGCTGCCTGGTGTTGGACAGTACATTGTTGACCAGAACCTTGGTCGCCCACTCGAGAAATTTACATGTTTTGGCAAGCTACCATATGAGCTGAGACATATGATCTGGGATTTCAAGCTCCCTAGAAGACAGGTTGTAGACTTCAAACCATTTTTCAAGGGTATGTGGGATGACAAATCTCAACCTAAACTCCCGTTGGTCTGTTTGTAAACCACGAAAGTCGGACGCACTTCCTGAAGAAAAATTCTATCTTCTTTCAATATCGCTTCCCTGATGTGGTGAGTTTGAATACCTTGCCCAACCCTTACAGCGTATTCTGCTTGGATCCAAAAGTAGATCTAGTCCGGATCGACCCTTGCCAAGCTTTCGGCGATTGCTCGGATATTTAAAGCTTTTCAGGCAAAAGCCCGAGTGTCTGGCAAAAGTCGAGCATCGAGGTTCCTCGCACCAGCTGGGACGATCTCCAGGAGTTATGCGAAGGGATCATGGTAGGGGAAGATGATAGCAATGATTTATTCACCTACTTCACAGGCTTGAGAACAATACATCTCACGGAGGATCCATATTGGGGTGACAAGTTCCGACGCACATACGGTGAGAAAGCATATGATGCTCTACTCAAACTCGTCAAGCACGAAAGAAAGGGAGACCTAGCCAAGAAACCAATACCGGCTATTGTCATACACAAATATCGCTGAAACAAGGTTCGTTCTGACCATAGTTTTCTTTACGACAGGGCCATGCCATATCCATGGAACGGAAAGTAGCCAACAATCCTTCAGCCGCCTCAAGCCAGCGAGGCTTCAAGCCCTTGAAACATAGTCACAACTAACTCCTAAAGAGCTTGAGGCTATAGACCATGCTGGCATGACTTTTGATGAGGCCCATTTCATGATGAATTCATTGTCAGTCAAGTCCCAGCCAAGTAAGTCATTTATTTGTTTTTAATCTCATTCTTCCTGATGTCTATCCCACCTGCCTAGACGTACCCTGTAATCAGACACAAGATAAGTGCTCCAATTCTTTGCAACTTCATGTCGGTTAATACATACAAAATTTCTTTACCTTGATTCACACTATATTTTCAACCTAACCCGAACTCTTTTTGATTGATTATTGTTTTCCCCTTCACGACAATGCATTTGAAGTTTAGTATCATCCTTCATGAGAGAGAGTTTGCTCTGCTCGGAACTTCTTGTCTTTCTTTAGTAAGAATAGGGAACCTTTTCAAGGCATCAGACATAAGTGACGACCATTACTGTATCCCGAGACGCATCACCAGCACCCCTGTCACGAGACGAATCTATAGTTTTAGAATTACAATTTATATCACTATATATATTGAGCTATTATTGATATGCCACGTTCTTTAACTGTTTCCCCTTAAGGAAACCACTCAACAATAAGGAAAAGAGTACTGTTAATCATATTGTCGATTGATTTGATTACGCTACCAATCGGCGTTTCCGCTATCCCTCTCTTGTTTAACAGCGACTATCAGCATATTTTCGATTTCGAAGCACTTGAGGGAAGGTCTTATCACGACATAACATGGCTCTAAATTGCAAAGATACTTAGAGAGGAAATGGTCTGGGAGTTACGCCGTTGCCGATGAGATGGTTGGTATATTTCACTGCTTAGTAATGTACATTAGCCGAGGTGGAATTTCACTATGTTCACGGCCTGTTGGCTATATATTACTTAGCCACAACTCCCGGGGCCCAATCATGTGTGTAGCATAGAAGAGAGGGCTCTTGTCCGACCTATCCGAAAGTGGGATGGTTCACAGAAAACACAACATCAGCCTATAAATCAACATCCTTACTAGGTCTATGATGTAAGAACTACGTCTCCTAACAAACTGCATTCATTTCCATCGCATCTCATTGTTATCTTTGCATCATTATCTATATTATAGAATGCCAGCCCTTCGTGCTGCTTTCTGGAGAGGAGGCGTATGTAACGCTCTCATCTTCCATAAAGCTGACCTTCCCAAAGATCGTGCAGCATGGCAGCCAATCTTTGCAGCCGCTATGGGCTCACCTGACCCATACGGCAGACAACTCAACGGCATGGGTGGGGGAATATCATCGCTCTCCAAAATATGCATCGTATCCCCATCCGCAAGACAGGATGCCGATGTTGACTTCGAATTCGTCCAAGTCGTCATCGAAGATGGCCAACTTGACCTGGCGAGCAATTGCGGCAACATGACTGCTGCGATCGGCCCATTCTCGATTGATAATGGCTTATTGAAGAAACCAATAATCGAACCTGCATCGAGTCCGGGTCCTGCGTCCTGTACTGTTCGCATATTCAACACCAATACACGAAAAGTCATTCACTCCACATTTTCAGTCTCAGGAGAACCGTTGAAATTTCATCCAGGAGGGACGTATGAGATGGCGGGCGTTGCAGGTGCCGCTTCCAGAATCTGCCTGTCTTTCATATTTCCAGGAGGGACCCAAACAAATTATACGCTTCCCACAGGCAGTGGCACTACAGTTCTGAATACAAGAAACGAACAGGGATCAAGAATACAAGCTACTTTGATCGACCTTGCCAATCCAGGAGTTCACGTCGATGGTCGCGCGCTTGGACTAGACTCTAGTACGACCCCACTAGATCTCGACAAGCTACACCATAAAATGTCATTGTTAGAGAAGATCCGTAGAGAGGGTGCAGAGAAAATGGGACTGGATCCGGATATCGCAAGCGTGCCTAAAATCGTCATCGTTTTACCACCAACAGCAGAGGCAGCTTCAAAGGGTGTACATATACAATGTCTAGTTCTCTCTATGGGGCAAACGCATAAAGCGATTCCGCTGACCTTAGCACTGAATCTGGGAGCGGCATGTAAGATAGAGGGCACGATCCCTTTTATACTAGCGAATGGCATTGATGCTAAGAGAGATGTTACTATTCAGCATCCGAGCGGTACAATCAATGTAGGGGTTGAGTTGAATGGGAAGGAAGTTGAGAGCGCAGTGCTGTATAGTACCGCAAGGCTTTTAATGCTTGGGGAAGTAAATATAGAGGCATGAGTTTGTAGTGCAGCATATGTGTATAACGCGTCAGCTCAAACTTATCCGAGGTCCATGATCGCTTGACTGGAGGAGACATCAGCATGTGTGGCGATGTCGTATGACATAGCGCGCTCTGGCCGCAAAAACACTAAGAATGACTTTTCAGCATCGCAATATAACTCAGACATTAACATCCCATCGATTCATAAGCTTAAATGGCGAAAAGAGCTTGATGGTGGTGTCGTGAGTCGAGAGGTTCTATCACATGGGTGGCCGTACTTGTTTTTAATAGCTCGGAGCGTCCCCAGCAGTGGCTGAGGTACGTATACTCCGCTTCTTCATTCTGAATTTGAACAAGCCTGATACTGGTGTCTGTGCAGTCGCCTAGATCAAGCACACAGTTGGAAGACGACTCATGCCTCCCAGACGACAATCATCATGTGTTCTGTGGCATTGGCTCATCCACTTCTTGATTAAGCTGATCGAGTCTGATGACGATGTGTCACCACCTATATTTGGCAGTTCGCTCGCCACCGATGGCTGCAAACTCCTTCCTATACTGTATTCCGCTCAATTCCAAACAGGTGCATCGTGTCCATAAAGCGATACGTGTAGCGGACATCCTTGATCGCCTTTGCCCAAGATCCCTTCAATGCCAGCTTCGCGGACGATGGATACTATTTCTTGTTCGTTGATCTCTGCTGCGTAGTTCCGAATGACATCTTTCGCCAGACCGCATGCAACGCAGCCTTGATGCGCAGATTCATCGAACTTCCAGAATGGTGCCGAACAGAGGTGACCCCGCCTTCTGCCACATGCGCCACAATAATTATGGTCGATCTAAGCATCTGTATCTAGTACTGATAAAGAAATGGCGCAGGTCAGACTGGTGCAGTGGGATTCCTCTGTCGTGCGAAGGGGAAAGCGAAATTGTGACAGTTGATCCGGAAGAGCTCGCAAAAGAGATATATGCTCAGCAGACCGTCGGGTCGGAACTAGGCAGCTGTACGCCTCATACCTGACCAGACATGTGGATTGTGGTGTTATACAAATGTATATTCCACTGCATCTCCCTTAGCCTTAATATTCTTGAAAATAGTCAGTGTGCTGATCTTTCAACTTCGAGTCGCGCTGTCACTTATTACCTAAGGCTGAGTTTTGAGTTTTGAGTTTTGAGTTTAAGATTAAGTCAAATATCTACGAAAGATGACACCTGCTGAGTTTAGTGAAGTTGTTTTTGAATGCGTCGAAATCGAGTCGAACATGATTTGATATCAAGTTAGTCTCTGAGCCTAGGTGTCTTGTTTATTCTGTATGTTTACCTTTCTCGCTTATTCACAACACAAACTTGCCCACTGCAACATCATTCCCTCCTCCCAGTCACAGTCATCCCCTCACCCTACAAAACATCAGTGGAACCCTCGCTATCTCCTGCAATTCAAACGCTTCCCCCGGAAATATAAATACCACCCTCCCAAAATCAACTCAACCCACTCCTCGCCTTCCTCTATTGTACCACACCCTCCCAACCCCAAAACAGATCTCTCGATCCACCCACTCTTCCCACCATAAATCCAAAACTCAACCAACAATACAAAACACACCACAACCCCCCCTCCCCAGAAGAAATGCATTTCCACTTCGGCGCCCACCTCGCCCGCCACCCGCTCCTCCACGGCAACATCTACGCCTCTTTCTCATTCGGTCAACGCCCTCGCCCACAATCCGTAGGCTTGTTCCAACGGGTCCCCACAATAGGATATAATATCAACCGCTGGATGAACCATGCTTCTGCGCATGGAGCGCCGGGTTCGAGTATCGGTAGTGTAAGCGGAGAAGGATAATAAGCACGAGCTAGGGCTCCAGCTCCAACCATGGGTATGGGTGGAGGTATGAGACAGCCACAAGGAATGAGTATATACGGTGGACATTCCATGGGCGGTGGATGAATGCCATATATGCCCGGACAGCCACGAATGCAAGTCCCACGTTTGCGACAACAACAGGGATTGCAAGGGTATGACTTTGATGCTCATAGTATAATAAGTTCGAGGTGGGGGAGGTAGACGCCCGAAGGAATTAGAGAATTGAGACCTCGTGTTAAAAAATGGGAGTTGCAGCAGCTGCAGCAGCTGCAACGGCAGCAGATGATGGGGATGGGGATGGAGGGATCTGGGGGGTTTGGTGGGGGTATGTATGGTGGGGAAATGGGGATACCAATGGGATATCAGTGATGGTAGTAAACCTGGTGCCATTAGGAGGCTTGAAGCGCTGGATCAAGCTAGTAGTAAGCCATCGTGTCAGATGAGAATGCCAGGTGAAGAGCTCGTACGGACGACTTGGGATAACTGGATGAAAGCGGCTGTGTCATTTTCAACGGAATTAGGCTCTTGGGCTGGAACCAAAGCACTCTTTGACGTTGTCTTCGATACCTTCTGATAATTTGTAACGTAACGTATGCCAAAAAGAAATGATTCACTCACTGAAAAAGAAAAACCTCAAAGCCTAAGCTTGCCGAGTGGGATATGTGTAGATCTGATTTAACGGGCTCTGGAGCGTCGAGGCCGAGGCCTTCTAAAAGCTGTTGAAATCTTAAATATTCATTACAACTTACAAAGTCCCTCATTGAATTTCGGGTAAGACTCGATACTCAAGAATACTCTAATATACTTCAAATTAATCCTGGTATACAGATTCCCTCGTGTATTCTTTTCATCTTTCTTTCCCGCTATTTTATTTTGTCCTCGCTATGTACCCTTTTCATTCTGAATTCATAAGTAAAATATTCCCTCGTAGCTCTTTCCCATGAAACCTTCTCGGAATCCCGCACGATATCCCTCATAAGCTATACTGTTCTTGTATCCTCCCTTCAAGATCTCCCTCACAGAGATACAATCGTATCTCCAAATTCCGCACCTCGAATGACTTACGATTAATTAAAAATAGGAGAAGCCATATCACGCTTTCACAAAAAACTATTACCCCCGCGGAGATCTCCTCACTCGCTCCTCACTCGCTCCTCCAGTAAATTCTAATCGTACTTTCCCAATGTTTAATTCTCACAATATCAATGTTCGACATTAACATCGAATATCACTTGAGGAAGCAAGCGATTGTTTGCTTAATGACATATATGTATATCCCTCGACAGAGAGATATATCGAACGATTTCGCTGCTAATCGGAATCCCCTTCTCAACCTAACGAATCAACCTAACGAATAAACCCGGTGGTTCGCATCAACAAGACGCGGGAAGGAAAGAGCGCGACTCGAAGCGCATTCAAGTCAATTCAAAGGAACAAGGTTAGATGAAGCAGCTATGTAGTAGCATATGTATGTATGACTTTTACATTCTATGTAAAGACACTGTACAGCAGCGAATATAACATCACTCCTCATCTCACCACTCATACGCTCAAGCGAATCAAGCATCAAACAACCCCACCCACCGAAACTCCCAAAACATCAGTCCAACTACTGTATCAACAAATGAAAAATGTATGAATCACGGAGCTCACTAGTCAAAGTACAGGGAATATACCAGTACACGTGGAAGTGAAGTAAAATGGAAGCAGAGATCAAAAGGCAGAAAATATTATCATATGATACACACACACACACAAATTACAAAGATGTACTACTTATTTTCCATCAACCAACCGAGGAAATAACCACCAAAACCAGCAGACCATGCACGCGAAATGTACGCTCATCTATGTCCAGTCCAGCTGATGCACTGTTTGTAATAACAGCCAAACCAAACCAAGCCAAGCAACGCACCCAGACCGCATGGAAATCTATGATACATTCCTCCTTCTATCCCACAAACACACCCAAGGCACAGCGTGAGCACGACCCGAAAACGCATTCGTAACTACGCACCCTTATCCCCCATAACATCAACATACCCCCTCCCCTTCTTCTTCGCACCCTTCTTCGCTCCCGCCCCACCAGCGCCATCCTTCCTACTCCTCGGCACTGGCGGTCCCAGCAAATCATCAATACTACTCGCATTACTCATGCCCGTCCCAGGCCTACTAGGCGGCCCACTACTCCTCAGACTGCCATTCGACTGACTCCTATTCATCAGCGGCGGCGCATTCAGATTCACGCTCCCGTCATCGCTTTGTGGAGACGAGGAGACGAGGTGGTGCTGTGCGTGCGTGGAGTCGCTGACGGCGCGCTGGGCGAGCATTTGGGGTGCCATGCCGGGTGCCATGTTCATAGGTGTGGGGATTGGACGGGGTGCGCTTGTTGGTGGACCGCCGGCTGCGGAGCCATTGCTTGAAGGTGGACCCATATTCATGGGTGCGCTAGCTGTCCTGGGAGGACCAGCTGCTCTGGGAGGCGGCGGTGTTGCGCTCTTCGCTTGAGTGTCTTCGGCGCCGGCTTTCTTGTTGACCCAACGCTTGAGATCGGGGTCGTAGTAGAATGATGAAGCTTCGCCTAGTTTAGCTCGGATGGGCTTGTTGGGGTTGGCGCCCATGTCTTGGGACTCTTTCTTTGCGCCGCCGAACCAACCGCCGAGGCCCCAGCCTTTCTTTGCGGGAGCTGCCTCTTTCGCCTTTTGAGCTAAGGGGATAGTGTTAGTAGATGCGTGGAATGTGGCGGATAAGAGTTTAAAAGACTTACCATCTGCTTCAGCTGCCTTCCGGAACGCCTCGTCCGCTTCCTTGTCTTTCTCCGCTTTGGTCTTCTCACGAGCTGCGGGTGCAGGTGCCGCCTTGAGGCCCGGGATATCGTCGTCATCGTCATCCATGAAGGACTTCTTCTTGGGGCGAGGTTCGTCTGGCGAATCCGGCTCGTTCTCTGGCTCGTATGGTACATATCCACTGGTTGGAGGTTCGTAACCACCAGAATATGGTTGATACCCGCTGGATTGAGGCTCCTCGTGAGAAGGTTCCTGGTAGCTGTTTATAGCAGGAGGCTCGTAGCTACTTGACCTAGATTGATCGTGCGTAATCGAAGGTGGAGAGTCAAAGTTTGACGTGGGCTGCTGATAGGAAGGCTCTGAGGGCGTGTATGAAGGACGATGCCCGTCAAATGAGTTGACAGCTTGAGGGGAAGCGTATAGATTTGTCGGAGGCTGCTCAGTGACTGGGGTTTGTGGAGTGTACCCGGAAGCAGGTTCATATGGCGAAGGGTTGCCAAAAGGAGTATATGCTGATTGAGGCGTGAAGCTGGATCCGGTCTGGGGTGTGTATCCGTTCCCCTGAGCAGGCTGACTGTTTGGGCGATAATCAGACATCTGTCTTTGTGGTTCGTAGCGTTTGAACTCGCTTGATGATCTCTCATCAAGGGAGGTTCTAGGTTGAGAACCGTACGAGTTACCACCTTGATCCTGGTTGCCGTACTGCGATGCGCCAGGTGCATATCTCGAGCTTGCTTTAGTGACTGGTACAGGTTGAGTACCATTGATGCCCAGACCTCCAGGGTATGAACCATATATGTCTGCATTGGACGGTGATCGACTAATTGTAGGAGTCCCTCCAGCGATTCTTGAAAATGGCCCAATATCAGCTGCACCTCCAGTCGTTGATTCAGCAGAAGCAGCTTCAGCCTCATCACCTGCAACGAACTTATTGAAGGTAGCCCAGACAGATCCTTTTGCCTTATCAATGCTGGGCTTCCATGACGCATTCTCATCTTTGGGCGACTGCTTCAATCTCTTGCTCAAATCCTCGAGCTCAGAGATTAATAATCCATGATGATATGGTGATCTCCTTGTCTGGGAAGTGATAGAAGCTCCGATCGCATCGCAGTATTGCAGGGCTTTGTCTCTAAAGCCATACTCTGCCAACACCTTTGCATGCTGCAACTTGTAGACAGCCAAATGCGGGCTCGAGACCGCAATGGTCGAGGTACTTGACAGAGACATGCCGTACTCAAACACTTCGCTTAGCAGGACTGGCTCTAGCTCTCTGTCAAAATCGTACGGCTGCCTCAACTGGTCAGAACCAACGAGCACAATGCTCGCTTGGGGGTCATCGACTCCACCGAAGATAGACAGACTTCTGGCGAACAAGAAGCAGATGTGAGCTGCTTCAGCTCTGCCGTAGCCAGAGAGTAGCTTGCCCAAAGCATTGAGAGCTTTGCTATCGTCGGTGCTGCGGTTACTGAGGACCAGTCCAAGTGTCTCGCGCCATCTGTCCAAACCATCAAGAGCATCTTTCGATGGGCCAGCACCATTTGAGGCACTGACCATCTGGAATCCGGCTCTGGCGGATGGAGGCACGAGCTCATCGATACTCTCCTCAAAATTCCCTGCAAAGATCTCATAAAGGGCTGCAAGGGGCTCGACATTATCGCCAATGATCTTGACTTCTTTTTGAATGAATTCTTGAGCGACCTGTTTGTATAGCTCTTTCGAGACTGTGTTGGAGATGAGCATAGCATGAGCCCAGAGCCGCTTATCAACGGCATCCCAGACAGCTTTCTCGCGCTCACCACGCAGCAAATGCTTTCTCAATTGGTCCACAGCTGCAGGGTCCACAGGGTCGGCTCTTGTCGTTGAATTTGATGAGTGTGAAATGCCAGACAAATCAGCACCAGTGGCATACAGTGGTGCAGAAGTATTTTCCTCGTCGAGTCCAGGCGACAAAACAGCCCGAACGGCTTTCTCGGCTACGGGAGTACCTTCTAAAATTCCATCATTCTCGATGAATACTCGGAGGATTTTCCACAAGAGTATCCGCTCTTCGATACGTTTGTCTTCATGAGACAGGGCCGAGACTGTCCGCAGATAAGATGCGTTCTGCTCTAGGATTTCGATGCCTGATGCGAGCCACGTCGAGACTTCCTTCTTTTTGGATTTGCCCTTCAGTGGCCCAGGGAAACTGGCGAGACGCTCCTGAAGGGGATCAAGGTCCTTGATGCTTCGAATCTTGACAGTGCCAGGACTTCGAATGATCATAGCCTGTGCATTCATGCCGTACCGTGGCACGTCTTGGGGAAAGGAAGTCATGATAGAACCGCCAACGCCCCATGCGAAGACGGGAGCACCTCTCCATCTCTGTAATGGATCATTCTCCCGGCCATCAGTAGGCGCGACGTAGCTGAGTCCTTGAGAGAACCCTCTGGCGCGGCCCTGTGTGGATGACACTGGCGCCGTTTGGTAGCTGTTGTTGACTCTAGGGGACGTAGGCACTTCTACAGATGCTGGACGTTGATAGGGAACAGAGCTGCTCATTTCGAGACGCGGTCCAGCGAAGGCACTTCCAGGAGACTGGGTCTGTGATCTTTGAGGTGGAACAAATGGCTGAGGTGGGCCTTGGGAAGCCTGCTGTGGCATGTAATTTGAAGTAGACCGTTTTGGTGGAGAGCTGACCAATCTAGACGCGAGACCCTGAGGAGGTGGTGTCTGCGATACCTGGCGCACCAGTGATGGCTGTGGCGGCTGATTGTACTGGTTATGCAGCTCGCCATAATTCCGGGTTGATGTTGGTGACAATTGACCTTCTTCTTCGACTTCTCGGGTAGGCGGTAGATGTTGATTCCTCAAGCCAGACTCGTACCCGGAGGAGCTGGCTCGGCGATCGTAACTTCCAGACTCAGAGAAGGAGCCATGGGGTCGTAATTCTTGATTTCTTTCGAAATGCGCTAAAGGACTCGACGTTCGAGGTTGATGCGGGAGGATGGGTGCAGATTGCGATGGTTGAGCACTTACAGTAGCTGGTGCATATGATGCAGGTGCTGGCTTTTGACTAGGTGGTGCAGGGGAGTATCGAGATTGAGCTACTGGAGGAGGGGCAGTGTGGCTGTGTTGCAGAGGTGGAGGTGCTGGAGAGTATCTTGAAGCTATTGCTGGCACGGGCATATTTCCAGTCGGAAGTGCCGCATACGGACTTACACGTTCAGGAGCTACCAGGCCCTGAACTTGAGCCTGCTGCTGTGGTGGCAAATGCTGATGTTGCATCGGCTGTTGTTGAACAGGAGGTGCGCTATAAGGACTTCGTGGTGGTCCTGTAGGAGGAGGCACAACCCCCGGTTGGCCATAAGGACTCTGCATAGGCGATGCAAGACCAGTCGTGTGTCTGGCAGCTGGTTTTGGCCTGGACATTGGCAGGTCCTCGAAGAATCCGCTTTGTGACTTTCTGACAGTCTTTGGCGGTTGTGCCTCGGCTCCTGTCTGAGTTTGATTTGGCTGAGAGTGACTGTTTGTAGGAGGGGTAATGCCTGCTGAAGCTGCTCGAGGAGGAGGATTCTGCATACTACTACTTCTTGGGGGTGCAATATCTGCTGGAGCTTGTGATCTGCTCATAGTCTGCATGCTCGCCCTCTTTCGTGGCCTCACAACATCCATGGGGAGATCGTATGGTGAGGCATAGCCACCTTTGGCTTTGTCCGCAAAGCTTTGAGCTTTCGGCATCTCTGGCCTGGGAGGTGGCGGTTGAAAGCTCGCTGTTGACGGTGACATGTAAGGCGAAGCTACGGCAGGCGTAAAGGCTGGTTTCGAGAGATCAGTCAACAAAGGTGCGGTGGGCGCGTAGGCATTCTTGGGGGCCACTGGAGCGGCCGCAAGTGCACCAGCTGGCAAATATTTATTGCTACTGCTGGTTGGCCGTATCGCCTGCCCTCCTCCAAGACTATCGAATCCAACTACGTGACCGTTAGGTCCAGTGACAGGCGTTGGGATAGGAGGGCTCGTCTGTTGGCCAAATAGATCCTCTGTACTTTGGTCATTGTCCTCAAGGAATCCTTCGTCATCGCTGCCGAAGAGAGTAGCAGGGTCAAGAGCTGAGCTTTCCGCTGGTTCGTCATCATCCGGGAGAAGCTCGTCGTCGTCGTCGGCCAGAAATTCATCACCCGCCAAAGCTGCTTTCCATTTTGCGGCAAGATCTTCCTCTGTCGCATCCAGAGCATTATTCTCATGAGCAGAATCCGGGTCGCCAAAAACAGCTGACAGGACTGTACTTGATGACGCAGCAATTCCTCCCCCAGTAGATCTTTCTAGGGAGCTCTGAGAGCTCTCCATTGGATTCTCCTCCGCCTCCGGTATACTCTCGTGGATCTGCTCGTGTGGCTGATAATGTAGAGAATCCATAACTTGTATGGTAGATTTCCTCTCCAAGTGTGGTTCGGGCGCCCGTTCCTCCCCATCATCTTCTTTGCTGGCCTGGGCGAAAAAATCCTCCTCGTTTGCATCATCCGTCGCAAAAGGATCGTTTGAATGTAATGGCTCAGGCTGACGCGAAGTATCCTCATGTGATTGAACAAGTGGCAGTCCTTCCTCGAAACGAGCCTCTAACTCTTCGTCCTGCTCAGGTCTGACATCTCCCCCATATGTCTGTCCATAATCTGGTAATCTTAACTCATCATCATCCGCGCCATGTAAAAAGTCCTGGTGATTATCCGTTTGGCCCGAGTTTTGGGCGAAGAAGTCGGCCTCCGGGTTGTTGCCCTCATCCCCAAATAGGTCTTCGGACGCCTCCTGCTCCACCTCGTTGAGAATGTCCTCAGCCTGACTATGTGGAAGTGGCTGCTCATGGTGAAATTCTGCCAAATGAGCTGGTGGAACCTGGGGAAAGGAATTTGTCCGGTCTGATTTCGCCATAAACTTGAAAGGGTCCGTATCAGTCCGCTGGATGTTCCATTGCGGATCCACCTCATCATCCTCTCCCCAGTTGACCTCTTCAGACACTGTTCGAGCAAAAGACATCGTGCTAAGATGTTTATTTTCATGGTGGGGTCCTTCCGAGGGAAATTCGGCCTTATTCAGATCTTCGATGTTTTCCTGCTCCGCGCCATTGTGCCATGGGTTCTCGTCCAGCTCTACTCCACCTGGACTTGCCAAAGACGTTGCGAGCGCATCACGAAGATCCCCCAGCTCTGGATGATCATTGTTATTTTGGGCTACTTGTTCCTCAGCAGCGTTTACCTCTTCTACAGCTTCGGAGTCGATTGGAGTCGATGCAGCAGGCGCTGGCTCTGATTTGTATTCAAAAGGGGGCTCGGGCGTTGGTACTGGACTCGACTGGACCTCGGGCGTTTCTGTCGCAATTGTTTCTGGCGTCGAGTTTGGCATAAAGGCAGGGTGCCATGACGGATGTGCCGATTCGGTCATCATGGCGATGATATGCGTTTTGGGAAAAGAACTGAATACTGATTGCGAATGTCAGCAGCTGTCCCTATACCCATGGTCCTTCCACCACATCGTCATCAGCAAACAAAGGGGGCGCAAAGCCAGACATACTTATACAAGGATATCCGCTAAAGAACAAGTCAAATTAGGTATTGATAAGAGAGAACTTGCATCCATTTGCTACAGTGAAGAAGGATTCATGGTGTTGTGTCTGACGGGGCAGAATGGGTTGAAGTGAGTGAGATGTTCGGGTCGGGATGCAAGCCAAGTATCATTGTACTTTCGCGACCAGGCGAGGCGATGGTTGAGGCCAGCTTTCGAGCCATGAGGCGCTACGGCAGCCGAGATGAGCTCAACGTACAGAATGGGATACTCGGTTGAATATCAACAGTAAAGTCTAGGGTAAAGTTGGTAGTTGATCACAAGGAGAAGAAGGAAAGACTCCCTGACTGCCATGATACTTTAAGTCACTCCTCTCATATTTAAATGCAAATTGTCCAATTCGGCTCATCCTATAATTACCATCTAGCTCTGCTCGTCTCGCTTCGGCCAGGCAAGGAGCAACATCATTGCTACGGCGGACCGGATCTACTCTCCAGCCAGAATATCCACATCCGCGTGTCAGTGGCTGAGACCCAAGACGGAAGACAAGGCTACAGTGAAAGACACCAGACGACAACCTGTACATATTTGATCCTGACCTCTCCCACGAACAACTCTCCCTCTTCTCATACATCCTCTCCCATACCACCCACCGCATCAATGAGGCATGTCGTCGAGCGCATACCATCAATCAAATGCCCCCGAACTGCCAGCGGATGACTCGGATCCTGACCTCGACCTCGACATCCAGGAGCTTGACCCTATAACCACATCCAGCCCCTCAGGACCCTCGTCGTCGCGCAGAGATCGCACACTCAAGGAAGAGCGGAGGTCCGGCCATATACCATTACGGAACCTGCGTATGAGTGGGCTGCGAGGATTTGGCAAACGCAATCGAGGATATGGAGATCTGGGGCGGGATAGAGATGAGGATGCCCATGGACTGCTGAACGATACGCCGGATCTGGATGGGGCAAACCGTCTTTCCGCCGGTAGCTTCAACAGCGCTGAAGATGATGCGCCATTGCTCCCAGGAGGGGGCCATCGGCGGCGGCCCAGTATCGAGGCCTTCAACAAGCTAGGATCGCATATACGACTGCCCAGCTTCCTGTCGAATTCAGGGACCCAACCAGCCCCAGAAAATGAAGAGGAGCAGGAAGAAGAACACGATCCAGCATCCTCCCGAACAGTCACTATTGGCACTTCTCAATCCGCGCGATTCCCTCCAAATGCCGTCTCCAATGCGAAATATACCCCTATCAGTTTCTTGCCACGAACTTTGTATAACGAATTCTCTTTCTTCTTCAACATGTACTTTTTACTCGTCGCGCTCTCGCAAGCGATTCCCCCTTTGCGGATAGGATACCTCTCGACTTACATTGTGCCGTTGGTCTTTGTTCTAGCGATTACATTGGGGAAGGAGGCTTGGGATGATATTGGAAGGAGGAGGAGGGATACGGAGGCTAATTCGGAGGGGTACACGGTGCTGTGTTTTGATGAGTTGGGCGTAGGAAATGCGGATAGGTACCATGCGAAGAATAAGGGAAAGGGAAAGGGCAAGTTCAAGAAGAACTCGCTGGTCGAGCCGGATAGGTTGTCTGATATCCAGGAAGAGGAAGAGAGTGCGGAAAGTGGAGGAAGGCGGCAATTGCCATCATCGGAAGTTCGAGAAGTGATTCGAAAATCACGCGATCTGAAAGTCGGGGATGTCTTGAAGTTAGGGAAGGATCAACGAGTGCCAGCCGATGTGGTGATCTTGAAGAGTTTCACGAATGAATCTGCAGTGTCCGTGGAAGAGGAGGCCGATCTACCTCCAGTGTCTGAATCGCTTCTGGTGGAGCCAATATCAGATCCACCAATCGAGGAAACTGCTGCTATTACAGCTGATGCCCGCGAGTCGACTACGGAACTCGGGAACACGCCCTCTGCAGATGCTGGAGGCGTGGGGGAAACTTTCATCCGAACTGACCAACTTGATGGTGAAACGGATTGGAAGTTGCGATTGGGATCACCGCTTACTCAAGCTCTTGAACCAGCTGAATTCGTACGCCTCAGAGTCGTGGCAGGTAAGCCAGACAAGAAAGTGAACGAATTTATTGGAACGGTGGAGTTGTTACCCAAGGGCCGCAATGGTTATGATCCATATCTTCCAAGGCGATCTCCGCTGAACAACGAGGTCACAGGTGAAGAGCCAACTTCTAACTCGGCACCTCTGACTATTGACAACACGGCCTGGTGTAACACCGTTCTCGCTTCCAATGCGACGACCTTGGCGGTGATTGTTTACACTGGACCACAGACGAGATCCGCGCTCTCAACTTCTGCTTCACGTTCAAAGACTGGTCTTCTTGAATACGAGATCAACTCTCTGACTAAAATCCTTTGCGCTCTCACGCTTACATTGTCGGTTGTCCTAGTAGCTCTAGAAGGATTCGAGCACGTTGAGGGTCGTGCCCCTTGGTATGTCAAGATAATGAGATTCTTGGTCCTCTTTTCGACAATCGTCCCGATCAGTCTTCGAGTCAATTTGGACATGGGAAAGAGTGTCTACTCGTGGTTCATTCAAAGGGATCCTGGAATTGCAGGAGCTGTCGTCAGGACAAGTACTATTCCGGAGGAACTGGGACGAATCGAATATCTCCTCAGCGACAAGACGGGAACTCTGACCCAAAACGAAATGGAGATGAAGAAAATCCATGTCGGAACTGTTTCGTATGCGAACGAGGCGATGGATGAAGTTACTGCCTACATCAAGCAAGGATTCTCGGTCCCTGCTTCTACGGATCCAAATCAACCGGCCATGCTCATCACCCCTTCGTCTACATTCATGGCTTCCACAACAGTAACAGCCACCAGAACTCGGCGGGAAATTGGTGCTCGAGTGCGAGATGTTGTCTTGGCGCTGGCTATCTGCCACAATGTCACGCCTACTGTCGAGGAAGAAAATGGACATACATTTACCTCGTACCAAGCCTCATCGCCCGATGAGATTGCAATTGTCAAATGGACGGAACTAGTCGGGCTTCGATTAATTCATCGTGACCGTAAGGGGATGCTGTTGCAGTCAGTTGATACTGGTCGGCCTGTTGTTCGAGTCCGTATCCTAGAAGTGTTCCCATTCACCTCAGACGGGAAGAGAATGGGTATCATTGTTCAGTTTATGGATGGATCCGAGAAACCTGGAGTCACAAATTCTGATGCTGGCGAGATCTGGTTTTACCAGAAAGGTGCTGATACAGTCATGACTTCGATTGTTGCAGCTAACGACTGGCTTGACGAGGAAACTGGTAACATGGCCCGGGAAGGCCTCCGAACGCTCGTCGTAGGCCGAAAGCGTCTTTCCGTCCAACAGTACCGGGAATTTGCAGCCAATTTCAAGGAAGCCTCCGTTGCAATCAACGGTCGTGATGCAGGCATGGCTCGTGTCGTGTCCCACTACCTCGAGCGCGATCTTGAGCTTCTCGGCGTAACTGGTGTAGAAGACAAGCTACAAAAAGACGTCAAGCCCTCTCTAGAACTTCTGCGCAATGCTGGTATCAAGATCTGGATGTTGACAGGTGACAAAGTCGAAACAGCTCGCTGTGTAGCAGTCTCAGCCAAACTCGTCGCCAGAGGCCAATACATCCACACGATCGCCAAGCTCAAGCGCAAAGACAATGCTCAAGACCATCTCGATTTCCTCCGCGGCAAGAAAGACTCCGCCCTCCTCATCGACGGCGAATCCCTCTCCCTCCTCCTCACCCACTTCCGCCACGACTTCATCAGCCTCGCAGTCCTCCTCCCCGCCGTAATCGCCTGCCGGTGCTCCCCAACACAAAAAGCCGACATCGCGCACCTCATCCGCGAGTTCACCAAAAAGCGCATATGCTGCATCGGCGACGGCGGCAACGATGTCTCGATGATCCAAGCCGCCGACGTCGGCGTCGGCATCGTCGGCAAAGAAGGCCGTCAAGCCTCTCTCGCCGCCGACTTCTCCATCACTCAATTCTGCCACCTCACCAAACTCCTCGTCTGGCACGGCCGCAACTCCTACAAACGCTCCGCCAAGCTCGCACAGTTCGTCATCCACCGCGGCCTCATCATCTCCGTCGCTCAAACCATGTACAGCATCGCTATCAAGTTCGAACCCGAAGGCCTCTACAAGGACTGGTTACTCGTCGGCTACGCTACAGTCTACACCATGGCTCCGGTCTTTTCTCTCGTCCTCGACAAAGATGTTGACGAGAACCTCGCGAACCTATACCCAGAACTGTATAAAGAGTTAACAACCGGCTCATCCCTCTCATACCGGACCTTCTTCGTCTGGGTCGCGGTCTCCATCTATCAAGGCGGCATGATCCAGGGCCTGTCGCAAATCCTGACAGAGGTCGACGGCCCGAGAATGGTCTCTGTATCGTTCACCGTGCTGATTCTAAATGAGTTGACGATGGTCGCGTTTGAGGTTACGACGTGGCACCCTATCATGATTGTTAGTCTTGTGGGTACGTTGCTGCTGTATTTGGGGAGTATACCGTTCCTTGGGGGGTATTTTGATTTGGGGTTTATTGTTACGCTGTAGGTTTTCCCCTGTTCTAATTTTTGCGTCTAGAAGGCCACATTCTAATGAAAAGATGTATAGTGGATTTATCTGGCGCGTCGCTGCCATCTCGGCAATTTCTCTTATACCGCCTTATGCAGGGAAATTGATTAGAAGGGCTATCAAACCGCCTAGTTATCGAAAGGTGCAGGGGATCTAAATCGCCCTTGGCTCTTGAATGGAGAGAGGGCGGAGGCAGTAGTTCTGGCTTAAGTATGAAGCCCGTGGTTGTAAGAGACGTTGAACTGAATTGGATTGTATTGTACTATTGCATAGCGCGGTGTTTTTGGCTTTTTGTCGTCTACATAGCTGGAAAATTCCTTGGAGATAGAATTTCGAGTCTCTCTACCCCCGCCTTTCCCACCAGCTGCATTCCCAACCCGTGGAATCGGCATAACCGCAACTAAAAGAATCTTTCCCTCCCACCTTGACAGCTCCTTAGCATCTCACGTAAGCCGGTCGACTGACACCGGACACACTGTTGTCACTCAGTGATCCCGAGTGATTATGTGATAAGTAGCCGTAGTTCGCTCTTTTGACTGTGAGACCACCAGGACTATTCTTGATCAGGCACTGGTTTGTAAAATGATATCTCAGCTCTCCAAGCTCTTGATTCTATGGAAAGTGAGGTTATTTCAATTTCTGCTCTTGAAAATGACAACAACTTTTCCACGACAGAGATTCTGTACTCGGCAGCCACACTAACCCCTTCACTGCCCTCGTACTTCTCCCATGCCAATCTATCTCCCAAAGTCCCGGGAAACCACTCAGTCTTTCTTCCAACATCGAATTCTGCTCTATGTCTCTCACTCAGATTAAGGTTGACGAATTTGACATCTTACAGCACAAGCACACAATAACGGGAAGCTGCTTTGCCACGCACGAAGTGAGACAACGTCACTTGCTACCAGTTCATTACTGTGTACCAAGAGCTTCTTTTGAGCTGGTTTATATATATATTATACAGATGCGGACTCTTGAAATCCAGTAGGGGAAAGGTCACGGAAACTTGAAAATTATGGTAAAGCAAGAGACAGAGGGATCAGTTGAAGCTTAAGAGCGAATCGAAAAGTGGAAGAAGTGAGCAGGATTATTCGGTGAAATGAAGATGATTGGGGGATTGATGATGCTTCGATATGTTGCTACTGTCTTGTCGAGTAAAAGGTATATAATTGCCAATCCGAATGTGAAAATTCGAAAAAGCAGGTTCGCAGGCATGGTCCCTCCATCTGACCAGTCGTTCCAAGCGTCTGGCTTACATACTCCGCGCTAGTTCTGGGTTTTCTAGGTCTTGTGATTGCAAAATCTCTGTCATTAGGGAATTGGGGCGCGGACCGGAGTGGTAGTTGAAACATGGCTCGAAACATTGTCCTCCGAAATGAAATGGAGAGGAACAGATGGTAATGAACAGAAAATGACCGAGAGATGTCGGCAGAAGGGAGATGGTAGTCGTATGTATTGGGTAATAAGACATCCCTTCGCGTCGCGGTACTCAGGAACGACAGTATATTATGCTGGGAAGGTTCCAGAGATCAGCTAAGGCACGAGATCGCTGATGTGCTATATTTGAAAACATTGCGGTACAATAAGACAGTAGAAAGAACACCGGTCCTCCCATGGCTATGGCTAATCCATGTGTACCCGCAATGAACATGTGGTAGGGATGGTCGGGGGCGACTTATGTACCATGCTAGAAGAGAGTATGTACTTTTGTTGATGATCTGGATGCGTCCGTATGTCTGGATTTTTCGGCTTCGTACATAGTTTAGTCCCACCAGTTTAGGATATCCTGTTTGTAAGGACGAGTACCTATATAAAGCCTTCCGCGTCATTGAACTAGATCTCCACAACCTAGAGAACAATGCATACTCTGGGTGACGGAAGACACTGCTGATATTCCACCTTCGTAAAGCACCGAACATTGATGTTTCCCAGGATTGAACAGTGATGAGGGGTAGATGAACTTACATATAGGAGTCTTGAGAAAACGTATTTCTCAAGTAAGAAAACAAACACAGAAAGCCAACGTAAGCTGACAATAAGAAGTATAATGGCAGTGGAATGGAAATACTACAATAACAACTTAAGAACACAAGAGCTCACAGCCGCTGAGTGTACGACCTTCACCGTCATGCCTTGTTGGAAGAAAGGGTTCAAAGAGGCAATTCTGGGCTGAACAGTGCAAGTGAAAGACCTCTGCGGAACGGCAGGATCTTATCTGGCCCGACTCTGCGGTTTTGGACTCTTGTTCTGATATCGCTTACTGGATACTTGTCGATGCGAGTTAGATTATATATAGGCAGGAAGTGGTGTTGAGTTAAGAAAAAGTAGCATGTTGATCGAAAACATTAGTAGCATTTGGACAGGTGGTGTTTCTCCTTTGAGGGCGTGAATCAATTCCGCACGACAGACAGACTTCATCAGAATGGATAAGTGGAGTTTTGCAAATCGATCCACATTTTAAGCCTCAATCTCACTTCCAGCAAACTTGAAATAACCTCCTTTCCCCAGCCTCACCAGACCTTTTCCAACGTATAATAACCACGTACATATCCACAAAGGTCAAGTCTCTAACCACCTACAATGAACTCTTCTCAAGGCCGTTATTTGAGATCTCTTGAAGACTGCTGAAGTTGCTTTAGTCCCAAGGTTCATTACTCGATCGTGCACTCGGTCTGTCGCGAGTCAACTGTTGACCTTCCTTGAAGATCTGGGAGTGTTCGCTTCTGGCCACAATTCCAAACTGGCAAAAGGGGATCGCCAACTGTCGTCGCTTTGACAGCAAACAAACAGCAAACAACCAAAGTGGCCTACTCTTCTTCCTTTGATGATGCCATTATAATCTAGTCACAGGGTGTGTTTCACTGCCTTAAACATTAGTTCCACATCTAAAGCTGCGGTACGACAGCACTTGACAACATGGCAGTCTAATTTAAAAGGTAGACCTGGCTACTAGGCCAGTGATTCTTCCTGTGTCGGCCAGTGGTATCGACTCACTGGTGGTCACAATATTTCAGCTTTATATAGCCTGACTTGGGTCCAACTTCTTTTACTTTGGCAGAGTTCAGAGTGAGGCTCAGGGCAGTTCTGCGACGCTGCATCGTAGGAGCGAGATCTGAGAATCGGACAGTTATACCTTAAAGACTGCACCTGGCAATTTCTTCAAGAATGGATAACCTTGTTTCCGTCGTACCGCAAATTTCATGACATACACCAAGCTTTACTATGTCTTCCGACTTGCCACGGTATGTGATTACTAGATATTGAGAGTCATCCGGAAGACATTGCCATGGCTGTTGAAGAGCGGCTCCAGTAGTTTCCCTGTTGGTGACAGGTATATTGATAGGGGTCACCACGGATATGTTCCGTGCCGTCGCCGTTTAGAGCAGGAGGAAATGTGATGTCGCTTATCTATAGACAGACAACAGGATCATTACGATGACAATCGAAGAGATCTTGACAACAAAACTACTCTTCGATATAAATTGGCGATTAGGAACAGCGTCATTCTGATTTTCGAGGTCAGTGTGCTTTTGTGGAATTTTAACCAGTACGTTGACAGCGGCAGGAGAAGTGGCAATAGAACACAGCTCCAAACTGCGACTAAGCTAGGGAGTACGATCAAAAGCTATCCCCTGCATTGCAAAGTAATATACTGCCCTTTTGTCACAAAGACCCGAAAGCAATACCACAACGTTGCTGCTCGTAATACCGCGGATCCAGTCAGAAGCCGTTCACCAGCATCAGACAATGCTCTCCGAGTGCATTCAGCTTGACAACCGGGAAGCCTGCTTATTGCGCTTTTTAAGTCTTGACTCACAAGTATCTTGAATTTTCAAAACCTGGAACATTGTCCAATCACGCAAGGATTTGCTTTTGACTACATGAGCGCTTTGTTTACTATCGTGGTTTTCAGGGGGCGCCAAGCGAGCGAGACTAAATCTAGCGATTGTGCAACAACAACAGAGGAATAAGGAGAAAACAAGATCAAGATCGCTGGGTCATGCTACACTACTGCATGCAAAATTGTCGCAAACAATGCAGGTCTTGTACGTAACTTCTGCCATCTCTGCCAAATCAACATTTGGAGGTTCCTCGTCTCGCCAAGAACTGGGCATCCAAAGGCGGCGTCCAGTTTCCCCTCCCCTGAAAATGATACCAGGATGCTCGGCAAGGGGCGCCTTTTTGAGACCAAGCATCAGCCAATCCTCAACGCCACCAACAGAATGCGCGAACCACTTACGGAAGAGAGTCGTGTGCCCCGGGTGGATCGAACCCATCGTGGACTGCTGTCAGTTCGCTCAAACCTTGATAAGCGCAAGGCGGGCGCCAGCCAGCGCGTATCTTTCGATTCTGCCATCTTCATCATTCAAGCTCCTTTTCCAGCTTGTTCTCTACTGAGTCGGGGTCTCATTCCGGACTTTACCACAACAGCTCGTGATGTTCGCAGCTGTGCTTCAGGTTAAGAAGTCGACGCTGCTTCTCTTCGCTAAAGTAACTGTCGTTTTACTCGTCCTCGCATCCGTGCTGCTCTTCTTCTCAGACACAATTTCATCATGGACGACACGAAACCGTGATATATTCACGCCGCATAAACCAATCGCCGGCACCAATGTCGGAGCAATAATTGAAGACCGACCACTCAGTAATCTCGCTCCATTACTGCTGCATTTCTCTTCAGTACTCGGCCCCAATTGGCCCATCGTGCTGTTCACAAATCCGAGTACGAATCCTCTGCTAGATGCATCTGCGCCGTTCCAGCGCGCAGTCGAAGAAGGAAGGATAGAAATCCGCGCTTTACCGAAAGATACATCGTTCAAGAATCATGCGGCGGTGTCTGAGTTGCTCACTGCGCCATGGTTCTGGGAACAGCTAGCTCCCGCTGGCCATGTGCTTTTGTTTCAGGCAGATAGCATACTCTGCTCGAATTCCAAGACGAAAATGGAGAGTTTTCTGGAATACGATTTCGTCGGTGCGCCGATCGACGTTCCCCTCGAGGGTAATGCCGGACACGGAGAAGGATATAATGGTGGATTGTCCCTGCGGAATAGGACGATGATTTTGGATATCATAAAGAAGTACAGTTGGATGGGAGAGAAGGCAGAGGGCAAGATTGTGCAGGATGCTTGTGTTACGAAAGCTCCGTGCTTGAAGTTCGAGGATCAGTGGTATTACTCGAAGATGAAGGGAATGGGTGCCAGGCTGCCGAGCAAGGAGGTTGCGGCGACCTTTGCGGTTGAGACGATTTGGTACGACACGCCGCTTGGATATCATCAGGTGGACAGGTGGAATGCAGATAATATCGATAAGGTGGTGGAGTGGTGTCCTGAATATAAGATCGCGACCACGGATGGGATCGTTTGGCATGGGAAGAAGGAAGGAACTTGATCTTACGATGCTCTACATGTAACCTTAATTTTGTACGACTGTGCGAATGCTGATACCCCGACGTTGTTTCTTGATTGTTTTAATTTGTCACCTTCTTCGCACGAATATCTCATTTGTGTGTATTCATCATTTATACAAGCACTCATCATATCTACAATATCCGCCATCTGTTCTACGCGGCCATCGCTCTTCAATTACCAGACATCTCATAGACTTCTCTACCCTTCTTCGCCATGCTCGACCTAAAAGCCGGCATCTCATGCCTCTGCTGCGGTACTTCCATCTCCTGCGGTCCCTTCGGACTCTCCGCGACATGCTCAACCAAATGTTCCTCGTCTGACTTCATCCTCGTCCGTCGCCAAACCAACCAAGCCCCAGCAGCAATCGCAAGTATCCCAAGCACGACACCGATGCCGATTCCAGCTTTCGCTCCTCCCGATAAAGAACTGGCTTCGACTGCCAATATCGTCGCTGCTGTTGAAGCGCTCGAGCCGAGCGAATTCGACGGTGTTGTTCTTGCTGTGCCTGATGAAGACTCCGCGGTGGGCGCCGCGGTGATCACATTGAAGCCATTCACATGCATCCCAAAGACAATGGTTGGGCCAGAAGTTAGCTGTACAGTCGTAGTCTGCGATCCCCAAGGTCCAGAAGGCGTTGTAGATTGGTAGGCAAGAGTCTCCCCACTTGTGAGCAGAGACGTACACTGTGAAGGAAAGGAATCTTTCCCAGTGACCGGGACATTCAACTCAAATTCCCTAGATCGAGTCAGTTACTCTCGAGCCCCTTTACGGAACGTAGCAAGTACTCACGAAGGACAACAAAACACATGCTGAGTGCTCTCGCTAACCAGCAGCGTCTGAACCGCACTATACGCTCCAGGACACACAAACGTCGGGCCCAACAGCGTCGTCGTCTCCGTATCCCGATCACTCTGTCGTAACGAGGACGTAACTTCAGTCGGTAAACATGGAATCGCGGTCGGCACAATGCTCTCTCCAAAAAGAGGATCAAATGCGATCAAGTTCCCACCGAGTCCAGCTCGCTGAGCATACAACTGCGTCGAGCAGGCTGCGATCGACGTCCACCTCGAGCTGATCGGTAGCCAGGCTGTTGTCTTCCCGTCAACGACTTCAAGGGTCTTGTTAGGGAAGAAGAAATCGTCTGCATCGGACATGGCGATCTGCACAATAAGCAGGAGACTTCAACGAGTGTCGTACTGCTCAAACTCCAGAACAAAGAAAGGTGCACGAGAAGGCTTCGGAAATAGTAAACAGAAGAACCATGGACATGGAGAGCAGAGGAACATCCTGCACCGCGGAGGATCCCAATCCCCCATGCCTCCTCTGCAGGAGACTGAAACAGACGCAAATGGAAGGTCGCTGCAGAGCGCATCTTGGTGCCACTGGAAACACGGAATTAACGTTGTTGGTGTATGAGAAAGGAGTTTGTTCGGTTGAACCAGACTGTCGGGTCGGAGGATGGTCCAAAGTGGTCTTTTGGGATGGAAATGCTGCCGCTTTGTAGGCACAGGCGCTTAGGATACCAGAAAACGGCATCTCGGCATCCTGTTCCTGCGCCGAAGTGGATTCTTGTTGCTGCATATACGAGATGCTCTCCCAGTCGAGGTTTGTGGACACTCTTTTTTCACCTGTAATTTCAAATTGTCTTTTACTAGAGAAAGGCTGGAATCGACATCGCCTACCAGCCCTGTCGCTGGGCTGGGTTTCGATTACGAAATACAGGCTGCAGCTCGACAAAGTTTCGGGCTTTCTACACTGCTTGTTTTCTGTTTTGACGGGCGAGGCGCAGCTTCACATGTTGCCTCGAATATGGCTTCGCTACACAGCTGGCGTTTCTATCTGAACTTTTCAGTTCCTTCAATTCCATCTAGTCGCTTCAATTGCGACAGCATCGGTTGTGAAGCTGTTACATCATAGCATCATCGCACGAGAGGTTTACTTACGTGATTAAGTTCCTGCTGAGCGGACTAGTTTTCTAAGCTGTAAGTCTTTCTCACACATCCTTAATCTACCTACCTACACATATCACTTCAAGATAATCTAAGATTGAAAAATATTATGAAGCATAATCGTACCCTTCACAAGATCGACAAATTCACAAAAGATCAACACAATCAAATTATATCAAAGGCAGATTCGAATCACGGCAGGCAATTCCAATCATTCATTCCACAAGCCCGAACCTCAAAGACACCAGAACTCCAGACAAAATCAGCCTTCTCCCCCCCTCTCCACCGACAATCTAAACATACACCCAATTCTCATTCCCATCCTTCCCAACCTCATCCCTCCCCGACAATCTACTCGTCAATCTCTGACTCCTCTCTCCATTCCTCCACTTCTGTCTTCTCTTCTGGCCACCAATGCCACCACTGCGTCGGATGATGGGAGCTCGATTGGCGGCGGTGGAGGCGGCGGCGGCGTGCGATGGGTACTTTATCCAGCATTGAGGGTGTTTTTGGAGGGGTGCTGAAAGGGTTCGGAAGGGCTTGCGAGCGACCTGTGCGCGGATGCGGCGGGGTGGGCTGGCGGTTGCTGGGCCCCAAGCTCTTGCTGGTTGGGAAGACATGTTTGATGGTTGTGGTGAGGAGAGAGTTCGTAAGCGAGGGGGAGTGAGGGATTGTGCTTGTGTGTGTTGGGAGATGTTGTGATTGGTATCTTGCAGTTTGACGTTGCAGATTTTCGGTGTGCTTGAGAAAAGAAAGGAAGAAGGAAACGAGACTGGAAGGAGGCCTTGAGGATATAGGAATTGGGGAGAAACGACGAGCTGGAATGTACCTACGATGGCATTGTCTTTGCACTTAGTATTGAGGTTGGGAGTTGGCAATAGGAGAGGTTCTCGCTAAACAATGTTTGGAAAGGAGTGGTGGGGCGGGCATTGGACAATAGGATTGCAAAGCCGTCTCGAATTCTACAGGGAACGATGGAGCTATAACAGCTTGGTGGCTTTGGATATAAGTAAATGACTAGATTCATATGTAAATAGCCTTCTAGTAGTCTTCAATCAAGTTTCTGCACTGTTGCATTCACCCTTCACTCGAATATTCTCGCACGATCACGCAAAGATGAACTCGCTTGAACTCGTTCCACAATGCCATATCAATTGAAGCAGATGGACACAGCTATCTCATGCAGAACTGAATATCCAATATATCTCTTACTTAGATATATGTAAGTATCTGGAGATACTTGGTCTGTGACCCGAAACCCTCTCGGAGATCAATACAAGATATCGAGCTTGTATTCTGATTAAGCTAATCTTGAGTCTGGAAGATTCTATCTGCACCACTACCACTTACCACTCAGAAGGATGGACTTCTCGAATAATCATCTTGATATAATTGAATTAGCTCAACATTCTTGCTATCTTCACGACTTGGTCTCGCAATTGAACTGCTTGCAGTGAAGTAGACCCTAGTCAAGCCATTCTTTCAGTACAGGAAAGGTCCCAAGCAAGAGTTCAAAGATAACTAGATATTCGCCCAGTCGTTCTTGGTGCGTTGAATCGTCTGGATAGCTTTGGGGGAAATCGGATAGCTGCGAGACCCAACTTCCCCTGCTTTGCTTGCAATTCTGCAACTTCAGACAAATTGAAATTATACGGCGGGGATGGACAGCTGGACATGGTATTGATGACAAGGTTCAGGAAGATGCGCGATTTCAGCTGTGATAGATCTTTCCGTCAATCAATAATTCAGTTTGTTGCTGTCAACCCCTACCAAGCGCTGAAAAGGCAATCTTCTGATTGGGCAGCGTTGTGGCGCATATGTTGGTTGCATGGCGGTTCGCCTAGGCTCCACCAGAGGCCATCCACAACATCATTTACCTCAACAATGTCCAGCTTCCATCTACTCCCACACGCATGAAGGAGAACGAAGTCGCGAATCAAGTTGCCTTTACCATCCTGGTGTGGCCGCAATGTCTCACTCTTTCTATGAGCCATTAGACCCCAACGGAGGCATCCGCCTCTTGATTCTCGAACCTGGCCAGGATGACAGCCACATCAGCTGCCGCCTGATCTCGCACAACATCAATCTCAATCCAGATTACAAAGCACTCTCATACGAATGGGGCTCTCAGAGCATTCAGAGTTCCATCTCGCTTGACAGCCAAAGCTTCCAAGTAGGAGAGAATCTCTGGTGGGCATTGTGGTATCTGAGAAAAGATGGCGCGGTCACGAGACTCTGGGTTGACGCTCTTTGCATCAATCAACAAGACGAAAAGGAACGTGGTCATCAGGTCTCCATGATGGGGAGAATCTATAGGAATGCCGACGTCATCTGTTGGCTCGGCAAGGGAGAAGACCCCAAGCATATCAGAGCGATGGAACATATTTGCGACTGGATATTCATAGAAAGCCGAGCCAAGGCTGGAGACCGAAGTACCCACCCAGAGAGCTCGACGACAAAGAAGCGCCATAATTCAATACAGGGTGACGACCAGATGTTAGACTCTTTCGCCTCGTCGGCTTCCGATGATCTCGCTGCCATGGTTGATCCGCCTGCAAAAATGCAGCCAAGAACAGTACTGAAGTCTGGCGTAACTTCCATGCTTCAAGACGAACATGCTTACTCAAGGTCACCATCTCATTTCGTGGAGGTCGAAGCAATATGTTCGCACAGCTACTGGAGACGAACATGGATTATACAAGAATTTGTACTGGGAAAATCTATAAGAATTCGTCTGGGATCGTATGAGATTGGGGAGAGTGACTTCCAGCTTGCTGTGGAGCAAGTCCTACTTCAGCGCTTTAACAGCAAAGGATTGCAGCTTCTGGACTCATTTAGAGTTGCTTACTTGAGAAGCGATCGTCTAAACGGCCATCAGCTACCACTGATCAGACTTATTGAACTGAGCGAGAAGTCTTCGTGCCAAGATCTCAGAGACAGGATATATGCTATGATTGGTCTCGCAAGCGACTGTCAGAATGGCGAAATCATTCCTGATTATTCGAAGTCGTTTTGTGAGGTGTTTGAAGACGTGGTGCTTCGGCACTTCTATCCTTCCGACCTGGATAGGCTTGGACATAGCTGGTCGACTGTCTATGCGAGTTGCCTTGTGCAGAGAATCCTCTGGAGGACCTCTGAGAGTGTATCTGAGGTCGATGAGGCGATTCTGGCACAGAAGTTGTTGGATACAGATTTATTGAGTATTCATGGGAAAAGTTGTGGTACTGTGAGAGAACTCAGCGTGCCTCAAGATGGTATGTGGTGGGCTCATGCTGGTCTTGTCAAGCCAATACGTTCCAGCTCTGCCAGTGATGAAGAGGTCTATACCAAATTAGACTTGATCAACCAGCAGGGGGTTGAAGGGAATGATGTAGAGAGTCGATCATTTCTGACGTTCACCTGGCCTTGGATAGTGTGGGCTTTAAAGTCAAAGAAGAGGGAGGAAGAAGAATCACAACCTGAGAGAACAATTATCATGCGGGCTGAGATAGGAGAGAGCTTTCAGTGTTACGTACCGGGATGCACCCAGATCGGAGACAAAATCTGTAGATTCGTCAACTCCAGTACGGTTGCAGTGCTCCGACTCTCGGGGAAATCCACCACCCTGATTGGAAGGGGGATGATACTGGATCGCTTAGGTGACCTAGACATTCTTCTCGAAGGAGAGACTGGGTCGTCTGAAAACTTCACAGATACCATGTTCAGTCGAAACAACCCAGTGCTGTCATTCAAGCTCACTCCAGCTGAGCTTAAGAGTCTAACATCTCCTCGCTATTGAGGACCTACACGCAAGAAACTAGATGTGATCTACTCTTAGAGCAGTATTCATTTTGTTAATCCTAACATTGAACCGAATTATCTCAATCATGGCAATGCCAGAGGACCAAGCTTTGCCGGGGCAATCTTTGGGCCATACTTCAAAATCACATGAACCTGATGGAAAAACTTGTTCACCACGGCAATGGCCCTTCTTTGTTTGAGTAAGTCCCATTCTCCCCGTCCGTCTCAAGTGTCGCCAGCCTAACAGCATTGATGGCACCACTTTCCGCACTCTCGCTCGGTCCGAAATCCGTCAGGTTAGTCGCCACGAGTCCAGGACAACAGAGATTGATCTTGAACCTCTTTTCCTCATGCTTCTTCGCATAATTTCACCAACATATTCATCGCTGTCTTCGTCCTCCGATAAATTGGCCAGTTCCCTGCCCAAACCTGCCTCCAAACGATCCAAGCGAGCTCGACATGAATACCACGCGAGGAATCTCACTCTTCTCAAGCAAGGGCTTGAATGTTTCCAGAAATTGAAACGCACCGAAGACATTGGTATTGTACGCCTCAAGCATCACATCTCTGATGAAATTCTCCCCCGGCACGTACTCCTTGTCATTGCCGATCCCATCATTGTTGATCAATACATCCAGCCGGCCAAACTTGGAAGCCACAATTTCTCCGGCAGCAGTGATGGACTCGTCAGTCGAGACGTCGATGGTGATAGGCTCGACAGACAGTTTCTCGGCTTGTAGTTTTGCTGCCGCCGCTTGCCCACGTTCGGGGTTGCGACTTCCCATCAAATATTGCCATATTTGCTCTTGATGTATGCTAGATTTTTTTTTTCAAGGCCTGTGAACCATGATGGAGCGATTCTTTCGAGATGTGGATTTTCAGCGTGGTGGAGCCTTTCATCCTTTTTGTGCAACTGTGCCTCCAGCTTCTGTCATGATGTCCGCGGACTTTTCTTTACCTGCGAGAGAATATTTTCGCATGGCATTTTGGGTTCAGTTGGAGATGGAAGCTTCAAAAACAAGTGTCGTCGTATGTGACTGACAGTCTGGAAATCTCATTGGCCCGCTTCTTAAAAGATCGCCAAGTGCGATAGACGATATACGTCAGAGCCAGACTTTGAGCATATCTCTGGGGCAGCATGATTGTGTACGAGGACTGAACTTGGAGATAGAGACTTCCAAATTCAGTCAGCCCATGTTCTAGTTAATTTGATCACTGTTATATGCTGACGAGCGTAACCAAATGTAGAAGTCCTGGCCTGGTGTTACCGCAGACTCGCGTCCTGTTCACCCTCAATTTGTCTGGGCTATTCGGAGTAGAGCATCAACGAAGCTGCTTGAAACATCGATACATGCGCTTTCGATTTGAAGACAGTTTCTTATTTTTATTTTGAAATGACGGCTAATCTGAGCTGTAAGCCTGGATCGATCAGCTCGACTTTCAGGCAAGAACTAGTCCATCCCACCTTTGACCAGGATCAAAGAGAGAGGGTCTCGAATATCAACAGCATAATACATTCTACAAGTTGCTCGACGAGAAATGGAGAAACGAATCCCTGAGAACCAGTCTACCAAGACTCTCAAAGAAGCGAACTATGCCAGGGTCTCCATGTTACCACATCCGGGTCCGGAGCCATCTAATGGTCTCAATCGCGGGATCTGATCCCGCACCATGACAACACTAACTGATTCGCTCCACCACCGCGCCGGATAAATTCAACTTCTGAATGTGCCACTGAAGACTGGATCTAATCAATGTACCTAGGCCGTTAGGTGTCGTGCATATGCACGATAAGGCGAATGTGGCATTGATAGGACACTTTACCCCTCCACCTGCCATCTGAGTGCAAGAACCATTGTAGTGCGGGGCAGGAAAGCCGACGGCGGAATGTCAACGGCCAATGATGGGAAGATGTTGACGGCTGTACTTGGACAGACATCTTCTTGATATTGAAGCCATTGGAACACAGCATCGACCTTCTATTCTTCATTTTCCGGATGAAAAACTCTCACCAAAAGCTCGAGATGAGGGTTTCTCACACAAGTCCTCTCATGAGGATACTTTTTTCATCTGCTCGAAAAGCGTCTCCGGGATGTCGACTGTACTCGCAGTCTCACTCTGCGACAACCGGTGCAAACAGTTTGTCAATGTCAGCACGAGTCGCAGAGTCTCTTACCTACAAAGAACTTCCACCGCTCTCTCTAATGCCAACACATCTCCTTCTCCGATCTTACCTCATAACTTCCATCCTATCATCTCCCCGTCTGCTCAACCTTTCCATGCCCCTCCTCAACATCATTGCCAACTCGCCATCTCGCTTCCTCAATCCAGACAAGAATCCTGCGATCGGCTTCCTGGTCCGCAAAATCATATACGAGCACTTCGTTGCAGGCGACGGTGAAGCAGCTGTCATGAAAACGGTAGCTCAGATGAAACAAGTGGGATTCCAGGGGGTGATCTTGGGATATGCGAAAGAGTACGCGGCTGATGAAGGGGAAGTGGGCAATGAAGAACTAGATGTCAGGAGGTGGAAGGAAGGATATGAGAAGACGATGGATATGATCGGGCCTGGGGACTTCATGGCTGTGAAGTAAGCCATTCTCCATGTATCTGGATTAAGAAGAAAAGTGGTAGCATATACGACAAACACTGACAATCAGGCAGATTATCAGGTGCCGGAGCATCAACGCTCTCTGCTCTCGCCAACAAGCAACAACCACCACCTCAAATGTGGACCGAGATGCTCTCACTGTGCCACGCAGCAAAAGCCAAAGACATCAGGGTATGGATCGATGCCGAGCAGCAAGACTTACAACCCACTATCGACGAATGGACCCTCCTGTTGATGCGAGAATTCAATCGCAACGGCCAGGCATTCATGTACAACACGTTTCAAGCATATCTCAAGGTTACGCCAAGAAACATCCTCAAGTACCTGAAAATCGCGCAGGATGAAGGCTGGACCATGGGAATCAAGCTTGTGCGAGGAGCATATATTGCTACCGAAAGACGAGACTTGATTCACGCTACCATCGAAGAGACACATGAAGCCTATAATGGCATCGTGGAGGATCTGTTGAGACAACAGTATCCAGGTCTGGATGAGAAGAAGCGATACCCAGAAGTCGCGCTCATGCTTGCGAGCCACAACGAGACCAGCATCAAGAACGCATACTCGATTCAGAAATCATTGATCGAGCAAGGAAAGCCTACCATTAAACTCGAGTATGGACAACTTCAGGGAATGGCAGATGAGATCAGTTGCGGCCTCCTGCAGCTCTGTCAACGAAGTGGAAAAGAAGCAGCTGAGAAACAAAATGAGATGGAAGATAAGCTTCGACCGAGGGCGTTCAAATGTTTGGCTTGGGGAAGTACGCAGGAGTGTTTGCAGTTCCTATTGAGGAGGGTAAAAGAGAATGGGGATGCGGTCAGTAGGACGGGAGCCTGGGTCATGGGTTTTCGGAGTGAGATCTGGAGGAGAATGAAGGCGAGCTTTGGGGCGGATTGAGGATTTTATTTGGATTATTAATTTGCAACTATGAAACGCAGTGTCTTGATTTTCGGCTTTTGCCGTGCTGGACGACGCCGTCGATGTTCTGCCCAGTATTGTCCTGTCTTCCGAGTCTCACAGTTCGCTTGTGAGTTTTGCAGCAAGTAGTCGATCCCTAATAACACGTGCCTGTATCTTCTTCGTCCATCGAATTCTGGTCTGACGACGGACGACCAACTCCGAATCTGTGGTCTCTCCCATGCCGAACCATCTGTTGTTTGCCAATTGGAAGAGCTGCCCCATGGAAACAATGGCGATGAGGTGCTGGACTGTCACGGATGCAGCATTGCGCAGCCACCAGCCGGATGAAGTGACATGTTGAGCTACTGTCACTCGAAGAGACATGAGACATTGTCGTTGGCTACCAGTCTCACAAACAAATATCGAGCTCTCTGCGACATTCTTCCGGCATCGAGCCCTCCTCCCAGGAGCATGGACACCGCTGGAATTGGATCTCAGGTGGTGTCCAGTCTTTCCATCTGTCCTTTTGCTGGAACCTTTCCATTTCCTTTGTCTTCAAATCCGCCAGACCCTTCTCCATCACGACCCGCAGTGCTTGCGATCGATCTTCGACTCCAGCTTGCTTGGAAATTGGCAGTTTTTGTATCGTCTCCCGATGGACGATGATCAAAATCCGCCGCACCGAAGGGGTGTACCATCCCAGCAGACGTGAACAAGCCCAGTGACTGGCCTTGAACTTCTCAGGATCCTCTTCCCATTCCCACTCAACGTTATACAAAGAGCTCATGTGCAAATTTTGGGTCTTGAATTTGAGTAGTGTTGAAATCATGCAGTGGGCCTGCAGTCTCCAGGATCTGGCAATATAGTCGACGGAGAAGTCAATCCAGCCCCAATTACATCTGTGTGGCAAATCAAAGCAGTCTCTATTGGTGTTGAATCTTCTATGCTTTGGAACAAATTCGAAATGCTCCAAAGCTATGCTTCTGGCTTCAGCATTGATGAACACAGCGCTCGGGATTGGCTTGGCCATGCAACAATGCAAAAGGCGGGGGCGAGGGAGTGTCCAAAGCCATATCTTTCGTCGCAATTCTAGCGGCAATCGACGGAAAGGGTGAAACTCTTTCAAGTCACTCATAGCGATTTCCGAACAAGGCGAAGTTCTTGAAGGATTGTATGAGGGGAAAATAATGTTGGTAAAGGATTCCCAGGGTTGAGGAATGAGCTTTCAGTGCGATGCTGAGTCAGGCAGAAGTTAGGCGAAAGTCTGCCGACTTTAATTTACAGGTCACTGAACGAAATGTCAAACAAAGAATGCTCCAGACCGGTCGCCAAAACGTAAAGAATTGGCAGTAGACCGTCCAAAATCTACTTTGTGCTTCTCTCTAAGATCTCCTTCAACCCGTTATCCTTACCAAGCTCCTGGTCTAGCCTTCCTCTGGGAAGCTCAAACGTCTCTGCTACCCTCCCATAACTTATCCCACCTAGCTGGACAAGTGGTCTTAATATCCCCAGATCTGTCTCCCCATCTTCACCCATCGCCTCCGTCTTAATCCAAAATCTCGTCCCCTCAATAATAGCCAACGCACCCACGGCCTCTCCCTTCTCCCCTCTCCCATGATAATCCAATTCCTTCATCTCCAATAACTTGCCCTCAATACTAAATACCGCTTCCTGGACTCTTTCAGGTTTCACAGTCTCACTCTTAGCAGGTGTCAACCCCGATAATTCCCACTCAGATACTTCGTACGGTACATCTAACGAGGTGGCGTTCGCAGCGTGGATGATATTCTCGGTTACCAGATTGATTACGCATTCTCCTGTCTCAACAAGATTCCGTCGTGTATCCTTGGGACGAGAGGGTCGAGCGGAGAATCCGACTACGAAGGTTGGTGGGTCGTGATCTACAATCTGGAAGTAGGAGAAAGGAGCGAGATTTTTGGTTCCGTCTAATGATATCGTGCTGATGAAGCTTATGGGCCGGGGAATTGCAGAGACTAGAAGCCGGTAGTTGGCGAGCATAGGCTGGGCTGAGGGGTCGATTGATATATGCGTTGAGGATGTCGAGGGAGGAGTAGATGCCGGGGTGTTGATGGATACTGTAGATAGAGTTTGTGGCGATTGCTGCCCATATCTCCAACCTGGGGATGGGGCTTGTGTTGTTTTGATCGGAAGCGAGGGGTCGAAAGGAGGGCGATGTGCTTCGATGGCTTTGAAGTCTGCGTACTTCGATTTCAGAACAAAAGGGCTCGGACTGGCTTTACTTGACATCCTAGACTGCTGGAGCTGTACCCTGGACGGGCTCTTCGCTTGTACTATGAAGTTCGAACGCCATCGACCCTTTGTTGACATGGCGCGAACTTCTTTGGTGGTCTCGTGACTTTGGCGACCAGGGTGCATGCGATGGGCTCGAAATTTGGAAGAAGTAACGAAAGTTGCCGACAGTGTCAGGCTTTGGCAATTTGGTAATGTTTGTCGAGCAGCCTGGGTCATCTTAAAAAATAAATAATTGATTTTGTGGGTTTGACTCTCGAAGGGCGTGCTTGCGCCAGCTAAGGTGGTCTGGTCTATCTCGGCGTGGGCAACTCCAACATTCTCGAGTGCGGAAAGCGGTCCCGCGGACCCACTCCCTGATCGTCTTGTTGGGATTGATCGCTCACGTGTTTCTCGTTTTGCAATTTTGATCGACCATAGAGCTCTGATACGATAATGGGTCTTCGAGATGCCTTTCAGACGCACTGAGTGAAGATGGGGTTTCGCGGTTTGACGAAGGTGATGAGCTGTGGTTCGGGACCATTACTCAGCATTGCTTGGAGAAAAGAGATGAAGACTCCCTGTCAATAATGATGCTCAAATGAGAATTTCCAGAGTCACCGTTCCATATCAATGGAGAAATACGCTCAAAGTACTCGTCTCCTGTCTTATTCAAGGTCTGGCATATGCGAGCTTGCCCGGAGACCATCATTCCACATCCACTCACTTCCCCCAAGGTCGAGCCCGGACGGTTCTTCTAAAAAGTCGAAGTTCAATCCATCGATGGCAGACTGCATTGTATCCGGATGCAACACACCTAACTCATTCTCTCCTGTGTTCGTCCAAGACCAAATCATGTCTTGTTCAAGTGGCACACCGGGACTTGGCATTGAGACATCCCCCTCCAACGATACTGGTTCGGGAACGTTGACTGGGGTAACTTCTTGTGGTATCTTTATCTTCTGACGCAGGCCATCGAGTTCTTGGAGGTCTTTCTTGTATGGACCAGCGACAAGGATACCTCGCATCATCATCTCGTCCAAGAGATTGAAGGTCTTACGAAGATCCCATTGCTCCGTAGTAGCTGGTGTGATAATATCGACGAGGATCAACACAAAGGCACTGGCGAACATTGACTCAAGATCAAACGGAAGGAAAAAATCTGTCCCGCATTAGCATTCAGACTATTATATACTGGAATTTCTGCAGGAACTTACCGACAAGATTGTGGGCTCGCAACCCATCTATGGTCTTCAAGACTTGCAGAGCTGACTCGACACATACCCGAAGTAATCCAATTACCGCATCGGAAAGTTTCATTGGCAGGTTCCTACTAGCTAGCTTTGTCTCTAGGAGGAAGAAAAGCACAGGTCGGATGGTGAGAATGGTACACTAATCTCGTCAGCGCATGCCTGACTCTCACCAATGGCTGCGACGAACCTGATGGTGGAGTAGGTGCAGACTCGCTGCAACTCTAGAGATTGTATTTGATGATCTCTGTAGTTCTATTTTCATGTCGTTGTTCAGTATTATCGAAGTGTCAGCAAGACGCCTCAGAATGGATTGAATTGCGGAAATAAATCTTGTGCCGAGTTGACGCTGGTGCCCAAGACCGTACACTACTGTGCTGGAGTAAGTCCACATACAGCGAAATTTTCAACAGAAGTCTTCACCCACCATTTAGTATTTGCCCTAGTTGCGAGGAAATGTCAGTGTGGAGCGCCATCACGAGCCCGGATCCTTGGCCAGGATCAATAGCGGGCATGGACAGCGCAATATCCTCATCATGCAAAGCAGGCGGGACACCAACAAGACACGACAAATTTCTTTCGATTGCATAGACAGTCCACCATAGTTTTGTACGGTGCTCGAATTCATGCTTTGTGATGCGCTTTGCGTCAAACCTTCGGTTTAGGCCTTGGGTCAGGCAGATTCGGAGGGCTTGTCCAGCCTGAAAGATACATTAGCGCCTTTGATTCTTGACTGGCCAGAATGTAATACAGACGTGATCGTAGGCAGCTCGTCTCATATCCATTGCCTGCATGAACAATGCCAGCATACAAAGTATTTCGATGGACACGATTGGGTCTTGGCGCAATCGATGAGGGTCTGGTAAAGCCTCCACGGCACGGCCAAAATAAGCTGCACCAGCTGGACCTGATTTACCAGCCTCGCGGGCCAGTATAGAGGTCCCAAACGCAAAGACTAGAAGCATTTTGATCTGCCACAAGTTCGATTGCGAATGCTGATCTCGGTAGAACTGATGAAGGCTAGCGAGAAACACCTCTTTGTCAAAGAGATAGTACAATGGACTCAACGTGAAATGGAGAGTATTGGTCAGATACTCTGCATAATCTTCAGGGGGTAAATCGACACCGGAAATGTCGAGGCTGGGATGCTTGAATGGGATACCGTAGATACCATCCGGTATGGGGATGACATCGTGAAGTCCAGGACCAGCAACCGCATCGCTGATGAAGCTTCTGATCCGACGACTGAAAGACCAGGAGGAACTGTGGCCAAGTCGTCCTTCACAGGAGATGAGCCAGTGTTCGATGAAGTCAACTCGAAATTAGGAGGGCAACGCACGATACTCATCTCCAATCGCGTCGGGAGAGTTCTGATCACTGATCAGGACATTTCGACGGTCGCTCTACCAGGTATCAGCCCCAAGCTGTGACAATGGGCACCACGGCACCAACCAGGTCGTCATGCGATTGAATAAAACCATCGTTTCCATCGCTCGGAGTCAGATGCCTGAGTGAGCTTCCCAAATTGGAAGGTTCAGTTCGCAAAACGTGCTGGACCTGTCCACTAGGAGTACCTGATTCTGTTCTCGGCCACCTTGGCCTCACAGCCACACTCTCGTTATGAGAGGATTCGGCGTGAGTTACCACACCTGACCGGGGGGAGTTTTGTTGTACAGGTCTATTGGCAACACCAGAGGCACGGCTTTCCAGCTCTTGGAGATACCTGTACGATGTCTCAGTACCCCTCACACGAGTATGCCGGGGCCACCAACTCCGCTGTCACAACAATCTTCCTTTGCTTCTCGCCGAACACACAGTCTCGTCTTTGAGATAAGCAATGCTGGCACGGATGATGGCCGCTACATTTGATCTTGCGAGTCCTGCATCGCTGGCAGCTGTGCTGATCAGCATCAATTAAGAGGACGATACTGGGCGATGATCTTCCTCACGCGTTCAGAGTCTTCTTCTTTTTCCTGATCGGGGTTATGGTAGTTTTATCCATGCCGTGTTTGATGTCTCATGAGGTTGCAGATTCGCCGATCGCAGTGAACAGTCGCCAGAGAGTGGGATGAGACGACATCTAAGGTTCGCTTGCCATGCGCGCTAGCATCACGTGGCGAAGCTCTCATTTTGGTGTCACGTTTCGGGTATTTCAATTGATCTCAACACCAAAGACCAGGAGCTCGAAACATTCAGGTGAACATTATTTCGAGTCTCGATGACGTCTTAGTGAAGAAAGAGTCTCAATAACCATTTTTAGATACGATGCGATGTCAATATCTCAGTCCTAAACATCCCGCGGTATGCACACAGCCTCAGCCTCCAAACGAACTGGGTGCAGCCTATTCGAGCAGTGTGGTTATATAATCTGCATGCCTTTTAAGGAGAATTAACTTGAAATAAGAACCGTAAATGATCCATTGGCTATGAATCCTCGAAGACTTTTCCAGAAACATCAAAGAATGTGTAAGCTAATACAGCGAGCATTAGGTGAATTTTGATTTGTTTCTTTGGCAAGGAAAAACAGCCCTGAAACGAGAGACAATTGTTATCTTGATCTAGAAATCTGGATCTCGATGACTTCTCATGCTCAACGGACTCTATAGGTATGAAGCCAGAGTATATTTAATTGTTGACACATGCATTAAAGCGAGCAGATTCCTGATGAATGCAAGACCGATGTGAGCTTGAGATCCAGGTGGTAGACTCCAACAGCGTCGAAGCTGGCCTCGTCGGTAGATTGTTGCCACTGATGTCTTGTCAGCATTTAGGGCTGACCTCTCAATGCCGTCAGACGATATTGCCGAGAGAACCTCCCTCGGTGTTCGTGAAACTTGACTTCACGAATAGATTCTTCTCAAGCATCTATCAGAAGCTTCGCATAGAAGAGGAATCCTTACAAAATGCCTGTTATCTGCCAACAGACGAATGTATGCTGTCGTAGCTCAGCTGCCGAAGATGCATCCTGATTGTGGGGAGGCAGTGGCCTGCTTGTGCTGCATCGTGGCTGGCAGAGCTAACGGAAAACAGGCATTGACGAGTGGTTGGCGCAGTTCGTAGGACTCAAATATAGTGCAGTGTTCCCAGCCTCCTTCTCATCCCGCATGTGGAAAGCCGTTGGAAGAGCAAAAGAACCTGCATGGAATAACTACACTATCACTTTCATATTCTTTGTCCAATAGGCGGTATTCCAACAGGCTCTATGGGAGTGTAATTAAAAAATATTGATCAACTCAGCTCAGCGGAAATTTTGAGGCATGTGAAGATGTGGTGTGAAACATCTTCAATTAATTTTGGAGAATTGAACTTCGAAGAAATAGTGAACTAGCGACAGAAGCGCCCGGAAGAACTCCAATTTCAGGCAAGGATAGTGGACACTATGCGCCCCGACCCGACAAGCCGAGGGGGTCTAACTCCTGAAGGCATGGGGTCCAGCGCTTCTGCATAGTCCTTGCAGGGTTTACAGGGACTTCACCGTGGCCTAAGCCAGCGGCCAAGCTGTAAGCGAATTGATTCGATGTTTCCTACGAGAACAGAGCCTTTCCTTTATCGACTGGAAGTGTGTCTTCTCAAATCATTGTAGAATTGGCGGTCTCAAGACTCAATAATTGTGGGTTAGATCTGCTTGAAGATGCTTGTTTCAGAAATCTTACCATGAAATTGTCCTGTCAGACATATCACAGTCAGCTGGAAAGTGGGTGCGGGCAAGTGTAATGGGTCGCACAACTCTTATCTCACCGTACGGCTGAAGTTGATTCTCGTGCACGATGGCACAAGTCGCCCTTTGCATGCAGCAGCACTCTCTTGTCCACGTATTAGATCGCCGTGCGAATCTGCCTGAAGTCTTTACTTCTGGCGGTATCACCGCTGCGCCGCACACTCCTCCTGCAAGGCATGCAAGGTACTGTTGCACCCCCGGTAATCCGCTACGGGACAGCCCCCATTTCGTCTATGGACCACATGAGAAATCATCAGACAGGCCATAAAGTGGGAACGACGTGAGATCGGCATAATATAGAGGGGTCCGCTTCCCAGAAGCTTTTGAACTACTGACATCTTCTGGTGTCCCACGGGAAGGTTTTCGAGAAGTTCGACCGCAGTTTTGAAAGTCAACATCAAGCCATGTCTCTTGCGACAGCAACCTCGGCGGCCAGCTTGGCGCTGATTACTCCAAGCTTGACGACGACTTTCATGCCAAAGATCACAGCCTGCACGGAGAATAGAGTCACGATGCTGGCAAACCGAGCTTTTCAGATATGGATGAATGCACCAGTACCAGTACCAGGAACGACCTTCACGGATTGCTATCCAAGTCAATTCATAACGAGCCTGCTTCTCTCTGCTGGAAGCGTCACTCAGCCCGCTTTCGCTCCGCTGATATGCCCGACACATTATTCGGCTGTCGGCCCGTATACCTCGAATTATATCGCTTGCTGCCCAAGGTATGTTTATTTTAACAGGTATCCAAAGCGTTGGATTCTAATTTCACAGCGAGTACTCGTTCGCGCAGCCAGAAAGCACAGTGTTCACTGACCGCCCAGCATTTGGCGGAACGTGTTATAGCAACATTGATATGGCAACACCTGTTCTGGTAACGGCCTACGGATCTGCCAGTGTCACGGCGACAAGTTATTTCACGGCTACAGTCACAAATGCCCAGGCTTACGCCTACCCAATAGACGGATATGCTTTTGGGGTTGCGGAGATTGAGAGCAAGCTCAGTACTGGTACAAGTACTCCGACAGCATCTCCAGGAAGCTCGGCAGGTGCAGCTGCTGCGACGTACACTGTGAGTACTCGCTTGAATCATCTCTCAAAACAGTCTTTAACATGTGATAGGTTTTGGCAGGTGAAAACCCGGCTTTCACACCCAACTCCGTTACTGCGAAGGGAGGAGATACAGTAGTCTTCCGATTCACCTCTGGTAACCACAGCATCACCGAATCCACCTTCGATCATCCTTGTGTCAAGCTTGCAGATGGAATAGACTCTGGATACCAGCCAGTTGTCAATACTCTGAACCCGTCAGACTTCTCGTTTGACGTAGCCCAAAACACGTCTCAATGTGAGTTCACAGAGTGCAGTGAGAATAGGGCTTCACTAATGACATTCAGGGTTCTACTCCAAGCAGGCAGGTGAATGTGGGGATGGAATGACTTTCGCGCTGAATCCAACCAACGAGCAAACCGAGATACAATTCCAGCTAAATGCAGTCTCGCAGAACGGCACCTCGACCGAGGATTCAACTGGCACTTCTACTGGCGTCAAGGTGGGGGCCAGCATAGGAGCTGTTGCTGGGGCTGCCCTGATCGTCGGTCTAGTCTTTCTGCTCTTCCGTCGTCGGCGTCGGAGCCAAGGAAATGCTATTGATGAAGCTATCAGGGATGAGACAAATGGAAAGGTTGGAGGAGGGTCGAGCTATACCGACACGGAAGCAGGCAAATCGCCACTGACAGAAGTTAAACCACATGTCCCTCCGAAGGGCGAGGAGCTTCATGGATACTCTTCTCCTTCTGAGCTAGGTGTCAACCGCGATCCGGCTGAACTTGCGTCAGAACAATCCCCTGCCGAGATGTATAGTCCACATGAGTACCATCCTAACGCATATCCAATGAGACCGAGCGAGCCGCGATTGTGAGTATCTACTTGTTGCATTTAGAAAGGAGCATGGTGGGTATTGATAATGGAGCTGCATGGGCATGCATTGTATTGGCGTCTCTGTATATGGTCATGTTCAATCTACGATATTTAATACTATCCCTTAGAATCTAGACTGTCTTCTCTTATGTAAGTTAGGTAGCGGAGGCAGAAACACACACGCTTTCACAGATTATTCCAAAGCCACCAACTCCATCTCCACCGATACCCCAGCAGGGAGTCTCTTCGCTTCTAAACTGCTCCGGGCAGGTTTATGAGGAAAGTACTCTGCATACACTTTATTGAACTCTGCAAAATCGTCTAGGTCGGCGAAAAAGATCTATCTTCACGTCAGCTGACATCTTCCATTCTCAGCTCGCCCACAGGCATACCGTGACTTTGACGACTTTGTCTAGACTAGATCCTGCCGCTTGGAGTACAGTCTTTGCGTTCTTACAGACCTGGTGTGCTTTCTCGGCAACGGATCCTACGATCAATTCGCCTTTGTTGTTAGCTGCCATCTGGCCTGAGACCCAGACTAGGCCTTGGGCTTTGATTGCTTGAGACTTTTCGAGTTAGATCTTTGACTGTATTTGGATCAGGGGAGTCTACATATGGTCCAATTGCTATTGTTACATCAGCGTCGATGAACATAGAGGGTGAAGCGATGTTGGCTTACGAGGAACACCATCCTTGGTAAAGATTGGGGTGATGGCGGAAGACATAAAGCGATAGTTTGAGTATGGTATGGAGGATTTGGTAGTTCTAGGAAGCCGAAATTTTTGAATGAGGAGAGTTTTCGACGTCCGACGAACTGATAAAACTGTTGATCTCTCAAGCATTGAAAGCAAGTCGATTTAGCTGATAGCTTCTTGTGGAACATAAACAACAGTGCTGAAACTGTCATTCATAGAATAAGACACCATCTACCGGTTTGCCGTAGTAGCCGGCGGGTATTAGTCCACTCGTGTCTTCTAAGCTTTGTGCAGGTTAAAATCTCACAGCGGGAAAAGCTCCCGCTCATTTGAAGTACCAATCACAGTTCCGGATCATGTATTATTGAGAAGAGACCCAGTAACGTTTCGAGCACCTCGAACGTACCAAAATTCAGAACCAGAGACTTGCAGTGGTACGCTTCTTACCATGGGCTCATTAAATTCAGGGAAGTTTAGTAGATCCTATTAATTTCAGACCAGCCTAAGCGAGGAAGGATCTGAAGTAAACATTTCCTCGAAATTTCTCCCGCTGGCTCAGATCGTTATCCCAAGAACTCTTCCAGACTCGAAGATTGTAGATATTACCATCGATATAGCCTTCCAACCATTCAGTTCCTCTACGGCCGATCTTGTCGGACCAAAGCTTAGCTCACGGGTTTCACGTCTCACGTGATGTGGTACTCCTTGAGAGCAACTCAATTACATCGATAAATAACAGAACGCAGCTGTGTAGGCGCTAAGAGACATCTACCACTTCATTCAATTAAGAGATAAGCTCCGTGCAACACTAATTTTGACGACATCGGAGCAGGCCACAATGCGAAAGTGGGGTGGTTGTTACATTCGGCTTTGGATCCCGCTCTTGCATGAAGTCGTATCTGAGGGATGCAGTGCAGATAACATGACATATAGGTCCAATTATCTTATGTCCAATGATAATCAGACCTGTTAATTACGCGTTGATGATGAGTTTTTTGCCTCTGGAAATGTAGTTTTGCTTTTTAAGATATCCAATCCCGAGACGATCCAGGTGAAATATTGCTTCTCATACAACTTGATCATGTCAAAAAGAAGCGCTGTTCAAGGCTTCAAGTCTAGTAAGATCCGATCTCCATGGTTTAGTCGCAGTCATTTACTCAATCATGAACGTCGGCATTGGCTGTCTATGTATTCGAAACCGCACTTTGTGAACGAACCTTCGGTACATCTTGTCCCCTCAACCGTCCAATTAAATGTGAAAGCTGACAGAATTTGCAGCCAACATATGAAAAGAACAGTCCAGAAAGAGATGGGATCACGAAAGCTCTACAAGATCTCAAATCTAGGCTTCCAATCAGCATTCCCCTGAAGATCGGCTCGAAAGAGGTTCAGAACAGCCCTCTGTATCCCACCGAAAACAAGTACTGAGACTCACTATCAGGTCACCAAGTCCCAATCATTGACTCAAATCAATCCATCCCGCCACAAAGAAGTAATCGCAGAATGGGCTCCTGCAACGGCCTCGGATGTCAAGAACGCGATCTCGTCTGCTTTGGCCGCCAAGTCATCATGGGAGAACACCCCATTCGAACAACGAGCAGCAATCTTCCTTCGCGCTGCAGAGCTTGTGAGCAAGAAGTATAGATACGAATTGATGGCTGCAGTCATGATGGGGCAGGGGAAGAATATTTGGCAAGCTGAGATTGATGTTGTAGCTGAGACTTGTGATCTTCTTCGGTAAGTAGTGGACGTGAGAAGGCAACCTGAGAGCAGAGGCTCATTTTGAGAAGTTTCAACGTCCAATGTGCAATGGAGTTGTTCAAAACACAACCGGCTGTTAACCCAGCAGGGATGGTACACTTCTCTCTCCCATACCATATCCCCAGTGACTGAAGCTAACCTCTCCTAGTGGAACCGCCTCGAGTACCGCCCACTCGAAGGATTCGTTTATTCAATCTCACCCTTTAACTTTACAGCATTAGCTGCAACATTAGCATATGGCCCACTTCTGATGGGAAACGTAGTAATCTGGAAGCCCTCTCTCTCAGCTCTTCATAGCTCCTGGCTACTCCATCAAATCCTGTTGGAAGCTGGTCTGCCCAAAGATGTAGTTCAATTCGTGCCAGGAGACGCCGAAGAAGTCACCTCCGCCATTATCGAAAGCTCCGACTTCGCAGCACTGAATTTCACAGGCTCTACAGCAGTTTTCAAGTCTCTCATCGCAAAGATTGGCGTCGCGACAGGCAAGGACAGATTCTTGAACTACCCCCGTATTGTTGGCGAGACAGGTGGCAAGAATTTCCATTTGATACACAAGAGTGCGGATATTGAGAATGCTGTCAACAGCACCATTCGAGGTGCATTTGAGTTCCAAGGACAGAAATGTTCAGCGACGTCTCGAGTCTATGTACCGGAGTCCATCTGGCCCGAGTTCAAGCGAGACCTTCTTGCCAAGACTGAGAGCATCAGTGTTGGCCCGCCTGAGGAGTTCCAGAACTTTGTCAATCCTGTAATCCATGAACAGGCATTTGATAAGCTTGCCTCTTTCATCCAAAAAGCGAAGGACGACCCGAAACTGACACTTCTTGCTGGCGGGAAGGTAGAGAAGGATGTTGGCTTTTTCGTCCATCCGACCATCTATCAGACAACCGATCCACAACATGATATCATGAAGACAGAATTGTTTGGTCCTTTGTTTGCAATTTATGTCTATCCTGATTTGGCATGGACGAATATACCAAAACTCATCGACACCACGACTCGATATGCATTGACTGGAAGTGTTTTTGCAAGAGATGTCGAAGCAATCACGTTCGCGGAGAAGGAAATGAGGCATTCTGCTGGCAACTTTTACATCAATACGAAGAGTTCTGGTAGTGTGGTTGGGCAGCAGCCGTTTGGAGGGATGAGAGGTAGCGGAACGAACGACAAAGTTGGGTCGGTCAATGTCCTGAGTCGGTTTGTAAGTGTCAGAGCAATCAAGGAAGACTTCGAGGGGACGAAAGACTTCAGATATCCTAGCAACGAGATATGATCTCATATTCCCATTTGACTAGAAGGAATTTGAAATCTGCAGCTGAGCTTCTTTAGTCTTTTAGTGACCTTAGTCTGGGCAAAATTGTGTTTGTGTATGTTTATGACTGTATTTAGCTGTGATACAATATCTGCTGCGTGAGGTTGTTGGAAAAAGAAGCTTCTGGAAGACTACTCCAGAGATCTGTGTATGTCTGACCATCGATAAATTCAACCCATTCGTCGTTGCCTTCATATTGACTTTGTATTGTTGTTGTCGGGACGGTTGAGAGCCAACACTCCCCACCAAATGCCTCTCGACCTCGATTACTTGAGTTGTACCATTCTAGTTGGGGTTGATCTGACTTCTGTGGCTCTGGCCTTTTCGTTCGTGACAATGAGAGACTTTGAAAGATATCATTTGCCTCCTGCTTTCCTACTACCTCTGACAAATTTAAGAAATCTTTCTGTCCCATTGGCGAGGAGGTAATATCAAGAAAGTCGAAGGTCAGTCGCATCGACCAGAACACAAAGCCCCAAGAAAGAGTTCGATCGCGTCTGGGATGGAGGCGACCTACAGCCTCGAAAGCGACTCTGGGAGAATATCGTTTTCTATGTTACTGATGCTATAGCAGACCGAACCACAGATCTAAGCCAAAAAGTAAGAGGAATATTAAGTGTCACTCAAAATGACTCCTCCAATTCACTTCCATAAATCAGAATCATGCAACATGAATATCCTAAAGTTGAATTTGTGTTGTGCGAACAACAAACAGAACCACCAGAAATTGAGCTACATACCTTCCAGCCAGTCTATAATCTATCTAAGTCGTTATTCTCTCATCGTGACATCCATACGGTGGCCCTTGGGGCTAATCAAAAAGAAATTGACCATGGTCATTGCGTCTTCATCATTCATACTGCCTTCCCAGCTTCAAGCCTTTGCATTCCCTAAACAGAAACGCCAGAGCATGCCGTAACTGCATGTATGCGAGATGGTAACCAAGACAAGCCCGGGAGCCAGCTCCGAAGTGTGAGAACGTGGCCTTGCTCTCAGGGCCCCCATTGAGGAAGCGATCAGGGTTGAAGCTATACCTCAATTAGTGAAAGCACAAAAAATACTTGGGCATGTACATATAAAAGAATAGACACGTTGCCTCTTAAGAGCTACTGTAAAAAGTTGACTTACGTGAGAGGATCTTTGAAGACAGCGGGGTCGCGATGCATGGTGTATGCTTGAGACGAGACAGTTGTCCCAGGAGGGATAACGAATCCATCAATCGTAAGTGGGCGATCTTTTGGCACTGTGCGAGGAAGACTTCCAGGTGCAGCAGAAAACAGTCTCAGAGCTTCTCGAATGAGTGCGTTAATATAAGGCAGTTTCTCGAGATCTGCATCCCTCCACTCAGGTAATAACTCTGCGACTTCAGCCTCCAGTCTGGCTTGAATCTTGGGGTTCTTTAGGATGGACCATATCAAATATGTACCGTTGACAGCAGTCGTTCCTGAGCCAGCCACGACAAGGCCAGAAGCTTCGATTGGAAGCATTTCGTGGGTGAAAATCGAGCCCTCCTTCTCGGCATCCTCAAGAACCCCTTTAAAGATGTTTGCCTTTGCAAGGTTATCGCGTTCCGAAGCGTTCTCGAGGACCTTATCTCCGTACGCGAACACGCGTTTGTTCTGGTTGGCGAGTTCGGGAAAGAGGCCAAACATTTTGAGGAAGTCGAAGAGGCGAGGTATCTCGGAGCGAAGACCGTTGGCTTTTATGACAGCTTCGATATCTTTGACAAAAGCGTTACGCTAGTGGGAGTCCATAGTTAGTATCTCTGCTTTGTGAAAGCTTTGTAGCTTGTCTTTTCCAACCACTTTGCAGACCTTGGGTACTACCACACGACGAAAGAAAAGTTGGAACGAGACAGCGCTTACCTCTCCAGTCTTGACCATGTTGAAAGGCTCTCCAAATGCAATCTCACCAATGATATCAGTAGTCATGAGAGTGAACCATTTAAAGACACAAGCCGTGCTGCATTCCGCTTCCATCTTGATCTTTTGTACTGCTTCGCGTGCAAGACTGATGACGAGATCTTCCCAATTCGTACGTAAAGACGATAAAGCTAAAAGGTCGAGCTAGAAGTCGTCTTTTGAAGGTATGGATCTTCGGATCAATGACCGCAAAAACATCAGGAGGTCCGCCCGGTCGGAATTTCGTGTACCAGTCCGACTTCAAATACCCATTCCCAATCTTGTGAACCTCGTTGAAGACCTCTGGACTCGTGAAGGAGACTTCGTTGGGCGAGATTAACACAACTGGGCCATACTTCTTGTGCATGTCATCGATGTAAAAGATTCGGCGAGCAGTCATGACATAGTATTTCTGATGCAGGTCCGTATACCTGGCGAACCACGGTCCTGGAACTTTTGCTAATGGGCTTGTTTCTGTGCGAATGATGAGCTTGAAGAAGTCAGTCCAGATGCATTGGGTGAGATCTGTCAATATGCTAGACTCAAATATAAGACATAAAAAACAACGAGGCCAATCGCTACCACTGGTGCGACACCCAGTTTGGCCACCAGAGCGTCCATCTTGGGTTTAAAAAAAAGAAGGGAAAAATGAGAATAAGTTTGACAAGAAGAATGGCTCAAGTCTCCAAGAAGACCTGAACTTTTGACTACTTGCTGCGAGAGGACAATATGATTTCATAAACGCCCAGCCTGGGCCAGTTTCTCCATGGAGAAAGACAAGAACCGCCGAGCCGAAAATGGGGTGCAAGACCGACAGAGCAGCTGCAACATTGGATAATGTCTTTGATGGGCGATCCATATCGAGTTTTTAATGCCGACGGGCGGGGCCATCTTTGTCGATCTCGCTGCAAGGATATGTATGATATGATGCGTTTCACAAACCGAACTTCAGCAGCAAGCAACACACACACTAGGTACGGGCCTCGTGTTCTTTTACCCTAAATCGGTTGTCGCCACGTTTGTAACCTGAGTGTGAATCGCAGTACGAGTTACAATTTGCCTGACAACTTTACTTAATAACCGGCAAGATGCAGATTTGCTAAACTTTTGCTCTAGATGTGGGTTCTAGAGTCTAGTACTTATACGTATAGCAATCGGCGCCTAGTGAGGCTAGCCGCACTGGACAAGGTTCGGATCTTTTCCGCTCGCTGCCCTTGGTATGGCCCATTGTGTATCAAAGCCAGTCCGTGGAGATCAACTTTACCGCTTGATGTGTTACTTGTAACGTTGAATTGTTGTGGTTCACTACACATGTGTCCCTGCCGTGATGTCAACAGATGCACAATGATCCACAAACCACCATCTTCCATCATCCATACATCCCTGGCTGGCTCAACGCCACGACCTCTCAAAACTCTCAATAGATGCTGATCAATGGATTGGGGTAGAATTGACCAAACTTTGAACTCTCCTGTCAGACTTTCACGCACGTACAGGGTAATGCTGAGACTACTGGCGATGAAAATGAAGCTGTCCTCACAAATCTCGCGGCTATTCTACGTATCTTCTCCAGCCCTGTCTCTCAAAAATCCCCTCTACGGCTTCACCACCATAAGGTTCTCCATCCCCGTCCACCGGTGATGCCCACTAACTCGCCAAGGACCGTCTCCGAGTTCCGCAAATGACTCTCCTCGCCAATTTGATGCCTCAATGCCAAAAAGCTATCATGCGGGGTGTGAGATTTGGTGAAAGTGTAATTCGGTCTGCAGAGTGGCCGAAAAGTCAGCCGACTTTTAAGTCATCTATGAAGCTGAGAGATATCTGTAAGCCAATCAGCGTGAAGTATTTTATTGACCAGTTAGTTATGATAAGGCTAGCTTATAAGCTAAGTTTATAAGCTTTCTATATATTTTAGAGTAATATTAAGTGAAGTAAGTAAAAGTAATAATGTTATCTTAATTCTTCGCTAATTGATAATAAAAGGCTTATGGCGGAAAACTTATTACCAATGAGCTAAAATGAATTAATGAAATGCAGTAAGATTCGAAATGCCCGCTGAAAAGTATTAGCAGTACATACTCACTTATTATTTTTTATCAAAATCTTTAGTAAAATTATATCTTGATAGATTATACTTCGTAAAAATAATAACAACGCTCTTAGGCTTTTAACCTGATATTTACGAGTTCCTTAATGTTTCTAATTGACTCCACCATACAAGTAATGAATCTTATAACTTCAAAACCTTTACTTACTTCTTTTAGGCTATTTTCGTTTTGAAATATACCTAAATATTTTTAGAACTAACTTCTAAACAGTTAATCGGCTTTTTAGCTCAAGCTAATAAGCTAGTAGTAAATATATATAAGCCAATCGGTTGTAAAAGATTCTCAGCTGATGGCTGACTAATTGGCTTAATGGCCCCTCTGTCGGTCTGGATCCGGTCCGATTGGGCATTTGAAGACAAGCCGACCCTCTTGTCGACGGAGACCTAGGCTCGAAACATGACTACTGTAGTCCCTTCCGCTTGCTCGACCATCCGAGCGGTCTTTTGTTCACATCCTCCGGCCGATGTTGCTGTCGCTGCTAAGCTGCCCATAGGTCACTGTCTGACGACGAGCTAGTCCCGGTAGCAATCATGTGCCCGGTCAAGCCTTCAAGATCTTCAGTCTCGGACTTTCGCTGTTTACATTTGCCGCCCCCTGGTCTTTCCAGGTGCACACCTTGGCCTGGGGCTCCGCTTCCCCCAGATTTTGACTTTTTTTCTATAATTGAATTATTTACTGCCGAGCAGGAGATGGTCCGCAAAGGTACGCGAACAAGTATATGATATTACATAATATGCTATTTTTTACGCACACTGGGACGTGGCTTGTCTCCCCCAAAGAAATGCATCCACAAATGACGGAATATTCTGCTCCCGCCAGAGACTCAAACCTTATAAACGACGACAAGAACTGCTAGAGTGGACGACGGTTCGTCGCTTTGTAGCTATGCCGGAAGGACTTCGGTTATAAAGCGACATAACTTATTCGGTCCCCCGGAGTCACTTTATGACGAGCTATCCGGATCCTGTTCAGACATACCGTTCAAAAGCATATTAAAGCGGTAGCGTATTCGAATAAAAGTCTAATTAGCTGAATTGTCGGTTCAAGCGAGGTTAGAGTCTTGCATTAAATATAATATAAGGGATGGCGAGCGAGTATATGACGACCGAATGTCCCAAGAACCATCTGTAGCTTTGGGGTCACAATTTGCAATTATCAAGTTCTCGTAGTTGCATCTATTCATTCTCTGAAGCAACCACTCAAAGGAATGAGTTGAAAATGAGGTCCTCACTCAAAGCGTTGTTCGCTTCGTTCGAGCTCTTTCTCGCTGTTGCTGCTTCTCCTACTCACAAGCGTTCTGTTTGTCCTCAAGTGTCTGGCGACATCTTGTTCAACAACCAGTTTCAACTATACCCAGCTTACTATAGATGGGACTATCAACGATGCGTGCTGTATCTTAGGTGAATACTTTCTACCATCCATGCCAATGGTGTCGAATTAATCTTTTGGTGCAGTGCCATCTACAATGCAACAATGGTTGTCTGGGATCCATACAAATCAGTGGTCCAACGAGTGATATCCTTCCCAGGCTTAAGTCATGATGGTTCCGAAGTGTCAGATAAACGACTCTCCGGCGTTCTTCTCGATCCTACAAACAATATTCTGTCCGGCGTCGTTGAAGCCGAGGAGTTTTTCTTGACGGGAGGCAACGATGTGAGCGGCGATAACTTCGTCGTCAAGGTCGATCTCAACAAATTCGAGGTCATTAACGAGGTCAATCTGACTGCTACGACGAAGGGTCAGTACGGAGCGGTTCTCGACCTGGACAACGGCATTGACGATGACATCTACGTCAACGGCGGCTATCCATCCAGCCTTCTCCGCGTTGACTCGAACAATGAAGTCACACCATATTACGTCTCTGAACCAACTACTGCCCCACGCGAGTTTGGGTTCGGAGGCGTAGTCCTATTCGAAAATAAACTCATCGCCAATGACAATGCTCACAGTGAGCTAGTCAGCTTCACTCTTGGTGGTACACATAGCACACCAGTTGTCATTCCACAGGAGGGAAATCATCACAACTTCAGCGCTGGATCTGCCTTGAGCTTCCCCATGCGATACGGTGGAAAGGTTCTCCTCCAGGCAGAGACCGACAACGAGCAAAAGACGACCGGTGTTTCCGTATTTGTGTCGATGGATTGCTGGAACACAGCCAAGTTCGTGGGATTTTTGGAGAGTGTAGATAGAAAGCTGCAACCGGCATCGGTGGCTATCAGTCAAACTACTGCTCGGGACGTTGGAGACCGCATCTACTCAAGCGTCTTGTTCTACGATAACACCGCCAACCCGTCTATGGCAGGGAATAGATCAGATTTTGCCCTTCGAGATATCACCGATTCCGTGGACGCGCTGTTATTGTCAGCGGGTCAAGCTATTCGGTAAACTGGATGAAGCTGGAACTGCTATTTGTGCCTGGGAAACGACATTCATTTTCAGAATCAGTTCTCGAATCTCGAATAAGCCAAATAGATATAGATGGTCTTCACCATGTATTGCATAATCACTTGTACTTTTGAGTCAAGACAGATAGAAATAAATCTTATTTACCCATTTCATTACTCATGCACCATGCGCTATAGACCAATGTCTTTGAATGCCGGTATATTGACGGACAAGTACAGTTTTCCAGGTCCGCGGCGATTGATACCGAATTTGTTGACATACTGACAAATGGTAAAATCAGTCGAAATCGTCAATTGGTTCACTTCGGGAATTTGGAAATGTGTTCCTTGACAGGGCCGCGACACGATTGATGGTATTTCGCACCGCCACTGACTCGTAGCTGGATTGGTAGATACCGTTGTTTTTTTCAGCATATGTACCGGACCCTCTCTGTAAGCCACCGGACCGTATCCAGGGGAAAGTGAGGATGATTCGCTGATTGGCACGCACGTACCCTGCGGTAAAGCGCGGCGCTTGTAGCGTAAAGTAAATGCACGCCGATTGCGCTTTTCGTGGCCGATGGACGATCTGGAGCTTTCGGATGGTGGATGATGATGGATGCATGCATGCACGACTCGTGCTGATCATTCTCTGACCTGACCGAAGAGTTCCATCGATCGATTCAAGCTGCTCTCCTCTCCTTTAGCCTCGGACTTTTCAACCGTCAACACAGAAGGAAATATCGCCCCGAAAACGTTCATTTCATCGGCTCTATTCTGTCTACCTATCAAAGGAAGATCCGCATCGGCGCCTTTTTTTTTTTTTGAAATAGGCAAGCAAGCCCTTTCGAACGATCGCAACCATGCTCTGTATACATAACACTTACTTATGTGCAAACAGTCACTCGTAGCTGTCAACGCCCTGTCTAGATACTTGCTTGCTATTTCAAGGATGCCACAACGGATCAGTATCTACGAGTACGCGTAGTAGCGGCAGTGTCAATCATTCTAGTGTAGCCAAGCCCTCCCGACAGAATTACAAAGTTCCAAGGTTCATTGCCCATGGCCTTACCCATCACGCGACTGCCTCACTAATTACCCAATCCGAAATCAAGAGAGTTCCAAATGCCTCCGTCAATGATACACCATTTAAAAGCAGATTCACGGTCAGAGAAATAATGGTGTCGTTTGGGCCAAGCTTTGCCAACACCCATCGTCGTCTTTTCGGGGCGCTCGGCTTCTTTTCCGTGCGCTTGGCGATATTCCCAGCAGCCCGGAACGGGTCAGGATGTGCCGCTGGCTGTTGTTGACGGGTCCATTGCCTTGCAGCGACTCTGATGCCCAAAGAGGCGGGTCTTCATCTTGCATCCACGTGGTCTCCCTGCCTGCCAGGAGGCATGTCGCTGTGACTATTATTAAGCAGATGAGTGAGGTACCATACCCAGGTATTTATCATATCCAATGAGTGTTGTTGGAAATGGGGTGCTGTTGGGTTTCTCTCGTATCAGGTAGAAGTGTTTCTCGTGGCAATCGCCTGTCGCTAAGCTAGGCTCGTCAGATTGATACTTACGACCTTCTGTCTACAGTCATCGTTCAACCCCACGAAACTAGACTAACCTATTCCAGGGCTGTCTAGACGAAATAACACTTCTCACTTGTCATATTCTTGTTCTATCATCGGGAAAAAAGAATCCTTTGAACGCATGTTCGATTCGACTTCCGCTCGTTCTGTTCTCGTCCAGTTTCTTCTTTTTTTCTCCGCAACTTCGTCCAACAACATTCTGGACACCCGTAGGAAGGCGGCATTGTTCCGGGATTTGCGGAAGCGCTCGAGATCCCGAGCGGGTAAGCTCAGAAGATGCGAGAACAGGGTATACATCCACTTCAAGACCACCGACGAAGTCACCGCTGTGGGGTAAAGGTCGTTCGTCGGACGGGATGCGACGCGTACTGGATGGAATTCAGTTCAGAAGCGATCGAATGCGAGAGACCAAAGGCGTTGATGCCAATACTGATGTCCATGGGTCAATGTACATGTGAGACAGGAGGAGAGAGATCGATAGGGAAAAGTGCGACTAGACGTCTAGCGTGTTCGGGAGATGACGGAATACGTGAATTTTGCTCATGAGGTGCAAAAGCTGGGATTGTACGTTCGCAAGCCGGATGCGGAATTTCGTGCATTGCTACTACGAACGTCCTGCATTTGTCGGTCAGTCTTGGTCCTCTCCTTAACGTCTTCGAGCGAAGAGGGGATTAAGGGTACTGAATAGGAAACGGAATTCGCTACCATGGATTCGTTTTCGCTGATGGCGTTCAGCTCTCCTCGGATATATATCATTCTGTTCAACTCGTCCATGTGCATTATCAGTATTCTCGAGTTGCCTCTCTCGTGCTGAATTCTGCTAATTAAAAGCTAACAAATTCCTAATGATCATTTTTTCGGGGCAATTTTTACTGCGTCTATGGTCCGCTAGCTTTTTGAAGTATCACCTTGTAACATAATTTCTATATTTACTTACTTCCGCGGGGGTTTTTTTTCTTGTTTCACTTGAAGTAATTATTAATCCCGCGAGGTTTCGAACTATTCAACACTCTTAAATTAACTAGTGGTACTTTACTTGTTCACCTCTTGTATATTGTGTTGACCTTTATCACATTTTATAACAGCTACATAAAAAATCGTCGTCATAACCGATTTAATCTGACAACTAGGGTCCACGAGTATGGACAAGTAACTTTGAACGCCGGCGACCATGCTGTTAATGACGCCTTGGTCCTCAGATATGCCGTCGAAAAAAGTTGTGACAGTAGCGCTTAGCATGGTCCATCCGATCTTCTTCCCTGCGGATAGGAGTTCTCGAACCTCTTCCAAGTATCACATTGCTGAGCAGTGGTGATCCGCGAAGAGATTCAATTTCCCCAATTCATCCCTCAAATTCTTCATGACCTTTTCTTCCCCATTGAGAAATGGCGCTTCCCTCGCGGCATACCCAAGCTTGAACTTCGGAGACCTTCGCAGAACTGTAAAATCAAAAAGTACAATTTCGGCGCCCCTCAAACAGAATTGAGCTAGTCACACAATCGCCTTTGCTTTGAACGTCGGAGATACGTACATGACATGCAAATTTGCATGGCTTGGGATCATCGCCGGTATCTCCCATTCACCGACTTCCAGAATCCACTGGGGAATTATGGCGGCAATGATCCGAGAATCTGGGACTCCAGAGCCTGGCTGAGAATAGGCTACAAAGCTGTTGCCGTAGTCAAAATACCTCCAAAGATGGAAACCTGTGTAATGAAGAGGAAACTCCGCTAACCTGAGGGCCTCGTTTCGAAAGAAGTGGTTCACTCTCAAGATCGAAATTGTGGGACGCATCCATCGACCATAACCGTCATATGCCGCTGTACAACTTGCTAGCAGCAGCAGTTGAATAATCTTCACTTTGAGCTCGTCTGGTAAGTCAGAGAAGTTAAAGCCGGAAGTGTTCTTGGAGGCAGTTGTATAGCGTGGTTTGAAGCGAATCGACAAAGCCGTTGCAATTGGTTTGACAAATTTCGAACTCAAACTGGATCGCTCTTTGAAAGAGCTCTTTGAACCTTCAGCTGCGACCTCTCTATCGCCCAAGCTTCCGGCCTCAGCGATCGTTATATCGATGTGTGAAAGCTGAACCGAGTCGCCTCCACTGACAGAACTGTCTCCTAGTCGATTGCTCAAATTTTCATCTGCCAGCCTCCGTCGCACTCTGCGAAGAATCGATCAAGCTTCGCTGCTCGCCTGAAATGGTGTCCGAGGCAGTCATTTTGATGTACATTGAGTCTGACGATGAAAATCGATGATCTTGAGGTGCTGTCAAACTGACTCTCGGCGGGGTCCAGCTGAGAGATCCCGAGCCTCGACCGGCGTTAAATTCCAAAGTACAAGCAAAGCGAGCATTTGTGCAGGCTTGAGGCGCTTCAGACAGAAATACATAGAGGTATGCTAAATTAGGTCCATCACTAGACCTTTACGCCCAAAGTGACGACAAAAGAAAGTAATGTCTAGTTAAACAAGCGGAGAACGACTAGGGCGCACTATTGTGGACTTTGGAAGGGAGCCGTGGTATTGATAGTTCGAGATGCAAAGTGTGGTTTTGCTAGTGGCATAGGGATATGTGTTGGTACCACAAAGATGCTGGAGCGATAGTCTTCAGTTTCCGGATAAGTCCATACAAATATATAGCAGAGCATGCTTCCAAATAGTTGTGCCAGCTTCCATGAACAGCTTCACATAATCCCCTCCTGACCGATACCGGCCACCCATGGGCTGTTGAAATCGACAAATTGGAAGCAATCCTCTGCTGCCTCCCAAGTCTCCGATAATTCGAGATCGGGGTTGTAGAAACTGGCCAGCACTACGTCTGAGGCATCCGGGAAATAGTCCTCTGGGGTTTGTATGCCACTAAAGTTCTGCCAATCTTGCAAAAGCTCCGAGGTGCAAAGACTTGGGGTCGGCAGCTCGGGGATATTGGTCTCCTGTTCATGCGCGAAATTCGGATACGTAGGTGACAGGTGATGCGGCGTTGTTTTTTGAGCATCCACGATCTGCGGAAATTCATCCACCGATTTCAACAACGAATTCTTCGCTCTGTACTCCCCAATGGTCATGCCCATAATCTTCTTGAACACCCTGCAGAAATGACTCTCCGTCAATCCAACTTCCTTCGCCAGACCCTTCACACTCCACTTGACGGCCCCAATTTCTTCCCTGACGATCAACTCACATGCCTTATCCACGGCCAAGATCTGTGGATCTCCTTCGTTCTCTCTCAAATTCGGACGACATCGTTTGCAAGGACGAAATCCGGCTGCTTCAGCTTCAGCTGGCGTGTCGTGAAAAACGATATTTGCTCTACGTGCGAGGCGCGAAGGACACGTAGGGCGACAGTAGATCTTGGTCGTACAAACGCTATAGATGAAGGCGCTCGCCGCGAGGGGATCTCGCCGTTGGAGGGCAGCCCATCGGCTGCTTGGGGATGAAAATGAAGTCATCACGACCTTCCGTAATTAGCGCTTCGCGGGGGAAGTATCTAACGTAATACTGTCTTTACAAAAGTTGTTCAGCTCATCTCTCAAGACCAACTCGTATTATACATGGGTGAGTTTATGTTGATTGGACTGTGATGGAAGTCACAAATCACGACGTGAAGTTGAAGTGCGGGGCGAAAAATCATGAGTCAGCCTGAGCTGCTCTTGAATTGACCAATCACAATGGATCTTACGAATATCAACTCTCGAACATATAAGCCCCGGACGTAGATGACCTGCTCAACGCTACAACAACAGGAGTTCTTCATCTTATCCCTCCCCCCATATTTTCTTTGCTAGGATGGCCGTCACAGAATATCAAGAGGTAACTTCACCCTCCCCCTGTTGCCCCACTCTAAGCGAATTCATTGTTGACAAGTATCAAGCGAGTCTACGCTCTTCTGCGCCAGATCCCGTCTGGAAAGGTCTCTTCGTACGCTGCACTTTCTAAAGCACTTTCATCATCACCACGAGCGGTTGGAGGTGCACTGAGAAGGAATCCATTCGCGCCTGAAGTGCCTTGTCATCGCATTATTTGCGCGGATGGAGTAAGGTAGCCGCAATCAATTGAGAGACCGCAAGCTAACAACTCCAGTCGATTGGAGGATTTAAGGGAGAACCACAAGATGCACCCTCAGGTATAAATCAAAAGGAGAAGTTGCGATTGCTGAAAAGTGAAGGAGTGATGTTTGATGAGAGTGGTCAGCTGTTGGACAATTCTAAGTGGTGGAGCAGTTTCGTGCCCATTGAGGCAAGGTCGTAAAGGAAACAAGCTAGATATATCAAAATCCTTGAATCTTTCTAGTGGTGTACTCGGAGGGAAGATGTGCCACGAAGAATGCCCACTGTGGCGGTTCTCGGCTGCCTGCATGAGGCAGTTCTGCACAGCCCCATAAGCTGTTCAAATGTTACACAAGCTTGAAACTGTAAGTTCACTGGTACTACTAGATGTAAACCGTGAAAAAACCCTCACGTCCTTTAAAAGCCTCGCTCCCATAATCTATGGTGTATCAATCTGTGCAACACCCTGGATTCTGTTTCGTACCTCCAGCCCCAAGGATATCAGGAGTCTGAATCGATACGGAACTTTGGTTGTCTAGTTTCAGTTCCAGGTATCGCAGGAAGTCATGTATGAACTTCAGTATGCTCTCCAGAGATAGTTCAGACATGACTTCCTGACGCTTCAGCCTAGTCAATCTAGACCCCTCGTTGACGAGACCTGGCTTCTGGGAGCTTGTGAGAGCAAGCATATCGTCGAGCTCTTTCCGAGTTTATAATGCCAAGGAATTCCCCGGTATGAGAGCGAGTACTCAATTGAGCAACATTTTGAAACATCAGGGTTGTCTAATTTCGATCCGGAAAAAGGACAGCCGGAGAAAAAGAGAATCTCAAGCCGATTCGGCGGCTATTGTAAAGCACTCAAGTAGCGACGAACAATACTGCCTCCAGCCTCAAGCCGTTGAAGAGGAAACCAAATTTGCATCTTCCAGTAAGGGCTACAAAAAGTCTTGTGAAGAAGACGAATTGAATAATCTTTCAATATCCCCCAAGATCCTTTCCCCTGGTGACGAAGGCGATTCGAGTCTGAGAGGTCAGCTTGGTGTGGAAGGACGAATGGTTATGCTGTCGATGGCGGTCTGCACTCGAGGCTCGAGACCAAGTCGCAACAATCTATCGACAATTCTCATTCGTCTGGAGGTCAACGGGTGAACGATCAAGTCGAATCTGTCGACATCCTAGCCGACATTTCGATTCTTTGACATCCGCACTTCTCGTTTTTGCTCACGTCCTCGAGACTGGTGTCCCTTCCAAAATGGTCAGATGTAGTCAAGCTATTGATAGCAGGGCTTCTACGATGTAGGATACAGTGGTGGCCCCTTGCTCCGGTATGGAGGAAGTGTCCAGAAAATGGATTATTCAGGGTATCCTGGCAATGTGTGAGTACCGCGATCTACTTCAAACAGCTTCTCCTCGAGTGGTTCAATTGAACATGACTACTCATACGCTATAATTGCTGAGCGGAGCTGTATTTCGACACCGCATCAGAGGTAGCTCGGCAGTTGATCCAAGATCTACCAAGAACAATGGAGCTAGACCAGCCCGTACTCCCATTCCACCAAAATAGTCGTTCAGCGAGCTTTCACCCAGCGTCCCCAATGATGGCCACTGGAGCACATAGCATATCGACATGTGTGCCTACCAAAATCAGCACTCATTCTGAGAGCATAGGAACGACAGCCCGCCTTAATCACGATAGAATCGGTGGCAATCCTTCAACTTCAGACGAAAGCTACCTTCACTGGTGTATCGATTCAAACGCATCTGATACTCTCTTATTCCCACTATTGATATCCCGCCTAGACGACACCTCCATAGTCCAAAGGCTAAGAACTACCTACCAAGCAGTGAAGGGATTACGAAAGTGGCTGTTGTTGACAGATATCGAGACGGTGAAATTCGTGCTGGTATTGACTTTCTTTCAATCTGAACTCTTCCGAGAGCTAATGGAGAGCAGTTCAAAAGAGGGGCTCAGAAAATGGGCCTCAGGATCTCATAGTCTGCTTGAAAGAGGACATGCCACCAAAGACAGATCCAAACTACCGATATCTGAGTTCAGAGCCTGTCGAGCTTCTTCCAAAGTTCGCCACGCAGACGCTACGGCACCACTTACGGTATTTCCACAAGTGCAATTCCAAGGACATCGAAAACATCATGCACCTAGTTCCCAAAAAGGTCAACGGCATGCTGGAGAAGAAGTTCGGTGCTGTTGGCTGGGGTGTGCAAGCCGTTTCCGGGATTGGCATTGTGGAAATGCGCCATTCCTCTCCTGCTGTCACAGGTTCCGCCAATAATATTCGCCATTCGCTGGCTGCTTTTGCATACGTGAGATTTTCAGAATGCGTTCATGTTTTCGGCATATTTACTCATGCTGTTGAATTTCATTCTGTTGGTTCCTGAAAGGTGGTGCGCTAGTAGGACTTGACCAAATGAGACGAGGCCCGGAGCTCAGAGAAGTGTGACTGACTGTCAAGCGACGTGGAGATGGTTTAGATTCCAGAATGATTCAAGGACCTATTTTAGATATCATATGTAGAGGTTCGTAGGAAGTTTCGATTGCGGGAAAATCGATATCAAGATATTCAAGCAATTCTATTGAGCTTCCCCAGCCGCAAGTTGTGACAAATCTTTTTTGGTCCTCAGAAGAAGGTTGCGGTAGAGGTCAAGGGTCCCCCCTCTCGCTTGTGAGTTTACAGGCCACAAAATTTGTTACATTTAACTATCCAAATTGGCACATTTTCGACATCACATTACAAAAGCGTGCTGGAAATATCCGGAATGGTGTAGTGTAAGTACTTCAGTCAGATACGTCACTTCTTGAAGCACAATTAACAAATAATCAGGGCTAGCATTTCTGCCTCTCATGATCTGTCTAACAAGCAATCAATGTGTTCGCAGGAGACCGGGGTTCAATTCCCCGTTCCGGAAGAAATCTTTTTGTGCCTTTTGTCTATTGATTTTTGCGTCTAAGACTTCTCTAGCACCTATATGCCGTGGTATAAATTGAATAACATCTCTGTGTTGTGCCATCTTTTACTTTGCACCATTTTCGACAAGGACAGGCTCAGTGCTGTTATTCCTTCTTCCCTGCAACACCTTTGAGGCCAACAACGCACTGTCCCAGCACGTCAAGTAAGGAAATGTAAAGCTCACTACATGTTATATTCATTTCAATCTTGATTTCAATCTTGTACAGTAATTGAGTATAATGTCACCATTAATTACAAATCCTATTTTGTTGTTTTTGTCTGTTTAAAACATGGTTCTCTTATCGGCGCTGCTCGAGCTCTTATCATAAGCGCGTCGCCCGCCTTGACCGCGAGGCTCGACTTTCACTTCTACCTACTCTGCCATCCTCTACAGAGCATCGCCGCCACGACCTCTTTATACAGCATGCTTTGGTCGCCATGATAATGATTCACGATTGAACGGCATCCACTCCGACTATACACTATGGCCTCCATCTGGTCTGGGAAAGCTCCTCCTGACACGCCAACATCCAAAGATGTCTCCGACGTAGCAGACACAGGCCTAGCAGATGTTGGTCTCCCAGCGCCCCAAGCTACAAGTGCTCCCATGGGCCGTCCTCAGCTCCAAAGAAATCAACCTGCGCCTCCTCCTCCCCATCAGCCTCCGCCACCTCCATCTCCGAACCCGAACGACTCCCTCTCGTTGATGCAGCTCCGGCGCATTGTGACCGATTTCCCCAAAATCGACCCCACGACATACGCATTCACGTACGCCGATGCTGCTTCGTTTGAGGAAGAGATTGACGAGTGGTTCTCATACAATGATGCGGAATACAAACGTTTGCAGAGGGCGAGGGACACTTTCGAGAGGCGATGGAGGAAATTCTCGAACAAGCCATGGCTCGAATCGCAAGACTGTCAGAAATTTGTAGAGCGGGAAGTCAACGGATTGCATGCGACAGACCTACGGAGACGCTGCAAAAGTCTACAGACGGTCCTTCATATCGTTCTGGGGGTATGGGACGAGACAGCAGGAATCAAGTCGGAGGAGGCTACGAAAGCGAAGACCAATGCTACGTCTAAGCATCTGGAGAATATGAAAGCTGGAATTGTCATGATTACTAACGCTGGTGGTATTGCGCTTGTCTTCCAGGTTCTTCAGAATGCGTTCAAGATGCTCTGGGATGACGAGTTTCGGGAAACCAAGTTACTGGATGAGGATATACCATACATTCAAGACGAGCTTGACAATGTGACCACTGTCATCTACATGCTTGTAGAAGGTGTTCGCAATGACCCTATTGGCTTGGCATCTGCTCGAGAGCAACTTCGTAGGTTCAACACGAAGCCACAACTGCTCTGTGCTAATCGCAATAGTGGAACTGAACTTGGTTGACTATTTCGTCAAAGTTACAGCGAGACTCCGATGGGATGAAGCAAACGAGTTGCCACAGACTAGAGTCAGCCTCTCTCTTCTCATTTAACTCATCATTACTGACTGTCCCAGATATTTCTGCTCTTTTGGAAGACCATCTTACTAGTTTTCGGCGGCAGTGATGAGATTGAGGACGTAAAGAGTGCCACCAGCGAACTGAGACACATCAATGGCGAAGGAGGGAAGCTCATTACAGCGTCTCCCTTAGACTACCACATTTTCCGCCAGGAAATCACATCAAAATACCCCGCATATACCCCGCCACCACCACTCTTACCCCTCGAACCCGATAACAATTCCATCTTACCACCACTCCCAAACCGACCGAGTAGAGCAAATGGCGCCAATGGAATCATACCTCCGCCAATGAACGTGAATAGTAGTGGAGCATCCATTCTTCACCAACCGGTACATATCGCCACTCCAGCACCCTCACCGCCTCCATCACCTCCAGTCGGAGGCAAGGCTGGAAAGAAACAAAATTACCAGACCAACCAGAACTTTCCGTTCATGTATCCACCATTAGATAGCACCAGCAACAGTGCCGGAGGTAAAGGTGCGGCTGGCTTACAAGAACTGCTGGTTGGTAGGAAATGGGAGGGAAGTGACATACCCAAGTCCATTATTGAAGCTGGAGCCTTGTTCGCGAAACGTATGCGGATGACGAGAGCCATGCGACAATTGTGGAATGAGCGAGAGAAATTCCTAAAATATGAGCGAGGATGGGATGGTGTTGACGAGGATGATGATATCGAGGAACTTGACTTGGATACGATATTAGGAAAGAAGGCTGCACTCGAGGGCATGAAACCTATCAAGCCTGATGTCGATTATGGACCTAATGCTGATGTTGGCGATGATGTTAAGAAAAAGCTTGATCTTGTGGAACAGTTCTATGTAAGTTCTTCATTCCTGATCATAGAAATTGGTTCTGACCAGGCAGCAAAACTCTATACCTCATCTCCAATCCCTGGTTATTGTTCTGCTCAAAGCAGTACTTGCAAATGTGACTGCCCTGATCACACAACCGATGGGGCAGCAACAAGGCTTGGCATCTGGATTCAGGTCCGATGTCAATCTTCGAGGCAATGGAGCCCAGGGCCAGAATAGACAGCAAGACCCTGCGAATATTCCATTGCCCACTACTGTAGACCCATCCGAGCTCCCAATCGAAGAGATTGAAGCGATGCGATCACGGGAAATTACGGCGAAAGCTGTATCTGGGATTCTTCTCATGCTGCTGAAGTGGTTCAAGGTTTCTCGTATGTCCCTCGCTCCCTGTGCTGTGCTGTACAATGCTAAAAGGTGCAGATATTCTCAAGTTCGAGTACCTCACCCAGCTATTGCTAGACTCCAATTATCTGCCACTTGTTCTGAAGCTGTTCGCTCACCAGGAAATCGATAAAGTGGTCGAAAGCAGAACAGATCGCGATGAAATGAGGTACGTTCCACTGTGCATCAACTTGACTTGTGCAAGCTAATACCATGAAGCTTCTTCGCATTCTGTAACGAGCATAGTAAGAACGTCCCAATCCCAGACCTGTCAGGGCTGGAGGCCGAGGAAAGCGAAGACGAAGCCGCACCACCTGCTATCAAGCGCAATCGAGACCTCCTCGTCACCGGCTCAGAAGACAAACTTCCAGCCCTCGCATTCCAAGAAGGTCAACACGCCGGCAAGCGCGAACGCCCCGAGCTCGACGAACTTGGCTATCCAGCAACAGAGCCCCCTTACCCAGACGAACCCATCACCGAATTCTCGTGGCGCAACTTCTTCTCCTCCATCAACTTCCTCCGCATCATGCAGAAGATCTGCAAGAACAAAGCCCATCGCAACCTTCTCCTCGTCCAATACAAATCCTCCAACATCCTCAAGAAGTCCCTCAAGATCCCGCAGCCCGAGCTGCGCTTGTACACGCTCAAGCTGTTCAAGAACCAAGTCCCGTATTGTGGCCGTAAATGGCGACAGGGCAACATGCGCGTCATCACGGCCGTGTACCTACACTGCCGCCCGGAGTTGAGGGATGATTGGTTGGCGGGAAGTGATGTCGATGCGGAGGTTGAGGAGGCGCTGCCGCTGGAACAGGCGTTGCGGGCGTTGACGCATTGGCATAATATTAAGCGGTACCCTGAGCAGATGGGCGCGGACACGAAGTTGTTAGAGGAGGAACATGATTTTTTCGTCAGGGAGCTGGAGAGGATGGAGTTTATCGATGAGGGTGGTGAGGAGGAGAGTGTTGATGGGGGATGGATTGGGTATGCGCCTTGATTTGAGCTTCATTTAACAGGATGATGTACATCGACTGAACTGAATCAAACGAAAGCATCACCAATATCATTTCATGAATTACATCCCATCATGTTGAAAGATCACTAGACATTCACGGCAGCTAAACATCCCACCTCATGGCCCCGACCAGGTATTTGTCACTCCCCATAATCGCATGAATCTCGGCTCACCAACAGCCATCAAGAAATTCTCCTACGCATTAACCTCCCACCACCCTTCCAAATCCCCTGCCAATATCCAGCTTCTAGAAAGCAACCTTTGTTGCACATCGCATTTATTTCTCCGATGTGTTTGGTTCGCGCGTTGGGACGCGCTCACTGCTTTTCCTGCTTGGTGATGATTACGGAGATGCGATGGGCTGGAGTTGGGTTGTCCTGGTGGTGCGTGTGTGTTTCTCGTTTCGCGGATCGATCGAGGAAACGGGAACGGGGAAAGTGGACATGGGGCGGAGTGGAGTGTATGTTTATGCGTTGGAAACGGGCAGGGGAAAGGGATTCTCGGTATTTTGATTCTGCAAATGTGAATTATTGGCTTGGATAATCTGCTTGATTCGTTTGTTCCAGTAGGATCTTGTAGTATTATGCTTGAAATCTAATCGTTCGGATGACTAATACAGTAGGTCCGGTACGTAGATCGACCTGAGCCACGCACTACAGTGTTCCCCCGCAATTAAGAATACCCATCTCCATCCCCTACCTTACTTGGTCTACCTCTCTGCATCACGACCGCTATCCAAGCATGTTTTAGCCATTTGAAGAGTTCCACGAAGTGGACGAGATTCTTGACGACCTTGATCACACATTCAAAGTGAGATTTCTCATGTCTTCGACCTTTGCTTTGTACTGTGGTCTCAATCTATAACTGTTGTTCACATAGATCGGCATCAACGGCTTTGGATCTGTCGGGAGGGCTATCTTTTGCCTTAGTCTCGACTGGCCTCATATTTGTGTAGCTGCGATAAATGATCCATTCGTGGATGCAAAACAGGCGGTTCGTTCTGCTTTAACTCAATTATTGCTGCGTAGCGTCGGCATTTATACTAATCCACGCATAGGCAGACATCCTTCGTGGGGACGATTATCGAGATAGTATAGGCAGGTTCGAAATAGAAGCAGTCTCTTCGAAAGAACTCATTATCCGGGACGGAGATATATCTAGAACGATTACATTCTGCTCCGAGCAAGATCCCGTGAATATTAGTTGGAAGTCACCCAAACTCGGTGTCTTACATGTCGTAGAATGCTCCGGGAGATTCGTCACTTTTGAAGAAGCAAGTCGTCACTTACATGTTGGTCGTACCTTTGCTCAGGAATTAGAATTCGAAGAAGAGCATGGAACTTCAATCTGGGATGAAGGCGGGGCCATGAAAGTCCTCATCGCTTCTGCTTCATCCCGTGTACCAAACTTTGACCCAGGTGTAAACGAGCGGGATTGCAGGTTTCAGGATTATGTATTGGCTGTGATACACCGAGCAACCTGACGACAGAAGGAAGTGCCCAAGATTGAGATCTGAGGAAGCATTCCAGCCAGGTTTTAAAATTATTAAGTGAGTCATGAGTAGTTTTTCGATACATCACTAGGTTGTGTCGTGCGCTGAACTCGCATAGATGTAGTGCTTGCCCGCGATGGCTCACTTGGAAGCTACTTACAAAGCATAGAATCGGGCCGCGGTGGTTACTGTCCCGGGGAGAAAGGCCCGTTTTTAGTGCATATGGAGAGGATTCTGGCTTCTAATATGGAAGGATCGATACCACGAGACTCGAGTGATGATGACATGATAGAGATCGCCAATGGTCCTTCTCTCTATGATACTGGCCCTTGTGGATGTTGTCAGGGTTCTCGGTCATGGAGAAGAGAACAAGATAATCGAGGATGTCAATTAGATACATGAATCCGTGGGATATGGACGTTCAGAATTTATTGAAAGGCAGGCCTTCTAGGGGATCAATCTAAGTAGCCTGCAGTCAACGGACAAGCTGCTGGAATTAATGTGCTAAGTACAGCGTTTGCAAAACGTTCAAGGAGAAGAACATCGCCACAAGCGCCAGCTTTAATTTTGGTTCTACACTCAGGTCCCAGCTCAGAATCAAAGTCAGCTTCAGAAAGGCTGCTCTGGAACCAATCCCAAGTAGCCAGCGAAATCGAGTGGAGGTAGTAGCTGAGTTCAAGACTGAGCGGTCTGTAGCAGCGCCTAGCGGCTCAGCAACGGATATCACCCCTTTGCAAGAGTACTGAGATGTGCGAATATCACATCTAAATAACCGGTTAGATGAGTCTCGTGTACGACATTCCATGTAAACATGTCCTAGAAGGCATCCATATTCCTTGGTCAGGTTGCGCTACATATCACCCTGACAAGATAATATCAGGCGTCGATCGTCGATGTCGTGTCTTGATCCCCAATGTTGAGGGCCAATGGTCCAGGAGCTGACACATTGGCATTCCTCGACTTTACGTCATCTCACAACAAGAAATATATTAGCGAGAACATCTTAACACTCATATCCTCTGTCACTGTCAAGGGAAATCCTCGCACCCTCAAAATGACGACATTTGATCTCGACGATATTCAATCGAAGACCGAACCCTGGCTTCAAGGCACGAGATATGCCTCGAAGTCAATCACTCCTCTATCTGGTGGAACAGTGAACTTCACCTTCTTAGTCAATTTAAAAGAGCCTCTCGATAATGGTACAGAAAAAGTGGTTGTCAAACACAGCGAAACCTTCGTGAGGCATACACCATCATACAAAGTCTCATTGACACGTATTGTGAGGAACTTTAATCCCATCATTGGAAGCCAGTTTCTATGACCAACTTGACTGGCTGACAACAGTAAAGGTCGCAGAACAGCAATGCCTCCGGACTCTATCGTTCCTCCCTCCAAACGTCAAGGACAATTCGAGAGACTCAAAATTCCAAGTCCGGACTCCGACGTGTCTTTACTTCGATGAAGCGGCGGGAATGCAAATCCACGAATATCTTCCCAACGGCGTCGACATAAAGACATACCTACTAGAAAGAGCCATAGATCGCAACGAAAGCTCACTTGAACCCGCATTTAAGAGCCTAGGACAAGCTCTAGGGTCATGGGTACGCCACTTCCATGACGAGGCTGCTCATCATCTAGATTTGGTTGATGTAGTCGCCAAGAACAAAGAGGCTCAGCAGGTGCAGCAGCTGGTTACCTACCAATTCGCTGTTGACCGAGTCAAGGACTATCCAGAAGTTCTGGGTGATGTAACGACGATTCTCCGAGAGGTGCGGAAGCTCGCCGCAGACGAGCTAGAGGGTGGATCGTTGCAGGTTATTCATGGTGACCTGGGTCCTGCCAAGTAAGTGACTGATTTCTCAACGTCCTGTCAAAATGTTTTCTCAATTAGCTCACTTGACTTGTAGTATTCTTATTCCAAACGCAACCATACAAGAAGGAACCGAAACTCTAGTCTTCGTGATCGACTGGGAGACAAGCCAACTTGGGGTCTCGAACATCGACACCGGCCAAATGATCGCAGATTTATACCGGCTCTGGCTTTGCAGAGGTCTTGAGACGGCACTGTGGGTACTGCGAGGCTTCTGTAAAGGCTATGGTATCGTGAGCGAAGAGCATGCTTTCAGGACAACCATTCATGCTGGCGTCCATCTGATTTCTCGGGGAACGATCGATCGTGAAATGGGAACGATGGATGAGCTTGAGGTCGTTGCGAGAGCGGGGAGGAATATCCTGCTTAATGCATATCGGAAAGACAGGAAATGGTTCGAAGATGGTGATTTGGCTTGCCTGTTTGATCCGGTGGCGTGAACGGCTAGAGCTTCTCTCGACGGGGGTTGATGGGGACCATTTTCCTCGCAGCATTTATTTGATTTATTTCATGTTGAGGTTCCACGGAGATCACAATCTCCTCCTTGTGATCTCCATCGTGATTACTCTAGTCACGCTTGCTTTAGTTTCTCTGTGAATTTCGAGAAGTGCGATCGCTTTGTGTAAGAGGACAAGCCATGGAAATATCGTCACGGGACTGTTACTCGCCGAAACTCAAGCACCACTATTTCATGGAATACTTCCACAAAAGAAAATGGGAAACATTTAGATCATATCGACGGTCATATGAATTACGCTACAAAGATGCGAGAATACCAGCAGTGATCTTCTCAGCAAGAGCATAAACTGTACTCTGCGGGTGACCAGGCGGCAACAACGCGAACGAACTTGCATCTACAACCCTTAATCCTGAAACACCGAATACCCTCGCTTGGGAGTCAACAACCGAATCCGGATCTGATGCTCTTCCCATCTTACATGTACAAGATGCATGCCACACAGTCATCACTGTCTTCTGAATCGTGTCGAGAATCTGGGCATCCGTTTGCACGGCTGGACCGGGGAAGTACTCGTCTCCGATGAGGACGCTAGACATGGCTTGTGAACTGAAAGCTTGTCGAAGTCTCTTGTATGCGGCGATAGCGACTGCTTGGTCGGTTGGAGATGTGAGCCATTTTGGATCGATGATGGGAAGGTCGTCAGGATTTGCGGAGGCTAGGGTCACTGTTCCTCGCGAGAGAGGGGCAACGATGGCAGCGAGGATGGTTGCATACTGTTCGAGTCAGCTCATTCTTTATGAGGCGTAAGGAGGAAACTCACCTGAAACCCATCCTTCGGTTGCCCGAAAGGCAAGGACGCGAAATCACCAACATATCCCGGTGCAGAGAGATATTCAATCTCGGGCCAGTCAGACGGGAACTTGGCAAGATCAGCCTTTGCTGCTGGCGAGAATCCATTCTTGAGGGCAGCCGGAACTTTTTCCCAACCTAGATAATCACACACAGGGTTCGTCAATGGCCCTTGTTTCCGGACGGAATAGTCGAAAGCGAGTTGTGAAGCGAGATATCCGACGTCGTTGGCCAAGCGAGTGAAAGTCTGAAGATTGACTCGGGAAGTTGGACCGAAGAAGACATGGTCCCACATATTCTGACCGACGCCTCTTAGATTGGAAAGAACCTGAATGCCGAACTTCTGAAGAGCAGCAGCAGGTCCGATACCAGATAGCATCAAGAGTTGGGGGCTTTGAAAAGCTCCAGCTGATAGGATGACCTCCTTGCGGGCATTGATGGTGTACGAGATTCCGTTCGATTTGACTCTGACACCCGTTGCTTTCTTTGCACTATTGAAGAGGATCTTCTGCGCCGTGGTCAAGGAATACACCTTCAGATTGCTACGTCCAGCTGCGGCAGTCAAGAACGAGGTTTGCGAAGACTCGCGTGACTGATCGCCTGGGCTGATGGTGGACGAACAGTATTGCGCGCCAAAGAGAGAACCGCTATTGAAATCTTGAGCATCAGGAATTCCAATCTCATTCAGCGCTCCCTCGATATAGCTGGAGAACGGCCCGGCATAGTTCGCATACGAGACTTCCAATGGTCCGCCAGCTGATGAGAATGCTGCTGCATTGTATTCTGCGGACGCATTTGCCGCTCGTTTCGGTCCCGGCGCAGTGAATTTCACACTCTTCTGGAAATACGGAAAGAGATTATCGAAAGTATATGATTCGTCACCGACGGCATCGGCCCATTGCTGATATGATTCTCTTGTTCCTCGCTGGTAGATCAAGAAGTTTCGCGCTGATGATCCGCCAAGACACTTTCCTCGGGCATAGTGTATCTTTCGGTTGGCTGCTCCAGCTTGAGGGGCTGTAACGAAGTTCCAGTCAACGGCAGGATTGGTATCTGCTGGGTCTGATCCGCACCAGAACACATCTCCCGCAGGCGTGGAGCTGAATATGGGATTCGAGATCTTGAAAAATATGTAAGCTCACTGCTTGGAAGTTGGGGATTGGTCGTGTTGTGTACCTGGTAGAGTGTACCTGCTTCTATCACCGCTACACTTATCCCTCTCTTCTCAGAAAGTCTTGAGGCCATAGTGAGACCAGCTGTCCCACCGCCTACAATAACATAGTCGTATGTTGCAGATACGCCAACGAGGCCGGCAAGTGAGCCGAAAAAGCCATTCAGCTGCCGTTTCTCATCGCTCTGTCCAGTAGGCGAAGACGAGATCAATTGAACGACAAAAGCAGTCAGTAAAATTGCAGGCGATGAGAACTTCATCTTGGTTTCCTAAGGTGAATCGGTCAGGAACAACGAGCTGCCAGACTCGGCAGTGGAAAGGGGAACATAATATAGAAATGAGCTCCCGCTGACCTGCCGAGGACTCAGGGCTGAGCTGAGCCATGTGAAATGCCCGTGAGAAGAAACTATTGACGACCCGCGGAGCTAAAGGTTCACTTGTTCCTGAGAACGTGCCTAGCTTTACGATCGTCGCGATGTGGGCGCTGACTACCCCGCAGTAAGGTTTTGACGATCAACGCTAGTTGATCACTGCCGTCCGAACATTCCACACGGGACATGTTCCAGTTATCCAATCTTCATGAAATTTTTGAAGACTGCATCGCCTCTTTGAAAGACGCCGATGGGACACTATGGTTGTTCAGTTGTGTAGCAGAAAGATTCCTCGACAGCTCAGCAATTCAATGTTTACCAGCGTAGCGATTCAGCTCGGTTCGCTTCCGACGAGGCCTGCCAAGGGCGCGGGACTTGGGACGGCGCTGTACAAGGACCCGAATTTATATATTCCGAGTTAGGTCAGGAACTACTGTACGCTTAAGCCTCGTTTTCTTGGCATCAGACGACATTTCAAATCTCACGTTCGGGACGCTAAAAAAATATTCTTGAATTTTGAGCCGATTGGCCGTGCTATTGAGCGGGGAATTGTCCGGCCTAGAGCTCTGTCTTCCTCCTGCTACACTAGAAATGTGAGGCTTTATTTGGGCTCAATTTTAGGTACGCTCGGTTCATATCTGTACAAATGCCACATTGAACCACGTGGTACGATGATTGTTAGACAAGAAGGTCGTCCAACGGCACGGACAGTCCGGGGCGACGGTCCGACTCTTGTTTGGATAGAACAACTTCCAGATGCTTGTAGCTATACATTATCTTTAGATGTGTCAGCCCCATTACTCGTGTAGATCTAGATTCATGGCTTTTTGAGCAAAATCAAGACATATCTCCCGTTCTCCTGTGGCGCAGTAACAATGTCACCCTTCAAATCACCACCCTTATCATCAATCATTCTATCAAACTCCTCTCTCCCTCTCGCAGCAGCCTTTTCACCCACGGGATTCCATCCTCTGCCCACCCATATCGATTTGGTCTATAACCCTCCATTTCCAGGAATTCCCTGTCAAGCGTCCCGCCAGCAACATCAAAATACGGACCCCAATGCAGTCGCGATGGTGGGATCGCTGCTGGTGGATCCGAACAATAATATGTCAAGTGCGTACCACACTTCCCACAAAATGTACAATTCACATCCTCGGAGCTCGAAAAGTACGTCAAGTACGTCTTCTCCTGCATTTCCCTGTCAGGCATGAGATATTCCATCATGGTGGGCTTGACTGAATCATCAGGTGATGCCGAAGCAGGGTTGCCAGTAGCGCAGCGATTTTGAAGCGTGAACTGGACCCATGCTTGGGGACAGATGAACCAGGACTCGATGATGGTCCCTCCTATGCGGCGACAAGACGTACAGTGGTCTAGCGTGATCATAGGCAGGCGTTCGCTCACTTTGTTTGGAGGGAAGATTTCTTTCTTGGGATCATTAGGAATTTTGGGTCGAGCTTCGAGCTCGGGGATGGAGATTGTGTACCGGATTGCGCTGCAAAAGCAGCCACCTTTGAGCTGGAATGCAGTTTCTGGGAGAGCGGGCATTCTGAATGTTGTTGAACAAGTAGTGCTTGGGACGTCTGTCACTTTGGCTCATGGAAGTGAGTTTGAGATGGAATGGGATATCGTTCGTCCGTGATTATGTATGACGCAGAGGCGGTACGGAATTGCCTCTTAGGAGAGAATATGTCATACCGCAGTGGAGGATATTGCCTATCCTTTGGAGTAATTATCGATATCAGCCAGACTATGATTGGTGAACTGATGCCCTACGGTCATCTGACGGATATCTCTGGCAGTAGACGTTGTGAAGATTACTTCGGACGGGATCTTGGAGACCTGTATTTACAGCGCATCTTCTGCTGAAACTTGGCACTGCGGGGCAGAGTTTAGCGAGGTCAGGCCCGTAGAATATCTGCCGAACTGCAGTCTTGCTTTGTCTGGCTACCCTGAGTATAATCAACGAATTGAAATGACTGAACAATTCGAGATGCTTGAACTGTATGTGCCTGTCACTGCCTCAAGCTCAAGTGGACCCAATAACTTACTTCGTCAACATAAAGTTGAGCGAAGACCGACGTCAAGAAAGGGGGCAAATCGCCAGGATTCGGAAGACAAAGACTTGAGAGTTACGGTATTGAGTATTGACCGTATGCCGAATTATAGAGCGTTGACAGTCATTCAATGACAAAACGTCGCCAATGAATGAGCGATTATCCGACCTCGCCACTCGGCTAGAAAGGGCCGTAGCTGCTGCCTATGTCCCTTCGTGACCTCACTCTTATAAATATCTCGAGATTTCGCAGCTGGAACAAGTATCTACCAGAAGTAAATTAACTTCTGCGCATCTGATTCAAAGAATATCAAAATCGATCTATCGATCTGTCAATCATGTCAGCTCCAAGCAGTACCCCTGAGCCTACCACACTTCCCGAAGAGCAACAAAACATCCCAGCGAGCTGGGCAGACTTGCGCAAAATCCACCCACAACTCCCAGAAACACCTCCACGTCCCACTCGTACTGTCGAATGCAATTCGATGACTTATCGTAATGGCGAAGGTGTAGAGAAACACATCTGGATTCCTAAGGGTACGCTGAAGACAGCCTGTATGCACCTTGAAAACGAGAACTGGGCAGCCTTGGCGAAGTTCCCCACCTACGGTATGTTGGTATCTCTTATAGATACCAAAACCACTATGAGTACTAAGATGTAGCTGAAATTTACTACAGTTGATCAAGGATATGCGGATGAGGGAGAAGCGGAGGAAAAGGAGCGAAAGACTTGGGACTGGCTCGTAGACGAAGATCTAATGGTACCAGCAGAGCCAGTAATTGAGGGCTAGGACAACGAAGAGGTTTAAGCATGAGATAATCAGCATGATACATCTTAAAATTTGTAGTTCTGAGGACAGAGAGCGTCTTTTTTCAAAGGAAGGCTAGGATTTAGCGGGGTTCCTTGTCATGGATTAGAGATAGTATGTACAATAGAATTACAGCTTAGCATTTATTTCCCCAGTCCTACGATTTGAAATAATTTCCCACGCTTTGAACTGATTGGATTTTGAATTGACAGCGCCCGCCAGAAACATCAAACTAATCATAGTCTACAGTTACCTTCGCGGCACCCTTCTTCGGGTCTCTCCAATACACGCACCAGTCGAGTTCGCCCCCTGCTATCTTATCAAGTGTATAGTCAAGCTCTCTGTACATGGCTTCCCTGTCCACGGCAGTTTCTTCTTTGAGCCCACTGTAAATTCCCTCTTCGAAATTGCAACTTCAGTTGCAAAGCTTCCGAACGCCTTGCCAGGTCAACAGCCAGACTTCACATTCTTACTATGTAACTTATTAGGATCAAGCCTCGTTGGCGGCACCTTCCGAAGAGAGACCCAAATATCCTCTTTGATTCCCGCAAGATCCCAAGATGAGCGCAACAAACGAGTCTAGTGGTATTCGACAGGAAGCATCTTATTGAAGCTCGTTCCCTGTCGATCGAAAGATAAACGTTAGCGCTCATCAAAACATTGACAATGCTTAGGGGCCAACGTAAACGTTTCAGATACCATGTAAATTTTTCTCTATCTAGTATTCCCCCGTAAATCGGCTCTTGAATCGATCAGCAGCAAGATGGATTGTCGGTTGAATGGTGAGTTGTGAAGTACACCATAACTCAGTTTGCTGATAAAGTTTGTCAGAGTTTCGGTTTCTACGGAATTGCTGAGACCTTTGATGGCTGCTCCTCGACTGATGACTCCCCAACTTCAAATAGTCAGTTTCAAGAAAACGATACCACCAGTAGATGACCCTTACGCATTTGTGGGACGCTGTATTGGAATCGGGAAAGTTTTCATCAGCTGATTCATTAGAAAATTGTTTTCCCCAAACCCGCCAATGAGCAAAACGGTCTTTGCATCTGTGTCAGTATAGAACATTGGTTTACTTGAATCGAATTGCCGAAACTTGGGCTTTTTGGCCGTTGTCTCTCGAATCTTGGAGATTTGCCATCGCACCAGGTCGACGATCTGTCCAATGACAGGCTGCAATATCGAGTTCAGATTTCCTCTACAAAGCAGTCAGAAACATTTTGACGAGAGGGTGGATCTTCGTACTCCGTGAGTACAATTGTGCTGCTTGACCTTTTACCAAACAGTCTTGTATTTTGGGGTTTATAACCTCGAATATCTACTTTATATGTCGTCGGTGGCTAGATTGAGCCTCCGTACTTTCGATTCGCAGCGAATTCCCAATCGTTTTCGAACAGCTTGGTCTGGACTTCAACATCTAATTGATCATAGACTTTTTCTCCAACGAGAGTACGAATTGTATAGTCAAACTTTTCATCGAGATAGACTGCGCCGCACAAGTCCCCTAAAAGCATTACTCTATGAGATCAAAAGAGCAGGGATGTACAAATTACTCGACACACTCTTCGAGACGAAGGGGCTCCAGTGATTTCACTGTGTAGCTAATCAGATCCTGCCTCATGTCAATATCAGATCGGAGCTGATTGCTCACAAACTTACCACTGTGCCACCGCCAGCATCGCAAACGACGAATGAATCGTCCAGCTGCACGGAAAACGAGGTAAGCAAATATTAAGGTGTTATACCATTGAGCCAAGTCCATTGATTGAAGGCAAGAGCAGTAGCTCTCAAAGCAGCAGAAGCTGAAAACAAGGCATATAGTGCCGTGCGCCTATCTTTTGCGTAACCGCCCTTCTTCTGCCGTCCATCCTGCACCACGGGCAACGAGGCTTTGCGCATTCTCGGGTTGTCGCAAACGACAGACTTTTCTTCCAAAGATTTAGACCAAGTTACCGAGATAATGGCGAAATATAAGGGATATTAGAACCAACCTAGAACGGAAGAGTCTCCCCGAGCCGCCTATCGTGGGAGGAAACCTCCATCCACAGTCGACGATGGGAAACGGAGAAGGTTTACGACGAATGCCTACGGTAAAGAACAGGAGAGATGCTCCTATCATGCATCACCATGCGACAACAGAGAGTATAAATTCTACTGGAGCTCTTCCCATCGCCGATATGACGGATCAGGAAGTCCGAGAGGCACTTGCAATATCGCATGAGAGGCACATGGCAGCGGTAGCGCAGCTTAACATCGCAACCGAGACACTGGCTTCTCTGCACTCGACATATAAATGCCGGGAAAGCGATGATAGCATCATGCGGAAAATGGTTGAATTGCGTTATGACATCAAGCAATGGAACCGTAAGCTTTCTGCCGGCATGAAAAGACCTGGGCCCGTGAAGAAGGCCGTGAAAGCATTGCTGGATATTCCGGACATGGAATCTCCATTCTAGGAAGGCAGCAGGCAATGGAGAGATTTCCTGGACGAAGACAAGGTCGAGCATGGAGCATCAAGTCTAGTCCAGAGCTATGTCTGGAAGTACCTCATGACGGATGTGTTTGATGTAGAGTGTCAAGTTTGGCTAGGTGGTCAGTGTCTGAAGGGGCCATTCAATTGTTCTATGTATGAGCACTTTTATAAGATCAATACTGTGATCTATTTGAGAGCTGGTCGTTTATCACATGGAGTTCTTTCTATCGCGCACTAATAGCAGTCCAGAAAGTGCCAAGACGAAAGCAACCGCCAAACAATATTATCATTGGCGAGCACAAACAGTCAGGATCCTAGGAAACATGAACGATCCAAAGGTTCGACACCAACCATGCATCGCCGCTAGTATTGTAGTCATCACTAAGAACATGTCAACGGTATTGAAAGAATGCTCGTCTGAGAAACCCCTTTTTGGAGACAACGAAATCAAGGGGGGAAGAATAATCTCGCGGCAATCGTGAGATCTGCTGTAGCGTTTGATCTCCTTCTGTTGTAGCAAAAGGGTCACTTTGCTTTCCGGAGATACTACGCCAAGAATCAAGGAGTGCACTCATTTGATAGTCATTGGATGACAGCTGAAATGTCAGAGGATAACGACAGGCTTTTAGAGGAAAGGCGGTGTCTTACAAACTTATTCTCCGCACCGTCGCTTTACAAACACGGTACTTCAGACGGAGAGAACTATGGGACGGCATAGTCTTATGTAAAGCTGTTGTACATGGTTTACCCCCATCTTGGAGAGACAAAGGGGCCAAGGCGAGGCGTGGCCCATACTACTTACCTGGTATGAGGCTGTGTTCTCAAAGGAAGGGAAATAATCTGATAGCGTGGGGTAGATGTCATAATCTGACACAAATATGATAGCTCTCTCCATTGACTGTAACATATCCTCAGATGTTGAGATGAATGCTTCCAGGATGGTAAGATGTCTGGCATGCGGAGAGGTTCAGAACTCTTCATTATCCTTGAAGTACACCAGACTAGTCAAGACCGAGGTAAGTCAAAATATTGAAGATTTGAGGACTTTGCGATGCACGTAGGGAATGACAGGTTCATTGTAATCTGAGATGAATTTTGAGGTATCTCTTCGCTTTTATGAGCATAAAACTCGTACTATGAACAAACTTCTGCCGATGAAAATGAGCAGGAAACCAAAACCAAAGTGATGGACGAAGGTTATCCCATTTCTGACGTCACCCCTGATCACAGTTCTCGTCTGCAATCTATACCATACCAACAACACTATCTACATTACTAACCAACGAACTATATACCAAGTGCGACACCATGCATGAAGTGCGTATACAACGTATGAGAATGTGAACGTTCTCGCTTGGGTAAGTGGATAAACTCTGGATAAGCAACATTGACAAGCGAGGAGGCTGTGTTGGATCAGGAGACATGGTTGAAGACTTTGCGAAGTTGAAATTGCGTGATCAAACGGTGATACTTGAAATTCGTAAAATGGGCTGAGAAGATAATAAGGGGCAGCGTCGAACTCAGCGCCGTGACTGAAATCGTTTTCGGTTATGACCTTGACAACATCCTCAACAACACTGCCAACCAAGAAGCCCTTTCTTCAAACGATACATACTCGTTTTATAAGACCACGATCAATTCACAACATCTATATCACCCCTGTACTCAATATTGGCTATCTGCCGCTGCCCAATCTTTCCCCGCCAAACGAACAATAATTTTAACGTACCTGAACTCATCACCATGGCATCAACTACATCCAATACCGCACCAAACACCCCAGCTCAACCCACCGAGATTTCGGTCGAACCTAATGCAGATACCTTATCAGCCGGAAACTCAAAAGAATCTAAGAAGGCTAAAGGGACGGAGCAGAAGCGAGAGAATAATGCTCCATGGTTTAAAGGCTTGACAAAGAAGGAAAAGCTGGAAGAGATTGCATCGACTTGTGGCATCATGTAAGGACGAGGCCATTATAAAACCTGTGAGCGCTGGGGGCGAAAGGTCATTAATGGAAGTGGAAACGACAAGATAAAGGTGGACGATCTCCGTTATTATCATGAGACGAGAACGAGCAACGATATTTCAACGAATACAATTCATCCTTGGGACATAAGACGAAACGTTTCTTAATTCTCAATCTCGCCAAGATGTGTTGTTGCCATCCTTCCATACTGAATATCCTCATAATCATCTACCTCAGGCCAAATTTCCATTGCCCAATCATCCATTCTTCCTGTCCATGGCCAGATCAATGATATCGTTCCGTTCTCTGTTCGAGTGATGTTCGGCGATGTCTCTCCAATCGTGAGATTCAAAAGGTGTGGGGTATTCATCATCACGATATTTCCGGCCATCTCTGTTGTTTCGGCGCCTTGTCTAGCAACATCACGTCCGTACTTCCTTCCTTCCTTGCCATCGTAGGCGTTTCCGCACCAAGCTCCGCCATCAAAGCCAAGGCTTAAGCTTGGCGAGTCTGGGAGGTCGAGGTGTGTCAAATTCATTAGTTCACTGAGAATAGCCATGATCTCCTAAACACAGACGATTAGAATTGGTCTCGAGAGGTAAGAAATAGGACTAGTGATGTGAGTTGGGGTAATTGCTTGCCTTCAGATCATCAGTTTTGCTCCCAGACCAGCTTCTACCGATAGAGCCGTCCAGCCTAAGGCTTTCGATATGAGGCATGGCTTTCACGACATCTGCGATTATACATCAGCGCAAAGACCATCTATATGTATTGATACCTTCGGTGTTGCCAACTTACTAGCGATCATAGAGGGTGACCATCCGGCATGCGCGCTACTCATAGCGGAATGCTTGAGCTTCGGTGCCGATACACCAGATTCGATAAGCAACGCTTTCCAATCGGGCCCATTGGAATAATCATTCCAGCGCAGTCCACCACCCCTCTCAAGTCTCTCAAGATTAGGGCACATCGCCACCAGGAAGTGACTCAAAGGGCTAAGCTTCAAGCTCGTAACAGATGGTAATGTCAAGTTCCGGGATCTGAAAGACTCTTCGAATATGTGCGCATAGTCGTGCCTAATCCCCCACTCGAGATGTTCGAGGCTGTTCATAGACTCCAAGACGTCGCCGAAGAGAGGGAACACTGATGCTGGTGCCTGACAGGGCTCTCTTATTTTTGACCAAAGGGCTGTGTTCTCGTCACAGTACACGAATACGTCAACATACAAAGATTTCGCGGACGCGAGTGCTTGTGGACAGCGGTTGATCTCCGTCAGCCGATCGATCGCGTTGGGCCAACCGGGGCGCTGAGGTCCAATTGAGTTGTTATCGATAACGAGGTTATGAAAGAGGTCGGGTGGAATTTCCAGATCTGTGATGGGTGCATTGTTTCCAGGATGGTCTTGGAGGTTGAGGCACAAGAATGCCTCGGCGTTGGGGAGGCCTTCAAGCTTACGTTTGTTATCAAGGATCCATGGATGCTTCGTATCGAGGATGAATTGAGGAATTGTTGATTTTCGAAATGAATTATCGATGAAGTTTGAGATAGGCTGTTGAAGACCTGCTAGCCACGTCTGGACAGAGGACATGCCCGGAATTGCCAACGCGGCGGCGAAGAACGAAAAAATTATAGCGAGCTTCATGTTTCTTGAATAAATACCCGACTCTCCAGAGAAGATTCGGCCTTATAGCATCAAAACGTAGACACATTACAATTGTCACCTGACTGGTGCCTGCTGGCCTGTTGTTGGTTCAGAGATGACAGATCAGCGATAAACCCCAGCCCCGCTTTTACTCGGCAAGGGCGTCAGTGGTAAACAAACAGGACGTGGAGTCGTCACGGCTACAAACGACATTAGAAACATCCGTGCGATTTGTTGCAAGAGAGTTCTACCTCTCTAAGTCGTATTGCTATTCCAATGACTATTCCTTTCTATCTCAGCACGCACGCACGCATGCACGGGATGAGACGCACCATATTGGCTGTCGCCCATCGTCGCTCGTCGGGCGATGGTTGCTCGGGATGTGAAGGTGGAGTGAGTAGGCTGATGGATAATGGTTTATATATGTATGATACTGTACGGCAAGAGGTAGGAATTGGATCTTACAGAAGCACATAGGAAAGGGGGTATTGTATTGTATTGAACTGCTATTCTCCTCTCTTTCTCTTCCTTTCTTCCTCTCTTCCAGCATCTTCCTCTTTCTCTCCATCCATCTGTTAAAAAGCTCCTCGCGAGCGAGCCTGGGTATTCCAATTCCTTTGCCTATGCCTATGCATACACCTAACCTAATCCTTATCCCTATGCCGTTGCCATGCCTTGCTACGCTATGCATTATGCAGAATTGAAGCGAATTTGAAACGAAAAGAACGAATGAAGGAAACGCAACAAACACCAAAGCTATGCAGCAGTAACACCATCAGCAACTCTCCAACTCCCCCAAGACTCTCCAGCTCGAAAGATAAAGGAGCGAACAGGACGAAATGAAATCACAACCCCTTCCTAAACAACCTCTTCGTCCCTCCAACCTTCTCCATCTCCCCAAAACTCGCCCGAGACTCCCTGCCACTCTCCCTCCCACTCCCCTCCTTCTTGCCCAGACTCAAGCCAACACCCGAATCCCTATCCCTCTCCCTATCCTTCTCCCTCTCCCTAACCCTCTCCCTCCTCTCCTTCTCCGCACTCGCCAAGCGTACCTTCTCCTTCATACTCTCCACCCACTCCTGGTCCCTCTCGCTAATCGTCACATTCTTGCTTTTAGGCCCTGCGAGGCCTAATGCGAGAGGTGTCTTGCCACTTCCAGTTGCGTCGTCGGAGGTCCATGACAGGCGTGAGGAGGATCGAGCTGCTCTATCTCGTTCGGTGTGGCGGTCCCCGCCTGAAGTGGAGGTAGACGATGTGGTAGATGGTGGAGTAGCTGCTAGGTTGCGATGTAAGGAGGTGGAGGGGAGGGGTGTTGATGGTGCGCGAGAGGATTGCGGGTCGAATGCCGTCGCTGTATTCGCTATGGCAGTATTCGACGACGAAGAAGACGAAGATTCACCCATGGACCGTCGAGTCTTGCGGACGAAGAGACTACTTCCTGGACGTTCACGATCGCGTTCCATTACGCTTTGGGGGCGGGGATCTGGTGTTGATCTGCCGTTCCCGTTACCAGTTCCGCGCAGAGTTGCAGTCGATGAGGAGGATACGTTCCGAGAAGGTAAGTCTTGGATTTGGACTTTATCGCCTGCGTCGACGGCAGAGCGGCGACCGTGATGACTTGCGTATTCCTTGAGATACTCGCCGAGATCTGCCCAGCCGCCACCGACGCGGACCATGACTCTCTCGCCGTGCTCGCCGACGAGACGTACGAAGAGCTTGATGGGTGCTTCGCCGGTGGAGCGGGAGAGGTGGTAGAGTTTGATCTCTGGGTTGCTGCTTTGTGGGCGGGGACGAGAAGAAGTTTTGCCGAATGCTGGGGCGAGGGTGAATGATGGGGTGGGGGCGCGGGAGGTGGTGCTGTAGTTGGACATGCTGGAGGAGGAACGGAATGATGGAGTGATTGAGCGGCGGGTCTTCTTGGGGCGAAGTGTTTGGGATGTGAAGGGAGTTTCGTTAGGTTCGGTGGTCAAACGGATACGTGCAGGAATAGACTCCAGGAGGGAATATATTTGTTGCTGCATTTGGTCGTCGGAATTCGACTTCTTGGGACTGCTGATTATAGGTACTGTTGATACGTCGATGTTGCCAAAGACTGGGGCATCAAGTGGAGTCGATGGCATGCTCTCTGGCAGCGGCGTTGTTGGTTCTATGGATGGAGATAGCCCTGGGGTGGTAGGTAGGAACAATGAAGGTCGTTTGGCAAGTCCTGGAGCAGGGGAGTTGGGAGGACTGATATCGTAAGACTTGACACTTCGATGTCCAATCCGACCAGCTGACGGTGATTGCTCAAATGAGGACTCCGTAGCATCCTCCGATATTGGGGAAGGCACTGTTGACGACGGAGACTCGCCAACACGTCCATGGATAATGGTTGATGCATCAGAAGACATGCTCTCTCGACGAGGTATCGAGATGCGTCTGATTGGGCTATCGATGTGAGATATTGATGTTTTGTGAGCTAGCACGGCGAGGTCAGTGTCGCTGGACTTCTTCTCGCTTGCCTCTAAATCACGAACAGCGACATCGCAAGCATCGCAAGGGCCATCTACGTCCAGCTCAGTCGACCTTGATAAGAATTCTTCAGCAACAGGCGACAGGATGGAGTTGGTGGAGTCCCTGGAATGTCGACTAGATGCACTAGGTCCTGGGGATTTGGTGGGGGTCGACTCCTGGGGATCCGAGGCGGCCTCGACTAGCTTTGGGGTAGCTGGCAGTGCTACGGTCGGCGTTGGGACGTCACCCTGTTCGGCAATGGGCCGAGGACTTTTCACAGGCGATGTGAAGTACTCAGCAGGTTGGGCTTCAAAAATTTCCGGGGTAGGCTCAGATGTGGAGTAATCGAAGACAATCGACGACCTGGAAGTTGAATCTTCGGCATCCGAATGGTGATCCTCGACGTTACCCGGGAACTTGGGGTTTGTATTAGTCGACTCAACTACGATCCACTCATCGCCGGTCGACTTCTGAGCCGGGGCTGGTTGAGACTCATCAACATCATTTGCGCCATCGAAAGCAAACTCGGATCTGACCGGCGTCTGAGGAGCGGACGAAGGAGGTTTGCTTGTTTGGATGGCTTGGTCTGCCTTGGCCGGCAATGACTTGCGATCTGCTCGCCATGGGGAAGATACTTGCACGATGTTTGTGAAGCTTTCGCCGAATGGTAAGACCTTCGACCGAGGAGGGCTAGACTCTTCAGATGTCGGCGACGTGAAAACGCGAGCGGCACTAGAGACAGTCGATGAAGTTGGAGTCTGAGGAAAAGAGTCATCCAAATGAATGGGAGACGCTAGATCAGGGCCGTTTGTAGATCTCTGCTTTACCTCAACTTCAGTCGTCCGGATAACCGATTCTGGGGAGTCGCGAACTCCATCAAATGGGGCATATCTGGTGATTTGTGGTTTGATGGCATCGTCAAAATCCGGAGATACGAGGGACTCTACGAAACTTCGAGTTCGAATAGCGCCTGAGCTTATTGTGGAGCCTATACTAGGTCGAGCTGGTGAATTGGGCTTGCTTTGTCGGAGTTCTTCGCATCTATCGCAGTCTGTATGCCTTTCGTTGTACGATGCGTCGTCTACAACATCCAATGGGATGAAAGTCGACTTGATGACGTCTGCAACATTGACGTCCTGTTGAGCATCGACACTTGCTGACTCCGTCTCTTGCTCATTTAGGGCAAGAGAATCGATTCTTGCATATTCTGATTGTCGATTACACTCAGCATCTCGTACGACGTCTTTGGAAGCTGCCTCGGCATTCATCTTGGGCTGTGTCTGCGCAAGTTCTGTATTCTCGTCCAACTTCTGGCCGGAAAGCTCAGACTCCTCGACTTGTCTTTGTGACTCGGTATGCTCAGCGTCAAGCTTCGTAGTTCGAACAGCAGCATCTTCAACATCTAGTTGTGCTTGGTCATCGAGGCTCTTACCAGCCTGCCGGTTTGATTCTTCTGGGCTCTGCTGTTGAGCATTTAGCCTGGCGACTTCAACGTGCTGGGACTCCTCCAGAGTTTGCTCTTTGACAGTCTCCTGGGCTTCAAGAGCCGCTTGGATCCTGGCAGCTTCGCTTATCTCCTCATCTTTCAAAGCCTGCTGAGATGCTTGTCGAGCTTGATCATCCGCCTGAGCTTGCTGTTCATTCAGTCTCGCAGCTTCAAGTCGTGCGTCCTCATCCAGAGCTTTCTGTTCGGCAAGATCCCAGGCATCCTTTTCGTCTTGACGCCTAGCCGATTCCGCCTCCTGCTCGGCGATTAGATCTGCAGCCTCAGCTTCCTGCTTCTTGCGAGCAAGATGATGTGCCCTCTCCGCGGCCTGTACTCTTACCACCTCTACTTGTTCCGCCAAGATTCTCGCAGCTTCGACCTCCTCAGCCTTTCTCAAGGTCTCAATTCTCGCGGCTTCTCTGGCATCAGCTTCTGCTTTCCGCCTTGCAACATCGGCCGCCTCAGCTTCTTGAGCATCGTTCAGGGCCTGCAATCGAGCAGCTTCTCGCGCTTCCTCCTCATTCTTCAGCCTTGCTGCCTCTGCTGCTTCAGCATCCAGCTGCGCTTTCCGCCTGGCCTCCTCCTCAGCTTTCCGTCTTGCAGTCTCTGCTGCCTCAGCTTCTTTTAACTTTTGCGCATCATCTTCTTCCTTCCTCGCTTTAGCCATCCTAGCCCATTCTCCCTCTCTGACCTTTCGATCTCCAGACACTACCCAAGTACCATAATCGTTTTCGAGAGTCTCCATGCGGTCTAACCAAGAATCCGGCAGGGTGTCTTCTCGTCCCTCTAACGTGTCAAGCATATAATCTAGATCTTGCCCCAACGTTGTGACCTTGTCTTGTAGAACTTCGCGCATTACTTCAAAGGCCTTCCGGGTGAGGTATGCGTCTTCGTTTGGATGTGGATTCTGGGATGCATCTGATTTGTCGATCGCTGTCCAACCACTTTTCAAAGCTATCTCGGCATCGTCAAGGGCAAGCATCAGTGGAGGGACTTTCCGCAAAACGCTCAGCCGTATATTCCAGACGTCCATCAAACGAGTAAGCCTGCTCAGATTCGGCAGAGACTGTAGGACCGTAGCTGTAATCACCGCTGTGAAATCATCCATTCGTGTATACGAAGCAAAGAGACTAGGCATAGGCGGCGCATTCGAAGCAGAAGAAGATGGGCGCGATCTAGGGGAGAAATGCGTATCGAGGACCTGGCGCTTGATCTCCTCAACATTCAAATCCTCCATGTCGGCAGTAATATCATCGATGCGGTTTTCGTAGCGCTCTACCTCGGTTTCTAGTAGACTGCCAATGTATTTGGGTTCTTGGGTGTAGCCATTACTGTTGCGCCGGCCCCGATCGTCTCCTTGTATAGACAGTTTCCGGCGCTTCGCAGATGGGATTTCGAAGCCTAGAGATCCTCCTTCTGCTGGCCATGGCCATCCTGATAGCTCGTCAACCCATTCCTGTATTTTCTTTGATGCTAGGGTGGCTCGTAGACCGAAGGCTCGTTCGCTGGGTGTTGCGGCTTCAATGCTTGCTTTTAATTTGCCGGATGGATTGGTGAATGCTTCGAGGGTTGTGGCAGGGGATAGATCGGAGAGGATGTCGTCTGCGAGTCTGTGACGGGTTGGAGATCGAGAGGGTGTGCGAGTGTGTGTTCGGGGAGGCGCAAATCGTGGGATGCTGGGGGAGAGGAGAGGAGGGGGTGATCCGTCCATGTCCATGGTTGGAGGTTTTGCTGGTGGTTAGTATCGTCGTTTGTGCTGGTGTTGTTGGGAGACGGCGCATTGCTTGTTGCTCAACGAGTCCTTGGAGGTGTTGGGGATGGCGGAGAGTACAACATGTTTGTGGGCAGTGGTGAATGATTGTTCGAGGAGTTTGAGATGGTCTCGTATATCATGAACGCCGGGACTCCAGGCTGGCTGGGTGCATTGTGACGAGTCGGATGGAGGAACGATGATGTAGTTTGGAGATGGGTCGTGAAGATGCGATGGGAATCTGCGAGCAGAAGACGAAGGATTCTAGGTGCAATTGTGAAGCATCACCGGCTTCAAAGTGTCGTAACGAGTGTGGAGTAATGCGAGGGGAGGGGAGTGTATGGAAACTCGTGATATTCGGGTTGATATGTACAGGGAGGTAGGTTGAATGAGAGTTTGGGAGACGCGCATCTTGCAGTTCTGGCTGCAGATTCGCTTCCTTGGCGATCATTATGCAGCAGGACAGCGGAGCGCTGATAGGGGCTGGGCCTGCAGTGGCTGGTGATGGAAGCTTGCCCTGGACGGGAAGTGTGGAGAGAAATAATATTGATCATGGGAAGAATAATATTGACTGTCGATAAAGAGAAGATTGAGAAGCTGAAAGTAAAAAGTAAACCGAGGTATACACATGATCCTAGTAAATTCAAAACATAGGGAGGATTAGAGTATGTGGGATCAGATCAGATCAGATCAGATCAGATCTCACGTCTTCTTCGTGCCCTTCGACGCGCAGCCTTGCATGCTGGCGAGGTGGATCTTCAGAGGGTCTGATCACTGTTCCTGGCAGGATGGAGCCCTAAACCAATCAACGCGAGGGTTTTATGACGCGAAAAACATAAAATGGACCCTGAAATCCAGTGGACATCTTCTCATCATAAGTACATTTCCACTTCTTGATCTTGTTGCACGTTCGAGTCATCAGATGGCTCGCATGACAACGACTTGTAGAGAGATATAGAACCGCGTCACTGGCTTCAAGAGTTGTTTATTCCGCATCCCTTACCCGTCGTTCTTCTGCACAGCACTGCTAGCATTTGTCCTGCCACCACCTCACAACCTGCCCATCCTCCCCGCTCGTTTCTCTGCATTGTTCCAAACCCGAAGGCGTCTCTTCTGCTCCTATCTGAGATGTCTATCACTTCCAATATTCTTGTTCCTGCTCGTAGACCACGTGCTGGCAGGACCAAGCATCTTTCGCTGGCTGTCGAAGGCTGACCCTGATGTTACTGCCAGAATGATACTGTATTTACTCGAAAGGGTCTACTCGACAGAGCGAGAAATGCATCCATGCGATGGATCTTGACTTCTGGGGACGCCGTGCCGTGGCGAGTATAATTTGTGCTACTGATACTGATATCACGAGCGAGAACAGCAGATTGCGATCAACGGTTGGGACAGTTCTACAGACGTAGTACTACAGCAGCAGACCACACGGATGGGCTGTATTCTATCTGCCACAAGCTAGCTTTTCGAATTTGACACCTACATGGGCTTGGGGGAAGTAATCTATGACTACACAGAACACTCAATCAAGCTTTAGTCGACGGCCTATGTACGACGAACTCCAGATGGGACTCATTGACAGTCTCGGCCAATCAAACATTTCGAATTCCTCATCTCACCAAGCCTCTTCGTATGAATGCGGAGCTCTTTCCAGTTCGATCGGCGACCAGAGCCAGGCAGAATCTTCGTCCGAGGATCCAGACTCGTCAAGTGATAGACAGTTCTTAGAGCCTAGTCATGCCGTACTCCCTCGCTTCGCCTGTGTCCTGAAATCTAGTACATATTTACCATGTAAGGTAAGGTATTTTTTCCAGTCTCGATGATGCCCACAATCTCTTATCCCTGAGCCATATATCGCTATGGGTTGTCAGTGATTCAGTGTATTGTACTCACGAGATACTTTGCCTACTTTCTTGCCTGGGCTGGGCTGGACTACTGTTGATGTTGGTCGTCCCTGCCTGGTCTGTCGACAAAGTCCTCATCGTCTCTTCTTCCCTACCGTTCCTTCTCCTTGTTGCCAGTGCAGAGCCAATTTAAGGCCATCTTCCTCTTCACCCTCTTCTTCTTCTTCCTCCTCCTCCTCCTTCTTCTTCACCATCGATCATCCGCATCTCCATCATCACAACTTTGCTCCATCTGCTTTTGGAATCACATCAAACACTTCTTCTCTCGATATCTCAGTATCGTAATCAATCATGCATCTCAAGATCTTCGCCCTTGCGGCTGCAGCAAGCACCGTCACTGCCCAAACACCCTCTTTCTGTGACAAGTACACCATTGCTCTCTTCAAGGACAACACCGCAGCCAACCAGTACAAGCTCTTAACTGCTGTAGTCAACACTGCTGTGATCGGTAACTGTGTGTATTCCGTCTTCTTGCTATGGACCTCCACTGACAACCGCAGACTCAGAGACTGCCAATGGTGCTGTTGTCCCTGGTATCCTCGCGCCAGCTCAAGTCGGTGGTGCTGCAGTCGACCTTCTTCCATACTTCAACGGTGTCCTCGCATCTACCAACCAGGGAGGATCTTCAGGTGTCGCTGTCAACTTCCTCGATGATGGTGGTGCATCTGCCCTCAAGGCTGGCAGACCTGCCAATGGCAACACCTCCAGACAATTGTATGCACCCAGCTTCCATCAACGGATATCTGCTAATATACCCAGTTCCCTCTTGACTCACCTCTACCAATACTTCGGTACTCTGCTCGGCTGTTCCATGCAAGGTGGTTCGGAATTCCCTGTATACTCTGCCCATTCTTCTCAATACAATGTCCACAAGTTCGTGCTTTCCTCCTTGGAGTACCTACACATTCTAACACGTCCAGGTTCATGGTCTTGAGCCCATCTGAGGTCACCTACTTCATTGAACAGGTTGCTGCCTCAGCTTTGTCTTTCGGTGTCACTCCTGAGGATATTGCTCCCGTCGGACAAGCACTTATGGACCTTTTTGGTTTCCGCTGCTCACCACCAACAGTTGTCATCCCATCGCAGGGTGCTCAACCACAGAGTATCTGTTCCGCTCAAGACTGCCCAATTGCCGCCAATTCATCTTGCGTTGGGGTCTAGAACATCACTCACCCTGCTGTTGCCATCCCAGGTGTTGTTCCAACTGATCCAAGCAAGAATATGACGTATCCCAATGGTACATACCCTGGAGGACCTCGCTACTGCAGCCCATACCGTTGCCGATGTGGATGCAGAGGAGCTGTCTGCCCATGTGGCTACACTGACTGCACTGGTCTCAAGTGTGATGGTGACTACCCATCTGAGAACGGTGGCTCTGGTGGTCAAGGCGGTGGTGGCGGTCCTGGAGGCGCTGGTGGTCAGGGTGGTGCTGGTGGTTCCGGCTCTGGCGGCTCAGGATCAGATTCTGACTCTGGTTCGGGAGGATCTGGCTCTGGTTCCGGCGGCTCTGGATCTGGTTCAGGATCTGGCAATGGCTCTACTCCTGGTGGGAATGGTGGATACAATCCTACCACTGTCTCCACGGCTGGTGCAGCTGCTCTCGGTATGAGTATCGTTGCTATTGTTGGTGGCGCTATTGCTTTCTTATTGTAAAAGTCGGGTGTGTACACAAAGGGCGGGGTTATTCATTGTCTCATGGCGTGTCCGGGTAGGACTGTATCATTAACACTTGTCTTCCTCAAGTCGGTAGACAGTTTTCAAAAGTAATTGATATTGTTCATCAATTCGATGCCTTCCTGAGCATGTAAAAGATGAAGGAACGTTCAAGCTTTCGGGATCAGCGAAAGTCAAATGTTATCAAACTCAAACATGAACCTCGGTCGACATTTTCTCGTCTCAAAACCAATCATCGCTTTATATCATCAGCTCAAAGTTCTCACCCCACCTGCAAACAAGGCACGAGGCGAACCGCAGTCGTCAGCTGTGCAGCTGCATTCTGTAACCCCTGTACATGCAGCATACCGCAGCCCTTGGGAGAGAGCGCCACATCGTTCGGTAGCATATCACTTCTCGGTTGTGGTTTTGCGGTGGGGGGATGATTGGGTGTAGATGTTTTTGGTTGGTTGTTGGCGGTGGATGGGGATGGACTGCGCCACGAGGGGGGCTGAGGGGCTGAGGGCTTGGAGACAGCTGAGGTTTTCTGTCTCTTTGATGGAAATGAGAGGATGACTTGAGGGCGGGGTTTCGCTGGTCCTTGATAGTTCTTTATTGCGCATTCGCTTTTGTATTCTGCAACAGAACTGGTAGCTCTAATATCTACAACGGGGTTTTTCTGACTTCCTTGATAAATAAGGATCAGAGTCTACGATCTCTTACCGAGCTGTACAGTGGTTGGGAGAAGGAGAAGAAAGTTGGATACGAATACGGGTTTGCATCGGACCAACGGGGAGAGATTGCGACGGCTGAAAGATTTGAGAGAGGGCTCGGCTCTCTGATTCAATTTGAGACCCTGACGGTTGACGGTTGTGTCGTTCCCACCAGGGTGTATTGTATTGTATTGGAGACTTTGAGTATTGGGAAGGAGAAACATCGAGTGAGCTTTGGTTTGGTTTGGTTCGGTCCGGGTTGCTTTCTACTCTTACGTTGGGACATAGGGATACCGAGTCAGTTGTAGGTCGAAGCTCGATCGATAATTGTATTTGAAGGAGTGCTGGAGAGGATACGGTACTAGACATAAGTACAACACAAACGCCCAACCAACGTGGACGGAGAAACCGGACGGAAGGACGGACAGTCTTCGACGCATTGCAGTATTCGAGTGGGAGCCGGACAGATAGGGAGCCGTTTCGAAGTTCAGGGGTGGGGTTCTGACAGACGGACTATCGAGAGAGGGGATCATAGTTGCTAGTTCTTTGGCTAGGGATCTTGGGAACGGAGACGGGGAGGCAGGGAACGAGGGACTGACTGCGCTTGAGTGAAAGATTACTCGAATTTGGGGATCGAGATCTAGGACGAAGAGTGAAGAGACGGCTAGGAGACTGAGATTCTGGAGTTCGAAAGGCTGGAGAGGAGAGTCAGCATGTCGCATCCACCACCACCACCGTCGGAAGCCCCGTCTTATCATACGGTTCAACCTTCGTATCCGTTGGATACCTATTCCTCTCAGGAACCTTCTATGGCCGGTCTGAGACCGAGACCTGAACAGCATGAGCAAGTCAAGATCTATTCTATGCATGGCCAGAATATGGGTCAGAATACTGGAGCTGGGTATGACGGACAGGGTGTTGTGCCCGGTCAGGATTATGGATTCCAAGGAGGGTATCAAGGACATGGAGAGCCGGTTTATGGTCAGCAGCAGCAGCAGCAAAGCCATGGCAGTAGTGGAAAATACTACGGTCAGCATGACCAGCACGGGAGTTATGGAAATGGTCATGGGCAGGGTCAGGAGCATGGTGGGAAATACTCTCATTCTGGAGGAGTGGGTGGATATAGTGGAGGACAAGGAGGGAATGGAGGCCAGGCAGGACAGACTGTGGTGGTTGTTAAGAAGGGACATAGTAAGGGAGATGCTGCGGTGGGTTGTTGTGCTGGGTGTACGGGGGCTTGTGCTTGTTGTTGTTGTGGGTGCGTCGTTATGTGAGTGTGTGAGATGAGATTTGACGTGGTATGGTGTGATGGATATACGAATGGCAGGGTTTGTAGAAGGGGGGAGAACGACAGAGCGACAGGGAGGGAAAAGGAGGAATTCATGGAATGGTGGTGGTCACATGAAGAGTCAGGTCAAGATCTGTGGAGTGTGATGATTTGAGAGACCTTTTGAGATTTCAGGGATGAGGTGTGGGTGTGGTATTGTTTGTGAAGTTGTTAATCACTGAGATACCAAGTCTTTAATGTATTTCATTGTCTTCTAATGTAGTCTTTCTTCACCCTAGAATGCCGAGGTTCACTTGGTTCATCATCTGATCGGAGTTTGTATTCTGATTATTGAAATTGTTGTTATATTTCTTTATATTTTATCAAGTAGTAACCAGTTTACTTCTGCTGCCTAAGTCTAGAGGATAGAGAGGCACTGATCTCGCTTTGCGAAGATTTGCTTTTCCGTCACAGACCTTCAAGACAGCTGGATATACCGCCGTGGTTTCAACGGTTCTGTGCCTAAGTATAACGAGGTACACTTATCGAAATACTATTTATTTCCTCTGGTTGATGTTGCGATCTACACATATTAAAACCCAAATGGACGGACCAAAACAGCTGTTTGTGCCGTATGTTGATGACTATGCATATGTAGTCGCTGTGCTCCTTTTAGCATTTTGCATTTGCCAGGGTTCTCCCAGAGAACCTGCTGATATCTTAAGTGACTATGACTCTCATTCTGGTTATTCTGTTGGTTTTATACATTCAAGAAACCCCGCTTTCTGTCGTTCGATGTCAGCACGTGATTATGCGACACGTGAGGATTGCGAATCTCACTACCCTCAGCATAAGCTCTGGAGGCACAAAACATTATAGACTGGCTTATAAATACTACTGGAACTTCAATCACAGTCACAATCCCTTCCACCTGCATCCAAGTTATAATGGCGGAACAGAATCGGGTCAGATCAGTAGGGATAATTGGTGCTGGAGCAGCAGGTGAGACTTCACTCCCTATCTTCCTCCGGGAACGAGTTGATATACCCCCATCTTTGGTTCATTGCTGATGACAGAATCGAGGTGCTATCACTGCGGCAGCTTTCTCCGCAGAAAAGTACTTTGATCGTATTCAAGTATTTGAAAGAAGAGAAAGTGCTGGTGGAACATGGTACTCGATTCCCAAGGTGAAACAATATAGAAAGTCATTCTAAGTCACTAACTGTCTCGAGGATATACGATCCGTCGCCACCAGGCTCGCTCCCTCTTAGACCAGGAGGTTTGCCTCCGGATGTCGATCCGCCATTGAGCATCCCGGATGGGCTCGCCAGGATCACTTCTCCAAACAGACAAGAACGATGGCACAAGACACCGATATACTCATCACTTTCGTTAGTAGCCATACCATCTTTGATATAGGACCACTAAATTGATAAGAAAATAGTACAAATGTCCCGTCAATCGCTATGTCCTTCTCAGACCTCCCGTTTGCTTACGGCCCATTCGTTCCTCACAATATTCCCAAGAAATACGTTGAATCTTACTTTTCACACCACAGAATAGACTCTACTCAGTTTGGACACGATGGTTGAAGATCTATCAGTCATTGAAGGATCCGAAAAAGGAAGTGAGAGGTGGAGACTAACTCTTCGAAAGCATGACTCCGCTCGTGGTCTTGATATTTGGTGGCAAGACGAATTCGACGCAGTGGTCTTGGCAAACGGGCATTATAGCGTACCATTCGTAGGATACCCTTCTTCCAAGACGAAGTGATGCACGACGAAGTTTCTGACAGTTGAAATTGTAGATCCCTGAAGTCACAGGTCTCGCGGAGTACTTCAAGCTCTTCCCAGGCCGCATAGTCCACTCGAAAGTTTACCGAACACCACAACTCTACCGAAACAAGAAAGTCCTCATCATCGGCAACTCGGCATCAGGCCACGATCTTACAAACGATCTCTTGTCTGAAGCCAGGCTACCAGTCTATCAATCTCGCCGCTCAAAATCACGCTGGGACGGCGACTCGCCACCGCCAGGCATAGCATGGAAGCCTATCATCAAAGAATTCCTCCCATCAGGCCGCATCATCTTTGAAGGTGATACATATCTCGACGATATCGACACCGTAATCTACTGCACAAGCTACAAAGCCTCTTTCCCATTCTGGAACGTCTAGAATAACGGGCGCCCAATCTGGGATTATGAGAACAATAAACTCGTCAGGGCTATTGAACATTTGAGAAAGTATCCTGAGCCAGGGAAAGATGACAAGAAGGATAATACCGGAGTGTTTGAGGATGAAATCGGGAATGAGAAACCCGATGGTAGTGCGGATTGGGTACTGGTTGAGAGGAAGAAAAAGAAGGATGTACTGTCGTTCATCTAGACATTCGCGGAGCGCATGCGGAAATCTTTCATCAATGGATGTGCCATTACAAAACATTCTCATGTTGGAAACGCATGCATATATTTCCAATTAGTACATCCCTCGAGTCCCGACTTTCAAATACTCACCCACGTGTCCCCACGTGTTTCACAACTGCAATTTGCAACGAACCTCCTTCTCGAAAAGTAAAAGTGAGGCGAAAGAACGTTGGATTATATATGAAGCTATTTGAAAAAGTGGTGGGTCATTAAGCTGGCTGCCTAATGTTGGAGACGAGGAGCATCTTTCCCTGTAAACTTCGCACTACTTTCCTCTTCAATCACACTCTTTAACCCACTTAGTCACTACTCTCGCGGCCAAAACCGCCATCCGATACCAGCGATAATGAGAGCTTATGCCTCACCTGTACCCACATCACCTAATTGCCTCTCCCCACTTCAAACATCGCTATCACTACGTCTCCTTTCTTCGTCGTGGTGCGATCAGATGATGGTAATAGAAGGTTTATCTGATTCAGGAAGAGTATTGAGGTTAAAAACTGTGAGAATTTGGTGCGAGGGAGAAATGGAAAGGCAGACGGGAAAGCAGGGCGATTCGGGTCGGTCTATTGCAAATGTGTGGCAGCGAGAAGAGCAACAATCTTGGTGTTGGCTCTAGGCGGCCCAGGCGTTGGGGATACATAGTATAAGCTTTTGCCATTAGCATGTAATGGCATAGAGATTCAGAGGGCGATATATCTCTATACCTCAGTGCAAGGTAAGCAACGTGCTCAAACTTGAACGAAAAGCGCTTTGACTCACTGTCTGGGTATGTGCTCCGAAGTAACCTCTACTCTCCTCAAGATGTGCTGCTCATTGCGCCCTTCCTTTAAGCTCCACAGAGCGGTCAGTCCCGAAAAGCACTCGACGCATTCGCGATGCTTGATTTCTTCTCAATGTCCCTTGTCATAACGGGCCTCTCATCTAGGCAAGCCCGAAAGGTTCTGAAAGTGGTTTGGCCAGATGTTTGTTGAAGTAACCTTTGGTAGTCCGTGGCTACCCTTCATTATCAAGCATCGCCCTCCGTGCTGCTCGCTCTGCTCGTATGCGCTCTTGCGTTTCTGTGTCTCATTACTTTGATTGGTGTACGCGACTTCGCTGTTGCCTCTTTATCTTCTTCTGCCTTTCTTTATTTTGGGGGTGTGAGAGCTGTCTTGAGACGGCGACCTGTGCGATTGCTCGTATTGATGCTAGCGTATCCTGATTGCCAGTACTGACGGGAGAATGAGTGTAGCCTTTCTCAGCTAAGAGTAACAGTGCTCGTGATGTGAAGTTTGCATCGTTACCAGCAGTGTCAAGGTTTTCGACCGGACATCGTAACGCTTGAAGAATGTCGCCAAGAGTACTCGAGTTGTCGGGTAGGACCTCCAAGGCAATCTTTTGCGTATCAAGAATTCTAACAATGGACGTATGTAGATCAAATTTGAGTAGTTGTAGAATGTGAAGATCGTGCTTGAAGTCATGACCGATAAGAGCAATATCCCTTGTCCGAGGGACCAGACCCTCAAGGACCGCAAGTATATCCTGCTGGCGTATCGTAGTGGTCATCCCAAATAGGAAATTGTTCGTAGTAGCTGTCCAGTATCGAGGTGATCCAGTGGCAAAATTATGCGTCGACATAGCCTTTTCAGGTCGCGAGGAGGAGAAAATTTTGGTATCTAGTATTGCAATGCCAATTTGACTATCGAGGTTTTGCGCTGAGTCCTGCTTGATATTTCCGAGGTTCTTAAAATCAGTAGTCACGAGTATAATATCGCTCGCCTTACGTTCATTCAGATACTCGACTATTCCACGTATCAAAGTCATAGACAAGACTCGCTCGAGTAAATTGAAAAAATCCCGTTACTGATCTCATCTACTTGCTCTTATTTGAAGAAAAGCTTTTTTTTTTCGGTCTGCAGCTCTAATCACTAACCCACGTGCTCCCACGTGTATCAAAATCGCGATCTGCAACAAACTCCCTCCTCGAAACGAAAGAGGGAGGCGAATGAACGTTGGATTGTTATGAAGCTATTTGAAGCGTGACGGGTCGGTAAGCTGGCTGCCAAGTGTTGGAGACGAGAATAAGGGGCCTATGCCAAGCATGCGGTGAAAGCTGAGACTTACGGGGGCGGCGAGGATGACCAATCGGAAGGCGATGGATTCGAGGCTGGAAAATGAAACGATTTGTTTCGTGTTATGGCAAAGAGTTCTTTCGCGAGATGCTACTGGTGACTGATGATCTTGATGATGTTGTTATTGAGCATCGGCCTCGCTTAAAGCGTGTTGTGTAGTAGAGGATGTGTTTCTTAAAAGCTGTACATATTTAGGGAAAGTCCCCAGAGTTCTCTATTTGGAAGCGAAGGCAAGTCATTCTTGTCTATTGATACAATCTACTTATATATGTATCTTTACGAAAGATGTTGACCGAGAATCAAGAGCACCGAAGCTTACTTAGGCATTCTCAACAGAGGGTGGTGGTGGAGAATTGCGTGCGCTACATTTTTGGTCTCTTTTGGCGATACTACTAACAAGGGGATATATACTGCGAAACCATACTCTTATCCCGATGGAGTATGTCTTACATAGCCATAGACTTCTTGTGATTGACCAAATTATGCGCGCGTCAACGGTCTGTCACGTTTCGGCCCCCAGAATGACCCTGCCAACACCCCCCTGCTGACAGATATCGGCTAATGGCCATTCTAGGCAACCTGATCGTTGTCGCATCTCGAGACTTTCCTTCTCTTTTGTAAGTTCTCAAAATAAATAAATATCTACATTTCTGCAAAAAGTTCCTACATTTTAACGGTTGCGCCTGGAATCATGTCGACGACGACAATGTCAACAACGGAGGTCAAAGCTGCCAGCCTCTGTGATCTTTGCAAGCAAGTCCAAGATCTTGATCGTCTCATCGACCATGAAGACCCTATCACGCATCACAGAAGTTGGACAGCACTCTGTCAATCTGCTGAAAATGGATGCAAACTATGCGATGCCTTCGTACAATTTCAAGAGATGAAGCATCCCGCAGAACGTCTCGATTCGCCAGCGAAGAACTTCGACAAGCACATGAGTTGGCCAGACACACAGCTATTGCTCAGACCGCATGGTATCAACTCTCTGTTCATCCTCCAACAAGATGCTTTATTCCATCATCCATTTCGAGATGTGATCAATATTTGGTTTGAACTTTGTCCAAAATCTGGTAAGTAAAGAACTTCCAAGATCCCCTATGACCTGCAGCTTATGTTATAGACGACCCACTAAGTACAGTCTTCACGGCCAGGAATATCGATTCAAGATCGAATTCGGATAAGTCTCTGGCGCTTCTCGATACATGGATCAAAACATGTAAAACAGAGCACTCTCAATGCTCGTGGTCACACGATCACATCCTTCCCACCAGAGTTATCGATGTTGGTTCAGAGGATGAAGAGCCATTTCTGTTCGAATCAAAGGGAGCCAAGGGAGAATGGCTCACATTGAGTCATTGCTGGGGTGGTGGTGCGCCGCTTCAGACGACCTCTTACAGTCTCCAGAACCACAAAGCCTCAATCCCAATGGAATCGCTTCCAGAGACGTTCCGAGATGCAATAATCCTTACTCGACGATTGGGGTACCAGTATATCTGGATCGACTCACTCTGTATCATCCAGAATATCCACGAGGACTGGACTTCCGAGTCATCTCAAATGTTCCGGGTGTACGCTAACGCATCAATCAACCTGTCCGCGTCAGCTGCGCGAAATCCAACAGATGGGATATTCGAAAGCGGTAATGGAATGAGAAATTGCTCTGCCCCGATTACAAAGCTCGAATGTCGAAGTGAAAAGAAAGGAATTGAAGGCGTCGTTGGCGTGCGACTCCAGATGGGCGGAAATGGACCATTCGTTCTCCTACCAGAGGAGCCACTACATCGTCGGGCTTGGGTTCTACAAGAGAGCGTGCTATCCCCTCGTCGGATCGACTTCGCGTCAACGCAGCTGTATTGGGAATGCCGCACATCACTACACACAGAAGGTTACCCGAAGTCCGACGACGGGGAGAGCTTTCTCACATCTAGTGGCCGAAAGCTTCATCGGTTAGCAGCCAGGAAGATGGAATCAAATCCCGATATTGTCAGATACTTTCGAACTGCCAGAGATCCCATGTCCTGGTGGTACCCTATGCTCTATGATTCGTATCGAGATCGTGGAATCACAATGGATCACGATATTCTCCCCGCGCTTGCTGGTGTAGCAGAGGAGGTCGCGCGCCGGACTGGCTATCACTACAAGGCTGGCCTTTGGTTGGAAGATTTGCATAGAGGGCTACTTTGGCAACCTTCATACTCTTCAAAGAAGACGGAAGATGAGTTCTGCCCTTCGTGGAGTTGGGCTTCATTCAAAACGCCTTCTCGAGATCGTCGATTGGACCTTGACAGTTATGCTGAGGGTCATCGGGCCACTATCTTGGATGTGGATATCAAAGTTGACGGTGACAACGATTTTGGTCGGGTAAAATCAGGAGCTATCAAACTTGAATGTTCCGTGAAAGCACTGAGTGATTGGAAAGAGCCTCTACTGCCAATCTACAACGAACACGGGGGAGACTTCGAAAGCATGCGGATGTCTACGCGATACCTACATTCTGACGACTCAGTTGCGTATGTACCGCCGCCTGTAGGCCGAATCTTGTGCACCACGGATATCAGACCAGGCCATGTGGATGCTTGTCATGCTGACATGATCGAGCGAAGAGCTATATGCGCCCAAATTGCATGCTTCAAGACTCCAGATCGCCGAGCCACCCGTAATCCTGGAGGAGAAAAGATCGAGCATTGGGGTCTTATCGTATATGGATTGATTCTGGAGCCGATCGATGGAACGGGCCAGAAGTACCGAAGAATTGGCATTGTTGAAATAGCGAAAGAGGATGGACTGGCAGACGGTTGGGAGACAAGGGAAGTGGTCATCGTGTAAACGCCCGAGCGTTGACATACTCACCATATATAGAAGATACGCATCTTGAAACAAAAACTCGTACCGGAAATTGTGTGGTCGCTGTTCAATCCACCTTTCCAGTATGCTTGGACATCAGTAGGATAGAGAATCTTCGCTTGTTCCTTGGTGCTGGTAGACGAAGTGGAAGCAATTGATAGATAGCGGGTGACGAAGACGAAGAATTCTCTAGCTGCCAATTCAGAGCGCGATCCGTTAGTATTGATTGAAGGCCTTCTATCTCAATCGTACAAGTTACTATCGACACTTGGAATAGGTATTCACGTGACCCCCTGAAGGCTGAGAGTGAGCACTTCCCGTTCCAATCGGGGCGGGAGTTCCCCCGCCTTACGCCGTATCCGGATCCATTGCCTAATAAAGCGACAAAGGCCTCATCCGTCGATCCCGCGGGATGCGAAAATTCTAGGAAATGTGAGTGGACGATCAACAGGACAACCTGTGACAACATGATTTCTGCAGTGATGTCCATCAGGCACATAGACCCAATCGAGTCTTGTACGCCAGAGTCGGACAGTCATTCCGCGCTGCTTATCCCGTCGATTGCACACTGCATCGAGCTCTTTCGTACCTGCTGCGAGCAAAATTAACTTGTAAAATCGTCGTAGGATCGTAACTATACATATCAGCCGCCTTGACGAGGTGGTACAATTGTTGGAGCCTAATTGAACGCAGAAGCAATGAATATTATATATAGCTTCGTCCATAAAACACTGGAAACAGACAAAGTCCTTGAGATCGTAGCAAAGAGAGACATCTTGGCATATATCTCAACATACGCCTCTTCCAGGAACTCAACGATGCTCACCTACATCTACCAATTCCTCGGCTTCACAGCCCTAAGTATTGCAACAACCCAACCGAAATGTAAAGCTATTCCAGGTACGAGCAGCTGGCCTTGCGAAGCCAAATGGTCACAGCTCAACACCTCTCTTCACGGACGTCTCATTCAGCCTTCTCCACCAGGAGCAGTCTGTCACCCCACACAGCCGAGTTTCGACCCTCTCGCTTGCCTGAGCGTCGAAGCGGGATGGCTGACCACGCAATGGCATACAGACAATCCGGTCAGCACCATCGAGAACAACTGGAACAACGATACCTGTCTCCCTATCCCCACGCTGCCATGTAGTGGGAAGGGATATCCAATGTATGTTGTGAATGCGACGAGTGCAAGGGATGTGAAGAAGGGTGTGGATTTTGCTAGAGACAATCATGTGAGGTTGGTTGTGAAGGGGACAGGACATGATTACCTGGGAAGGTATGTTGAACTTCCAAGCATTTAATCTGGGAAAGTGCTGAATATGATAGATCCGTGGCACCAAGTTCCCTCTCCATATGGACTCATCATATGAAAGGGCTTGAGTTCCATGATGGTTTCAAGCCGAAGGGATGTAAGAAGGTCATCGAAGGATCTACCATCACTGCTGCAGCCGGTACTCAAATGCTTGAGCTTGACGAACAAGCCCATCTCAGGAACTTGACAATTGTGTCTGGTGGAGCTGGCACTGTCGGTATCGGAGGCTACCTAACTGGAGGTGGACATGGAGCGTTGAGCTCGACGTATGGTATGGCTGCTGACCAAGTCCTCGAAATGGAAGTTGTGACACCAGGAGGTGACATTCTAATAACCAACGAATGTCAGAACAGAGACTTGTTTTGGGCGATGAGAGGAGTGAGTAGCCAATACCGACGAGTGCATTTAGTCTAACGATGTATAGGGAGGCGGTTCAACCTTCGGAGTCATCACATCCGTGACGATGAGAGCCTTTCCGTCAACGCAAATCCATGTCGCAACATTCCTCCTCGGTACCGCTCCAGAAACAGAAGCATACTGGGACGTCATGGCCGATATCCTCTCTCAGTATCCTGCATTGGACGAGCAGTCAATTTCGGGCTACGCCTACATCGCGCACAACATCATCAGTCCAGAGATGAATATCACAAGTACTGCCGATGGCTTTGCTGGTGCTTTCTTCCTCCCGACGCTACACCCCTCCAATACTTCTGCATCGCTAGAAAAAGTGCTGAGGACCCTATTCGCAGATGCAACAGCCGCGTACCCAGGACAATTCATGTCCACTGTTGATGTGAAGACTTTTCCAGACTTCTGGGCTTGGTACAAAGATAATAATGGACCTTTGGATGCGGGCCACAACGAAGTCCTCGGCTCATGGCTGATTGATGGTGAGACTTTGACTGGCAACCGAACTGCGTTGAAGGAGGGGTACAGAGCTGCGACGCCATCTGGTGGTCTCACGAGTGTCTTTCTCGTGGCCGGAAAAGGAACAAGGGATGCGAAGCCGAGAGGTGGAGGAAATAGTGTCAACCCAGCTTGGAGGAAGGCGTACATCCATTCTGGTATATGTTGAATCGCCGTGAGAGAAATAGAAGCTGACAGTGATCAGTGATCGGTGCCCGCTGGAACCCATTCGATGCCGCGGAAGAGGAGAAGCAGAAAGCTTTGCTGACGGATGTGTATGTTGAAGGATTGAGGAGAATGGCACCTGATTCTGGAGCATATGTCAATGAGGTAACCCTTCCTGTCTTATCACTCAAAGCATTGAACAAGTATTGAAATAGAAATAGGCATATCCAGATGAGCCAGACTTTCAGCATGCGTTCTGGGGAGACAACTACGAGCGCTTGCTTGCCATCAAGAAGAAAGTAGATCCAGAAGATGTTCTTTGGTGTCATCCATGTGTCGGTAACGAAGGATGGGAATTGGTCGATGGCGTGCTATGCAAGAAGTAAAGAAGCAGGGAGCAGTAGTGCAAAATAGTATGGGCAAAATTGCATGTCTCGTAAATCATCATTCCAATGCTCGTGGTATAGGCCGGGCCTTGCGTAGCTCGAAAGTCCAGAACAGCAGGCCAAGTAGCAAAAGAAGCCTCATGAATGTATCTTCGGGCAATGTCCGACCTCACAGTTCCTCCTCCTCTGCATCGCTCCGGTCTTCCCCTTACATATCCTATACCCCTCCACGAAAAAGTGCCGTCTCATATGTTTATACCACTCGTTCGGTACCATAGGCTCGATCCACTTCTGGTCATACTCCCAGCATATCCAGCAGCCTAGCAATTCCCTTTGCCCTTCTTCCAGCGCATCCTTCTCTTTGTTCGCAGCTACATGCGATTCCCATCTGAAGTTCACACTTGGATCTATCCAGTCCAGCCACCCTTGTTTATAAACTGGCGGTATCTCGTCGCCGCAGACGAAAGAACATGCTTTGCAGGGTGTGAAGTATTGCGCTGATGGCATGCCTCCGCCTGGTATGCGATTATCTAGTCTTTCGCGGAAGGCGAGCTCGCAGAAACCTGGGTTGGATGGGAGACTCGAGGCGTCGTATGGTGGAGGAGGTTCGTCCGAGGTTGATAGTGCGGCGGATAGAATTGGTGATACATCCCCTGCCTTTGCAGCTGTAGATGCCATCTCTGGGAAGATATTGAAGGCTCGGAAGGCTATGCGGGGTTGGTACCGATGTATTGCTCGCCGTGTTTGTTTATTTTGACTGGCAAGGGTGGTGCGGAATGTTTCTCGTGTGCTCGCTCGAATTTGAGGAACGTAATCAAGTTATATCGAAGAAGAAAATGATGGGTGATGTGCAAATGCTTCTCATATTCAGATATTTCACGCCTGACAAGCAGGATTTCATTGTTGGTGGCGGGTTGGAGGGGTGATGGTGGGATGGCTGGGATGTGTGCTCAATGTCGCCAAAAATAAATGGCGGAGGTTGGCGGTTTTTGGGATGGTCACGTGTTCACTACTTACCTAAATAGCACTTCCTTCGTTTGTCTCGGCTTCAAGCAGATATTTTCTATGCCCTTTTGACCGGAATGGCTTGCTCCTGTCATTGGTTCTGCAAATGGAATTTAAGAGGGCATACAATGTTATTTGCAGATGCGTGCACCAAGATGCATAGTACGCGGCGAGGTACATACTATCATTGGATACCACAAGGTCGAACAAAGCAACGCTGCCCGATGCTGTCGAGCATATAGAGCAGCTCCCCTCAACGACTGAGGCTCCAATTTCGAAAGCATTTCATTGTCCCGGGAACTTTGCGTTGGCAAACATGGCGCCGTACTTCTAGGAGAAGCTGAGTGGCGAGCGGGAGGAGGGCCGCTTCCTCAGACTTCTGCCCGGAAAGATGCCTGACAAGGTGATGGTAGATAGCTTCCATGCGTACTGGTACCCGGATCCCTCGCCAGATAGCAGTTCTTCGGTAGAGGCACCAGACGCGGAGATCGACAGCCACATGATGCCTCGAGACGTTCGAGAACAATTCCATCAAGGATGTTGACGGTCACCTGGCTCGAGAAGTGGGCAGTTTGACCCTCGAAGAACCTACGTGCCGTGCCATGTCGAGAAGTTGACCACCTCTAGCACGTCGACCGGCAGAATTGAGAATTCAGAGGACTTGGACGATCTTCACCCGCCTTTTGATGGGGTCTACGAAGCTCTATCGTACACTTGGGAATCTTCTGAAAACCCACAAGAGATATCTGTCCTGAAAAGGGGGCACGTAAAAATCCTCGAGTACGAAATGGCCGATTCAGATCAGAAAGAAAACGTCCTTTTGGTCTCCCAGAATCTTTCGATAGCCTTGCAGCACCTCAGACAACAGCTAGAAGACCGAATCTTGTGGAGAGACGCTATCTGTATAAACCAACAAGATGTGATCGAGCGTGGTATACAAGTTTCTCGCATGGGCGATATTTATAGGAGAGCACGACAAGTAGTCATCTGGCTTGGTCCGGAAGAGGACCAAAGCTCGCTTGCATTGGAGCTCATTAACGAAATCGGTAGGGATTTGCGAGAGGACACTTCGTCTATGCTTTCTATGAAATATCAGACAAGTCGCCGGTACGAATATTTTGGGAGTCCGAGAAGAGGAAATAGCATTGGGATGCCTTCCTGAAGCTCCTAGAGCGTCCTTGGTTCACGCAGCTTTGGGTCTTCCAGGAGACCCAGCTCGCTGCCCGTGGAATTGTGGTTGCAGGATCTTACAGCGTTCGATTGGAATACCTTACACGTGCTGTACATGGGCTGAATTTTGTTCTGTTCAACAATAAAGTCAAAGGTCTCCATGCATCTGACTCCACGAAGATCAGCAACATACAGGATCTTCTCTGGCCAGTCCAAAAAGGCACCGATCCGCACAAATTGATATGCCTGACGAGGTCCCTGTCATGTTTAGATCCAAGAGATCGAGCTTTTGGTCTTCTGAGTTTGTTTCCTTCGGATTTTACGTGCCAGATAACAGAAGCCATGGTCCAAGAAGTCATGTCGAAGAAAGAATGGCTCTATCGAAGACGGGTGGAATATATTGCTTGCATAAACGGCACCCACGAAGATCTTTCAGCTGCACGTATGGTGCACCGCGTGCCTTTTACTTACCAGGTCGTACCTTCTTCACGACCGAGGAGGGGCGAATGGGACTCGGTCCGTTCTCCACTGCTCCAGACGATGGTATCTGTATTGGGTTAGGCTGTTCCAACTTGTCCTCCATCCAATTCGCTCTCCCCTCACATTCAGGATTCGCGGAGAGGCATGTATTCCCAGGCTCATGAAAGGAGAGGGCATTGCAGACCAAACCCTCTAGAAACAGAATGGGCCCAACTTACGCACAACGGAGCAGTCGATGGATACTCCATCGTTCTTTATATGTGGGGACCTTTTCAAACACAGTTTGATCCAAGACGAGGACCTCTACAGCCGCCATGGAAGATGCTGTATCACTTTGGCGAGTACATGCAGAAGGTCGAATTCGGTGAAGATGGTAAAAGGGGTCTACTGGTGTTTTACAACGAGGATCACGATAGGATACAACATCGAGACCCGCATTTGACAGCTGCCCACCTGAGAGACAAGGGTGTCAGGGTTCAAGGTTTTGTCATCATATGATTTCACTTCGGCTCAACACGTTGACATACCCTTGCCCTCAATAGAACTCAAATGGTGTTCTACGGACCTAACCTGTTGATGAAGCCTTACGGCCCTATTTTCATTGTTGCGGTTTGCAAAGCCAGGTGTATGGATCTGAGGTATTTTGTCTACCTCGCAGCCACTGTTAGCCTCTGCTCTTTCAATGTTGACTCAGGTCTTTGTGATTCGAAGGACCGGTGTGACCAAGTCCGTTCCACTTTGCGAGCTTGGATCTGCTTCCATATCAACAAAGCCATGAATCATATATCTTGTGATTCATATTGCTTTCGGATATTCTATCATCACGTCTATAAAACCCAGCTCGATTCTCTCATCACTGGGCTTCTGCATCATCAACCCACCTAACTCCACATCCCAGACAAAGATAACTCCGAAAACCCTCCTTCAACATGAGATACCAAATCCTCCCCTGCATGCTTCTTGTAAGTCTCGCCCTTGCGTCAGTCACCCCCGTTGCCCTCGACACCGAAACACTATCCGAGGAACTTGATCTGAACCTCACGGAGCTTAAAGATCGGAGAGGAGGTCGTGGCGACGCCTCAGGCATGAGCGCGAATATTGGACCGCTCGTCGCTGGAGCCGTGGCAGGAACACTCCTCGGTGGCGGGCTGTGAAAGGTCCCCTGTTCCTGTGGGATGAAAGTACCGGAGCATCTGACTTTGTATTCGGGATGTATGTTAGGACTGGTTATTGGCCAACCTGATCTAATAGTCAGGGAAAGCGGAGGGTAGAGAATGGAAATGAAAAATCAAAAAATGTGAAACCCCGAATCTTTCGTTAGTCAACACGAAGTTTTGAGGCCGAAGACCATTGTACTGAGCTGGATCCGCACGTGTGAGATAAGTACAGTTTCTGTTGGCGTGGTGGCGTTGGCTAGAGATGTTCATTGAAATAAGTTGCGTGAAGATGGGATCAGTATATGGTGGTGGCCTATTAGCTTGGTTGACTTTCTCATGGGGGGAAAATCTTGTGAATAGTAGGGATGAACGCGTGACTCGAGGTCTATTGCGAACGTACGGTAGCGTTGTTTTGTCGCGCCCCCTTTTTGAAGCGGGTGGCTGGTTGAGCTCGCTTAGTGCATCCATTATTGACATTCGGAGACAGGTCAGTAGAATATCAACATTCAGTTGAGTGAAGATCGAGTGACCCTATCAATCATCAAGTATTTTCTTGTCTGATCGTTCCTCTCATGGCGCTGTAGCAGCTAAATTATCCTCAAGCGATCTAATCGTGCTGTGAGCGCGACCGCTAGCATAGCGACACATACCGAGTGGCGCTGAGTGGACAATGATTAAGCTGATAGTAAGTGGGCTTGGAGAAAGTCACTTCGCCATTGATTAGATGCTATTGTTTGCAATGAAGATGGTTGTTTTGAAGTAGAAGACCGGAGGCTTGACGTACGGTCGAAATTAGTCAAAATCCATTGCCGCTTAACAACGATCGGCGCCGATTCAATGCAGCATCGAGAACGACCGAAAAGGTGTTTGCCTCGGTTCTCTAGGACCGAAGATACATCTGTACTACCCTTGCTTGCGAGTTCACTGCCAAACCTTGTCGAGGCTGTCGAGATCTGGGGAACACGTGATGAGAGATATGAAACCGTCTGTGTGGCAGAAACCTTCATAGCCCATACCCCACCACAATCCATCTTCAATGTCGTTCACTGGACCTCGGATACAATTATTAGATCTATTCTTATCAACATGTCGATCCCATGCGGCTGTCGATTTTCCGAACTTCTGTACGGCTGAAGTTCTGGCCAAGCTGGAGTTCCCGCGACATCCCACCACTCAAAAGTCTTACCCATCAAAATCCTTCCAAGAACGTGCGCGTATCAAACAACTCTGAAGCCGCATACTAAAGAGATCGCCCCGAAGTGGCGGGTTTGTCTACGGTGCATAATGTTTCGAAACGAACATGAGCCACCGACCACATTCGGCTTGTATCAAAATCGGCATCGCCTAGCTTGGCGCGTTTTGGATGTCCACGATATTAGTGCCTTCGAACCTTCTTCCATCTTTCCTATCTCTCTTTTCTTTCATCCTTGACTTTGCGTACTTTGAACTTTCCGGTAATCGTGCAGGCCTCCTTTTCTCATAATGCTGTCAAAATCTCTTCTTGCAGTTGCGTTCGCGGGCGCCGCAACAGCTGTCACACCTACGGGCTTTCAGCCAGTTTCGAATGCAGATCTGATTGTGGCTTTTGGGAACACTCTGGCGTTAAATGGAAAGGCGATGACCAAAGCAGGTATGTTGGGCTCATCGCCCTGTTGAGGGCCATTCTAACATCGCAAAAGAAACCGCACAAGTACCTACGATCGGAACCACACAGCGGTTGATGGGAACGTATGCCGTCATGATGGTAGACCCAGATATCCCTCCTCAGACAGCAGGAGGTCCAACAGGCGAGCTCCTTCATTGGATGCAGCAGGGTCTTACTTCGGCGACGACGGCAACGATGATCGGAGGTATGATGGTTTTCGTGCTCAGCAGCGCGAACAACGAGACAGCATTTGCGCCATACTTCGGACCCTCGCCACCCAACAAAGCACCAAATACGCACAGATACACACAGCTCCTACTAGACACATCAGGAACGAACAATAGCGTGGCGATTGCACAGTTGAAGCAGGCCGCAGCCACCCGGACCAACTTCAATGCCGTCAATGTAGTAAAAGCAGCAGGTGTACCGATTCTGGCAGGAAATTCTTTTGATGTCTCAAATGGCACTTCATCTACATCAACAAACAGTACATCAACCAGTGGCTCTTCAGGCACCATTCCAGCTGCAGCACCAATCAATTCAGCTACGTTGGTCGCAGCAAACATCACAAAGGTGACTCCGAGTGCGCAGCAGCCTGGAGGTGCAGCAGCTACTGGGACAGTTCCTGCTGCCAACTCGAACGGAACGGGAACTGGAGCAGCCACGAACGGGACATCCCCAACGCCTGGAACGTCAGGCTTCGGACAAAGTGGTGGAGGCGCTTATGTTGCAGGATTCATAGCACTGGCTGCTGCTTTGTTTTTGTTGTAAATATTATAATGACATCAGGTACCAACATTATCTTTGAGTTGAACATTCCGAGTAATAAGTGTTGATATGCTCAAAAGTGGTTGAAGAGAGACGATGGCGCAGCATTGGCGAGCGCTTCGTGAGACTACATTGGGCTAGCGCGAGTGCTACCCTCGATGCAGCCTGATGTCCTGTCCTTCAAATATTCATATCAACAACAAACAAATGCGTACACGTTCTTCTCATCGAAGAGGATACTCATATATTCAAGGTAGATGGCTCGTCCTCTTCGGCCAATGTTCACTCGACCTGCCCTCAATTCTCGTCTGAGAAGATGTTGCACCAACTCTTGTTGTCAGCATATCAGACAACCTTTTAAAGTCAGCACAGGCAGGAACAGTCAACCTAATCCAGCGACCATACGGGCTTATAACTCAGTTCGACTATCCTCCGAGTCTTCTTCAATAAGTGGACTTTTTGGGACGCGACAATATCGCTCACGCTTTTTCACACAAGCTGCGTGGTCTTTCCAGGAACCAAAGTCCGCCAGCATAGTAGCGACATTGGCAGATGCGCCCAAGGAGTACCTCAAATACCCTCTTCCTGATGACTGCAAGCTTCTCAGACTTCCAGATGGACGTCATATGGCCTACGCAGAATACGGCTCGAAAGCTCGCGATGCCCATCCGTTCATCTTCATTCATGGAATTCCCGACACTCGTCTTGATGCCTGCCTTCTACGATCCGACAAAGCAATCGCCGAGAGACTCAATATCCGATGGATCGGTATCGACAGGCCAGGGATTGGCTTGTCAACATTCCATCCCGGCCGTACCGTTCTCGGCTGGGTCAACGATCTCGAACATCTCATTGATCGTTTGGGGCTCACCCAATATCGGATCTTCAGCGTCAGCGGCGGCACTCCCTATGCATTAGCTTGCGCAAAGCTACTACCGAGAGAGAACCTGCTCTCCGTAGGTATCGCGATGGGTGTAGGACCAAAAGAAGCGGGAAAGGCGGGGTTGAGCAAGCTGAATCGCATCGGGCTCTCGATATGGGAGAAGCATCCATGGTTTTTCAGGTTCATCCTTGACCGATATGTGGCTCCAAAGGTACATCAAGAAAGCTGTGAGAAGACCAGACGGATTGTTCGCCAAAGTACCAAGTACATGACGAAACATGATCAAGAGGCTTTTTCAGGAGAAGAGGTCTTCCAGGGGCTCGTCAGCATTACTAGAGAGGTATATAGACAAGGATCCTCTAGAGGCTATGTCGAAGACAGTAAGTTGGCGACTGGATACTGGGGTTATGAACTTCATGACGTGGGGTATGAGGGGGTCCGACTATTTTATGGCAAGTGGGATGTCAACACACCACCTGCGCTGGGACGCTACATGGCTGCGCGTCTGCCAAATGCGGTGTTGAAGGAGTATGAGGGGAAAAGCCATTTTACCATGTGGGATCATTCGGAAGAAATGTTGCTTGACATGATGAAAGAATCAAAGACGCCGGAGGATATTTGATGGACTTGTGGCTGTAAGATAAGGGGCACGCAAGATAGACACTCCGCTCGACTCTTGGTTGACTCTTCTATACTTAGCCGAAAGTACAGTATCGACCGGTCTAGGAGTCTAGAACGGCGGCAGTAATGTCTGATGATTGCACAGCTACTTGCTCAGCTTCGGGATCCTTCCAGATCCAGAGTATACTCCGGAAGGCCCATGGCACGTCCCGAAGGAACCCTGCTCCGTGCGCTAGCCGAAGCTTCAACCAATACCAAGGAAGCTTAAAAGCACTTTAAGCACGGGATGGGAGTGCCTGGGATTTAGCGCTCGAGCTTGAAAGCACTCCAGATAAGGTAGCCGATATCCGACATCCATCGTTCATCATGTATCTCATCGCCAACATCAAGTATTTACCTGCTTAGTTCTGTCATGCCTAGTCAGCATTACGAAATTCTTGAGCTCCATTCGTTAGCTTTTTGCACTTTTGCCCAAGGTTGTCCCGAAGCACCACCCAGCACTTCGACTTCCGCACCTATCTGTCTTGACGCACCTGCAATAGCATCGTCACCATAGCGCCTGATGAAGTATTCTTCGCCAATCCCTTGAGCACGTCATTGATCCCAACGCGAGACTCTCCGACGGCGAGCCTCTTTTGAGGTACGTATCATATCCGTAAGCTGCAGTGTTATCGTCGCTAATAGTCCAGGGCTAACTCGGTAACATCTTTTTCACAGATCTGGCATGTGCTCGAGAGTTGCTACGGCGGGACTCGGAGAAACTCCATTGCGTCGAACTCTGGCAACAAGCACATTGTGGTTGGTAGACCAAAGAAAGGTGCTACTCCTACTATGCATGTGAACAGCTTCCAGTTCTCTCGTATTAATTAATTAAGGCCATGATCACCAATAACAAGTCACATAACCCAACAGATACCACGCAAGCTAAAGCAAAATTACAGCTTCTGAGTGTCTACAACGAAGCTGACCAAGCTGGAACTGGCCTCAGAACCCATTAACCCTACCCATATCGCCAACCGCTCCACCCATTATCCTACTGTAGAACCAACAAAATTTAATGGGAGTGTTTCTATCATTTCCCGAGCACTTACCTGAACTGTGTGGAGCGGTGTTGGTCGTCTTGTTATTTTGGTCATAATGACAGCCAGTTCAAGAGCTGAAAAATTGGTGAGTGGCGTAGTTTGCCGTCCTGGGACTGGGCTTGCCCCAATGTGGGATTCATCTTTATACCTTCTCCCTACTGCATGCTGCATGCGTAGCCCCCTCGCCATCACCAGGGGAGCACCCCCTATTTTTAACTTTTAATTATAACTTAATCTCTTAATTAGTTCTTTTAGAACTAAGAAAAATAATAAACATTATTTTTTCTTTTCTAGTCCATGAGCTACATTAGAATTGGCTTATATTTAGACGAGTTAAAGTTCGCCAAGTTCGCGCAAACGGGAAATCGTAAAATTAAATCTTTTATAAATTTGAAGTACCTTGGATAATTGCATGACGTATTTATTAAGTTAAATCAAGTTGGATAATTTGTAAAAGTAAGTGATATTAATGAAGATTACTTATTTTACGAGATATTTATCAAATTATTAGATATATCATAAGCAATTACATAGCACAAAAAGCGATCTTTAAGTAAATTAAGTAAGCCTTTAGAATTCAAGCTTTGTTAGTATAATTCGCCAGGAATTACGTTAAAAATTTATTAATAATATTGTCGGTGTAGTACCGGTATATAGTATTACAAAGTGTCGATATATCGAGTTTTTAATAATGAGTTGTAAAGTCTATGTATTTCTAAGAGAGTATGAGGGAGGAGGTATTATATATTTCTCCAAAACGGTATCGGTTTGCTACCGGAAAAGGGTTCGGCCCCCTCTCCTGACCCGAAACCTCCTTAAGAGGGCTTGCGGACCAACAAATATATTACGTGCTTAAAGCTTTTACAAAAAACCATCGCTAAAAATGTACAAGTGATTAAGTAGCTTCTTCAACAAAGGAAAAGAATTAGAAAAAGGTTATATAATTAAATAAGTGCATATTTAAGCTTGCGAAAACTAATCGGATTTAGGTGATATAATGAATTGATAGGAAAAATTATCTTGATTATATTAAATCGATATATCGATTAGAGAGAGTATTAGTTATGATCTAGGGAGCAATAAGCTAAAATTGGAAGTCGCCCCTTACGTTTCTTGAAAAAAATAAGGCTTAAAAGAAGTTAATTTTAAGGCTTATTTACATTAAGTTGTTGAGTTAATCGTTTTTTCCACTCTTTGATACATTTGATCTTGATTATATCTTTATGAAAGACGGCTTAAAGGTTTAGTTTAATTAGCTGCCTTTTTCATGTATTTTAAATGTTATTAAAAAGGTATGGCGATAAATAAATAAAGATTAAAAAGGTTGCTATATATACCGATTTCTATAAATCAATTGAAAGGGAGATTTAGAAGCTTTGGGATTAGATAAATCACGTGATTATTGGCCATATATTAAGAAATTGATTTGCAAGTTAAAACATGTGATTTTATTAGAAGGGTTAGCTACTATTTATTAAATTACAATATAAATTTAAAGGCAATCGGATGTAATACTATTAAGTTATAAAATATCAAAACATAAGGGTGTGTAAAGGGCATCTCGCTTAGATGTGCTACTAGCTGTGGCCCCAACTCTTACATTATTATGTAAATTGTATCGCTAATAAGTTACGTATTTAAAGATATATTATTTACAAACAACTTTGAAGACTTGGATTATAAGGTAAATAACAGTTGAATAAAAAAACAACTAGAAAATAAAAGCGCGAGAATGCATCACGTTTAAATATATTTTATATCTAATATATAAAATCTTACGAATATACCACGACTTAAAAAAGTAACAAAACGCTATATTTATTTAAATGCGTATAAAAAGAATTGAGATAAGGGATTTTTTATAAGAAAGAAAGATAATAAGATTTAATAACTTAAACTATGAATATAACGACAGATAATAAATTATAAGTTATATCTCAATAAGATGCTGAAAATATCATAATTTACAACAAAAGGAACTTGGCACGGGAAAACAAATAAACTTAAGGATAATTTTAAACGAACTAAAATTAGTTACAAAAGTAATACGATTTATAAAACAAACGCATTTTCTTAAGTAATTTCAAAATTGTTATACAACGCGCAAAAACGAATTGAAATATTAACAGAAGATTAAAAGTATAACGATATTAAATAATTATTAAAAACGATAATTAAAAAGCCTAATATATCCTTAAAAAATAAGCAAAGCATTTATTTAACAGTTATATATATATATAATCATAAACAAAAACCAAATCATTTAATAAAAGAAATTGCTAGTTACATTATAATGAAATGAAGTTACGATTACCAAATATAATAAGACGCATTGCGGCAATTACATCGAAGTTAAATTATTACAGCATAATATTCTTGCGGACCGCTGGATCCGTATGACATAATTAATCAATCAATCAATTAATCAATCTCTTTCATCGAAAATCCAGTGGTGGTGGAACCACATCTTTCGATCTCTGCTCAACTGCCGCGCCCAACACGCACGTCACAAAACGAGTTCAGCTAAGCTCAGGTCATTCTCATCAGGCTCCTACCAAAAGGACAGGCTGTCTCACATAAATCAAGAAAAATCCTACAAGCTTTTGGATCACACTTACCTCCCATCTTCTTTGCTGCCCACAGTGGAAGTTCTAACGCTATAGGAGGACTTTACTTCGCCTAAAAAGACCCCGTCATCAACGAGAATTTGAATTAGTGATCTACATGCTCAATAATCCTCGAGATTTATGTCGCGATGTAGAAGCCAATTTTCGTTTATATATCTTTGCTATAGTTTCAAGTCCTAATCAAAATATGACAACAAAAATGCGCGAAACCGGCACTCTCTGCACTACTCTGTGCTCTTCTTTCTGTACTTGCTCACTGACTCACACGTGAAGCATCATCTAACCATAGCCATCTCGCTAACCTCGAGACTTCGCGACGCTGCCGGCTTTAAGGACAAGCGATTTGGTACGGACCGTGAGGATTGCATCCATCTAAACGCAAGTGTTAGCGCGGCGAAATTTTATACTACACCAGACCATTTGGTTTTCGAAGTTCTAGATGGAAAATAGGGACTGGAATTGCGTTCTCACATGGATAGGAGGGGTAAAGATCCCAGCAGGTTCCATCACTACATCCGCACCTGAGAGAGAGAGATTAGCAAGATAGCTATAGCTACACGGGAAAGTGGAAAGTGTAGTTGCTGAGTGATAAGTTCAAGGGTAGGATGGGGTAAGGGTAGAGGTGAGGCCACACACCAGTTGCCCGGGTATCCAGAGTCGGGGTCAGACTCGTTCTCACAGGTGACGGCAGCTGCAAACTTGAGACCGACGACACTGGTAACAGCGAGGAGGTGAAGGAACTTCATTTTGAACGTGAAGCTTTGTGGAAGACGTTCGTAAAGGTTTTGAACGAGGTGTCTGTGGTTTGTTCAACTGTTTCAAGGAGTGAGGACGTGAATGCAAAGTTGGGTCAAGAGCGGTATACGGTGAACTGTGTTTCTGCAATCTTGCTGTCCTAGTGTATCTATACTCGCTCTAGGACTTCTGAGAACTCTCACCGAGCCCGTTATTCATGGAAAATAATTGCACCGGTAATCCACTATCTGGGCAAAGTGACAATGATCATCATGTTCTTGTGACTTGTGAAGTTTTTCCCCGGCCCGCATGCCAGCCTGTGACCTTTCTCTTCAACAGTTGCATGAAGCTGCGCCATCTTGGAGCGTCTCTAGGCGGGGAAAGTTACCTTATTCGTTAGGTGCAAGAAGGAAAGCGCCGATCGCAACTGATTCTCGTCGAACATGGTACCCCTCAGCTCGAGAATCAGACCATTATATCCCGCTAAAGACACAAAGGAAGGTCCTCAAGGTGCTGGATTGGAGCCTTGTTTACGAAGGATATCTTCGTAGTTGCTTCCCATGCTCAAAATAGCTAGTATTTCCGGTTGTAACCAACAGAGGTCTGTGAACCGAACAAGAAGCTGGATGGCTTCAGGTCACATCCCGCTCTAACTATTGGTAGGATGATTGCTGGAAGATCCTCGGCCTATTCCCCTGTCTCTCCACAATCCGACGCTCCTTTAGCGTTACGCTAAGCATACCTTCGTATTCCTTGCTACTTCAGTCTTCTATTATTTCTATATATAGGACTTCTAAGAAGACCTTAAACCTATAGATGCCGAGTGGAGTTTAAACCAGAATTGCAGGTATACCCGTACCCATGTCGAGCTCTGATAAAAACTTTCAACTTAGGCCGCCAAGAGGCTAACACGGGTGTGGCTAAAGCTTGACATTGTTAAGCTTTTGTTGGCGAGCAAAACCGGGGAAACTAGCGAGGTGAGAATACGGCTTCAGGACGCTTGAGTTGGTTGACGTGCATGATCATACAGGTATCTGAAATCGCAACATCCTTGCAAGATGACCGGCATATTGATTTTGCACGAATAGGATCTGCTTGAAGTCCTACCGGAATGATCCGGCATATAATAATGGCTCCCTTTTGTGGAGAATACAACAGCGGCACAATGCGTCAGAGATGGAATGATGTGCTCAGAAAAGGGTCAATTATGCTCGGGCTTCTGGAAAAGGAATGGACAGTGAGACTGTCGGAAGCAGTCTGCCCTGAGCACCTCTATCTGGCCGGAGAGGTTTGACTCTCTATTGCCACTTGGGCAGCCTTGCTTCAACCTCCTCGCCGCATGATCCTGTCTTCCGTAGCTTACGGAGGCATAGCGAATAAGTAAGCGTACGGCACAAGTAGAGGCTACTCTAATCACCTGCTACTTTAATCCAAAGTCAAAAAAATGCCGCGAATTGCCGGAGCTCCATCCCAATCACATCGATAGTGCCCTTCGACGGATAGGAGCTGAAGCAAAATAATCGTGTTGTTTTTATTCCTTATAGTTTAGGCTGTAAATTTGCACCAATTACTGCGGAGAAGGGCTTATCTACACCCTGCAACTGCATGCAGAGGAATTCTGTGAGAGTGTTGATCAATTCTGCGATCTCGCCAGCGAGGTGAATGACGATTTGCTCAAAGTTGAGAAGCCGCTTCATCCTCGGAGCAGGCACGACGGTATCCATATCTTTCCGGTTCAAACGGAATTTTACTTATAGAGCGTCATAGGCTCCTACCCATCGTCTCCTCAAACACCTCCCAAATCCAAATCGACAAGTTTTCCTCGTTCCAGTCGAGCTCTTCAATTATCTCAACATGAGACTTTCAATTCTTTCCTCCCTTGCAATGGTCACCACCGGCGTGATTGCAGCCACCACGATCCCTCTCCTCGACAAGATCGACCTATGGGGTTTTGTCAATCTCGACATCGACGGCGTCCTGCGTTCTTGGTTCGTCAAAATTTACTTGATCTCCATTATTCATCAACCCATGTTTCAGTCGTCATAACTTGGAAGTGAAACTTTTGAGACATGTTTCTGAGACCGGTACTGTGAGGTATCCCATTGAAGCGTTACTGACATATATCAAACAGGTCATCCAACGGCACAGTCCTCGACGCTGCCGCACTTTCCCCAGACCAAATCACCGAATTCATCAGCATGCGCGCCGGTATCGTCGAACCACAACGTATCATCAATGAGAAAATCATCTTTGAAAATATTAACGGTCTCAACGTCCCCAACACTCAACTCTTCAATCCTCCACAAGATGTCATCCCGTTTGGTGAAATAGCCAGTGCTGAAGGTTCCCGACTCGCTCATAACGGTATTCTGCCACTGGGACCAGTGCAAAACACCATCGCAGCACGTTCATGTGTGCCGGCTTATTGTTCTGGGCAGAACTATGAGTGTGTTATCTATGTATGACGTCTTTCCTGTGATATCATAATCAATCCAAAGGCCGGAGCTCTTGAAGTCCAGTTCACAAGCTGAACGCACACGCTCTGGAGACGTATCTTCGAAGCGGCAGCTCCTAGTGAATCCATGGAACCTATATACTAACGATTCTGCAGAATGGATGTGAGGCTTGCTACGCCAGTATTTGCTGGGGCTTGATGGGTTCCTGATGGAAAAAATTCCAGGCGTTGAAGAGGTTGTAGTCGAAGTAAGGAAATTTGGTTGGAAATGCGCTTCACGCCGTTGAGCCCGTAAAATGCTAGGTTCAGAGGTGGTTAAATGAGGCTAATGAGAGTCTTCTATATCTGTACTTTCATTAACAAAATCGAAATTGCTGTGAGGTGGAAAGGAGTAATGAATGAAACTACAGACTTCAATTTCTCTTGCGCGGAATAGCGAAATGAAATACGTGCAGAATGAAGAGACCGCAAGTCCGGTATAATGTGAAGAGTCCATTCACTTAGCAACCCTAGGACTCAGATCAAAATCACTGATAGCCTTCCCACAAGCATATTTTGCCGCAATGTCAACGCCCTCCTTCTCCTCCTTCGCAATCTGCTCCATCAATTTCCTATTCTTTTCCTGCGTCTCCGCCTGGGCTATCTTCAAACTCTCCTCTGTATGTTCTTCGGGCTTCGAGTCCTCCGGACACTCAAACAATGCCTTTGGATCCGTCACATTCCTCCCATCAACTCCTCGAAACTTGTCCTCAGTCTCTTGTGACCACTGCCCTGAGTCGAGTAGCTCCTTAATCTGAGTCGGGCTGAGGCCAATGGCGTCGATGACATTGTGTTTGTAGGGTCCGTCGAAGGACCGCAAGACACCGTCGCTTCCGAGCTTGTATAGCCCCATTGGATCTCGCTTTAAGGAGCTCATGGCCGCGCGAGCGGAGATCTCTCTTTCGATACTCTGTGCGTGGTCAACAAGCTGTGTTTGGCGAAAGTGAACACTGGTCTGGTGGTCTGGCTTACTTGGTTGGTCATGGTGAACTAGAAGCTGAGAGGGAATGATCATCTGTTTTGGTTTTAATTTATGAGAGAGACCGAGCTTTTTCGAATTTTGTTAGGCGCAGGAAGACACTTCATGCTTTGTAATGCTATATTTCACGTGTCAAAAATTTGGGATATTGGTTCTTGCCTTGATCTTGACCCACCTCGCTCGGAATGCACCCCCTGCCCCCCGATTCAATAGCAACTTTGTGGGGACAGTAAGGGTCCGGTGCGAGATAACGTCCCACCCACCATTCCGTCCACCCCCCCAATTCCGACGCCCCTTTTACACTAAAACTCACCATTTTAAATAAGTAATATCTTTATTATTTATTAATAAAATAAGCTAAAACTAGAAAATTTGGGAAATATATTACAATTTCTTTTTGGATTACATATGTTTTATTAATTTCATATTACGTAAGCTTATGTAATGAGTATTTAAATTTCAAAAGCTTTTTCTTATACAAATTTGGTGTAAAAAATATTATTTACTTAGTAACTTCGATAAATGTTATTATAAATAGCTAAAACTTATATTATAAGTATATGATATATATGTAATCAATGCTGAAAAACTTAGAAGATATGAAATTAGTAGTTTTTAATATATTAAGTGATCAATTTTCCTTATACAAATATTTGTATGGGGCTGTATAATTACTTGATTTTGTAATAATTATAAATATAACTACTCTAAAACTCAAAAGCAATATTATTATACATATAATCTATAATTTCTCTAAGTTTTATCTATTTATAATGATAATGCCTAAAGTTATAAAAAGAAAAGGAAAAGATTTTTACACCAAATTTTTATGAGAAAAAACTCGTCAACTTCAAATACTTCATTTATAATATTACATAATATGAAATAGTCCCACTTTTGCTAGCTTAATAAATGAGATATAATAAGACCAATTACAAAAATAAATAAGCTTTTACTAAGTAATAATAAAGTTATTAAAGGTTTAAAAGTGTAACTTTTGGTGTAAAAGGTGGTCGGAATAGGGGGGGGTGGACGGAATGGTGGGGTGGGACGTTAGGGGAGATGTGGCTGTTTGTTTGATGGGGGACGTTTGCTGAGCGATAGAAAGAAAATATCGTGAGATCGTCATTTCTGAAGGTAGAGTGGGCAACTTTTCGTCGCAATTCGACCGCAAGCCTGCCCTCATGCTAAAGTCCTTCTCCGCAAAAACTTTACCAAAAATACAGTTGACGCGTATCTGAGTTGCGCTTATACGATGGAGGTTGGCGGAACGTCTGAGAAGGATAAGTTTGTCAAGATGCTCTGTACCGCAGCCGAATCCTGTGGACCGGAGCTTCTGAAAAAACCTGCAATCTACGCCCTGTGCGAGCGGAAAAAAAGGAAATGCTATCTGGACATGGCGTACAGATTTTCAAGATTAGGTAAAAAGTAAAAGGGCCGCAGACAACTTGCTTTGGAAATGCATGGAACGAGAAAAGAATGAAAGGGCCCAGTTTTGTACAGCCCACGGCATTAGGAAGAACCAGAAAGCCGAGACCGAGTAGAGGATAAGCGCGCTCGCGTCTATAGGAAAAAGGCCAACGCACCTGCGACTGAAGACAGGACCTTCCCATTTGTTCGAGTCTTGTCATTTTTGCAATCTATTTGGTTTCATGCGGTATTGTACTAGAGCATTTAGACTTAGGACCAATAGAAATCTAACTGTTTCCGATTTTGAACCACCGCTTTACTCTAATCGCGTGGTAAAGGCATCAACACAAAGAGAGGTGCCTACTGCCTGGCACAGAAAAACATCACAAAAAGAACGAATCAAATTTTTGGAAAGCACACCTCAAAGCATCTCAAACCTCCCTCAAAATGGTCAGAACTAGCCTCCTGGGCTAAGTTAGGTTTTTTCGTTTATGGCATGCCTAACCCAGCAAGCGCCAGTTCTGATCAATCTCCTATCACTTCCACCAAGCAAGCACCGAGAACAACGCTACGAAGACTACGAGAAATGGCCCTGACCTTTCACGGGATAGGCTTCACACTTAACAGTAGCATAGGAACCTGAGACCGCGGTACTATCAACAATACATAGCATTTGCAGCACGTTTCACCAGAGACCCGAAGCCTTATTCAACATCTATGCCTCCCCAAATTTTCAAGCTAGTGATGACGAACAGACCGCATGATCTTGACACACGACACATCACCACACACAGAACACGGAAAGGAAGTTGCTTTACCTCTTAACATTATGCTAAAAAATGATGCCTACACTATTAGTCGATCAGTTTCCTCTTGATGACGTGGCTACGATCTCGATCTTGTACGCAAAAATTCTTATCATCTACACACAATAAACACAACAGATGCTACGATGCACTCGCCTACGCCTCTATTAGCGCTGCTGCAGACTACGAGTGCTTTGCCCACATGAGAAGTTTACGTTTTCCGATAGAACTGTCAGCATCAAAGTGGAATCACCACGCACAGAACAGGTTGAGGCATGAGCCGGCATGCGCTTAGCCGTCCCGACTTGCGAATATTTGGTCCGTATTTGCACTTCACCCCCGAGGACACTATCATGATTGGTTTGGGAGAAGTTACAAATCTGAAGATTCATGGAGGGAGGGAGTTGAATGGATTTTTGGCGGTAGCAGGGGGAGACTGAAGGTACATTGACACAAGAAGGACAGCAGAAGCGGCTGCCAATGAGCCATGCACATAAGGAAGACACAAAGCACTCAGTTCCAGCGGCCCGTAGGACTGCTATGCCGGAGTAGCCCAGCTTTGGCACCAGTTGCCGAACTACGTCTACAATTGTAAACGCACCTCACTTCATGACCCGAAAGTGACCAGCAACATACTCTGCTGAGCGGACTGGTTCCCATCTTTGGTTATGTACATATCCGTGTCAAGGAGTATGAATAAATCAATCAATCAATCTGCTGCCTGGAACATCTCACTTCAATCCAAGCATTGCAAGTGGTTCAGGTCACATTAAAGAAAATGCGTCCCAAATAGTGAATTAGATTTGAATTTTACTCTTGCATTAATTAAGCACAAGCATTACCTATCCACATATTAAATACCCCAAGAAACTCAAACCCCTTTCTTCGCCCTCTTCCTTTCCTCCCTGATCCTCGTCATGCATGCCTCTCTGGCGATTTTGGTGGAGGCTCCTGCTTGGTATTGAGAGACTTGAGAAGGTCAAGAACTGTCACAATCTGTGGTGATGTTTGGTTTGTCGGAAACGTTGGCGAATAGAGATCGATTGAAGTCGCCTGTGAAGGATACTCAGGGGGCGTATGAGAGCAGGTGCACTTCGGGGCATGACCAGAGGGCATCTGCATGTCCATCATGGCTTTGGCCAACTCTTGAGCATCGCTCAAGGTGACAAAACACTTGGACGGTAATAGATTCGGGCTGCTCGGTGGGGCGGTTGGCTGTCCTAAGGCTAAAGGGCTTTGAACCATCTCCGTCGGGACTTCCGTCACTGAAGATTCCTCGTCCCAGCTAAAAGTATCATCAGCAAAGTTCGATTTACGCACGGTCAGAAGCGTACTAACTTGAAATCCCGCGCTGTCTCGGGTTGGGCATCTTCGGATATCCTTGGCAGCTTCGACTCCTTGTTACGGCCGTAACACCATTCTGTTCTAGACCTGGACTCTGCAGGTTCGATTCTTTTGTCTATCTATTATTCTCAGCACTATTAGCAGATGATTGCAATCGACCTGACTGTGCAACGATATTGCACAACTCTTGGTTATTCGATCCATAGACAATTCTGCTGGCGGTGTTCAGTTCACGGTGAAGCGCAACTCTATGTCCAGACGAGATGAGGGCGTAGGCTATATCCTTCTGTATCAACAAGAGATTTGAGGGATCTGTGTCCTCAGTGGTAGGAACGTTCGATAGATGCATGTTGCTTGTGGTTGATTGATTGTTGGCGGGAAAGAAACGAAACGATGCAAGATGCGACAATCGAACTTGGCTCGTTCCTTGGGGAGCTCTATTCGAAATGGCCACGTGTCAGTGGGAACCTTGAGCCGATCTACTACTACTGCCTTGTGATCCCGAATGTTCGACAAGAAAGCATGCTGGGGAAGGGAAGGGATGAAAGACACAATATAAAAATGTGACTTGACATAAGACACGTTCTTTTCATACTCTCTACCAATTCTTCCAATATACAGTAAAGTTATTCCTGCACTTCCTTCTCCTATAAGAACGTTCTTTTCAAAGAGGAACCGCGCATCATGTACGAACAAATCCCCATGAAATTAGAAAAACACCTCGCTTTGATATCAAAGAAATATCATCATCTCCTCTCTATCCCAAGATTCTAGACCAATCCGTCACCACTCCTAAATCTTGGCAAGAAAGGTCAAAACTTGCCTTGCATCACAAAATATGTTAATTTTGATAGCATTAATAGTTTGACCGACCATCATCTAAGTAGTTGTAGATAACACAACTTGCGCTTCTTGTTGATCTTGTTCGTCATCTTTATCACCGTCATCATCAATGTCCTCACTTTCAACCGGAATCCTCAGGACGCACACAGAGCCTAGAGTCAACACGTAAAGTAGTGTGACAACAAACAAAGGGGCACCGACACAGATCCCGCCCTGCTTTAGGCCCCAGTCGAAAGTTACAGCTATGATCGGTCCAGCTATCACTGCTCCGAAAGATGCGCTTAGATTCATCGCAGACAGTAAAGTCCCCGCCATTTCCGGCGGCCCGAAAGTCGTGAGCAAGCTCTTACCTATGGTGGTAAAAGCGTTTCCGAGAGCAAAGATGACAAAGGACAGAATAACGAGGGAAGATGTCTCGGAGACACTCAGAAGGAGTGTACCAGCGCTGAGCAATGCGGCGCTTACGCGTGCAAGGAAGAGGTCTTTCTGAGTACTCGAAAGCTTGAACCTTTCCATGAGGATCTTGCTGACCAGTGGGACAAGGATCAAGAGAACGACAAGAGTAATTGAAGGCCGTATGGAAAGGATAGAGTTTGCCTGTGGGACATAAATCAGTTTTATCCCTCGAAGTTGGAGTGGCGAAAACCGTGGGGCGGTGTCGTCCCCGAACTCACATATGGATAACTCCAGCCAAAACGCTTGTGGACGTATTGCAGTTCGAATCCGGCGGCTACGGTTCCGACTGTAGCTGCCAAGAAGCCAAAGAGAAGGAGCCCAACATTCTTTACGGCGAGTAGAGAAACAAGAGACTGTTGAAAAACTGACAATGTGGCCACGATCCTATCTCCTAAGGTTCGGAGATCGAAAGAGGAAGGGGCCTTCAGTAGGATGCGAGCATCGAGTGCATCTTCTGAGTGGGACTTCCGTGCCAGTGTCTCCGGCAGAAGCCCAAGAGTCACCAAGGCGCCCACTAGGAACACTGTAAACCCCAAAAGAACAGGAATCCAGGAGTTCTTTAGCATGAGGGCAGAGCCAATGAGGGGCGAAAAAAGCTCACAGACAGTCGCCATCGATGCGACTCTTGCAAAGACGATTGTTCTTCCTGTAGTCAGCTTCTTGCCCAAGGTCTACTTCCACATAAGCGTAACATACCGATCCTGCTCCGTGTAGACATCTGCCAATGCCGCCAAGACCACTGTTGCAGCGACAGCATCACCACCCCCAAGAAGTCTGAAAAGGGGTGCTAGCCAGATGGCTCTCAAGGGGAAGTAATTTGGTTGCCACGCTTACTTCGTTAATTCTACGCGTACAGATGATGACAAGGATATTACTCACTGACGAGAAGTTTGAAAGTGTCGCACAGGACAATTCCCAAGACAGATAGGAGGAGAACTTTCTTACGACCGATTCGATCCGCTTCACATAGTAATGACTCAGTAGGGCGGGGTACAGGATAGGATAGGATTGACTAGGAACCACGCTTTCACATACCCAGAACTCCGTAGGGAAATACAAGCAGAAAGCCTAAGTAGTCAAAAAGGTCAGTGGCGGAAATTGTGTGCGTGTGTGTAACAAGACGGTGCTCATATCTCCATATAAGGCATGGAGGGTGCCTACCTGGGAGCTGTGCAATCGTAACATATACCTGACTGAGCAGGTTGAGCTCTCTCTGCACATCGTCCACTGTGCAGTCACGATCAGGGTGACCCGTGATCGCAAACCCGTCGTTATCGAGCCTGTCGTAATAAGCCTTACAGATGATGTTCTCTCGAATGCTGACCTCTGGTGCAAGACAGATATACAGATTAAGGTAAAGGACGCAAACGAATAGGATTACCACAAGTTGGGTTCTCAGTCGGAGCTCGTCTGCCACAGTCGCAGCGTCAATCGTCGAAGGGGTCTGATCGTCATTGCTGAGCAAGTGGGTGTGTTCGTCAGCTTGGAGCTCATCAGCCGTGGGTATTGGCGTATCTGTGTCGATGTCGCTCTGGCGGGCGTTCATGGCCGAGGCAGAGGTTGAAGTAGGTACCTAGAGATATCCTTCAGAGGTCGAAGCGATCGATCTGAGTCGCCAAGTTATGATGGTTATGTAATATCGAAAAATCGGCCTGTGATCAGTTCAATCCTGTTCGAATCCACTCAACCCATCCCTCAGAGCATGCAACCGACCTTTCCTTGGCGGAAGTGAAACTCCGCACCGTAGACTGCGCTGTCCCCATTCTGGCGGCGCTTGCGGTCCTGCCACAGTACAGTAGCGCCCTGCAGTCAAAGGATCCTCGCAACTGCCTTCCATCACCAGATCCGGCCTTCCCGTATGCAACAACCGCGTATCGAGCTCTTTGCGAGGTCGTATGACCTGCCTCCACGCAATCTTCCACATCTGGCAGTAATCGGTCCTGTTCGTCGCGATTGGGTAGAAGAAGGCATTTTTCGCTCCATTTCTCTGACTGTTTTAACCAACGATTTTGCGGTAACCCAATAATTACCTCTACGTCGGAGAATAAAGAACTACATACCCGCTTGCACACTGATTAGGAAAGTCGATGGCTGCACGTTGCAACAGCGGGGAACTCGGCGATACCGATATGCAATATCTTTTAGGACATTGCAGTAGCGTGCTTAATTGCGGAACGACCCTTTTCTGCGCCGCATGCACGGTCAAATCGCGCATTCAGTCAGGAACTTTATCCTTGTCGTCAATGATGTTAGGATTATGTTGGTTATCGCATCGACCCTTCGACCCTATATGACCTGAGGAGACTAGTCAGCCTGCACAGTCTTACCACTTGCAGGTGGCACTCAACCTAGTCCTGGTCAAGATCTTCAGTATCTCCCGGTGGACAAAAAAAAGCCGGACAACCCCAAATTTACACTAAAACTCAATCACTTCACACTATAATTATTCTATACTCAATAACACGAGAAAATAAAATTGAATTATATACTTATAGAACTTTACTCGCGCTTCTAGATAATAATAACTGCACTTTTTCTATATCACAAATATTAAGTACCTGGATGTACTTTTTATTCCGTTCGGGTTAAAGCCCAGATTACCCCACAATTGGCGATGACAAGTTAGTATTAAAGCTTCTTGTGATTAGAATACTTCTCACGAGTTTATTATTAGAAAGTCTTCAAATCTCAATTATATTGATTACGAAATAAAGAATTATTTTTTGTATTATACAGATTTGTAACGTACGGTCGGGCTGGTGTTGCTTGAGAGTGCGAAAGTAGGTTAGTTAGTAGGTAAAGACGTTGTTACTAATTAAAACTAATAACTGTTGCAAGTTTTTAAGTATAATATAAAGATATTTTATTCAAATTAAATACGAAGCTTTTATTTATTATAGGCAAATAGCCCGTGTTATATAAAACTTTTGTTTTATTAAAAGTCCTTTTTAACATAAAGTCTTTTAAATTAAAGTTCTTTAAATTTCGTAAACTTTATTACGTAAAAACTTTATTATGTGATTTCGCTAATTATATACTTTCCTTGTCTTAGCTTTTTTATATAACGTGGCTGCCGAGCCTCAGGGCCAAGACTCACGTGTCCTGTTTTCATGTGATTGTAACAATATAATGCTAAAAGTAAGTTGTTAATCGATAACTTGCTAATTTCGTTTGTAAAAGTCTTTTTGATAGATTTATTAAGGTTATAACTATAATTTAAAAAATTATACCCGCTAGCAGATAATGTTTAAGAAATTTGGGCAGCAAAATAATTCACGACAAGTAGTTGTACTTTTGGAGCAGATCTATTTATATTAAATACTTCTTTAAATATGATAAAGTACTTTTAATACCCTTTGGATTTATAACCGATTGTTGTATGAGAACTTTGTATCTCGGAGCGGTAGAGTAAATTGGTCTTTATTGAGGGCAAATGGTGGGTTTCGATTTGGATTTTGTCTAACCTCTCTCTTCATAGGATATGTAGGGCGGGGCACGGCCCCCTCATCGTGCCTCGCTTAAGTGGGAGACGTTTCCTATGGCTGACCAATCGCGCAGTTCGCAAGACATGATCTTGGGTATCAAGATGTGAGCTACAGGTAATACTACCTAGAGCGTCCCTAGAACGGATCTGGTCCCAGAGTTCCCTAGAGCCGGGAACCAGGAACTGGATGTTGGCTCATTCTAACAGTAGAGGAGTTTATCTCCAAGTACACTTGCTACTAACAAACCCACGAGACCACGTCGAATTGCAAAATCAAAGGCTAGAACCAAAACCCGTTCAAGGTGTTAGCAAGGGACACTTTGGCCCCTACGTGACCTGGTGAGTCATGTGGTGACTCTATTGTGCGTTGCTGCCTATGGGGGCCTATAGCCTGGGGGCTATATATACCAGATGTCTTTAGCTATAGTTTTGAGGAATTGATCCTTCCTGACAAGAATCTCTAACACAAAGCGAACGTAGGGGCTGTCACGAGACCATGGCGGAACTGGAGGAATCGAACCCATGTAATAGTACCAGTGCCCTTTAGGCTTAGCCGGGCGGAATAGACCACCATCATCATCATCGTATGCTTACATATGACTTGAACTCCTCACCCAATTTCCTCCTTGCAACGATATTTTTCGTCGCTGTACTTATGATGCACACTCAATCTTTGATGGACAATACGCCTGTAGGGAACGAGAATCCCACTCAAGCATACCAGGCCGGGACTGCTAGTAACACAGTCGACAAACACAAACCTGGGAAGAGGAAAATAATGAGAGTCAAGACTGGGTGTTTGACCTGCAAGTCCGTGTGAACTACGAAGGGTAGTGATCTACTAGCTAACATGTACATTTGTACGCAGATTTCGGAGAGTAAAATGCGATGAGGCAAAGCCTTATTGCAGTCGATGCATGCGATTCGGTATCAATTGTGATGGATATAAAGACACTGCAAAAGGACCAACCCCGCAACCCTTCCGGCCCACTGGGCATCGACCTATTGCCCCTAAGAATTCACAACACGCTGCGGAGCTGCTCTTTCTCGCGCCTATGCACAGAATCCATCCAGGTGCACACTTTGAAGATGAGCTCGAGATCCGTTATTTCCAGATGTATGTCGAAAGATCTGCAAGACAAATCAGAGGGCCTTTTAAAACTTCGCTATGGGACAGATTGATACCCCAGGCGAGTGAGACCGAACCATTTGTACGACAAATGACTGTTGCCATTGGGGCTCTGTGCCCGATGTCAAAGGATGCAAAGAGAGACAACGAGATGCCCTATAAACGGTCCGAAACGCTGGAATATACCTACGCCCTCCAGCAATATCAAAAAGCACTTCAAGGCATGAGGGCAGCGATCGCGAATGGGGAGCACGATATGAGAAAAGCCTTGATTGCTTGTATCTTAGTATTTTGCTTTGAGTCACTGCAAGGAAGGCTAGGACCAGCAGTCATGCATGCACAGAGTGGTCTTATGCTCCTCCATCAATGGATCAAGACTCATTTGGTCCCGCAGGTTCCTCCATTTATGAGTAAACAGTGGCTGCTCTATGGCATCGATGAGGATATTATGGATGCATTCTCGGCGCTGGACCTGCACGTCCTATTCTTCCTTGATAAAAGATCCACATTTGTGCGGGAGTGCCTTATAACGGCAGGTAACACGCATATCCAAGAAATGCCAGTCAAATTCGGCAGTCTCCAAGAGGCGAGAGTTTTCTGGGTACTAATTATGAGGCGGAATTGCCACTTTGTCCGCCTAGCACTGGAGGCCTCGAAACTCACAGAGCTCTGCGGCCCATGGAATGAGAATTCCGAAACGCCGTGGGCCGGGGACGCGAATATGATGCCAGGCGAGGGTCTGTTCGGTACGCCCTATAAACCAGACCTCGCTTTACTAGGGGATTACAATCTTTATCAAGAAGATATCAGTCGCTGGAACCGAGCCTCAGCCTCACTGTTTGAGTGCGTTCAGCAGCGTGGAACAGTGGAGGAAAAGATTATGGTTGCTCTACTGCAGATACACAGGTTTACAAGTCACATTATGCTCACAGGCGTTTTTGTTGTTGAGGAAACGGACTATGATGCTTTTCTCCCTGAGTTTCGCACGATGCTTTCGCTTATCCAGTTTGTGCTCCCGCACTTGATTGCGTCCGCTGAATGGTCGGTGCTCTATCAGTTTGAACTTGGAATTGTGCCATCCCTGTTTCTCTTGGGACTCAGATGCCGGGATACTGTGACGAGGACAGAGACTCTTGATCTGATGTTTAGTGCTGTATATAGGGAAGGTATCTGGGATCTTGCTGCGACCGGACATATTGTAAGTTGGGTTGTAGGGATCGAAGAAGAGGGACGGGATGAAAGTGGGTATATACCAGAACACAAGAGGGTATTCTTATCGGCTTGTCACCTTGACTTGCATAATCGCTGGGCAGTGTTAGCAGGTACTCAAAGAGGCCTAACTGGCCTCGTCTTTAGAAAAGGGCGAATATTTTTCTGAAGAATATACCAATTCATATACAAGGCCATTAGTCCAATTTAGCCACTGAGCAACAGTGCAGTTGTGAACGTGTTTATTCAGAATCCACGGTCTATAAGATATATTGTTTCTAGCTGATTCTGATTCAGGATGTGACTATTGGCTGGCTTGTTGAATATTGGAAAACGGTAGTAAGTTTCGGCTCTATTAGATCAACCTGCAGTTTGGCGAGTGGAGAATTTTACATGAAGGTTTATAATATAATCCAGAGGTGTTTAGTTATAACTCTAGCTTCATGTACAGAGGTGATGTTTGGTTTCAGTTGGTAGACAGAAAATTTCCTTGGGACCGTGAAAGTTTGGGAGATTAAGGGCTCTTGGACATTGAGGGCCTAGAGACTGGAGATTGGATACGGAACACATCAAATCTGCTTACAGCTATGTTTCAAAAGAGATACAATTGGACTAGGAGGGCAAGCAACAACTAAAGCTGTGCAATTCGACTTCAAAATCTTGATCAGTTCATTCCTCTCCGACCCGAGCTTGCTTCAGCTTCAGCATCCCCAAGCATTGACGTGACTGGTCATCATAGCCCCATGCTTGAAGAGTAGCACGAGGATAAAAGAAAACACCTCTCATTCTTGAAACCAACTCGGAACCTCCGTTCTAAGATCAAGAGAATAAAGCCAATTCAACTCCGCCCCGGCATTCCGAATCAAATCATCATCAGATAGCCCCTCTTCCCCCGCAAGCTCCGCCCGTTCATCAGCCGAAAGTCTCAAACTACCCAATTGCCTCGTCAGTGACATGACTTTATCCACTCTCCCCAGACGGTGTTTTTGCCATTCTTTGAGAACAGATTGCAATGACAACTTCGATGAGAAGCGCGACAAAACCAATGCGAGGCTATACGCGTCTTCGAAAGCCATACAAGCTCCTTGTCCACCGGTGGGTGGGATGGCATGGGCAGCATCGCCAAGAATCACAACTCTTTCCCCCTCGGATAGCCATTTCTCAAGACGAGGGATAGAGTAGTAAGGCCAGATAGTGAGATGTTCCTGGCTCGCGGCTGCCACACCTGACGCAACCATCTCCGGCCATGCTCCCAGGTTACTCTTGAACAATTCCACGAGTTCCTCCTTAGATGAACTCAAACTCGTCCATCCTTCTCTGTCTCTCTCCGTAAAGGACCTTTGTGTACCGATGAGGATTTCTTCGCCCGCAACATCCTCCGGGATGAACAAGAATGCTCCATTTCTACCATACATAATTGCAGGAAATTGGTAGCTAAACGGCACCGGGAGTGATACGGATGATTTTGGCACGACGCAGCCAAGGGCGAGTTGGCCCGAGTAGATCGGATTCACAAACGGAGCCAGATGCATTCGTACTCTTGAATGAATGCCGTCCGCACCGACGAGGAGTGAAGCACTCATGACCACGCCATCCTTGAATTTAAAGGTCACACCGAATTCGTTCTCCTCGAGGACATGCGAGAAACCCCTCTCAAATTGAATAATGATTCCTCGTTCCTCTGCCACAGCTACTAGTTCACTGACCACGACTTGACGGCGGATTCGCAAAGCGCTGAAGCCGTATTGAGACTTGCCCCCAAATGGAAATGTGTTCAACACCTCGTGCTGCTCGTTGACAAAGGCGAAGTTATCGAAGCCAAACCCCTTACCACTGAGGCGAGAGTAAACATCCAGAGAATCCAGGACTCGGATAGCGTTTGGGGCGAGGACGATGGCACCTCCGACACTGGTGTCGCGAGTGCGCTGCTCGAAAACTGTGACACTTATTCCCATAGAGTGAAGTGCTAGTGCTAGTGCGAGGCCCTAGATAAATTTTCAGTAAGTTGTATCAAGATGTAAATCGACAAGTGGACACACGCTTGGTCCAGCTCCAATGATGGCAATATGTTCAACGCTCAAGGGCTTCATATTTTACGTCTAGGTCTAGAAAACCTGCAAAGTTGATAGCGTTTGTTTGAATATATATCAAGAAAGAATCTGGTTGAGGCCGATTGAAGCTGTTGAGAATTGAGATGGATTTGCAGTTGTGTCTGACGGAAGGCGCTGTCGAGCATATATAGATGAGAGCTTCCTTGCTAATTGCAAGGCCATCGAAGAGATTTTTTAACTTAGCTAATACCTGGTCTTTATATGCACTAGAAGTATCTACAAGGTCTATCGCTTATGGAATATAATTGCTAACTAAATACAAGTTAAATACAGTAATTGGCACTCGTTACTGGTTAGCGAGGTACCTAACTATCCTTTGAATCCCCGATTGGGTTAGTCTAGAGAATAATGTCAATCCTTACTTTAGTAGTCTTTCCATCCGAATTTCTTGTTGCCTCGTTACTATATTAGAGCGGGGTGAAGCATAAAGTATACGAGTCAGCAATTAGGTTTTCTTCTCATTGGATACACGAACCGATAAGCGAGCGAAGAAGGAACGACGTCCAAGGCTACGGCTTATAATTACTATCCCCTCAGGAATAAAGGCTAAACTAACAAAAATTCGGTCGAAACCATGACCCAGGTGTTGTGAGTCGTCCTAGAAGTGACGTGGTTGCATATATTAGGTTTCTTGACGGCGATACGAGCATTCGACATGTCTCTTTACAGACTCTAGACCTTCCTTCCTCCTGGGATCTAATATCATGTCGCGGTTCTCATACGGAATTTAATCTGTACCATGCATAAGTTCTCTTTGTTCCCCGATATGCCAGCTATTATAGAATATTTCTCAGAAAAGGAACCTGTTATAATATCCATCGTGTCATAGGCAGGACAGGTAGTCCATTGGGTTTGAAGATATACTTATAAAGATATATATACAAAGCCTCACAGCATCGGCAGAGTAGAACTGTCATACGTACCAATGCAGTAACTTAATTGTTTCTTGATAAAATAACTTCAAATTTAAAATCCTAATTATTTATCAAGTATTCTTTTGTATTTTTAGGATTTATCTTGTTTGTATTACGTAATATTATCAATCAAGTGTTTGAAGTCTAAGAAGTTGTTCGCTAACAAATTTGGTGTAAAGTCAATTTTCTTAAAATCTTTAATAACTTTTACAATTATTAATAGATTTGACTGAAAACTTTAGAAAAGTTGTATTATACCTACATCTTGATAATTCTCGAGTTTGAATATGTTTCTATTAATAATAATTATAAAATCGAGTAAATTATAAAGCCTCATACAAAAGATTTGTATAAGAGAAACTATTTACTTAATAAAAGCTTTCTTATTAATACAAATACTTTAAAACTCCCTAAATCTCAAGATATCGATATAAGGTATAAAAGCTATAAACTTTATATAAAAATCATAATTACTCGGAAAATAATTGTCAAGTAACTTTTGACGTTTTTTGTACGTAAAAACATGAATTTAATATTACGTAATATTATATTATTCAAACGATAATTCGCCTTACGCATTTAATCGATATAAATATAAAAATATGAATATAAAAATAGTATTTAGTATTATTGATTAGTTGTCGAGATATTAATACCTAAAAATCACGTTTTTTAGTGTAAAAGGCGGGCGGAAGGTAGGGGTGGGACGTTATATTGGGAAATAAGGGAGACTTATGTTTGGTACTAGTTAAATTCTACATGAGTGGATCCCGAAGCAACATCAGTCGGAATCTAACGAAGTCTGACCCGAAATACGCCAGATGTAGATGCTGCCACGGCCCATACTGCAATCCACCAAGCCTTAAACTCCGGCGTGTTGGCGCCAAGTCATATCAATTATATCAACCTGATCTCTAATTGGTCAGCCCTATAAACCCTAGGCATCAGGGTTGAGAGCAATATCGTGTGCATGCTGTGATTGGCTTGCTCGCCTCAGGTCGGCCAATGGGCGCCGGATTACTTGGCGCCACCCTGTTTTGGCTTGAGGGTTCTGGAGCTTGGAATTACTTGGTACGAAATAAGTTTTGCAGGGAAGCTGCAAAGTTTTAGCGGTTTCTCATTGGTTACACGAACCGATAAGCGAGCGAAACTGGAACATCAAAGGATGAGCTCCTAATTAGGAGACTACAGTCAAAGCATGCAATAACACAAGGTTTGTTTCTTCTCTTTCCGAGACTTGGATTAAAGTTGGTGCTTACGAGACATGGCTTAAGTCTATTTCGCACCGAATGACGAAGCTGAGAATGACCGTCTCGACGTGCCCTATCATTTAGCAACGCTTATCTTAGAAGGTAAGTTGGCAACAGCCCTGGTTGGAAAATCCCCTCCCGTATCTTGGATGCCGGATGCTGAATGCGGCACCGAAATTTTCCTAGTTCGCATGTCAAACCTAAAATGATCAGAAAATTCCTCCCAGAGCAGAGACTGCTCGAACATGAGATTTCATTTCTCCGTCTTACCCATTTGAACCCACTTATTACCTGTCATACATGTATTTGTACTACCGCTCTCATGCACATCAGATACACATTTCCAATTTCGTCCTCTTCTTAGTTTGACATCTGGGCCTGCTCAGAGGTAAAGATTCGGAAATTCCAAAAGACAAAGTCCACCAATCTTGCAATTTAGACATTTGATCTCTTCATGTGGGAGTCGTACTCGGCCACGCGTAGAGATATAAATGAAGGAGAAGATGCACATTCTGAGAGAAAGTCCTGAAAATCAAGCAGTCAATCATTGATAGAATCTACTTTTGTTCACGCATCTTTTGAAACCTTCTCGCATAATGCTTTCTCATTCATGGTTGTGGCTTGGTGCAGTTTTAGCTGGTTCAGCTCATGCTCAACTCATCAGACCTTGGCTTTCACCACAGTTAGCAGCATCCTTTTCTGTTGAACCAACTCAGACGGGGAATCACTAAAATCGTGCAGGTACACATGGCTCCTTGAACATCCGCTCCCCATCCCCAGTGGGTTGTCGCCATTGACGTCGTACACAAATTCAACCACTGGCAAATCAATAGATTTCTACCAGATGACTATCGAGAATTTCGAGTCATAGGTCTACCCTGGTCGTCTAGCTAAAGCCTCGCTGACAGGCTACAATGGTGTGTCGCCTGGACCAACACTACAGATGACAAAAGGTCGGGAGGCCGTGGTCCAATTCATCAATAACTCTCCTCGAAACTCCTCTATCCATCTTCACGGGAGCAAACACTATCTGACATCTTCTATTCCCCCACTCCCGATGTTCCCCAGGTCGCTCCTAAAAGGAGTAAAAAAACATGCTGACGTGGTATTGCTGGTAGTATCACGATCACGCCGTCGGAATCGCAGCGGTGAATGATTACTTTGGACAAGCTGGATTCTATATCCTGAATGATCCTGTCAGGAATGCTCAGCTACAACTTCCCGAAGAAAAATATGATATCCCCCTTATGTTGTCAGCAAAACAGTTTCAAGCCGAAGGAAGTCTCTTCTCTCCTGCAACCGAGCTTATATCTCTCTATAGAGATATGATTCTCGTGAATGGTCAACCAGTAAATTCTTCTGTTATTTCCCAAGTCCCTCCCAGGGACTCTCCCACGGCCAATCTCGAACCATGTGCGGGTCTTGGCTTGATTTTGTTGAAATTTGCTAGCTCCCAAGCATAAAACCCAACCTAGCCATCAAGTCAGCTCTTCCTCCAGTACTATGTAATGGCCCGTGCGTAGCTTGTGTAACCCCCTATATAAATAGGCTATTCAGGGGAAGGAGGAACCCTTTCCTCCTTAGCAATTAGCTTCTGTATCAATTGAATCACCAGCGAGTGTTCAGCGAGCCTCCAGCTATTATATCGTGTCCTATTCACCTCAACGTGCTAGTGATCATTACATACCATATGCTAACACTATTGAATAGTGGCCATATATGAATGTTGAAGCTAGGAAGTATAGGTTCCGCTTATTGGACGCTGCAGTCAGTCGCACATTCAAGATCTACCTGATTGCCAGTGGAGCACCCGATGTTCGAATTCCCTTTACTGTGATAGGAGCAGATGCTGGATTCCTCGCCCATCCAGTGAACACAACAGATCTGGTTATATCCATGGCAGAAAGATGGGAGATAATTATTGATTTTGAAGCATACAAAGGACAGAATATCACTGTTATGAATGAGCGGAATTTTCAAGTCAACGACGATTTCCCAGAAACCGACAAAGTCATGCGCTTTGTCGTTGCTAAAGATAAAACCTCGGATGCTGGAAATGGACCTCTCCCTACTCACCTTGCGGATCTCGCTCTTCCCGAGGCCCATCCCATTGTCGACCAGAATTTCACATTCGGACGCACAAATGGACAGTGGACCATCAATGGTGTCGCCTTTATTAACGTCCAAAACCGCATTTTAGCAAATCCCGGATAGGGAAAGGTGCAGCGATGGAGATTCACAAATAGATCCAATGGCAAGTTCTCACGCTAGCCCGTCCCTACACACACTGACACAGCAGCACAGGTTGGACTCACCCAATCCATGTACATTTAGTAGATATACAAATAATCAGCCGAACTGGCGGACGAGGAGTCGTGGAGCCATATGATTTGGCGGCACTCAAGGATGTCATCTATCTAGGACGTCAAGGTAATCCCCCTACTCCGTGTTTTAAATAGCAATTCCTTAACCAAACACAGGAGAAGTCGAAATTCTAGCCGACTTTGCACCTTGGTTCGGGTTATACATGTTTCATTGTCATAATATTGTTCATGAAGACCATGACATGATGGCGGCATTCAATGTCAGTAAGATTGAGCTCTCAGCATGGGGTTATCCGGAGTCGGTGGATTTTGGCGACCCAATGTCAGCTCTCTTCTCCGCAAAAGCATACACCGCCACCGACCTCAACCAGATCAAATATATCCTACTTCCTTACTTTCAAAATCTCGATGCATATCCCGATGCATCTGCTATAATTGCCGCCCTCAAGGATTGCCATGCAAATGGTCCCAGAACCACAAGTACCACGACAACTCAGTCTTCAACCACCTTGTCAACCCTCTCTGTCTCAGCATCACCGACGCCTGTACAATCCTCGGTCGTTACTTCCACAAGAAGCAGTTCCTCGCGAACCACAAGTAGCACCCGAACAACTCGTACTGCCACTTCTAGGACAACCACTCGGACGACAACAGCCAGAAGAAATTGAGGTTTAGAAACAGGTTGGATTCTTATGCTATATCGCGATAATTAGTACGAGTTGGGAGCCATGATTCAGTGTCCGTTTAAAGTAGCGGTCTTTGCTGATAAGAGCTGGTTTAAGTTTTTCTATCCTTATTCTGATCGTTGCCATGCTCTCGAATATTTCCAATCACAATAGTTTAGCAGTAGTTTATGTTCTTTTGTATCGTCAAAGGCTCCAAGAATCGCACAAAAATCCTTCTCAGGGAAGGATGGACGTGGGTAATATACAGAGGTTGAATTACTGGTATTGCTGGCATCAGACGAGTAAATCACGCCGTTCGAAAAGACAATGAAGAGCCTCCAACGAGCTCCTACTATTCTGCCGACCTTCATATTTCAAGATACAGGGGATATTCACCCACGGAGCACCGATACTTGAGCTCCTTCAAATTTTATTCCTAGGCGTCAATAATAGCTCTCGTGGCATTGGAAGATAGTCCAGATCTGCAATGCCCAAAAGAATAACGGTAAGACACACACGACTATGCTTGTCGAACGCTCAATATGCTGTAGTATCTTATAATCTCTAGACATCTTGGTTGGACCTTGAGCTCATCCCTTCAAAAGTCCGGTTGAGATCTTTGATGTACTCCTGGTATGCTGTTGTTTCGCTCTCTCTGCTAAACCAATGCACTGTTGGCATCGTATCGAGGATAGCAAGGTAGAATGAACGGGCTGGTTCGTCCCAAACTGCACTCGGACTCTCTTTTCATTCCAATTCAGAACATATACTGTGAATATGATTGTTCACATCTTCAGTGCTGTTCAATGCAGAAGATTTTAATTCCAGCTTCAGTTCTATTTTTGCTTCTGTTGAATTAACGTAACCAGGTTCAACTACAACTTTTCGGAACAGGTGAGAGGATCATGAAGAAAAAGATAGCAGCTCAAGCAAAGTAACGTGCCGACGGAAACTGGAATTTTCTCAATTCATGTCGATAGCTGCTCGAATATACGAGCCGTTCCCAGTGTCCTGCCCGAGATGATATCAGTCAGTCCCATAAGGAAGGAGAATCGAAAAACGGGGTTATAGAAGGAGTGACAACTAACCCATTCTTCATTTTCAATTGGAAGTCTGCCTTCAGATGAAAAGCCTGAAAACACACAGGACCTCTTGCCTCCCATAACCAAAAGTCTAAAAATAAAAAATAAAAATACTGCCACCAGATTCGCCCTTCCTTCTCCACTTACGCCTAGGTTGTCTGAACGTAGATGACTTGAATAGTTCACTGCATTTGGAGAGTCCAATCACCTCAGTATGACGTGCGAAAGCTCCAACTCTCACCCATATATAGCAGGATATATAGTATTTGTAGCCTCGTGCAGCGCAGCAAGAACCATGGGTTTGTGGCAGAAATATGCGACGGTTCCGTGACGATCCAGATCCGCGATGAAGGACTTGGACGACATGCAAAAGCATGCATGCGTATATGAGTCCTACGTGAGTATTAGGCTCACGAGTACTGCACTCATATAAGCAAGCATCCTTATTACTACACTCATATAATCACGAGTACTCATATAATACGTCATGTGACACGGCCAAAGCAATAGAGAAGTGGTATCGTATCAACTGACGTTATATCATAGATCCAAACTCTGATTTACCTTGAAGCGCTGGATCTATATCCATATCATCCTCCTCAGGTCCTGGATCACATACTAGACCCAATCCCCCCTCGCTAGATGGAATAATCAGCCCTTCACGCAGCAAGTTGCCTATACGTTCCACCTTCTGAAGATTCTGACATGTAATTCGCAGCCTATCCCATGAGGCTGTACGCCGAGCTCCTGAAAAGGTCCTTTCTGGCTCTGCTGATTCAGATGGGATAGAGAGTATGTCGATAGCCATTCGGCTGAGCCGTGGATACTGCTTACGCTGCTCAATACGCGACCACTATTTAAGCGGCGTACAATCTATTTCAACGGGCATTGATAAAGACCTTGGAGGTGACAGGGGGAACTTTGGTCTGGGATCAAAGTTATAATCAGGACTTTTATCTTGTACCGTGACAATATCCACCGGTGGTTCACCGGATTGAGGTCGGCGTAGGATCTGTATTCTTTTGCCATCGAGACGGAGGTCCCGCTAGAAGGCGATATCCCTCCGTACCAGGTCTCCCTGGTGTTCCGGTTCTAGCCTGGCAGTTCGGGTGATTATTTTGACAAAAGACGGAGTTGGTGGCAGGGAGGCTTGCCAGAGAAGTTGTCGATTCCGCACATCAAGCCAGAGATCAAGGTATGCCAACCAGATACGTTCTAAAATGACGTCGTGGCTCCCCAAGTCAGTGACCAGGAAAGGATGGTTATATTGCCGTCTTTGATTAATATTCAGGTTGCAACGCAAGATCTTAGTGATAGGGGTTCCGGCGCGACCGTCGAACCCTCGGAGAGGGACTGGCTCTTTCAGTGTTTCAAGAGGGGTGTTTAAAAACTCAGAGAGCTTCTGGGCACATTGGGTGTTAAGGCGTTGGCACCAGTGTCAGCTAAAGCGGTGGTCTTAACTCCATGTCCATTGCGAGATAAGATACAAGGAGTAGTGAAGCTCTTTCCACCCATTAGCCGGCTCAGATCGACCTCCGTCAGGTCAATCTCCGGCGACCCGTGAGAGACTTTCTCTAGTGTTCCTCTATTCCCGAGTTCTTTTCTATTTCCGTGTCAACCTCTTGGACCGTGTTCTCTTTCGTCTTTGGACATTCCTTTGAGAAGTGTCCAGGTTGCTGGCAGTTGAAGCACTTTCCTTGGTCGCTCAGTGCCTGGATCTTGGCGTCACTGTACACTGGCCGGGGAGTCGCCGGGGTTCCAGCGCGGGGAGTTCGTACGGCAGGAGAATTAGCACTAGTATTGGAATTGGGAGTACTAGCGGGACGGGGAGTCACCGGTGGGTTCCCGGTTCCTGGCAGAGAGTTGCGGTTCCGGATGCGGTCTGATCGAGCCTTGATTCGACGAAGTCCTTGATCGAGGGCCAGGCATTGCTTAGAGAGTCCTTGGTGAGTCTTGATAGTTGTGAAAACCGGAATGGCAGCACGTTGCAAATCAATAGTCAGTTTATCGAAGAGGTCTGGCAAGAGGTCTTCCTGAGGGATCTGGGCCTGGCCGGAGAGGTGAAGGAAGCGAGTGTAAAACTCAGCAAAGGTTTCCGATACTTTCATCATCAAGCCTCTGTACTCAAGCCGGGCATTCGCCGACTTGAAAGGATCCTCATAGATGGATGGCAAGTGCTCAAGCATCTCTTGTTCAGACAGGAAGGTTTCCCGAGAGTCGTCGGCGTATCGCGGGAGTAAATGCTTCTGAGCATCTCCACCAGTACGGCTGAAAACATATGCCATCCGGGCATCGCTTGAGGGGAAGTAGTCCGAGTTGACACACTGTTTCCCTTTCTTCTGGAGCTTCCAGCTCTCAAAGGTTGGTTCGGTTCCATCCGTAAGCAACGGAGGGTCTGGAATCTTAGCTGACTTAGAGTGAACTGGGGTTTCATCTCTGGTGAGTCGCCGGGAGAGCGCCTCAAGGATGTCGGCGAGTCGGTTCTGGTCTGGGGACTGGGTCCTGGTTTCTGGTGTGTTCTGGGCCTCGATCATAGCTCTTAGCCGGGCAACCTCCGCCAAAGCATTGGCGAGTCCTTGTGTTTCCGGAACAATGGTCTCACTATTGTTCGAGTTCGAGGGTCCGGCGACAGTTGCGGGTTCTCCTCTGGGTGCTATAGCTGGCGGTCGGTGGGGGTCTTGGTTCTTGTTCTGGTTCTTGGTTCTGGTTCTTGGGCTTCCTTCGTAGGAAGTGAGAAGAGGTAGAGCTTTAGTTAATGTGAAGGCCCGGATACTTGGGATTCAGGGGAGACACTAAGCAAATAGGTTGAAGCCCTGAAAGAAGTAAAATGCCTATCTACGAGGAACTAAAGCTAAAGAGAGAAGGAGAGAGGGGGGAGAGGGAGTTTATATACAGGAAATCTGTCATGTGACGCAACTCGTGACTCATCCTTGTCAGGTAATAAGCTGGCTAGGTACCCGCCCAGCACCGTAACAGACCTCGGGGCTTAAAGAGATGAGAAATCCTGCTCTAAATCGAGGCCTTTGCTTTGTCAAGACCCTGCATAAGAATCGAGAAGCCCTATTCCAGCTTTAGTACGATCGCTTTTCCTTCTAGAGTGAAAGGAACAGGGGGAGTCTTCTCTTACTTCCTGTCTGACGGAAGCGAGTAGTTTTCCGTCTTGTGTGAAAATACTCGAATTTGTTAGAAACCTCCCATCTTCCGTCGAAACGGGGCATTCATTCTCAACATAGAACCACTGGTCGCAGCGCCATCCATGTGGCTCATGAATATGTACCGAAGAATTGAGGGTTAACATGACATTAATGTCAGGCTTCAGGTCAGCGCCGGGAACTTTTGCGAATCCCAAGTCCATATTGCTCAAACGCATCGCTGCATCCAGAACAAACACATCTGAAACGTACAGAAGACCCATCAGGTGGACCAAACGATCGTCAGAAGAAGCACACACCGGTCCTCTGATCTTCATCCAATTTGGAGATATACGACCCCCTCGGCTCGGTGAAGATAGCGTAGTCATTGCAGTTTGTTGCTGAGCCGTGGCCAGTGCTATGAAAACGTAACATCAGAAAAATTCTGCTAGTGTAAGAAACCAGAAATATGCACGCGTACCTGGAGCTAGATTTACGTTTGGCAGAACGTACCCTTCGATATTGCAGCCTCGTTCAGGCCGTATGAGTTCAACATCATCTCGCCCTCCCTCAGGAGGCCCGATAGGGCATGTCTTCCACTTGTCCGAATGTTTCATGATTCTGCTTCCGTTCTTTTCGCCAGTAAGCCTGAAAGACAATAGACATATCATTAACAACTTGTTATTCTGCTCGACTCTGACCACGCGACTGGCAAACGCTCTCCCGTCACTAATGCGCTCTACTTTGTACAATACAGATACTTCGTAGGAACCAGCTCGTATAAAATTGGTGTGAATTTCATGTAGAATGAACTTCCCCGGTGTGGACAGAGTTTCGTTTGCTGCTCGGAGAGACTGGGCCATTAATTGCGTAGCACTGATGAACTTCCGGTTTTTCCAATCCCATAGCATAGATTCATTACTGAATGTGTCCTGTTATCTGTTAGCGAGAGTACTGAAGGATGATCTCTAAATAATAGATGTATATCTTTACCTTAGAGACACTCCTTATCTGTACTTCTCTCTCCCATGGTGATAAGCCTTCCATTGAAACCTTTGTGATCGATTGTTATGCTTCTGATTGGAGCTTAACACAATTTAATGCAGTTTGATGAAGACTTGCCAACAGATTTATTGTATGGAGGAATTTCTGTGGCAATAGGCTGTGATTTATATTCGGTTTGTGATTATGATGACGTGAAAATTTAGTGAACGGGTGCTAGTGGATGGCAACGAATACGTGGGCACCCTGTTAAACGATTCAGCTAGGATGGATACGACTACTTTATTGCGCTACGGATTTAGAATAGAGGTTTGATTATTTCTTGGAGGAGTTTTGGCGTTTTTGGCCGCATCCTCCGTATAAACGCTGTCCAAAGGTGAGAACAGACTAGCACCCTTACTAAATTTGAAACTTCGCGTATTTTGCAAATCGTTTGATTCGCTACTATATGCGAAAGTTGCATGTCGCTTACTGCGTACGGAAGGGGTTTCAAGTGGGTCTCGCGCACCCCATGTTTCTGCCGCGTTATAAGAGGAAATTTATGGGACATGTCTGATATTCCGCACTTTTGATTCGCTTTAGAATCTCGCTGCCTACATGGTGTGCGCGAGACCCACTTGAAACCCCCTTCCATAAGTACCTTCCGTACCATGACATGAAATGCCATGTAAAAGATCCCCATTTCATATCCTTAATAGTTTAGACCTGATCAAGTAAAGTTGTCGGTCATTGTCGCTCCCAGGATCCAATCGGAGGGCTTCAAAAATTCCTAGCTATTTGCTGACAACTTGCAATACCTAATGTCAAGCATCATGTGGAACGCCATAGTAAAGAAACTCAAATTAGAATCGCAGCTGATCATTCAAGCGCATCTAATGCAAGGCGCAGAAACAGGGTTGATATTCCCAAATCACATACCGATGTCGGTCAGCTATATTGATACACTGTATAACCAAGCAGATATTGGTCCCAGACAAGGAACAAGGAACCGGCCCTAAAAACTTTGCAAAAATTCATCGAATGACGGTTTCGATGCCGATAGAAAAAGGAATGAGCGTATAGAGACATTATTTGACATTCACACTATCCTTCTTTCAAAATAAATGTCAGCGTTTGGACAAGCTTTCGTCCAGCCTTTTGCGCCAGACCAGCGGCCGCGTCAGTCCTCTGCGGGTTCAAGCCTTCCATCTGTGCCGGGATCGCAAAAGGGGTGTGTCACGGTTCCTTGAGTTCGACAGTAAACGTGGCATGTATTAACGAAGAGGTCGCTCAGGGAGCCGAAATCTGCTCTTTGAGGAAGTGTTGGAATTGGCCTAGCACCTGATTATGTAAGCTTTGAGATAAGGCAGACCTGCCCCATATTGGATCAATAGAATAACTCTTCAACAAATCATCGATCGACATATGTGCCTTGCATCTACCGTCAAACCACCAGTAATAGCCTACGCACCAACAGGAAGCATATATACTAGCGTACACCTGACTTCCGGGTCAAACCCTTGTGATTTCGTGAGGTAAACTGACTTGATTTTTGCTAAGGTGGGCATAAAGCCCCTATTTATGTTCGTACGCATCGCGTTCGTATTAGATTACAATGAAGCAGCTATGCAATCAATTATAGCAGATGGCCTACACCTGACCGATCATGCAAAGGATCAGCTTAAGGCAACCGTACGAACGGCTGCCTTCAATTCGTGCTTCATATCCTAGGCCACAAAATGACACCCTCACGGGTGGACAACCTTGGGCTGGTCCACCCAGTGTGCCAGCGCAAAAGGGCGAGATCTGTTCGTAGGCGTGCAGTCTCTTGCCAAACTAACCAAGCGCCACGATGTCTTGGCGGGACACAAATTGGGAATCGACAACAATGGTTAGGAATTTGGTCGGTGGCCGCAGAATACATGAAGCATCGCTCTTAACTTCTCTCTCTCCCTATTCCTTAGAGACAGTTGCAAGCCTGTTTCACCGGCCGGACCTTATAAATACACATCGAACGCTTTTGAACCAAGATATTGTATGGCTTGCCTTAAAATGATTTTCAAATTTTCAAGCTCCCTTCCATGATAGCAACAACACCACCACTCAGCACAACTTTTTCAATTTCTCTATCTTTCGGGCCCTCTCTCGCTCCTGTATCGAGATAGATTTCAGTTCTCCTGCCCATCTCCACACCCTGCTCAAACACAAAACTTCTCTCGCTCCAATCATCACAGTCACTGTGCCGCGTCAACCAGCATCCCAAGGCAGCACAAGCGCTTCCCGATCCACTATCCTCTACATGAGCAAACATTCTCGTTCGATATCTTTCTCTTCCCAGTTCCTTTCCGGCAAAAACATAATACATCGTCCCAATGAGGCCGCCTGAGTTCTCCTCTCCAAGATAAAGCTCTGGCTGAAAGGGCTGCTGAGCGAGACTCCCATTTCCTTCGTCACCAGCTTTGGAAAGTGCATAGAGAGAAGGCAGAGGGACAAGAATGAAATTCATCCCTGGCACAAGAGCCACAACAATGTTGTTCTCCTTATTCAATGCACTCTTAAATGTTACACCATTGTGCTGTTTGAAAGCCTGTGGGATCACAGCTTTCACGAACCCCGTTCCCTCGTCGATGGAAATTGGAATTCTCCCGCCTTTCGTCTCGAAGTCCTTTACCGCATCCAATTTCAGAACCTTGAGCACATAATGCCCTGTCCCTATAACGGGGTGGCCTGCAAGTGGCAGCTCATTCTCTGTCGTAAATATCTGAATATGTCTTGAAAAGGTGGAGGATGATGATTCAGGATGTAGGAAAACGACTTCCGAAAGATTGAATTCGCGTGCGATGAGTTGTAGTTGATGAGCTGTGAGAGAAGAGGAGGGGAGAGTTATAATTGAGAGAGGGCTACCAGAGTAGGCTACGGTGGTGAACACGTCTACGGTCGTGAAGGGCAGAGTGAGTGTGTTTGCGGACATTGTGTGAGGGGTGGTGGTGAAGCGAGAAGGGATTGAGGACGAGATACTTCCTGGAACGATGTAAATTAGGAGGGGGAAGAGAAATACTAACGTTGAGTTCTGTCTTCTTGTCGAAAACATCTTCTTGTCAACTGTTAAACGAAGAATGACAAGATATTGCTTTACTTCTGACAGTACGTGCCCCTGCAACTCCATCAAAATCTGGCTAAAAATGAAATCCTCCAATTGGGTGCATCCGCTCGCTTAAGCATGCGACCGCGTTTTGAAAAGCTCTTCCAAATTATACTAGGAACAAACCAGCGCCTAGCAGAGTTTGAAACTTCGTGTAAGGGTTTGATTCGCCACCATATGCGAAAGTTGCATGTCGCTTAATAGTGGGCAACACAGAAAAGCATACTTCGTATCAGGCGTATCTATTCCGCCAAGAGGGAAATGAAGCTTTACTTAGAATAGTATAATTTTTCGGTTTCCAGTTTCCTGATTGGGCAGTTGGCCCTTGCACTGGAGAACTCTCCAGAAGGCTTGGCATAATAGATTCGCCGGCGACCAAGTACGCAACCAGAGCCTGCCAAGCGAGTTGTGGCGTTTACTTATCTTGGCGTTGCTAGACTTTTGGCTGCGTCCTCCGTACAGATGCTATTTAAAAGGTAAGAATAGATTAGCGTCCCTAGTTAAGTTTAAAACTTTACGTACTTTACAAATCGTTTGATTCGCTACTATATGCGAAAGCTGCATGTCACTTACTTCGTACGGAAGGTACATAGCCGTGTTCCGTGCAGGGAGTTGGTGACCCTACCCAAGAATGCAAGAATTATGGAATTCATGTTACATGATTTGCTGCTTTAAAGAAATTTCGAGAAGAGGCACAGACATGAAAGGCAGGTTATTTTGGCCATCTACGAAGTATACCAAGTATAAATTGAAGCTGGGGGCTCATTGTCTTACCGTTCTTCGAAGAACTATTCTCCTTTCAACCAAGTGTCGAGACATCAATTCATAAAGTCAAGTTCGATTAACCAAACACGAAGAATTTACTTCGAGCGATCGAATTCAACTTCCTCTCTAATCTAACTACGGATCGAGCACTCAAGCGTCATCACCACGATGTCGACCACGAGTCCTCTGACGATTGCGATGGTCGACCGAGCCGTTGCTATCTACCTTCTTGTCTTCGTGTTGGATATCATCGGCTTGATAGCTTATTCATTTTGGAAAGCTTGACTTCAAAGATATTTATTCAAGATGCATTTCTCCACTATTGCCGCTGTCGTCCTCTCTGCAGGAGCTGTCTCTGCTCATGGCAACCACGATCTTGACCGCGAGATTGCTATGAGAGAAGCAGTGTTCCAGTACACCAGCAAATATTTGACTCATTACGCGACCAAGATCAAGTCCCGTGGTCTCAAAGCATGCGCTGCTCAAAGACGCAGCGATGTTACTGCTCGATTAATAAAGAAGCGTGGCATTAAGGGTATGTCTTTCACAACTCCAATTGCAAGCATGGTAATTATGCTAACGTTTGGCTTTTGCAGCACGCGACGTCACCTCGGCCCTTGCCACCGATCACAAGTCCACTAGTCTTGAATATACGTTGGATACCGCTGAGACCACCATATTTGCCTCCAACGGTTCATGTGTTTTGACTCCTGAAGGAGAGAGCGGTTTATACTGTGAGTTTTGCCGAGCCGACCCGTCCCAGTACATAACTGTAGAAATACTGACAACAATCAAGACGTTGCTGGAAAGTATATTCGATCCGACCTGGTTGACGAGCAGGTTGGAGTCCCTATCCATTACGACTTCCAGATCCTTGATGTGGAAACATGCAAGCCCGTTGTTGGAAAGTATTTCAAGATATTTAGTAAGTTAATAAATCACGACTTGCAACTCACAGCATTACCTACTGACTTACAAAGACTGTAACTCGACTAGTGTCTACCCGGGCACCACCATGTCCGGTAACGGAAACACCAACGACGTCTTTATCCTCGACGAGATCTTTTTACGAGGCCTTCAAGCTACTAACAACGATGCAATTGCCTTGTTCGACATTATCTTCGCTGGCTACTATACCAGCCGTGTAACCCACATCTATACTATTCTACACATGAATGCCGCTCTTTGAAACAACGGGATTATTTACGACCTTATAGCAAGACATATTATACAGACATTCTGGGATCAATCTATTTGAGATCAGGTCAAGCTTCTCTTATTATACAACACCAACACCCAAGAAGTTACCTCCAACGCTGACGATATGGTGTTCGCTATCAAGGCCGTTTCCAGCAATCCCGTATTCAACTACGTCATGCTCGATGACACTCTCTAGGCTAAGCTCTTAGCCTAGTTAACTCTCGATATTAGCACAACTCTTTTAAACACCACTAACCCCGCCGCTATTTCCTACGCTATTGGAGGTGTCGAGTCGACCAGCGGAGAGTCAACTGGTGGTGATCAAGGAGCTGCGCCATCTGGAGCCACCGCATCTGACTCATGATCAAATTGCTTGGTACCCACAAAGATTCTCTCATCGAAATCGGGCGGTTCTTCCCAGCCGTCGTGTTCCAGCTGGAGGGATCATCAAAGTCACCAAACAATCCCGCGACATTGAAATTATGGCTCAAGCCCAAATCCAGATCCGATACTCTGAACCAGGGTGTGAAGTGGCAGATTGATGCCTGTCGTCGTGGATTGGAGGTGTACCAGCAGAAGGATACGGGAAGTTTGCCGAGTGTGAAGAACTTTTACTATGATAATAGAAGGTTGTTTGATCATGAGCACACGCAGCAGGGGCTCTATCTGCAGTCTTTGCCGAGACCTAGAAGTCACCAGGAGTTTTTGGAACAGGTGGATAGGAGGCAAGCTCTGGTGAATCCGGGTAGAGGTGCTTTGGCGGGAGGGAAGTTGGAAAGTGCTGGAAATGGTACGGACATTCAGGGGGTTGCGCTGGTCAAGAGGGAACGATGAGTGAATACATCCAGGGTATATACCTAGGTAAAGGTCATGTAAACTATCAATGTCATGTAAGTCAATGTAACAATAAACAAGCAAATATCCGATCACTGGAGGGTGGATGATTTAATACTTGTTGAGGTATTTTCATGTCATTCAAATGTATCAAAATTATCTTAGTGTTTTTGCCCCTGACAGAAGAGCATGCCAAAATACGATCTTCTCCAAAGATCTACGCACCATTACCGTTATATGCAAGCAAATTGGGTGTTCCCCTCAAACCAGGCTGAAGAAGTCCACCAAGACCAGTTGGCGTAACACCAGAAAGCACATCCTTGGTAGCCAGAGTCCTGATCCTCTCGCACAGCGGTCCAGGAGCTCTCGTACCCTCAAGACCAATCAAATAAGCACCGAGCCCAACAATATGCGGCGTAGCCATCGACGTTCCGGAGATGGTATTGGTGTCGGTCGGACCGTTGATCCAAGTAGAAAGGATATCCGTACCAGGACCAAAGATATCAACCACAGAGCCATAATTCGAGTACGAAGCCCTCGCATCATTCTTATCAGTAGCACCAACAGTACAAGCCGACTTCTCCGAAGCCGGCGACGTAAGCGCAGCAGAACGACCATCATTGCCCGCAGCAACGCCCATAAAGAGACCTTGCTGGACAGCAGCCGCGACAGCCGAATTTGTAGTCTGCGAGAAGATACCGCCGAGACTCAGGTTCGCGAGGGATTTGCCGGCGCGGCCTTTGCTCTTCATGTCGTTGACGGCCCACTGGATACCGGAGATGATCTGGGATGTTGCACCGGAGCCGCTGGCGTCGAGGACTTTGACGGCGATGAGGTTCGTCTTCTTGGCGACGCCGTAGGCGCGAGAGCCGATTGTGCCGGCTACGTGAGTGCCGTGGCCGTTGCCGTCGGTGTTTTGGCCGTCGCCGGCGAAGTTGGCGCCGAAGGTGGCGCGGCCTTCGAATTCAGTGTGCGCGGTGTAGATGCCGGTGTCGATTACGTAGGAGTATGTCCCGGCGCCGGCGGAAGTGTCGTAGATGTAGTCTGTTGAGCCCTTTGCGCGGTGGGAGATACGGCCGAGACCCCATGGAGCGTTGGCTTGGGTGGTGAGGGCTTGGGTGCGGACTGTGGTGTCAGGTTCAATCCAGGCGATCTGGGTTGCGTTAGAATGCGCTGGGGTGGAGCGAAGCTGCAAGTTGATTGAAAGGACTTACATCAAGACTCGAAGCGAGCAAGTCAACTAGCGACTGGCTGAAGATTCCACTGTATCCCTTGAAGCTGCCGAGGTTGAATGTTGATTTCGTGCCAGAGACGACGTCTGCATCGCGGTTCGCTAAGTGTGTCTGGAAGGCGGAATCTGAGATGTCTTTCATGACCACAATCCAGCTGTTGGGAATAATATCTGCGACATTTGCGACTGAGAGAATAGGTGCCAGAGGCGCACTAGCCACAAGTCCTGCCGCGGCGAAGAAATTAAGAAGGGTATTGAAACGCATGATGAAATCTAGAAAGAAACGATGATGACTTGATGGAAGATGAAATCTGTCTCTGCAGGGGAATTCATCGCAACTTTATATTCGCAGATCAGACGGATTGCAACATTCATGACTTTGCCTCTTCCCCGGCCGTCATGTACTAGCAGTAAAGCTAGATGAAGCTATTCAGATACCGGCTTGGTGGTGGCAGCTGCCAGCGTCTACCGAAGCGGGGAATGATCATCCCAATTCCCCCATCCATTGGCAGGCATGGCTTTTCTGAACCGTGCAAAGGACCCCTAAAGGGTTCTAAGGTTAACAGATGTCTTTGTGGAGTAATCGCACAATCTTGGCTCCTGCCAGACGAGGGAGATGATGCACAGCCAAGACTGGATGATCAGCCGCTACGGACCTTTCCTTTTTTTCGCCAAGACTGATCTCCATTTGGTAGTGGACCGAGGATGTTGAAGATTCTAGATGTGGAGGTGATGTTTTGGTGAATGAGATAAAGTTCTGGACGCCACAATATGGAGAACTTGCGGATGAGGTTAGTATATTTGCAAAAGCTCTGTTTGATTCCTCGATGGCTCTGGTACCCCGCTTTGAGACATTGCCATGACTTGATGAATTGATTTGAACTTCCTCGAGCCTCGGATGAAGATAGGCACTTGCTTTGTAATCCGTCAACGTAGAGAAAGGCAGATTGCCTGCGCCTTAGTAATTCCATTGACGTCCTCGGTTGAAGAAAGAAGGCGGCGAGTTTGCTGCATTGAGTCCCCGGCCCACCCGAGGGCCATTTAACTATCAGGGAGAGAGAGAAAGGGGGCTTCTCACTCAGGGGAAGAGACTCCAGGTTGTGGAAATAACAAATTACAAAGCGGGTGTGTTGCTGTGATGGGATGATGAAGTGGCGTCTGCATTGAAGCTGAGGCTGAGGTTGGGTTAAACTTTGTCTCACCAAGCAATCTGCAGCGGGGTCTTCTGCTCACGTGAAACTCATGTGAGTCGATAGCCACCTACCTTTGAATGAGGTTCCTGAAATTCTTCCGCCCCTGAGCCCCAAAGAAGTTTTTAGGTATTTCGATGTAGCTGTTGCAGTAAGTATTTCAAGGTATCTGCTACAACTTTGGTTAGATTTTGGGGTGACAATGCTCAAGTGTACAGGATCCAGCCGCATGCATCACCTACGGAGGCCGCGAAAGCTTCATATCTGCTGCTAAGGAGGGATCTAAATCTAACGTGGAAAGTATATAGAGATGTTTGATAATTCTTCCGAAAGGTAAACATGGATTCCCAACGGACTATGGAACTGTGGTATCACACCCGCCGAAGATCTTTGGCTCCCAATCTCTGTGTTTCCACCCAGTAGCTTCCCTGCCATCTCGAGCTTGACATACATACCTCAGCTCCTTGGTCAACTTCATAAACTCTTCACCATCATCGCGCCAAACTCTTCTAAAGACACCTGCATCTCTGTAGCCAGCACCTAACATTCCTTGACTATTTCCACTAGTGATCTTCCCAAGGTCCTCAATAATGAGCTGCCGTAGTGACTCACTTCCCTCTGAATGATTCTCAATGGTCCCCCCAAGTGATGATGGACATTGTGGTGCAGATTTCGAAATGACTTGGATGATTTATGGGTGTCGTACTGAAGTCATCCTGGCGACAAAGGTTTCCGATGTGGCGCCTTGAAATGGTGAACGCGTCAAGCTGCGCTAGCTCAACACAAGCGAGTAAGACTGTCATCAGTGCTTGAATGGTCAATGAGGAAGTCATATCAAGCAAATAGTCTTGTTCCACATTGATGAAAAATGCGGAAAGAGGAACGTCGCCATTCGGCGTATATGGAGATGGTGTGTACAGCGGAGGCACGGGGCCCACCGTAAGGTATTAATACAAACTTCTGCTTAGAAGTGGGGTTTTGCTTGGTTTGTTAAACCATGACTTCGGCGTTCAATTATGGTTTAGGCGCAGTCAGAGTCCAGCTGGTAGTAATATGTCCGTATTATCCCAGACTCAAGATGTATGCCGAAGTCATGTCACGTGTATCATGATGACCTCACCACTTTCGCATTGTGGACAGACCGGTGCTTCTAGGCATGCATTCTGGCTGGGTTAGAAGTCTCGACTGCTCCTTAATTTGTTGTCATCTGCTCCGGTTGACCTACCCTATGAGCGGTTCGCTCATTTATTCGATTAATATTGAGCTTCTATAACGTCTCGGTTAATTCCCAATCCGCGTCGCTGGGAACAAGTTCTATTTCAAGAATCTGGGTCCTGCGCCGGACATAGCGGGATCTCTACCTTGTATTTACGCGTTCGCCAAATCACCCAATCATACTGTCTAGGATCGGATGGTCCGTAATGATCCTCAGGGACGGAGTGTTCTGGCTAGGGACGAAATTGAATTGTTTACTTACTCGTGCCGCCCCTGGTCCCGGTACATCATTGTGCCTGATTTTCCATCACGACATATATCGGCACTCATAAGTCATCTTATCTCTGTAGATTCGATGAATCATCGGGTCGTTTACATCCTGAAGATATCGAATCCCAGTTTCGTTTCCGGTAAGGATCCTTTCCTGTGCAAGCCAGGTTATATGCATCAGAATCATTGTGTTTGTGAACCGGTTGTGATCATCGATCTGTAGCTGGATGTTGTGGCGTAAGGCATGAGCTTTGATCATAGCCTAGACAGTGCCCTCTCAGAGACAGCAATTGTAATTTAAGCTCGATTGAGTATGTAATATATACCAGCCGCAGGTCTTTGTTATCCGGTGTCTATGCTTCCGAGCATCCCATATCTAGATTAATTCACTTGTCAACTTTCGTTTGGCCCCACTTCTGCTGTGACAGCGGCTCGTATCGCATTTTTCATCTACCTATCGAGAATGATATGCGCTGACATTCACATCAAACTCTCTCTACCTGCTTGGCTCAGTCGGCGACAGTTCATCTGAAGTCGGCAAATAGCCTATGTCTTTCAACTGAGCCAGAATAAACAATGGTATTTGCAGTCCGCCACATGGTAAAGTTGCGCCTCGATCTTTTCTATATAACGCATGTCCGTCTTGTGGATTGATCTTTTTTGGTCTCACTGGGGAGGCACATTTCGATATTTCACAAACCAAATACCATCACCAACAACCCTTCATTATGCATTTCGCCAAGTCTACGTTCCTTCCATTACTTGCTCTGGCAAACATTGCTCTATCTGTATGGTTAACCTCTTTCCCAGGTCTACTTGATTGCGAGAGCTAACTTTGGTGTCTTTCAAGCAAGTCATCGTGACAGTAACGAGCACTGTGACAATTGTCACAGTAACCATTACGCCTACGACCTCAACATCAACTGCTTATGTAACGGTCACTGGAAAGCCTCCTCAAAGCACGTCGACCTCGTACTACACAGTCACGGTGACTGCTAGCCAAAGTCTACCTACCCAAAGCGGAAGATGTCCGATTGAGGAATGGGGTCAGTGTGGCGGGGATGGATATATCGGCAAGTGCGCGGGTAGCTGTGGAAATGACAGTGTGTGCAAATACAAGGATGGTATGTCTCTCGCTAGATTCTTGGACATTGAATCTATGAATCAAATGCTAAGGTTGAACCACAATAGTATGGTACTCATACTGCAGCAAGCTCCCTGCCATGGCAGTCGCTGTGGTGACCGTCTATCAACCATGATTTGGTACGGGGGGGGCCGATCGTAGGCTCGAACATGGATGAAGCGGATGTACGATCTGAACTGATAACGACGCACTTGTACGATTCAATTATTTTTCTCTTGCTCATCCACCTAATCGTTCCATACACCCCATTCGCTTGTCGTATTTTCCTAGCATCCTCCCTCAAGTTTATGACAAGCTGGATTTTCCAGCGGATAATGGACTCTGAAAGCATCCAAACTTGGATTTTCACGGCACAGCTTGGATGATTCCTCTATCCATTTCTGGTTGCGGTCGATAAGGACTAGTTGCTTCAAATACACTCTCTTTAGTCCTTGGTGGCTGTCAAATATGCGACACAGTGTCCTTGTCTCTGTTGCAAAGAATCCAAGGCGCAGATCTACGAGCGATGGTAGCGTATGTTCGTGGAATAGCCGCGCCAAAAGGTTATCTTCCGAGGTGAATGTGTGGGAATGGCTTTTCAAGGAAGTTAATGATAAGTCGAGCTTCTGCAAGGAGATGGCAGCTTTGAAAAGCTGCACAAATCCTTGGTCGTATTCCAATCTTGAAGTTCCAAGGACAGCGCAGTGTATCTTGAGCGATTGGATAGCCGAAAATGCTACTTTCCCGTTCGGTATGTTCATATCAGCAACACGGGCCAAGGGACCCAATGACTTAGGTGCTGGCAGCAAATCAAGGCTTTTGAACTTGCTATCGCTCTTCGCTATACATGCGGCGGCAAAATCGAGGTAGTGCGCCATAATAAATGATTCTGAGGAACCATTATTGTAAACTGGATCTAGATAGTGTAATTGTGGCCATGATCTGGCCGAGGGAGACTCTGGCAAGTCATGACCGTTTGAGTCATCCATCCCGAGCCTGACGTTCAACCACGAAGCGAAGCCACAACGCAAGACAAGAGAATCGACTTTTGGTAAACGTTTCAAAGACGTTACGACTTTGGAAAGCAAGTCCTGTTGGCAGTTCTGGAATGAGAAACTCTCTTTCATGTGTCGCCTGAGAGCTATGATGTCATCAGAAACGTTTCTGACATTCATCTTATTTATTTACAGACCACCCTCTCCCCAGAAGGGTGTCGTATCGAGAATGAGACTTGTAACGTGCTTTGCCAATCCCGGGTTGCCGCAGATGCTCGTGAACACTCCGAGATCTTCAGCGTATGGACTGATCCAAACCTCCGTGAAGAGAGGGAGGTCTAGAGAAATGCCGAGAAAATCTCGAGAGACCAGTCGTAGAGCTTTCCAGTCCGACTTTAAAAGATGAAGGGCAATCATGTTCATGACTTCGTTCGGGACAGTGATTTCGATGCCTGGTCTTTGAGATGTATTTTGGATGACAGAGAACTGTTCGGCAGAGTCAAGCCGAGAGACGATTGCTCGATCCCCAGAGCTAATGGTAAGAACAACCATTTTGATTATTCCGCTGTATTCCGTTTATTGTATTGTAGGCGAAGATTCGAAGCAGATCCTGACGAGAGCGGTTCGAAATTGGTGGATGAAGCACTTGAAAAGTCATCTGCAGAGGGTTTCTTAAACTCAAAAAGTTAGGCTTATTAGAATAGTTATCAAACACTTGTATAGGGAACCAAACTTTGAAAGTGGACCGGTTTCTAATTGCCCAAATAGTCGCACTCTCCATTCAAATCGCGCCAGACAACATCATGCGAAATTGTAAAGCTTTTGAAAGAAAATAGCAGCTTATTATAGTCCTAACTTGGCTCTGACAGGAAAATATACTCGAGAAGTGCAGCAGCTTGAGGAAGTCTTCTACCTCCGTAGGTCAGTCCAACACGTGACCGAGTCACATGTCTGTTCTGTTTCTTGTGCTCCTGATTCCATGATCTCCGTTGCCTACTAATCATACAGATATGGCTCCTGATCTTCAGCGAGCTTGACAGCTATCAGCAGGTGGTAATGAGCTTCAGCACGGAACAATTACTCGTCACGTGTGGGGCTAGAGCCCTGATTTGTTTCTGTTTCGTGACTTGCAACCGTGACATTTCACCTCTCCACAAAGATCATCGCCGCACCCTCTACTATCTGCACCCTCTATGAATGTCGTACTCTCTCCAGGGGTGTCACGGTCTTGCTACGCCGTCTATGGTTGAATGAACATATCTTTCTTTCACGATCACGCAACGCTTTCACCCGGCTTGTTCAAGTCCACATTCCTTCAATCCATCTGCGCACATGATTGCGTAGCTCAGCTCCGAGCGTCAAGTACGTCTTTAGACTGTGCTGCCTCAATGTTTCGATTCTGCGGCATCATATTATTCGGGCCGCGCAACCTCGAGCGCCGAATGAAGCGCAGAAACACATCGCGCAGCACTTTTCGGAGAATTATGCTGCATCTTCATGGATGAAGAAAACCCAAAAGTGGTCGCACATGGCCAGTTTCGAGCTCAAACATCAAATCAATGATTCATCACGGGAGCCTCGTCTCGGGGATACTTACTGAGATGGTGACGGCCTCGCAACTCAACCCTTCGACGTGTTTAGCACCCATCATCAATAGCACTTTCTTGGACCCGAACGGGAATCCCTAGCATATGCAGCGACAGCTAGGCACATAATCTTGCACCAAAAGCTCAGCAGTGTTAGCAATTTTACCTAGATTTGGAATATGCTGCTCAGTTTCGAATTGTCCAGAACAGATCGACTTCCCACGAACCGTTATCGGATACCGACTTATCATCAGCCATCCCGATCATAGGAGATCGTGGCGCGAGAAAGAACCTGAGGCGTTCGTTGAAGATACTTCTCAGGATATCCCTTCACCCAATCGTGCGAAGTACATGCCCAAGTGAAGAGACGGCATCAGGGGGGCTAATTGATGTTTCTGAGAGCGTATGCATGACGAAATCTCATTTCCCTTTGATACGCAAAGATCTCTCGCCCTGTTCTCGACAATGATCGGCTTGTTCCACCACTTCGAATAGCATCATGGTGCTTGCGAAGGATTTGCGAAGGCGGGGTACCTCCGATATCGTTGAATCAAGTATGAGCTTGGTCAACTCATTCACGACCCGCCAAGGAAGAATGTTTCTAGCTTCAGCGGCGACTAGTGGGTATACGAAAATCAAGGGTCCCGGAAAAATCTCTTGTTGTCCTCCTGGAGCCAGTGGTAGTCCATCCCCAAACCCACAGTGTGCGTGGTGGAAGAAACTATATCCTGAGCAACGGAGGATCCTCCGCTACTTTGCCTTAATTGGTGATAATTGGCGGTTTTGGGACTGAGACAGTGATTAAGGTTTCGGGTAACTTCCCTCAGCACTGCAACAGAAAATGAGCCGTCCGGACACTACCGCGTCGATCCAAAAGACCCTGAAACCCGGCACTAGAACTATTGGACGCCAACTCATCATTCCGCGAGCGACGGACCAGAGCTAGTACGTTTTTCTTCCATGGCCATGGCTCGACCTCAAGCTCATTTGGTGCATGCCTGTTGTGCATTACGTTAGTGACTTGGATTGGCAGCGATGAGTAAGCAACCAAGATAGCAAAGCACGATGTGGGTTCAATGGTAATGTTGTTTCCTGTTCCACTTCTCCAACAAACTTTGAATCAGAAGCTAACTAGCGTAAGCTACCTCTCACCCGTTCCTACGGAGAGTCTAGTGCCAGGGTCTAGCTTGATTTCGAAGAACCAATAGTCTCTTCCCTCCGATGTGACCCGATGTTTAGCACCAGATCCTAGCTCTAGCTGCCAGATCTGGTATGACGGAGTTGAAGGGTCGCTGACTTCTAGCTGCAGATTTGGTTGTAATGTATCACTTTAGGTTGGTCTATCGACACTTAAGCGTTGTACACGTCGCTAGCTCGGCAGTGTGCATAAGCCCCCTTTTATCGCTCTGTCGAGTCTCGACTGATGTCCAACTTGCACGTCTAAAAGCATCCCCATCTCCATACAATAGGCTCGCTCTCAATTACCTGGCTCCCGGCGGAAATTCAAAATTCCGCTCTTCAAACATTTCGGGTACCGGTACCTCGGCTGGCACATCAGCGGATAAGAGCTCTGGATCCATCAATATGGCTAGAATTCATTGTCTTCTCCTTTTACGAAAGAAGGCAAATGTAGCCGACCCGAGCGTGGGAAATTCCCGTCAACTGACCTTCAGAAAAACGCACTCTTCCAATTCTAGTCTCATTTTCGCTTGCCGTACTTGGGAGGATCCAATTCAGCTCGATAAGTTCGTCTGATCTGGTGAAGCAAAGCAGCAGTAAGGCTCCGCCATACGATTACGATTACGATTACGAATCTCTCGAGATTCATGCAGGACGATTTTGGCCAATTTCGCCAGACCTTTTCCACGAAAACTCAGTAGTGCTTTTTATGATGTAGTGAAGCGTGAAGTCTTGAAGCGGGCTTCTTTCAGTACATTAGTACGTGTCTAGCATGGAATTTTGCCGCTGTCCTCATGTTCTCGAGACACTTATACTATCCGATTGCAGGTTAAAAGTTTCAGTAATCTTCCGATCTCGAAGTCTGGTGTTGCAAGTTTTCCACTCTAGCTCCATGATATGCTGTACCAGAGTGGTGTATTTTTCTTATTTGGCTTCCCCGTATTCTCAAGCGAGCCCATGATATTACGCAACTCGGCTGAAGATCGCAGATCCACGCCCATGCTTATTGTAACCACACATTATCTCTCAGCCTCATAGTACCGGTATTAAACCAGTAGTGACTCCCTTGCTCAGCCCTACCTACCTATATTATGTCTACTATACCCACGTGATTTGCCCTTGTACCAAAGTATCTTCCCTTTGTCTTTCGTTGTCTCTCCATTCCAAATACAATGCTTCCATGCATGCTTCTTTTCCAGGGAGGTCCTGTCCTGCATTTAATATGTATCCACCCAATAATGGATTGAACCAAAAAAATCCTCCTTTCCCCATCATCAGATCAAAATCCTCCTTGTTGATGGCCCCACCTAAGCATCTGCTCCCCTTTTCCAAGTCACAAGTCACATAACCACATTGAAAGGCGGCGCTTCATCCTTCCGCCCATCTAAAAACGTGGTGGATCGATCCCCAAAAGGAAGGCAGGTAGTACAAATCGCAGGAAGAAAGTGCGTGGCTTCATCTATCCAACCCAGCACATGCATGCAAGCCATTTAATTTACAACTCCACGTTTTCCACCCTCGACTGAGACATGACTGGTCAACCCTCTCACATATCGATATTATGATTTCTGTTTTCAATTCAATCGGTCCTTTTTACCCGCACATGTTTCTCTTCTCATCTTTCCACAATCTTGGAATTCTCATTCTTGCTTGCTATTTTAAAATTAGGGTTGGCACCTGCTGCTCGGAATCAGCGGGCGCATAGGCAGGCATACGTACATGGGTGCAAGCAACGTTACCGCCTTTCTTTCGCAGTACCGACGAACAACTAACGGCGCGACGCACGCAGCTTGAAATCCGACAATTGAGATGAATCGAGATGAGGTGCAGCATCCATCTCACTAGAAGAAGCAAAAAGCGTCTGGGGTAAAAGGGGCGGAGGTCCCGAGGAATGGATTCAGCAATCAGCACGCCGCTGGTTTAATGCATGCTTGTTCGGATGAATGCAACTGCAAATGCAGGGCGGGCAACAGGGTCAGTTCCAGCGGAACGAACCTGTTTCGAAACCAAAAACATCCCGGTACCAATCGGAGTCTTCTTTCTGCTGTTTCTAGAACGCTTTTTATTTGGACGTCTCTCGTCGATGTCGTCACAGAGGGGATCCAAGGATGCTGCTCAATATGTCATCGTGGAGAAGTAGTCAGTGGACACGACTTGTAAGGCTGGACAAGGCTGTCGACACGTTTCCAAAACGCTCAAAATTTCGATCTAGAGCTCACACTAGCAGACAAATGTCGTGGGAGGCTGTTTTTAGGGTGTTCTCGCGACGCAGTGTCGAATCTTAGGGCACGTTTTAAACGTTTAAGCTTGTGCCAGCGGCGCCATCAATGCTCGTTTAGCGAACAGGCCTTCCCTGACTTCGATAAGAACAGACGAGTAGATTGGGGCTAAAGTGCCTATCCGTGTGTCATTGGCAACACTACCGGTGCTGATGATGCTGATGGGGTTCGGGATTTGATGGCCTATCGTTCTCACTTCTGACACCCTGAGGGAGGCGACATGGGCGAGCCCGCGTGCACTTTCTTCCAGACAGAATATCTCGAGTCTCACGCCAGATGGCCCCTATGATGTCTACCACCTCATCATCTCACATCGCACCACAACATAGAACTAACCCCCACGACTAATTCAAAGCCTCCCACGCGCAGCCGCCAGCGTCAGCACAGGTTTAGGTTCCTGGCCTGACGGGAGGATCTCGCTGGCTTAAGGAATATCAGATTCGGTTAAGGTGGTATCGCTGGTATGGACTTCGAACTCGGGTAGGAGGCACTGGCACTCGCAGTGGCACTCGGCGCGGGCCCACATCTAGGTAATTTAACCCGCAGGTGCCGGTATCTGAGGCATCAGATGAGGCCCCAACTGTTCAAAAAGGTGCTGCGGGCAACAGTTCGTGCCGTTGGGGATTCCCAATTAGTCCATTCGACGACGAATGGCGTCGGGAGCTTGCCCCTACTGGACGGAAGGGCCCCATATGCATGGGGCCATACAGGGGCCTTACCACACTTTGAATGCTGATTAAGTCCTGACAGGCACGAATCTGAATCTGCCATCGGGCAATAGTTTGGCGCTTGCGTGGGGGCCTGGTAAAGAAGAGGGGGAACAGCATGGGATAAGAGGCAAGGGCAGGGGACTCTGGAAGGGAACGGATACATTCGGGAGGGGGGCCATGGCCACAAGTTAGGAGAGTTAGGGCATGACAGGCATTGTTTACAGGCCATCGGGCCTGTACCGGACAGGGCACAGCAACTTTGTTTGTGGCAGAGCTGTTGCAGCCTGCATTCTGCAATGCAGACTGCAGGAGCCAATCCGTACCGAACAGAGCCGTTCTATTGGCATCGTACTGTTGTGCTTCTCCCATTTCTGCCACTTTTCAGGGGGCGGCCGTTGAGAGAAGTCGAAGAAGGGGAAGAAGACTCGCTCAGGAAGGCTAGCAAGAGCTGCACTACCCCCCTTTTGGGTTGCCTGCGACGGATTTCGACTACTTCTGGCCACTGTCCGGGAGCGGCACATGGTTCTCCCCCATGCTGTCTGTCCCCTTCGAGAAGCATATCCTGGGCACCTCAACGTCTTTGATATATCCCTATCGATGATCACCCTCAGATACGAATTTAGGCAACTGGGGCATGGTCCAATCAGCAGCAGCTCTTTCCAGTGCAGGAGGGCTATCACCAATGTAGATCACGCGCCAGCCACGTCTATTGTTCTAGATGGCCGTCGTTTGCTGCCAGTGCCAGCTAGATGAGCCAGCCCAGGCCTGAAGAGCGAGATGGCATTGCATTGCCGTTAGTGGTGACGGGGGGGTAAGAGAGGGGAAGGGTTAGGGACGAGAAGAGGAAACTAACGTGAATGACGGGGCCATGCGATCCCATCCCCTCCATTCTATCCCATGCTCGGTATCCCCATCGTACCTTGCCCACTCTGGCTGGGCTCTAGAGAATGCGGAAGGAAGTTAAAGCCATGAGGCTTTCGGCCCCTCAAAAAGTTTGGCCCCTATGAAAAAAATGGCCCTAGCTGCCCTTGCTCCAAACTACGAATCAATGCTTAGCACCATACCAGGCATAAGCTCATTCTCCGGCCTTCATCTATCTTTTCCTCCCATGCCATGCCTGTCTGCTTGCTTGGTCTGAGGGCAAACATGATCACCATTGTTCTGTGCGCGTGAACTCTGCCTCGTTCATCTCGTTTCGTCTTCTTCATCGTTCCTGTCACTCTTTTAAACATCAGTCTCCTTCCTTCCCCGCTACAGGGAGAATGCGTCGATGTCCCTCACGCAATCAGTAACAATGGCAAATATAAAGCCAGAAGATGGTGACAATTCCATCTGGCAAGGCTATAGTCTACATCCTCCCCATCCGACATCGTCACAAGGCCCTGCATACGATTCGAATTATCAATCCCCTGCGATGACAATTCCTTACCATGGTCGACCTCACAAAAGCAACTACCGATCTCTGGATATACCGTCCAGCCACGCACGACCAGCATTAAGGAATGGGAATGGGATATTGACAGCTTCACCTCCATCCTTAAACACACACCATAGCTATCCATCACTCAAAAGAGCTTTCCACAGTACAGATGATTCGCCGTACGGGGAAAGCATCCAGAGTTATAGAGATGACTTGCAGGATATTCCGAAGCCGAGTATCAACCAAGACCACAGACTTCTTTCTTTTGCCAGACTACCCGAGAAGAACACCATTCTGGATGCTCAGGGAAGAGTTCAGCGTGTCGATCTCGCGGCGCAAATCCATGGGATGTTTTTCTTGTCCGAATTGGCAACGCCGGCTGGAGAAAACATGTTGATGCAACCAGAGCTGACTTGTTATCGACGAAATCTTTTCCAAATCTCCGGAAGTGTCACTGCAGCAAGAGGTCCATTGTCTATACTGACAGACCGCGGCGAGAGAATCCCTATCGTTTCCATGGAAGTGGTTATCTCAGCAACAGAGTCGGTTGACGGCCATGTCGTCAAGCTGATTGTGATCCCATGGAAAACTCCACCTCCCAACTCCCCAGAAATCCCAACGGGACAGGAGCATGAGCCAGCACCGATACCACTACTTCCATCTGACGAAGGTCCAGATGCGCATAGTGACTTCACGGTCTTCCCGATCGCTTATCGAAGGTTGCAATTCCGAATCGCTACTGCGAACAATGGTCGAAGGAGAGAACTTCAACAGCACTTCACCTTGCATCTGAATGTTGTTGGGACACTTGCGAACGGGACGAAGATGAACGTGTGCGAGACTTCAACATCGCCGATCGTGGTGAGAGGGAGAAGTCCGAGGAACTTCCAAGCAAGAAAAGAGATCCCGCTTGTTGGATCGTCATCTTCTCGTGGACAGCCGCCAGAGCTTCACGTAGCTACGAATGTCATGCCTAGCATTGCGGTTTTGGAGGCTAAGGCAAAGTTGGGCAAGCAGCATGTTGTTGAGCTCCCAAGGTCGCCATTTACCTTTGATTCGAGCACCATTTCTGGATCACCGTCAATGGTTCGACAATCGTAAGTCAAGTCTCTTCTCCAACCAACTGCAAGTTCCGACAGCATGGACATTCATTGAATTCATCTTGATTCTTTTCCTTAGCTAAATGAAACAAAGCTGATAAGAACTAGGGCCTACCAATCTTGGAACGCAGCACACACGCCCGACCATACAACAGGGCCAAATACGCCGAACTACCCTGCGCCGTCATTGAGTCTAGACTCCTACCTCCAAGTACACCCCAGCAATAACAACAACTCACCATCAGATTTACACTCCTCCAATCCACCACCAATAACAATGCCAGGTCCTCAACCCCCTCTTCGCCAACAATACGCCTACCATCCTCCATCGTCTGCACCAACAAGCGAACCCATCCGCTTCATAGACAGCAACCCAAGGCCTTCGAAATCCCCAAGACATGCTGCTCCTCCAGAAGTACCATTGCCATTGCCTTCGAACGGCAATTACTCGGAGTACGGATCGCGATACATGCCTCCGTACAGCAACAACAGCAACGAAGCCATGCCATCAAGAGCGCCCGAGTACTTTCCCCCAACGCAACAGCAGATGCAAGCATGGACGAGTGGGCCGGACACAGGCGTGGTCTATGGGACCAGTCAAGCGCCGGGTGTGCATCACTACGAGTTTCCAAGTGAGCAGTATAAGGAGGAGACTGCGTCGCAGCAGCCACACTATACTTGGAATTCAGCTTAAAGGAAGCGACTCCGAATTTGTGGGAGGAACGATGTCCTTGAGAACCCCATGTGGTGCGTAGCAGTACCAGGAGGGCACCAGCGAAAGCTATGAATACGAAACGACAAGATGATCACAGTCCGGCGTTGCGCTCTTTTCACAACAACAATTTTCTTATTTTACCATGTACGATAGTCGGTCAGGATATAGAACGGAGGGATTGGATGGTTTGCGGGGGGACATTTTTAAAATGCCATGTTGAATAGCTAATTACCTGCAATTTGAGAACGGGGTTTCGAAAGTGGAGTAAATAGGGCATTGGCTGCCATACACGACGAAATTGTTGGGGAGGGCTATATTCTTGAGGCGCAAATTTGGAATCGAGTGGATGAATGGACCTAGTCCCGTGGTTGAAAGATACGGACCGAGTTGAATGAATGTCAAGAGCAAAAGCACGATACCCAAATACACCCCATATCTAATTTCCAGCTATCAAATTCAAATACTGCCTTTGTGAGAGCGCCCCGGGGACTTCATACTGCTGTACTAATGTGACCTTGGACTGTAGACGTCAAAATTGAGAAGTCCAAACAAACAAACCTCGGAAACGAAACTAAACACCAAGAAACCAAACAGTCAACCATACATATACCCAGAAATGTTCTTTTACGCATGAACGAAATACGTCACGTCAAACCCCAGATCCAGGAATCCCATTATCAGACACGGCTATGCAACAAGCATGTCCCAGGCTGTCAATGCAGTCAATGATTGTTGATGCTTACCTTACTGTCCAATGCCTCCAGTCCATCCGATGATTCAATGCTACACCAAACCTACCCACCCGTAAGTACGATCACATCACATCGTGCATGAATCCTTCCCGTCTGTAACTGCAACCCATAAATCCAGCATCTCGGTCCATTTAATGCCACGGGCACTGCCCCAACTACTGCAGCCAACCACTAAAACACTCTGCAGCAGATGCGCAAGATCTACAGCTTCATACAGATCCTGATAACTAAGCCTCACATGAACTTGAGAACAATGCATTGCGAATTACGATCACTACTTATTAACCTTTTCGCTTTCTGCGACACAAATGATCAATTAAAGTCTTAGTTCCAAACTGCCCAGGCAGATTCGCCAAGCGCTTCCGACAACGGCTTGAATTCGCGACTTGCAACTTGCAACCGCTTGTACCACCTCGACGACAACCACTCTAGAAACTCAATGCAACGCCAGCGTCAAACAATGCCATAATACTTCTCTCGTATCATATCATACGGAACATCATAACGAATGACATACCGCCAAGCGCAACACATCATATCACATCTCGACACTTCTCATACCCATCCCACTATTATTGTACTGTTACATACGCCCCACGAGAACTGAAGAATCAATGATCACCATAATGCATCACCTAAGTATTGACATCTCCACACAGTACTACGGTAGCACGACACGAAACAATTGATATGGTATTCCAAATCGCGACGTCGAACTCAAAAACTCGAAAATCTGCCTTGTCCCCGGCCTGGCGCGTCAAATGAAACGCGTTCATGCAAACTGCACATCTTATCCTAAGCCTCCCATCTGATCGACCGGACGTCTTACCTCCAAAGCCAAGCAAACCAAATCGAACCATACCATACCACATGCAAACTTGAAATCCATGCCCTAAAGATCTTCGGACTCCGGCACACTTCGGCTCGGAGAATACTTACGGTGCGGAGGTAAACTTCGACAATCAACATTCGATTTTCTGATAGCCCCTTGCAGAAATAGATAGTGAGCGAGCGATGTTCGCTTTGGGAGACGAAGCCCTGTATCGGTAGTTCGTTGTGGGTCTCTTTTATTCGGAGGTATCCGAATGGGAAGTTACTTTCCTTTCCCTTTCCTCAACTCTCCTCTCCGTTTTCTTTTCGAGCTGTCTACTCAACTCAAAACGCAAAGACTACAGATTACAGAGTAAAAACCTTTCCATTAACTCCTCTTTCCCCCTGATAAACTTGGAGACCTGTCCCAGCAACGTGGTAACCCCGAGATTCCAAATATTGGAATGTATGTATGTCTCACTCCTCTTCCTCCACTTCCTTCCATCCACCTTCCATCTGCAGCACCAGTATGGAGTACCGAGGAGATAGACCCGTTGAATTCAATCTATTTCAAGACAAATTACTTGATCACATCCTCCCTGATCCTTGTGTAAGCTATGAATTGAATCTCTAAATCAAACGCATCTCCATCTCCACCTCCATTTCGTTCATTGGTGTCTCTATGTCTCTCGGTTCATCGCTTCGGTACTCTGGTACAAGCAAGACATACCTACTTTGCATTGTAACCCTCAGGCACAAGGAACAAGGTTCAAAGACTTCCTTAATCCTTACCCTTGCCCTTGTCTCTCTCCTTCCCCCCTGTATTTCCCCCCCTTGTCACACCTTGTCACACCTTGTCACTGTCCTTGTCGCGTTCACGTTCCTGTCTCTCTCCCCTGTCAACTCAAGTCGACTCCACCGGCATCAGTCCGTGCCAAAGGATGAACTTTCCGAACCCAGACAGTTTCCTGTCAACCCTTCACTGCTAGCCTCCACTACTGTTTCTATTCACATATCCCAGCTTTGCCTTTTCTAGCCTTTTCTAACCTTTCAGATCCACCAAAAAATCAAACACTACCCAGAAATAAACCTTAAAGCAGCACCCCCTTGCCTCGACGGATAAATACACTTTTCACCAATAGCTTCTATTTGCACTAAAAACCTTGATGACGAGCGAGTAGGAGCGGGGCGGGCTCGGATAGCGGCTAAATTCGCGGGTGTATTTAGGTAGAGCGGGGTGGGTTAAGGTAAGTAGCGGAAGGGCGGAAGAAGGATTTATGTTTTGCCGTTCCGAGGGAATTTGAGTTGGAGCTTGACTTGAATGCCGAGATTTTGATATCGAGCTTGTCTTGCTTCCTCAGCCTTGTTCAGCCTCGACCTCACATTCACCTGAGCAGCTATTGAGGACTGGGGATTGAGCAGTGCGATTGAAGGTACTGGAGTAACTTTGTGTATCAAGGACAGCACAGCAATTAATCGTACGCGATTATAGGAGATGAAGAACGGGCAAAGATGTTCGACCTCCCAGATGCAAAACGGTATATCCCCTTCTTCCTTGCTCAATCTCCCTCCATAGGGCGCACCAATTGCCTCTCTCGGCTCCTTTCTCTCAATACTCAACACTCCTCTAACCATCTTACAATCATCTCAATACCACCCAGAAACTAACATCCCTTTCCCTCTCACAGAATCCGCCGCGCAGACCTCAATCGCTCACGCTCGTCATCGCCTTCCTCCCCTACCGAAAACGACAATTCGAACACATCACGCAAAGATGAAGAAGCGCGACAAGCTCTTCTGCAAGCAAAATTAGCTGCTCTCCTTGGACCAGTGGAATTTGATGCGCCTGTGCGGCAGCAATTGCTTGATACTGCTACTGCGAAGGATAAGAAGGATGGGAAGGCCGAGACTGGAGATGAACACGAGAAGAGCACGAGGAGGAAAAGGAAGAGAGATGCTGGAGAGGAACCTAGAGATGTAGCTATGGAGATGGATCTTGGATCTGGCGCAGATTCAGATTCAGACTCAGAATCAGATACATCCAGCACCAACACCACCGACACATCACATCCCAACCCATCCGCCGACTCTCCAGGCAAGGACCAAGACCTAGAACAAGAATACGACTTCCTCCTCTTCCACAGCCATTCCAGCCAACCCTCCCCCCAAAAAATCATCCTCTCCACATCCGATGAACCCTCTGGCACCGGCCAAATCCTCCGTCCACGCCCACACTCCTATTTCCTCGCCCCAAAAGCGACTGGATCCCGAAGAGCAGAATTGGATTTCGCGGCTGTGAGCGGTGACGATGTACGTGCTGAGAGGGGGAGGAGACATTGGGGCCTCGAAGTCCCATGGCGAGTCAGACTTCTACGACCAGATGGAACTCTCATTCCCGCATCCCGTCCTCCATCAAAACATCCAACTTCAAATTCGCGTCCGACGGACGGCGTAGATACAGCGCTCGGTCTTAACACCCCACAAGCTGTTACCCTTACAGATAGAGCAGATGCTCGCAGCAAAACCGGAACCAGAACTAAACCGAATAAGAAGAGGAGGATTCTGTTGAGAGAGAGGAAGAGGAAGAGAGACGTAGCAGAGGAGGCGAGGAGGAAAGAGAGGGAGAGTAAAGAGGAAGCAGAGAAGGAGAAGCGGACGAGGAGGAATAGGGAGAAGAAGGTTAAGCGGAGGATGAAGGAGAAGGCTAAGAAGATGGAAGCTGGGATTGGGGGTGATGCGGGAGGAGATGCGGGAGGGCATAGCGTTGGAGGAGAAGGAGGGCAGGGAGAGGGGACGAGTGACTGATACTCTCTTCAGCAATGAACCAAAAAATTGGGCAGAACATTAAAAAGCACACGCGTTTAGCACGCTAGCAAGCACTCGAACCGCCGCGCAACTCGAGCCAAGCAGACAAATGAAGCGAAACAATAAAGAACTCAGTAAACAACTCAGCATGAGCGGTGACGAGACGAAGCGAGACGAGAAAGGGATGGAGTAGCAGATTTCTAGTATCGAATCGAATTGAATCGAAATGGAAAGAACGGGTTTTCACAATGTCGCGTCCGCGCTCTGCAAGAATGTATCTTCCCAGGTACCCACGCGCCCACGCACTCGCGCACTCCCTTTCCGAAATCTGAAAGATTGGTATTTCGGTATCTACCTACCTACCCATATAGACAGGCTGACAGGAAAGCAAGATGCTGTAAGCGAGCGAGTAACTCGAAGACCTTGAAGTGAGTCACGCAAAGCTCAGGCAAAGCTCACGCAAAGCCAAATCAACGTCTACCACTCGCTCACTCACTACCTACCCAGAGACATCGTTGTTGCGCCGGGAAACCAAATGCGTAGACCAGACAAAATAATCGTAATCAAGCTCCTATGTATGATTGTGATGTATGACTGTGATGTACGAATGTATGTGCAATGATGATGCATGCATGCAGAACGCCCAACCAGACCTACTCCTTATGTGGAAATGAATCGCAAATTCAGAGACAATGAAGCAAAAACCACCACTCCGTCTTCATTTCCATCTCCGTCTCGATCTCAAGATTCGTAACCCGAGCCATATTCCATACCCATTTACCGATCTTGCACGCATCCATGGGTTCACTTGTAATCTCCACGCGAGCTCAGGAGCTTCTTCCATCGTCCCGTGTCCGTGAGTGACGCCAAGGATCAGCTCAGACATCATACATCTTCCCTCTAGCCTCCAAAGCACTCTTGATAGCTGTAGACAAAGTCAGCACAATTCCCGTCACCCGGTCGCCCAATCCTCCTCCCTCCAAGAAACAAAAAAAGAGAACAAGAAAATCAAACTCACCATCACAACTATCCTTCGCATCACCAAACAACATCTTCGTCCCGGGCATATAGAACATCGGATTCGGCACATCCGCATACCCACTCGCCATACCTCGCTTCATAACAATAACCTGCTTGCTCTTCCAGGCGTGTAGGACAGGCATGCCTGCGATGCTGGAGCCGGGCTCGAGGGCGATGGGGTTGACGGTGTCGTTGGCGCCGATGACGACGGTTAGGTCCGTGTCGTTGAAGTCGTCGTTGATTTCGTCCATTTCGAGAACGACTGGGAGGGGAGGGGGAGGTTAGTAAGGGTTGAGGAGAGGGGGAGGGATGCAGGGAAAAGGAAGGAAGGGCAAGGAGGACATACTGTCATACGGGACGCTAGCTTCTGCAAGCAAGACGTTACATTGACCGGGCATACGACCAGCAACTGGATGGATCGCAAATCGGACGTTGACTCCTTTGTGCTTCAGCATCCTCGTGATATCCGATATTGCATACTGTGCTTTTGCGACAGCCATCCCATAGCCTACGACGATGATGACACTTTCTGCTGTGGCTAGAGCATCAGCTACTTCGTCTACGCTGGTTTTCGTAATGGAACCTTCGATTTTGTAGTCGCTATTGTCGGTCGGTGCTATACCGCCGAAGAGGACGTTTGTTATTCCACGATTCATAGCTACACACATGATGTAGGAGAGAATAGATCCGGACACTCCTATCAGTGCGCCGATTGTGGTGAGTAGTGGATTGTCCAGCATGAAACCTTCAGCGACGAGAGCGAATCCAGAATATGCATTTAGAACGGTGATAACAACGGCTACAAAGGTTAGCAAACATCCGATCTACAAAGAGGTCGACCTACGCATATCAGCTCCTCCAATGGCAGCAGTTGTCGTATACCCCTTCAAGAAACTAAGGACTGCATTTCCAGCTAGACAGCATGCAGCAATGATAGGTGATCCTGGCGCCATGACGAGGAATGTACCCATAGTAGCAGCATTGAGACCTAGAAGGGAAGAGTTGAGTGCGTGGCGGGGTCCTGGGAGCTTGATGGGCTTGGATGACATTCGTCCAGCAAGTTTCAGGAAGGCGACGACTGATCCGGTGAAGGTCACACCACCAATGAGAACGCCAAGGTACCCAGCAACAAGATGCAGGGTTGAGATGTCTCCGATATGAGCCATTACACTTCCGTAACTTGTTAGAACGGCTGCCAGACCGACGACGGAGTGGAGAGCGGCCACAGTTTGCGGGAGATCTGTAGCAGTTGTTCGCCGACCAATCATGAGACCTGAACATTAGCTTCGTTCATGACTCAGAGAGAATCACTTACCAAGGATACCACCGACCGAGGCAACCATTCCAAATTGCATCAGTACCTCAACTGGGAAGCCAACAGCAGCAAGCGATGCAAGAATACCACTTCCGACACCAAGAACACCAAGGATATTGCCCTGCCGAGCAGTAGCTTGGGAAGCGAGGCCAGAAAGTGATCCGATGCAAAGGAGAGAACTTGCAAGATATCCAGCTTGGACAAGTCCAGCCATTCCCGTGCTAGCAGCAGCAATGTAACCCCCACCGAAGAGGACAGCAGGAATTCCATATAGCCAGGGATATTCGGGTGGATCAGTTGGACCTGAACATGTCAGTAGTGAGAGCTGAAATCATTGACTAACATACGCTTGAACATATCCAGCATGCGTTTGGTGATAACAAATCCACCAGAGACATTCACAAATGCTAGCAGGACGGACAAAGCACCAAGAGCTTGTGGGATTGTATGAGGGACTAGGCCACCCCCCATGATGAAAAACCCGCCAACACCAACCATGCCTTGACTTTGTTAGCTGTGAATATCCACCGGTCCCAAACGACTTACCAGAGATAGCATTTGTAACACTCATCAATGGTGAATGTAAAGCAGGAGTGACACCCCATACAGTCCGATAACCAATAAGTCCAGCTAGGGCGAATGTGAAAACATTGCTCATAAAGATAGGTCCAGTAGCTTTTCCCAAAGCAAGTGCCAGTCCCATACCACCAGAAACAGTAGCGACCTCTCGAGTAGTCTTTTGCCAAGGAGTAACAGCAACTACTTCGGCTTGTTTCGTATCGGCAGCTGGATTGACAGGCTTTGCGGGAGGAGGTGATGGTCTTGGTGCAGTTGGTACGATATCGCCTTTGTATGTAACGATCGATCCACGAACAACTTCATCTTTCAAATCAACACCGAACTTTCCGTCTTCGGGGTTCATGGAGAGAAGGAATTTCGTAATGTTATTCGAGTAGAGTGTCGAAGATTGTGTTGGCAGGCGTGAAGGAAGATCGGTATATCCTACATCACGTTAGACACTTGAACAGTATCAGTCGAGCCATACATACCAATGACTGTTACACCGTGGTGATGAACCAGCTTCCCTGGAACCGTAGCGACACAATTCCCACCATTTTCAGCAGCCAGATCAACAACAACACTTCCAGGTTTCATGGCCAAAAGCATCTAATCACCTACAATCAGACCACGAACAGCAAATGCATATAATTTAGCCTACCTCTTCAGTGATGAGTTTCGGGGCAGGTCTCCCAGGGATCAGAGCGGTTGTGATCACAATATCTACTTCGCGGCATTGCTCAAGGAAGAGCTTCATTTCGGCTTCAATGAATTCTTTCGACATTTCCTTTGCATAACCACCTGCTCCTGAACCATCTTCTTCGATTTCCACTTCGATGAATTCTGCTCCGAGAGATTGGACTTGTTCACGAGCTGCTGGGCGAGTATCAAATCCGCGAGTGATTGCACCAAGTCGGCGGGCCTAGAAATGTTTACAGGTGTCATAGAGCATGATCAGGATACTTACTGTAGCAATAGCACTCAGACCTGCAACTCCAGCTCCAATAACCAGAACTTTACAAGGCGGGATCTGATTGGACCTGTGAGTAAGTGAAAATGAGGGGTCCTGGAATGCTTACTTTTCTATACATCGTTAGCAGCTACTACCCACGCGAATAGAGTAACTTACCCTGCAGCTGTGACCTGACCCGTCATGAATCTCCCAAAATGATTGGACGCCTCCAAAACAGCACGATACCCCGCGATATTGGCCATCGAGCTTCACGTGATCAGCATACCCCTCATTCATTTCTCGCTCTCTCGCTCTCCAACCTACCTCAAGGCATCAAAAACCTGAGCTCTGGAAATCCTAGGAATCATATCCATAGCAAAGCTCGTCGTTCCTCGGTTCGCCAATTTCTCGACCACCTTCTTGTTCTGCGCCGGGTAGATGAACGAGATGATCGTTCCGCCATCCTTCAACTGATCCACCTCGCTCATAGCACCGTCGAAACTCGGCGCGCGGACTTTAAGCAGGATATCGCTCTCCGACCAGACCGTCTTGCTCTCTCCCAATGTTACGCCGGCTTTCTCATATGCCTGATCGGTAAATTGTGCTTCTGTTCCTGCTCCTCGCTCGACCAGCACGCGCTTGAATCCTTTCTTCAGCAGCAGCGCTGCATTCTGCGGTGTGATTGCCACTCGTCTCTCGTCTGGATATGTCTCGCGGACTACACCGATCGTGAGTTCGGAGTATGGGGTCGAGGTAACGGGAGGTACGGGTTCAGCATTGGTGGACAGGACGGTGCCGTGTCGAGCGGGGATAATTGCAGAGACTCGAGGCCGCAATTGCTTTCGGTCGTTCCATTTCTGGGCTGGACGGTAGAGAGGGCGGACATGGCGAGCTGTGAATTGTTAGATGCGTAGTGGAGAAGTGGGGTAGTCGATGTACCTAGAAGTCCTAGACTTGTGCGAGTATTTGCAGAGCGTATGCCGGCGCGACAGGGCATGATTGCCGGCCGCATTGTCGACGAGTTTATCATGGTCGAAAGGCGCGTCGTTGCCACGACGAGATGTCGAGAGTTGGTTGATTTGGCATTTGCCAGTCAGTAGACAAGAGGTAGATGCAGCCTCTAGTCAAGTCGAATCCGTCCTTGTGCCTGCGCGTGGACTCAAAACGATTGTCTTGTCTTAGTTACTCAAGACGAGAACGAAGAGTGGGGAGTGGGATGTGTCGAGTAGTGTTGGTGTTGTTGCACGGAAGAATGAAGGCCTCCAAGTCCGAGGGAGGAGGAATAGGAATAGGAAGGCAGTAACAGAGCAGTGAGCAGCGGGCAGTGGTAGCTAGTCCAGGAGTAGAGCATAGCATAGCCTAGCTTGCTACACGCAACGCAGTAAATTGACCCGGACGCGGCTACTTGGCTGTCCTATCCCTACAGTATGTTGCTATGGTGCAACTGGCTCTGCTCGATTGTGCCCTTTTGCCAACTCGCGCCTTGCCTGGTCTGGTGCCTTCTCCTTACCTGTCCTATCCCATCCCTTCCGTTCCCCTTTCTCGTTCGTCCTCGTGCCGAATCCATGGTTGGCTCATATTCATGGCTGGCATTGGCGGCGCGGGGGTTGGCCGAGTGCAGTGCGAGTGTAGTCAAGTGTGGGGTTTGGACGGCGCGTGGAAGTGGAAGTGGAAGTGGACATGGAACAGCGGGAAGAGTGGATGGTGTTTCCGTGTGGGGTTGGAGAAGTCTGGGGTGAAATAGAGTGCGGGGAAATAGGGGCCGAGCATTCCGTAGGTATCATGGGTATCACAAATCCTCTCGTGCATTGAGTATCGCGAAACTATTCGCGCGGTGGGATGGAAGTACGAGTTTATGTCTTGGGTTTCTTACAAAGGAAGGTCGGCCGCCTTGGAGCTGCGTACCTAGGTATTGACTTTTGAGGGGTTTCTTGGGCTACCCACGCGCGTCTGACGTCGGGTGAGATACACATGCATGAGCATTGGAGAAGGCTCTGACTTTTTGGCAGCACAATAATCTAGCTATATCTGAGATGGTCTATGAAATTTGTAAATTAGTTGCAGCTCCGAACCGATCTCTATTCTTGGAGCAGCCATGATAGCTGAAAGTCACGTTCTACGATACACGTGATTGCAGTCAACAGAAAGTGGTTCTTGGTCGGCATTACTTCTTCTTCTGGGAGAAAGTTCTTCTCGTAAGTCGATCCAGGATTCCATATCGCCATATATGTGCATGAGGTACAGTCATTACTATGTTGAATTGCATCTGGAGATCTCCAGTGTTCAAGCAAACCTATGCCTTTGTTTCCTCCCGCCTTTGTAGCTGCTTTCATGGAGAGGTGGAGTCCTGCTCATTTTCAATTGCTCATCAGAGCTCCTCATCACAAGGTCAGTGTGACGTTCGGATCTGGTATCAAGATACCCAAGCGAAATTGTTGTCATCCTGATGGTACTGTCAAAGACTTCTTTTATTGTCACTCGTAATATTACAACCGCCAAGAACAATCATCCTGACATGTCTTGAACATGAGAGCACTGCACTCTTGCCTCTTTATCTTTATCATACGAGTCTTTGCCATAGCAATCAGAGTGTCTCGCGAATATAAATTATTAACGAGACTCTGGGATTGAAACCGGCGTTAATACCACAGGCGAGCATGTATGTCGCTTTCCATTGGGGCATTGTTCTACAGTACTTGAGTCCCCCTTTAATACACTTTGTAAATTATGGTGTGATCTGTGAAGAGAACTATTGTGTTCCCCGAGCCCTTATTGGATTGATTCAAAATTGCTTCAGCTATCTCACCATACTCAGTACATGCTGTTGGCCTCGTGCTGAGACCCAGAAATTTTCCCACCCTCTCTTAGCTTAATTCCACTCCCTTCACCCTGGTAGAATAGTATAAGTATCTCTGGCAGTACATGGTGCTGTCCACAAGGCATCAACTCTTCGGCGGATGGTCTCATGCGGTTTGAGGGTTCAAATTGCGGACTACTTCTGACTTTATATTGCTTTGAAGCTTGACTTGAAAAAGCGAGTTTCCCAGAACAATATCATAGGAGAGGGCGAGATCACCTCCACACGTGAATCATATCAGACGGAAACTTTCAGCTATTTCTATCTAGATTAATTCTGAGAAAACGAAAGACTTCTATCTGAAAGGCATGACCAGACAAAGCAAATTTTGGCAATCTGAGATCAAATTGGAAACCTATAACGCATCTCAAATACCACTTTCTACACTTGCTATTGTCTTACTTCTGCACACTCTATCTCAGGCATGGTCTTGGATTTCGTGAGATGTCGGATGCCTTGCCGACTTGGCTTTATGATAAACCATGCCAAGATATGAGGTCCAAAATCCATATGTAAGCAATTTCAGGGGTCTGTGGCTTTTCAACTGAAATCCTCCTTCCTCGGTTTCTACTCTGGCAAAAGAATACTCTTAGAAGCAAGAGGCAATTAGTACTCCATAGTTCAGAATCGATAGGAACTGGCAAACGTAAGCGAGCATGTGTATCCAGTCAGAGGTCGGCGTTGTCAAGTTTGCCTCTCATTCCATGAGTAGAGGGACACAAACAAGCGAAGCAATGTCTCTGCATTTTATTCCATTGGAGTATCCGTCCATGAAACGAGGAAATTGTATATGACGTGCCACCCGGCTGAAGTCGAGGTTGTATCGTCCACAGAAGTCACGACATCACACAGCCACACTTTCACGAGCCACAGGTAGGAACTGAACAGCTTGACATCCAGAGGACGTCCTAGACATATCTCAACGTGTAGGGCCCATCATAAGTGTTGAATCACCAGCAATTCTTCAATGGAGCCCTACTCATATCAACCGCTCAGACCTGAGCTGCAAGAGATCCGGCTTGTTCATCTACTGCCGGGGGCGTCCAACGACCCGATCAGAATCCGACTGCTCCATTCCCCGTTCCCGGTACCATCTACAACTCCACCTGAGGAACAGGAAGCCCAGCTTGACTCTCTCCGTGATCTGGTATCCTGGCCATGGCAAGTCGAAGAGACTGAGGACGGCGACATCTTGATATTCAATGTCGTCACGGGCGAGACGCACCCTCTCTCCGCTGTCGGACCATCTCCAGAAAGGCTGAACTCAGAGTACCATCCGCAATTTGAGGCTCTATCATATACCTGGGGAGACAATGACATTAGCGAGTTCGCCCAAGTGCAATTGGAGGATTTTCAAGCGAGTAAAGAGCCTTTTGAGACGCTGGGGCTTCGTCCAAACCTTGCCGCGGCGCTCCGCTGCTTGCGACATGTCGATGAGACCCGGATCTTATGGATAGACGCCTTATGTATCAACCAAGAAGACATTGAGGAGCGCAATGAACAGGTGAAGAGGATGACAAGTATCTACACTCTCGCTCATCGAGTTGTAGCATGGCTTGGCGAGGAGTCAGACAGCAGCAAGCTTGCCCTCACAACACTGGAGCATATTGGGCGGCAGCTGAAAGCAACAAAAAGCGGGCGGATCATTGCTGCGCCTGATGCCACGGAACCTCGATTATGGAGGAATGACAACATCCCATCGTTTGATCTGCCGACCTGGCAGGCTTTGATGGACTTCGTAGACCGTCAGTGGTTCTACAGAATCTGGTGTTGGCAAGAGGTCAAACTAGGTGGCCGAAACGTACTCCTTCAATGCGGTGGTGATAAAATAATGTGGATCGAATTCTGGATGGGGGTCCTCTGTCTTCATAATAAGGACAGTTTGCCTTCGATGTGGTTTCGGGAAAGATGCCGGCACATCGTCTTTCTCAAACACGATATGGGGAGCCACTCACTTAGCAACATCTTGGACATCGGTCGAAGCAAGGGCTGTGCTGATCCAAGGGATAAGGTCTACGGGCTCTTGGGTATCGCGCCAGAATACTTCAGCTCGAATATCTTGGTTGACTATTTACGACCCGTCGAAGACGTATACAAGGAGGCATTTCTGACGCACTTGAATGCCACGAAGCGGTTGGAGCTCCTAAAACATTGTGATCTTGCCAAACGTCAAGTTGGAGGACCATCATGGGTACCAGACTGGTCTAAGACAGAGTTCGCAGCGCCAATCTTAAGTGAGCAGCTGTCCGCTGGTCTTTCTCGTGCATGGTTCACGTACGTGGAACCAGGCATCCTCGAAGTTGTTGGGATGCAGTATACCACCATCAAGACCGTCAGTGGGGTGTCTTCAAAGGTCGAAAACGAGACGCTACTCGCAGTCAAAGACTGGCTTGAGTACTTACCTGACGAGAGTACGTACCTTACTGGTGATAGTATGGAGGCGGCCTTTGCCCTGACGCTGTGCATGGATCGTACGAGAGAAAGACACCCATATAGCCACTTCCTGAGCGTCTCAGATTGGGTCGACATGCTCCGTAGATTCCTGCGCTTGAATAAGGCTTCTGAAGATGACCCAATATACTCTGCAAGAGAGACAGCCAACACGATACAGAAGATTCGGGGTCGTCGCTTCTTTACCACTGAAGACGGCCATATGGGCACAGCTCCAGCAGGAGCTCGAGTTGGTAAGTAATATCCGTAATCGCCAGGAACACTTGAACTGACTCTGCCAAAAGGAGACTCTATATGTCTACTCTTGGGAACTTACTCCCCCATGGTCTTACGCCGAGCTTCCTCCAACTCATTCCAAGTCATTGGAGAGTGTTATGTACATGGACTTTCGAATTCAGTTGGCGTCCTCGGGCAACTACCAGATGATTGGAAGACAATTATCAAGGGAGACGCTCTGGGTAGACCAACGCAAATGTTTGTCAATCTCAGAAGTGGCGAGACGCTTGATGATCCCCGGTTGGAGCCCTTGCCGCAAAGTTGGGAACGAGCGACATACGAGAGACGTGCTGATGACCCAGCCATTTTCGAGAGGTTCAGAAATCTGGAAACAGGTGAGCTGACGAACCACGATCCTCGACTGTCTCCAGAGGCGCTGAAAGCTCGCGGTGTTAAGGTTCAGTCAATAAGACTAGTCTGATAAATGATGAAGATTGGCCTCCTGGTATTCTCATAATACGAAGAGTTACCTTACATTAAGAGGTAGAAACCTGTAAGAAAGTGATACAGATCCCGTATTGTAAGCAAAAAGACCGACCTACGCAACTTGAAACGCGACGATTCTCAATCGTGCAGAGGAAAACATATGATAATTTGATACGCCTAACAAGCTTCACGAAACAAAGGTCGTCGACGTTATTGCTCTGTTCTATTACGGTAACGGTGGGATGCTGGGATGGTGGCAAAGCTGGGTGATCTTCAAGTGTCTGAGGTCATATCCCGCTGGGGGCCGAGCAGGGGTCTGGCAATCCTTCAGGGGGGACTCTCGCTTAATCATGCTCCCTAAACACAGCCAACAACCCTTTTCCTATAAAGATGGCATACAATCCTCCAAAACTCTACATCTCGCAAAGTCCAATCCTACCTTCTCATAACTCACAATAACAAATTCACCTGCGCCAACCTCTCGAGCTTTATGAGCCTGTCTGCTACATATCACCACCATGGACTCCCCTACCCTCCAAGCCGCCCTCGCAAGCACAGCGCGCGTATCCCAAATCGCCCGCACCACAATGTTCATCCCCTCCGCATCTCGCGGCAACGAAAACACTCTCTGGGCAACCATATCCAGCAGCATCCGGAGTCTCACCCACAGCCTCAATTTCACCAACCCAATCAAACCCATAGAACTAATCGAGCTCGAGGTCCAAGACATCTGGTACTTATTCATCCTCTCCGCCAAGAACATCGATACAGATCATCCGGCTCAGGATAGATTGATTTGGATTATCTTGGCTGCTAGAGAGCTTGGGGCTGTGAGGAGACAGATTGGTGGAGATGGAGGAGGAGGAGGGGAAGTTGAAGGTGAAGAAGCTGTGATGAGTGATGGGGGGAGGATTTGGGTGGATTTACCGTTTATGGTGAGAGATTTGAGAGATGCTTGGAAAGGTCCGATAGACGATCCCAGCGAGCGTCGCAATCTAGCTTCTTCCATTGCGCGGTTAGCTGCGCTAGGAGTCTGCGAGGAAGCTTTCAGTTCTTGCGGTCTTGACATCATGAATCAGGCTCTAGAACGTTCAGGAGGCATTGTAGGAGGTGGAGTCGACTTGTCTGAGCATCTGCAACTTGTTCAGATATGGTTACGATATGCGGGAGATAAGCTTCTTCGCTTGTGTCTGGCAAAATACTCTGGGGACGGAGCGGATTGGAAGAGAGATCATTCTTCAGCTCAACTGGATGGAGGTGTGACTGAAGGTTTTGATCGAGAAAGGTTCCTGGCTTGGAGAAGGAAGTTACAGATTACTGGAGAGGAGAGTGATGGGCCATTGAAGGAACTGGCGACTGCGTGCTCAAACAACATCGAAATTGTTTGGAATTCTTACTTTGGGTTGCAGTGATTGTTTTTAGCTAGAGTTTCACTCGGTAATTTCACTGTTATTATCAGATGATTGGGGATGGTAGTTGTGACTGGAAAGAACGATAGAAGCATTGATGACTTTGGATCATAAACTCATGTCAAGAACATACCGTAGCACTTATATGAATAAAGTTTAGTGTTTCAAAGTCTATCTCGTATATTGTTTAGACCTGCCCGTTCCGCATGTGACCAAGTTCCGTATTTGCTTCTCCTCACAGTTCTTCACAAAGTTCAATGCTTCGACGTCACCCTTACCGCCCAGTCCAGTAGCCACTAATAATCACACGGAATCTCTGTACTGGAAGGCGGGTCGCAAGTAGTCTCCGCATTATCATTGTAGCAAAGACCTAAAGTATCCCCAGACATAAATCAGCAAAGTGCCACAGGCTTTGTCTCTGATCGTCCGAGTACATCCTGAGTGATAATTCGCGAAGGAGATTTCACTTACCATTTCCTTCACAATAACAGTAATTTCCAACTCCTGCGTCTGGGTCTGCCCTTGAAGAATTGTTAGATCCATGATCATTGGTATGGGACTTCTTGGTGCACAAACTGGTTGTAGCATGGCCCGACTTGTGCCATCGCCAGACCAAAGAACGCAAGTGTGGACGCGATTTTGAGGAGAAGCATATTGAGGCCGAGAAGTAGGTTTTCTCAAAGAGTTGTAGGAAGTGCGATAGAAGCTTCGCAGTACAGTCTGAGATTGTTCGTGTATTTATTTTCTGTTGGATTTGTTCAACAAGTTCGTTGTTCACGAGCTACTTATACTTCCTCCTTCGCAAGGAAGGCTTAGGTAATTCCATTGGAGTCTTCGCAACTTCTCGGCTCCAGAGCTGGTCTGGGACTCACAGAACATCTCCAAGTCTCTAAAAATTGCCGACTTTCCGAAGAACTGTTGCTAGTGGCGAGTGAAGGATACGTTTCATGACTCCATTCAACATATATCAGGGTGACGTCCGGTGTACATGGATGGATATATCCACCTTTACGAACGAGACAGGATGAGAGGCTATCTGAAGCTTGATAGGCTGCAGCTTTTTGACAAGTATAGTGTAGCCTCACGAAACAATGATGATCGAAGAAGCGGAAGTGTACGCCCATTAGAGTTCTGCCAGACCTAGAAACCACGCCGCAATGCCAGAAATAGTTGCATACCAGCGTGGGGGTTTGACAGGCTATGATGCTGTAATGTAGTATGAATGCTTGCAAGTTGTTTAGGTCGCTTTCCGTCCAGAATCCACCTGCATTGCATGGCTAGCAATGTGTCTTATGCCTGCAGGAGCTAAGAGTGGAATGAAATTGATATTTGGGACTAGAGCTGACTGGTGGACGTCACCTGGCTCTGACATGAGCAGAAGTAAATGCGAGCATTGTTGTAGCTGCCTTAAATTCAAGTGCGGGGTAAAGATTCCGAGTGCGCAGGGAGATTGATCCTTTGTCCGGATGTACAAGCGAAGGATTGATGGCCTGGACCAACTTTACCTATACCTAAAATCCCTGCTCTTGTACGACATTTACACATAATAATAACTGCTAGAAAACATAGTCCACGAGTAACTTATCAACTCTTGTTAAAGCTGCTTCGGTTTCTGCTCTTTCCTAAAGCTTTTCACAGAGTCCATGCCCAGATCAAGCCTCTGATGAAGGATCGCCTGATTCTCCCCGCTGCAGGATCTTCGTCGTGCCACCGGGATGAAGCTCCGGGAATTTATGGGAAGACGGAGCTGACTGCATAGTTATGGGGCGCTTACAAGCTTTTAGCTTCCGTTCGGGAGGCTTGCAGCTGGCTTCTTCTTCTGGCCAAGATCAGCACTGAGGCCGTGGGGTTCAAGCACTTCGCCGCTTCGCTTAGACAAAGCTTAGGTTGAAAGCACATCATGAACCGAGTTCACGAATGAACATCTCAGATCGTATCATTGATGTAACGGCATTTTCGGAAGAGTAGGAGGTGGTCAGCAGACGGATATCTGACAAGACATGCGATAAGTGATTACTCGAAGACGTACCTCATTTTATGGAACATTCTATTTGGAAAAATGTTGAAAAAGACACCGAACAAGGAAGGTCCTTACCCATTGCTGCAGTTGCCCGGGGCTCTACTTGCCTGGTATTTTACTGATAGAAGGAACATAACTCGGGATCAGCAGCCAAAGCCTCGCTTGTATCTCGACAAGGATGGCAGTAGGGGCTTCGCAGATAGTTCATAGCTGCAGTCAGAGGGCTAGGACATCTCGGTGCGTTTCGAAACAGGCAACCTCATAATCTCAATGCGCTTGTCGCTATTTGCCATACCTCCATACTAACTGCATGTCGAATGACGTCTCCTGTCATTGCAGAAATCACTCACTTAGTAAGTACGCCCATGCAACTCGAAGCTCTGGAGCGACAAGTACTGGCAGTCTCTATCTCTTCTCTGTATCCTAGACGACAATCTCATAAGCTGTGCGTTTAAGGTTCAAGAAAGAGCAATTATGTACGCCTTCCGCTACTTCCGGTAATTCAAAATTATGCATGTCAGGAACATCATCTAACGTTCAAACTTTTGACATGCATGGATGATGGATACTCTCGTGGAAAGTCCAATGAAAGATCGTATGGGACAAGTCCAAGTTACGGACACAAAGCTCCCGTCTTTGCTGCATTGTCGCTCATACACACACCCTACCGTGAGCTACAGTATGCATTATATCCCCTCGCATGGTACGTTACCTCAAACCTTGAGGGAACATAGTCAGACGGCAAGGTTGCAAGTCTGATGTATCACTACCTCTGAATATCAATTTCCGTCTTGAGACAAGTAGATGTGTTGTCTCTCTGTCATCTGAATCTTGGTAGCATTGGCTCTTTCAAATCCCTAACCTATTCTCCACGCTTACCTCAACGGTTACTACCTCAAACATATATAAACCAGGTCCAGTCGGCTTAACTTTCAATCATCCCAAGTCACATCATCTCTGTCATCACCAAAGTAAAGAGAACTCTTCACATCAAAACTCTTAGCACTACAATCCAAAAATGCTCTTTCTAAACAGCGTCTCCTTCCTCATGTTTGCGTTCGCAGCCACAATTAACGCCGCTCCCGCAGCTACTCCCAACCGTCTTCACTCCAGGGAAGACTTGACAGTATACAACGGAGTAAGTATCCCAAGCTTTCCATTTCTACGCCGTTTTTAAAAGCGCTGAATCGTACTAGTATTGCAATATTGCTGAGAACGCCTGCCATTGGTCTGCTTCCGATGGCTCAAGGGTGGGAACCTGCACCTGCTCCACTGGTAACAATGTAAGTACATGCTTCGGATTAGTGACTACGTACTGATAGTAGTAGTGTGGAATCAGCAATGGTCGTTGCTATTATGATGATCAGACGCTCAATTGCGTTTGTCCTACTGGGTCATGAGGGGAGACCAGAATCATAACAGATCAAGGACTGTCGTTAAAGTGGGCATTAGTATATGTATATGTTGCGGGTTTGGGTTTGATGATAAAATTGAACTTGAACTTGAATTTGGGAAGAGAGAACCAAATGAAGCTTTGTTGCATGATAGTTCTGATCAGCGTGATTTTTATTGACGCCTGTGACTTTGTGCAAATGCTCAAATGTACCGGACTTCTCTGGTACCTCGGTGCTAACAAGTGTTTCTATACGTCCAAGTGGGGAGGACATCTTGACGAGGCTTTTACCAAATGAAAGCGTCACTTTTCACATGTTATGATGTCTAGGAACCAAATCGCAAGTACACACTTATCATGTTTGGACTCTCATGCGAGATCTCTATGAGCCGCTGAGCTAGAGATAACATTAGGTGCATAGGCATAAGGAGGCTGATGTACTCCTTTCCTACTGTCACATTTATCGTTCTCCTATTTATAGTTGTCTCCGTGTTGATTCAGTTCACGTGCACTATCACAAGACATGTCCTTTCGCCACGAGTACCTCATCTCTCGGAAACCGCCGCGGATATTTCGCCGTATCCAGAGACTTTGGCTACTTAGACAATTGAATGAAGAGAGCTTGGACACTGGATGGACTCTGGTAGTCATTTTACATAGACTCAGAGGCTTTTCCTTGTGACAGGTTTCTGTTGATCTGGTGAGGAAAGCCTGCCGTCTGGTTTTAGATGAGTCGTAACAACATGTTGGTGATCTATTTCTGGGACGTGGAGGGAATCAAAGCATTATGATTATCTGAATATGAGCCCTCAGCCTTCCTCTTCATGATACTTCTTGATTCAAAAGCTCTTGAACTCTGGCTATAAAAGCAAATCTAGAGTCCAACTTCCCTCCCTTGGACAACAGCACATAGAATACCCCACTCCGCCAGAAGACATAAAGTTGCAGAAACGACTCCATAACAGGACCTAAAGACACAGGAACACATAGAAGCAACCCAAGAGACCAATAAAGATTTGATATGTGTCGATACAAGCGTATCTACTGGCGCTGTGGCCATCTCAAGGCGGTAAATGACGTCTGGTTTCAAAAAGTAGTTGGCGGCGAATGCTCGCTTGGTCGCGTTCTTACTTGTAGAGAACAGAACTTCGGACCAGGAGGGCCTTGAAGATCGGTCTCGCGAGTGTGATGACTGTATTGCGGCAGCCAGAGAGGCGGAGCGAAGGCGACAGGAACAAGCGGCCAGAACAAAAAGGTGGAGGGACGATCAGAATGCTCTTAAACGGAGACACAGACGCTAGCAGCAGCACGCCACATTAAGCTGAGAAAAAGTCCAGGATCTAGCTTTTCAAGACTCTTGGCTTTCTGGAATGGTAGGTGAAGGTCGAAAATCGTGCTGGGCAATGCTTGTTGGTCAATGTTGGAAGTTTCTTGGATGTGGACAGTGGACTTCCAGCAGGTTCGGTGTCTTGTACTCGATGAGCTTTACATGTAGATATAGACCAAATCGATGCTTTACACATCACTCCTCCTAGTGCGAACTCAACACCCGTGCGTCATCGTTACTCGGAAGCCACTTCCTTGCCGTTGCAATATTTATTTGTACAGCTTAAGCAAGGTTGCATACCGGAATTCAAAGATGGCCACCATCGTAACAGAAGAGACTGTCTTGACAACGACAAGCATTCTAGTGTAGAAGGTTCCATGACCGGAATTCTAACTGAAACAAGCTTCTCAAAGAAAAGATCCATAGAATCAAACACCAGAGCCAAGGGTGTCGTTCAACGGCAGGAAAAACAAGATGTAGACCATCAACATAATGATAGGTGAGGAGTGACCGTGCGTACTAAAGTCGCCGATTCCATCCTTGTTTAGCTGCTTCACATATCTTCAGCACTACATTTAACTGAGACCAAGTGTTAGCCTACGCCAAACAAGATCTCGAGAATTTCACTAGCCAAAGTACCTAAGCAGAGTCTTCGCTTTCAAAACAATCATCTATCTATATGACAGCAAAACAAAGAGGCGAATCGCATCCATGCGACAACTTGGATTTCCATGAGTTCAAGTTGTTGCATGCGACCGATTAGCTCTGAATTCATTCGATCAAACCAGGCAAGACCCTTTTTTTCTCCCGGCGCAGAGATGGAAAGACTCGACTGGCACAGGCCCCACGGTCTGTCCCAAAAAGTTGAAGGTCAGGCTGGAGTCCTCTGTCTTTCTCCACTTGAACATTCCTTAGGGTTTATACCTTCCGAAAAGATTCGGCATGCCATTATGCTGACCAGGCTGAAGCTGATCAAGATAAATGGGTGAATCACTTATTCTTTGCATCCTGCTTTGATGCGCAAAACAACAAGTGGTCGCCCCGTCTTCCAACAGTGAAGTTCCTCATACATCTGTTCACTACCAGAAGTATCACCCTTAATGTCGACTAAAGAGTGTAGGAATCAAACCCCTCCTTCCAGTTCCCCTGCCTTTTCCAACTCTCAATACTCCCAACTACTCCTAACCCGAACCTTATTCGCACCCACATCAAACACCACCAAGTTACTCATCATCCACGTATCCCCCATTGTATACGGACTATACTGTCTCCCATTATTAATCCCACTGACACAGCCGCCCTCACCCGTGAAATCATCCGTGATGATGTCTTTCTTGTGCCAGGGCAGGATCATACCGTTGATCTTGACGGCGAGTTGCGGGACTTGCGCGGTGCAGGGGACGGCGTAGCCGTAGACTGTTTGGTTCCCTTAAAGACAGAGATATGTATCAGCTGAAATGGGTCTTGGGGAGGTTGCTTTGTATGCTGCGGCTTGTGGTAGAGATCTTATGCGAGGTAGGGAGGAAGAGAAAGGGGGGGTGGGGGGTGGGGGGTGGGGGTGAAGGGAGAGAAGGGAGAGGAACGTACAAATTGCGGGCGGCACGAATAAACTTGCAGCATGTTCTGCAATAGGCGCCGGAAGCCACGTATGCATCACACCCGAATCAATCAAAGTCTGGAATCTTGGCGTACCTGGTGGGCCGGTGTTGACTGGTTTCCAGACTGGAGGCTGGCCGGCGGGTGTGGTGATGTAGAGGAATGCGTCGGGGGTAATGGTGTACCATTCTATAATCACGGCATCAGTATATTTGGCCATGCTTGAAAGAGCTGACCAAGGGTACATGTATGATGATTGAGAGAGTGGAATAGACCAAGTACGAATTAGAGGACATGGCAAACTCCCATTGATATATCCAGGACCCAGAGGCGAGATCTCAATATCAGCTCTCGCCCAAGGACCAACTGTTGCCACTGGCACCAGTCCACCAAGAGCTAGATATCCTTCAGGTGCACTTCCTGGCGGAACAGCGGGTCTTCCGACAGCCATACTGAAGACAGGTGGGACTTTGTGTTGTTTCCACATTGATGTGAAAATTGGATCATAGGGCACTTGGATTGGAGTGTCAGGAATATTGGTAAAGATGGTGTGAGAGGCATGGTAGAGAACACACCTTGCTTGTCCAGGGTATCGGCCGAGTAATTGGTTCCCGAGAACGCAAATGTGCTATCTCTATTTCAGTGACGCTTACTCGAGATGGAAAGAGCAACGTACATTGAAGGATACGAGAATGGCAGCAGTCCACTCGTGATTTCCTCCGCCACCCACCCAACATCCTTCGCCAAAGCAATCCGACTTTTGACCCTAAATACCCAAACACCGTCAGCAAAAGCCACACACAACATCAAAACACCGCCTTTTCCCACACTACCCCTAAAATCAAAAACAACTCACGTAATCCCCGCCAGCGTAACCTTCGCCATCCCATAGCTGACCACTCTCTTTCTGTCGCCCTCCATGAGATAGACAACTTTGGAAGAGGTGAAGGGAGGAAATACTTACGAGCTACACACTCGTGAGACTAGCCACCCCAAAGTGCCGCCTCATCATCTCTCTACCCGCCGCACCCTGATACGAACGCTTGCCCTTCTTCAATTCTCTATCGCCACGTGAGAGAGCAACCCACGTCAAGACGTTCACGTCTGGACTTGGCGGGAGGAAGGCTCGTGGTTTGAGCTGTTTGTCGAGAGCATTTCCATCGACCAATTCAGCTGGAAGGGCAGAGACGAGGATCGAGGAAAACGAGAGTGCGATAACGAAAGAGGTAAATGAATTGAGCATCCTGGCTTTTAGATGGTTGGCTGTGGACGTTGAGATTTGGGCAGAAGGTTGAGCTGATTGGCAGAATCTCAAACGTCGATCGAGCAGCTCGGCAAAATTAAAGCTTCCAGAAAGACTCGAGAAGCCTTCTTGTCTTCTTTGGTTTCCTTGCTCTTTCTTGGGCTGACAAGTCATCTACTTATCCTTCTTCGCGTCTTCCAGAAAGACATTCCAGAATGCTTCTTCCCGTCTCTCAATTCCCCGACTTGGCCACACCAGTAGTGTGGTTGGGTAGGTTCTGGCTCCAAAATATTGATTTCCTCCAGGTAAACAAGGATGAGGCTCTGCAGAGAACAATATCAAGAATGGGAACAATATGAAGATTTTGCAGGGGTTCAATGAGGGGTTGTGTAACGGTGCGGGAGGATCGGGATGGCAGTGGCGTTCGGTTGGCTTCCGCATTGGCCTTCGATTGTCCAACCCGGGAGAAGTGAAAGAGAATTGGATGATATCTCTTGCGATGAGATGCGGTGGAATGAATGCATATGTATAAAATATTGAGAGAAGGGGATTGGTGAGTCGTGAGGGGAAGTCATATATGTGATGCAAGGGGTGGGTGATGTTGTGGAACGTTGACATGAGTTCAGCGTGATTCTGCTGTAAGCGAGAAAGAGAACAGTGCGCAAAGAACGGCTGCATGCATGAACGCCATGAAAGGGATTGAACCGAGAAGACTTTTTCAGAAGACCCTGGTGACCTCGGAATGTGTGGACGGACCAATGTTGGGAATGGAGGCTGTCAACAGTATCATTGGACAATTGAGTGGCTCTGTGTCCTCCTTGAATTATAACGTGGCTTGTTGATACATGGTTTTACAATGTGACTTTACTGTCGTCGACCTTGGTAGGGTGGATGCTCTGCTTGACTACAGCAGTGGTCGTTGCAGAACCCATTGACCTAAGTCAATCACCGACGACCGAGGACTAGTAATGGATTCGACCTCTAACGTTTCGAAGCCATGTCCTCATATCGTACACTCTATTTCAAAGCCGAATGTCTCCCTCAAATTTCAAGACCGCCCGAAACTCCCCGGTCGTCGTTCCCGAGCCCTCTTCTCCTTGCCCTTCTTCTCTTTATCTAGCCGTGGCGTTGTATCCAATAGACGCTCCATAGCAGCACAAATGCGTGCCTTCCTCTCCTTAGCATCATTCCGCTCAATCCCCCGCTGCTTCTTCCACTCCCTCTCCGAAACCCTCACCACCTTCGGGTCATCCAACTTCTCCAAGACATGCAAATTCAACCGTTCCCTATATCTCTCATGCTTATCCGTCCTTTCCCTAAACAACACAACAGCTCTAATCTTCCCTCGCCCTCTAATCTTGACTTCCTCCCCCGCAATCTCCCTCACAACCTCCTCCTCCCCGTCCGAATCCGGGTCATCCCTCCAGATCTCAACACGATTCGTAACTCTCGGCGCACGATGAAATGACGTATCATTCATCTCGAAAGCCATCTCCGCTACACGAACACCTTGATCCGCATCCCCGACTTCCATAACAAGAACTTTCGAGAGGCGGATCTGATGAAGGCGGATCAAGCGTTTGTAAAACACATCAGGATTCTCATCAATCGGTACAAGAGCTTGTTTTGGCTCGTAATTCCGGACTGAGCGCGTTGTTTGCTTGTTGAAGTGTGAGCGTGAGATGTAAGGCGGGTTGGAAATTATAATGTCGAATTGGCCGATGTTTTTGGGGAGGGGGGCGAAGATGTCGGTGCGGCTGAATTGGACTTCTGGTGGGTGGGAAGGGGTGTCTTCGATTGCCGAGGAGTAGAGATGACCGGCTTTGACATTATGAGATAGGTTCTCCTTGGAGAGAGCGATGGCCTGTGGTGAGATGTCGAGACCGAAGATTTTGAGTTTGAATCTGGGGGCGAGGAGGGAGTGGAGGAGGAGTGAAATGCAACCGCTTCCTGAGCAGACGTCTAGGATACGGAGGCTGGGATTCAGCTGATTCTTTGAGACTTTGATCCCGAGTTTATCTTCACTTGCCAGCTTGGCAATGTAGGTGGTATATGCTTCGGTCTCTGGCCTTCGTCTTGTCAGTATATCACGTGATGTTTATACGGAATACCAACCTTGGTATCAACACCCCATGACGGCATTTGATTTCTAGCTCTCCAAATGGCTGGGATCCGAGGATGTACTGTAAAGGCTCACCTCTCGATCTCCTTTCGCAGAGGTTGAGGAGCTTTTTTTTCGACACATGTGAGCAGGCAGACTTGAGCGTGTCCACGTGTTCTTTCAACCAGCGGAGCTCATTTGTTGCTGAATCGAGCGTTCGTGCACCACGCAAGACTACTGGAAGAAGTGGCGATGTGTTATACGCTTGCAGGAGGAGAGCAGGTGGAATTCGAGGCATCTGAAGAATGGACGGTCACGAGATAGGTGGCAGGTTTCCTAAAGAGTGTAGCCCAGACTGGGGTGCTATGAATGCTATCGTAGCATGTTAAAGAATAAAAATTTCGAAGAAGTGGAAGCAGATAATGATTCGAAACAGGCAGAATTATTCGGACGATGGATATCATTGCAGTGGATGAGTTTGATATGCAAGATGAAGATGCGACTACTCGAGTATGGAAAAAGGTTGAGCCGAGACCGGCTTGGCGAGATAGAGTTTCCGTGGCTCGACTTCAATTCTCTCCCCCTTCCTCACATCTTCTTAAAGCCTGCATGAATAATTGAATGTATCGTTTCACAGCTTCATCCTCAGATTTGTTCGACCGGGTATCGAATTGCAATCAATTCAGTGGTCTGCAGCATTCCGCTTCTGCTGCCTTGCTCGCGCGCAAGATCGACATGACCCGGCCCCCGTAACCATTTCTTCACAGCGTAAGGAAAACAACAAAAATGGTGACTCACCAGCTTCATCTTTCTCGAATAGCTCGAGATTTCAAAAGTATACCTTAGAATTGACGAGACCCTCGCCTGCCAGAAGCTCCTTAAAGCAGTGTGCTTCCGGGCATAGTGGCCGCGTGCAGGTCGGATATCACGAGTCTGGGCATCCTTACCAGCTGCCAGGCCCAAGTAATACTCAACTTTCCTCGAAATCCGTTTGACACCCTCATTTCCAAGAAACCCGACCATGTCTGGTTGAAGCAACCATCTTGGAGTCAGGGAAAGACGAATATTCGATCTCGTTCGGTATGCACTGTTCTCCGCCGATTGTTCGTTCGTGCTATTCCCGGTGGTGGAGGGGCATCTGCAAGAAAGCAGGGAGAATTCGCGGTTGCTGTTGGGTGGACAAAGATCTCGACCGGAGGGCTATCTGAAAGATGTGCCAGCTTTGCAGATGACTCCTGATGGCTGCTTTCGTTTGATTTCTACTTTGCTTGCAGATTTCCAGTGTTCTGGGAAGGTTGACGAGTTTGTGAGAGCTGGCCTCCCAGAGATTGACGAACTTTGTCCCGCGGACTTTAGCCCCTAAAACAAATTTGGCATCGGAGAATGAGACGCTCTGGCTACCTTTTCATCTGCCGGTGTGGGCAGCTATACTAAATCTGAATCTGAATCCAGGTCTTGTTCGAACCTGGGCTCCAGGGGCGAAGTGAGGCGATTGTCCGGATTGAGCAGTCAAAGTTCGAGACATACATTCGGCCAAGACCACTGCGAAGGACTCCGAGAGACAGCAGCTCCTTTGAACGTCCGCCTCGCTCACAACTCACCGTCGTTGAAAGATGCTTGGTACGACTGAGAACGAGAATCCATCGGTTGCTGCAAGGGAGAAGAATTTCGATGCATCGTGAAATGGAAGTGCAGATCGTGGTTGGTGTTGCTGAGTACGTTCGAGGGAGTCGGAGGCGTTACTTGCGACCTTAATGCCTCGCCTTCGCAAGCTCTTCCGCGTGTCTCGGCAACGTGGGGATAGCTTCAAACAGCTGCAGCCGCCGAATGACCTCGTTTTTGAAGGATCTCAGGAACGGAAATATCTGCTGCAATACCCACGAACGACTTATCGTGGGAAAGGACACATATCCTCTCGGCCATATGCTCGCACTTGTGTGTACATCGCACATCTCCGTCAGCTCCTTGGTTTTGTGGATGTTGATGAAAGATACCCCTCTTCAACTTGAAAAACGACCCCTTCAAATAGCTCCCTCGGCACAAACCCAGACACGTAATGGTCACACAGTCCAGCCATTCAGGGTCTGCCGTGTACCTCGGAAACTAGTCCAATATCCAGGGTAGCTGCATGATCTCCGATATCCAGGCAGGTGACACGTCGGGGACCATAAACTTGGAAGGGGCAGGTCCAGGCAAAGGCTTGTGATGCTGCACGAAGCTCGATACGGAAGGATACAGAAACTAAATGATGTAACGTGGGGATCGAAGACGGCATTTCTGATACCAAGAATCCGATGCTCTAGCCACATGTGCATCGAGACCGCAAATTTAGAAGGGGCAGGCAGATACATTGCGCCATTTCATGGACATCACATGCGTATCACGAAATGCAGGTGGAACTGCATTGGTGCTCTCACTAGCCGGAGCATTTGTCCCTCAGGACACGTTTGGTATAACTGATGGATGCTATTCGTTGTTATCGATACTTTCCCCCACCATGGGAAGCAACGGGATTGTAGCTTTGAACCTTGCACAGATCATTTCGCATCTTGCATGTCCATGTCTTTGCTGGCGTGGATTGCGTGGGTATTGCCGGTCGATGTCAACAGCTCCCTTGTACCGGGAATACGCCCGTGGCCGAGGGGAAAGTTGGCTATGCACAGCCACAATTAGTTCTCTCTGGTCATTCTACCAATCGGCTATCGAATGTCTCATGCTTAATCCGCAATCAGCTTTAGGCTGCATTTGTGATGCAGCTGAGAGCGAGGCTGGATCTTGCAAAAATCTATGACGTCGATTGTTTTGGAGGGGTAAAAAGCTTAGCGAGCCAATAGCCACCCCCGCTTTTGATCCCGCTGACGTCGTAGCCCTGTTCAGGTGTGGCGCGTCCCCCTTCAAACCACCCCCTCGATGAATCTAGAAGCCGCATGTGGATGGCCGACGGCGTCAAATTCTAGACAGAAGGAATTTGGCGTGGGAGATTCATATTCACAAGGCAACTACGAGACATGGGGCTATCCTATTTACGGCCATCTTCAGCTGCTACGTCATGGCTCGCTTGAGAAGGCTAGAGCTTCTGGAGCTCTTCCTCTCCTCTACATAAGAACCCCTCCTCTTCCACCGAAGCACTTCTTCTTTCATCATCACATCCTCAAACACACACACAATCCAAGCAAACAAACAACCCAAACAATCAAAATGGAGACCATCAAGGTAAGCTTCCTTTCCCTCTCGCCCTTCTCTGGAGCTCGAGCTCTAGCTTTACCTCGGCATCAACAACTTCTCAATGCTTCGTCTTCTACTCTCCCTTTAACCTGCTAACATCTCATTCACAGAACGCCGCCAACTACGTCGCCGAGTCCGTCCAGGGCGGAGGTGCCCAAGCTTCGAAGGAGGCCAACAAGCAAGTTGCTAAGGACGGTGATGCCAGCGTCGGAACCCGTGCCTCTGCTGCCAAGGATGCCGTCTCAGACAAGATTGATCAATCCTCCCACGAGGGCAAGGCTGATCTCCACAAGGGTATGTCTACCTTCTCTAACACCTTCCATTGTTTATACTCATACTAACATCTTCAACAGAGGCTGCTAAGCACTAAGTTGCTCGCCACGAATAAACAAACATACCTCACGACTGTACGATGATGGATGGAATGGAGGCATGATTTTTTTCAGTGGATGGATGTTAGGGCGTTGGGATGGAAGGGAATAGCCTGAATTGGCTGAGCATCGTATCAATTGCGTGGATTTCATACCCGGATAGCATAGTCAATTCAGACTCTTGCCTCCACTACTTGCTTCCCCACTGTGACTGTGTAATTATAATTCCAGTGCGTAAGTTTGATGGTATGTCCTTTGATCTTTGCCTAGTTGTCCGCCATTGAACCATGGAGTGGGTGGCCCTCAGTAAGTTTTTCCCCCCTACACCTCGCACCCTCTCCTAGCCCATCGACTTATTCCGTTATAGACCCCTTGAGCTCAGGTCAAACCCACAAGACGAGCGGTTGATACCGAGTCAAGCAAGGTTCTACGGCTCCTAGCTCCCCAATAATAAACCTCGTTAATCCTGGTCAAGGAAAATTCGTACGTAATTTTCTCTGCTCTCCATTATTGAATCATCGAATGCGTGTTCGGTCCGCATCGTGACGAGGACCTTCAGGACACACCCGGACTTCTCAATCAGTTCCAACAAAGACTCCAGAAAGTTCTCTATATGGCCCTGTATTCGGTCTACGCGATCAAGCACAACGAAAACCCTTTCCAGCGCCAATTCGGCGAGCAGGCTTGCTAGCATGGAATACAGCTTCACCGGTGGTTCAGCAAATTTGAGTGTGGGAGCAGCGCTCAAGTCTTCGATGTCCCGCTTCAGCTTTCCATAGCGCTTGTCATCGCGGAGTAGTGGCCGTGCACTTTCTGTCTTAAGCAGCTGGTAGATGATACTCGACATAACTGTGTGAGCGGAGTACAACGGTGGTGGGTTCTCATCCCAGGACTCCGAAACCTGACAGAAACAGTAGAGCACAGGTTGTAGTTTCGAGCCCTTCGTAGCGAGGTACTTTCCGGGATCACGAACTAAGGTGGTTGTCGCCGATGAGTGCCAGCTCAAAAGCGTATGGTTCGGGGCCACCGTTTTACCCTGGAGCAGTATCAGACCAGACTCGCTAGATCGACGCCAGCTGACGAACTCATCGCTCTGGAAGAGTTGCTTTTCTGCATCAAATGGTGGAAGTCTGCGAATACTGCAGAAAGTATCTGCTATTCGCCTATCATAATCGCGCACGAACGTCTCGGAATCTTGAGCCTCGACCTGCAGCAGGTGTTGCAAGCTTTCAAAGCGTTCATTCTCGGCTCGAACATGGACGACTGGCAAACTTAGTAAATACTGTTGTGCGACTTTGGGTAGAGCTATCCATTACCTTCCACGCTTTCTTCGATCTTGTTCACTTTATCTTTCACGTCACCCAAGTTTCTTTCCATGTTGTTCAATCTTATCCTGTCCTGAGTTTCCATCTCCATCCGCATCTCCTTGATCGCCCTCTTGATATCAGACACTTTGCTTTCGAGTACCACGCTTGGAGGCTGACTGAGAAGATACAAGGCCCTCCTAAATGTTCCTATCGAATAGTACAGGGCCGCCTGGTGCGCAAACTCGATACCGAGTCTATACACAACAGCAACGTGCTCTTTTATTACTGCTGTTGCGTAAACGTCTTTCAACCTTTGAATGCGAGAGTACTGCTCTTGAAGAGTAAAGAGCATGTCGGCAATAATGTCTTGTGTCTTCTCTTTGTTCACTGCTACCTATGCTTGCAGTCAGACTACCCGAAGACGTGGCAGGGGTTCTCAGAATTGCAGTACCACGAGAAGAAGTGAAAGCGCCCCATACGCCGCATCACCATAATTCGGACCCACGCCGTTCATCATCTGAACAATGCCTGAGTACGCCTTCAGATAGTCGTTGAAACTGTTCAAGAATTTTGAGGTTCCGCTTCGCGCCCGCTTCAAGCCTCGCTCGCCACTACCTGCATGACGCTCCTTTCCGTCCTCCGCCTCCCCTAGATATCTTGAAAGCAGGGTTTCGAGTTCGTCTGCAGAACAGTGGGACAAGTATTGCGTCTCTGCCACAGACAGTCTTCTTCGAATTTTCTGGCGACATTCTTCCGAGTTCTGTGGTTCTGCTAAAACCTGTACGGCACTTTTTTGTCCAACATGACTGTCAGCATGCAATGGGGTTCATCAAAAGGGGAGTCTGACCTTCGCGTCTTCTCGTCTGTCTTGGCCCAAAATGCGTCAACCTGTGCTTTTTCATAGACCAATTGTTGTTTCCGTTGTTTGCATGTAGCAGTCGATGTTCCCCGTCCATTGGCTTTAGCCATTTTACCTCAAAGGGATTCTATGAGAAAGGTGCAATCGCTCAATTGTGATCTTCTGACAACTGTTGAGTAGGATGCAACAATTCTGGATAAAGGCATTGAGGAATCTCATATGAATGCCCCGCGTGAGGTTCTGCTGCTTAAAAGAGAACTCGACGGGCCCTGGGACCAGAGCCTGCTGCCCTAAGTCAAAGTTGCGACTTCGAGTAGAAGGCACCGAAAAGTAGGTAAAATTTAGCCTAGGTCAGTAAAATTTCCAACACGCACAGCTTTTCTCGAGCGAATTTTTTAGATTTTGTGTTTCGATGAGAGTTTGTCCTTTCGGGCGTGTATAGTAAGACGCAGATTTGCTTAGGGGATGGTGATTTCCAATACCAACAATGAAATTAATTGATGTTTGTTATACCGCCTTGGCTCTGCCACCAACCAATTCATTTTGCAATGGGAAAAGATTCCCTGAATGTGAAGGCCGTGTACAGGCGCTTGGAACATAGATTCTGCATGTCTACCCTTGCAAAGATATGGGAATATCCCACACTCAGCCCCCACGTGACCCAGGAGCGAATCATCAAAGCCTCCCTCACATGTTACTAAAGATATTAAGCCGCAATTCTCTTGGTCTTTTCGGGATGGCCAATCGTACCCTGTGCTCTAAGACAGCCAAAGGATTGGGGTGGTTGCTCAGCTATCTGCAGTGCCTACCTAATTTGTAGGTTTCCGTTACTCACGTCCAATCATAAATGATCTGATCTTACAAGGTAGTGTGATGTAGGGTTCCATTCCCAGTTTTGGAGCACTTTCGTATCCTTTCTGCTTCTCTTGACCCCTTGGATAAGGCTGAAGCCCGCCCCACCTTCAGTCACCACAAGGTGCGGGGGCGGGAACGGCCACTAGAACAAACCACATCGAGACAAGCCCGTCCAGCTTTTCGTCCATTTCGAGTTGAGAATGCAGCAGCTGAAGGACTCGAAAAATCATATGGCTTTCTCTCAAGGGCCTGTAGATTGATGCCACGTTCGTCTGCGTGGCCGTTCATACACCTCTCAGGCTACAATGGCTTCATCGTAAGAGGAGGCGTCGTGGGGTAGAGTACCATGTTTTGATGAGGCTCTCGAATTGGCTTCGCCTTATCACTTGGCAAGTCGCATGTTAATTTGCCATGGCTAGAGGTATATTGACCTTATATGGTTTCTTGTTTCTCGTTCTGTGCCCCACTCACTGTGCACAGTATTGGGCTTTTTCCAATTGCACGCACGATGGACGAAGTCAAGGCTGCTCCCAAAGAACACCCTTTGGTACCCGGTGCTTCTCGCTCTCGAGAGGTGTTGGAGTTGAGGTACATTGAATTGCTCGAGCAGCGTATCGCCGCGCTAGAGGCGTTGTTGGAGCAGAAGATACCTGTGAGGTCATTGTTTCCTTCTTGGGCTGTTATGCTGACCGATGTTTGCTTTAACCAGGCCCCAATAAAGACTACGGCAACAACTGAAGAGAACATTGAAAAGATATGATAGTGACTGAGAGTTCCAGTATATTGACGCCGCAATACTAATTGTTGTTGTTTAAGTTCCTCAATGGAAATGGGCACAATAAAAATCTTCAGGATACCATCAACTCACCGGCGGAAACGAACTCTACCTCCACAAGAATCCGTTTTCGTGAGTCCAAGTTCAACGATGAGGGAGTGGAGACCGTGGCAGATGTATCAGATCAAAGCCAGCCTACACTCGAAAAACCACAGAAGAAAAAGGATCTGTGCGAACTGATCTGGCTCCGTGTGTATGATGACAAGGGCAAGTACGATCACTCGGAGGTGGAGATCCAGAGTGTCGAATTGCGGGCTTTACTCCACATTGAACTTGCCCACGACCCAAGGTTTCATACCCCATCCGAGGGTAGAGACAGCATTACCCTGAACAGCCCTTTTGAACCACTCATCCACAAGTGGGAACGACTTGAGGATATCGCAGATCCAGATAATGAGAGCGCCACGTGTAAGAAGTTTCAGGATCGCATCTCGGAGATACGTCCCAGCACTAAGGTAGAACCCTCTGGACACACGCCTGCTCTCTTGCTACTAGCAGTCGAGGAGAAGGCAAAGAAGGCTTTATCGGACTTGGCGCTCTTATTACAACAAGTCCGTACCACCCCAGAATTGAAGGCATACTTCCCGGCCCTAGATGCGCAAAGGCAAAGTGATTCCATCCCGTTCGATTATCTGTGGACCATCTTCCCGCCGGGTGCGTTGGTGTACTCGACACTATTCATGAGAAAGGGTCAAATCTTCATTGTGAAAGAGTGTGAGGCCGAAATCTCCACCGAGAGCGATTCAGGCAAGGACAGGGACACCAAGAAAGTTTGGTCACTTGTCTGCTGGAGTTACGATTGGAATGGCAAAGTTTTCAATCGAGTCCCTGTAGTATTCAAATTCAAGGAATTTCAAGGGGCCAAAGTTATCAATACACTTCACTGCCATCCTCTCGAATATCACTATCCCAGGGGTGACAAGTCAGACCTTGAATTATTGCGCAGCACATTGGTTGCGCGAGGCAAGAGATTTCGAGAATTGTGTATCAGGCAGAGTGGTTCCCAGATGTTCAATTATGATGCAGACGCCGTCTCGCACGGGGCCGGATTTCAACTTCTGAAAGAGAAGCAGAACGAGGTAAGGATTTTTTTCTTGAGCAATTCGAAGTGGAGTAGCTCTGGCTGACTGATGTTCGATCGAAAAGGATGTTGAAGCTTCATTCTTGACCGCCATGATCTTTGGCAGACGACGTCGGCAGTCTAGGGCAGTGGTACCAGACAAGGAAGGGAAAAAGCAGCATGTATGTGCCTCGTCCCCCAAAACAAGAATTCGAAGAAGAATCATACTTATCATTTGTTATAGATCATCGGACGTGTCATGGTTGACTTCGAATCATACCTTCAACACGCTCCAAACATCAGACAATATGGGCCAATGGGAGATGCTTCCTTCTCTCACCGCGACGACGAGTGTCATTGCGCGTCTTGCACAAACAATCCTTCGCTCAAGGACAGCCAGAAGATGGACTACGACAATTATAAGGGGGACAAGGAGTTCATGGATGAAACTCAGTATCTAATATGTCCCCCGCGAGTTCTTGGGTACCACCTAGAAACAAGAACGTGGTTAGAGCTCGAGAGCGATAACATCAAAGACATTATTCATCTCAAGAGTGAAGAGGCATTCAATCAGCTGGAACTGGTGAAGCCGCAGAAAGATCTTATACGAGATCTAGTTCAGAGTCACACTAGTGGGACTAGAAAGAAGCCACTGATGCAAGACATCATGAATGAAAAGGGTAAGGGCTTGGTGATTCTACTCCATGGACCCCCGGGAGTCGGCAAAACTCTCACAGCAGAGAGTGTGGCTCAACTAGCTGGGAAACCACTCTTCGCCGTCAGCCCATCCGACATAGGCCTGAACCCCGCAGAAGTCGAACAAAACCTCGAGGCTCTCTTCGAACTAGCCGCAAGATGGCGCGCGGTCTTGCTCTTTGACGAAGCCGACGTCTTTCTCGAGTCACGAAGCTCGCACTCCTCAGATCTGACACGGAACGCACTCGTCTCGGTGCTCCTGCGAGTTTTGGAGTATTACAACGGTATCCTGATACTGACCACGAACCGAATCCAACAATTTGACATTGCGGTCCAATCACGAGTCAATCTGGGGATCAAATACAAAGACCTATCCATGATCCAGAAAAAGAGGATCTTCAACAATTTCATCGAGCAGATTGACGACGATAAACTCGACATGGACGGGTTGCAGAAGTGGCTTGACGATGACACCGATGCCATTGAGTGGTTTGATGCTCTCAATGGAAGGCAAGTCCGCAATGTGTTGTTCTCGGCGGCGTCCCTTGCTCTGATGGATGGCGGAATGCTGAAGGTGAAGCATATCTCGAAGATGGCAAAGTCAACATGGCAGTTCCAGGATAGTATCAAAGCAATTGTCCAAGAAGCTAGGCGAAAGGCGGAGGTTGGTCGAGAGTAGTTTGCTACAATTTCTTTCCGTGATCAGGGCGGGGTTCTGAAATTTAGATAATAGCAGGCCTGCGTCTTAAAATAGCCATTCAATATCAAGTCTGCCTTCTAGCACGGAGCAGCAAGTATTCAATTCTTAGCTTTGTATCTTCGTGATGCCATAGACTCTGCGCAGACTTGCCCTGGGAAACGCTCTGTCATCAAGGCAAATGCTGAGCTGATGTGTGGTTCTCCGAAGTTGCCAACGATACCTCTATCTCGTCGACGACCCCTCATGTTAGCGCCAGTCAGCTTTCAATCTGGAAGGTATACTTACAAGATATGAAAGTTCTGCTTACTTGGTATTGCAAAGGAGCAGGATTCAAAGCGGCCTTTCGGACGTCTAGTCTTCCATGATCTCATAAAGTCTGTAGAGGTTCTTCTCAACCACATTTCGCCTCCAGGACATGAAGATAGGACGAAATGCTTCATGGGATCGAAAGTATGTCAAAGGCGCATCTTATGCAAGCTTGGACTGCCCTTCTGTTTCACTGACTAGATTCCCAGCTCGTTTCGTCCGTACGTTTCACGATGAAAGAAGTACGGATTCTCACCTGATATTTCAACACCAGCAGACTCAAGGGTAAAACAGGGGTTTTACCGAGTCGGCGAAATGCTTGGCAGGAAACGCCACATCCGTTTTGTCCCCACACAAGCTCGAAGCTCGACTCCACCACACATCAACAGTTTCAAGTCACATCTCAAAGTCAACAGACCCGACGCGTCCCCACGCGAAGACTCAACATGGACTCTTCAACCGGCTCCATAATGGACCACATCGACACCACAACCATCATCTCCCTCCTCGCCGTCCTTGCCATCCTTACAACCTCCTACCTCCTCTCCCTCTCCCTCCTGCACCGCAGCACGCCGTCCCGCCTCCGCATCCTCTTCATCTGGCACTTCTTCGACTTCCTCATCCACTCTATCTTCGAAGGCTCCTTTCTCTACAACTGCTTCTTCACGTCCGCGCCCTTCGACCCCGCTGTTCATCACCCCACGCTAATCACGAACTTCCTCTCCCAGCCGGACCGTCTGTTCGGCGCGAAGTATGGCGATAATTGGGCGACAAAGCTGTGGATGGTGTATGCACAGGCGGATAGTAGATGGGGAGGGGCGGATCTGACAGTCATTAGCCTTGAGTTGTTGACGGTTCTTGGTGCAGGACCGCTGGCGTTGTACATCTGCTGGGGCATTGTGAAGAGGGATGTTATGACAGGATTCTGGATGGTCGTGTTGGCTACTGGGGAGTTGTATGGAGGTTTGTCTAAGCTCCGAATTTTCTGTGATGCATGCTAATGAGTACAGGCTTTATGACATTCTGCCCCGAGTGGCTGACCGGCAACCAGAACCTCGATGCGAGCAACTTCATGTTCAAATGGGTATACTTGGTATTCTTCAATATGTTGTGGGTCTTCCTGCCGCTGTACGCCATGTATCACGCGTATGTGGATATGAAAAATGCATTTTTGGTTCGGAATGGGGTTGTGCTGAAGAGCTTGGAGGCGAAAAAGAGGGACAAGTCGAAGTAGGAGAGGATAATCGGATGCTGTGGAAGTGTTTGAACAGGGGGAGTGAGGCTGTAAGATACGAATTATACCCAGTTCTGGCGTTGCTTGATTTGCTGGCAAATTTCCAGAGGATTGCGGGAAAAGTTTGGTCGGCATTAGCAGTTCATAATCTCAGGTCTTGTTGACATCGAGCTTGTGAGAGTCGTTTCTATTGTCTAACCAGATTTCAGCACTGTGGCCAATGTTACATTGTTAGTCTGTTACTACCATCTTTAGGTTCCCATTTCTTCTCTGCATTTCACGTTGGCTTAAAGCTTTGGTCTATAAGTAGCGAGCAGTGGCTGATATGGTTCGGGTCAGACATAGGACCTTCACTGCTTCGATGTAGCCCGACTTGAAAGTCCTGTTGGCTCGCCAGTGTATCATCATCCCAAGCTACCTCCAAGTGGTCTTCTCGCATCCCATATACGAGTAATAAATATGCGAAGAGTAGTATCGTGTGATAATCCAAATACGATAGTAGATGAGGGGGCAAAGGCGAAAGCGATACTAATTTGACAATACAAAGGTGCTACTGTCAGAGGCCAGGTTGCTCTTGATCTCACTTGGCAGGCTTTCCAGACTTTGGACAGACTCTACCTCACCGACATCGAATAACTAGACATTCGCAATATGTCATGTTCTAATATTCTTCTTGGAAAACCTGTCACTGCTCCTTCCCTTTATTAAAGTGCTATCATAATTGCTCGACAATCCACCGACATTAGCACTGATGTAACGATGTTGATCTCTTCTGACCAAAAACAGCTTGAACTGTGAAGCACCGCAAGTATGCCAGGAACTCCGAACGCACAAGTCTCAATGTCCACTTACTCCTCTCACCGCTATCTTAATTACACCCCTCTTCATTATTCTTCCAGAGTTTTCTTTTTTGCAGTGACAGTCAACATTCCATTGCCCGAAACGTCGGCTGATGAGCAAGTACGGTAATGGGCATGAAACACATCATCACCATGACCAATGGAGTAGTGAGAACTTGGGTGCTTCATACTCTATATAGCACAAGTGCTCTACCTTTACCTGAAGTCCAAGACAGCACCACTTCATCGTATAGACCTTCAGATGGATCACACCAAGCAGCGATGTTTTGTTTAGAGGGCGAAGTCAACGAGACCCTCCAGGGTTATTGATTACATGCTTTTCGAGACTCTTCTTGAACAAGATGTCAATCGTTATCGCGGTTCTGATGTTGTAGAAGGAGAATATTTTAAGCTTTTGACAATTATCTCTGTCATCGTTTAACTTGTTGTCAAAGAAGAAATGGGCGGATGCTTTTTGGTCCGTCTAATTACTTTAAGACTCCCAACCGTAACCAAATTAGACAGCTGTAGGAATCAGTTACATGGATTGCTGGGAAGGTGTTGACAGTGAGCGGGTGAAAAGTGTCGCCAATATGCTATTTACCTTGTGGTTATTTTCGTATGTTGATATCAGAGGAAGAAGTCGGACCCAGATGAGGCTTTATAATTTTATATATCTGAAGATGGATATGAAGTCTCTCATGTCCTTCTGCGATTATGCTGGCGTCCTTGTGGAGGGGAATTGTCTCCTGCCTCCGTGAATAGATCGAGCCAGGATTTCCGGTGCCGTGTTCCTAATCGTTCTCATTATATTCATGCACAAAACATAATAAAAAGCAGAGTCATCCTGAAGTCAAATCTGACAAAGTGGCTGATACTGGATGCAAGGTTCATATTCCCTCTCGTCTTGGACAATCGTCGTCAAGGTCGCTAGTAGGGAAGTTTACATTTTGAACGCTTCCAATATAAAAAGAAGCCAGTCTTATTGGAAGCTGGGCTGGCAAGCTCGTCTGTTGTCAAGATACACAACCATCTTCAAAAGCTACCGTTCTCTGCCAAAGAAATTCTAGCCGGAAGGCCCAAAGAAGTGAAAGTGTGGCCTGGATCACAGCTATTCACCTTTGCTAGGTCAAAGGTATTGTTGATAGCCAGTGTTCGGAAGATCATGATAGATAAATGCTCCTCGGGTTATCAAAGACTGAGTAGGACCATGGCATCTTATGGCAGTCTGTACCCGATTTAGTAAGAGTGAGAGAACGTCAAGGAGATATTATATGCTCTTCCGCGGACTTGGCGAGACAAAACTTCAGTCCGACACTGTTCAGTTCTTGATTATACGTTAATTATGGCCATGGTCTCCCCGAAGAGACTTGCTGGACTAGGATAAGGGAGGGGAAGTTTGTGCACTGATTTCTTGGAGTGTGTTTATGAGTCGCACGCGTACCAGCATTTCAGGACAGGCGTAATGCTTGGAACGAAACCTTGTTCGACAGGTCGTCAAGAGGTAGATGCATCCTATCAACGGCCCTCGAGAGATTCTGCTTATTCCTATGAAGTTTAAGGCGTTCAAGCTTAATATATTCACTTTAAGCGCGTTGAATGACGACAAGTCCGCAGATGACAGCACAAGATCATATTGACCTACACCTGTTGAACAATTCTGCTGATTTTATGCCAATAGATGAGCGGAGGCAAGGGAAAGTTGGTATATTACATGCGTCAACCGGTGCTGGAAATCAACCTGAGCTGAGATGATCCATGATTAGGATAGCCGGTAACTCTGAATGGCGGAGCATCGATGAATGAGGAATATAACATCGATAGTATGTTCTTACCAATGAATACCCAGCATTTGAGTTGGCTTCGAGAAAGTATGACTTAATATACAAGATTGGAGCAACTTTCTTCATTTTCCTAAAGTAGAAGCTTAATTCAGTGACGCGTCTTACGAAAAGTGGCTGCTTCTAAAGCATTTATTCGATGCTAATCTAACATGATTCAATACACACCTATATCATGCTGTCCCAGAGTCTGCAGCTGTGACAGACTGCTGACTCTGATTTAGACACAAGGGAAGAAGTCTGGAAAGCATGAAGTACTGACATTCTCCCAGCATTAGGGAACAAGCTGAGAAATCAGAACAGACAATGGATTTAATTGAGGAAAACGGGACGGGATCTCAGCTCATATCTTTACATCGGACAACTTTACCTCAACATCTGCATTCGCCCGCCGACCATCGACACGAGGCGGCTGCGATTAGTGTCTTGATCAGATGAACTTCCACGAGCAAGTTTAATCAACCTCCTACAAAATCCTCCGCAATCCTTCTAGAAGCACCAAAGAAGCGGTACAATTTCACCTGCATCCAGAGCCAAGGCACGGCCCAAGAGCCATCATGCATGCACTCCTCCCGTGCATCCGGAACATGGCCCCTCCGAAACCCTCTTGCAGCCACCGAGTGACCGCATCCAAGCACTTGGAATGGATTGTAAATCAACATCGCATCTCAAAAACGCACCTTATGACCTCCAAACAAATATCGAGATGAGAGGGGAAATTCCTGCGTCGTCTGATCTGTCCATGAAGAACGTAACCCCCACTCCATCTCCGCGTTTGGAGAATATCCAGCTCATCCCTTCGACATCGTGAGAAAGAAGTCCACGGAGGTAAAGATAGACTTTAGGATTTGTGTCAAGCTCCTTAGAGGCAGATCTGATTGAAATCAAATATATTAAATCGCCCCCACCAGCCGCAGCAAGCCGACAAACAGAAACTCGAGGACGGGGACCTTTGCTTTGGAAACGGGAAGTCTAAAAGGCGAGAACGAAAGAGAGATAAGGGAGGTTATATTGCAGGACGGCCATGAAGCGAGGATGTCCCCACATCTCGCCGGTGCGTGATGCTTGATCGGGAGCTACTATCCCGCAGGGGTGGGGAAGTGACAGTTCAGATGAGTCCGTGGGTAGCTTTCGCATCCATCTCATCTGAACCGGTTTAATACGAGTAATCATGCAAGAAACAACTCGAATGAACATAGAACGGAAAGAGGGGAGAACCGTTGGGGATAGGAAAGTATCGTGGAATTGGAGAAGTGAAAAAGATTACAAGAGCGATGTAGTGAGGTCGTCTGAGTGTTGACGTGCATTTAGGGTGTGTGGAGCCAGACGTCAAGATTAATATATTTGAAGTTAACTAAAAATTGACCAAGCCTTGTGCATATGAAGTCGGGGAAACAAGCTTGATTGTAGAGGAAGATCCGATAGAGTGCTGATGATGACATCGGATGCCATGAGCCGGAAAGGATTCTAGCCATGCTGGCGCAGTTGGATTCTAGGCTTTCGAAGCGTTTCTAAACAGATCCTATAACTTGGAAGTGACGGTAATATCACAAGTGTAGATGCTATTATTGGCCCTGATTTGTGCAGCGTCCTAAGCCCGGAAAATATCAGGGGGTTGGAGATCACGTGTCTGGATATTTCTGGCCTTTCGAGGTCGCCCGCGACCGCAACCACAACCTTGGATGCGACCAACCTTAAATCCACACTTCGCAATCATCAGTTCGACCCCATGAAGTTGGAGCCACTCGCATCCTATCGTACGGTTCTTGTCGTCCATTCTAAAAAAGAAGGAGAGATCCGCTCGCAAAACCTCAAGACGGGACGTTTATCAAGAAGTTTCATCTCATATCTTGCGACTCTTCGAGCTTCATCGAACGCCACCAGTGCCGAAAGTCTCCCTCCCTAGTCCTGGCAAGCCCACCAAGAGTCTGGGATTATATCACTCTGGACGAACCCCTCTGGCGAATTCTCCGTTTGCTCCATTGGTTCGTTTGACCAGTCAAGGTTGAAGACTGTGCATGTTTTGATATATCTCCGCAAAGCCGCAACAAGACTCGACAATAGCCTCAAATTCGCTAATTCCGATACACATTCTTATCGATGACTTTCGCGAGACGATTTAATCAATTGATGAGATGCTTTTGGATGACGAACATCAGATCATCTCCAGCCCGGTGCGATGCGATCCAAAGTATACCGACGAACTTTATTCATGCCTTTATCCAGTAAGAGTAGTGAAAGACTTAAAGAACTGTACACCATTGCTTGCAGCACAGGGATTGTGGAATTGTCTTCGGTGTATCGAACTCTCTGACTTGTTGGACCCCTTTGCATGAACTCCCCTGCTCCACTGCGCCTGTCCCGCGGTTTCAGGGGGTTAAGCGAGAGCCTGCGACGACACCGAAACTCCAAGTGTGCCTCATCACAGCCTTCTGACTCGCCTTGCCTCAAGATTTGAAAGACCCAAGCACAGCTTCGAGCAGACTTCACGCCACGCCTACGGACGAAGACCTTAGTTGGGTCTACTATGATCCAGATGCCAGGCCAGAAGCCATGCCTCCCGCTGCCTCTTCCAGCAACTGCAGCACATGGGGTGGACCTTTGATCCAGTTAGATTGAGCGGTTCCTGCAACGAGCCTCTTGTTCGACGGCGATCCTGGCTGGCAAGTGGAAACGTTCAGCCAGTCAGCTTATCATCTTTCGATCCACTGACGGTATTTCCCCAAGGAAGACAGGCGGCGGAGCCACTCCCCCACCACAAGGTCGGTCCTAGCATCCCGGCCTGGCCTTCTCCCGCGCCTGGACCACTAGACGTGCGTCTACGCTTTCTGCTTGGGCATTTCTCTTATACTTCATGCGATCCTGGAGCAGGCAAACCTCTGTCTCAACATTCTCTTCTGAGTGTGTTGCTGTCAGTTTTTCCTGTCGTCCTTCCATTCGTCGGTGCTTCTGGTCACCACGCTGCTGGCTCAGAAACCTGTTTCATCTTACTTTTTCCACCGTTCTGGCCTATCGGTGTGCTCCAGTCTTTACTTTCTTCCATAGTCTATTCTTTCTCTTCTCTAACATCACCATACTCCTCACCACCAAAACGACGCAGGCGATCTTCATGACTTAACAACACTTACGAACGGCAACGCTCCGGCTCGCTGCCAACGATAATATCTTTTGTTGATGGAACTCGGGGAGCAAGAAGGAATAATGGCTGCTTCGGCGAAGTTGATCACGGATAGGATGGTGAAGGGGATGGTCAGGGCGACGTTTAATCATACAACGATGAGAGGGAATCGAACGGGCAACCCATTCTTCCAGTCGGCCACAAATAGGACAGGATCAGGAGGGAACTCGACATTCAACTTGATATCGAATTTGGTATTTGCTGAGAGCAAGTCCGTCAGGACGTCGACGATTATTCTCGCCACATTCAATATCTTGGCTGCTTTTGCGACCGCTTGCAGTATTCTGTACGACTGTTACTGGGCCTCGAAGAGATGTAATCCGAAGTTCAAGGCATCGTGAGTATAGAAAAGTGATGGAGGAGATAAGTGCTGACTATGAGAAGGAAATTCTGTGTCTCATCGATACATCCTGCCGAAACCTTCCCTTTGGTGCTGGCGATAGGAATTGTCATTCAAGGTCTAGTCTTTGCAGGTGTACAAGGACAAGGTCTCACATCTCTGTTTGCAACAGGATGTGGCTTAATAGCACAATTCATGTGGCCAGGTATGTGACGGCCAGCCTCTACTTAGATCTAGGCTGACGAGCTTTAGCAATGTTCATCGTACCGTATATTCAATTAGTATTCGGGACCGAATGCGCGATCCGATCTTTCCGAAGTACACCGTTCCAAGCGAGGGGGAAATGGGATGTGACTATTTGCTGTGGGGTGGTGGTGCTTATGTTGATTTTGACTTGGATACCATCACATATTCGACCCGAGCCAAACGCCTGCTTCGCGTCCCTGATTTGGTTCATCTCGAAGTTTGGAAAGTTAGGATTCGTGATGTTGACGACGGTGGGAGCATTGATGATTGCAGCTGCTCTGACAATCTTCATTAGATTGTCAACAGTGAACTTAATTGATCAGCATCAACGAATTGCTGCTTCGAGAATGGTATACTACTTGGTTCTCGGTATACTTTCTCTGGTATGTTCAGCTGTCAAATGAAAAGATCATGACTAACCTTAGTAGGCATTCGTTGTTCCGTTCTTTTTCTCTTTGATCGACAAGCAGGGAGATATCAAGCTTGCCATGATGGCAACTGTAGTTTTGAACTTGTCTGGATTGATGAGTGGTCTGCTGCAACTATTCTTACGATCCAATACTGCGACGACATCCTTCGCACCGAAGACAGCTGGCAAGAAGTGGGCTCAGCCGCGACATGAGATCAGGATGTTCGGGCCAAACGAGTTGGCCATGCATGCGCATTTGACCAATCCAGTGACGGGGCCACGGACGACCAACGATAATCAATTGAGCCGTTCGGATAGTCAGGCAAGTCTCATTGGACTTGAGAAGAACCGAGGGATCTCTATGGACTCTTTGAGAAGTCCGCCATATGTAGTGGCGAAGAGACAGGAAGCAGAGATGAGCAGCAACTTACCAAATATGCCAGAGGCAGCAACAGTATGCCCTGCAGTACAAGCGAGATCACACGCACGAAAACCATCATACTCCCTCTTTCCACCTGAGGGCAGCAGTCCAACAAAGGCTGGACAACAAAAAGATTCAGTATACGATATCAGTGAGTTGACACCACCACCAGCGATTCGATTTGCAGGTGGCGCAAGACATCGCAGAGACTCCTCAATCGCCTCATCAGCGACAGTACAAATTGGTCTGCGGATATCGCATGCACCAACACCCTCTCAAGAAGATCTTGATGCCCTCCCATTACCTTCCACGACATACAAAGCAATGTCGCTCAAACCACCAGCGCCAAAATCACCATCCTCCACATACAGCGCCTCGCCACTACCATCCACTACATACTCCGCCTCCAAACCAAGTCTTCCAGCCTCGCCATCGGCATCGAAGCCAACACTCCCAGCTGTACCACTCAAAGTACAAACCTCTTTCTCAACCTCCGCGGGTAAGAAGCCAATGCCTTCACCACTCAACACTCAGATCACTACCTCGCCACAACAAAGCCCCGCATCAATCAACAAGACGCTACCACCGACACCTAAGGCCTTCCTCCCACAAATAGAAAAAGTTCGCGAGTCAAACACCCAGCTCAGCCCCACTGTTTACTCCTTAAGCCCGACAGTCTACTCACCCGAAAGCAAGTCCACGCCAGCAGCTGGAAAGCCAAACAGCAACCCACTTCGGGCGAATCCACCTGGCTCGCCTATGGCGGGCCCAGTAAGGCAGCCTACGAGTCAACAGAAGCGCACAAAGGCCGACTGGATATGAATGGACCTCTTGAATGAAACATGCTTGCGTTGTGTATGGGTATAGAGGGTATAGAAAAGAACAGGGTCAAAAGTTCTTCGGGGCACGTAACTTATACAGATAGCCCCACTGGCCTGGAACGTGAACGTGCTGGCTGGCATATTGGAAATTGGCGAGGAGCTCGGTGTTTTGTCTTGTCTCTTGAGACTGGTTGGATATCTTTTGATCTGATCTGTGTGAAGTATGGATGGACTCGATCCGCTTTGGATCGGGTGTGAGATGGATGGATGTGTATGGATGTTGTCTTTCGATTCTAATGATACCTTTTTCCTCTTCCTGTCAATCTTGCTGGTCGTCACTTGCGCTTTTTCTTAGTGTGTTTTGTGTGGTACGATACGTGTGTGTCTCTTGATGAGCGGATCATATGCATGGCGTTGGCGGTGGCCTGGGACTTGATTGTAGTGCTGGATGTGGTGATAGAGTGTGTACATCATGGTGGGAGGGGAGGAAGGAGACATGATTCTTTCGTATATACCATCAGATACTTGTTCATGGCCCTCAATAAGATACCTCATCAACATGTTCGCTCTTTCTTGCTTCAGTGACGACTCTACCTGTGCTCAAAGATTCGCTCGGCTTTCGAGGCCGGATACAGATTGAGTTCATCGAGAAACTTCTCGTTGGCTTTACAACGGGCTTGGCTTCATGAACCATATTCTCCATTCTATGTTATTATGGATTGAATACAAGCACATGCCAAAGTCAAAATTTACTTGATCGACGATATATCTCCACTCTTCGAAATGCACAGTGTTGATTTTGCCGATCACTTACTCGCGCAGAATTTGAACTCATAGCAGGTCGCCACCATTCTGGCAGAGCGAAAGCCAAATCCTTTTGTCTTCATTCGTCAAGCTGCTCAATCTATTGACTATGATCATAGTGTTCACGCCTGCTCACCGAGGTCAGCGTCCGCCTCGACACCGACAAAGCCCGATGACTATTTTTGATCGCGAGGGACCATCGCATAATAACAACCCGCCAAAGGTAAGCATACGCACAGGTGGCTAGACAAAACATTCCCAAGTGCACCGAGTTTGCGCTGCAGTAAACTCGCATTTGCATACCAAGCCACTAATTTGATCAATTTGGCTAAAGCCGCTTTCGAAGTTGAACAAATGCGGAGTATGCACCCTGTCGAAGTTGAACAAATGCGGAGTATGCACCCTGCTTTCGTACATGAGGGTGCAGTGTGTCACGTACCACTCCCTAGTCTTGCGATTGATAATCAGTTGACGATCATGCATCCGTAACCTGTTTCCTGATACAGGCATACTCCACCGGTACCGTTGTTGCCTCGCCACGTCCTCTCCACATCCCGTTTCTCAAGTCGTGTTCACCATTGCACGAGTACGCATTTCCAGTATTGTTTCTGACTCGAGAAGCATGACAGGCTCCGCATCAGCTCTAAGTTCTCTCAAGCGAGCTGAACCAAGAAACGCGAGGAAACAATTCGACCATGTCGCCTCCTCGCCTCCATCCAAACCTTCTCCTCGCAAACCACTTTTATGAACCCATTGTCGAAGCGACAAACTCAACTCTATTCCCGTCCTCTTAAACCCCAAAATCCGACGTCCCACCCCACGAATCGCAAGTCCCAACCCCCCTTCATCCGAAATGCATCATCCGCATCCCAATTCAGCAACATTGAACTCTATTTCCATCTCACTTTCTTGCACCTCTTGCGCAAGATCAACCTTTGCGGATAGGCCCTGGAGCTTGATCGTTGCGTGCGTCTGAAGATGTGTGTTCGTTTGTCGCAGCTGGAGTTTCAAAGGCGCATCATGAGGGGTCTGAGCCAGCGCGGGGTTTGGTGTTTTGGTGTTGCTAAGCGAGGAACCTTATCACGTGAAACTCCATAACTCAACTTGGGAGACGGAGTACTCTACGGATGTATCGGGAAGTTCTTAGACGTAAATTCTAGCTTATGGGAATGTGGATGGTAAGAAAGCTTGGTTTGTTTGGCTGGTGGAGGGTATGCGAAGGGGCGGTTTGGGATATATTGGGATCTTTGCCACGTGACTTTGTGAAAGAGCTTCATGTTTTGTGGATCGGCTCGTTTCAAGGAGGTCTTTCGGAGGCCGACGATCAACCTTGATATCGAGGAGCTAGTAGCTATTAACTGCAACGAGCAGACCTGACAACGAGGCTGGTTTTTACCCTTGGTAAGGTCTTTCGTTGGTTGTCTTTGCCAGGAACCTGGTTCATCCCACTCATAGTCGGCCAATTTCTGAAAACTGCTGTCTAGTGACTATCACGACTGCGGCGCTACTCTTTTCTTCACGATGCTCTGATGAGGCGCTTTCTCATTGGTGATCTTCTCTTTCTTCAGATTGCACCTCTTGTACCCTCGAAGAATGTAGTGGGATTCGAGGAGGGGTTGTAAGAGTTGAGTTCTACCTCTCAAGAGGGGCGACGAGTTATATGCTTCCGAAAGGCTCCCTTTTCTGACTTACACTGGCTTTGTCGTACCCTTGCGATATCACTTGCCTGCCCACTTTCTGCTAAATAGAGCAAGAGGACAGTTCAAAAGCTTCGACCCATCACGGCCCTTGAAAGTTCGACTTTTTATTCCACTTTTATGGCTCAGACCAGTATCGTGGGGATGTTGAATTTTGCACATGATAATATCCTGCATGTTGCCTCTGTTTTCACCAGCCGAGTACCGATCTATGAATGTCCCAATTTTCCAATGAGGCGGGAACAATGGTCTGATATTCTTGTACCGAATGAATCCACAGCATTTACCATATCCTCGACTTCTTTTACCCCTTTCCAACGACTTCAATCTCATGTTCCAGGATGTTAATCATACCAATCTCTATCAAAAGCCAAGCCGACTTTCCAGGCTGGCCATTACCAGGGTCCATTTTCGCCCCCAAATCACGTTCGATCCACCTGCTAAATTACGATTCAGCCTCGTCAAAGGTCGACCCCTTCCTGATAGACCAGCTTCAATTCTTCCAATCCAAACACCCGTTTGTGATGTGTGTCTCAGCTCAGGTAAGTCCTTTGCAGTAGAAGTCAGACGTGGCTGGAATTGCAACCAACATCGAGCAGTCTCTCAGGAAAATTGCGGAACACCGAGTTGACAGAACCGCTCTTCCCCACGATTTCCGACAGAACAAAAGCTCTTGAACACTATTTACCTTTCCGTTCTATCCGGAGCTGATGTTGTGATTGGCCTGCGGTGCAGCAAAGTGGTCAATCGACGGGCATTTATCTGCGGAGTTCAGCTGTTCACGACGCCACAGCTGGTTGGTTGGACGCCTTCTTTTATCCAGACGGCAGAGGAAACAATTGTGCAATCAGCACCCACTCCCAATCCAAGCCCTGACAGTATGGTTGCACAAGAGCAAGCCATTATTGCAGGTAGTATACCCTTCTGTTGATGAATCCATGAGGTTATGGCCGAAGAGCTTCCAATATCCGAGAGGGGCCCAGGACTTGATATGACGGAACAAGACTTCAGCCTCAGCCCTCGCAATTCGTTTTCAAAAATACTGTTCTGTAGCCGCTTCTAGCACTGACAATCATCCAAGCAGAAGCGATAACAGGAGCTTCTCCTTGGAACAAATCGAGATGACTGCAAATGCATCTACCAAATCCGATCCAGGAGCGAGCAAGGCTAGAAGCGCTCATAGATGGGAAGACTCGTTCAACTGGCTCAGCCGTGAAGCACGAGGTGAGTGCTACATTCTGTCTACATTCTGGAGAAAAGTTTTGACCTCGAGTGCTGATAGGCTCTACATACATCAGTTACACCGAGAATTCGCATAAATCAGCTTGTTCCTTCGACTTCGGCGAAGAAGGATATGCTGCTTCCTGTAACGATGGTGGCAAGCTCCTTCATATGAGTGCCAAGTCTCAGCAGAACGGCATCATCTTCGCGCAAGGGAATTTCGAATCAACCCTATATTCATCCCTTGCTCGAGCCCAGCGAAGTTACGTGGGCCTCTCAACCTTTGGACTCGAGATTCCAGTGTCACCGGCGCCGTACGATGCGGAAAAGAAGACCGGGTCAGCAGTTCGTCTTGGAGAGATGATTGAACGTGGTTCTTTCAATCACCGATGGCCGTTCAACGAATACGCTATCATCAGTAATCTCGGTGCGAAGGCCGATGACGAGACTGAGTGCGATGTTGATCTTGAGAGTCTGCTCGAAAGTGACATCGTGAATAGTGCACAGAAAAAGTATTATGATACAGAACAGGAAGTCGGCACCTGCGCGGTACTTTCTTTTATCAAGGACGGAGTGCTTTACCAAATATTGCGACTCGAGGCAGGTACCAGGTGGGAAGCCGATGAATATCCATTATTTCCGTATTTTGGAAAGGCAATGCTTGAAGTTGGCTGCCCAATGACATTCCGAAACTTCTACCAGTTGTCTCAAATGCGAGCAGCGGCCGATAAGGCGAAGACCACTTCTCCCTGCCTAGATGAAGAGACTCATGGCTTAGAAGGGATTCCTCATAGAAACCTCGTTGTTGATGGGCAAGTCCAGGGCATAACCTTGAGTAATTGTTGGACCGATCCATCATTTGAGCTGGATATTCGAGTTACTAGGCTCGGGTCTGGGAAAGATCAACACCCCCACCTTACATTACATCCAACTCTAGAGAACAACATTGGATTCTTTCAGGTACAAGCAGATCTCAATTACGATAAGCTCGATAATAGCGAGGCAAACAGCGGACGTGCTGCAACATTTATCGCTTCGTTCAGACTTCGGGACAAGGTGGAGTCGCCCGCCTGGCCAGAAATTCCCACATCGGAGGAGATATACAACCACATAGGTATCAGCCCTTCTGAACCAATCGCAGCTGGGGCAATGTGGGAAACTATATTTGCACAACGGGAACGATTAACAGGCCAGATATCGGAGCTCTCTGAAGATCGTTTGGTCGCTCGTTGCCTCGAAAAGATCCTCCACGTGGACCTCGTGCCAACTTCTTTTGGAATCCTCGGCAAGAGGCAGTACTCTACAGTCACAATCGACAAGAAACTACTCCCAGTTCCCGCTGAAGGTCTTCACGAACGGCAGCTTGTCAAAAGTGCGAATAATAAACTCGAACGAGCGCTGAGCGACATTCCATTGGCTCTCGTCAGCAACCTTTTCTTAGAGCCCAATGTGGACCTGAAAGCGATGTTGTAAGTCTACCACAGAGGAAAGGTTACGTCAGAGAGATGGAGGCTGACTCTTCATTGACAGTTGGAAAGTTCGATTTCTGGTAAAGGCCTACGAGTTTCTGTCGCATTTCGCGGCTAATCCATCGGCCCGTGGCTCTGACAGAATTCGCACACCAGCTGAAGCGACAGTGACCCGAGTAACAGACGATTACCTGGATGGAGCCCAAGACCCGGACATTGAATTCATACAAATAGATATCATCTTTATGCAGTTCGCAGCCTACTACCAGATGCAGATTATCCGAAATCGGATAGAGATGGTGGTTGAGTATTTGTTCCAGGCATTGCTACAACCTGACACCGACACCCCTCTACTACCAGATAGCCACTTGGCATTCGAACCGAACTACTACTATGCAATGATGACCATCTGCTATGTCTTCAAAAAGACTCTGTGCTTCGGGTTTTCTTGGCCTTCGCCGAAGGACATGCATGGCTGGGACAACATCAATACCATCTTGTACGAGTGCCTACCAGACGACGATGTGAACTTCAATCCAGCTTTCAAAGACAAAGTAATGCTGCTCAAATGGTACCACTACGGTTCTATCAGGGAGCTCTGCAGGGGTGGACTTATTCCAAAATCGTGGATGTTCGGCATGGCAGACAACACCGTTTATCGCCTCAAGAGAAACGCCGTACGTGCCGCTAAGGCCAAACTTTCTTCTCATGCGCCTTACGTGGCCGAAGATGAGATCTTGGACAGACTAGGCTTCTTGGCCTGGCCTTTGGGCTTAGATGATCGTGTCAAGTCTGATTACTGTCCAGCAACAATGGCGTCGATTACTGCCAAGCGCATCCGAGAGCGCGACTTTACCAGAGAAGTCAACCCAGGGATCTCCACTTCAAGTACTCCAGTTCTGACGTGTGGGCCCTGGGAAATTCATGCGTTATGTCACCACAGTCGTCTCATGGTGGCAAACTACCTCTACGATAGGAAAGATGGTAGAACCAGAGAAGAGAAGATGCAGGAGGTGGAGACATATCGGGAAAGACTTTGCCACTTCATCACAACCGAGTCCTCCGTTGTGCCCTGCTGGGAGAGAACGGATCTAGCCACACGTCGTGGTTGGCTTCGATCAGAAGCTAGTAGTGTTCTTGGGGCTACTCTTTTGGAAATATGCCAAAAGGATTTCGTGATGTTGCAAGAAGAGCGAAAATTAAAGGAGATGAAAAAGGCTCTAAAAGCGGAGGGAACGGAACAACCAAAACCGGGAGTGAAGACTGTTGGGGACGACAATGATGCTGTGCGAGAGATCGACACAACAGCACTTCCACCTCACGATCAAGAGCGGAAGCCTGGCCTTGACTGGAAGCAATATCGCCCACCAAGCCGATACCACCCTGAAGAGTTTTTCATTTCGCTCGAGGATACACCAGAGTTCTACAGCTACGTTCGACTCCGTAAGAGAGAAATTCCTGCCGGCCTTCGAGTGCATCTGTATGCCAAAATTCGCGACGAAGTGCTTATAAGTGACATCGTCTCACTCTTGAATCAGCGTACGGAATTCTCCGTGTCGAGCGTTCTGGAAGCCATTCTACCAGCTTCGATCTCGATGATTGACTTGACTGCACAAAAGTATGAACAACACGACTCGATGACCAGAAGAGCCCCTCATCAGTACCGTGTCCGTACCGCTGGAATGCTTCGACTTCATGCTGGTGAAAATGTGTTGAAGAGTCTTCAAGGACCAGTATTGCAAGGCGAGAAGCTCCTTCATAAGCCAATCGGAGCAGAACATAGGGAGTACGAGTATGGAAGGATTACCAGGAGGCTTTCTGACAGCGTAAGCCACTGACTCCTTCACTCATGTCGTCCCGCTGACAGCGCAAACTAGCTCGTTGACAAGGGTGTGCAACATCGGATCCTGTAAGTCTTGTCGGTCCAGTAATACGTTGCCTTCTGACTAATGAATTAATAGAAGAGTAAACAGTAGTGATGAAAAGTGTCTGGTGGCACATTTTATCTACATTTTCCATCCAGAGTCAGCCGACGCTTTCAGCGAAAACATCTTCAAAACTGCCCGCTTTTCTTGCAAAACTGGGGTAAATTGGACTACGAGTATTACCTTAAGAAGTTGGTCATTCGTCCATACCAAAGGCACTTCGAAGTGCAAACGTCACAGCGCTGAACGGCCTCGAAGCGGTGAAAGTGATGGTAGAAAGGAACAGTGTCCAGAGGATGAGCCTATGCGTCTGCCAAAACATCTTCATGAATCTTTTGAAAAGATCAATCCCAAGGCTCACCGGGAAGAGGACAAACGGCCCGGAGTTATTTCATTAAATGCATCATCCATCGTGCTCTCGACGAACGAGTTTGGTGACTTCAGCAAGTGTTCCATCATATCCGAAATATTCACAGACGAAACATTGCTTCAAGTTGAAAAGGATGTGCCGGTACTCTGGCAGCGATTTATACATCAGCCACAGACTGGCCGCTGTCTAATCTTTCTCTTGCTGCTGGGACGATTGTGTCAGGCGATTGCACAGGAGCACCAAGAAGCTATCAATTATCTCACCTCTGTCATGAACATAGAAGTGAGTCTCCTGATAGACATGCCTTCAATATTTTTGAGCGCATATACTGACGCTGGTAGGACTACTTTTTGAGAGGGGAGAAAGACTGGCTGAAGGATGCCGATGCAATAGGTAGTTTGCAGCTGGCTCTCTGGATCCTGGAATCTTTGTACAAGCTTCGTAACACCTTAGAGGGGTCTCTAACAACACTCGATGACGCGAAAGTCATTCTCCTCGCTCAAATACAAGAGGTATTATCCCTCTAAACATCTCAATAACTATTCTCTGACAGTTGAAGGGTCCTGGAAAGCGCAGCGCTGAGCGGAAGGCTTTTGTCAACATTCTATAGAATCTTTTGACAGGAATGTCTGCCTCTTGAGTGCTCTGCACATCAAAATTAAGAGAAAAACGGAACTGGGTGGCCGATATCGGGACTCGGTGAGTCTCAATGACGATCTCAAACGCATTCTGACTGGTTCTAGCTCTCGATTGTACTCTCTTTGAACGATAGTCGAAATTCTCTGGAGCAAAGCATAATGTCTACCGAGCAGAGTAAACTTGCCACTCGGCAGACCGATATAGCTCTTGCACAGAGCAGTACTGTGCAGAAGTTGACTTATCTGACAATTGCCTACCTTCCCGTGGGTTTAACTGCTGTAAGGTCTATTTATATGCGGGCTTTCCAGGGCTAATCACATCACCAGGCCATATTTGCAATTCCTGATGAGCAAAAGGTTGTGGTGCCCGCGATGGGAAGGGCTTGGTTCATGGGCTGTGTTTGGATTTTATTCGTATTCACTTTCATAACGGCAATACTCATGGGGAAAGTACTAGAACTATTGAACTCGACCAGAACCTTGTTTTGGAGATTGTGGATTTTTGTCTCTAAGCCTCCACCACAAGGTGCAAATATGTCGATGTGAGTAATTTGATGAAGCGTGTATAACCCAAGCGCTGACATATCGTAGCCATGATAGATGGGTCCGGACAAAGAATTTCGAGCCACCCTGGGAATCCAAAAAGAAAGGAGGGAAGACAGACGAGCATCAGCCTGTCTCTCGGGACCAAATTCTTGGACTTAATCCCGACGAAAGTTCAACAAAATCATCCTTCGCAAGGTCATTCAGGCATTCACTCACCCGCCGGACATCTTATCTTGACGATATAGAAACAGGAAAGCTGCCGCTGAAGAAGCCGTGAGATGTTTTGTTTGGAACGCTGTTGTACGCGTTTGGTATCATCTGACCGTTTCATTTCAATGCACGAAAACGGTGTTAGGGTGGATTTTTAGAGCATGGCGTTGTCTTTTGATTGACTTCAACTCTTAGATGCTTATTATAATTATCGAATAGCAGCCAATCGTCCTTCGTCGATCGAGGCGGACATGTTGAGTCGTGATTGTGTTAAATATATCACGTGCCTCACAAGCGAGCTTTTTATTGACTTCACCTTTGACAAGTTACCATGCTCAATATATTACATGATGATCATCGTTCGGCTTCTCCTGGAAAACAAATTTACATAACATCACAGGTATTTTCGTAGAAAGGAGACTGCAATAAAAGCTTCCACCATAGAGAGCAGCAGATGCAACCGGCCGCACCCCGCGCTAGCTATTCTTGGCCCCGCCGGCACGATCTTCTTCCACGATACCAAACTAAGTCAACATCAACACACACGTTACTTGGGAATTGCTCTATTCTAATCTTCGACCGCTCTTCAGATCACCGCACGTCCAAAAAGCCGCCGCAAGGCACTCCACAATCACCCCCAGAATACACCATGAGCCACGCCGAAACAGAGAGATTTCTCGAACAATGCGCAGCAACAACTCCTCTCCCTGATGGACCTGGACAAGGAACCCTTATCGACTACGATGTGTTATGCAAGTCCGTTGAGTCGTATCTCAAAAGCATCCGAGCAGAGATTTTTGAGCTACCAGTGGAACTGAGACCATCGGAAAATATGCAGCTGTACCAAGCAAGACAGACAACTATTCTCGAGTTCTGTAAGTGACAGATGATATTCTAGCATGGTGACTTGTGTTTTTTCTAATGCTGATATAGGGGGATTCGCTGCTCATGCCTCCTTCCCTCCGCCCCCGGAATCTGCCGCAGCATCGTATCAAGCAGCAGCGCTGTATCGTATCAACATTCAGGCAGCCAAACATGGTGGTAAATACAGCACATCACCATTGAAGCAAGTAGCTGAGGCACCGGATCCTCGACGAAATTTCCAGCCAACCACCCCTGCCAGATCTCCAATTCGTATATCCTTTCGCAAGCCTCCAACTTCAGTCAAAGCAAGATCATACCGAAGACATGACTCCATTCACCATGAAGGCGAAGAAGAGCAGCAAGTGCACTCTCCACAAAGCATCGGAGGGCAAAAACCTCCAGCAAATTCCATCGCCAATACAAAATCCCCTCGAAACTCTGCTGCGTGCTTCCGAAAGGACGACGACCAGTCCTTGAAACCAAGTACCCGCAGTAGTCCTCAGATCAACCCAGGCGCAACATTACCACACAATCTCCAAATTTCCGTCAGCAAAAGCCAGCCTGCTAAGCCGTTGTCTACTGTAACAGGCGCAGCCATATACAGCAATCCAGTACCTCCAATTTGGCCGGCCATCAAGCTCCAAGATGGTTGGGACTCCCTGACAGGTTTTCCGTCAGGTTCCTTTGTATTCTCCACCATCAAAGCATTTCCTCGCATTGTTGGACCGATAATACAGGGCGTCGGTGAGATAATTGGACGGGTCAATCACATGTTCCCTCTTCTTCGTTTGAGGTGGGAAAGGACGCCGATGAAAGCGGATGGAAGAAGAGATCTGGCTGTATGGGTAGAGCTTGGATTTGGAGTCTCGCGCACAGATCCCGAGGCGGTGACTCAGAAGCAAATCATGCTTGAGGGCTTGCAGGAGTTCCATCACAGAGATCTTGCTGGTTCGCAAGACTACTTTGGCACATATTTTGAGAGGAACCTTGGGCGTCTTCGAGCTGAATCTGTGGCGTCGGCAGCCGCTTCCAAGTGACTGCACCGTCAGGGTCTGGGATTGGCTAAATAGCTCGGTACATTTGAGATGAGCAGTAGCTGAACAAGCATCGGAGATAATTACTTATGGCGATGGAAGGACTACAATTAGAGGCAAATTCATTACCGCGTCGAATCAATTTGCGTTAGATTTTGTCAAACCATGGGCTGCATATCGCGCATGTGGTAGAAATTCGCTTTTGGCGAAGTTGTATCATGGAAGTAACATCAGGTACCCGTGACATTTGATCTGACCCAAAGATCGTCGCCCACCATTGAAACGTACACACACTAGTATTAGCGAGCACTATCTCTATTTCTCATTGAGGATGAAGGCTGCGAACCTCAACTTAAACCGACACACCTACACCCGCCCGAACCCGAATTCTCCCTCAATTTAAGAACTTGATCTCTCCACCTGTTCCTTTTGCTTCTTGAATGTCCTCAAAGACTTCAAGACTTAGATTTATCAGCAAACATCAGGTGGAGCAGCTTCACATTTTCAATGCCTACCACTCCGTCATCATCTACGCCGATGGGGACCCGAGGCCTGATGCTGAACGTGTTGCCAATTTGGTTGCATCAGTATTTACCGAGAGATCCTCCGTGGCCCCGTCGCGGAGCCAAGAAGACGTCTGCAAGATAATCAGAGGCCTCTTGGATGAGGTACGTGTGCGCATCATGTTAGTCCGTATAAAAGATACTGAACATTGTAGGGGCATTTTGATTCGAGCTCGTTGTTAAGGGCTTTCATTGTTGACCTGAACCCCACCAGAAATTGATCAGCAGATTCATGAGTATCTTTACTTGCATTCCTGTCCCCGTTTACCCACTAATCATATCTGGAAGGAAATCCCAGGAGCTAAAGTCAGCTGAATCCACAAATGAGGACTTGTAGAAGCTATTCCCTAACTTCCGCGATTTCGATCTTGTGTGCCCAGTATCTGCCACGACCGTTCCAAGCACATGGCTTCTGACACTGTGTAGCTTTTCGATCAACGATCTCCAGTGCCTCAAAGAAGATCACACCGAGCAGACGCCTATACTCGTAGCTGTCAATCACAAGTATAATAGATTAGGAGGATTGGCAGAAATTTGTAAGCGCATCTTGACATTTCTCGAATGACGGACCTGATATCAAATAGCTTTGAAGCGACCCACGAGTTTGACTGGCAATAACGACAATCAATTCAACAAGACGTACCTACCATTCCGACTTCAACAGCAACTACTTCGCTTTTTGGTGCCCACGGTGGAGGAATGTTGCTTCTATTTCGTCAAGCAGTGGCACCAGGGTTGGCTGAATAAGGAGAATATCACGACACTCGCATCGAGGGAAATAAGGGATTGGTGGGATATAATTCAGGTTCTGCCGTTTCCACAAAAATCAGTCGCTGGCTCCGATGAACTTCCTGCGCTGTTCTTCCGGGCAAAGAATATCAGAACGGTTACATCCATCGAGCACCCGCCGTTAAGGTTCTCACACTTGAACTCGCTCTGCAGGACATTATGAAGATATGCGGCTCCTTCGAAGACTACCATCGGTTTAGCAAGATGTTCATTCTGCTGAATAGGTTCTCGTCTATCGCCTCCAAGCATCGTACAGGGCAGACATCTGATGGCACGAGTCATACACCAGTACCTTGGGACATCCTGCGACCAGTGGCGGATATATTTGGTGTTTCCGAATCGGATTGTGAATCAGAAGGTATTTCTAGCAGGCTACATTCACTGCTTCCTCAACTCAAGGAGATATCAACGACTGACTATTCATCTCTAAGGATATTGGCCAAGAATATCCTGGCGGAAATTAGCAGCGACTGGTTATACCTTTGACGTTGGGATCCGCCCCTCGACCAGCCATCCAATAAAATTGTAAGTGGAGGAGGGTTTATCTGACTTCGATATTGGTGTGCCTATAACAAGATAAGTTGGTGGTGATGAGATATCTGTTCACGAGGGAGACGAGGGGTGTTTGCTTCAAGTGTCACCTAAAGAGTCATGATGAGTATAATGCATAGCAAATTTACAAAGTCCAGTCTCTTATCAGCGAATGTCCAGGACCAGATTACGAACAAAGATAAGCGGGGACCAAATCTGCTGTGCTTTTTCTTGTCTAATTCTGATTACTCTAGGGCTGACAACCTTTTCGTAGTTTGGTGTCTCCACATCGCAAAAGAAAGTGTCGAGGTAAGGAATAGGAAGTACATGGAATTCTGGCAGTTGACTTCATCCTCATCCTAATCCAAAACGACTACTCTGCCCTATTCATACATGAATCCCTAGAAATTCATCTCTCTTTCAAGGTCGTTGCTACCGCACAACCCTACTTTCAAGCAATCTGCTCAAAGTCTTGGCCCTACGTGACAATCGCCATAGATCTTCGAGTACGCGTCAGGATGTGGTAGGCAGCATTGAGGCTGCCCTTCAAGATCAAAGACCGGCACTGGCCGAGAGCCGTCGGCGAACCAAGAAGTACACTGATTGGCTGCAGCATGAGCCAGCTCCGTTGGAGCAACTTGGTATCTATGACAGAAAAGGTCAGCTGCGAATGTCCACAAACATATGGGAAACATACACAGTCTTAGCAGGCAAGGTCTCCGTCTCAGTGAGCGTTTTGGCAGGCAAGGTCTCCGTTTCCGTTTCTGTCAAGGTCCTTGTTTTTGGAGGAAATTGCTCCGTTTCCGTCAGGGTCTTGGTCTTCGGTGGCAACGTCTCTGTTTCAATCACAGTCTTTGTTTGAGGTGGAAGTGTCTCCGTTTCGATAATCGTGCGTGTTTTGGGAGGTAGCTCCTCGGTTTCCGTGACCGTCCTTGTCTTTGGCGGAGCTTCTGTGGTCTCGGTGACTGTCTTCGGTGGAAGTTGTACTGTGGAGATAGAGGTTGAAGTGATGACGATAGTGATTGCGGCTGAAGAATGATCAATCAGCCAAGTAGCGCTCAGACGGGTTTGATACAATTGCAAAATTGAAAGCTGAATAAGCAAACCTGGAGGCTCCGGAGGCCATTTTGGACCGGTTCCACATTGGTATGGTGGCCTCTTCACACCGTTCACAATCTCAGGAATACCTGCTGGCCAGGGGCCGCATCCGGGCGGGTAATATGCTGCGTGAACCAAGCGCACTTGGGCAAGGCCCAAAGTAGCGAGGAGTTTCGCCGTCATGTCGTCGAGTTTGGTTGAGACTGATCAATGGGATCGGCGTGCCTGTTAGACTTATTGAGCTGCGGTGAGTCGAAGATATTTATTAGTGCATCTCCACTTGATCCATTAGTAATGCGAGCTGAAGGCCGCCTGAAGGCAATACTAACATCGCTCGTTGTTGATCACCTACTTTCTTTCACGATAATTTTACATGCCGTGCTCGGCTGCAACATTACACAGGATAACATGGTCTAATATTCGCTATTGGGCGAGGCACCCTTAGGTCATGGAGTACTATACACTTTGCTGTGGAATGTTCAACATCGATGTCAACGAAGGAAGCAATTCAGGAATTATCTTGTTGATTGCTGTTGTTCAATAGCTGCGTCCTGAACCAATCTGTCAAAGAACAAGTGTTTCTTCTCGATTTAGTCAATTACATTATGTGGGAACAAGCTGCAGAAACAATTTGTGACTTTGGAGATGCTTCAGGGGGTGGAGAGGAGATTAGCCCAGCCTGATGTGCAACCGTCCACCATCAAGCGAGCGAAGCACAGCAGAACTTCGTCGTCATGCGAACTCCCCACTAGTCTGTCCAATTGAAAGTTGGTCCCCTGGAGCTTGCAATCGCCTCTGAATATCGAATAGTTGATTCGTTTATGTTGTACAAGCAGAATGAAAGTGTTACGGGGGCTGGTGCTGTCGGAATGTACTCGAACAGTCCATGTCGTAATCCTGAGAAAGTTACGAAATCTCGGTGTTCTGATGCGGAGCCATGAGTACAATTGAAATGTTCCAAAACTTGCTGCATCCAGGAACTTGAGACACTGGTTGGACAAACTTCTAAGGATCTTCATTGCGGTTGGGCACCAGGGAGGACAATATCCGCAGATGCGGGGTTGTGCTACCAGAGCATGTCGGAAACTGAAGGACTTCAATCAACATGATCAATGCTTTGTTCACTGTTCGTCCTATGATTTGCCATTCAAATTTGCGTTGACAAGAATATTTGCGAACTCCATCATGTTTGTTTTGATTCAATCGAGTAGCGAACCAATCGACTCATGCTGAGGCCCCGGCTAAAAAGGGGTAAATTGATCACTCACGTACCAAGGTGGGGAAATTGCTTTGTTACACCCGCGCCGTCCAACTGTTCCGAAAACTGCTTGTTACATCACCGGCTCTAGACGATTTTCTTGGGAAGCACCGAGGTTGTGCAACGAAAATGAACGTCGCAGTCCCTTGAAGATACATGAGATCGTCGAGGTGAGACGTCACGATACCGAGGTTGTTCGGTCATCAAGATTTCGAGTTGTTGGAAAGATACTATATAGATATTCCAAGGCTATTCGAATGGCTCTTGGACAACTTGCCTTTTCAAATCAAACAAATTGTTTCAGTCGCTAACCAAAACATGAGAACCGCCAAACTTGGCGTCATCGCCAGCTTGGGTCTTGGAGTCTTCGCCCAAGGTGGTGACTGGGACATCAAGCCTCAGCCTTGGAGTAATTCTCAAGGTAGTGGTTGGGACATAAAGCGTCAACCATGGTCTTCTTCATCATCACAGCAATGGGTACGAGATGTCACCTGACACACGTTTGGAACTCGCTAAAGTGTCGTAGAGTGAGTCGGGCCAGTGGAGTGAGCAGTGGAAGTGGACGGCAAATCAGCAACTCCCTGCAGCTCCTGGTTCAGCATGGCAATTCTCCCAGTCGAATACGGTCGCTCCACCTCTGCCTGCTGGCGCATCGTCCTCAGGAAAATGGACCTGGATGCCGGCTCCTGCATCTGTGAGCCCTACAATTCACAAAGAACTGGTTCGTACTGACCTGTTCATAGGGTGGCTTCTATTGGAGCTATTCATCATCATCATCATCGTCTTCGCCCTCTGGCTCTTCTCTCGGCCCAGCACCTGGTACGGCTTGGCAATTCTCTCAATCCAACACAACGCCCCCTCCGTTGCCTGCTGGTCAGTCTAACGGAAGCTGGAAATTGGTTTCCGGTCCATCAGTGTGTCTTTTCACTTCTTCAATTTCCACATAGCCCTGCACCTTCCACCCCTCAAAATCACTTCCAATCCAGGCACTAATCCGATACTCAGGGCGGTTACTACTGGAGCTTCATTCCTGGTCCAAAGCAAAATCTTACATCTCCTCCAGGCACAGCTTGGCAGTTCTCTCAATCGAACAGCATCGCACCTCCCTTGCCCGCAGGATCATCTTCTGGTACTTGGAAATGGATATCTGCGCCATCAGTAAGCCTCAAATTCCGACTTTCGAAATTTGAAAGGTGACTGACATGGTCCCAGGGAGGAGGCTACTACTGGAGCTTCATTGCTGGACCAAAGCAGAGTCTCCCAGCACCACCGGGTATGTTCAGGATTCGAGACGACTGCGAGCTGCTGCTTACTCAAAGTATCCGTATTCAGGCACACCATGGATATTCTCCACATCATCAACAACCGCACCTCCGTTACCCGCAGGAATATCCTCTGGGACATGGAAATGGGTGAGCAGCCCAGACGGAAAAGGCTATTTCTGGTCTTTCATTCCTTCTGCGAATCAACCAGCGAATCAACAGAAGCTACCTGACCCACCGACAGGAGGATCTGACTGGATTTTCTCGACCTCTTCTACTACCCTACCTCCACTGCCCGTTGGCGCATCTGCTTCTGGAACATGGAAGTGGGTTTCTGCGCCGAATGGAAACGGCTACTACTGGTCGTACACTTCCTCTCCTCAATCTCCACAACAGCGATTGTCTCCACCTCAATCGGGATCAACAGAATGGATCTTCTCGCCCTCGAAGACTACACCCCCTTCGCTCCCGGCAGAAATATCAGGTACCTCGGGCACATGGAAATGGGTCTCGGCACCAAATGGAAACGGTTATTACTGGTCTTTCACACCATCGTCTCAGCAGCTTCCTGCCCCGAAGCCAGGCTCAACTGGATGGGTATTTTCACCTTCTAACACGACTCCCCCCATGATTTCTGGAATATCAGGCTCAGGCTCGTGGACATGGATTCACTCGCAGTCTGGAAATGGATATTACTGGAGCTGGACACCTGGCGCGCCTCAGGGTAATCCTGCGGGGTTCCAAGGAGGTTTCGTGACACCAGATTCCGGTACCACGGGGCGACAAGGTCAAGGATCCAAGCCAGATACAAGCTTCGGAGGCTCTTTCGACAGCACAAAACCTGGCTTCAATACAGGTACGCAGGGAACCAAGCCAGATACTGGTTTTGGAGGCTCCTTTAACACCAAACCTGGCACCCAAGGCGGGAATGTGCCAACTCAGCCTGATCAAATTTCTGGAGGTTTTCCACGTAATCCTGGGCCACAAGGACAACAAGGAGGCCTACCAATTAACCCAGGGCAACAGGGCAATGTCCCATTTCAATCTGGACAGCAAGGAGGTGTGCCAGTGAGTCCAGGTCAGCAAGGTAACATTCCGCTTCAACCTGGACAAGGAGGTGTACCAGTCCCAGGAGATCAAGGCAATATTCCATTTCAGCCTGAACAGCAAGGCGACGGACCTGTAAGCCCAGGTCAACAAGGAGGCTCTTTTCCAGATCACTCTTCACAAGGCGATATTCCAATCAATCCAGGTCAACAGGGCGGCGTTTCAGTCTCTCCCGGTCAACCTTTCACCGCTGGATTCGATCAAACAAAGCCAGATACTAGTGGCTCTGGGAATATCCCTAGTCAAGGTGGCAACACTCCTCAGGGCGGTTCTCTACCACAGTTTGGGGACCAAGGCGTTCCTATCAAAGGGCCATTTGGCGGTAGCTTCGATCAAACTGGAAGGCCTGTCACGGGAGGAGATTTGCTCACACAACCTGGAACTCAAGGAGGCTCAGGCAATGTCCCGATTCAAGGCGGTGACATTCTACAAGGTCAAAGTCAGCTTGGAGATCAAGGACATGTTCTGATCAAAGGTCCCTTCGGAGGAAGCTTCGATCATACCGGTAAGCCGATAACTGGGGATAATCCCACGACCGGTGGAGCACAAGGCTCTGGTAATGTCCCCATTCAAGGTGGCGACGTTCCACAAGGGACTGGATCTCAGCCTCAAACTGGGTACCAGGGACAAGCTCCAATCAAGGGTCCCTTCGGGGGAAGCTTTGATCAAAGCGGCATGCCAATCGACACCACAGGTCAACAAAGCACTGGCGGCGTCCAAGTACAGCCGTCGACCGGTGACCAGCCGATTCAACACCCAGGCGATCAAGGACAAGTTCCTATCAAGGGCCCCTTCGGAGGTAGCTTCGATCAAACTGGCAAACCCATCGAAGCAGGAGGCTCAACATCCGGTTCTCACAGCAGCGGTGGTATCCCAATTCAACAGCCCGACCAAACTGGGGACTTGCCATCACAGAGCCCACAAATAGGCGGCACAGGCTCTATACCCAGCACAGGAGACGCCGGAGTCATTCAAGGTCCTTTTGGAGGAGCATTCGACCAAACTGGTAAGCCAATTGACACCACAGTACCCATTCAAGGCGGTAGCTCGACCTCTGGCTCGCATGAGAGTGGCGGCATTCCCGTACAGCAACCAGGACAAACAGGCGAGACGCCTCTCAACCCCGATGGTTCTCACCCGAGCGCAGGAGGAGAAGATGTTATCAAAGGCCCATTCGGCGGTTCATTCGACTCGACTGGCAAGCCCGTTGACATTCCACAGGGTTCGCAGGGATCGTACAAGTGTCCCCCGCGTAGCCGAATTGAGCTCCTAGATGCTCCAACTGTGCCTGAAGCTGTTTGTCCAATCTGTAAGTTGGCCCTTGGCATTTTTCCATCCTTTGAGAAAGAGAGGCGAAATTGCTGATCAAATCCTGAAAACGCAACAGCCCAAGATCGAAAATACGTCGCCACCCCCGACAAATCCTTCTACATCCTCTGCTGCCGGCACGTCGACGGCGGCAAGAAAGAGATAACCGTCATCGCGGACATCCCATCTCTCCAATACTGTATCCATATCTGCGCCGGCACGCCGGACTGCAAATCGTAAGTCTTCCCCACTCGCCCACCCCCTCACACCACACCACGCCAAACTAACAACCGCAATAAAGTGTGCTGTACACATCCCGCCCCGGCCAAAACAGCAAGTACCCCGTCGGATCCTGCCAGCTATTCTCCCACGGATCCTACGACGTGCAAACACCCTGCAACAACGACGCGCATGATTCCGCATACTTAATCGAACCTCCTACTTCATCTACTGGCGAAATCCCCGCACAGCCGCCGATTGCTGTCGACCCGCCTAACCCCCCGCAACCATTCTCAACCCCAGATGTCCTACCTCCGAATCCGCCAACAATAATTGATATCCCGCCTTCAGTCATCATGATCCCGCCAGGAATATCGGAGCAGTGCGTGAAGAGTGTTTTTGCGGCGATTAAGTGTGGGAGTTGTCTCGGTTGTTGAGGGGGTTTTGAGAGATGGGTTTCTTTTGTACTGGGGATGTTTGTGTAGTGGTGACTTGAGGCGATTCCGCGTTTTCCAGATCCTGCGGCCTTCCTTTCCTCTGGCGAGGGAGACAGGAGCAGATCTGCATTTTTGGGTAGAGGTGATAGTTGATCAATACATTCTCTTGATTTTGAAGAATGTTTGGTGCTCCGCGATGATTCGTGTGGTTCCTCTTTTGTAGAGCGCCATGTTTGAGTGTCGTGTTTTGGATCATAGTGACAACTTACCAGTGATCGTATCCGAGCGAGCGACGATACAAGCTACCACAACTGGCACCACAACCCTTCTTTTCTCTTCTCTTCCTCTTCCAACTTGTGATTCCAACCATGCAGCTTCCCTCACAATCCTAACCCATTCAATACTCCATCAATAAGTAAATCTCCCCACTTCATGCAAGCCAGTGGATTCTTTTACTCACTCAACTCTTCTCGCTTCCCGCCCTCTCCTCGGCACACAATCCTCCCAGCCCGAATCCTCTAAATCGCAAGCCCCCATAGCTACCCAAATAACGAAAATCCAGACATCACGACACCTGAATAGATCGCGTAAGTACTACTCACGTTACCTTGAATTCAAAACGTGAACTCGAACTAATGAGAGGCAGTTAGCTCAGTTGGTTAGAGCGTGGTGCTAATAACGCCAAGGTCGCGAGTTCGACCCTCGTAGTGATCAGATTATCCTTTTGCTTTTTGGATCCTTTTGCAGGTCTTTTCGGACTTTTTGGACTTTTGCTTCCAGACTATAATGGAGGACGGAAAAGTCTTGGGAGCTAGGCGAGTGAAATTCCTGCCACTTGGCTGGCGGCGGGTCCTCATCTGGAGGGATCCATTTTTGAAAGTAGAAGAGGATCCAGTCGGGAAAGGCAAGGGAGTGGAAATCGAAACCAGAATCAGAACCAGAACCAAAATCAACGTGAACAAACTCATCAGCTCTTATTCAACACAACCAACTCTACCCTATCTCATCCACCTCCTCCAAAACTTCCATCCAACCTCCCCCTCCTCCCCCCTCTCCCTCTTACTCCCCTGATCCCTCCCCCTAACCCTCCAATAATAAATCGGCACCCCAGCACCAATAAATAGAACCACAATCACCGTCTGCAACGGCTCCGCGAATACCGCTCTACTCAACAAGAACAGACTCACGCAGCAGAAGATAATTGGCGTAGTGATCCACGTCCTATACGGTCTCTCCAAATTCGGCTCTCGCACTCTCAGGATGATGAGCCCGAGTACAGTGAAGAAATAGAATGTATAGCCCGCAACGCCATAGAATGTCACGAGGGTGCCGAACTCGCCAACGAGGATATATCCTGCTGTTAACGCGGCGTTGAGGATCATGGCGTTGACGGGCGTGAAGAAAAGTCCTGTTTCCTCGTCTCCGAACATGCGTGCTAGCGTTTTCGAAGCCCAGTTTCGGGTTCGGAGCGTGTTGATGTTGGGTTCTGCGCTATTTCCGACTCCAATCTTTCCAAATACTGCTGGGAGGAGGCCTTCTTTGCCCGCTACGTATACTAGGCGACCAGATGTGAATGTCGTGGCGTTTAAGGCTCCGAAACAGGATGCTGAGACGATTAATGCCAGGATGAGAGATCCAATTGGTCCGAATACTTTGTTGCCAAACATTACTGCCACAGTGTTGGAGTGGTTGATGGTGCTTAGAGGTAAGACGAAGAAATATGCGACGTTGGCAAGTAGGTAGGAGAGGATTACCAAAGGCATCGCGGTATGGATGACGCGCGGTAGATCTCTGGTTGGGTTGCGGAATTCTCCTACAACGTAGTTGGTCTGAAAATCAGCAGAAATTCTCTCATCAGAATTCTACACTCACATTATCCCATCCATCAAAAGCCCAGAGTCCAGCATATAGAGCAACAGCCCAAGAACTAGCACTCTTACTCGTCCCATCAAACCATCCCTTGTCCTTCCAATCCTGATTCGCATTTCCAGAAGTCGAAAATCCTGTGAGCGCAACCACTATACCAACAACCGTAACACCAAGCAATGCAACGAACTTGAAGAACATAAACATGTCTCCCATCTTCGTCCCGAGTTTCGTAGATATGCAATTCAGCAGTGTGACCGCGAATAATCCGACCAACGCCACGCTCTTATTGATCCAAGCACTAACATTCTCCGCCTCTGCTCCAATCGCTGCCCGGACGAGGTATTCACCCATGATTATAGATATGATGGCGCTTGATCCAGGCTTCAACACCATCACCGCAGACCAGGTGAACAGGAAGCCCGATAGCTCTCCATAAATCTTGGACAAATACACCTGCGCTCCTCCATTTAACGGTATAGCTCCTCCCAACTCCGCATAACTCGAAGCCCCCGTCCAAGCCAATACCCCAGCAATCGTCCATACAATCAGCGAAGCTCCAGGCGATCCAGCATTTGCATTGACCTGGCTAGGGGACGAGAAAATTCCAGATCCAATGATCAATCCCACTATCAAAGACAGTCCATTCAAATACGTCAGCGTCTTGTGCTTTTCCAGCGATCCTCCCCCTAATGCCGTCTGCCCATTCGAAGATGATATAGGGGCTCCAATTGGCGCATAGCCATTCCCAGACGTGGAGGAGAGAGGGTAGAGATTGGATGTGAAGTCAAACACAGAGGAGTTCGAATACGATCGATTGCCCCTGGTATTCGCAGCTGGGTTCCGTGCATCGAGAGGATCGTCTGCCTCTAGAGAAAGCTTTCTCGAAGAGGATATGCCGGATCGTGATGAGGAAGAGGATGTTCGTGCACCTGGGGAGCTCGAGGCCAGACTGGCCAGTTCTAGAGAGTCGCGCGCATGAGGTTGGAGGTTGGAGTAGGGTCGTGACATGGTATTTCGTGTTTTATGTCCTCATGCTCTGGCGAAGGGATGTAGTTGAGTGCGATTGGGGCTTTGGTATTATTGTATTTTCTGGGTCATGTCGTCGTGAAGTCGTGAGGTTGGAATAGGAGATATACGGGATATCGAGAGCGTGAAAATATGTACTCGAAGAGCAAAGTATTAGAGAAGGAGAAGCGACGTGGAGATGCGACTGATGCTTGATGGTTGATGGTTGATGCTTGCAGAGTTTCGATGTTCCGTTCTCCTTCTGCAGTCCTCGTCCTCTTCATTCCTGCTTGGACTGCCGCGCAGAGCTGGGCTGGCTTGGCGGAGCTTGTCTCATCTGCAATGCACGGACCAATTTATTTTGCTTGAAGCTCCAAGCTCCAAGCTCTCCATCCAACCTTCAAGCATGAATTGAAATGAAGCAATTCCCAACTACACAATGATGCGATTGCCATAGTGCATGATGCCCGACAGACGAGATGTTTACGGCAATTGGCAGAAACGGGCAACGGAGGCTCCGTCCTGCTTGCCAGCGAATTCTTGGAGGTGGATGTAGCCCATATCTCAGACGAGGAATCAGGTCATCTTCTTACAATGGCCTCGACCTTCCAGCATTGGACAAGAAATGGCGGGCAAAATGGGAGGCAGGGAGGCAAGATAGGTCTGGTACAGGAGGCAGGAAAGATGCCATTTTGGAAGAGCACAAGGCGTCTCCGCGCACCTGGGAGGGTATCTCGAAGACAGGACAGGGCGAACGGAAACAAGAGAATGAGGTTATGAAGGGGAAACCCCAGGAAGGGCTCAACGATTGTAGCAAAGGTCGAAAATATGTACTTCCTATGTTCCCATACCCCTCTGGAAATCTACATCTCGGCCACCTCAGAGTCTACACCATTTCAGATGTCCTAGCAAGATTCCACAGAATGCAAGGCTTTGAGGTGACGCACCCAATTGGATGGGATGCCTTTGGTCTGCCAGCAGAGAATGCAGCAATCGAGAGAGGGGTCGAACCTGCCTCATGGACCAGGCAGAATATCCAGAAGATGAAGTCGCAGTTGGAAGCCATGAATGGAGAATGGGATTGGGATAAGGTATGTGGAATTTCCCTCAGGGGAAACAATGCTGATCTGTTAGGAATTTGCAACATGTGATCCTACATTTTATAAGCATACCCAGCAGCTCTTCCTCCTACTCCACAAAGCCGGCCTTGCATACCAAGCAGAATCGTTGGTAAACTACGATCCTGTGGACAAGACTGTTCTGGCAAACGAACAAGTGGACTCCAATGGATGTTCATGGAGGTCTGGAGCCAAGGTTGAGAAGAAGATGTTGACACAATGGTTCTTCAAAATATCGGAATACAGACAAGAATTGCTGGATGGGCTAAAAGAGCTTGAGAAGAATGGAGCATGGCCTGAACGAGTATTGTCAATGCAGAAGAACTGGCTTGGGAAGTCAACGGGAGCTCGAATAAAGTTCCCAGTTGTGGCATACGACCAACAAACACATTCCGACATCGAGGTGTTCACTACCAGGCCAGATACCCTGTACGGTGTGCAGTATGTTGCTTTGGCTGCAACACACCCTATTGTCCAGTCTCTGGCAAATGCCGATGTAGAACTTCAAGCTTTCCTTGACACCATTCCAGCTCTTCCACAAGACTCCAAAGTCGGATACCTACTTCCACATGTCCGAGCTCTGAATCCACTCGCCTACGAGGAGTCAACGCCAGATGCCATAAAGGCTTCATTACCCATCTACGTTGCACCTTATGTCCTCGGGGATTATGGAGATGGAGCTGTAATGGGTGTTCCAGGTCACGATACTCGTGATCACTCTTTCTGGAAACACAATCGCTATGACGATCCTGTTCGTTTCGTCGTTTCTCAGTCCCCAGATGAAGCCACGAGTGTTCTTCAAACTAGCCCCTTCATTCATCATGGGCATCTCACCAAGCACAGCGGGCCACACGCTGGGATGACCACTGCAACTGCCACGAGAGAAATCGTCAATCTCTTGAAGTCGAAAGGGCTTGGCTCAGAAGCAGAAACTTGGCGTCTCCGAGATTGGCTGGTCAGTCGACAACGATATTGGGGAACTCCAATTCCAATCATTCACTGCAGTACCTGTGGTCCTGTTCCCGTGCCAGATGACCAACTTCCTGTGGAACTTCCGACTATAGACAGCCATTGGGCAAATGGAAAGACTGGAAATCCTCTCGAACTTGCCTACGATTGGATCAATACTCCTTGTCCTAAGTGTGGGGAAGCATCCAAGAGAGATACAGACACCATGGATACGTTCGTTGATTCCAGCTGGTACTTTATGAGATTTCCGGATCCAAAGAATCCCGATTCTCCTTTCTCTCCTGAGGCGGCCAATGCAAACCTGCCGGTGGACTTGTATATCGGAGGGGTAGAGCATGCGATATTGCATCTCCTCTACTCAAGATTCATTTCTAAGTTCCTGGCATCAACGCCACTCTGGCCAGATGGTGCAGAGGTTAACGGAGAGCCATTCAAAAAGCTCCTGGCTCAAGGAATGGTTCACGGGAAAACTTACTCTGACCCAACAACTGGCCGATTTCTAAAACCAGATGAGGTGGATCTCACAGACCCAGTGAAACCTCTCATCACTGCCACTAACGAGATCGCGAATGTCAGCTTCGAGAAGATGTCAAAGTCGAAATACAATGGTGTCGATCCCGGGACTTGTATGGCGAAATACGGAGCAGATGCCACTAGAGCTCACATACTGTTTCAAGCACCAGTCAGCGAGGTACTTGAATGGGACGAGGAGAAGATTGCCGGAGTTACTCGTTGGCTTCGGAGACTTTACGAGATGATCCTCAAGAATCAGCATCTTTGGACTGAGTCGAACAGAATGGATGACTTCAGTCCGAAGCTCTACTTTCTCCAAAGCCGACCGCCCAAACACCGAGAAGCGACCCTCGAATCTCTAGCGAAAGATCGCGAGTTATGGCGATCGGTACAAGCCACCATATCGAATGCAACGCAATCATACGGCAAAACTCACTCCCTCAACACCGTTGTCTCGGACTTAATGACTCTCACGAACACCATCGCAGAATACAACGACGTCAAAATTGACCAATCTATTCACAAGACCGTCTACAAACCCGACCACCGCCTCTCTCTTCACGCAACAAGAGCTTTGGTTCAAATGATGGCCCCGATCACTCCAGCCTTCTCAGAAGAATGCTGGCGCCTCCTCAATTCCAACCCAAGCCACTCGATCTTCGCCTCACCATTCCCCATCGAAGATGGAACTTTCGACTTGCTTGCCCCAACGACACGGACTTGTGTCGTGCAAGTCAATGGGAAAATGAAGTGCGTTGTTAAGATCCCGATACAGGAAGAGGGGCTGGAAGGAGTGGAGTTGGAGGAGTGGCTCAAAGAGCAGATCTTTGATACGGAAGAGGGGAGGGAGAAGTTGATGGGGAGTGGGAGTGGGAGTGGGAGTGGGAGTGGGAAGGGGAAGGGTGTTGATGTAAGGAAGGCGGGGAAGATGATTGTGATTAAAGAGGGGAAGACGGTTAATTTCGTTATGTAGGTCAGGTCTACGGGGAGGTGGAGATGGGACATGGGAGATGTAACTTGTAAGATATTATACCCTGAGTGTCTTTTACGATTGTCAGAATAGATTAAAAGCTCTGGTACTCTCTACTACCTCGATCGCCACTAACGCCGAAATTGTTAGAGCACTACTCTGCGCCTTAGACAGAAATTACATTGCCAGCGTGCTATGGGTAACGTATCTCACGTAACAGTATCTGCACCTGTCTTCCACGACAACCCAAACCTCGGCAGCTAACCCATGTCATCCTCGCCTTACTGTCCCGTAGGAGTAACAGAGTACTTTTCCGACGTGAATGCAAGTTTGCCAAGTCTTCTCTGTTCCGCGGGGTCCACATAGATCTTGAGTCCCATCGAACTTTTGCCCAGGTCGAATACACGGAACAACGTATATACCGCACCCAGGTTCTCATTGCCTTGAGGACCATTAGTTGTACTTTCCATCTGCACCATCCGGGTTAGTCAATCCACTCAACAACATCCTCCAGAAGTACTCACCAAATCAACCTGATTCTGACTGACAAACCACGGCGTCTCATAAGCTCCTGTCGTGCACTTGACCTCTATATAGTACCTAGGGGTTTTCCCAGCCCAGTACTCAGCATCCAAGTATCCCAAAGACACCATCAAGCGCGTGAAGACACCATTTACATCATCGTACACGAGATCCGACGTCTCGCGTCCCGACCAGGCCCTCAAGTCCTGATATTCGGGCAAAACTCGAGCATACCCTCGGATGCTGCTTCGCCAGTTGTCTAAACCGAATCCTAGATCTTGCATACTTGACAAGATCGTGAAGACCTGTGCGAAATGTCAATAATGGCCGTTATGAAATTTGGGCTTCCTGTACATACGAATAATTCTCCCGCAACTCCAACTTCTTTTCTGTGCTCCCAGTCTTGGGAGTTGTAGGTGTAGTGCACGCCTTCGAACGGCTCGTTTCCAACTGATAGGCTTTGGAAAGCGGTGGAGATATCTCTGAAATTGTTGGGGAGGCTTGTTCTTCTGGCTAAGGCTACGACTTTCTCTAGGAGTCGTTGGTACTGTGATTGTGATTGTTGTCCTGGAAGACGGAAACGAGGTGGGGGTGTCAAGCCACCGATGTTGAGAGGGCGACCTGGACTGCTATCCGTGCCGCCTCGCGACGCCGGGGTCGCTGGAGGTGTAAATGTTGAGACGATAGAAGATAATCTTTCGATCCACGGTGATCTGCTCGGTGTCCGTGGTGAAAGACCATCGCTGCGATCCAACTCAGCTGCACTGCCCATAATTGCGCCCTCGGCCGGTTCATCGACTTCCAAGATCGTGACAGGAATTTCCGCAATATCAGGGATGTCGGGGATTCCTTCTTTTTCCAGAATCCTGCCTGTTGTCGAGGTGGGACAATTTAAGATGGAATTGATCACATTGACTGTACCGTCCTCGATCTTGCCTTGCATTCCCGTTGCAGGGTCAGTCATCATCCATGAAGCAAGGCGACGAGGTAAATCGAATTTGAAGCAACATTCCTGGGATTCCGTATCATTTGGGACGTAGATCTTCAGGGGGTTTCCGTCTTCAATGTGCAACTCGCTTTGTCCAATCTCTATTTCAAGTAAAACGCCATCCTGCTCTAGTGATAGACTTGACAATATCCCTCCGCACTCAATTGTGACTGCTGTGCGAAGGAGATCATAGAGCCCAGCACGGTCAGCTGCATACCTCGGGCTATCGAAGGCCGCAGTGATCCTATTCTTATCAGATAACTGGAAATGCAAATGAGTAGTTGTGCGTACCGTAGAAGCGGATAGGCTTTCCTTCTCAAGTCACGGTGTGGTTGAGAGATCGGGCGTTGTAAACCATCGCCTAAGCGGGAAACCTCCTTCACACACTGTGAAAGATACCTAGACTCGAGACCGGTCCATGTTAAAAGCGGCTTCAGCTGGCGGATTTCTTGCAGGGTAAAGTCGAGGACTTTGACCATCGCTGTGAAGCGACTGGGAGGACCCTCTCGGTCAACCACAGCAAATTGCGAGGTCGAGGTGTGAAGAACGACATTGCTCGTCACAGGTTCTCTGACTGGAAATACCCTAGCATTGAGAAGCCGGTTGGGACTTGGTGGACGTGTTTCTGTACGGAGAAACGAGCTTAGAGTCTTCAGTAGCTCTTTGACTTCTGGTACAGGAAGTCTCAAGGACCTTGCTTCTAGCAGCTGCTCGAAGACCATCTTCAAGTCCAGTTGGGGCACTCGGAGCGTTTCCACGAACAGGGTTTTGAGGCCGCTATACTGGGCATTGACTGCGGTCTTTCCGTGGATATGCGTCGTATCGGACCACACACACTGCGATGGCTTATACCATCCTGGCGTGCCACTGTGGTCAAAGTATATGAGAGCTCCTGTCTCGAAAGACTGTCTGCTAATGGTCAATCTTGTAATTCAGTAGAGCTCAGGTGGCTCACCTCATCTCTCTTCTGCCATCCTCCTCAGCTGGTGACTTTTCGGCTATTATACTGAAGAGCTGCTTTGCCACCTCCACTGTAATACTTTGTTGATGTTGCAACTCCTCAAGTTCACTAACCACATCGTGCCAATTAATGTCGTTGATACTCAGTGTGTCGCGAAAGAATCCCGCCATATGGCCTAGCTCAGTACTTGAAATATTGAATGACGAACTGTAAACTTCCTTCAAAGGGACCTTTGTCGTAAAGTAATCAGGTGCATCCCAAAGGCACCAACTTGGACCCACCCACGCTGCCTTCAGTGACTCCGATGGAGGTATAAAGATCAACTCATGGTTGTCGAAAGCTCTCCTATAGATTTGCTCAGTAAAAATACAACAACAAGATGAATCGATTTGCTGGGTGTTCCCACCAGATCTCTCGCTTCCTCGTCTCAGGAATTTGTGACATCCTCAAGCAGGCATCAAGTGATTGGTACAAGTCAACCACACGCCTCGGATTACTTAACATCTCTGGATCAGGATTGGCTTTTTTGAGGAATTTCGTTAGTTGTAGCCGGAAGCTAACGTTATCTTGGTACCCAACGTCAAGCTTTCTGACGAGGAAGGACCAAAATTGGGGAACATGTTCCTGGTCTAAGAATCCAGACGATTGAATAAATGGGAAATGCTCGTTTCCCAAGAAGCGCGTATGGATATCTAACAACGGCCGTAACGGAAGGTACGTGTTGCAAGCTGTTCACTCTCGCCGTTGATGCAAAGAATTTGTGTCCTTTTCAAGGCAGATAGTATGGGAGCTGCAGCGAGCACAAGATTCCCTTCATATTGCCACAGATGCCCAAGGAAGCCGAGAAACTCTGCTTGTCGACTTCTGGCAGTATCCAAGCATTCCACGGAGAGCGATGTTCGGTCATACGATACTAGCCGAAGATGTTGCCGAATGCCCAAATGCTGATACATCCATTGATGTAACGTACGGTTCGAGCTGGGTGCAACAGAAGGGATTTCCTCGAAATATTTCAAGTTGACGCAATTGACTCGACGACCCTTTTGCCGGAGAAAGAGCTCAGCACCGTAGGGGTCATCATTCGAAATGTATAAATCGTTGAGGCCAGGATAAATTGCGACGTCTAGATGATTATAGACCATGAACTTGTCTGATATATCATAATCTTCTTCAGAATGGAGGAGATGTGTAAGGAACAGGAATTTCATTCGCTCGATAGACGATTGAAGACTGACGACCACCGGTGGTCCTGTTGGCTGACGGAGAATGAGTTCACGAATGTAGGACACGATCGGCCCGTCAATCCGAAGGACACCCAGATTGTCGAAGAAAGCACAACGCGCTTGGTTTCGTGTTGCCGTCGGATGGACCAGTCTCAATCCCAGGTCTTTTGGAACAGCTACATCGTCGTACTGAGGATACAAGGCAACCCCAGAGTCTGAGGAAACCCATGAACCATCCTGCAGAGGAATGATGTCAAGTTGCTTGAGAGTTTGAATATTTGAGGCCCATCCGTTCTTCCAAGGAAGATTCAATAGTTCATAAGTCCTGGTTGCCCAGTCTTCATCGGTGGTCAGACCTTTGATCCTCGAGGATGTTCCTGCCAGCAGATCTTGCCTTACTATTGAGATTATCGTTTCGAACGGTAAACTGCGAAGGCCGAAACCTTTGAGGATTTCGACATCCGAAGGAGCATAAGAGTCAGACAAGTACACTTCTGAGCGTAAGTCGGCAAGAAGTGGAGCTCCATGTTGATCGTTGAGGAGAGGACTTCGATAATATAGGTCCTTGATTGTGCGGCGAGTCCTCCGTTCATGAGACCGAAACACAACCAAGCCTTCAACTTTGGACTTGATTTTAGAAACGAGGTCCTTCCAGAGGCCGTCCCATGGATAGCTATCTTCCATCGGCAGATATCTCATCCATTGATACTCGAGCGTTCCATGCTGGCAGAGCTGTGATACGCCCGCAATGAAGGCATCCGAAATGGCCTCGATGAGTCCCTTGTTCCTGCGTGAGTTCATCGCAATATCTTGTCGGTTTGCCAGTGTTACAAAATCTGCCTGGATCAGGAACTGCTCTGTCGTTAGAATGTGTAGCACGCGACACATAGCAGCCAACTTACATTGAAGCCCATCTTTCTCACGGGCAGGAATGCAAATACCTCCTGAGGCTCAATCACTGGCATCTTCTCCCCAGTCACTAGATCCTCGATGACGGGAAAGGCAAGCACAATCTCAGATGTTGTATAGGATCTCGTGGCCTCCTCAGAGTGTGACAATTCTCGATTCTCACTCCTGGCAAGCTCTCTGGCGATATGCTTGACAATGTGGTAAGTTCGCTTCCGATTCAGCGCTGGATCAGTACACGCCCTTTCGATGACTGCAGCGTCCGAGTCTTCGAATTTTCTCAGGGTAAACATAATGCCCTCCGTTCGGTGGCCTTCCTCGTTGTGAAATGAGATATCAATCTTGCGCAGTTTCCTCAAGAACAACAGGAGCGTGTCTTGTAGGTCAACGAACTGCTGGGTGATAATCTCCCGATCTCTTTGGCGCTCGACAAGGTCACTCTGTTCATGCAGATACAGAATGATTCTTGTCAAGTCAAGTGGAAGAGAATGGTCTCGTTTTTCTTGCCAGATCGGGGTGATCATGCCCATTCCGGAATCGCCCTTGCGATGCACAAATTCGAAAGAGAAGTCCCCCGACTGGATATGCACCCTCCAAGCCGCCATGAAGACTGACTTGAAGCCGATACCTTTCTCGCCAATGTAGCCTTGTGATCCGGTCTTGGAGCTTTTCCCGATATCACATATCGCCGTCAGGTTCTGCCGTGTGAAGCCATCCTCATTGCACTCAATGACAATTCGACCTGGATAGACTCGAAACTCGACATAGGGATCCTGCCCTCTTGTGTATTGGTTGTCATCTGCGTTCTGGAGAAGTTCAAACACAAAGCGTGCCTGACTTGTGTACAGGTTCTTTGCGAGTCTACTGCAGTCAGTCTCGCAATCATGTTGGTTTACTGAGAAAGACCTACGTGAGAACAGAGGAACCAATTTGGATGTCTTTTGCGAGTAGCGCTTCCTCAACCTCCCGTCTTGCATTCTGACTGACCAAGGCGTTGATCGCTTGCAGAGTACTTTCTTTAACGAAGCCATGTTTCCTGACTATCTCCTGGATAGTATGCTTCGCCCTTGACTCTCTTTCAGCCGGACCCGACATTGTAACCAAAGTTAAACAATGAGTGGTGCAAGCTAAAACAATTCCCAATCTCTCTAGACTACTCACGGCTGGTAGAACAGAAAATTGACGTAAGACAGGCGAACAGGCTATAATATTGAGACCAGAATATGATAAAATTTCTGAATCAAGACCACTTGGGAACTTACCCGCAAAAGTATACAAAAAAAGAGAAAGAAGCAAATCGATCAGGATACTGCTCTCGATGCCTACGCAACTCTACTGGCACCAACAGGCGCTAGCAGGCTTGTAACAATCTTGACATATCTGTTGCAGCGGCTGGGGCCATTGACCCAGAGGCCTCGTGGCTGGCAGCTGTGTTTGAAAGCAGGCCGGGCGGCCGAATCCTGTCCATGAGCATTATTGGTTCGCTGACCAATACAATCCATCACTACGTGGACATTTGTTGCAGGATGAACTCCACGATAAGAAACAACAAGTATAGGCGCAGGAATTCCTTGCAAAGCTAAAACGGGATGGACCGGAAACCAGGCGCTTAATTTTCGGAATGCTGTGGCGTGAGGGTCCAGGAAGTCGACGGTGGCTAGATGTCGATTTCGAACGGTAGTTGGAACATACTCGGCTCTAGCATGATAGATGAGAAGAACGGATGGAAAACATGAAGGATTGCTTGGGCTGAATAGGAAAATACCATTAAGGCTCGCACAGATTGATTCCAAGCCGCCTGGGGTAATTTTGAAGAAGAGAATAGTGCCCGACGAATTCTCCCGGAGCTACTCGAGCATCAAATCACGTCAAAAGTTCCTCGATGATTAGAAGGAAACCATAATCTATCCTCGTCTGCATCTATCAGACATCCATTCGACACGAACAAAATATTCGTTATCAAGCCACCGAGCGAGATCCCAACTGACCTGGCACCGTTGGACAGACGCTGGAATGTAAAACAATTACTTGGTAGCCAAGCAACGTCAAGATCTCCAAGCAAAAGCTCAACCTACGCATCTACGAGTGATTCAATTCAAAGAACGGAATTTTGGGCCAAATTTCTCAGCTGCTACAGTCATATTGACTTCCATGACCTGTCTGAGACCACGATGACGGGAAGTGCCTTAGCCCTCTCACCCTCTTCACTGTGGTCGATTTCTGTATACTCGCGATGAACCAGTTCTCGTCCCAATTTGCTTTTCCATGTCATCTTCATAGACTGCGAGCTCCACCCCATCACCATCAAGTCGCCGTTTAGATTTGCCTTTAGACGTAGACTTCCCCTCTCGCCGAGTGAGAAGGATTTCCCAACTTCCATAGTAGAGCCCTCCTTGTTCTGCCTTGGGGTTGAAGTTGCATCCGGAGTCTCTTCTTGGAGGCCAAGTTGTCGTAGAGACGCCAGCATCGAAGAAGAGTGGGGAATTATCGCGGATCTGAGGGCAGACTGTCCTGCTCTTCCACAACAGACGCCATTCTCATACTTGAATTCAAGACATGTATCCCCAAACGCCACCATCGAACATTCAGTAGTAGTATCTCTCAAGAGTCCAACCCAGCCGTGTTCTCTGGAGAGCATGGTCGCAAGTTCCGGTTTTGGCGTACACGTCGACGACAGGAAGACTTGCAGGTTATCATCCCTATCCACACCAGTCTTACTCAACATCTTAAGCCCTAGCATAACCGCGTAGTCGAACCTCTCTTTAAACAGTGGATCCAGGAGACGCTTAGGCCGAAGTGTATCTTCTAGAGTGAGAAAGTGCTCTGTGCGATATCCAGGATCTTGCCAATTAAAGTCTCGTAGTAGATGCTGTATACATTTCAAGCGAAGAAGTTTCGCTAATGAGACGCGCTGCGCGTTCGACGTGCAGATCGATACCTCCACGCCGTGTAAGTCTTCGAGGAGTGTGGGATCTCGAAGTTCGGGCTGCATTGCCCATAGCTCGACGAGGATATCCTTGAGACTCTGTCCAGGAACACGCTTGTATTGCCGCGTTGCGCTAGCATTGACTCCGCTGTATCCGACTTGAAGCTGGTACTGGTTTGAATCGTTGTAGTGATATGGCTTGGATGCACCGACAATACATAGTCTCCCAGCTTCTCGGAGTCGCGTCCTGGCTATGCTGATTGAAGCGGAACATCTGGGGTTGGGCGACCAGGCGCCCTTGGATGTAGCCACCGCAGTACCGTTTGGCGCTCCTATGAGAAGCCTCTCCGTACCATCGAATGGAGCGTAGGCGACTGATTCATCGTGTGTGCCGTTTTCTAGTTCTTCATTGGATATCCAATGACAAAATAACTCCTTGTTTACCAGTTCAGGGTACTTGATCGGATCATGATTCCACTGGACAATTGAACCGCCCCCGACAACATAAGCCGAATACTTACTAGGGTCAATCTTATCTTTCAGCTTCCAAAGTGGTCCCCAGATGTCACTAAATCCATCGATAGCTGCCGATAAATACAGTGGTAAAGATGTATTTACGTATGGAGGGCAGAAAGCCCAGACAGCTTTACCGTGATGAAAAGCATCCAGACACTCAAGTTGACAGCGCCGCAATCGAACTGACCTGGCCTTATCAAAGTCCGAACAGTCATCGAAAGGAGCGAGCAAACAAAGCCCATCGATGGCTGGGGACATATCGCTTGGAAAATCGCTGCAATGAGCTCCAGCGTAGCTTGCCACACTTAAGTCTATTGTTATAACAAGAAGCCGGAGCGTATTCACCTAGACACCATCAAAGTCAGTGCTGGATAGATATGATTCTTGAAAGAGAAAGGTAAACAACATTTCCATCTTGGATACCTTTGTCTTGTGGGGCATATCAGTTCTGTTACTCGAGATAGAGGTTGTGAGAATATACATACAACTCCCCAGCTACGCACATGCGAAGATTCCGAATTCCACCGTAGTAGACTCTGGCAATATCGCTGCACCATAGGAACGAGAACTGACGGTCGAGAGCGAGCTGAGCTGTCCCTCCAATCGTATTGAGTACAAAAGAAGCGCTGTCTCTGAGAATATATTCGAGCTCAAAAACGAGTGCAATGAAATCGGTGTTTTCTACAGGCTCAAGTATAGCCACGCTTGGACGATCAAGATCCACAACTATGGCAGAGAACGAGCCAGCGCAGAAATCGGCCTGCTGAAGTGATTTCAAGTTGAGAAATGTCTTCAGGATCATGTTCCGGCACATTCTGATAGCGTTGAGCGAGAAACTGGCGTGGCTTTGTGCTCTTTCACAGATCGCTGTTATCTCACTGTCCGAGGTGTTCGTTGGATCCAGTGCAAAAGGGTCATCAGAAAGACGATTGGGTAAGATATCCTGAAGGTTGGGAGGAATTTCTGGATACGGAACATAAGTTGCAACCCTGTAACCTTTCACATCCGGCGTGGGCCTATCTGAATTTCGGCCGGTAAAGATGGAAATAATTGAGTTGTTCCAGACAGACTCTTCGAGTTCCTGTAGTGATGTAACGTACCGATTCGGGTGGAGAAGCCTAGCACGAAGGTCGCTCAGGTTGGCAGTCTGACTTGTTCCGAGCCCGAGTTTGGCCTCGTAAAGATTATCGTGTTCAACCGTGGTTTGCGTGCTCGCTGTTTCCATGGCAGATTCATCTCGTGCCTCGGTTGACGTGCCGTCACCTTCCAACAAGTGCGCATCTTGCAATACGCTCAGCGCCGCCGCGCTTGTAATCTCAACACCCTTCGGGGCGTTACCAGGAGAGAAATTCTGTGCGGGTAAGTCCGACCAGAGTGACCTCTGCTGGTCATACGATGAGTGCCTCTCGCAAGCATATCCGACCAGCACAGAACGCTCCTGGACAGGATGGCCCTGCCTTCCATAAGCCGCACACTTGTCTACACTGTGCTTGTAGTATAGACATCTGCATGTACTGTATCTCTCAACAACTAGATAGCACATGGTAATATGTGCAACAAAGTCTGTGTACTTCCTTCGTACGCCTAGTCTCTTCTGGGCAATTAAGGGAACGGCCAAACACAATCTGATGAAAGAGAAAAGAATCAAGACATAACAATTATTCTGGAATGAGCATATGATCGAAGCAGAATTGAAAGACTCCCACTTGAAAGTACTGATGATTGCTGATGATGGGCGGCTAGGCTTGAGCTGTCGCTGAGCTGCCTAAAAGCAAAATGCGACGCTGGATCATACGTGCCGAATGACTTGCAGGTGTCGATATTCCGGCAACTGCATGTAAGCACGCTCTACAGCCACTCACAGGCTACAATAGAGCGATGATGCTCCGTTCGTACAGGCAACATTTTTCAACAAAACCATATCGTTCCTGCTTTACTTACGCATTTATGAATCAACAATCATTCCCCCCGGCGGCATATTACCTCTCACAGATAGGAGCACAGACACGAGGAAAGTACGTCAAGTAATGTACATTGTTATTAAGCATTAGGTATGATAGTAGTACAGTACAAGGAATCATGGTATCATCTCGCATATATACACCCACCCGTCCATCCATCCATCCACCCTCACCCCACCAAACCAACAAAAGAAACTTCACCAGACACATCACCTCTTAAAAGGTACCAGTAGCATTCTGGTGGTAAGGCTGTTGAGTCCTCACATACCCATCATGGCTCACTCCATTCCCAGCCACAGCCGGGGCGTTCGTAGTCGTGGTAGTCTGATACCCATTGCTCACAGGCGCATTTCCATACGCGGCCGCATTACCATACTTGTTGATTGGCGGCTCACCACCAACAGCAGTCGTATCAGTAGCGTAGCTCGTGCGCATGTCAGCCGGGGTAGCGTGTGTTGGGAGCGTATCGGCATTCTTGTCGGCATAAGTCCTGTTCTTTGGCTTGCGTTGCCAGAACTTGCGCTTGGGAGTGCCGGCGGTGTACCCGTTGTTTGGGGATGGACCAAAGGCGCGCTCCTTGCGACGGTGCTTGATGAGGAGGAATTCGAGGAAGATGGAGATGAAGAAGAAGACGCTGTGGACCATATTAGCATTGTTCATCAACTCAAGGTGTGCAGAAGAGGGTACTCACCATCCGATAATTGCGACGGCGAAAGCAGCCTTCTGGAGTCTGCAAGCAGTTCTCAAGCTTGGCAAGATGGTAACACCGCCATCACCTCCAACGACATCGTTGTCCAAGTTGGTGTATCCGTTTCCGTAGGCGGTTCTGACGAATCCAGAGCATGATCCATCAGTGGCATGTCTGTTAACCCAGGCAATGTATGCGAAAGCTCCACAGAATGCGAAATCGAGGACCATGCCCAAAGCAGAGAAGAATGCAATGCCGCCGAGGCAGCAGACCAAGACGAGAGCAGCGAGGGTGTAAAGCACTGCTGCGCCGGAAATGCCCTCAACGGCCTTGATGTGTACGCTGATGGGAAGGCTGTGATCGGTCAACGTGGCGAGGTAGTAGGAGAAGATGCCGATGATAACAGCAGCGCAGCCGAATTCGATGGCGCGGAAGAAGAGCGAGACGCTCTTGAGAGCGATGCCGCCGAAAGCCATTGTGATGGGTGGACGAGTGTGATTTTTGGTGTTGTTGTTTATCCTTTAGACGAGTGGTGTTCTGAGTAAGGGAAACGAAAACGAAGGAGGGGACAAGCACCTCAATATATTCTGTTTCCGCCAAGCTACATCACTCAGTCAGGAGCAGGTTCTCATCACACCACCGCTGCAACACCAAAATCCTCTAGCTCCCATCATTAATTGGCATTATATCATACCCTAAACTAACAACCTACTCCCAGCAAGGTAATTAGCTCTTCTGGCGTCTCTAGTCATTAAATTCCCCCTCATGATTCGATCGTCTAGACGACTTCTCATCTCCCTTGGTTCAAGCTTGCATGTCTCGATCAACGCATGCAGCGTCATGCCGCGCTGCTAGATGTTTAAAAAGCGGGTCTAGTCTCCTTATCAGCAAATCACAACTCCATCTGATGAAAAGCAAAGCCACAAGATGATGTCGATGCGTCGAGCGACGTCACTGATGCCAAGGAGATCAAGGCGGAGAATGAAGATCGACACTTGTGGCACACTTGTGGCTTGTGGCGGTGCGACTATCCAGACGCAAGCCACTGACACGTGCAAAGCAGCAAGAGTGAGTTTGAAGCGGAATGTGTATCCGGGAACGGCAGTTGAGGGTAAATCTCCTGGTTGCGGAATTAGTTGGGAGGTGAGAGAGAGCTAATAACCCCCATCCGTCATGATGCTTTGGGTTGGGGATAGCTTCAATTTGAATCTTGGTTTGGAAAGGGCCTAGATTTCATGTCTCCAATCGAGCAGCTGGAGTGACGAGCCAGGGGAGAATTTGAGAAGAGAAGTTGACTACTCCTGGATGTCTAGACTTGACGATAGCTATATCCAACCTTGATTTCGATCTAGCATTTTCAATTGCGCCATTTTTCCCTGGCTGTCGAGTGCCGGTGTCCTGACCGCTCGAAGGCAGCATTCCTGGTGACCAGCGGGAACTTGTTTCCGTCAACCGCTCGCAGAGTGCACAGCACCGCTTCACCTCAACTTTCGAGTACTCAGAGCCTTGGTATATCAACATATGGATGCCCTGAGTCAGCTTGACGATGTTCTACTCTAGACTCTTGGGTAACTAAAATCAGCGCAGCCTTCTACCCCGCGGTGACCTTACCCATTTCTCGCCGAGGCAAGCGCGGGGCAAATTTCTATTCCAACTGAACAACTACAATTAACAGAAGACTCACTCAGTCCCCCATCTAAAAATCTCAAAATCAAAGTCAGAACCATGGTTTTCCCTCCCTCCCTCTTCCATCCCACTTCAAAGCTGGACCCTTGAACTCTAATCCTCAAGTCCTCAACCTGACCACGATATCCCTCCTCCCGTCTGTGGCTGTACCGCACATCACTGCACATCACTGCACATCAGCAAAGTCACTCAAACTCAAAAGATCACAGACGATCAGATCGGGATATCCATGCCACTTTTCGCTTGACTTGGTCTCCTGCAAGTCAAACTTTTCACTCGCACTCTTCCTTTTCTTCCCATTGCCATTGAGTCTGGGATTCCTTTTTCAACTTCTGCAACGGTGTAGAAGAAAATCCACATATTGATTGTTTCATTCTCTTTCCATCGCCATTGTGGCGGTGTACTTCCAAGCACGCCCAGTGTCCAGTGGGCATTGAGCATTGAACGATAAGTGTGAGTACTCCACGACTCATGTAAGCAGTTCTGAAATACAATAAACCAAAGAAGTCAAGACAAATCGAGCCGAGTCGCGTTGTGATTTGTACTCGGTGTGTTGTATCGGTGTATTGCAGATGCAGCAGCAGGGCAGCGACTCATGGCATCCTCGCACGTATGCCAATTCATCCGGATATCCACCTGATGTAGAAACCCGATTGTATGTTTACCGTATATAGCTATCACCTTAATTTGCGTTTATCTACGGAAGACATGGCCTGTTGAGTGCCCTCTCTGAGCCCTTTCTGAGCCGCGAGTCGTGTTGCGCGGTGTAATTGAAGATAGGTCCTATGCTTGTTCAGCTGATTCCTGCAGAGGGCGAGCATACCGTATTGAAGTCACAAACGTTTCCCAACAGGCAAAATAATGTCTGATGGCTTTATTTTTGTCTAAACCCCTAATTTGCTCTGCTAATGCTATTCTCTAAACGATGCCACTCATAATCATACAAGTCTTTGATGCAGACCATCTAATTCTTCCCCGTCCCGAAAGCCTTATGGAATCCCGTCAACGTAACGCGATACCTAACATCATTATCCTTAACCTTCTGCACAGCCTTCGAGCATCCCTCCTCGGAAATGTCAATCGTCTCGATCATCGGATGGAGATCCTTCTCACTCGCCAACTTCAGCATCTCCATCGCCTCCTTCTTGCTTCCAATATGACTGCCAGCAATCTTACATCCATTACCGGCGAAATCTTGCGCCATCATCTGAGGTAGAGGCTTATCTGGTAGTCCGACATTGTGGAATTCTCCGTTGACGGCAAGAGTGCTCATATAATCTTGCAGGTTGAACTCGTTGGTCATGTCGGCAGCGTTCAGGATGAAGTCGAATGTGAAGGCGAGGGGCTTGAACCAGTCCTTGTCCTTTGTCGAGACGAAGTGGTGAGCTCCGAGTTTCTTAGCTTCGGCTTCCTTGGAGGGGCTGTGTGAGAGAGCCCAAACTTCTGCGCCCATTGCACGAGCCCTGTTCATGTCAGAAGTGATCAAATGAGATGAAGTGGGTGACTTACCAGATAACAGCGAAGTGACCGAGTCCTCCGATACCAAGGATGGCAACCTTCTTTCCAGGACCAGTGTTGGCGCGCTTCAAGGGAGAGTAGACTGTAAGACCAGCGCACATCATAGGACCAGCCTCGTGCGAAGTGATGTTATCTGGGATCTTGAAGACGAATTGTTCGTGAACACGACTGTGTGACGAATATCCCCCTTGTGCGAAGATCTGCTTTCCATTCTTATCCTTCATCGGTCCACCAGCGTCCTTGGAAGGGTTTCCACCTCCAACATTGTATGGTGCACCATAGGTATCTACTTGATCAGCTCAGCCCTCTGGTGATGGGTATTGAAGCACTCACCAACCATGTTTGGGCAGTAATTCTCGTTGTTGGATTTGCATTGTGGGCACTTCATGCACGATTGTACCTGCGCACCAACACCAACCCGATCTCCAGCCTTGAACTCCTTGACTTGTGACCCAACTCTCAATACCTTTCCGATGATTTCGTGACCGACGCAGATTGGTGCTGTGGCCAGTTCTCCCCATCCTCCTGTAATCGTATGAACATCTGAACCGCAGACACCGCAGCATTCGTTCTCGATATCGACATCATAATCTTCGAAGGTCTTAGGAGTGAACTGCTTGAATTAGCATTGATCCTCCCACAGTACGCGAAAAGCACACCTTCTCCTTGCTGAACTTGGTCCAGTTCTTAGTATCATGGATCATAAAACCCTCGAATTGCTCTGGAGCTGCCATTTCGTCTGTATTCGCTTGAATCTTTCGTTTCTTCGTAGGCGATTCGCTTTCTTGCTGGTATCCGAAATCTTTGCTTTCCGTTCCCATTGCTACAACGGTCGAGTTTTGTATCTATGGTAGTAGACTGCACTGGTAGCGTTGAAAGTGGTGTAAGTGATGCAATGCAATGCACGAGTTCGGAGCTTCACGTCCACAGCAATTGGAATTTTGCTGTGACCTCACCACTTGCCCTCCCCTCCTGCTCCATTTGTCACTCGCGGCCGTACAGTGGTCGCGACTGCAGAATTCCATCGGCCATTGAACTTTGAGACTCGTTATCGCCGATACATCTGACACCAAGAGCGATCCAGAATGAAATTCCAGGTGGCATTTGAAACTGATTGGATGTTGTCGAATGACATCAGGTGGTTTTGGGATGGACGTGGAGAATGTGTGACGTCGAGGCGGGGGAGGCTGCTTCGCTTAGATGCAGGGCGAAAAGACGACACGAGCCTCATGGATGATAGGATCTGGTTGTCACTGGAGGCGATCGGTGCCAGATCATAGGAAATTTGGCTGCACTTCCTGCTAGAGGGATATCGTTCTCTGTCCGAGAAATCGATAGAAGTCTGGAGAACAGATTCCCCACTCTCTACAGCTTTGAGCACAAAACCAGGAAACATCTACAATTGAGAAAGTAGACAACAGAGGCCTAGAGTAGATTCTAGGCGAAGAGCGATACATTGCCAACGTTGTAGACAAAGGAAGAAATCGCAAACAAGACAAGAGAAAGGCCAAACTCTGAGACAGTATCCAGGAGAGACAGCCAAGTCATGAGCAACATGGCTTGCATCTGAGTCGCTTGAAGTCTCAAATTATAACAAAATCCAAAGATAAATTCCAGAAACCAACCTCTCTCTTCACCTCTCCAGAGTCTCAACGTGCAGCAAACCACTTGGTCACACTGCACTGTAACCCAAGGCCGAAGAACAGACAATCACACCACATTCGTCTATCATCAAGAATATCGCCACCACCAAAACCGTCATGCCCAGCAGCATGTAACAGTGGTATGACTTTCCCCAGCATTCGGGGCACAACCCAAGAGGTAAGATGATGGGAAAGTCTCGTACGAGCGGAATAGTAGGAACTCTCCAGATCTTATATCCCCAGACCCGGATTGTCGGATACCTGGATGGTTCGTACGTGCTTTACCTACGTATGCGACTGATGAGGCAGGCGATTGAGGACCTGGATGGCGATTCTACAGCGACGATATCGAAGTCTGGTTCAAGCTCTCGCCCTTGCACTTTGATGTCGATGCCCCCTTTCCTTTCAACATCGGGACCGTTTAACTCGACCGACCCGATGTTGATGGAAGAATAATCCATCCGACTTTTCCAAATAAACGGAACATCGCAGCTCGACTTCACCGACACCTCGGGACTCCAGAATTTTTTAATTCCCTTCTGTGAATCCCCTCCTTCCCAAACATTAACGGCCGAAAGCACATGCAGCTTCAAGCCTCTCGCCAATGCCCCATCCCCACATGCACAGAACATCCAATCGCGCCCTAGCAGAAGGACAATAAAACCTCAGCCAAGACATCACAAGACGCACGGCCTTTCTACTCGGCAATGTTCGGGTTTTGAGTCTCTTGGTGAAAAATCTACCCCCTGCAGGATGACTCGGCGAAGAGCTTCTCATCCCAGCATAGCCTCAGCGAGTACCGCTCCTCATGCCGAACCTCGCTATCGACAGGGGCCTTATTGACTGACCCCACCTCGACCCCTCCCCCGGCTTCGAGTCTCGGCGGTTGGGTTTGTGGAGGAGGGTGGGCTGGGGGGCGTCGCGGAAATTGTAAGTCGAGTAATATTTCATGACTAGAGAGTATCGTACTGTCCGAGTTCGGAATTTTCGACTACAAGTCGACGTGGGATTGAGGCGTAGAAGAATCGTAATCTACGATGATTGAAAAGTATCGATGTATGAGAAAGCGGACCGCGCGGAACGGACGGAATGGAATGGGGTTTTCTAGTTGCATCGTGATGTCTTTGCGTGCGCCCTTTTCTTGTGTGGGGAAGTGTTTGATATCAAGCGATCATGCTTCGTCCCCCTGAATTACAGCAGCAATAATAATGGAGATGTAAATGCGGGCACTGTGGGACACTGCTGTGCGGGCACTTTTCATCCATCCATCGGCGTTAAAGAAATCAGGGGTGACTGTCTGACAGACATGACGACGCCGCCGTTTCTGTACCACACCACACAACCACACAAAGCAAAAGTAAAACAAAACAAACCCTGCATCCAATCTGGCGGGGTACCTAAATATCTCGCATACATCGGCTGGATACGGATCCATGACATCCATGCGAACACGGGAATATCCCCTGAAGAAACGCTCTCGATTCGTCAAATCGTCAACACTTCTTACGAATCTTCCCGACCGACGGGGACGGGATTTCGTACACGGGATGGAAGCACGGAATACGGAAAGTTAATCGAGTCCTTGGGAGAGTCTGAGAGACACAGTCTGGACCTGGATCGAGGTGGGGATGGTGCGAAGACAGGTAGGGGATTCTCCACTAAAACTTCAGCTGGGGAATTTCACATAATCTTGAATCTGGAGAAGTGGGATATCCCCACGCAACGGAAGAAGCTCCTGACGATGTAATCCAAGCTTGCATGTCCACCAAGCAGTATACTGATAGGATGGTGAAGAGATTTACAAAATCCTGTATCGAAGAACTGGGCAAGCCCATTCTCTCAATCCAGCATCTGGTGGCATGGTGTTCATGTTCATGAGGTCAACTGTCAGAATGTAGCCCTCGCTATTGGCTTCCCCAAAAACTAGTCCTGCATACTAGCTCTACGCCTCTGCGGAGAAGTACGGCTGGGCTTGCTTGGATCTTGACACTTGGAACCTTCAAAAGGTTACAACGGGTGGTTCTTGGATTACATTTCAGAGGAGAAAAAAGAAAGTGGCTTTGTCCTCTTGTAGATTAATTGTTCATACCGGTACCGGGACCTTGCCGTGTGTGATGAGACGGGACGAAGTTGATAGATGGGTGGATGAAGACGGTATTTGAATGCCGTGTGTGCCGTGCTGTTGATCCTTCTTGTTCATCCTATCGCAAATTAATATATTCTTCAACCCAAGTGATTTGATGATGAGATAGGAGTTCTCGCTTGGACGAACGGTCATTGTTTGCTTCGGCTTAAAGGGTATCTGATCTCACATCACCCAGATCACTCACATGCTTCAAGGTGGCGGGCACATGTCTTGTCTCAAATGAAAACAACCACATGTCTGCTGAGCAAGAATGCACAGTAGACACCCGCAAACATTTGCTCCAGAAAAATAATAATAAAATGAACACGAATCACAAGCCAGACAAAATGCATTTCAAGTGCTTCGGTCTTGACCTCTTTAGTCACTAACTCCATCTTTCCACCTCCACACAACGGATCTTATTTGCCCATTCGAGCCTCAAGCTACCAAGCCCATCTTTCTAGACAAGGATTAAACTTGATGTCCCCTCATCCTAGAACCCTGTCTGATGCTCCAGCTTTTTCAAATGGATGTGAACTAGCATGTTTTGGTGCATCTTCCATCAAACTCCTCCACAAAGTCGGCGCGCGGATTTCTCCAGAGAGAGGCTTGGCAATTTTGACGTCTACATATACATAGCTCGGAGCATGCCCCTCTGGTTGAAACCCGATCCCATCCGCCCTCGAAATACTCTGGCCTTTTGTTTTTGTTCTTTACGACCTTATACCCATACCATCAAAATAACATACCGGTCATTCTAGTCGGAACCCTTAATTGGCGTACACCGGCGTACCAGAATCCGAAGTCAACGGTCACAAATCACATGCACGCTTCAATTGTGCTACCAACACTATGAACCTCATACCAACAGTCGAGAGTGATCCTCCAGAGACCAAAATCGCCATCGTACCTCAATCGCCTACATCACCAGATTCGAGTTCAAAGAAGCGCAATTCCTCTAATGCCGGATTAGACAGCAATGGCAACCCTAAACCAGTCAAGAGGAGAGCCGCGAAAGCATGCGCCGCGTGCAGGGCGAGGAAAGTACGCTGTGATGTCATGCAACGATATCACGTCAATTCAGAAGGAGATGTCACATGTTCGAATTGTACGATGGACGGAATCAAATGTGTGATAGAAGAGAGTAAACGGCGCAAGTGAGTAGCGCAGCTTTTCCAAACCGAGAACTGCCAGAATTGACCATCCCACCCCAGAAAACATCTAAACGGCACCCAAACATCACAACCAGATCCAAAACCACAAACATGGCCGAACGGCATCGTGAATCCCTCCGACATCTCCAATCCAGAAAACAGGAGATGGAGCAGTTCTTCTTCCAACGACTTACCTGAAGATTATGCTGTGGGAGCTCATGTCCCCCATCCAATTTGTAAGCCTGGGATTCTCTCCCACGATGCCCATCTAACAGGCGCAGACCAGAATGTAAACAAGAAGATCGAGAACCACACTCTGCTTCGCAGGCAGGGTTACATGGCCACGCAGTACGATGCAGACCCAACATATACCCTTCTGACATCTGCATCCCTCAGCGGCGATCTCACGAAAACGAGACTGGACACTCCACCCGTACTGCTCAAACATCAACTGCCCGCATACTTGAAGCCGCTGCCTCCGCGAATGACTTCCGTCGATATCGACTACTTGTTTGCGAAAGGCGCCTTGTCTCTCCCCGACACGCCGGTCCGAAATGCCCTTCTACGAGCTTACTGCGAATTCGTACATCCATACATGCCTTTGCTCGAACTACACAATGTTTTGGAGATAATGAACGATTCGACGGGAGAGTCTGGGAAGATCAGTCTGCTGCTCTTCCAGGCAATCATGTTCGCAGGCACTGCATTCGTGGATATGAGCTATTTGGCTGCAGCGGGGTACACGAATCGAAAAGCAGCTCGCAAGGCGTTCTTCCAAAAAGCGAGAGTAAGTCTGCAGATTTAGAGAAGAAAGTGCATAGCTGAATTAATAGGTCCTCTACGACTTCGACTACGAAATCGATCGCGTAGCCCTCGTCCAATCCCTTCTTCTGATGACATACTGGTACGAAACTCCCGACGACCAAAAAGATACATGGCATTGGATGGGCGTGGCCATTTCCCTTGCACATACGATTGGTCTGCATCGAAACCCCGAGAACTCGAATATGGAACCTGCGAAAAAGAAGCTCTGGAAACGCATATGGTGGTCCTGCTTTATGCGGGATCGTCTCATTGCTCTTGGAATGCGAAGACCAACACGTGTAAAGGATGAGGACTACGATGTCCCAATGCTCACAGAAGATGATTTCGAGATTGGAGTACTGGCAGAGAATATTACCATCATCCCGCAATCGTGCACGCTTATGCGTACCCCGTCTATCCAGCTCGAACTCGCCCAAATGTGCATCGCCAAAGCCAAACTCTGCCTCTGCATCTCCCACGTCCTCTCAGCACAATACTCCGTCCTAGTCCGCCACCAAGGGATGCAGGGTCAAGAAGGCAGCACCCGCTCGTCCGTCATGCTCTTCCCCAAGAAACTCGACCAAACAGATGAAGTCACCCGCTGCGACGAAGAACTCCAAGAATGGGTCCGAGATCTCCCCCCAGCATGTCGATACACCGAAGAAATCACCCCAGGCCAAGCAGGCGACACAGTATTCGTGCAACGCTCCCTCCTCCACATGGTCTACTACACCACCCTCTCGGCCCTCCATCGCCCACAAGTCCTCCCCTGCGCTGGAACCAGCGGCGCCCAACCCGACTCGAGCAGAGAACTCCAAGACCTCTCCCGCAAACAAGTCCGCGAAGCCTCCCGTGAAATCACAAAGATCTCGCAAAACATCCACGAGCACGCCCTCGAAAAGTACCTCCCCACAACAGGCGTCACCGTGCTCCTCCCCGCCATCATAATCCATCTCCTCGATATCAAGTCCTGCAACGACGAGGCCCGCCGCGCAGCCATGAACGGGTTTTGCCAGTGCATGCAAGTCCTCGAGAAGCTGAGAGATAACTACGCCAGCGCGGATTTCGCAACTCAATTCCTGGAGGCGGCGATTCGCAAGGCTGATATCGAGATGGTCATGTCGAGTACCGCCGCTCGAACTAATATCCGGAGCGAGCATATCGAGAATACGCTTGCGAGCCAGAAAGTCCGTGAGGTCAGGGAGAAGATCAAGACGGTACAGTCGAGACGGGCACTTTCGCCTCCGGTCGAGGAAGCCAATGGGAATGGACAGCCATTCGGGTATGCCCTCGATGGCCAGGACCAAAACGGAAATGGAAACGGAATTTCAGGACTTGAAAATACGGCCCTGGCACATACACCGCCAGATTCAGACTCACACACCGCATCTGCATTCTCACCTCCTCAATCTCACGACCCTCTGTATGCAAATGAACATAACCACATGTTCCCACACTCGAACCTCAATCTGGGCGAGTTCAACCCGCTAGACACGAACGTCGATCTCAACGATTTCCTCAATTTCGACGCAGCGGGCAATGATATCTGGAGTTTACCCCTCGACGAGGGAGCGCATGGCGAGAGTGGTGGCTTCATGGGTGATATGAGTTGGGTTGATCAGGGGCCTGGGTGGAGTCGGATGCATAGTCCTGTTCCTGGGGAGGATTTCTTTGGGGGTGAGAAGGTCGTTGATGTTAAGGCGTAGACTATCATCGCCAATCAGACATGGGACTCAAACGAAGGATGACTCGCGAGCTGTCAGCTGTAACCGCCTAAGTAAGGCTGTCGCGGCAGGATTCTGTGATAGATCAGGGGAAACACTACAAAGGGAGCAGAATCGAGGAAGTAAGAAGACAGGAAGCGAGCGTAGTGGTCTCGCTCGGGCGAGCATTACGGAAAATAACCACGGAAGGAAGAATAGATTGGGAATTGTGTAGGATGACCGTCATGTAATTACGGGCGGTGGGAGTCTGGCGTCGGTTTTGTTGGATTGCAGGATCGGCTCGATCGCCCCGCCTGGTTAGGGTAGGGTAGATCATTATATCAGTCTCGCTTACACCTTGTTTTGTTTTCATGTTGTTCGCTTGTCCGATTGTTGGAGAAAATTTTATTAGACATACACAGGGTCTTGGGTCTTATTATAGGCTAGACTAGGCAGTGATGGAGTATACCCTGGGATCGAGATAGTCGCTGCGGCTGAAATAAAAGTTTCTCTTTGAAAATCGAATCTGGCTACTGAGTGGTGGTGCCTTTCCAACTTTATAGCGAGAAGGGAAGTGATCGCCCGAAGTTTGCCTCTTCTGTCTCGCTGCTCTGTTTGGTAACCGCCTCGCCATCTCCGGAATCGAGTAAAGTCATCCCAGGCAAAATCCTTCGCATGAGATATATGAGATGGATCGGAGCCGCTGAGGTCTTTCAGATAGTGACTCTAATCTCAGAAAACAAACAGCGGTGTTCTTCTCTCCCTTGCCACCTAGTGTACATCTGTTCCACGTCCACTAGTTAAAATTCCACAGTGTGCTGTGCATATCGATGGCTCTCGTCCGAACTCGCCTTGCCCATTCCATTGGTCGACAAGCTGGCAGACACACCTTGATTTCGAAGTCTCCCGAGACGCAATACAGGCAAAAGGACCCCAGACGGTGATCACATGAAATGAATGCTTCTTCCACTCCACTCCAGCTTCTTCCTGACCACTGCTGCATCGGCGGAAGTTATCTACTGAAGCCGAATGTGAAAACCATTCATTTGTGTTGCCGACGACTCTGGCTATGTCGTTAGATATAGCAATGCCTTTCCTGCCCATGTGCTTCGTGCTTCTTCAAGACAATCGAACGCCCGGCCCCTCGTAACTCCCTGGGTATACTGAATCTCCCTCCACATCCTTGCTGAAAGCCCAGATCTGCCGCAATTCTATCTTCCGAACCAATCGATCTCGTCGTGTCCTCCACAAGTGAAGTTTTACGAAATATTCAATTTCCCCTCGCCTTCCCCTTCCCCTTCCCAGCACCCTTGCCCTTTGGAACTTTAGCTTGTTCCTTTTCCACGAAATCCCTCAATATCCCCTGCAACGCCTCATTCTTCCTTGTCATAAGCAATACATCATCCGTCGTAATCGTCGTTCGACCTGCGTGTCGGGAGAAGGATTCGAGATCTATAGCTGCGTTTTCTACAACATTGGCATCAGCAAGGTAAGGCTTTGGGTATGCGAGCTTGAGCTTGAGCTTGGGGGAGAGGGTGGTGGGGGTCGGGGTGAGGGGGATGTAGTCGGCAATATGCATTGGGGGAGAACAAACCAAGTTGTGCCCATACCATCTCTGTCATGGCGCCGATGAATTGTGGTGTCGCAGTCGTGTTTAGTAAAGCAGCTTCTTCATCGACCATCTTGCCGATGCTGAACCAGAGGGAGGCTTTGAGTTTCTGTGACATGGGATATTAGTTGTTGACTTCATTCGGGATGTGGAGGGAGTCGCGAATATCGATGCCAGTGACAACGCGATTGAGCGAGAAACAAAGGAACATACCTCACGCATAGGATCTTCATCTTCCTGCTGCGACATCTTGCTCTTCACACTTCTCCGTCCGGACTTCAAAAGGCGACGAGTGACGATGTTGATTGAACCCTCCAGACAAGTACAAGTGAGGGGAACGCGTCAAAACTCGGGAGACGCGATCCTCGGCCACGGGCGCACAAGGCCCGACATTTCTCCGTTCCGACCCGTTGAATGCCGGCGCGAATTATCTCGCTGGAGGAAGATTATTGCATGGGAACGTACAGTCAGGAAAAAGTAATCGCGCAGTAGATCCGGACTTTCCTCCTTTTCTTGAGAATTGGTATTTGAGTGCGCGCATTATCAGGCGATTCGAACTTGTACGTCTGCTTGCGATTGAGAGGCGTCTGGACAACAACTTGACAGAGGCGGAGACTGGGAATTTGAGGATCTTCTTCTGCAACGGCACTTCGAAGACGACGACAAGCCTCGAGCGACGATTGACAACGGCTCGGCGACGACGACAACCTCACGATCTGCGACTTTCTCCGGGATATACTGCGATCGGATTGAGACAAGAACAATCAGCGACTACCTCCTCTCTCCTCACAGCCTTACCACAACCCTCAACCCCTCTCCCAACCATCAACCTCCTCCCGCAATCCCCAAACCCCAAACCCCCAAAATGGACGCCCTCCTCACCAACACCCTCGACTTCCTCCAATGGCTTACCTCCCTCCCCAAGCAAGGCTACACCAACCTAACCCGCAACGCCGTCCACATGTGGGACGATATGTCGACCATCAACTACATCCGCATGATCGCCATCGTCGGCGGCTACCTCTTCCTCCGGCCCTACCTCCAGAAATGGGGTGAGAGACAACAGGCGAAACAGCATGAGAAGATGTTGAGTCAGAAGGAGGAGAGTAAGAAGAAGGGAGGGAAGAAGGCGAAGATTAGTCCGAATGCACTTAGAGCTGGTGGTGGTGGCAAGAGTGTGAGTTTTGCGGATGAGGGAGGGGAGAGTGCGAGTGAGAGTGGACAGGAAGGAGGAAAGGAGGAGTGGGGCAAGAAGGAGAAGAAGAGGCAGAGGAAGGTGGTGGAGAAGAAGATTGCGGAGGCGGAGGAGGGGAGTGATGAGATAGATATCATGGAACACCTTGTTGATTATGAGGAGGGGAAGGATGGGTGGTAGATTGGACTTTTGGGAGAGGGAAGGCTGTATGATATGATGGGGTAATAGAATGGATGGTTTGCATGGTTCGGAATGGATGCATTGCTGGCGTTGGGATGTTGTAATAGAGGAGCTGACAGGAGGATAAACTGTTCGATGGCTGGACTTGTATGCTAGGATGGCAAGAACAATGTATGCTTTACGCTTTCTCTTTCGCCGAAGGACTGGGGATGGAAGGTCTAATGTCTCTGACTGCATGCTTACCAAATGGATGCTTGGAGACTCACAAGTGAGTGTGGTGCAAGAGCATAGAAAGGATCTTCTGGCTTGAAGAAATTCATTAACAAGTGTCGAGTCGGTCGTTTGTATGGAGCAAGGTGACAGTTTTTCTCGGCCATTCTGGAGGGTTGCTTTTCTCCTCTATCTCCGGACTTCCTCACGCTCCTCGATCCGAACATAACCCACCCAACGGCGGGGGAAGTTTCTTGGAGCTCTTCAAGCCCGGAACTCGGATGCAATGGGGTCCTTCGCAAGCCTTGAATGAACATCATACTCGGCGTGTCCGATTCTATAGTCTTCGAGTCTAGGCATCTTGGGCTCAAAGGAATCTGTTCTCTCAGAGCGGATCGCAAAGCCGTAACTATGACTTCAATCCAGCGGGAACGGAACGGGCCACGGCAAACTCGCCTTTTGACATGTGGAAGACTAATGTATAGCACTGAATCGTGTGGTCGTTCAACTGCTTGACATCCACTCGAGGATTCAATTCAGTCGTATTTGTAAAGAGAAGTCTCAACACATGCACTCGTCGTAATAGAGACCCAGAACCAGATATCATTGGCTCTTCACGCCCAGTCGGAACTATGGCTGCACGGCATCGAGAGATTCTTGGAGACTTGGGAGGATGATATATGACAGAACAGAACGATGATTGGAAAGGACACTTTTACTCTCAGGAATTGATTCCTTGACGAGTTGCTAATCACTTTGAATTGCCTTTCCCTCTCACTGGTCCATCTCCTGCTGTACAACCTCAACTTAGACACTGGTCTCGTGCTCAGGTATAGTTGGGCTTCACCACTCCACTAATATTCGACAAACTGAAATATCAGAGTATCACTACATCTCTTGAATTCTGATTCATCCACAATTACCGCCCGTTCAAACCGCATTATCGCATTGAAAGGGCACAGCCGTAACAAAACCCTCTCTTCCCATCCAACCCCTCCAGACCCCTCCAACCAAATCCAGACATCAATGTAGATCATCAGAATTTTCAGGCACAAGTCTCTACCAATTCGTTGAAATCCGGGGGCAAATCCCCCCTCCGCCCGTCAGATCAACAAATGATATCCCGAGCCTTGCCTCCTGCCCTCCACCATATGCACGCAAACACCCTTAGCACCCCTAAGAGCCTAGCAAGCAGAAGGAAACACCACACACTTCAACTGAAGATATTCTCCACCGCTCTTTTGTGGATCTTGTTACGCGGTATTATCTGGTATTTCTCTGACGCTGTGTGCGCTCTTTCCCGTGAATATTCCGTAGTGTGGTAGTGACCTCGTAATGCAGAGAAGATTAGCTAGTAAAGTAGACTTGGAGAGGGGTTGGCTTGTCTTCGTCTTTCTTCTTGTGTCTTGACCTTTTGGCCACTGCACTTGCTAGAGCTTGCTGACGCCGCCGCATCTTTCGTACAGCCAGCCCACCTCCCCCGTAATCGCTGCACTACACCACAAATACGACTGCTACAACGTCAACACTCTCATGACCATGATATGATTTACGAACTGAAGCTATTTCGATCTCTATACGTTCATTTCAACATAATATACTTTCGTCCTATGGCCACAACGTTCGAGGGGTTCTGTTAGGTCAGGGTTAAAGCCAAGGATTGACCATGGAAGGATTGCGCATCAATGAGCTGCTGGTAAATGGCTACTTCAAGACCAAGACAGCAAGAAGCAAAAGCCCATCTGGTTTCGACAGGTATATCATATTCCTTCTTCTCAAATAAACTTCATCTGATCCTCTATCACCTAGAAACCCTCCACCTCCAAGCTCAAACGTCCCCTCCTTCCTCAATACCCCCACCCATCACATCCCACGAGAACGAAGCAGAAGTCGAGGACCTCGAAGACCACCGCCTCCACGCCCCATAGTAGAAGACGAAGCTATCTCTCTGGCAAGAGAGTCATCCCCATCTATCCCCTCCTACGATCCCCCGCTGCGGGGTAAAGTCGACCAGAATCCGATCATACTAGAAGCAGAGGTTACAGCTGCCGAGAGAGCTATCCTACAAGATGTCGACTGTCCGAAAGATGCAAATGGGAATCCAGAGAGGAGGTTTGTTTTCATACCAAAGGCGGAGAGTACCTCTGGTTCGGACGACGAGGTGAGGCAGCGGAAGAGAGAGCTCGGGAATAAACCGAAAGAGGCCAAGAGGGAGGAGCCTTTGAGGAATGGATCGAAATATGAACCGGGCAAATATGATCCGAGAAGAGAGGAGAAACAACAAAGACAGGAATTGCCACGACGGGATTCTAGACGGGAAGAAAGACGGGAGACAAGGAGGCAGGAAAGGCCTGAGAAACCTCCACGGCAGGACTCAAGAAGGGATGACAGACCCGAGAAGCCTCCACGGCAGGAAACACGGAAGGAGGAGAGACCAGAGAGACCGCCTCGACAGGACTCAAGAAGAGAAGTCAAAATCGAACAACCACATCCACCACTAGAGAGAAGGAGGAGTAGACAGGATCTTCCAACTCTCGAAACTAAGGTCCCACGGGAGATACCACCAAAATTCAGAAGAAGTGCTTCGGCTTTCGCTGTGAGTCCCAGCCATGACGAGACGCCAAAACCACCAGCTCCTCGAACACCGGCAGGAGAATACTTCCTCTCGCCAGAAGCTATTAGACCAAAAGAATACTTTTCTCAATCTGTGCCTCGACAACAAGCACACGATGCTCTGTGGGGAAAAAGTGGCACTCCAACCGAGAAGAGGAATAGTGGCAGCTTTTCTGGATCTCGCCCCGGCACTCCATCTTCAGATAAGAGAAACAGTGGTAATTTCGAAAAGTTGACTCGACCCCAGCAACTGATGGAAGAAGTTGGCGGTCGACCAGGGGAGAGATCTGCCCGATCGTCAAGATCATCAACACAGAGGAAATCGTATTACAGCAGCAGTGAAGATGAGATTGCAGACAGTGATTCCGAGAAACATAGACGACATCTCGGACCCAGAGGACGAGAAGACCATCATCTTAGATCGCCTTCAAAATCGAACAGGTCCTCAATGGATCTCAAAGGGTCAAGGCTGTCTAGCCCTCTCCCTTCTCCCAAGGTTTCTCCAAGTCAGATTCCTAGAGGAGATTACGTTGAACGTGCAGAGACGTTCCCACAATCTGGCAGAAGAAATACTTCACGACCAGTTTCACCTAATTCTGAGACACCTAGAGCAGAGAGATTGAATCCTGTTGATGTTCCACGTCCGAGATCAAGAGCTGGCGAAGCACCAAAACGACCATCTAATAACTCTTATACTTCTCTTCCTATTCCCATTCCATCTAGGATCGATCTCCATTCGCCAGGAGAAACAAGAACATCGCCAGCTATTCCACAATTTGGAGTGGCGAACTCATGGCAACCTCCATCCCAAAACCTGGAGAAGCCAGTCGGATCGTATCGACGATACTCTCAGGATATTGAACGTGGAAGCGTCGCACCTCTTCCCACTTGTCCTCGTACCAATTTCACTCGTGGACGAAACGACTGGTTGACGCTACCTCAATGCCCGTCCTTTGACATCTGTCCATCTTGCTTCAACTCCATCATCGCCCCTACCGAATTCCGACACCTCTTCGTCCCTGCAGCTCGTCGACCGCCGGATGTTGAAGTCCTTTGTGATTTCGGTAGCTCTCCATGGTACAGGATTGCCTGGCTGTTAACAAGAAAAGAGAGAAGAAGAGATCTAAACCTCTTCTACGGCCTAGCCAACATCGCTGCCAACTACCAACCCTGCCTAGGAAAACACGAAGCAGTCAGACAATGGCATTCCGTAATCGACCACAAAACAGGAGCCCCAGTCCGCGGCTTCGACGTCTGCTACAGCTGCGTCAAAAGCGTCGAGATCCTCCTCCCCACCATCCGCGGCGTCTTCGTCCGCACAGAATCCAGCTCCAGCCCCCGCATCTGCGATCTACGCTTCGACAGCAAACGCTTCGTCCAATACTTCGACGCCCTCGAAACCGCCGCCGACCTAGCCTCCTACCACGACGATCCCCCAGATACCCGCGACCTCGCCAGTCTTGCCCGCCGCCTCGCTATGTTCGAAGAGTGCCAACAGGACAAAGACCTCCTCGATCGGCGCTGGCACATGATCACCCAACTCCCGGAGTTCACCGTATGCGAAGAATGTTTCGACGAGGTTGTATGGCCGGAATTAGAGGAGGGTAAAGCGATCCCGCTTATGTTCAATAAGACGCTTCAGCGGCTGCCTAAAGCCAGCTGTCAGCTTTATAGTGCGAAGATGAGGGGGATCTTTAGGTTGGCGGTTGATAGTGGGGATTATAAGATGTTGGCTAGCAAGGCGAGGGAGAGGAAGAGTATTGAGAGTGCGTATAAGGCGAATTTGGGGGAGTTGAGGAGGCAGAAGGGAGGTGGGATTGTGGAGAGGGAGGTGGGTAGGTTGGAAGAGGAGTGGAGGAAGTGGGAATGATATCTATGGGTGGATGGATGTATGAATTATGATGAGAATGAATTGACGACATGACACGACGCTTGAAATTGCTACCGGTTATGGTTTTGTACATGTGCTTTCGAGCCTGCACCTTCTCATTGTTCTCCTCTAATACCTGTCCAACAATTTACCCCTTGAAAATTCCCGACTTCCAAACCCGCTAAGGATATCACATCTGCTAGCCTTTGAGTCGAAGGAGAGATCTGATACTGTTAGTATCACCCTGTAGGGATCACGCTGCCAAAGAAAAGGGGTATATCGCAATATTACTCATTCGTAGGGAGCTCGAGGAGGAGGAGAAGCCTTCACCTACTTATGATCTCGTTGGCGCTAACTAGCCGACTTGGCATGTGCCTCCCACTAGAGCGACATATACTATTCGTAATGTTACCATGTTGATGGACAGTTTATTTGAGTTGCGGATGGAGTGGGGGAGTTTGGTATGTTTGAATCAGAAGATCGCGAAATTCTCTGTTGCAATAGGTCTTGGGTGCTCTAAGGTCAAGACGAAGACGTGTTCTCGGTTAGGCGGCGCTACTGTGGTGCGTCTTTTGGTTCGACTTGACGATGTTAGAGTCAGGAATTGGAAAGGTCATCGACTGCCTGGTGCCTAGAAGCTGTAAGAGTGTAAGCAAGGGGGCTGGCATCAAATCAGACTTGATAGGTAGGGAGTCAGTTGTTAGTCTTCGGCACGGTCAAAAATGCATTTCTTAACATTGTCTTGGAACGTTCAAGAAACGATGCACGAAGGTCTTGGATGTAAGAGGATGTTCATTGGTCTCTATGGGAGATCCGGTCCGTCTGTCTTTGGAAGACTGTTTGTGGCCAAAATGCCGCCACCTCTCAAGAGGATAGAGATAGAATCTCGATGTGTCTGAAACAAGGTCTTCAGCCCACAGCGGAACACAAGCCATGCTCCTTCTAATGTAGTGTCCCAGCCTCAATGGTTCAATTCCCACAAGCCCAAAGTCTTCCAGAAATCTATCAAAATCAGGACTGCAGGCGGATACTCTACCTTGCAACCCTTCACTGTTTGCGGCTGCGAATGCGTTCCTATCCATGTCAGCAAGCGCACCACCTCGAAGTGTAGCAAGTGTACCATACCTCTCTGTAACATTCCTTCTCGTCTTTCAGGATCCCAAAACCACGATCACGACGACCTGCCGGGCCAAGCTCTCGCGTTCTTGGAACCTCATGGCTGTATCCCTCGTTCTGATACCCGTCTCTAACTTGTCCCTGGTCATGCTTAACCCACTGAGAAGTCCGATCAGGACCATCATCCTCAATAAATTGACCAGCATCTTCACGGTGGAGAGAGGGCGGGTCTCTTCTTTGTCCTTTCGCCTCTCTCCTGCTTCTTCCGTCACGAAGTTCCTTGTTCGTTCGAATCCAATGTCGAGAGCTGGATTGTCGTTGGTTTTGATCGTTGTAAGCAGACGTTTCTGTACCATCTCCTCTGTGGTAGTGCCGAACAGATCCTTCCATGCCATATCTATGATTAGAGTCTCTAGGGGTGGCGTATCCGGATCTTTCGTTGTGGTAAGATCCACGCTCCCGTCGTCTTCCTTGCTCAGCTTCCATGGGAGTATTGTATCCCCAGTCTCGTTGGCCTTGTTCGTATCTCGTATCGTACGCTCCACCCCTCCATTCTCCACCTGCTCTATCTCTCGTCGGTGACAGCGGACGCTCATGTCCGTCATTACCACGCGCACCCGGGCCAATATAAACATCGCCATCAGCATAGCCCCCAGCCTCTCTGCCAGAATCGCGACTATATCTCTCCTTGGGCTCCCGCTCTCCTCCTCCCTCCCTTCCATAACCATCGATCCACTCCATCGCACCTCCACGTCCGTCTCCACCATCATCTCTACTTTCAACTCTTCTCCTCCGCTCCTTCCGCTCCTTAGCCTTCCGTCTCCGATACTCCAAGAACTTCTTCGCCTCCTCAGCTCGTCGCTCAATGGCTCGGAAAGCTCTCTCCTTCTGACCATCTGCTCGTTCTTTCTCGTTACGGTGTCGGCCTCTTAGTTCAGCACCAATGTCCGGCTTTGCATGGTTTGAACTTTGGACAGAGTAGGAGGGGATATATGTGTCTGTTTGTCGACAATCAGGGGTGCGGTTCTGGTCGTGGAGAGCGGGATCGATGCCTGGGAATGGGTCTTGCTCGCCGTCTTGGGGAGTATGTCAGCATTTATCTGAGAGCGCATGGTGACTGCTCTGCCTAGGTGTGCGCTGTGTCTTCTGGGACTCTAGGGTCTTGAAATGCATGATACCCATTTGCACGTTCTGTACTCCACAGGAAAAGAAAATACAAGAACTCACAATAATAAGCCCAAACATTCCACTCCGCCCGATATGTCTTGAGATCATCGATGCTATCTCCTACTCCATCCCATCTGCCCGGTCCATCGTCTCCCTCTGGTCCTAGTTCAGCTTGCATAAATGCGGCGCAGACATCGTCAAAAGCTGCACGAGTAGTGACTATATGGCGGGGCCGAGGCGACTGGGGATCTTGAAGGCGGGCCCAGATGTTTTCCTATACAGAGAGCCTTATCAGCATGCTTGTGCGCGAGGACGATCGAGGATCATCCAAGTGCAGGAATTGACGAGCAGAAAGGGAGACTTACGAGTTGACGTTCGTACTGCATTGTTTGCGATGGTATTGCGTGCTTGATACGAGATTTTCTTGGTGTAGGACTCGTGTTGATGACAGAATTTTATTCTGCGTTGCGGTGATAGAACGTGCTAGAGCGAAGCTGAAGTCGAAGGTGATGCTCAGAACAATGTTGACACTGTAATGTAAATAACTCGCTTGTTTTGGCCTCTCCGCACTAGCGGCAACTCAAGCAACATACCTTTAGCCAAACTAGACTTACTTACCACGTGGGACAATGTGCAAATCCTAGCTTCGACATTCAAATCAACCAATTGCTATATTTTGAGCTTTCCCATTGTCAATCTAATTACTGTCTGAAAGCAAGCCATCACTACTCAGCACAAGTCCTCCACACCAGCGATACATCGAACAGCCCAGAATCATACAAAGTCCCCGACCCCGTCGAATTACTCTCCCTAGTCATCCTCACTTGATTATTGATATTCAAAAGTGCTCTGGTACCACATGGCGACCAGCTCGTTTCACCTAAAACCGAATCTTCAGCCGCATACGCTGCATTATATGGTCCCGTGAAGTTCATCTGTGTGGAGCTTTGCTGTTCGTCTACGTTGTCTCGGTCAGATTTACCTTCACATAGTGAACAGCATGAGTACTCACAACCAGAAAAGTAGTATATGCTCTTGTGTACAGCAGATACTCCAGCATCCAGCGAAGCATATCCAGAATATGTGTTCCCAGACACAGCATATTGGTAGCCGACGGGGTAGTCGAGTTTGAGGTTGATCTGGCAATTTTTACGACTTTCTGCTAGTGGTGCACCAGCTCCGATCGAAGCTGCGTAGCCTCCGAAAGCGACTATGTATCTTCAAGTACTTTCGTCAATACAATCTCTGATTTTGCGAGTAGTGAATGCTTACCTAGTCGAATTGATCGGCACCGAGAACTTCATCGACCCTTGAGGACAACCACTCCCTCCATATGTAATGCTCTGTAAAGTCGGCGAGGTGAAATTTCCATCTTGGGCCAATACAGAGCCCAAAGTAATCATGGAAGACAGCATGATGCCGACGATGGAAAACATTTTTGAGCTTATGTTTAGAATTGGAAATTGGCAAAATTAAGCTACCTCTCTCTGGGAATCTCATCACTTATACCTACCCCTCAATTCGCGATTAGACGAGCATATATCAAGCTCACAGTTTAACACGTTGATTAGATTAATCTCCGCATTCAAAATGGTGGCCATATCTCTCGCCATCCCGGAAACGTGTTGCATCGACCATTAGCCTGAGTTCGATCTCGTTTATACATATTAAATCGATGCAGGGTCTCGGATGTATTTTTGGAAACATGGCCACCTTTGGATGTGTTTTTCTTGTCCCGTTTCTTGGGTCCGGAAGCTGGCTTGCGAGAGGGGCATCTGGATCGAGGAGAGGGGGTGGGTCATGTGATCAAAACCGATTTCGCTTCTGGACTGGCGGACATGGCATTTCTCTCCACCAAATTCTCTATCGATCATGGGTATCTACGGATCAATCATCATCATATTCAAGCAATACACAATGCACTTCTTCTCCATCCTCATCCACAGCTGATGTCGTGTCAGCATCCCATATGTCTCCGTCCACATCACCGCTTCCTAGCCCAACCAGTTCGGCTTCCTCGTCTTGATCCACCTTCATCTCTTTCAACCCAACCTCTGCCCCTACAGAATTTTTAGAGTCATCCACTTCCTGTCCTTCTTTCTTCTTCGGTCCAGCCCCCATCAGATCACCCTTCCGATATTCCCTCTGATCCTCAACAGTCCTCCTCCGGTATCGAATCTCCCTCAGACGATATGCAAACACGAAATCACTCGTATGTTTCTCTTCCAACGACTGTCCCATCTCCCTGGAGAGCTCAACTTGCGGCCCAACTTTGATCGGAACACCAAACGGCGTCATGTCAACCCCAAAATTCAGATTCCCTCCTCTTGCCCGAATTTTGGAGATCGCAACATCAGCTCCACGAGCTATCTTGATGCCGGTAATCATATAAAGGTTATCGCGAAATCGACTATCCTTCAAGCATTTCTGGACGTCTGGCTCCCTGAAAATGGCCTGGATCTCGGAAAGTGATGGGGAGATCGTCTTGGTGATGAGTTCAGAGAATTTGTATGTTGACTGCTCGGTGTTGTCCCAGTTCCCGCTGACTTCAGCGCCGATCCCTATTCCACCTAGAAACTCTACCCAAACTCCTGCTTTGCCATTTTGGCCTTTGGTCAGCTGTCGAGACGAATCGATAAGACGAGTTTCATCGACTTCGAGAGCTGAGAGAAGAGGCGATTTTTTCCCATTGATTGAAAGTTCAGGCGAGCGGGGCGATTTGATGATGCTTCCCAGGAAAATCGGACCACTTGGAAGTGTGTCCCGAGTTGGAACAAGGAAATAGGTTTTGGACATTTGATGAATTTGGCAAGTCCTAAGAAAGACTCGCGACTTTCAGATCCGACAAGATTCCGTTAATCGAGCTCTCACGAATGATCCGAGCTCATTGAACTTTCCGAAGACTCCGAATATTCAACAGGTGGCCTTTCCCTTTTAGTAGATGGCCTGACCAACATAAACCTGTGAGATGTTTCCGTCTTCTCGATGATGACTTTTGTAGTGGTCACGGTCGTCCCTTGCACAACTACAGGAGCAACATTCGGGTGCGCGACATAAACCTCATCAATATATCCTCTTTTGTGTGGAACCCAATTCGAGCGACTTGTTCGGACGAAAGCCCAGACCAAAAATAACAGGAACAGGAATCCAAATATCGAGCCTACGACTGCGCCAATAACGGTCGCTCTACTCGGTGAGGAGCTTGCGGTCGGAGGTGGGGTGGCCGCGGGAGTTTCTCCGAGAAGAATCGTGGATGTGTATGTTGCCCCTATTATGGTAACCCAGTGATTTGTCGGCGTTGGGTCTGCTCGAGGGGTGATTGGGAGATCTGGCATCCCTTCAATTAGGTATATTCGTTCAGAATTCCGAATAACGATGGGGTCAAGATGGCGGTGTAGCCACTATTTGTACGATCATGCGGGGTTCTTTGGGTTGGCATAGCTACCGGCGCTTAGATGTCGTGCAGAAGTGCACAGATCGTTCATCCAGCCTGGCTCTTTGAAGGGGGAAAATCGGGAACAAAAGATCTTTCATGGAATCGAATTCCATTTCTAAATCAGGGAAAATGGCCCTGAGAACTGTGTACATGCTGAAATCGCACTTTCGGCTTTAATCGTTCAAGGTCCAGACGGCCAAGATTGACCCCTCCATGCGGCACGGCCAGCTCCGCCCCTGTCCGAGCTAGTCTGGATCAAAATCTCACCACCGTGATCTGTCACACTCAAGATTGCGGCTGAATGATCTCAAATCTTCACACATGTGATGGGCGCTCTCGAAAAATACGTAGACGGCTCCAAGCGGGAAGAGGCACTGGAGTGGAAAGGCAGATGCAAGAGAGCCATTAGATTGTCAAACGACGGAAGATTCGAAGAGGCCTTGGTTCTGTGTCAACAGAATCTCGATTGGAGCCTGGAGAATCTCGGGACCGACCACAATTGTACTGTATCGGACCAAGAAGCGCTAGCCCAGGTTTTTTACTCTCTCAAAAGGTTCAAAGAAGCCAGAGAACTGGACCGAGCGGCACTTGACACAAGAATCCGAGTCGAGGGAGTTGACCCGCCTACAAAGGAGTTACTAGAACTCAAATTGAATTTGGCGCAAGATCACGTCGCACTCAAGAGCTTCCGCTTGGCTGCTGATCACTACGAGTCTGTGTACAATCACTACAAAAGTCGCGACAATCTTGATGTACAAGTTCTGAAGATCGCCTACGACTTGGCAGCTTGTTGGCATCATTTAAAACAGTACAAGAAGTCCAAAGATTTGAACGAGTGGGTACTGGAAAAGAGGATCGAACTGCAAGCTTCGGACGATCAGATCAATTTGAGTAGAGAGGCTATCAAGCAGAACTTGAAGAAGATTGAAAGTGTAAAGAAGGAGAAGGCGGCTGAGAGACAGAAGGCGGCAGAGGAGGCGGAGAAGAAAGCCAGAGAAGCGAAAAGGAGGGAGGCCCGGAGATTGGAGCAGGAAAGAAAGGCAGCAGAGATAAGGTCAGCTAAAGACAATATGGAGAGGGAAGCGAAACAGCAACAATCCAAGGAGGATGCGGAAAAGAAGAGGCTTGAGGAAGTTGAAGCTCGTGCACTTGAGCGAGAGCGGCTGGCTAAGGAAGCCAGAGTGAAAGAACGAGCAGAACGAGCCGCAGCAGAGGAGAAAGCGAGGATTGAAAAGACCAAAGCGAGGAGGGACCAAGCAAAGAAGGATGCGCTTGCGCATTTGGAAAGTTCGCAGCACCAGCCAGGATCTAAGAACGAGGAACCAACATCGCCTATCCCAATACCGTCCATCAATGTCCAGAAACCAGATCAAAGACCATCCTCTGCACCTAAACACAATTCTGGATTCGAGAAATGGAAAAATGAGGCCAGCACAGACAAGTCGAGCTCAAACAAGAACAAGACCTCTCGGCCTAGGTCCAGCTCGCAGGACAACAGAGACGCCACGAACCATATTCAATTCCGTCACATCTCAAGGGTCGATCTTCTCTCACAGTTTGGATCAGCTCAGGCTGGTTCAACCAGTGGAAGTGATGTTGGAGAATCGGACCAGCCATCACGACCTCCACAGCGGAAGCCAAAGCCACTACAAGAAAACACATGGAAAGAGCCACCACCTCAGCAGAAGCCTCAGTCTCCGTCTCTGAAGCCGGACGCAGCAGTCAAGTCAACATCCGACCTTAATCGATCGCGTTCACTCAACAATCGGAAAGACAAAGAAGCCCCACCAACCCGAGCGAGATCTGTATCAGCAAATTCTGGAAAAAACCGCGGGAGTTCACCAGATGGGAAGAAGAAGAAAGCAGACCGGTATTACAGTCAATTGTTTGATGCAAAGGGGGGGAAGGACGATGAGGATAGGTAGGTCACACGATCCGCTGTTGGGCTTTTGCTGATATCTTCTAGTACATTTGCAGTGAATAGCTGGTTCCATAGCCTTGAGTCCGAGACACAAGCACTCCTGATACCCCTGAGAAGATCTCAAGGGAAGAGAGTGAAGATTGCAATTCTTGACACTGGGATAGATATTACTCATCCAGATTTCAAGGAGGATCAGTCGGCATCCCGAATTAATAGGCGAATCAAAGTCCCAGAAGACTTCTTGGATCCGGAGGGAAAAGCATACGATACCTGTGGGCATGGAACTTATTGTGTTGGGCTTTTGCGAAGAGTCGCACCAGAAGCAGATATCTATGTCGCGAGAGTTGCAAAAGATTTTGATAGCGATCTTGACCCAGAAGTGGTCGCAAAGGTATGTCTCTTGCTCGTTCGCTTACCACTGCTAAATTTCTCAGGCAATCACTCGTGCATGCAGCACCGACAAAGATAGCGATGGGAAGCGGAATTGGAATGTAGACATCATAACCATGTCATTCGGATTCTACGGCATCGCCCCAGCCGTACGGGCTGCATTGCGCCAAGCTCAAGCAAAACCAGCTCTCATTTTTGCTGCCGCCTCAAATAATGGCACACGACGAGCCATGACATTCCCTGCCAGTATGACGGGTGTCTTTTGTATCAACTGTGCAACCGCTGATGGGCGACGATCTGGGTTCAATCCCGAACCTAGAGCAGACAAGAACTTCAGCATCATCGGCGAGAACATTGTATCCTCCTGGACCACACACCAAGACAACAAATTACATCGATCAATGTCAGGTACATCAGTAGCCACCCCAATGGCTGCAGCGGTAGCTGCTTTGGTTCTCGAGTACGTTCTTCAAAATGACCCCGAGTCGATTTTATTGAAGCAACTGGATGAGTTCAAGGAGTACGATGGCATGTCGAAGATCTTCTCGCTCATGTCTAAGCAGAAAGATGGCTACAAGAATCTCATTCCTTGGGAAATTTTGTCTGCTGTGGGTGGTGCGAAACGCTCAACTATTACTGGACTTATTGAGTGGGCAATGAGGAATCCTGGAGGCCAATGACAGGTCACAATGACCTCGGAATCGCAATTGTCAGACTAAACCATGCAAACCAAGCAATTGACACAGACAAGTAGCACTTGTCGTCTCTTGACATTCAATACGTCTGAATGTGGAAATATACATTTCACAATGGGAAGGGTGAATGGTGCGGAGAGTCTGCCGGTCTTGGACTGCTATCTATCGTCACCCAGGCAGCATTTAGGCCCCTTCTCGCAGCGCTGGCACAAATCAAACACACGCCCCTGTTCCCAGATGACCCCAGAAAATGAACCCAAAACGCCCGCATTCGATGACATAAAGCAAGTTACCGAGGAGGCTCAACAGAAACCCCCCCGGATATTCTTGCTGAAGTCATCACCAAAGTCAGACTTATCGTCCTTGCTTAGCTTCTTTGGAACAGCACCGTCACCTATGACTTGTCAGTAACTCGAAGTGCGGAAACTCGTCCGGATTATTCACCTTCGGGCTTCTTCGCCTTGCCCTTCGCCTTCTCCTGCTTCTTCTTGCCGTCGCCGTCTGTGGTGGCTGCGTGTTTTGGAGACCGCGCAGCTCAAGTGGTATTACTTCGAGAGGCAGGCGGGGCAACCACGAACGCAGATCCTCCTCTACATCCAGGAGGAGCTCCAGGAGGAACCCAGCTACACCACCTTGAACAGTTCTCATGGTCTGGGTGGCCACGTCCCATATTTGCGCCTCTGGAACCGAATTATTGGTGTTCAAAGCCTGCATCATAAATTGAGAAGGAACATACTCCCCACGAGCCCGAGCATCATTGTCGAACATCGCCATCAAACGTTCCATGGCCTTGTTTACGTCCATGGTATCCTTGAATCCCGGCTCTGCGCCATTCGAGAAATTGGCGCATATCGTGAGAAATTCGCCGACGAGACCACTAATGTCCGACTTTTCGGCAGCGGATAGTAGAGGAGAGTCGAGTAAGCTTTTCAGGGCCCCGTTGGTGTTGGTTGTTCGAGGCACGAGGGACTTGAACGCGCCGTCTTTGAAGTTGCGATCGTGGACTCCCACCATGATGGCTTGGATGATGGCTTTATAGAAAGTGAGTCGAGGCATGGCTGTGATGTAGTTGTGGATCTTTGGAGTGGGTGATGTTTTTGTATCGAGTCAGGTGCCAGGTCTTCTGGCCGAAGCAATGTTGTTGAGAAGGCACGATGCTCCATGGTTATGAGGAGTCCCTCTTATAGTATATGCCTGACAAAGACAAGTCTGGGCTGGAGGCAGCTGAGTTGCGAGAGAACGCCATGGATATAAAGTTTACTAGAGCTCAGTAGGAGTTTCTTCGAGACTTGATGCTAGAAGAATCGGCAAAGAGAGCTTCCGAGCTCGATATTTGAATCAACAGACAGCTAGAAGAATCTGGTAGTCTTGTCACGACGAACTTGTAGGTTATTCTTCGATATGCTGTGTAATGGAAACCATTCGTCAACATTCAAGTCATCTAACATCTCATTTGAGATTAAGAATATCATGACCTTCGAGTCGTTCGACAGGATGCTTCTCCTATCTCCAGAAATCCGGGATCGCGCAGTTTCGAAACATGAAACCGCATCTCGTTGAGGCTACCACAGTCATCACTACACTTTCATGATCCATACTGGCCATGCCTCAAGGTCCCACATCCTGAGACAAAATATATTGAGCCTGTTCGGCTGGAAATAGTCTCGGCCTCAAAGAAAAATGCGCCCTGAGTTCGACACATCAAAGATTATTTGGCAGGTGAGATCAGTGTGTTTGCAGGACAGTTGATTAGTACCTTGCAGCATCTGAGGTAGATTGCAGTATCTTCCACATTTATGCGACTCTCCTGTAAGCCTAGGTCCAAGGGAGACCGAGATATCTCTTACACATGCACGTCTCCCATCAAAATTCTGATGCACATACCGACAGACGTTCTGCAGATCTCCTTTTAGATAACGGCGGGCCGCTATTCCCGTGTGCAACCCCCACGTAATGTCAATTCTGCCACACATTGTCCCGTACGAGGTAGTATTCTTCGCTTGACCGACCCCTCTAATTGGACATTGTTGACGTGCATCCAACAGCATGCAACGCACCGCTTCCTATCACATCTTCGTCTCCAATCCTTTGGGATCGAAAACTTTATATTATCTAACATTCCCACCGACTATTACCCGCAGTTGTTGCATTTTTTGTGCACAAGTCGAAACCATGTCTGCAGACCCTCCTACAGCCGCGCAGACAGTTCTTGAGCCAGAGGTAACGATCTGCAACCAATTCAGGAACCAAACCCACTGACATGTCATCTAGAGGGATGATTATCAAGACTCTGCCCTTGGAGTAAGGTCAAACGAGTTTAACAAACTGCTTGCTGACACTCACCAAGAGCGAAGCCGGATCGTCGCTCACATCAATCGGCTCTAGTATCTTGAAGTATCGTACAGAAAACGGAAGGACTTATCATTCCTACAAGGAAGGGAGTGCGTAGAACCAGGCCATGGAGAGTTGTGCTGACCGACAGAGTACTTGGCTCCAAACGATGAAGTAAGCATTTCGTGCTGAAGCCGAGACTTGACTAACCCTATGCTAGGAAGAAAAGGATCGACTCGGTATGGGCCTCCATTATGCTCACGACCCCACTAATAGGTAGATCTTCAACATCATTTGTATGCTTTGACATTTGGTGACAACCTCCACGTCTGTCCTCTACCAGCAAAGCTGGACCGTGTCCTGGATATTGGGACAGGAACTGGGATTTGGGTAAGTCGTTAATCACAAGATGGTCAAGTTCTGACAGGCCAGGCAATCGATTTCGCAGATGAACACCCTGAGAGTGAGGTACAGTCTCTATCGCCGCACGTCGTTGCTGAGCTGACAAGGACAGGTCTTGGGTATCGATCTCAGTCCCATCCAACCAACATTGTAAGTTCATTTCTGACAAGAAGTCCTGCACCGATTAATCTGCCTAGCATCCCACCGAATTGCTCATTTCAAATCGACGACGTCGAAGAGTCCTGGACATTTGGTTACAAGTTCGACTTCATCCACAGTCGAATGATGACTGGATCCATTCGAGACTGGGAGAAGCTGATCGGTCACGTCTTCGAGTAAGCAATCTTTCTCTTCGCCTTCTCATGCTAATTACCAGAAATCTAAACCCTGGCGGCTGGGTGCAAATCAGCGACATGGACCTCCCACTCCGCTGCGACGACAACACCATGGGCCCCAACATCGATAAATGGGGGACTTTGGTAGTCGAAGGTGCAGCTAAAATTGGACTCGCAGTCAATAGTGCCAGGTCGTACAAGCAGCAGCTCATCCAAGCTGGGTTCGAGGATGTCCAGGAGCTGGTCTATAAATGGCCGATGAATCGATGGCCGAAGAATCCGAAGATGAAGGAACTGGGAACATGGACTGTGAGTCTACCCTCCAGTGAAAATCGACAACTCCTCTGACACCTAGCAGAACGAGAATATGCGAGGTGGCCTGTCAGGTCTAAGTGTTGCCATGTTCACTCGAGTCTTGGGCTGGACTCCTGAAGCTACTGAATTGTTTCTGGACAAAGTTAAGAGGGAGATGGATGATACAAAGATGCATACATATTTTGCGATGCAAGTCTACCGGTTTGAGAGCTTGGATTAGGCTGACTGAATTAGCTATGTTGTTTTCGGGAAGAAGCCAAGCGAGGGGTAACGAGGAGATTTGGCGGGGCCAATGCGATTCTTGGTCGAATGGACGTCGTAAAAAGTGCAATACATTTCTATTTGATCAGCGTAGCTGCAGACCAAATGCTCAATTCAATTGCAAGGTTCGACTGCGAATTCTGCCTGTCGGTGGTGTAACACTGACATTGACGTAAATCAATAAAATCATGAAGCCCAAGTCTCTCAGGATAGCATGTGCTAGGCAGCGGAACTGCCTAGCCCTTACATAAATTGGTGAGTGGCTGCCTGCTGTGCCTGGAATCCGCATCGCCCCCACGAATTAGAATGATTCATACAGCTTACTCCCACGGCTCCGTTAGTGGGCACAGGAGGCCTAATCCAATATTCAATGATAAAGCAAGACCATCGTACCTGCTCGCAGAACACACATGTTCGCATCTGAAGTTGTTGAGACCTCGGAAACAATCATGGCGATCTCACTAGAAGCACTATCCGAGGAACTCCTCGTCCGCATCGTCGCATTCCCGGAACGACCTTCTCTGCACGCGCTAGCTCTCACCTCTCGAACCCTCAACCGTCTTGCAACTCCCGCACTGTACGACAGTGTGGACCTCAAAGGCGGAAATGGGGATGGAGGAAATAAATTCCTTATTCCCCTGACTTATCATCTACTCCAAAATTCTGATCTCGCGTCCATGGTCCACTCGTTCTCTATTCGCGATGTCTTCACGTGCGAGGAAGACGATCTCATACCTCTTGGTAGTGAAGGGGAAGATACCGAGTATAGGAAAGGGTGGCCAGCCGATCAGGAAGATGTCGATTCCCTCCTCGAAAGAGCTGTCGCAGATGTAGTGGACACAGAGAAGGAGCAGGAGAGACTCTATGATATTCTTCGAGAGGGGAGTGACGAGGGGTTGACCATCGGTATTCTGATTTCCAAGTTGCCCAATTTGCGGAGACTGGACATCATCGGGTCAATGATGAGTGCAGAAAAGCGAATCCTCTCCTTTTTGCAAAGAATCGCGAAGCGAGAAGTTCCGTTCGACAAGAAGCCTGTGTTGACGAAATTGGCTGAAGTCCTGATATGTGTACGTTATTCGAGCAAGACTCTTCATCCCCCAATGAGCATCTCTAATTTTATGCAGGGTTGGGATGAGAAATACCCCAACTCGCCAGATATGATTGGAGCTTACATGGAACTGCCATCAATGCGCCGGATTCACGGTTATCAACTGGGCAACAACGATCAAGACGCAGTGACGGAGAGTCTGGGTGCGCTGGGTATCGGTACCTCGCCTGTCGAGGAGATTGAGCTGCGGGAAACTCAACTGTATGCTGCTGATCTCGACAAGATTTTGAAGTCATGTCGTAATCTGAAGACTTTCATCTACGAGGTCGGACATGCATGGGCTTGGTACACTCTTCGAACTTCTGACATCATGAACTCAATGAAAGCTATCGAGAAAACGCTCGAGAACTTGGTGTTCGATCACTCGGAGTATGTTGGTGATGCCGCTGAAGGCCAGGATGAGCTGGGTGCTGTCTCGTTGGCGGCGTTCGACAAGTTGCGATATCTGAAGATCTCGGCGATGTTCTTGGCTGGATGGAAACAAGAGACGAAATTCGACCTGAAGCAGACCTTTCCGACGGCGTTGGAAGAGTTGCATGTGACGTATGTGGGAGATCCGATTTATTGCCCCGCTTGGGTGCCAAAAGCCCTGCAGGAGGTCATGGAGAGGAAGGAAACAGTCTTCCCTGGGTTGAAGAAGCTGACTCTGCAAGGAGCATTATTGAATAATGCAGATCGATTGGATGCAATCAAGGGACTAGTTCAAACTTCGAAAGAGAAAGGAGTGGAAACTGTGATCTTGGCAGATGATGCGGAGGACACTAGGAGCTGGAATGAGAAGGGTGAACGTGGATGGGGTTTTGGTGAAGAAGTAGAGTGGAAGGGCTGCTGGGGAAATTATACTCACTTGATGAGTGTGATCGATGTTGATGGTAGGGTGGTGAGAAGATCTTGAATCGAGCAAGACAGGGCGCATTGCGTGGATGAAAGTACCATGGCGCGTTTGATGAAATGCTAAGATTACAGCCTGGTGGTTGAATACTGTACCCGACAGCTTTGAAGAAGTCTATTGCCCTTGCTGCACTATGCATTGCGTGTGATCTACGACCCAGAACAAGGACATTGTTGATATCGCTTAGCGAAGCGAACGGCGATTCGGTGAAAGCTCACCGCTAGCCAGCGGACTTTATCACTCTATCTCCGGATGGTGTTGTCCGAACGGGATAAATTACAAGGAATGCTTTTTCTTCAAGAGACGTTATTTAGTTTTGGCTTCCTGGCCGGTGTCAAACTTGCACCCGCCCAGACTACATTCAAAATTACCCCACAGAGCATGCCAGCAGCAGACAATCCGAACGAATCATGGCATCTCAGTTGTTCAACACGACCGACCCCTCGGCACCAGGTCACTATGGACCTTCCAAAACAGCTCTGCTCTTGCTCGATTTTCACTCTGCATTCATCGACAAAGCTGGACCAAAAGCGACAGCCGCTGTGGAAGTCGCAGCCCAAATGAAGAAATGGGCACAATCGCAAAGCATCTCCATCATCCACTGTCTTCTTGATATCGAAGAGACACCTTTTTCGACCTGCAAAGACGCTAGCAGGTTCGCCCAAGTTGTCAACTCGATGAAATACAGCGGCGGAGAAGAGCCGGCAGCTCTTCGCACAGAGTCAGAAAGCGAAATGACTTTCCTGCGCAGACCAGGATATGTTTCTGCTTTGAAGTCGCCTGGTCTGCTGGCGTACTTACATAGTAAGGATATCAGATCTTTGGTTCTTGCTGGATTGAGTGCGTCGGGTTGTGTGATGAGAACTGCGGTGGCTGCTTCTGATGAGGAATTTGTGGTTACGGTTGTGTCGGATGGGTGTATGGATCCAGTGGAAGGGCTGCATGAAGTGGTCATTGAAAAACTCTTGAGTCGAGGATGGGTCTGTACGAGTGAGGAATTGCGGGCGGGTTTCACTGCAACGGCTCAAGGGGCTGATGTATGAGTGTTGAACAAGACAAGCAATCTTGCAAACCACCTCTTCATTCTTCAATCAGCTTCTTCTCGGGCGTAGATTTTGCCCCTACTTCTCTCTTCATCAGCCGAAATCTAGTCTTTCCATTCTTCAACTCTCCTTTACCTCTGAAGTTCTCGTCTAGCTCGCCCATTTCCAAATCTACCCATTCGAGCACCTCAAAGCCCTGCTTCAAGAATGAACCTGCACCTGCAGATCGTGCGCTGACATACACGGGCTCTCCTTGAGCATCTGCAATCTCATGGATGTACGCAGTTAGTCTCCGCATCAATCCTTGACGCTGGTATTCTGGCCGTACCATACTTCCTTGACGGTCTAGTCTTGTGAGTAGGTGAGAAAGAGATGGGCTGAAGCACTTACGGAAATGGTTTGTTCTGTCAAACCCGTTCCTGGCAGACAGAGGTCCTACTTCATGCAGCATGAAATCTCTCACTGCCGTGTTGCCTTCAGGTGGCAATTGGCGCGATGGAGTTATCAATTTCGTCTCTTCCTCCGTAAGGGTCTTGGGGAGAGAGGCGCTGGTCCATCCTGCAATTTAGCTGGTTTGATGTCAATCATTCGATGACTCGACAAGGTAGGAGGTTCAGCAATAGATCGAGAAGGAAATCGCGAACCCTTTGTCTTCATCAACAATCTACCACGACTGAGACGCCCCAATCCGAACTCCGATTTCTACTCTAGAACGAATTGTGTCCTTCACAAATGCGTATTCTTGCTCTTCGGTCATGGATCCCATCATCATTCGCCAATTGGTGTCTTCTTTGCATGCTTGGACCCAGACATCGACCATTTCGTCGAGGTCGGAGGGGACAGCTTGGTGGATTGTGAATGGTGCCATGGCCTTGCAATACGAAAGATAACAAAAATGAAAGATTGTGAATGTGAATAGAATGGGAAGCGATAAGTGATCTGGAAGGTGAACAAGCTTACGTGAGAGTGGTAGTGTACGATGTACGGATAATTCAATAACTTAAGTGCTGACGATCCGAACCTCTGAGAACATGATATAGGAGGCTACAAATAATTCACCAACATGCTGGACTGATCGCAGAACTTAAGAATCATCAATCCTGCACTCGCAAAGTCCATCTTAAAATCGACAAGAAAGGAATGTAAGACTAATGCAAGAAGAGGACGTCCCGAGAAGTATACAGAAACCTTCTGAGTGCCATCATCCACATATCCAAGTACTTTGACCATCTGTCCATCCCAGCACCAACACAAGTCGGTACTCGGGACAAATTGACTTTGACATTCGGCCTTCCCGTCAACATGAGGAGATTACGAGGAGCTCCACACCGCAAAAGTCAAAATATCTCGGGATGCTCCAGATCTCCCTTGCGTGCTTCATGCTGTTTTGAGACAACATGAAACCACAACATAAGCTTCGTCACTTCAGCCCTGAAAATCATGATGATGTGTTGGGAGACGACTTCTGGACTTGCAGAACGAGAGGGAGACTTCTCCTGTCTTCAACTGAAAGTGCAAGCTCGGTCGTGTAGCCCGGCCACTGGAAGAAGTTCGGATGCCAAGAAAATTTAGGGATGATCAAGGCTCGTGTTGATGCTTCGCGACATCTTTTCTTCAGTCCGTTCCTGGTAGACTGGGGTAGTCCCTTGGCATTACACTTTATTTGGAACTTGTCATGACTTGTTGGATTGATGGAAATGCAAGTTGAATTGCAAGTTCAGATGAAATCAATACTTGAGGAGAAAAAACCAACAAGGTTCAGAGATGGAATTAATTACAGAACATCTTCGCTTTCGTTCTTTGAAGGCTGTAACGAGCAGGAAGAAGCTCCAATTAGTGCTGAGGTAACACGCACCTTGTGCCGTCACTAAATTTCATCATCCACAGGCTTTGTGGCGAAGCTCAGCCTCCCCGTCCGCAGCAGAACACTTCTTCCCTTTCTAACTGGCTTCTAGCCGCGATCAACAGCCCTGAACCAATGCGCTACCAGCCCTAACGCCACCAACCAATAAACTCCTGCGGGCGTCTGCAGTAGGGCAGCCTTTCGCTTCAGGCCTCAATCACATTCAGGACGTCTGCAGGACTTCTCTTCTGCATCTGGCATGCAACTCACTTGATATGCACCCTCTTCATGCAAGCACTTATTGATTCCGCCTCATCCCAAGCCTGCAGTGTCACTCTGTCATCCCACGTCTGTCCGCTGCCACGTCTGTTGCCCATCGTGCACCCGGATTCCCCTCATTCAACACTTCAACTTCCACCAGGTTATGGTTCCGAAGACCCCGAAACCAAGGGGTAGACTGGGATGTCAAGCATCTTCAGAAGTTCAAAACAGTAGTCCTTTCCGGTTTCATGCCCGTGCCCGCTTTGAGCTGGTACTGTCAATCACTGTTGGGATTGCTGCGAGAGCCTTGCGCGCCAGGTGTCGGTGTCTGGTGGATGTGGTGGATGCTTGGCCTGCTCCACCACCCCCGTAATATCACACCAACAGCAGTCTGTTGATAATGCACTCCACTCGTACAGTATTATATCGAAGGATGCTCCTGTCAGCCTCTCCTACGCCAGTGGCTTTCCCACTGGTCGTCCTCTCGTCCTCCAGCCTCATCTTAGAATAGATCAATTTTCGATCTATCTTATCTCATCTCTTTCCTTCACGTCATCACAGAGAACTTCTCATGTTGCACTGATCAATGTTTGCAAAGGCTTAGCAAGTACACAGATGCTGAAGATCTGCACATTTACCTCCCCCAGCTCAATTGAGTCTTCACGATGTCGAAACAACCAGCAGATCGTCGAAGTCTGCTAAAGCCTCAAATCAGCGACCTCTCCGATTCTCCCTCGATGCATTCCACTCCTTCTCCCGACCTACGAGGGACATTCAGTAGAGCAGACACAATGTCTGGCGACTTTACAGACCCCTCACCACGATACACATCGCCAATTCCTACAATCCACGCATTCCAACCAATGGATTCACAGGTTCAGGGACTGGGCATATCCGATCGAAGGCAGTCGATTCAGCGAGTACCAGTTGGAAGTCGAAACTCCGTTCCAATCTCTCCTCTTGATCCCCCAACTCCTTTCACGCCCTCTCCGAATGCGCGGAGTTCTCCAAACATTGGACAATATGGCAATTCGCCAGGAACGAGTGCGCCTGGATCTGCGAATCCTCTACTTTCTCCGGCATGGAACAATGACGGCTCGAGGGGACCGTCGTTGGAAGAACAAGATATCACAAAGGGAAAGAATGTAATGGTGGATAATGTTGATTTGGGATATGAGAGTGCAAGGGACCAAAGATCTGGACCGCCTTCAATGAATAATGATAATAATGATACCACGAGTAGGTTCATTCGATGGGTGGTTGGGCAATGCTGACTTCTACAGGACTCTTTGCGCCCGTACCTGGATGTGCTGCGAAACATGATATACATTCTAGGAGGAGGAGCTGGCTTTCGATTTCGATTCTTTTCCTTTCGGTCTACTCGACTCTTTTTTCGGGGATATATTTGGTTCTTGCGATTGTTCAACCTCGATATGGTCGTGCGATCCATTCGGGAGGAAAGTTGACGCCGGAAACTGCATCGATTTTGTTCGCTCTGTTTGCGAAAACGATCGAATTGTCCTTTGTTACGGTCTTCGTGACCTTTCTGGGCCAGGTTTTGAGTCGGAGGTCTTTGGTGAAAAGTTCCCGCGGGGTAACAATTGCGGAGATGACGATGAGGACCTGGGTTGTTCAGCCTGGATTCATGATTACACATTGGCAAGCTTTGCAACATGTTGGATTCACGGTCCTAGGATGTATTACCTTGACAGCTGCTTTCATGGCCATGTTCTATACTACTGCTTCCGATGCCCTGGTGTCGCCGCATTTGAAGTTCGGAAAATGGGAAGATAAGGAGATGGTGGGTTTGGTGAAGGCAAGCTATGCGAACCCGCCGTACATCGAGCAGAGTTGCAAGACTCCAATTTCTACCAAGGCCGATCCCCTCTATGCGGGGTTGACATGCTTGTCTGTGGAGTACGCAGGACAAGGTAAGTCTAGACTTCCTATTGTGCCGCCATTCTAATCAAGTACAGCATACCACAATTCGATTACATTCCTCGATACTTGGGCCTCGATCAATGCCGGAGGAACAGGTGTATCTTCTGACATGTCGGGTCGACCTCCAGCGCCTGCAATGCTCCATGACAACACGACCGTTGTTGGTAGCTGGGTCGCCACGAATACCAGCGACATGACTGCTGCGTATGAGAAGTACAAGCGGATTGTCAACAATGTCACGCTGTCGATGCCCCACGCAGGGATATTCGATGCCGCAAGAGCGCCCCAGAATGGAGTATTGCAGCCAGAAGAATTGGCAGGTGTCGGAGAGTACTCTATCGAGGCAGCAGTTGTCAGTCCAAGCTTGAACGTGCTGTGTGCCAATCTGAATAAGACGGAGCTGGCGCCTTTGATTTACACAGAATTTCCAGATGCTATCACAACAAACACGAGTGGTATTCCAGATCAACTCCAGGCTTATGACGGATTTGCAAACGATGTTCAGGTTATACCTGGCAAGGATTATCTCAACAGTACTGTGGTCGACGATATTTTTGAATGGGGCCCTACTCATGGTCGGCAGCCGCCCATCTTTCCAATGGTAAGCAGCTCTTACATCAAGTTCACACATCTAACAATCAGTAGTATCCGATCGAGTACAATTCTTTGACCAACATCACTGTAGCCAATTCCGATTCTGTTTATATGCTGATCAAAGCTGCGGATGTATCCACTCCAGATTACACCATCTGCCAGCTACGATCCTATCTTTCGCCTAATTGCAGCACTTTTTACAACGTCTCCGGGATGAGTGGAGGACGCCTGGAATCACGCTGCCAGGAAGACAATAGAATGGCATACAACAGATCTGTTGACAATGCTCCATTGGGTCCTCGAAATCTGGATTGGAGAAATGTCGGATCTCAGTGGATGTTGTCGCTGTCTTTAAATACTGGTATCTCAAACGCCAATTCATCTACCTCCCGACTACTTGCTCAACTCATCCCAACTGTCCCTGGATGGGGCGACGTAAAGCTCAACGCCCTGACACCGAGTATCTCTGAAACTCTCGCCGTAATGGCTGGCAGTACATTGCTGTTGAGCTCAACAGATGCGACGTTTCTGCACTATTGGAATTACACCGCCATGGTATTGGATCCAGGAATCTACGAAAAGTTCAATGCCACCATCACCTCTCAGCAGTACACATCAGGCGTAACTCAGAAGTGGCAAGGCATGTTCTACATCGTCCTCGCTCTCGTCTTCGCAACCAATGTCTTCTGCCTCACGTACTTTTGCGTTCGGAATGGTCTCGTCACAGACTTCACGGAACTTCAAAACCTCTTCTCCCTGGCAGTAAACAGTCCACCATCGGCACGACTTCACGGAAGTTGCGGAGGAGGGCCACAAGGCGATCAATTGAATGTTGATTTCCATACATTAGTAGATGATCATTCAGGTCATTTTTACATGAAGGAAGGGGTGGATGTGAGAAATGGGAGGGCGTACGATATGCGGAGGAGGAATAGTCCCGTAAACTTGAGGCATTTGAAGAGTATGACGAGCTATAGTAAGCTGAGTACCCCTAGAGGTAGTTGGTTATAGATAATGTTTATTTAGGGCTGCGGCTCCGGCTTTTGCATCACGAAAGCTTCTGATCCTCGCATCCCATTGTCGCCATTACTTGTGATTCTTCATCATTTGCCGTTTTGTACATTTCAACCAGGGCTTTGTCAGAACAATTGTTTGTCTTCGCTCGCCCACCAGTCCCTGGCAGATTTGGCCGTGTTCCTGACCTCGGGACGGGTAGCTGACGGGAAGCGTGCGGATAGGTAGCGGTTATCCTCCTGTGGGAGCCGCCTTGCACCCCACTTCTACCCTAGCTGAGACAGCAAAGCTCAACGCTAGATTTGGTAAGCTTTTACGGATACGGAATAAACCACACCGATATTTCTTCCATACTGCTATGTTTATTTATACCTCTCCGTAACTCAATAGCAGGCTTAAGAAGATGGAGAAGAATAGCGATGGAGAAGTTATGGCGACTAACTTCACATCCCCAGACATCAAGTCATCAATCGAACCTTCTGAAGTTTTGCCACCATCAAGTCTAGGCGACCGCCCAGCATGCTTCAAATCCACCATCCAAGAATGCCTCTTCGTCCTAACAGCAACAATGTCTATCGGCATGTCCTCCTTCCTCTATGGACTCTGCACCGTGATCACTGCTCCTATCGGGCGAGACTTAAATATGAGTAGTGCACAAATCACGTGGATCAATGCCTCCTCAGCGTAAGTCTCCCTCTCCATCCTGTCAAGAACTCAGCTAACAAAGTCTAGTCTCAGCTCAGGCGCCTTCCTCCTCTTCTTCGCCAAAGTAGCAGACACCTTCGGCCGCCGCTCCCTTCTCATCTCCTCCATGGGCGCATTCTGCATCGCCAGCCTCATAACCGGCTTCGCCACAAACGCGATGTACATGGATGTCATGTGCGGTTTCCTCGGCCTCTTCAGCGCAGCTGCTGTCCCTCCCGCAGTTGGTATTCTCGGTGCTGCATACGAAGTCCCATGTAAGAGGAAGAATTACGCTTTTGCTTGCTTCAGTGCGGGAAATCCGGTGGGGTTTGTCATGGGAAGTGTTTTTTCGGGTATTGCGGCGAATATCTTTAATTGGCGGGCGAGCTTTTATCTGTTAGCGATGATCTATGTAGTTTTCTTTGTGGCGGCTATCTGGACTGTGCCCAGGACCCAGCAGGGCCAGACGCAGAGGTTGGAATGGAGTGTGTTGAAGAAATTTGATTTGTTGGGGGTGTTGTTGAGTATTACAGGGATTGCATTATTTTGTTCGAGTTTGACGTGAGTGCATTATAACGAAGGTTGCGGGAAGAAGCTGACGTGTGACAGAATCGCTGGTGATGCCCCGAAAGGGTGGAATACTGGTTATGTGATTGCGATGCTTGTGCTTGGAGCTGTTCTGATGGTCGGGTTCGTCGGATGGGAGGCGTTTTATCGATACCCGCTTATGCCCCTACATGTCTGGAAAGACAAGAATTTCTCTCTGGTGAGTCTCTTCTGGATTTGAGAGAGCCTAGCTGACTTTTAGATCAACGTCGTTGTACTATTGGGATTTCTATCCTTCAACGTGAGCGCATTCTGGTTATCGCTGTTCATGCAAAACATTCTCGGCTTCTCTTCCCTCAAAGTCGCCATCCATCTGCTTCCAATGGCCATCGGGGGAATCCTCGTCAACATCTTCGCTGGACTGGTACTCCACAAAATCAACAACAAAATTCTCACTGCTATCGGTGCCTTGGCATACCTTGGGTCTGGACTTCTTTTGGCCACCATGAAAGTGGGTAGCTCGTACTGGGCTTTCATTTTCCCTTCACTCCTTCTGTCCGTGATTGGAGCTGACTTGGAATTTAATGTTGCGAATGTACGTTTTCCTGCCTCCTTGACAAGCTTCAGCTGACCTTCTAAGATGTACGTGATGTCCTCACTTCCACCAGCACAACAATCAGTCGCCGGTGGAATCTTCAACACAGTGATGAAGATCTGCTCTGCAGTTGGACTTGGTATCTCCTCGAGTATCTACAGCGCTGAGAGTGATGGTGAAGCAGCTTTGCAGACCGCTTTTCGACCCTATAAGATGGTGTTTTGGTTTGTTGTTGCTGCCTCAGCATCCGCGCTGTTGTTTCTGCCTTGGTTGAGTATTGGTACACAGGGCCATAGAGAGGAGAGTAGTGAAGTGGAAGCGGTAGTTGGGACTGAGAAGGGCCAGGAGCAGCACGCAGTCCAAGAGAAGAACACCTGATCTTTGGCAGTAAGACTCGGAATTCATTGCCTTCGGCCAAGCATATATATTTGAGTGCAAGAAATCTATGTACGTATGTTTAGAACTATCTTCATGTCCGGGCTGATACCCACTAGCCACAATCAACTGTAGCTCACCATCTAATCTCGGTCACTGGTGCTTCAGTAACAGATGGTCCCGTCTTCTCTTCTGTCACCGCTGAATCGCCCTCTACAACAGTCTTCTGCTTCCTGAACTTGAATTTCCCGACTGCCCACTGATTACCAAAACCAAAGCCAGGATGTATGACGGTCAAAGCTGTACTGGCGAGAATGACCATGACTCCGTCCAGAACCATGAATTGAACTTCGCTGTTTGCAAGCTTGCCAGAAAAGCCTTCACTCAATTCGACAGATCGAAAAACGGTTCGGACGAAGAGGCAGAGTGTGGCAAATCCAAGTGCTGTACTTCTTAGCTTGGCCCAAAGTTACTGACAGATTTGAGAACTTACAAATCAAAAAGAGCTTGAACCTCTTCCCCTTATACAACTCTGCATTTTCAACCCTCCTTTCATCCTTACGCTTCCTCACACGAAGAAGAAAGTCAGCACTGCAGACCAAGAAAGCAAACAAGCTCGCAACCTGGAAAGACAGCCCTGCAACGAGAATGTTCGTGCCGATGTCAATCTTCAAAGTTAGTCGCATTCTTCAACGATGGATGGGAAGATTACCAAATTCTGATTCCACAACGGCACTGAAGCAGCAAGTCCACCCCCGCCAGCCTGCACAACCAAACTAACCAAATCACAAGCCATAAAGATCACCGTGTAAGACCTCGCCCGAATCCTGCTCATCCCCTCACCATACACTACCACGATCCTCCCAAGACAAAGATAGATCGCAGCAGCGATGAATACCGGACCAAGCGTCAACGTGATCAAGTACCACAAGAAGTATGCCCGATTGAATGGATCGTAATGCAGCAAGATTCGTGCGACGTAACCAAGGGATTCACAGGCTAGGCCAAGCAGCATCGAGACGCATACTAGACCGGTTTTGTACTTGATGCCGAGGAAGAGTTGGGCAAGGGCGAGGACGTCGAGGAGGACAAGGAAGAGGATGTTGCCTGCTAGCGAGGGCTGGTAGTGTATGAAGCCCCATCGCTTGACATCGCATGTTGCGAGTGTGCAGTGGAAACCTTCGATATATCCTTCTGGCACGCCCATGTTGGAGATGATGGTTGATCAGAACACGGGAGTTGTATCATTTTATCTTCCCCAGATCTGAAGTCCATTAAGCTCGGATGCACAGATAGAGTGTACACGATGAGGATGCAGACCCGGGGCGATGAGAGCTCTGAGGTCTGCCATTGGTGAGTAGGACGAGCAGGGGAGCTCTCGGTTACCGGAATAGGTGACGAGCTTGATCCGGGTAAATACAAGGGTACTTTGTGGTTTGTTATGCAGCCACGGTCGGATCTGGGAAGAGAGGAACTTAGGTGGTACATTAGCGATACAAGAGATACTTGATCGTAAGTCCCTTTTCAGATCCTGGAAGCGAAATCTGGGGGACTGGGCAGCTTGTCGTCTCTTGTCGTCACGAGACCCATCGGAAGTCCAGCCTGCTTGACGAAGCAATTGTTCTGGATCGTTGACACTTTGAACCAAGTGAGCTAATATAACATTGTTCCTGAATCTGCTCATAGAGATTCTACTTATTGTCTTAGAAGTTACCTCCCAAAGGAGGCCTGTCTTTTGCTCACCATTATGAATTGGAAATTGGCAAGAATTTCTGTTTACCGAGTTCTAAACCGTCCACATCTGTAAGTCGAAGAGATCCATGCGAAGCCACATGTTATTTCTCATTCCTTCGCATCACATGCAAGTACCATTTGTGCTTTACCTATGTGCCTCGCAGAATTTATGACAGCGATGCTGGTCTCCACCGCCATGGCAAAACCAAGAGCTGACGGAGGCTACACCTCGGCAAAATCCATGCAAGTATAACCCCGCATTTCTTCTGCTCGAACGACACCAGTCTCTGGAGACTTTACTACTTCATAATCAGCAGTTTATCAGATCGTCAGGCTTTTGGCCTTAGTTCCACAGTTCAAAATGTTGCATCAATGGAGCATCTCACAGTACATCACTCTGTGGTATGTCTTGCTCTCTGTCACGACTGCTCAAACTCAGCCATATTCCAACTCGCAATCCCAAAGCAAGATCACGACTTCCCTGATCTTCGCTCCCTGGGACGAACAAGTTTCTGTACTCGCTGTCGACATTACAGCAACAACCTACCTCCAAGACAACCATGATCCCTCTCGAAACAATTCAAACACAGACGCATGTCATGCCGAAGCGTATGACAGAGCGACGATCGTGAATGGCCCTTCTACTGCCGGCGTCACAATCGTATACACAGAGTGTGGCACAAATTTGGCCAGTTTAATTCGACTCGATTGCCCATTGACCGAACCCAACACCGCGACATGCGATTACAGGTTTTCAATAGGCAATTCGACGGGAACCTCGACCATGACGCAAAATTCATCCGAGTTGTCCCCTCAGCCATGTACCGTTATCGGCGGGATGGAGAAGTTGAGTGCTGGGTCCGTGATCGCGTCGACGACGTCTGGTTTGTCTACACAATATACGTACTTCGATCATACGATGCTAATTACCTTCAGCTGAAAGTGCGTCAGTGCTGCAAACGACGGTTCCCTCTCTGGCTTCTCCCACCGCTTCTGTGCAGACACCATCGCCAAGTACCACTAATGCGGGTTCATTCTGCGTGGTTCCGTTCTACAAAGCGTGTTTTGCAGTCGTAGTAGCTAGCGCATTCGGACGATCTCTAATGTGACAAGATCGGTAGTTTTGATGTGTCCCATCAGCGACTGATGGTTATTTGCCCGGCAGTCTGACGTGCGGAATATGTTTCGTATTGAAGTCAGCCTTACCCCAAAGAATAAGCACTACAAAGTCCTTGGTGTTGATCGTCAGATCGTCTTCTTCTACCGAATCTAGTGATCGCGAAGCTGTACTAGTGCTGCGTGTAGAACATAATGTCGTAACCAGTACTTTTGCTTTTGGGAATGACTGGTCAGATTGTACGACCAGGATATCATCATGCTGAGTCCTGAGCAAGATCATAATTTAATGTGTGCCCCGGACTTTGCACTTCCAAGCCAGCAATTCTTTCTCGCAGTCATCGCAAAATGAAGTTCTCAATCTCTGTCCTCTCTCTCCTTGGTGGGTTGGCTTCAATTGCCAGTGCAGCAACTACATGCACGCCTTCTCCAAAGGTCACACCAAAAACGCAATATGAATTTAGCATGAACCTCACTCTGGGAGCTGGCACCAGTATCGGCTTGAATATCGACAACTCACGCCAGACTTACCTTCCTATCATCGGAGGGAGTTTCTGTGCCAAGTGGAACGGAGGGGTAACAGGTACAGTTGTGGTGAGTTCTGCTTCCCTTGGACGACATTAAGAGGCCTCAACATTAATGGTTCACTCTTGCAGTCCGGTGTAGCTGATTTCATTCAAACGGCAAACGGAACAGGTCCGTACAAGCTCGGCTTCGAGTACCTGCTTAAAACTTCCGAGGACCCTCCTGCAAACATTGTGGTCAGGCAATCTGGATGGGAAGTCAAGTTTGTTGGGAGAACGACTTATGCTTTCGAGACTGGCGATGCTCGGTATAGCTTCATCAATACTGGAGTGTACGTCGGAGTCGAGACTGGTTATGTGATGAATGGAACGACGACCTATTGTGAGTTAGAGCTTGATGATGTATAGTTTGACGCTGATAGATTGCCTGTGAAGCGTCCGTTGATGGGTACAGCCTGGTCTGAGGCTTCGTTTCCAATTTATCACATATCTCTTCACTGAATGTCAGGGGAGCATGAATTTATAATTGAATTCTGGGGAAGAGGATTTGAAGTTTCGGAATCCTTAGACTTAGAAACAGTTACAAACAATCATCATGAAATTCAGTAGATCAAGATGAGACCCAGCAAGCCAAAGATCAAAGTTGTAGGTGCTGCCATTCCCTTTGCGTCCCCTGTGACTTCAATAGGTAGCGGCGATGGTGCCAACGTCCCCGTGGGCGATGCTCCTGTCGGTAGTGTAGTGGGCTGTGACACTCCATCAGGACAGTGCCAATGGTCGTCATGCGCTACACATTCTCCTTCTCCACCTAATGACGTTGGCGATGCCCCCCCTGGCGATGTTGTCGGCTCTGGTACGCCTTCGGGGCAATGCCAATGAATACCGTGAGCTTCACATTCTGTTCCTTCTACGCCCTTACTTGGAGAAGTCTCTGAAGGGGGCGAAGTTGGCTCAGGGACTCCTTCTGGGCAATGCAAATGATCACCGTGAGCTACGCACTCTGTTCCTTCGCCGTCCGTAGTTGGAGAGGTCTTAGATGGGAGTGAGGTTGGCTCAGGAACTCCGTCGGGACAATGCCAATGGTCGTCGTGAGCTTCACAAGTCCTTACAGGTGTCGATGGGGTAGCTGTAGTTGGAACTTGCGACGGAGGATCTGTAGGCTCAGGAATCCCCTCAGGGCAATGCCAATGATCACCATGAGCCTCACATGTCTCTATAGCTGTGGGAGGAGTGGTTTCCGAAGGACCTTGAGATGGTGGAGTCGTTGGCTGTGGTACACCATCTGGGCAATGCCAATGATCACCGTGAGCCTCGCAAGTCTGTACTGGTGGAGAGGCGCCTGTTGGTTGAGTCTCAGATGGAGGTGTTGTTGGCTCTGGTACACCTGGCGGACAGTGCCAGTGGTCGCCATGAGCTTCACATGTTTGGACTGGCGGAGGGGGATTCACTGGGTCAGTCGGTGGTGGGGGACTTGTAGGCTCTGGCACTCCAGGAGGGCAATTCCAATGATCATCATGGGCTTCGCAAGTTTGTGTTGGCGGAGAAGTGGTCGTTAGTTGAGCCTGGGGTGGAGGGCTGGTTGGCTCTGATACACCCGGTGGGCAATGCCAGTGATCGTCGTGAGCTTCACATGTTTCTGCTGGCGGAGAGGAACTCGTAGTAGTTTGAGCAGGAGGACTTGTTGGCTCTGGTACGCCCGGTGAGCAATGCCAGTGATCACCATGTGGAGTGCACGTTGCTGGAGCTAAGAACAAATATCGTTAGCTGTTTTGAAAGCGAGAAAAGTAAACAACGGCCACAAGAAAATCTCGGGGATAAGGAAAGTCTGGAAGGCCTCTCGCAGTCCCACGAGTATGATTCAAAGTATGGAATGAGATGAATGTGCTTTGGTGACGGACCTTGGGTTGTACTGCCTGTCGGTGTTGCAGTGGCTCGAGTTGAAGAGGTGCTACTTGGCCAAGGTTCGCAGTGCCCTAAAAGGAATCTGATCAGTTTGTGAACTCGGTAATCTTGGGAAGGAAGTAGTGCTTACAGTGGTCATCGTGAGGACTACAATCGGACCCTGTCGGGGATGGTGGGAGGGATGGCGCTGATGATGACGAAGAGGTACTACTTGGCCATGGTGAACAGTGCCCTGGATTGAAAGTCAGCAGATTGGTTCGAAGCTTAGAGATAACAAGAAGTACAGAACTGACAGTGGTCTCCGTGCGGGGTACAATCAGATCCAGTTGGGGATGGAGGCAGAGCCGGGGTCGAGGAAGCTGTTGTAGGACAGGCAGTGATGGTTGAAAGTGTCGTTGTAATACTGAAACCTGCCTTCGTCAAGGCATTGGAGTCATAGATACCGTATCCAGTAAATTCCACACCATTTATCAGGGAGTAAACGGAGGTGTGCACGTAGACCCGAGTGCCACTAAATGGAACTCCTGAAGTCGAGTGAGCACTATTCATGGAAGTGAGCCATTCGGGATAATTTGTGAGGGTTGTCTCCGCTAATCCGAGTCTGGTGCTGATTCTTGTTCTATAGTGAGGGAAAAAATCGTGAGTAAAGAGACAAAATTTGGAACAGGGTCAACTCACGAACAAACTCCAGCAGAAGGGGGAATTGCTTGAGGTAAGGCATCCGACAGCAGAGCAGTGCTCAGCAAGGTAATGCTGGCATAGCAGAGACTCTTGAGACAGACCATTGTGCCGAAGATACGCTGGACGCTTAATTTCAAGTCAATCGATTCTCCTCTTACGAAATGTTCCTCCCAATTCCATGTGGTGAGAGGGCACTCCATCTTTATAGATTTGTAATTATTAATCGCACAAGCCATTAAAGCCGATCTATGTTTTCCCGTGTTCTGTCAGAGCTGTAAACATCGTGCCAAGCATGTCGGCATGGGATGTGATATTGGGGACAATCCAACATTTGCAGAGGCAAACGAGATTCTTCTCGAGCTTTCACCAAACAGCTCACGGTTATTAAATGTTTCTCAAAATCCCTGTACTCTAGGCGTCCGAAGTAGGAATGTCCCGTCCCTCGGGGTGCTTGGCCAGGCTATCAGTCCCCAACGCGAGGCACCTTGATGGCTCTCTGTTTGCTTGGAGTCCTGGACAACGGCAACATTTCCAATCAGCTGGAAGAATTCTATGAGATGTTCATTAGAAACGGTTGTCACCCCATGCCGAGCATATTGAACAGGTGCAGCACAAATCCACGCTAATACCTGGATGGTTGTGTGATGTTCTTAGGAGGCAGGTACTTGCTAATGCAAGGTACCCTGATGGATGTGTACCTGCTTTGAAAGCTATCAGTACGCCAAAGTATAAATGAAAAAAGTCTCTACAGCCGCTGCAAGAACGTTTAATCCCACGCCGAGAAGATTGAATGGCTGCATAATAACGTTATACGAACCTTGGAAATCTTGGTCCAACTCTTGCAGACAGGTAAAGAGGCACAGTTGGAATCTTCTCCACAACTAAGCACCACAATGAGATGAACAGGCTTACATATCCTAGGTCCAAAAGCCATGAGCCATGCGGTAAGAGGGGTTGATGGCTCACAAAATCTGGTTGTGGTAGTGACTCAATTGTTGCAGATACAACAGTGCGCAGAAGCTGGCTTCATTGTGCAGAACCTCAAGGCCGGACAATGATATTGGCCTGAGGACTGGACATCAACTTTCACACACTGGTGGGAACAGAGAGGTTAGGAAATGATCCCACTGACTTAATGACTTGGCGAGCGTGCCCAGGATGAAAAACATCAATATGCTTGCAGTCCGATCAGGAGATACTTCCAAAGTGCAGTATAGTATCTCTCAAGGTTGATAAGCAGCAGTCTAGGAGATCGAACGAACGGAGAGGCCCAGATTGGCCAGACAATTTGTAGGAACGATGGACAGGGCTAACGAAGGAAAATATAAAAAGAGGCCGCCTACTCCCTGAGATATGCATTTCTTGAACTCACCAGTCGTGCGCCTTTGATCAAAATAATCACGAAAAGAGAACCGGGCTCTCAGTCAAAACCTCGACCCGACAGTCAAGAACTATTCATCACTTCTATCTCGAAATGGTGTCAGCTTCTTTCCTCTTCGTGGCGCTCCCCTTGATTCTCCAAGCAGTAGCAGCGCCGGGGCAATCATCTCGACCTCTGGCAATCCGTCAAGAACATGAATGTTTCAATCCCCTCGTTTGTGGTGCGCCAACAGGCGACTGCGAGTGGTGCTGCATGACCCCACCTGGAGACTTTTGCCACCAAGATGGCACTGAGACGTGTGGGTTAAATGGTGGAGGAGAGTATTATCATTGTGAGGAGCACGTTGCTAGGACGGCGAAGGAGTGAAGAATAGAAAGATACGAGGTGATGGAAGATGACACTGAAGGGAGTCATGACATCGGATGATAAAAGGCGTCAATCGACTGAAAGTCCGGAATCCTGAAAAGCCGGGAAGAAGAGTTGACAGCGTGTGGGATGTTTGGAAAGAATGAAGAACCGTGGGACAGTCATTACTGTAGCCTTAGTTAAATCGTGAAAATGGAAGAAGTTGGTACCTACGTAGCCACGATAGCCTTCTGACTTCCATTATTTTCTCAACATGAAACGGACGACTACTTGCTGCGGGTAAAACGTCTGTGACAGATGATGGGGTCCCAGTCATTCGTGAAGCCGCTGTTGATTGATAGCGTCTTGTTGAAAGCGAATGCTTCCAGGGGCTGGAACTTGGAACTGTTCGTAAGTACAAAATATCCACTCGCTTTGTCCGTGCTGACGAGATCACAATGGAATAACATCAATGTTGTTTCTCAACATTTCTCTGGAATGAAGTAGCAAAGACCCCACCTAGAAGTCCATGACTTGTTGATGATCCGATACTCGAACTCGACATCATCCTGTTTGCTAGTCCATGTCGGTTTTTTGAAGCGCTCAAAGGCCCGTTTGTTCAGCAGTACGTGGAAACTACCTTCATACTCATATCTCGAACCCGTGCATCGTGACTCCGCTGCCGATAGGTGGCCAAAAGGGCAATAACGCTGGAAGTTGAAATGACCTCGTGCAGACTTTCGGAATGACAACGTGCAAGGCAGCAGTGACTTGGATGGTAATCTGTCGCATGCAATTTCAGATGATTTCTTTGTGTAGTGGCTGGAAGGCTGAAAAGAAAGCCTCGCCAAGCAGGCAATGCCTGCGCAGGTCATCACTCTGATTCGACCTCGGTGAGACATATTTCAGCTTGAACCAGTTCCAACATCTTGGCGTTTCTTTGAATGAAGATACTGAGATCTGCACCGATCAATTTGTTGCGGTGTCGCGATACTGGCCAACGCAATCTTTGCGATCCTGCTCCCTTCAAGTGAATTATTCTTCATCGAGCTTTTGGTTTGTTTGTGACTTGCTCGGTGGAACTATGCAGCCTTTCGGAGTAAGCAGGAGCTGTAAAAGTGAGAATACGGACTTGGCTTTCTTTCGCTTGCGGGCGCAGAGGAGCTTCAGCGTGGACCATGATTTCGTGGCGTTAGGCGGTTACACTTGGCTATCCAGCCTTAAAGCAGGATAATTCGTCCTTGATCCGCTTGACTGCGGACAAGCAACAAAAGGCTTCTTGGCTTCCTAATCTACGTTCTTGGGCGTTGCGCAGTGCAGCCCCTGGGATGAAATAAAGGGCCGGCTCTTCCCAGTCGCGCGAGAAGTTTAGCATCAACATTTCTTGCGCGTTCGAGTACTTTTGGTAGTCTGTTCGGACTAGCATAATGCGCGTTCCGTGTTCTGTTGTCGTTGTTTGTATTTACGTCTTCAATGTGAGAGCGCAAATTTTTTCAGAGGAGCCTGAAGTAACGCGAACCACGCGCCGTGTCACCGCGACTCCAACAATTACCTCAATTCCATCGGCCTCGGCTGTCGCAAGTCCATGTCGATCAATTAGCAGCCTCGTTGCTTCTCAATCTGCAAGCGACCCTGAAGGTAATCATACGTGATTTATGATGTTCCATTACTCATCCATACATAGAAACCGATGGTCCATTCTTCCCTCCTTCTTGGGCAACGCAATGTTTAGAATCCGTTCCGCTGGCAGTCGATCGATCAAGCAGATTCATCGACTACGTCAAGCCATATCTTCAATTCCAGAGTACACTCACGTACCTCAAGGATCCTCCTAAAGGCTACACACTTCCTGGTGTTGATGTTCTCGGTGGTCTTGACGTGATCCAAGGGAGCCTCCAGAGCGGAATTTACAAGAATCAATGGAGTTTTGAGAAAGATCTTTACCAATTGATAAATGTCTTACCGCACGATTTCCATTTCAACTTGCCGCTACCCTTGGTCGGACTTTTCACCTTCGGAACCTACAAAAGACTGGTCTCCGTGTCCGAGGATGGAATTTCGCTACCTGCTGTGTACTTTAAAAGTAACGTTTACGTTCCAGTACTTGACAAAGCGTACTAATCACTCCAGGTGACCTGGACAAATACCTTTTCGGGACAACTAGATGGACCCCTTCAGAAATAACTATGATCAATGGGGAAAATGTCACAACATATCTCGAGACCATTGCTGTCCAAAATTCTGCCTTTCAAGATGCGGATGCCATATACAACCAACTATTCTACAGCCTTCCACAGAACTTGCAAGGTGGTGCGAATTTGTTTTACAGTGGAGCATGGGAATTTGGGTTCGATTCAAATATCAACAATTATACCTTTGCGAATGGATCTTCGCAGCAGTTGTACAACTACGCCTCGCTCGCACCAGGTGTCGACTTTAGTGGTGTTGTTGATGGAACAACACTCTTCCAGGCTATCGAGGTCGAGCCAACCACGGATGTCGAAAACATCTTAACTTCACGAGACATCGAAGACCCTCGCAAGAAAGTCCGCAGACAATTGTTCACTGGAAGTATTCCGGGCTATCCAGATGCTTTCGTGACTCATCCAGAAGATCCATACACTGCGGGATATTTTCTCGGCGAGGACTCGGAAGTTGCAGTCCTTCAAATGAGTGCATTCTCATCACCCAATTCCTCTAGTGAAACCGACCAGCGTAACCAACAGGCCACTATCGCCAGATTCCTGGCTGAATGCAAGCAAAGAGGCAGTACGAAACTCATCGTTGATCTCAGTGCTAATGGCGGAGGAAGTGTTTTCAGTGGCTATGATGCTTTCAAGCAACTCTTTCCGACTCTTGTTCCGTATGGTGGATCTCGCATGCGAACAACGCCTTTCGTCAATTATATGGGGAACGTCTTCTCTTCCGCTGGTATATACAATGCTTCCATTCGACCGCCTTGGCAAATCCAATCTGCTCTTGACAAGGATTTGAACAAGTACCCTTCATGGAAGGAGTTTGGTGGACCATTTCCATTCCACGGGGATAATTTCTTGGCAATTACTAGAGCGAACCTGTCTGATCCGTTGATGACAACGGGATTCTCGGTTGCTGGGTACTTGGAAGAGCCTGAGATTCCAGCTGCAGATTTCACTGCTGAGAACATTGTCGTTCTTTATGATGGTGCTTGTGGTTCTACGTGTGCCATCTTTGCAGAATTCATGAAGATTCAGGGTGGAGTGAGAAGCATCGCTATGGGTGGTCGGCCACAAAATGGTCCAATGCAAGGTATTGGAGGAACGAAAGGGTATGTTCCAAGCTTCCGTGGTTGTGCTTGCTGACCATTCCTAGTTCTCAAGTCCTGACGTACTTTGCTTTTGAACTCCATCGCGCTGCATTGAATCTTTCTCTGGGTGTTCTCGACGAAAAGAAAGCAACCATCCCCGAAGCGCCAGATGCAGCCTGGATCCCGCCTGATTTTTACCAAGACTCGCCACTCGGTTCTAAAGCTTATCTCCTCGCAGGCGCAAGGGTCAACCTCCGGAATGCTGTCCGTGATTCTGATACTACACAAACTCCACTTCAATTTGTTTATGAGCCAGCGAATTGCCGTCTGTTTTATACGGTTGACGATGTTTATGATATGACTGCACTTTGGACTCGTGTGTATAACACTACATGGGGTGGAGCTCCTTGCGTTTCCGGAAGTACTACTAGCAGTGATGGCACGATTCCAAGTCTGGCGACAGACACTGTGGCCTACAGCGATAGCGCTAACCTTCGGATTCAACTACCTGCTCAGCCAGGACTGGTGGCGATTGCAAGTGGACCAGGGACGGGTGCGAATTCGGGTGTTGATAGCTTTGAGAACAAAAGTGCCGGAAGTACAGTTGGTATCAGCGTGGGACTTTGGGTGGTTCTTGGGTCTGTCACATTGTCTATTTTGTATTAAGATACCATATGAGAATACTTCTGGCTTGGATCAAGCTTGTCCAATTATGTTCGTGAATTAAAGAGATCTCGTCAGTAGCATAGTAAGATGGACCTGAACAGATTTGTGAGGAGTACTTTACGATTTGAACCAAGTCTCTGAGTGCGCATAGTTTTCAATGGGCCATGGCCTGCTACCTATGCTATCTAATGCTGACCACCCATCGTATCGACCATCTTTGAGATGGACTTGTCTGTAGACTTTTACTTTGATGTTGGCAAAGAGACTAGACTTGTTGTCAGACCTACCTCCCAACCGCAGATGTGGGAAACTCACTGCCTGCGGAGATCCTCCTTCGGAAGAAGTGTTGTTTGGGTAGTTATTACAACTGGTGTCGGGAGGGTGAGAAGCGTGATCTATGCCAGCAGACACTGCATCCAACGGCTATGCTTGGAGACACTGTGTTCATTAGGGTTAGGGTTAGGGTTAGGGTTAGGGTTAGGGTTAGGGTTAGGGTTAGGGTTAGGGTTAGGGGTA